>Ga0082212_10000001_pt1 | contig 900373 bp, 922 predicted proteins | sample TergutNt197P3_FD_71548 | JGI IMG/M metagenome (GOLD analysis project Ga0082212, IMG submission 71548) | Neocapritermes taracua P3 segment gut microbial communities from Petit-Saut dam, French Guiana - Nt197 P3 | ecosystem: Host-associated > Arthropoda: Insects > Digestive system > Gut ... | reverse complement strand
CCAACTATTTGGTATCTCAAAAGGAATCTCATCTGTAATAATTTTTGTTTCTCCATTTTCGAACTTCTCATAAAATTGCTTATCTGTACTATCTTGATAGATTTCACTCCATTTTTCTTTTTTGATTTTCTTCTCTTTTATAAGTTTTTCCTTTTCTGCTTTAATCTTTCCTATTAGTTTTTCTATAGATTCGTCTTCTTCACATTGCTTTACTAATTTACCTCTAACAGCTAAATCCAGTATTTTATTACTTAAAATAATAATATTTTTATCGTAGTCTGACTTTTCTTTCTCTAATCTATCTAGTACGTTAAATAACTTGTTTGTCTTTTTCACGATTACATGTTGCTCTTTTAACGGTGGAAGTGGTGTTAAAAACTTGCTTAACCAACCAGTATTAAGATTTTTTTGTGCTACTCCACCTACATTATCTTCTACTTGTTTGAAAAATAAAGATGACTGTATAAATAATTTAATATAATAATTAAAAATATAATTAAGATTCATTCTTAAGGAACCTGTACTAACAAATAATCCGAATTTTATATCATGTTCTAATACACTAGGAACACCTATAGTCCCTACTCTACCAAACAAAACATCATTTTTTTGTGGTTTTGCTCCATTTGGTAAATTTTCAAATTCTTCATTAGAAATATATTTGCAATTAGAAAAATCTATTTTACCTGATGATAAGTCTTTTACAGAAAGAAATGGTATGCCATGTGGTTTATATTGTGGAGTGTGTGTTAGCCCTAAATTTATACTAACAATATTTCCTAATCTACACCAACACCAACTTGGTGGTAGTTCAAATGGTATTTCTTCTGTTATATCTTTTATTTCTCCATTTTCAAACTTCTCATAATAATGCTTATAGGAGTTTATTTATAGATTTTATTTTAGATAGTAAACAAAAAAATTTAATTGAAGATGAGAAAGTATTGTAATGACTGAGAAATCTTAAGGTGTGTGAACTGGTGTGTTAAATATTAAATTCTGAAAATGTCTGAAAACTGAAAAGTTTGATATACAGCCTCTTACAGAATTTGCAAAAAAATAAGAGACTCTCAAAAAGTCTCTTGGCTGGTCGGGGCGACACGATTTGAACGTGCGACCTCATGGTCCCAAACCACGCGCGCTACCAACTGCGCCACGCCCCGATATATTATACAAACTCTTCTAATGAAGAGTTTGTTTTGGCGAACCGGAGACGACTCGAACGTCCGACCAACGGATTAGAAATCCGTTGCTCTATCCAACTGAGCTACCGGTCCATACAACAATAAATATATTAACATAGATACTAGTTTTTGTCAATATAATATGGTATAGTATGGAGGAAAGATTAGCTTGATTTTTCTAGGTTTTATACGTATAATAAATTTCGTATAAAATAAAAAAGGAGATTAAAAATAAATGATAAAAGAATTTTTATATAAAGTTTTATGTGGTTTTGTTATAGGAATTAGTATGTTTGCCCCAGGGTTTAGTGGTAGTGTTATGTCCATTATTATGGGAGTTTATCAAGATATAATACGTATTGCATCAAATCCTTTTAAAGATTTTAAGAAAAATGTTCTGTTTTGTATACCATTAGGAATTGGTGCTATTATCAGTGCAGTCCTATTTGTAATCACATTTAAATTCTTATTTGATACTTATGAAAAGGCAACATATCTTTTATTTGTTGGATTAATATTTGGAAACTTACCTATAATATTTACAGAAATAAAAAAATATGAATTTCAAAAGAAATATGTAATTGGTGGAATTTCTTCATTTGTTATATCGCTGATACTTTGTATTTTGGCGATAGGGGTTGTAAAAGAATCAGGAGCAGATGGAATTACAGTTGCATTACCAATGTTAGGAATTAGTGGATTTATTACAGGAGCAAGTCTTTTAATTCCAGGATTAAGTGTTGCGACAGTGTTATTAATGCTAGGTGTATATAGCCAATTGATATATATAGGGGAATCTTTGATACATATGAATTTCACTTATCTTGCTTTATTTATTGTTTTTGTTGTTTGCACAATTATTGGAGTGGTAATTGCTTCAAGAGGAATTAAATACATATTCGAAAAATTTCCTGGTTTTGCAAATACAGTAGTATTTGGGTTTATGATTGGTTCATTAATTGGAATTTTAATACATAGTTTACAAATTAGTGATGCGAATTTTAATTGGTTAATAGGTACAATTGTATTAGCGGCTGGAATAGGTGTCTCGTTACTGTTTGTGAGAATAGGTCGTGTAATGAATAAAGAAGAACAACCGCAATAAAATATAAAAAGCTAAGTAGTAACTTAGCTTTTTTGGTGCGGTCACCGGGACTTGAACCCAGACGTCTTCGCGTTCGTAGCGCGATATTTTATCCAATTAAACTATGACCGCATAATGTAATCATTATACGCTAATTTCATAATTTTTTCAAGGTAAAATGAATAAAAATGTATTGTTACAATTTCTTGTTAGTACTTGAAAAAAATCTATTTAATTGATATTATTATAAAGATAATGTAGGTATTAAAAATTAGATATCTATGTGTTTATGGGTGATTTATAGAGTGAAAAAAGAGAAACAAAAAAAAGAGAAATCGAATAGATCTGTTTTAAGAATTTGTATTGTTTTCCTGCTGATAGTATTTGTAGTGTCTATGGCTACAAGGTATATATCAGATGAAGAATTTAGGGATACTTTTGATACTGTAATTTTAAGAAAGACAGTAAATGTTTCAAATTTAAATGCTATTGAGATAAATTCAGATGTGAATCCATACATATATGCTTATGATAGATATATTACAGTATTAAGTAAAAATACGCTATTATCACATGTATATAATGGTGGGGTAAATGCAAAATTTGATGTTAATATATCTGTACCAATTATGGTTTCTAATGGTAAATATTTAGTATTGGCAGAAAAAAATGGTCAGAAAATATACTTGATATCTGGTTCTAATATATTATGGCAAAATGATATTGAAGGAAACATATCAAAAATAAGTGTGAATAAAAATGGATATGTAAGTGTAATTGTTTCAAATACATTATATAAGTCAGTAGTAATTCTTTTTGATGTGGCAGGAAATGAACTATTCAAAACATATATATCTACATATCAAGCAGTTTGTGCAGAGGTATCAAACAGTAATAAGTATTTAGCAATTGGTGAGGTGGATTATTCAGGTACTATAATAAAATCAAATGTAAGGATAATATCAGTAGATTTAGCGAGATCTAACCCAGATGAGTCAGTTGTAAATACATATGAAAGTGGAACTGGAGAGGTTATTACAAATATAAAGTACAAGGATAATGAAACTGCAATATGTATGTTTAATACATATGTGCAAAAAATTACACCAACAAATCGTGATAGAATTTATGAAATAACTAGTGATGATATTTTTATAGATATAGGGCTAAAAGATAGTATTGCTATAGTTGATAAACAATCATCAGGGTTGTTCTCACATAACTATAATTTGAATATAAAAAACATAAAAAACAAAAGTGATAGCTTATATATCCTAAAAAGTGTTCCAAAAACATTTATAGTTAATGGAAATATTATGGGGTTAAACTTTGGAAATAAAATAGAAATAGTAAATTCAAATGGATGGCTTTTAAAAAGTTATACAGGAGTAAAAGAAATTCAAAACTTAGTATTAGGAGACAATATTGCTGGAATTGTTTACAAAAATAAAATTGAAATAATTAATTTTTGAGTTTAGAAAGGTTTATATTATGAATGTAATAAACTGGGTTGCCTTTGGTGGCATATTAGTAGATTTAGTAATAATTTCTGTATTTGTATCTACCGCATTTTGGGGGTATAGAAAAGGACTCGTTAATGTTGCTTTTAAAATATTAACATTTCTTGTTTCTATAATAATAGTATTTGTCTTATATAAACCAATATCTAATGCTATTATTAAAGGTACTACAATAGATGATAAAATAGCTGCTTCTATATACAATATATTAATGGGAACTACTTTAGAAGATGGAGAACTATTAGAACCAACACAAAATAATATATCACCTGGTGTAATTAATCTTGTAAATTCATTTGTTACAGATGCACTAAATCAAGCAAAATCAAATACAGTTGAATATGCTGCAGAACAACTTTCATATATGATGGTAAGGTTTGGCACAATACTACTCTTATTTATAATTTCAAGATTTTTCTTATTGCTTATAAAATTCGCGGCAGAGCTATTAGGTAATTTACCTATTATACGAATGTTTAATAAGTCAGGTGGACTTGTATATGGAGTAGTTAAAGGGTTTTTGATAATATATGTAATATTAGGAATATTACTGTTCGTATCACCGTTTATAACTGACTTAGGGGTAATACAAGCAGTTGAAGATTCATCATTAGGAAGCAAGATGTACAATAATAATTTTATAGTAAATATAATAGTAAAATAAAATACAATTAAATTAATATACGTTTGGAGAAGTAAATTGGGAAATAAAAAAACAAAGAAGAAAAAAGGATGTAGTAGCATCTTTCTAACAATAATATTTTTAATAGTTATGGTATTCGGAGCATTTTTTGGATATAGAGTGTATGAAAATGGAGGAGACTTAAGTGCGATTCTAATGACAATATTTGGACAAACTCCAGAAACTTTAGAGAATTTAGAAACAATAAATGTTCTAGTTTTAGGTGTGAGTGAAGATTTAGGAATAAAACTTACAGATACAATAATGGTTTGTACATACAATCCAAAAAAACAAACAGCTTCTATGTTATCTATACCAAGAGATACTTTTACAGGTAAAGATAAGCATGCAGGTAAATGGACAGATAAAATAAATGCACTATACACAAAAAGTCCTGAAAAAATTATGGCTGCTGTTTCTGATATTACAGGTATAAATATAGATTATTATGCAGTAATAAATACAGAAGCAGTTGTTAATATTGTAGATATAATAGGTGGAGTAGATTTTGATGTTCCAATAGATATGAAATATGATGACCCTACACAAAATTTACATATTGATTTAAAAAAGGGTATGCAAAAAATAGATGGTAAAAAAGCAGAACAGTTATTAAGATTTAGACATAATAATAATGGCACATCATATCCTTGGCAATATGGAGATAACGATTATGGAAGAATGAAAACGCAAAGAAACTTTATTATTGAAACCGTAAAGCAAACTATTAAATTAAGAAATATACCTAAGTTAGGAAATTTAGCAAAAGAAGTATTTAATAATATAGAAACAAACTTAACACAAGAACAGATCCTTTCATACATACCACACATAGTGAAATTAAATCCAGATGAGATAGATTCTCAGCAATTACCTGGAGTTTCTGAAAAATGTAATGAAATCTGGTTCTTTATATATAGTAGAAAAGAGACAGCAGAACTAATAAAAGAAATGACATACAGGATAGAAAATGGAACTATCGAAGAAGAAATTATAGATGAAGAAGAAAATAATAGCGCTACTAATAGTACTAATACTAACAGTAACACTAACTAAAGTATTAAATTAAAATCATCTTCTTCTCTTTTTCCTATAATTCCTACGACGTCTTTTAGGCATTATGAATATTGCAAATATTAGCAATATAAGCCCAATAGTTAATAGATAAAATTCAATATCTTTTTTTCTAATAACATCTTCACTGGCTATTAAACTTGAAGAATATTCAATATTATCAACACTATATGTTATTGTACCAACTATATCACCTTTTGATATAGGGGCTTTAAGTCCGTCGTTAAACTCAATATATGGTATAGTATTTATAGCATCTGTTGATTTATCATTAATAACAGTTATATCATCTTGTATCAATAGATTTAAATTTTTTGTTTCTCTAGTTGCCTTATCAACTTCGACAGTATTAACAATTGATAAAGCTTCTATTATTTTCGTTATGGTAAAATTCTCATAACCATATTCAAAAAGATTAATTGTATCTATATATCTTTCACTAAGTCCGCCCTCAAGAGTTCCGCCATATAGTACAACAGATATAAATTCAAGATTATCTCTAATAGCAGAAGCAACTAAACAGTTTTTAGCTTCTGTTGTAAATCCAGTTTTTATTCCAGTAGCATATTTATAATAGTAATTATCAGCTCTATTAGAATTATTTATCTTTATTAATTCATTAGTAGTTTGAAAAACTCTATCATCATTTGGATACAGCTCTGTTGCAGGTAACCTGCATGAAGTTTCAGTTACTAGTTTTCTAAATACAGGGTCTTGCATACCATGATTCGCTATTAAATAAAGATCATATGCAGTTGTATAATGATTAACATCATGTATTCCACTAGGGTTAGTGAAATTAGTATCTAAACAACCAAGCTCTTTTGCTCTTTCAGTCATCATGATACCAAAATCCTCAACACTACCAGCTATATGTTCTGCTAAAACAGAACCAATATCATTAGCTGATCTAACCATAAATACTTTTAGTAAATCACTTATTAGAAATTCTTCTCCTGGTTGTAGATTAACATTAACATATCCAGTAGGAAGACTATGAACAGCATTATAGCTAACTGTTGCAATATCATCAAGATTACAGTTTTCTAATGTTAAAACTGCAGTCATGATTTTTGTAACACTAGCAGGGTACATTCTAGTTTTAGAATTTTTATCATACAGAATTCTGCCAGTGCTGGTTTCTACAAGAATAGCAGCACCAGAGTGAACTTGTATAGCAAAACTAACCTTATTATTAAACAAAAAAAATAAGATAATTAGTAAAGAAAATATCAATTTTTTAAAACATTTCATATGTGAGCCCTCGTTAACATATAATCTTAAGACATATAATATATTAAAAATCGACAAAATACAATACAAAAATAAAAAAAGAAAGAAGGATGTTTAAATGAAAAAACACAAAATAATAATTGTAGTATCAGCTACTGTACTAGTAATAATATTTATAATATACAAAGATAATCTTACAAAAGAAAAATTTGACTACTCAAAAGTAATAATAGAAGAAACTAAGGAAAATCAATTAGACTCAAGAAAACAAGATACTATAAAAGTATATGTAACAGGAGAGGTAATTAATGAAGGAGTTGTTGAACTAGAGGAAGGACAAAGAGTGGAAGATGCTATTTTAAAAGCAGGGGGATTAACAGAAGAATCAAATCTTAAAAATATAAATCTAGCATATATGCTAGAAGACGGCCAAAAGCTATATATACCAAGTATAAACGACCCAGATGATATAGAATATACATTAGATGATAATATGAATGACAAATTTAAAAAGGTTAATATAAACAAGGCGACAGAAGAGCAGTTGCAGGCTTTATCAGGAATTGGACCATCCATTGCAAAGGAAATAGTGCAGTATAGAGATAAGAATGGGAAATTTAAAAGTATAGAGGATATAAAGAATGTAACAGGGGTAGGAGACAAAAAATATGAAAAGATAAAAGAAAATATTGAGATTAAGTAAAAAAAGTAGTATAATGAGCAATGGAAAAGGAGCTATATGGATATTATAGAAATTGCAAATTTAATAAAAGAAAATGGTGGAACACTATACTTAGTTGGTGGGGCAATAAGAGACAGACTATTAGGAAAAGAAGTAACAGATGAAGATTATGTAATTACTGGTTTAGATAAAGAAACATTTATAAAGCTTTTTCCAGATAGTATAAAAAAGGGAGCCTTTTTTGAAGTGTTTGAAATAGATAATAAAGAGTTTGCTTTAGCAAGATGTGAGACAAAAATATGTCCAGGACATAAAGGATTTGAAACAATAACAGGTAAAGAAATTACAATAGAAGAAGATTTAAAAAGAAGAGATATAACAATAAATGCAATAGCTAAGGATGTACTAACAAAAGAAATAATAGATCCATTTAAAGGAAAACTTGATTTAGAAAATAAAATAATAAGAAATGTGACTGAAGCATTTAAAGAAGATCCGTTAAGAGTATATAGAGTAGCTAGATTTGCTGCTACATTAAAATTTGATGTTTCAAAAGAAACAATGGAATTAATTTATGAATTAAAGAGTGAATTAGAAACAATTTCTAAAGAAAGAATTTTTGAAGAATTTAAAAAGGTACTTTCATCGAACAAGCCATCAATATTTTTTGAAGTTCTAAAAGAAGCAAAAGTATTAGATGTTCATTTTAAAGAAGTATATGATTTAATTGGAAGTGAACAATCAGAAAAATATCATCCAGAAGGAGATTCATATATACATACAATGCAGGTATTAGATGTAGCGTCAAAATACACTAAAGATTTAAAGATGAGATTTATTTGTTTAATACATGATTTAGGAAAAGGAGTAACTCCAAAAGAACGATATCCTAGTCATCATGGACATGATAAGGCAGGAATAAAGTTAGTAGAAGATTTAGGTAGTAGAATAGCAGTACCAGATTTATGGATTGAATGTGGTAAAACAGCAAGTAGTGAGCATATGATAGGTGGAAAATTCGGAGAGATGACTATATGTAAAAAAGTACAGTTTATAGAAAGAGTAGGAAAATCTAAATTGGGATTAGAAGGGTTACAATTGGTTGTAAAAGCAGATAGAAATGGTAGAGGAAATTATAAAGAGTCAGAAGAAAGAATAAAAGATAGTTCATTCCAAGAAATCGGAGAAAAGTGTTTAAATGAGATAAATGGGAAATATATTATAGAAAAGTATGGGGATATAAAAGGAGAAAAGTTTAAACAGTTATTACATCAAGAAAGAATAGAGTGGATGAAAAGACAGTAAAATAAAAAGGTGATTAACACCTTTTTTGTTTTTGTCCACTATTTTTAGTTATATAATATATCCTTTAAATAATAATCAATAGGAGCATAATCATCTGTAAAAATAACAGAGTTTTCATAGCTGCCTATTTCATAATAGTTTTCAAGCATATTATCAATATATTCATTTTGAGTTAAATCAATATTTCTTCTGGTTTCTTCTTTTGTTGCAACTATCATTAGGTTCTGAATATCATATAAATCAAGAGTGCCTCTAGTTGCAAATATATAAATAGTTGGAAAAACTTCTTTTATTGTGTTGACCTGTGATTTTAACAAGTTACTGCTAGAACCTTCTAGAGATGATATTATATTAACTAAATAAATCCCATCATCACTTAGCCTATGATATATTCTTTCATTTGCTTCTTTTGTTAATAAGTGAAATGGAGGAGAAGCACCATTAAAAGCATCATTTAAAATAGCATCATATTTATTATTTGTTCTATTTAAATAAGTTCTCCCATCTTCGTGATATATTGTTAAATTACTATTGTCCTCTAAATGAAAATATTCTCTAGCAATAGCTGTTACTTTTTTATCAATTTCTACAACATCCATTTTCTTTTCAGGATAAGTATTTAAAAAATGTTTTGGGTAACTATATGCAGCTCCGCCTATTAATAAAGTGTTATCTATATTTTGGTTAAAATAATTCATTAAATCATAATATTTTGTATATTCATAAACTAATTCATTTGGTGAATCTATAAACATCCCAGATTCAAAGCCTTTGTCAATTACTAAATGTCTTTCTTCTCTATCATTTACCATTGTCCTATATATCAAAATTCTGCCATATTCAGAGTCAGTATCTAGTTCTATATTTGATCTTCCTAGAACCAGATATATATCACTTAATAATACGATTGGTAATATTACTGCAAAAACTATAACCATCTTTTTAAAACTTGGTATACATATTAAGATTGATAAAAGAATTAGTATAAAGCTAATTATATATAATATTTTTGTACTGCCTATTATAGGTATTAGTACAAATCCAGTTAAAAACGTTCCTATTATACTTCCTACTGTAGCAAATGCAGAGAGTCTGCCTGCTAGTTTTCCGAGCCACATCTAAATTTTTAATTTTTAACTTTACAGCAAATGGAGAAACCATACCTAATAAAAGTGTTGGACCTAAAAATAAAAGGATTGTTGATAATAAAGCTCCTGTTCTTAGATCCCTTATAGACTGTGCTACTAAATGTAAGATAATTCTACTAACTGGAGATATTATTAATACCCAAACACCTGCAAAAAATATAATTGCACTTAAAACTTTGTTATCGGGTTTCTTATCAGAGACAATGCCACCAAAATAGTATCCTAAACTATTACTAAATAGAATCATACCAATGATTATTGTCCATACCATATTACTTGACCCAAAATATGGCGCAAGTAGTCTAGAAGCAACTAATTCCAAAGTCATAATCATTGCTCCACAAATGAAAACAGTAATTTCAAGAATGTATTTTTTCATATAAATATCCTTTCTTAATAATACTGAAACTATTTTATTCTAAAAGAAATTAAAAGTCTATAATTATGTTGTAAAATATATTGGTGATTTTTATGGATATAAAGGAAAAACTAATGCGAAAATCATATAAATGCCTCTATTATGACACTTATATTATATTTGTATTATTTTTTTGTTACTTTTATTTCTTTATATAATATTTAAATTATAATATTATCAAGATATTTTAATCTGATGAAAGGGATGCTAGAAAGATTAATTTTACAAAAGAAAAATAAAAGGTGAATAAATTGAAAATCCAGAAATTATCATATTATCTTATAGATGTAAAATATATAAGAGAAGATATAACTGAAAAGAATAAAAAATTAAAAGTAACTACAGATCCGGAAGAAAAAGAACAACTAAAAGCTGACATTGAGAAATGCTATGAGGAGATAAAAAAAGTAGTTCTAAAAGTTGAGCAAGAACAAGAAAGATTTTTAGAAGAAGTAGTAGACATACAAGAAGATATGGAAGAACAAAATTTAAGTGAAAAACAATTAAGTCACCAAATAAGAAAATTAAAAGATGAACAAAGAATAGCAAAGGCGTTTCAAAGTTTAATAAATACGCCAACAGTTTTAAAAAATATTCGGAGTAGAACATGAAGTTAAAATTAACATAGAAGAAGAAAAAGAAAAATTAAGAAGACTGACTGAAATAAAACAGAAAAGAATAGAAGAAAAAGAAAAGCAAAAATTGACTGAAGAATTAACGAGTTTAGAGAAAATAGCTACATTTGAAAACGATATGGGAAAACTGCAAATAAATCCTGAAGAGTATAGGAAATGGCTAGAAGGAAAACCAGGAAAAGAACTATCAGATTCTGAAAGATATTATAAGGCACAATTTGAAAATCTACGTTTACAAAAAAGAGAACAAGATGAAATGGACAAAAAAATTGAGGACAGAGAAATAGAACTTGGTGAAATAACAAAAACAATAGAAGAAACTAAAAGAAGACCTTCAATATTTTCAGGAATTAGAAATGTACTATCTAAAGTACCATATTTAGGAAAGATATTTAAACCGGAACTTAAATTGTTGCCCGAAGGTTCTAATAAAGATGATAATAATCAGGAAACACATGAAAAATTTGAAGAATTGAATTTAGAACTTGAAGAGCTAAAAGTTCAAAGAGAAATATTTGCTAGTGATAAAGTGGATAATCTAGAAAAAGACCTTGATAATAAAATAGAATTAGATAAAAATCAAATATATAATGATGCAAATGTAAGAAAAGGAAAGATAAAAGAAAAACTGGAAGATATTGAACAAAGCCAAGAGCAGAGACAAGAACAAAGAATAGAATTTATAGACCCTACAAAATATTCTTTACAAGAATTAATAGAGATAAGTAAAAAGTTACAACAAGAAAGAAAGGAAAGATTAAAAGCAGAAGAAGAGAAAAAAGATAACTCAGATAAACCAGATAATGAGGATGGAAATAAACCTACTGATCAAAAGAAAACAATAAGTGGATATAAACGTGGATTAAAAAATGTGATGTTTAAAGGAACTGTTGGACTTGTGGTAGCACTAGTACTAACAAGTGGATTTAGAGCTTCATTTTTAGAGGCGAATAGCTTAACATATGCAGCTATGGGATCTTATCAAAATGCAATAGTAGAAACAATAGGAGAAAACATTGAAAGTAATACAATCGAACATAGTGCAGAAGAAAAAAGAATAAAAGAAAACATAGAAAATGGCCTTTACCAAGAAGATGATAATTCCAATTCTTTAAATAATAGAAAGACTAGACGAGTACAAAAGGAGATAAATAATTTAGAAAGTAGAATAACTATACCAGTTAATGACGGAAGTGAGGTAATAGATATACTAAATGAAAATGAGGCGAACAGAGTAATAGTTTTAAATCATAAAGCACACAAGACATTAGGAGGTTTGGCAGTAGATGTGGGGTATCCTATGAGTACACTAATTTCAACAGTTTATGAAAATGTTTCTAATTTAGAAAAGTCTCTTACTTTGGAAACGAGAAGAATAGAAATGGCAATTGATATGGCTCAGGAAATTAAAGACTTTACACAAAGACTCATAGAAGAAAATAACTGTGAAACAGAAGAAGAAAAAATTATAACTATTTTTGAATATATATCTAATCATGTAAATTATGATATGGATTTAGTTAGAGAAATAGATAGAATTTCAATGATAGATGATAGGGCGGAAAGAAGAAGACAAGAAGCAGAAGTTTACTATATGAACGATAATTACTTTCTAGAAGGTGTTCGTAACTTAATGAGAGGAATAGATGATCCTGGATCAAAGGCAGAAGGAGTATGTTTAAATATATCATATTACATGAATGTATTTATGGACTCTGCTCGGTATTGACTGTAGAACGGTAGCAGGGCATGCTGGGGGGCGACATGCATGGAATGTTATAGTAAATGAAAAAGGAGAAGAGATTAGTCTGGATGCTACTTTTGCAGCTACATCTGGAGTTAGAGATGCAAGGATTTTTATGTTTTCAGATAAAGAAGATCAACAAAATGAGCATGACCAAGAAGGTGAACAAGGTCAATCAAGTCATTTGATTCAATTAGATCAACCATTGCATCTGGATCAACTAAATGGAAGTGATCAACAACGTAGACAAAGAGTGCCAGGTCAACTGGATCAGCCAAAGGATGAACCAGAAAAATAAAAAGAGATGAATGAAGTAAACTATGTGGAACTCACTTTAGGCTTATCTCTTTTTTAGTTTATAAATATAAATTAACCAAATAATAGGTATAATAAAAATCCATCTGTTTTACGGATGGATTTTTAGTTCTCCTAAAATATATAATCACTAAAAGCTTTTTCTAATGTTATTCCGCCATACTCGTAGGTACGCCATTTTCCGTCACCGATAGTATTATTGTCAAGCTTCACATTTAGTCTGTTTTCTTTTTTGTAGTTACTAACATCAACATAAACTATTTCAGTTCTTTCTGGTTTGGCATCACTCATTTCATCTGCTGGGACAGCAGAAATAAATAAAGTTAAACTAAATGTGTTTTCCCCTATAACTTTAGCATCCTTAATTTCACCACGTACACCAAATGATGTTGCCCATAAACCATATTCAACAAAATGCTTTCCACCGTTAGATGTAAAAGCAAAGAACTGATTATTGAAAGTCCAATATCCATTTAGAGTAACAAAAAAGAATTCCACCGAATCATAATCAGAAAGATTTCCTGATGCACCTATCAAATCGTTTGTGCTATCTGATGAATTACCAGAATTAGTAACTTGATTGCTTTCATTAACAGAATTTATTTCAGAAATCGTATTATCGGTATTAGATATATCTGTTTTATTGCTATCATTAATCAAAATCGCGATTAACACAGCAACAGCACTTATAGTTATAACTACTAATATTCCCACTAAAATTTTTAATTTCAAAGACATTTTCTTCACCACCTTAACTATTCTTATTATTTCTATTTTATCTTATCATTTTAAAAAATTATATCATAAGTTTTTGTTTTAAGAAATATATATTTTCAACATTTTTTATATATTAGGAAATGTGTGAAAATGGTAAGAAAGGCTCATAAATAATTGGAAATAATGTAATGAATAGAATTCAAAAAATGTGAAACAATATTTAATAAAGTTTGTTAAAAGTGTTCACATTTTTAATTTTTTATGATATAATTAAAATGTGAAACATTTATAAGACAAAATTACAGTATTGTTTCACACAGGAGGTTAGCATGGAAGATAAGATAGAAATTATAACTCTTGTTGGGCAAAAGCAAGGACTTGAACAACAATTAGGTTATTTAACTTATGGAGCTGTTGAAATAAGAGAAAATAATTCAAATAAATATATTTATGTACATTATCGTGAAGATGGAATTACGCTTACCAAATATGTAGATGAGTATTCTGACGAGTTATATAATTTAATATTAAAAAATAATATTGAAGCTAAAAATTTAAAAAAACAAATTAGAAATATAACAAAGAAATTAAAAGAACTAAATTATTTGGAAGAAGAATTAACCGAAGAAGTTAGATTAAATATTGATTTTGCAAAGAGACATTTGGTGGATTCTATATATAAGCAGGCTATATTAGAAGGTGTTGCCACTACCTTTGCTGATACAGAAAGTATTATTGAAGGTGGTAAGGTAAATAATATGACATCTGAAGATATTTTAAAAGTTATAAATTTAAAACATGCATGGGAATTTATATTAAATAAAAATGTAATTGTTTCAAGCTCTAATTTTAATTTATTGTGCGAAATTAACAAATTAGTAGAACAAGGTCTTTATTACAATGCTGGTAAAATAAGAAGTACGCCTGTAAGTATAGGTGGAACAGTTTGGACACCTGATTTGCCAATAGAAAGTATGATTAAAGAGCAGCTAGATGATATATATAACTCAAGTTTATCCTTTATTGATAAAGCAATAGAACTTTTGCTTTACGCTACAAAGAAACAAATTTTCATTGATGGAAACAAACGAACCGGCGTTATTTTTGCAAATCATTTTCTTATTTCAAAAGGTAAAGGAGTTATTGTTGTACCAGTTGAACTTGTTGAAGAATACAGTAAGTTACTTATTTCGTATTATGAGGGAAAAAACGTAAGAGAAATCAAAAAGTTTTTAAAAGAAAAATGTTATGTGAAAATTTAGTAATATAGCGAAAAATAATAAAAAATATTCAAGAAATGGATCTTTTTCCGTTTCTTGAATACAAATTGTAAATTAACTATTTTATTTTTTAATATGATATTCCGCAACATCTTTGATTAGGAAGATATGTTCTGCAACAATCTTGATTTTGATTGACCCTTGAACAACAACCACCTACATATTGATATTTCTCTATACATTCTGTATTGCATTGACCTGATTGTTGATATTCATTAGTAGCCAATACAATCCCTGTTGCTAATATTGTTATAATAGATAAAAGGATTATTATTAAAATAGCTTTTTTTATTATATTGCTCATTATTTTTTCATCTCCTATTCTATATTATATACATATTATACATCTATTATAAAATAATTACAATATTGTACATTAATTATGGCTTTATTGCTTCAATACTTGCTGATATAATGAAATCTTGAACCTTAAATTTATTTGACCATTCTTTAATAAATTCTTTTGATTCGTCTTTTGAAGCAATTTTAATCTCATTAAACCCTGCTAAACTCATATATTGTTCTAAATCTTTTATATAACTTGCGCCAGAGACACAGGCAGAATATAAGCCTAAATCTTTTTTTACTTCGTCTGGTAATTCAGCAGTTAAAACAATATCTGAAATAGCTAATCTTCCACCATTTTTTAAAACTCTAAAAGCTTCTTTAAATACCTGTTCCTTATTTGGAGATAAGTTAATTACACAATTTGAAATAATTACATCAACTGTTTCATTAGCAACAGGCAAGTTTTCAATTTCTCCTAATCTAAACTCAACATTTTTAAAATTTTGTTTTTCTGCATTGGTACGAGCTTTACTAATCATTTCTGCTGTCATATCTATTCCTATAACTTTTCCGGTATCTCCTGCCTTTTTTGAAGCTAAAAAGCAATCAAATCCACCACCACTACCTAAATCCAAAACAGTTTCCCCTGATTTAATATTTGCTATTGCTTGAGGATTACCACAACCGAGCCCCATATTAGCACCAACAGGAACTGCATTTTGTTCTTCTTCTGAATATCCAAGTTTTGTAGAAACGTCATTTAATTCTGACGGAGAACAACAACTTGAACCACAACAATTACAGCCTTGAGTATCTTCTGTTGCGACTTTTTTATAATCTTCTTGTACTTGTCTACGGATTTTATCTTCTTCTAATTCATTCATACTTTTTCTCCTTTATTTATAATTATATTTTATATCTTTTCGATTATACCATATCCACAAACAATAAGAAAGATACACCCATACAGAAAAAATGTTTTTCAGGTGTATCTATTCACAATTAAAAGTTTATAGGTACTGTTATCTTCTTAATTAGGAAGTTTCCACCGTAACTTAATTGTGCTTCCAATATAACAACACATAGATTAAGACATACATTTGGAACAAGATGTATTGAAGCTGGAATGGCTCCAGTTATTGTACAAAAACTATTAGGACATACAGATGTTAGTGTTACACTAAATACTTATACATCAGTATATGACCAATTTAAAGAAAATGAGATGGACAAAGTAAATCAGTACTATTTAAATAACTCACTATTTTCAGATAATATAACAAGTCGTAAACAACTAGATTGTGAAAATAAAACAGAAAGATAGTTGATATAACTCAAATTTATACTATTTACATAACTTGTTTAGCTATATTAGCTAAACAAATGAAAAAAACTAAAATTCTGTTTAGCTAATTGTTTAATAATAATGAAAAAGATTGAGAAATTTTGAGAAAGACTAAAAAATACAAAAACGAAGAAAGTCTAATTTTTCAATCTTTTTCAGACTTTTTAAAAATTCAATAAAAATAGCAGGTTATCAAAAACCTGCTAAAGTTGGTTGCGGGGGAAGGATTCGAACCTACGACCTTCGGGTTATGAGCCCGACGAGCTGCCAACTGCTCCACCCCGCGATATATACTTTCTCATTATACTACTCTAGATTGTTAATTGTCAAGGCTTTGAAGAAAATAGTGCAGAAAAATTATGACTAATCTAGTATATGTTTAATTAATAAAAGTATAACAAAAAAAGAAAAATTATTAATAAAGTACAAACATATAATGTAACAATCAAAGGATTGTAGAAATATACTAAACTAGGACAAAAATAAATAAAAACAATGAAGAAAGGAGAATAGATATTGCTTAAATTGTCTTAGCGATATTATATAAATTTTATTATGGGTTTAGGTTATTTAAAAGTAGAAGTAACAACAGGTGATGATGCTTTACCCGTTGAAAATGCAGCAATTGTTGTAAAAGACTCGTTTGGAAGAGTTATTTATAGGGCAGCTACTAATGATGTAGGTCAGACAAATGTAATTGGGGTATATGCTCCAAACAAAGAGAGTACATTGGATCCAAATAATAAAGAACCACATTATTCAACATATACAGTTGAAGTTTCTGTTCCAGGAAAATATGCTACAGAAATAGTTCATAATGTTCAAGTGTTTGATACTATAGAATCTATACTGCCTGTAAAGTTGTTGCCATTACCAGAAGGCACAAATTGTGATATAGATGTAATAGAAACACCACCACCAGCTGTAGAATTGCCGATACCAAGGATGCAAGAAGGACCATCAGAATTTCAGATGGAAAGAGCAGGTATTGGAAGAGGTGAAGTATTTATACCAGACTATATTACAGTTCACTTAGGGCCTCCTACAGTATCGGCAAGGAATGTTAGAGTTAAATTTACAGATTATATAAAAAATGTGGCGAGTTCGGAGATTTATCCTACGTGGCCGCAAGCGTCACTGGAAGCAAATATATATGCAATAATAACTTTTGCATTAAACAGAGTTTTCACAGAATGGTATAGGAGTAGAGGATATGCATTTGATATAACGAACTCTACATCAGTAGACCAAGCATTTACTGAAGGAAGAAATATTTTTGAGAACATAAGTAGAATTGTTGATAACATATTTAATTCTTTTGTAAGAAGACCTGGTAGATTAGAACCATTTTTCACACAGTTTTGTAATGGAACAACTTCAACATGTCCAGGATTATCACAGTGGGGAACTGTATCACTTGCAAATCAGGGGTTAACGCCACTTCAAATACTTAGATTCTATTATCCGAGAGATGTTGAAATTGTAACTACTAACAACATTAGAGGAATAGTAGATTCATACCCAGGCACTCCTTTACGAGAAGGAGGCTCAGGAGATGCTGTTAGAAGAATGCAAAGATATCTAAATAGAATCAGGGTAAATTATCCTCGTATACCACAAATATCTAATCCAAATGGGTATTTTGGGCCAGATACTACAATTGCAGTAAGAACATTTCAACAGGTATTTAATCTCACAACAGATGGTGTTATAGGGAATGCAACATGGAATGCGATTATTAGGTACTATGTAGCTGTTACTAAATTAGCAACACTTGAAAGTGAAGGAGAAAGAATTGGAATAGGAAATACACCTCCAAATGTAGTATTAAGAGAAGGGTCGACAGGTGCAGATGTTATAGAATTACAATTTCTATTAAACTATATAGCTACATTTTATTCTGAGATATCACCAGTTATACAAGATGGAGTATTTAGATCTACAACAACAACATCAGTAAAACAATTTCAAAGAAGGTTTGGTCTAGTACAAGATGGAGTAGTAGGGCCTGCAACATGGAATATGCTATATAGTGTGTATAAAGGAATTGGAAATAATGTAACTGTACCGACACCACCAGCACCAACACCACCTACAAGACCACCATATCCAGGGTATCTTTTAAGAGTTGGATCAAGAGGCGAGAGTGTTCTATTAATGCAAAGATATTTAAATGTGATTTCACGAGTTTATACAACTATACCAAGACTTACAGAAGATGGAGTTTTTGGACCTTTAACACAAAGTGCAGTAATAGCTTTCCAAAGGCAATTTGGATTAACACCAGATGGAATAATAGGACCAGTAACATGGAATGCAATAGTAGACCAATATTTTAGAGCGACTGGAAGTTAGAAAAAATAAAGAGGAAAAATAAAAAAATCACTTTACTAAAGTGATTTTTTTAAGTGTTTCCTAATTTATAGAAAACATATTCGGAAACTGTTTAATAATTCCATCTGCAAGATATCTAGACATATTAAGTATTTCTCTTTCAACATTATCATATGCGATAATATCTCCAGCATAATCTTTTTTCATACGAGCAGATACTTCTTTTGTAGTCAAATCTAAATGAGTATGGAACATTTGCCTTAGCGTTTCTTTATCATAGTGTGGATTTATACTGCTAAAAAATTCGGCCATCTCATCAGCATTTTCATACCATTTTTTATTAAGTTCAGTTACATCCATACCATTTTTAAGACCCACTATTATATCTCCACCAATTAGAAGATGCTCTGTTATTAAGTCCTTGATTCTATCTGCTATTTGGTCTCCATAGTATTGCCTATATAGGTTGCCAATATCTACTGGATTTCTAAGTAAACGTGCTTTAGTTGGTTCTAAATCATTTAAGCTTTCTGCTACACTAATTAAGAATAAGCGAGTCCACAAAATATGTTGACTCCACAGCATATTCATTCTAGTTAATAAATCAATTTTACTTTCACAACACATGTTGTTTACTTGACTATTGCTATGCTGAGGAGCGGGCTGCATATTAGAGAGTGGTGTAATAGGTATAGTATCCTGACAATTAGGTTCAGGTATATTAGGTGTTTGGTTAATATTGTTGCAAATTGAAATAGTGCTGCCTATTTGCAAATTATATGGATTTAAGTATGGGTTATCTGCTAATATTTGCTCTACAGTAGTGTTATACATTTTTGATAATTTGTATAAACTATCTCCATATTGTATAGTATGGTTTATTTTGTTTAAACAAGACATTTAAAATTCCTCCATTTCTAAAAAATTCCTAATATATAATATGGAGGTTATGAAGAAAAGGTACAAATAATTAATTATTTATACCCTTTCTTATATTATATTGAAGGAAAACTTATTTTGCATATATTGAATAATGAAGAATTTCGCCTTGTTTATCTAGGTTATTTATTATATATTCTCGTATCTCTTCAGGTTCTTGCCAGAAAACTTTGTCGTCATCAGTATACATTAAAAACTCAGTATTTTTGGTAGCTTCAATTTGCTCTATTAATTTTTCCACTCCTTTATATCCTAGATTTCCTCTTAGTACTAAATCAAAAGCGCCATTACTTTGCTTTAAAGGAATCATAATATATCCTGAATCAGGAGCAATTATTATAACATTAAAACCATATTTATTTTTTCTTTCTATATATTTAGTTAATACATTAATACCATCTATAGTTCTATCTGAAAAAGGAGCGTTATAGAAAGGATGTGTCTTTTCAAATTTATTTAGATGTAACAAAGAGGCATAAGTTTGAGAGAATATATATAATAATGTTAAGATTAAAATAATAAAACTGCATAGATTACAGTAGTTATAATGCTTATCTGTGTTGACAATATGCTTTATAAGGGTAATATCTAAAATATAGAAAAATGATAGATATATTACTAAATAAGAATATGACATATGCGCAAGATTCATTAATGGTAGATTAATTAAAGAAGCACACATACCCATTATAAAAAGGAATGTTGTTTTTCTTTTTTGATCTTCTGATAGAAATTTTCTTGTTTTAATAAATAACGTACAAATACATACTAAAATAAAAACAAAAATAAATATTCTATTATGCATGCTGCTATTAGAATGTGCAAACTCTAATAATCCTCCAAAAGCATAATTTACAAAGTCAAAGAAATATCCATTTATATACATAAATAAACAGAAAAGTATTGTAGGGAAGAGAAAACAAAAGAACTTTTTAAACTGATTAACAAAAAACTCTTTAGAAAATTTCTTATCAACTAGTTCAAATAATACAATTCCAAAAGCATAAAAAACCCCTATGCTCTGCTTTGTGAAAAAAATCAAAAAGATTATTATTCCCTGATATAAATTATATCTTTTTTGGTTATAGCAATTTAAATGTACCAATATACCAAGTAATATAAAAGCAATACAAAGTGCATTATAGCTTGTTCCGCCACCAATTATTCCATAGGTTTGAGTTAAAATTGAAACTAGATATAGGAAAGCTAAATTCTTATTTATATCTAATTTTCTAAAAATAAAGAAAATTAGTAAATAAACTAATAAATATGTAAAAACATTATAAAGTCTAAAAACGTTAATAGTTGCACCAAATATATGAAAAAGTATATTTCCTATCATAAAGAAAAGTGGAGTTGTAACTACAGTAGCATCTTTATAAATAGTAAAGCCATTATACATTTTATAAACAAACTGAAAATTCCAAAGTTCATCTAAAGGTAATATAACATGTGAAAAAGAATTATTTATAATTATTAAAATTGCAGGTATAAACAAAAAATAAATATTATACTTTTTTATAAATTCTTTCATAAAATCCTCCATGTGTTTCTATTATACCTAAAAATATGAGGCGTTTCAACATATGATGTATAATATGTTGAAAAATATGAAATTACTGATATAATTTATTTATGCGAAAAGGAGATTTTAAAATTGAAAAACAGTAAAAGTCAGTTGATTATAGCCAGTTTATTTAAATATATAAAATTATTCTTATTTCTAATAATAATATTTTTAATGCTACTATTTGTTACTTCTTTAATTTCATCAAAATATTTAACTGATAATGTGAGAAAATCAGCGGATATAATGAAAGAGAGTATAAGTGGAGATTCAAATTATGGTTTTATAAAATTGAAAAACAATACTATAGTTTTAGATTATTATACAGATGCACTTATGCTAAATATAATTTATTCAATAGATAATAATAATCCAGTAGAATCAATGTTATTAGCAAGAAAAAACTATATTAAAAATAAGACAAAAATTATATACCCTGAAGAGGTTGGAGAGTTAAAATCAGTGTCTAAATATGAATACATATATCAATTAGGAGAGCTATATGACACTATTAATAACGATATTGAAGAGTCTTTTGAATATTCTAGATATTGGCATGGATACATAGTAATTTTAAGACCACTATTAGTATTATTTGATATTAATACAATAAAAATAATATTTGGAGCCGTATTATATTCTTTAGCGGGAGTACTTGTATACCTGATTAAAAAGAAAATTGGACTTAAAATGGCTTTGATTTTCTTACTAGAAATTATTGCAATGGACTATTGGATATATAGTTTTCAATTACAAGGAGTATTTGTTGTATTTATAAGTATGATAGCACAAATAATTATATTAATGTGTGATATAAAAAAATGGCATATAAATATTAATTACTTGTTTTTTATAATAGGATCAGTAACTTGTTTCCTTGATGTTTTAACAACGCCAATAATGACAATAGGGCTACCACTTATAATATATTGTTTATTAAATGAGGATAAAATAAAGATAAAGGATATTATTAAGATAATAATAGTATGGGGGATAGGATATGTATCCACATGGGCTTTAAAGTGGGTAATTATAGATTTGCTATATAATAGGAATATATTACAAATAGCAATTGAACAGGCTTTATATAGAACAGGGGTAAATACAAATAAAACAGTTAGTTTGTTTCAAGTAACATATCATAATTTGAAACGTGTTAATATAGCTCTGTTAACAACAGGACTCTCTATATTATTTATTATTCTAAATAAATTATATGTTTTAAAAAAAGAGAACGGTCTAATTTTTATAAATGTGAAAAACGCTTTACCATATGCTATAATAGGCTGTTTACCATTGATTGTATATGAAGTATTAAAAAATCATTCATATATACATGCATTTTTTACATATAGGAACTTAATGATATCACTAATATGTCTAATTATTATAATTGATAAAACTATTATAATTTGTAACAAAAAAGAGAAAAAGCTAGAAAACAAGTGATTTGTAGGGATATTTATGAAAATAGTAAAAAATTGATATTAAATGACAAAATTTGTATAAAATGTATTTACAAAAAAAAACATATATGTTAACATTAAATTATCAAAAAATATATGCTTAAGAATTATTATTGAAAAAAGTGTATAAATATGATATAATAATTATAAGTGTAGTGTAAAGGAGGAAATATTATGTCAAATAAAGTAATTAAAATAATATCAGTATTAGCAATGATGTTCGTAATACTTGCTACAGTAACACCTGTATTTGCAGCAGGAATAGATATCGATATAAATGCATTTGATAGCTATACTGATAGTTCAGGAGCGTCAGGATCAGCAACAAGAATAATGGGTGCAATAATAACTATAATTCAAGTAGTTGGTACTGGTGTAGCGATCTTAATGCTTATAGTATTAGCTATTAAGTACATTTCAGCAGCACCTGGTGATAAAGCAGATATCAAAAAACATGCTGTTGTGTATGTAGTAGGTGCAGTGGTATTATTCGCAGCTACAGGTATATTACAGATAATTAAACAATTCTCTTCAAATGTTAATACATAATACAGTTTAATGAAATTAATTTAATAATAAAAACAGAGTACATTTATGTACTCTGTTTTTTGTCTAAAACTATAATAATTATATAGATGCTTCGTTATATTTATATAACGTTAGCATAGATTTTACTTTTAGCATATTTGAATTATTTATTATCCTATAGTCAGTCTCAAGTTGGTTAATTTCAGTAAAATAGTTTTCAAGAATTTGTATTATTTCTGGAGAGATTCTAAGCTCATTATTTAATATTATATATTTTATATTTCCATTTTTTAAATCATTCATAATTTTTTCTTTTATTTCAGGATTACTTCTAATTATAAATTCTTGTAAGAAGGCATATTTGTATTCTGGTATAGTATCCATATACAAGTAATAACTAGCAGGTGTTTGATATAATAAAATATTCTCTTTGTCTTCGATTTCTTGTACAAGTTGATTAATAATTCTTTTCTTTAAATATTCCCTTTCAAATAAAGTGTTTATATTATAAATAAGATGAACAGTAGTATAGCATATACATAAGAAAACTATAACAAAGGTTATAAGGAATCTTGTGTATTTGTCGAATTTGTATTCTTCTATTTTATTAAAAAACATACCAATTGTAATTACAAAGATTGGTATTGTTGCTATATAGTAATGATATGAACTATAGCTTAAAGAATAGAAAATAATTGCTAATAGAATAGTTGCTATTGATATAATAGAAATGTTTTTTTCATTTTTAAAATATAGAAATAAAGCCATTAAACCGAGGATTAGGTGAAAAGCATTTCCTAATTTTATAGCTATATTATTTGTTTCAAAATTTATTTCAGAACCCATATATAAGAAATTATGTATAAAAGTTGCATAAATCATATCAGGTAACGAATTTTTATAATAAAAATACATAAAGATTGGAGCTACTATTACTAACATCCCAAGTATAAAAATTAGCATATGTTTAAAAAGTTCTTTTATTTTTCTGTTTCTTAATAAAATAATTGTTATTCCTAATATCATTCCAATAAGACATATAGCATTTGATATTTTTATAAAAGCAAGTATAGAAAAACATATACCATATATAAAAGTGTTGATTTTAGGAATATTTTCTAAAGGATCTTTTTCTTTTAGCCACTTAAAGCATAAATATAAAGGTAAAGAGATAAATAATAAAGAAAACTCCTCTGATAAATTACCCTCACAAATAAAATACGATAATATGAAAATAGATATCAAAATGGATATTAAAGAAGTTTTCTTATTACAAAACAAAATAAGGGTTTTATAGCTGAAAATTAAAGAAATATATAGAAATACTACTTGTAAAAAGAATATACCATTCCTACCACTAGATATTAATTGACCAAGGGCTTCTATAAAAAATAAAATAGGTCCTTTATGGTCAAAAATGTCTACATATAGGCTCTTTCCATTAACTAATGCTTTCCCAATCACTATAAAAATAGCTGAATCTGTTTCATAATTATCAAAAAACAAAGGGCTCGTGCCAGAAGAGAAAATCAGTAGAAACAGTACAGATATAAGTAAAATTATAAAATATGGTGATTTTAATAGTCTCATTTTTAAACCTCTTAAATTAGTATTTATATAGAGAATTATAACAAATAATGATGGAAAAATATAGCAAAAAATGTAAAATTAATGAAATAATAATGAAATAGTAAAGTAATTGAAAAAAAATGTAAAATATGGTATAATTATAGTATATAGAGATTTTCAGGCATAATAGGAGGACTTAAGTATGGTGAATATAGTAAAAAAGATAATATTAATTGCCCTAATGGCAGTATTAATAGTTTCGATTAATAATACGAAAATATTCGCTGCTGGGGCATTTGATACAGGTCGATTTGAAGATGTGGATGCTGGAGAAGCTGAAGCTATAACAAGAGATATTATGGGAACAGCGTTAAATGTGATAAGAATAGTAGCGGCTGGTGTAGCAATGATAATGCTTCTAGTTTTAAGTATAAAATATATGTTGGCATCGGCAGCAGACAGGGCAGAAATAAAGAAGCATGCGGTTATATATGTTGTAGGTGCATTACTATTGTTTGCGACAAGTGGAATAATAAGTATTCTACAAGAATTTTCTTTAAACATAGAAGTAACATAGTAGCACAATTTCAATTAATAAATTAATGATAAAAAATATATAAGATAATAAATGTAAGTTTGAAAGGAGATTAAGAATTATGAAAAAAGTAGTGGTATTAACTTTGATTATAATGATAGCTGTTTTAGCGATATATCCAACAGTATCATTAGCGTGGGATCCTAAGGCAGAAATAACTGAAATAGAAGCAGCTACACCGTCTGGCAGCGTGAAGACTTCAGCTCAAAAGATAGTTAACGGCGTATTACAAGTAATAAAAGTAGTAGCAGCTGGTGTGGCAATTATAATGTTAATATTCCTAGCAATGAAGTACATGATGGCATCAGCGGGAGATAAAGCAGAGATAAAGAAACATGCTGTTGTATACGTAGTAGGCGCATTAGTATTATTTGCAACAAGTGGAATATTATCTATTATACAAGCGTTTTCTTCAAATATAGCTTAATATAGTTAAAATTTCAAAAACTGTCGACAACAAAAAATCGACAGTTTTTTGAAAAACTTGAAAAAAGTTGTAAAAAATTGTATAATTATACTATAAGAATATGATTTTGCATAAGGAGGAAAAACTATGAAAAATAGAGTGATAAAGGTATTAATTATATTAGGTATAGCAATATTAATAACAGTTACAATGGCAGAACTTATTGAAGTTTTTGCTACTGTTACAGATTTCCCGGGGATAGAACCGCCAGGCAGTGCGGGAGTAGTTGAATTAGGAACAATACTAGGAGCAATATTGACAGTAATAAGAATTGCAGGTGTAGGTGTAGCAATCATAATTATAACAGTTCTAGCAATGAAATACATGATGGCATCACCAGGAGATAAAGCAGATATAAAGAAACATGCAGTACCATATGTAATAGGTGCAGTAGTTTTAATGGCAGCTTCAGGAATAGTAGGACTACTACAAGTATTTGTATCTGATGCAACAACAGCATAAATATAAGGAGGAGCGAAATGAGAATAAAAAATTTTTTAATTGTTTTAATTGTATTTATACTAACGTTTTCTATATTTAGTATGTTAAATAACTTTTCATATGCTTTAGATGATATAGTTTCAGGAATGGAAGGTGTATCGGATGCTAGTGGTACAAGTGGAAGTAATATAGTTAAAGTTTTAAATTATGTTATATATTTAGTGCAAGTTGCAGGTACAGGAATTTCAATTATAATGGTCACAATGCTTGGTATAAAATATATGATATCATCACCAGAAGATAAAGCTGAAATCAAAAAACATGCTACACCAATATTAATAGGAGCTATATTATTGTTTGGAGCTGTAAACATATTAGGAGTGGTATACAAGTTTACTACAGAGTCAGTTTTTTAAAATATTTATAAATAGAAAATATATAATAAAAGGGTAATATTTAGACAATATTACCCTTTTATTACATTTGTATTAAATATATCAAACATTGTATAAAAATGTTGAAAAAAAAGATGTTTTTAAGTATAATTAATATAATTAGTCTAATTAGGTTTAAAAGGAGGCGAACAGTATGAAAAATGTGAAGAAAACAATATTATTTACAGTTTTAATTTTAGTTATTTTAAATATATTTTGCATAACAAGATATGAGGTTTTTGCTGCAAAAACCTTACAGCAAATGGAAGAAGAAGCTAGTTCATGGCTAACAAAGGGCCAATCAGAAGCTCCGGATATGGGGGATGTAACACAGCAATTTTTAGAAATAGGTAGAATACTAACAATGATTGGAACAGGTGTATTAGTTATTGTTACTACATACATGGGAATAAAATATATGATGGCATCTCCAGAAGGTCAAGCAAAACTAAAACAACAATTAATAGGATTAGTGGTATCAAGTATTGTAGTATTTGGAGCTTGGGGTATTTGGAGTCTAGCTATAAGTATAGGAAGAACAGTAATGGGAGAATAATATTTTTTTAAAATACTAAGGAGGAAAATAGATGGGAACATATTATATACCACGTAATTACAGAGGTGAATCAAGAATACTATATATATTTACAATAAAATCACTTATATCTACAGCAATAGGCGCTGCATTAGGATCAGTATTTTTACTATTGTTTACGGCTATGGGCATGCAGTTTGTAGGGGTAATTGTAATGGCCGTTTTTGCAGGAATTGGATGGGTAATAGGCGCTGTAAAAATACCTACAATCATATATATACCAATTACTAAGAAAATAGGTGGAGAGCCAATAAGTGAAATTATTATGAGATATATAAAGTTTAAAAAGAATAGAAGAATGTATACATACGTAAGTACTAAGGAGGAAAAATAAATGGAGAGTGTAATACCAACGTTACAAATAATAATAGGGATAGTTGTATTTATAATATTTTTACTTGTTGGAGCATATTATGTTGTTTCAAGAGATAAACCTAAAAAAAGAGAAGAGAATGAACCTGACGAGATGATAGAGTCAGATAAAAAAGAGGAAAGCAAAAAAACAGAAGACTTTGGAAGGTTTAAAGGAGAGTTAACAACAGAATCTATACTTGAATTTATGGAATTTGAAGAAATAGTTGATAATATGATTATAAGAAAAAAGGGGACGCAATATATAATGATATTACAATGCAATGGTGTTAACTATGATTTAATGTCAGAGCAAGAAAAGATAGGTGTGGAAGAAGGATTTGTTCAATTTTTAAATACACTAAGATTTCCTATACAACTATATATTCAAAGCAGGACATTAAATTTAAGAGATATAATTGCTGAATATAAAGAAAGAGTAGATGCAATATCTATTGATTTAGAAAAGATTGATGCTAAAATAGCACAAGCACATGTGTCTGGAAATAAAGCTTTAAAAGAAAAATTAGAGTTTGAAAAAAGAAGAAAGATAAATGTATTAGAATATGGAATTAATATAACAGACTATGTTGAAAAACTAAGTTCAAATAAAAACGTTCTTCAACAAAGAGTTTATGTTGTAGTTTCATATTTTTCTGCTGAGATTGGAATAGGAACAGAAAACTATTCTAAAGAAGAACTATATAATATGTGCTTTTCAGAGCTTTATACAAGGTGTCAAAATATTGCCAGCGCTTTAGGTACATCACAAATAACAAGTAAAATATTAGACTCGGAAGAAATAGCTGAGCTACTGTATATAGCATATAATAGAGATGAGTCAGAATTATTGCAACTTTCTAAAGCAATAGATGCTCAATATGATGCTTTATATAGTACAGGGAAAGAAGTTCTGTTAAAGAAACAGGAAAAATTAGATAAAGAAATAAATATAGAAGCAATAGATCTAGCAACAGATAGTATACTAAAAGCTGACAAACAAAAACAAATAGAAGATTTAGATTTACAATCTAGTAAACAAGAAAAAGTAAAAGAAAAAGCATTAGAACTTTTAGATACATATGAAAATCAATTAGATCCAAGAGTTTATGAAATTGCCAAAGGAAAAGTTGAGGAATCTACCAAAGAGGAAGAAATTCAAAAAATAGAACCTCCGAAACAAACGGAACCTTCTGAAGATAGTTTGCAAAAGCGAAAGATAATCAGAAGAAAACAAGCTGAAAATTAAAGAAAAGGAGGAAAATAAAATGTTTGGAAATAAAAAAGAAGAATTAAGTGAATTAGAAAAACTGGAAAACTTAAAACCAGAAAAAAGCGTTTTTAAGAAAAATGAAAAAAACGTAAAGACTTTAATAGCACCAGGTGGAATTGATGCAAGCTACACAAATCATATTGAAATATCTTCAACTAGAACAAGATATGCAAGAAGTATGATAGTAGCGAACCTTCCAAGAATGTGTACCTTCCCAGAGTTCTTAAGAGGGATGTATACATTTGGAGATTTAAATGTATCAGTATTTATAAATCCAGTTAGTGAAGCAACTTCACAAACAGAGTTAAATAGAACAATTAATGAGTTAGAGTCTGAGAGAATTGTAGCATTAGACAGAGGAGATATAAACAGAGAAAGAATTATAGCTCAAAAGAGAATGGAAGCAGAAGAATTACGTGATGCCATAGCAGCAGGTTTTAACAAACTTTTTGATGCATCAGTTATATCAACAATATTTGCATATAGTATGGATGAACTAGATAGATATACAGATTTATTATCTAATGAAATGTCAAAAAATCTTATTGATGTAAAACCAGCTTGGGCATTACAAGATGCGGCATTAAGATCAAATATGCCGTACTGTGAAAATAAAATTTCAAAATCTCATACATTTGATAGAAGAGCTATGTCTACAGTGTTTCCGTTTTTTACATCAGAGGTAGGACATGAAAGAGGTATACCATTAGGGTTTAATAAACAAACAGGCTTGCCAATTCTTTATGATAACTTTAGTCCGAAATTAACAAACTATAACATGGTTGTTTTTGGTAAATCTGGAGCTGGTAAATCTGTTACAATAAAAATGCTAACAGCACGTTCAGCAATTCTTATGGGAATTGAAAGCTTAGCACTAGATGCTGAAGGTGAGTACGGAGTTGTTGCAGAATCTCTAGGAGGCGTAAATGTTGTAATAAGTCCTAACTCAAAAACAGTAATTAACCTTTTTGATATTGAACCAGAGATTCAAAAAGATGAAATAACAGGAAAAGAAAGAACAGTTCTAAATGTAGAGAATAAAGTTGAAGACGTAACGCAAGCACTTCTTACAATGGCAAGAGGTAGTACAAGAAGTACAGAAGTAAATGAGCTTACAAAACAGATTATATCTGAATCTGTTTTTGAAGAGTATGCAGAAATAGGAGTTAACAACAATATAGAAAGCTTATATGAAGCAACAGATAATAAAAGAGTAGATGTAACACAAGATTATTTAGGAAGAACTAAAAAAGATATGCCTACAATAGGCTCATGGTATGCAAGAGTTTGTAGAAAAGCTCAAGAAAATGATAACCAAGATTATAGATTTCATTACAGCTATCTTGTAAAAGTTATGAGACAATATGTTAGAGAGTTTCAAGGGCAAATGGCATATTTTGATGGACAATCTACATTTGAGTTATTAGATGGAGTTCCATTTATAAATTTAGATATATCTCAATTAGAAGAAAGATTTGCAAGGCCACTGGCTCAGCAAGTTCTATTGTCATGGGTTTGGGAAAAATATGTTAAGAAAAACAGTGAAGATAAATCAAAAGCTTCAATGAAAAGAGTTTTGGTTGATGAGGCGTGGATGTTACTTCCATATCCAGAAGCTGTTGACTTCTTAAATACAATGGCAAGACGTGCTAGAAAAAGAAATGTTTCGCTAGCAGTTATATCACAAAAATTTCAAGATTTTTATGAAAAGCAAGAAGCTCAAGCTATTTTAACATCTTCAGAAACAAAATTATTCTTAGCACAAGATAAATCTGAAATTGAATATTTAAGACAGGTATTTAAGTTAAGTGAAGGTGAGGCTGGATTCTTAATTACATGTGCTAGAGGAGAAGGATTACTTAAAGTTGGTGGAGATTCAGCAATACTTTCAATACAACCAACTAAAAAAGAATTTGAGTTTGTTGAGACAAACCTAGCAAAACAAATTGCAATAGAAAAAGCTAAAAAAGAAGCACAAGAAGCATAAATAAAAAAGAGGAAATAAATGAAAAAATTATTAAGTAGTATATTAATAATACTAATATTATTTAATTTCATAGTGTGTAGTATAAGTCATGCAGAGAGTACAGGTGCTGCTGGAGGTGGTGCGAGTCAAACAATGCAAGATAAAACAGGTGATGGACAAGTATCTTCAGATGCAGCGATGGGAATAGCTGAAGAAGGAACAGGGAAAAATCCAGGAGGACAGAAAACAACTTTTAATCCTGTGCTTAGTATAGTAGGAGCAGTTTTAGGGTATATATCCGTTATTCTAGATATTATACCAATTACAATTAATGTGTTGATGATTTTGATGACGAATGAAAGTACTGCGAATGGCGTTTTTTCTGGTACTAATCACGTAGTAGGAACTGGAGATGAAGTATTTTTTACAATTGAAAGAGTAATATTTAATAGATTACCACTAGTAAATATAAATTATTTTGATACAAATTCAACTTATAAAATAGGAACTGGAGACGCAGAAACATTGTTGGGGGCATCTCCATCAAATACTGTTATAAAAAATAGTGTTACAAAGTGGTTTGTATTGTGTAGATTATTAGCGTTAATAATTGGATTACTAGTACTTATATATATAGGAATAAGAATGGCCATATCAACAGTTGCAGGAGATAAAGCAACATATAAGAAAATGTTAGTTGGATGGGTAGAAAGTGTTATTGTTCTTTTTCTACTTCACTATATATTAATAGTGATAATTAATATAGGCGAAGTATTTCTAAATATATGTGTAAATCTTAGATATATAATTATGGAACGAGGAGGTAAGAGTTTCGAAACTATAATAATGGATACAATATATATGGATTTGTTTAGATACTCTGGGTTTAAAATATTACAATATTCAATTATATTTTGGTTTTTAGTATTTATACAACTGAAATTTTTCTTTACATATTTTAAAAGGTTCTTAATGGTGGGGTTTTTAATAGCTATTGCACCATTAATAACAATTACGTATTCGATAGACAAAATAGGAGATGGGAGAGCTCAAGCGTTTAGCTTGTGGTTCAGAGAAATGCTGATAAATATATTTATTCAACCAATACATGCAATTATATATTTAGTATTTATATTTACTGCTGGAGCAATAGCAGAAGCAGCGCCGTTTATAGGATTGGTGTTTTTGCTAGCACTAGGTAGTGCTGAGAAAATGATTAAATCAGTATTTAGTTTAAATGATGCGATATCTATAAGAAGTTTAGATAATTGGATGAAAAAAGAATAAAGGTAGGAAATAATTTTGAAACAGAAAAAAAGAAATGATTTACGTATAATAATTTTTGTGGTTATAACATTAGTGCTAGTGCTAATTATTTTACTAGGTATTCTTAACGTAGCTAAAAAAACTATAGAGACAGATGAAGATATAAATGTATCTATAGATAAAGAACCAAATTCAATAAAAGAGATAATTGAAAAACATGAATCAATATACATAAAAGAAGAAGGTATTAGTGTTCTTAGTATATATGTTAATTTTAAATACGATTTATATGATGAAAAAGGAAATAGTAATAAAAGATTTTTTGATAGAATTGTAGATGAAATTGCTGAATTTAGAAAAGCAAGTTTCAATTTAATAGATGAAAAGAAAAATATTAGGATAGAAGTGAGATTTAACGTAGAAGGAAATTATACTGTGAAAATAAATGAAGAAGAGGACTACTACGAAAAGATATATGGAGATGCATATGTTGAATTGCAGGAAACAAAAAGAGCAGAAGAACAACCTATGACGGTTGAAGCAATAGAACTAAATAATTTGATTCAAAGAGGAATGTATTTTGCAGGTGCAAAACTAGGAGATAAAATAGACTTGAGTGAGGGTTATTCATTATACAAAGATGGAACAATAAAAACAAGAAATGAAAAAGGAATGGTTAAAAATATAATATTTTTAGAAGGATATAAAGAAAAAGTTGTTTTAGATGTATTAGTTGAGACACCTTTAGAAAAAATTAATGAGATATATAAAAAGGTTGCATTCGGAAGCGTTAGAGATGGATACTTAGGATATATAAATAATTATATATATATTTTCTTTTATGAAGATGAAATTTCTGCATATGGTTATAGCTATAGAGAAAACCCTGTATTTGAAAGAAATTTGGAAGAATATTTAAATGATGAAGATTTAAGTAAATTTGCTGAAAGTGTACGTCTTAACTGGATGAGTTTTTATGATACGTATGAGTATGATGAGGAACAGCAGAATTTATATATTACAATTCCAATATTAGGAGTTGAAATAAATATAGAAAATAATAATCCCAAAGGAATAATACTTTATAGTAATTATTATTTTACAGATAAAACTAGAAGATATATAAAGGATGGTTTTATAACTGTGAATATAGAAGATTATATACATGTTATTGAAAAAGAGAGACGAGGAATATAAGAGGAATCATAGATGAAGAAAAGTAAATACAAAAATCAAAATAAAAATAATATAAAAATTATAATTATATTTTGTACTGTAATATTCGTATTACTGATTTTATCTATGATTTTAAACAGTGTTACGAAAAATATAGATAAAGAGTTAATGAATATTTCAGGAACATTTGATAATGTTGAAGATGTATTAAAATATTATGAATGTATATATATACGTGAATCTAAAAGCAGCGAAAATGGATATGATACAGATATAACTTTAGTATTTAAACATCCTCTTTATACAAATGATGAAAGTAATGAACAATTCTATAACAAAGTAATAAATGCTATAGCAAGAGTGCTGAATTATAGGAACTTTAGAATGATAGACACGAAAAATGATGTGAATATTGAAGTGATTTGCGAAAATAATAAAATTGTAAAAATGATAATAAACGGCATAGAAGACTATTTTATATACATGGACTCTCAAATAGACTTTAAAAAATATAAAGAAATTGCAGACGTTATAATAAATGCAAATGCAATAGAACTAATGGATCTGATAAATAATAGTTGGAGCGGTGACACATACTTTGGAACAAGAGAAAGTATATTCGAAAGTTATTATATATATTTTGATGAAGGAATAGAAGTAAGAAGAATAGATAGTAAAATATATAATATAGTTTTTACTAAAAAATATGAAAATCAAGTAGTAGAAGGAGTGACAGTAGGAACAGATATTGATTTAATAAGAAGAGCAATAGGTAGTCCAAGTTTTGAATCTGCTGATAAAAGCATAATAGGATATAAAAGTAAAGATTTTTATGTATTTTTTAGTAAGGACCAGATATCTGTATATAGAAGAGATAAAAATGATTATGATAAGTTTTTTGAATTAGTAGATGAATTTTTAAATGATGAAAAAGACCTTTTAGAATTTATGAATGATCTAACGTATTTATGGCCAGATTATAGTGAATATAATTATGACTCAACATACTTTTTTATAACATATCCTTTGAAAGGATTGGATATAAGACTTAACTATGAAAATATGAGTGGAATAATATTTTATAACAATTTTGAGGTATCACAAAATATAATTGGTGACTACTTAGAACATCCAGAATTCATATCGAGATTAAAATTAGATAATATTTTTGAAGCAGAACTGAAAAGATATGAAAGAAAAAGCAATCGAATAGAAATGTGCAAAAACTTTGTAAGCGAAGAAGAGATTCAGGAAAACCCAGGAAGTAGTAATAAATTTAAATATTATATAGATCTAGATGAAAATGGTTTTGTAATTTCTGCATATTTCATTTCATTAGATGGAGAGTATCCAAATAACGAATTAAGTGAAAATATTTACACATATGCATGGCTTGGAGATGATTATTTTATATACAGTATAAAGAACAAAGGGATCTATTCATATAATGTAACTAATAGAACAAAGGGTAGTATTTTACAAGGTGGAGATGACTTTGAAATTACAAGTATAGAAAACGGAGTTATAAATTATGACAATAAGGCGCTACAAATGAATTTTAATTAATTTGAAAGGATATAGTATGAAAAGATATTTAAATAAACTATTAATAATATGTATGTTAATAATTATATTATTTACATTTCTAATCTCAGCCCCAGTACAAGCAGCTAGTAAAGTAAGTGAAACAGGGTTTTATTATACAGGTACTACAAAAGGAACATATACAGTAACAAAAAGTTTTGGAGAATGGCTTATTGGTGCACTGGCTGGTATATTAGATTTCTTGTTAGGAATTATGACAATGGGAATTAGAATGGTGTTTGTTGGATGGACGGCTCTTTTTGAAATGATTCTTACAAACACATTACAAACAACAACGGGGGTACCAGCAGTAGAACCATCATCAACTCAAATAAATGTGAGTTCAACTAAAAATATAACAATAGAAAGTATTGTATATAATAGAGTACCAATATTGGATATTAACTTTTTTAGGTTAGATTATGATGATAGATATTCAGGAACGGGTCAGTTAATAGAAGAATAAGATTGAAAAAAACAATAAAAAGTATATTTAGAAGGAGGAAAAAATGAAGTTACATAGCAAATTATGCAAGATAGTAATAGTATTATTAATAGTAATGTTATTTTTTCCTTGCTTTGTAAATGCAGCTGATGATGATATTAACCTAGTATTAAAAATAAAAGAAACCATAGCTTTTTGGTATTACGTAATGAGGTTAATTGCACTTGCTGTGATGTTAATAATTCTTTTATTTGTCGGAATAAAAATGGCAATATCAACAATAGCATCCGAGAAAGCATTATATAAACGAATGCTTATGGATTGGGTTGTTGGAATGATACTAGTGTTTTCAATTCATTATATTATGATAGGAATAATATATTTTAATGAAGTTATGGTATCAGTTTTAAGTAATATTAAAATGGAATCTGTAGCATCATCTATTTCAAAAGAATTTAACCTTTCAAAATATACTAGTGCATCTGATATAGAGATAAGCTTGTATGAAGCTGTTAGAACAAGAGCATATGATCCAAAACTTATTAACGGAACAACAGGTATGATAATGTATATGTTTCTTGTTTATTATGCAGTAAGATTTACCCTTATATATCTTAAAAGATATTTATCTGTGGTAGTTCTTACATTAATGGCCCCGGCGGTCGCAACTTCATACGCTATTAATAAAGTTTTATCAGGAAAATCTAAAATATTTGGTACATGGCTAAATGAATATTTTGTTACTATTATTATGCAAACAATACATGCTCTTATATATACAGTGTTTGTTTCAACTGCTATTGTAATATCTCTAAATTCGATTTCTGGAATGATTATAGCACTTATACTATTAAACTTTATGATGAAAGCAGATGCATTATTTAGAAAGATATTTAAATTTTCAGATAGTAAGATAGCAGAAAATGCCGCCAATACAAGTATACAACAAATGGCAAATACATTTAAGACAGCTAGAAACGTAATGATTGGTGGAGCGGTTGGTGGAAGTCTAATGAAAGGAGTTCAAAAAACTGGAACGAAGATTCTTACGAAACCGTTAACTGCAGCCAGTTCTGGTGTTATTTCTGCTGCTATGGTTGCTAAAGCTAGAAGAGATGAGAAAAAAGGTAATGGAGCAGATTATGATAGAGAAGAAAGAAAAGATGAAGAAGATAAAGATGGAAAAATGCATTATGTATCAGAAGAAACAAAAATGGAAAATAAACTAAAGAGACAACAACAACTTGAAGATGATTTAAATGAAACAGAAAAAGATTTAGCAGATGCAAAGAGTAAAAGAAGGAATAATGTAGAAGAACAAGAAAGATATGAAGCATTACAAGAACATAAAAAACAAACAGAGAAGCAAAAAAGTAAACTTGATAAAGAAATTGATAGTCTTTTAAGTGATGAAATAAAAACAAAAGATTTATTTAAAGCAAAGATAAATAATCTTTTTGATCCAACTAATTATGTAGAACATCGTAGAGGAAGCATATCTAGTAAAGAAAAGCTACGTGCAAAAAGAAGACGTACAGAATGGACTAATGGAAAAGTATTTGCAAGAAATGTAAAAAATGGTAGGCAAGGTGTTGGGGCAACATTCAGAGAACAACTAAAATTAGAAAATCTATTTGGATTAACAAAGAAAGATAAAGAAGTAGCTAAAGAAGGAGTAGGCATGTTAAAGTCTGCTACGTTAGGATTTTTTGGATGTCTAGCTGGATTGCCAATTATGGTAGATAATCCAGCAATTGGGCTACCTATATTAGGAGTTGGATTACACAATTCTGGAAAATTATTTGGAAAGAAAATACCAAAACGTGTACATGCTGAAAAAGATAAGCGTAGATACAAATGGGGAGGATATGCTCTTCCTAAAAGATATGCTGCTTTAAAAACTATTGAGCAACAAGCAAGAGAAGAAGCACAAGAAGGTATGGATGAGGCAGTTGTAAGTAATGTGAAAGAAAATCACAAAGGCTTATATAGTGCTATACTTGGTGGATTTGCGACAGTTGGAAATATAGCGTCTTTAGGTATGCTTAAAAATTTCCAGACAACAAGATCTAATTTTATGGGTGATGTGAATTTACATAGTATGAAACAAATGAGTAAGCAAATGAAAAAACTAAGACAACAAAAGGTAAGAATGATAGAAAAAGATATGTTGGAATTAATGGAAACTGCTAGAGAAAATTATAGTCAGGATCAATTACAAAGAATAGGTTATGTAGAAAGTGGAAGATTAGATAATAAGTTATTTATGCAAACAATGATAGAAGAAGGAATGCTAGTAGATGCTAATGCTGGCATGATTATAGATTTTGGTAATATTCTCATAGATCAAAGTGATATAAATGTAGAAGATATTTTAGGAAAATTATCACAACTACCTCAAACGGAGTATGATCAGATAACAGAAGTATTAAAAGGTCTAGCAGAAAGTGGAAATATAGAAGGATTTAATGAACAATTAGAAAAAATATTTTTAATAGAAACAATAGATGATCAATTCAATCAAATGTCTGAGTTTTTACAAACAGGAGATATGGAAGGACTTAATGAGCAGCTAAAACTTATGATGGAAAATGGAGAACTAGGAGAATATAGCGAACAATTAAATATAATATCTAAATTAATAGAAACAGGAAATATAGCTCAAATTAGTGAACAGTTAAAAGAGATAACAACAGGAGAAACAAGTCAAGTTAGCGAGCAACTAAAAATAATGATAGAACAAATATCAGCAGGAGAAACAAATCAAGTTAGCGAGCAATTAAAAACAATAACGGAACAAGTATCAACAGGAGAAATGAATCAAGTTAATGAGCAATTAAAAATAATGATGGAGCAAGTATCAACAGGAGAAATGAGTCAAGTTAATGAGCAATTAAAAATAATAATGGAGCAAGTATTAACAGGAGAAATTGGACCAATAAGTGAACAACTAAAACTAGTAGCGAAATCAATAGAATCAGGAAATGTAGATCAAGTTAATGAACAAATACAAGCAATAACGGAATTATTAGAAAGTGGAAATATAAGTCCAGAAGCGGCAAAACAACTAACAGAACTAACAGAAATAATAAAGACAGGAACAATAGAAGAAATAAGAGAAAAAATAGAAGTAGTAACAGAGATAGCTCAAAAAGAAGAGATAGTTGAACAAGTAAAAATAATAACAGAGCTATTAGGAAATAATGAAATAAAAAATGAAGAAATAAAAGGACAACTAGAAACATTAGTAGAAGTAATGCAAACAGGAGATATAAGTCAGATAAGAGAGGAAATAAATGTAGTAGTAGAGAAAGTGGAAGCAGTACAGAAAGAAGAAATAGGTGAACAAGTAAAAGAAATAACAGAGTTATTAGAAAACAGTGGAATAAAAAATGAAGAGATAAAAGAACAATTAGAAAATTTAGTAGTAGTAATGAAAACAGGAGATATAAGTCAGATAAGAGAAGAAATAAATGTAGCAGTAGAGAAAGTGGAAGCAGTACAAAAAGAAGAGATAGTTGAACAAGTAAAAGAAATAACAGAGTTATTAGAAAACAGTGGAATAAAAAATGAAGAGATAAAAGAACAATTAGAAAATTTAGTAGTAGTAATGAAAACAGGAGATATAAGTCAGATAAGAGAAGAAATAAATGTAGCAGTAGAGAAAGTGGAAGCAGTACAAAAAGAAGAGATAGTTGAACAAGTGAAAGAAATAACAGAGCTATTAGAAAACAATGAAATAAAAAATGAAAAACTAGAAAAACAACTAGAAAACCTAGCGGTAATAATGAATGAAGGGGAATTTGATCAAATAAAAGAAGAATTAAATATAGTAGTGGAAACTGTACAGAAGGAAGAGATATCAGAACGAGTGCAAACAATAATAGAAGCAGTGGATAATACAGAAATAAAAGATCAATTAAAACAATTATTAGAAGAAACCGAAACAAGTGCAAGGGAAGAAATGAGTGTACTGATAGAAACAACAAAAGATATTCAAAAAGAAATGATTCAAGATCAAATTGAAATGATAACTAGTCAAATTGTTGAAGAAAGAGAAATAGAAGAAAGTAAAAATAACAGAGATGATAGAGAGATAATAGATATAGTTACTATGATGCAGCAATTGAAACCACAAGAAGAAAAAACAGAAGAAGTTAATTGGTTAGAAATAGAATCAGAATTAAGGAAACAGATGGAAGTAAAAGAAGAAGAACAGCCTCCTGAAGAAGACGATAGAAAACTTAGAGCTGCCAAAAAAGCAAAACTAGCAGAAGAGGAAGAAGAATTACGCGTTAAATCAATAACAGGAAAAGCAATAGACTTAAAAACAGACTCAGTAACTAAAGCTATAGATGATGCTATTATCCAAATTGCTCAAGAACAAAAACAATTAGATATTAGTGAATTGTCATTAGATAGTTCAGGCACTAGAAATGAAGTAATTAAAAAAATGGAACGAATATTAGAACAAAGAGGAATAAAAGATGCAAATGTAGATTTAAGTAGTATGATAGGAGATGTTGATAGTAAACTTAAAGACAGAAAGGCTGTATTAGATAAAGGAAAAACTACAGTAGTTGAGCAAACAATGGTAAAAGAAGCTTTTCAAGAAGTAATGCAGGAAAGTAAAATAACAGATCCTAAAGAAATGACAGTAGATAATATTATGAAAGTAGTTGAAAAAGCTACTGAGAAAAGAAATGAATTTGTAGAAGCAGCGAAACCAGAGCATACAAAAGGAACAGAAGATGTTATAAGTAAAATGCAGGGTTATGCAGAGTCATCAGAAAATACAAAAAAAGCTGCGGCTAGTATTGTAGATATGGTTCAGGCGATGCACGCAAATATGCAAGTAACACAATTAGAAAAAGAACCACCAAAAGAAATTGTACAGGAATTAAGAGAAAGAGAAAAGAAAAGAATATTAAATGATCCAGCTCACATAATTTCAGACTTACAAGAAAAACATAGTGGCAAATATTCTTCTGATACAACTAATACAACACCTACAGAAACTAATAATGGACAAGTTCCTAACAAGAATATTAAAAAAACTGAAGAAAATAAGCCAAGAGAAGATCTACAACATGTGTTGGATGTTTTAATAGAAAATAGACGAGAAGGATTAGAAGTTAAAGTTGAATTAGGAGAATCAAATAAAAACAAGAACAAAAGTGAGATGGCAATGCCTATACAAGATGAACGTAAAGCAGGTGACAGAAAAGTTGATGAAACTAAAGTTGGAGATAGAAGAATTAGTAAACGTACTACTGGTGATAGAGCAGTAAAAGAAAACATTAGTGCAGATATGGCATTTAATACATCAAGAGATGGTTCTAGAAGTTTTAATGCAAATAGAGCAGGAGACAGAGTTGTAGGTAAGGTTAAAACACCAAATGTAGATGATTTAATAAGTTTAATGTATGAAAGAAGTAAAATTTACGGAAATGGAGAATAAAATGAAAAAAACTCTCAAAAAATTAATAGTTTGTATACTGGTATTTTTAACAATTTTAAATTTTATGAGTTCCAGTCATCTGTATGCACAAACAGGAACAGTAACAACAAATGATGATGATCTTAAGCAATCTATCGGTGGTTCTGCTGTAGATTCGATAATAGGACTGCTAGGTGGACTGATAGGACTATTAACCTGGCCGGCTAGATTATTTGGAGTAATAGCAGGAGTATTAATTCAATCTCTGATGTCAGGTGTAGCAATAGCTATATCAGATGGAGCCACATCAATTGGAATGTTAACACCTTCAGATATATTTTTTAATAAATTAATAATAACAGATATAAATTTCTTGCAAATAAACACTGGTTCAAGTACGATAAATACAATAAGAGGAATGATAGCTGCATGGTATTATGTATGTAGATTGCTGGCACTTACTATTTTACTACTAATTTTATTATACATAGGAATAAGAATGGCAATGTCAACGATAGCATCTGAAAAAGCAGTTTACAAAAAGATGTTGGTAGATTGGGCTACAAGTTTAGCTTTAGTGTTTTTGCTTCATTACATTATAATGTTTACTATAAATTGTAATATAGCTATTGTTAGAGCATTAGAGATAATGGCAGCAAATATGGGAATGCACGATTTTACAGGAAGTTTAATTTTAGCTTCTTTAGGTCTTGGACTTTCAGCATGGGGTGCATTGGTATGCTATTTCATGATGATGCTTCAGACACTAGCATTTTTGATAGCATATATTAAGCGTATGCTTACAGTAGGATTTCTAATTGTAATTTCACCATTAATCTCTATAACATATTCTATAGATAAGATAGGTGACGGAAAGGCACAAGCATTAGATTCGTGGCTGAAAGAGTTTGTTTTTAATATATTAATACAACCATTTCATTGTATTCTATATTTAGTATTTGTTGGTGCAGCGATCGAAGTAGTGAATGCAGATGGGTCTTTAGCTGCAATGATAATTTCAATACTATGTATGAAATTTATTTGGGATGGAGAAAAAATAGTAAGAAAAATATTTGGATTTGAAAAAGCTGGGTCTTTAGCATCTGCAGCAGCATCTGCAGCAGTAGCTACAGCAGCAATTACAAAAGCACCTGGAATGGTAAAGGGTGCAGCAACAGGTGTAAGAAAAGGTATAAATTTTGCTAAAGAAAGTGGAATGATTGATGCAGTGAAGAAAGATGGTGCAAAAATCGGTCAAAAAATAGGAGATGCAAATGCAAATAGAAAAGAAGATAAGAGAACGGAAAGAGATAAAGAGAAGAAATTTTGGGAAGGTCAAAAAGAAGTAGCAGTAAAAGAAAACGATTCAGAATTGAGAAAACAAGCTGAAAGTAATTTGCAAAAAATAAACAAAGCAGAGAAAAAAGAAGAAAAGAAAGAAGAGAAGACATCGACAAAAGCTGAGGAAATGCAAAAAAAGGCAGAAGAAAAAAGGACTAATAGAAATACTAAAAAAGAAAATTTAGATAAAGCCGATAACGAGACTATAGAAGAAAACAAAAAGATTCTTGCTGATAAAGATACAAAACCTAGTGACAAGAAAAAAGCAGAAGCAAAAATAAAAGAAGCAGAAGAGAGGAAAGAAACTCGCCAAAACCAATTTGACTCTGGAAAAAGAAATATAAGTGGAAAAACTGGAAATGCAATTACAAATTCAAATACATTCAAACATTTTACGAATCCGAAAACATTGAAGGCAATAGGAAAAGGAGCAACAAAATTTACTACAGGTTTGGCTTTAGGGGCAATGGCATATGGAGCACAAGGGACAGGAGTATTGGCAGCTGCTGGAGCAGGGATAGCAGGCTCGAAATTTGCAGGTGAAATGATGCAAAATAGTACAAAAACAATAAAGGGAGACGCAGAAGGATATATGATGGCTCAATACAATATGGATGGTGGAAAAACTCCAGAAGATATGGCTGCTTTCTTAGAAGGTATTAAATCTAATGGAGCTGCTGGAGCATACGATCCAACTTTAATACAGGATGCATTAAAGGATTGCATTGCTACAATACAGTCAATGTTAAATATAAGTAGGACAGAAGCAAATCAAATTGCAGTAGAAATGAATAGAGGAATAATAAGTAATCCAGAGACATTTGATTTAAATGATGTGCTGAGAAATAGTGTTAGAGGATTAGAGGGAGCTAGTGATGATGAGTTAAAAGAAATAATTACAGATTCTGGATTAGATGGATGTGCAGCTACTGCAATTGGTGCTGGATTATACTCGGCGATTCAAAATGCGGAAGCTGTAGGATTAAGCCCAGCTAAAACAGGGCTAGGTATAACGCAAGAGAGTGTAGAACAAAAAATAGTAAAAACAATAACAGAAAAATATGGAGCAGATTCAACTGAACTTGATGAAGCTAAACGAAAAATGGAAGAACTGAAGAGTAGTGCTAATCAAGTTACAAGTGATTTGAATCAAGCAGGAAGTGCAGCAGATAGTGCAAGACAAGCAGTAGAAGGATATAATTCTGCAGTAGATGATGCAGATTCATCAAGTAGAACACCACCACCGCCAAGAACAGTGACACCACCATCAGGTTCTGATGATCTAGATTAAAAAATAAAAAGAGATTAAAGAGATTAATGAAGATTGAAAGGTAAAATTATTATGGAAGATAATAAAAAAGATAGTAGTCAAACAAAAATTATTAGTGCAGCGATGACATTGTTAGCAGTATTAATTATTGTTTCAGCAATTTTATCATACATAAATGATAAGAATAGTAATAACAATACAAATCAAGAAGCTAATATAAGTTCTTCTGGAAGCGAGAAACAAGTCGCAGTTAGACAAATGGATATAGGTAAATTAAGAGGAATGGGAGAGAGAGACAGGATGAATTATTACTTTTCATATTTTGTTGATTTAGTAGAAAATAAATCATACAGAGCAGCATATGATTTGCTAAATGAAGAATTTAAAGAAAATTTTTTTGAAACACTAGAGGAATTTACAGAGTACGCTAAAAAAACATTCCCTAAAATGGCAAACTTAAATTATACAAATATTGAAAGGAATGGAGAAATATATGTACTTTGGGTAGAAATAACAGATGTATTAAATGGAAGAAAAGATGAAAAAGTAGAAATAAATGTAGTAATAAAAGAGAAAGATTTTGCAGAGATTGAAATGTCATTTACTGTTATTTAGGAGGTAAAAAATGTATACAGATATTAGATTAAAATTAATACACTTTTTTAGAAAAAATAAAAAAATAATCGGAATTGCTTTTTTAATATGGCTTGTTATATTTATAATTAACCAAATGATGAAAACATATAAACCAGCAGAAGTACCAGAAATTACATATACACCGCATAAATCGGTAATAAATACAGCAAGTTCAACACCAAATTTTATGAGAGAGCAAATAGAAAAAATGATAGAAGAGTATGTTGAACATTGTAATAATGGTGACTATCAAAAAGCATATGGAATGTTATCAGAAGATTGCAGAAAATATTCTTTTAATAATGATATAGTTGAGTTTTCAAAACATGTTCTAAATAAAATGCCAGTAAGAAAACAATACAGTATACAGAATTATTCTAATACAGGTGGAGTATATACATATCAAATAAAATATACAGACAATTTTTTAGCAACAGGAATTACGAATCAAAAATATTCTTATACAGAAGAAAAGATGTCATTTAAATCGTTAAATGATGGTACAATTTCAATGGCAACTGGAAATTATATAAGGCAGGCAAATGTACAAAGTGTGTTAGAAAATGAACATATAAAAATAGATATAATAGATAAAGTAGTATTTTATAGTATGGAAAGATATATAATTAAACTTACAAATAGATCTGATTATATAGTAGTAATAGCTGATAGAATGGAACCAAATGAGATAATGATAGGAATTCCAGATGAATTTAGGTCGAGAATAAATGTAGATACAGATGTGGTATTACAACCAAAACAAAGTATAGATGTAACATGGGAATTTAGAAAATTTTCAGATGATGGAAAAAATTCTGAAAATATAACTCTTGGAGCCATAAGAGTAATGGAAAATTATTCGGGAAATGAAGTAGAAGATGATGTAGCAAAAAGAGAAATAGAAAATGCAATATCTAAGTTTAGTATGCAAATACCAATAGTTGAAAAATAGTAGATGTAAGAGAGGTGATAAAAGTGGCAGAAGAAGAACAAGGGCAAGGACAGAAAAAGAAATCGTCAATGGTTGATAAAGCTCAAGATATAAAAAAGGCTGCAGATAATGCAAAAAAAGTAAAAGATATGGCTGAAAAAGCTAAAATGTTAAAAGGGGCTTCTGCATTAGGACCTTTAATGACAATTATAGGATATGCTCTTCTTGTAATACTGATTATTATTATAGTAGTTGGTATAATAATGTTTTTTGCAACAATGCCAGGTATAATTCTAGGAAAATTAAAAGCATTAGCAGCAGGTTTTTTTGAATGGTGTTTAGGTAAAGCGGTGGGGACAGAAAATGTTGTTAATATAATGGATATTGCAGAAACAGCAGACTATATAGAGACTATGGGATATGATTTGAAAGGGTATGGATTTGTTACAGAAGATAAAACAGAATCTGATGTAAAAGATACAGAAAGAAGAGGTTCGTCTTCAGATCAACCAACAAAGTTAGATAAAAATATGGGAATTTTAAGATTTGAAGATGATGTTGTAGCAAATATATATAGTAAGCCAATAAGAAATTTTTTGGTATCAAATAATTATGTATATACAATTAGAAATCAAAATGTAAGCTTTAAATCAGCGTGGGAAAACTCAAGTCTTTTCGAGAATATTTTAAGTTTTGTTTGGCCGTGGGGAAGATTGGCAGAAGTGCTTTTTGGAGGTAATCCAAGAAAAGGAACAGGTCTAATAGGAATATATGGTGATAGTGGAGTTATAGGAGGAGCAAGAGATTCAAACGGAATACCTACGGGTGGGGTTTCATTTACAACAAGTTTTAATATAGATCTTGATTCAAAAACATTAGATATAAAAAGAGGATGGTTTACGAATAAATCAAAATCATATAATTTAGATGGTTGGACAGGGAGATATGGAATGCCATTAGAATTTTTATTATCTGTACATGTTGCAACATTGGCTCCAGATTTAGCAATAGAAATGTATGAAAACTTTGATACAGAAATAATAATGTTATTACGTAAAATTGACAATACAGAAATGATGGCGGGATATAAAAATAATAATGGCGACATGATAGATTTTAAAAGTTTAATGAATGCAGCATATAATAATGATAATAGAAATGTTTTAGATTATATTGTTAACTGGTTTCAAGATGTATTTGATAATGATCGTACATTAACAGGACTATTTGAAGGAGGTCTTGATCATGCGGATGATTGCAATTGCTGTGAACACGTACCAAATGCAAGAGCTTCAGGAGGATCATATGGACCTTGTAATAATTTTAGTGGGTATGTGCAAGAAGGGGAGGCAGAAGTACCAGCAACATCAACTACAGCAGCTCAACCAGCTCAACCAGCTAAGCTTATAGTTGGTCCAACAGTAGCTAAGAAAAGATGGACTAATACTAGATTTAATTTAGATGATTTACAAAGCAAGCTAAGAACGTTTGGAATTAATATTACAAATGGAGCAAGAGAAGCATTAGAAGCAATAGGAAATACAGTTACTACAAGTGATGGAGATTCGACAGCAGGTCCATCAAATCATACGTGGACATTTGATGGAAAAACATTTACATTTATAATTAGTGCTTCTAAAACGCAAGGAACTTGTTATTATAGTTTAGAGATAATACTGCCAGATGAGTTTTCTCCATTAGTAGACTCAATATCTTCGGATAGTTGTGAGGGACAAATAGGAGAGGCATGCAGTACATATATAAAAGCTATAAAATCAGCTATGGAAGCAGTTAATGCGTATGATTTTGATACATATACACCATATATTGGAGATGTAAGAAATCATTGGTTTAGAGATGTATATTTTGTAGCTGATTTAAACACACAAATTATTTTGACAGATGAAGAATATGAAAGGGAAACAAAGGAAAGATGGTCATTATTTGAAGTATATACAACAGATTCAAGTTTAGCAAATGAAAAAGGATATAGACTTGTTCCTTCAAATTCACCTATATCAGCAGAAGAACTTGATGGGGAATATGTGTTATTATATGCAGCGAATGGTGAGTATATAGATGAAAATGGTGAAACGCAATCATATCAAATGTACAATAATGGAAATCGTGTAGAATTTTTACCTGCTAGTGAATATGCAAAAGAAATAGGAATAAGTGAATATGCAAAAGAATTTGAAATAGCAGTAGAAAAGATGGTTGTTACAGATACATTAGGAGACGCTAGACCATCAGCAGAAGGAAATCGTAATTCTCTTGGTCAATGGAGTGCTTATAAACTTATACCAGGAAGTGAAGGGGAATGGGAGCAAATAGCTGTAAATGAAAATTCACCATCAGCACTAAAAGATTTTGAAAATGTTGATAGAATATATGTTAAGGAAACAGTTGCAAGTGATGATATAACACAAATAGAAGATGGAGTAAGGGGACCAACAAATCCAATTATTAAAAGAATGTTTTTAGAAGATAAATATTTTGTATATGATGGATCAGTAAAAAAAGCTGATATGATAATGAAAGTAAAAGAAAAATATGCTGGGACAGCAACTGATTTTGATAATAAGAGTAATTCTGAAAAACAAAATATTATTAAAGATGTTGAAAAAGATACATATGTATTTGAAAAGGAAACTGATAGTGATGGAATTGTAAAAATAAAGAGTATAAAAGAGACATATACAGAAACAACACCAGGAAATCCACCCCAAGTAGCACAAGAATATTATAATGACCCCAATATATATGAAATAACACTTGGAAGTAATCTTGTAGGAAAAATAGCTTTATCTAAAGATTCATTAGGAGCATTTAGTATGCTTGAGAATATGAATTCATTAGATTCGGATTATATATATAGAGATTTCAAAGAATTGATAGTAGAGCTGGATTATTTTGATAAAGAAGATTTAACAGCACCAAATCCAGAAGTATTTGAATGGATATTACCAGATTCAGGTTCAGCAGGCTGGCCATTAAGGAAATATGATAAAAATGAAAATTATTATGGTACATTGTTACATTCAAAAGATGATTATGATATAAAAAATGATAAAGTTATACAAGAAGCTGCTAAAATAATGAGTCAAACTCCTGATGAAAATGGAGAATTAAACGAAGTAATTGTACCAACAACAGCTCCGCAAGAACCAACAGGATCAGACCCAAGTACAACTACTACAATTAGATCAAAGGGAACTGTAAGAAAATTATTAGATGAAATGGAAAGAATACATACTATTATGGAAGAAGAACTTTATGAATATTGTGTTTATATTGGAAGTGATGATACAGTTCAAAAACATTGGAAACCAGAATGTTCAAACTATGATAATTGTCAAATAAAGAATCATTGTAATCACGCAGATAGACCTGGTTGTAATCTAGCTTGGCCTTTTGAATCTTCAAGAAATCCACGGACCTAGATTAACATGTTGCGCAACATTTGTATGCTGGGCATTAACTGAAGCGGGTTATGAAGGGTTTGAAGGCGAAAATGGTGCACAAAGCACATATGTAAAAGCTGTTTCTGCTGGATTTAAGCCAGTAACATCGTATGCAGAGATGAAACCAGGAGATATATTATTTAATAGTGGAGAGATAGGAAGTATAGGACATACTCAATTATTAGGAAGAGAGAACAAATGGTATAATGGTGGAGGTAATGAAGCTATACAAAGTCATCCAAGTGCATATGAACCAAACTTTACTATAGCTATGAGACCATATTCAACTGGAGATCCTTTTGAAGGATATATACCTGGACAGTATGTAGTATCGCCAGCATCAGGAGAAGTAATAGAGTCAGGTATAACAGAAAGAATAAATCAAGAAACTGGAGAAACAGAAGAAGTAGGATTTATAAAAATCAGAACTTTAGAACATAGCCATGATAAAAACAATAATTATACAGCAGAAACTTCTGACTTGGTTAATTTAGGTTTAGTACGAGATCAAAGAACAGGGGAGATTACAAGTGGAGCAGCGGATAGAATTGGATATGGATATTTCCTTAATGAGTATGAAAGTGTAGCAGCTGGATATACAATTTATATAGATGGATTTGACCCAGCACTAATTGTTGATTATAAATGTTCATGCTCAGAAGCTGAAAAAGATGAATGTGAATGTACAGAATTTACAAGCGAGTATAAAGAATATAAACAACAATTAACTACTGAAGACGGAACTACTGTACAAATATATGATGCTGGAAAACCAATTAATTTATATACTCCAAATGAGTCTGGATTATCATATTCAGCAGCAGTTAAAAGATTAAGAGAAAAATTAGAGAAAGAAGAAGAGGAGAGAGAAAAAGCTTCACCATTTATACAAAATGTAAATGGAAAAACATATATTAAAGAAGGAACAGTAATAGGAATAACTAGGATGAACCAAGTATATACAGAAGAAGATATAGAAAATTTACCTGATGATATGCAAGAATATGCAGAAGTAGGAGGAGTAAAAGAAGGAAACTATATAAGGATAGTAATGAGAGATAAACAAGAAGATGCAGTGGTTGAAAATATAGAAGATTATATGGAGATAGAAGAAGAAGAGCCAATAGATAATCAAGATATATTAATAAAATATATTTGGGCACATGAAAGTGGAGCAGTATATAATTACTTATATGCAGGTGGATCATATACTAGTTATGTGGCAAGATATATAACAGAAGATAAACAGAACTTTATATGCTACACTGATTATCCACCTTTGACTACTCCAAGTAACAGAAACTTTGGACCTGGAGTAATGCATAAAAACAACGACGCCTTACATAATGTAGAACATTATGCATCAGTAGGAGTTAATAATTTACAGGACTATTGTGAAGTTGGAGTATCGCAAATGCCAGTTGATACAGTAGCAAAAGTTCAACTACTAATTGTGGAAGCCAAAGAGTCTTTAGTGAGAAGTGCAATTGGAGACAGATTTGATCAACTATCAATAACACAGCAACATTGCTTAATAGATATTGCATATCAAGGTTGTAGTACTTGGGGAGATTTTAATACAGCTTTTGATGCTTCTGGAGGAGACCCTCAATATATAATAGATAATTGGCCAAGATTAACTTCTACTGCAAGTAATAATTCAGCAAGAGCAGATGCGAGAAGAGAATTATGGTTAAATGGTAGATATACAGATGCTTCAGGAAATGATATAAAATAAGAAAGAGGTGTAAATGTGAAAAAACAAAAAAAAATGATATTAAATATGATTATCATACTTGTAATTATAATGATTATTATTGCTATAGTAATAACTGTTATTAACAAAAAGAGTAATGGGGATGAAGGATATATGATTGGAGAAAGAGAAACAGCACATATTGATGAGCCTGCATTAAGTTATAAAAATACAATATTTGATGTATATGATGGAAAAGTTGATCCATTAAAAATATCTAATCGTATAGCAATATTATTTGAAACATATTTACCGATGATTAGTACACAAATTTTAGATTTAAGTGATTTAGAATTAAGAGAATATTTTGCAAAAGAAGAAAATATTATATATATAAACTTAGGAATACAAGATGAGAAGAAATTTATAAACTTTATTAGAGAAATTGAAAAATTAGATTGCAATTTAGAAAATATTACTTTTATACAATACAAAGAAGGGAGTTATACACCAGGAGAAGAATATGATACGATTGAATTTGAAATAGGATATGAAAATAATAAAAGTTTAAAATGTAAATCATATATTCCCTTAGAATATAAATCATATGAGGCAGATCTTCTAAATATTGAATTTGAAATACTATAATAACTATAAAGTATTTGAAAAAAGACTGTGTTACAGTTTTTTTTCATTTTAAAGACATTTTATCCCAAACTCTTCCAAATTTATGTAAATTAGTGTATAATATAGTTAATACCAAAATATAAGGAGTGATCAAGATGCTGTGGGAATCATTTATTTTGATAGCTGTATGGTTATGCGTGGGGCTCTTTGTATTAAAATTAATTTTGGGGCTTTTCGGATGGTCTCTTGGACTATTTGTAGTAATGGGACAATGGGTCTGGAAGAACAAAGTAAAAATCTTAATTTTAATCGGAGCAACAATACTGACCATGGCGATCTTCGGGCTTTTACGATAATTCGAAGCCGCCCCCTTTTAAGGGGGATTTTTTTGTCCAAAAATTTCCTTTACAATACAATTTTACTAGTATATAATTATCAGTAAAGGAGTGTGAAGTTATGCCAAGTTTTGAAAATTTAAAAACAGAAGATAAAGAAATATATGATTCAATAATGAATGAATTAGAAAGACAAAGAAATAAGATTGAATTAATTGCTTCTGAAAACTTTGTAAGTGATAGTGTATTAGAAGCAATGGGAAGCTATATGACAAATAAATATGCAGAAGGATATCCGGCTCATAGATATTATGGAGGATGTGAATATGTTGACGTAGCAGAAGATTTAGCAAGAGATAGATTAAAAAAGATATTTGGTGCAGAACATGCAAATGTACAACCACATTCTGGAGCACAAGCTAATATGGCAGTATATATTGCTGTATTAAAGCCAGGGGATACAGTGCTTGGTATGAATTTATCACATGGTGGACATTTAACTCATGGAAGCATGGCTAACGCATCAGGTAAATTATATAATTTTATTCCATATGGAATATCTGAAAAAACTGGAGCCATAGATTATGATGAATTAGAAAAAATAGCATTAGAACATAAACCTAAATTAATTTTAGCAGGAGCTAGTGCATATCCAAGAGCAATAGATTTTAAAAGGTTTAAAGAAATAGCAGATAAAATTGGTGCTATGTTCATGGTAGATATGGCACATATTGCAGGATTAGTTGCTGCAGGGCTACATCAAAACCCAGTAGAATATGCAGATTTTGTTACAAGTACAACACATAAAACATTAAGAGGTCCAAGAGGTGGAATTATATTATGCAAAGAAAAATATGCTAAAGATATTGATAAAGCAATATTCCCAGGAACTCAGGGTGGCCCATTAATGCATGTTATTGCTGCTAAAGCAGTATGTTTCAAAGAAGCATTGGAGCCAGATTTTAAGAAATACCAAAAACAAATTATATCAAATGCAAAAATTTTATCAGAAGAACTATTGAAATTAGATTTTAATTTAGTTTCACGGAGGAACAGATAATCATTTAATGTTAATAGATTTAAGAAATAAAGGAATAACTGGTAAAGAATTAGAAAAAAGATTAGACGAAGTTGGAATTACAGTAAATAAAAATGCAGTACCTTTTGATACAGAGAAACCAACAATAACAAGTGGAATTAGAGTTGGGACACCAGCAGTTACAACAAGAGGATTTAAAGAAGAAGAAATGAAAGAGATTGCAAAATTAATAGATTTAGCAGTTAAAGATTTTGAAGGTAATAAAGAAATAGTTTTAGCAGGAGTAAAAAAACTTTGTGATAAATACCCACTATATACAAAATAATATAAAGATAAGCCCATATATCAAAAGAGATATATGGGTTAATTTTTATTCTTAAGTATACAATATCGCTATTGACTTTTCTACTGATTTTTGTTATCATAAATATTGCTTGAAGTTAGTATAAATATTATATATGCAGGTATAGTTTAGTGGTAAAATAAAACCTTGCCAAGGTTTAGTTACGGGTTCGATTCTCGTTACCTGCTCCATTTTGAAACAGCTTACGAACTAGAAGGTTTGAAGGCTGTTTTGATATTTTATGGATCTCTGCTTATTCAATTGGAAAAATAGAAGAAATAGAACTAAAATAGGAAATTCTCAATTTAATCAAACAGAAAAAATACATTAATAAATATTCTTTAATATATTACTCTGCAAGAAGCAATATGCTATCTCTTTGATTTCCACGTCCATCATCTCCATAAAAGAAAAACGGCATATTTTCTAGTGATGAATAGATTTCGCTATTTATCATTTTTATATATTCAAAAATACATTTTTTAATTTCTAAACTTTTATTATGATGATATTTTTGAGCATCACAACTATTGGTATAATGCCCTGTAATTGTTGTTTTATTATTGTTCTCTGATATGCCATGATTGCTATAGCTTATCAAAGATATTTCTGGATATTTACATTTAATATGTTCATTTATTTTTTCAATGTTTTTATTTAGAAATTCTTGTTTTTCCCATTCTGAAATGCAATTATAGTTTAAAGATATGTAGGAAATGTTTTCTAAATTTAATAAACTATTCTTATCACAATAAGATAAAAATAAATTTGTTAATTGTTTTTCCTTTTCCCACATATCTTTTAGTACAAAAGATAAAATATCCTCATGGGTTATTATATACAAATATATGTTGTTTTTTCCAGTATAAATGGCATCTTCTAAAGAAGATGGTGCAACACATTCACCATTTTCCCATACAGCTTTGTCAAATAACTCCCCCGTAATTTTGTGTTTATATTTATATTGTTTTTCTGGAATAATATCAACATAGATGAAGCTGATATTTATATTAAGTTTTTCCTTTGCTTCAGAAATGTAATTCTTATAATCATTTGATGAGTCATTATCTTTTATTATACCATGGTTTTTCTCGAAATTAATTATATTAAATCCTCTATGTGGATTGGGAATTTCTATTTTGTCTATTGCTTCCATACGTACTCCTTACTTATCTAAAATTTTTATTTATAATAATTATCGCATAAATACATAACTAAGACAAGTATTATTTAATGAACACATATCTATCATAAATCTATAATCTAAAAGATGTAGATGAAGTATTGGAGGCAAAAACGAAAGCGGATGTCTTAAGAGAAATTACCGATGAAGATAAAGTGATTTTCTTAAACAAGGGCGAAATTTTAAAAGAACTTGCAAAAAGATAATAATTTTAAAATCCAAACAAATATCTCTCAGCTTAACTGAGAGATATTTGCTTTTTGTTATGTCAATTAATCAAATTGTCGTAAGCCCTGAAATTGACATATAGAGCAAAATGTAGTATAATTATGCACGACTCTATTGTAATATGTAAACCAAGGAGGATGATGTACAATTGTAAATTTTATTCAATCCATGGTTAAAAGAGTAATGAAAGGAAGTGATACTATATAATTATTAAACCGAACCAAGCAGAAACATACGACAACTAAGGAGAGACAAATAATGAGAAAATATGTGTACCTGTTTCCAGAAGGAAACGCTTTAATGAAAGACATTTTAGGAGGTAAAGGCGCTGGACTAGCAGAAATGATTGGAATAAACCTTCCAGTTCCACTGGGCTTTACTATCACTACAGAAGCCTGCACGGAGTACTACAATGATGGAAAGACAATAAGGACCGAAATCCAGGATGAAATCCTCAAGTACATCATTGTGCTTGAAGAAATGACTGGTAAAAAATTCGGAGATTCTAAAAACCCGTTATGGGTATCAGTACGTTCAGGTGCAAGAGTCTCTATGCCAGGTATGATGGATACAGTCCTTAACCTTGGCGTTAACGATGAGACAGTTGAAGGGATGATTGTTTTAACAGGCAATCCCAGATTTTCTTATGACTCATATCGCAGGTTTATTCAGATGTTTTCAGATGTTGTTATGGAGATTCCAAAAAGACATTTTGAAGACATCATAGACAAAATGAAGGAAGAAAAAGGAATCAAACTAGACACAGAATTTAGCGCAGACGATCTAAAAGTGATGACAGACCAGTTTAAAGAACTCTATAGGAAACAAACAAAAACAGAATTTCCTCAAAATCCAATTGATCAGCTTATGGCAGCAATTGAAGCTGTCTTTAGGTCCTGGGACAATCCACGTGCTAATGTGTATCGTCGTATAAACGATATACCATATACTTGGGGGACGGCAGTTAACGTACAGTCCATGGTTTTTGGAAACATGGGTAATACATCCGGAACAGGAGTTGCATTTACACGTGACCCTTCTACTGGAGAAAACATACTGTATGGTGAATACCTGAATAACGCCCAAGGAGAAGATGTGGTTGCTGGCATTCGTACACCACAAACAATTGATAGTCTTAAAAGTGTGATGCCAGAGGTGTATGAGCAGTTTGCTAATATTGCTAAAACCCTTGAAACACACTATAAGGACATGCAGGACATAGAGTTTACCATCGAGAATGGAAAACTTTATATATTGCAAACAAGAAGTGGAAAACGATCTGCAACAGCCGCTATAAGAATAGCATGTGAGCTTGTAACAGAAGGTATCATTACAGAGGAAGAAGCTGTAATGCTTGTTGACCCAAAGCAGTTAGATTCTTTGTTGCATCCACAATTTGATGCAGCAACACTAAATGCAGCTACACCTATAGCAAAAGGATTAGCTGCTTCACCCGGAGCCGCGTGCGGCCAGGTGGTATTCACTGCTGAAGAAGCAGAAAACTGGGCTTTAGAAGGAAGAAAAGTAATTCTTGTTCGTCTGGAAACTTCCCCAGAAGATATAGCTGGCATGGCAGTAGCAGAAGGGATATTAACTGTTTATGGAGGCATGACATCCCATGCAGCAGTAGTTGCTAGGGGCATGGGGAAATGCTGTGTTGCGGGCTGTGGAGATATCAAAATTGATATAAAGAGAAAAGCTTTCTTAGTTGGTGATGTCACCATATATGAAGGTGACTATATTTCACTAGATGGCTCCACAGGTAATTTATATAATGGGTTACTTCCCACAACCATAACAGGAATGACAGAAATGTTTGATCTCTTCATGAGTTGGGCGGACTCAATACGTACATTGAATGTCCGCACAAATGCTGATACGCCAGAAGATGCCAAACAAGCTATTAAGTTTGGAGCAGAAGGAATAGGACTGACAAGAACAGAGCACATGTTTTTTGGAAGTGATCGTATTAATGCAATGCGTAGAATGATCGTTTCCGAAACTGAAGAGCAACGTAAAGAAGCTCTTGGAAAGCTCCTTCCATTTCAAATGGAAGACTTTATCGGCATTTTTAAAGCCATGCAAGGAAGACCTGTTACTATTAGGCTTTTGGACCCACCACTTCACGAATTCTTACCTACTAGCAGTGAAGACATTAATGAAATTGCTGGTAGTATCGGTATTAGTTTTGAAGAGTTAAAACAAATTATCGTTTCTCTTCATGAGGCTAATCCAATGATGGGACACCGAGGATGTCGCTTAGCAGTATCGTATCCTGAGATTGCAAAAATGCAAACAACAGCGATAATAAATGCCGCTATTGAAGTGACTAAAGAAAATCCTGGGTATGAAGTGGTTCCTGAAATAATGATCCCACTTGTGGGTGAGTTAAAAGAGCTCAAGTTTATAAAGAAAATAGTTAAGCAAACTGCTGATGAGCTTATTAAGGAATCTGGTATTGACCTTAAATATATGGTTGGTACCATGATTGAAATTCCTCGAGCAGCATTGACAGCAGATGAGATTGCAAAAGAAGCTGAATTTTTCAGCTTCGGAACAAACGATCTAACACAGATGACATTTGGATTTAGCCGTGACGATGCCAGCAAATTTTTACCTGACTATTATAGTCAGAAAATATACGAATTCGATCCATTTGAAAAATTGGATCAAGAAGGAGTAGGAAAGCTGGTCGAAATGTCAGTACGGTTGGGGAAACAAACCCGCCCAGATATTAAGCTTGGTATATGCGGAGAGCACGGAGGAGATCCGAGTTCAGTGGAGTTTTTCCACAATATAGGTTTAAATTATGTATCATGCTCACCATTCCGAGTGCCTATTGCACGCTTGGCTGCTGCTCAAGCAGTCATTAAGGAAAGAAGAGCAAAATAACTCAAAACACAAAAAGGCGGATTTCCGCCTTTTTGTGTTTTACTTTATTTATTTTCCTTTAGAGCTATTTCCGCCACCTTTGTTTTGAGTTAAAGTATGACTTCTTTGTTGAGCTCTACTATTTGTTTTTAAGCCTCCCTTAGAGTTGTCATTGAAACCTTGTTTTTTGTTTGCGTTTTTACTAAAAATCTGTTCAAAATCTTTAGACTTCATGTAAAATCACTCTCCTTTATACATAAATTATATTATATATTTTGATAAAAATCAACTAATAATAATATGAAATATTTGTGACTTATCATAAATATTTTACATTTACATACAAATGAAGTATAGAGGGTTTTACTAATCTTGTTTGACAAGTAATCCAAAATATTGTATAATTTTTATTATGTATGGCGCCTTAGCCAAGTGGTAAGGCAGTGGTCTGCAAAACCGTGATCATCAGTTCAAATCTGATAGGCGCCTCCAAAAAAGTACATGAACTGATCTCACTGATTAGTTCATTTTTTATAAGGACTTTAAATGTAATTGTTGGAATTTAACTAATGAAAAAGTTGTACAAAACTATTACAGAATAAAGAAATAGTAAAGGAAGAAAGAACTATGAGATTTCAAATTGTAGATTTTAATAATTATAAAACAGCAATTCAAGTTCAAAATGAAATATTTCCAACTGAAGATGGAACAATTAATATATTAGCAAGTTTAGATAGAGAACTTTTTATAAAAACAACTGAAGTTTTTTATCCTGATGATAATGTTAAGTATTATCTTGTTTATAATGATAATGATTTAATAGGAATTACAGGACTATACTGTAATAAAGAACTATATCCTAATGATGTTTGGATTGCATGGTATGGAGTTCTTCCCAAATATCGCGGAAAAGGATTTGGAGAACAAATTTTAATAAAGACTATGGAATTAGGAAAGAAACAAGGTTATGAAACTATGAGACTGTATACTGATGCTAACGAAAGTGCTAATGCTATTAATTTATATAAGAAAGTTGGATTTATTGGAGAGAAGTATGATGCTGAAGAACTAATATATGATTGTTATATATATTCAAAAAGTTTAACAGAATCTCCAACAGAACTCTGGAATAATAAAATGCTTGAATTAGCATTTCAAACTGAATTAGATCATATGGATGAATCTAGAGTAAAAGATATTTTAAATAAGTATGAATAAACAAAGAAAAACGGTAGAAAATTACAATTGTGATTTTCTACCGTTTAACTTTAACATCTTCTTTTCCTTTTTCTGGTGAATAGTCTCTTAAGAAGCCTGAAAGGAAATGTTATAATTTTACCAATCAGAGTCCAAATAGAAACCCAGAGGTAAAGAATTGTTGGTACTAATAGGCAAAATGCGAAAAGTAAAACGAGTGAAAGTTCGAGTGTCATGCTATTGCCCCCTCTATTATACTAGAATTGTGTTATGCTAAAAAATTAATACATTTATTATACCACATTTTATCTAAAAACGCAAACTGAAATAGCCATATAACTAGCGAATTTTCAGTGTTACAGTGAATATATAAAGCGGAAAATTTAAAATATAGTAATAAACATTTCATATGTCTAATATTGTTAATATATAGAGGAGGTGTTTATTATAGATAAAAAAATTCTAATAGTTATAACTATTGTGGTTATTATACTAATTACTGTATTATGCATTTTTGTGAAGCCTAATAAAAAGAATAGTATGTGTACAAAATGTCCTGAGAATTCTTGCTGTTGTGGAGAATGTTTAGGAGAAGCTTGCAATTGTAAGTGTAAGGAGCCGAAAAAAAACATATAATAATAGTTGCACTATTTTAATTATACATATATAATATTTTTAGTATAGAAGAACTAAGAAAGAGGAATAAATATGGACCGGACCTAAAATATTAATTGCAGATGATGACATGATAAATAGAGAACTCTTAAAGACTATATTACAAGAAAAATATGTTTTAATTGAAAGCACTAATGGTCAAGAGACAATAGATGCTTTTAAAGAACATGAAAAAGAACTATCATTAGTATTACTAGATATGATGATGCCAGATAAAACAGGTATGCAAGTAATAGAAGAATTAAAAGAGTATAACCCTAATTTAGATACCCCTATAATATTTGTAACTGCTATGGATACTAATGAAATAGAAACAGAAAGTATTAAAGCAGGAGCTGTAGACTATATTAGGAAACCTTTTAATTCTGATGTTATACGTGCAAGAGTTGCAGCACATATTTCATTAAAACAAAATACAGACTTTCTAAGAAGAGAAATAGAAAAAGCTGTTAAAGAAAAAACAAAGATTATGGAATCAATAGTAATTGGACTTGCAAATGTTGTTGAGTATAGAAGTGAAGAGTCGGGAGAACATGTAAAAAGAGTACAGGAAATAACAAAGTTATTGATAAATAAGGTTAAAGAAACTACAAAATTATTAGATGATTATACTGAAGAACAATTAACATATATTATATATGCATCAGCTTTACATGATATAGGGAAAATAGGTGTAAGGGATAAAATATTGTTAAAGCCAGAAAGACTTACTGATGAAGAATATGATGTAATGAAGCTACACACTGAAATTGGTGCACAAATGGCAGAAAAATTTTATCTAGGCGAAAATGAAGACTTTGTTAAGTTCTGTGAGAAGATATGCCATTATCATCATGAAAAATGGAATGGAACGGGATATCCAGCAGGATTAAAAGGAGAAGAGATTCCAATTTATGTTAGAATAGTTTCAGTAGCAGATGCGTTTGACGCTATAGTAAGTCCTAGAGTATATAAAGAAGGACACACTATAGATCAAGCACTTGAGATATTGGAAAAAGATAAAGAAACATATTTTGATTCTAAGATTATAGATGCAATGATGTTAATAAAAGAAGATTTAGATAAACTGTATCAGTTTTAAAAGGAGATATAAAAATGGAAGAATATATAAAAGTTGATTTAGATAGTGCAGAAAAACGATTAGGAATGAATAAAGATTTTTTAATAAATTTGATTAATAAACTATTAAATGGTGATATGTTAGATAAAGCAGAGGTTGCTTTTAATGAGAATAATTTAGAAGAAGCAAAGCTTCATATACATTCAATAAAAGGTGCAACAGCAAGTGTTGGATTGGATGGACTTCATGAATTAGCACTACATATTGAAACTAGAATTAAAGAAGAATCCTACCTTGATTTTGAAAAACTAAAGATAATGAGAGAAATCTGGGAGGAACTAAAGATAAAAGATTTTAATAATTTATAAAAGAAAAAAAGATGTCTAAGACATCTTCTTTTCTTTATATAAGTTAATTCTTATTTTTTAAAATACACCCCTATATTTCCACTATTAACTGAAACATCTAAAACACTGTCTGAAGATACAGAAGAAGATGAAGTTATATGAGATACTTTCTTGCCATCAATAGATACATTTCCAAAATCCACTGAGAAATTGTATGTATAATAAGACTTATCCTGTTTTGTATTAAATGATATATTACCAAAATCAGCCTTTAATTTTGTATTTCCTAAAAAGTCACCATCAAGTGTTATATTTCCAGCATTTACTGTAACATCAGTTATTGTTGATACAATATTATTAGCAGATACATTTCCAAAATCAGACTGAACACTTAGGTTTTTCGTATTACAATTATTTAAAGTAACATTTCCAGCATTAGATTCAATATTAATAGAGTTTGTATTAATATCTTTTAAACTCATATCTCCAAAATCACTATTTAAAATAATTTGTTCAGCATCAATTTTTTTGCAAGTCAGATTACCAGCATTATTAGCAACAGACATATTGATTGTTTTTAGATTATTAATAGTTATATCACCAAAATCAGAGTCTATATAAATATCATTGATTGGAATATTATTGATATTTATATTTCCAGCATCAGCATCTATTTTTAAACTATCTAATAGAGCACCTTTAGGTAAGTAAACTTTAATATATTCATTTTCTCTGAAAAAATTGCTTAAGTCTAGCGAAAAGAATTTTTTAATCGATTTTTTAGAATAATCAATTTTTAAAGAGTCATTTTCAATACTCCATTTTACATTATCAATTGTACGAATTTCTAGTCCGTAACTATCAGATTCAATAATTTCAATATTTGAATAATTAGAACTGATATCAATGCTTGTAAAAATATCTAAATCTGATTCCTTTATAGTAACTAGTTCTCTATCATCAAAGGAAATTCCATTTTTATACAAATATATCCCTGATTTTGGACCTAACAAAAATCCAATTACCATAAGGACAATACCAACTAACATTAATATTAAAGAAATTTTTACAAAATTTGTTTTTTTACTTTCCATTTTCTTTCCTCCTTAAAATTGATTTGCCGATTGTATTAATAGTCCATTTGAAACTTAATTGAGAAAGAGTTGTGGTAATGTAAATGATAAGAGTTCCTATTCCAATTAACAGTAATCCAAACCCTATTAAAAACAGTGCAGTTACAAAATGTTGGAATAATAAGACAAAACTAGTTATAGTGCAAATAACACCAGCCAAAGTAAGTGCAAATCCAACCATTCCAAATGCAAAAAGTATAGCAAATATAACTATTAGAAATGACATTATTAAAATAACAGCTGCAAAAGCTAATGGAATTGCAATTGGAGATGCAAAAATTGCAAGTATAATTATCCATATAGCAGATAATCCTTTTTTAGGAGAATATGATGTACCTTCAGTTTGTTTTATTGCAAAATCTGCAAGAATTTGAGAAGTAATATTAGAAACGTTTCCAAGCTCTTCTATTGCTTTTTGCTCATTTTCTGAACCTGCTTCATCAAAATATTCTTCATAATATGAAATAGCATTTGTTATTTCATCATATGGTAATTTATCTAGTTTTCTTTTTAATTCGTCTATAAATTCTTTTCTATTCATTGCTTCTTACCTCCTAACAAAATTTTATCTACATCCTTTTTATATTTGTCCCATTCTTTTAAATATTCTTTGAAACTTGATTTACCAACATCAGTTATCTTATAATATCTTCTATTTCTACCTTGATATGGCATATCATAAGTTGTAAGTAAATTTTCTTTCTGCAGTCTTCTTAAAACAGGGTATAGTGTAGATTCAGATATGTCTATAATTTCTTTTATGTTTTGAGTTAAAACATATCCATATGTATCTTCTTTTGACAGAACTGCTAAAACGCAAGCATCTAAAAGAGCTGTACCAATTCCAAATACCATAATAACCATCCTTTCTATTCAATGTTATTAAATTGATAATATTATACACCATATAATATTATTTTGTCAATAGCTTAAATGAAAAAATATGACATATCAAATTGTTGACAGAAAATTTTACAAACGGTACAATTATTTTAACAAAATAGATGTATAATAAGTATAGGAAAAAAGTATAATAATTAGAAGTAAGATTAAAGAATTGGAGAACATAATAAATGAATAAAACTAGTTTAGAGATTAAGCAAGGAATAAAAACACATATAGTAAAAACAGATTTGTTTAAAACAAATTTAATATGTGTAATTATAACGGTTCCACTAAACAGAGAGAATGTAACTAAAAATGCACTTATACCATTTATGCTAAGGAGAGGAACAGCTAATTTAAATGACCAATCTTTAATTAATAAAGAACTAGAAAATATGTATGGGGCAACATTTAATTGTGGAGTAGATAAATTTGGAGATAACCAGGTACTAAAATTCTATATTGAATCTATAGATGATTTTTATACTTTAGATAAGAATTCAATATTAAATAAGTCTATAAATACATTGTTAGATATAGTATTTAATCCTCTAATGGAAAACGGAAAATTCAGAGAAGATTTTTTAAATGTTGAGAAGGAAAATTTAAGAAGAGTAATAGAAAGTAAGATTGATGATAAAGATTCATATGCATTAGATCAATGTATATCACATATGTACAATAACGAAGGTTTTGGGATATATAAATATGGATATATTGAAGATATAGAAAAAATTAATATAGATAATTTAACAGACCACTATATTAAATTAATTCAAAACTCAAAAATAGATATATTTTTATCAGGCAGTTTTGATGAGAAAAAGGTAGAAGAAGAATTATGTAATAATGAAAATATTTCTAAATTAAAACCAAGAGTTGAAAACTATATTTTAAATAATGAATTTACAGAAAACAAACAAAAAATAGAAAATGTAAAAAGTGTTGAAGAAAAACTAAGTGTCACACAAGGAAAATTAATAATAGGTGTAGACATTTTACTAAGCATAGAAAACTTGCAATGTATATCTTTGGTATATAACGCTATATTAGGAGATGGAGTTAATTCTATGTTATTCCAAAATGTTCGTGAAAAAGCAGGACTGGCATATTCTGCAAAAAGCACATATATTAAACAAAAATCAAACATATTTATAAAATGCGGTATTCAAATAGAAAATTATGATAAAGCATTAACAATTGTAAAAGAGCAGTTAGAGAATATAAAGTCAGATGGTTTTACAGATAAAGATATAGAAAATGCAAAAACATATCTTGTATCTGGAATAAGGAATATAATAACAGAGCAAGACACAGAAATGATTTTCTATATTGGACAAGAAATATCCAAAATAGAGACATCTATAGAAGAGTATATTGATAAAATAAATAGAGTAACAAAAGAACAGATATTAGAGTTAGCAAGAAACATACAAATTAACACAGTATACTTTTTAAGAAACTAGATATTAGTGGAGGAATAATGCAAGTAATTGAAAATAAAAGAATTAATGAATTGGTATATATTGAAAAACTTTCAAATGGTTTAACAATAATTACAATACCAAAGAAATCTCAAAAGAAATATATATCTTGGGGTATTAAGTACGGTTCTATAGATAATAAATTTAAGATTTCAAATGAAGAAGAAATAGTAACGGTTCCAGATGGTATAGCACATTATTTAGAACATAAATTATTTGAACAATCAGATGGAAAAAACAGCTTAGATATACTATCATCAATTGGAGTTGATCCTAATGCATATACTACTAATAATCATACAGCATATTTGTATGAGTGTACAGATAATTTTTTTGATGCACTAGATGAGTTTATGAACTATATACAAAACCCGTATTTTACAGATGAAAATGTGGAAAAAGAAAGAGGGATTATAGAACAAGAGATAATGATGTATGCAGACTATCCAGAATGGTCTTTATATATGAATGCTATAAAAGCTATGTATAAAAGTCATTCAATAAATATTGATGTTGCAGGATCAAAAGAATCAATAGCTAAAATAACTAAAGACGAATTATATAGAATATATAATTCATTCTATACACCAAATAATATGGTTATTACCATATGTGGAGATTTTGAACCAGAACAAATTATAGAGGAAATTAAAAAAAGAATTACTCTAAAACCTAATAATATAGAAGTTAAAAGGATATATGACGAAGAACAAAAAGAAGTAGTAAAAAAGAGAATAGAAAAAAATATGGATATAAGTATGCCATGTTTTCTTATTGGATATAAAGATACAAATCTAAATGATAATATAATAAAGAAAGATTTAGCGATAGATATTCTTTTTAATATAATAATCGGTAAGAGCTCAGAACTATATAAAAGACTATATGAAAAAGAAATGCTAACTAATGATGTTGATTTTAATTACGAATTTGGACCAAACTATTCGCATGTTCTTATACAAGGACAAAGTAATTTTTTTGATGATGTAATGAAAGAAATAGAACAAGAAATAGAAAGAGTTAAAGAAAAAGGCATTGATGAGGATGAGTTTGAAAGAACAAAAAGAAAAATATATGGAGAGTATGTAAAAAACTATAATGATATTTCGACAATAGGAGGTCTTTTTGTGATATACTATTTTAGGAATATAAATCCGCTTGATTATTTTGAAGAATTCGAGAGTCTAAGTAAAGAATATGTAGAAAATATATTAAAAGAAATATTTAAAGAAGAAAATAAAGTTATATCTATAATAAATCCGTTAAAGGAGGAGAAAATTGGGTAATATTAGAATAGTAAAATTTCCAGAAATGGCATTAGAGTTTAAGGTCCCAAAAGTAGCATTTCAATTATTTAATGTTGATATACACTATTATGCAATATGTATTGTTGTTGGGATACTTGTTGCACTATTACTAGCAGCTAGAAGTGAAGAAAAATTTTATATAAGCTTTGATAATGTTATTGAGTGTACAATAATGGGAGTATTAGCTGGAATAATAGGTGCAAGAATTTATTACGTACTATTTAATCTAAAAATGTATGCTCGGAAGTGACATTTTACAAATCTTTAATATAAGAGATGGAGGACTAGCAATTTATGGAGGGCTGATTGCAGGAGGTTATGTAATAGCTAAGAGATGTAAAGCATGTAAGATTAGGCCAGAAGAATGTTTTGATTACATAGCACCTTTTGTAGCAATAGCACAATGTATTGGAAGGTTTGGAAATTTCTTTAATCTAGAAGCATATGGAGCTCAGACACAATCATTTTTTAGAATAGGGTTTCAAACAATAAATGGATATATAGAAGTACATCCTGTATTTTTTTATGAATCATTAGCAACACTCATAATATTTCTACTATTAAGGCATATGCAAAAGAACAGAAAATTTATAGGGCAAATATGCTATTCATATATTTTGTTATACTCAGGAGTAAGAATGTTTTTAGAACTTTTAAGAGCAGATAGTTTAATGTTTTTGAATTTTAGAATATCAATGGTAGTGTCAGTAATCCTATTTATTTATTCAGGAGTTGTGTTAATAAAAAGATATACACAATATGCAATTAGAGATTCTGCAAAACCACTTGATTTAAATAAATCAAATAAGAAATATAAGAAATAATAATAAATAGACTCATGAAAAATGTCTAATTTTGTCTAGCGAAAACCACTGCAAATACTGTTTTTTTATTGACTTTGCTGTATCAATATGTTATCTTAAAATAAATATACATACAAAAGAGAAAAATAGTTAGAAGGAGAGTGGTATTAGTATGTTAAATGATGAAATTTGTAGGTTAAGAAATAAATTGAATAGAAGCATATCAAATGGAGATGATTATTCAATAATATATAAAATAAGTGTTGAGTTAGATAAACTAATAGCAGAGTTCTATAATCTGCAATTAAAAAAAAATAAAATTAGGTTTAGGTTAAAAGGATAGTATAAACTATCCTTTTAAAATGTTTGAATAATTATTGATTTATTATTTTTGTTTATATATAATGATTCTGTAAAGATTATCATATATAGGAGAATTAAATGAAAAAGAAAATAGTAATTGGAATTTGTATAGCTATAATATTAATATTAGGGATTACAGTAATTGCTGTTAAATCAATAATAGAATTGATAGTACCAGATGACTGGAATCAAGAATTAGGTATGATAGTAACAGATGAAGGTAAAAAAATACCTTTACCAAAAGGGTTTGAAAAATTAGATATAACAAATAAAATAAATGAAGGTATAGTTATAGAAGATGAATCTGGAAATCAATTTGTATGGGTTCCAGTATATGAAGAACTGACTAGAAGTGATTTTGGAAAAACAGATACTCCATTAGGAAAAGGAATTAAAGTAAGCTATGAAAAAGAAGAAGGTGCATACTGGGAAGATACTGATAATGAAGAATATATAAAGATGGCAAAAAGTGTGGAAAAATATAAAGGATTCTATGTAGGAAGATATGAAGCAAGCTATGTAAGTGGAGAAACAGAAGAAGACTATATTCCAGCAAGTAAGGAAAGCACATCAAATTCTTTAAGAAGAATAAAAAAAGAACCAGGAATGTTATGGAACTTTGTAACACATAATGAAGCAGTAGCTGCTTGTAAGAACATGTATAAAAATAACAGTACAATACAAGGATTCTTAATGTATGGTGGCAACTGGGATACAATACTACAATGGTACTTAGATACAGGAGTAAAAGTGCTTGAAGAAATAGCAAGTGATAGTAGTACATGGGGACATCATAGGGAATCTGGATTTGCAAATCCAGGAGAGATAGAGTTAGGAAATTCAGGACAATATGAAGAAACAAAAGTAAATAATATATATGATTTAGCAGGTAACCTTTGGGAGTTTACACAAGAAAAGTTTGGAGATACAGATAACACAGTTCATAGAGGTGGAGGATTTAGAGATTGGGATTCAGACAATCCAGAGGCAATATTAAAATATCCAGTATGTCATAGAGGAGGTACATTTAGAAAAGATCAACCAAAAGATTCTGCCGGATTTAGAGTTAGTTTGTATATAAAATAAACTGTTGAATTAGGATAAGGAGAACAAATGAAGAAAAAAATAATAATTGGAATTTGTATAATAATATTATTAGTACTAGTAATAGTGGCATATGCTGTTCAGTTATTAAGAGTGCCAGATGATTGGAATCAAGAATTAGGTATGATAGTAACAGATGAAGGTAAAAAAATTCCTTTGCCAAAAGGATTTAAAAAATTAGATATAACAAACAAGATAAATGAAGGTATAGTTATAGAAGATGAATCTGGAAATCAATTTGTGTGGGTTCCAGTATATGAAGGGTTAATAAGAAGTAACTTTGGATCAAAAACATTATTAGGAACAGATTTTTTAATAAAAGATGGACCAGAAGATGAGATGGCATATTGGGAAGATACTGATAATGAAGAATATATAAAGATGGCAAAAAGTGTGGAAAAATATAAAGGATTCTATGTAGGAAGATATGAAGCAAGTTATGTAAGTGGAGAAACAGAAGAAGACTATATTCCAGCAAGTAAGAAAAGTACATCAAATTCTTTAAGAAGAATAAAAAAAGAACCAGGAATGCTATGGAACTTTGTAACACATAATGAAGCAGTAGTAGCTTGCAAAAATATGTATAAAGATAATAGTACAATACAAGGATTCCTAATGTATGGTGGCAACTGGGATACAATACTACAATGGTACTTAGATACAGAAGCAAAAGTGCTTGAAGAAATAACAAAAAATAGTAACTCATGGGGGAACCGCAAAGAATCAGTATTCTCATATCCAGGAGTTGCAATATTAGCAAATACAGGCCAATTTGAAGAAACAAAAGTAAATAATATATATGATTTAGCAGGTAACCTTTGGGAGTTTACACAAGAAAGATATGGAGAAACAAATAATACAGTAGTTAGAGGCGCAGGATTTAGAGATGAAGACCCAAATGATTCAGAAAAAGTATTAGAATACACAGCAAGTTATAGAGGAGGAACATTTAGAAAAGATCAACCAAAAGATTCGTTTGGATTTAGAGTAAGCTTGTATATAAAATAGATATAAAGTTAATAAAAAAAGCAGACAAAAATGTCTGTTTTTTTTATGTGTTTGCATATAACAGTAAAGTCTAAATGTATATCTTCCCTAAGAAAACAGTTGAATTATAAAAGAAAAGAAAACAAAAAATAATAAAGATTTAACATACTACTAAAAACGCTCTTCCGTAGTCTGTAAGCTGAAATGCTAGATTATGGTAGTTGATTTCCTTCTATAGAAATATATAATATATATATAGATTATAAAATAAATATATATCTCTAAAGAAAAGGAAAGAGGAAAATATGAGCATTTTAAAGAACCCAAAAACTAAAAAATTTTTAATAGCAATAATTATATTTTTATTGCTAATTGTACTTGTGTTTATTGATAAGCAAGCAGCAAAACACGAAACAGAAATGATGAAAGGAGAGACGAGTGAACTACTTTCATCTAGAGATATTCCGTATCAAAATGGAATTTATGGAACGCTGTATATAGAAAGAATAGTAGAAGGGCAAACTTATACAACTTATGGATCGGGCATTGATGAAATTAGACCAGGAGACAGATTACAATTTCGTGCATATTTGTATCAAAGTTCTCCAATTAAAATTTTAAATTATACACTAGAAGATGATTTAGGATGGGGAACAAGAACTTTTAGCGTTAATGCTTCTTCTTACTCAATAACATTATTTCAGTATACTGTACCAATGGGTACACCAACAGGAATTATTAACAATACACTTAAGTTATATGAATCAGTTACAGATACTGAGTTTAACATACCAGTAAGTATTCGAGTAGTAGATGATTATGCGCGTAATATATATGCATATGTTTCATCAATAGGTCAAAAAGTGGGTTCTATAAGGTATTATGCAGGAGATATAATCAAACCAGGAGATATAATAGATATTGATATATATTTAAATCAATCTTCACCACGTACAAGTTTAAGTTTTGAAATGACAGATGATTTAGGATGGATACCATCAGGTACAATTTGCAATATGTCAACTAGTCAAAGTGGTATATATAAAAATGTTCAATATTTAGTACCTGGAGATGCACAAATTGGAGATATAATTGAAAATACATTCTACTTTTATGAACCGAGTAAAGGAATAACATTAGAACTATCAATAGAGGTAGAAATAGTTAGTGGATATGAAACGTATTTGAATTTTTGGTGTAGTTCGCAAGTTAGGGCTGGAAGAGATTTAGAAATAGAGTTAGATATACATAATTATGGTGAAACAAAAGAATTTATAATAACAGATGAGAAAGGTTGGTTTGGAACAGAAATAATTCAAACAGATAATTCACAACATTCTTTTGGAGTACCGCTTAATTACCATGTACCTATAAGTACACCACAAGGTACGATTTTAAAAAATACAATTTATGTATATGATACTGTAACTGGAGAAACAGCAGAATTGAAATTTTCAACTGCTGTTTATGGAGCATATTATATAACAGAAGATAATATAAACATAAATTTAGCATATTATAGTGATAGTAGTAATTATAGAGTTATGCCAGGAGAAACAATATATTTAGATGTGCAGTTATCTAATCATTCAATGTCATGGGGAGTTACATTACCAATTAAATTAACTGATGATAATAATTGGATAGGTGAATATGATGGATTTGGAAATCACTATAATTATGGTTGGGACATGTATTATGTACCAGAAGATACACCAATAGGAACAATAATAGAGAATGTTATACATATATATAACGAAGATACTGAAGAAACAATAAGTTTCCCTATAGTAATGGAAGTAGGGCCAGTTGCTGATATAAAAATCAGATTAGCAGAAGGACAAAATGAAAAAGTATATCCGGGTGATACAGTAAGATATGAAATTGATTTTACAAAATATACACCAGAATGGTTAGATGATCTAATTATTGAGAGCGACTTAGGTGAAGTCTTATTTAATATAAATGACTACTGGTATGATGATTGGAATGAAGAACATGAAGAACTATATGATAGTAATTTTATAGGTACGGATACATTCTATATGGAATACCAAATACCAATATATGCTGTTCCAGGAGAATTAGTAAATATAGTGTGGGCTTATGGCGCAGGAGACTGTGGTCAGACATATTTTGAAGCATCAGATAAAATAGGTGTAACTATAGCTCCAAATTATACAATAACAAAAGAAGTAATAGATAAAAAAGAATATTACATACCAGGAGAAGAAGTGACATTTGTAGTAAGAGTGGAAAATACAACTGGAGCTAACTTACATGATTTAGAAATAATAGATCAAATAAAAGGTAAGCTAGAACCAGAATGGATAGAGTATATACCAGCATTACCTAAAGCAGAAGAAGTTTTTGAGTTCGGCTATAAAGAAGATTATATATATATATTGGAACCTCAGAGCTTATTATCTACAAATAATGAAACAATACAAACATTATCAGATGGTATGATTGAAATACTAGTAAGTGGATATCAAACTTTTGAAGCTCCAGTAAGTGGATACTATATGTTAGAAGTATGGGGAGCTGAGCGGAGGAGATAGATCATATGAATATTGGGAAGAAGAAGATTTTGAAGAAGAATTGGATGATGAAGAATATGGAACAGTAGGAGCAAAAGGAGGATATTCAAGAGGATATGTATATCTTGAAGAAGGCACAATATTATACATATATGTAGGAGGATCAGGTAACACATATTATAATGAATATTATGGTGAATACGATTATGAAGAGTTTACAGGATTTAATGGAGGAGGTCAAAGAGATTATGGATATCCAGGAGGCGGAGGCGCAACAGATATAAGGATTGAAGACGACTCTTTGTATGCTAGAGTAATTGTAGCAGGAGGCGGAGGTTCTGATGGAGGATATAGAGGAGATGGGCTAATAGTAGGGTCATTATCAGCGTTAGAATCTAAATCTATTGAAAGTACCTCTTTAAACTTAATGAACTTGAGAGCTAGTGAATATAACCGAGGAGGAGTAGGAGGCGGACTAAAAGGCGGAAAAGGGCAGGGAATTAATTATAACAGTACAATAGGATATGGGGGAACCCAAACTGAAGGAGGAATTAGTAAAGGGCATTATGAAGAAATTGAAGAGGAATTTGCAGACTATGCAGATTATATATATGGATCATATGGAGAAGGAGGAAATGGAAGTAATAATAGCTATGCAGCAGGAGGCGGAGGCTGGTTTGGTGGAGCTGGAACATTTTCACATCCGTATGATTATGCATCAGGAGGCGGAGGCGGTTCTGGCTGGATATTTACAGAGGAAGCATATAATGCAGGATATACAGGATCAGAATATACAGGAGATGACTGGCTATTAGGACAAGAATACTTTTTAGATAAAGCAGTTACAATACCAGGAAATTATCCAGTACCAACATATGATGGATACGGTTCAATGATGGGTAACGCAGGAGATGGATTTGCAAAAATTACCCTATTAGAAGAGGATAGCAATATAATAGAAATCATATTTACATATACAATTCCAGATGACATAATAGAAAATACAACAATAACAAATGTGGTAACAGTAATATGTGATGAAGATTCAGAACCTAGGGAAGCAGAAGCAGATATAGAAGTAAGAATACCAAAAATTAGTATAGAAAAAGAATTAGCTGAAGGACAAAGAAGCACAGTAATACCAGGTGAAACAGTAAGGTATGTAATAACAGTTACAAACGAAGGAGAAATAGAATTACACAATGTAGTAGTAACAGATAGTTTAGATTTAACATGGATGGAGACAATACCAGTGTTACCAGCTGGAGATGGAGCGCCATATTCTTTAGAATACGAATTTGAATATACAATACCATTAGAAACTTTAAATGGTGCAACAGTAAAAAATACAGTATCAGTAGTATGTGATGAGATAACTGAACCAGTAGAAGATGATGTGGATGTACTAGTATATACACCGGATTTAACGATAACAAAAGAATTAACATTAGATCAAAGAAATCCAGTAATACCAGGAGAGCCGGTTGACTATAAAATAGTGGTAACGAATACAGGAAATATAGAGCTAAATAATATAGTGGTAACAGATAATTTAGATTCAGAATGGAATGAGACAATAGATAAATTAGAACCAGGAGAAAATAGAGAATATACATTTAGATATATAGTACCTAATGATACACTAAATAATACAACAATAACAAATACAGTGTCAGCAACATGTGATGAAATAACTGAACCAATAGAAGATAGTGCAGATATTTTAGTGTATGTGCCAGATTTAACGATAACAAAAGAATTAGCAAGTGGTCAGAGAAATCCAGTAATACCAGGAGAAATAGTTAATTACAAAATAACAGTAAAAAATACAGGAAGTATTGAGGTATATGGAGTAGAAGTAACAGATGATTTGGATTCAGAATGGAATGAGACAATAGATAAATTAGAACCAGAAGAAAGTAGAGAATATACATTTACATATTTAGTACCTGATGAGACAGTAAATAATACAACTATAAAAAATACAGCAAGTGTAATATGTGAAGAGATACCAAATCCAATAACAGATGATGTGGATATACTAGTAAAAACACCAGGACTAAATGTAAGTAAAGAACTAGCAGAAGAACAGAGAAATCCAGTAATACCAGGAGAAACAGTTAAGTATAAGATAGTTGTGGAAAACACAGGAAATATAGAGCTAACTAATGTAGAAATAACAGATAGCTTAGATTCAAGTTGGATTGAATTAATAGATGTATTAGGAATAGAAGAAAAAGTAGAATATGAATTTATATATGTAGTACCAGTTGAAACACCAAATGATACAACTATAAAAAATATAGTAACAGCAATATGTGATGAAATACCAGAAGAAAAAGCAGAAGTTGATATACTAGTAAAAACACCAGGATTAAATATAAGTAAAGAATTAGAGATAGGACAAAGAAATCCAGTAATACCAGGAGAAACAGTTAGGTATAAAATAGTTGTAGAAAACACAGGAGATATAGAGCTTAATAATGTAATAGTAACAGATAATTTGGATTCGAACTGGATACAGGAAATACCAGTACTAAATGTAGGAGAAAGTGAAGAATATACATTTACATATACAGTACCTACTGACACAGTAAATGATAAAATAATAATAAATACAGCAGTAGCATTATGTGACGAAATAGAAGAACCAGAAATGGATGATGTAGAAATAACAGTAAAAATACCAGATATAAATATAAGTAAAGAATTAGCAAGTGGTCAGAGAAATCCAGTAATGCCAGGAGAAACAGTTAAGTATAAAATAGTTGTAGAAAACACAGGAGAAATAGAACTTAATAATGTAATAGTAACAGATAATTTGGATTCGAACTGGATACAGGAAATACCAGTACTAAATGTAGGAGAAAGTGAAGAATATGAATTCACATATGTAATACCTACTGACACAGTAAATGAAACAATAATAACAAATATTGCAAGTGTGGTAACTGATGAATTGCCAGAACCGTCAGAAGATGATGTAGAAATAGCAGTAAGAACACCAGGACTAAATGTAAGTAAAGAATTAGCATTAGGACAAAGAAATCCAGTAATACCAGGAGAGACAGTTACATATAAAATAGTAGTAGAAAATAATGGAAACATAGAACTAAATAATGTAATAGTAACAGATAATTTAGATTTAAACTGGATACATGAAATACTAGTACTAAATGTAGGAGAAAGTGAAGAATACGAATTTACATATGTGATACCAAACAATGCAAGAAATAATGAAACAATAACAAATATAGTAAGTGTAGTAAGTGATGAAATACCAATACCAGTAGAAGACGAAGCAGATATACTAGTAAAAACACCAGGGTTAAATATAAGTAAAGAATTAGCTGAAGGACAAAGAAATCTAGTAATACCAGGAGAAACAGTTAAGTATAAAATAGTGGTAGAAAATAATGGAGAGATAGAGCTAACAAATGTAGAAATAACAGATAGCTTAGATTCAAGTTGGATTCAAACAATAGATAAATTAAATCCAGGAGAAAGTAAAGAATATGAATTTACATATACAATACCAGATGGAACATCAAATGGAAGAATAATAACAAATATAGTAACAGTGGTGTGTGATGAAATAGAAGACCCGGAAGAAGATGAAGTTGATGTAGAAGTAAAAACTCCAAGAATAAGTATAAGTAAAGAATTAGCACCAGGACAAAGGAATCCAGTAATACCAGGAGAGATAGTAACATATATAATTACAGTTACAAATATTGGAGAAATTGAATTAAATAATTTAGAAATAACAGATGATTTAAATGAGACGTGGATACAACAAATAGAAGTATTAAATGCAGGAGAGGTAAAAGAATATACATTCACATATACTGTACCAGTTGATACATTAAATGAAACAATAATAACGAATATAGTAACAGTGGTGTGTGATGAAATAGAAGACCCGGAAGAAGATGAAGTAGATGTAATAGTAAAAACACCAGATTTAAGTATAACAAAAGAATTAGCAGAAGGACAAAGAGATCCAGTAATGCCAGGAGAAACTGTAACATACAAAATAGTAATAGAAAACACAGGAAATATAGAACTAAATAATGTAGTAGTAAAAGATAACTTAGATGATACATGGATTGAAGGAATACCAGTACTAGAAATAGGAGAAAAAGTAGAGTATGTATTTACATATATAATACCTACTGATACAGCAGATAATACGATAATAATAAATATAGCTAGCGTAACATGTGAAGAATTGGATGAACCAAAAGAAGATGAAACAGAAATAATAGTAAGAACACCAGGGTTAAGCATAAGTAAAGAACTAGCGGAAGGTCAAAGAAATCCAGTAATACCAGGTGAAACTGTAATGTTTAGAATAGTAGTTTCAAATGCAGGAGAGATAGAGCTAACAAATGTAGAAATAACAGATAGCTTAGATTTAGGTTGGTTTGAACAGATAAATGTACTAATGCCAAGAGAAAGTAAAGAATATGAATTTGAATATATAGTACCAGAGGACATATTAAATAATACAACAATAACAAATATAGCGACAGCAACATGTGAAGAAATACCAATACCAGTAGAAGATGAAGCAGAAATAATAGTAAGAATACCAGACTTAAATATAACTAAAGAATTAGCTGAAGGACAAAGAAATCCAGTAATACCAGGAGAGACAGTAAGATATAAAATAACAGTAGAAAACATAGGAAGTATAGAAATTTACAATGTTAAAGTAAGAGATACTTTAGTTGAAGATTGGTCTCAAACAATAAATGTATTAGAAGTAGGAGAAAAAGCAGAATATGAAGTTACATATGTAATTCCATTAGATGCAGAAAATAATGATGTAATAAAAAATACAGCAGTAGCAATATGTGATGAAATTACAGATCCAGTAGAAGATAGCGAAGAAATAATAGTAAAGATACCAAGTTATGCAATAACTAAAACACTAGCACCAGGACAAAATAAATTAGTAATACCAGGAGAGATAGTAAGATATATAATAACAATATTAAATACAGGAGAAATAGAATTAACTAATGTAGAAGTAACAGATAGTTTAAATGAGACTTGGATACAAAAAGAAGGAATCTTAAGAGCTGGTGAAAGTAAGGAATATGAGTTTATATATCAGGTGCCTATTGGTACAGAATATGAAACAGTAATAACAAATATAGCGAAAATAGAATGTGACGAACTAGATGAAGAAACAGCTGAAACAGATGTGATAGTAAAAGAACCAATACTAATAGTAAGAAAAGAACTAGCAGAAGGTCAAGAAAAAATAGCATATCCAGGAGAAACAATTAAGTATAAGATAATAATAGAGAATATAGGAAATAGAGACATTCATAATATAGAAGTATTAGATATACTAGATGGAAACTGGATAAAAATAGAAGATATTTTAGTAAGTGGTGAAATATTAGAATATGATTTCGAATACATAGTACCAATGAACTCACAAAAAGGAGAAATAATAACAAATATAGTAATGGTAAACTGTGATGAGTTAGATGAAATTACAGATGACGAAGAAGTAATAGTGAATATAAAAGTGCCAGAAGTTAGTATAAAGAAAAAGATTGTAGAAAACCAAGTAGAAGTTACTCAAGGTGAAGAAGTAAAATATACAATAACAGTAACAAATACAGGAAATGTAGATTTAAATAATGTAATAGTAAAAGACAGTTTAGATGAAGATTGGTCTCAAATAATAGACATATTATTAGTAGGAGAAGAAGCAGAATGTGAATTCATATATATAGTACCAGATGGCGTAGAAAATAATGAAGAGATAATAAATGTAGCAAGTGTAACAAGTGAAGAAATAACAGAACCAAAAGAAGATACAGCAGAAATAATAGTGAAAGTTCCAAATGTAAGTATAGAAAAAGAATTAGTAGAAGATCAGAAGTTACCAATACTACCAGGAGAAACAGTTAAGTATAAAATAGTAGTAAAAAATATTAGCGAAGTAGACTTAACAAATGTAGTAATAACAGATAGTTTAGATAGTAGTTGGGTAAAGACATTAGAAACATTATTAAAAGGGGAAGAAGTAGAATATGAATTTACATACACAGTACCGTTAAACGCAAGAAACAATGAAGAGATAATAAATATAGCAAGTGTAATGAGTAATGAATTAGATGAACCAAGACAAGCAGAAGAAACAATAACAGTAAAAGTTCCAAGCTATAAAATAACAAAAGAATTAGCAGAAGATCAAAGTGAATCAGTTGTTGTAGGAGAAAAAGTAACATACAGAATAATAGTAGAAAATACAGGAGAGGTAGATATACATGATGTGGTAATAACAGATAGTTTAGACAAAGAAGAAATATGGACAAAGAGAATAGATGTATTAAAACATACAGAATTTAATATAGCATATTACACATTTGAGTATACAGTACCAGAAAGTATAGAAGATGGAGAAACAATAACAAATATAGCGAAGGTAGAATCTAGAGAACTAGAAGACATACAAGATGAAGTAGATATAATAGTATCTAAAAAGCCAATAGCAAACTATAAGATAGAAAAGAAATTAGCTGAAGGACAAAGCGGAACAGTAGCACCTGGAACTGAAGTAAAATATGTAATAACAGTAACAAATACTGGAAGTATAGACTTAACAAATGTAGTAGTAACAGATAGTTTAGATAGTAACTGGATAAAAGGACTAAAAGAACTAAAAAGAAATGAAAAGATAGATTATGAATTTATCTACAAAGTTCCAATGGACACAAAAAACAATGAGACAATAAAAAATATTGCATCAGCAAACTGTGATGAATTAAACGAAATACAAGCAGATAAAGATATAAAAGTAAGAAAAGATGTGAAATTAAACTTAGTGCAATTTATTACACAGGTAAATGGAAGAGATATACAAAATAGAGAGCCAAAAGTAATAGTAGGAAATAAAGATATAAAATATGAAATGTCAAAAGATCCAGTAAAAGTAGAGTATGGAGAAGCAGTAACATATACAATAAGAATATACAATGAAGAAATACTATCAGTATATATAGCTGAAATAAATAATATACTAGATGAGAAACTAGAATATATACCACAAAGTGAAATAAACAAACAGTACAGATGGAGAGAAGAAAACGGTGTATTAAAAACAGACTACTTATCGAAAGAAAATGGAGAAGACAAACTGCTAGAAGGATTTGATAGAGAGACAATGGACACTCCAACATACAAAGATATAAAACTAGAATTAATGGTAAAAGATAATAACTCAGGAGATATAATAGAAAATAAAGCAGAAATAGGAAAAGTAGTAGATGTATATGGAGAAGAATTACCAGATATGACAAAAGAAGATTCAGAGTATGTTGTAGTTAAAGAGTTTGATTTGCAATTACACAAAAACCTAGAAAAGATATTAGTAATAGAAGGTGGAGTGGGAAGACCAGCAAGAATAGCAGATAGAACAATGACAAAAATAGAGTTAGACAGAAGAAACATTGAAGGAAGTCAGTTAGTGGTATTCTACAGCATAGAAGTAGAAAATAAAGGTGAAGTAGCAGGTTATGCAAAAGAGATAAAAGACTATATACCTGACGGAATGAAACTAGATCCAGCATATAGTAATGTATGGGAAGATAAAGGAAATAATATTGTAGCAACAAAAACATTAGCACACAAACTATTACAGCCGGGAGAAAAAGAAAGTGTAGAAATAGGATTAATTATATTAGATGTATTAAGTAACTTTGGAGACAAAACAAATATAGCAGAGATAAGTATGGTAACAGATAAATATGATAATCAAATAAGAGATATAAGTTCAACACCAGACAACAAAGTAATGACAGAAAATGATTTAGGGACAGCATCAGTGTTAATAGGAATAAGAACGGGTATAGGATATTACTTAGAAGATAAAGTAATGCAGATAATAGCAACAGCACAAATAATTATAGTAGTAATAACATCATTATGGATTACAAAAAAGAGAAGCGTTAAGTTCATTAAATAAACTCCGAAAACAGTAAAAAAGACTGCCAATTGGTAGTCTTTTTTACTGTTTATATAATAAAAAAGAAAGATGTATACAATTTTACTATATTTATACAAAATACTTGACAATTACAAACAATTGTTTTAAAATAATTAAAATTTAAAACAAAGGATGTGTTTATATGAACAATGAATTAATGGATATAGAAAAAGCAAATATAAAAAATTTGATACATACAATTAGAGGGAAGCAAGTTATGTTAGATAGTGATGTAGCTATGTTTTATGAATATGAAACAAAATATATAAATCTTGCTGTAAAAAGAAATAAAGAAAGATTTCCAGAAGACTTTTATTTTCAATTAACTAGTGAAGAATTTAAATATTTAAGGTTGCAGTTTGCAACCTTAAATAAAAGCTTTTATTATGGAAAAAGAAAATATCTACCTTATGCCTTTACTGAACAAGGAATAGCAATGTTAGCACCTTTATTGAAGAATGAAATATCAGTTCAAGTTAGCATAAAAATAATGAAGGCCTTTGTCGGGATGAGAAAATTTATAAATATAAATAGAAACTTATTTGAAAGAGTAGTAACAATAGAAAATAGAATGGATGAAAAATTTATTGATTATGATAATAAATTTGATAAAGTATTTAATGCTTTACAAAAAGATGAAAATTTTAAACAAAAGATATTTTTTGAAGGTCAAATATATGATGCCTATAGCTTAATAATAGATATTATAAAGAAAGCTGAAAGAGAAATAATTATAATAGATAATTATGTAGATGATTCTATTTTGAAAATGTTAGCAAAGAAAAATAAAGGTGTGGAAGTATTGATTCTAACATCTGAAAAAAGTAATATATCTGAATTAGATATTCAAAAATTTAATGAAGAGCCAGGATTATTAGAAGTAGAGAAAACAAGCAGATTCCATGATAGGTTTATTATAATAGATAAAAAGCTATTATATCATTGTGGAGCTTCTATAAAAGATTTAGGCAAGAAGTGTTTTGCTATAAATAAAATTGAAGATGAAAGCATAATAGATAACTTTATTATATCTATGGTATAAAACGCTAATAATTGGGCTTTTCATAATTATTCTGCAAATTGGTAATTATAAAAGAAAGATATATACAATTTTTGATTTTTAATATATAATAAAATAGGAATAAAATATTAAGTAAGAGGTAAATATGGAAAGTATAAAAATGCTTATGACAGATGAGCAGAAGATATACATAATTAATAAAATAGTTGTAATAATAATAATAATATTTTTAACGAAAATTATAACATTTCTAATAAAAGAGGATTCGCCATTATTTAAAAAAGCGAATAAGAACATTAAAGATGCAGTAATAAATACATTCATATATAAAGTTATAAGAATTGTAATATGGACTATATCAGTATTTATAATTATTAAAGAATTAGGATATGACTTAACAGGTATAATAACAGGATTTGGATTAGGAAGTGTTGTAATAGCACTTGCTGCGCAAGATGTAGTAAAAAGCTTGTTAAGTGGTATAACAATATTAATAGATAAACCATTTGTAGTTGGAGATAATATAGAAGTCGGAAAATATCAAGGAACAGTTATAGAAATTACATATAGAAGTACAAGAATAAAAACTGCCAATCAATCTATGATTACAATACCAAACTCTATTATTACATCTGAATATGTAGTTAATTGGAATAAAATGACAAGAAGGAAATTTGAATGCACATTAAATTTGAATTTGGAAACATCATCAGAAAAAGTAAAGAAGCTTATTCAACAGATACAGTTAGTATTTAAAGAAAATCCAAAAGTAATAAAAGATACAATTCAAATTAACTTAAATTCAGTTTCTGACAATGGTATTGAAATTAATATATTGCTATTTGTATGGGAAACTAATTACAAGAAATATTTAAAAATAAAAGAAGAGTTGCTATATGTATTATTGACATTAATTGAAAAAGAAAATATTGATTTAGCATATCCAAAGCAAAAGATTTATTTAACTGATAATGAAGAAAGGATAGAAGAATAGATGAGTTTAGGGTTAGCATTAGCTGGTGGTGGCTTAAAAGGGATGGCATATATAGGGGCATTAAAGGCGTTAGAAGAACTTGATGTAAAAATAGATTACCTTTCTGGAGCTAGCTCTGGAAGTATATTTTCAACACTATATGTATTAGGATTTAGTACAGAAGAAATTAAAGAAAGATCAACATCATATTATAAAATGCTTACAGATATAAAAAAGGGCCCTATATTTAAAGCAGGATACACATATATGACTACTGGAACAGCAAAACTAGAGGGATTAATATCTGGCCAAAATATTGAAGATATGATAATAGAAGCAGTAAAAGAGAAAAATGTAGACAATATGAATGAATTAAAAATGCCATATGCAATAGCAACAGTTGATACAATATCTACAAAAGAATGTATTTTCTTATCAAGAAAATATGATTTTAAAAATGATAATATAGACTATTTATATAATGTACCAATTGCAAAAGCAACAAGAGCGAGTATGTCTTTTCCAGGAATATTCACACCATGTGAGTATGGTAAATATAATTTTATTGATGGAGGAACAAAAGATAACTTGCCAGTACAAATATTGAAAGATATGGGTGCAGATAAAACATTAGCATTGAGTTTTAGAATAGATGATTATGAACCAAAAGAAGATATATTTGCAGTACTTTTAAGAGCAGTAGATATATTCTCATTAAAAGATGTAAGGAAAGCTCAGGAAATTGCTGATTTAGCAATTGAAATAGATGCAAAAGGAACGAGCTTATTAAAAATAGATGATGCAGAAAAATTAATACAAAAAGGATATGACACAATAATGAATAATAAAGATGAAATTATAAAGTTACAAAGTTAGGAGAAAAGATTTGGCTAACAATACCATGATGCAATATTTTGAATGGTATTTATCAAATGATTCTGCACTTTGGAATAAAGTTACAAATGAAGCGAAACATTTTTCAGAATTAGGAATAACTCATATGTGGCTACCACCTGCATACAAAGGTGCTGGAGGTAGTAGTGATGTAGGATATGGAGCATATGACTTATATGACTTAGGGGAGTTTGACCAAAAAGGAACTATTCCAACAAAGTATGGAACAAAAGATGAATACATTAATTCAATAAGAATGCTAAAAGAAAATAATATAAAAGTTTTAGCTGATATTGTTTTGAATCATAAAATGGGTGCTGATGAAACAGAAGAAGTTTTAGCTGTTCAAGATGATAAAGAAGACAGAAATGTCAGTTTAACAGAAGCTAAGCCTATAAAAGCATGGACTAAGTATAATTTTCCAGGACGAAATAATATGTACTCTGACTTTAAATGGAACTGGACGAATTTCCATGGTGTTGATTGGGACGAAAGCACCCGGTATAACATCTATATATAAATTTTATGGTAAACATTGGGATGAAGAGGTTGATAAAGAATATGGTAATTTTGATTATTTAATGGGTGCAGATATAGACTTAAATAACTTTGATGTAATAAATGAATTGAAAAAATGGGGGATATGGTTTTTAAATACAACAGGTGTAGATTGTTTTAGATTAGATGCAATAAAACATATAAGGACGGATTTTTTTGTAGAATGGTTGAATTATTTAAGACAAAATACGGGAAAAGAATTATTTGCAGTTGGAGAATACTGGAGTGCAGATGTAAAATTATTAAACAAATACATAAATGAAACAAAAGGAAATATGTCTTTAATGGATGTAGCATTACATTTTAATTTCTATAGAGCTTCAACAAGTGATGGCGAATTTAATATGAGTTCTATTTTCGAAGATACATTAGTAGGAACAAACCCTAAAAAAGCTGTTACATTTGTAGATAATCATGATACACAACTAAACCAGGCTCTGGAATCTTGGGTTTTAGATTGGTTTAAACCACTAGCATATTCACTAATATTATTAAGAAAAGACGGATTGCCATGTGTTTTTTATGGAGACTATTATGGAACACGGAGATGTTTTACCTAAAAATGAAATGATAGATAAACTATTAAAACTAAGAAAAAATTTTGCATATGGAGAACAAATAGATTACTTTTATGATAAAAATGTTATAGGGTTTGTTAGAACAGGAGATGATAGATATCCGAATTCAGGTTTAGCAGTTATTATGACTAATGCACATGGAGGTTGTCTTCATATGAATGTAGGTAAAAGTTTGGCAAATTCAGTACTATATGATTGTACAGGAAACCTTCAAGAAACAGTATATGTAGATAACGAGGGAAATGGAATATTTTATTGTAAAGATGGAAGTGTATCAATATGGATAAAACAGGGAGGTAATTATGATTTATAGAACTAACCCTAAAAATGGTGATGAGCTATCACAATTAGCTTTTGGATGTATGAGGTTTCCAAAGGATGAAAATGAAATTGAGAAACAGTTAAGAATTGCAGTAGAAAAAGGTATAAACTATTTTGATACAGCATACATATATCCGAATAGTGAAGTCGCACTTGGTCGTGCATTAGCAAAAATCCGGATGTAGAAATAAAATAAAGATTGCAACAAAGCTACCACCATATTTAATAAAAAAATATGAAGATTTTGACAAAATTTTTAACACAGAATTAAAAAGGTTGCAAACAACATATATTGATTATTATCTTATACATATGTTAACAGATGCTAATACATGGAATAGACTTACTGATTTAGGAATAATAAAATGGATAGAAGAGAAAAAGCAAAAAGGAGAAATAATTAATGTAGGGTTCTCATATCATGGTGGAAAATCTGAATTTATAAAAATCATTGATGCATATGATTGGGAATTTTGCATGATACAATATAATTTTTTAGATGAAAATAATCAAGCAGGAAGAAGTGGACTTGAATACGCATCGAAAAAAGGATTGCCTGTAATGATTATGGAGCCACTAAGAGGTGGAAAGCTAGTTACAGGACTTCCAAAAGAAGTATATGATTTATGGGATAGTGCATATACTAAAAGAAGCCCGGCTGAATGGGCTTTAAGATGGATATGGAATCATAAAGAAGTAACAACAGTATTATCAGGAATGAACTCAACCCAAATGATTGAAGAAAATATAAAAGTAGCATCAGATGCAAACATAAATTCATTTACTGAAAAAGATTTTGAGCTATTTAAAAAAGCAAAAGAAATATTAGGAGAGAAAATAAAAATACCATGTACAGGATGCAATTATTGTATGCCTTGCCCTGCTGGTGTAGATATTCCGACTTGTTTTTCTTGCTATAATAATATAGAATTAGAAGGTAAGTTAAGAGCAATCACTACATATATGATGCAAACTAGTTTGAAAAGAGAAAACCATAATGCCTCACGTTGTGTTAGTTGTGGTAAGTGTGAAGAAAATTGTCCTCAAAAAATAGAAATTAGAGAAGAGTTAACTAAAGTTTCGAAACGATTAGAAGGTTTCTACTATAGACCTATATCATTTTTAGCAAAGAAGTTTATGAGACTTTAAAAAAGATATTTATTAAATTGTTTAGGAGGAATTTAAATGATAGAAAAAGTTTTAAAATCAGAAGTAAGTAAGAAAATTTTAATTAGTACAGGTTTTGTTGTGTTAGCATTGTTGTTACCACAGATGTTTCATTTATTTGGAGGGACAGGGCAAATATTTTTACCTATGCATATACCAGTTATTCTTACAGGTATAACTTTAGGACCAGTATTTGGATTAGTAACAGGAATAGTTTCACCAGTTATTAGTACTACACTAACAGGTATGCCAATAGTATTCCCAGTTATGCCTATTATGATTTGTCAGTTAGGAATGTTAGGTTTTGTATCAGGAATATTAAATAAATATACAAAAATAAACTCTATACTATTAATACTGTTAACACAAATATCAGGATTTATTGGGTATGCATTTGGATATCAGATTATACAAATGTTTTTCTTAAATGAAATTCAATCTAATCTATCTGTACTTAATGCATATATAATAGGATTGCCAGGTGTACTAATGCAATTAGTACTAGTTACATTAATAATAGAAATGTCTAAAAGAAAGGCTAAATAATGGAAGAAGCAAAAGAACTAATAGATAATAATATAAAGTCTTGTATAGTTATAAAAAATGAAAAAATAATACATTCTGTAGATGGAACAGGAATAAAACCACTTCTAAATATTTATATGGAAAACAAACAGGATTTAGAAAATAGTTTTGTAGCAGATAAATTAATTGGGAAAGCTGCAGCAATGATCCTAATATGTGGTAAAGTAAAAAATGTTTATGGAACTAAAATAAGTAAAAGTGCAATAGAGTTATTAACTAAAAACAATATAGAATATGAATATAATGAATTAATAGAAAAAGTATATAACAAAGATAAAACAGATTTGTGCCCAATGGAAAAAACAGTACTTAAAATTGATAATCCAGAAGATGGAGTAAATGCAATATTAAAATTTTTAAACCTTGTGTAAACAAGGTTTTTTTAATATGGAAATATAAAATATTTTTTTGTGTAAATAGTATACAGTTTCTATTTAATATATAGAAATATAACACTTGAAAGTTGTGTAACCCTAATGAAATGGCAATTTGTGTAACTGAAATATAATTAAAATTTAAATGAATATTAACTAAAAAGATATAAAACAGAATAGCTGAATGTCCGTAATACTAAGAGTATGCGGGTATTTTTTTGGAATTTCTTTCCTATTGAAAATATATATTAAAGCATATATATATATATTAATAATATTTATTTTTCAGAAAGGAAAATAAGAGAGGCCATGAAAACAAAAGAAACCAAGTTTGTAAAATTAATAGTATGCATATTAACAATTCTAATGTTAAGTAGTGCAGCACTAATTACTCTTATAGGAAAGGGGGAATTAGTAAATCTAAACAGAATTAGTCAAATTTTTGGAATAGATAATGAAAAACTTTTAGCAGATAATCTATTTGAAGGAGATCCAGGAAAAGTTATATCGCAGGTTTTTGCAGCTAATCAAGAAAAAACAATTACAATAGTACCAGCTGATTCAGCTGAAGCAACTGCTGATATTGTTATAGACATACATTATGATTTAGAATTATTGGATTCAAATGCAATTTATCCGCCAGGTACTTTAGAAATACGAGTACCGGCTCCGAATTTAGATACTTCAAGCACAGTATTTCAGTATGATACATCAGCAGAAGACCAAATATTTAGTTACCAAGCAGGTACAGTAGCAAAAGATGGATATATTACACTTACTAATGCAATAACGCTAAATTCGACAGTATCAGGAAATATAAAAGTAAGATTTAGGGTACCTGTTAGAAATTGTACTCCAGATGAAGATGGATATATAACATATACTGGAATGAAATCAAAACTAATTAGTACAGCACCAGGATATGAAACAATACATGAAGCAACAGATTTGGAATTTACAATTACAACAAGACCAGATACAATAACTCTTATAAAAACTGCACATGCAATAAGCAAACAACCAAATGGGCTTGTTGGAACGAGTTATAGTGGGGACCCAAATGACTACTACTGGGTAGAATATAGAGTAAGGGTAATTCAAGCAGAATATACTAGAGCAATTACAGAAATTGAAATATCAGATATTATAGCAGGGATGGGAATTACAAATAGTGGTACACTTGTAGAAATGATAAGAGAACCAGGAGGAAGAAAAACTTTATGGTACACAGGACAAACAAAACCAGAAGGGTATATAGATTTAGATAGTACAGGATTTTATTATGCAAGCAATAGATCAATTGAGATAGCTTTAATAGTTATGTATGAAAAATCTGGGTTTGTGGGAAGTACAGTAAACAACACTGTAGAATTGAAATTTAAGCTAAATGGAGCTTCAGATTTTGCTGAACCCAAAATAGCTTCAGCAAGTCTTCCTATCAGTAATTGTATAATTACTGATTTTGGAACAATGGAAAGTAGATATAATTTAGGTAATATAATAAGTACAAGTAATGGAACTGCGGGAGCAAATATAACTAACCCTGCTGAATCAATATATAATTACATCTATTGGGGAAAACACTATGAAGGGGATGAGGGTAATATTGAAATATGTCTAGATCTACTTCAAGCAGTAGGAAATTTTCCAGGAGGGGAAACACACTATAAATTATTGCCAGAAGACTTTTCTTATTCAGAAATACTATTAAGACCAATGCCGGGATGTAGTAAGATTTCTGTATGGGGAATAGGTACAGAATCAGGAACTGCCTGGACAAAAATTCAAGATGATATAGATGGTACTATTTCAAATACAATATCTATACCAGCTAGTTTAGGATATAGAGTAAAAGTGGTATATCATAATCCAACTCTATATATTAACTATAATGACTATAATTCATCAACTCTTGCACAAATTAGAGGAACAATTAAACTAACTCCTACAGGTAGTACAAAATTAAGTACAGCCCTTATAAGTCAGCTTCAAGTATTTAATTCAATGGATTGTGTAAATAGTGGTGTCGGAACAATAGCAGGAGATGCAGGTACATATACAGCAGATACAGATGCACAAATGGCAGAGTTAGATAATTTACATACAACCATATATGGTAAATACAAACTTTGGAGAAAAGCTGTAATTAATTGTGTTTGGGATAACATAAATTATACGATAGGTCTTTATACTGATGCTGGATTCGGAGAGAGAATGAAATACAAATATAATGGAACTACTAAATATTATGAAAACGATATAGAGTATAGGATAAACAGAGGAAGTGGTTCTGTAACAATGGTGTCTGGAGATGTAGTTGTACTATTGCCAGAAGGGATAGAATTTATACCTGGCGGTGCAACAGGTTTAATATATGGCCCTATAACAACTATAGAAAATTTTAATGGAACTGGTAGACAGCTAATTATAATGGAAGAAGTGAATAGCAGATGTAACATTAAAACTAGAATAAAAGATATTAATGCATTTAATGGAATAAATACAGTTTATCATGAAGTGTATTTAGTAATTACAAACCCAAATAGTGATGGAATAAGTAGTGAAGGAATGGTTCCAGATAATGGTTCTCAAACAAATGCATTTATTGATTTAAATCAAAATGGAAAAGAAAATGAGTATGTGTATAGAGGATCAAGAACAGTAGAAATAATAAGGACATTAGATTCAAATGCCCAGGCAATAAAAACACAAGTAAAAACATCAAATATGACAGGATATGGATTAGGTGGAGAAGAAATAATAAATGGAATATTCGAATACAAACTAAGTATAACAACATTAAATAATGTCTATAAAAATGTAGTAATTTATGATGTGTTGCCACATGTTGGAGATAAACATCACAATGGAACAGAAAGAGGAAGTGAGACAAACTTAATATTTGTAGATGTAGATACAACAGAAGCAGAAAGTATGGGATATAACCCAATAATATATTATTCAACAAGTACGAATCCAGGAGATCTGGAATCGGGAAATTGGACAACAATAAAACCAACAAATGCGGCAGATATAAAAGCATTGGCATTTGATTTTGGAGAAGATGAATTTGAAGCTAACAGTATGGTAGCAGTATATATAAAAGTCAGATCAGAAATGGATTTAGAAGTAGAAAATAAAGAAGTACATAATTCATTCTATTATGAAAAAATGCATAAAGATACAATAACAGATACATGGATACCAGACCCTATGCTAGAAACAAGTCCAACAAATGTAACATTTAATGGAGATATGTATGCAGTAGAGATTATAAAAGAATTAGCGCCAAGTCAGAACGCAGAAGTAGAAGCAGGAGACATAGTAAATTATACAATAACAGTAACTAATATAGGGTCAATGGATCTGCATAATTTAAATATAACAGATAGTCTAAATAATACATGGTTACAAACAATAACCGAATTAAAAGCAGGAGAAAGTGAAACATTTAACTTTGCATATACAGTACCAAATACAGCAACAGATGGACAAGTAATAAAAAACATAGCAACAGTAGTAAGTGATGAAATGCCAGAACCAATAAGTGATGATGAAGATATAACAATAGGAATAGCAAGTTATACAATAGAAAAAGAATTAGTAACTGGACAGAGAAACCCAGTGATACCAGGTGAAGAAGTGAACTATACAATAATAGTAACTAATACAGGTTCAATAACTCTACACAATGTAGAGATAATAGATAGTTTAGATGGAACATGGATAAAAGAAATCGCAACACTACCACATACAATAAATAATGTAATATCATATGAATTTAAATACACAGTACCAACAAATACACCAAACAATACAACAATAAAAAATATAGTAACAGCAGTATGTGATGAAATAACAGAACCAGAAACAGACGAAAAAGATGTATTAGTATATATTCCAGAATTAACAATAACAAAAGAATTAGCACCAGGCCAAAGAAATCCAGTAATACCAGGAGAAACAGTAATATATACAATAACAGTAGAAAATACAGGAGATATAGAACTAAATAATATACTAGTAACAGATAGTCTAAATAATACATGGATACAAACAATAATAAAACTAGAACCAGGAGAAAGTGAAGAGTATACATTTGAATACATAGTACCAATAAATACACCAAATGGAACAACAGTAAAAAATATAGTAACAGCAATATGTGATGAAATATCAGAACCAGAAATAGATGAGGAAGATGTAGAAGTATATACACCAGATTTAACAATAACAAAAGAATTAGCACCAGGTCAGAGAAATCCAGTGATACCAGGTGAAACTGTTACCTACAAGATAGTAGTAACAAATACAGGAGATATAGAACTAAATAATGTAGTAGTAACAGATAGTTTAGATAATACATGGATACAAACAATAATAAAACTAGAACCAGGAGAAAGTGAAGAGTATACATTTGAATATATAGTACCAATAAATACACCAAATGGAACAACAGTAAAAAATATAGTAACAGCAGTATGTGACGAAATAACAGAACCAGAAACAGATGAAGAAGATGTATTAGTATATACACCAGATTTAACAATAACAAAAGAACTAGCAGCTGGTCAAAAAAATTTAGTAATGCCAGGAGAGAAAGTAACATATGTAATTACAGTAACAAACACAGGAAATATAGAACTAAATAATATAGAAGTAACAGATAGTTTAGACGATACTTGGACTCAAACAATAACAAAACTAGAACCAGGAGAAAATGAAGAGTATATATTTGAATACATAATACCAATAAATACTCCAAATAATACAATAGTAAAAAATGTAGTAACAGCAATATGTGACGAACTACCAGATCCACTAACAGATGAAGTAGATGTAACAGTAAAAATTCCAGGATTAAATGTAACTAAAGAACTCTCACCAGGTCAAAGGAACCCAGTATTACCAGGAGAAATTGTAACATACACAATTACAGTAATAAATACAGGAAATATAGAGCTAACAAATGTAGTTGTAACAGATAGCTTAGATTTGAGTTGGACCCAAACAATAACAAAACTAGACCCAGGAGAAAGTGAAGAATATACATTTGAATACACAGTACCAATAAATACACCAAACGGAACAACAATAACAAATGTAGTAACAGCAGTATGTGATGAACTACCAATACCAGATACAGATGAAGAAGATATAGAAGTAAGAACACCAGAATTAGCAATAGAAAAAACATTAGCACAAGACCAAAGAAACCCAGTACTACCAGGAGAAACTGTAATATACACAATAATAGTAACAAATACAGGAGAAATAGAACTAAACAATATAGAAGTGATTGATAGTTTAAACGGAACATGGGTTGAAACAATAACAAAACTAAATCCAGGAGAGAGTAAAGAGTACACATTTGAATATACAATACCAAATAATACACCAAACGGAACAACAATAACAAATGTGGTAACAGCAATATGCGATGAGCTAGAAGATCCACTAACAGATGAAGAAGATATAGAAGTAAGAACACCAGAATTAGCAATAGAAAAAACATTAGCACAAGACCAAAGAAACCCAGTACTACCAGGAGAAACTGTAATATATGTAATTACAGTAACTAACACAGGAGAAATAGAACTAAATAATATAGAAGTAACAGATAGCTTGGATGATACATGGATTGAAACAATAACAAAACTAGACCCAGGTGAAAGTAAAGAATATACATTTGAATATACGGTACCAAATAATACACCAAATGGAACAACAATAATAAATGTGGTAACAGTAGTATGCGACGAGATAGAAGATCCAGAAACAGATGAAGAAGACATATTAGTTTATGTGCCAGAGCTAACAATAGAAAAAGAATTAGTAACTGGACAGAGAAATCCAGTACTACCAGGAGAAACTGTAACATATGTAATAACAGTTACAAACACAGGAGAGATTGAACTAACAAATATAGAGATAACAGATAGCTTAGATTTAGGTTGGGTTGAAACAATAACAAAACTAGAACCAGGTGAAAGTAAAGAATATACATTTGAATATATAGTGCCAAATGATACACCAAATAATACAATAATAACAAATGTGGTAACAGCAATATGTGATGAACTAGAAGACCCAGAAGAAGATGAAGAAGACATCTTAGTTTATGTACCAGAACTAACAATAAGAAAAGAACTAGCACAAGACCAAAGAAATCCTGTACTACCAGGAGAAACAGTAACATACACAATAACAGTAACAAATACAGGAGATATAGAGCTGAATAATATAGAAGTAATAGATAGTTTGGATGATACATGGGTTGAAACAATAACAAAACTAGAACCAGGTGAAAGTAAAGAGTATACATTTGAATATGTAGTACCAGTAGATACACTAAATGGAACAATAATAACAAATGTGGTAACAGCAGTATGTGATGAACTAGAAGAGCCAATAACAGATGAAGAAGATATAGAAGTAAGAACACCAGAAATAAGTATAACAAAAGAACTAATAGTAGGACAAAAAAATTCAGTAATGCCAGGAGAAGAAATAATATATAAAATAGTAGTAGAAAATACAGGAAATATAGACTTGCATAATGTAATGGTAAAAGATAGCTTGGACGATACATGGATACAAACAATACCAGTATTACCAACAGGAGAAAAAGAAGAATATGAGTTTACATACATAGTACCAATGGAAATAACAAATGGTACAATAATAAATGTAGCAACAGCAGTAAGTGATGAAACACCAGAACCAAAAAAAGATGAAGAAGAAGTAATAATAAAAGAACCAGGATATACAATAATAAAAACATTAGCATCAGGTCAAAATAAATTAGTAATGCCAGGAGAGGAAGTAAAATATGTAATAACAATATTAAATACAGGAGAAGTAGACCTAACAAATGTAAAAGTAACAGATAGCTTAGATGGAGAATGGGAACAGATAATACCAGTGCTAGAAATAGGAGAAAGTAAAGAATATGAATTCATATATCAAATACCTATTGATACAGATTATGATGAAGTAATAATAAATGTAGCAAAAGTAGAATGTGACGAACTAGAAGAAATAACAGCTGAAGAAGAAGTAATAGTAAAAGAACCCGTATTAATAGTAAGGAAAGAACTAGCAGAAGATCAAGATAGAATAGTATATCCAGGGGAGATAGTAAGATATAAGATAGTGGTAGAAAACGTGGGAGAAAGAGACCTGCATAATATAGAGATAACAGATATATTAGATGATGGATGGATACAAACAATATCAGTATTACAAACAGGAGAAAAAATAGAATATGAATTTGAGTATGAAGTACCATTATTAACAGAAAAAGGAGAGATAATAACAAATATAGTAATAGTAAAAAGTGACGAGCTAGACGAAATAACAGATGAAGAAGAAGTAATTGCAAATGTTAAAATACCAGATGTGAAAATAACAAAAGAACTAGCATCAGACCAAAAGATACCAATATTACCAGGAGAAGAAATAACATATGTAATAACAGTAGAAAATACAGGAGAAGTAGACTTAACAAATGTAATAGTAACAGATAGCTTGGACGAAAACTGGATACAAGAACTAGAGAAGCTAGAAATAGGACAAAAAGTAGAATATGAATTTGTATATAAAGTACCACAAAATACAAAAAACAACGAAGAAATAGTAAATATAGCAAGTATAATATCTGACGAGCTAGATGAAAAAGAAGATGAAGTAACAATAGAAGTAAAAGTACCAGATATAAAAATAACTAAAGAACTAGCAGAAGGACAAAGTGAAATTGTATACCCAGGAGAGAAAGTAACATATAGGATAATGGTAGAGAATACAGGAGAAGTAAACTTAACAAATGTAGTAATAACAGATAGCTTAGATGAAGAAGGAATGTGGACAAGGAGAATAGAGACATTAAAACATAGTGAATTTAATATAGCATATTACACATTTGAATATACAGTACCAGAAAGTGCAACAGAAGGAGAAATAATAACAAATATAGCAATGGTAACATGTGACGAGCTAGAAGAAAAAGAAGATGAGGTAGAAATAATAATAAGTGAAAACCCTGTTTTAGAACTGACAATAGAAAAAGAATTAGCTAGGGGGCAAAGTGGAACAGTAGTACCAGGAAGTGAAGTAAAATATGAAATAACAGTAACAAATACAGGAACAGAAAATTTGAATCATGTAATAGTAACAGATAGTATGGATAAAAACTGGATACAAGAAATAGAAGTATTAGAAAAAAGTGAAAGTAAAACATATGAATTCATATACAAGGTACCAGAAAATACAAAAGAAGGAGAAGCAATAATAAATATAGCAACAGCAAAAAGTGATGAGTTGGAAGAACAAAAAGATGATGTAGAAATAGAAGTAAAAACAAACAATCAAAACAATAACAATAATAACACAACCCCACCACCAAGTGGAAATAATACACCAAATACAAGCCAATCAAATAACAATAACACAGTAGTATATAACAATACAATAGTATATAATAATAGAGTTTATACAGATAAATCAAATCAAGATATAGAAAACTACAGTAATAATTATAAATCAGATAACCCTTATACAGGTGATATAAACATTATCAGAATAATTATAATTTCTATATCAGCTATTACGATTATTATAATATCCATAAATAAATTAAGAACAAAAAAGATACATAAATAATAAAAGATAAAATGAAGGAAGTAATTAAAAATTACTTCCTTCATTTTTAAATCGATTTTTTAATATTTTTTTAACTTTTATCTTTATATCTTCACCAACATTAATCTTTTCAAGATCTTTTTCACTAAACCAACCAAACTGATTATTTTCATTACTAGATAGAACTGTATTAATAGGAATTGCTAAATATTGAATATCAATCATATCTCCAACTTTATTAATATATCTCTCAATTGATATAGGGATAGGGTTATTATTAAACTCATCTCTGCTAATAATTTGTATATCAATACCAGTTTCTTCTTTTACTTCTCTAATTGCAGCTTCTTCAGGAGTCTCACTTGATTCAATATGTCCACCGGGCTGTAGCCATTTATCTAGTTTCCTATTATACATAAGTAGTATAGTTCTATCTTCAAAATTAACTACATATGCAGATGCAGTATATTGTCTTTCCATATTAACCTCCTTTTAAGTAATTATATATGAGTTTATAAAAAAATACAATTTTATGCAACCTTTTCTAACTTTTTATGGTATTATATATACATAAGAGAGGTTAAAAATGATTGTTGCAAGTAAAATGGATTATCTAGAGCACCTAATCGACAAATATTCAGATATGGTCTATAGATTAGCAATGTCTAGAACAAGAAACATACATACAAGTCAAGACGTGTATCAGGAAGTTTTTTTGAGATTATCAAGGAAAATACCAGAGTTTGAGAATGAAGAACATGAAAAAGCTTGGATTATTAAAGTTACAATTAACTGTAGTAAAAATATGCTTGTTGATGACTTTATTAAGAATACTACTATACTTAAAGAAGATATAACGTTTGAAACAGAGGAAAGAAATGAAATATATTTTGAAGTTATTAAATTACCAAAAAAATATCGTACAATAATTCATTTATTTTATTATGAAGGATATAAAGTAGAAGAAATAAGTAAGATTTTAGATATGAATATTAATACAGTAAAATCGCACCTGTTTCGTGCACGTGATATGTTGAAAAACAAGGTGGAAGGAGGTCTTTTAGATGAGTAAAAAAGATTATATAGATGCAATAAATGAATTGAAAGTAGATGATAAACTAAAAAGAGAAACAATAAATAAAATAAAATCGGGAGGGAAAAGTATGAAGAAAAAACCACAGATTTATGCTTTTGCAGTAGTAATGATTGTTATATTAGTATCTGCATTACTGCAACTTAATGTTAATAGAGATGAGATACACAATGTAGCAATTAATCAAGATATGTTATCATTGCCAAAAGTAGGAACATTTGAGAATCTGTATGACTTGTTAAAAATAGAAGAAGTTAGCGACATGTCATATGGAATAATGAAAGAAATGTCAATGCAAGGTATGGTAGCAGAAGAATCTGACATTAGAGATACAGGAGCAGTAAATGAGAATTCTGCTGTGGATACTGCTCGTGGAGGAGACTATTCTGGAACTAATGTACAAGTAGCAAATGTTGATGAGGGAGATATAGTAAAAACAGATGGTAGATACATATACTACATATCTACCCAGTATATGATGATATCAAAAGTAGTAATTATAGATGCAATGAATCCAGAAGAATTAGAAATTGTCTGTGAAATAGAGTTTGCATCAAATGAGTTTCAACCAAGTGAATTATACATAAATAATAATAAGCTTATTGTAATAGGCACAAATAATGTATATAGTAATATGCTTACAAAAGATATTGCAGTGGATAGGGCATATTATCCATATTCTCAGTTTACAACAGCAAAAGTATATAATGTTAATAATAAAGATAATGTACAATTAGAAAGAGAAATAGAAATAGAAGGGTACTATTTAACATCAAGAATGATAGGAGACAATATATATTTTTTAGCAAACAAAAATATATATACATATTATGGAATTAAGGGAGAATTAGATGAAGGCGAATTTAAACCTCAATATAGGGATACTGCTTCTAGTGATGAAGTAAGATGTATAGAATTTCCTGATATATACTATTTTCCAGGTAGTGAAGAAAGAAGTTATTTAAATATAGCATCATTTAATATAAATAATAATAATGAAGCAAATATAGATAGTTATTTAGGAGCAGGAAATCAAGTATATGTATCAGAAAAAAGCATATATGTAACTAATACAAAATACGAGTATGAGGAAATAAAAGAACAAAATTCAACTAGAGAAATAATGGTTGTAGACAGTAGTCATACAATAACTACAAAAATATATAAATTTAGTTTAGATAATGCAAATGTTAATTATGTTGGAGTAGGAGAAGTTCCAGGTGAACCATTAAATCAATTTGCTATGGATGAAAAAGATGATAATTTCAGAATAGCAACAACAAACAGTACGAGTTGGAATGCAGACAGTAACACAAATAATCTATATGTACTAAATAATGAAATGAATATTATAGGAAGGTTAGAAGGATTAGCGCCAGGTGAAAGAATATATTCAGTAAGATTTATGGGGCAAAGGGCATATATGGTAACTTTTGTACAAGTAGATCCACTATTTGTAATAGATTTATCAAACCCAAGAAACCCAACAGTACTTGGAGAACTAAAAATACCAGGATATAGTAAATATTTACATCCATATGATGATAATCATATTATAGGAATTGGAGAAGATACAATAGTACAAGATTTTGAAGCAAAAGAAGAACCAGAAACACAAATAATAGGTGAAGGAGATACTGCAATTAGTATGACAAAATTACCTACACCGATAGTTAGAACAGATGGTATGAAAATGGCGCTATTTGATGTAACAGATCCAAATAATCCGAAAGAGCTATATGTTGAAAAAATAGGAGACAGAGGAACATCTTCAGAAATTTTATATAATCATAAAAGTTTGCTTTTCTCAAAAGAGAAAAATATAATAGCATTTCCAATAACAATAACAGAAGAAAGAAATAATTATACAAATGATTTAAAATTTAGTGGAGCTATAGTTTATGGATTAGATTTAAATACAGGATTCTATTTAAAGGGTATGATTGCTGACCAGGAAATAACAAATAGTTACAGAGACTATGATTACTATAAAGCTATAAATAGAATACTGTATATTAAAGATACATTGTTTACGTTATCATATAAGTTAGTAAAAGCTGTTGATATGAAAACAATGGAACTAAAAGGAGAAGTAGAAATAAAAATAGATGAATCAGGATATATGGATATAATGCCATTTGAAGAAGACATAATTGAAGAGCCACTTGAAAATGTTAAAATGGAAGGATTAGACAAAGGGAACATGAATCAATCAACTGAGCCATATATAGGACCAAATGGGTGGTAGAATATTAAATGATAAGAAGGTACTAATTAAATCTAGTACCTTCTATTTTTTGAAATTATTTATTATTGAACTTACAATGTCTTTTAACTTTATAAATATTTTTTTATGCCAACCTATTTCTTTAACTTCCACTAAACTTGTTTCTGTATTATTATCTTCTACTACATTTTCTGTAATAATTTCTTTATTATTTTTAAATATATTGTCTGGATTATATTTTTCTCTTTTTTCAATCTCTAGTTCTTTTAATATCTCAGCACACTCTTTTATATATGCCTGTTTTTCTTCCTGATTACATATATAGTCTCTATAAATTAACGCAAGAACACCTCTCGTTAAAGGTTTTAATTCTTGGTTGTTTAGAAATTTTGTCTTATCATATTTAAATTCATAAGTAGCTGATGAAATATCTCTCATAAATTCTACAAATTTTTTAGGTATTTTACTTTGTAGGTCATCTGACATGTTTTCTAGAATGATAGATATTTCAGTTGCTGCTTCGCTCATATCTTTTGTAACCATTTTTTATATCCTTAGATTAAAGTATTATATATTGTCATGTGCATTTTGATTTTCTTCTTTCTCATTTTCTCTTGTTGCTGCTACCACTTGGTTGGCAGCTATATTAATATGCTCTACTGAAACAAAATCCTTTGCAACTGCCATTAAGGCATCTTGTGTGATTTCAATTGCAGTTTTCTCAGTTATTTCCTCTTGAACGTCGTTTTCAGTCGTTTCTATTGTTGACTCTTTTTTCACTTTTTCTTTTAATTTTTCAAATTTTTTATTCGCATCATATAGTTTTTCTAATGCACTAAGATTGTTATCTGCTGCTTGCAATGCTGCATTTGTAAATATATCTATTATGTCATCTATTTTTTCTCGTGGAGGTGCATCTAATTTTTGTTGACCTTGTTGAGTTTGATCTTTTTTTGAGTAAATTCTATAGGATTCTAAATCAATTTCTTTCTCCTCTATCATTTTTGCTAAAGTTTCAGCAATATAAGGGTTAAATTGATAACCTCCTTCATCACGTAAAATATCTATAAGTAATTCGTCACTTTTTGGAGGTTGATAAACTCTTCCAAGCATTGCATGTACAGCGTCAGCAACTTGTGTAATTTCAGCAAGAGGATCTATTTGTTTTTGTCCGAATTCCTACTATTATTAAACTATTAATGTCACTTTGCAGTGTTTCTTGTTGATATTCAGGTATAATTTTATTTAATGATTTTATTATTTCTGCTGCTTTTTCTTCTTCGGTTGTTTTTTCTTTTAGTATGGTTAACAATTCTTCTGATAATTTTGACTTGTCTTCTTCTTTTATTTCTGGAAATTTCTCTGTTATCCTATCTAGCACTTCTTTTTGTTTTTCCGTTGCTATTGAAATATCAAATTCTTGTATTTTATCTCTTTTCTCCTTCTCTTTTTCTATGATGATAATAGTTAGAGAGGCTATTAGCTCAGGTTGCTTTTCTTTAGGTACAATTTTTTTTAAAGCTTCTATCATTTCTTTAGTAGTTTTTAATGTATCAGCTTCTTTCTTTTTGATTATATTTTTTAATGCATCTTCAAATTCTTTCTTGTCTTTTTCACTTGCGTTTGGAGTAGCTTCTAGAACGAGTTTTTTTATTTGATTAGATGTTTGGTAATGCATGTCTTTTGTTCCTGTTATCTTCTTTTCTGTTGCTGTTTCTGACTGTCTGTTTGAGTAACCTTTTAATTTGTTTGGATAGCCAGTTCCATCATATCTTTCATGATGTTGACCTATTATGTTTTTTACTCTTTCAAAATCACCAAGGTCATAATTACTAAACTTCACTTGACCACATACAACATGTGATTTTATCATATCAAATTCCTCATCGCTAAGCGTACCTTCTTTTTCTAGAAGGTCTTTTGGTAAAAAAGATTTTCCGAAGTCATGAAGTAAAGTTCCTAATTCTAAAATTTCCATATCCGATTCAGAAAAACCCATTTTGCCTGCTATTTTGACAGCTATTGCACTAGTGTTTTCTAAATGTGTTGGAGTATATGTATCTTCATTTTGATTCATACTTTCTTGTAAATCTTTTGCAATTTTATCAAGTTCTTCTTTGCTTTTTTCAATTCTGACTTTTTCAGTATATAAAGAGTTTACAGATATACCAGTACTTATAAGGGTTTTTGTTTTTGTAAAATTTTCAATATCTGAAATTATATCTTGTTGTTTAAGCTCTCTTTTTATTTCTAATGCTTCTCTTTTTATTTCTAATGCTTTCGGTGAGTTTGATGGTTCACCGTCAATTATATTTATAAATATAGGTGTTATGAATTCGGAATTTGCCTTGTTTTCATTTACATTTTGAACAAGTTGTTGAATATCTTGTGTCCTATATGATGTGTTGTCATAAATAACAACATCTAGCTTGTCTGCAGTAAAATTTTTCTTGGCATCTTCGGATAGATTGTTAAAAGGCAATACAACAATATCTCTATCTACATATTGCTCTTTTAATGCATTTATCATAGCTATATTTCTTGGATCAGTTGCTGATAACACTGTACCAACAACAAATTGTTTTTTGGGAGTATGGTCCATTTTTCACCTCTAAAATTATTTGTTACTTATTAAAGTATCATTTAAGTACTTTAGTTATATTAAATCTCATCTCTATCTTTATTACTATTTTTAAAACTATCAACTATTTCAGATATTGTCTGTTTTTCTCTTAACATATTTTGAATTTTTCTACCTATTACTCCATCAGTATTTTCAGCAAGTATAATATAATCAAAATCATCCTCCAATTTGTTAGGAAAAATTACTAATTCGTTTTTTGATAATGTATTATATATTTCTAGCATTTGTTCTGCATTTTCATCATTATATGTTGCCAAAAAAGTAGTGCTTTTATGTTCTTGATCTGCTTTAATTAATTCATCAAGCTTTTCTTTGTTTTCAGAATCTACAAAAGCCTCTTCTGAAGCTACAACGACATCTACTCTTGAGCTATTAATAAACTTTTTAGCTAATTCAACATCCATACCAACTAAATCAATCATAGTTATATGTTCTTTACCTTCAAACTTTTTAACTAAAGCTTCTGTTACTTTCTTATCTTCAGCAAGAATCCCAACAATAAAGTTTTTTCCTTTTTCTTTCATTACATACCTCCTTGATATATTTTATATTATTTATGATGTTTTAAGTATTTGTTCATTTATCTTTGATTTTTTTATTTATAGATCCTTGTATATTTGTAGTCATCATTTTGTAATCCAACGTAGTTTCAATTTTACAAGGTGCAATTAATATTTTTTTAACTGATAAGATCTTGTTAATTTCTAACATTGTTTTTGCGTTTTCACTATAATAAATTGTAAAAAAAGTAGTATCTTGATCTGCTTTAATTAATTCATCAATTTTTCTTCTATTTTTAGCATCTACAAAACTGTCTTCAGCAGTTATAACGATATCTAATTTTGAGGTGTTAATAAATTTTTTAGCTGTTTCACTATCCATATGCATTAAATCAACTATCGTTATATTTTCCTTGCTTTCAAATCTTTTAGATAAAGCTTCTGTTACTTTTTCATCTCCAGTAAGAACTCCAATAGTAAAGTCTCTTTCTTTTTCTTTCAAAGCACACCTCCTGATAAGACAATCTTATACTATTTATGTATTTAATGTCAATAAAATATCCAATTGTTATAATAATGTAAAATACATAAAAAAGCACCTTTTCGCATGTTTTAAAGGTGCCTTTTTATGATATCTTATTGCATCATTCCTAATACTAAAATTCCTAAGTTATCAGAATATATACTGTCAAATTGAGATATAGGTAAAGGGTTAATTCCAATACCAGCTTCTATTGTAAAACCAGGTTTCCTGTAATGATATATAAACCAGTCTTTATACCCTGCAAAACTAGAGTTATATGGAACTTCGGCTACTCTGTACCCAGAAACCTCAGCGAATTTATCAGCAATTTCTCTAGAAACTTCTGGTGTGTAATCTTGAAACTCATAATATATTTCTTTACCTTGTGTATGGTAAGAGATTATTAAATTAAAACGATGCTTTAATGTAAAGTTATATACAGCAACAGATTCTGGAGCGGTTAACGGTCCATATCCAACAAAATCACGAGGAGCTGGTTTATTAAATCCGCAAAGCATATTTTATTTCTTGTGCATTTTCCCATCCAGCTGGAAACTGTAAGTTAAGATCAATTCCTTCTAAGTTAGCTTTCCATCCGCTTGGAAAACTAATACTTGGAAAATTTAATGCGATATTCTCAGCGATTGAATATGCCATTGAATCAGTTGTGATTTGACCTGTAACTAAATTAACTCCGATCTGGATTAACCATAGGGCATATGTATAAAGAAACTTGACTAAATAAATCTCTTGTATTAACTCCAAAAATATCTACATTATTTACATAGCTTTTACATAAGTTTTCTAGAAACTTCATAAGTAGAGTAGAAGTTATCCATTCATTTGAATGAAAGGAAGCGTTATAGAAAATTTCTTTTCCTCCATTTCCAAATCGAATAACAGGAATATTTTCTCCAAGCACACTTTTACCAATATTTTCTATATTTAAAAAAGGATATATTCTTTTTAATGCAGAAATATTTAAATCCATTATTCCAGAAGAGTAACTTATATTAGTTGGGACAACAGAACTAAAAGGTACGATGATATTATCTCCTATTTGTAAATTCTCATAAGCAACATTTGGATTAGCATAAATTAATGCATTTACAGTTGTTGAAAAACGTCTTGCAATTAGATAAAAAGTGTCACCACTTTGAATAGTGTAATTTGTATATCCATTAATATAGGGCATAAGGTTATTCCAGGTTAATGGACCGACAATACCATCAGGTGATATACCAACACTTTTTTGAAATTGTTTAACAGAGTTAGAAGTTTTGGGACCGAAAAATCCATCAATAATTCCATCATAAAATTTAAGTTCTTTTAAAATCTTCTGCAATAATTCTACAAAAGGACCTTTAGAATCTAATCTTAAAATAATCATATATGTAAAACCTTTCTTAACGTATTTTTATATGTAATAAAGTATGCAATATGAAACGAAATTGTTACATAACCGTTATTGTTATTTCTTAATAGGTATTATAAAATAAAATCGAGGGAATAGTTTTAGTATATGTGGGGTATGAGATGCTAGTAGAAAGAGAAATAAAAGAATTAGCTAATAATAAAGAATATATAAAAGTATTCAATTATTTTCATGATGAATATACAGATATGATGAAAGAGTTTTTAGAAAGACATGAAGTAGATGTAAGAGAAAATGATTGCTTGATAGATTATATAATAAAAACTAGATTTTTCATGCCAAAATATTCAGCATATACAATACCTATAACAAATGCTATGTACAATGAAGATGTACCAGAAGATATGAAATATTCTTTACTTATGAATAGCTATAGTATAGTAAAAGAAGCTTTTAGTAATTAGGCTCTAAGGAGAAACAAATGAAAAAATTTGAGCAAGAGGCTATTAAACCAAACCATGAGAAATGGGAAAATTCAATAAAAAGACAAAGAAAACTTTATTTACCTGTATATGGTCAGTCAACTATGAGAACAGATTTTGATAGAGACTACACAAGAATAATAAACTGTAATGCTTATAGGAGATTGAAACATAAAACACAGGTATTTTTTGCTCCGCAGAATGATCATATATGTACAAGAATTGAACATGTAAATTTAGTAGAATCTATAAGCTATACGATAGCAAATTATTTTGAACTAAATACAGAACTTACAAAAGCAATTTCAGTAGCGCATGATTTAGGTCATAGTCCATTTGGACACCAGGGAGAAAAATTGTTATCAGAAATAAGTATGAGAGAATGCGGGGAAGAGTTCTGGCATGGAAAAAATGGACTGAATTATATAGATAATATAGAACTCTTAAAAGATAATGAAGATAAATTTAAAAACCTATTATTAACATATGCAGTAAGAGATGGTGTTATCAGTCATTCTGGATATGTTGATGAAAAAGGAATAAAACCAAGGAATGAATATATAGATTTAAATAAATTTAAATTTGCAGGAGAGTATTCACCATATACGTGGGAAGCATGTGTTGTAAAAATATCAGATAATATATCGTACCTAGGTAGAGATATAGAAGATGCAAAAAATATGGGACTTTTAACAGAAAAAGATATTGAAAAAATAAATAAACTAACAGAAAAAGTTAGAATAAATAATTCTAGTATAACAAATTATTTGGTAGTGGATTTATGTGAAAACAGTTCTTTAGAAACAGGTTTTAGATTTTCAGATGAAGCTTTAGAAACAATGAATATAATAAAAAAGTTTAATGTAGAAAGAATATATAATAATAAAAGGCTAGAGCCAACAATAAGATATTTTACAGTACTTATAACAGAAATATTTTATATGCTAAAAAATGAGTTTAATGGAACTAAAACAATTAATAATTTAAAAAAGATGAGTAAATATTATCCGACTATATCACGTGAATTTACATCATGGCTTTCAAATTATGCTATAACTGAAGATAGAAAAGAAGAAATGTATGATAATAAAATTATATATGATTTAGAAAATCAAAAGGATTACTGCAGAGCAATAATAGATTACATGTCTGGAATGACAGATAATTATATTGTACAAGTATATAATGAATTAATAAGTTTTTAAAAATAGTGAATAATAAATTCAAGAAAAGGAGTTAGATATGGAATATAGATATAAACCTGAAGGAGTTTGTGCTGCAGAAATGATTATAGATATAGAAGGAGAGATTGTAAAATCAGCAAGATTTGTTGGTGGATGTGCACGGAAATTCAACTCGGATTAACTCGTATGCTAGAAGGTCAAACAATAGACGAAATTATAAAAAGATTAAAGGGTATAAGATGCGGACGGAAGAAATACATCTTGTCCAGATCAATTAGCTCTCGCGTTAGAAGAATATAAAAAGAGGGTATCTTAGATAACAATAAGATACCTTCCTTTTTGGTAGTTTTGAAGAGGAAAAACTTGAAAGTTAACATAAAACATGATATAATATATAGCATAAAGACCACCATTTAAAAGTTAGGTGGCTGTGAATATTTATTTATAAATATTTACAATATTAGTAATCCCTGTGTTACAGTTTTTTTAGCTGTTTATATATATCGCTATACAACATGTTATAACAGAAAGGAAAGATGCTATATAAAAAATTTTTGGAGGGAATCTCACATGAAGAAAATGTTCATAATGATAATTGTAGTAGTTTTAGCTTTTAGTACTGTCGGATGCGGAAGCCCAGGCAAATCGTTTAGAGACATACCGGACAATGAAAGAATAGTCGAAGTCCTGATATTTCGGTTAGATACCGAGAAAAAAACAATCATTCTGCATGACAAAGACGTAGATAAGTTGATAGAGTTTTTTATAGAAAACTCTGAAGATGACGAAGTTGCCTTAGACGGCAAAAACACTATGGTTTTAACAGATAACAGAAAGTTAGCATTGCAGACAGAGACTTTCACAGCGCCGATATACGGAACTGATACTAAAAACTTTAAAAATGTTGACACTACATTTTACCCAAAGTATAGTGGTTGGGAAATGTTTGTAGATATTGAAAGGAGAGGAACCTGGGAAATCTCAGAAAAATATGCCTGCATGTATAGGTTTAGACAAGAAGTTGAATCCCATAAAATCGGTAGTGCTGAGTATGATGAAATATCGAATATGATATTTGATAAGTAAAACAACTACTATTAAGAATCAAAATACCTCGGATGATTTTTTATCCGTGGTATTGTTTTATTTCTCATTAATTCTTATAAATGTAATCTGAAATTTGTGCAAATTGTTCTAATGTTAATCTTTCAGGTCTGATTTTTAAGTCAATATTTAACTCATTTAACATTTTTTCCAAATATTTTTTATCTTTAATATTAGCATTTGAAAGTGAATTTAATAATGTTTTTCTTTTTTGCATAAATGCTGATTTAATTATTTTGAAAAACAATAACTCATCTAACGGTTTTACTTTTGGCTCTTTTAAAACATCTAACGATATAATTGCAGAATCAACTTTTGGGCTGGGAATAAATGATGTGTTTGGAACGACCATAACTAAAGTAGGATTTGTATAGTAATTAATACTGTATGTTATTGCTCCAGTATCACTGTTTCCTGGAGAATCAGTTAGTCTCATACCAACTTCTTTTTGAACCATAACAGTAATTTTTTTTAAGTTAAGCTTACTTTCTAATAATTTCATAATAATTGGAGTAGTGATATAGTATGGAAGATTTGCAACTACTTTTACTGAATTTAAATTACTGTTAGCTAAATTGTTTTTAATAACTTCATTTAAATCTATTTTTAAAATATCACCATGAATTAGTTCAAAATTATCATATAGAGAAAATCTATCTTCTAAGACTGTTATCATATTTGAATCAAGCTCAATACAAATAACTTTCCCAGAGTTTCGGGTTAATAAAGATGTCAGAGTTCCAAGCCCTGGCCCGATTTCTATTATTAGATCATTTTTTGATATCTCAGAAACCTTAACTATTTCTAATAAAGCATTTTCGTCTACTAGAAAGTTTTGACCATAATTTTTATTAGCTTTAATATTATATTTATTTATTAAAAATTTTGTTTCTTGAATAATATTCATTATTAGTCTCCTTTTTAAAAAGATCACTTTTCGCCACTTTTTGGCTAAAATACATAAAATTATATTATAATAATTCACTGTGTATTTTAGGTTATAAGAATATATTAATATATTTATTTCACAAATTTTTATTCTAATATAAGTTTTGTTTCTATAACAAAAGAGAAAAAAATTCTTTTTAAATACTTAAGATACTAGAATACACAAATTCAATATAGGAAGAGTTTTTAATCTTTCTATATTGAACCCCCAATTTAAAAATATTTTTTAGATTTTTCTATTTTCTTTACAAAATCAGAGTAGTTAGTTATCTTAAAAGAGTTATTATTTAATATTTGATTATGACTGCTTTTTAAAACTCTATCAGCTATGCCTAAAGAAGTAGCATAAGCTAAATAATATTCCCAGAGATATACTTCTTCTATATCTCTTTCATTAATTAAACTAAAATCATTTAAAAAATTTCTAAAAGCAATCCAGTTTTTGTAATCTATATCTCCTTTTTCAGTTCGCTTATAATTAAACTTATGCTGTATTTTGAGTATGGCAGAAAATTTTATAAGTTCATTAATGAATGATGTAGGAAAATGTATAAAAAGGATCATGAAAAGTATAAATATAGTAATACATATACCAATCATTATACCAGGAGTAAGTCCCATTTCAGATAAATCTTCAGGACTTATTGTATAACTATAACCACCATCACTAGTTTGAGTATAATTAGGAGATTCTTTTATAGAATCTGGTATGAAATTATCGATACTGCTGAATGTGAACCAAAGTATAATAAAAAATATAAAGAAAAATAAAAATGGTTTTATAAATATATTAATAAATCGTATAATTGTTTTACGGTTTAATTCTTCCTCGCTACCTTCTTCTATGAGATTTAAAGTTTTAGCATCTTGTATTACCATAGCATTCCAAGCATCATTGTCGAATTTTTTATTATTTCCTAATATATAGTCTAATACATATTTTTCATTGAGACTCAAGAAAGAAGTGTCCTTATTTGTAGAAGTAAATTTGTAATCATCATTTTCTTGAGTAATATTAATATATCCATTTGCACATAAATTTAAAATCATGGCAGGCAAATCCTTGTGAAGTTCTTCTTGAAAATCGCATAAAATAGAAACTATAGCAGGACTGTAATTTCCTGGTAAATCTCTATAATATTGCACCCAATCTTTCATATTAACCTTAGATGCTTTTTTTCTAGCTTTTTTGTAGTGTTTCCTATAAGTTCTTCGATAAGACGAAGTGCAAAAAAATACAAACAAAGAAATTACTACAACTGGTACTATAAATGTAAATATAGATACTAATAAAATTTCCAAATGATTCACCACCTTAATAGCTATTGTATAATTATTTTACATTATTTTCAAGTAGTAACAGAATTATGTTTAATATTGTAAAAGAAAAAAGATAGTGGTATAATGCGATTAAGAGAAACTAGTATATTAAAAGAGTGGTGGTTTATATAAAGGATAAAAAGAATAAAGAAAAAAGTAATAGAAAAATGATGAACCTAAGAGTGGTATTGGCAGGAATTGTTATGACTTTTGGTTTTATTATTGTTGTTGGTAGTTTATCTATTATAGAGTTTGTTCATGGAGAAGAATATAGCAGAAAAGCATATAACCAGCAAGTAAAAAATCAGATAATCAGTCCTAAAAGAGGAACAATATATGATTCTAATGGTGAAGTTTTAGCTCAAAGTATTGCTGTTGATACTGTATCTTTAAATCCAGGAAAAGTGAAATACTATAATAATAAAACAGTACAGGATGAATTAATAGCAGAAGGATTATCTAATATATTTAATGTTACACATGAAGAACTAATGGAAAAATTAGATTCAGATCGTTCTGTAATTATAGTAGAAAGAAAAGTTGGTGCAGATAAAGTAACAGAGTTAAGAGAATGGATGACAGAAAAACGGAATAACAACAGGAATAAATATAGATGAAGACTCAAAAAGATATTACCCTCATAATAATTTAGCTTCAAATCTGTTAGGATTTTGTAGAGAAGATAATGTTGGTTCAATAGGGTTAGAAGAAAGATGGGACAGCATATTAACAGGGACAGCAGGTAAAATTGTAACTGCAAAAGATGTTTTTGATAATCCGATTTCTGATAATAATGAACAATATGTACCAGCTGAAAATGGCAGTAATATCTATTTAACAATAGATATGAAAATACAGGCAATTGCAGAAAAATATTTAAAACAAGCTGTAGCAGAGAATAGTTGTAAAAGAGGTGGAAATGTAATAATAATGAATCCACAAAATGGAGATATTCTTGCTATGGCAACATATCCAGATTTTAATCTTAATGACCCTCGTAATATAGAAAACCTTGGATTTACAGAAGAGACATGGGACGAGTTAACATCAGAAGAAAGAAATAATAAATATTTTGATTTATGGGAAAATAGGGCAGTAACAAGACTATATGAACCAGGATCAACATATAAGTTAATAACAACAGCAATAGCTCTAGAGGAAAATATTATTGGAATAGATACACCAGGTCAATTTTACTGTTCTGGTTCATATCAGGTTGCAGATAGAGAAATAAGCTGTTGGAGAAAAGAGCCACACGGAACTCAAAGCTTAAGGAATGCTTTATGTAATTCATGTAATCCTGCATTTATGCAACTAGGTCAAAAAATAGGAGCTAATCTACTATATAAATATTTTGAAGCATTTGGATTATTTGAAAGTGTAGGAAGTAATATTGCAAAAGCATATCCTGGAACTTATCATGAGTTAAAATCAATTGGAGCAGTGGAGCTTGCTACTACTTCATTTGGACAGAGATTTGAAATTTCTCCACTACAGTTAATAACATCAGTTAGTGCAATAGTAAATGATGGAATTTTGATAAACCCAAGAATTGTAAAACAAATTGAAAATATAGATACAAAAAGTATAGATACAGTAGAGGTAAAAGAAGTAAGACAAGTTATATCTGAAGACACTTCAAAAAAACTAAAGAATATGATGCAGTCAGTTATAACAGAGGGAACAGGAAGATTAGCAGCAGTAGAAGGTCATTCAATAGGTGGTAAAAGTGGCACATCAGAACCACCAATATTTAGAGTAAGTGATGGATATACATCTTCATTTATTGCTATTTCACCTATTGAAAATACACAAGTTGTGATTTTAGTAACTCTATATGATCCTCAAGGTGGTAGTTTTCAAGGTGGACAAACAGCAGGCCCTGTTATTTCACAAATACTGACAGAAGTATTACCATACTTAGGAATAAATAGTGGACAAAATGAATCTGAAAGAGAAAGTAGCAGTTTAATGTATGTTTCAAATGGAATAGGAAAAACAGTAGCAGAAGCAAAATCGTTACTACAGCAACTTGGATTTAATGTTAGAACAAATATAAGTGGAGATGAAAATACAGTAATTGTAACTGATCAGACACCAAAGTCTGGAGTAGCACTTGAAAAAAATTCTATTATTTATTTATATACAGAAGAAAATAAAATAAAGAATTTAGTTTCTGTTCCAAACATTAAAGGTATGTCAGTTACTGAATCTAAAAGAGTATTAAGACAATCAAATTTAAATATAGAAGTTGAAGGAACTAATGGTGTAATAGTTTCTCAAGCGCCAACATATGATACACAAATAGAAGAGGGCGCTGTAATAAAAGTAGTAATAAAAGAAGAGTTAAGAGACGGTCAATAAAATAAAAGAACTATTATTTAAAATAAAACATACAATTTATTAGTAGAGGTGAATTGTATGTTTTATTTTTGTAAAATGCATGCTACAGGAAATGATTTTGTTATTATAGACTGTATAAAAACAAAATTTCAATATAGTTTGAAAATGCTATCGGAATTTTTATGTGACAGGCATTTTGGTGTTGGAGCAGATGGTGTGATATTTATAGAGAAAAGTGATATTGCAGATTTTAAGATGAGAATATTTAACTTAGATGGAACAGAAGCTAAGATGTGTGGAAATGGTATTAGATGCCTGGCTAAATATGTATTTGAAAAAAGGTTGATTAGAAAAGAAAAATTAAAAATAGAAACTCTTGCTGGAATAAAAGAATTGGAATTGATAGTAGAGAATAGAACCGTGATATCTGCTAAAGTGAATATGGGTAGTCCAATTTTTGAATATAGTAAAATACCTGTTACATATTCAGAAGTAACGAAAAGTAACGGGATAATTATAAATATTAATAAAAAAGAATATGAGTTTTTTCCAGTGTCTATTGGAAACCCTCACGTAGTATGTTTTGTAGAAAATCTAGAAGCTTTAAAAATAGAAGAAATTGGGCCAATTGTAGAAAACTATAAATATTTTCCGGATAGAACAAATGTGGAATTTGTAAAGGTTATTGATAAAAATAATATTGAAGTTAGGATTTGGGAAAGAGGAGTAGGAGAAACTCTAAGTTGTGGAACAGGAGCATGTGCTGCTTCAGTAATATCAATAATAAAAAAATTCACAGAAAGTGAACTAACTGTGAATGTAAAAGGAGGAAAACTTAAAGTACTATATGATAAAGATAATTTAATACTAAATGGTCCTGCATCAATTGTATATGATGGACATATTAATATATAGGAAATGTATCACCTGAAATTCGTATATCCCTAATAAAACAGTGCGTTGTGTAATTTTAATATAACCAAAACTTAAATGAATATTAACTAAAAAGATATAAAACAGAATAGCTGAATATCCGTAATACTAAGAGTATACGGGTATTTTTTTGGAGGTTTTTTCCTATTGAAAATATATATAAAGTATATATATATATATTAATATAATATTATTTATAAAGGAGAGTTCCCAAATGACAAGTTTGAAAAACAGAAAAAAGAAAATAGTTTATGCAAGTTTCATAGTACTGATTGCAATTATGATATTTAGCATAGTCTCATTATTCAATTCAAAAGAAAGGAATATATCGAATATACATGATCCAGAAATACTGAGGTCTATAAATTATGAAGAAGTAAAAGAAGGAGAAGATGCAGTAGCTGGAACGGATTTTGTTAAATTTGATGCGTTTTTTACAAGAGATTTAACAGGGAGTGGATATGCAAATAAGTTAAGAGGATCTTGTAGAAGTGTAACTGAAAACGACACATTGTTTATCTCAATAAATGTTTTAACAGAAGGTCATTTCGAAGATGGAGAAATAACAATAAATGGACAAAATATGAAACTACAAACTGCAATAGTGGCTGATTACGCAGTGTTAGCCAATGTGATATCACAAGATACTAAAATAATAAATTTAAAAACGTTATATCCAGGAACACAAAAATTGATTTCAGGAATAGTAAAACAAAATATACGGGAACAATATAAATAATTATAGTAAAATAAATACAGTTAAATTAACAGGAACATACGTGGATTCTATTGGGAACAGAATACCAGTAACTAAAGAAGTGCAGGTTATAATGGATTGGCATGGAGATGTACAAACAGACGTAAGAGCGTCAACAAAAGCTCCAACAGATACAGTAGTATATAATATATCTGAAATAAAAGAAATGGAAAATGGAATAGAATTAAATTTTAGAGTGGAAGTATTTGAAAAACTAAAAGAACTATTACTAAAAGAACAACATATAGAAATGAAAATACCAAAATTAAATGGATATGATCCAATATCAGTAATAAGCACTACTTCCGAAGTTGTGTATATATATGATGATGTAACAGGAATACTTACAGTAGATAATAACGCTACAACAGATATAAATGGAGATATAACTAAGAATATATCAGATACAACATATTTGGATGTAAAAGTAAAATACCCAAAAGAAGCATATGATATGGGAACTAAAGATGAGGTTATACTTGAAATACCAGTGAGTGCATACCATATAGGATATAACAACCCAAATGTAGAATTTGAAAATCCAAAAATGTCAAACATAAGTCAAAAAATGATATATGTGAAATATTTAGATACAGAAACAGGAGGAATAGAAACACCAGATTTTAGTATAGCGGTAGGTCAATCTGTTAGTGGATATGGTTACGTAATATCTAAAACAAAACCTCTTTACCTGTATAACAATCCAGGAACAAGACAAAACGGACAGGACCGATATACAGTTAGATGGGGAGCCATTATAAGAACACAAGAAGTAGACAGTATAATCATGAAAGAAAATTCAAATACAACTGGAGACGAAATTGTAAGAAATGATACAACAAAAGAATCCATGTCAGAGTATTTGCAAAATATAGGAATATATTTTGCAAATGCAACAACTGTATTAGGAAATAGTGGAAATATAAAAGTATATGATGATAGTACTAATATGCTAATACATACATTTACAAAAAATGACTGGAGTGTATATACAGCAAGTAATCCATACATATATGGAGAAGAAATAGGAAATATAAGGATAGAAACAAGTAAAGTAGTTACAAATGGTACATTATACGCATATCACATAAAAGAACTGGATGATGAAAAAATAGTTGAGAAGTATACAGAAACAGAATTTAATAATTTTGCATATATAGATTCATACTTGGAAGGAACAACTATACTGAATAATAATTCAACAACAATACAGAAATCTGGAAGAGCTAATTATCGTGCATCAGAATCATCAGCAACAATAAAAAGTGTAAATCCAACAAATATTACTACACAGGAAACAGTAGAAAATATAAAAATACAAATAGAAACAACATCAAGTAACATAATGGAAGCAAAATGGAAAGATGGAATATTCCTATTAAAATTCCCAACAGAAATATTAGATGTGGAAGTAACAGATATAGCAATAAATAACTTTAAAATAACATTACAAGGATATGAGGTATATAAAGAGGGAAATAATCTATTTTTGAAAATACAAACAGCAAATGAAATAGAAGACATATATAATATAACAATAACTGCAAATGTAACAGCAGATTCAAGAATAGCATCAATAAGTCAGAATATAGAACTATATTCGCACAATCAAAACAATGAGATATATCCAGCTAGTAAAAGAAGTGAAGATATATACGATATAAATGGAGATGGAAATTTAGCACATTATGTAGGATACAGTACAAAAGCACTAGATATATTTGCCCCTACGGGGTTAATAACAGCGCAAACAATAAGCAATTATAATAACTTGGGAGATATAACAGTTTCTCCAGGAGTAGCAGATATAAACAAACCAGACACTATTGGAACAGCACAGATAAATATAATTGTAAAAAGTAATTATGATAGAAATATAAGTGAAGTAAAAATAGTAGGAAAAATACCATTTGAAGGAAACAAATCACAAATACTAGAAAAAGATTTGAACTCAACATATTCTGCAAGAATGTCAAATAGTGGAATAATAGTACCGGCTGGGATACAAGATAAAGTAAAAGTGTATTATTCAGAAAAAGAAATAGTAACAAAAGATTTGAATGATAGTTCAAATGGATGGACAACCACACCATCAGATTTTAGCAAAGTAAAAACATATTTGATAGATTTAGAAAATTGTGAACTAATACCAGAAGAGGAGCATGTATTTAACTATACAGTGGAGGTGTCAAATGAAATAGCATACAATGAAGTAGCATATAGTACACACGGAGTGTATTTTTACTTAAATACAGAAGGAGGAAAATTAGCGGACGAAACAGAAGTAAGTAAAGTGGGAATAAAAGTAGCAAGAAAATATGATATAGAAATAACAAAATATAAAAAAGGAACTTCAGAATTAGTAAAAAGAGCAACATATAGTGTAACAGCAGAAGGAGAAACAAACTCAAAAATAGGAATAACGGGAGAAAATGGTAAAACAATAATAAAAAATCTATATGTAGATAAAATATATACACTAAAAGAAATAGCATCACCAGTAGATTATGAATTAAATACAGAAGAAGTAAAATTTATCATAACAGAAGATAACGATAAAAATATACAGCTACAAGTATTAGAAGGTTCATTTGTAGAATCAGTAATTATCTTATCTGGAAGAACAGATATATTACAAATAAAAACAGAAAACAAACCTAAATATACATTAACAATAAATAAAACACAACAAGGCACAGACCAACCACTAAAAGGAATAACATTTAATATAAAAGGAAAAAATTTGCCAGTAAATGGAAGAATATACTCGACAAACGCATTAGGGCAAATAAAAATGACAGAGCTATATTTAGATGAGGAATATACTTTAACAGAAACAAAAGCAAAAGGGTATTATGAAGAAGGGGAAGAAATAATATTTAAACTAACAAGAGATAATGTAGGTGTACTGCACTTTAATGTAATTCAGGGTAGTTTTAAAAACAATGCTCAAATACAAGAAATAGCAGGGGTGGCACAACCACAAATAACAGTAGAAGTGCAAAATGAAAAAATACCAACATATAATTTAAATCTAACTAAAATAGAAAAAGGGAAACCAGAAACCAAACTACAAGGAACGGAGTTCATAATAAGAGGACCAGGAATAGGAAATGAAAAAATATATATAACAAACGAATTTGGAGAAATAGATATATCAGATCTATATGCGTATATACAAGGGAAAAGTATGGACGGAATATATGAAATTGAAGAAAGACGTCCAACAGAAGGTTATGCATTAGATGAGAAGATAATAAAATTTAAAGTAGAAAAAGATGCGAGTGATAATTTAAGTATACAATATTTAGATAACCAATTTTTAGAAAATGAGAATGAAATAGTGATAGACAATATTACTAAAACTATATATGTAACATTTGAAAATACTCCATTATTCAAACTAACAAAAAAAGATGGAGCAACAAAAGAAGCTATGCCAAATGTAAAATTTGCAATATTTAAAGTAGAAGAAGATGAAACAGAAAGTGTGGCATTAGATATAAATGGAAATGCAGTAGGAGAGTTGCAAACAATAAATGGAGAACAATACAGAATAATACAAACAGATGAAAATGGAGAAATATCAATAGTACTACAAGCAGGTTTGTATAAAATAATAGAATTAGAAACATTAGAAGGATATGTTTTAGAAAAATACATAGAAGATAGAACATATTACTTTGGAATAGAAAAAAGAATACAAGGGGAAAAGGAATTGCAGCAAGTATGGGAAAACCAGATAAGTGGTACTTATGGTAATAGTAATATCGCAATAACTCAAGATGATGGATATGTGCTAGTAGGAGCTTTCCATGATACCATAACAATATTAGCAGAAGATACAGTAGATGGTCAAGAAATATTATTAACTAGTAATGGAGATATTGATGGGCTAATAGTAAAATATAGCAAAGAAGGAAAAGTAGAATATGCAAGAAAAGTAGGGGATATAAATACAGAATATTTGCGTAATGTAATAGGAACACAAGATGGCGGATATGCAGTAGTAGGATATTATTATACTGCAACACTAACAATCCCAGCAGAAGATACAGCAAATGGTCAGGCAATAACATTGATCAATCGTAGAGATACTGGTGAATGGTGTGATGGGTTAATAATAAAATATAACAGTGAAGGAAAAGTAGAATATGCAAGGAGTACAAGAGGAACAGGTAATGATTTGATAACAGACATAAAAGAAACTCAGGATGGAGGATATATAGTAGTAGGATATTATGGAGGTGCTTCAACAATGACGTTTCCAGCAGGAGAAACGGCGTCAGGGCAGGCAATAACGTTGAGTAAAGCAGGATCGTTTGATGGATTAATAATAAAATATAATAGTGAATTTAAAGTAGAATATGCAAGGTGCGTAGGAGGATCACGTATTGACTCTTTCATTAGTGTAGCAGAAACAACAGATGGCGGATATGCAGTAGTAGGATATTTTGAAAGTGCAACGATAACAATTCCAGCAGGAGAAACAGCAGATGGTCAAGCTATAACATTGACTAATAATGGAGGATGGAGTGACTTAATAATAAAGTATAATAGTGAGGGAAAGGTAGAATATACGAGGTGTATAAATAGTTCAGAAGATAATTATTTAAGCAATATAATAGAAACCCAAGATGGGGGATATGTAGTAGCAGGATATTTTGTAACTGAAAATATAACAATTCCAGCGGGAGAAACAGTAGATGGTCAAGAAATAATATTAACTAATACTGAAAATGATTATCCTGATGGGATAATAATAAAATATAACAGCCAAGGAAAAGTAGAATATGCAAGAAGTGTAAAAGGAGAAAATGCTGACATTATATCTGGAATAACAAAAACTCAGGATGGAGGTTTTGTAGCAGTAGGATACTTTTACAGTGAAACATTAACAATCTCAGCAGAAGATACAGTAAAAGGAAAAGAAATAACATTGGCTAATAACGGAGCCGGAAATTATGATGAATTAGTAATAAAATATAATAGTGAAGGAAAAGTAGAATATGCAAAAAGTATAAGAGGCACAAATGTGGACTACTTATATGAAGTAGTTGAAACGCATGAAGGAGAATACGTAGCAATAGGAAAAGGCATAATAAAGTTTAGAGAAATAACAGTTTATTCTACAATACAAGAAGAGGTAAAAAAAGAGGAAACAGAATTAAGAAAAGAGTGGGAGAAGATAATAAGTGGTGCTTCTTTGAGTAGAGGAGTAGCAGCAATAGATGATGGATATGTAGCAATAATATATTTTGTTGATGCAATATTAACAATTTCAGGAGAGGAAACGGTATCAGGCGAACCAATAATATTGACTAACAATGGAGATATTGATGGACTAATAATAAAATATAATAGTGAAGGAAAAGTAGAATATGCAAAAAATATAGGAAGTGCAGGTAATGACTATATAATTGGAGTATCAAGAACTCAAGATGGCGGGTATGTAGTAAGTGGAGCTTTTTACGGCAATACACTAACAATCCCAGCAGAAGATACAGTGTCTGGGCAAGCAATAACATTAACTAATGCTAGAAACGGATATGCTGATGGACTAGTAATAAAATATAGCAATGATGGAAAAGTAGAATATGCAAAAAGTATAAAAGGAACTGGTAATATAAATCCATATTCAATAGCAGGAACATCAGATGGGGGATGTATAACAGCAGGATGGTTTACTAATGAAGATATCACAATCCCGGAAGAAGAAACAGCAAATGGTCAAGTAATAATGCTGACTAATAAAGGAGATCGTGATGTATTAGCAGTAAAATATAATAGCGAAGGAAAAGTAGAATATGCAAGAAGTATAGGTAGTACAAATCTTGAATATATAAGTGGTGTAGCAGAAACAACAGATGGAGGATATATAGCAGTAGGAGCTTTTGAAGGTGCAACATTAACAATTCCAGTAGAAGAAACAGTAAGTAGTGAACCAATAATATTGACTAACAATGGAGATATTAATGGACTAATAATAAAATATAATAGTGAATTAAAAGTAGAATATGCAAAAAGTGTAGGAGGGATAGCTGATGATTTATTATATGAAGTAGCGGAAATGACAGATGGAGGATATATAACAGCAGGAGCTTTTAAAAGTGCAACATTAACAATTCCAGTAGAAGAAACAGTAAGTGGTCAAGCAATAATACTAACTAACAACGGGGGCTACGATGGACTAGTAATAAAATATAACAGTGAAGGAAAGGTAGAATATGCAAAAAGTGTAGGAGGGATAGCTGATGATTTACTATATGGAATAACGGAAATGACAAATGGAGGATGTGTAGCAGTAGGACCTTTTGCAAGTGCAACAATAACAATACCAGCAGAAGAAACAGTATCAGGTCAAGAGATAACATTAACTAATAATGTAAGTTATGATGGGCTAATAATAAAATATAATAATGAAGGAAAAGTAGAGTATGCAAAAGGTATAGGAAATACAGAGACTATTAGACTAGATGATGTAACAAGTACTGAAGATGGAGAAATTATAGTAGCTGGAGGATATAATAATAATACAGCAGCTTATATAGCAAAATTTAAAGAAATACCACCTCAAAAAATTGAGACTTCTGAAATAGAAGTACTAAACTATAAAAAACAATACAGAATAACAACAGAAGTACAAGGTGAGGGAGGAACAGTATCAGGACACAAACAAAGCCCATATGAAACAGTAGTACATAAAGAAAACAGTATAAAAGACCTAATAATAACACCAAATACTGGATATATAGTATCTAATATAACAGTAAATGGAGAAGATATTGCATATATATCAGAATCAGACGGAACAGTAATATTAAACAAGTTTGAAAGTGTAACAGAAGACAAACACATAGTAGTAAGTTTTGAATCAGGTATAGGAGAAGTAGTAGTACATCACTACATATATGAAAACAATACAATAACTACAACACAACTATCAGAAGATGTAACCTTAACAGGAAAATTTGCAGATGGCTTACAAGTTGCGGAAAATTATTATACAACTCCAGATGTATATTTATTAGATGAATATAGAGTAGTGGAAGAATTATTGCCAAGTAATTCAAGTGGAGTATTCACACAAGCAAAACAAGAAGTAATATACTATTATGAATTGCTACCATACAACCTGATAGTGCATCACTATTTAGAAGGAACAAAAACAAAATTAACAGAAGACGAAATATATGAAAAGACAAAAGGAGAACAATATATAACACAATCAAGTAGTAGTATAGATTACAGTAAATATGAATTAGTAGCAGAGCCAAGCAATAAAGAAGGAACAATGGATACGAACCCAACAGAAGTAGAATACTATTATAGAGTGAAAGATGCTGGACAAGTAATAGTACATCACTACATAAAAAATACAGATACAAAACTTGTAGAAGATGAAATATTGCCAGTTGAAGGAGATAGTAAAAAAGTAGGAGATACATATAGAACAGCTCCATCAATAAAAGTGCCAGCAAACTATTCAGTAATAGATGCTCAACCAGCAAACTATGAAGGACAATATATAGAAGGAATAATCGAAGTAATATATTATTACGAAATGATAGAATCAAGTGTAGTAAATAATAATATAGAAAAAGATGGTACAGACAGAATAATTAGTCTAGATGAAGCAGTAAGTTATGAAATAAACTATAAATCAACAATTGATGATTATATAGGTGCAGCGACAATAAAAGTAGTAGATTATTTACCAGAAGCAATAGATATAACAAAGTCTAATTTAAGTGGCGGTACATATGATGACCAAGAAAAAACAATAACATGGGAAATATATGAAACAGGAATAGATACTTTTGTAAATGGAGAAAAAGAAATAACATTCACAAAAGATATATCAGTAGTGTACATAGGATTAACAGGAAATGAGGGAACAATAACAAACAAAGTAGAAGCTGAGACAATTATTTATGCACCTGAAAAAAGATCAGGTATAGCAGAAGATATGAAAGATACAGAAATAAAAACACCAGAATTAACAATAGAAAAAGAATTATTCCCAGGCCAAAGAAATCCAGTAATACCAGAAGAAACTGTAACATATACAATAACAGTAACTAATACAGGAGATGTAGAACTAAATAATATAGAAGTAAGAGATAGTTTGGATAACACATGGATACAAACAATAATAAAATTAGAACCAGGAGAAAGTGAAGAGTATATATTTGAATATATAGTACCAATAAATACACCAAATGGAACAACATTAAAAAATGTAGTAACAGCAGTATGTGACGAACTAGAAGAACCAGAAACAGACGAAGAAGATATAGAAGTAAGAACACCAGGGCTAGAAATAACAAAAGAATTGGCACAAGGTCAAAGAAATCCAGTGTTGCCAGGAGAAACTGTAACATATACAATAATAGTAACTAATACAGGAGATATAGAACTAAACAATATAGAAGTAACAGATAGCTTAGATAATACGTGGACCCGAACAATAACAAAATTAGAACCAAATGAAAGTGAAGAGTATTCATTCGAATACACAGTACCAATAAATACACCAAATAGCACAGCTATAAAAAATATAGTAACAGCAGTATGTGATGAAATATCAGAACCAGAAACAGACGAAGAAGATATATTGGTATATACACCAGATTTAACAATAACAAAACAACTAGCTGTAGGACAAAAAAATCCAGTAATGCCAGGAGAAACTGTAACATATAAAATAACAGTAACAAATACAGGAAATATAGAACTAAACAATATAGAAGTGACAGATAGTTTAGATGATACTTGGACTCAAACAATAATAAAACTAGAACCAGGAGAAAGTGAAGAGTATACATTTGAATACATAGTAGCAAATAATACACCAAACAATACAACAATGAAAAATATAGTAACAGCATCATGTAATGAACTAGATGATCCAGAAACAGATGAAGAAGATATATTAGTAAAAACACCAGGACTAAATGTAATTAAAGAATTAGCAGCAGGACAAAGAAACCCAGTAATGCCAGGAGAAACAGTTGCATATACAATAACAGTATCAAATACAGGAAATATAGAGCTAACAAATGTAGTAGTAACAGATAGCTTAGATTTGAGTTGGACCCAAACAATAACAAAACTATTTGCAGGAGAAAGTAAAGAGTATACATTTGAATACATAGTACCATTAGATACACCAAACAATACAACAATAAAAAATGTAGTAACAGCAGCATGTGATGAACTACCAGAGCCAGATGAAGACGAAGAAGACATATTAGTATATATTCCAGAATTAACAATAGAAAAAGAATTAGCAGCAGGACAAAGAAATCCAGTATTACCAGGTGAAACAGTTGCATATACAATAACAGTATCAAATACAGGAAATATAGAGCTAACAAATGTAGAAATAACAGATAGCTTAGATTTGAGTTGGACCCAAACAATAACAAAACTATTTGCAGGAGAAAGTAAAGAGTATACATTTGAATATATAGTACCAAATGATACACCAAACAATACAACAATAAAAAATGTAGTGACAGCATCATGTGATGAACTAGATGATCCAGAAGAAGAAGATGTAGATATAGAAGTAAGAACACCAAATATAAGTATTAGTAAAGAACTAGCTGTAGGCCAAAGAAACCCAGTAATACCAGGTGAAACAGTTGCATATAAAATAACAGTATTAAATACAGGAGAAATAGAACTAAATAATATAGAAGTAACAGATAGCTTGGATAATACATGGGTTGAAACAATAACAAAGCTAAATCCAGGAGAAAGTAAAGAGTATACATTTGAATATATAGTGCCAAATGATACACCAAATGGAACAATAATAACAAATGTGGCAACAGTAGTAAGTGATGAAATAAAAGACCCTAAAGAAGATGATGTAGATATAGAAGTAAGAACACCAGAGATAAGTATTAGTAAAGAATTAGCTGTAGGCCAAAGAAATCCAGTAATGCCAGGAGAAACAGTTACATATACAATTATAGTAGAAAACACAGGTAATATAGAATTAAATAATGTAATAGTGACAGATAGTTTAGATTCAAACTGGACTCAAACAATAACAGTGCTAGAAATAGGAGAAAGTAAAGAATATACATTTGAATATATAGTACCAATAAATACACCAAACAATACAACAATAACAAATGTGGTAACAGTAGTATGTGATGAAATAAAAGATCCTAAAGAAGATGAAGAAGATGTAACAGTAAAAATTCCAGGATTAAATGTAACTAAAGAACTAGCTAATGGACAAAGGAATCCAGTATTACCAGGAGAGACTGTAATATATACAATAACAGTAACAAATATAAGAGAAATAGAGCTAACAAATGTTGAAATAACAGATAGCTTAGATTTGAGTTGGACTAAAACAATAACAAAACTAAATCCAGGAGAAAGTAAAGAGTATACATTTGAATATATAGTACCAATAGATACACTAAATGGAACAATAATAACAAATGTAGCAACTGCAGTATGTGATGAAATAAAAGATCCTAAAGAAGATGAAGAAGACATAGAAGTAAAAACACCAGAGATAAGTATAAGTAAAAAATTAGCAGAAGACCAAGAAAATTTAGTAATACCAGGCGAAGTTGTAATATATAAAATAGTAGTAGAAAATACAGGAAATATAGACTTGCATAATGTAGTAGTAAAAGATAGTTTAGATGATACATGGATACAAATAATAGATGAATTAAAAGAAGGAGAAAGTGAAGAATTTGAGTTTGAATACATAGTACCAATGGATACCATGAACAATGATACAATAATAAATAAAGCAACAGCAGTAAGTGATGAAACACCAGAACCAAAAGAAGATGAAGAAGAAGTAATAGTAAAAGAACCAGACTATACAATAATGAAAACATTAGCCCCAGGTCAAAATAGATTAGTACTGCCAGGTGAGGAAGTAAGGTATGTAATAACAGTATTAAATACAGGAGAAATAGAACTAAATAATATAATAATAACAGATAGTTTGGATAACACATGGATTAAAGAAGTAGAAAAATTAGAAATCGGAGAAAGTGTAGAATATGAATTCATATATCAAGTACCTATTGATATAGAGTATGATGAAGTAATAACAAATATAGCAAAAGTGAAATGTGATGAATTAGAAGAAATTACAGCAGAAGAAGAAATAATAGTAAAAGAACCCGTATTAATAGTAAGGAAAGAACTAGCAGAAGACCAAGATAGAATAGTATATCCAGGAGAGACAGTAAGATATAAGATAGTGGTAGAAAACGTGGGAGAAAGAGACTTACACAACATTGAGGTAAGAGATATACTAGATGATAAATGGGAAGAAACAATATCAGTACTACCAATAGGAGAAAGTGAAGAATATGAATTTGAATATATAGTATTAGAATCAGCAGAAAAAGGAGAAATAATAATAAACATAGTAATAGTAAAATGTGATGAACTAGAAGAAATAACAGATGAAGAAGAAGTACTAGTAAATGAAAAAGTACCAGATGTAAAAATAACAAAAGAAATAAGAGAGGATCAAAAGATACCAATATTACCAGGGGAAGAAATAACATATGTAATAACAGTAGAAAACATAGGAGAAGTGGATTTAACAAATGTAGAAATAACAGACAGTTTAGATGAAAACTGGGTACAAGAAATAGAAAAACTAGAAATAGGAAAAGAAGTGAAATATGAATTTGTATATAAAGTACCACAGGATGCAAAGAATAATGAAGAAATAGTAAATATAGCAAGAGTAGTATGTGAAGAACTGGAAGAAGAAAAAGAAGCAGATGTAATGGCAGAAATAAAAGTACCAAGCTATAAGATAACAAAAGAATTAGCAGAAGACCAAAGTGAAATAGTACTGCCAGGAGAGACAGTAAAATATAGAATAACAGTAGAAAATACAGGAGAAGTAAACTTAACAAATGTGATAATAACAGATAGCTTAGATGAAGGAGGAGTATGGACAAAGAAGATAGATATATTGAAACACAGTGAATTTAACATAGCATACTATACATTTGAATATACAGTACCAGAAAGTGCAACAGAAGGAGAAATAATAACAAATATAGCAAGAGTAGAATGTGACCAATTAGAAAAAAAAGAAGATGAAGAAGAAATAACAATAAGTGAAAACCCTGTGTTAGAACTGACAATAGAAAAAGAATTAGCTAGTGGACAAAGTGAAACAGTAGCACCAGGAGAAGTTGTAACATATGAAATAACAGTAACAAATACAGGAACAGAAAACTTAAATAATGTAATAGTAACAGATATAATGGATAAAAACTGGATACAAGAAATAGAAGTATTAGAAAAAAGTGAAAGTAAGACATATGAGTTCATATACATAGTACCAGCAAATGCAAAAGATGGAGAAGCAATAACAAATATAGCAGCAGCAAGATGTGATGAATTAGAAGAACAAAAAGATGAAACAGAAATAGAGGTAAAAACAAACAATCAAAACAATAACAATAATAACACAACCCCACCACCAAGTGGAAATAATACACCAAATACAAGCCAATCAAATAACAATAACACAGTAGTATATAACAATACAATAGTATATAATAACACAGTAGTATATAATAATGTAACATATATAGACAGACAAAATCAAAGTACAGACAATTATATCAGTAATGTTAAAACAGATAATCCATATACAGGAGATATAAATATGATTAGGATAATTATAATGTCTATATCAGCTATAACAATTATTATAGTATGTGTAAAAAAACTAAGAACTAAAAATGTAAATAAATAATATACAGAAATGTAAAAGTAGATATAAATTTTGAATATTATTTCAAATTTGTATCTACTTTTTATTTTTATTTACATTTATAGCTATAGTATTAATATATAGGAGTCTTTTCTCCTGATGCAATCATTTCATCAATTAAATTAGTAATAACTATTCTTTCATCATAAGGATGTTTTATACCATCTTTTTCTAAGTATAAATCATGTCCAAGGCCTGGAATAACAATAATATCTCCAGGTTTTGCTATTGATATTGCATAACGTATTCCTTCTGTTCTATCAACTATTATCTTATATGGTTTTCCTGTAGGAATTATTCCAACTTCAATATCTTTTAATATTTGTAATGGGTCTTCATATCTAGCTTGGTCAGTCATAAGAACAGTAAAATCTGCAAGACGCCCTGAAATTTCTCCGCATAACTGGTCTTTTAGCGGAGTCCCTATTTCCACCAACACCCCAAGCACAAATAATTTTACCTTTAGCATAAGTCTTTACTGCTGTTAAAATACTTTCTAAACTAGAAGGAGTATGAGCATAATCTATCATAATAGTTAATCCTAATTTATTAGGAACAAGCTCACTTCTTCCAAGAACTCTTAAGTCTTTTAAAGCAGTTCTTATTTCATTAGCGGTTACATCGAAATACATAGCTGTTGTAATTGCTCCTAGTGCGTTATATACACTAAATGTTCCAGGAATAGAAGCCTCAATTTCTTCATCTTTACCATTAATTCCTATAGAGAACCTTATAAAAGAATCTGAAATAACTGTGTTTTTAGGATTTGCTTTAATGTCTGATTCAGTTTCCATTCCGAAAGTTTTAATTACCTTATCAGGTAATAAGTCTTTTATTTTTTTTACTTTTTCATCATCATTATTAATAACACCAAGTTTAGATATTTTTAATAATTCTAATTTACAGTTAAAGTAATCTTCCATATTTGGATGTTCTTTTTCACTAATATGGTCTTCACTAAAGTTTGTAAAAACTCCAATTTCAAATTCACACCCTGTAACCCTGTCTAATTTTATTGCTTGGGAAGATACTTCAATAATAGCGACATCAACATTTTTCTCTACCATTAAGTGTAAATGTTTTTGTATGTCCATGCTTTCAGGAGTTGTTCTATCAGTGCCTTCAATTTGTTCATCATTAATATATACTGCAATACTTCCAATTAGGCCAACGCTTAGGCCATGAGATTGCAATATAGATTTAATCATAAAAGTAGTAGTAGTTTTTCCTTTTGTACCAGTAACGCCGATAAGTTTTAATTTTTTTGAAGGATTGTCATAAAAATTACAAGCAGCTAATGCTAGAGCTTGTCTTGTATCATTAACAGATATTATTGAAACATTGCTAGGAACATTTAATGTAGAAATATCAGTATCTGGTTCAACAATAATTGCTTTTGCACCATTTTCTATAGCATCTGGAATAAATTGTATACCATCTTTAGAGAAACCATTGATTGCTACAAAAAGGCCTCCTTCTTTGATTTTTCTAGAATCTGAATGTATATTAGTTATATCTAAATTTAGATCACCAACTTTTTCTTTTACTTCAATTCCAGAAATAATTGAATTTAAATTCATAGTCATCCCTCCAATCTGTAAAGAGTACTATTAAACGAATTATACATGTATTTTAATTATTTGTAAATATTGAAAAAAAATAATTATCATGATAGAATACTTAGATATAAATAATAATAATTTATTTTTTATTTAAAATAGAATAATCATATGGAGGAAATGTATGATTAATATTAATGAAAACTTTTTAGATTTACAAGATAGCTATTTGTTCTCTACAATAGCTAAGAAAGTTGCAGAATTTGCAAATAATAATCCAGACAAGAAGATAATTAAACTAGGAATAGGAGATGTTACAAGACCAATACCACCAGCAATTCTAGATGCTATGCACAAAGCAGTTGATGAAATGGGAAAACCTGATACATTTAAAGGATATGGACCAGAACAAGGATATGATTTCTTAAGAGAAAAGATTATAGAGAATGATTATCAAAAAAATGGTATTGATATTAAAATTGATGAAGTTTTTGTATCAGATGGAGCTAAATGTGATTGTGGGAATATAGTAGATATTTTTGGTATAGATAATATTGTGGCAATTACAGATCCAGTGTATCCAGTTTATCTAGATACAAATGTAATGTCTGGAAGAAGTGGAAAGTATGATAATCAAACAGGGAAATATGAAAAAATAGTATATATACCTATAACAAGCGAGAACAATTTTATACCTGATTTGCCAAAAACTATTCCGGATATGATTTACTTATGTTTGCCAAATAATCCAACAGGTACAACATTATCAAAAAATGAATTAAAAAAATGGGTTGATTATGCTAAAAAGAATAAATCTATTATTCTTTTTGATTCAGCATATGAAGCATATATTAGTGAGAAAGACACACCTCATTCAATATATGAAATTGAAGGAGCAAAGGAAGTAGCAATAGAGTTTAGAAGCTTTTCTAAGACAGCAGGATTTACTGGATTAAGATGTGCGTATACAATAGTTCCTAAAGATTTGAAAGGATATACAAAAAGTGGAGAAGAAGTATCAATAAATAATTTATGGAATAGAAGGCACGGAACAAAATTTAATGGTGTTTCTTATCCTATACAAAAAGCGGCAGAGGCAGTTTATTCTGATGAAGGACAAAAGCAGATAAAAGAAAATATTGAATATTATATGAACAATGCGAGAATTATAAAAGATGGGCTAACAGAAGCAGGATATACAGTATATGGTGGTGCAAATGCTCCATATATATGGTTAAAAGTTCCTAAAGGGCTATCATCATGGGAATTTTTTGATAAATTAATGAATGAAGCAAATGTTGTTGGTACACCAGGAGTAGGATTTGGACCAAGTGGTGAAGGATATTTTAGATTAACTGCATTTGGAACAAGAGAAAATACTATAGAAGCAATTAAGAGAATAAAAATTATGTGAGTTTATATAAAATAATTATATTAAAGGAGGGTTTTGCCTTCCTTTAATATGTATATGAAAAAAGTCAATAACAATAACTTTAAAAAATTTTTGAAATAAAAAATACGTCATTGTGCATAAATATTTTTTTTGATACAATAATAATAAATTATTAGGTTTATGGGAAATTCCTCTAAAAAAAACCAAATATTTATACAAAGGAATTAATTAGTATGGAAGAAAAAGAAACAATAGTAAAGTTATATAAAGAGTATATATCAGATAAAATAATTCCAACAAATGATTGTTTTAAAGTTTCAAAAAGATTCTCTAGAGAGATAGAAAGTTTTTCTGAAAGGTTAAGTGAAAAAGAAAATGAGGAGTTAAATAAAATATATGATACTATGATGGATATAGTAGAAAAAGAAACAGAACAGGCATTTACAGAAGGATATTGTTTAGGAGTAAAAATGACAACAGAAGCTTTGTATTGTAAGAAAAATAATAAAACCCAAAAAGATTAATTTTTTGGGCTTTAAAACTATTTTTTTATTATGAATAAATCATTTGGTTCACATTCAAGAATATTGCAAAGTTTTTCTATATTTGTATATTTTATAGATTTAGTTTTATTCATAATAATATTGTGAAAGTTTGTATAAGTCATATTCATTTGCATGTATAACCAATATTTCGATTTGCCTTTCTTCTTTAAAAGCTCTAATACATTTAATTTAAGCATATATATAGTTCCTTTCTAAAATATAAATTGATATTATTTATAGCTAATTACATTATAAACAATATATCCTATGAGCAAAACTCACTAAAACAGTATATACTGTTTACAACACATGTAATGATTTTGTAAAGTTAATGTAACCTAAATTTTTTGTAAAACACTTGATTCTATTGACATAATAGTGCTATAATAAACTCAGCATGATAAAAGAGGTAAAATAGGTTGAATCAGATTTTAGTAGCAGAAAAAATATATGTAACACCAGAACTGAAAAGAAAAAAGAAAATGTACAAAGTAGATTTTTTCATTTCCGTTTTTTTGGTATGTATTTTATTCTCTTACTATATATATGCAGAATATGATAAAAACAAGACAGCAGAGATGTCTCAAGAAATATTAGCAAGTCTAACATTTGAAGATAGCCTTGTAGATGATACAACAATAAAATTTACAAATGAATCATGGGTAGTAGTGTTAAATACTGAAGATCCATTTACAATTATAAATGAGCAACCACAAGAAGAGATTAAGCCTAATGTATTAGCAAGAGATGTGTCTTATACATCAAGTGGCCAAGAGTACTATACTGTTGCTGTAATAAACATACCATCAATAAATGTTAAATATCCTGTATTAAATACTACAACAGATGAATTACTTAAAATATCTCCAACAAGATTCTGGGGACCAGAACCAAATGAAGTAGGAAACTTATGTATTGTAGGCCATAACTATAGAAATTCAAGATTCTTTAGTAAAGTTATATATTTAGATAATGGAGATATAATTGAAATAACAGATGAAACAGGAAGAACTTTAGCATATCAGGTATATGATAAATATATAGTAGAGCCAAAAGATGTTGCTTGTACATCACAAAGAACAAATGGCATGAAGGAAATTACATTAATAACATGTACAAATGACAGTTCAAAGAGAGTTATAGTAAAAGCAAGAGAAGTAATATAACGTAAATATAGATATAAACAAAAGAACATTAATAAATTAGTTTGTTAATGTTCTTTTATTTTACTAATAATAATGAAAAATTAAGTAGAAGCATAATAAGTCATATAATATAAAAATGGTTTTAGTATTGTTTTTTTAAAAACATGTGATATAATGACTGTGAAATTAAGAACTATTCCTAGTTTGAAGGAGTTGTTTTATGAAAAACTATTCAAAACAAAGAGAAGAAATATTAACTACATTAAAAGAGATAAACACTCATCCAACAGCAGAAGATATTTATACTATAATCAAAAGTAAAGATCCTCTTGTTAGTAGGAGTACTGTTTATAGGAATTTAGGATTATTAGCTGAGAGTGGAATAGTAGAGAAAATTCCTGTAGCAAATAAACCAGATAAATACGATTATATAAGAAAGTCACATCACCATGTTATTTGTACATTGTGTGGGAAGGCTTTTGATTTTGAATATAATTTTTCATTTAACAGAATTAAAAATCATGTAAAAAAGCAAACTGATGTAGACGTAGAAGAAAAAGGAATAGTATTACAAGGCATTTGTAATGAATGTAAAAAAGATAAATAAATTTTAAGGAGGAAAATAAAATGGCTGATTTAAAAGGGACAAAAACAGAAAAAAATTTAAAAGAGGCTTTTGCAGGAGAGTCACAGGCAAGAAATAAGTACACATACTTTGCAAGTAAAGCAAAAAAAGAAGGGTATGAACAGATTGCAGCTATATTTGAAGAAACAGCTGAAAATGAAAAAGAGCATGCGAAAATATGGTTTAAACTATTGCATGATGGAGATGTACCTAAAACAACAGAAAATTTAAAGGCAGCAGCTGATGGAGAAAATGACGAATGGACAGACATGTATGCAAGAATGGCGAAAGAAGCTAAAGAAGAAGGTTTTAACGATATAGCATTTTTATTTGAACAAGTTGGGAAAATAGAAAAAGAACATGAAGAAAGATATAGAAAATTATTAGAAAATATAGAAAAAGAAATAGTATTTAAAAGAGAAGAAGAAAAGACTTGGATATGTAGAAACTGTGGACATATACATAAGGGTAAAAAAGCAATAGAGATGTGCCCAGTGTGTAAACATCCATTATCATATCAAGAAATAAAAGCAGATAATTTTTAGTTTGATAAATATTTAGAGGAGATTAAATGAAAGAAGAAACTCTTAAAAAATCATTACTAATGATAGGGATAGTAGCTGTATTAATATTATTACTAACAATATATATATGTATAAATATATTTAGTTCAGAAAAGGCAAGTTTATCAATATACCCTGATGTAGAACCAGGTAGTACATTTGAAGGACTGGGAATTAAAGAAGATGAGTTTAAAGATTATTTGTCTGTTTTTAGTTTACTTGTTAATGAAGATTATTCTGAAAAAAATGAAGAAATATTAAATGATATTAGATTTTTAGATACAGCAGTTAGTTTCTTAAAGAATTTAAGTTCATATGAAGAAGTTCTGAATAATGAAGGATTAGATGTATATAGTTCTGAAGATATACATATATTAGCTAAAGAAATTAGGGGAATGTATGTGAACAATGCTTTAAAAACAGGAGAGAGATATATATATAACGATTCTGAAAAAACATATACTAAAAATGGAACTGAAAATAAGATTGCTAGATGTACAGATATTGATGAGATAGAAAAGAATAGTGATGTAATTTCTGTTAAGTATAGATGTGTTTTTGCTGAAGATGAAGATAGTAATAGTGATAAAAAAAATGTATATAATGTAGAAATAACTATATTAGAAAACTCTAACTATCAATATTCTAAATATTTTGTACATAGTATAAAAGTGTATTAAATATAATTATTAAGAAAGATAAAAAAATATAATAAAAAAAGATACCCGCAGTACATGAGTATGTGGGTATCTTTTTACATTATTTCTGATTTGTTTTTAATTTGAAAATATTATCTTTGTTATTTCTTTCTTTTATTATTTACATGAAGAACTGTTTCTGCAACATATTTGCTTATATTTGATCCAATTGCCATATAAAGAGCAGTATCTTCAGAAAGAGTTGAATTTGTTGGGTTTCGCGAGTTGAATTTAGTACCTATTGAAAGAACAACTTTAAATGTTTTATCATATAAGTCACTAAAAAAATTTAAAGTTTCTTCTATTGAAGAATTTGCTATTCTCATTTCAATTAATTTTTGTATATCTGAAATAGGTATAACTTGTTTTAAACAACAAATAATTATTAGATATGCAATATGTGTTCTAGAATATTTCTTTTTTATAGGTGCTGGCATAATGCCAAGCTTAACATAATTATTAATCATTGATGAAGTAAGTATTTTTTCATTATATGGCAAATACTTTTCCATAAGAGCAATAACTTGATCCATATATAAATCAATTTCAGGTAGCTCATTCCAGCGAGGTAGCCTATTTGTTATTGTTTTAAAATAGTCTGCAAAATTCTTTTCTTTTTTTTCCATATCGAAAATCCTTTCATGACTGATTGGTCAAATAATAAAAGTATTTAATTTATCAACTGTAATAATACTATAATACCATAACAGAATAATAAATTCAAGAAAGTAATTGACATTATTTAAGAAAATATATATAATAGTTTCATAAACTAGATAAGGAGATGTCGAAAATGAAGAAATATGATTACCTATACGAATATCCAGAAGTAAATAACATAAAGGAAATAGTATATATTACAACAGAAAAGTATGCAGAATGTAATGCATTTGTTGTAAAAGAAAAGATCGGAGAAGAAATAAAGTACAGAAATATAACATTTAAAGAGTTTTTAGATGCAGTTAATGACCTGGGAACAGGACTATTTAATTTAGGACTAAAAGGAAAAAGAGTAGCAATAATTGCTAAAAATAGATATGAGTGGATATGGTCATACATATCAGTATTATTGGGAGATATGGTTGTAGTACCAATTGATAAAGGATTAACAGAGTCAGAATTAGAAACGTCTTTAGTAAGAAGCAAAGCAGATGCCATTTTATTTGATGAAACTGTTGAAGAGGCAGTAAAAAATATAAAGAAAAATGGGAAAACTAAAATAAAAGAATATATTAATATGGTTAAGTCAAATGGTTTTAAATATATATATGATATAGCTGATACTGGAAAGAAGATAATATCAGATGGAAATAAAGAGTATATTGATACAGAAATAAGTTCAGACGAGATGCGCATATTGCTATTTACTTCTGGGACAACAGCAAATTCAAAAGCAGTAATGCTATCACAAAGAAATATGGCTTCTAATGTATATTCTGTAAATCATGTAGAAAAAATTTATTCTACAGATTGTAATTTAGCATTTTTACCACTTCACCATACAATGGGTTCAATGGGAAATTTGTTTGTATATAGCCAAGGATGTTGCACAGCATTTCCAGATGGATTAAGATATATTGCACAAAACTTAAAAGAATATGGAGTTTCTGTGTTTATAGGAGTGCCATTATTAACAGAATCAATTTATAAGAAAATAGTAAAAGCGATAGATGAACAAGGAAAAACAAAAACAATAAAAATAGCTAGAAAAGTAACAAATGCTTTGTTAAAAGTAAATATAGATATTAGAAGAAAAGTATTTAAACCTATTATAGATCAACTAGGTGGAAGAATAAGATATATTGTAAATGGAGCAGCAGGAATAGACCCTGAAGTATCAAAAGCATTTAATGAGTTTGGTATTGAATTAGTACAAGGGTATGGGCTGACAGAAACATCGCCAATACTTACAGCTGAAAATGACAAATATATAAGAAATGGTTCATCAGGGCTTCCTATGAAAAATGTTGATGTAAAAATAGTTGATGCTGCTGAAAATGGAATTGGAGAAATAGTAGTAAGAGGACCAAATGTAATGCTTGGATATTATGAAGATCAAGAAGCAACAGACGAAGTATTAAAAGACGGATGGTTTTATACAGGAGATTTAGGATACTTAGATAAAGATGAATTTTTATTTATAACAGGAAGAAAGAAAAATGTAATAGTACTTAAAAATGGAAAAAATATTTATCCAGAGGAATTAGAAACACTAGTAAATAAAATAGAACTTGTAAAAGAATCAATGGTATATGGTATGAAAAAAAATGATGATGTACTAGTTTCTGTAAAAGTACAATATGATGAGGAAATAGCAAAAGAAAAATACGAAGGTAAGACAATTGAAGAATTACAAAAAAATATATGGGACCAGATAAAAGAAATTAATAAAACATTGCCAACATACAAATATATTAAAAATATAGTATTAACAAAAGAAGATTTTATAAAAACAACAACAGCTAAGATTAAAAGGTTTGAAGAAAACAAAAAACTACAAGAGAATTAGTATTTGAAAAGATTATAAAAAAGAAACATAAAATAATTGATTAACTTAATTGTTTTATGTTTCTTTTTTATGGATGTTTAATAACAAAATTTACTTTAAATAGATTTAATGATATAATTAAATCTAAATTGAGAGGTAAAACATAATGAAAGCTGTAAAACGAATAGTACTAATATTAATAATAGTAATAACTATAACGATATCAGTAATTATATACCAAGGATATGACATGTATAAAGAAGCTGTTAATGATATGAGTATAGAAGAAAAAATTAAATATATAAAAATTGAAAAAGATTATACAAGTTTTGAAGAACTTCCATTAGATTATATAAATGCTGTTATAGCAGTTGAAGATAGAAGATTTTATATCCATTCTGGAATAGATATAATTTCAATTGGACGAGCTATAGTTACAAATATAAAGGATATGAAGCTATCAGAAGGTGGAAGTACAATAACACAACAATTAGCAAAAAATATTTATTTTACTCAAAAAAAGGAATTTACAAGAAAAATTGCAGAAGCATTTATGGCATATGACATTGAAAAAATATATTCGAAAGAAGATATATTTGAGTTATATGTTAATACAAGTTATTTTGGAGATGGATACTATTGTGTAAAAGATGCATCAATAGGATATTTTGATAAAGATCCTGCTGATATGACACGATATGAAAGTACTTTGTTAGCAGGAATACCAAATGCACCTTCAATATATGCTCCGACAAAAAATCCGGAGCTAGCAAAACAAAGACAAATACAAGTTATAAAGCAAATGGTTAAATATGGATACTTAACTAAAGGTGAGGCAGATAATATTGTTGAATAATAACTGTAGATTTATATTTGAATATCATCAATTGATTTATTGTTTATAAAAGAGTTTTTTTAAAGAAGCTCTTTTTCTGCTCTTGCTTTTCTTCTTTCCATTTCTTTTTCTTCTTCTTCTTGCATATTCTTTACAGCTTTTTTAAGTTGCATCATCATACGTTCATTATTATCTGATATTTCAGTAAATTTCAGTATTAATTGTACGCACTTTGGACACATGCAAATATTGCCCATGCCACGAGGGATATAATACATATTAGAGGTTTCATCACCACAACCATCACATCCGCGCATATAGTAATATATCCTTTCCTCGATTATTGTTTGATTTTGTTTGATTATAATATGATAAAAATACTAAGTCAAGAATTTTAAAAGTCAAAATATATATTTTACATATTAAACATATTAAAAACATAATAAATAGATAAGATATGAGTATAAAAATATTAGCAGAGAGGAAGGTTTGCATGATCAAAGTTGGTAGCAAAATTACGAAATCCGTAAAGAACAAAAAAATTTTAAGCAAGAAAGAATGTGTTGAAAATATTTTTTGTGAAATATACGGTAAAGGCCGTTGTGATGGAAAGGGTGATTGCCCAGATTACCATAGTGAAAAATGATGATCCCAGTATCATCATTTTTACTTTGTAAAAAAGATTTTTTTATTTTTAAAAAATATATCAATAAAATAATAAATATGGTAAAATATTTAAGATAAAGTTAATATAATAAATAAAAGAAAGGAAAAATAAATATGAACATAATTTCAAACTGCTTAAATTTAAGAAAATATGAACTCTCAAAACATGCTGAAATTGTAGAGCTAGTGTTAATGAGTATAATTATATTGTTAACGCCAATAATAATACCAAAACTTCTAGACGTAGTGTTTGGAGCACAGAGTGCGGTGGCTACAAATTCACAATATGTTGTAGGAAGTTTAGTAAATGCAGGTTTAATAATTTCAGCAATTAATGTTAAAGGATGGAAAAAAATTGTTTCACTAATAACATTTCCAAGTATATCTGCTATTAGTAGTGGACTTGTACTTAAAACAGCATCTATATTTACAGTATATATGATACCAGCAATATGGATAGCAAATTTTACAATAGTTTATTTATATAAATATTTACATATTAATAAAAAAATAAATTATACATTAAGTTCTGTAGTAGCAATTATAATAAAAACTGCAATAATATTTTCTGGATTTAATATTTTAGTATTATCGAATATATTACCTAAAAGCTCGCCAGCTATCCAGATGTTAAAAGTAGCAATGGGAACAAATCAAATTATTACTGCAACAATAGGAGCTATTCTTGCCTTTGGCTTCATAAATATAGCTTATAAAAACAAAGAAAGTAATTAATCGAAAAAATTATGAGAATTAGAGATATCTTTTATAGTGTAAATACTTAATCTATTATTACTGTCACAAGTAGCTAAAAAGATATCTTTTAACTTGTCTATTTTTTGGGATGTTAATTCTTTTTGAAGCCACATTTCATCATTTCCAGTATGTCTCAAATTTTCTGGAAGGACATGCCCATCCATAATTACATTTACAGAAACTTTTTCAATTTCAGGTTTTAAATTTAAATCAGAAGGGTTTATAGGGCGTTTATCTGATTTTGGTAAAAAACTGATTTTACCATTTGCTTCTAATACAGCAGTTTGAATGTCACTTATATTAAAAAAGCCACTAGTTCTACATTGCAACAAGAATTCATTTATATCTAGTTTTGCAGTTTTAAGGTTTTTCTTATAAATCTCACCATTATCTAGTAAAATTAACGAATTTCCATACACAAACCTTCTAAACTTAACAGATTTTGTTGTTATAAATGAAATAGCAACACTTACTAACGCATATACAATCATTCCAGCTAAAGGACGAGAATAATGAATTTCTGTATCTGTTGCCATTTGAGCTGCCATAGAGCCAATTGTAATTCCAGTAATATAGTCAAACAAGCTAAGTTGAGATAATTGCCTATTTCCAATAAGTTTTGCTAATATAAAGAGTGCAGTTTCAGAAACCAAAGAAAGAATAACAATTTTTAATATTTCCATAGATCCTCCTGGAATACAAGGTATTTTTAATGGATATTTTATACAGTTTTAGAAAAATAATACAAATATTACAAAAAAAATACAAAAAAAACATAAAAGAGCTTTATTATTTATGTAAAGTGTGGTATAATCAGACTTGTGTGTTTAACGTAAAACGGAGGTAATAATGCCTGAGATATATTTTAGAACAAATGACCATGCAATATTGTTTTCTCAAATTGATGATAAAATCAATAGGATGTTTATGATTCAAAAAAATCCTGAACATGCAAAAAAACATGAAGAATCGGGACTAATAAACAAACCATGGGATAAGGTGTTAACAAAATTTATAAAAGATAAAGATAACCGTAGTTTTTTTGGAAACGGAAAAGTAGTAAATGGAAGAGGAAACATATTTAGAGACTTTACATCACATGCTCCATTGGCTGATAGTGATAGTTTCTATAAAACTTTGGAAAATCTTATGATACTTGGATATGATGTTTCAGAAGAAGAGTTAGATAGCATGAGAAAGTTGTTTCCGAAGTTTAAATCACTAATGGAAACTAAAGAGTTTAAGCAAATTGTTGATATGACGAAGAATTATAGAAACAGAATTGAAAGAAGATGGAGAGAATCATCAGAAAATATAGATGAGCATTTTGCAGATATTCTAGGATATGATATAACAGATGCAAGTAAGAAAGTTATTACTTATGTTATGCCACCAATATCAGAAAATCAAAGAAATTATAAAATAAGTAGGGACAAGGTATATTTTTTCTGGAGTCAGCCAGAAACTACTAAAAAAAACAATAGAGACTATAGTATTACAGCGATTGCCCATGAAAAGTTACTTCATCTCTTACCATATACGTCAACTATGAGTGGTGACAAGAAGAAAATACTTCATGCATTTATAAAATTTGTTGCCAATAAAGAGCTGTATCACAGAATAACAGGAAATAGTTATTTAGAAAATGACTCGAAAGACGAAGATGGAAGAGCTATGGGATTGATTTATCCATATTGGCTTGGATATTTACATAGAAAAGATGAATTTCCTGAACAAGAAATAGCTGAAGATATAAGAAGAGATAAAGAAGTATTCGATAGATTAAAACCAAATTCAAGAAAGAGAAAACTATACGAAGACTATCATTTTGAAAAATTATCTCCTGAAAAAATAGCAAAATTTTTCAGATATAGAAAAGGAATATTACCATATGAGTTTGTTGATATAGATTTTAATTATACTAATGTATATCATGATGAATATATATATGACGAAACTCGATAAAAAAGAACAAAAAAATTAAAATTTTGTTCTTTTTTTGTGCATGAAAAACATTTACAATTCAAATTAATTCTGATATGATTGGACAAGGAAGAGAGGATACAAAGATGAGAGAAAAAAATATAGTTTTATTAGTGATTTGTGTTATTTTTTTAATAGTTTGTGCAGGATTTGCATATTTTACATACCAAAGCACAGAAAAAATGGAAGAAAATGTTACAATAATAGATATTGATGGAATATCAGATGGAATTAATGATTTTACAATATATGATAAAAACCAAAATGAAATTAAATTATCTGATTATAGAGATTCAGCAATATATATGTTGTTTTGGAGAACAGATTCAGAAGAATCGATTGAAATGATTAAACTATTAGAGAAATATTATGATAAATATAAAGATAGTGTAGAAATATGGATGATATGTATATCTGATAATATTTCAGAGCCAATAGAATCAATAGAAGAATTTATTGAGACTAATGAGATTTCAATTAATACATACTATGATTTAAATGGAGAGGCAATATTAAAATATGATGTTAAAGAAGTGCCAACAAGTGTTAGCATAGATAAGAACCATGATGTTCTTAAAGTTAAAACAGGTATATCAACAGAGGATTCTTTTGAAGCAACTTTAGACATACTGTCAGATAATATTTAAGGAAGAAAAATGAATAAAAAGAAATTAGTAATTTTAAGTATTTGTATTATTTTAGTATCTGTATTTTTTGCAAATATAGTAATTCTTCACGATGATCATTTTACTGAAGAATGTCACGATATATATTGTACGCAGTGTATAGTAGCTACATTATTAACAGAAATACTAAAAAACATTTCTTTATATGAATTTAAAATGATAATATTAATTGCAATATTATATCAGTTTATAAAATTAAAACTAAAAAATATAAATGAAAATAGTACACTTATACATTTGAAAGTGAGATTAAATGAATAAATATAAGAAGATTTGTCTTAAATTTATTTATAAAGGAGAAGTTTGAAAATGAGTTTTAAAAAAGCAATGTTAATATTGTTGGTAATTATTATTGTATTAGGAATAGTATTTTTATTAAGTTATAGAAAAGATGAAAATATGGGAAATGGTGAAGATGTAGAAAATAACATAAGTACAAATGTAGATAAGTTAAATGTAGTAGTAACAAATTTTGCAATATATGACACTATAAAAAATGTGGCAGGAGACAATGTATCATTAAAGCTTCTATTAAGTCCAGGAATTGATGCACATAGTTATGACCCTAGTGCGCAAGACCTTATATATATAAAAGATGCAGATATATTTATATATGTTTGTGAAACTATGGAAAAGTGGGCAGATAAGGTACTTGATTCTTTAAATGTATCAGAGATAGAAATAATATGTTTAATAGATATGATAGATGCCATAGAGGAAGAAGAAATTGATGGAGCAGAAAAAGATGATTACGAAGAAGAAGAGGATGAATTTGATGTACATATTTGGAATTCGCCTGAAAATGCAATGATTATTGTACAGAAACTAGCAGACGTATTATCTGATAAAGATAAAATAAATAAAGAAACATATCAGAAGAATGCCAAAGAATACATAGATCAAATAAAAAATGTACAAGAAAAGATTCAGGAAATAGTTGATAATAGAGTTCGTGATAGATTAGTATTTGGAGATAAAATGCCAATGCAATATTTCTTGAATGAGTTTGGCCTAACAGCAAGTGCAGCATTTAATGGATGTAGTACAGAAACAGAACCGAGTGCTACAACAGTTGCATACTTAATAGATAAAGTAAAAGAAGAAGAGATTCCTGTTGTTCTATATATTGAATTAGGACAAGGAAAAATTGCAGAAACAATTGCAAAAGAAACAGGAGCAGAAGTAATGCAGATTCAATCATTACACAATATTAGTAAAGAAGATTTTGATAATGGAGAAACTTATGTGAGTTTGATGACTAGAAATTTAGAAGTGCTAAAAAAAGCACTACAATAATTTTATGATTATATAAATCCATTGCTGTGAAAGAAGGAAAGTATGAATCTAATTAAGGTTAAAAATGTATCATTTGGTTATACTGGCAATGAAGACATAATAAAACACATAAACATTGATATAAATAAAGGTGATTTTGTTTGTATAATTGGAGAAAACGGTTCTGGGAAAAGTACATTAATAAAATGTATTTTAAACCTAAACTCTGATTATGAAGGAGAGATCATTTTAGAAGAAAAAATAGGGTATTTACCACAAATAACAGAGGTGCAAAATAATTTTCCTGCATCAATAGAAGAAGTAGTTTTAAGTGGTACAATTCCAAACAATGTAAGAAAAATATGGTATAGTAAAGAAGATAAAGAAGTAGCAAATGAAGTTATGAATAGTTTAGAACTATATGAAATACGTAAAAAATGTTTCAGGGAGCTGTCAGGTGGACAAAAACAGAGAGTTTTAATAGCAAGAGCAATGTGTACAACTAGTAAAATACTTATATTAGACGAACCAACAAATGGATTAGACCCTAATATTGCTGTTCAAATATATGAAATATTAAAGAAACTCAATAAAGAAAAAGAACTTACTATAATTATGGTATCACATGATATTAATAGGTCATTAAAATATTGTACTAGAGTAGTTGAAATGAAAAAAGGACAGATTATATTTAATGATGTTCCATCTAAATATAAAGTAGATGGAGGTGCAAAGAAATGATAGAAACTATAAAAGAAATGATAAGTTATACATTTATAAATAGAGCTATTATAGTAGGAAGTTTAGTTAGCTTATGTGCAGCATTACTTGGAGTAAGTCTTGTATTAAAAAGATATGCAATGATAGGTGATGGATTGTCTCATGTAGGATTTGGAATTCTAACAGTAACAGTAGCATTGCAAGCTACTAATGAATGGTTGGGTAATATAGCACCTTTGTATATAACAATACCAGTAGTAGTGATATTTGCAGTAATACTACTTAAAATAGGAAATAATAGTAATATAAAAAGTGATAGTGCAATAGCATTAATTTCAAGTAGCAGTTTGGCAATAGGTGTTGCAGTCACGTCTATAACAACAGGAATGAATACAGACATATGTAATTTTATGTTTGGAAGCATTTTAGCAATGAGTGAAAGCGATGTGATTTTAAGTATAATTGTAAGTATATTAGTTGCAATATTATTTATAATTTATTATAGAAAATTATTTGCAATTACATTTGATGAAAATTTTTCAAAAGCTATTGGTTTAAAAGTTGATAGATATACAAATCTTATTGCTGTACTAACAGCAGTTATAATAGTAGTAGGAATGAGAATGATGGGAACAATGCTTATTAGTAGTATAATAATATTTCCGGCGTTAACATCTATGAGAGTTTTTAAAACATTTAAAAAAGTTGTAATTAGTTCAGGAGTTATCAGTATAGTGGCTTTTCTAATAGGAATATATTTAGCATACGTATATAATATTAGTACAGGAGCTGTAATAGTATTAGTGAATTTATTATTGTTTATTTTATTTTATATAATTGGAAAAATTATATATGAGAAATAGATGATTGGGGGATGTAAATGAAAAAAGAAAATAAAAATGAAATAAAAAATAAAAAGATTATTTATATAATAGCTTTAATAGTTATAATAGTACTAATAGTTTTAACTGTACTTAATTTAAACTCTAAAGAAAGTACGTCTCAAATAGCAAATGAGAATAACGTTCAAAGTGAAAATGATGTTCAAAACGAGAATACTCTGTTAAGTAAATCTGAAAAAATAGTAGTGGGAGATAATTTATTTCTTTCACAGCTAAATAATATGTATCTGAATCCTAAAGATTATAAAAATAAGACAGTTGAAATAGAAGGTTTTTATTTATCGTCTGAATCGTATAAATTTGTGGCTAGATACGGAGCAGCTTGCTGCCCAGGAGATACATATATCTATATGGAATATAGATATGATGAAGAAATGGAATTAGTAGATATAGAAGACTGGATAAAAGTAACAGGAACAGTAGAACTTGGAATGTCTGATTTAACACCTTTTGTTTATATAAAAGCTACATCAGTTGAAAAAATGGATATAAGAGGAAATGAAAAACCATTAAATTAGTTTTACCATATAATAAAAATATCTGTGATTTTAGATTACAGATATTTTTTGTTGTAGAAAATAAAAATTAACATACATATTACTACAGATAAAACATCTGCTGCTGGTACGGCAAACAAAATGCCTTTTAAACGCCACAGATCATGAAATAATATTATAATAGGAAATAATATTAATATTTGCCTTGTTAAGAATAAAAGAATACTGATTTTAAACTTTTTCAAAAATAGAAAATGTGTTGCAACAATAGTTGGAATACAAACAATACTACTAGATATAAGCAATATCTTAGCAGCATATATTGAATAGTTAATAGCACCTTGTTCCATATTAAAAGAAGAGAAAATTGAATTAATAAAAAGATATACTATTCCAGATAAAATGAACTGTATAATTGTTGAAATCATAATAAAAAGTACTGCTTTTTTAGCATTTGGATTTTTATATAGTTTTATTGAAATAAGAAATAATGCTGGAAAAATAATAATTCCTTTTACAATATATACAGTTTTTATGGAAGAAAAGTATATTGATGTTACGTTATTAGATAATGTGTTTCCTATAAATAAAATAGAAAGATAGTCCAAAAAATAAAAAATGAATACAGGAAAAAAACAATAAAGTATTTTTAGAACATTATTTTTTTCTTTTATCTTTTTTCTACTCATTTATATATCTCCTTTAATAATCTTCTGCTTTGATTTCATTTTCTTTAATTAAAGAACTAGCACCAATTCTGCTGGCTCCAGCTTCAATCATTTTACATGCTGTTTTATAATCTTTTATTCCACCAGCTGCTTTAATTTTAATATCAGAGTTAATAGAATCAATAGTTTTTTTCATTAAAGTGACATCTTCTAGAGTTGCACCACTGGTGCTAAAACCAGTAGATGTTTTAACAAAATCTGCACCAGATTCAGCAACTATTTTGGTTGCTATCTCTTTTTCTAAATCAGTAAGTAAGCAGTTTTCAATTATTACTTTTAATAATATATGGTTTTCCTTGCATATTTTAGATACAGCCATTATATCATCTTTTACTATATCAAAGTCTTTATCTTTTAAAGCCCCAATATTTATAACCATATCAATTTCATCTGCACCATCTGCAATAGCCATATTTGCTTCAAAAGCTTTAGTTTCTTTGAAAGTTGCACCTAAAGGGAAACCAACTACACTGCAAACTTTTACATCTGTTTCTTTTAACAATGATTTTGCAAGTTCAACATAATAGGGATTAACACATACACTAGCACAGTTATTTTCTCTTGCACCATTACAAAGTTGAATTATTTTTTCTTTCCCAGTATCTGGCTTTAGAACAGTGTAATCAATATAACTTGATATATTTTCTATCATAAAATCCTCCAAATTTAAAAATATTACTAGAAAAATGTTATCATAATTTAATTTTTAAATCAATATGAGAAAAATAAAAATATTATGTAAAACAAAAAAAGTTGAAAATTTTTCAAAAAACACTTGCAAAAAGAAAAATTTTATAATAAAATCTAACTAAAGTGGAGAGAAGTGGTAGAAAGTGGTAAATTTGAAAGAGGAGGAAATTAGGTGTTAATTGGTGAATATGAGCATTCTCTAGACGATAAAGGTAGATTAATTATGCCAGCAAAATTTAGAGAAGATATTGGAGAAAAGTTCATAGTAACCAAAGGTCTGGATGGATGTTTATTTGCATTTTCATTAGAAGAATGGAAAGTGTTTGAACAAAAATTAAGAGCTTTGCCAATTTCTAACAAAGATGCTAGGGCTTTTTCGAGATTTTTCTTTGCAGGTGCAATTGATTGTGAACTAGATAAACAGGGTAGATTTCTGATTTCAAACAATTTAAGAGGATTTGCAGAACTTTTAAAAGATGTAATAATAATTGGAATGGAATCAAGAATTGAAATCTGGAATAAAGACAAGTGGGAAAAATGCGATGAAGATATGTCTGCAGATGAAATAGCAGAAAAAATGCAAATGTTGGGTATATAAAACTTACAAAAGTTTTTATATAAAATACAAAAGAAGAAATTCTAAGATACAAAAGAAAAAAATTTAAGGTACAAAAGATTAAAACTTACACAAAAGAAAAAAAGAGGAAAAATTCTAAAGTCACAAAAGAAAATGAAAACATACATAAGTACAAAAGAAAAAAAATTAAAACACAAAAGAAGAAAATTCTTACACAAAAGAAAAAAAGTACAATTTTAGCATTGACAGTTGGTATATATTACCAACTGTCTATGCATATTATAACGAAAAAGTTTTGAGGATATAAAATTGGAATTTGAACACAAGCCTGTGATGCTTAGTGAGTGTATAGAAGGATTAGATATTAACGAAAATGGAATTTATATAGACGGAACAATTGGCGGAGCAGGACATAGTAATGAAATAATGAAGAAAATATCACAAAAAGGGCTTCTAATTGGAATTGATAGAGATGAAGAAGCTATTTGTGCTGTTAAAAAGAAATTATCAGAATTTAGTAATGTAATATTAGTACATGATAATCATGATAATATAAAAGAGATATTAAATGACTTGAATATTGATAAAGTTGACCGGAATATTATTAGATTTAGGAGTATCATCATATCAGTTAGATGAAAAAACACGAGGCTTTAGTTATATGAGTGAATCAGAGCTAGATATGAGAATGGATAAATCTCAGAGATTAACTGCAAAAGAAGTAATAAATGGATATAAAGAAGAAGAATTGTCAAGAATAATTTTTGAATATGGAGAAGAAAAATTTTCTAGAGCAATTGCAAAAGTAATATGTGAAACAAGAAAAGTAAAATCGATTGAAACAACTTTAGAACTTGCAAAAATAATAGAAAAAGTTGTACCATATAAAAAGCATGAAGGAAATCCATCAAAAAGGACATTTCAGGCTATAAGAATAGAAGTAAATAATGAAATAGAACCATTATATAATTCAATTACAGATTCTATTGATGTATTAAAAACAGGTGGAAGACTGTGCGTTATAACATTTCATTCGCTAGAAGATAGAGCTGTGAAAAATGCATTTAATGATAGTACAGGAAAATGTAATTGTCCACCAGGAATACCATATTGTAACTGTAAACCAGTTAAAAAAGGAGTAATAATAACAAAAAAACCAATTACTCCATCAGAAAAAGAAATGAATGAAAATACTAGAAGTAAAAGTGCAAAACTAAGAATTTTTGAAAAAATTTAATACTTTATTAAAAGATTAATTTTAAGGAGGTGAATATTATGGCAAACAAAGCATACCAGTATGAAACCAGCCCTAAAAAAATAAGTCAAAACAATACTCGTAAACCAGAGATAAAAAAAGTAAGCAAAAAAACAAAGAAAAAGACAAAAAGTAAGCTGAAAGTATTCGTGATTTGTTTGTTTGCGTTTTTAGTTTCGTTTGCTATAATATACAAGAACTCTAAAATAAATGAGTCGTTTTCAAAAATACAAATGCTGAAAACTGAAATAACAAAACTGCAAAAAGAAAATGATCAGTTAGAGATAGGGATTCAAAACAGCTTAAACTTAAATAATATTGAACAATCTGCAAAAGAAATGCTAGGTATGGAGAAACTTACGAATAAACAAACTATATATATAAGTCTTCCAAAAAAAGACTATATTGAACCTAAGATAGAAGAGGTGATAATAGAAGAAAAAACAAATATAGTAAGTAGCATAATAGAAAAAATTAAGAATATATTTTAAAAAGAATAAAATTATATAATGTTTTATTCTTTTTTGTTGCGAATTTTTTAAACAAGTCAGGGAGAAAAGAGAAATTATGCAAGGAAATATATTGAGTTCGAAAAAAAGAATGAGGATAATTTTAATAGGTGTAATTATTGCTTGTACAATAATTATTATAAAAATAGGGTATATACAATTTGTACAAGGGAGTGATTTACAGCAAAAAGCATTAGAACAACAATTTTTAAGTAGAACCATACCAGCAGCAAGAGGTACAATTTATGATTCTACAGAAGAAAATATACTGGCTCTGAGCAGCACAGTAATGACAATAACTGTAAATCCAATGAATATACAAACTGAAAATAAAGAAAAAGTTGCAAAAGCATTAACAGAAATATTTGAATTAGAATATGAAAAAGTTTTGAAGAAGGTAAATAAAAAAAGCTCTATAGAAATTATTGCAAAAAGAGTAGAAGAAGAAACCGCAGATGAATTAAGAAAATGGATAAGCGAGAACAACATATATAATGGAATAAATATTGATGAAGATACAAAAAGATATTATCCATATTCCACTTTGGCATCTCACATTATTGGATTTTGTGGCAGTGATAATCAGGGATTAGATGGACTAGAAGCAAAATACGATTCTATCCTAAAAGGAAAGAATGGAAAAATAAATAAAATGATGGATGCAAAAGGAGGGGATTTTGGTGATGAAGGTGAACAATATGAAAAACCAATAGCTGGAAATGATATTGTTCTTACAATAGATAAAAATATACAGGCAATTGTTGAAAAACATTTAGAAAATGCATGTATTGATAATATATGTACAGATGGAGGAAACATTATTGTAATGAATCCAAAAAATGGCGATATATTAGCAATGGCGACATACCCATATTATGATTTAAATTTACCATATGAAATAGCTGATGAAAATATACAATTAATGTGGGACGTTATGGACCGAAATCAAAAATCTAATGTTTTGCAATCTATATGGAGGAACAAAGCAATTGCAGATACATATGAACCTGGTTCAACATTTAAACTTGTAACATCAGCTGCAGCTATAGAAGAAGGTCTGGCAGAAGTTGATAAAGAAAGAGTATATAATTGTGGAGGTGGAATTGAAATTGCAGGAAGAAGGATAAAATGCTGGCGTCATTATAGACCACATGGAATGCAAAGTCTAAGAGAAGGTCTGATGAATTCTTGTAATCCTGTATTTGTTATGCTAGGTCAAAAATTAGGTGTTGATAAATATTATGAGTATCTTGGAAAATTTGGTTTTTTAGATAAAACAGGAATAGATCTAAATGGTGAAGCAAAAAGTATATTTGTAAAAAAAGAAAAAGCAGGACCAGTGGAACTTGCAACAATAAGTTTTGGGCAAAGATTTGAAGTGACACCAATACAAATGGTGACAATGATATCTACAATTGCAAATAATGGGAGATATGTTAAGCCAAGATTAGTTAAAAAAATAATTGATAATGAATTAGGAGAAGTTACAATAGTTGAACCTGAATTTGGTAGTCAAGTTATATCAGAAAAGACTGCAAAAGATATACTGAGCATGTGTACATCAGTTGTTGCAGAAGGAACAGGAAAGAATGCGAGAGTACAAGGGTATAGTATTGGAGGAAAAACCGGTACGTCAGAAGATGGAGTAAATACTGGTAAATATGTAACATCTTTTCTTGGAGTTGCACCTACTGAAAATCCAGTTTTAACAATATTAATTACATTATATAATCCAACAGGAGAGGGAGGACACCAAGGAGGGGCAATAGCAGCACCAATTGCAGGAAAAGTATTTGAAGAAATAATAAGTTATTTGGAATTAAAACAAAATTATTAAATAGAAAACCTACTGCTGTTGCAGTAGGAAAAAGATACATCTTTATTTGAGAAACTTATGCTGCCACATTTAGCTTAAGATAGATATTGCTATCATCTTCAGTTACCTTCGTAAAGAAAGGTAATATGTGTGCAGTAACCTGTTCCTTTGTGAAAACGCGGTTGTTTTTTGCGGTAAGATCGCGATTAAATAACTTTGTAATGTCTAATACTTCTGCGCCATTCTCCCATGCTTCGAGTAAACTTCCAACGAAAATGCCAGCCAGTAAATATTCCCATTCGGCATGTCCGGTTTCTCTCCAGCAAGAAGATAGTCCGAAGACACTTACTTTTTCCTTGTAGCATTCAAGGTCTGTAAGAATATACTTCTTGGGAAGTTCAACAGGGTCTGTCCAGCCGTAATCTCCGCTATTTAAGGCTATGCCGAGCATATTCATGCCATAGTCAAAGGGCTTGTTTACTGTTTCGTTCTGAAAGTCCTGCTCGTGATCCTCCACGTTTTCAGCGATGGCTATTTTCTTTACGAAAAAGTTCCGAATTGCATTAATAAGTTTCATGTGATTTCCTCCTTAAAAAGGTGTTGTTTTTGTTTTTTTATGATTAACTAGCATTCTGCTAGAGGGCTTAGGAAATGTATATAAAAAGCATAAAGCTATACCTTTATTATATCATATTTTACATAATTTGTAAATCTCGTTTACGCTTTAAACTGTTATTAAAATCAGAATAATTTGTATAATTCCTAGATATCCAAATAATGGATAAAGAACACTAACTAGATTAGAAAATCCAATAGTTGAAACAGGTATTGCTAAAAGACATATAAGTATAGATATATATTTGTATGTCTTTTTACTTTTGAAATTAGTTAGAAATCCATATCCGTGCTGAAATAGCAGATGTAAAAACTGCACTTAAAAAAACAAAGCTATATAATATTTCAAATAATATTCCTAATATACTAGTTGCATAAATTAGAGGAAGATCAATATAATTTATATCAATATCTATTGTAAAAAGGATTGAAAAAACAGTAATTGATAAAATAAATAAAATGAAAGAAGAGATAACAGAAATTTTTAATATGTTTTTTGGCTCTAAATATTTCTTTAGTGAAATTAGTATTGGGATCATTACTATACTGTTATAGCTACAATAAACAATTCCATTTATTAAAGAAATAAAACTGTTATTATCAGGTATGTTTAAAGATATATTATTAGAGCAAATATGAAAATAATTTACTATACCTATTAATATTATGAAGAATATTAATAATGGAGTTAATAAAAGGTTGACTTTTGTAATACCTTCTACATTTTTATTAAAAGTAATATAGCATAATATACATATTAATATTATTCCAATAAGATAGGGAATATTTAGCTCTTGTTTTAAAAAAGCACCAAATCCTGAAATCATAATAAAAAAGGATATAAGTAAAAATAGATTAATTATTGTATTTATAAGGAAGTTTAATTTTAGTTTTTCTAATTTTTCTCCTAGTATAAAATCTAAAAAATCAGTATATGTTAATATATGCTTTTCACAACATATACTAAACACTTTATAAATTACTATACTAAATAAAATGCATGAAACAAGTATTCCGTATATGCCATTTAGTCCATATTGAGCAAAAAATATGTAGATTTCCTTTCCGAGAAGCAAATCCAGCTCCTATTACACATCCAATGATAACAAACACTACTTTAAACATAAAAAATATGCCTCCTATATAAAATAATATACGAAAAATTGCATATATTTATGTACAAAATAATAAATATACTATATAATAACATAGAATAAAAGCGTAAATTTGAACCAAAACCTACAAATGGAGGAATTGAAAATGGAATTAAGTAAAATTTTACATGGAATAAAAAATGTTAAAATTAAAGGTGAAACAGATATTGAGATTGCACAAATTGAAGATAATTCACAAAATGTTAAAGCAAATACACTATTTGTAGCAATTAAAGGATATGATTTTGATGGACACGAATTTATAGAAGAAGCTTTACAAAATGGCGCTTCTGCAATAATGGTGGATATATCAGCAGAGATGAAAAACGTAAAGATACCAAAAGATATGACTGTAATTATTTCAACAGATACAAGAGAGACATTAGCTCTGGTAGCATGTAACTTTTATGGTAATCCATCAAGGAAATTTAAATTAATTGGAGTAACAGGAACAAAAGGTAAAACAACAACTACATATATGATTAAATCAATTTTAGAAAAAGCAGGACATAAAGTTGGACTAATAGGAACTGTTGAAAATTATGTAGGTGAAGATAGCTTAGGTAAAAGTGACAGAACAACACCAGATAGCTTAACTCTGCAAAAGATGTTCTATAAAATGGCAAAAGAAAAAATGGAATTTGTTGTAATGGAAGTATCTTCGCAAAGTTTGAAACTAAATAGGGTTATTGGATGTGATTTTGATTATGGAATATTTACAAATTTATATAAAGATCATATTAGTTTAAAAGAACATACAGATATGGACGATTATTTTAATTCAAAATTAAAATTGTTTGAAATATGTAAAAAAGGATTTATAAATGCAGATGATTTTAAGTGTGGAAAAATAATATCAAGCTCTCCAAAGTGTGAATTTAAAACATATGGAATAGATAATAATGCAGATTTATTAGCAAAAGATATAACGATAACTAATATAAGTGTTGATTTTAAAGTGAAAATAGATAATAAAAATGAAAGAATAAAAGTTAATATACCAGGAAGATTTAGTGTATATAATGGTCTATGTGCTATAGCTATTACAAGTTTTTTAGGTGTGAATGTAGAACAGATAAAAGAAGGACTAGAATGTGTTACTGTACCTGGAAGAAATGAATTAGTTCCTAACAAACAAGAACTAGCAATAATGATAGATTATGCTCATACAGCAGAAAGTCTAGAAAACATATTACAATCTGCAAAAACATATACAAAAGGAAGAGTTATTTGTGTATTTGGATGTGGTGGAGAAAGAGATAAAGAAAAAAGACCTGTTATGGGAGAAGTTTCTGGTAGATTAGCTGATTATTCAATAATAACAACAGATAATCCAAGAGGAGAAAAACCAGAAACTATTGTAAAAGAAATAGAAAATGGGATGAAAAAAACTAAAGGTAAATATGAAGTAGTTGTGGATAGAAAAGAAGCTATAAAAAAAGCAATAAATATGATGAATAAAAAAGACATAGTAATTCTTGCAGGAAAAGGTCACGAAAAAGATCAAGAAATTAAAGGTATAAAACATGAATTTGATGAAAGAATTATAGTAAAAGAGATACTAGGAGGAGAGTAGTGATACAGATAATTTATATAATTTCTTCATTTATTATTACTACAATATTAGGTAAGTTAATAATACCGGTTTTAAAGAAATTAAAGATTGGTCAAAATGAAAGAGATGACGGACCAAGATCTCATTTAAGAAAACAAGGTACACCTACTATGGGTGGAATTATTATGATAATATCTATAGTAATATTAACACTGATATGTTATATAATGACTAAAAAAATAATATATTTGATCATGGCTATTAGTAGTATAGGATGTGGATTAATAGGATTTGTAGATGATTTTAAAAAAGTAGTTTTAAAAAACACAAAAGGACTTAATCCAAAACTTAAAATGTTTGGTTTGCTAGTAATTTCAGTTTTGTATACTGCGTTTTTAGTAAATTATACAGAGTTAGGAACAGATATAATAATACCATTTATAAAATATAGTTTAGAATTACCAGTATGGATATATATACCATTTTCAATATTTGTAATCTTAAGTACAACTAATGCGGTTAATTTAACAGACGGAGTTGATGGATTAGCTGCAAGTATTTCAGCAATAATTATGACAGCAATTTCTATTATAGCTTTAAAGCTAGGTAGTTTAGAAATATCAATATTTGGAAGTTTTGTTATTGGAACATGTGCAGGATTTTTAATATACAATTTTCATAAAGCGAAAGTTATAATGGGAGATACAGGATCATTATTATTAGGTGGAATAATTGCGAATACAGCAATTTATTTAAAAGTTCATTTAGTAATAGTTATTATAGCTATTATACCAGTAGCAGAAACTATATCTGTAATACTGCAAGTAATATATTTTAAGAAAACAGGAAAAAGATTATTTAAAATGGCACCATTACATCACCATTTTGAATTGACTGGCTGGAGAGAAAGTAGAGTTGTTACTGTGTTTTCATTAATAACTTTAGTAGCGTCAGTTATAGGAGTTATATCTATCTAATAAACAGAGGTTTTAAAAGAATGAATAAGAATAACAAAGAGAAGAGTTTTAAATTATTTATTAAAGGTTCAAATGATTACATTATTTTTATTGTTGTAATGGTTTTATTAGCTATAGGTATAATAATGGTATTATCAGCAAGTGCGCCAACATCACTTTCAGAAAGTGGTAGTAGTTATAAATATGTAAACAGGCAAGCATTAGCAGCAGGAGCTGGACTTGTAGCAATGTTTATACTTTCAACTGTTAACTATAAAATATATAGAAAATTAAAATGGGTAATATATATTGTACTTATTGGATTATTAATTGCAGTTGGTTTTATGGGAATGGGAGCTGGAGGAGCAAAAAGGTGGATAAATATAGCAGGATTTAATTTTCAACCATCCGAAATTGCAAAACTTGGCTTCATTATATTTTTTGCAGCTATATTAAGTGATGTAAAAGAAAATAATAAAATAAAAAATATTTGGTATGGATGTATTATGCATCTAGTTTTACTTTTACCAATAATTGGTTCGATATTTGTTTTACAAAATCATTTTAGTGCCACAGTTATAATTTGTGTTGTTACAGTAATTCAAATGTTTATTGCAGGAACCAGAATAACTCATTTTTTAATAACTGGAATAGCTGCAGTACCTATGTTACTAATGTACATAGTTTATAGACAAGTGAATAATACAGCTGGAACAGATTTAGATTTTAGAAGTACAAGAATACAAACATGGCTAGATCCATTCTCAGATCCAAGTGGAGATGGATGGCAGATAATAAATAGTCTTTATGCAATAGGTTCAGGTGGATTATTTGGAGTTGGTCTTCGGAGAAAGTAAGCAAAAATATTTATACTTACCAGAGCCACAAAATGATTTTATCTTTTCAGTATTAGCAGAAGAACTGGGATTTGTTGGGTGCGTTTTTGTTATACTATTATTCGTAATATTTATATGGAGAGGAATAGTAATAGCAATGAAAGCAGAAGACAATTTTGGATGTTTGGTTGCTATAGGAATAGTTTCAATGATAGGTCTTCAAGCAGTTATTAACATAGCTGTTGTAACAGGAACAATACCAGTAACAGGAATGCCATTACCATTTTTCAGTTATGGAGGAACAGCAATATTAGCAAATTTAGCTGCAGTAGGTATATTACTTAATATTGCTAAAAATGGAAAGAAATAAGAAAGAGGTGTCGATATGAGAGCTATAATAGCAGCAGCAGGTACAGGAGGTCATATAAATCCTGGAATCGCAATAGCAAATAAAATGAAAGAAAAAGAACCTGATTCAGAAATAATATTTATAGGTACGAATAGAGGATTAGAGCATGATTTAGTTTCAAGAGCAGGATACAAATTAGAGACTATTGAAGCATATGGTTTACAAAGAAAACTATCAATAGAGAATATAAAGCAAATGATAAGTACTATAAAAAGTGTTTCAGAAGCTAAAAAAATAATAAAAGAATTTAAACCTGATGTAATTGTTGGAACAGGTGGATATATATGTGGACCAGTATTTTTTGGGAAAAATATAAATGGAATACCTAAAGTAATACATGAAAGTAATGCATATCCTGGAAAAGCTGTGAAGATGTTGGAAAAGAAAGTAGATAAAATATTTGTTGGATTTGAAGAAACTAGAGGAAAGCTTTTAAAAGCAAAAGAAGTTATAGTAACAGGGACTCCGACTAAATTAAAGAAAATAACTTTAGAAGAGGATAAAAGAAAAGAGATATTAAAAGAATTTAATATAAAAAATGATTTGCCAATAGTATTAGTGTTTGGAGGTAGCCAAGGAGCACAGAGAATTAATGAAACTATACAAAAACTATTAGAAGAAAAATTAAATGAAAAATACCAAATAATATGGGCAACAGGTATAAAGCAGTTTGATATAATAAAAGAGAAATATGAAAAAGCAAATATACTTATGAACAATATACAAAATGTAAAAATAGTACCATACATATATAATATGGAAGAACTTATGAATATAGCTGATTTATTAGTATGTAGAAGTGGTGCTATGACAGTAACAGAGATTGCAATGGTTGGAAAAGCAAGTATACTTATACCACTACCAACATCATCAGCCAACAGACAAGAAGACAATGCGAGAGTATTAGAAAGTCTTGGAGCTGGTAAAATTATTTTAGATAAAGAGTTAAATAGTAGTATTTTATCTAAAAAAATTGATGAGATAGTTCACGATAAGCATAAACTAAGAGGGATGGGAAAGGCGGCAAATAAGATTGCTAAGTACAATGTTGAAGATAGAATTTATGATGAAATTAAGAAATTGATATTGACTAATAAAGAATAATATTATATAGTACCGAGGTAAGAATTAAGATAGGAGAAGTCTGATGATAGATAAACTAGTTATTGTTGAATCACCTGCAAAAGCAAATACAATTAAAAAGTTCCTAGGGGGAAAAAGTAAAGTAGTAGCTTCGATGGGACATGTAAGAGATTTACCTAAATCGAAAATGGGAATAAATATTGAAAATAATTTTGAACCAGAATATATTAATATAAGAGGAAAAGCAACTCTAATAAATTCTTTAAAAAAAGAAGCGAAAGATGCAAGACAAGTTTTTCTAGCAACTGACCCTGACCGTGAAGGAGAAGCAATTGCTTGGCATCTTGCATACATATTAGGAATAGATACGAAGACTGATTGTAGAATAACATTTAATGAGATAACAAAAACAGCAGTAAAAAATGGGATAAACAATCCAAGAAAAATAGATATAAATTTAACAGATGCTCAACAAGCAAGACGAGTTTTGGATAGAATTATTGGATACAAGGCAAGCCCTGTATTATGGAAAAAGGTAAAAAAAGGTTTGTCTGCAGGTCGCGTTCAATCTGTAGCAGTTAAATTAATTGTAGATAGAGAGGAAGAAATCGAGAAATTTATTCCAGAGGAATACTGGAATATAAATTTAAAAGTATCAGATAAAAAAACAAAAACGAAATTTGATTGCAAATTTATAGGAAAAGATAATGAGAAAGTAGAATTACATTCAAAAGAAGAAGTAGATAAAATATTAACTGATTTAGAAAATGCAAAATATGTAGTTGCAGATGTTAAGAAAGGTGAGAAAAAGAGAAATCCTGCACCACCATTTACAACAAGTACTTTGCAGCAAGACGCATCTAGGAAATTGAACTTTGCAATTAGAAAAACAATGTCTGTTGCCCAGAGCCTATATGAAGGAGTAAAACTTCCAGAAACAGGAACAACAGGATTAATAACATATATGAGAACAGACTCAACAAGAGTTTCTGATGAAGCAAGAGAGGCAGCAAAACAACACATTGAAAAAGAATATGGTTTAAACTACTATGAAAATAGATTTTATAAAACAAAATCAGATTCACAAGATGCGCATGAGGCAATAAGACCTACATATATTGAACTAACACCAGATGAAATAAAGAATAGTTTAACACCAGATCAATTTAAATTATATAAGATTATATATAACAGATTTATAGCAAGCCAAATGGCAGCTGCTTTGTATGACACAGTATCTGTTTCAATAAATGGAAATGAATATAATTTTAAAGCAAATGGACAAACTCTTAAATTTAAAGGATATATGACCCTATATATAGAAACAGAAGAAAAAGAAGAGTTTATGAAAATACCAGAATTAGAAACTGGAGAAGAAGTAAAAAAAGAAAATATAGATGCAAAACAAAGTTTTACAGAACCACCACCAAGGTATACAGAAGCAAGTCTTGTTAAGATGTTAGAAGAAAAGGGAATAGGAAGACCTAGTACATATGCTCCTACAATTACTACAATATTAATGAGAAGGTATATAGAAAAAGTTCAAAAACAACTTGTTCCTACAGATTTGGGAAAAATAGTAAATAAATTACTTATTGAGAATTTTGGTGACATTTTTAATGTAGAATTTACTGCTAAAATGGAAGAAGAATTTGATAAAATTGCAGATGGGCAAGAAAATTGGAAGGAAATAATAAAAGAATTTTATTCACCATTTGAAAAAGTAGTAGAAAAAGTTGAAAAAGAATTAGAACATGTTAAACTAGAATATGAAGTATCAGATGTACCATGTGATAAATGTGGTAGGATGATGGTAATAAAATATGGTAAGTATGGAAAATTTTTAGCTTGTCCGGGGTATCCGGAATGTCAGAATGCAAAACCTATTGTTGAAATAATAGATGTGCCTTGTCCTAAATGTAAAGCAGCAGTTCAAATGAGAAAAACAAAGAAAAGACGTAATTACTATATATGTGAGAACAATCCTTCAAGCTGTGACTATATATCATGGAACAAGCCAAAGCAAGGAGAAATATATGTTGAAAACGTAGGAGATAAGTCAGAAATAGAAAAAGAAACAACAACTAAGAGGGTACAAAAATCTGGTAAAAAGAAAACAACAAAAACAAAAAAAGCTAAGAAATAAATAGAGGTAATAAATAACACTAAAATTTAATATTTTAGTGTTATTTTTGTATCCTAAATGTAATGAGCCTGTAATTGAATAAGGAAAACTTAAAAGGTATAATAAACAAAATGGGGTAATAGATTAAAAAGGAGTTATTATGGCAGAAGAGCCAGAAAAACCAAGGAGAATTGTCAGACGTAAATCAGAAGGAACATTAGAAGACACGATAGAACAAATTAGTAGAGATAGAAATCAACCTACCTCTGATTTGCAAGCTATAAATAGAACAATAGAACAAGAGATGGCAGAAGGAAATCAGCCTATCTCTAATTTGGAAGCTTTGGAAAATTTAAGTAGAGAAATTACAGTAGATATAATTGATAATGAGATTGATGAAAATCCAGAACTTAGCGAACTAAAAGAGTTGTTAAGAAACCCTGTTTATACAAGTCTTTCAAGTAGTAAAACAAGAACACAAATAATTGAGGATTATCTAAATAGTAATAAAGGAGCTACAACAATAAATGTTGATTTTCTTAAAAATATAGCAACTAGTATGATACAAGAAGCTAATGAAGAATTAGGTGGAGAAATATTTGCAAGAAATGGCTCTATAAATGCAGAAAATGACGCAAGAAGAAGAGAAGGACTAGAATTGGGATTGAGTCAAGATCAACAGAAAAATGATTTTGAAGATATGATTAAATCCCTTATAACAAGTAGTGCACAAGCTAATATATATGCTGATATTATGAATAGTAAATATTTTGATCCAAATGATAAAGAAAGAATGAATAGAATTGCTAAGAATATAGATTTGGGTATAGATGATGTTGAAGCTATGTATGCTGAAATAGATAACTGTTTAGTATATACAAACATAGAGAGTGACGAAGAAATTGAGTTTATTCAAACTGGTATTAATTTATCAGCAAGTTCTGATATAAATGAACAACAAAGATTATTAGAAAAAATAAAAGAACAATTAGAAAAAGGTGAAGACTGGGCAGAAAAATATGCAGAAAATATTGTTGATGAAAATGGAGATATTACGATAGTTTCAGTAAAAATATTTGCAGCCGATTGGGTAGATCAAAGAAATTTTGAAGATATGGCAACAGAATATTTGCAATTCGCTGATAAAGGTCATATGGCTTTTAAAGACTTGGGGATAACTAAAAAAGATTCGGAAAATCCAGAAAAACAAGAAGATATATATGGTATAGAAGATAAAAAAAAGTTATTAAAATTATTATGGAGAGCAAATGATAAGAATAATGCTAGAACAACAAAATGGGCTAAAACACTAGTAGATAAATTTGGTCTAAACGATGATCTTTTAGAAAATGGAGAGATTTCTGATGAATATATAAAAAATATGTATAGATCTTTATTAGATGAATATACAAGTGGTGAAAAATTAGAAGAATTATTAAATAATAGTGACTATAGTATTCTTAATAGAGAAGCAACAGAGAAAAATTTTAAAAATATAAGTGAAGCTATTAGTGATGAAAGAAAAAAAGGCATAAGTAATAAAGACTATGGAACTCCGGAGAAGATAAGAAAAATAAGAGCAATTATGGAATCGTCAAGAAAATTCCAAGAAATGGAAAAAAATATAAGTGAAGATGAAAAAAATAATGCTAAAATTGTAGAGGAGAATGCGCAAGATTTAGAAATTTTCGAACAATTTGATAGAATTGACTTTTCGAAAGAAGAAAATAGGTTAAAGTTTTTACTAGAGTATACAAAATTTAAAGAAGGTAATGAAAGTGATAAAAAGAATTTAACAGAAAAAGATAATAACGGAAAACAAGTATTAGTTATGGAAAAATATATGAGATATAGGAGAAAACATTTTGGTAAATATATAAAAAAATATACTGAAATTAACGAAGATTTAATAGAAAAAGAAATAAAAGAAGCTGAGAAAAAATCAATAATTGAAGATAATGATATAAATATTAAGATAAAAGACAGTGCTGCAGAAATTTTAAAAAAGAGTGAAAATAAATATATAACAAAAAAGATTTCTAATGGCAAAGTAGTTGATACAATTAAAAATGCGGAAGAATATACATTTTTTAAAACACAAAAAGATGTAGAACTTTTGAAACTTTGCTATGAACTAGAAATAAAACCTGAAGAAGATAAAGATAATATTTTAGCACAGATAAAAGAATTATCTAAAGACACTAAATATAAAGATAAATTTAAAGGAAAAATTACACCTGATAAAGTTAAAGAATTTACAGCTGATTGGGAGGAACAAAGAAACAAACAAGATATAGGGATTAAACTATTAGAATTTTATGATAAGTCAAAAAAAGGTATAACATACGATGATTTAACACAACGTGATAGAGAAAGGTTAATAGAAACATTATGGAGAGCAAATGATCCTAGAGATAAAGAATCAACAGAAATAGCCAAAAGAGTGGCGATGAATATTGGATTGGTAAAACTTTTTGATAAAAAAGGAGAATTGTCTGATGAATATATAAAAAATATATTTAGTTCATTTTTAGAAAAAAAAGTATCAGATCAAGAATTGGAAGATATATTAAACAGGAATGATTATGAAATTAATGGGACAGAGAAATCAATAGAAGAATCGATACAATGTTTAGAAGAGATTAGAAAAAAAATGGAAGCAGTTAAGGATATGCCTGATTTCAATAATTTTGATGCAAGTCAAACAAAAGAAAGAATGAAAGAAGTTGCTGAAAGAAAGTATAAAGGAGATTTAACAGATGCTGAAAAAGCAAAAAGAGGGACAAAATTAACAAATACAGAACGTGTTATTTTTGAGAAAGTTGAAAGACTACTTGATTTTTCTGATGAAAAAAATCAATATACTCTTTTATCTATGTATAGTAATTCATATGCTTTAAAGGAAAGAGCAAAAGAAAGGAAGTCTACTAGAGAGATTAAGTACAATTGTTTAAAACAAAAAGAGATTATTAAGAAATATATAGTTATGAATCCGCAATATTTTGGGAAATTCATAAAAAATGGCAATGAGGTTGATTTAGACTTAATAAATGCTGAACTAGAAAACCAAGACGAAAAAGAGTTAAGAAAAGCATATAAAAATATAAGAACAGAATTAAGAAGTGTTACTGAAATAGAAATAGAAATAATGGGAAAAGATCCAGAAAATATTATAAATCCAAATGAGCAAAAAAAGGTATATAGTGGGCTTTCATTTGAAACCATTGCAAAAGATACGGAGTATGCGTGGATTAGTGAACAGAATGATAAAGATTTAATATTGAATTGCTATAAATTACTAGAAGCAGAAAAAAGAGCTAGAACAAAAGGCATTTCTGAAGAAGAAAAAGAGTCGATTGAAAAAGGAAAGCAAGAAATTATTAAAAAAATAGATATATTAAGTAAAGATTCAAAATATAAAGATAATATTAAAAGAGATACAGAAGGAAATGTTACAGTAGAAGGAATTGTTAGCTTTAGAAAAGACTGGGAAAGAAGAAAAAACAATCAAAGTATTGATAAAAAAATGAAAGACTTTAATGAAGAGAAATACAGTGATAAAAAATTTGACGACTTATCAAAAGATGATAAAAAACTATTATTAGAAACTTTATGGAGAGCAACTGATCCACAAAGAAGAGAAAAGCACAAAGATGCTAATAATCTTGCGGAAAGATTTGGATTAGTACAGCGGTAATAATAGAATAGACGACAAAATGATAAAAAAAGCATATGAGAATCTCTTGCCAGAAGAAAAGAAAGAAGATACGGAAAAACTATTAGATCGAATTGACTATAATGATAGAAATATAGACACAGTATTGAAAAACATAAATGATATGCCAATAAATAGTATAACTGAAGCGGCTAAAGAGGCAGATGATATAAATAAGTTAAAAGATAAGTTTAAAATTGCCAAGCTAACAGAAAAAGTTAAAAGCATTGTTGTAACTAAGGTAGCGAGAGAAAGAGTTGCCGATATAAGAAATAAAACAATAAAAATTGGAAATATACAAACGTTATCAAAAAGATTTAAGTTAGTAGAAGTGAGAGAACACATACCAGCAAAAAGTAACGATACAGTAACTAAAGCAGAAGAAAATAAAACACATGAGGCACCAAGTATAGAAACACCTAAAGTAGAAAAACAAAGAATGGAAGTGAAAAAGACTGAACCAGTATCAACAATAATTCAGAAGATGTCTGAATCGCTTAAGCCACCAACAGTAGAACCAAGAGAAGAAGGAACATGTAAAGATGATACACCTATAAATAGAAGTGAGCCTAGAAGTGGTAATAGAGGAATACTAGATAATAATGTTGTAAGAAACACTATTGATATAGCAACAGATGTAGCAAAAAAAGCAGTAGAAATATCAAAAGATGTAATAGGGAAAGTTAGTGATATTGTTAAAACCGCTATAGAACAAGGTAAAATAAAGAAACTTGAAGCAGGAAAACAGACTGCAGATAATCAACCTACTGTAGTTGCAAATTCGAGTAGTGGTGCTACACCAAAAACCAGTAGTATATTAGTGGAAAATATGGATGTAGATCATGATGAGTTAGAAGAAAATGTGGAAAAACTTCAACGAGGAAAAGACAAAAGAAGAGGAGAAGCTCCAGAGCAAAGGAGAGCTGTTGCTAATGCTTCTGATGGAAGAGTAGATCAAGGTAAGGAAGAATATTAATGAAAAAAGTAATAGTAATAGGTGGAGGGCTGGCAGGAACAGAGTCAGCTCTTCAATTATCTAAAAGAGGAATAAAAGTTGATTTATATGAAATGAAACCAAATAAATTTTCAGATGCACATACAAATAAAAACCTAGCAGAAATTGTTTGTAGTAATTCTTTTAAATCAAACTTAATAACAACTGCTTGTGGGCTGTTAAAAGAAGAATTAAGAATATTAGGAAGCGAACTTATTAAAGTTGCTGATGAAGTGAAAGTTCCAGCAGGACAGGCGTTAGCAGTAGACAGAGAAAAGTTTGCAGAAGAAGTAACAAAAAAAGTAGAAGATGATAAAAATATAAACTTAATTAGAAAAGAAATTACCAAAATACAAAAAGATGAAATTTGTATAATCGCATCAGGTCCATTAACTTCAGAAAAATTATCAGAAGAAATATCAAGAATAACTGGTGAAGATAAATTGTTTTTCTATGATGCAGCATCACCTATTATTGAAAAAGACACAATTGACATGAATATTGGATTCTTTGGAGATAGATATGGAAAAGGAGATAGCTCATATATAAATTTACCAATGAACAAAGAAGAATATTTATTATTCTACAGAAATCTCATAAATGCAGAAGTGGCAAATCTTCATGAATTTGAAAAAAAAGAGATATTTGAAGGCTGTATACCAATAGAAGTTATGGCAAAAAGAGGAGAAGATACTTTAAGATTTGGACCATTAAAACCAGTTGGATTTAAAGACCCAAGAACAAATGAAAGGCCATATGCAATTGTTCAACTAAGACAAGATAATAAAGATGGAACATTATTTAATATGGTAGGATTTCAAACAAACCTAAAATTTAAAGAACAAAAAAGAGTATTCTCCCTTATACCAGGTCTTAAAAATGCAGATTTTATAAAATATGGTGTAATGCATAGAAATACATATATAAATTCAACAAAGCTATTAGACAATACATATAGTTTAAAAAAGAACAATAATATATTTTTTGCAGGCCAAATAACAGGAGTAGAAGGATATGTTGAATCAATAGCTTCAGGCTTATTAGCAGGAATAAATGTAGCCAATATGATATTAGAGAAAGAAAAACTTGTTTTATCTAATATAACGATGATAGGAGCATTAACAGAGTATATATATACAGAAAATGATAAGTTCCAGCCAATGAATGCAAACTTTGGATTATTACCAGAACTAGAAGAAAAGGTGAAAGATAAAAAACTAAAATATGAAAAATTAGCTGAAAGATCAATACAAAAAATAAAGGATAATTAAATTATCCTTTATTTTTGTTATACTATATATTAATTTTAACGACCATCATCATTAAGATGTTTTTCTACTGCATCAAGTACTGTCTTTTTATCTTTATCAGATAAAGCATGTACTTGTTCGCTATTTTTAATTGATGAAGCTTGTTCAGTTTGTTTTTGTACTAATGTATCAATGTCAGTTGATATTATGTCATTTTTAGAAGTTAATCTAGCATTTTCAGATTTTAAAGTCTCTATATCAGCAAATTTATTTAATTTAGCTTCTGCTTCTGATTTTTTATCTTCATGTCCTGTAGTATCAGTAGCTAATAAGTCGTTTTTAAGCTGATCTAATTCATCATTTAATGATTTTACTTTAGCAGGGTCACTAACTCCACCTGAAGCTTCTAAAATTGCTTTATCATCTTCTAGAGAGCTTAAGTCACCTTCTAATGTTGCAGTATCAACTTTATCATATTTTAGATTACCCATATATGTTTTAGGTTTATTTAACCTCTTTTTAAAGAAGTTTCCAATTTTTTTGAAGAAACCAGAAGTTTTTGCTGGTATTGATGAAAAGAAACTTTTTAAACTGGCTATTGTATTATCTTTAGCTTGTAATAAAGCTAATAGCTTACTAGAATGAGTTTTGTATGTTGTATATTCTGGAGATGCTATAAATCCATCAGAATTTAATTCACCATTAAACAATTTATTTTCTATTTCACGTAAATCGGTGTTTGCAGTATGTAAGTCTTCTAAAGTTTTTAAAGTATCTGTTTCTCCTTCAGGAATATTTCCTTTTGCTTGTTCAAATTTTAAATTAGGGTCTTCTGTATAAATACTATCTAGAGATTCTCCGTTTTTTATTCTCTCTCTTAATTCTACATTTAAGAAATTATGCCAATCTTTAGTAGAAAGCTTAATTCCATTTATTTCGATATCGCTTAAATTGTTAGAAGCGTTATTATACTCATCAAAAACTTTTTTGAAATCATCTTCAGTGCAATTTCCGTTTTTCAATTCTTCTAATGCTTTTCTAAGTTCTAATTCTTTTTCCATAAAAACATAAAAAGTATCTTTTATATCTGTTGTAGAAGTATCTATACCATAAAGTGTTTCTAAATCTTTATCATCTAATTCTATGCCATTTTTATATAATAATTCTAGTTGTTCTGCTCTATCAAGTTCAGCTTCTTTGTCTGAAATCTCTTGTTCTTTATCTGCAATAGCAGCAGAAGTATCAACTGTTTTTAATTCATCATTTATTTCATCAATACGAACCATTTTATCATGTATTACTATTAGTTCTGCATTAGCTTGATCATATGCATTTTGTACAGCATCTTTATCAACACCATATAATTCTATTTCGTTTGTATTAATTATATTATTGTTTTCTTGAATTTTAACATTATTGTCATTTAATTCAGTATTTAAAGTATCTATTTGAGGTGTATAATCTGTTTTTGCTTGAACTCCATATTCTTTAGATCTTTGTAATAAATCCATAACATGTGTATGTGATTCAGTTAATTTATCTGTTATAAAGTCAAATGATGATATTTTTGCTTTTAATGTAGGAAAGCCACCATATGTTGCTAAATTATATAATTCCTTATTTATATCATAGTCAATACCTTTTGGAATGTGTTTTTTAAATTCACTATTTAATTGTTTACGAACTTTTGAAAGTTCAGAAGAAGCTTTATTTAATGCAGCAACGTTCTCTTTAGACCTGCCACTTATTTTTGTTTCTTCATGAGCTTTATCATATTCTCCCATAGCGGTTTTGAATGTATCCAAAATACCAGATAAAGAAGGATCGTTTTTAATTTTATCTTCTAAATCTGTAAGTAAAGTTTCATATTCTGTTTTTTCTGTACTTACTTTTGATTTTTCAATAGAATACTGAGCTATAAAGTTCTTCTGTAAATAATCATTTATGTTTGCATCTTGTCCTAATGATTGAATTATTGAATCCATTTGATTATTATTTTCTTTTAATGCATTTTCTAAAGTAGTTTCTTTAACTGCTAAATCTTCTGCTTTTTTAGTATTTTCTTCTATTTGTTTTTTAGCAGCTTCTAGCTTGCTTGAAGAATCTGTTAATACAGTCTCTTCTTCAGGACTTCTAGAATCTAAACCATTTAAATCATCAACAATACGTTGACGAGATTCTATTTCTTTATTTAATTTGTCTATTTCATCTTGTGGTAGTAAATTTTCTTTCTCTTCAGGAATGCTTGAAAGATCTTCTTTACATTTTTTTGTTGATTCAGCTAATGTTTCCATTGTCTTCATAATTTCGTCTAAAGCCATTTCTTTATTTTCATCCATATTTTTTTTCACTTAATTTTAAATTAAGCTTTAACCTCCTTAAAATTTTAATAATATTTTTGACTTTTAATTATTCTTCGGTTTTATTTGTTTCCTTTTCTGCATCAATTCTTGCAAGCATTGACACAGTATCAACTTTATTTTGTATTACTTTGTCTAGTAATTCTTTACCTTTTTTATTTAATTCCTTATCCATAAATATATTAATCTTAAATAACGTTAAAGTTACTAAAGATTTCCTCCTTTCGCAAAAAATGACATTTCTGTCAAAATATAAAATATCTATATTCTATTATAGTATAAAAAAGGCCTAATGTCAAGAAATAATTCGAAAATATCATGCATTATGTAAATAAAAACATTGAAATTTAAAATCTATAAAAAGTCACGAAAGTAACAGAAATGATACAAAAATGATACAAAAATAATACAAAGTGATTTTTAGGGGCATAAAATTTGAAATTTTATGTAAATTGTGGTATAATTAATATACGCTAAACAAAATATAATTAAAGAAAGAGGTACTTTTATGAGCGAAAGAAACAACAGCAGCAAGAAAAACGAAGGACGGTTTGGCAAACTATTTAGGAGGTATATAGTCCACCCACTGATGCTAATAATAATTATTATTGGAATTGGCATTGTGGCCTGGCTATTATCCCTTATAGGGGACAGCGTTGGAAAGGTCATTGGCGGCATATGGAGCGCAGTAAAAAGCGGATGGTATCTGATACCGTTAACTTTAATCTTCGCCCTCCTGGCAGACCTACTAATGAAACCTCTCTTGAGCCGTCTCCTGGGCCAAAAACCTCCAGTTAAGCGAGACCGTGGCGGCGATGAAGACTAAAAATAACCTGTCTTTACCCTCAGAGGGGAAATTCCCTCCGGGGGGTTTCTCTTTTTTAAGGGTTTTTATTGAAAATCATGTAAAATAATGATAAAGTTTACATGATATATAAAGAGGAGTTTTGGGATGAAAGAGAAAAAATTTGTAATAACAGAGAAAAATGTTGAAACTTACGTGAAAAATATTTCATTATGGATTAAAAAGAATGTCAAAAGTGCAAACAGTAATGGAGTTGTACTTGGGTTAAGTGGTGGTATAGATAGTAGTGTTGTTGCAAGATTATGCCAAAAAGCAGATATTAAAGTACAATTAGTTATGATGCCATATGGAAACTCTACAAACAATTCAAAAAGTATGGAAGATGCAAAAGAGCTAATAAGTAAATTCAATTTTGAATTTCATATATTTGATATTAAACAAACAGTAGATAGTTTTTATATTAATGGAGAAAATAAAGAGGAAGTAAATCTTGCAAAAGCAAATATAAGACCTAGAGTAAGAATGACATATTTGTACCAATATGCACAATCCAATAATATGCTTGTTATTGGAACAAGTAATTTATCAGAAAGAACAGTTGGATATTTTACCAAATGGGGTGATGGGGCATGTGATTTAAATCCAATAGGCATGCTTACTAAAAAAGAAGTGTATGTTTTAGCTAGATATTTACAGATTCCTGATAGTATAATTAATAAACAACCATCAGCAGAGCTTTGGGAAGGTCAAACAGATGAACAGGAATTAGGTATATCCTATGAGCAAATAGATAATTTTATCTTAAGTGGAACATCTGGAGATGAAAATATTGATTCCCTAATAAAAAGTAAAAGTGAATTAGCAAAGCACAAACTGCAAGAAATTCCAGTTTTTTGTTGACAACAATATACAAAAATGATAAAATGTTTTACGCTAATGTAAACTTGCGTAAGGTTTGCATTAGCGTATATTTATTTTTAAGGAGGTGAAATTAAAAGAATGCCAACAATCAATCAGTTAGTAAGAAAAGGAAGACAAACATCACAAACAAAATCAACAGCTCCTGCATTACAGAAGGGATGGAACTCTAGAAATAAAAGACAAACAAATTCTAGATCACCACAAAAAAGAGGTGTATGCACAGTTGTAAAGACAGTTACCCCTAAAAAGCCAAATTCTGCTTTAAGAAAAGTAGCAAGGGTAAAGCTTTCAAATCAACAAGAAGTTACATCATATATCCCAGGTGTAGGACATAACTTACAAGAGCACAGTGTTGTACTAATTAGAGGTGGAAGGGTAAAAGACTTACCTGGTGTTAGATACCATATAATTAGAGGAACATTAGATACAGCTGGTGTTAAAGATAGAATGCAAGCTAGATCTAAATATGGTGCTAAAAAATCTAAAAAAGGATAGACAAAATTATTAAAATAATGCATATTAATAGAAATAATTATTCAACTTTAATGTTGAATTTAAAATAAATTAAATGATGCGTTATTACGTAAAGAGATGATATCTCTTTAAGAGTACCTTTAAGTAGTTATAAATTTTTAAACTGCTAAAAGACTTAAAAACAAAAATTAATAAGGAGGGAAGATATAGTGCCAAGAAAAGGATTTATATCAAAAAGAGAAATATTACCAGACCCGTTATATAATAGTAAAGTAGTTACAAAACTAATTAATAATATAATGTTAGATGGTAAAAAATCAATTGCTCAAGGAATTGTATATGATGCATTTAATATTATAAAGGAAAAAGAATCAAAGGATCCATTAGAAGTATTTGAAGCAGCTCTAGAAAATATTATGCCTGTACTTGAAGTTAAGGCAAGAAGAGTTGGTGGTGCAACATATCAGGTTCCATTAGAAATTAGACCAGAAAGAAGACAAACTTTAGGTTTAAGATGGTTAGTAGAATATGCTAGAAAAAGACATGAAAAAACAATGTCTGAAAAACTAGCAGGAGAAATAATAGATTCTATAAATGGAAACGGTGGAGCATTTAAGAAAAAAGAAGACACTCATAAAATGGCTGAAGCAAATAGAGCTTTTGCACATTACAAATGGTAAAATTATAAGAAGGGAGAAATTTAAAGAAAATGTCAGGTAGAGAATACTCATTAGAAAAAACAAGAAATATAGGTATAATGGCACATATAGATGCAGGAAAAACCACTACTACAGAGAGAATACTTTTCTATACAGGTAAAACTCATAAGATAGGAGAAGTGCATGAAGGTGCAGCTACTATGGACTGGATGGAACAAGAACAAGAAAGAGGAATAACAATTACTTCTGCTGCTACAACATGCTTTTGGTTAGACCATAGAGTTAATATTATAGATACACCAGGACATGTTGACTTTACAGTTGAAGTAGAAAGATCTTTAAGAGTATTAGATGGTTCAGTTACAGTTATTTGTGCTAAGAGTGGAGTGCAACCACAATCTGAAACGGTTTGGAGACAGGCTAACAAATATAAAGTACCAAGAATGGTATATGTAAATAAAATGGATATGACTGGAGCAGACTTCTTAAATTGTGTTGATCAATTAAGAAACAGATTAAATGCAAATGCGATTCCTATTCAACTACCAATAGGAGCAGAAGATAATTTCAAAGGAATTGTCGACTTAGTTAACATGAAAGCTTTTATTCACAAAGATGATTTAGGAAAAGAAATAGAAGAAATTGATATACCAGCTGACTTATTAGAATTAGCAAACAAATATAGAGCAGAAATGATAGAAGCAGTTGCAGAACAAGATGATGAAATAATGATGAAATATTTAGACGGTGGAGAACTTACAGAAGAAGAAATAAAAAAAGGAATAAGAATTGGAACAATAAATAATAAGATGATACCAGTTTGTTGTGGTTCATCATATAAAAATAAAGGTGTTCAGGAATTATTAAATAGCATAGTAGAATATATGCCATCACCATTAGATGTAGAAGATATAAAAGGTGTTGATATAGAAGGAAATGAAGTTCAAAGAAAAACATCAGATTCAGAACATTTTGCAGCATTAGCATTTAAAATTGCTACAGATCCATTTGTTGGAAAATTGTGCTTTTTTAGAGTTTATTCAGGAATACTAGAGTCTGGTTCTACAGTGCTAAATGCAAATAAAGATAAAAAAGAAAGAATTGGTAGAATTCTACAAATGCATGCAAATCATAGACAAGACATTGATAAAGTATACTCTGGAGATATTGCAGCAGCAGTTGGATTAAAAGAAGTAGGAACAGGAGACACATTATGTGATATTAACCACCCTGTTATACTAGAATCAATGGATTTCCCAGAGCCAGTTATTGATATAGCAATAGAGCCAAAAGACAAAGCTGCTCAGGAAAAAATGGGAATAGCATTATCGAAACTTGCAGAAGAAGATCCAACATTTAAAACTTATACAAACCAAGAAACTGGTCAAACAGTTATTGCTGGTATGGGTGAGTTGCATTTAGAAATAATTGTTGATAGATTAAAAAGAGAATTTAAAGTTGAATGTAATGTAGGTAAACCACAAGTTGCATACAAAGAAACAATTAGAAATAAAGTAAAAGTAGAAGGAAAATTCATACGTCAATCTGGTGGTAGAGGACAATATGGTCATGTTTGGATAGAACTAGAACCATTAGAGCCAGGTTCAGGAATTCAATTTGAAAGTAAGATTGTTGGTGGTGTTGTTCCAAAAGAATATATTAAACCAACAGAAGAAGGAATTAGGGAAGCATCTGAAAGTGGAGTTCTTGCTGGATATCCAGTTATAGATTTCAAAGCTACATTAGTAGATGGAACTTATCATGATGTTGACTCATCAGAAATGGCATTTAAAATTGCTGGTTCTATGGCATTTAAAGAAGGATGTAGACAAGCGAAATCAGTTATATTAGAGCCTATAATGAGAGTTGAAATAACAGTACCTGAAAGTTATATGGGAGATGTTATTGGAGACATAAATTCAAGAAGAGGAAAGATGGAAGGAATGGAAGCAGTAAATGGTGCACAAGTAATAAAAGGATTTATTCCACTTTCTGAAATGTTTGGATATGCAACAGATTTACGTTCAAAAACTCAAGGTAGAGGAACATATGCAATGGAGCCATCTCATTATGAAGAAGTTCCAAAATCAGTTCTTGAAACTATAGTTGCAAACAGAGCAAAAAAAGAAGAATAAAATGTATTGATATAACTTATATAAAAATTATTCTACTAAAAAAAGAAATTAATAAAACTTACGGAAATAAAACTTTCCAACAAAAAACACTTGATTTTTTTATAACTATATTATAAAATGCAAATGTTAAGCAAGAGAATACATTTTGTATTCTGAAAAATAAATAAAAATAAAAAATAAATACATTGAGAGAAATCTCAAAATAAGGAGGAAAATTTAAAATGGCTAAAGCTAAATTTGAAAGAACAAAACCACATGTTAATATTGGTACTATTCGGACATGTTGACCATGGTAAAACAACAACAACAGCAGCTATTACTAAGTATTTAGGATTATTAGGTAATGCTGAATATACAGCATATGATAAAATTGATGGTGCTCCAGAAGAAAAAGCTAGAGGAATCACAATTAATACAGCTCACGTAGAATATGAGACAGCAAACAGACACTATGCACACGTTGACTGTCCAGGACACGCAGACTATGTAAAAAACATGATTACAGGTGCTGCTCAAATGGATGGAGCAATATTAGTAGTTTCTGCAGCAGATGGACCTATGCCTCAAACAAGAGAGCATATAGTTCTTGCTAGACAGGTTGGAGTTGAATATATTGTTGTTTATTTAAATAAATGCGATATGGTTGATGATCCAGAATTATTAGAATTAGTAGAAATGGAAGTTAGAGACTTACTTTCTAAATATGAGTTCCCTGGAGATACAACTCCAATTGTAAAAGGATCTTCATTAAAAGTATTAGAAAGTAAATCAACAGACCCAAATGCACCAGAATATGAATGTATGAAAGAATTAATGGAAGCAGTTGATAGCTTTATTCCAACACCAGAAAGACCAATTGATCAACCATTCTTAATGTCTGTTGAAGACACAATGACTATTACAGGTCGTGGAACAGTTGTTACAGGAAGAATTGAAAGAGGAGTAGCAAAAGTTGGAGATGAAGTTGAAATAGTTGGATTAACTACAGAAAGAAAGAAAACTACTATTACAGGACTTGAAATGTTTAGAAAATCTCTTGATCAAGCAGAAGCTGGAGATAATGCAGGAGCATTATTGAGAGGAGTGCAAAGAGAAGAAATAGAAAGAGGTCAGGTAATTTGTAAACCAGGAACAATAAATCCACATACAAAATTCAAAGCAGAGGTATATATATTAACTAAAGAAGAAGGTGGACGTCATACACCATTCTTTAATGGATATAGACCACAATTCTATTTCAGAACAACAGACGTTACAGGTGTAGTTGAACTTCCTACAGGAACAGAAATGGTAATGCCAGGTGACAATGTTGCTATGACAATAGAATTAATAACACCAATAGCTATTGAAAAAGGACTAAGATTTGCTATCCGTGAGGGTGGTAGAACAGTAGGATCTGGAGTAGTTTCAGACATATTAAGTTAATATAAAAGTTAAATAAAAAGATAGACTTTTTAAAGTCTATTTTTTTTAGTCATTTATTCGAAAGATATTGATAAGGAAATTTTAAAACTGACCAACAAGTCAAAAAAGGATAATAGTTTTTTAAAACTATTGATTTTTACTTTAAGAAAACGTACAATGATATTGATAAATTTGAAAAGTGAATTTACTATTGAAAAGAAGGTGTGGTGAGAAAATGAAGATACTACTAGATGCCATGGGTGGAGATAATGCCCCAGATGCAAACATAAAAGGTGCAGTAAGAGCTTCAAAAGAAATTGAATCTGAAATAATTCTTATAGGAAATAAAGATATTATAAATGCAAAAGTAAAAGAATTTTATAAAAAAAACCAAATAGAAGATGTAGCAAAAAATATAACTATAAAACATGCTACTCAAGCAATAGAAATGGAAGAGATTCCAACAGTTGCAATAAAACAAAAGAAAGACTCATCTATGGTTGTTGGGTTTAAAATGCTAAAAGAAGGAGAAGGAGATGTTTTGATATCTGCTGGAAACTCTGGTGCACTATTAACAGGAGCAACATTACTTGTAGGAAGAATAAAAGGAATAGATAGACCTGCAATATCTCCAATATTGCCGGCGTATAAGAAAAAAACAGGAGTAATGTTAACAGATGCTGGAGCTAATACGAATTGTAAGCCAATTAATTTATTGCAGTTTGCAAAACTTGCATCAGTGTATTTGAAAAATTCAGTTGGAGTTGAAAATCCAAAGGTTGGATTATTAAATATAGGAACAGAAGAAACAAAAGGTAATGATTTAACAAAAGAGACATATCAATTATTAAAAGAGAAATCAGTTGAGTATGGAATTAATTTTGCTGGAAATATAGAAGGAAGAGAAGCTTTTGACGGTGATATAGATATTATATTAACAGATGGATTTACTGGAAATGTATTTTTAAAAACAGTTGAAGGAATGGGTAAACTTGTTAAAAAAACACTTATAGATAGCTTAACTAAAAATATATTAGCTTTAATAGGAACAATACCAAGCTTGCCAGCAATTTTAAGATTCAAAAAAATGACAGACTATAAAGAATATGGTGGTGCATTATTTTTAGGAGTGAAAAAACCTGTAGTAAAAGCACATGGGAGTAGTGATGAGTATTTATTTTATTTCACTATAAAACAAGCAGAAGGCTTTGCTAAAAGCAAAGCTGTAGAAAAAATGATAGAAGAATTTGAAACAGAAAAAAACAATGTAGAAATTTTATAATAAAATGCTTGACATTTTTATAAACATATAATAAAACTAATCTATAAAAGATTAGAAACTTGAACAAAGGAGGTGTAGCTTACTATGAATATAGAAGAAATTTTTGAAAAGGTAAAAGCAATAATTGTTGAACAACTAGGAGTAGCCGATACAGCAGTTTTATCAGAGGCATCTTTCATAGATGATTTAGGAGCTGATTCATTAGACATAGTGGAACTAGTTATGGCTCTGGAAGAAGAGTTTGATATAGAAATTCCAGACTCTGATGCAGAAAAAGTGGTTACAGTTGGAGATGTAGTTGAGTATATCAAAGAGAATATTTAAAAAATAAATTGAAAGGTGAATAACCTTTCTTTTTTTATGAAATAATGAAGAAAAATGTGTTTTAGCTCATTTTTCTTAAAAGTACTTGTAAATTGCATGGAAAAAATATAAAATAGGGTATATCTAAATTTGAATAATATAGGAGGTGAGATTTAAATGAGAAAAGAGTTAAAAGATTTTGAAACAAGTATAGAATACTCTTTTAAGAATAAAGAGTTATTGAAAACAGCACTTACACACACTTCATATGCTTATGAAAATAAAGTGTGCAGTAATGAAAGATTAGAGTACTTAGGAGACAGTATTTTAGAATTTATAAGTAGCAAGTATATTTATGAGAACTATAAAGAATTATCAGAAGGAGAAATGACTAAAGTTAGAGCTTATGCAGTATGTGAGGACAACCTTTATAATATAGCTTTAAAGCATAATTTTAGTGATTTCTTATACCTTGGAAAAAGTGAAAGAGTCTCAGTAGGGAATAAAAAAGCAATGTTAGCAGATAGTGTAGAATCTGTAATTGCAGCATTGTTTTTAGACTCAGACATAGAAACAGCAGAAAAATTTATTATAAATAACATTAAAGAAGATATTATATATGCTAGTAAAAACGTTGGGACAAAAGACTATAAAACAGTATTACAAGAAAAATTACAGATGTCTGGAGAAGTAAGTATAAAGTATAATATAATAAATGAAGTTGGACCAGATCATGATAAAACATTTACAGCTGAAGTAGAATGTGAAGGGAAAAAACTAGCAATAGGAGTTGGAAGAAGTAAAAAAGAAGCAGAAATGCAAGCTGCTGAAAAAGCAATTAATTTACTAAATTAGATACTAGAAGATATTACTATAAATTGGAGGTTAGAATAATGAAGAAACAATATATAATTCCAATATTTGTACCGCACATGGGATGTGAAAATGAGTGTACATTTTGTAATCAAAAGAAAATAAGTGGTAAAACAAAAAACATCACAGAAAATGCTGTCAGAGATACAATAGAATATTATTTAAGTAACTTTAAAGAAAAGGACACATATAGAGAAGTTGCTTTTTATGGTGGTAGTTTTACAGGTATTGATGTTGAATTACAAAACAAGCTGTTAAATACAGTTTATGATTACATAAAAGAAAAGAAAATAGATGGAATAAGAATTTCAACAAGGCCAGACTATATTGATAAAAAGACATTAAAAAGACTTAAAAAATATAAAGTAAAAACAATTGAATTAGGAGTGCAGTCAACAAATAGCTATATATTAAAAAGATGTAAAAGAGGACATACATATGATGATGTGAAAAAAGCCTCAAAGCTGATTAAATGGTACGGATTTAATTTAGGACATCAAATGATGGTTGGGCTTCCAGAAAGTACAATGTTAGATGAACTAAACACAGCAAAAGATATAGCTAAATTAAAGCCTAGTATGATTAGAATATACCCGGTTTTAGTAATTAAAGGGACAGAATTAGAAAAAGAATATAAAAATGGTGCTTATGAGCCATTACAATTAGAACAAGCAGTAGAAAGATGTAAAGAACTGTGCTACTTTTTTGGAGAAAAGAAAATAAAAGTTATTAGGATAGGCCTTCAAAATTCAGATGAAATATCAGATCCGAAAAGAGAAAAAAGTGAGGTAGTAGCAGGTCCATATCATGAAACATTTAGACAATTGGTGGAATCTGGAATATATTATGATACAATAATTAACAAAATTAAGAAATTTAATACAAAAGTAAAAGAAGTTGAAATAATAGTAAATCCTCAAAATATAAATAATATTATAGGGTTTAAAAAAGAAAATATAAATAAATTAAAAGATATGTATGATGTTGATGTTTCGATAAAAGAAGATATAAAGTTACATCCGGAAAAAATAGAAGTTAAGGTTTTAAAAGAATACAAAGACTTTATTGATGATAAAGAAACTGTAAGTTCAAAGAAATAGGAAGTTTAAAGAAAGTATAAAATAAATAAAAATGCCTATACTACAGTATAGGTGTTTTTTTATGATAAAAAAAGAAAAAATAAAGGATATGTTTTTAATTGTGATTGGTTGTGCGGTAGCAGCACTTGGTACTGCCTGTTTCATGTTGCCAAATCAACTATCAAGTGGGGGATTTTCAGGAATTGCAACAATATTTTATTATTTCTATAATATGCCGATGGGAACAACAATTATTATACTAAATGTGCCTCTTCTGATTTTAGGATATTTTAAACTTGGAAAAAGATTTGTATTAAAAACATGTATTGCTATAATAATATATTCACAGTTTATAAATTTATTTGGACAGCTTAATCCATTTACTAACGATATGTTTTTAGCAAGTATATATGGTGGAATAATTATTGGAGTTGGTTTAGCATTGGTTTATAGGACAGGAACATCAACAGGAGGATCAGATTTAGTAGCATATATAACTCAGAATTATAAAAAGGAAATATCAATAAGTAATTTAATAATAATAGTAGATTCTATAGTTATTTCTTTAAATCTAATTGCTTTTAGAAAAATAGAAATAGGACTTTATTCAGTAATTAGTATTTATCTAATAAGTAAAATGATAGATATTGTTTTTGAGGGAATAAATTTTAGTAAAATGCTATATATAATATCAGATAAATATGAAGAAATAGAGAAAATTGTAACAATGGAACTAAAAAAAGGCGCTACAGGCTTTTATGGTAAAGGAATATATAATGGTACTGAAAAAACAATAATAATGTGTGTTTCAAAAAGAAGAAAAATTATGAAAATAAAAGAAATTGTACAAAAAATAGATGATAACTGTTTTATCATCATAACTGATGCAAGAGAAGTATATGGATTAGGATTTAAACAAGATTAAGTTTTTTTATGAGGTTTTATCACATATGTGTCTCCGACTATATAATCAATACTTGTATTGTATTTTCTTGCAAAAACTGATAAATGCTTAAGTGGGATTTTTTTCTTTCCATTTTCATACTGCAAGTATAAGTCTGCTTTAATTTCTAATAAATTTGCGACAGCTGTTAAACTCAAATTATTACATTCTCTTAATGTTTTTAACCTTTTACACATAATAAAAAATTCCCTTCTTAAATTATATAATGAATTTGAATTTATTATATAATTAGAAAAAAATTTTGACAATGACGTATTTATACAATATTACTTCTTTTTTGATATAGTAGGATATTTGTTTTGAATATCAGTATCACCAACTATATAGTCAATGCTAGTACCATATATTTTAGCAAGCATTCTTAATAAATCTACAGGCATATCTCTTTTGCCAGTTTCATATAGACTATACTGTGGTCTAGATATTTTTAATAGATTAGAAACATATTCTTGACTGAAATCATGATCTTCTCTTAAATCTTTTAATCGTCTTAGATACATAAAAACCTCGATAATTCCCTCTTTATTCCTTCTTTTTAAATTTTACCATGTATTCAAATAGATACTTAACATATGTATCTGTTTGAATACATATGCCTAAGCAGTCTTTAAAATATCATTATTTGCAAATTTCCATTGATTATTCGGTGTAAATATATTAAAATGATTAATAAGGATAGTGATATGAAGGAACAGACGTATATATTAACAAAACAAGAATCTTTTAATTTAGCGCATATTTTTGAATGTGGGCAATGTTTTAGATGGGAATATGATAAAGAAGATAAGAGCTACACAGGAGTAATTAAAAATGGTGTGATAAAGGTGAGAAAAGAAGGTGACTCAATAGTTTTTAAAGGTATTTGTGATTCGAACTTGAAAACTGTTGTAGATAATTACTTTGACCTAGAAACAGATTATACCAAGTATAAGAGGATTCTTTCTAAAGTTGATGAATATTTAAAACAAAGTATAAAGTTTGGCAGTGGGATACGTATTTTAAAACAAGATTTATGGGAATGTATAATTTCATTTATAATATCAGCAAATAACAATATTCCAAGAATTAAAAAAATAATAGATAGATTATCAGTTAATTATGGTGAAAAGATAGTATGGAATGATAAAGTGTACTATAAATTTCCAACTGTAGAAGCATTGTCAAAGGCTAGCGTTAAAGATTTAAGGAGTCTGGGGTTAGGATTTAGAGATATTAGAGTATATAATACTACAAAAAAGATTTTAGATAATCAAGTTAGTTTAGATAAACTTAAAAAAATTGACGATTCAGAATTGATTAGAAATGAGCTTTTAAAACTAGATGGTGTTGGGGAAAAAGTAGCAGATTGTATAATGCTGTTTGCATTAAAAAGAGTGGATGTGTTTCCAATAGATGTATGGGTTACGAAGATTATGAATAGATATTATATAAATAGTAAAGATGAGAAAAAGATAAATAAAAAAGAGATTAAGAGCTTAGCAGATGCGAAATTTAAAGGCTTATCAGGGATAGCACAACAATATCTGTTTTATTGGGAAAGAGAAAAAGATAAAACTCACATAGCTTAAGTTAAAGGAGGAAATAATGAGATACAAAAATAGAGGAAACTTTGGAACAATAGTATTATCTTTAATGATAATATTAATATTCTCGTTAACTACATATTTTTGTTTAGATATTTTTCAAATAATTGAAGTTCCAGAAAAATATAGTATATCAAGATGGATTAATTTAACAAGCGAAGAATTGATAGCTATAGATGCAATAGAAAAAATAATTCCAAATGCAGATGATATTGAAGAATCAATAATAGTAATATTAGACTCAAATAATTTAGATACATATCAGACTAGTGCTCCAACATTATATGATGTTGATAATGGGCAAAAACCAAGTGCAGTTTACTCAGATGATAAATTTTACTATAACCAGTTAGATCAATATGGAAAAATAATATATGATAAATTGCATGACAATAAGGAAGGATTAAAGACAGGTAGATATACAGCAGAGTTTGGAACTACTTTTGATAACTTATTACATGAAGATAATGGAAGTGATATTTTAAATAATGCATTTCAACTTTCTGTAAATGCGTTAACTTTTGATAATCCAGACATCTTCTATATAGATGTTACAAAAATGTATTTGTTAACAGAAATAACGACTACTATTTTTAAGAAGACATATAAAGTGTCTGTAGGATGTAATAATAATGTAAGTTATTTATCTAATGAATTTCCAACAGAAGCTAGTGTAAAAGAAGCTGAGTCAAAAATCGAAGAAATAAAATGGCGAGTTAAACACATGTCAGATTATGAAAGTGTGGAAAAAAGGATAAGAACAGTACATGACTATATGGTAGATATGGTAGATTATGATATAAGTGTTAGTAACCCCAATATATATAATATGTATGGTGCGTTAGTTAAAAACATTGCGGTTTGTGAAGGATATGCAAAAGCATTTAAGTATATAATGGATGATTTAAATATACCTTGTATAATTGTTTGTGGAGTTGCTAAAGACAAGGAAGGTAGAGTACAAAACCATGCATGGAACTATGTTAGAATAGACGGGCAGTGGTATGCTATAGATGTAACATGGGATGACCCGATTATTATAGGTAACGGAATAGTAAGAAAAGAAGTAAAATATGCATATTATTTAAGAGGTTCAGATAAATTTTTTGAAGATCATACAGAAGATGGAAATATTGTAGCAGATTCTAATTTTATATATCCAAAAATAAGTGTATCAGACTACAAATATTAATTATAGTAATATTAAAAATATATTAGGTGTAGAGGAAGTATGAAACTTAAAATAGTTTATGGTAGAAGCGGTAGCGGAAAAAGTAAATATATTTATGAAGAAGTAAAGAAAAATATTGATAGCAAAAATATATTTATTATTGTACCAGAACAAAGTAACCTTATAGCTGAAAAAAAGCTTTTTGAAATTACTGGAAAAGAAAGCTTAATAAATACTCAAGTTTTGACATTAAAAAGATGTGCATATCATGTTTCAAATGAAGTAGGTGGAATTAAAGAAGTACACTTATCAAAAGTTGGAAAAGATATGCTTATTTATGATTTGCTGATAAAAAATTCGGCAAATCTTCAATTTTTAGGAAAATCAGATAAGAATATAGATATTGTTGATAATATGTTTACAGAGTTTAAAAAACATAATGTAAAATTAGATGACTTATATAATGTGAAGATTGAAGATAAATATACAAAACTAAAACTTGATGATATAGTTAGTTTATATGAAAAATATGAAAAAAGATTAAAAAATAGATTTATTGATGAAAATGATTTATTAAATATATTAACAGAAAATATAGATAAATCTAATATGTTTGATAATTCACTAATATACATAGATGAATTTATGGGATTTACAGCTCAAGAATATGCTGTATTTGAAAAATTGATAACAAAATGTGATGAAATAACTGTAAGTATATGTACCGATAATATTGAAGAAAGTACAGATAAAGAAACAGATATATTTTTCTTTAATAAAAAATTTGCTAAAAAGTTAATAGATATTGCAAAAAAGAATAAATGTGATATAGAAAAAATACAATTAAAAGAACAGTATAGATTTAAAAATGAAGAACTTAAGTTTCTAGAAAAAAATATATATGGTGGAGATGGAAAACTAAAGAAGGATATAGAGAATGTAAAAATATTCTTAGCCAGTAATCCATATGAAGAACTAGAGTATGTGGCTAGAAATATATATGAGTTAGTAAAACAAAATGGATATAAGTATAATGAGATTGGAATAATTACACAAGATATAGGGTACTATTCAGAATATGCTAAGACTACTTTTTTGAAATATGATATACCATTATTTATAGATGAGAAGAAAACATTAAACCAAAATATATTAATAAAATTCATATTAAGCTTAATGGATATATTTGCAGAGAACTGGTCATTCGATTCTGTATTTAATTATTTGAAAACTGGATTATTAGAAATTTCAAAAGATGATTTGTATGAATTAGAAAATTATTGCAGAAAATGGGGGATAAGAGGAACTAGATGGTATAATGAAGAATTTACTTTTGAACCTGCAAATGAAAAACAAGAAAAACTTGAAGCTTTAAGAAAGCAACTAGTAGAGCCATTAATAAATTTCAAAAAAAATGTATCGGAAAACAAGACAGTAGAAGAAATAACAAAAGAGATTTATAAATTCCTTATAAAAAACAATATTAATAAAAGACTAGATGAGAAAATAAAAGAGTTAAATAATCATCAGATTTCTGACGAATATAATACAAGTTATAAAGTTCTAATAAGTATTTTAGATGAATTAGTTTTAATATTTAAAGATGAGAAAATTACTTTTGATAGATACAAAGAAATATTACAAGTTGGATTAAATACAAGTGAGATTGGAGAAATTCCAGCAACTTTAGATCAGGTTATATTAGGAAATGTAGAAAGAACAAGAAATAATAATATAAAGGCAGTTTTTGTAATTGGCATGAATGATGGAAATTTCCCTAGAAGTAGTAAAATAGAAGGATATTTAAATGATAATGATAGAGAAATACTTGCTTCTTCCGGAATAGAGCTAGCGAAAACATCAATTGAAAACTTGTATGAAGAGGAATTTAATATTTATAGAACATTAAGTATGCCAGAAGAAAAGTTGTTTTTATTATATTGTACATCAGATAAAGAATGTAGGCAGTTAAGACCTTCAGTATTAGTAAAAAGGATAAAAAGACTATTTGATAATATTAGTGAAGAAAGAAATATAGTATATGATATTACAAATGAAAAAGTTACTTTTGAGGATCTTATTAATATGTATAAAAGTTATTTAGATGGAGAAGAAATCTCTGATGAATGGAAAGATGTTTTAAGATATTTCTATAAAAAAGATAAGAGTAGCTTTGTAAATGCAATATCTGGAATATATTATACAAATAAGGCAGAAGATATAACAAAAGAAAACATAAGCAGACTATATGGAGATAAACTGCATACTAGTGTTTCAAAATTAGAAAACTATAGAAAATGTCCATTTTCATTCCATTTAACATATGGATTGAAATTAAGAGAAAAAGAAAATCTAAAAATAGAAGCTCTAGATACAGGACTATTTATGCATGATGTTATAGACGAATTCTTTAAAAAAATAGATGAAGAAAATCTAAATGTTAAACAAGTTAATCAGAGTAAAATACAAGAAGTTGTTGATAAAATAATAGATGAGTTATTGCAATCTAGTAAAAATTATACTTTTTCTAGTTCAGCTAAATTTAAATTGCTTGCAAAAAGGCTAAAGAAAGTTGTTACTAAATCAATAGAATACATAGTATATACACTAAAATACAGTGATTTTGAGATATTAGGACATGAGATTGAATTTAAATCAGAAGGAGAATTTAAACCTATAGAGATTACTTTAGAAGATGGAAAACATGTGCAAATTACAGGTAAAATAGATAGAGTGGATATAGCAAATGTAAATAACAATACATATGTAAGAATAATTGACTATAAATCATCAATAAAGAAAATAGACTTAAATGATGTTTTAGAAGGAATACAGATACAATTAATTACATATTTAGATGCAATTGACGAACAAAAAGATTTTAAACCGAGTGGAGTACTGTATTTAGGATTAATAGATAATGTAGTGAAATCAAATAGAAACTTATCAGAAGAGGAGATAGAAAAAGAGCTGCGTAAAAAATTAAAAATGACAGGTCTTGTTTTAGCAGACGTATCTGTTGTAAAATTAATGGATACTAAATTAGACAGTGGCTCATCTGATATAATACCAGTATATATTAATAACGAAGGTGAAATTAGTGAGAAGAAATCTAGTACTATAAATAAAGAAGGATTTGATGAACTACAAAAGCAAGTAAGAGAGGTTGTAAAAGAAATATCTAAAGAAATATTAAAAGGTAAAATTGATATTAAACCATATAATAAGAAAAAATATAATGCATGTGAGTATTGTAAATACAAATCAATATGTATGAGTTAGATAATGTAATTAGGAAAAGGAGATAATTATGAATGTAACAAGACCAACAATAATGGAAATAGATTTGAATGCATTTGAACATAATGTGAATGAAATCCAAAAGTATATTGGAAACGATATAAAAATAATGGCAATAATAAAAGCGAACGCATATGGAACTCAAATAAATACTTTGTTAGACATTGTAAACAAATTTGATATAGTTGGAGTTGCATTTGTTGATGAAGGAGTATTGTTAAGAGAGTTAGGGTATAAAAAAGAGATATTTGTATTAAATCAACCATATGAGAATGAAATAGAAAATATAGCGAAATATAACCTAACAGTTGGAATTAGCTCAAGTAATTTTGTGGATAGTTTAGGCAAAAATATTAATAATTTTAATGTTCATATAGAAATTGGAACAGGGATGGGAAGGACAGGAATAAACCCATACAAAGTTAAAGAATATATAGAAAAGGTAAAAGAGTATAGTAATATAAAAGTTGATGGAATTTATACACACTTATCTTCAGCAGATATAGATAAAGAATATACAGAAAAACAACTATATTCATTTGAGATTGCAGTAAAAGAAGCAAAAGAAATATTAGGAAATTTAAAATATATTCATGCTGGTGCTTCAAATGGGATTCTTTATTTCAAAGAAAGTCACTATAATTTAGTAAGACCAGGAATTATATTATATGGATATAAATCAGCTATAGATACTTATGATTATATTAATATAAAGCCAGTTGCAAAGCTGAAATCAAAAATAACGTTATTAAAAACTGTAAAAGAAAATACTAGTATAGGTTATGGAAGAAGCTTTGTTACAAATCGAGAAACAAAAGTTGCTACAATACCAATAGGGTATGCAGATGGTTTTAGAAGGAGTAACTCAAATAAAGGATATGTTTTAATAAATGGAAAAAAGGCTTCAGTTATAGGGAATGTTTGCATGGACTCAATTATGGTGGATGTGACTGATATAGAAGAGATAAAACTTTGGGATGATGTATATATATGGGATAATGAAAATATAACAGTAGAAGAAATAGCAGAAATTAATGAAACTATTAATCATGAGATACTAAGTACAATTTCATATAGGGTACCAAGGAGGTTTATATAATATATGGTTGATTTTTCAAATGAGAATATACTACATGTAAAAACAGAAGAAATAGAATATATTCAGTTTAAGAAACTACTTGAATATGGGATTCCTAATGCATATACTTTAAGAGGTGATAATATAGATTTTAGTGGTGATTCTGAAAATGAAGAAAGTAGCTACAAAAAGATATGTGATGAGCTTAAAATAGGTGTTGATACTCTTTTAAAACCATGTCAATCTCATACAAGTGTAGTTAAATGCATAAATAAAGTTATTAAAATAGAAGACCTTAAAAATATTGATGGGTTAATAACAAATACTAAGAATATATCACTCACAACTAAAAATGCTGACTGTATATTGTTTTTAATATATGATCCAGTAAAAAGAGTAATAGCAAATGTGCATTCAGGATGGAAAGGAACATTTAAAAAAATAATAGAAAAGGCAGTTGTTAAAATGATAACTCATTATAACTCAGACCCGAAAGATATAATATGTTGTATCTCTCCAAGTATACGCAAGTGTCACTTTGAGGTAGATGAAGACGTGAAAGAATTATATGAAAGCATTTTTGAATTTACAAAACAGTCCAAAGACTTTATAAGTGTTGGAGAAATTAAAGAAAATAAACAAAAATACCTTATAGATACAGTCCTTATAAATAAAATACTATTATTGAATTTAGGACTAAAAGAAGAAAATATAATAGATTGTAATATATGTAGCATGTGTAATTCAGACAAGATATATTCAGCAAGAGTAGAAGGCGAAAAGTATAAAAGGGCAACAGCAATTATTAGTTTGATTTAATATTATATGGAGTATTATATGAATAAAGAATTAGAAATTTTAAAAAAAGAAGTAATGAAATGTACTAAATGCGAACTATATCGAAATAGAACAAATACTGTATTTTCTGATGGACCAGAAGAGACGATAGTAATGTTTATAGGGGAAGGTCCTGGGGCAGACGAAGATAGAGAAGGCATACCATTTGTAGGAAAAGCAGGCCAGCTTATGAATAAAGCATTTATAGGACTGGGGATAGATAGACAAAAAGTATATATTGCTAATATTGTTAAATGTAGACCACCAGGGAATAGGACACCAGAAAAAGCAGAAGCAGATGCATGTCTAGATTATTTAAAGACACAGATTAAAGTAGTTAAGCCTAAAATAGTTGTCCTGTTAGGGAATACAGCATTAAAGAACATTTTAGGATATGAATATGGGATAACTTCTAGTAGAGGAAAATGGATAATAAAGAATGATATTAAATATATGCCAACATTTCATCCATCAGCACTGCTTAGAGATGAAAAAAAGAAAATAGAGTTTTGGAATGATTTGAAATTAGTTGTTGAAGAAATGAAATCTGGAAGAATAGAGGAATAAATGTGAAAAATATACTAAAGGCGATATGTTTAATTACAGGACTTGTATTGATATTAAATGGACTTATATGTATAGTAATAAGCTCAATTAATTTTGGAATAATAGCATCGATTTTAATGGGGATATTTGCTTTTCTAGTGTTTTTATTATTTGAAAAAATTGAAGAACTTATTAAAACCACTATTAAAGGGAAAGTACTATTTGTATTTTTTGCAATATGTTTAATGTTTTTCATTTTTACAGAATCAGTAATAATTTTTAGTAAAGTTAAGCTGTGTAATGAAGAACCTAATATAATTATAGTGTTAGGAGCAGGATTAAAAGGTGACAAAATTTCACTTACACTATATTATAGATTATTAAAAGGATTAGAGTATTTAGAGAAAAATCCAGATGCATACATAGTTGTTACAGGAGGTATGGGAGCAGGAGAGACGATTACAGAAGCAGAAGCAATGAAAGCATTTTTAATAAGAAATGGTGTAAGTGAAGAAAAGATAATATATGAAGATGAATCTACAAGTACTACAGAAAACTTCAAGTTTACAAAGAAACTATTAGATGAGAAATTTGAAGGTGAAGAATACGATGTTTGTTATACAACAAATAGTTTTCATGTTTATAGGGCAGGGAAAATTGCGGAAAGGCAAGGTCTTATAGCATATGGAATACCTGCTAGGGATGTATGGTATATGTCGCTAACAAATCATATAAGAGAATTTTTTGCTGTAGTGAAATGGTGGGCTTTTAGATATTAAAAGATAAAAAAAAAGAGCTTTTATGAAGTGAACTGTTTAGGGTTCGTTTCATTAAAGTTCTTTTGCTCTTATTCTTTCTTCGACAAGTAATTTAAATTTCCTGTAAAATGTTTTGATAAAATTAAGTCCAAACTTAAATTCTACAGTTAGAGATAATTCCTCTTGCACATCTAGGACTATAGGACCATTTTTTTCTATAAATTCTTGTTTAGATTCTAAAGCACTCATCATATCACAATAAAATTGGTTATAGAAATTGTTATTATCTGAATGAATAAGTACATTTTTAAAACTATATAATCTGTTTTGAAATTCTTTAATATCATCTAAAGTTTTTATTGTATTATATTCTGCATTAAAACAATCATTTATGATAATATTTTGTGTCTCAATTGTTTTTTCTAAGATAGAAGTCTTTAAAGAATTAAACTTAGAGTGTAATGATTTTAGTTTAGGGATACTGTTATCATATTCAGCTGAGAAATCTAATTCTTGTGCTGTTTGTGAAAGCAGTTCCTCATAACGCAGTATCAGATCAAAGTTATATTCTATACTATCATAGGTTTTTTCACTTGATTTGGCAATAAATGTATTTTTAAATACATCATTACTATATAAAGTACTATGAAAAAGTGGATATGAATCTGTAAAATACATCATTTCTTTAAGTAATGCTGTTTGTATAGGGTAGTAGTCAGGACTTGTTGTATCAAAATCCATATTATAGTATTTAACAGAATCTAATTGAGAATCTGTTGATAGAGAAGCCATCAGTTGGACAGCAGCCTCATTTATTGAAATCCCTATATTACGAGAGTCTTTTATATTATAAAGACCAAGTCTTAATAATTTTCCATTTCTATCCTTTAATTCTTGCATGAAATGTAAGCATTCATGAATAGCTAAAGTATTTAAATCAGATAGATTCAAATTTCTACTAAAGTATATAGAATTGTTTTTGTAAAAATATTTTGCAACATCTAAATCATTAGGCATATCAGCAACATACATGTTTAATCTAGCGATAGCTATAAATAAATCACGCTGTTCAATTTGATGCTCAGGAAAGGTAGCACAAATTTTCTCCGAAATATTTGATGCAATTTTATTTATTTCCAGAGTATTCAATTGCCTGATTACTCTAATTCCTTCCTTTTTTAAAGTAGAATTTATACTCATAAAAAAACTCCATTTAAAATCTTTTGTACATATACTTTATTATACAATTAAAAAAAGATAATAAACATATCAAGTTAGTTAAAAATGTATTACATTTATGTAACATACAAGAATGTAATCAAATGTAGTTAAATGTAATAAAAACTTAATATATACAGACATGAAGGCCCAAACCTGCAATTTCCGTAAAAAAAACAATGATACAAAACGGATGAAACGCTTGGCATGAGTGAATTTGCGCTTGCAAAAACAGTATGAAAGAACTATAATGTTTTTAAGTTTAAATTTTAATTAGAAATTAGAAAAACGTAAAGATAATTTCTAAATACGAAAGAGAGAAAATTGATGAGAAAGTTTAAAATTGCATGTGCTGGAATTTTTCTTAGTATACTTGTTTTTTCAAGTTCAGTTTTTGGAATTGAAGAAGATTTATTTGGTTCCATAGATATTAATTATTCAAACAGTTATATTGAATGGACAAATTTACCTGACGAAGAAAAAGAAGATACACTACAACCAAGAATGTATACTATAGAGATACCAGAAAAGATTTTAGAAAATTATAATACAGGAGAAAGAAAATCACCAAATATTATAAGAGATTTGCTATTAAGAATTGATGTGCCAAACAAGCTTGATTTTATATCTGCAAGCGTGTCAGATTCACAATATAATTTAAAAAATCGTATAAATATTGAAGTGAAGAACCAACAAGAAACAAGTCAGTGTTGGGCGTTTTCAATGTTAAGTGCAATGGAAACAAATATGGCTTTGACAAAAGGGCAGATAATGAAATTTTCTGAAAGGCATATGGATTATGCAACATCTAGAACATTTGCTAATGGTATTAATGAAAAAGGTGCTGCAAGAGAAATTGGTACTGGAGGATTACCTGTTAATGCGTTAGCATATTTAACAAATGGACAAGGAGCAGTTTTAGGAAGTGATATGCCATTTGAAAACAATGAAAATAAAATTAACTTAAGTGAAATAAATAAAAAAGCTCATACAGACGTAACAGGATATGCTGCACTACCTTCTATATTTAAAAAATATTCACAAGATGGAAGTGTGGAGTATACAAATGGAAATGAATATAAATATTCAGACACAGATGTAAAGTCTTTAAGAGATATAATAAAAAGTTATCTAATAAACCATGGTGCAATAGCCTCTATAACAGCAGCGAATTCTACACAATACTATAATAATTCATACATACAAGCATCAACAGCATATTTTTGTAATGATTCTTCAGTAACAAGAGATCATGCAGTAACTATTGTAGGATGGGATGATAATTATTCAAGAAATAATTTTAATCAAAATGCAAGACCACATAAAGATGGGGCATATATAGTATTGAATTCATACGGAACAGATGCATTTAATGATGGATATATATATATATCTTATGAAGATGTTTTGATTGAAACAGAATTATATGCCATAACAGACACATCAGAAATAGATTATGATAAATTATATCAGCATGATTTCTATGGCGGAGCAGTAGCAATAGGAACCACATCTACAGATACAGGATATTATGCAAATATATACAAAAGAGATGTTTCAAAACAAGAAATATTAACACATGTTGGAGTAACTATTCCTGATTATGTAAGATTAGAAATATATATTAATCCAAATGGAAGTATTACTTCATTGGGATCTTTAACAAAAATTGGAGAAACAGGTACATTAGAACCAGGATACTATAAGATTCCGGTTAATGAAACAAGATTACAAGGGAATACATTTGCAATAGTAGTAAAACAAGTATCTGAAAATGAAATTTTCTACTTTTCGTTAGAAGGAAATATTCCAGGTACAGTATATAGTGTTGCAGATTCTGAACCAGGACAAAGCTTAATCTCATTTGATGGATATAATTGGAATAGCGTTTCACAGTTAAGTATAGATGGAGTAGATATGACAAAATCTGATGTTTGCATAAAAGCTTTTGCAAATGATGCTGAAAAAGTTACGAAACCAGACCCCGAACCAGACCCAGATATGCAAGTAAGTCCATATGAGATAAATGGAGACTATATATGGAGAATTAACCATAGCACAAAAATAAATGATTTTCTAGGAAATATAGTAACAGAATTAGGAATAGAAATAGTATCAGAAAATGGAAGTATAGTTACAAATTATGAAGAATTGGTTCAAACAGGAATGATATTAAAATTATCTAATGATAGAGAATTTACACTAGTAGTTAGAGGGGATTTAAAATGTGATGGCAGAATAACTCTAACAGATTTATCACAATTAATACTACACTATGCTGAGCAAAAAGGCTTTATACTAACAGGGGCTAGGATTAAAGCAGCAGATATGAACTTTGATGGAAAAGTAAGCATAATAGATATATCGCAATTTTTAGTACTATATGGAAGCATAGACAGCTAGAAATTGTAACAGAATGTTAACTAAAATGTAATACAAATTTTATTGATTTTTACATATTAAGAAGTTATACTATAGAAAAGGAGTAATTCTAATGAAAAGTAAAATATTGAAGATTATAATAGTATTTATGTTATTAGTATTTATGTGTGCAACTGTAGTAAATGCGTTAAGTTTCACAGCGTCAATAACGCCAAGTAGTACAACAGTAGCAGAAGACACAGAATTTACAGTAACGGTGAAAGTATCAAATCTAGATGTTGGAACAAATGGAATTAATGCACTAGAAGGATTTTTAGATTATGATGATAAAGTATTTCAACCGATTACAGAATCAAATGTTGAAGGATTAAATGGTTGGACAGCAAATTTCTTTCCTGATAATAAAAAAGTAGTGTTAACCAAAAGCACTTTTACTAAAACAGAAGAGAATGTTTTCCAAGTAGTATTTAAAACTAAAAAGGATATAGCTGGATCTACAGGTGCAATATCATATAAGAATATAAAAGCATCAAACAGTGCTGATGAAATAACAGCAACAGACATTGCAACACAAATAACAGTTGGAACACCAGCAACGAATGTCCCAACAAATTCAACTAATAATAATACTAATAATACACCAGGTACTATTACACCTATAAATAACGCAAATAGTAATAATGCAAACAATAATGCTAATAATTCAAATAATACTAATAATAATGCTAATACAAATGGAGATAATAATATATCAGTATACAATAATAATATTGTTTCTAATGACACAGTATCAGATATCCCTAAAACAGGAGTTGAAGATACATTACTATACATAATATTCTCTATATTAGTTGTTGCATTCATATTTTATATAAAGTTTGAAAGAATAAATAAGGATATGTATAAAAAATAAAGATATATAGGAAAGAGGCGATTTTAAAGAATCGTCTTTTTTTGTGCAAAAAAATAATATATGCAATCACTTTTTATGTAAAATATTCATAATATGTAACATAAATATTATGAGGAGAGTGAATACATGTATAGATACATAATTAAAGGAGGAACTAGGATACAAGGAGAAGTGGATGTATCAGGTTCTAAAAATGCAAGCCTACCAATTCTAGCAGCAAGTATTTTAAATAATGGAATAACAAAGTTATACAATATACCAAATATAGATGATGTAAAAATAACCTTAGAAATATTAAGTGAATTAGGCTGTAAGATAGAAAATACAGAAAAAGCTACTATTATAGATTCAAGAAATATGACTAAAACTACTATACCAGATACACTGATGAGAAAGCTAAGGTCTTCTATTATAATAGCTGGAGCTATACTATCAAGATTTAAAGAGGTAAGTTTTACATATCCAGGTGGCTGTGAAATTGGTACAAGACCGATTGATTTACATTTGAATAATTTTAAGAAAATAGGTATAAAAATAAAAGAAAATACTAGTAATATTGAATGCAAATGTGATAGAATAGAAACGAATCAAATCCAGTTAGATATTCCAAGTGTTGGTGCAACAGAAAATATAATGTTAGCTTCAGTATTAGGTACACATGAGATAACTATAAAAAATGCAGCGATGGAACCAGAAATAGAAGATTTGGCTAACTTTTTAAATAAAATGGGAGCAAAAGTATATGGAGCAGGAACAAATATTATCAAAATAATAGGTGTAGAAAAACTAAGAGATGTTTCATATAAAATAATACCAGATAGAATAGAAGCTGGTACATTATTAATTGGAGTAGCATGTTGTTCTGGAAATATAGTTTTAAATAACGTAGTACCAAAGCATATAAGATCAATGTTATATAAATTAGCTGAATGTGGATGTGATATATATGAAGAAGAAAATAAGATACAGTTAAAATCATCAGGAAAGCTTATTGGAACAGAAATAAAAACAATGCCATATCCAGGGTTTCCTACAGATTTACAACCAATATTTGCTACATTATTGGCAACAGGCAAAGGAACATCAATAGTAACAGAAAATATATTTGAAAATAGATTTAAGTACATGCAAGAACTAAAAAGGATGGGAGCCAAGATTACTATAGAAGGAAGAACAGCAATAATAAAAGGTGTAAATAAATTACATGGAGCAGAAGTAGAAAGTACGGATTTAAGAGGAGGAGCTTCATTAGTAATAGCAGGAATAAGTGCTAAAGGAATAACTACAGTAAATAAAATTGAACATATATTAAGAGGTTATGAAGATTTAGATAAAAAATTTAATATATTAGGTGCTAATATTGTTAGAGAACAAGTTATATAAATTTTTAAAAGGGGAAAATAATTGTGGAGAATGAAGTAATTACGGAGAATGAAATAATTATTGAAGTTGGTGGGAAGAAATCCTCACCAAAAAGTAAAAAGCAAAAAAAGAAAAAGGCTGTAAATAAAACAGCCTCAAAAAATATAAAAAAGGTGGACAAGAATACCCAAAATTCTAAGTTGAAAAAAAATAATGTTAGAACATTTAATCAAGTAAAACATAAAAAAAACAAAAAAAGACTTAAAGTGCTTTTGATAGTAATATTAATAGTAATATCATTAATATTACTACTAAGTTCGAACTTGTTTAATATAAAAGAAATCATAGTAGAGAACAATCAGAAATTATCGTCTGATGAAATAATAAGTTTATCTAGGATTGAAAAAGATAAAAACATTTTTGCTATTAATAAATATATAAGCAGATATAATATAAAAGAAAATCCATATGTTGATACAGTTAATATAAAAAGAGTGTTGCCAAGTAAAATGAAAATTATAATAGAGGAAAGAGTACCGACATATATGTTAAATTATGCAGATAGTTATGTTTATATAAGTAAAGACGGATATATGATAGAGATATCTAATGAAAAATTAAATATACCGACATTATTAGGTACTGCTACAGACTTAAATGAAATAAAAATAGGTACTAAGTTAAGTATAGATGATTTGAAAACTATAAATACTGTTAATAATATTAAAGAAGTATCAAATAATCATGGTATTGGAAACTTAATCACATATATAGATATATCAGATACAAGGAACTATAAACTAATATTAGAATCAGAAGGTAAAACAGTTTATTTAGGAGATGGATCAGATTTAAATACAAGAATACTGTATTTAAAATCTATACTGGATGAAACAGATGGAGAACATGGAGAAATATTTTTAAATGTAGACATAAATACTGAAAAGGTACGTTTCAGAAAGACAACCTAAAAAATAGAGTATAGAATTAAGTAAAAAGGAGTGATTTAAAATTGAAAAAAGGATACATAGCAATTATTTTAGGTGTAACATGTTTATTACTTACAACAGGCATTTTTATTCAAGCAAAAACAGTTAGTAGCAATATAACAAAAGTAGGAAGAACAAAAATGGAAAATGAGTTAAGAGACAGTGCTTTAAAAGCAAAAGAAAAATATGATAATACATATAAAGATTTAGAAACAAAAGAAAAAGAACTTAATACTTACAGAGAAAAAGCTGCTTCAACAGATGAGAACTCTGGTTTATTAAGTACAATGTTAGATCAGTATAATTCATTACTTGGATATACAGAAATTGTTGGACCTGGAATAGTAGTGATTTTAGAAGATGCAGATAACAGTATAATAAAATTAAATCCATCAAGTTATGTAGTACATGATGGAGATTTAATAGAAGTTATAAATGCTTTGAAAAATGCAGGAGCAGAGGCAATATCAGTTAATGGCCAAAGAATAGTTAGTTTAACTGCTGTAACATGCGCAGGTAATATAATTACAATAAATGGACAAAAAGTAGGAACTCCATTTGTAATTAATGCAGTAGGTAGTACAGTAAGGTTATATGGTGCTTTAACAATGCCTGGTGGGTATCTAGAAACATTAAAAATAGATGGAATTAAAGTTTCAGTAGAACGAATAGAGAAAAGTACAATTTTAGTTCCAAAATATAGTGGTGTATACAAATTTGATTTTGCAGCTAACGTAGAATAGGGGTGAAAAATAATGAGAAATGTAAAAGGAAAAGTAACAATAATAATATCTGTAGGATTAGCATCTTTAGTGTTATCAATGGTAATGTTTATGCAGTTTAAAACAGTAGAAAGAACAGATATACTAGCTATAGAAACAATGAGAGAAACAGAACTAAGAGCAGAGCTTTCTAGATGGGTTGAATTAAATAAAGAAGCAGAATCAAAACTTGCAGAAACTAAAAGTAAAATAAATGAGTATAGAACAGAGTTAGAAACTACTGAAGATAGTTCAAAATTATTGGAAAGTGAAGTATATGAAGCTGAAAAATATTTAGGATATACAGATTTGAATCGGTGAAGGAGTAATAATTACTTTAGAAGATAATGATTCTATTAATATAGAACCATATGATATTTTACAATTAATAAATGAGCTTAAATATCGGAGGTGCAGAAGCAATATCAATAAATAATGAAAGAGTTGTTAATATTACTGATGTAGCACTTGTAAACAATAGAATAATTTTAGTAAATGGAAGAAGAATAACAGGACCATATGTAATAAAAGCAATAGGAGATAAAAAATACCTTGAAAGTGCTATTACAATAAGAGGTGGGTATATTGATGAAATTACAGCAGCAGAAAAAACAATAAGTTATAGTGTAGAAAATAGAATAATAATACAAAAGTATGAAGGCATTATGGAATTAAATTATGCAGAAGTAAAAAAAGATAGTTAATAAGGAGGAACAAAAAATGATATATGTGTCTATATTAATAGGATGTGTGATAGGAGCAGTGATAGGAATAAATGCACCAGTGATTTCTTATACATATTCAATTTACTTATCAATAGCAATAATAGCAGCAATGGATTCAGTTTTTGGAGGAATAACATCAGTTTTAAAAGGTAATTTTGATTTAAAAATATTTCTATCAGGATTTTTTGGAAACAGTGTATTATCAATTGCTTTAACATATTTAGGAGAAAGATTAAATGTAGATATTTACCTAGCAGCTATTATAGTATTTGTTAGTAGAATGTTTACAAATCTAGCTATTATAAGAAGATACTATGTAGAAAAATGGACAAAAAAATTGGAAAAAAGCCGAAAGTAACAAAATGATTACAAAATTATTACAGAAATATGTCATTTTTACTTGACTTTTTAATAAAAATGTAATATTCTTATCGCATAAGATTTTAGGTTCATAAATAATAAAATATGGAGTAATGGAGGGTTAACTTTGGCAATAGGGGATATAATTGTTGGTATCGATATTGGAACCTCTAAGGTCAGTACATTTGTTGGCGAAGTTAATAATTTTAATCAAATTGAAATTATTTGCAATACAAGTAGCAAGTGCGAAAGTATACAAAAGGGTAGTATAGTTAATGAAGAAGAGTTAAGTGAAGCAATAGCTAAAACAATAAAAGAAGCTGAAGATATTTCAAATTTAAAAATAAATTCAGTATATACAACAGTACCTGGAAAGTATGTAACAATTGTACAAAACAGTATCGTGAAAGATGCAAAAGATAAATTTGCTGGAATATCCTTAAAAGATGTGGCATCAGCAATAATACAAGTTAGAGATATAGAAATCCCAGAAGATAAAGTATTAATTGATATAGTACCAGATAAATTTATATTAGAAGACGGCAAAGCAATTGACGACCCTGTAGGAAAGTTTAGCTCTAATTTTACGCTCACAGCACAGATAATATTGGCAGATAGAGAATATATAAAACAAATAACTTCTGTGTTTAGAAAAGCTGGTGTGGATATAGACGGAATAGTACCTACAACTTTAGCTGAGAGAAATCTAGTATTAGATACAAACGAGCTTTCAGACAATGTAATGATATTAGATGTTGGAGCGGGTAATATTGATATAGGAGTATTTAATGGTTCTTCATTTATATACTCAAATACAATTCATTTAGGTGGAGATAATATTACTAGTGATATTTCATATGTCTTAAACATTTCCAAAGAAGAAGCTGATAGATTGAAAAGGCAGTACGGACTAGCTTTAAAATCATTTATAGATAATGACAATAAAATAGTTCTTAATACATGTAAAGATACAGACTTAAAAGGGAGAACTATAAAGAGTTCAGATCTAATAGAAATAATTGAAGCTAGAATTGAAGAGATGTTTACATTAGTAAATAAAGATATAACTGCAAATGGTTTGAAAAATAATATCAATAATGTAATTTTAACTGGAGAAGGTATAATAAATATTAATAAAAGTGATATGGCAGGTAAGATAATACTAAACATACCAGTTAAAATATCTACAGGTAGACTAGTAAGTACAGTAAAATCTACATATAGAGTGAGTTATGCATTAGTAAGATATATAGCAGCTAAGCCATATGCGAAAACAGTTTCAAGTAGTATAGATACAAAAGTAGAAAAAAACATGTTTAAAACAGTTTTAGAAAAAGTGAAAGATTTTTTCTATTCTTAAAAAAGATTAAAATAATTAATATATATAAAGGGGGATATACTATATGATTATGGAGAATGAAGAATTAGACTATATGATGGATGGAGCAGCTACAATAAAAGTTATAGGTGTAGGTGGAGCTGGAAATAATGCAGTAAACAGAATGATTGAAGCAGGAATAAGAAATGTTGATTTTATTGCAGTAAACACAGACAGACAAACTCTAAATGAGTCTAAAGCTGGTTCAAAAATACAAATAGGAGAAAAGTTAACAAGAGGATTAGGAGCAGGAGCAAACCCAGATATTGGTGCTCAAGCGGCAGAAGAAAGCAGAGCTGAGATAGCTGAAATATTAAAAGGTGCAGATATGGTATTTGTAACAGCTGGTATGGGACGGAGGAACAGGAACAGGTGCAGCACCAATAGTAGCAGCTACAGCAAAAGAGTTAGGAATTCTAACAATAGGAGTAGTAACAAAACCTTTCACATTTGAAGGAAAGAAAAGATTATCACAAGCTGAAAGAGGAGTTGCTAGTTTAAAAGGAAAAGTAGATACTTTAGTTGTAATACCAAATGATAAGTTATTACAAGTAATAGATAGAAAAACATCAATGATAGAAGCGTTCAGATTAGCAGATGATGTTTTAAGACAAGGAGTTCAAGGCATATCAGATTTGATATCTGTACCTGGATTAATAAACTTGGATTTTGCAGATGTTAAAACAATAATGCTAAATCAAGGAATGGCTCATATGGGAATTGGTAGCGCTAGTGGAGAAAACAGAGCAGAAGATGCAGCAAAAAAAGCAATACAAAGTCCATTACTAGAAACTTCAATAGAAGGGGCAAAAGGTGTAATAATAAATATTACAGGTGGAACAGATGTTGGATTACATGAAGCAAATACAGCTGCTGAGTTAGTACAAAGAAGTGCAGATCCAGAAGCAAATATCATCTTTGGTTCAGTAACAGATGAATCATTAGGAGATGAAATCCAAATAACAGTTATAGCAACAGGTTTTGAGACTGAAGAAGAAAGAAGAAATATGATGGCATCAGGATATGAAGGTGTGGTTGCAGATGCTTGGAGAAAAAGAAATACAACTGCTGCTTCAGCTAGTACACCAGAAAGTACAAATCAAAATGATTTAGATATTCCGACGTTTTTAAGAAAAAACAAAGGAACTTCAAATAGATAAATATATTTTTCCTCTATATAAAAATAAAGAAAGAAATAGTCTACTTTAGTAGACTATTTCTTTTTTTCTACATCACAATATGACACACTTTTCTTTTTAAACAAGGTACAATGTAGAAAACGTATTATTAGGAGATTTAATATGACAATATATCTAGACATAGTCTTTATGGAAAATGTTTTGATAAATTATATAATTTTACTTGCAACTGCAATAATAAGTAAAGTAAAAATAAGCTCAGCAAAGATACTTCTTTCAAGTTCGGTTGGAGGGATTTATGCAATTTTAAACTATTTTGCAGATTTAAATTTGTTTTTAAGTATATTAATAAAAATAAGTATTTCTGTAATTATGGTAATAATAGCATTTGATAGTAATAAATTTAAAAATATTATTAAACAACTGACATTCTTTTATTTAGTATCTTTTACATTTGGTGGTATTGCGCTTATGCTCCTTTACCTTATAAAGCCGGAAGATATAAATTTTAGAAATAATATTTTAGTAGGTACATATCCAATAAAAGTGGCTGTTTTAGGAGGTATAGTTGGATTTACAATAATATCTGTTGTAGCAAAGATAATAAAAAACAGAATGAGTGCAAAATCTATGTTTTGTGATTTGGAAATATTTTATCATGGAAAATGTATTAAAGTAAAAACAATGATTGATACAGGAAATTTGCTTAAAGAACCTATTACTATGACAGATGTAATAATAGTTGAGAAAAGTAGTTTAGTAGATATTATAGATGGAGATATATTAAATAATATAAAAAACATTATTGGGGGTAAGTGGCTTGAAGATAAAACCCAAAAAATTCATTCATACAAATTTAAATTAATACCGTTTACTTCTCTTGGAAATGACAATGGCTTAATATTAGGATTTAAGCCAGACTATGTTAAGATTTATGATGAGACAGAAAGTATAAGAAGTAATGTAATTATAGGGATATATGATGGCAAACTTAGCAAGTCCAGTATGTATACAAGTTTGATAGGATTAAACATTTTAGAAGAGGGGGATGTTAATAATGAATTTGTTTAAAGTTAGAACAATAATATTAGAGATATTTAAAAAATATTTTGATAGGGATTTAAGGAAAAAGTTTCCAATATTCTACATAAATGGAAGTCAAACATTGCCGCCACCACTTAATATTTTAGAAGAAGAGAAGTTGTTGGAAAAGTTATCACACAATGATTTGGAATCAAGACAAATATTAGTTGAAAGAAATTTGAGATTAGTTGTATATATAGCTAAAAAATTTGAAAATACCGGAATAGATTTAGAAGATTTAATTTCAATAGGTACAATAGGTCTTATGAAGGCTATAAATACATTTAATACTGATAAAAATATAAAGCTGGCAACATATGCTTCAAGATGTATAGAAAATGAAATTTTAATGCAATTAAGAAGAACTACAAAAATAAAATCAGAGGTTTCAATAGATGAACCGTTAAATAAAGATGGAGATGGAAATGAACTTCTTTTATCAGATATCTTGGGGACAGATGATGATATTGTTTCAAAAAGTATTGAAGATGAAATTGATAAAAAACTTTTAAAAATAGCTATAAGTAAATTAAATGAAAGGGAGAAGGATATAATGAAGTTGCGCTTTGGAATAGATGGTATAGGAATAGAAAAAACTCAAAAAGAAGTAGCAGACATGATGGGAATTTCTCAAAGCTATATATCAAGATTAGAAAAGAAGATAATGAAAAAAATGAAAAAGGAAATAATGAGTAAGACAGGATAAATGTCGAATTTAACAGTACGTTAAATGGATAAAGTAGCCTTCTTTTGGAAATACTGTATATACAGTATTTTTAAAAGGAGGTTTTTTATTATGATTAACAAGGTAGAAATTAGCAATGTAAATACCTCAAAATTACAAGTATTATCAAATAAAGAAAATAAAGAATTATTTAGACAGTTAAGAGCAGGAGACTCTTCAGCAAGAGAAAAATTGATTAATGGAAATTTAAGATTAGTATTAAGTGTTATTCAGAGATTTGGAGGAAGAGGAGAAAATGCAGATGATTTGTTCCAGGTTGGGTGTGTTGGACTAATAAAAGCAATAGATAATTTTGATACAACTCTTGATATACAGTTAAGTACGTATGGGGTGCCAATGATTATTGGGGAAATACGAAGATATTTAAGAGATAATAATATGGTAAGAGTTAGTCGATCAGTAAGAGATTTAGCATATAAGGTATTACAAGCAAAAGAGAAGTTGATTGGTCAAACAGGTAAGGAACCAACAATTGATCAGATAGCAAAAGAGTTAGAAGTAGAAAGAGAAGATATAGTTTTAAGTTTAGATGCTATTCAAGATCCAATATCTCTACAAGAGCCTGTGTATAATGATGGATCAGACAGTATATATATTATAGATCAAGTTAAAGATAAAAAAAACACAGACGAATTTTGGGCAGAGAATATAACGATTGCAGAAGCAATGAAAAAATTAAGTGAAAAAGAAAGAATGATTATTAATAAAAGATTTTTCATGGGTCGAACACAGATGGAAGTGGCAGAGGAAATAGGAATATCACAAGCACAAGTGTCAAGATTAGAAAAAACCGCAATAGACCATATAAGAAGATTATATAAATAAATTTTTAAAAGCTAGTACATTTTTGCGATTTTTGTCATATTATATACTACACGTAAGTGTAATATATAAAAAATAGGAGTAAGTACTATGTGTGATTGTAGAGAAAATAGAAACGGATGTAGAGAAAGCAGGAATGGATGCAGAGAAAACAGAAATGAAGATGGAAACATTAGAAGAGGACTAAAGAATATTTGTGAAGGATTAGAACGCGTTGAAAGATGTAATATGTGCGAAGGTATAGAAATGATAGAGAATGGAATAGAAGAAATTGAAGAATGTTTGAAAAGACACGTTTGCTAAAATTCAACAAGGATTATGTCATCACTAATTCTTTTGATATTAGACCAAGGAATTACAATTTCATTAGAAGAAAATAAACTAAATAATTTATTGTTGCCAGGTACTATAATTGATGTTATAGTACCTGTTTCTAAATCTGCATCTACATCCTGTACATATCCTAAACGACTACCGTCTTTAATATTGATGACTTCTTTATGTTTAAAATCTAATCCTTTTGAATTCATTTTAAAACACCTCCGAAAATGAAAATTAAGTATATAAATATTATATTATTTCCATATATATATTATGTGAGAATTTTTCAAATACAAGGATTTCCAATAATTAAGAATTAACATATTGAATAAAATTAGTGTGAATTGGAAAAATATACACAAATAGTATATGAAAGGAATTCTTATTATGCAAATTAATAAAATGAAGAATATTATTGTATTAAAAGGAATGGCGTCTAATGTTATAGAAGAGGCAATTGTTGTATTAAAACCGAATGTAAAGCTAAAACAAAGTGAACATGCAAATAGTAAGAAACAAACAGTACAAGAAAAAAATAAAAGAAAGGTTATAGTAAAAGAGGCAGAAGATGTTATTAGTAGCTATATAGAAAGAATACAGATTAAAAATGAATTGTTAGAGAATAAAAGATTTAAAAGTAAATATAGGTTTTTACAGTTGATAAATGCCTTGCTAATAATAGTAACTATACTTTGCATGCTGAAAATATTTTAGCATGCTTTTTGTTCTAGTATGTTTATGAAATGCATATATTAAGAACATGGAAAAGAGGTGCATGTATTTTGGAAAGAATTTTAAATGATAATGATAAAATAAGAAAAGCAGAAGATATATACTATAGAAGAAATAATAGAAATATAAATATTGAAACAAAAGCAGAAACAAAAAATAAAACATATCTCGGGAGTAAAATATTATTACAATTTATTATACTAGTAAATATAACTATAGTAATTTTTGCTATTCAAAATAAGAATTATATCTTTACAAGTGAATTTTTAGAAAATTTGGAGAGATATAATATGAATATAAGTTCAAAAATAAACGGTATTTTAAAACCTTTTCAAAGTAGTAATAGTATAGAAAATGAAAATGAACAGATTTATAATGATGAAAATAGTGAAATAAATAAAAATGATGATATTGTAGATAATGAGATTATAGTAAATGAAGACATAGAGCAAAATGATAATGGGATATCAAGCAGTTTCTCCCAGATGGACTTAGATATAGAAAATTTAAAAGAATCTTATGAGTTTATAAAACCAGTTGATGGAGTTAAAAGCTCGGCATTTGGATCTAGAGGTTCTAAATATCAAAATATAGCAGGATTTCATACAGGTGTAGATTTAGCAGCAGAAAAAGGAACAAAAATAAAATCAGCGTTTACTGGCACAGTAACACTTGTATCAAGTAAGGGAGATTATCGGGAAACATATGAAAATAAGTTGTGATAATATAATAGCAGTGTATGCACATTGTTCAAAAATATATATTAAAGAAGGACAAAATGTTTCAATAGGACAAGAGATAGGTGAGGTTGGAAGTACAGGAAATAGTACAGGTCCACATCTGCATTTTGAAATTAGAGTAGAAGATAGGTATATAGATCCAGCTAAACTAATTCAACTTTAAAAAGGAGAACAATGAAAATAGAGATAAGCTTGAAGATAATATTGCTTATAATATTATTTTTGTTTTTAAATAAAATTGATACATATGTTATATTTATAGTATTTATATTTATTCATGAACTGTTTCATATGATAACAGGCATAGTTGTTGGGTTTGTTCCCAAGACTATGAGGTTAACCCCATTTGGTGTATCTATAGAATTTTACTCATATAGTAAAAGAGGAATTAAAGAAAGTATAAAAAAGATAATAACATATCTTTCAGGCCCATTAGTTAATTTTTTAATAGCAATAATATTTTATAATATAAATATTGATATGAGCCTGAAAATAAAGCTAGTGTATACAAATATACTAATAGGTGTTTTTAACTTGATACCAATAGTACCACTAGATGGAGGAAAAATAGTTAAAGAAATATTAAAGAATATTGTAGGAAACAAAAAAGCAAATGTGTATATGATTAAATCAACGAAGGTTATACTGATAATTTTAAGTTTAATATATAGTGTATTAATACTAGAGATTAGAAATATAGCGATTCTTATAATATTACTATACTTATGGTATTTGTATTATATGGAAGAAAAGAAGCTGTCACTAATGCTAAAAGTGTATGATATAGTAGAAAAAGAAAAAAATAATTAAATATATAAAAACATATTGAAATAAAAACAAAATAGTAGTAAACTAAGAGTAATAACAAAGGTACATTTGAAAGGAAGATATAGATGAAGAATAATAAAGGAATAACATTAATAGCTTTAGTAATAACAATGATAATAATGCTAATAATTATGAGTGTTATGGTATATAGCTCTACAACAAGTCTGAGAATAAAAGCCTTAAATAGCATGTATTCAGATATTAGGGTACTAGAAGAAAAGATAGCTATATATTATTTAGGTTCTGGAAAACTGCCAACTATAGGTGATGCAATGACTTTTGCACATAGTATAAATCCAAATGATGGAAGTGTGTATTATGAAATCAGATTAGGGTCTTTAGGAGGAATAACTTTAAACTATATGAGAGAGGATCAAACATATGATGATGGCAAATATAAGGAGAGAAGTTTAAGAGCGGAACCTGATGATGTATATATAATAAATGAGCAGAGTCATACAGTATATTATATAAAAGGAATAAAAGCTTATGATGAAACAACATACTATACGATTCCAGTAAACGAGGAAGAAGTGCCAGTGGACAGATACTATATGAAATAATAGATAGGTATATGATATAGATATAATTAAGAAAAGCAGTTACATTTAAAAAGTGGAGCTGCTTTTTCTATTTGCTATGTAAAATTACTTTGTAATATTTGTAACACAATTTTAACATTTGTATTATAAATTTAACAAAAACTTAACATAAGCAAATTAAACTTAGAAAACAACTGGTATAATTAACTTTTATAAACTTGAAAAATCTAATTTTGTCAAGAGTTGAAAGAAGCTATGTTGATTATTCGAAATATAACCATTATAATAAATATAAGCATAATAATATACTTATGATGAGAGGGGTAAAGGTAATGAGAAAAGTAATACATAAAGTTTTATTAGTTATTATAGCAGTTATTTTGTTGTCTTCAGCAGCATTATCAGTTAATAATGTATATGCAGCTGCTACATATCAAGTAGAAATAGTTAGTGAAAGCTCATGCAAAGTTGGAGATGAAATAGTATTAAGTGTTAGAGTAAAAAATTTATCAGAGATTGGTGGTTCAGTAGATGGAATCTGTGTACTAACGGCCAATATCACTTATGATGAAACTAAATTAGAAAAAGTAAGTGGTGAAGGAAAAAACGGATTTACAATAACATGGGGACCAACATTAGTATTAGATAGTGGCGAAGGGGTCAAAGTAGATGCAGAAATTGCACTTTTAAAATTTAAAGTAAAAGATACGGCAGAATTAGGTGAAACAAGTGTAACGTTAACAAATATCACAGCTTCAAATGGAACTGAAGATATATTGACAAGTAATTCAGCTAAAACATTATCATTAGTATCAGCAAATGATAATAATAACAACACAAACAATACAAACAATAACACAAATAACAATACTAATAATACAAATAATAATACAAACAGCAATAACACAAATAATACTAGTAATAACACTAACAATACGAACAACAATAATACTGGTAATACAAATGTAGGTGCTAATACATCAGATAATTCATTATCTAGTCAAACAATACCTAAAGCTGGAAATAATGCACAAAAAGTTATAAGCATTAGCATGACAGCATTAATAGTAATGGCAATTGGAATATTTAGAAAAATAAATAATTTAAAAGGAATATAGATATATACCAACAATGAAGAAAGGAATTGCTATGAAAAAACGTATTTTCATTATTGCATTAATTGTAATATTAGTGTTAGTTATAGGAATATTTATTAATTCAAATAAAGAAAATACAATTACAGATAATATAGACACTCTAAATACTAGCTCTAAAGAATTTGGAATTGAAATAATAGGAAATGATAGCTATAAAAGTGGGGATGAGATAGAACTTATTATTAAAATAAAAGATACATCTCTTATTGGCGGATCAGCAAATGGCATATGTGCAGTAGTTGGGAAATTAACATATGATGAAGAAAAACTAGAAAAAATAAATGGAGAAGGATTAAACAGTTTTGGGATTTTATGGGGAAACAATGTAGTAATAGATAGTGTTGAAGGAGTTAATATAGATACAGAAATAGCAATTATTAGATTTAAAATAAAAGATACGGCAGATTCTGGAGAAACAGTGATATCATTGTCAAATGTAACAGGTTCCAATGGAGATAAAGATATAAAATCAAATGATTTTGATAAGAAAATAGAAATAACAAAATAATTATAGAAGAAAATAAAAGAACACTCTTTTTAAAAAAGAATGTTCTTTATTTTTTATTGATTTATTAATCTTGAGAATATGCAATTATAGAAATGTGTCTAGCTCTTTTTACAGCTGTTGTTATAGCTCTTTGATGTTTAGCACAAGCACCTGTTGCTCTTCTAGGTAATATTTTACCTTTTTCATTAATAAACTTTTTTAATTGCTCAGCATTCTTATAATCTAACTCAAAGTTTTCATCTTTACATAGTGTACAAACTTTTTTTCTAATTTTTCTAAACTTTGGATTTATATCATCATCCTGATTATTATTTCTATTATTTTTTTTATTTTTCTTATCAGCCATTTAAAAACCTCCAATCTTCAAACCTTATATATAATTTTTAACATTTAAAATGGTAAATCATCATCAGAAGATGTAACTTGAAATTCTGCACTCCCAGCTATTGATTCTCCAAATGTATTCTCAAATCCTGAAGTATCTCCGTCCTTTTTGCTATCTGCAAAATATGCTTCTTCTGCTACTACTTCTGTTATGTATCTTTTCTGTCCATTTTCGTCATCCCAAGTCCTTGTTTGTATTCTTCCGATTACAGCAACTTGTTGACCTTTTTTGAAATACTTGCTACAAAACTCACCAGTTTTACTCCAAGCAACGATATTAATAAAATCGGCTTGTCTTTCTTCTCCAGCTTTTACAAATCTCCTGTTAATAGCTAAAGTAAATGATGCAACTAGAGTGTTGTTTGTTTGAGTATATCTTACCTCTGGGTCTTTAGTTAATCTACCCATTAAAATAACTTTGTTCATTAAACTTTCCACCTTTCAAATTATTTTTCATCTTTTCTTACAACTATGAATTTAATGATTTCATCTGTAATTTTGTAAATTCTCTCAAGCTCTTTTATTAAACCAGGGTTAGCTTCGAAATTAATTAAAACATAAAAACCTTCAGTATGCTTTTTTATTTCGTAAGCAAGTTTCTTTTTGCCTAATTCTTCTACTGATTCCACTTTACCATCATTATTAATTAAGTCTGAAAATTTTTGGATTAAATCTTTAATTCCCTTTTCTTCAATACTTGGATTAATAATAAATATAGTTTCATACTTATTCATTATTCCACCTCCTTTTGGATATAAAACCCATATTTCATATATGAGTAAGGATTGATTAATTTAAAAACATATAAAATATATAAATTAATCGCATGTGTAATCATAACATAAAAGTTATGATTTGACAATAGTTTTAAGAATAATATGTTGAAAATATATTGATTTTAATATATATTCATACATACAAACACTGCTTGTACATAATACAAAAAATACATGTTTTACTTGTTGATACTTCAAGGATATAATGTAATTAAGAAAAGGAATTTGAATTAATATAGATGACGAAATATGAATTTTAGGAGGTATAATAAGATGAAAAAATTTAATTTAATGGAAAAAAGAATAAAGGAAAATCTAGAACAAAAGAATAAAGAAATGAGTGCAAAAGGAGTTGCATTTAAAAATACATTAATGAGAAGAAAAATAGAGCAAAATTTAATGGAAAAATCATTTAAGAAAAATTTGAAGAAAAGAGAAAAAAGAATAAATCAAGAAGCAGAAAATTTCAAGACTAAAATATTACAAAGAGAAATAGGACTATTCTTAATACAAGAAATGTTTAAAAGGTCTTTATTAACGAGAATATAAATGCAAAAAATATTTTAAGAAATAATGTAAGCAATTAAATAGAAAGTGAGGGTAAAAGTAGTAAAAGAACTATCTGTAATTTTGATAGTTCTTTTATTATTTTGTTTCTAGCTTGTTTCCAATTTATTTTTCATTTAATTTTAAATAATGTTGCACAACACCGAAACAGGTAGCAAATTCAGCATTATTAGGGATAGTAAACTTTATATCACAAAATTTCTCGATTTTATCAAATACTATATGTATGTGAGGTATTTTAGTTAATCCTCCTATTGCTACTACTTCTTTAATGCTATCATTTTTTGTAGCAAAAACTGCTAACATGCCAACTGTTTCAAAAATCATATTAATAATTCCAAGAGCAATATCAGAGTCTGTTGCATTATTGTTTAATTTTGCAAAGTTGGCAGCAGTAATATCTTTTGGTAGAGTTTTAATTTCAGAAGAAGTAATATCTCCAATTGATAAGTCAACATTATATAGGTTTCCTGAAGAAGAAAGATTAACGATTTCTTCAAACGAGTGTAAATTTAAAAACTTTTTACATAAATTAATTAATGTTCCACCACCAATACCACTACCTCCAATATGAGAAATATTATTTCCATCTGCACGTATAAAAGCAGTTCCAGTACCAATGCTAGATATAATAATAGAGTCTTTTTTAACTAATGCTTTAGCACCTTCTGCAATACCAATAAATTCATCTATTTTAACAATATCAATATTATATAGTTTTGTTTCTGAAATTCTTGAAGAACCAACACCTGTTAATATAATTTTATCAATTCTTTCAATATTAATATTAAAAGAACTAATAAATTTATCAAATGCTTTACTAAAAGATTTTTCAGTTAAAAACATTGTGTTTATTAAATCTCCGTTTTCATCACATTGCACTATTTTTGTAGCAGATGTGCCTAAATCTACACCAATTATATTCATTAAATTATTCCTCCTAACTTAAAAATATGTTAGTACAATATATTATATATTTAATTAATATAATATTCAACTTGGTTTAGTTTAAAAAAGGCCGGGAAATTGCAAGATTATGTAAATTATGATATAATTATAGTATGCATAATCATATACTAAAAACAACTGATAAAGTTGTTAAATTTTAAAAGGAGGGTTTATTATGCGGTCAATTTTAACAAGAGGGATTGCCCTGGCAGTAACAATCGCGGTAGCATTCTTATTTAATTTCTGGGGAATGCCGGCATGGAATTTGCAATCGGCTGGGTTCTGGTTTTACTGGATCCTAGTACTAACAGTTGGAAGCTTGCTGATGTGGATTGCAGACGAAATTGCAGACGATGACCTCGAGTACAAAATAACCATAGGAGGAGGTATATTAGTAGGACTAATCTTAGTAGTGGTACTAATTGGTGGACTTACATCAAGCTTATTCCAGTCTTCAGCACGCAGACACACTATTGCAGTGGAAAATGGCAATTTTGAAGAAGATGTCCTAAGGGTGCAAAGAGCACAGGACATACCAATTGTAGACATGATTACAGCAAGACAACTTGGTGACAGGACAATGGGAGCTATGGAAAGGTATCAGTCTCAATTCGAAGTTGATGGCGAGTATAACCTTATAGGCTACCAAGGAAGTTACTACAGAATTTCTCCGCTTAACTATGGAAGCTTTTGGAAGTACAGAAACAGTAGAAACACAGGAATTCCGGGATATGTGTTGGTTAACATATATACTCAGGAAGCGAGATTTGTTGAACTTGAGCAGACTATCAGGTATTCGCCTTCTGCAAGTTTCGAACATCTCTTAAAAAGACACTTAAGGAAAGCATATCCATCAGCTATTTTTGGCAAAGAACAATTCGAAATTGACGAAGAAGGAACGCCGTATTGGATTGTTCCAATAGAAAGGCCAACAGCTGGAATGTTCGGAGCTACAGTAATAAACAGAGTTATTCTTGTTAACGCAGTAACTGGGAGCATGAAAGATTATGCTTTGGAAGATGTTCCAGAATGGGTTGATCATGTTTTCGGTGTTAGCTATCTTATGGAAAGAGTTAATTGGTATTATACGTACGTACATGGCTATATTAATTTCTCTAACAGAGATGTACGTAAAACATCATATTCTTTCGATAAGACTCAATACTACTTTGTTGGAAAAGATGATGATGTATATCTGTATACAGGTATTACATCTGCAGGCAAAGACGAATCCAACTTTGGGTTCATCTTAGCAAATACCAGAACAGGAGAAATACGTTACTATTCAGATCCAGGAGCAGAAGAATCATCTGCCCAGGCATCAGCAGAGGGCGTAGTACAGCAGTTTGGTTACAGAGCAGGCCCAGTAATGCTGGTGAACATCGATGGGATGCCAACTTACTTCATGACATTAAAAGATAATCAGCAACTTGTGAAGAAAGTGGCATTAGTAAATAAAAACAACTACACAATTGTGGTTGTAGAAGACAACATCGAGAGAGCAGTTAGCGCATACCGCCAAAGGTTATCAGGAAATGCGCCAACAGAATCGGCATCAAGCCAAGGAGTTATATCTGAGCTTTACACAGCGATTAAGTCAGGTGACACACACTACTATTTCAAGATACAAGGAAGCAATCACTTGTATGTATCTTCGATAAATAACAGTGACCAGCAGGTTACTATGCAAATCGGAGACACAGTAATATTTGAATCAATTGACATAGGTGATAACACATCTATGGTTACCGCAATCAGAATTCGATAAATCCGACAATGAACAGAGGGGTATTACTCCTCTGCTCATTTTTTTATATATTGTACTTAAAATATATTTATGATAGAATACGTTTAGATTTAAAAGCAGGAGATAATTTAGAGTAATAATGAAGATAAATGTTGTTTTAGTAGAACCAGAAATACCACAAAATACAGGAAATATTGCAAGAACATGTGCATGTACAACTATTAAATTACATCTTGTAAAACCATTAGGTTTTAGTATAAATGAAAAAGAGGTAAGAAGAGCAGGACTTGATTATTGGGATAATATAGATTTAGAAGTACATGAAAGTACTAGAGATTTTTTCAATAAATACAGTATACAAAAAAATAATATGTTTTTAGTAACTACAAAGGCACCAAATAAATATACAGATATAGATTATTCAAAATATGATGAAATCTTTTTGCTTTTTGGTAAAGAAACAAAAGGATTACCAGAAGATTTGTTAAAAGAAAACTTAAATAAATGTATAAGAATTCCTATGACAAATACTATGAGATCATTAAATCTATCAAATGCTGTATCAATAGTAGTTTATGAAACTTTAAGACAAGTAGAGTTTAACGATTTAAAAGATACAAGTGAATACTTATTAAACTAAAAAATGAAAGGGGACAAAAAAATGAAAGAAAGAGGATTTGAAATAGCAAAAGGTTATGAAGATGCAGGAATAAACTTACCAGCTAGGAAAACAAAATATTCAGCAGGATATGATATTGAAGCAGCAGAAGATGTGGTAATTCCTTCATTCAAAAAAGGAATGAAACCGACTTTAGTAAAAACAGGACTAAAAGCATATATGAAAGATGATGAAATGCTACTACTATATAATAGAAGTTCTAACCCTGGTAAAAAAGGACTTATACTTGCAAACAGCGTAGGAGTAATAGATAAAGATTATTATGGAAATGAAGATAATGATGGTCATATTATGTTTGCATTCTTTAATGTAAAGGAAGAAGACATCGAGATAAAAAAAGGAGATGTAGTTGGTCAAAGTATCTTTCAAAAGTATTTAGTAGTGGATAATGATATATCTGAAGGAGAAAGAAAAGGAGGGTTTGGATCTACCAGTAAACAAGCAAAGTAGAGTAAATAAGAGATATGTATAGATAATAAAAGATAAATGGGAATATTACAGTTGTGTTAAAAATAAATTACAGAATTGTTAATATTCCTTTGACTTTTGGTAATTTTTATAGTATAATAGTTATGTAGTAATTCAGAAATTACTTGGAAGGAGTGAGCGACAGATATGTTTAAAGTAGGAGACAAAATCGTATATCCGATGCATGGTGCCGGAATAATTGAAAAGATCGAAGAACGCGCCGTTTTGGATGAGCATCAATCATATTACATAATTAAGATGCCTGGCGAAGTAAAAGTAATGGTGCCTACTGCAAGAGCAGAGGAAATAGGAGTACGTAATATAATAGATAAAGAAACAGCCGGAAAAGTAATAAACGTTTTAGAGCAAGATAGCACTGAAATGTCTATGAAGTGGAACAAAAGATATAGAGACAATGTTGAAAAAATGAAATCAGGAGACATTTTCGAAGTTGCAGATATAGTTAGAAACTTAAGTTTCAAACAAAAAGATAAAGGACTATCAACAACAGAAAAGAAAATGCTTTTAAATGCAAAACAAATATTAGTTAGCGAATTAGTATTAGCAGAGAGTGTTGAAAAGGAAAAAATGGAGGAAATAGTTGATAGCAAGATAAATGTATCATATTCTCTTCATGGAATTACAGAAGGGGACGAAAATGTAGATGTTCTTAATAATCCTAATATTGTTAAGAAATTTATTAAAGCCTAACTTTATAACTACACTTTAAGTTATATAAAATATGAAGAACATAATTTGATTTTAAAAGTTAAATTATGTTCTTTTTTTATTGAAAAAAATTTTTTAAAATAAAAAAAATTAAATGGATTAGTACTAGAAGGTACTTGACAAGGTATACATAATTTTCTGGTAAAATGGGAAGGATTTAAGATTTATCTGTCGAATATTATATAAAGAAAGGTTTAAAAATGGTTCAATACAATGATGAATTAAAAGAAGAAATTAGGTCTGCAAATGACATTGTAGATGTGATATCACAATATGTTACATTAAAAAGAAGTGGTAGAAATTTTTTGGGTTTATGCCCATTTCATAAAGAAAAAACACCTTCTTTTTCTGTTTCCGCAGATAAACAATATTATCACTGTTTTGGATGTCATAAAGGAGGAGACGTTTTTAATTTTGTCAGCGAAATAGAAAAAATACCTTTTAAAGATGCATTAGAAATTTTAGCAGAAAAAGCAAAAATAGCACTTCCGGTTTCAGAAGATCCAGAGATTAATAAAAAACAATATGTAAGAGATAGGATGTTTAAAATCAATTCTGAAACTACGTTTTTCTATCATGAAAGACTATACAAACCGCTAGCTAAAATAGCACAAGACTATGTTAAGCAAAGAAAACTAGATAATGCTACACTAAAAGCTTTTAAAATTGGATATTCAGGAGAATTTAATGAACTATATAAATTTCTAAAATCAAAAGGATTTAAAGAAGAAGAAATACTATCATCAGGGTTAGTATATAAGAGTGATAAAGGAGATTTTATAGATAAATTTAGAAAAAGACTGATGTTTCCAATAGTTGATGTTACAGGTAAGGTAGTAGCTTTTGGTGGCAGAAAACTAGAACAAGATGATAAAACAGCAAAGTATATAAACTCAAATGAAAATTTAATATATTCAAAGAAAAAGCATTTATTTGCATTAAATTTAGCTAAACAATCAGATTCAAAAAAAGTTATTTTGGTTGAAGGATATATGGATGCTATATCATTACATCAAAGAGGAGTGAAAAATGCTGTAGCATCATTAGGAACAGCACTAACAGAAGAGCAAGGAAGATTACTTAGAAAATATTTTGAGCAAGTAATTTTTTCTTACGATTCTGACTCAGCAGGCCAAACGGCAGTAATGAGAGGACTAGAGGTGCTAGAGAGTCAAGGGTGCGATGCGAGAATTATGGAGCTAGAAGATGCAAAAGACCCAGATGAGTATATTATAAAATATGGAAGTGGAAGATTTAGCTCGCTTGTAGAAAAAGCAATTTCTCTAGTAGAATTTAAAATCAAAATGATAAAGACGAAATATAATCTTAATAATACAAATGACAAAATAAGATTCTTAAAAGAAATTACAAAAGTGTTATCAGTGGTAGATAATAAGATTGAGAAAGAAATTTACATAGACAAAATTGCTAAACAGTATAACATTTCTATAGAAGCTATATATGCAGAAGTGAATAAAGCAATACAAACAAAAGCTTCTGAAAAAACATTGTTAGGCCCTATAAAAAGAAATGTGACAATGAAAAAAGAAAATATAAGTGATACTGTTACTAAAAGAGAAGATTTAATCATATATCTGTTAGTAAATCACTTTAAAGAAGTGGGAAATAAAATAAAAGACAATATTAATATAGACGACTTTAAACTAGAAGAGAACAAAACAATATTTGAAAAGATTATTGAATGCTCTTATGAAGAACCAGATAAGATACTTCAATCAATATCAAATATTGAAGATGTAGACATTCAATCACATATAAGTGAAATATTAATGTCAGATTATGAAATAAATTCAGTAGAAAAATGTATAGAAGACATAGTTATTATCTATAATAATGATAAGCTGTCTAATAAAAAACTGGAGATTATACAAAAACTAAAAGATAAAGACTTAACAAAAGAAGAAATAGCTAAATTTGAAAATGAATTAAATGATATCATAATTGAATTAGCTAAAAGAAAGTAGGAGGTATTAATTAAAATGAAAAAAACTGAAAAAAAAGTTGTAAAAAAAGTAGAAGTAAAAAACAAAAATAGTAAGCCTAAAAAGAATGAGGTGAAAAATAAAAAAACTAATAGTGTAAAAAAAACAGTAACAAATAAAAAACCGAACAAAAAAGTAACTGTAAATAAAACAAAAAAACAATCTCCTGCTAAAACAGTTAAGCCAAAGAAGATTGAGAAAAATGCTAAAAAACCAGTTGCTAAGAAAGTAGCGAAAAAACAAGCTCCTGTAAAGTCTAGTAAACTTAAAAAGGTTGAGAAAAAAGTAACAAAAAAAGCAGTAACTAAAAATAGTAAGCCTAAAAAGGTTGATAAGAATTTGAAAAAATCAACTTCTAAAAAGGCTGTTGCAGTAAAAAATAACAAGATGAAAAAGGTAAAGCCAGTTGCTAAAAAAGCAGTGAAAAAACAATCTTCTGCAAAAACGAGTAAACCTAAAAAGGCTGAGAAAAAGATGGTAAAGAAAGTATTAACTAAAACAAGTAAACCTAAAAAAGTAGAGAAGAAAGATAAAGATAAAAATAAATCGAAAAAAATTGACAAAAAAACTGTAGACAAAAATAAAGGAAAGAAACCGAATAAAAAAGATACAAATAAAACGAAAAAAGCTGATAAAAAAGAGAGTAAAAAAAAGGTAGATATTAAAAAAACAAAAAAAGAAATAAAGATGTCTGCAAAAGAAATAAGGGAAAGAGAACTTAAAGCAAAGGAAAAAGCAGCAAAAGAAGAGAAAACTAAAAAACAAAAGGGAGATAAGAAAAAAGATGTTAACTTAGATTCTGAAAAAGATAAAGTAAGAAAAATATTAAAATCAGCTAAAGAAAAAGGAAATATAACATATGGAGAATTAGCTACTGAATTAGGAGATGTAAATCCAGAAGAGATAGATAAAGTTTTTGATGCATTTGAAGAATTTGGTATAAGTATATTAAAAGATGATGATGAGTTACTAGAGCCAAATATAGAAGATTTAAGTGAAGTAGAAGACATAAAGCTAGAAGATATAGATGTTAACAATATAGAAGGTATTAGTGTAGATGACCCTGTTAGGATGTATTTAAGGGAAATAGGAAGAATACCACTGCTTTCTTTTGATAAAGAATTAGAGCTTGCAAAGAAAATCCTAAAAAATGATGAAAGTGCAAAGCAAAAGCTTGCTGAATCAAATTTAAGGTTAGTTGTAAGTATAGCTAAAAAATATGTTGGAAGAGGAATGCTTTTCTTGGATTTAATTCAAGAAGGTAATATGGGACTAATAAAGGCTGTTGAGAAATTTGACTATAAAAAAGGATTTAAATTTAGTACTTATGCGACATGGTGGATAAGACAGGCTATTACAAGAGCAATAGCAGACCAAGCAAGAACAATAAGAATACCTGTGCATATGGTTGAAACAATAAATAAATTAATAAGAACATCAAGACATTTGCTTCAAATTCTTGGACGTGAGCCTACTCCGGAAGAAATTGCTGAAGAAATGGAAATTCCAGTAGAAAAAGTAATGGAAATTCAGAAAATAGCGCAAGATCCTGTATCGCTAGAGACACCTATAGGAGAAGAGGATGATAGCCATTTAGGAGATTTTATACCAGATGATGAGTCTCCAGCACCACATGATTCAGCAGCATATACACTATTAAAAGAGCAACTAGAAGAGGTTATGGGAACTTTGACTCCAAGAGAGGCAAAAGTGTTAAAATTAAGATTTGGTTTAGAAGATGGAAAGGCTAGAACCCTTGAGGAAGTAGGAAGAGAATTCCAAGTAACACGTGAAAGAATAAGACAAATAGAGGCTAAAGCATTAAGAAAATTAAGACATCCAAGTAGGAGTAAAAGGCTGAAAGACTACATGAATTAGAAATATTATGTAAATTTTTCAAGTATTTTCAAAAAAACCTTGATTTTTTAAGGTTTTTTTGGTATAATTACCATAGAATTGTCTAATTTTTACAAAGAAAGAGGTGAGAAACTAAGTGAAAACTTAGTGAGAGTATGGGAAATTTAGCGATAAGTATGAGAAGTTTAGCTGGTTCATTTGGGTTTTTTGGAAGAGTATTATTCCAAAGTGACTTTGGTGAGGCAGAAACAGAAGAGAACAATGGTAATTTAAGTAAACTAGTAAAAAAGGAATCACCAGAAGTACAAAGAGCGGTTGAAGAGCAAACAAGAAATGCAGAAAGATTTGCAAGTTTAACTGTTGATAACCATAAAGATACATTTGGTCCAAGCGTACCTAAAGAAGATGAAGATGAATATATAAGAGTAAGAAGATCTAGAAAAGGTAATAATTCAGGACCAAGAAGAAAAAAAGAAGGTGCAATAACAATACGTAATTATGATGCTGAGCTTGCAGTAGCTAAAGATAGTCTTGACAAAGATGTAAAATCAGTTAGAAAAGATGCAAATGGGAAAAATGGAAAAGTAAGAGAACAAAGAGATAGACATAATGGATAAGATATAAAAAATAGTAGTATTTCAAAAATGAAGTACTGCTATTTTTGTTCTGCTATATATATGATATATATATAGTAAATTTATATGAATTTATCTAGTAAATCTTTATATTCATCTTGTGCATTTAAACAAGTATCAATCAAATAGCCTTTTTCTCCACCAGTTTGATATTCTTTTAATCCTCTATAATAAAAAGTTTTATCCTTATCTGATATAATAAATGGAATTATGTTGTTTTTTAAACATTCTTTAAACATAATAACACGACCAACTCTACCGGTTGCCGATCTTGAAAAGGGTGTATTTTTTCGAAATCCGAATGGAATTTTATAATATCTTCAAAAGTAATATTTTTTAACGAATTATACCAATCTAGTAATTTTTGAACATCAATATTCACGTTTTTTGGTATAGATGTCACTATTCCTCCAATTTCATTCTCTAGAGTTTTATATTCTCCAACATTAAACCAAGACTTTCTTTCATCAGAAGTACCAGTTTTTAATATTTTATGAAATTCTTTTATCATATCTTGAGTTAAAGTTTTATCTGCAATGTCTAGCATATAGTCTACTAATTTAAAATGATTAGATGTCTCTATAATATCATCTACTTTGGTTGCGGTATCTTCATCTTTCACTAATAAGGTGTTGGTTTCATATATATATCTTGTTTGCTCCTCTGTTAATGTACTACCTTCAATATGATTTGTGTTGTAGGCAAAAGCTATTTGAGTAGTATGATATAAATTACCCTTTAAACTCATTTCTTTTTGTTCTCGTAAAGTTTCTAAAACGCTACTCATAAAACAAATTCTCCTTTTTATTATATTTAATATTATATCATAAAAGAGTTAACAATTACAATACAAAAGTCAAAACGATAGACTAAAACAATATTGGTTTCAAGAAGGTGTGACATATGTTTGAAAAATCAATACTTTGAAAATTGCAGGTAGTTAAATATTTATATTGACATATTATAAATATTTTGATATTCTGTTAGCAGTTAATCGATATGATTGCTAAATATTATTAAGATGTTGTACAAAAATAAAATACAAAAGAGAGGGTAAAAATACTATGGCAAAGTTTAATGCATCACAATTTAAAAGCCAAATGCGAAGTTTGGAAAATAAAATGAACTCAGAAATTAAAAGAGAAGTTAGAAAAGCAGAAAATCAATTTAAAAGAGATTATAATCAAGCCGTAAATAAGATGGTGAGACAATATAATTCTGATGTAAGAAGAAACAGACAAAGGATTCAAACAGAGCTTAATAAACTGAGTAGAACCTCTACTTATAGTGTAAGCAACCAATATAGAATGTCTGTTAACACTTTAAATAACTCATATACAACATTAAACAATGCATATAATCTGGATGATGAAATTGAATTAAATAACAAACTTTTAAATAAAGCAGAAGAAGAAAATGCTAATAACTTAGAAGTAGCAAATGTATTGTTCAATAATGAAGAAACAGATAATACGGAATATTCTTTAGAAGAAAATTTAATATCTGATAAATTAGTAACTATCTCAAAGGATTTAGATGATAGATGGAAAGGTGCAATATTTGCACTAAACCCTAGTAACCCTGATGCTACAAGACACTTTTGCACAAGTGCTAGAGAAATATTTATAAATATAATTGATACAAAAGCAGAAGATGAAACTGTATTAAAAAAGTTTCCTGATTGTGAGAAAACAGACAGAGGTGCAGTATCAAGAAGAGCTAAAATCAAATATTTTTTAAGCGAAAAAGGAATCCTAGATGAGGAGATAGAAAATTTTGCACATGAAGATATAGAAAATGTATTATCATTAATACTGGAAATGAGTGGTGGGACTCACGGTAATGCAGGAAAATTTTCTATTAATCAATTAAAAAGTATAAAGAAAAGAGTTGAAAGTGGATTGGATTTTTTATGCAACTATATAATATGAGTCTATTAAAAAGGAGGTAATCTAATGGAAGAAACGAGAAAAATTACTTGTGAAGCTTGTGGTAATAGTATTAAATATTTAGCATCAGATATTACAATAGGTAATGAAAGAACATCTCATGCAGATATAAGAGGAGATACTATTATGGCAGATGTGCAATTTGTGCAGTGTAATAATTGTGGTCTTGCAAATAAGGTATATGACCATCTAGATATTACTGGTGGATTTATGTAATAAGTTACAAGTTATTAATATGAAAAATAGGCACTAGGAAGAATAGTGCCTTATTTTTTTTACTTTACGAATTGAAGAAGAGGCAAGAAATCCTTGACAAAGCTGTAAATACATGTTAGAATTATTACTTGTAAACTGCTTAATTAAGGTTCATAAAGATTACTTAAATGTAGTTACCTAAGTTGGAAGTTAGCGAGTATACGAAAAGGGAGGTGCATTTTTAAATGTACGCAATAATTGAAGCATGTGGAAGACAATATAAGGTGCAAAAAGGAGACGAAATATTCTTTGAGAAAATAGACTCAAAAGAAGGAGAAAAAGTTTCTTTTGATAAAGTAGTATTTTTATCTGATGATAAAAAAATACAAGTTGGAAGTCCTTATGTTGCAGGAGCAAAAGTTGAAGGAAAAGTAGTAAGCCATGGTAAGCATAAGAAAATTACAGTTTTTAAGTATAAAGCTAAAAAGAATGAGAGAAAAACTCAAGGACATAGACAGGAATATACTAAAATACAAATTACTTCAATATCAGGAAAGTCTGCTACTGAAACAGTAAAAAAAGAAGAAACAGCAGTTGAAACAAAAAAAGTTGCTAAAACAGAAAAAGCAGAAAAAACAATAAAAACAGAAAAAAAGCAAACAACTGAAAAGAAATAAAATAATTATATAGTATATATATAAGAAATTCGAAGGGAGTGAATCTTAGATGGCACACAAAAAAGGTCAAGGTAGTGTTAAAAATGGAAGAGATAGTGAGTCAAAAAGACTTGGTGTTAAAAAATCAGATGGACAGATAGTTAAAGCTGGAAACATTTTAATAAGACAAAGAGGAACTAATGTACATCCAGGAACTAATGTTGGAATTGGTAGTGATGATACCTTATTTGCATTGCAAGATGGAGCGGTTAAATTTGAAAGAAAAGGAAAAAGCAAGAAGCAAGTAAGTGTTTATCCAGTAAATAAATAAACTAAAAAATTGAGGTTATTCTTAAATAACTTCTTTTTTTGTGTTTTTTTAAAAAAATACATTAAAATGTTTGAAAAAAAATATATTATATGATTTAATGTTAATAGTAAATATTAGTAAATAATATATGAAAAGGAGAGTCAAATTATGGAGGAGAAAGTAACTCGACGTTTACCACTTGTTATTATAATAGGGATTGTAGCTATAATGGCCTTAATTCTAATAATATTTTGGCCTAGAAATAATGATAAATTTGCAGAAAAAGTAGCAGAAGCTCAGTTAGAGCCAGTTTTAGAGCTAACAATAGACACAGATGATCCAGAACAAGAGTCAGTTATAATAATAGTAGTTGCTACAACAGAGAATGATTTAGGAATAGATAGTATAATATTACCAGATGGAAGTACAGTTGAAAAAGACGTAGTAGAATATGAAGTTACAAAAAATGGAAAGTATGTGTTTAAAGCAAAGGGTGCAAATGGAAAATCTGTAGAAAAAAGTATAACAGTTTTAAATGTTGCACAACCTTCAGCAAATAAGCCATATATGCCAGAAGGGTTTGAATATAAAGAGGGAGAAGTAAAAGACGGATATACAATAATAGACACATATGGAAATGAATTTGTATGGATTCCAGTTGAAACAGGGATAATGCTTAGAAACACTACTTCAGAGAGAGACTATATAGAAGAAGAAGCTACATCAGCAGAACTAGTAAATAGTGTAGCAAAATATTATGGGTTCTATATAGGAAAATATGAAGCTTCAGCATATGATTTTAATGGAGAAAAAGTTGCAGCTTCTATGTCTGGAAAGTCTCCTTGGACAGAAATTGCCTTTAGAGATGCTCTTAATGCAGCAACAAAGATGTCATCTAAGTTTAAATATGGAGAGTATAAGACATCATTAATAAATAGTTATGCATGGGATACTACATTGGCATGGATAGATAAATCAGTAGAAAATTACTCTTCTTCTAATAGTTTAGGAAACTATTCAGGGACAATCTATCCAACAGGAAGTAAAGACTCTGATATTGTAAATAATATATGTGATATGGCTGGAAATGTTAGAGAATGGATAACAGAAAGATATACAGGAAAAGTAGTTGAAGATAATACTGCCAATACTACTTCATCAGCTACAACTCTATACAGAGTAGTACGTGGAGGAAGTGCAAGTATACAAAGAACAGCTCAAAGTAAAGTAGCTTATCCAGAGAGTGCATCAGATGCATATTGGGGATTTAGAGTAATACTATTTAAATAAAATAAAAACACTTTTAAAAGAGGAAATCGCCTATAAAGTGATCTCCTTTTTTAAACGAAAATGGCATTAATTTACATAAAAAAAGACAGGAAAAAGTGCTTAATTTTATTGATATTGCTGATACTTTATGATATAATAGTCATATTATTGTGAGATTTTGTAGAAAGAGGAAGCTTTAAGTAAAATGTCAAATATTTCGAGTGAAGCTAAATTAGATATGAGTAATCAAAAAAGCAAGATGTATATGAAAGTAAAGAGGATAATGGACGTAATATTATCAGCTTTAGCAATATATATTATGTCACCATTTTTTATAGTAATTAGTATAGTTATTATGATACAGTCAAAAGGGCCTGCAATATTCAGGCAAAAAAGGATTGGAAAGAACGGTAAAGTTATTGAACTATACAAATTTAGAACAATGGTCAATAATGCAGAAGATATGATTAAAGACTTTAATGAGGAACAATTGAAGGAATTTAAAGAAAATTATAAGCTTAAAGATGATCCTAGAATTACAAAAATAGGAAAATTTTTAAGGAAAACAAGTCTAGATGAATTACCACAGATAGTTAATATATTAGTAGGTGAATTATCTATAATAGGACCAAGACCAGTAATAGAAGAAGAACTAGAAAAGTATGGAGAAAATAAAGATAAATTTCTTAGTATAACACCAGGACTTACAGGATATTGGCAAGCAAATGGAAGAAGCTGTAAAACATATGAAGAACGTATGGAAATGGAACTATATTACGTAGATAATGTTTCATTGGTATTAGATATAAAAATATTTTTTAAAACAATAATTACAGTTATAAAAAGAGAAGGAGCTATATAGTTGAAGAAAAAAAAAATATTACATATTGTGGAATCTTTTGGTGGAGGAGTTTTTAGTTTCATAGTTGATTTAGTAAATTCAATTGATAAAGATTGTGATATAACAATAGCATATGGAATAAGAGAAGAAACACCAGAAAACTTTGAAGAATACTTTAGCAATGAAGTTAGTTTTATAAAGATAGAAAATTTTACAAGAAAGATAAATTTATCTGAAGACTATAAAGCTTTTAAAGAAATAAGGAAAGTGATTAAAGAAATAAAGCCAGATATAGTACATCTACACTCTTCAAAAGCAGGGTTTATAGGTAGATTTGCCATAAATGGGAGAAAAACTAAAGTGATATATAATCCACATGGTTTTTCTTTTTTAAAATTAGATGATTCTAAGCTGAAAAGATTTATATATAAATTTTTAGAAAAAGTTGCTACTTTCAGAAAATCAATTATTGTAGGGTGTTCAGAAGGAGAATATAAAGAGGCGTTAAAATTAACTAAAAATTCAATATGTATAAACAACGGAATAGGTATAGAAAATATTAAAAGTAATGTAAAAAAAATAAATTTAAAGAATATAACAATTTGTACAAGTGGGAGAATAACATATCAAAAAAACCCAGAACTGTTTAATAAAATAGCAGAATCTTTTCCAAATCTAAAATTTGTTTGGATAGGAGATGGAGATTTTAAAAGCAAACTAACTAGTGAAAATATTATGATTTCTGGATGGAAGACTAGGGAAGAAGGCTTGAACATTTTAAATGAAAATAATATTTTTATACTCCCTTCATTATGGGAAGGTTTACCAATAACGCTATTGGAAGCTATGTATATGAAAAAAATATGTATAGTAAGCAATGTTGTCGGAAATAGAGATGTTATAGAAAATGAAATTAATGGATTTATTGCGAATGATTTAAATGATTATATAAATATAATAAACAATATTATTGATAATAAATATGATTTAGAAAAAATAACTAATAACGCACATATAGAAATTATAGAAAATTATGATATAAAGAAAATGTGTGGTGAATATATGAAATTGTATGACATCAGTAAAATGTAAAAAGTAGAAAAGGAATACAATAATAATGAAAAAGAATGTGGGAATAGTATCTTGCTATTTTAAGAAAAACTATGGAAGTATGTTGCAGGCATATGCAACTCAAAAGATACTGGATGATTTTAATATAAACAATGAAACGATAAATATAAAATTACTAAATAAAGAAATATCAGCTAATAAGAGAAAATATTATTTGGGCCAAATTTTTAATTTTTCATTTATAAAAGCGAAATTTGGAATGATAAAATTAAAGTTGGATTGTAAAATTAACAGACAATTAGGTTTAAATATTAATATTAGAAATAAAAAATTTGAAGAATTTGAAAATAGATTTAATATGTCTAAAGAATATAACACAATAAACCAATTAAGTCACGAATGTGGAAAATATACAGATGTATTAGTTGGAAGTGATCAACTATGGCTACCAGTAAATGTTATTGGAGATTATTACACTCTTAATTTTGTTCCGGAAAATACCAATAAAATAGCATATGCTACTAGTTTTGGAATATCACATATTCCAAAGAAATATCATGAGAAGTATAGAGAATTTTTATCAAGAATAAATCACATATCAACAAGGGAGCAAGCAGGTAAAGATATAATTAACGAATTGATAAATAAAGATGTACAGGTTGTATGTGATCCAACACTATTATTTGATAAGGAAGAATGGATGTCTATACAAGAAAAAGACAAGGCTGTGAAAGAAAAATATATTTTATGTTATTTGCTTGGTAATAGTGTCGAACATAGAAAATTTGCTGAAAGATTAAGAGGAAAAACGGGATATAAAATAGTTTCACTGAACCATTTGGATGAATATGTCAAATATAGTGATAAGTTTGCAGATGAAACTCCATATGACATAGGACCTAGTGAATTTATAGATTTAATTAGGAATGCTGAATACATATGTACAGATTCGTTCCATGGTGTGATATTTTCTATTATTAACAATAAAGAATTCTTTGTATTTAGAAGATATTCTAATAATAAAAAAGTATCTACAAATTCAAGATTAGATTCATTGTTAACTATAGTTGATTTAAAAGACAGGCTAATATACGGAACTGAAGACATAAATAAGGAAACAGAAAAAACTATTGACTATGCTCATGTAAATGTAAAAGTTGAATGTTTGAGAGAACAGTCTAAGGAGTTTTTGAAAAAATCTTTAAATATATGACATAAATTGAGATGGGTGAAAAAATGATACAAATAAAAAATAAAGTAAATTGTTGTGGATGTACAGCATGTATGAGCATATGTCCTAAAAAATGCATAGAAATGAAACCTGATGAAGAAGGGTTTTTATATCCGGATATAGATAAGATTGAATGTACAAGATGTGGATTGTGTGAAAAGGCTTGTCCAATTCTAAATAGAATAGAAGAGAAAAGGTTTGACCAAAAAGCTTTCTTAGTGAATAATAAAAATGACAAGATTAGACAAGAAAGTACATCAGGTGGAGCATTTACAGCAATTGCAGAATATGTGATAGAAAAAAACGGAATTGTGTTTGGAGCAACATTTGATGACGAATATAATGTAATACACAAACACGTAAATAAAAAAGAAGAATTACATATTTTTAGAAACAGTAAATATGTTCAAAGTGATTTGAAAAATTGTTTTAAAGAAGCGAAGGAATATTTAGATAAAGGAACATACGTATGTTTTAGTGGGACACCATGTCAAATAGAGGGGTTAATAAGTTTTTTAGACGAGAAATATTCTAATTTAATAACTGTTGATATAGTATGCCATGCAGTTCCATCTCCTTTGGTTTGGAAAAAATATTTTAAATATATAAAAAAAGAAAAGCTTAATGATTCGAAGATTGAAAGTATTTCTTTTAGAGACAAGAGTAAATATGGATATAAATATTCAACTATGACAATAGTTGCAGAGGAAAGAGAGTATAGAGAAGGAGTTGAAACAGATCCATATTTAAGAGCGTTTTTTAAGGATTTATCAGATAGGCCAGCATGTTATGAATGTTGTTTTAAAAAACAATATAGAGTTAGTGATTTTACTATATGGGATTGTTTTATTACTGAGGAATTTGATGAAAAATTAGATGATGATAAAGGTACAACAAGGGTTTTGATACATAATGAAAAAGCAGAAAAAGTCTTTGAAAATATAAAACACAAATTTGATTATTTAGAAGTGCCACCAGAAAAGCTAGTAAATGGAGTAAGAGAAATGCGAAGTAGTGTAAATATGAATGTTAAAAGAAAACAATTTTTTTATGATATAAATAATATAAGTGAAAAAGAATTTTTTAATAAATATTTTCCGGATTCCATAAAAGTAAAAACAGAAAGAACTATAAGAAAAACACTTGCAAATACAAATTTATATAAAAAAATCAAGAAAATAGCAAAAAAGATTCTTAGGAAATAAATTGAAATAAAAACAAGGATTTGAATAAATGAAAAATGAAGGTAAAGTAAAAGTATTGCATTTTGTTGATCGCATGGGAATGGGTGGAATACAAACATTTCTTGTTAATAATATGAAATATATGGATACGAAGAAAGTTCAAATAGATTATTTGTTATTAGATGATGGAGTATCTTATCTGTTTGAAGATACAGTAAAACAAATGGGATCAAAAGTATATAAGCTAGAAGGCATATGGATAAATAGAGCAAGAGATTATATAAAATATGCTAAAAAATTAAATGATTTTTTTAAAGTTAATTATGATTACAAAATACTGCACATGCATTCATCAAGTAAAAATTTTTTAGTATTATATTATGCGAAAAAATATGGTATAAAGATAAGAATAGCGCATTCTCATAATATAGAATTTCAATCGAAGTCAAAGGTCAAAGTATTACTGGGAAATTTCTTTAAAATCTTTTTAACGAAAACAGCAACTCATTATTTTGCTTGTTCGGAAATGGCAGGTAGATGGTTGTTTGGAGAAAAAATACTAAAAAAAGGAAAATTGCAAGTTGTGCCAAACGCTGTAGATATAGATAATTTTAAATATAATGATATCAGAAATAAAGAAATTCGTAAAGAATTGGGAATAGAGGACAAAATTGTAATAGGACATGTTGGAAGGTTTACAAAACAAAAAAATCATGAATATTTAATTTATATATTTTATGAAATATATAAATTAAATAATAACGCTGTACTTCTGTTAATAGGAGAAGGTCAGTTAGAAAATTATATAAAAACAAAAGTGAAACAATTAGGAATTGAAGAAAAAGTTATTTTTATGGGAGTAAAGAATAATGTGAATGAATACATGTGTGTAATGGATGCATTTGTATTTCCATCGTTGTTTGAAGGATTGGGGATTGCATTAATTGAAGCACAAGTTAATGGATTGCCATGTTTTACTTCTGCTGATGTAGTTCCGTGCGAGGCAAATGTTAGTGATACGCTGAAATATATTTCTTTAAATGATTCGCCAAAAGAATGGGCAAATGAGATTTTAAGAAGTGGTTTAAAGAGAAATGATAATATACAAAGAATAATTGATAAAAATTATTCAATAGATAAAACATATCAATTTTTAGAAAAATTTTATATGGGGAATATGGATTAGTATGTATTTTGTAGTAGAATTAATGATTTTAATGGGATATTTAATGGACAATAAGTCTGGAATGATTTTATCATTCTTATTATACATATCCATATTCTTGAAGAAGAAATATACATATCTGGAGAAACTATTAATTGCATTGATTTTTAGTTTGCCAACATTTAATGTTGGATTTATGGGAGAATCTCAACATCACGTGTTTTCATGGACTGTTATATTTATTGCATTCTTATTACTATATTTGATATACAATTACTTCAAAAAGAAAGTGAAAATATCACTTTATAAAGTTTTAATAAGCTTAATTATGCTAGGAATTATTTTTATTAATTGCTTTTTTGAAGTGAATGTGTCATATGCAATATTTAAATGGTGTCAGATATGTATAATGCTTTTGCCATTACTTATGGTTTATGATCAAAGAAATTATTTAATGGAAAGAATTACACATGATAATGGGCATTTCGTGTCATTTATTAACACATCTATATTGGCAACTGCTATGGGTTTGTTTTTGCAATACATTTTATATGAAAGGCTTTCAATAATTGTTGGACATTGGACTTTTTATCATAATAGAACAGTAGTAGACTTTATTTTTAATGGATATAGTGTACTATCATTGTTTTTGAGTTTAGGCGTAATTATAAATGTTAAAAGGTTTTATAAGAAAAGTAATTTAAGAGAATTAATTAATATAATTATATGTACAGCTGCAATAGTTATAAATTCTTCTAGAACAGGTATGGCGGTTGCTATAACTATTTCTATAATGATAGTGCTGATGGAAGGACTTAAAACAAAAAAGAACTTAATTATAACAATATTAGTTATTCCAATTTTAATAATAACATTATTTTTTGCATCGGATTTACAAATACAAAACAGAGAAATACAAGGGATGTTTGATGATAATGGAAGGATGCAAACATATAATTATGGAATAAGAGTATTAACAACAAATTATAAAAGCTTTTTATTTGGATCGGGTATTGCAACCGAAAATTACACAGAAACAATACCACATAATTTTATATTAGAGACTCTAGTTGGTACAGGTATAGTAGTAACTAGTATTATTATAATGCTAGTTATAGCTCTGCTAAAATATATTAATAAATATGAAGATAAATATATTATTTATGGAATTTTTTTAGGAAGTATGTTTATAACAAACTTTCCGGGAAATATGTTTGCAACAGTATATATAATTCTTTCTATATTAATTAGAGCTAAAGAAGAAAGAAAGGGTGATATAGAGTGAAGAAAGTAGGGATACTTACAATTTATGATAATACAAACTATGGGAATAGGTTGCAAAATTATGCGACTCATAAGGTGCTGCAAGAAATAGGAGTAAATAGTGAAACGATTATTAATGAAACGAAATATAATAAAAATAATTTTCTTAAGAAAATTAAAAAATATAACTATAATTTAAAAGCTATTACAGAGAAAATATTATACAGAATAAAAAAAATTATTTATAAAAAGTATATAGATAAAAGAAAAAAATCATTTTTGCAGTTTAATAATGATAATTTAAATTTTTATCATACCACTATCAATAAAGACTTTATACCAAGTGAATTGTCTGGCGAATTTGATAACTTTATAGTTGGAAGTGACCAGGTGTGGAACCCAAATGCAGAAAGGATTTCAGAGATAGATTTTATGCTTTTTGCGCCAAAAGAAAAAAATATTTCATTTGCAGCAAGTTTTGGAGTAAGTGAAATTTCAAAAGAAAATATTAAATTATACAAAGAAGGATTAAATAATATAAACTCTATTTCAGTGAGAGAAGATAGAGGGAAAGAATTAGTGAAAGAAATATGTAACAAAGATGCAGTTGTTCTGATAGACCCTACTATGTTGCTAGATAAAGAAGAATGGAAGAAGGTATCGCGACAGCTTGAAAAGAAGTTGCCTGAAAGATACATTTTGACATATTTCTTAGGTAAGGTATCCAATAGAAGAAAAGAATATGTAAAAGAAACTGCTAAAAAGCACAACTTAGAAGTTGTTGAATTGAACAGTATAAAAGATATAGATTATTATTCAATAGGACCAAGTGAATTTATTTATTGTATAGATAATGCAACTATGATTTTTACAGATTCTTTTCATGGGTGCGTGTTTTCAGTACTTTTTGATAAAAATTTTTATATTTTTAAAAGAGAGGGCGCGAATAAATCTATGAATTCTAGAATAGACACTTTTCTATCTAAATTTAAATTAGAAAATAGAGCAATAGAAGAAAGTGAAACGGTAAGTTTAGAACATGATTATTCACATTGTAAAAAAACTTTAGATATTGAACGAAAAAAATCAATTAATTTTTTGAAAGCAGCATTAGATATGTAGGAGAATTTTAATGAGATTAAATCAAATAAAAGTAGGAGTGATTCTGTCTTATTTTATAGTAGTTTTAAGTATGGCAGTTGGACTTGTATACACGCCAATACTAGTAAGAAAACTGGGACAGTCAGAGTATGGTTTATACTCGCTAATTGCATCTATAATATCATATTTAACAATATTAGATTTAGGATTTGGTAATGCCATAGTTGTATATACTACTAGGTATAGAGCAAAAAAACAGAATGAAGAAGAGAGTAAATTGCATGGAATGTTTATATTTATATATACAATAATAGGTGTGGTTGCTTCAATAATAGGTATAATACTGTATTTTAATATAGATAATATGTTTGGAAACACGATGACAGTTCAGGAACTATCAAAAGCAAAAGTGATGATGATTATATTAACATTTAATCTTATAATTACATTTCCGTTTAGTGTTTTTGGAAATATAATTATAGCTTATGAAAAGTTTATATTTAGTAAATTGGTTAAGATATTGCAGATTTTATTAGTGCCATGTATAATGATACCAGCTTTGTTTTTGGGGTATAAATCAATAACAATGGTATTAATAATAACTATTACAAATATAATATGTTTATTGATAAATACTTATTTTTGTTTTAAAAAGCTAAAATTAAAAATATTGTTTAGAGGGTTTGATATTAAGATATTAAAAGAAATTTTTGCATATTCTTTTTTTATATTTTTGAATCAAATTATAGACAAAGTAAATTGGACTTTAGATCAGTTTGTTTTAGGATTAGTATCTGGTACTGTAACAGTTGCAATTTATTCTATAGCAGGACAGTTAAATATGATGTATATGCATTTTTCAACAGCTATAAGTAGTGTTATGTTACCAAAAATAACAAAGATGGAAGAAAATAAAGCCACAAATGAAGAATTTACAGATGTATTTGTTAAAATAGGTAGAATACAATATATTGTAATGGCTTTAATAATAACTGGATTTATATTATTCGGACAAAGTTTTATAAACATATGGGTAGGAGAAGGATATCAGGAATCATATGCGATAGCGTGTATTTTAATGATACCTATTACTATTCCTCTTATTCAAAATATAGGATTAAGTATATTACAAGCTAAAAATAAATATAAATATAGAACGATGATATTCTTTGTTATTGCTATAATTAATATATTAATTACTTTGATACTTGTACAAAGATATGGAGGAATAGGAGCAGCAATAGGAACAGCGATAGCACAAATATTAGGTCAAATAATAATAATGAACATTTATTACCATAAAAAAATACATATAAACATCATTAAATTTTGGAAAGAAATAGGAAAAATGTCCATACCGGTTGTTTTTACATTTATTATAGGATTATTAATTGTATCTAAAATTGATATTTCTGGATTGCTGGCAATGTCGGTATGGATTATAGTATATTCTATAATTTATATTTTATTAATGTGGATATTTGCTATGAATACAGAAGAGAAAGACTTGATTCGAAAACCAATAAAGAAAATATTGAAAATGAGAGGTGAGTAAATTTGATAGATATAAAACAAAAATCTGATTGTACATCTTGCCATGCGTGCTATAATATATGTCCTAAAAATGCTATAAAAATGACAGAAGATAACGAAGGATTTAAATATCCTGTAATAGATAGAAGTTTATGTACGAAGTGTTACTTGTGTGATAAAGTATGCCATGCTAAAACAGAAAATAAAAGAAAGGGACAGTTTGATAGGCCAATAGTTGTAGCAGCACAAAGTAGAGATGCTGATATTAGGATTGCTAGTGCGTCAGGAGGAATTTTTTCAGAACTTGCAAAGATAGTTTTGAATCAAAGTGGATATATTTGCGGAGCAATTTATGACGAAAATTGGATGGTGAAGCATATATTAACAAACGATGAAAACGAATTAGAGAATATTAGGAGTTCGAAATATTTGCAAAGTGATATAAATTTAATATATAAAGAAATAGAAAAAAAGATAATAGAGAAATATAAAGTGTTGGTGTGTGGAAGCCCGTGTCAAATAGCAGGTCTGCGTGCATATTTGAAAAATGAATATGAAAACTTAATTACATGCGATTTTATATGTAGAGGTATGAATTCGCCTAAAATGTTTAGAAAATACATTGATAGTATACAAGGAAAATATAAATCTCAAATTACAAAAATAAAATTTAAAAATAAAACATATGGATGGCGTAATTTTTCAACTAGAATAGATTTTGAAAATGGTAAAAGATATATGGGGAGAAGATATGAAGATTCATATATGATAGGATATTTGAAATATAATGCATTTATGAGACCTTCTTGCTATGATTGCAAATTTAAAGACTTGCCAAGGTATGGAGATTTAACTTTAGCTGATTTTTGGGGAATTGAGAAAATTGATAAAAAGTTAGCTGATAATAGAGGAACATCATTGCTTCTTATAAATTCAGAAAAAGGTAAGAAGATATTTGAGTTAATAAAAAAGAGAGTTATTTATAAGGAAATATATTCAGATAAAGTTTTTTTAGAAAATGTATGCATGAAAAAATCTGTTGAAATGACTGAATCTAGAAAGAATGTTTTTGAAAATATAGACAAGCTTTCTTACGAAGAATTAAGTAATAAATATTTCCCAGAGCCAAGATTAATTGAAAGAACTATAATTAGAGTAAGAGAGACAAAAATTATTCAAAAATTAAAACCAATAATAAAACCAATATATGTTAAATATAAGAAAAAAAGTAGGTAATTGATATTAAATATTATAAAAAACTTGGTTATTGTAAATTTTGCACTTGTGAATAATAGATAAATAATATATAATAATATTATGATATAAAAAGGAGTTTTAAAATAATGGGAGAATCAGAAATAGAAATAGATATAAGAACATTATTAGAAATAATATGGAGTAGAAAAAAAACATTAATGTTCTTGTTGATATTATGTATTAGTTTAGGAATGATGTTTACATTGTATGTAGTTAAACCAATGTATAAGGCATCTACTACTTTAATTCTGTCTAAACCGATAACAGAAGATATTAATGATACTAATGATTATATAACACAAAACGATATTTTATTGAACCAAAGATTGGTTTCTACATATGCTGAAATAATAAAAAGTCATGAGATTAGTACAAGAATTATTAGTAATTTAGGACTTAATATGACACCAGAAGAACTTAGTGATAGAATATCAGTTTCATCTGTAAAAGATACCGTTATAATTCAAATTGCAGTAAAAGATAGAGATTCGCAAATGGCTGCAAGAATTGCAAATGAAGCTGCTAAAGTATTTAGTGAAGAGATTGAAAGAATTTATAAAATTCAAAATATTTCAATTATTGATAAAGCTATGGCGGCAGATATTCCATATAATATAAATCATTTAAGAGATATAGCAGTAGCTATAGGTGTTGCAATTATGCTAGATATATTAATTGCCTTTATAATTTTATTCTCAGATACAACAATTAAATCCGCAGAAGAAATAGAAGAAATAATCGGATTGCCTGTATTAGGAGTTGTTGCAAAATTAACTGAAGATGTAAATAAGATAGCAGACAAGCTAACACCGGTGAAAAAGCAAAGGAGGAAAAGCAGATGAATATAGATTTAGTTTTAGAAAAAATGCCAAAATCACCAATATCTGAGTCGTTTAAGACATTAAGAACAAACTTACAATTTGCAACAGCAAATAAAGAGATAAAAACTATAGTGTTAACAAGTGCTAATCCAGGAGATGGAAAAAGTAGTATAGCTTCTAATTTAGCTATTTCATATGCACAGTTAGGGAAAAAAGTAGTTTTAATAGATGCAGATATGAGAAAAGGTGTACAAAACAAGATATTTGGAGTAGAGAAAAAGAATGGTCTTTCTAATTATTTATCAGGTGTATATTTAAAACCTAATACAGAAGACTATGATGCTGATGCTCAGAAAAAAGATACTACAATAATAAATAAAACAGAAATAAAAAATCTATTTCTTATTACAGCAGGAAATGTACCTCCAAACCCATCAGAATTACTTACATCTCCAAGAATGAAGAAATTGATTGTTACTCTAAAAGAAAAATTTGACCTTATTATAATAGATGCTCCACCTGCAAATGTAGTAACTGATGCAGTTGTATTATCTAAAATAGTTGATACAGTACTTTTAGTTTGTGCATATAAAGAAACAAGAAGAGAAGCTTTAGCGAAATTAAAGAAACAATTCGAGAGTGTAAATGCTAAAATTGCAGGAGTAGTTTTAAATAAAATGAAAGCAACTAAGGATAGTTACTATAACTATTACTATGGTGAGGGAAAAAGGTAAAAATGGTTGATATACATACACATCTATTACCTAATATAGATGATGGTGCAAGAGAATATGAAGAAGCACTTGAAGTAATAAAGTTAGCTGAAAATACGGGGTTTACAGATCTTTTTGTAACACCCCATTATATTGCAGGTCATTTTAACAATGATAAAGTATTAGTGGATATGATGACAAAGAAACTAAACGAATATTTAGAAGATAAAGATGTACATTTGAATATATATAATGGATCAGAAGTATATGTATGTGAAAACTTAGATAAATTAGTTGATGAAAATGTAATACCTACTTTAAATAATAGTAAATACATATTAATTGAAATTCCTATGAATATGAAGATTATGTATTTGGATGATATAATATATAAACTAACAACTATGGGACTTGTTCCAATTCTAGCTCACCCAGAGAGGTATTCATATGTACAAAATGATCCTAATTTTTTACTTGAATTAATACAAAAAAATGTATTAATTCAATCTAATTATGGAAGCTTGATTGGACAATATGGAAAAACAGCTGAGAAAACATTAGAAAAGTTACTTAAAAACAATATGGTGCACTTTTTGAGTACAGATACACATGGACAGGGTTACGTGTATGAGAATATGCCAAAGATTTTAAGTATATTAAATAAAATAGTAGATAAAAAAACAGTTAATTTATTAACTAAAGAAAATGGAGAGATGGTAATACATAATAAAGATATAGAAATAATAGAACCAACAAGAATAAAGAAATTTTTTTAAGAATATAAATATAAGAATGTAAAGTCAAGCAAATTGGCTTTTTTCTTTTGGTATAGATTTTCGCTACTTTTCACCACTTTTTAATAATAATGATATTAATATGGTATAATACCATATTAATACGAATAAAAAACAACAAAAAAGCATATAATATTATAAAATGTATTGCAAAGCACATACAAATGTGATATAATATTCATATGGAGGTGAATTAAAATGGCAAAAACAGATAACTTAACAATTAGAGTAGAGCCGGAATTAAAAAAGAGTGTAGAAAAAAAGTTAAAAGATATGGGTATTACAATGGCGCAGGCTATTACTATGTATTTTAAACAAATCGAAATGACAGATGGTATACCATTTGTTGTTAGAAGATATAATGCAGAAACATTGAAATCTATAGAGAATATAGAGAATGGAAGAAATTTAAGTGGACCATTTAATACAGTTGATGAAATGTGGGATCATATAGAGAAGAGATTAGAAGAGGAAGAGGACTAGAAGATATTGCAAATACTTTATGAAAGTGGTTTCTTTAAGGATTTAAAAAAACTAAAAAAACAAAATTATGATTTGAAATTATTATATGAGGTCATTAATTTAATTGCCACAAGAGAACCATTACCAAAACAATATAAAGAACATTTTTTAGTAGGTAATTGGAAACGGATATAAAGAATGTCATATAAAGAATGACTGGTTATTAATTTATAAAATTAATAATAAAAAATTGATTTTAATTATTACAAGAACTGGTACACATTCGGATTTATTAAATATATAAAAGTAAAAAGTTATTACTGTTATTTTTTTCTTTCATATTAATTTTTAATATGATATAATCAGAAATATTAAAGTAAAAATATTTAAGTAACAAAGGAGAACTGATATGAGATTATTAACAAGATCTGATTTTGATGGACTTGCATGTGCAACTATACTTAAAGACATAGGGATAGTTGATGAAGTAAAATTTGTACATCCTAAGGATTTACAAGATGGAAATGTAGAGGTTAGTTCAAATGATGTTTTGGCAAATGTACCATATGCTGAAGGATGTGGTATATGGTTTGATCACCATTCGAGTGAAAATAACAGATTAGGAGAATTTGAATTTGAAGGTTTAGTAGAATATATTGATAGTTGTGCACATGTTATTTATAATTACTATAAAAACCAATATGATTTATCAAAATTTGATGAAATGATTGTTGCAGTTGATAAAGTTGACTCTGCAAAACTTACAACAGATGAAATACAAAACCCTGAAAAGTGGGTTTTACTAGGATTTATAGCAGATCCTCGTACAGGGTTAGGTAGATTTAGAGAATTTACAATTAGTAATTATCAACTTATGGAAGAACTATTTGAAGAATGTCGTAAAAAAACAATAGATGAAATTCTAGATATGCCAAATGTAAAAGAAAGAATAGAAATATATAACGAACACAAGGAACTATTTAAAGAAATGCTTTTAAATCATACTGAAGTATTTGGAAAAGTTATAGTAACGGATTTAAGAGGTGTTGATACAATTTATGCAGGAAATCGTTTTATGATTTACAGCTTATTTCCCCACCAGAATATATCTATATGGATTGTAGACGGAAAAGATAAGACGATATGTTCAATAGCAGTAGGATACAGTATATTAAATCGCACAGCAGTTGCAGATGTTGGAGAGATTCTTTTAAGCTATGGAGGTGGTGGACATAAGCAAGTAGGAACGTGCCAAGTTAACCAAGAGGAATGTAAAAGTGTTGTAAAAGAGATTATTGAGAAACTTCAATAGAAAACTAAAAAACAAGGCAAGGAATTAATTCTTGTCTTGTTTTTATAAAAATACTGATTTTTATTGAAAAATAGTAAGAAACGTAATATACTAATATGGAATAAAAAGGTTTTAAAAGGAGTAAATACATGATAAACAAGTATAAGACACATAGTTGTGGAGAATTAAGAAGTTCAGATATTGGTAAAGAAGTAAGATTAGCAGGATTTGTACAGACAATTAGAAATTTAGGTAAAATGGCATTTATAGATTTAAGAGACCAATTTGGAATCTCACAGATAGTTATATCAGATGAAATAGATTTAAGAGATGTAACAAAGGAATGTACAATATCTGTTAATGGAATTGTTAAAGAAAGAGTAAGTAAAAATGATAAAATTGAAACAGGTGATATTGAGGTTATAGCAAATGAAATTACTGTTTTAGGAAAATGCAAAAGTACGCTTCCTTTTGAGATTAACAATGATAATCAATCTGTTAGAGAAGATTTAAGATTAGAATATAGATTTTTGGATTTGAGGAACGAAAAGCTTCATAAAAATATTTTGTTTCGATCAAAAGTATTAAAAGATATTAGGACTGAGATGGATAAGCTAAACTTTACAGAATTTCAAACACCAATACTTACTAGTTCATCACCAGAAGGAGCAAGAGATTTTCTAGTACCAAGTAGAATACATCCAGGTGAATTTTATGCTCTTCCACAAGCTCCACAGCAATTTAAACAGTTATTAATGATATCTGGTTTTGATAGGTACTATCAAATAGCACCATGTTTTAGAGATGAGGATCCGAGAGCAGATCGATCACCAGGGGAGTTTTATCAATTGGATTTAGAAATTTCTTTTGCAACACAAGAAGATATTTTTAATACATTAGAAATAGTAATTACAAATATATTTAAAGAAAATACAGATTGGAAAATAACTGATACACCATTTGAGAGAATAGCATATAAGGAAGCTATGGATAAATATGGTATAGATAAACCAGATTTAAGAAATCCATTAATAATACAAGATCTAACAGATGTTTTTGAAGGAACAGGATTTAATGCATTTAGAGAAAAAACAGTTAAAGCTATAGTAGTAGAAAATATGGAAGAAAAGCCTAGAAAGTTTTTTGATACAATGTCTGAATATGCAGTTAATGAATTAGAAGCAAAAGGACTTGCATGGGTAAAAGTTGATGAGAATAGTGAATTAAATGGTGGAATTAGTAAATTTATAGATGAAAAACAAAAAAGCAAAATGTTTGAAAAGATGGATGTAAAGCCGAATTCAGCGATTTTCTTTATAGCAGATGAGTTAAATAAAGCAGTAAAATTAGCAGGGTTAGTAAGAATAAAATTAGGTCAAGAACTAGATTTATTGGAAAAAGAGATATATAAGTTTTGCTTTATTGTAGATTTTCCAATGTATGAGTTATCTGATGAAGGAACTATTGATTTTAATCATAATCCATTTTCAATGCCACAAGGTGGTATGGAATCTTTAATGAATAAAGATCCACTTGATATATACGCATATCAATATGATTTAGTTTGTAATGGATATGAATTAGCTTCAGGAGCTGTTAGGAATCATGATCAAGATATAATGATTAAAGCATTTGAAATAGCAGGATACAAAGAAGAAGATGTTAAAGGAAGATTTGGAGCGTTATTTAATGCATTTGCATTTGGAACACCACCACATGCTGGATGTGCAGCTGGTATAGATAGAATTATAATGCTTCTTGCTAAAGAAGACAATATTAGAGAAGTAATAGCATTTCCAAAGAATAAAAAAGCAAGAGACCTGCTTATGAGAGCGCCAGGACCAGTATCTGAAAAACAGTTAGAGGAAGTACATATTAAACTGATTGACAAAAACTAAAAAGCATGATAAATATAAAATATACTAATTATTTTGTGGAGGTTTTTATGAGAATATTAAAAAGAATAGTTGTTATTGTTTTAATAATTACATTTATTTTAATAAGTTTTTCTTATGCTGATACAGGAAAAGTGAAAATAGAAGCAGCTAGAGTAAGAGAAAAAGCATCAGCAAATGCTACAATAGTAACAGTTATATATGAAGATGATGTGGTAGAAATAATAGATGAGAGTGGAGATTGGTATCAGATAAAATATAATGAACATAAAGGATTTGTAAAAAAAGATTTTTTAGATGTTACTAAAACAAATACAAACACTAATATTAATACAAATAGTAATGTTAACACAAATACTAATTCAAATACTAATACTAATATGAACACAAATGTAGATACAAATACAAACACAGCAGAAGACACAAATGCTGTTGTGGAAAATACAGCAGAAGATGTTGATACAGAAGGTAATGTAGCAGTTACAAGATATAAGCCAAAAGATTTAATAGATTTGAAACTATTAGATACTGATGTTATTCTAAGAGAAGATGTGAATTTAAAAGCAGTACCAAGTTTTATATCAAAAGATTCTAACAGTGTTGCTAAAGGAACTACTTTAAAAGTAGTAGGAGAAATGAATTTATGGATACAAGTAACTGATGGTACAGTTATAGGATGGATGCTAAAAACAAAGATTGCAAATCTATCAGGATTATTAAAAGCTGCTGGTGCTGATGTTGAAGAAGTAATTGAAGAAGATATACCTGATGTTACAGTACCGGAAACATCTGAAGAAGATGATGTAGAAGATACAACTATACCAGATATAAAAACAGGATATATAAATGTTGAGGGGGCTAATGTTAGAGCTTCAGGAGATAAGAATGCAACTGTAGTAGGTACATTATATAAAGATGATACGGTTAATATATTAGATGAAGAAACAGACTGGTATAAAGTGAAACATGATGAAGTAGAAGGCTATGTAAGTAAATCACTAGTAACAATAAACGAGTAAGAGGTGGACTAATTAATTAAAAGAATAATAATAAGTTGTTTGATATTGTGGGGGCTATATTATAATATAGCTCTTTTTTTGTCCTTTGAAACAATATATCCAGAAGAATGTAGGATTACTGGAGTGTGTGAGATTATTAGTATAAAAGAAGAAAAACAATACTATGATAAATATATTGTAAAAGTAAAAGAATCAAACATACATAAAAGTGAAAATACAAAATTAATAATATATGTAAAAAAGCAAAATGAGTTTAGCTTAGGAGACATAGTATATTTTAAAGGAGATTTTTCAAAAGGAAGTGCTAGTAGAAACTATAGAGGGTTTAACTATAGAAATTATCTGAAACAAAGCAAGATCTATGGCATAGTAAAAGTAGAAAGTATAAATAAAATAGATGAAACTATAGATCTATTTATTCTAATAAATAAGGTAAGACAGATGGCATATAACAAAATAGAAGAGCTATATGATGGAAATAGTGTGGGGTTTCTAAAAGGAATTTTATTGGGTTATACTGGCGATATAGATGATAATATTAAGGAGAACTTTAATGATAGTAATATATCACATATTTTAGCAATATCAGGAATACATGTATCATACATTATATTTGGTATTGATATAATTTTAAAGAAACTAATCTATAGTAAAAGATCAAAAGACATTATTAAAATATGTATATTAGTATTTTTTGCAGTTATAACAGGACTATCAGCATCTTGTGTAAGAGCCTGCATTATGTGCAGTATGATAATTATAGGAAGTATGGCAAATAGAAAAAACAATTTCTATATAAGTATGTCAATTTCATTAACTATAATTCTTATATATAACCCATACAACTTAAATAATGTTGGAATGTGGCTTTCATTTGCAGGTACTTTAAGTATTTACATATTCAATAAATTTCTCACATCAATTATTAAATTAAAGTTTAAGAAAATAAACATAGTTACTAGACAATTATTAAACATATGCATTTTAAGTATATCTGCTAATATATTAATTATCCCTATTATTCTATATTCATTTAGCACAATATCATTAACATTTTTCGTATCTAACACATTAATACATTATTTAACAGGTCCAATCATGGCTATTGGATATATTAGTGTTTTTACGGGGTTCATTTCTTTTAAATTAGGTAAATTTTTATCAATATTTGAAATGTTTCTAATAAACATTTTTATAAAAATCGCAAAAATATGTAGCTATATACCATTTTCAAAAATCTATTTAAAAACTCCAAACCTTATAACGATACTAGCTTATTATTTGATAATATTCCTTATAGTAAGGTGTGTTAATAAAAATAAGCTTGCATTTTTCAGACTCGTATTACGTAAGCGGGTATTTAAACGAATACATTAAAAAATATAAAAGAATTATACAAAAAATCTGTATAGTCATATTAATAATGATTGTAATCCAAAACATTATTAATATGATTCCAAAAGACTTAAAGGTATATTGTATTGATGTTGGACAAGGAGATTGTTTACTTGTAATTACCCCAACTAATAAGAAAGTGTTAATAGATGGAGGAGAAGGTAACTATGATAAATATGATGCTGGAAAAAATATTGTATTACCATATTTATTAGCTAGAGGAATTACTAAACTTGACTATATTGTTGTCTCACACTTTGATAGTGACCATGTGGGAGGACTATTTGCAATAATTGAGAATTTAAAAGTGGGAAAGATATTTATTGGTAAACAATATGAAAGTTCGGAAGAGTTAAAAGATTTAATAAAAATAGCAAATAAAAAGAAGGTAGAAATTTTTGGATTAGAATCTGGTAATAGGCTTAATATTGACAGGTATGTATATTTTGATGTGCTTTTTCCAGATAGCAAAAACATGATACCTGAAAATCATAAGAATAACAATTCATTAATTGTTAAATTAATATATGGAGAATTTTCTTGTTTGTTTACAGGAGATGTTGAAGAGATTGCAGAAAAGAAAATTGTTAGAAAGTACGAAAACAGTAATGAACTAAATACTGATATTCTAAAAGTAGCACATCATGGTTCTAAAACATCAACAATAGAGGAATTTTTAAAAGAGGCTAAGCCTAAAGTTGCATTAATAAGTGCTGGAGAAAACAACACATTTGGGCATCCAAATAGGAATGTGTTAGAAAGATTAGAGAATACAGGGTGTCAAATATTTAGAACAGATAATGACGGTGAAATTACAATTAGGGTCAACAGAAAGGGTAGAATAAGAATAGGTAAGATGTTGAATTGAAACTTTAAACACATCGAATTCGAGGTGTTTAAAGATGCAACCAAATAATAGTTGCAAAAATGTAACAAAAGGAGTATAATATATGAGTAAGAAAGATAAACTAATAAAAAAACTAGAATCTAGACCGAAAGATTTTACATATAATGAATTAAAAACGTTATTGAAAAGAATAGGATATGTAGAAAGTAATAAAGGAAAAACAACAGGTTCAGCAGTAGGGTTTTATAATAATAAAACAAATAGGAAGATTGAAATACATAAACCACATCCGAAAAATGTATTAAAGATGTATCAAGTTGAGGATGTGATTGAAGAATTAAAAGAATATTTAGGGAGGTGATTATATGAAAAATTTAATGGAATATAAAGGATATTCTTCTAAAATTGAATATAGTGACATAGACGAAGTTTTTCATGGAAAGCTGATTGGAATTAATGGTTTAGTATCTTTTGAAGGAACTACGGTTAAAGAACTGAAAAGGGAATTTAAAGAAGCAGTTGATAGGCATATAGAAGATTGCAAAAAAAATAACAAAGAGCCAAATAAGATATACAAAGGAAGTTTTAATGTTCGAATTGATGCAGATCTTCATAAACAAGTTGTATTTTTATCAAATGCCGAAAATATATCATTAAATCAGTTTATAAAAAATGCCATTAAAGAAAAAATTGAGTCATATAATATATAATTTATATATATTAAAACAAAGAAATAGCGCTTAAGAGTTAACTCTTAAGCGCATATTTTTGCATTAATTAGTTTCTTCTAGAATTTTTTCTAGCTTTTCTGCATTCTGGGCATCTAACTGGTTCGTTAGTGAATCCTTTTTCTGCGTAGAATGCTTGTTCACCTTCTGTGAAAATAAACTCTGCACCACAATCTTTGCATACAAGTGTCTTGTCTGTCATATGATTGAATCCTCCTTATTTAGAATAATAATTTAATTTTTTTGGACACTACTATTCTAATAAAGAAGGTTAGGTCTTGTAAATTAAATTTCGGACATTTAATAAATATCCTTTATATATTATACCACTAAAAATAAAAAAAACAAGTGGTTATTAAAAAAAAGTGATAATAGGCACCTACAGAGTTTTTGTTACAAAACTGAAATAATATTGTAACATAAATGATAAATACACCTATAAATACATAAATGGCTTGATAATACTAAAAGATAACCACTTGACAAAAATAATCATATTTTGACATTTTAAGGTTGCTATGATATAAGGAAATTAGTGTAAGAATGTAGAAGAGTAGGTGATTTGATTTGGGAATTTATAGATCTGAAATAGCAGACTTGAGAAAAAATATCGAGGATAATAAGGGACAGAAAATTATAGTTAAGGAGTCACCAGGTAAACGTAGCAAACCTCAAGAAAAAGCAGCTATAATTGAAAATACATACAAAGATTACTTTAGAGTGAAATTTGAAGATGTGGATAGAGTTGGCTCATATAATTATACCGATTTGTTTACTAGGACTATAGAAGTAAGCCTGTATAATGGAGAGGCATTTGAGCCCATATTACCACCACAGATGGAAGTAAGAAAGCCAAAAATGATGGACCCTATAAATATACCACCAAGAGAGGAAATATTAACTTAAAATTTAATATAAATAGGAATTTTTTGAAATCCTTCACATATAAATGTATAAATAATACATTTTAAGGGAGGATTTTTTGATGGAAAAAAATATGATAACAGTAAATAAAAAGGTTACAGAAAGAGTTAAAACAATAGAGATAAGTGGAGATATAATTGTTCCAGATATAAAGCCAGATATTATTAGTATAATAACTACAAATGGAAATGCATATATATATAAAGAAGAAATAAGTAAGTCAAGGCTAAGAATGGATGGTAATGTTGATGCATATGTCATATACTTATCAGAAAATGGAGAGACAAAGAGTATACAAACTACTTTAAACTTTATAGAAAATATTGATGATGATAGTATTTTTGATAATATGATTGCGAAAAACAAAGTTACACTAGCTAATGTAGAAACTAAGATTTTAAATGAAAGAAAAATTACAGTAAGAGCAAATATAGAAATAAAATGTGAATTTTTTGAAAGTACATGTATAGAAATATTTAATAAATTTGATGAATTAGAAGATATAGAAAAACTAGAAGAGAGTATGAAAGTAAAATCAATTATAGGGATGAATAAAGTAAAGAGCTCAATTAAGGAAAATATAAATATTGATGAAACTCTAGAAGCTGTAGAAATATTAAAAACAAGTATAATGTTATCAAATTATGAAAGTAAGATTAGCTATAATAAAGTGCTGGCAAAGGCTGATGCAAATGTAAAAATAATGTTTCTAACCGGAGATTCATTAGTGAAAACTGTAGAAGAAACATTTCCGATAATGAGTTTTATAGAGGTTGAAAACATATCAGAAAATAATATGTGTGATATTGACTATGTGGTAAGAAATATGCTATTTAAAATTAACTCAAAAGAGATGCATAGTATAAACTGCCAGATAGATTTTGATGCTAATTGTGAGACATACGAAAGTGTAGATATAAATATAATACAAGATATGTATGGAATAAATAGAGATGTTCAGTTCTCAAAAAAAGAAGTAGAAGTACAACTAGACACGTTGCCAACAGTAGAAAATATGAAACTAGAAGAAAAGATATTAGTTGAAAATATTAGTTTAATTTATGATGTGGATTATAGAATATCAGTCTTAAATAAGAAAGTAGTAGGTAGTGCTGTAAATTATGAAGGAGAAGTTCAGTTATGGATATATTATGAAGCAGATAGTAAGACTGGTTTAAATATTAAAGAAGCCAAAATACCATTTTTTACAAAAGTAAGTGCAGAATGCAAAAGCATTGATATTAAAGTAGCAAGTAAACAATTTGACCTAAGTAGTGAATATGTTAATAGTAGTATAGAATTACAAATAATTCAAACAAGTATGAATTTAAAAAAGATAAACATTATAGAAAACATAGAACAAAAAGATTTGCAGGAAAGTAGTGATTACACAATGTCAATATATTTTGTAAAAGCAGGAGATACAATTTGGAATATTGCAAAAAAATTTAAAGTAAGCATGGAAAATATTGTTAGAACAAATACTTTAGAAAACCCAGATATGATTAATATAGGTGATAAACTATATATCGTAAGATAAATGAAAATTAGATAAATACTAATTAATGACGGTTCTAGGAAGAACCGTCATTAATTTATAGAAAGGAAAAATATATGTCTAAGATATATTCGAGATTTAGAATTAATATACCAAACTTTAGTAAAGTGAATAAACTTAAATTTATAATATTATTTCTTTTTACTATTATAATGATTTCAATAGTACTATTTGTTTTAGCAGCTTACCCGATATTTATAGTGAACTGCAGAAACAATGCTATATCAATAGGAGTACAGATTGCTAACTTAGAAGTTAGCAAATCAGTGAAGAAATATTCATATAATGACTTAGTATTAATAGAAAAAGATAACGATGGAAATATTAAATTAGTACAGGCGAAAATTTTACCAATAAATGAAATTATTTCAGAAATTACTTCAAACGTACAAAACGAAATAAATAATGTTAATAAAAGTAAAGTATATATCGATATGGGTACAGTAACAGGAGTGGGTTTTCTTACAAATATTGGACCTAGTGTTAATATGGATTTAAAAACAATTGGTAATATCAAAACTAATATAATGTCAAAATTTGAATCAGTAGGAATAAACCAAACTTTGCATAAAATATATGCTGCACTAAGTATAGAGATAAGTATTTTAACACCTTTTAGAGTTATACGGTGAAACAATATATACAGAAATTCCAATTACGGAGGCTGTTATAGTAGGAGAGGTGCCTAGCACATATCTTAATTTCTAGATAATATATATACTTTTTTAAATAATTGAAGGAAACTTATAAAGAAGTTAAGAAGCTCACTTATATAAATTGAATATATATATCCTTTTATACCTAAAATTGGTACTAAGAAATATATGAAGCTTACAGTAAATACTAAATCAATAATATTTATAATCATAACACCAACTTGTACGTCAAGACCTCTTAATATACTGTCAATAATTGAGTCCAAATATATAAAGATAGAAAGAGGAGCAAGAAGCTTTATAAACATACCAATAGAAACATCTTTATAAATCCAAGTACCAATACTATCAGAAAAAAAGTATAGAAATATTGCAATAAATATAGAAATAATTAAAGTTAGGAATAGTAATATTGATGTAAATTTACGTATATTCCTGTAATCTTTTTTTACATAGTATCTTGAAAATTCTGGTATTATTAAGTTGCTAAAAGACTTTATAAAAACATCTGGGAAAGTTATAACTGGAATAGCCATACTAGATATAATTCCATATTTTGAAAGAGCTAAAGAACAATTAAGACCATGTTTTTCTAAGCTTGATGGTATAAGAATTTGCTTAAAAGTATTCAAACCAGAACGTATATAGGATGTAATTGCAACAGGTATAGATATTCGAAAAATACGTTTAGTATAATTTCTAGAGTATATAGTATTAGTTTTATCATTTGTACTAATATATTTGTTTTTGTCAAGTACATATGCAATATATATAAATGTGAAAGATACAATCTCAGATATTAAATCACCTAGAATAAGAGAAAAACAAGCATAGTTTATGCTTTTGGGTAAAAATAAGCTTAATAGATAAGCAGATACTAATATTTTTGTAGACTGTTCTAAAAATTGCCCAGCGACATTTTTGTATATTTTTCTTATAGCTGCAAAATATCCGTTTATAGCAGCAGACATTGATATGAGTGGAAGAGCAAGGCAAAACAAATGAATAACTTCTTTTTCCACTTTATCGTGAAGACATATTGATACTATAAAATCACTGAAAATATAAAATAATAAACTTGCCAAAATTCCTGTAAACAAGCTTATAGAAATACATTTTTTAGTGACATTTCTGATGCTAGACTTATTCCCTAAAGCTAATTCTTCTGAAATTACCCTAGTTGACGCAAGATTTATTCCCGAAGTAGCAAGAGTAATTCCAAATAGATATACAGACATTACAAGACTAAAAATACCAAGTTTTTCAGTACCTATTCTATTTGAAATATATATTCCAAAATAAATACCCATAACTCTTAAGATTATAGAGCTAAAGATTAATATAATTGTATTTAATAGAAAAAGCTTTAATTTCTTCAAAATGTATCACCTTATAGAGTATATGAGTAATAACTACTAATCAGAATACAAACTGTATTATATAAAATTAAAAAGGTGTTTACATTATCATAATTAATAAGTATAATCATAATATAATATGTATTGACAAGTTATAAATTTAAAAATATAATATATAGTATGCTATATATTATGTCTTTTTTGCTGTAATGTATATTACTTTTAGGAGGAATTAATGTTTAAGAACAAGAAAAGAAATATTATAATTGCAATAACACTACTAATATTATTAGTTATAATAATTAGCTCTATAGCTAATGCAAATAAGAGTAATACTGTTGCTGAAATCCCAAAAGATACTATTGAAAGAAGAACATTAGTAAGCAGTATTAGTGCAACAGGAACAATAGCAAGTAGTGATATAAGAAATATAATGACAACATTAAGTGGTTCACAAATTAAAACAGTTAATGTTGAAATAGGAGATAAAGTTAATATAGGAGATACTATTTGTACATTTGATACTAAAAATATACAAGATAATTTAAATGCAGCTAGAAAAGATTTGGATAATATAAACCAACAAGGAAACCTTGGAATATCAACTGCAAAAAGAACATTATCAGATGCAATATCAACAAGAGATAATACTATAAAAGATTTACAAGCAGAAATAAATAAATTGTTACCAGCATATAATGCAGCACAAGGAAGTATTTCAGGTTTAATAGCAGATGAGGCAGCTAAAAAAGTAATATTTGACAGTACAGTTGATACAGATCCATCATATGCTACTGTTAAAAAAGAATATGAAGATGCTCAAGTAGCAACAGAAGCAGCACAAAAAGCAATAGCAGGATATCAAACTGCGATAGATACATTAAATAAAACTAAAGATACTCTAAATAGTTCAGTAGCAGGTGCGGAAAGTGCTGTTAGAAGTTCTGAATTAAGTGCAAGTTCAGGCAAAAGTGCATATGACACACAAATAAGAGCTTATACAGAACAACTGCAAAAAGGAATATTAACAGCTACTACATCAGGTGTTGTTACATCTGTTAATGTTAATGTTGGTGATATATATATGGGATCTGTAATAGCAACTATTGAAGGTTCAGAAGAGTTAATGATTGAGACACAAATAGATCAATATGATATTAGTGATGTAAAAGAAGGTATGAAAGTATATGTAAGAACAGATGCTACAAGAAGTGAAGAACTTGAAGGTATTGTTGTAGATGCTGCTCCAAAAGCAAGTAATCCAACAGTAGCATCGTCTGGAGTAACATATACAGTAAAAATAGCTCTTAATACACAAAATGAGAGATTACGTTTAGGAATGACTGCAAGGTTAAGTATTATTACAGAAAGTAAAGAAAATGTACTTTCTGTTCCATATGATGCAGTTTATGAAAAAGAAGATGGAACTAAGTATATAAAGGTAGAAAAAGAAAATGAAGAAATAGAAGAAATAGATGTTACAATCGGAATGGAAAGTAATTACTATACTGAAATAAAGTCAGAAAAGATAAAAGAAAGTATGACAGTTATTTTACCGACAGTAGAATCTGATAATTCTATTAGAAGCCTTATTAACAATATGGGTGCAAGAGGCGGAATGATCCAATAGAGGAAAGGAATAGCTATAGTATGAGTACAATTATGAAACTAGAAAATGTAGTTAAAAAATTCTATGTTGGTCAGCCAAATGAACTTTTAATTTTGAATAATATTAATTTAGAGGTACAAGAAGGAGAATTTATATCAATAGTAGGACCGTCTCGGAAGTGGAAAATCAACATTAATGAATTTAATGGGAATTTTAGATAGACCAACAAAAGGTACATATATTTTAGATGGTGTAGATATTAGTGCTGCAAAAGACTCTGAATTATCAGGACTTAGAAACCAAAAAATAGGATTTGTTTTCCAAACATATAACTTGATATCAAGAACTAATGCTTTAAAAAATGTAGAGCTTCCAATGCTATATGCTGGTGTTGGAAAAAGAGATAGGACAAAAAAAGCAATGGAGTTATTAGAGCTTGTAGAAATGGCAGATAGAATAAAACATTTGCCAGAAGAATTATCAGGAGGACAAAAACAAAGAGTTGCCATAGCAAGAGCTATGGCTAATAATCCGTCTATAATTTTAGCAGATGAACCAACAGGGGCATTAGACTCTAAAACAGGGCGTAAAGTAATGGATGTATTTCATAAGCTAAATAAAGAGCAAGGAAAAACAATAGTATTAATTACTCATTCACATGAACTGGCATCAGAAACTGAACGTATTGTTTCAATTAAAGATGGTACAATAACTGGAGAAACTTTAACTGGAGGTAATGATAAATGATTATTGGAGAAAATATTGTTTTAGCAATAACAGCACTTCTTAGTAATAAAATGAGATCATTACTTACAATGCTAGGAATAATTATTGGTATTAGTTCAGTTATAGCTATTATGACAGTTGGAGAATCTCTAACAAATTCAATTACATCACAAATGCAAGCAATGGGTGCTAATAATATAACAGTACTTTTGAAACAAAGAGAGGAAGATGAGAGAGTATTATCAGCTGCTGGCACACAATTTGGTGGTGGAATGCAAATGACAACAACTAATACTAAAACACCAGAAGAAATAGATTATTTTACAGATGAAATGATAAAAAATTTATGTGACACTTATCCGGATTTAATATATGCAATATCTGCAAGTGAAAGTGTTGGAAGAGGAGAAGCTGCAATAGATAATGAAACTGCAGGTGTAGACATATTAGGTGCAAATGTTGGGTACTTTATATCAAATGAATTAGATATTCTTGCTGGTAATATGTTTACAGCAAGAGATTTTGAAGAAGGAAGAAATGTTACAATAATTTCAGAAAAAGCAGTAGAATATATTTTTGATGGAGATATGAATGAAGCTGTTGGAAGTGAAATAGAAGTTAGCATAAATGGTAAATATATTAAATATACAATAATTGGAGTATATAAGGATGAACAGGCTCAAAATATGGCCATTATGATGGGAATGTTTTCAAACTCAAAATTAGTTACTACAATGTATATTCCCCTTATAACGGCAATGGACCAAAATAACAGTACAGGATACAGAACATTTAATATCGTAACAGCTCCAGATACCGATACAAATACTTTTATTGGGCAGGTAGAACGTTTTTTTGAAGCATATTATAGGACTAATAGAGATTTTGGAGTATCTGCACTTACATTAGAATCGGTTGTATCTATTATGACTGAAATGTTATCACAAATTACAACAGCGATATCTGTTGTTGCTGGTATTGCATTATTAGTTGGTGGTATTGGTGTTATGAATATAATGCTTGTGTCTATTACAGAAAGAACTAAAGAGATAGGAACAAGAAAAGCGTTAGGCGCAACAAATACATCAATTAGGATACAATTTATTGTAGAAGCTATTATCATGTGCTTAATAGGTGGAATATTTGGTATTATACTAGGACTTATAATGGGTAATTTTGCATCAGAAGTATTACTAGATTCCCCTGCAAAAGCATCAATTTCTAGTATATTAATAGCAATTAGTTTCTCTATGACAATAGGGTTATTCTTCGGATATTATCCTGCAAATAAAGCAGCAAAAATGAACCCTATAGACGCACTAAGATATGAATAATAAGAATAACTTATGTTTTAAATAGTAATAGATAGGAAAATATTTTCCTATTTTTTTATATATATTGACATATAGTAAATACCCTGTTAAAATGTAAGCGTGTTGATTTTAGGAAATTTGTGTGTGAGTATGAGGATCAACACCGACCTTTACAAATTGCTAAATAACTTGAAAGGGAAAGGTGAACTTTATGGCTAAAATCACAATTGTCACAGAGTTCAGCAGCACAGAGCTTGACAAAGGCGGCATTACCATAACGGTAAATCGGCAAGGAGAAGTTTGCGAAGAGTCATTTAACTTAGGCTTTGACGATATGATGGAAAAATTGGACGAAGCAGAAGGCTTAAATGACGACGAGAACGATGATTATGGCGAATGCGATGACGAAGACACGGGAGAAGACCTTAATTGCGACTCAGATGATGACAAAGAAATCTGCATGACGGAATGGATCACATCAGAAGTTGCAGTTACTATCGAATGCGATAGCGATGATTTAGACTTTGTTGATGACATTGCGGTAACAGTAAGTCGCCCGATAGATTTTTGCGAAGCATCATATGAAGCTGGAGAAGATGAAGCTATCAAAGTTTGGAACATGATAATTGATGATGCGGAGTCTGATAAGGGCGATAGCGAGAACGACGAGAAAGAATAATAACCCAAATACTCACACACACATAAAGGAAGGTTTGTACCTTCCTTTATTGTGTAAAAAATGCAAAAATTTAAAAAATTAATATTTTAGAAAATGAAATTAGAAATTAGTTGTATTTTATTTAAATAAAATATATAATATTTCTGGATAAATTAATAAAATAATTTTTAAAAGGAGTGATGTGTATGGAGAGAAATGTTGGAGTAGTTGTAAGAGGAATAAGAGGGCCAATTATTAGGCCAGGAGATGATTTGGTTAGTATTGTTGTAGATTCAATATCTAAAGCAGTAGAATCTGATAATATTTCTTTAAAGGATAATGATATAATAGGAATAACAGAAGCAGTTGTAGCCAAAGCACAAAATAATTTTGCTATGTTGGAAGATATAGCAGAAGATATTAAATCTAAATATAGTAATGAGGTAGGTATAGTTTTTCCTATACTTAGTAGAAATAGATTCTCTAATATACTAAAAAGTGTATCAATGGGAGTAGATAAAGTATATATACAATTAAGTTATCCAGGGGATGAAGTAGGTAATAAACTGATATCTGAAGAAAAGTTAGATGAAACAGATATAAATCCATACAGTGATATTCTTACAGAAGAAGAGTTCTATAATATATTTGAAACGGCAAAACATGAATATACAGGAGTGGATTATATACAATTATATAAATCAATTTGTGAAGGGAAAGCTACAATAATATTTTCAAACAATCCAAAAACAATATTAAATTATACAAAATCAGTTTTAGTAGCAGACATACATACAAGAAAAAGAACAAAAAAGGTATTAAAAGAAGCAGGTGCAGAAATAGTATATGGATTAGATGATATATTGAATAAGCCTGTAAACAATTCTGGATATAATCCAGATTATGGTTTGTTAGGTTCAAACTTATCATCAGATGATAAATTAAAACTTTTTCCTAGAGACTGTGATGAGTTTGTAAATAAAGTTAAAAAAGAAATAGAAAAAAAGTTTGATGTAAATGTGAATGTTATGGTATACGGGGATGGAGCATTTAAAGACCCAACAGAAGGAATATGGGAATTGGCAGATCCTGTTGTATCACCTGGATATACAGATGGATTAAAAGGAACTCCAAATGAAATTAAATTTAAATTTATTGCAGATAATGAATTAAAAGACTTATCTAAAGAAGATGCTCAAATGGAGATGAAAAATATAATAAATAATAAGCCAAAAGTTAATACTACATTTTCATCACAAGGTACAACTCCAAGAAAAATAGTAGATTTATTAGGAAGTTTGTGTGACTTGACAAGTGGTAGTGGAGATAAAGGTACACCATTTATATTAGTACAAGGATATTTTGATAATTATGCAGATTAATATAGATATATGAATTTAAAATGAGGATAATATATATGGAAAAATGGGATTTATATGATGAAAACAGAAAACCATTAAATAGAACAATAATTAGAGGAGAACTGGAAAAAGAAGGACAGTATCATATTGTTGCTGGTATTTGGATAGTTAATAGTAATAACCAAACATTATTAACATTAAGAGATAAGAGTAAAAAACAATATCCAAATTGTTGGGAAAATACAGTTGGATCTATAGTATCTGGAGAAACAAGTAGACAAGGAGCGGTAAGGGAGCTATTGGAAGAAACTGGAATAGTTATTAATGAAGAAGAATTATTCTATTTAGGCACATATAAAGGTAATACTCATTTTCATGATACATATATAGCAAGAAAAGATATAGAGATTGAAGAACTAGCTTTACAAAAAGGAGAGACAGCAGATGCTAAATGGGTATCAATGGATGAACTAGATGAAATGATTAAAGATAAAAAAACACCAACACCATTAGAAGAAATATTAATCTTGGTACGTGAAAAACTTGAGGAGTTTATAGATAATAAATAAAAGGAGGAAGATTAAATGGCATTAAATAAAAGTAGTAGTAATATATGGAAAAGGTATATTTTCTATTTGTTTCGATGGCAGTTATCTACACCAATATTAGCTGGAGTACTATATCTGTTAAGTGGGATGAACGAAATACTTGTTACAGTAATTGCGAACTTTATTGGAGGTTTAATATTTTTCTGGATAGATAAAATGATATTTAAAGTAAAATATTTAAATCCATTATGGGAAATAAAAGACAATATTACTTGTACTGATTGTGGTAAAATGTGTAAAGGGTATAGGTTAGTGAAATCAGAAAACTATGATAAATTAACTGATAAAAATCCTAAATTTAGGTGTAGCGAATGTTCAGATAAAAAAATAAAAGAACTTAAAAAAAGTGGAGTAATTGTAGAGTGAATTTATTTAAAGTAATAAAAGAAAGTGCCAGTAATGGCATTTTTAATTTTACCTGTCAAGTAAAGATTTAAGTTCATCAATAAATTTCTGTTTAGATTCATAGTCAATAACATAATTGCCATTTTCTATTTTTAAAATGCTAGAATGTTTAGCATCAATTGGAATATCAGATTTTGGAATATCAAAATATTCATGTGTACGCATATTTCCGTATAATAGCCCAGTTGCCTTCAATTCTATCTAACATAAATGTATCATTCTTATACATAGAATTAAATTTTGGATTTTTTAAATAAGCATTTAGCTCATTGACGAATGATTTAATATAGCTAGAATTTAGTGATGTAAATAAATCTTTGTTATGATTGAAAATATTTAGATTCATAAAATGTCTCCTTTTAAAATGAAATAAACACTATTATACAAGAAATATGAGATTTTACAATACTTATTAGAAAAAAAGATGAAATAATTGAATTTATGTAGTATAATGTGCAATAGGGACGGAGTAATATATGAAAAATAAAAGAAAATTGTATTATGCAATAGCAGTAATCCTTATATTATCTTTAGCTACTTTTTGTGAGGAATATATAAGGCATAATCAAACTGATGATATTGCAGATACAGTAGAAATAGTATATGTTGATAAATTACCAGAAGATCTTTTAAGCGATGATACAAATTTACAGATGTTTTTCTTTGATGTGGGACAAGCAGATAGTACGTTAATTATGGATAATGGCACAGTAATGTTAATTGATGCAGGAGAAGACCGTAATGGAAAATTACTAGCTAACTATATAAGTGAATTAGGCATTTCATATATTGACTATATAATAGGCACACATGACCATGCTGATCATATTGGAGGATTAGATAAAATAATAGATGAATTTGATATTGGAGAGGTATATATGCCAATAACAAGTACAGAAAATGGAAGTGTGGAATATAAAGAGGTAATAGAGTCTTTAAAAAATAAGGAAAAAGCAATTCAAAAAGTAGAAAAAGGAGATTCTTTTGAAATTGGAGATGCAACAGGTATAGTTATGTTTGTAGATAATGATGAACCCAAAAATGTAAATAATTCTTCAATAATAATGCAAGTTACACTAGATGAAAATAATTATTTATTTATGGGAGATGCAGAAAAAGCAATAGAAAATTTAGGGAATAGTAAAAATGCAGAAGAAAAAATAGAATGGACGAAAGTAGATGTATTAAAAGTAGGACATCATGGATCAAACACAAGCAGCACACAAAAATTTCTAAATATTACTTCTCCACAAATAGCTATAATTTCTGTGGGTAAAGGAAATAGATATAGACATCCTAGTGAAAGTGTTATTAACAGATTAATAAAAATAGGGGCTGAAATATATAGAACAGATGAATTAGGTACAATACATTTAGAAAATGTAAATGGAGAAAATATAATTAATATTTTAAAAACAAATATTCAAGGTGTAAAATAAAAGGAGGAATTTTATATGGCAAAGAAAACATTTAATGAAAAACTACATCATGCAGGAGACCTACCTAAAGTTGAATTTGTAGGATATGATTCAAAAATGGTTGAGAGATTTGGTGGTGGAAATATGCTTATAGCAGCACCATTGGAATATGATGAAATAATGAGACAAATACCAGAAGGTAAATTAATTACGAGTACAGAAATAAGAGAATTTCTAGCAAAGAAACATAATGCAGATTTTACTTGCCAATTAACATGTCGGAATATTTATAAATGTCGTTGCAAATGCTTCAAAAGAAAGAGAACTAGAAGGAAATAAAGATTTAGTTGCATATTGGAGAACTCTGAAAAAAGATGGGGAGTTAAATGAAAAATATCCTGATGGAATAGATGGGCAAAAATTAATGTTAGAATTAGAAGGCCATGAAATTATAAAAAAGGGAAAAAGATATTTTGTAAAAGATTATCAAAATAAGCTACATAGTATTTAAATAAGAAGTTGTTAACATTACTAGAAGAGAAAAGAGAGGTTGATTGAAAAATGGATGTTGAAATTAGAACTTTCCAAGAAGAAGATTATTATCGTTTTACAGAAAAATATTCAGATTTAAAATATTATGATTATTTTCGTTTCTATAATCCAACTAAAACAAAGTGGTCAACATTAACTACTCATAACGGAAAAGATCATTTTTTTGTAATAGCAGATGCTAGTACAGATGAGTTAATAGGAACTATATTTGCCCAAAGAAGAGATGAGTCATTTCCATATAAAGTTGAGCTTTCAACATTGCCGCAGTATTCAAAACAGGGATGCGGGAAACAAGCATTTAAGCTTTTGATGGAATATCTTAAAGATAATTTGGATATTGACAATGTGATGTTAAGTGTTGATTATGAAAATGAATCTTCAATGAAGTTTATAGAAAGTTTAAAAAAGGAATTTGATATAGATACTGTGGATTTGAATAAAGAGGGTTATAAAATGTGTTTTGTTAAGGAGAAAAAGCGAGATATAGATAAAATCTCTTCAGAAGATGAAGAAAGATAAGGCGAAAGAGGTTAAATATATGAATAGTATAGAGCAAAATAATAATTTAGTGGGTAGTCCTGAATCGATAAAAGTTATTAAGCAATTTCAAAGAAATGAAGATCTTGGATCTTTAATATATGAATTTATGTCAAAACGAGAAAAAGATAACAATAACAAGAGAGTTTTAGAGAAAATGTCAGAAGACGAAAGAAACCATGCAAACATTTGGAGAACCTATACAAAAGAAGATATTAGAGCTAAAAAAGGCTCATTACTTTTTTTAAAATTTCTTACAATTGTTTTAGGATATACATTTATAATAAAGAAATTAGAAAAGGATGAGAATTTAGCTCAAAGAAAATATGAAGAACTAAAAGATGAATTTCCAGAAATAGCAGAAATAATAAAAGACGAAGATTGCCATGAAAAAGAGCTACATGTAATGCTAGATGAAGAAAGGTTAAGCTATATTGGCTCAATGGTATTAGGATTAAATGATGCGTTAGTAGAATTAACAGGAGCAATTGCAGGTGTTACATTCGCACTTTGTAATACTCGTTTGATTGCAATGACAGGAATTGTTACAGGAGTGTCGGCAACACTTTCTATGGCTTCATCAAACTATTTAGCAGAACGTGCAAATAAAAATAAAAACGCAATGAAATCAAGTATATATACAGGAATTGCATATTTAATTACAGTAGTTTTACTAGTATTACCATATATTATATTGCCAACTAAAATGTACCTGCTAGCTTTTTCTATAATGCTATTAGTTGTAGTATTTATTATTATGTTTTTTAACTATTACATATCAGTAGTAAGAGAAGAAAAATTCATAAAAAAATTCTTGGAAATGATTGTTATATCATTTTCTGTTGCAGGTATTTCTTTTGTTATTAGTATTATAGCGAAAAAAATTTTAGGGATAGATACTTTATGAGTGAGGAATAAATAAAGGGTTTATTAGAAATAAAAGAGGAAAAAGTATGAAAACAAATAAAGCCAACAGTAATTTTTGAAAGGATAACAATTTATGAAGATTATAGGATATGTAGCAAGCCCGCATAAAAATGGAAATACAGCGTATGTTGTAGAACAAATTATTGGAAAAAGTAAAAATCAAAATACAGAAACTGAAATTTATTATGCGAGTAATTTTGACATTTCTCCTTGTAAAGGCTGTTTGTGGTGTATAGATAAAGATAAATGTGCAATAGAAGATGATATGCAAAAAATCTATATATCTTTAAAGGATACAGATGTATTAATTATAGGAACTCCAATTTATATGGGTCAAATGACAGGACAAGCAAAAGTATTTACAGATAGACTTTATCCACAAGCTACTCCTAGATTTTCACCTTATTACAATCCAGATAATGCAGGGAAAAAATTAGTTCTCGTTTTTACACAAGGTAATCCTGATATTTCCAAATTTCAAACATATATAGATTATACAAAGTCTATATTTGAAATGTTAGAATTTGATGTTATTGATGTATTAGTTATAGGTGGCACTCGTCAAGAGCCCGCTTGCAAACAAAACTTAATAGCTGAGCGAATTGAAAATTTATGTAATAAATTGAGTGCAAATAAATAAAAACACTTCAATCTATTGTGATTGAAGTGTTTAATATTTTTGTTTATCTCTATTTAATAAAAAGATTAATAATTATAAGAGCTAAACCAGTCATCGTCTTCATCAAAATTATAATAGTTAGACCAGTCATCATCTTCGTCAAAATTATAATAGCTAGACCAATCATCATCTTCATAAGAATAACCTCCAAACATACTTATCATATATGTTTGGATATTTTTATAAATCTCTAAATCCATTACTACATTTAGTAATTCTTCTAAATAATCACTTGGAGGTTCGCCATCTGTAAGATTAATATCAGTTCTTTCTGGAACTGGCATCTCTATACTGCTTGTATTAGCTATATAAGAGTGCATATTGAAATTGAAAGACAGTTTATCTGGTGAAGATACATCTGGTATAATATTAACTGTTATTTTTGTATCAGCCTCTAACTCATTTTCAGAAAATTTTAAGTATTCTGTTATAACACTCATATCTAACAATTTTTCATTGTCTTGTGTTACATAAAATACGATTTCTGTTTTGTTGCCACTTGTTTTTTTCGATTGAATTTCTATTTTTGTGTCTGTTGCTTCTTGAAATGTACTATTTGTTTTTTGATTAATTGTAATATTAATATCATCTTTACTTATACAATCCATTATTACTTCAAAAGACATCTCATTACGTTCTTCATCATATACAACTATACTTACATCAATACGTAATAAGTCTCTTCCTTTATTATAAGTATTTATTTCAATAGTAAATGCTGTTTGTGAATTTTTTAATTCATCAATTGAAGAATCTATACTGTCTGCAAATTCTTCTCTTAGTTCCTCAAGTGTGTAATAAGAATATAAAGAAGGGTTAGAAGAACTAATTAACGTTAATATTTCTTCATTGTTTTTAATTCCTTCTAATATTTTTATTGTGATTTCCTTTGTTTGTTCTTCTGATAGTGCAATAGATGTCTTTGTGCAGGCTTTATTCGTTCCATCTAACATTATTGTGGTATTTTCTTTTTTAAATTGGTTGTCTGAAACTGTACTATTAAATGCTGTTAAGAATATTTCTTGTATGGTCTCATAATAATTTGAAGATGTTTCCTGGAAGAATAAATCTATAAACTGGTTAACAGATTCTTGCTGTTCTTTTTCTAAATCTTCTACATTCACATATAATAATTTATTACTTACTTCTTTTATTTTAGCAGTTATAGTTTCTCTATCTAAGAAAACTTCTCCGGAAATTGCTTTCTTGCTATTTTCTTCTAAATCTGCATACAAATATACCTTTTCTTGGCTTTGATCTATTGTAGTAGTTACATTTAATTTTTCATTTTTGATAAAATCATTTACAAGAGTTGCAAATTCTTCATAATCGCTACCATTGTTAGCGGTTAGTGAACCAGACAAAGAAATTTTACTTTCTATTGCTTTACCTGTATCGTAAAGAAATGTTGGTGATGGAAATGCTTTTAATAATGTTTCTTCTGTGATGCTGCTAGATCTTTGTAAATTTTTGACAAATAATTTTTTAGGGCTTTCATTTAACATTAGTAATAAGATTGTTGCAACTATTGCTATAATTAAAATAACAACAATAGAAATTACAACTTTTTTCTTGCTTTTTGAATTTTTTGGTTGAAAATTGCTATCTTCTTTTTGGATTTCACTCATATCTATTACTCCTTTTTTATTTTATTTGTATTCATAATAACATAGAATTATGCAAAAGTCTACTAAACATATAATGGATTAATGAAACTAAGAATGTAGAGCTATATATAGCAAAACAAAAATGATTCAAGTCATTACGACTGAAAACAAGCTATTCTTGTAAAATGGTGTAAAATATAGTATAATTAAGATACACAAGCAACGCTTGTGAATATAGGGTAAATCCCAATGAAAGGAGGGCAACAATATGTTGTCCATTACAGCCAAAGTTCGGAAACTCGCAGAGGAGTTAGACTCCGCCATCACAGTTGGCAAAGGTTTGCAGGAAGCACTCGAGAGCTATACAGATTTTGACAAGCTTGACGAGAAAATCGGCATTTTTGCTCGGCAAATGCCGGACTGGAGAATCCTCACCGAAGAAAAGCAAAATGGATTGAACTTTGTTCGAAAGATTTGCACAGGTGAAATTTCCATTCTGGAAGCGAAAGAGCTAGTAGAAAAGCTCATTTCTGAACTTGAAAGTACCCGTAGGCTCATCAAAATTTAGAGCCAAAGAAAGGGGCGGTCTTAGGACTGCTCCTTTCGATTTGTGAGTGACGGTTAATCGTCACTCACAAATAAAAAAACCAGTAATTTGTAGTGTTTACTGGGTTTGCTGTTTTTAAAAAGTTATCTCTTACTAAATTACAAAGGTTGATTTATCAACGTTTTTGCAACTTTTTGTATATTGCGTGGTTATTGTAAGATAGCTTTTATGAGATGTGACTAGATGTTATTAAAGAAATTTATTATGCTAAAATGAATCATATTAAAAATTTAGCTAGGAATAATTTAGATTTGAGGTTCCAATTTCGAACCTCAAAAATTTACAATTTTTTTGCAAAAACACTTGACATACACGAACAAAAGTTTTAAAATAGAGTGAATTTAAAACAAAGGATGTGTTTGTGTATGAATAATGAACTAATAAATATAGAGAATATACAAAGTTTAATATATACAGTAAGAGGAAAGCAAGTTATGTTAGATAGTGATGTAGCTATGTTATATAAATATAAAACAAAAATTATGAATCAAACAGTAAAAAGGAATATTAAAAGATTTCCAGAAAGATTTTGTTTTAGATTGGCAGAAGATGAATATGAAGAAATATTATTGAAAAAAGAAGAGATGTGGTCACAAATTGTGACCACATCAAATTACAAATATCGTAGAGTATCACATTTACCATATGTTTTTACAGAACAAGGAATCTCAATGTTGGCGCCATTGTTACAAAGTGAAATTGCTATACAGGTTAGTATAAATATAATGGATGCTTTTGTAGAAATGAGAAAATTTATGATATCTAATGCTCCAATATTGGAGCGACTGACAAATGTTGAATATAAATTGTTAGAGCATGATAAAAATTTTGATAGGTTATTTAATGAATTACAAAAAGATGAAAACTTTAAACAAAAAATATTTTTTGAAGGACAAATTTATGATGCTTATAGTTTGATTGTAGATATCATAAAAAAGGCTGAAAGAGAAATAACTATAATAGATAATTATATAGATGATTCTGTTTTGAAAATGTTAGCAAAGAAAAATAAAGATGTGGAAGCGTTGATTTTGACATCTGAAAAAAGTAAAATATCCGAATTGGATATTTTAAAATTTAATCAGGAACATCAGTTGTTAAGAGTAGAAAAGACAAGTAAATTTCATGATAGGTTCATTATGATAGATAACAGTGTGCTATACCATTGCGGAGCATCTATAAAAGATTTAGGTAAGAAGTGTTTTGCTATTAATAAAATTGAAGATGAAAGTATGATGGATAACTTCATTAACTCTATAGTTTAAATAAATCACGATTTAATATTGAAAGTTAAAAATATTATATATATAATAAATAAGAATTAAAAAAAATTATAAATAATTGGAGAATAAAATGGAAGAAAAGAAAGATGTTTGTAATGTATGCCAAAAAGATATACAGGATGGAGAAATTAATCATTATAAAGACTATGTGCTTTGTCCTAATTGTCATAAAAAAGTTATATACAAAACAAAAATAAAAATATTAATGAAACGAAAAACATTGATAAAAATAATAATAGGAATGCTAATAATAATTCAATTATTGGTTGTGTTTAGACTATGGCAAAACAAACAAAAAATAGAGGAAGTTGCTAGTATTGAAAATACAGCATGGGAGAAAATGTCTGATATAGAAGAAATTGTAATAGATGAAGAAGAATTGTTTGACATTGTACAATCAAAATATGACGAAGTAGGAAGTTTTTCAGAAGGATTGGCTTGGGTTAAGGTAAAAGATAAGTATGGGTTTATTGATAAAGAAGGAAACGAAGTTATTGAAATAAAGTATGAATCGAAATCGTATTGTTCAAAAGAGGGATTAATAAATATTAGATTGAATAGGAAGAGTGGATTGATAGATAAAAAAGGCAATGAGGTTACTGAAATAAAGTATGATGATTTTTATCCACTTATAGAAGGGTGGTACTGGCACGACTATCATAATTCAGAAGGACCAATTGTTGTTTCTGTAAATGGTAAATATGGAGTTATGGACAGAGAAGGGAACGAAATTACTGAATTAAAATATGATAATATACGGTATGTGTTCAGAAGGCTTGGCTAGTGTTGAATTAAACAGTAAATATGGATTTATAGATACAGGTGGGAATGAAGTTATTGAAATAAAGTATGATGAGGTAAGAAATTTTTCAGAAGGTTTAGCAATTGTTAAGATAAATAATATTTGGATAATTATAAATGAAAAAGGAAATAAAATTGCTAATATAAATAAAGAATATGACGAAATAGGAAGTTTTTCAGAAGGTTTAGCTTGGGTTAAATTAAATGATAAAAGCGGATTTATAGACAAAAATGGAAATGAGATTATAAAAGTAAAATATGACATTGCAGGTACATTTTTAGAAGGAGTAACTTGTGTGAGCTTGAATGAAAAATGTGGAGTAATAGATAAAAACGGAAAAGAAGTTACTGAAATAAAGTATGATGAGTGTTGGATGAATCCAGAAGATAAATTAATATTGGTTAGCTTGAATGAAAAGTGGGGAGTAATAGATAAAAACGGAAAAGAAATTATTAAATTAAAGTATGATAGAACATCTGGCAATACGGGATCAGAGTGGTATGAACCAGTATTCTCAGAAGGTTTGGCTAGGGTTGAACTAAATGGTAAAAGTGGATTTATAGACAGGAAAGGAAATGAAGTTGTTGAAATAAAATATGATAGTGCGTATACATTTTCAGAAGGAGTAGCTAAGGTTAAATTAAATGATAAATATGGATTTATAGATATAAATGGAAATGAAGTTATTGAATTAAAATACGATTATGCGTATGAATTTTCAGAAGGTTTGGCTAGTGTTGAATTAAATGATAAATATGGATTTATAGATATAAATGGAAATGAAGTTATTGAATTAAAATACGATTATGCGTATACATTTTCAGAGGGTTTAGTTGCAGTTAAATTAGATGGAGAATGGTTTTATCTAGATAGAGAAGGAAATAAGAAAGTATTGTAAATATATTGTGTTCATAGTGCTAAAATAAAAAACCTTAGAAGTATTAATGCTACTAAGGTTTTTGTTATTTCTATTAAAAAGATTATTATCTCTTACTAAACTGTGGAGCTTTACGAGCTTTTTTAAGACCATATTTCTTTCTTTCTTTCTTTCTTGGATCTCTAGTTAAGAATCCATTTTGTTTTAATATAGGTCTAAATTCTGAATTAGCTTTTTCTAAAGCTCTAGCTATACCATGTCTAATGGCTCCTGCCTGACCAGTATAACCTCCGCCAGCAACTTTAACTATAACATCATATTTACCAGCAGTATTTGTAACTGTGAAAGGCTGATTAACTATAACTTTTAATATCTCCGTTCCGAAATATTCATCTAAAGTTTTATCATTAACAGTTATTACGCCTTTTCCAGTAATCATTCTAACTCTAGCAATAGATCTTTTTCTTCTTCCTGTTCCTAGGAACACTATACTTTCAGATTTTTTTGTTCTTGGCATATTATTTTACCTCCCAAATTTCTGGTTTTTGAGCTATGTTATCATGTTCATTACCTGGATATACTCTTAATTTTTTAATCATTTGTCTTCCTAGCTTTGTATGTGGAAGCATACCTTTTATAGCAATAAACATAGCTTTTTCAGGAGTTTTCTCCATCATTACCTTAGCTGATACCTCTTTCATTCCACCAATATAACCAGAATGATGTCTATATACTTTTTGATTTAACTTATTACCTGTTAAAACAACATCTTTACAATTTAATACAATTACGTAATCTCCAACATCTACATTAGGTGTAAATGTTGGTTTATGTTTTCCCCTTAATAATTTTGCAGCTTCAGTAGCTACTCTACCAAGAGGTTTATTAGATGCATCTATTATATACCAACTATTTGTTATTTCACTTGCTTTTGGGTTGTATGTAGTATTATTCATAATAGAATAAACCCTCCATTTCTAAAATTTTAAATTTAAATATATATATAAAACTTAAAAATACAACTACCGGGGAGAAGTTGTAACTTCAAATTTACATATGCAATGCAATTATTTTAATATAAACTGGGGAAAAAGTCAAGCAAAACTATTGACTTTTTGATAAAAATAGGTTAATATAGAATATGTTTTAAGAAGAAGCATCCACTTCTCACCTTATCTTAAGTTAAGAGCATAAGGTTGAATATTAATAGATATATATAAATATACTAATATATTATTGTGGATTTGGCTTTTTAAAATAAGTCAAATTTTTTTTTGGAGGTGTTTTATTATAAAACAAGAGTTGCCCATAAATAAACAAATAAGGGAAAAAGAAGTTCAACTAATAGGAGAAGATGGAGAAAAACTAGGAATTTTACCAATAGAAAAAGCAATAGAATTAGCAGAAGAGAAAGATTTAGATCTAGTTTTGGTGGCTCCAAACTCAAATCCGGTAGTTTGTAAGATTATGAACTATGGAAAGTATAAATTTGAACAAGCAAAAAAAGAAAAAGAATCTAGAAAAAATCAAAAGGCTGTTGAAATAAAAGAAATTAGAGTTACACCTAACATAGGGGAGCATGATTTTAATTTCAAGAGTAAGAATGCAAGAGGATTTTTAGAATCTGGAAATAAGGTTAAATTCACTGTGAGGTTTAGAGGTAGAGAACTAAATAATGTTAAAACAGGAGAAGTTATTCTAAACAGATTTGCAGAAGAGCTAGCAGAAATATCAACAGTTGAGAAAAAACCTTTTTTAGAGGGTAAAACAATGTTTTTAATTTTAACAAAGAAAATATAAAAACGAAGGGAGTATTTAAGATGCCAAAAATGAAAACTAATAAAGCAGCAAAGAAAAGATATTCTTATACTGCTACAGGAAAAGTTAAAAGAACAAAAGCTAATAGAAGACATAGATTAGCAACAAAAACTAAAAGACAGAAAAAAACAGGAAAGATTCAAGATGGTATAGCAAATAAGACATGTGAAGCAGGAATAAAAAAACTATTACCATACGGAAATTAGAAAATAAAAGGAGTGATATAATAATGGCAAGAGTAAAAACAGCTAGAACAACAAGAGCAAGACATAAAAAAGTATTAAAACAAGCAAAAGGATACTATGGTGCGAAACGTTATAGATTTAGAACTGCTAAGCAAGCTGTAATGAAATCTGGGATGTATGCATATGTAGGAAGAAAAGATAGGAAAAAAGACTTTAGAAAGCTATGGATAACAAGAATAAATGCTGCTGCTAGAATGAATGGATTAACATATAGTAAACTAATCTCTGGACTAAAAAAAGCAGATGTTAAAATCAATAGAAAAATGTTAGCAGAAATAGCTGTATCAGACGAAAAAGCATTTGCAGAAATAGCGGAAATAGCAAAAAAAGCATAAAAATGAAATTAAGGAAGGATATGATCTCATATCTTTTTTTATTGCTCTATATAAATATATTTTTATTATGTTGTATATAAAACTTGAAAAAATGATAGTGCTGATATATAATAATTAACATTAAGTATACATTTGAAAGGGAGTGGAGTTTATGTCATATAACTTTAAAGAAGTAGAAAAAAGATGGCAAGATAAATGGTACAAAGAAGGAACATTTAATGCAAAAAATGATTATTCTAACAAGAGAAAATGGTATGGATTAATAGAGTTTCCATATCCATCAGGACAAGGACTCCATGTAGGCCATCCAAGAAGTTATACAGCATTAGATATAATTGCTAGAAAGAAAAGAATGGAAGGGTATAATGTGCTATATCCAATAGGGTTTGATGCATTTGGACTTCCTGCCGAAAACTATGCTATAAAAAATCATATTCATCCTAAGATTACTACAGAAGAAAATGTAAAGAATTTTACAAAACAGTTAAAATCCTTAGGTTTCTCTTTTGATTGGTCAAGAGTGATTGATACAACAGATCCAAACTACTATAAATGGACTCAGTGGATATTTTTGAAATTGTTTGAAAAAGGTTTAGCATATAAAGCTACTATCCCTATAAATTTCTGTACAGGATGTAAAGTAGGACTAGCTAATGAAGAAGTTGTTGAAGGAGTTTGTGAAAGATGTGGTAGTCCAGTTGTACAAAAAGAAAAGAACCAATGGTTACTTAAAATAACAGAGTATGCCCAAAGGTTAATAGAAGATTTAGAGGATATAGATTTCCTGGAAAAAATAAAAGCACAGCAAATAAATTGGATTGGTAAAAGCGAAGGTGCAGAAGTTAACTTTAAAATTGATGGAACTGATGATACATTACTAGTGTATACAACTAGACCAGACACTATATATGGAGCTACATATATGGTTATAGCGCCAGAACATCCATTAATAGAAAAATATATAGATAAAATTAAAAATAAAAAAGAAGTAATGGAATATAGAAAAAAGTCATCTCTAAAATCAGAATTTGAAAGAGCTGAGCTTAATAAAGAAAAAACAGGAATAGAGATAAAAGGGATACAGGTTATTAACCCGTTAACTAATGAAAAGATTCCAGTTTGGGTTTCTGATTATGTTTTAATAACATATGGAACAGGTGCAATAATGGCAGTTCCTGCACATGATGATAGAGATTTTGAATTTGCTAAGAAATTTAATCTACCAATTAAACAGGTAGTTGTACCAATATATGCATCAACAGATAAAGATAAACCAAGAGAAGATAAAAAGTGGAGAGAAAGAAATAGTGTATCAGTTATAGTTAAACATGCAGATGAAAATAAATATATAGTGCTAGATTGGAAAAATTTTGGTTGGAAATCTTTTGTTATTGGTGGTATAGAAGAAAATGAAACACCAATTGAAGCAGCAATTAGAGAAGTAAAAGAAGAAACAGGATATGTGGATGTAAAAAATGTATATGAAGTAAAAAATGCAAAAAATCATAATGAATTTTTTGCAGCCCATAAAGACATAAATACAAAAGCACTTCATACACCGGTTGTAATAGAATTAGGAAGTATGGAAAGAATAAAGACGTTAGAAGAGGAGACAAAAAATCATGTATTCGATTGGGTTAAAGAAAAAGATATATTAAGCACAATAACTTTAGAAAATCATAAGTTTATGTATGAAATGTACAAAGAAGAAAAACCAATTACAGATACAGAATCTGGTAAGATTATAAATTCTGGATTCATAAATGGATTAGATGTAGCAGATGCAATTGAAAAAATAATAGAATATGTAGAGAAAAATAAATTAGGAGTTAGAAAAGTAAACTATAAGCTACGTGACTGGGTGTTTTCTCGTCAAAGATATTGGGGAGAGCCAATACCTATTGTATATTGTGAAAAGTGTGGATGGGTAGCACTTCCTGAAAGTGAATTGCCACTTAAACTGCCAGAAATAGAAGACTATCAACCAGGACAAAACGGAGAATCTCCTTTATCAAAACAAACCGAATGGATAAAATCAAAATGTCCAAAATGTAATGGTAATGCAAAAAGAGAAACAGATACAATGCCTCAATGGGCTGGTTCTTCTTGGTATTTCTTAAGATATATGGATCCACGTAATGATAAAGATATGGCATCAAAAGAAGCACTGGAATACTGGTCACCAGTAGACTGGTATAATGGTGGAATGGAACATACTACACTTCATTTATTGTACTCAAGATTTTGGCATAAGTTCCTATATGATATTGGTGTAGTTCCAACTAAAGAGCCATATCAAAAACGAACATCTCATGGAATGATTCTTGGAACGAATGGTGAAAAAATGTCTAAGTCTAAAGGAAATGTAATTAATCCAGATGAAATTGTAAAAGAATTTGGATCAGATACTTTTAGAGTATATGAAATGTTTATGGGACCATTTGATCAAGTAGCAGCATGGTCTATGGAAAGTATTCGAGGGTGTGCTAAATTTTTAGATAGAGTATGGAATATGCAAGAAATACTAGTGGATGGAAATACATATAGTGAAGAACATGAAAAAATGATACATAAGGCAATAAAGAAAGTATCTTCTGATATTGAGGAAATGAAATTTAATACAGCTGTTGCAACATTTATGACAATGGTAAATGAATTCTATAAAGATAAAAAAATAAATAAAGCAGAGTATAAAACATTTTTGCAGTTATTAAATCCATTTGCACCACATATTACAGAAGAGATATTTAATATACTAGGAGAAAATAAAACTATTAGTGAATTACCTTGGCCAAAGTATGATGAGGAAAAAACAATAGATGATGAGATAGAAATTCCTGTACAGATAAATGGAAAACTTAAAACTACTGTTATGATAAATAAAGATATGGAAGAAAAGGAAGTAGAAGAAGTTATTAATTCAGACAAAGAAGTGAAAAAACTATTGGAAGGAAAAACAGTAGTAAAAGAAATATATGTAAAAGGTAAGATATATAATATAGTGATTAAATAAAAATGATTTAGGAGGTATTAAATGGAAGGAAAGAAAATGACTAAAAAGGAAAAACTAGACAGAGAAAAAGATAAAGGAATTAAGAGAAGAAAACACCAACACAACAGAAAAGAAAAAAGAAAAGAGGGAAAATAATATGAAAGCAAATAGAAGTGTAAGAGGAAAAAATCAACTAAGTAGAGATAAAAAAATTCAAGCAAAAAAAGATGCTAGAACTAAACAAGAAAAACAAAGTAAAAAAGGAAGTAAATAAGGATTAACAAAAAAGTCATTATCAAGTTTTATGATAATGACTTTTTTGTATTTTGTATATGTTTATGAACTAAAATTTTAAATCATGAGTTTGTTTTAGAAGTTTTTCATAGCGTGGTATATGAAACTTCATTAATTGAGTAAATTTCTTTGAATGGGTTTTATGTTCTATGTGGCAGAATTGATGAAATATAATAAATTCAATAATTTGTTTTTTGTACATTAGAATACATGGATTTATTGTTATTGTTTTATTTTTATCATCAAATTTTGCTAAGTAATTCTGTATATTTTTAATTTCAAAGTCTTCTGGAGCAAAACCAAGTAATAATCTGATTCTTTCCATTATGTTCTCTATTTCAGTTTGTGCAATAGAATAATACATTTTATTTAGTATAGTTTCTACTAATTTAGAATTATCTGTAGTTTTGAAATTATTAGGCAATAATATATCTATATAATCATTTTCAAGATTTAATACAATATCTTGGGTATCAGAATATGATATGTTAATACTGTAATCAATACCAAATATTCTAGTAGATTTTATAAGATTAGAATCTTTTTTTAAGATTGCTCTTTCTTCAGATTCTTTCACTTTTTCTAATATCCATTTTTTCTTTTCCTGTACCACTTCTTGTATCCTTCTTTTACTATAATACCATGGTGCCTCTATAACAATATTACCATTTTGAATAGAGACGTTCAAATTGTTGCTACCTATCGCTTTGCTCACAGTATAAGCTAATTTGCTATTTGTGTTTGTGAAAATATTCATTTTATAGTCCTCCTTAGACAAAAATATATTCGTAAAACCTTTGTTTGTATTATTTTACACAATTAAAATAGTTTTGTCAATACTTTTTTGATAAAAAAGAAAAAATGTTTGTAAATGTTTTTTTAGACAAAAAAATAAGGCTAATAATATTAGCCTTATTCACTATTTATCTAAATAATTCAAAGAAAGAAGAAAAATCGTCATCATTATATCGTCTGTTATATTGTTCACTTTCTTGTTCGTTAGTTTTATTTTTCTCAATAGATTCTATTTCAGCAGGAGTTTCTACTAGAGTAATTTTAATTTCCATTTCTTCATTATTTCTTGAAATTGTTAATGTAACAGTATCTCCAATATTATATTTATACTTTATTTTATTTAATTCTGATACATTAGATATATTGGTTCCCTCAATTTTCATTATAACATCTGATTCTTTTAATCCAGCAATTTCTGCAGGAGAGTCTTTTTCTACAGTTTGGACATAAACACCTTTTGGTATTTTATATTTCTCAGAAGTTACACTATCAACTTCAATGCCAGCAATTCCAATATATGGTCTTTTTACTGTTTGATATTTTATTAATTGATCAACAACTTCTGTTGTAGAAGATATAGGTATTGCAAATCCAATTCCTTCTACTCCAATACCAGAAAGTTTTAATGTATTTATGCCAATAACTTCACCTTTGCTATTTACTAATGCACCACCACTGTTTCCAGAATTAATTGCTGCATCAGTTTGAATAGCAATATAATCATTTCCATTGCCATCTGAAACTTCTCTATTTACAGCACTTATAATACCGCAAGTAACAGTGCTATTCATTCCAAGCGGGTTTCCAATTGCCATTGAAAATTCACCAACTTTAATATCGTTAGAATTTCCTAACATTGCAGGAATTAAATTATCTGTTTCAATTTTAATAATAGCTAAGTCTGTATAAGAGTCTGTTCCAACTATAGTAGCTTTATATGGATCAGGGTTATTATATAAATAAACTTCAATATCAGAAGCTTCTCCTATTGTATAAAAAGAGGAACTGCTTTCAGAAGAAATTACATGATTATTAGTTACAATATATCCATCTTCTGTAATAATAATTCCAGAACCACCTGCTTTTGTTGCCCCGCTTCTTCCAAATACTGAAATTGAATAGTTAACTGTGATACCAACTATAGATGGCAAAACTTTGTCAGCTACAGCTATAGAAGTTTCAGAATATTCTGCAAGATTAACTAGACTTGTAGGATAAATTGAATCTGCAGATGTAGTTGCTAAATATGATAGAGGGGATTTGTTATTTAAAATCCTTGACCTTATAGAAGGTATTCCAAAACAAATTCCTAAAACAAGTATTGTGCCAATCATGCCTGAGATAAAAGGAATAAAAATACTTCTACTAAAACTACTATGACCTTTAAATTCTGAACTTTTTTTAAAAACATTTTCTGAACTGTAATTAAATCCATTATCATTACTCATATTATACCTCCATTTTAATAAAAACATAATAATATATATAATACCCTAAATTACAATATAATACAATAATAATTAAAAGAAAATAGTATATATATATTGAAATATTTTTAACATATATATATAATACAATAAGATAATTAAAATAATATTAAATTCTAAAAAATTAGGAGAAATAAGGTATATGTTTAAAAATAATAAAGGTATTACAATAGTTTCTTTAGTTGTTATGATTATAGTTATATTAATATTACTTGCAGTGGGATTAACAACCGGTTTAGAGCTATTAAGGGATACAAAAATGAAAAGAAGTATAACAACAATGCTTTTAATAAACTCGGTGGCATCAGGGATAAAAGAGAGTTATGATTTTGATGAAAGTAATGAACTTGTTGGAACTTTGGTTGATGCTGGTTCTGAAGATTTGAATATTTCTGGAATAGTAGATAGAACTGATTGGTATAAATGGGGAATTGATGAACTGGAAGAGTATGGAATACGTACAGATATGGTAACACTAAAAAATGAAGCGTATTTTTTAGTAAAATATGGAGTAGAGCCTGACGATCCTTATGTTATTGATATTGTATATAGTCAAGGTGTAGAAGAGGTAAGTGGAGATAGGATATGGTCATTGAGAAGAATGTTAATATCACAGAATCTAGAATAGATAAACATGAATTAGAAATAATACGTTTGGAAAATTTAAAGATAGAAGAGAAAAAACTATATTCTAATGGTAGTAAATATATTTGTGGTATTGATGAGGCTGGTCGTGGACCGCTAGCAGGACCTGTTGCAGTAGGAGCAGTTATATTGCCAGAGAATTCTATGATAGAAGGTGTAAATGATTCAAAAAAGATATCAGAAAAAAAGAGAAAAAAAATATATACACAAATTATAGAAGAGGCAATTAGTTATAGTGTAGGTATTGTTGATCAAAATAAAATAGATGAAATAAATATTCTTGAATCAACAAAGCTTGCATTAAAGATAGCTCTGGAGGGACTTGAAATTAAACCAGATATTATTATGGTTGATGCATTAAATAATATAGATACATTAGGTATACCATATATATCAGTTATTAAGGGAGATGAAAAAGTTTATAGCATAGCAGCTGCCTCAATTATAGCAAAAGTTACAAGAGATAGAATTATGAGTGAATTTGATGAAATTTATCCGGCTTATGGATTTGCAAGACATAAAGGATATGGAACAGCTGAACATATAAGAGTTATAAAAGAACAAGGACCATGTATGATACATAGAAAATCTTTCATCAAAAACTTTATCTAGGAAGGAATTTAGATATGGATATAAAAACAATCATTCAAAAAAAGAGAAACAAGGCAGAACTTACAAAAGATGAAATTAAATATTTTGTAAGTAAGTATTCGAAAGATGAAATAACAGAAGCACAAGCAGGAGCATTATTAAGCTACATATATATTAATGGTCTTACAGAAACGGAAATAATAAACTTAAGTATAGCGATGGCAGAATCTGGAACAATAATAGACCTTAGTGATATATCTCCTAATATAGTTGATAAACATAGCACAGGAGGAGTTGGAGATAAAGTGACTTTAATATTAATGCCAATAATAGCAGCACTTGGAATACCTGTTGCAAAGTTATCTAATAGAGGAATGGGTATATCTGTTAGTACAATAGATAAGTTAGAATGTATACCAGGTTTTACATCAGAAATATCAATAAATGAATTTAGAAATAATATTAAGGATATTGGTATTGGATTAGTAAGCCAAGGACATGAATTAAATCCAGCAGAAGATAAAATATATAGATTAAGAAATCAAATTGCTTGTACAAATAGTTTACCAATAATAGCGGCAAGTTTAATGAGTTTAAAAATATCTACAGGAAGTGATAAAATAGTTTTTGATATAAACTGTGGAAGAGGAACATATATAAAAGATAGGCAAGAAGCAAAAAGACTTGCTAACGTATTAATTAGAATTGGTAAAAAATTAAATAAGACAGTTGGCTGTGCTATAACTGCAGCAGATGAGCCATTAGGATATTCTATAGGACATAATTTAGAAATGAGAGAAACTATAATGTCTCTAAAAGGAACAATACCTGAAGATTTAGAAAAAGTAGTTGCAACTTTAGGAAGTATAGTCCTATATTTAGTAAATGACAGTAAAGATATGAATGAAAATGAAAAGACTATAAAAGAAGTACTAAAATCTGGAAAAGCACTTGAAAAATTTAAAACAATGATAGAGAGACAACATGGAAATATAGAATATATAGATAACACAGAGATGTTTGAGAAAGCAACTCATATTATGCCAGTATATGCAGTGGAGAATGGAATAGTTGAAAGCATAGATGCAGATTTTATTGGTAGTATAGCTATATATCTGGGAGCAGGAAGGATGAACTCAGGAGGAGATATTGATAGAAAAGCAGGAATAGTATTAAATAAAAAAATAGGACAAGAGGTTAAAGCAGGAGAAGCATTGGCATATATTCATACAGAAGATGAGAATAAAGTGATGGGAGCGACACAAAATTTAATAGAAGCATTTAAATTAACAAATAAAAAAACAGTAACAAAATCTAGAATATTAGAAATTGTTAAATAGAAACTAAAGAAGAGGAGAATATTAAAATTGAATTTTTTAGATATTATTGAAAAAAAGAAAAATGGAGAAGAACTTTCAGAAGAGGAGATTGTGTATTTTATAAACAAATATACAGGTGATGAGATACCAGATTATCAAGCAGCTGCATTAATCATGGCAATATGTATTAATGGAATGACATCTGATGAAATTTTAGCATTAACAAAAGCTATGGCAGAATCAGGAGATATTATAGATTTAAGTGATATAGCAGATATTATTGTGGATAAGCATAGTACAGGAGGAATAGGAGATAAAATAACATTAATAATATCACCAATAATAGCAGCACTTGGAATACCAGTAGCTAAATTGAGTGGAAGAGGTCTTGGTATAACAGGAGGAACAATAGATAAATTAGAGTCAATACCATACTATAATGTGAATTTGTCAATAGATGAATTTAAGCAAAATGTTAGAGATATAAAATTAGCTTTAATGGCACAAACTTTAAACTTAACGCCAGCAGATAAAAAAATATATGCATTAAGAGATGTTATTGGGTGTGTTGATAGTATTCCATTAATTGCTTCAAGTATAATGAGTAAAAAAATAGCATCTGGAGCAAATCGTATAATGCTAGATGTAACGTGTGGAAAAGGATCTTTTTTAAAAACTAAGGAACAAGCTAAAAGTTTAGCTAAATTAATGACACTTATTGGAGAATGGTCTGGAAAAGAAACAAAATGCATTATAACAAATATGGATGAGCCTTTAGGATATGCTGTAGGAAATAGTCTAGAGGTGATTGAAGCAGTAAAAGCTCTTAAAGGAGAGATGGCAGAAGATATAAAAGATGTAATATTAAATATGGGAGTTTTTATGATAAAGCTTGCAGGTTGTGGAAATGATATTACTATAAATAAAAAGAAAATCTTAGAAGTAATAGAAGATGGCAGTGCATACGAAAAATTTAAAGAACTGGTTGTAAGACAAGGTGGAGATGTAACATATATAGAAGATTTGCAAAAGTTTGAAAAAGCACCAATTATAATTCCGTTAATTGCAGAGACAGAAGGATATGTAGAAGAACTAGATGCGAATATTGTTGGAAGAATTGTATTAGATCTCGGAGCTGGAAGAAAAGAAAAAGAAGACATTATTGATACAAGAGTAGGAATAATATTCTCAAAGAAGATAGGTGATGAAGTAAGTAATGGAGATGTTTTAGCATATGTACATGCAAGTGATGCTGAAAAAGCAGCTATAGCATTACAAGATTTAAGAATTGCATATAAGATAGGAGATAGAATAATTAAAAAGAAAAACATTATTGAAATATTATAAATCTAAATAAAATTTATATAGCATTTTATTTTAAAAATGCTATTTTTCGTACTTGGAACTCATAGTAATTCATATTGTATTAGGATACCCTATATGGTATAATAACGCTGTAGCGTTTTAGTATAAAAATTGGGAGGAAAACATGGGAGAAGAAAACCAAAGATGTTGCGACTGTGATGGTTGCTGCAGAGATGATAAGATGAAAGAAATACTTAGCAAATATGAAGCAGATAGTAATAATTTAATTCAGATATTAAATGAAGTTCAAGAAAGTTATGGATACATAACAGAGAAAGCTCAAAAAGATATTTCGAGTTATTTAAAAATACCAATGGCAGAGATTTATGGAGTAATAACATTTTATTCAAGATTTACTTTAAAACCAAATGGAGAAAATCATATTGCTATTTGTTTAGGCACAGCATGTTTTGTAAAAGGTGCAGAAAAATTAATTGATAGAGTCAAAGAAACTCTTAATATAGATGTAGGACAAACTTCAAAAGATGGTAAGTTTTCTTTAGAAGCTACAAGATGTATAGGTGCTTGTGGTTTAGCTCCAGTGTTTACCATAAATGGAGAAGTTCATGGTAAAGCAACAGTCAAGATGTTAGATGAAATTTTAGCAGAATATATGAAGAGCGAATAATAGGAGGTAATATGAAAACATTAGAAGAGATAAATAGTATAAGAGAAGTAAAAAGAAGAGAATTAGAATTAAGAGTAAATCATACACTTGATATAAAAGAAAAACATATTTTAGTATGTCATGGTACAGGTTGTACTTCATCAAAATCAACAAAGATAATAGAAAATTTTAGAAATATATTAGAAGAAAAAAATATAACAAATGTAAGAGTAGTTCAAACAGGATGTTTTGGACTTTGTGCAAAAGGACCTATTGTAATAATAAGACCAGAAGATGTTTTCTATGCTATGGTAACTCCTGAAGATTGTAAAGAGATAATTGAAAAACATGTAGAAAGTGGAGAGATAGTAGAAAGACTTCTTTGTAGAGATGTTGACAATACAATTGTAAAAAAATTAGAAGAACTTGGATTTTATAAAAAACAAAAAAGAATTGCTCTTAAGAATTGTGGATTAATAGATCCGGAATGTATAGATGAGTATATAGCATTTGATGGATATAAAGCATTAGAAAAAGTTTTAAAAGAAATGTCTCAAGATGATGTAATTAAAGAAATTTCAGAATCAGGATTAAGAGGACGTGGGGGAGCAGGATTTCCTACTGGAAAGAAATGGGCATTTACAAAAGATCCTGAAAGTGATCAAAAATATGTTGTTTGCAATGCGGATGAGGGAGATCCAGGAGCTTTTATGGATAGAAGCATATTAGAAGGAGATCCACATTGTATTATAGAAGCAATGATGATAGCAGGATATGCAATAGGAGCGAATAAAGGGTATATATATGTAAGAGCAGAATATCCAATAGCAGTTAAGAGATTTAAAAAAGCAATAAATGATGCGAAAGAATATGGAATATTAGGGCATAATATTTGGAATACTGAATTTAGTTTTGATGTAGAAATAAGATTAGGTGCAGGAGCATTTGTGTGTGGAGAAGAAACTGCATTACTAGAATCGATTGAAGGGAAACGTGGGCAACCAAGATTAAAACCACCTTTTCCAGCGGTAGCAGGGTTGTGGGGTAAGCCAACATTGATAAACAATGTTGAGACTTTAGCAAATATAGCGCAAATAATATTAAAGGGAGCGAGTTGGTATTCAAGTGTAGGAACCGAAAACAGTAAAGGCACAAAAGTTTTTGCGTTAGGAGGAAATGTAAACAATATAGGATTAGTTGAAGTGCCAATGGGAACGACTCTACGTGAAATAGTATTTGATATTGGTGGAGGAATACCAGACAATAAAGGATTTAAAGCCGCACAAACAGGAGGGCCTTCTGGAGGTTGTATATCAGAAGAAAATTTAGATACTCCTATAGATTACGAATCCTTAACTAGTATTGGTTCAATGATGGGTTCAGGTGGGCTTATAGTTATGGATGATACAAAATGTATGGTGAATTTATCAAAATTCTATATAGAATTTACATTAGATGAATCTTGTGGTAAATGTACACCTTGCAGAATTGGAACTAAAAGAATGCAAGAAATATTAGAAAGAATTACTGAAGGTAAAGGTGAAGAAGAAGATATTGAGAGACTAGAAAAACTAGCTAAGAATATTAAAAGTGCATCTGTTTGTGGTTTAGGCCAAACTGCTCCAAATCCAGTATTAAGTACATTAAGATATTTTAAAGATGAGTATATAGATCATATTAAAAATAAAAGATGTAAAGTTTCGGAATGTAAAGCATTAATGAATTTGAAAATAAGTGAAGAATTGTGTAAAGGATGTGGGATATGTAAAAAAGGTTGTCCAGTCCAAGCAATTTCAGGCGATGTAAAACAATTACACAATATTGATGTAGAAAAATGTATTAAGTGTGGTTTGTGTATAGGTAAATGTCCATTTAAAGCTATAGTGAATTAGAAAAAAGAGGAGGCAAATGATGTCAGATAAGGAAATGATTAATTTAAAAATTGACAATTTAGATGTTAGCATTGAAAAAGGAAGTACAGTTTTAGATGCTGCTAGAAAAGCAAATATTGACATTCCGACATTGTGTTTTTTAAAAGGAATAAATGAGATGGGGGACTGCAGAATGTGTATTACTGAGATAGAAGGCAGAAGAGGATATTCTCCATCTTGTATAACAAAAGCAGAAGAAGGGATGATTGTAAGAACAAATACTTCTAATATTATAGAAGCGAGAAGAGTTGTTCTTGACTTAATTCTTTCAAATCACGAAAGAGAATGTTTAACTTGTGTAAGACATGGGAATTGTGAACTACAAAGACTTGCTGAGCAATTTGGACTTATGGATATAGAATATAAAGGTGAAATAAAGAAACATGAAGTAGATAATTTATCACCATCAATTGTAAAAGATTTAAATAAATGTGTTTTATGCAAAAGATGTGTTTCAACTTGTAATAGAGTACAAGGAGTAGGAGCAATAGGATGTGCTGGAAGAGGATTTGATTCGTCTGTTTCAACATATTCTGATAAAAGTTTAAATGATGTAAATTGTGTGTTTTGTGGACAATGTATAGAAAACTGTCCAGTTGGAGCACTGAAAGAAAAAGATTCCACTTCATTAGTGTGGAGAAAAATAAAAGACGAAGATAGTCATGTTATAGTTCAAACTGCACCAGCAGTTAGAGTTGCACTAGGGGAAGAATTCGGAATGGAAGTAGGAAGTAATGTAACAGGTAAAATGGTTACAGCTTTAAAACTTTTAGGTTTTGATAAAGTATTTGACACAAATACAGCAGCTGATCTTACAATAATGGAAGAAGGAACAGAGTTATTAGAAAGATTAACTAATAATGGAACACTTCCGATGATAACATCATGTAGTCCTGGATGGATCAGATATATCGAAATGAATTATCCTGAGATTTTAGGAAACTTATCAAGTTGTAAATCTCCTCATCAAATGTTTGGAGCGATTATAAAATCATATTATGCTGAAAATATGAAAATTGATCCAGCAAAAATATTTGTTGTATCAGTAATGCCATGTGTAGCTAAAAAATTTGAAAGAACAAGAGAAAATATGCAAGGAACAGGATATGACGATGTTGATGCAGTTATAACAACAAGAGAATTAGCAAAAATGATAAAACAAGCACATATTGAATTTATTAATTTAGAAGATTCTAGTTTTGATGGTCCTATGGGAGAAGCAAGTGGAGCAGGTGCTATATTTGGTACAACAGGTGGAGTTATGGAAGCTGCATTAAGAACAGTACAAGAAAAATTAACAGGAAAATCTTTTGATAAATTAGATTATGAAACAGTAAGAGGAGAAGAGGGAATAAAAAGAGCAACATTGAATATAGATGAAAAAGAAGTTAAAGTAGTAGTAGCATCAGGACTAAAAAATGCAAAAGTAATATTAGAAGAAATAAAATCAGGTAGTGCAGATTATCAATTTGTAGAAATTATGGCTTGTCCAAGTGGATGTATAATGGGTGGCGGCCAGCCAATAAAAAGTTCTAAAGAAAGAGAAAAAATTGATGTTAGAGAAAAAAGATCAAGCGGACTATATTCAATAGATGAAAAAAGTGTAATTAGAAAAGCACATGAAAATCCAACTATTCAAAAACTATATGAAGAATTTTTAGGTGAACCAGGTGGTCATAAAGCACATGAGTTATTACACACAACGTATGTTGATAGGTCAGATATAAAATAAGAAATATAAATATATAGAATGAAAGGAAAGAAGAAATGAAAAAAGTAAAAAATTATTTTATTATTATTGCTATTATTGCAATAATACTGATACCAGTTCAAGTAAAAGCAACATCAGAATGGATGCCAGATCCTAATCCGAGTATTACAGAGGATGAAGAAGGTAATTATGTTGATATATTACCAATTGATGAAGAGTTGTCAGAAGATTTAATATTAAGTATAACAAATGATATAGGACAGATTATAGATAATGATGTTTATATAGTTAGTGGCAATATCGATTTTAAAGATATGGTGTTTGGAAACGTGTATCTAGTTGGAGAAGATGTTAAAGTTACAAGTAAATTCATAGATGGAAACCTATTTGTAATAGGAAATGATATTACTATAGATGCTGAATATATTGTTGGAAGTATATACTTAATAGGTAATAATATTACTTTTAAAGGAGAAACAAAAAGTATTTATGCAATTTCAAATACTTTTGAATTAGAAAAAGGTGCAAGTATATTAAGAGATATAAGGCTTATTGCGGATACAACAAGGATAAAAGGATATATATCAAAAAGTATTTATGCTATGACATCAAATTTGAATATATCAAATGATGCTAGAATTACTGAAAACTTAAATTATATATCTGAAAATGAAATTTTGGTGCCAGAAGGAACTGTAGCAGGGCAAATTAACTTTACATCTTCAGATAGTTTTGAAAGAGATGATAGTTATCATCAAATAAATTACTTAACAAATATTATAACGAGTATAGTTACAATTTTAATAATTGCATTAATTGTATTATTCTGTACACCTAAATTTATTGAGATTAAGAAGAAACAAGAACCAATATCAAAATTATTTATATCAGCAGGAATAGGTCTTATAACATTAATATTAATACCTATAATATCTATAATGCTATTAATATCAGTTGTTGGAGTGCCAATGGGATTTATATTAATATTTGCTTATATAATATTACTAATGATTGCTAGTGCAATTGCTAATATAGTAATAACATCAAGAATAATAAATAAAGCAAAACCAGAGATGAATTCAAAATTAAAATTTATAGGAATATTAATTTTAGTATCATTAGTAATTAAATTAATAGGTAAAATACCATTTATTGGATGGTTGATTGTTGTAATAGTGTATTTATCAGGTATTGGAGAAATAGTTTCATACATGTTTGGTAGATGCAAAAAAGAAGAAATCAAGGAAGAAGCAAAAAAAGAATTAAAGGAAGAAACAAAAGAAGAGAAATAAATAATTTAAAAGGGGTATTTTGAAATGAAAATAATATTAGCATCAAAGTCACCAAGAAGAAAACAATTAATGGATTTAATAGGAATTGATTATGAAATAATACCAAGCGAAATGGAAGAAATGCTTGAAGCTCATTTGTCAATAGAAGAGCAAGTAATAAAATTAGGATATATAAAAGCAAAAGAAGTATTTGATAATACTGGTGGAGACAGATGTATTATTGGTTCAGATACAATGGTTGTAAAAGATAATATAACTTATGGAAAACCAAAAGATAGAGAAGATGCAATAAGAATTCTAAAAGAACTTCAAGGAAAAGAACATGTTGTATATACAAGTTTAGTAATATTAATTGAAGAAAAAGAAAAACTAAAAGAGTATAAAGAGATATTTAAAACTACTGTATATATAAAAGAGATAACAGATGAAGAAATAGAAGAATATGTAGACAAGGAAGAGCCATTTGATAAAGCAGGAGCTTATGCAATACAAGGAATATTTAGTAAATTTATAGACGAAATTTATGGAAATTATTCATCTATTATGGGACTGCCGATACATAGAGTATATGAGATTTTAAAAGAAAATGAAATTAATTAAATAATACAACTAAAAAATTAAAGCACCCCATTTTTAAGTGGGGTGCTTTAACAGCTTATTTTAGTTCAGGTGATGTGGTTTTCTATCCGTCTCAAAATGTCTGGCGAAAGCACAAACAAAATGATATAAACGAACGGATACGAATTCCAATTGCCTGTAAACAAGCTTACCACGAAAGTTGGTATTGCGGTGATAACGGCCAATGCTGCCAGAAAAAGTACAACCGCGATAAAGCAGGTGACTATCATGGAAAGCATGTCCCGTAAACTGAGTTCTTGTTGCATGATCTGTACCTCGTTTCTAAATAATTTGGGTATATAATAATTATATCATAAATTAATATGAAGTGCAAAAACACAGCACTATATCAACATGAAAGTATAAACAACAGAAATTATTCCATGTAACAATTTTCCATAAAGATATGGTTTTATTGAAATATGTTCTTTAGATATAATACTAAAAACTTGAAGTAAAACAGAAATTCCACCAAACCCAAGAATAAATGAAGTTATTAAAACACTTAAAGTTGGAAATTCTTCACATAGTGTTGAAATATGATTTATACCATTAGTAAGTTCAACAATTCCTGATATAACTCCAAAAGATATGTTTTCAGGAATTCCTAAATTTAATAAAATTATCTGACAAATATCTATTAAACCAGAGTTTTTTAATATTGAAATTATAACGGAGAAAAGAACAATAAACCCACCAATTGCAAGAATTGTAGAAATTGAATTCTTTATACTATCACCAATTATTTCACCAAGTTCAGATACTTTAACAAGCTTATTAGAAGATTCAGTTTTTTTAATTAAGTCTACTTGCAATTTATCTTTTTTCCAAAACTTAAATATGTATCCGACAGTTAAGGCTGCTAAAATATGTGATACTAATAAAATAATTCCTATTTTCTTATTTCCAAATAAAGATATTCCGACAGTTCCTAAAATAAAAAGAGGACCAGAGTTATTTGTAAAAGATATAAGCCTTTCAGCTTCAACTTTAGAAATTATTTTTTTTTCTTTTAAATTACATACAACTTTAGCTCCAACTGGATAACCACTAATAATTCCTAATATTATTGCGATAGAACTTTCTCCAGGAAGATTAAAAATAGGTTTCATAAATTTATTTAAGATTTTACCTAGAATGTATATAATATTAGTTTTTAGCATAAGTTCAGTTGCTATAAAAAAAGGAAATAAAGTAGGGAAAACAGAAAATGCAAATAAAGCTAGTCCATTTCGGGCAGCGATTAAATTTGTTTCTGAAAAAACAATAAGACTTATTGTGAAAATTACAAATATAGAAGTTATAAAATATTTTCTTATAGATATAACAAAAAAATTCATACTACCCCCATTTATATAAATATATATGTAAGAAAAGAGAAAATATTACTATTTTCATAAAGAATGTCTTAAAACAGTTGAAAAATTCGATTAAATGTAGTAAAATTTAATAACTTACGAAAAGTAAACCAAACCTTAAAGGGGGAAAAAATGAAAGAAACTATATTAAATCATCCATTAATTGAGCATAAGATTACATTATTAAGAGATAAAAATACAGGTACAAAAGAATTTAGAGAATTAGTAAAAGAAATCTCTATATTTTTATGTTATGAAGCATTTAAGGATGCAACTCTTTCAGAAGTAGAGGTAGAAACTCCAGTTACAAAATCAAAAGGAGTGAAATTAAATGAGGATAATTACGCATTTATTCCAATTTTAAGAGCTGGAATGGGTATGCTTGACGGAATTATATCAGTAATTCCAAATGCTAAAGTAGGTCATATTGGACTATATAGGAATGAAGAAACACTAGAACCAGTTAGATATTACTATAAAGTGCCTGAAGGTATAGAAAATAAAGAGGTAATATTACTAGACCCAATGCTAGCAACAGGGGGTTCAGCAGCAGATGCAATTTCCATGATAAAAGAAGATGGAGCAAAAAAGATAAAATTTTTATCGATTATAGCAGCTCCAGAAGGAATTAAAAAACTAGAAGAGATACATCCAGATGTTCAAATATACTGTGCAACAAGAGATAGCCACTTAAATGAAAAAGGATATATTGAGCCAGGACTTGGAGATGCTGGGGATAGAATATTCGGTACAACTAGATAGAAAGTTTAAGTTAACATAAATTTGACTTTATATATCATTTGTGGTATAATAAAAGGACGCAAATTTTATAAATAATACCAAAAAATGGAGGTGTTATACATCATGAGCTTAGAGCAGCGGTTTTGGGAGATAGTAGAGTTTATTTTAAGCAAACTCAACAATAAGACGAATTTTGCATCAAGACTGGAAATAGTAACTCTAGAAATAAGCGAAGGCAGTTATACATGGGGAAAACTTTTGAAAACTAAGCAGGATTTTACAGTTAAGTTAAATGTAAAATCAAGTGATCCGCTGGAATATGCATGGTTTGTAACAGCACATGAAATATATCATCTCTTGTTTGAATCTGATAATATATTAAATATTTCAGATTCGTGCCAATCTGACTGTTCATATGCGTTAACTAGTATTGTAAGAGTTGACGAAAGTGGACAGACATACGGAGAAGGCTTGCAAGATATGATTTGTGACTATTTAGCAATACAGACCATACATGAATTGTACGATATTCCTGTTAAAAGATTAACAGGAATGATGCGCAAAAAAATGTTGAGGCCGCGTGGCGAATATGAGCTGACTGAAGAATTGATAAACCTTTTTTCAGACAAACGGTTTTCAATTGAAGACCAGCTTGACGACATTGAAGGCAATGAAGCCAGCAACCTATTTATGTACACTATTGTTACAGGGTGTATGGCAACATTTATAACTTCATATGATAGTTACATGGGAGATGGATGGTGGAAGAAATTATGCGAGTCATTTGAGGCATATTTCATGCTGAAAAATGATAGAAATCCACTTAAATTCATCAAGCTGGAATTCGAAAGATTTCAACAAATGCAAAAATGAAATGGAGGGTCTAAATAAAGGCTCTTCATTTTTTTGTTGATAATATAAAAGAAAAAAACAAGAAGCCCAATTAAGAACTTCTTGCCTTCTGTTACCGTGTCTGTATGAATGCTTGTTTTACCATCGAAACAGTGTAATGGCCTAAGCCCCTACGGTCTACTTGTATGTAGGCGTACTCAAGCGTTCTGCATTTAGAAACTATTTCGTATAGTTTCGGGTGGCTGTTCCACTCACGTTCCCGTTCTTCGTCATAAAGAGTCTCGAGTGCCACCGATTCGGCACTTTTATAGTTTTTTCCGAATGGGTCGTGATCTTTGCGCTTGCTGTTCTTGAATCTGCATTTCATGGTTTCTTCTCCTCCAAAATAAATAATTTTTTAATATATGTTAACACTTGCGTGTAAAAGTGAGGATAATATATAAAAAGCAAAAGCTTGTACATCCTTATTATACCATATATTACATAAAAAGTCAATTTTAAAGCATTATAATATATCACAAGTATAAGTAAATGTCAATAGTAATTTATTGAAAAATATAAACGAGGGTAAAACACTTGTATAGGAACAGTTTTAAAAGGGCTTTTTATTGAAAATTAAGTAAAATAGGTATATAATATAAATTCGTAAATATTTGTATAATATAGGAAAAGAGATTATAAGCATAAAAAGGAGTATATAATGAATTCGCTTCTAAAAGTAGTGCCTAATGTTAAGCAATTTAATGAATATTTGTCTGATATAAAGAATGCTAAAAGCCCAATAATGCTATCAGGCTTAAGTGACGTTGGGAAAATTCATATGTCATATGCAACTAAGTTTTATACAGATAAGCCAATTTGTATAATAACATATAATGAGTTGCAATCTAAAAGAATATTGAAAGACTTGGAGTTTTTCAAAGAAAGAATAGATAATTTTCCAAAAAGAGATATAATAAGCTTTGATTATGTTGCAGAAAGTAAAGATATACTTTTTAAAAGAATATCAGTTTTAAATAACTTATATAAAGGAAAGAAGAAGATTATAGTAACAACTATAGAAGCTGTACTGCAAAAAATGATAGCAAAAGAAAGCCTATATAAGCATGTAATGAGATTAAAGACAGGAGATATACTAAATCTAGAAGATTTGAAAGAAAAGCTAGTTTTATTAGGATATGAAAGATATGATTTAGTAGAAGGAAAAGGACAGTTTAGTGTAAGAGGCGGAATTATTGATATTGCAACATCTGAAATTAGTGGAGTAAGAATTGAGCTTTGGGGAGATGAAATAGACTCTATAAGAAAGTTTAGTATAGCAAGTCAAAGAACAACTGAAAAGCTTAATGAAACATATATATATCCAACATATGAGTTTTTACTTGAAAAAGATATAGAAGTAGTTTGCAAAAATATTGAGAATAAGGACTATTCTAAGAATGTTATTGAAAAAGTAAATACTGATATTGAACAAATAAAAAATGGGGAATATATAACAAAGATTGATAAATACTTTGATTGTTTTTATGAAAAGACGAATACATTATTAGACTATATTAGTGATGATTATATAATTTTTATAGATGAAATTCAAAAAGTAAAATCAAGAGCAGAAAGTATTTCAAAAGATAATGGAAATCTTGTAAAAGATTTAATAGAGAAAAATAAAATAGTTCCAGAGATTTTAACGGGAACACAGGATTATCTTGAATTTTTAAATAAGATTCAAAAAAAACAAGTAGTATATCTTGAGAAACAAGATGTAGGATTTGTTGATAAACCGAGTATGCATGCAAAAAGAAACGGATATAGCTTTAGCTATAGGGAGGTCGCCTTTTTTCGTAGTTCAATGGATCTATTATTTAAGGAACTACAAGAAGCAGTTAAAAAAAGAAGAATAATAGTAATATTAGGTGGAAATATTGAATATTGCAAAAGGCTATCAGCATTATTAGAAGAAAAAAACATACCAAATAATTATAACGAAATTTTAGAAAATGAATTGCCTCTAGGTAGTGTAAATATTACTACAGGGGCTTTATCTGTTGGGTTTGAATTTAAAGAAGCAAATCTTTTAGTTATATCAACTGAGGATATTTTTGAAGTTAAATCTAAAAGAATAAAATCGTCAATTGCTTTTAAAGAAGGGGAACATGTAGTTTTTGCTGATTTAAAAGAAGGAGACTATATTGTTCATAAGATACACGGGATAGGACAATATATTTGTGTTAATACAATAAAAGCAGATAATGTAACTAAAGATTATTTGAAAATAAAGTATAAAGATGATGATATCCTATATGTTCCAATAGACGCTCTTGATAATATAAGGAAATATGTAGGGGCAGAAAATGCAGGTCCAAGACTTAACAGGTTAGGCTCAAAAGAATGGGAAAAAACAAAAGAAAAAGTAAAATCAAATTTAAGACAAGTAGCAGAAGAGTTAATAAAACTATATGCAATTAGACAAAAATCAACAGGATATGCTTTTTCAAATGATACATCATGGCAAAGAGAATTTGAAGATAGTTTTGTTTATGTAGAAACAGAAGATCAGTTAAGATGTATAGAAGAAGTAAAAAAAGATATGGAAAAACTAAAGCCAATGGAAAGACTACTTTGTGGAGATGTTGGTTATGGTAAAACAGAAGTTGCTATAAGAGCAGCTTTTAAAGCATGCATGGATCAAAAACAAGTTGCATATCTGGTTCCAACAACGATTCTAGCTGGGCAACAATATGAGAGTTTTAAAAATAGGATGAAAGAATATCCAATTAGAATTGAATTATTAAACAGATTTAGGACAAAGAAAGAACAAATAGATATTGTGAAAAAATTAGAACTTGGAGAGATTGATATATTAGTTGGTACACACAGAATTTTAAGTAAAGATGTAAAATTTAAAAATTTAGGGCTTTTGATTATAGATGAAGAACATAGATTCGGAGTAAAAGATAAAGAAAAAATAAAGGAAATGAGAAACAATATAGATGTATTAACAATGACAGCTACTCCTATTCCCAGAACTCTGCATATGTCTATTGTTGGTATGAAGGATATGTCTGTTATATACAACCCACCACAAAACAGAAGACCGGTTCAAACTTATGTATTAGAATATGATAAAGAAGTTGTAAAAGAAGCGATTATAAAAGAATTAGAACGTGATGGTCAGGTGTTTTATTTATACAATAACGTAGAAGGTATAATTAGAAAAGCCATGGAGATATCGAAACTAGTTCCAGAAGCAAAAGTGGATTTAGCACATGGTAAGATGAATGGTAGAGAGCTAGAAAATATAATGCAAGATTTTATTGATAAGAAAACTAATATATTGGTTTGTACTACTATTTTAGAGTCTGGAATAGATATTCCTAATGTAAATACAATTATAGTTGAAAACTCAGATAGGTTAGGTTTAGCTCAATTATATCAAATTAGAGGTAGAGTTGGAAGATCTGATAGGCAAGCATATGCATATATAACATATAGAAGAGATAAAGTGTTGACAGAAGTTGCAGATAAAAGATTAAAAGCAATTAGAGAGTTTACAGAGTTTGGATCAGGATTCAAAGTCGCCATGAGAGATTTGGAGATTCGTGGCGCTGGTAGTATAATGGGAGAAATACAGCATGGACACATGGAACAAGTTGGATATGATATGTATTGTAAATTGCTAGATGAAGTAGTTAAAGAAATGAAAGGTGAAGAAATATTTGAAGAAATTGATGTTCAAATAGATATAGATGTATCTAGCTATATACCTGATGAATTTATACAAAACTCAAGTCAGAAAATCGAAATCTATCAAAATATTGCATTATGTAAAAATGAAGAGGATATACAAAATGTAATTGATGAAATAATGGATAGATATGGTAAAATACCAAGTGAAATAGAAAATCTTTTAGAGATAGCTAGAATAAAAAACTTAAGCCGAGAAAAATATGTATTAAAAGTAGTACAAAAAGGAAATAATATAGTATATAATTTTGATAAGACTAGATTTAATTTTGATATAGTAGATAATATAATGAAAAAGTTTAGAAATAGGATAAAATTCTCGCCAGCAAATGACCCGTATATAACATTTAAACTATCAGAAAAAGGTGATGTATTAAAAGAGTGCAAAGAGTTTTTAATGAGTTTAGAAAGGTGAAATAATATGGTTATAACAAGTAAAGATAACGAACTAATAAAACATGTTAAAAAATTAAAAGAGAAAAAATATAGAGAAGAATGTGGAGAATTCATAATAGAAGGCGTAAAAATGATAGAAGAAGCAATTAGAGAAAAAGTAAAATTCAAAACTATCATTATTTGTGATGACTGTAAAAATGAAGGATGTATACCAAATGAATTAATGTATGAAATAGCAAAATTGAATTGTGTATATACAAATGAAAAGGTATTTAATACAATAACAGACGTAGTAAACCCGCAAGGAATTATTGCAGTGGTAGAAAAAGCAATAGTGGAGGAATTGAATATTGATTACAAATCAGATATATTCTTGATATTAGATAATATACAAGATCCTGGTAATATTGGAACCATATTAAGAACAGCAGATAGTTTGGGGTTAAAACAAATAATAGTATCAAAAGATACAGCAGATATATTTAATTCTAAAGTTGTAAGGTCTACAATGGGCGCAATTTTTAGAGTTAAAGTAATAGAAATAGATAATATAATAAAAGTAATAAAAGAAATGAAAAAACGAAAAATAAATGTTTATGCAACTGATTTAAATACAGATCAAAACATGTATGATATTGATTATAAGAGATCGGCAATAATAATAGGAAATGAATCAAATGGTATATCTGGTGATATATTAGACATAGTAGATAAAAAAATAAAAATACCTATGATAGGTAAAACAGAGAGTTTAAATGCAGCAGTTGCTACAAGTGTTATACTATATGAAGCGTTTAGAGAAAAATTAAAATGAATAGGTATCTATTCATTTTTTGTTAGTAGTTCTAATATATTTGGATAAATATCTGTTGATTTATTATTCCAATTATCAACAATCTTTTGAGCTTGTTCTTTGGAACCAGCTAATACATTTAAATCAAAAATAATATTATTATTCTCTATAATTTTACATCTGACATAAAATTCTTTTTCAGATACGGGTGAGAATTCTGCTGTTACAGAGAATTTATCTTTTATTTCATCAAGATTAACTTTAAAGTCTTTATCTATATTTAATTTTAATATTCCAGGTAAAGTATCAATAGTGAGATTTAATGCTTTTTTCCCTTCTTTAGTAATCTCATATATGTCATCATCTTCTTTTTGATATTTCCTAATATATTTATCTTCAATTAGATCTATAAGAAATTGTTCAAAGTAGAAATAATTCATATCAGAAATGGATATAACAAGTTCCAATAGCTCATTATGAGATATTGGTTTTCCAATCTTATTTAAAATATAAATTAACAATATTTTGTTTTCTGCAAGAGTCTGTTCATCTGAATTTAGTTTCAAAATAAATCTCCTTTTGTTTGCTTGTGTAGCATTATTATACCATAGAAAAATTAAAAAAGTAAACATATTTAAAATATATAACTTGCAGTTTACATAAAAGTATGATATAATAAATCTGCTCGTAAATACTTAATATGCGGGTTGTGTGGTTTTTAATGTAGAAGGGAGTTATATGTATGAAGCGAAAACTGGTTTTTGAAGAACGGGAGGGAAAGCACTACTATTTAGTAGGTCAGTGTGTTCCGGAAAAGAAATCAGGACTGGAGCAATTTACAAGAATTATAACTGGCGCTAACTTGCAAGAAAAAGACCCGGATGAAGATGGATATGTTGAAGTAGTGGCAGGAGACGTGATGTTTACCTGTACCTACAAAGGAGTGAAAGTAGAACAGATTACAGGCTCAAATAACAAAGAGATAGAATCTTTTTACTATAATGACGAAGACCAATCTTTATTCACTGAACTAGTCGATAAGGTAGAATGTATGTTCTATTCTTGGGACGAGTAAGGCACGACAGGGCTATGCCCAAAACAAAAAGGCTTATATTAAGCCTTTTTGTTTCTTTAAAGAACTTAAGCAATAACAAATTAAAGAATTAAATAAATGAAAAAAGTAAAAAAGACTTGATTTTTATAAGAAATGCTTATATAATTCACACATTCTAAAAATATTAAATTCAATATAGATTTAATTCTTTTTAAAAATCAAATAAAAAAATAAGAAAATAAGAAAATATGGGGGCTAAAGAGTATTTTTGTTGCAAAAAATCTCTTTAGCTTTTTTTGTTCAAAACTAATAGTCTATTAGTAATTCTTATATAAGTATAAAGAATTTATGTTTTAGAATAGATGATAATAAAAGGAGGAATGAATATAAGTTATTAATTAAGAAATCATTTTAAAAATCCATAGACAACAAAAAGATTGCATTATTTGTGCAGTCTTTTTTGTATAAACTATTTGCAAAAAAGATATATTATTGGTATGATATTATTATAATAAGTATAGGATGGTGAATTATTTTGAAAGTAGTATTTCCGTGTAATGGCTCTATTATTTTAAGAAAAACTGATATGAAAACATTAGAGAGATTTTATAAAGCAAAATTATTGACTTCTGAAGTTAAAGAACATTTTGAAAATTCTAGAATAATGGTAGAAGTAGAAAATTTCGACTATATACCAACTAGTTATTCGTTGTCTTTAAATGATATAAATTTTTTATCAATAAAAAAGCTTAGGGAAATTTTAGAACTTCCTCCTGTAGAATTTGATGAAGATGGAAAAGATCATAGTGAGGACCCTATAGAAGAAGAAACTATTGAGAATCATCCGTTTTTTAAAACTTTAAAACCAAAAGATTGATAGTAATAGGAGGAGATATGTATTCGTTAAAAATTTTTAATAATGAAGGTAAACAAGTAGATGCAAAAATTGTTTTTGCTTTTCATTGTGTTGAAACAGATAAAAAGTATGTTGCCTTAGATTATCAAAAACATGTTTTTGAACCGAATAGTTCATATTGCAATTTAGATATTTTAGAAATTGAAAAGGAAGAAAATAACAATTTGTATATGACTAATATATCAGAAGAAGAATGGGTAAAAGTAAAGAAAGCTCTTCAAACTAAAGTGTTTGCTTCAGTGAAGGATGTTTAAATAAGGGAAATATGTTATGAATGATTTATTGAAAAAAGCAAAATATAATATGCTATTATCAGAGAATAGCTTGTCTGAGTTTGCATGCAAAAATGAAAAAGCAATATTAGTTAATGATAATATCGTAGAAAAAGAAAGTGATATTAGACCAGTGTTTTTTAGAGATGTTGACAGGATAATACATTCATTAGGATACAGCAGGTATATAGACAAAACACAGGTATATTCATTTGAAGAAAATGATCATATTACACATAGAGTTTTACATGTGCAACTAGTTTCAAAAATAGCTAGAACAATTGGTAGGAGCTTGAGATTAAATGAAGATTTAATAGAAGCAATAAGTTTAGGACATGATTTGGGACACACACCTTTTGGACATAAAGGAGAAAGTTTCTTAAATGAGATTTGTAAAAAAGAAAAGTTGGGATATTTTTGCCACAATGCACAAAGTGTGAAGGTATTAAAAGATATAGAATTACTAAATATGAGTGTTCAATCATTAGATGGGATTTTAGCTCATAATGGAGAAATATTATTAGGAAAATATGAATATAACTCAAATAAAACAAGAGAAGATTTTTTGAATGAATTAGAAAATGTATTCAATGTAGAAAATTATAGTAAAAAAATAAGACCAATGACCTTAGAAGGCGGAGTAGTTAGAGTATCAGATATTATTGCATATATTGGTAGAGATATAGAAGATGGGATTATAGTTGGAAGTATACAAAGAGAAAATATTCCAAAAGAAATAGTAAAAGTTTTAGGAGATAACAATTCTAAAATAGTAGATGCTTTGATAAAAAATGTTATAGAAAATAGTTTAGATAAATCATATATAGCTTTTTCAGAAGATGTATTTGAAAATTTATTTGCACTTAAAAAATGGAATATGGAAAATATTTATAACTCTAAAGAAGCAAACAAAAACGAAGATATGATAAAAGAGTTAATGAACAGATTGTTTTACACATATATTGATTTATATTTAGAGTGTTTAAAGAAAACAAAATTAACTTATTCAGAGAATCTTTTGGTTGCATTTATAGATAGTAGAGCAAAAGAACGAGATGAGACAAGTATAAAAAAAGCAATAGTAGACTATATTGCTGGACAAACAGATAAATTCTTTTTTAGAGAATGTAATGAATATAAAATAATAGAAAAATAGAAATATTATATAGTGCTATAAGTATTTGTTTCATTGAACTTAGCTTTTAGTACTATTTTTTTTGGATTATCTGATAAAACGAAAAAGATTAAGCATATTATAATGCTTAAAATAATTGATATAAAGTTTAAACTTCGTTTTGTGTAACTAAAATAAATTGATTTTTACCTCCTTAACCAGCTGTGATTTCAAAATAGAATTCTACACCATCTTTTTTGTTCACAACACCATAACTGTTATTGTATTTAGTCATAATAGCCTTAACTAATGAAAGACCAATACCAGTGCCGCCTTTAGAACGATTTCTAGACTCATCTATTTTATAAAATCTAGTCCATATTCTATTTAAATCTTCTTCGCCAATATTATCTCCAGTGTTGAATATACATACACGAAGCTTTCCTGACTCTTTTCCTTTTTTAATATATATTTTTATTTGTTTTTTATTTCCTGACTCTTTTACATATTTTAATGCATTTGTAAAATAGTTTGTGACAACCTGCTCAATGTAAAAATCATCGGCAAATACATTTATAGACTCTTTTTCTTTGAACTCAACTTCTATTTTTTGTTCGTCTAAAACAACTTTTGAATTTCTGATCACTTCATTTATAAGTTCTACAATATCAAACTTTGTATTATTAAATTGTGTATTAGCATATTCTAGTTTCATAAGTTCTAATAAACGTTTTACAAGTTTATCCATCTTATTTGCTTCATCAAAGATAACTTCTGAGTAAAACTTTCTGTTTTCTTCGTCAGTGTTTACATTTTCGATAAGGCCTTCTGAATAGCCCTGAATTAGTGCGATTGGAGTTTTAAGTTCATGTGATACATCAGATATAAACTGATTTCTCATTTCACTAAGTTTAGATTTTTCTTCTATATCTTTTTCAAGTTCTAAATTATTTAATGTTAATTGATTTATCGTCTTTTCTAATTTGTCAGATAATACATTTATACTTATTCCAAGTTCATTAATTTCATCTTCCGTATCTCTTATGTTATATTTCTTCTCAAAATCTAATTTTGACATTCTATTTGCTATTTCATTTAATTCTTCTATTGGCTTGGTGAATTTTTGAGTAATTACAGTTATTGCTATACCACCAAATGCCACAGATACTAAAGCTAATATATATAGGAAATTGTTAGCAATATTAACACTTTCACGGATTGGAGCTACTGGCATTCTTATATACAGATTATTATTATTATCTAATTTCGAGTTAAGTAAAATAAACTCAATACCATTTTTCTTATCTTGAATTTTTCTTATACTAACATTGTCTTTAGAATACATAATATCAGATCTATTTAAAATACTATATTGTACATCATATTTTATGTCTGATATTTCTTCAAAGTTATTTAGAAAATTGTTGTTAGAAACATATATGTCTTCATTTTCCTCATTAATAATAAGAATATCAAAAGTATTATCTATCGATATTCTTTCAAGTTCTAATTCATAGCGATCTTTGTTTGATGTTTCAAATTCTTTTGGGAAGTTATTATTTATATAGCTGTATGTATCTAGAGAAGCTTCTTTTTTTGAATTGTAGTAAATTGTTTCTAAAACAACATTATTTACAATGATTAAAAAAGATATTATCATTAATACAACAATACATAAAGTAATAAATAATTTTGCTCTTACAGATTTAAATATCTTGTTCATAACAACTATTTTATTTCAAACTTATATCCGATACCTCTTATAGTTTGAATATGTTTTCCTTTCTTTCCTAATTTGTGTCTTATTTTTTTGATATGACTATCAATTGTTCTAGAGTCTCCATAGTAGTCATAATTCCAAACAGTATTTAAAATTTTATCTCTTGATAAAGCAATGTTTTCATTATCAAGTAGATATTTTAATAACTCATATTCTCTAAAGCTTAACTCTACTAATTTGCCGTCAACTGTAACAGTTCTTCCGTCATTATCAATAACTATTCCATCATAATCTTTAAATTCTTTTTCTTTAGGAGTTGTCCTTTTTAGAATAGCTTCAACTCTTGCGACTAAAATTTTAGGACTGAACGGTTTAGTTATATATTCATCAACCCCTAATTCAAATCCAAACAATTCGTCTTGTTCTTCTGCTCTTGCTGTAAGCATGATTATTGGTAATACTTTATTTTCTTGACGTATTTGTCTTAATACAGACCAGCCATCTAATTTAGGCATCATAACATCTAACAAAATTAAATTGATTTTAAATTTGTTTTCATTATATATTTTTAGTGCCTTTTCACCATCTTCAGCCTCTAAAATATTAAAGTTCTTTTGTATTAAAAAATCTTTAATTAGTTTACGCATACGTGCTTCATCATCCACTACTAATATAGTTAAATCGTTCATATACTACTCCTTATATTTCTTGTATTAATTGTTTACAATATATAACATAATTATGTTTTTTGTGTGAAAACAGGCTATTTTGTTAATTCCTGCAGTTTTTTTAAGTTTGCCTTAAAAAACTTGAAAGCTGTTTCATATGTTTCTTCTTTTTCTAAATCTACATCAACCATCTTTAATAAACTTAGAGAATCTTTTACACTACCCATACTTAGCATATTAATATATTTTTCTACATATCCTTTTTTACCTGATAGGATATTGTTTGCTATTACAATTGCCGATGTAATTCCTGTTGAGTATTTATATACATAAAAGCATCTGTAAAAATGAGGAATTCTAGCCCATTCATATTTTATTTCATTATTAGCTATAACATTTGGACCAAAGTATTTTTTAACCAATGTATAATATATGTCATTTAAATTTTCAGAAGTAAGATTTTCATTTCTTTCGATTCTTGAATGTATATCTTTTTCAAATTCAGCAAACATGGTCTGTCTAATTAATGTCCCTCTGATCATATCTAACTGTTCATTAATTAGAGCTGCTTTTTTAAGTTTGTTTTCTTCTTTATTGATTAAATAATCAGCTAAGATAATTTCATTTACAGTTGATGCAACTTCTGCTATCATAATTGTATAATTTGCATTTATAATATTTTGATTAAGACTTGCATAATAACTATGCATAGCATGACCTAATTCGTGAGCTATTGTTGAAACATCCCTTGAAGAATTTATATAGTTTAGCAATACAAATGGATGTATACTATGAATTCCTAGATTATATGCGCCAGACATTTTGCCATTCTTTTCATAAACATCTATCCAGTTGGAATTAAATGCATGATCTAACATTTTTACATATTCGGTTCCAAGTGGTGCTAACCCATCTAGAATTGTTTTTTTAGCAGTATTATAATCAATATTTTTTTCTTTAATATTTAATGGATTTACATATGTGTCATACATATTAAGTTTATCTTTTTTTAGAAGTTTTGATTTTAATTTTATATATTCATGATTTAGTTTTAAATTTTTATTTACTTCTTTTATAAGGGTGTCATATACTTGTACACTAGAATCGTCATGAGTAGTAGCAGCATCTAATGATGATTTATAATTTCTGATTTTACTTGAAATAACTGAAAATTTTACTCTAGATAAGTACAATTCTGTAATACTATTAACATGCTTTTTATATAAAGAATACATAGACTGAAATGCTTGTTTTCTGATTTTACCGCTTTTATTCATGATATATTTTGAATAAAGAGCTGGACTCATTTTAAGTTCTTTTCCTTTTAGGTCTTTTATACTAGGATATTGAAATTCTATATTTGTAAAAATATCATAAGTATTCTCAGATGTTGAAAATATTTCAGAATACTGAGCTAATATTAATTCAATTTCATCACTTAATATGTGCTTCTTTTGTTTCATAATATCTTTAATATTTTTTTCATATGGTTTCATTCTTGAATCTTTTAAATACTCTTTTAAAATAGTATTATCTATTTTACTTATTTCAGGTGATTTAAAACTCACTGAACAAGAGAAGTCGGTACTTAACTTCTCTACTTTTTTATATAGTTTTATATTACTATCGTTACTCATATCCTGATGATATGTTAACATACCATATGCATAAATTTTTTCAAATGATTTTAGGGCTTTTTCATATGAAGTATAAAACTCATGTATATAGTCTACCCCATTGCTTAAATTTCCTTTAAATTTCTCTAGTTTATTTATTAAGTTATAAAAATCGTCTATTTCTTTTTGTAATTTTGCATTATTTTCAAAAATTTCTTTTAAATTCCAGTTAAAGTTATTTTTCATTTTTATCCTCCAGTATAATTTTTCTAGTATATTTTACCACAAATGGCTAATATATTCAATTGTAATGAAGGTATTTTTAGGATAGATAGTATAGATAAAAGTCTTCCAATAATTATTATTGAAAGACTTTTATCTTGTTTGTGACAAAAAATCACAAAGGATTTTAATTGTGTGGCGGTTTGTACCTAAAAACGGCGGTGGATGCATTTTTCCCAAAATCGGCCTCCAGTTTTTCAGATTGAGCCATTTTTATGACTAGATCCATGGTTTTTTCCCAGTCATCAATAACACAGGTAAAAGGTCTAAATGCTTGTGGACTTGTGGGAAGAGTATAAGCGCGCTGTTTTTTGTATGCGATGATGGTGTAGCCTTTGTAATTAGATAATTCTAATCCAGATACTTTTTTAAAGCATTCTGCGATTTCCAAAAAAACAGCAGCTGCACACAGGTGAACTTCGTCTTTTTGAGTTGGATTTCCAATTATAAAATTTCGAACTTTTGTATCCAATTCATCCCGCAACATAAATGTCATCCTTTCATAGTTTATTAAGCGAATTAATAACGTTTATTTTAACATGATTTACATAAAATTGCAACAATATATGTAATATTACATTTTTAACGGTTTACACATATATTTTCTTGAAATGGAAAATATATGTGTAAAGGAGAGTTTTATGGAAATCGCGAGTGAAAACAAAAAAGTAGATATATGGACAATTTTTCTATATTTTACAATTTATAGTATAATAGGGTTTTTTCTTGAAACAATGTTTGCTATTCCTACAAAATTAGTAATAGAAAGTAGACAAAGCTTTTTGTATGGGCCATTTTGTATGATATATGGAGTAGGTGGAGTAATGATGATTTTACTTTTAAGAAATATAAAAAGATATGAATTTTTATTTATTGGTGGACTTATTATAGGAGGGCTTGTCGAATATTATGGAAGTCTAGTTGGCGAAATATTATTTGGAGTAAAATGGTGGGATTATACAGGAATGTTACTTAGTATTCATGGAAGAACATGTCTGTTTTATCTAATATGTTGGGGGTTTTTATCTATTTTTTTAATAAAATATATAAATCCGAAAGTAGATAAATTTTTAAATAATTTTAAGCAAAGGACAAATTTAAAAATATTTAAAGTGGTAAGTAATTGTATAATGACATTTTTAGTCATAAATGGGTATATAACAGGATATGCTTTAAGAGCATTTTATGTAAGAATTGCAAAAGAATATGATTTGGATATAAGAAACAAAAGAAGTGTTAATATAGAATATAACGATTTATATAATGATATGAGAATTGCTAGTATTATTAATAAATATTTTAATGATGAAAAAATGTTAAAAACATTTCCGAATATAAAGATAGAAGAGGAAAATAGAAATATAGTTTATGTTGAAAACTTATTAACAGAAATAAAACCATATTATTTAAGGCTCGGTAATAAAAAATAGCTAATGATTTTTTAAAAATCTATTTATTTTTTAACCAATATAGTATATGATATGTTTATAGTGTTAAGAAATAAATGGAGGAACTAAAATGAAAAGAATTTTTTTAACAATAGTGACAATTATAGTTTTATTATGTGTAATGATTACATTATCAGGGTGTAAATTTACAGTAGAAACTACAGACAATAGTGTAACAGCTGCAGTTGATGAAAACACAACAGAAAAAGTTGATGGAGTATTAGACTGGATTAAGCAAAGACTAAGCAGGCTTTTTAATTAATAGGAGGTAGAAAATGAAAAAAACTTTAAGTATAGCTGTAATTATTATGCTGATGTTTATATTAACAGGTTGTAGAAACACTAAAGATCAAAATGCAAATACAACTACAGAAAAAACTTATACATCTCAGAGTGAAAATACAAATACAAATAATGATAATAATACAAATACCAAGGAGGAGGAAAATATTTTGGAAGAGATAGATTATGCTAAAAGTGCTGAAAAACAAATGGCAAAACCAGAAAAAGGTGAGCAAATAGCTATATTTTATATAAAGAATTATGGACAAGTAAAAGTAAAATTCTTTCCAGAAATAGCACCAAAAGCAGTTGAGAATTTTGTAACACATGCAAAAAATGGATATTATAATGATGTAACTTTTCATAGAGTTATAAATGAATTTATGATTCAAGGAGGAGATCCAGAAGGGACAGGAAGAGGAGGAGAAAGTATATGGGGAAAAGGATTTGGTACAGAGTTTGGAGATTATAGTCTAGTACCATATCGTGGAACACTGTGTATGGCAATGTCAAGTGCACCAAACAGTATAGGAAGTCAATTTTTTATAACTCAAGCAAACTATGATAAAAAAGTAGAAGAAAATATGTTGAAACAAGGATTTCCAAGTGGAGTAATTGAACAGTATAAAACACATGGTGGAGCTATGCATCTATATCTACAATATACTGTATTTGGTCAAGTTTTTGAAGGGATGGATATAATTGATAAGATAGCTGTAGTAAAAACAGTAGCTGGTGATAAACCAGATGTTGATGTTATAATTGAAAAAATAGAAATAACCACATATTAGAATTTTGTAATATGTAGTAAAATAAGATGAGATTTATTTATTCTCATCTTATTTTTTAGTCTAAACTATTGCAAAATGATTTTTTATTTGATAATATATACAAAAAGATGTTTGTTTATGGAGGTCTAAAATGTTTGCATATATAAAAGGAAATCTAGAAGAGAAAGCTAGTAATTATGTGGTAATAGATGTAAGTGGAATAGGATATAAAATATATATGTCTGAAACTGCAATTCAGAATATTGGAGAAATAAATAATTTAGTGAAAGTACATACTTATTATTATGTAAGAGAAGATAATATTAGCATATATGGATTTTTGAGTAATGAAGAGCTTAAAATGTTTGAACTATTGTTATCAGTTAGTGGAATAGGAGCAAAAACAGCAATAGTTATGTTGTCAAATATAACACCGTCTAGTTTTGCACTAGCAGTAATCTCAAATGATATATCAAATTTAACCAAAATTCCAGGAATAGGTGCAAAATCTGCACAAAGAATAGTACTTGAATTAAAAGACAAACTAAAAACAGAACAAGCAATAACAGAAACAAATGAAACTAAAACAGATATAGAAAAAGATAATGTTTCAAATGAAGTTATTGATGCATTACAAATACTTGGATATAACAGGAGAGAAATTAATAAAGTATTAGAAAAAATAGATGTAGATAATTTAAAAATAGAAGATGCAATAAAATTAGCACTAAAAGAATTATCAAAATAGGAATGGAGGAAACATGGATATAAATCAACCATTGGCTTATCGTGTTCGACCTAAAAGATTAGAAGATTTTATAGGACAGGAACATGTACTAGCAAAAGATAAACTTTTATATAGAACAATAGAAGCAGACAGATTATCTAGTATAATTTTATGGGGACCTCCGGGATGTGGTAAAACTTCTTTAGCAAAAGTAATTAGTGAAACAACAAAGTATAAATTTACAAAAATAAATGCAGTAACTGCTGGTATAGGAGATATAAAACAGGCTATTTTAGAAGCGGAAAATCAAATTTTAAACCCAAGTGGGAAATGTATATTATTTATTGATGAGATTCACAGGTTTAATAAACTACAGCAAGACGCACTATTGCCTTATGTAGAAGATGGTACTGTAATTTTAATTGGAGCAACAACAGAAAATCCATTTTTTGAAGTTAATAAAGCTCTTATTTCAAGGTCGATGGTAATTAAATTAGAACCCTTAAAGAAAGAAGATATAATCAAAATCTTAAAAAATGCAATTACAAACAAAGAAGGATTAGGAAACTATAATATAAAAATATCAGATGATACAATAGAAAAAATGGCAGATGTATCAAATGGAGATGTAAGAACAGCATTAAATGGAATCGAAATAGCAGTATTAACAACTAAAATGAATAAAAATGGTGTAATTGAAATTACAGATAAGATTGCAAGTGAGTCATTAAATAAAAGAAAAGCACTATTTGATAAAAATGGAGATGGTCATTATGATAATATAAGTGCATTTATAAAATCAATGCGTGGAAGTGATCCGGATGCATCACTATTTTATTTAGCAAGAGCTTTAAACGGAGGTGAAGATCCTGTGTTTATGGCAAGAAGAATAGTAATTGCTGCTGCAGAAGATATAGGAATGGCAAATCCACATGCTTTAGTTGTAGCAACATCTGCAATGCAAGCAGTTTCAATGGTAGGTATGCCAGAAGCAAGAATTATTTTAGCTGAAGCTGCAGTATATCTTGCAACTTCTAAAAAGTCTAATGCTGCATATTTAGGTATAGATAAAGCTTTAAAAGATGTATCTGAAAAAGATACAGGAACAATACCAATGCATATTAGAAATGCATGTGCAGATGGAATGGAAGATTTTGGATATGGAGAAGGATATAAATATCCACATGATTTTCCAGGACATGTTGTAGAACAACAATATTTGCCTGATAAGATGTTAGGAACAAAATATTATAAAAAAGATGATACAGTAGAATAGTTTAAAAGATTTATTTGAATAAAAATTAATAAAACTCAAATCCTATTAATATGAAAAAAGATTTAGGTCTAAACATATTAGTAGGATTTTTTGCGGGAATTGTTAGTGGATTTTTTGGAGCAGGAGGAGGAATGGTTCTTGTACCGTTTTTGACATCAATAAAAAAGCAAGATGAAGTAATTTCGAGAGCGACTACAATAATTTGTATATTCTTTATGGCTATTATAAGTAGTTTTTTTTATTATAATAAATTTAATATAGATTTAAATTTAACTTTTAAATGTGTAATAGGGGGAATAATAGGTAGTTATATAGGTTCAAAACTATTAATAAAACTAAATAGAAATGTACTAAAAATACTATTTATAATTTTTCTAGTATATGCAGGAATTCAAATGATTATATAGTAAAAGAAAGGAAATTTTTTAAAAATTGGAAATATTATTTGGTTTAATTGCAGGAATAGTTGCTGCATTGGGAATGGGTGGAGGAACTGTATTAATACTATTATTAAGTCTGTTTACAGATATGGAACAACATGTAATACAAGGAACAAACTTAATATTTTTCATACCAACATGTATAATAGCAATTTGGATGAATATAAAAAACAAAACAATAGATTTTAAAAATGCTACACCAATTATTCTGTTTGGTATGATAGGTGCAGTAGTTGGAGCAAAAATATCTTTTAAGATAAATAACGAAAATCTAAAAAAATATTTTGGAATTTTTTTAATATGTATAGCAATATTTGAAATCTATTCATTTTTTATACAGTATAGATTAAATAAAAAAGAAAATAATAAATAATGTATTAATAAATAAAATATATTTGGAAAGGTGGTAAATAAAATGAATTTTATTCGTGGGGTGATGTTTGGTACAATAATTGCAGCAGGGACAATGATGGTTTGTTCAGAAGAGATAGATAATAATAAAAAGAAAATGATGAGAAAAGGAAAACAATTCGTAAGAAGGATTAAAATGTCGATATAAACGAAACGGAGCACATAGTGCTCCGTTTTGTTGCGAAAAAGACTGGACTTAATCGATTAGATTGTATAGACGGTTATGTGGTCTTCCGGTTCTGAATACCAGTAGGCGATTGCTGTGTATTCGCCACACCTTGCGCCGAATACTCGCCAGACGTTATTGACATGGATTGCGCCGTCTGAAGGAAGTTCCACCACCAGCTCAGGATCGATTAGTGCGCCTGATTCATTGCTCATCTCGTTTGCGATGAAAATCCGATCTTGTTCGTTCATTTTTATGCCTCCTAAAATTATTTTTTTAATCTCTTTTTTACCTCACGGTAAAATGGTTTTTAGAGGCCTATTAAGAGATTATGTTAATATTATATCATGATTTTTAGCCAAAGTCTATTAATTTTTGAAGCGCAGTGAAATTATCCTGTTAGTAACAAGCTATAAAAGTGAGAATCATCAACTTTTTTAATAAGCTCTCTTATTATTTATATAAAAAAAGTAGCTAGAATTTTTTATCCTAGACTACTATTTTTTTGTGTCAAGTTAGAGGGTATTTAGCCCAAAATTTTCCGGAATTTCCAGAAATAGACACATCATAGACTTCCCATTTTCCTTCCAAGAAATATGAAATGAAATGCATAACAGATGCGGCAAGCTCATCGGCTGTTATTTTCCGTCCTTTAATAACTGTTATAGAACAATAGCATAGTCTAAAATTACAATTACGATGGGACGGAAATTTTACATTGATTTCTTTATAAGTGACATTTTTAGCAGTACGTACCAATGTACCAAACCGTGTTTCTTCGATTTCAAACTCATTAACGTCCATGATAAAACCTCCTTTGCCTTACAAGGCATTGTAATAAAATAAGATACTGCATATTTTTATTATAGCACACTTAACATAATTTTTCAATTTTTACTGACTAAATACTTTCAAATGACACCTCTAAAATTATTCTGTTAGGTACAGGTTAGTAACATTATAACGCTACAAGTATTGATATGAAGAGGTTCTTTGCTTTTTGAAAATTAATATAGCATAATATTAAGGAAAAATAAATGTTATGTTAAACACAAAATTAAAAAATAAAGAATAGCTGTTTATACAGCTATTCCACTAAAACTATATTATTTGTTATCACTAATCAGACATGCAATCACATTCAGAATGTGTTGACATATCACAATCTAAAGCAACACCTCTTAAGCATTTTCCTTCAAATTTACTTTCTTTACACATTTTCACATGCTCAACACGGTTGGCCCATATTTCTATAGCATAAGATTTATGAGGGCAAAGTGGACCAAAAACAAACTCGCCAAACTCATCTGTAAAAGTATGAGAAACTGGTTTTCTCTCATCTTTACATACTTCAATTAATTTTACTACTGCATCCTCTATTGGAAATCTATCACGATCTCTTACTATACCATAAACAACATTTCTAGGATCTTCTGGTAAATCTATTTCAATATCAAATTGCTTACCAACTTCCACCATTCCATCAACGTCAACTATAACTTTTTTATCAAATTCCATATTAAAATCATCCTTTACTTTTAAATTCTACATATTTAGTGTACTAATAAATAATATGTCGAATTTTGACAATATGTTACTATTAAAACAAATCAAAGCTGATAAATATTGCATTTATGTTAATATTACAGTATAAATATTGACACATATTATGATTTTATGTAAAATGAGGATAGTATCAAAAGACGGTGAGGTGTTAATTTTGGAAAAAATAGAAAATGATAAAATAATTGTGGCTACATTAATAAGTGATGACTTGCTTTACTATGTGAATGAAAAACTTGGAGAAGATGGAATTAGATAGGGATAAATAATTTTTAAAAACAGGTACGGTTAAGCCTGTTTTTTTTGATGCATTTTAAAAATGGGAAGAATTGACAATTTACATAAAAATATGCTATAATAATTGTGTTATGTAACCCTGTGAAAAGGGATTAAGGAGATTAAAATGGCTAAGATAAGTGATGAAGACATTAAAAAATTAATGGACTTTAATAGATTGAAACTTTCTGCAGAAAAAATGGACTATAAAGGACTACCATTAGATAAATTATCTGTTGAAGAAGATGTTTATAGAAATTTGACAGATGCTAATAAATTTGCATTTTATACGAATGTTCTTTTTCCTGCTTTTAAAAAAGGAAATTTAAGTGTAGTAAACCAAAAAGATGCAAAAGGAAAAATGAAAGAATATTTTGTAATTTATACTAATCCAGAAAATCCAGACGCAAAAAGGTATTCTATGGAAAGTAAAATGCTATATGATACATATGGGCATATGTTAGAAGAATATTTAGGTGAACATATAAATAATCTGAAAACTTATTATTCAGATGAAAGACCTGACGTAAGCAGTATTATTAAAGCGTTAAACGAGCATTTGCCTGAGGCAGAGAAATATTATGGAGAAGATGATGAAGAACTAATGATGACAGGATTTATTCATCAATGTATAGTTGATATAATTTATCAAAATTATACTGTTGAGACGAGTGATTTAGAAGAGACAAAATTTGGTAAGATTATGAAAGAAAATCTTAATGAGTTTAAAAGAATGCTATCAAAAAATGAAGATTTAAGAGAAAAGTTTCTTATACTACCAGAAGAATTATTAAGAGAAATGGACCTTCCAGTTTTTAAATATTTGTTTTTAAGAGACTTTTCAGATACAAAATTAATAGATATTGACAAACTTGAAAGAAAAGGGATATTAGAGGATATAAAGAATGAAGAAATGCTAGATTTATTAGGACCTGTTTTTGATAAAGAACAGTTTTGTAGAATAATGGGTCCAATAAGGTTGCAAGATTATATTTCAAAATTAGCAAGTTCTGAAGATCGTTATGATAAAAGAGATTTAAAGAAAGTTCTAGAAAATGCTCCTAAAGGTTTTATTCTTAGAGATATATTATTTAATAGAATTGTACCAATAAACGACTTAAAAAGATATATACAAAAATCAGATGTGTTTGCATTAGATACAACATATCTAATGTTTGTATTAGATGAATACAAGAAAGAGTTTGGTATTACTGATACAGATATATTAAATGAATATGGGAAAAGACTAGGTGGACAGGATATAATACACCTGTTACAGATAGGACATGTTCCAATAGAGAGAATGATTGAACTAAGTATTAATAAAAGTTTGGAGATAACTGACCCTGAAAAAGTAATTCCCAAAGAAGCGTTTTTAGAATTATATAATGCGGAAGCATTGCTAGATATGAAAAATAGAAATAAAATAAATGATAAGTTTATAAAATTATTTAATGAGAATATAATTGAAGGATTAGATGATGGTGCTGTTAAAGAATATTATTCTAATTTTGTTGATGACTTAGAATATATATCTGGTTCTAATATCGAATTTAAAAACAACATATTTGACTTCTATAATTTGAATTTTTTAAATGGAGAACATGTTGCAAATATTATAGATGAAAAATACTTGAACAATATTGAGCTAGATGAAGAAATATTAATTAGATTATTTAATGATAAAATAATATCAACAGACTTTATTAAAAACTATTTATCTGTTGAAAGAATATTAGAATTAGTTGATAATGATTTATCTATAGAAGCTTTGAAAATTTTATCAGAAGAGGAATTAACAGATGCATTACTAAATGGAGAGATAAGTTTTGAAAGTATAATGAAAGTATATTTAGAAACTGATAAGATATCTATAGAAGATTTGAAAATTTTAATAGAACTAGTAGAAGTAGAAGATGACTTAGCATTGTACATAAATGAAAACTCTAGAATAGAAAGAATTGAAGAATTATTTTCTAATTATTTAATAGACTTTGAGGGTTTAAATAATTTAAGAAAACTAGGAATTATTGATGAAGAAAGCTATAATAAGTTAAAAGATGTAATATCAGCAAATGAGTTTTATAATAAGTTAGAAGATACAAGAGTAATAAGACTACGTGCACAAACAGAAGATATGGAGGTTGCACATACTGGTAGTAGAATTAAAAGGGCTAGTAAGAAACAATCTAATATAGATTTTGATTTAGAAGAAGACATGCTTAAAACATTGTTAGACATATCAAATATTGATGATGTGCCAATTATTGAAAGTATTGACGATAATGGTAATTATACATCTCTTAATGGATATAAAGCTATCCCGATAAGAAAACATGGGTTAGTAATATTAGAAAAGTTTGAAGCTGAAAATTCAATGTTTGTTATGCCATATCAACAAGCAGCATATTTCTTGAATGAAACTAATTCACAATCAAAAAGAAAAAGAGTTATAAAAGAAATGGATCAAGTAAAAGTAATAGTACATAGTGCAAACTTTGCAAAAAATGCAATGGATGCCGTTTGTGAACTGAGTGATAGTGCTCGTGAAGACTTGAAACCTAAAAGAAGATATATTAAAGAAGCAGCAGAATATATTGAGACAATGAAAGAAGAATACTATAAAAATAAAGAAAGAAGAAGAGGTGAATAATTTGGATAATTTTGATGACATTAACACATTATCTGGTATTGACAGTTACAAATTTAGTTCCGATATGGTAAACAAGGTGCTCAAAGCCTATTCGAAGTTTATTTCTGATAATAGAAATAATTTTGAGAAATGCATTGAAATAGATAATGAAAAAAATAATGTTAAAACAGAACTTGACAAATTAAAAAGTATTATTGAAGATAATGAAAGAAACACTGACTTTCTTCCTAAGTTTACTGCGAAAAAAATTGTTGATGGATATGGCAATATTTGTGTGTTATATAGTGGAAATCCATATGTAACGCTAAAGCTTATTATTATTGCATTAAGAACTCATAATAATATTATTTTTTGTACAGATAGTTTTCTACATATTAATGGTTTATTGATTGAAGGAATAAATATTGTAGTAAAAGAATTAAAATATGCTGAAAAAATTGCATTACTAGAAAGTAACTTTTCTGAAGCAAGTTTAAGTGTAGGACAGAAATATTTTAATCTAGTGCTTTATATAGGGAATAAAAATAGTTTTAAAAATGTACAGAAAATATTTAATGTTCCTACTATATATAATGAATATGGATATATGAATATTTTTATTGGAGACAACAGTTTTAAAGATATTTTACTTGATATTGACAAATATGCATATAAAAACTCAATATCTATAAATTATTTTGATAATACTGATATTGAAACTACTATAAAACATGTTAATCAATATAATTTAAATGACTACTTTGTTATATTTACCAAAAATTCAGAAGTTGCATATAAATTAGTAAGCTCTATTAAGGCAAAAAATATTTTAATAAATGCAAATCCTTTTGAGAACTACGAATTTTATATAAATGAAGATAAATTGGTATATACAAAAAATATTAAATCAAACGTTTAATATACATAAATTCTAAAAGAACGAGTTATGACTCGTTCTTTTGTTTACATAAATTAATTCCTTTAAATTCATATGGACATATTTAATATATTAATATATAATAACATTGTAAGTTTAGATAATTTTTAAAGGAATAAAAGGGGGGTGAAGTTTATATGTCAATAGATAATAAGGTTGAAACAAGTGATGATAAACAGCTTCCTGATGTGTTTAAAGAATTAAAGAAAATAAGAAGTGATCAATTAATTGGACAAGAACTGTATGATGAATCATTTGAAAAGACAAAACCTACCTTGTTTCAAGATTTTAAGTCAAAATCAATTTGGAAAACGATTATATATGATTTTCTTCATGGTTTAAGCAAAGTAGAAGATTTTGTCAAGATGATAGGTAGAACAGTTTCAGGAGTGTTTGGAAATGTAAGAGCTCCTAGTATTTCAATGCCAAGAAGGAACAAATTTGCATATAATAATGATCAAGTAATGAATATGCAAAGACAACATGCACGTACAATTGCCGATATAAAAAGTCAAAGAAAAACAATTGCCATAGGAATTATAATAGCAGTGTTTTTATGGATGTTTATTTTGAACTCAACTTCGAATTTCATACTGGCAACAGATATGGATAAAAACATAGAACCTCCAATACCAGTTGGAAATTTTGAAAGTAATAATAATTCTGTAGATTTAATGGGGATGATCTCTAGCAATATAAGTGTAACTACTAAAAAAGAGATTAGTATAGAAGAATACTCTATAGAATTTAATACTACATATAATGAAAATAAGACACTTCCAAAAGAAGAGTTAAAGGTATTACAAGAAGGGGTGGAAGGAAGAAAAGAACTAACAATTATTAGAACATTTGAAAATGATGAAGTTAAAGAAGAAAAGATTATAAATGAAAATATTCTTCTAGAGCCTGTTGAAGAAATAATAGATGTTGGAACATCTGAATTTTTGGCAACATATAAAATATACATAGGTGACTTAATATATGCAACAGAAGATATTTTACTTATGCCTGAGCCTAATGATAATGCAACTGCATTAGGTATAATCAAGAAAAATCTAGACATGAAATTACTGGAAATTGTAGGAGATAATGAAGAGTGGAGTAGAGTAACTTTCGGACATTATAATGGATACATAAAAAATGATAAAGTAACTTCCTCTCAGATAAAACCAACAATAGTAGAAGAATGTAGATTAACCAAAATAACAATGAAATTAGACTTTAATATGGCGCTTAATGTTCAAAGTGGAATGCTATTAAGAGATTACCAGAAAGTATTTTCAAATGATGAAAAAGATATAAATAAAATATTTGGAAGAAATGCAGAAGCTTTCTATAATATGGAAATGAAATATAATATAAACGGAATCTTTTTAGCCGCTATTGGAATTCACGAAAGTGCATGGGGTACTTCTAGAATATCTATAGATAAAAACAATCTATTTGGTTGGGGTGCATATGATAGTTCTCCATATGCTTCAGCTCTTAATTTTGAGACATATGAAGAAGGAATAGAACGAGTAGCGGTAGCTCTTGTGAAAAATTATATAAACATAGGTGGTATAAATGTTTATGATCAAGAGCTTTCAACAGGTGCATATTACAACGGACCAACTGTATCTGGAGTTAATATCAGATATGCTACAGATAATGGATGGGCAGAAAAAGTTTATACAATAATGGAATATTTATATAGCAGATTATAGTACATATTGAAAAAACAAATTTTGGAAAGGTAATTAAAATGAGGGTAGTAACAACATTTATACTAATTGTATTAATAGTGATACTAAGTATATTGGGATATGCTTACTTTAACAATATTGCGCTAGTTAAAAGAGAAAGTAATATTTTCACAAAAGAATCTGTGAAGGTTTATGAAGAAAACAAACATCCGATTTTTATAATAGACAAGATTGTTTTATATAGCAGTGCATATGCCATAGATAATAGTGAAGATGAAGTATTACAAGATTTGGATTTATATCAGTATACAGATATAGCGATTTATCTAAATAATAAAAATTATATAAATCAACTGACAGAAGAAAATACAATAAATGAATTATATATTGAAAATATAAAATTAGAAGCAAGAAATGATGTAGAAAATAAAGCTTTAAATTATAAAAATATAAAATATTTTGGAAACTTTAGAAACTTAAATCATGCTGAAGACAGAATAAAATTTGATGTTGTACATTCAAACAATGTAAATGATGATCAGGACTACGATATACCTTCATTTTACACAGATTGTTCTAATCCAATTACTTTAGGATATGTAAACAAGAGATTTTTAACTAATTGTAAAGTAGCTGGAAGTGGGGGAGTTACATTTGATGGAACCATATTAAGACAAGCTAATGTAGATTTAGAACACTTAGAGTGCACAATTAGTTTTACAATAAGAATAAAAAATAACTTTGGAGAAGAATACATATGTGATGTAATAATTGAGAATGATTTAGAAAGTGATGATGAAGGAATCTATAGTGGAGATGTTATGAAAATATTTGATAGTTCAAATATTTCATATGATTTTTTCAAACTACCAAAATAGAATAAATATGAATAAAATATTGAAAATACATAATACTAACTAAAAGGTGAATCTATGAGAAGAACAATTTATTATGGGTTTTTAATATTTTTATTTTGTGTTTTAGTTGGTTTTGTGTATTCTAGGCTGTGGTATAATCTGAATTATAAGTTATCAGCTGAAAACATTAAGAGCAATATTAATAATATTGGTGAAAATAAAGTAGAAACTATAGAAACATCTGATATAGATGAAAAAGTATCTCCAAATGCCTATTTTGCATTAAAGAAGTACTATGGTGAATGCGGTCATTATGATATTCAATATGCAGAATTGCCTATAGAGCTAATTAACTTGAACAAAGAGAAAGTTAATGGAATGTATGAAGGGTGGAATGTAGAAGAGTTTAGTAAAAATTTAGTGGTATTATGTACAGAGATACAAGGATTATGTGATGAACACTATATTGTTAAGCTTGAAGATGGATATATAAAGGTATATAATCTAGAAAAAGACGAAAAATTTAAGCTATATAAACAAACAGAAATAACGAAAGAATACCTAACAGAAGAAGATGTTAAAATACTAGAAGAGGGACTAAATGTATATGGAAAAGGGACAGCAAATGCTGTTTTAGAAGATTTTGAGTGAATAAATCCAGCAAATTGCTGGATTTTAATTATTTCTAAAACAACAATAAGTATACATAATGACTTGCAATATTGTGCGAAATATGATAAAATAATAGATGTGTTAAATTTATTTAAGATAGGAGTAGATATGAGAGAATATAAAGATATTACATATGCTAGCTTATTTAAAGAAATTATAGGGAAATCAAACTTTACACCTGAAGAAAGAGAGTCAAAAGAAAATAAAGAACTAATGGCTTTATTAAAAGACGAAAAAAGAGTAGCTGATATTTTAGATGAAAAAAGGGGAAGAACAATTAGTGCAGTTGATATGAGGATAATAAGTAGAATTAAAGATTTCGGCACTTTAAAAGAATATTTTTTAAAAAGATATTCAGATGATTTTATAGATGACTGTGTATCTAATGATTATAGAGTAGGAAATTATGCAAGTAGCCTTGTTGATTGGAGTAAGGGAATAGGTAAAGACATAGCTTTTACAAAACATATGATAAAGTCTAAGATTTTAAGTCAATATGACGGTAAAACCACAATTAATGGATTAGAGTTGAACAGACAAAAATTTACTTCACCAAAACATGTAATAAATCATATTAGAGCTATAGCACAAAGCAAACAGGAAGAAAGGCAAGTAACAAAAAGACAGAAAAGAGAAGAAAAGGAAAGCTTAAACAGAGTTATAAAGAAAATGGAACAAGCTATACCAGAGCTAGAACAGAAAATAGAAGATAGTAGAGTTAAAGCACCTAAAACAACAATAATGCTATACTGTGCTACAATAGCATGTGATAATATGTTTTTAGAAAATGCAAAAGATATGCTAGATTTATATAATGATCCTGAGAAGTATCGTGAAATAGAACTAGAAGATAGACAAATAATGTTAGTAAAAAAAGCAGTATCTATAAAACTAGAAGAAGGAATTTCAAAAAATCAGGCTACAGGAAAACAAGTACAAAAAATGGAAAAAGCACTTGAAGGAAATAAACCAAAAACTTTTACACAAATTGAATTTGATAGATAAAAAAATAAATAGATAAACAAATATAAAATGAAAACACCTCTTAAATTATGTTAAGAGGTGTTTTCATTTTATATAAATTAAATTTTAAAACTTGAATTTTACACATTGAACTTTAATTCTTCATTTTCTAAATCAACATGAATTATTTGGTTTTGCAATACTTCTGATTTTAAAATCATATCAGCAATTGGATCTTCAATATATTTTTGAATAGCCCTTCTTAAAGGTCTAGCTCCATATTTTAAATCAGTTCCTTTGTCTAATATATATCTTTTAGCATCATCTGATACATCAATACTTATTTCTTTACTACTTAGCGCTTCATTAGTTTTTGCTAGAAGAAGATCTATTATCTTAAGCAACTCATCTGGAGTTAATGCATTAAATGTAACAATTTGATCAACTCTATTTAAAAACTCTGGTCTAAATAAATCTTTTAATGCTCCTAATAATTTGTCGTTATCTAATATTGATTGTTTTCCAAAACCAATAGAGTTATTATTTAAATTTGAACCAGCATTAGAGGTCATTATTAAAACAGTGTTTTCAAAGTTGACAGTATTTCCTTGTGAATCTGTAAGTTTTCCATCATCTAATACTTGAAGTAAAACATTAAATACATCTGGATGAGCTTTTTCAATTTCATCTAAAAGTATAATTGAATAGGGTTTTCTTTTAACTTTTTCAGTTAATTGTCCAGCATCATCATATCCTATATAGCCTGGAGGGGACCCGATTAATTTTGAAGTAGAATGACTTTCCATATATTCAGACATATCAATTCTAATAATAGCTTCTTCAGATCCAAACATTTCAAAAGCTAAAGCTTTTGCCAACTCTGTTTTACCAACTCCTGTAGGTCCAACAAATATAAATGACGGTGGTTTTTTTGTGCTTTGAATACCAGCTCGATTTCTTCTGATTGCTTTTGCAACTGCTTCTACAGCTTGGTTTTGACTTATAACGTGCTTGTGCAAGTTTGTTTCTAAATTTAATAGTTTTTGTGTTTCTGCTTCTGTTATTTTAGATACAGGAATTTTTGTCCACCTTTCTATAACTTCTGCTACATCCTGTATTGAAAGTATAGAAGGTTTTAAATTCTTTTCAAGATGTTCTAATTTTTCATTTAGGTTGCATTCTGTTGTTTTTAAATCTGCTGCTTTTTGATAATCTTCAATAGAATCTGAAGATACAGCTTCTTCTTTTTCTTCATTTATTTTTTTAAGTTCATTTCTTATAATTTCTATTTCATACAGTTCTTTATTATTCAAATTAATTTTTGAACAAGATTCATCAATTAAATCAATTGCTTTGTCTGGCAAGAATCTATCATGTATATATTTTTCAGACATTTTAACTGTTTTCTCTATAATATCTGAAGTAATTAATACTTTATGAAAATCTTCATAATATTTTTTTATTCCTTTAATAATATTGATAGTATCTTCAATATTAGGTTCATCAACAATAATTGGTTGAAATCTTCTTTCTAATGCGGTATCTTTTTCAATATATTTTCTATATTCTCTTAAAGTAGTAGTACCAATTAATTGTATGTCTCCATTAGATAATGCTGGTTTTAAAATATTTGCAGCATTCATTGAATGCTCAGCATCTCCAGCCCCTATAATATTATGAATTTCATCTATAACCAGAATAATATTTCCATAAGCTTTACATTCATCAATTAAAGATTTCATTCTAGCTTCAAACTGACCTCTAAATTGTGTACCAGCAATAATTGCAGTCATATCAATTAAATAGACTTCTTTATTTAGTAGTTTAGCAGGTACTTTTTTATTAGCAATTCTTAAAGCTAGTCCTTGTGCAATAGCTGTTTTACCAACGCCAGGCTCTCCAATTAAACAAGGATTGTTTTTAGAACGTCTATTTAAAATTTGTGTTATTCTTTGAATTTCTGGTTCTCTACCAATTACTTCATCTAATAGGCCGTTTCTAGCTTTACTTGTTAAGTTTGTTCCGAACGTATCTAAAAATCTTTTCTTATTATTTTTTACTTTCTTTTCAACCTTTACAGTTTTTTTGGAATTAGAATCTTCTTCATTTTCACCTTCTATTTCGCTATCTATTTCATTTTGTTCACCATTTAAATTATTTCCAGCTTTAAAAATCCCGAGAATATTATTTATTGGGTTTGAATTATCTGCAGAATCTCCATTAAGTCCTAAAGATTCAAAGTTAACATTTTCTGAGAAATCTTTTAAAATATTTTCAAATTGGCTTGACATGTCTTCTAATTCTTCATTAGAAAGATTAGTGCTTTTGCTTAAAACATCTAAAGGATTAATCCCTTTTTCTTTTGCACAATTATAGCATAATCCTTCTATAGAGCTTTTGCCATCTTCTATTTTATTTAAAAAAACTACTGCTGTGTTTTTATTACATATTGAACATAACATTTATATAAAACCTCCATTTTTATCTGTTGTGGATTGAATTTCACATCTTATGAACAGTTGGTAATTGCTCATATTTTAGAGTGCGAAATATTATTTTTAATCATATAATATTTTTTGCAGATAGTCAATTAATTATGATGGAATTTATTAAATTTAATGAAATCTCTTGCAAAATAAGCTAAGTAAGCTATATAATAAACGTAGCAAATTATAGATTTTAGTAGGGGGTACTAAAATGGAAGAAATACAAGAGTTAGTAACTAAATTAGAGAAAGAATACAATTTAGAAACTACTTCAGAAATAAGGGTTTTAGATTTAGTATCAGAAGTTGGTGAACTTTCAAAGGAGATATTAAAAGGGAATGATTATGGTAAAAAACAATATGAAAAAACACCAAACCTAGAAAATGAAATAGGAGACATTATGTTTTCACTAATCTGTATTGCTAATGGTATGAATATCGATTTGAAACAAGCGTTAAATAATGTTATTGAAAAGTATGAAAAGAGATTTGGTGAAAATGGACATATTGGGTCTTAAGAATAAGTAATAGGAGGAATAAGGTTTGAGAAAAATTAGCTTAGTATTAATAATGTTTATACTAATGATGAGTTGTTTGACAGTAAATATACAAGCTACAGAAGAAGGAGCACAACCAGAAGAGGCAGTAGAAGAAAATGATGTTGCAGACGAAGAAAATAGCGAAACTATAAAAGAAGAGAAAAAAGGACCTGTGTATATTGAAACAAGAGGAAAAATTATAGAAGCTGGAGAACCAGTTGAAGAAGAACTAGGACCTGTTAAAAATATAGTTCAAGAGGTAAAAGTAAAGATTACAGAAGGTGAATATAATGGAGAAGAATACACTACTATTTTTGTGGTTTCTTATGATATAGAGGCAAAAATAATAGGGTATGAGCTAAGTCCCGGGGATAGAGTTATAGTGCAAATAATAGAAGATGATTCTGGAAATGTAACTGCAACAGTAATAGATTTTGTTCGTTCAGGATATGTTGTTGGAATAACAATCCTATTTCTATTTAGTGTAATACTAGTTGGAGGAAAAAAAGGTATAAAAGCTATAATTGCACTAATAGTTACAATTATTTTAATATACTTTGTTCTTTTGAAATCTATATATAATGGATATGATACAATTTGGAGTTCTATTGGTACAGCTGTTTTAATAATAATATCTACTCTAATAATAATTGGTGGCATAAACAAAAAGGTTTTAACAGCGATAATAGGAACAGCAGGTGGAGTTATATTAGCAGGTATTATTGCAACAATATTTAACTATTTTGCTAAAATGTCTGGTGCTTGTGAAGAAGCCATACAGTTAAGTATTAATATGACAGTAGTAAATTTTAATTTTAAGGATTTATTATTTTCTGGAATTATGATAGCTGCACTTGGAGCAAGTATGGATGTTGGTATGTCAATAGCATCAAGTCTAGATGAAATTAAAACAAAATTAAGTACTATAACATGGAAAGAGTTATTTAAAAGTGGAATGAATATAGGTAAAGATGCTATTGGAACAATGACAAACACATTGATATTAGCATATGTTGGAAGCTCAATAACTTTAATACTGTTATTTATGGCTTGTGATATGAGCATAGTTGACATATTTAATAAAGAGACAATTGTACAAGAAGTAATATTAGCTATAGCAGGTACTATGGGTGTTGTTTATACAGTACCAATAACATCTATAACATATGCAATGTTAAATAAAGATAAAACAGTATATAAGACAAAAACAGAAAGTAGAATTGATGGACAAAGAAGTTTAAAATTATAATTAGGAGAGTAGTATGAAAAGAGCAGTTAGAAGGTTTGTAAACAGTTTAAAAGGAAGGAATAGGAATATTTTCTTTTTAGCACTTATATTAATTTGTATAGCAGCATTATGTGTTGGAATATATATACAATTTTTCTATAGATATTCTGAAGTAGATCCATTTATGACATTTATTAAAATTGGAGCTCAAAAGACAGCAGAAGAAATTGTGGTATTGTCATCGAATTTTAATAACTTGTTTCAAAATACTATATCAATAAATAGTGAAAATGTTAGAGTAGATAAAATAGAACAGACAAAAGATTTAGCTTATACAGGATATAGTTTAGCAAATGAAGATGAAAATTACTATACAGTAAATGCTATTATACCAGTTCTGAATATAAATACACCTGTTGCAAAACAAATTAACAATGAAATTAAAACAGAGTTTTATGATAAAGCAAATCAAGTTATGAGACAAAATGAACAGTATATAATATATAATGTTTCATACATTGCTTTTGTTAATCAAGATGTATTATCTATAGCTGTTAAATCCTCTTTAAAAGAAGAAAATAAATCAGAGAAAGTAACTATAAAAACATATACTTATAATATACCGAATGAAAAAATAGTATCTCTTACAGATTTAATAGAGCTTAAAGAAACTACTGTCACAACTGTACAAGATAAAATAAATAAAGAAATAAAAAGTGCAGACATTAATGCTAGAATAATATCTGAAGAGTATGGGTCTACTTATGAAAGAGATTTAAGTAGTGATATTTATAAAGTAGAAAATACAGAAAACTTTTTCTTAACACAAGATGGGTATGTATATATTGTTTATGCATATGGGAATGATAATTATACTAATGAAATGGACATTATAATTTTCTAGATATTAGAATATAATATATTTATAATACATGTTTTTAAGATAAGTGAAAAGCGGTTTTTAGCTTTTCATTTATTTAAGAAGGAGAGATATGAAATTTGAAGATATAAGAAAGATATATTTGAACTTTATATATAATGATTATAAAATTTATGAAGATAATGATAAAATTTACATAGAATATGATTTTGAGATTGAAAATCTAACTAAATTCAATCCTTGTGTTGAAATATTAAAAAAAGATTTTAATTTTAAAAGAGTAGATGTGGATTTTGTGAAAAATATAGTTTTCAATATTGGAATGATTGAAGCAATTAGTTACTATAAATCAACATGCTCTCAAAAATTTATTATAAAATGTGGATGTCTAGATGAATTTCAAAAGAAGTGGTATAAAAAGCTATATTATTTAAGTCTGGGGGAATTTAGATACATAAATAATATAAATATAGATCAAGATGAATTTGTAGATTTTGTTTGTGAAGGAAACAATTTAAATATTATTAATGATAATGAGTCTTTAGATGGAATAATAATACCAGTAGGAGGAGGAAAAGACTCTATTGTCACATTAGATTTGCTTAAAAGATATAAAGATAAAACTCTTTGTTTTTGCATAGGTGGTAAATCTGTATCATTGGAGTGTATAAAAAAGGCAGGATTTGAACAGAATGATGTTATAGAAATTAACAGGAGTATAGATGAAAATTTAATAGATTTAAACGAAAAAGGTTTCTTAAATGGGCATACGCCATTTTCTGCTATAATTGCATTTTATTCATATTTAGTGTCATACTTATTGAATAAAAAATATATAGTGCTGTCAAATGAAGATAGTGCAAATGAAACTAATATAAATGGAGAAAATATTAATCATCAGTATTCAAAAACAATTGAATTTGAAAATGATTTTAGAGAATATTCCGAAAAATACTTAAAATCAGGTATAGAGTATTTTAGTATACTAAGACCAATAACTGAGTTTCAAATTGCTATGATGTTTTCCGAATTAGAAGAGTATCATAATATATTCAAAAGCTGTAATGTGGGGAGTAAAAAAGAGCCATGGTATTGGTGCAATAATTGTTCAAAGTGTCTATTTGTGTATATAATATTAAGTTCATTTCTATATAAAGAAGAACTAACAAATATATTTAAAGAAGATTTGTTTGAGAAAAAAGAGCTATTGGAAACATTTATAGATTTATGTGGATATGGTACTAAAAAACCTTTTGAGTGTGTAGGTACGTTTGAAGAGGTAAGATGTGCTGTTACGAAAACAATTAAAAATATAGATGGAGAATTGCCATTTTTGTTGAAATACTATAAAGAGAACTTTGAACTGTTTGAAGATGATATATTAATGTACTATAATAAAAATAATAACTTACCAGAAGAATTTGATAAAATATTAAAAGGAAAGATTTTAAAATGTTAGAGAAATTATTACAGTATTTAGAAAATAAAAAAATATTGATTTTAGGTTTTGGAGTAGAGGGTGAATCTAGCTACAATTTTTTTAGAGAGCATTTTCCAGAAAATAAAATTTGTATAGCGGATAAAAATGAAAACTTATTACAAGAACATACCTATCTGGCTAAAGATAATAATTTAGAACTAAATCTAGGACAAAAGTATCTAGATGATATTAATAATTATGATTTAATACTAAAGACTCCGGGAATATCTTTTAAAGATGTTGATATTACTGGCGTGGAAGAAAAAATAACGAATCAGCTAGAATTATTACTTGAATATGTAGATATATTTACAATAGGAATAACAGGAACAAAAGGAAAAAGTACTACAAGCTCATTAATTTATAAAGTACTAAAAGAACAAGAAAAAGATGTGTTCCTCTTAGGAAATATAGGGGATCCTATATTCAATAATATAGACATGTTAGAAAAAGACAGCATTGTTGTATTGGAGATATCTTCTCATGCGCTAGAATATGTGAATAAGTCTCCTAATATATCAATATTATTAAATATATATGAAGAGCATTTAGATCACTATAAATCACTTGACAAGTATATTGAAGCAAAATTCAATATAGCGAAGTACCAAAAAGAAGAAGATTTCCTAATATATAATTATGAAAACGAGTTAATGAACAAATATAGATATAACTATAGAAATACGGATTATGCAGTTTCCGAAAATGAAATATTTGAAGCAAGAAATAAAATATATTTAAAAGAAAAAGACATATACTGTAATGAACAAAAAGTAATGAGCATTGAAGAGGATTTGAAACTAAAAGGTATGCATAACTTTAATAATATAATGTTTGTTATAGCTGTATGTGATATTTTAAAGTTGAACTTTGATAAAGCATTAGATACAATTAGAAATTTTGACCCTTTAGAACATAGAATGGAATTTGTTGCAACTATAAATAGAGTAGATTACTATAATGATTCTATTGCAACAATACCTGAAGCCACGATAAATGCAGTAACAGCAATAAAAGATGTGAATACAATAATACTAGGAGGTAAGGATAGGGGTATAAATTTAAACAGATTAATAAGTTTTTTATTAGAAAGTGATGTAGAGAATATTATATGTTTGCCTAAAACAGGGGAATATATATATGAGAAACTGAAAAACACTAATAAAAAATGCTATTATATACAGAATTTACAAGAAGCAGTAAATAAAGCTAAAGAGGTTACTAAAGAAAGCAAAGTATGTATTTTGTCTCCAGCAGCATCTAGTTATGGTTATTTCAAGAACTTTGAGGAACGAGGAAGACTATTTAAAAAATATGTTATTGGTTATTAGATAACATAATATAATATGCAATGTGGGGCTTTGAAAAGTAATGAAAATAATAGTAAATGGCGTGATATCAAGAGAAATACGTATAAAATTATTGAAAAAAACGATGAAATTATAAAAAAACCATCAAATTTGCAATTTTATGTAGACAAAATAGGAAAAAAGTGGTATAATTATATTGTTTTAATTGATAAGAGAGAGACTAGAGATATATTTAAAACACATTAGATAAAATTTTAAGGAGGAATTAAAATTGTATACAAATTATTCAGAAAACAATGGTTTAATACTAAAAGGAGAGATTGCAAGCGAAAAAACTTATAGTCATGAGATATATGGAGAAAAATTTTATGTGTTTAATCTAAAAGTAGTTAGATTAAGTTCAACTGTAGATATAATACCAATTACAATATCAGAAAGATTAATTACTAGTGTTGAATTAAGAGTTGGTATTGAAGTTGTTGTAGAAGGTCAATTTAGATCATATAACAATTACGAAAATGAAAGAAATAAATTAGTTTTAACAGTTTTTGCTAAAGAAATATTAGAACCTACTGAAGAATATAAAGATACAACAAATGAGGTGGTTCTAGTTGGGTATGTATGTAAAAAGCCAATATATAGGCAAACTCCATTCGGAAGAGAAATAGCAGATATATTGCTTGCAGTAAATAGAGCATATAACAAGAGTGATTACATACCATGTATAGCATGGGGAAGAAACGCAAGATTCTGCCAAAATATGGAAGTTGGAGCAGGAGTAAAAATAATAGGAAGAGTTCAATCAAGAAATTATGAGAAAAAACATGAAGATGGAACAGTAGAAACAAGAATTGCTTATGAAGTTTCAATCGCAAGTATGGAAATTGTAGAAAAATTAGAAAATGAAGAGGCTACTGAAGAAGTAGGATAATATATTTAGACAATGCTCGTATACTAATATAAATTAGTATACGGGCGTTTTTTATGTACTTTTTAATGAATAAAAATGAAAAAAAGATGTGTACAAAATGAAAAATATGGTATAATGTTAGTTATAAATATTGATTAGAAAAACGAGGATACAATATGGAAATAAAAAAGAGAAATCACATAATTTTTAATATAGTGGCTATAATTTGTATTGTGCTATTTTGTGCATCAATATCGCCAAAAACTTTGCAAAATGATACATATTATACTATTAAATTAGGTGAATATTTAATGGAGAATGGAATCTCAGATTTGACAGAAGATCCATTTTCTGTACACGATCTTCCATATACATATCCACATTGGCTGTACAATATAGGGGTGTATCTAATATATGATAATTTTGGACATGTAGGGATATATGCATCAACAATGATTCTTGCAGCACTTTTAGGTGTATCAGTTTATATGTTGTGTAGTAAAGTATCAAGAAATAAAGTGATATCATTTATATTTACAATATGTACAATATATTTAATAAAAGACTTTATTGCAGCCAGAGCTCAACTAGTAACATTTCTGTTATTTACATTAACAGTATACTCTATCGAAATGTTTTTAGAAACTCATAAAAAAAGGTATGCTGTTTATTTATTAATAATACCATTATTAATAGCAAATCTACATTGTGCAGTTTTTCCTGTTTATTTTGTACTGTTTTTACCATATATAGCAGAATTTATATTATTAACAATTATAGATTTGGATTTAGATGAAAGACTATTTTATTTAATATTCAGAGTACTGAAAAGAGTAGTAAAAAAAGAAGAATCAAAAAACAAATTTGATAGAGTAATGAAAAATATAAATGCTAATATAGAAAATAGGCATAAGAAAAGAGAAATATTAAAAGAAAATCCATATAAAGTTATAGTAAAGAAAGATAAGTTTGTAATTATACTAATACTTATAGCGTTGGTTGCTGGGTTGACAGGATTTATAAATCCTGCAGGAACAGGAGCTTATACTTATTTATATAAATCAGTTCAAGGTAATACGATGAACTCTATAAATGAGCATCAACCAATGATATTAATACACAATAAAGAATTTTTAATGTCATTAGTATTATTCTTAAGTATATTAGTATTTACAGATACAAAAATAAAATTATCAGATTTATTCATGCTATTGGGATTGACATATTTAACATTCCAAACCAAGAGGCAGATTACAATGTATGCATTATTATGTGTGCCGATATTAGTGAAATTAATTGCAAGTATGTTTGAAAAATATGATAGTAAGACATGTGATAAGTTATTAAAATTTGGGTCTAGCTTATTTGGGGTTATAGTTATTGTTTCATCATTTGTAACAATATCTGCAAAAAATATTGAACCCAAATTAAAAACAAATGACTATGTTGATACATGGGATTACCCTGTAGAGGCATCTGAATGGATATTAAGTAACTTAGACTTGAAAACTATTAAATTATTTAACCAATATAACTATGGATCATATTTGTTATTTAAAGGAATACCAGTATTTATAGATTCTAGAGCTGATGTATATGACCCACAGTTCTATAATGATAAAAGACCAGAACTTGTTGGAAAAGATTTGTTTTCAGATGCTTTGGGAATAGATGGGTTATCTGAAAATTATAAAAATAAATTTCCTGATTATGGCGTTACACATGCGATTCTATATTCAAACTCAAAATTAGCTATGATATTAAAATCTGATCCTGACTATAATATTATATATGATGAAGGTCATTTTATGATATTTGAAAGGATAATAGAAGATTCATATTAAAAACAAATTAAATAATATAAATATAGGAGGATAAATTTGAAAAGTAAGATATTGAAAATGGCAATAATAATTATTTTGTTATTAGCTATAATTGATCAGGGAAGTAAGTTTTTAGTAATTAAATATTTTTCTGATTTTACTTCTACAAGTATTGTTAGAATAGAACTTGTTAAAAATACAGGAATGGCTTTTGGGTTTAATGATGGAAATACAAGAAATATAGTGCTAAGTATAATAGTGCTATTAATAGTATTAAATTTTATGAAATCACAGAAAGAATTGATAGACAATAAAACATATATAGCACTTTTTGTTATAATAGCCGGCGGGCTTAGTAATTTAATTGATAGAATATTTAGACAGGGGATTATTGATTTTATAAAAATATATACATTTCCAAATTTTAATCTTGCAGATATATATATTGTTATAGGGTGGATATTAATAGTAATATTCCTTGTAAGATTTACATATAAAAAAGATACAGAAAAAAGTACAAATGAAGAAAAAGGTGAAAATAGCAATATCGAAAATGAAAAATAATTTGTGGAGGATATTTTGCAAGAAAGAATAAAAATATTAGGAATCGAAATCGATAATATAGATATAGAAGAAGCAGGATTAATTACAAAAACTCTTATAGAAAAAAGTAATAAATCTTGTAAGTTAGTAGTTGCTCCTAATACCGAGTTTATAATGCAAACCCAAAAAGATGAAGAATTTTTTAACATATTACAGTCTGCAGAACTTGCCACTCCAGATAGCGTTGGAATTATGCTTGGTGCAAAATTACAAAAAAAGAAATTTAAGCAAAGAATACCAGGTCATGAATATTTATTAAAAGTATTTGAAGTAAGTGAAAAAGAAGGATGGACAATTTACTTATTAGGAGGGAAAAATGATGTTCCAGAAAAAGCAGCAGAAAACCTAAAGAAGAAGTTCCCTGGCTCGAAAATAGTTGGATATAGTGAAGGCTTTTTTGAAAAGAGATCTGAACAGGAAGTAATAAAAGAAATAAATGAACTAAAACCCAATATCCTATTTGTAGGAATGGGAGCTCCGTATCAGGAAAAGTGGATATATAGAAATAAAGATAATCTAAAAGTAGATATAGCAGCAGGACAAGGTGGAACATTTGATTATGAAGCTGGAAAAATTAAAAGAGCTCCGAAAGTAATGCAAAAGATCGGTGTTGAATGGCTTTGGAGACTTATTATACAACCAAAAAGAATTTTTAGAATGATAGTACTACCAATTTATTTATTGAAGATTATATTTACAAAAGACATAACTAAGGGAAGATTTGAATAAGAGAGGTAGACGTTTGGAAAAAAAAGAGTATAGAATTAATCAAGAATTGGTTGGTATAAGGGTAGATAAAGTAATTGCTACTAAAGATGATACCATTTCAAGAGTTGCTATACAAAGATTGATTGATGAAGAGAATATATTAGTGAATGGTAATAAGGTAAAATCTTCATATAAAGTAAATTTAGATGATATTGTAAGTATAACTAAACCAGATGCTAAAGAAATAGAAATAAAACCACAAGATATACCATTAGATATTATTTATGAAGATAAAGAGATCCTAGTTATAAACAAACAAAAAGGATTGGTGGTTCATCCTGGAAATGGTAATCAGGAAGGAACTTTAGTAAATGCTATTATGGCTAAATGCAAAGAGTCTTTATCAGGAATTGGTGGAGAAATTAGACCAGGAATAGTACATAGAATTGATAAAGATACATCAGGACTTTTAATTATTGCAAAAAATGATATGGCACACATAAGTATAAGTAATCAAATAAAAGAACATAAAGTTAAAAAAACATATGTAGCTTTAGTTAGAGGTGTCATAAAAGAGAATCTATTAACAATAGATATGCCTATAGGAAGAAGTAATAAAGATAGAATTAAAATGTCTGTTACAAAAAATGGAAAAAATGCAGTGACACATGTTGAGATATTAGAGAGATTTAAAAATTATACATTTGTTAAAATAAATATTGAAACAGGAAGAACTCATCAAATAAGAGTTCATATGGCGGAAATAGGATACCCTATAGTTGGAGATATGGTATATTCAAATGGAAAAAATCCATTTGAAATAGAAGGGCAATTGCTTCATAGCCAAAAATTAGAATTTAAACATCCAACTACAAATAAAGAAATGACTTTAGAAGCTGAGTTGCCTGAATATTTTGAAAATGTGTTAGTAAAATTAAGAAATGAGAATATTTAAATGGATATAAGATTACAAAAATATTTAGCAGATAGTGGTATTGCTTCAAGGAGAAAATGTGAAGAACTAATTCTTGAAGGTAGAGTTACAGTGAATGGAAATGTAATTAATAAACTTGGAACAAAAGTAGATCCAGATGAAGATATTGTTAAATATAATAATAAAGAAGTGAAAAAAGAAACTGAAAAACATGTATATATTTTACTGAATAAGCCGATAGGTTTTGTGACAACAGTAGATGATCAATTTAATAGAGAAACTGTTTTAGATTTAGTTAAAATAAATAGAAGAATAGTTCCTGTTGGAAGACTAGACATGTATACATCAGGTGCATTAATACTAACTGATGATGGTGATTTTGTATATAAAGTAACTCATCCAAAACATGAGATAACAAAAACTTATACAGTTACATTAAAAGGAGAAGTCTCTGATGAAGATATTGAGAATTTAAGAAATGGTGTAAAAATAGATGATGATTATATAACAAAAAAAGCAGAAGCTAGAATAATGAAAATTGATAAGGAAAAAAACATTTCAAGAGTGGAAATAACAATTCATGAAGGAAAGAATAAACAAGTAAGAAAAATGTGTGAGGCAATAAATAAAAAAGTGTTAGCTTTACATAGGTCAAAAATAGCAGGTATAGGAGTAAAAGATTTAGAACTAGGTACTTGGAGATACTTGAATAAAGAAGAGATAGGAAAAATATTGTACTAAGGAGAATATATGGATTACCAAAGATTTGAGCCCGAAGGTTGGGTGGAAGTATCAGAAAAATTAAATAAAAACTCACTTAAGGATGCTTTTAACACAGGGAAAATATTACAAGGATTTGTAGATAGATGTGATGAAAACTATAACTTACATATATGTTTAGGAAATGAGATAACAGGAGTTATACCAAGAGATGAGTTAGATGCAATTAATATGGATGAGAATGGCCTTTGTAAACCAAATATATGTAAGAATAAAGTAAATAGATATGTGCAATTTAAAGTAAAAGAAATATGTAATGATAATAAAGTAATACTATCAAGAAAAGATGTAGGGCAAGAAGCTCTAAAATGGGTAAAAAATGATTTGAAACAAGGAATGATAGTAAACGGAATAGTTAATAATATAAGACAGTACGGAGCTTTTGTTGAAATAGGAGGAGGAATTGTAGGGCTATTACACATAGAAGATATATCAGTTTCTAGAATAAAATCTCCAGAAGAAAGACTTTCTGTTGGACAAAAAATAAAAGTTATGATAAAATTAATAGATAGTGAAAATAATAAAGTGGTTTTATCATATAAAGAGCTTCTTGGAAATTGGGAAGAAAACATACAAGAATTTGACGAAAAAATGATTGTAAAAGGGACTATAAAAGAAACAGATAAATATAAAAACGGAATATTTATAGAATTGAAACCGAACTTGGTTGGATTGGCAGAATATAAAGAGGGATTTCACTATGGGCAAAAAGTAGATGTATATATAAAAAAGATTATAAAGGATCGAAAAAAAATAAAGTTGTTAATAGTATAAAACTTTTTTAATAATTTAAAGGAGGTTATTATGGTAAAAGATGAAGAAATTAAGACAGAAGTATCACCATTTGCAATTAGGGATGGTGAGATAAAAACTTTTGATGGGAAAGATGGGTATGTGTCGATAAACCAGATTATTCATAAGATTAATTTGGGGCATATCTCAGAAATACATTTCCAAATACTAGAATTGGTTAATGATTTTGAATTTATTACATCAAGACAGATATTCCAAATATTACAATATAAAGGTATTGATATAAAATCTCAAGACAAGCTAAATAATAAATTAGAACAGTTAGTTAAAACAAAAATACTAACAAGATATTATTTTACATCAGAAGAGGGAAAAGGAATATATAGAGTATATTGTATGGAGAAGATGGGTAAATATCTTCTTAACTCTAAAGAAATTGAATGTAAATGGCAGCCAACAGATAATACGAAACCAGTAGTTCTAATTAAGAAGAGACTAGCAGGAAACCAAGTTATTATAGCATATATGAGAAAAACAAAAGCGTTTGACCAATATACAGTTAAACCTTCTTTAACAGCAAAAATGGCAGGTAAATCTTTTAAGCTTAATGCAGGTGTTAAAATAACAAAAGCAGGTAAGTCAGTAAACCTTATATTTGACTGTATAAGAAGAGAGGAAAAATGGCAAGAAAACTTTATCCAGAAAATGAGACTGTTTAAAGATTTTTATGATAATTTTGTGCAATTTGATTCAGGGTTTGAAACAATACCACAATTGATTTTTGTATGTGAAGATGAAAAACATATGGTGGAAACGTTTAAAGAAATTGTGACTAATAAATTAGAAATAGACAAAATTAAAATGTATTTTACAACAGACTTAAATCAAAACACAGCTACGTTAGATAAATCATTAGTAGAGTTTAAAAAAGAAGAATCAACTGGAAAATATAAATCAAATAAAGTAGAAATAAAATTAATAGGATAAAAAAACATATAAAAACATGTAGCTAATATTAGTTACATGTTTTTATATGTTTTTATTTATTTAATCATTATCTTGATTATCTAAAGGATGGAATGATGTTATTGCATCATCTTGATTATCTCGCTGGAAAGTAGATGTTGCATTAGTTGTAACAGCCTCAAAAGCAGGACTCATATTTTTGTTTTGTGATGCTGCATTTTTAGTATTTTCCATCTTTTCTAAAATAGAATTAGAGAATTTTGAAAAGTTATATGTTTTAATAGTTTGTGTCTCTTTATATTTTGTTTCTAAGAAATCAATTTTTGCTTTACCAACTATATTCTTGCCTTTTAGATTTTTTGTTTTATATACAATTTGTTTAAAAGATAATGCTTGAATTTTACCAGCAGCATAGTTCTTTACCCAAGACCATTTTATGAAACCATAATCAGGTTTATATTCACCTTTTTGAGTATCATAAGTATTATTGTATGTCCACTCTCTTTTATCTCCAAGTTCCCATTCCCACCAATCATTATCTTCTGGTGTATTGTTACCAAAAACTACTTTAGTTGAACAGTTTGCCATTATTGTCTGCCTGTGGTTATAATCATCATTGATACCAAACTGAGATAAGTTTTGAGCTGAAATGATAGTACCAACTCTATATTTCCTATATAAAGTAAAGATGTCTTCTGTAGCTTTACATACAAATGGAGGAAACTCATCTATATACAAGAAATGAGGTATTCTAGTTTTTTCGTTTCCAGGTCTTGATAGTACAGAATGCTGCATCAATAATAGGAAGAATAGTCCAAATGCCTTATGAACAGCAGCACCTAAATCTCCACGTCTTGTACAAATGAAAATTACGTCACCATTCTTTAGTATATCTTCATAATTTAGATTATTTGTTCTATTACATAATATATTTCTAAGACCAGGGTATCTTAATAGGTTTTCTAATTGAGCAGCAGCAGCTTGAAGATATCTTGCTGTTTCAGCTCTACCTTCAGCATCTTTATAAAAAGTCTTTTGAAAATATCCTAGTTGAATTCCATATTTAGCAAGAAGATCAGGATAATTTTTTATCTTTTCAGCCATTTCTTCTATTAAATCAAAATCATTTAATAGTTTTAATAAATCTTCTAAAGTAGGTAGAGAACCTTGATTTAACCTTGGATATACTTCTTTTAATAATAATGATAAGTTTTCTACAGCTTGTGTTACTACATTTTGCATAAATGCTTCTTGTTCAGAAGTATTTACTGATTCTAATTCTGCATCATACATTCTTCTTAGAACAGAAGAAATAGCAATAGAAGTTTTTATTGGATCACTAAATATAAAAGGATTTAATCCAACAGAGTTAGAATCATTAGGATCTATATATTTATAACTAATTCCAAAATTAGTAGCTACATCTTTCATGTGTGAAATTGACTCATAATCTGGAGCCAAGTATGTAATACCTAAATTTCTATATGTTGAATTTTCACCAGAATAATTATATATAAGTTTTGCAAAATATGCTTTAAATAATTTTTCTTTGCCATAAGATGGTACAATCATATTTAAAGAAAAATTTTGATTTAAATACTCGTTATTATATGGAGTAGTTATAGTAGCAATTCCTGTACGAAGGGCAGTATATCCCATCTCTTTTGATGCTTCTCTAAAGAAATATTTTCTTTCTATATCTCTTGCTATCATTGGTTCGAACATCATAGATGTTTTACCAGATCCAGATGGACCACAAATAAATGAAGATTCAAATCTTCTTGATTCTGGAGTTTTAACAATCTTACCAGTTTCACTATCTTTACATATTAACATTTCACAAGTGTATGGTCCCCAGCCTTCTTTTTGGTCAGATAAATCTATTCCACCATAATCAAAAACAGAGTCTCTAACATCTTTTGTGTCATGTACTTTCCAGTAAAGCCATTTATATATTGGAAAGAAAGTACATACTGGTAAATACCAAGCAAATGAAGAAAATGCAGGTCTAATTAAATCCATAAATGTTGTTATAATATATGCATGATTTGGTGTTGCAAATAATATTAACCAACCAGCTTGATTTACCCATTGAATAACCATTGACATTAACATTATATATAGTGCTGTTGTATAGATATATAGAAAATGCAACTTTACCCAATCTTCAGTTACGAATTTTGAAGCAAATGAAAAATAGAAAGCAAATACTGGGCAAGCTAACGCAAAAGTATACTGTACTGGTCCCCAGTAGTCTACACCTATACCAGTAGCTCCAATAAGTATAATTTCCACAAGTCTGTCAAAACATATATAGACAGAAACTAGTGTTAAAATATATGTTGCAAACGTATTTCTGTCAGTTTTTAGAAGTTTTAAGAATTTGTCAATAACTTTCATACTTTCTAACTAATCCTTTCTTTTTTAATAATCATGTTATCTATATTATCCTATAAAATCACTAAAAAAGCAAGGGATTTTGCAAAAAAAACAAGCTTTTGTTAGAATAAAATAGTAATACAACAATATCTATTATATTAATGGATTGATAGTAAAAAAGAATTAAATAATACTTGAAATAATAATCAAAAAACAATATAATAAAATTAACTCTTTATTGAATCTTAGAGAAAGGATCTGTGGATGGATACGAATAGTAAAAAAGAAACGTTTATGCAGGGAGTACTAGCATTAATGTTTTCACAGGTAATAATAAAAATATTAGGACTAATATATAGTATTTACTTAACAAACAGAGAAGGTTTTGGAGATACTGGAAATGCTATATATATGAGTGGGTATCAGATATATGCACTATTATTAACAATATCTTCAATAGGTGTACCAAATGCTATATCAAAATTAATTGCTGAAAAATTAGCAAAAGAAGATAAAAGAGGCGCAGATAGAATTTTTAAGATTGCGTTTTTTACATTTGCAATTATTGGATTTATAGGAACGATGATGTTGTTTTTTGGAGCAAGATTTATTTCTAATGTATTACTACAAATTCCAGAAGCAGAATATACATTAATAGCACTATCACCTGCAATTTTCTTTGTTTCAATATCTTCAGTTGTTAGAGGTTATTTTAATGGTAAACAACAAATGTCTTTAACAGCAAAGTCTCAAACTTTTGAACAGATTTTTAAAACAACACTTACTATTATATTAGTAGAAATAGTAGCAATATCTTCTGGCATTAATACAAAACTTATGGCAGCAGGTGCAAACTTAGCAACAACATTTGCAACATTTTTAAGTTTTTCATATATTTTTGCATTATGTCAAAAAGAAAGAAGTAAAGAAAGAAAAGAGATATTAATATCAAATGAAACTACAAAAGATAGTGTGAAAATAATAATTAAAAGAATATTAGGAGTATCTATACCAATATCTATAAGCTCATTGTTATCAGCAGTAAATAAAAATATAGATTCTCTAACAGTAGTAAGGATATTAAAACCTGCATTAGGTGAAGCTGTGGCAAAAGCAAAGTATGGAATACTAAGCTCAAAAGTAGATGTATTAACATCATTACCACTTGCTTTTAATATAGCTTTTGCAACTGCACTAGTTCCAGCTATTGCAAGTGCAAGGGTGAAAAATGATACAGAAACAATAAATAAGAGGTTATACTTTTCTATATTAATTACTATATTAATAGGCTTGCCATGTACGGTTGGAATGGCAATGTATTCAGAACAGATACTAAGACTACTATTTCCTAATGCTAGTGCTGGAGGAATACTGCTTCAAATTTCAGCAATTACTATAATATTTACAGTTCTTGCTCAAACTATAAATGGAGCATTACAGGGATTAGGAAAAATAAAAGTGCCTGCTATTGCTTTAGGATGTGGAGTATTAACTAAGCTTATTACAAATATAGTGTTAATACCAATAGAAGGAATATATGAAAATGGAGCAGCAATTGGTTCAGTTTTGTGCCATATTGTTTCTTTTACAATAGTATATACTGTATTAAAGAAAACTGTTAAATTAGAATTTAGAATATCAAAAATGATGATTAAACCAATTTTAGCAACAATAATAATGTGTATTATTTCATATCCTACATATATAATAGTATTTAATATTTTAGCAAAAGAAAGATTAGCTACAATTTTAGGAATAATAATAGCAGTAATAATATATATTATTTCAGTTATAATTTTAAAAGTTTTATCAAAAGAAGATATATATATGCTTCCAAAAGGGGAAAAATTATATAATTTCTTAAAAAAAGTTAAAATATATACATAAAAATCACAAACTGTAAAAGTGTTGATAATAGCAAAGTGTAAGACTTTTAAATTCTGAACAAACTGAAAAATAAGTAAAAAAATAAAATTACTACAAAAAAAAGAAGGATTTTAGCTAATTTTGGCGAATAAAAATATTGTAGAGTTAAATCTACATAACTAAAATCTATTAGGAGGTAATTTAGAATGAACAAAGCTGAATTAATCGCAGCAATAGCTGCAAAAACAGGAGACACAAAAAAGAGCGCAGAAGAAACAGTTAATGCTTTTATTACTGTTGTAACAGACGCATTAAAAAAAGGAAACAAAGTTCAATTAGTTGGATTTGGTTCTTTTGAAGTAAGAAAAAGAGCAGCTAGAAAAGGAAGAAACCCACAAACAAAAGAAGAAATAAAAATACCTGCATCAAAAGCTCCAGTGTTCAAAGCTGGTAAAGCATTAAAAGATTTAGTAAATAAATAAAAAGAATTCATATAAAACGAATTCGTGAAAAGATATAGATTAACCTATATCTTTTTATTTTGCCAATTTGTAACACAAAAGTAATTGATTTATTACCAAAAATGTGGTATAATAAACATATATTGTGAGAAAAATAAAGGAGGAAATATATTATGGATGAAGAAGTAAAAGTACCAGGTACAATAGAAGAATTGGAAGAAATGTTAGAAAGCGGAAAGATTACAGAAACACAGTTTAAAGAAGCTTTAGAAAAATTAGGTGCTCATTCAAAAATACAAGATCCAAAAGAAGTTGCAGAAAAAGTTAGCAAAGAAGGAACTCAAACATTAGATAATAATGGAAATTCAATAAAAACAGATGAAAGAGGAGAATAATAATTTAATACAATAAAATACCACTATAAATGTTTGTAGTGGTATTTTTGTTAATAAAAATGTAATAGAAATGTAATTGAAAAAAAGCTTAATTATACATATAATATATGATATATACGAAAGATTTTTGGAGGATACTATGAGTGTAGTAATAACAAAAGATGATATAATGGCATATGCTGAAGTTGACCATGTTATTCATCATATGAATGAAAAATACTTAGCGAAATTACCAGAAAAGTTAATTTACTTTTTTGAAAATATTAAAGACCCAGAGTATGAGGTTCATATTGAGCCATATAAACCATTACAAGATCAAGGGTTAAAAAGATATGCATTAGAAATCTTAGCAATATTACACGTAAAGTATTGGTGCGAAAGTGAAGAGAGAAAAAAAGAATTATTGTCAAAAATGAGAGAAAATCAGGAAAAACTAGAACAACAAATGCGTGATAAATATAATATAAATAACATATTTGATACTCCGTCAGCTACGATTGTGGAGAGTGAAGCAGATTTGGAAGAAAAACCAGATTTTTCTAAACCAAGAACAGTTACTACTTATAGCAATTATGCTGACAAGAATCCAGATATAAAAGATTATACAGACTTAAAAGAAGAAGAAGTGAAAAATAAAGCATCCGAGGAATTACCCACAGAAACAAAAAATAAATTTGGATTTTTAATAAATATAATTGAAAAAATTAAAGAAAAATTATCAGGATTAAAAAAATAAGAAATAAGAAAAGTGAAACTTAAGTTTCACTTCTTTCTTTTTAATTTTTTTCTTATTCTTTTATAAATTTATAGTCTAAATTATCATTTGTTTCTACAATATGTCCAGATTGAATGTTATCAATAGGGACTTTTATATTTAGAAGATGTTTAAAAGTTTCATTATTATTATTTACAATAACAACATAGAAGCTAAAAGAACACTCTAAGTCTGCAGTAGGAATATCAATTCTATTTAGCAAACTACCATCAAAACTTATAGATTCACTTGTTGGAAAAACAAAATTCTTATAAACATTATGATTTACATATTTAAGTGTTATCGGATTTGATAAATCAGTAAATAATATTGGAGTATTTGTTGAAATTGAATTATCTTCATTTCTATTATTTACTACTGTGAATTTTAATTCTTCTTCTATTTTATCATTTTCAGAATAATCCTCAGTACCAAAATTTTTCGAGTCTAAATAGTACAGTGAAGGAGTACCAATTTTAGGTGAGTTATAGAAGTTTATGTTTTCAATATATAGCTCTTTTATTGTATTGCTTTTACTTAAATCTTCAACACTTCTGGCTAAAGAAATAGAAATATCTGTATATTGATATAAGTTTAGTACCCAGCTAGATTTATCAATATTGCTGTCTTGACTTGATCCGCTGATACTACTATATAGAGTGATTTTATCAATTATAAATGGTAGGTTGTCATTAATAGCTTCTGAAGAACTTTTCTCTAGACTGAATTTGCTAACAGCTTTCATAACAATAAAATTATAAGAAAGTACAATTAATATAATTAATAAAATTATAACAATACATGATTTAACAAAATTTTTCAAATTTATCATCCTCCTATCTTAACTAAGTATAATATAATACATTTTTAACTTTTTATCAATAGGTTAGTTTTTAACTGTTTTAATCCAAATTTTGAAATTGACAAAAATCGATATTAATATTACAATTAAATTGGAGGAATACACATGAAAAAGCGAGAAAAAAACAATATCAGTGAAAAAAATGTAGAAAAAAGTATATTATTGTTTTTTGCTGTTTTTATAATGTTTGTTTTTTCTTGTACAGCATGGTCAGTATATGATAGAGCATTTGGAAAAGGGATGGAAATAGTGCTTTATAGAAATGAAAATCCAATTAATTTAGAAAAAATACTAGAAGAAAATATAAGTTTACAAATGGAAGAAGAATTGATAATTGAAGAAATAGATGTAGAATATATAACAACATATGTTGAAAATGCTGCTTTACCAAAAGGTACAATACAAGTTATACATGAAGGTAGAGATGGTAGACAAAATATATTTATTTTAAAAAAATATAAAGATGGAGAAATTGTTTCAGAAGAAATAGTTTCAGAAAAGATAATAAAAGATGCCAGTAATAGAGTAGTTGAGGTAGGTGTAGGAGAAGGAAATAATAACTACAAAGCGAAAGTTGGAGATATAGTATATGTAACTGCAAATAATTTACCATTAAGAACTAAACCAGATAAAAATTCAGAAAAAGTGAGTACTATTTTAAAAGATTCAGATGTGAAAATATTACAAATACTAGATGATTGGTATTTTGTTGAACACAGGATGAAAGAAGGATATATACCAAGTGATTGTATTACAAGTATACAAAATGTACGGAGAAGGCAGTGAGAAGGTAAATAAAGATATAAAATTAGATATGAATTTAAATATACGAAGTGGATTATCATTAGAACAATTTAAAAAAGTTCTATCAGGTAATGCATCTGATAAAAATCATGTATTTGAAAATAATGCGGAGTATTTCTATTATGCGGAAAGACAATATAAGATAAATGGTGTATTTTTAGCTGCTGTTGCAATTCATGAGAGTGCATGGGGAACATCAAATATATCTTTAGCAAAAAATAACTTATTCGGATATGGAGCATATGACTCTAATCCTATGGGAGGGGCATATACATATTCTTCTTATTCTGAAAGTATAGATATGGTTGCTAGAGTATTTGTGAAATATTACTTAAATCCACCAAATACTTCTATTTATGATGGTAATACAGCAATAGGCACGCATTACAATGGTACGACGCTATCAGGAGTTAATGTGAAATATGCTAGTGATAAGAACTGGGCGAGTTCAGTTTTTAAGTGGATGCAGAATCTATATAGCAAGATTTGAATTTAATTTATGTACGTATTGTGTGCATATTCTGAAAAACAAAAAAATATTGAGGAATTTGGAAATTTAGGTTGATATTTTATTAATAATATTGTATTATATTATAAGTAAGAATATAATGAATTATATATTATTTAAATTAGCTGAAAAGTCTACGGAAGGATGTAGAATCAACTTTTAAGGAGGTTTTAAAGTAATATGCTAAAAAAAGTAGTAATTGTTGTGTTAATAATCATAGCTTTTTATGGACTTGTGTTTTTTGTAAATGCAACAACAGGCGAAGAAATATTAAGATCTGATCAAGCAAATGAATTAATAACAATTAAAGAAGGGACAAAAGATAAGATTGCGGAATATGTAGCAAAGTATGGCTCTACGCCTTATGGAATAGTAGCATATATATTAAATACCTTAAGAATATATAGTATACCTTTTTGTTTTATAGGTATAGCAATTGGTTCGATTTTTCAATATGTAATAGGTATAAGAAAATTAGATGTTAGAGATAAAGGTTTGGCATTAATAATAACATTTGTAACAATATTATTAATATGTCAAGTATTACCACTAGTGTTTGCAATAGTAGTTATGGGTTGGAGGGGTTAAACAAATGAAAGTATTATTTGCTGTTAGTAGTGAAAGCATTTCTGATGCGATAATTAAGAAGTATCAAAAAGAATACAAGGAGATATTATCTTATAAGAATGTGTATTACTTTAACGCAATACTAAAAGAAATACAAAGAGATAAAACTTATGATAGGATTGTTATAAGTGAAGATTTAGAACCATTTTCAAATAACAATTATGAGACAATAGATAAATTTATCTTTGAAAAACTTGATGGTATTAGCGATGAAGCACAAGATAGTCAAGGAAAAGATACTACAATAATATTGATCTGTACAGATAGACATGCAAAGGGTAGTAGCTTTTTAAGTAAAATTTTTAGTATTGGTGTATACAATGCTCTTTTAGGAAACGACAGAAGTATGGATCAAGTTTGTCAATTGATTAATAAACCAAGATCAAAAAAAGAGGCAAAACTATATTATAAAATTGATCAAAGACCAGAAGATGAGGGATATAACCCTGAGACTAACGAAGTAAGTGAATTAGAAATTCAAAATATATTAAATCATTTTAAAAAACTAGGAAAGAACACAGATAGATTTGGAGATAGTTTTAATAATATTGCATCACAATATACAGATGAGCAGTTAAAAATAATAATTAATTGTCTGCCTATAACTGTAAAAGTGATATTAGAAGAAGAATGTCAAAAATATCAAGAAATTATGTCAGTAAGCGGAAGCATAAATAGAGCTAAGGCTACTGAAAGATCAAAAGAAGAGCAAGATAAAACTGGTATAAAAATTGATATTATAGAAAATAAATTAAATCAACCTAAAATGACAGGTCCAATAGTAATTCCTTCATCAGTTAAAACAGCAGGACAAAACAGACAAGTACAACCAAGGCCAGTGCAAAAGCCGGTACAGCCAGCTGAGCCAGTACAAAGGCCAGCCCAACCAGTACAGAAGCCAGTACAGGCAGCTGAGCCAACACAAAGACCAGCCCAACCAGTGCAGAGGCCAGTACAGGCAGCTGGGCAAACACAAAGACCAGTTCAACCAGTAAAACCACCAGTAAAGCCCGTGGTTGAAGAAGAAATAGTACCAGAAGTAGATGAATTTGAAGAAGATGTTCTATTAGAATCATTTGATAGTATTGTTGAAGAAGATACAGACTTAAATAGCCTACTTGTAGGTCTTGATGATGAAGAAGAAATAGAGCAAACTGAAGAAGAGGAAGCAACAGAAAAAATTGAGGATATTGAAGAAATTGATGATTTAGATAGTCTTCTTTTAGAAATGGGAAATCACGAGGAAGAACCTGAAGAACTTGAAGTAGAAGAAGAATATAGTGATGAAATAATAGAAGAATATAATGACGAATTAGTAGAAGAATATAATGATGAAGCAGTAGAAGAATATGCTGAAGATATGGAAGAAACGGAGTTTGAAGTACTAGACGACGAATTAGTAGAGGAAGTTGCAGAATTCGAAGAAGATGAATTAATAGTTAATGATAAAAAAGAGGATGTAGTATTAGAAGTTGGATATAAAGATCAGGATTTACTAGGCCAAATAGATAACTTATCAGTAGAACAAGATGGTGATGTAGAAGATGTAGAACCTATTCAAGAAGAGCCAGTAAAAAAAGGAAGAGGAAGACCAAGAAAGTATTTTAATGTACAACCAAAGCCAAAAGGTAAAAGAGGAAGACCAAGAAAAATAGATACAGCAGTAGAAGAGGAGCTACAGAAAAATGCAACACTACCAACTACTATGGGAGAAAGTGAATTAAACGAATTAAACGAAATACTTGAACAAGAAGATGAAGATACAATATTACCAGGTATGTTTGATAATAGTCAAGAAAGTGAAACAGAAGTAAGTGAACTAAATGAATTACTTGAAGAAAATGAAGATACAGTATTACCAGGAATGCTTGATGAAGCAGTTGAAGAGATAGAAGAATATGGAGAGGAAGCATCTTTACCTGGTTTAGATGAATTAGATGATTTAGATGACTTAGAAAGCTTTACAGCAACAGAAGAGTATGAAGAATCAGAAACAGCAGAAGAGTATAAAGAAGAAACTATGTTACCAGGAATGGGATTTGAAGATGATTTAGAAGAAGAAACTGTAACATCTGATTATAATCAAATTGATAACACAGAAGAAACTACAGTTTCTGGAAATAATGAATATGTATCAGAAGTTGAAGAAGAAATACCAGAACCTTTTATAGATCCTGCATATGAAGATGTGACAGATTCAGGTTTTGATAATGAACCAACTAATGCAGTAGAAAGTATAAAATCAAATGTTGATTATTCAATGTCAAGTTTAAATAGCTTAATAACAAAAGACAAAAAGATAGTTACATTTTTAGGAACAACAAAAAATGGAACTTCATTCTTAATAAATAATTTAGCTGCATTGTTTTCATCATTAGGAATAAATACTGCGATATTAGATATGACAAGAAATAGAAACTCATATTATATCTATACACAGAATGAAGAAGAATTAAGAAAAATAGCATATAACTCAGTTGAGAAATTGCAAAATGGATTTGCAGAAGGAATAAAAGTAGACAAGAATCTTACAGTTTATACAGCTCTTCCAAATGATGGAAAAGATTATTCAGATGCAGAACCAATTCTTTCTACACTAGTTCAAAGTCATTCATTAATATTAATAGATTGTGATTTTGATACAAACCCTTCATATTTTGCAAGCTGTCAAGAAATTTATTTAGTACAATCAATGGATATTTTAACAATTCAACCGCTAACTGCATTTTTAAGAGAACTAAAAACAGTAGGAGTGTTAGAACCAGAAAAAGTAAGAGTAGTAGTAAATAAAGAAGTAAAAGTAAGAAGTTTAACAAGCAAAGTAATAATTGGAGGAATGTCATTCTATAATGACCCTGCAATGTCATTTATGACAGAGTTATTTAATAAAGATATGGTTAAAGCATGTAGTATACCGTTTGAAGAAAATGCGTATTCAAAATATTTAGAATCAATGGTTAATTGCAATATTTCTATAAATGCATATTCTAAAAACTTTATAGCGAAACTTAAAAATTTAGCTGATATGGTATATCCATTAACAAGTAAACAAACATATGCTGCAAAACCAGAAGAAGATTATAGTAAAAGTAATTTTTCAAACAATATGAATGATACATTAAATCAAATGAAGAAAAACATTAAAAAGTAGATTATATATAAAGAGGTGAAAAAGTGGCTGTAATAGCAATATTAATTTTATTAGTCGTCGTAGTTGTCTTAGTTATGTATAATGTTAACATACAAAAAAAGATAGAAGCTTTTAATAACATAAACCAGAAGATAAATAATTTAAGTGTGTTACAAGATTTCATGAGTATTGCAGGACTAGAAGCTTCGGTAGATGACAAATTAAAAAAGATTAATGAAATAGTTATTGAAAAATATGATATTAAGTATTCTACTATAGTAGTTTTTAATGGTGCCGAATATGTTGTAAAAACATCAAATGTGGACCCAAAACACTATGATGCATTATCAAACCTGCATACAGAAGAATTATTTCAAGATAGCGTTATAACAGCAACTCCTAAGTATATAACTATAGATAATGAAAATGAAAAACTACCATATCAAAAAGTAGAAATGGGTAGAGCGAAATCAGCAATGTTTTTCCCACTATACATAGACAATATATATATAGGATATTGGGTTATGGAAAGTGGAAAAATGCATGCTTTTGATAAAACAGATACAACAATAATAGAAGTTGTAAAAGACAACATTATATCAGTATTATCAACAATATCATATCAAGATACAATAGAGAATATTGATAGAATAGACAAATTTACAGGACTGCATTCAGAAGAATATCTATATGGAGAAGGCAGAAGAACATTTGACCAATTTCCAACTTCAGCAGTATGTATGTTTAGAATAACTAACATAGAAGAAATAAATGATACAACAAGTAGACAAATGGGAAATGATATAATAACAGAGATAGGTAATATAGTTAAAACGAAAATGTCAGCAAAATATATTTTTGTAAGATATATGGGACCAAAATTTGTTATTGTATTTTCAGGAGTTGAGGAAGGAAGTTTGGCAGAATTCTTAAAAGACCTAAAAGCTGAAATAGAAGACTTGGAGATTGTAGAAGAAGCTGAAGAAGTAGAAAAAGTTAGAATAATAAATGGAAAAAAAGTAAAACTAAAAGAAACAAAAGAGCAAAAAGTAGCATCACCAATAATAAATATAGTAGTATCAACATACTATAAAGGAACTGGGTTAGAAAGGCTAACAAAGAAACTTGAAGAATATGTTGATTTAGCAGATAAAAAAGAAAGCCAAATAAATTATATATAATATAAAAGGAGGGGAAAAATGTCTATTGATAAAACAATGAGTTTTAAGGTCGATAAAGATAAAAGTATAAGGGCGAAAGAGATATTAAAAGAAGTATATCAAGCTTTAGTAGAAAAAGGATATAATCCAATAAACCAAATAGTAGGATATATACTATCAGGGGATCCAACATACATTACAAGCCATAATGACGCAAGAAATTTAATAAGGCTAATAGAAAGAGATGAACTCCTAGAGAAAATGGTTAAATATTATATAGGATTGGAAGACTAGAGTTTCATGAGATGTCTTGGAGTTGATTATGGGGATAGTAGAGTAGGTGTTGCTATTACAGATGCAGTAAATATTACTGCTCAAGGTTTGGAAACAATATCTCATAATGGAAATGATAAAATAATCTTAAAAAGATTAGATGAAATCATGGAAAATTATGAAATAGATACTATTGTGGTTGGTATGCCATATAATATGGATGGCACTAAAACTATAAGAGCCGAAATAACAGAGAAATTCATTCATAAATTAAAATGTAAATATAATAAAATAAAGATAGATACGGTAGATGAAAGACTTACAACAGTTGCTGCTCATAAGACTATGAACTTTTTAGATGTTAATAAAACTAAAAAAAAGGGAATAGTAGATACAATATCTGCTGTATATATATTAGAAATATATATGAATAAAAATAAGGAAAGCAACAATTAAAATACAAATTATTTAAATGTATTTTACAAATTAATTACATAATGAAAAAACTATTGAAAAAAATTTGAACATAGTATATGATACATATAAGTATGTATGATACATATGATAAAACTGAAAGGAGAAAATAATATGGATGACAATGAAGAAGTTTTAGATGAGATGGAAGATGAGGACATAAGCAATATAATAATATTAAATGACGAGAACGGAGACGAAGTTAGATTTGAGTTTTTAGATTTAATTGAGTATGAGTCTGATGAATATGTGGTATTACTACCTATTACAGAAGATGATGAAGATGGAGACGGAGAAGTAGTAATCTTAAAAGTTGAAGGTACTGAAGATGAAGAAGAAGAATCTTACATTAGTGTAGATGATGAAAATGTTCTAAATGAAGTATTTACAATATTTAAGGATAAATTTAAAGATGAATTTAACTTTACAGATGAACAATAATATTAAAAAAGGTTACGCTTTAAGTCTAGCGTAATTTTTTTATGCCAATATTTATATCAATAATGGAAAATTTACTTGAAAACTTGGGATTTAAAAGGTATAATGTATTATATAATCTAATTAAAGTTAGTGAAAAATAGGAGGATAAATAAATGCTTGGTATATTTAGTTATTTAATAACAATATTTGGAATGTTTTATTGGTGTTTTAGAGCATATGTTTCATTAATGTTTGCTTTAGGCAGACCATTTTTTTGTGAACCTGTAAATGCAGGACTGGAAATAACAATGTTGTTTATTTCAGTACCATGCTTGGTATTTATAGTTAAAAGAAGCCTTGTTGCAGCAACAGTGTTTTTTGGAATGTATGTAGCATATTTTGGACAGGCAGTATATGAATCAATTTTACAAATGATGGAAAATGGAGTTGAAATTATAAATGCATCTAGTCTATTTGTAAACATATTAGGAATTTTAATACCTCTTTTAACATTCTTGGATATATTATTAAATAAAAATAGAAAAGGTTATGGTGGAGGTAAAAAATCAGATATATTCTATAAAGGCGATAAATTTGAGAGAAACTATGATGAAAGAGCAGATAAAAACCAATATAAATTTTGAGTTGGAGGAAGTAGATGAATATCAATTGGTATCCTGGACATATGGCTAAAACTAAAAAAGAAATTGTAGAAAATTTAAAATTAGTTGATATAGTAATTGAATTATTGGATGCAAGAATACCTCTTGCTAGCAGAAATCCAGATATAAAGGAATTGACGAAAAACAAAAAGAAAATTATATTACTTAACAAATCTGATTTAGCAGATGAGTTTGTAAATCAAAAATGGATAGATAAACTATCAAATGAGGCATCAACTATGTTAACAGACGCAAACTCAGGAAAAGGTATAGATAAAGTTACTAAAAAAATAGATGAGTTAATGAAAGAAGAAATAGAAAAGCAAGCTAAAAGAGGAAGAATAAATAAAACTATTAGAGTTATGGTATTAGGAATACCAAATGTTGGCAAATCTTCTTTTATCAATAAAATATCTAAAAATAAATCAATGAAAGTTGCTAATATACCAGGTGTAACAAGGAAAAAACAATGGATAAGAATGAGTAATAATCAAGAATTATTAGATACACCAGGTATTTTATGGCCCAGATTTGACAGTCAAGAAACTGCTTTAAATTTAGCTTTTATAGGGACAATAAAAGATGATTTGCTAGAAAGAACAGAAGTGGCACAAGAACTTTTAAAGGTTTTAGATAAAAAATACAGAAAAAATATATTAGACAGATATAAAATATCTAATGATGAAATATTAGAGTTAGAAAAAAAGGCAAACTATATATATGAACTAATGACATTAATTGCTGTAAAAAGAGGAGCCTTGATTTCAGGTGGTATCATAGATGATGAGAAAATATCTAGGATTATACTAGATGATTTTAGGAATTGTAAATTAGGAAATATAAGTTTAGAAGAACCGTAGGTTAGAAATTGGAGTTTGTAATTTGGAATTTATAGATAGAGAAAGAGAAATTGAAGATATAAATATGTTATCTCCTTTAGTATGGGCATATGTTGGGGATAGCATTTATGAAGCATTTATTAGAACAAATTTAGTAAATAAGTCTAATGCGAAACCGCATAAGTTACATATTGAGTCGATAAAATATGTAAAAGCAAAAGCACAAGCTGAAACATTAAAGAAAATAAATGATAGTTTAACTGAAAAAGAACAAGAAATAGTAAGAAGAGGAAGAAATACAGAAAATCATCATATTGCTAAAAATGCGGAAGTTGCAGACTATTCACATTCAACAGCATTCGAGGCTCTTGTCGGTTACTTATATCTTACAAAACAAGATGAGAGATTAAAAGAGATATTAAAGAAAACATTAAATGATTAAAAAAACTAAAAAATATATATGATATTATAGTATGATATCATATATATTTTTTAGTTTTTTACTAATTTATTTTAATCGAATAGCTAGGTAATTTGACAATTGCCTAAAAAAATAGTATAATATTCATATTGGTAAATATCGGAAAATATTAAGATATTAAATTGTACGGAGTAAAATTGTATATAACTATATTTAAATTTAGATTAATAATGAGAGAAAAAAAGGTTAATCTATATCGTTGCTTTAGATATATGTATATATGTTATATTTTAAATTAAGTGTACTATGAAGTATACTGTTTTTAGAATTAATCGTGATTTTAAACATACTAAAAATATTTTCAGATATTATATTGTATGAAAGAGATATAAGGCTTCCATATAATATAATTATTTTGTGTACGGAAATTTTAGACAAGAGTTTAGTACAGACGAAATTAATCATAAAATAAAAATAGAAAGGAGAGTATGATTTTCTTAGCCGTTTGAGCAAAGCAAATTACGGATAAGTTATATCATACAAAATAAAATGGAAGAGAAAAAAACAAATGAAAATCATCGTTCTAAAAATAATGGAAACAACAGAAACAATGGTAATAGTAATGTTAAGAATAGAGTGAATAATAATGCTAAAAATAACGATAATAATAACTTTAAACCAAGAAACAAGAATAAGAACAATGAGATGATTAAAGTGCAGGAGAAATCTTTAACAGTAAAAGAAGATTTTTCTTTCAAAAAAGAAAATTTAAAGATAATCCCTTTAGGAGGATTACAGGAAATTGGAAAAAATATTACAGTATTTGAATATGAAAATGATATTGTAATAGTAGACTGTGGGGTAGCATTCCCAGAGGATGATATGCTAGGAATTGATTTAGTTATACCAGATTTTACTTATTTAGAGAGAAACAAAGACAAAATAAGGGGTTTAGTTATAACTCATGGTCATGAAGACCACATAGGAGCAGTTCCATATCTTTTAAAACAGATTAATGTACCTATTTACGCAACAAAATTGACAGCAGGATTATTAGAAAATAAGCTAGATGAACATAAATTAAAATCATCAACTAAGCTTAATATTGTAAAGCAAGGTCAAACTATAGTATTAGGTAAATTAAGGATAGAATTTATTGAAAGTTGCCATAGTATACCAGATGCTGTAATATTAGGAATTCATACACCTGTAGGAACAATAATTCATACAGGAGACTTTAAAATAGATTATACTCCAATAGGTGATGAGAAAATTGATGTGGGTCGTTTAACAGAACTTGGTAACAGAGGGGTATTGGCTCTTTTAGCAGATAGTACAAATGCAGAAAGGAAAGGATACACAATGTCTGAAAGTACAGTTGGAGACGTTTTTGATAAATTGTTTGCAAACTGTAAAAAAAGAATTATTGTTGCTACTTTCTCATCTAATGTTCATAGAGTTCAACAAGTTGTAAACTCAGCAATTACTAATAACAGAAAAATAGCAATTTGTGGTAGAAGTATGGTGAATATGATAGAAACAGCAATGAAACTTGGATATATCGATGTTCCCAAAAATGTATTTATTGATGTAGAAATGATAAAAAACTACACAGATGATCAATTAGTAATAATAACTACTGGAAGTCAAGGTGAGCCAATGTCTGCATTAACAAGAATGGCAAGTGGAGAACATAAAAAAGTTAATATAAACACAAATGACATGGTTATTATTTCAGCTTCACCAATACCAGGAAATGAAAAATATGTTTCAAAGGTAATAGATGACTTAATGAAGATTGGTGCAGAAGTTATATATAGTTCTCTAGAAGATGTACATACATCAGGCCATGCATGTCAGGAAGAACAAAAATTAATGTTATCTTTAGTAAGACCGAAATATTTTATACCAATACATGGAGAATATAGACAATTAATAGCTCATAGAGATACTGCTAGAAAAATTGGAATAGAGAAAGAAAATATTATCCTTTGTACAAATGGTAGAATTATAGAGCTAAGTGATAAAGAGGCAAAATTATCTAATACAGTGCCATTTGGAAAAGTAATGGTTGACGGATTAGGTGTTGGAGATGTTGGAAATATAGTTCTTAGAGATAGACAGCATTTATCAGAAGAGGGATTAATAATTATTGTTTTAACAATGGAAGGTTCAAGTGGACAGATTGTAGCAGGACCAGATATTATTTCAAGAGGATTTGTTTATGTTAGAGAATCTGAAAGTTTAATGGAAGATGTAAAAGAAGTTATAGACAAAGAAATACAGAAATGTGTAGAAAACCATATAACAGATTGGTCAACAATTAAATCTAAGATAAGAGATAATTTAAGAGATTATATATATCACGTAACAAAAAGAAACCCAATGATACTGCCGATAATTATGGAAGTATAGCTGTAGTCATTGATTTCAAGCATTTTTTGGTTTGGCGAAAATTGTATTTGTTATTATTTGCATAAATTTTAACAATAGAAAACCAACAAAAAAAGGAAATATTTTATACAAAAATAGATTCCTTTTTTTAATTTTAAAATGAAATTAGTATAATAACATACGCGTAGGGACACCGCTGTGTCTTATTTATTACATCTTCGAGATGGATTTTCTAAAAACTTATCTTTTTAATCTGAGCTGTTTATGATAAAATAAGAAAGAATAAAATAGAAATGAAACAAAGAAGGAGATTGAGATGATTATAAAAAACAAGATATTTATAGGAATAGGGATTTTGGTTGTAATTATTGTAGGTGTTATCGTATTCTTTTTAGGAAAAAATAATATGACAAACGAAGGTAATTATGATTATGTTGACATGATAAAAAAAGGTTTTGACTACTATAACGATAAAACCGTAACAGTAGTACAAGTACATAAAGGCGGACATTTTGAAGACGAAAGTGAGATTGTAGCAACAAATGGAGTATATTCTCAACATACTGGAATGGGGCAACCTTATGATTTGAATTTAATAGATGATTTTGGTGACATGTTTAATGGGATAGAGAACTCGGACTTTAATCCTGGATTTAAGAAAACAGGAAATTCTTTAACATATACGTCTTATTATATTCAGCATGGTTTTGCTTCTGACTTTCCTGTAAATTTTGAAGTGACTTGCAAGTTTGGGAGTAAGGGACAATTAGAGGAGATAAAATATAAATATGATTCAAATACTACTAGAACATTTTGGTTTACAGAGGGGAAAATGGAACCACCTAAATCCTCTAACATTGAAAGAGTTACAGACAATGTTGGTGTTGTAGAAGCGAGTGCTCCTTGGATATCGTTAAATAGTCATTGTAAGGATATATACTGTAGAGACTGTGCAAAGTCAGCTATATCTAATGCATTAAACTATTTATTTGATACTAATTATTTATCTGCTCATCAAACTAATCCAAAATCAGATATGAGAGGCATACATCCGACAGATAGCACTTATTTCTACAAGAAAGGAACAGGATTGTTTATTTTGAATCCATTTGCATCTGCTGACCAAGATACATTTACCACTCTTAAGAATTTAAAGGATTATAATATTAGTAATACTGATTATAGAAAGTTGCACGAACCTACAAGAAACACTAAGCAAGGTGACTGGTATAAAGACTCATTTGGATGGGATGATTTAAGATGTTTGATAAAAGACCTTGATGATGCAGTAAATGAATTTGATAATGTAGATGTTTTAAGTGAATCAGACCAATCTTTAGTTATTATATATAATAATGGTAGTTACCCTCCTACTTTGACTATGGATTTTGATAGTAGTGGTAGACTAGTATTTTGTGAAGTAAATACAGGGAATTCGTATGAGTTTATATTTAGTTATTCCTCTGATGCAGGTTCAGGAAGAAGCTTAGATGAATTATTCAAGTTAAATGGATTAGATAAATTAAAATAAAAGACGAAATGATAAAAAAGAGATGAGGAATATATATATGGATGAAAAGATTAATGAATTTCTAGAAAGACATTTAGATTATTTGAAAGATTTAATTGCACAAATAGCCACTATTTGTTCTCCTACTGGACGCGAAAAGATAAAGGCAGAATTTGTATTTGAGAAATTAAAAGAACTAGGTATAAATAATGCATATATAGATGAAGTAGGTAATGTAATTTATGAACATAAGGTTAAAGAAAAAGCAACATTATACTGTGCACATATAGATACAGTTTTTAACGATATTACAGAAATTGTACCAAAAGTAATCGATAATAAGATGTATGCACCATCTATTGCAGATAATAGTTCAGGCATTGCAGGTCTTTTATTAATGATAAAAATGATTATTGAATTTAAATTTGACTTACCTATAATTTTTGCTTTTGATATTGGAGAAGAAGGTTTAGGTAACTTAAATGGTATGAAATATATTATGCAAAAAATAGGTGATAAAGTTTCAGAAGTTGTGGCTATAGATGCTTGGGATTTAGAAAAAGTTGTTAATAGAGCAGTAGGTTCTAAAAGATATAGGATAATTGTAAAAACAGAAGGCGGACATAGTTGGGAACAGTTTGGAAGTCCTAATGCTATTGCAATAGCATCAAATATTATTACTAAAATTTACAAACTAAATGTACCAGATAAAACAACATATAATGTAGGGATAATTCATGGTGGAAGTGCAGTTAATTCGATAGCAGCTGAAACAGAATTTGTGCTTGATATACGTTCTGAAAATCAAGATATTCTTGACAATCTAGAAAAAGATATTACTAAAATAATTAAAAGTGAGACAAATGTGGAAATGATTCTTTTGGGTAGTAGACCGAGTGGTGGTTTTGAAATTCAAACAGAAATTGAAAAGAGAATATTAAAAGTTAGAGAAAATATGGGGATTAAAACAGAATTCAGTTCATCAAGTACAGATATAAATATATCTCTTAGTATGAAAATTCCGTCTATTAATTTTGGAATTGTAACAGGATATAAAGCGCATACGATTAATGAATATATAGAGCTAAATTCACTAGAAACAGGTATTAAACAATTAGCATATTTTATGATATATGACTATTTGTAAATAGAATAGAAAGATAAGTTTGCATTTTATGTAAAGTGTGATATAATGCTTTTAACAATTTTATTGAAAGGGTGAAAACAATGGCAGTTCGGGTAATGAGCCCAGAGACCATAAGAAAGTGCAAAGAAGCTATTGACCTTGTTTATGAAGGAAAGTACTCTTTAAGAAAAGCCGCCGAAGTTTGCAAGATGTCTTCTCATACAATATATGAGTACGTTGAAGATCATCTGAATGAGACTGAACGGGTAGCTGTAAGAAAACTTTCAAGAGAAAACGCCAAGCAAAATTGGAAATAATGGGAAAAAAGGGTGGGTATAATACCTGCTCTTTTTCCTTTTTGGCTTAAATTTGTTGATTTTTTTTACATAAAACTATATAATACAATTTAAGGTTGAGAAAGTAATGGAGAGTGATATTATGGATAATAAAGATTTAGCAGATTTAATATTTCCAGATGCAAAGGATGTTTCATATTATGAAGAAAAATATCCTGAAAGAAACTTGCCTAAAGGAGCTATTGTAACAAGGTTTGCACCAAGCCCAACAGGATTTGTTCATATTGGTGGATTATTACAAGCATTAATAGCTGAAAAACAAGCTAGCCAAACTGGAGGATCATTTATTCTTAGAGTAGAAGATACTGACCAAAAAAGAGAAATTGAAAATGGTGTATTACTAATTACAGATTCTCTTAAAGATTTTGGGATAAAACAAAATGAAGGAATGATAAATGAAACTGAGGAAATAGGGGAATATGGACCATATAAACAGTCTTTAAGAAAAGACATTTATCAGGCATATGCTAAATATCTTATTGAAAAAGGGCTTGCTTATCCATGTTTTTGTTCTAATGAGGACTTAGAAAAAATAAGGAAAGACCAAGAAAAAACAAAAGAAAGAACAGGCTATTATGGGAAATGGACTAAATGTAGAAATATGCCAATAGATATGTCAATAGAAAAAATAAAAAATGGAGATGAATATATAATAAGATTAAAATCTCCTGGAAACCCAGATAAAAAATTTAAACATAAAGATATTATAAAAGGAAATATTGATTTTCCTGAAAATGATCAGGATATAGTAATAATAAAATCTGACGGTCTACCAACATATCATTTTGCACATGCTGTAGATGATCATTTAATGAGGACAAATACAGTGATAAGGGCTGATGAGTGGGTAGCATCACTACCAGTTCATTATCAACTGTTTTCTGTATTAGGGTTTGAAATCCCTAGATATGCACATATTGCACCAATAGTAAAAAATGATGGCAATTCAAAAAGAAAACTAAGTAAGAGAAAAGACCCAGAAGCAGCAGTTGGGTTCTATAAAGAATTGGGAATACCTAAACAAGCTATTTTAGAATATTTAATGAATATCGCAAATTCGAATTTTGAAATATGGAGAAAACAAAATCCAGATAAATCAATTGATGAATTTGAACTAGTGTTAAATAAAATAGGAATAAGTGGAGCTTTATTTGATATGATTAAACTGGAAGATATTTCTAAAAGTGTAATATCTAGATTCAGCAAAGAAGAAGTATATAATCAGTCTAGTGCATGGGCTGAAGAATATGATGATGAGCTATTAGAAATGTTAAAAGATAAAGAATATTCCTTGAAAATATTTGGAATTGAAAGAGAAAATATAAAGCCTAGAAAAGATATAGCGAAATGGTCTGATGTAAAAAATAATATTATATATATGTATTCAAACAAATTTAAAGACATAGAATATGATTATCAAAAGATAAATGATAATATAGAAATAGAAAAAGTAATTAAAACATATTTTGAAAAGTATTTTGATATATTAGATGATAAAGAAACATGGTTTAATAAGTTAAAGGATTTAAGTGAAGAATTAGGTTATGCAAGAGAAGTGAAGGAATATAAAGAAAATCCAGATAAATATAAAGGTCATGTTGGAGATATAAGTACAGTAATTAGAGTTAAATTAACAGGAAGAAGCAATACACCAGACCTTCATGAAATTATGCAAGTGCTTGGAAAAGAAGAACTCTTAAAAAGAATAAAATAATTTTTACAGGAGAAGAAATATTTATGAAAGATGAAGAAATTATAGGGAAAGTTTATAGACATTTTAAAGGTAACTACTACTATATTGATAGTATTGCTTTTGATTCAGAAACGCAGGAAAAAATGATAGTATATAAACCATTATATAAAGATTCAAGTTGTTGGGTAAGACCATATAATATGTTTTTCGAAGAAATAGATGTAAACAAAAAAGGAAATATAACAGGTCAAAAGTATAGGTTTGAGTTAGTGGAAGAAATATCCAGAAACTACATAAAAGAATAATGATAATAAAGAAAGTAGTGGAGGTAAAAAAATGATAGATATTAAAATATTAAGAGAAAACCCTGATGTGGTTAAGGAAAACATAAAAAAGAAGTTTCAAGATCATAAACTTAAATTAGTTGATGAAGTTATAGATTTAGATGTGAAATTTAGAGAAGTGACTTCAAAAGGTGATAAATTAAGAAAAGATAGAAATGACATAAGCGACCAAATAGGGAGTTTTATGAAAGATGGCTATAGGGAAGAGGCAGAGAAAGCCAAACTAAAAGTAGGTAGTATAAATAATGAATTAGTTGAAGTTGAAAAACTAGAAGTAGAATATGCAGAGAAAATAAAAGAAATAATGATGAGAATTCCAAATATTATGCATGAGTCAGTTCCTATAGGAAGAGATGACACAGAAAATGTTGAAGTGGAAAAATTTGGAACCCCAGTAGTACCCAAATATGAAATACCATATCATACAGATATAATGGAAAAACTTTCAGGAATAGATTTAGATTCTGCTCGTAGAGTTTCTGGAAATGGTTTCTATTATTTAATGGGAAATATTGCTAGATTACATTCAGCTATATTAACATATGCAAGAGATTTCATGATTGATAAAGGATTTACTTATTGTGTACCACCATTTATGATTAGAAGTGAAGTTGTAACAGGTGTCATGAGTTTTGAAGAATTGGATGCAATGATGTATAAAATAGAAGGTGAGGACTTATATTTGATTGGTACAAGTGAACATTCAATGATAGGAAAGTTTAAAGATCAAATATTGAAAAAAGAAAATTTACCTTATGCAATGACATCATATTCTCCTTGTTTTAGAAAAGAAAAAGGAGCACATGGTATAGAAGAAAGAGGAGTATATAGAATACATCAATTTGAAAAACAGGAAATGATAATAGTTTGTGAACCAGAAGAAAGCTTTGAGTGGTATGATAAAATATGGAATTATACAGTGGAGCTATTTAGAAGTATGGAAATACCAGTAAGAACATTAGAATGTTGTAGTGGTGATTTAGCAGACTTAAAAGCGAAAAGTGTTGATGTTGAGGCATGGAGCCCACGTCAACAGAAATATTTTGAAGTTGGAAGTTGTACAAATATGACAGATGCACAAAGTAGAAGATTAGGAATTCGTGTTAAAGGAGAAAAAGGTAATTATTTTGCACATACTTTAAATAATACAGTTGTAGCTCCTCCTCGTATGTTAATTGCATTTTTGGAGAATCATTACAAAGAAGATGGAACAATAACAATACCAAAAGTATTACAGCCATATATGGGTGGATTAACTGAATTAAAATAAGGAATAGGAATAGTAAATATGAAATTTAAAAATCCAAAATTTGAAATATCAGCTGTAGGTCCAGGACAGTATCCAAAAAACAATTTACCTGAGATAATTTTAGTAGGTAAATCAAATGTAGGGAAATCTTCGTTTATAAATACAGTGTTGAATAGAAAAAATCTAGCTAGAACAAGTAATACACCAGGAAAGACAAGACTGATAAATTTCTATAATATAGATGATAATTTCTATTTTGTAGATTTACCAGGATATGGTTTTAGTAAAATGTCAAAACAAGAAAAAATTGCTTCTGGTAAATATATTGAAGAATACTTAAATGTGGGTAAAAATATATCACTAATAATTTTACTATTAGATATTAGGCATAATCCGACAGAAGATGACATATTAATGTATAAATATATATTAAAAACTAATTTGCCATTTATAATTTTGGCAAATAAAGCAGATAAAATAGCGGTAACAAAAGTAGATGATGAAATAGATAGAATAAAAGAGTTTTTAGGAATTTCATATAGTACAATATTACCATTCTCTTCTGAAAGAAAGATATATACTGAAAAAGTGTGTGAAATAATAGAACAATACATTGAAGTTTGAAAAATATAGTATAAAACAAGCTTGTACGCATAAAATAATAAACAAAAGGAGAATTTTATGCGAATTGAATTTGTTAAAGAGTTCAAACTGTTAGATAAGAATGATTCTGAAAAGAATGACGATTTGATAAGAAATATTGATGAGATAAAAAATAATCTTTCAAATATGCACAATAATATACAATATGCTGAAAAAGATTTAGTTGATTACTATTCTTATCAGATAAAAGCAGAAGAGGCAAAATATAGTTATTTGCTAAAACAAGCAAAAAGTAGAAATTTAAAAAAGGAATAATATATGGAAAAAATTTTTAAACTGGGGTTAGTAATTGGTAGATTAAATCATATGCATTCAGGACACAAAAGAATTATAGATATTTCTAAAAATTTAAGCGAAAAAACTTTAGTTTTTATTGGCTCATCTCAGGAAAATGGAACCTTAAGAAACCCATTTAAATTGGAAACAAGAAAAAATCTAATAGAAAAAGTATATGGGAACGATAAATCTATAATAGTTGCAGAATTGAAAGATTTATCTAATGAATATAGTATAAATTTTGATTGGGGAAAGTATGTATTAGATAATGTAGAAAAAGTTATAGGAAAAAAACCAGATTTTTTAATAACTGGAAATGATGATTCAAGAAAAGGCTGGTATGATGAAAAAGATGTGGAAGAGATTTCAGAAATGATTGTATCAAGAAAAGTTGTAGAAATATCTGGAACAGATTTGAGGGGATATTTATTAACTGGAAATAAGACAGTGTGGACTGAATTTATGCCTGAAGAACTAAAGGGTAGTTTTGATGATTTAAGAGAAGAATTAATTAGTGTGCCAATATATAAAGAAATATATGATGAGATTTCCGATGATTTAACAATAGAAAACTTTTCTAAAATATATAGAGAATACGAACAGGAAGATAAGCTTAAAAAATTGAAATTATTAAAAAATAGTATAAAGTAACTCCTTGAATTGAAGGGAAGTAATTATGAAAGTAATAGAAGATGCTGTTATTGAAAAATTAAATGATAATCTTATGAATGAAAATCAACCAATAGTAAGTTTATCTATTAAATTTGAAGATTCTTCTATAGGTGGAACAATGGGGTATAGATACGAGGGGTATAATAAGTTCTTGGAAAGTATTTTAGGAGTATTAGAATTAGAAGATAAACAACAAATAGAAGGAAAGCCAATTAGTGTTTGTTTGAAATGTAGTTATGGAGATGTTATAGCAATACGGAAATAATCTTAGAAACAGATGGATGTATTTGAAAGAATTGGATGAGGTTATTGAAACAGATGATATTATTAAATACATAGAGAAAAAAGAAAAAGAAGAAAATGAAAGATAATAAAAAACTCAGAAAAGTATATCTGAGTTTTTTATTTTGCTGTTATTTTGGATTTGAATAGCTAAAAAGCCATTTTGCTCCGCCTTTGTTAAATAGAATGTCTGATTGATAACAGGTTGAAAGTCCTTCCATTTCTGCTAAATTTACGACCATACTCATAATTTGGTGAACATTATCTTGCGTGAGAGAAATCAAACGTTCTATCAATTTATATTTCTTGTTATCTAAAAAAGAACGAACAACAAGAGTATTTAGAGATAGGACTTTGCCATGAATTCTTAAAGGCAATTTTGGATAAAATTCAATTTCCACACAAAATTTTTCAGAGATTAATTGATCTTCAGGAGCAAATTTAAAACGATGACAAATCAATTTCCAAACACGTTCGGCCTTCTTTTCAAGTTTTATATGACTACCGATTTCGAGGATTAACTGGTTATCAACATCCCGGGATTTTAAAAATAAACTTACACGTTCATTAATATCTTCAGCTAATGTCATTACTAAAACCCCCTTATAAATATATTACAATGTGTATATTATAACAACTTTACATAAAAAAGTCAAACAATAGAACTAATTAGGTATTAGCAATAAACAAAAAACCTTAGAAGTATTAAACAACTAAGGTTTTATTTGAAAAATATTCTATTCTACAGTAACTGATTTTGCTAAGTTTCTTGGTTTATCAACATCTAATCCTTTTTCTTTTGATACATAGTATGCAAAAAGTTGAAGAGGTATAACAGAAAGTATTGGTGATATTAAATAATTAATATCAGGTATTTTAACTACCTCAGAAAACTCATGATCTAGTTCTTGATTTGTTATTACAAATGTTTTAGCTCCACGAGTTACCACTTCTTGTATATTACTAATTGATTTGTCTATTAACAATTTATTTGTTAAAACACAAATAACAGTTACATCGTCTTCAATTAAAGCAATAGGACCGTGTTTTAGTTCACCTGAAGCATATGCTTCAGAATGTACATATGCTATTTCTTTTAGTTTTAAAGAGCCTTCTAATGATACTGCATTATCAGCACCCCTTCCAATAAAAAACATATCTTTTTCTTGAAAAACTTTTTTTGCAAATAATTCTATTTGATCTGCAGTCTTTAGCACGCTTTCTACTTTTAATGGAAGAGATAAAATATCTTTTTTCATATCATTTGCTTTATCTGAATTTATTCCTAAAATTTCTGAGAAATATATTGCTAAAATAGATAGCATTACAATTTGAGAAGTATATGCTTTTGTAGATGCTACAGCTATTTCGGGCCCGGCATGAGTATAAATAGTATGTTCTGCTTCTCTTGTTATTGAACTTCCTATTACATTTGAAATAGCAATTGTTTTTGCTCCTTTAGATTTAGCTAATTTCAAAGCAGCAATAGTATCAGCTGTTTCACCAGATTGTGTTACAAATATACACAAAGTTTTTTCGTTTATAATAGGGTTCCTATATCTGAATTCTGAGGCAACATCAACTTCAGTTGGTATGTTACATAAATTTTCCATTAAAGTTTTCCCTGTTAATCCAGCATGCATAGCAGTTCCGCAAGCTACAATAAATATCTTATCTACTTTAGTTAAGTATTCTTTTGATATACTTAAACCTTCTATAGAGGTAGGCGCTTTTTCCTGTAAAGTAGTTCCTATTGTTTCTCTAATAGATTTTGGCTGTTCATGTATTTCTTTTAGCATAAAATCTTCAAAACCATCTTTTTCAATAGCTCCTGCATTCCAAGAAATGTTTTTTGTTTCTTTTTCTATTTCTTTTAGATCATTATCATAAAATATTACATTGTCTTTTGATATGATAGCAAATTCTTTATCATCTAATAAATAGAAATCCTTTGTATATGAAAGAATTGCAGGAATATCAGAGCTTATGAAATTTTCATTAACTCCTTTCCCTATAACAAGAGGGCTATCCTTTCTTACAACAGTAATACTGTTAGTATCATAAGAAGATATTATTCCAAGAGCAAAACTTCCGATAAGTTTATCACATGCACTTTTTATAGAATCTAAAAGTTTTAAGTCATCTGTTTTGTCAGATTTCGAATAAAAATAGTGTATCAAGTTTGGAACAACTTCAGTATCTGTTTCAGATAAGAAATTGTATCCATTTTCTTTTAAAAATTTTCTTAAATCAGAATAATTCTCAATAATTCCATTATGAACAACAGAAAAATTTCCACTGTTATCAAAATGAGGATGAGAATTCTCTTTACAAGGTTTTCCATGAGTTGCCCATCTTGTATGACCAATTCCAATAGTACCTTCTAAAGAATCAATTTCTGATAATTTAAGTAAATCATTAACACGACCTTTATCTTTAACATTAGTAACACCATTTTTCTCAATGGTTGCAATTCCTGCAGAGTCATATCCTCTGTATTCTAGCCTTAAAAGGCTTTCAATTAATATTGGTTTGGCTTTTTTATTGCCAATGTAACCAACTATTCCACACATAAGTAAATCCACCTTTCATAAAAAAATAGGTGTAAGCTAAGTTTTTCTGTATTTCTTCTGTTACAGTATTACTACTGCTTTTTAAAAATACATAATGACAGTAACTTTAACTGCCACTAGAGTACCCGCCGAGTATTTCGATAACTCTAGACCTCGTCAACGATAAATAAATATCGTCCAGGCGCTTTATATATTATATCCTATTTTAACCTCCTTTATAAAAAATAATGCTTACACTGTTGTATGCTATATAATATGCGAAAATAGCGAAAAAGTCAAATGAAATTTATGTGAACAAATATTGCTAAATTGTTTGAATGTGTGATATTATAGAGTGTACATGGAAGAATAAGTGTTTTAGGAGGAAATATGGATAATTTAAATGTAATGATTACAGAAGATGAGATTCAAGAAAAAGTAGCAGAGCTTGCAAAACAAATAGATAAAGACTATGAAGGAAAAGAGCCAGTTATAATATCAGTTTTAAATGGTGCTGTATTTTTTACAACAGACCTTTTAAAAAAGATGAAAACACCAGTAGAGCTGCAATTTGTACAAGTTTCAAGCTATAAAGGAACAGAGTCAACAGGTGAGATAAAAATGAAGAAAGATTTAGATATTAGTATTAAAGGAAGAGATGTACTGATAGTAGAAGATATAATAGATACAGGACATACATTAAAGAGTTTGAAATCATATTTATTAAGCAAAAATCCAGCTAGCTTAAAAATTGCTTGTTTAAATGATAAAAAAGCAAGAAGACAAGTTGATATGGAAGCAGATTACGTAGTATTTAATATAGAAGATAAATTTGTTGTTGGATACGGGTTAGATTATAATGATAAATATAGAAATTTACCATATATAGGGTATTTTGAACGTATACCAGAATTAGAGCAAGAAGATGATAGAGATGAAAGATAAGTAAAAGAGGGATTATGTTTAATATAGAAGAAGAATTGCAAAAACTTCCAGATAAGCCAGGCGTATATCTGATGAAAGATAAAGATAACAATATTATATATGTTGGAAAAGCAATAGTTTTAAGAAATAGGGTTAAACAATATTTTAGAAAAAATAACAAAGTGCCAAGAATTGAGAAAATGGTTTCCCTAATAGATAGCTTTGAATATATAGTTGTTAGTAATGAAGATGAGGCTTTGATTTTAGAATGTAACTTAATAAAGAAATACAGGCCTAAATTTAATGTGCTTTTAAAAGATGATAAAACATATCCATATATAAGGATTGATGTAAAGTCAGAGTATCCTAGCATATATATAACAAGAAACAAAATAAATGATGGCGCAAAATATTTCGGACCATATGCGAGTGCAAGTAGTGCTCAAGAAACGATGAGATTTATAAAAGAAAAGTTTCAAATAAGACAATGTAAGAAGTTTAAGAATACAGACAGAGCATGTCTTAATTACCAAATAAAAAGATGTCCAGCTCCATGCATGAAATATGTTTCAAAAGAGGAATATAGAAAACAAATTGATCAAATAATAATGTTGTTAGATGGAAAAATTAGTAAAATAATAAAACAGCTTAATAATGAAATGGAAATATATGCTAAAAATCAAGATTATGAACAAGCAGCAAATATAAGAGATAGAATTGTGGCAATAGAGAGAGTTTCAGAAAAACAAAAAGTTTCAAATATTTCTGAAAATAATATTGATGTTATTGGATTATATAAAAATGAAGTGACTGTATGTGTAGAAATATTTTTTGTACGTAATAGTAAAATGATAGATAGAGAACATTATTTTTTCAATAATCTTCAAAATATGGAAGAGCCGGAAATTATATCAGGATTTATAAAACAATATTATATAGATAAAAAAGATTTACCTAACAAAATAATGTTAAGATATGACTTGGAAGAAAAAGAAGTTATAGAAAAATGGCTATCTGAAAAAGTAAATAGGAAAGTGGAACTGCATAGTCCACAAAAAGGAGAGAAATTAAGATTTGTTGAGATGGCAGAAATGAATAGTAAGATAACATTAGAAAATAAAGAAAAAGATAAAACAGAAATTTTAAAAGAGCTAAAAGAAATATTAAACTTAAATGAATTACCATTGAAGATTGAAATCTTTGATATATCAAACATATCAGGACAGTATATTGTAGCAGGAATGTGTGTTGCTGAAAAACGGTGTTATAAAGAGAAACCTGTCAAGAAGATTTAAAATAAAAACTGTATATGGGCAAGATGATCCAAGATGTATGGAAGAGGTGTTAGAAAGAAGATTAGCTCATTCTATTAAAGATTCAAAAGGTGGTTTTGGAGAATTACCGAATTTAATTTTAGCAGATGGAGGTATTACACAAGTAAAAGCAATTAAAAATGCTATAAAAAAATATAATTTAGATATACCAGTATTTGGTATGGTTAAAAATGATAAACATAGGTCAAGAGCATTAATAAATGATTCGAAAAAAGAGTTTGAATTATCAGATAATGCATTTATTTTTTTATCAGGTATACAAGAAGAGGTGCATAGGGTTGCTATTGAATATCATAAAAAAGTAAGAGACAAAGAAATAACGAAATCAGAATTAGATAACATTGAAGGAATAGGAAATAAGAAGAAAATAGAATTACTTAAAAAATTTGGTAGTGTTAAGAAAATAAAAGAAGCAAACGAAGAAGAAATAGCAAAAATAAGAGGAATAAATATAAAATTAGCCAAAAAGATAAAAGAAAGTTTAAAATAGTAGTCATAAAAAGATTCTTTCCTGAATATATAAATACTAGAAGGAGAGAATTTATATGAGAAAAGCATTTTTAGGAATATTATTTATTTGTACAAGCATTAGCTTTGCAATTTTGGTATTTTTAATGTATAATTTTGTTACAGTATTACAAGGATTAGGATAAATGTAAAATAAGTATAAAGAGGTTGAAATATGGATGTAGCAAGTAATTGGAACGATTATGAAATAATTGATATGTCAAATGGTGAAAAACTTGAAAGATGGGGAGACATTATTTTAATTAGGCCAGATCCTCAAATTATATGGAAAGAAAAAGCTTTTGAAAGCAAGTGGAAAACTGCTTTTGCTAGATACAGTAGAAGTAATACTGGTGGAGGAGGATGGAAATATAATAAGAAAGTTCCAGAAAGTTGGCAAGTTAAATATAAAGATTTGACTTTTAATATAAAACCAATGGGATTTAAACATACAGGTCTATTTCCAGAACAGGCTGTTAATTGGGACTGGATGATGAATAAGATACACTCAGAAAAAAGAGAAATAAAGGTACTTAATTTATTTGCATACACAGGAGGAGCAACTGTTGCTTGCTTAGCAGCAGGTGCTTCTGTTTGTCATGTTGATAGTTCGAAAGGAATGGTATCATGGGCAAAAGAAAACGTGAATTCTTCAGGCTGTAAAGAAAAAGCAGTACGATATATTATTGACGATGTATCAAAATTTGTTATGCGAGAAATAAAAAGAGGAAGTAAGTATGATGCCATTATAATGGATCCTCCATCTTATGGTAGAGGAAAAAATGGAGAAGTATGGCAGTTTGAAAACGATATATCAGACTTAGTAGAACAGTGTAGTAAATTATTAACAGATAGACCATTATTCTTTTTAATAAATTCATATACAACAGGAATATCATCAAAAGTATTAGAAAACATATTAAGTTTAAAATTGAATATGAAAATTGGAAAATTATCTTCAGGAGAAATCGGACTTCCAATGAGTAATTCGAATTTAATTCTTCCATGTGGCATATATGGAAGATGGGAAAGTTGAAATATGGAAAGTATAAAAGTACTGTATGAAGATAACCATATAATCGTTGTAGAAAAGCCAATAAATATTCCTTCTCAAGGAGATAAAACTGGCGATACTGATATGCTTACAATTATAAAAGTGTATTTAAAAGAAAAATATAATAAACCAGGTGAAGTTTATCTAGGACTAGTACATAGATTAGATAGACCTACAGGTGGAATTATGGTATTTGCAAAAACATCTAAAGCAGCAGGAAGATTAAGTGAGCAGATAAGAGATAAACAATTTAAAAAGAAATACATATGTATAGTTGATGGAAAATTAGAAAATGAAAAAGGCTCTTTAAAACATTATTTAATTAAAAATGAAAAAACAAATACAAGTAAGGTTGTAAAAGCCGAAACAAAAAATGCTAAAGAAGCATTACTTGATTATGAAGTGATACGATATAACGAAGAGACAAAGCTATCATTAGTAAAAGTTGATTTAAAAACAGGGAGACATCATCAGATAAGACTACAGTTTTCAGATATAGGGCACAGTATATATGGAGATCAAAAATATGGAATAAGAGGAAAAGGAAAACAGCTTGCACTTTGGGCATATTATTTAAGCTTTTATCATCCAGTAAAACAGGAATATATGGAGTTTGAAGATTACCCAGAAGCTGTAGGTAGCTGGAAAATATTAGAACCTTAGACAAAGGAGGAAAAATGAGTACTGGAGAATTACTTGCATCAGGACTTTCTATACTAGGAATTAATACAAATATAATTCCTATACGATTAAGAGAACCTGAAAACACGTGGATAATTGTTACTATGTGTATAGTGTTTCTCATATATTGGATTGTTCTTTTAATTATGTATGAGAAAGAAAAATTTGAAATAAGAGAATATGTGGATGAAAAATATCTTTTTAATAAATATAATCCATTATTAGCTGGTTGTATAGTTGATAGCAGACATGTATTATCAAGAGACATTATAGCAGTTATATTAGGTTTGATGGATAAAGGGATTATAGGGTATGAGATAAAAAAAGATTTGAATGCAGAGAATAACAAAGAAGATTATAAGTTTGAAATACACAGAATAAGAAAAAAAGAACTTGAAATGGATAAGATAGAAGCATATATACATAGATGGTTATTTGAATGGGTAACAAAAGAAGATGAAAAAATAGACTTAAGTCTTAGATTAAAAGAGATGTCAAGAGAAAAAGAGAGCTATAAAAAACTAGATAAGTTAGATGACCTAGCATTAAGTCTGTTAAATGAGATTGGATTAAATAAAAATCAAGTACCATCGATATTAAAAATATATAATATAATTATATTTGTATTTGGCCTATTTGTATCAGTTATGTATATTAAAACAATGCTTTTAATAAATACAAATATATTAGCAATGATTTTTGTACTTGCCATTATATGTGTGTTATTCTTAGTAATACCATTAATAGCGTTTTTGATACAGTTAATGTTTCAATTTTTAGCTTATTCAAGAAGAATTGTTAATATATATAACGAGAGGATAACAGGTCAGAGAATTGTTGCAACAAGTGTATCAGTTATATTAATTACATTTCTAACAATGTTTCTAACCTATATGGTTACTAAAAATGTATATTTAATGATAAATGAATTGTTTATAGGAATAATTACATTATTAGTTTTAACAGATAATTTAATGCTTAAAAATGATACAATATTAGTAAACGAGTATAGTAATCTAATAGTGTTAAAAAACAAGCTAAAGGAATATACAATGCTAGATGAAAAAGATATACAGTACATAGAATTATGGGATAAATATATTATTTATGCTACAGCTTTTGGAATATCATTACCAATTATAAATAAAATAAAAAAACTGTATTCACAAGATAAAGCAATAGATACATTTAATAATTATGACTTTCTTTATTACTTATCAAAAAGTTATTTGGAAGTATATTGGGAATTTGAATTCAAAAAAAATAAAAAATCAAAGGATTATAAGATAAAGGATATTAAGGATATGGGCCAAGGTTACTATAAAGAAAGGTATTAATATGGATAGTTTAAATGTACTAAGTAATGTAACAAAACTTCTAAAAAAATACGAAAAAAAGAGTCCTGAAAGATTAGATAGTGTTAAAAGAGCTATTAAAGAAAAACAAGGAAAATGGGACAAGACGGTAAAAGACGAATCTGGAAACAATGTACAGATAACTGAAATGCTCCTATATGAATACGCAACTTCTATTGAAGAAATAACTAAAGGGCGTGTAAGTTTTGATGATGTATTAAATAAGCTGAAAGGATATATGGATAGATTTAGATTTGGAGATTGGAAAGAGGAAGATTCGAATCTGAAATATGGAAAAACATTAGAAGATTCAAATGCTTTAAGGATAAATTCTGAAGAATATAAAATAGTAACTAGAAATTTTGGCGGTGGTACACTTACATATTATAACGAAAATGAAAACGATGAAAATTTAATACAAAATGCTGTAATATTATTTGATAATATCAGTAAACCTGGAGTTGGGACAGAACTTAATGATTTATCAGCAATTAGACAAGTTATCTTTCATGAATGGACTCATGTTATGGAGAATGTTGTTGTAGAAGAGATAGCTAGAAAGGGTATACCTCCTGATATATATAAAGAAAATGGCAGATATTTTATTAATGCTGAAAAATTGAAAAATGGAAAAAACTATTTATTTAAGGGTATATCAACAAAAGAAATAGTGCCAGCATCTGAAAAACATCCTGATGGAATAAAAATGCATAATCGAGTTGCAGAAGGATTCGTAGAGTTTGTGTCTAGAAGAGTAATAGAAACGTTAAGTAAAAAGGAAGAAACATTTGGTATAGAAAAATATATAAATAAAGGACATAATTTTGAACAGACAGAAATAGCAGAAAGAATAATGCTTGCTAGAGGAGAAGATGCAACTGTTTCAGAGTTATTGACTAATTCAGCTAAACTAATAGGAGAGTTTGAAAATAAGAGGATTGTATATATTGATAGAAATGGAAGATTGACAAAAATAGATGGGCTACACTATATGAGTGACTATATATATAATCATGAACAACGAAAAACTGATAAAATGAAATCTTTAGAACCATTGATAGAGTTAACAGAGGTGATGAGAATTTCTCGTGAAAACAGAGCACAAATTCGAAATGATGAGTATTGGAGTACCCATAATTTAACACCAGATGATAAAATGCTTTTAAGAAAAACCATTTATAGCTATAATAATTCTAATATTACAGAAGAAACTTTTAATGGTTGTTTTAATGCTATAATAGAAAAATATGAAATTGAATTGGAAAAAGAGAAGAATTTTTTTGACGAAATTCCTATTAAGATGGAATATGGGATAAGAAAAAAAGAAAAAGACAGTCATGATGATACAAGTAGATAAATAGAATTAAAAGACAAAATATAATTATAAAAATGCAATATATGTTGCATTTTTATTGCTTTCATGAATATAGTGTTTGTATATAAGGAAGGGGTGGATATTTTATGAAAGACAAGATTCTGAAATATGGATTTATAAGCTTGATTTTAATAGTATGTATAGTTCAATTTGCAGTATATTCTCATGCCAATAACAGTTTAAGTAATGAACTTTTAGCATGGGGATTTAGAAGAGGAGAAAATCATTCACAAGTAACACTAGATTATAAAAGCAAAAAAGTTTTAGACCAATACAATGGAATTGCAATGGGAAACTCTGAAAAAAAGTATATATATTTAACATTTGATGCTGGCTATGAAGCAGGATATACAGAAAAAATATTAGAAGTTTTAAAAGATAATAATGTTCCAGCAGCATTTTTTTTAGCTGGACATTATCTAAATAGTGCTAGTGATTTAGTTAAAAAGATGATCGAAAATGGGAATATAGTGGCAAACCATACAGTAAATCACAAGAATTTAGTTAGCCTAGATGATGATGAAATAAAAAAAGAAGTTATGGACCTTCACAAAGCTCTATATGAGAAATTTGGATATGAAATGAAATATTTTAGACCACCTAAGGGTGAATTTAGTGAAAGAGTTATAAATGTGACAAATTCACTTGGATATGTAAGTGTTTTTTGGTCAAATGCTTATGATGATTGGGATAAAAATAAACAAGGAAGAGAGGAATATGGAAAAAAGAAAATATTGGAAAATTTGCATAATGGAGCAATAATACTTCTACATTCAACATCAAAAGATAATGCAGATATATTAGAGGATGTAATAAAAGAAGCAAAAAATATGGGATATGAGTTTAGAAGTTTGGATGATTTTGAAATATGAGAATATCTAGCAGTTGAAAAAAAACATATAATATGATAAAATATCTAAAATTAAACTTGAAGGGATAATAAATGAAATTCTTAGATATAGAAATAGATGAAAAGATATTTAAAATGCTAGTAATAGCTTCGATGATTTTAATTTTCTTGTATGTTATATTTACATTAATATCGTTCTCTATGGTTAAACCATATAGTATAGAAAAAAATACAATAATATATACAGAAAACTTTAAAACAGAAATAAGTTTAATTCATCAGGGAAATTTAAGACTAGAAATTATTGGATGGGCATATAAAGAAGGGCAAAGCATAGAGACATTTGAAAGTTGTTTTGTTCTAAGGAATAAAGATTCAGGTAAAATGCATATAATGAAAACTCAAATGAAAGAAGTAAAAGAATTAGAACTAATTGATAGTTTATATAATTGTTCAATTGGTGGAATGCATGCGCAAAGCTTTTTATTAGGACTTAAAAAAGGTGAATATGATATTTGTATATTATATAAAAACGATTCAGAAAGCTCTCTTATTGAGACAGGAGAAGAGATTAAAATCTAGTTTTTAAAGTGGATATAATGAGTAAGCTCCCATGATAATAGGTGTTATCATGGGAGCTATTTGATTTGAACTTTACATAATTATAAAAAAGTAGTATAATATATATGTAAATGTTTTTAGAACATTGACAATTGAATAAGGAAAATAAATTTGAGGGATTTTTGATTGATGCTTCTGGAGTAAATTTTTTAATTTATAAAGGAGGTAAATATGAGAGACGATATATTTCATATTTTAAATAAACACGTAATTAGTGTTATTAATCAAAAAGGGGACAATTTAGACAAGGAGATTCGAATAGAAATAATCGAAGAAGGCTTGTTTAAGGTAGAAAAAGTAAAAGAAAACGCATTGAAAGTGGAAGATGATGTTATAGTCAACAGGATAAATGTATCTTTGAAAAAACTACTAAGACATTTTGACCAGGAGAATTACTGGTATACAGTAGACCTAAGAATAGCAGATATATATAATCAAATATTAGATATTTTAGGTAGAAAATAGCTTGACATTAGTCAGATAAAATAAAAATTATCCCATCCCTCAAATTTAGACAGGGGGAATGGAATAATTTTCTACTCCGGGCATTAGTCAAAATCCTGTAGGATTTTGATGCCTTATTCAAATAATAACATATTTTAGTGGAAAAATCAATAGATGTGTGCTATAATACTTAAGATATATATGAAAAAAAGGATGTTTAAATGGAAGATAAGTTAATAGTAGAAGATATAACATATGGTACTATAGAAATAGAAGATGTATATAAAAGGCTTGTGGAGACGAAAGCTTTTAGTAGGTTAAAAGAAATTACTCAAACAGGTAATGCTTACTATACTTATCCAGATTTAATTGATATAAAGAGATATAATCATAGCATTGGTGCTTATTATACTATGTGTAAAATGATTGATCATCTTGAATTGGAATTAAAACAATATAATTTGCAATTCACAGATGAGGAAAAACACATAGCAAAAGTATCAATGCTTTTGCATGATTTAGGACATGCTGTATACAGCCATACATCAGAAAGAGTAACTAGAGAATTTCTGGAAAAAGAAAGTAGACATGAAGATATTGAAAAATATTCTCATGAAATGAGGACAATTGATTTAATAAAAGATAAAGATGGTGAAATATGTAAAATACTTACCGAAAAATGGGGAACCGAATTTGTAGATAAAGTTGTTAATTATTTAGAAGCGGCATACTCTGAGAAAAAGCTAAAAACAGAGGATGGGCAGATCGGGTTACTTAAAGTATTACTTACATTAACATCTAATAATCTTGATGCAGACAGGCTTGATTTTGTTGATAAGGATTCCAAAAGTTCTGGTTGTAAATCAGCTACTGATATAGATGAGATTATTAAGTCTTTTAGACTTACATTAATTGATGATGAAATAAAGATTGCAATACCAGAAGATAGAGTATATCTAGTAGAAACTATGCTGTTTGAAAGAGCTAGAAACTATAATAATATATATTATTCAAAAGACTCTATTGCAGGAGATTTTATACTACGAGGTTTAATAAAAAAAATTATAGAAAATAATGAGTTATCAGAAGATACTCCAATCCATTTGAGAAAATTTTTAGGTAATCCAACAGACTATATTAGTAATGACGAGTTTTTGGAATTGACAGATGTAACTGTAGAGGAAGAACTAAAAGGGATATCTGAAAGAACCAAGAATGAGACAATAAGATATTTGTGTGATATGCAAACAGCGTCAAAGGACTTTGTTTTACTACATACAAATGAATCGAAAGAATATATAAAACAATTACTAAAAGCAGAGATTCCAGAATTAGATGTAGAAAATACAAGTGCTTTAATAGACGAAACAAGAGTTATAAAAACATATAAATCAGATGATGATGAAAATATTAATGTGTTAACACCATATGGAGTAATAAAAGATCTAAGAGATTGCTATACATTAGTTAATTTGGAACCGAGAACAAAAAGATATATAGCTATTAATCCGGAATTAATTAGATTAGAGCTAGGATTATCAAAAGAGCTTTTTGAAAGAGATTACAAACATAAAGTGGATGCTACAATAAGAACATTTAATAAACCAGAAGAAAAATTTGAATTGAAATATGTTTTTATAGGAAACCTTTTAATTAGTGCTGATGGGATTGTTGAAAAACTTAAAAGCAGTGGATATGAGATAATAAGTGATACAACATTTACAAGTAAAGATGTATATTATGACGATATTACTAATTTAACATTAGCGAAAAAAGAAAGACTGCTTCGAACTAGAAAAGGAATAGTAATGTTTAGAGACGGTAGTGTATTAAATGAAAGAGGTGCTAAAAGTATTAGAGTAACATATAAAGAAACAGGAACAAACGAAAGATACTCAACGAAGATGCCAAAAGAAAAAATAATAAAAAAAGAAGATGTTATAGATAAATATAAAGAAATAATAGAAATATTAAGAAAAATGGGAATGTCAGAAAACGAATTGAGTATTGATTCTGAATTTGTGAAAAACAATTATCATGAATCTTTTGGAAGATATGATGAAAGTGATTATGAGTCACTAAAAATGATAGAGCAAATTTTAAAAGTGAATGGAATTAATCTTAAAAACTTAGAAGAAATTTTAACAATACATAATTTAAGACAGGTTAGATCTATTAGAATTGGGAAAGCAGAAGTGGAAATATCAGTAAATGAAGCATATGCAGTAAATAATATTTATGATAATTGCCCAACTAATTTTGCTACATTAGAAATAACCCCGAAAAACCCATCAGACAGATTAGCTGTTATTGAAATTGACAAATTTATTACTGAGAACGTACCTGATTTAAATAGATGTGTTACAACTAAATCCGGTTATGAACTAGCTCTTATGCACACATATATTACATATAAAAGCGGATTCTTTATAAGTGAAGACGCTAAGGAAGCGGATAGGCTATACGGAAAATCGTTTGCTGAAATGTATAATCAAAAAATAGGAGATAGAGAATATCAAATATCATTAGAATATATTAAACAAAGAGAAGAAAAAAAAGCAGCTGCAAAAAAACAATGGGATGACTTTTTTGAAGGTAAATAAAAGAGGAGTACACATGTATGCATTTTTGATAAAGAAGAAACAAAAATTAGAGCAAAAAAATTAGGATTTCAAGTAGCTGAAATAGCAATTATAAAGACAGTTGAAGAAAGATGATGCATTTACAAACAAATGTATTGACAAAAATATGTTTGTATAATAAAATAAGGGTAGGATTTTAAAGATCTTATCCTTATTTTGTTTTTTGGAGGTAAATTATGATAACAACACTACATATAAAAAATATTGGCATTATAGACGATATAACTATTAATTTAAATGAAGGGTTTAATGTTTTAACAGGAGAAACAGGGGCAGGAAAGACTTTAATAATAGGTTCTCTGCAAATTTTAGCAGGCGGAAGATTTTCAAAAGAGATGATAAAAAATGAAGAAAAAGCATCGTTTGTAGAGATGTCTATATATTTACCTAATTCTAAATATGAAGAAGATACAGTTATTGTATCAAGAGAGATAAATAATAATGGAAAGAATATTTGTAAGATAAATGGAAGATTAGTTACTGTTAATGAACTTAAAAGTTTTATGAATAATATAATTGATATTCATGGGCAGAATGATAATCAATCAATATTAGATGTGAGTACACATATAGAATTATTAGATGATTATTCAGGTAAAGAATTAAATGATATTAAAGAAAAATATATACAATTATATAATGAGCGAAAAAATATAAAATCAGAATTAGAAAAGAATTATGGAGATGAAAAAGAAAAACAAAGGAAACTGGATTTGTTGAATTACCAGATAACTGAAATAGAAGATGCAAAACTAAAAAATGGTGAAGAAGAAGAATTAGAAGCAAAAAGAAAATTGATACTATCAGTTGAGAAAATATCAAACAACTTAACTGAAGCAGAAAACTGTTTAAATGAAGATACAATAAATAATATAAATAAAACAATAAAATCATTGGAGAAAATAGAGGAGTTTAACAGTGAGTACACATTAATAATATCAAGAATAAAAAGTTGCTATTATGAAATTCAAGAAGCTTCAAGTGATATATCTAAACTGAATCAAGAAACATATTTTAATCAAGAAGAGCAAACTAAGATAGAAGAAAGGTTGGATTTAATAAAATCTTTAAAAAGAAAGTATGGGAATAATGTTGAGGAGATTTTAGAATATAGAAGCAAAGTAAAAAATGAGATTTTTGATATACAAAATATGGAAGAATATATATTAAAACTAAAGAAAGACTTGAAAAATATTGAAGATGCAATGCAAGAGTTATCAAATAAAATGAATACTATAAGAAGAAAATGTGCAGAAAAATTAATAAAAGAAATAAATGAAGAATTAAAAGAACTTGAGATGAGAAATGCAAAATTCAATATAAAGATTGAATTTTTAGATAATAAAGAATTTAATACGAATGGACTGAATAAAATAGAATTTGTTATATCTACAAATATTGGAGAAGAAGAAAAGTCTTTAATAAAGACAGCATCAGGAGGAGAGATGTCTAGAATAATGTTGGCAATAAAAAACATATTGGCAGATGTTGATAAAATACCTGTAATTATATTTGATGAAATAGATAATGGAATAAGTGGAGTTGCAGCAAATAAAACTGGAGAAAAAATAAAGAAAATATCAAAAAAACATCAAGTGATATGTGTAACTCATCTAGCAAGCATTGCAGCAAAAGGGGACTGTAACTACTATGTTTATAAAGAGGTTGAAAACAATAAAACAAGAACAAAAATAAAACAATTAAACGAGAAAGAAACATTAGAAGAAATAGCAAAAATTGCAAGCGGAAAAATAACAGATATATCAATAAATCATGCCAAAGAATTAAGAAAAAAATATAGCAAAACAGCATGAAGTATGATATAACGGTATTATTAAGGAGGGTGTTAATATGATAATATACCCAGAGAAAATAGTAAACGGATGTACATTTGGAACAACAGCATCATCTGATGGAGCAAGAAGTGATAAAAATATAATAAAATTAGATGGCGCTATTAAGAACTTAAAAGAATTAGGATTTAATGAAATTGAAACTGCAAATACAAGAACAATAGAAAAAATATCAAGTTCAAGTGGAAAGATAAGAGCAGAAGAATTTATGCAATTATGGCAAAATAAAAATGTTAAATGGATAATAATAACAAGAGGAGGAGAATTTTTAATAGAAATGTTGCCATATTTGGATAAGGACATAATAACAAATAACACATGTAAATGGGTACAAGGTTTTTCAGATACAAGTCTATTATTATATTATTTAACTACAAATTTTAATATAGCAACAGTTCACGCATCAAACATAAGTGATTTTTGTATGCGAAGACTAGATGCATCATTGCTTAAAAACATAGAAATATTAGAAGAATGTTCAGAAAGTACACAAGAGAGTTTTGAACTATATGAAGATTATGATGAAAAATCAGAAGATTATTTGGCTCCATATGATTTAAAAGGAAAAGTTGAATATAAACACTTATATAGTAAGAAGGAAGATAAAATAGAAGGAAGGATGATTGGTGGTTGTATAGATACAATATCACAATTAATGGGGACAAAGTTAGATAACACAACTAGATTCTGCAATCAATTTGAAGAAGGAATATTATGGTATTTGGAAAACTGTGAGCTAACAGTAGCATCATTATATAGGACATTACTACAAATGAAAAATAATGGATGGTTTGAAAATACAAAAGGGTTTATATTTGGAAGAACTATGTCAAAAGAGCCATTAGAGGATTTTACATATGAAGATGTTTTGCATAAAATATGTGATGATTTTAATGTACCTGTAATATATGATGCAGATATAGGGCATATTGCCCCACAATGGACCATTATAAACGGTTCTTATGGAGAATTTGAATATAATAATGGAAAAGGAAAACTAAAGCAAAAAATGATATAAATGGAGGAGAGATGAAAGTTGTAATACAAAGAGTTACAGAATCAAATGTTGTAATAGAAGGAAAAATAAATGGAAAAACAGACAAAGGTTTTTTGATTTTGTTACGGTATAGGAACAGAAGATACAGATGCAGATATAGAGTATTTAACAAATAAAATAGTGAACTTAAGAGTGTTTGAAGACAATTTAGGTAAAATGAACTTATCAATAAAAGATATAAATGGTAGCATATTATTGATTTCACAATTTACACTGTATGCAGATACGAGTGGAGGAAACAGACCAGGATTTACAAATGCTGCAAAATCAGATATAGCTATTCCATTATATGAAAAATTTATAAAATCATTAAAAGCAAAAGGTATACCAGTAGAAACTGGAATATTTGGAGCAGAAATGAAAGTAAGTCTAATAAATGATGGGCCAGTTACTATAATAATAGATAGTAAGAATAAATAAAAGCATATTTAGCAATTTTGTCTTTAAGTTAACATAAATTTGAAAAATAACTACTTTTATGGTATAATAAAAGTAGTTATTCGTTTGAAAATAAAGAGGCTACTAAAGCCAATTTGAAGGGAGTATTTAAAAACATGGAAAAACCTCGGTCTAAAAAGACTACATTGATGGAGCTGGTTGCATATGTGATTTTGACTATAGCATATAAGTTAACCAGTGATTCCAAGAAGATCTTCAGGTGGTGTCGTTATACCAAGATAGACTCGTGTCAGAACTGTACTTGGAAATCTAATTGTAAAAGGAAGAAAAGACGATATGACTTAAAGGTGCAAAGAGCTTTGGCTTTTGTCGCGATTGTAATGGTATTGACTACTATGGGAGTTTCAACGATTGGTGGAGCATCAGAAAATAAAGGTGTTATCCAAGCAGCGGTTAATTCTACTTCTAAAGTAGAACCCGTGGCAGAAGTAACAAATGCATTGCCAATTATAGAAACAGCAGTTGAGAAAGATTACTATGAAGGTGCTAAAATTACTTATCTTACATATGAAACATATGAAGTAATTGAAAAACCTATTGTAACACCTGTTACAACACCCGATACGGAGGTAGAAATTCTAGAAGAAGAACCAGAAGTAGAGGTGGCAGAAGAACAAGAAGTAATGACAGTAGAAAGGCCAATAACAAATGAAGTAGAGCTATTTATACAAGTACTTCATTGTGAAGGAGGAATTACTAGCATAGAGGAACTCTACAGGATTGGTTCAGTTATTATTAATAGAATGAACCATCCAGCATATCCAAATACCTTATACGAAGTGATTTATCAGCGGGGACAGTATGGATGTATATCTAAGCTGTTTACAGAGACACCAGCACAAAGAGTGATAGATGTCGCTCTAGATATCTGGTATAACGGAACCAATGTATTTCCGGAAGATGTTATCTTCCAAACGGGGAATGAACCAGCAGAAGGTACTTATGGCAGGATGGAGTATGTGTCAGAATGGCATTACTTCTTTACTTCTAAGTATTGGTAAATATTCCAAAAAGAAAACTTACTTAAGGATAATTCCTATAGTAAGTTTTTCTTTTTATTTTGCTTATTTTTTGAATTCTATTTGAAAGTTTTGTGAAATTCATTATTTTTATTCTTATTTAATGTATTATAGTAGTATAAAAATATAGATATAAATTAGGAGGTTAAAATTATTATGAAATTTTTTATTGATACAGCAAATGTAGAAGATATTAAAAAAGCAAATGATATGGGAATTATATGTGGAGTTACAACAAATCCTTCATTAATAGCAAAAGAAGGAAGAGATTTTAAAGAAGTTATTAAGGAAATTACAAGTATTGTTGATGGACCAATTAGTGGAGAAGTAAAAGCAACGACAGTTGATGCAGAAGGTATGATAAAAGAAGGGAGAGAAATTGCAAAAATACATCCTAATATGGTTGTAAAAATTCCTGCTACAACTGAAGGATTAAAAGCAGTTAAGGTTCTTTCAAAAGAAGGTATAAAGACAAATGTTACTCTTATTTTTTCTGCGAACCAAGCACTATTTGCAGCAATAGCAGGTGCTACATATGTATCTCCATTTTTAGGAAGGCTAGATGATATTTCGACTCCAGGTATAGAATTAGTTGAGAAAATATCAGCAGTTTTTAGTAATTATAGTATTAGTACTGAAATTATAGCGGCAAGTGTAAGAAATCCAATACACATTATTGATTGTGCAATAGCAGGTGCAGATATTGCAACTATTCCATATTCTATTATTGAACAATGTATGAAACATCCATTAACAAATGAAGGAATAGAAAAGTTTAAAAATGATTATATAAAAGTGTTTGGTGATAAAAAATAAATTAGAATTCCATTTATACTTTTGAAGAACAGTAATATAATTTTAGTTTTAAATTGTATTACTGTTTTTCTATTTTTAAAATACAAAAACAAAAATAAAAACTAAAATATAAAAACAGATTTTATTAAAAAATAACAAAAAATAGAAAAAAACAGATAAAATTTTTAAATTATTTTAAAAAAACAGAAAATTTTTCAAAATAGGAAAATGAATAAAAAATAATATGATGAAAAAATGAAAAAATATAAAACCGTGTAATTAAGATATAACAATAGATTCGAAGGACGATATAAAAATGATGAAAAATTGAATTTTGAATTTATTTTTTTGTCTTTAAAGAAAATAAAAAAATAATAAAAAATTTTCGAAATAGTATTGCTTTCAAAAAATAATATTGATATAATGAGGATGTTAAATTAAAAAACAAATGAACTAAATAAGAAATACTAATCGAAGAAAGGTGGTGAACTACATGGCAACAACAACAAAGAAAAAAGCTCCAGCTAAAAAAACAGCAGCAAAAAAAGCAGTAGCAAAGAAAGCTCCAGCTAAGAAAAAAGCTCCAGCTAAAAAAGCAGTAGCTAAAAAAGCAGTAGCTAAGAAGAAAGCTCCAGCTAAAAAAGCAGTAGCTAAAAAAGCTCCAGCTAAGAAAAAAGCTCCAGCTAAGAAAAAAGCAAAGAAATAAATAAGCTTAAAAAAGGTCGAATGAGACCTTTTTCTTTTTTGCTTTTACTCTTTAATTTCTTTTGCTAGTTTTCCTATTGCTTTTGTTTCTATTCTTGAAACATAACTCCTGCTAATACCAATTGTCTTGGCAATTTCATTTTGAGTTTTTGGTTTATCTCCATTTAAACCAAAACGTAGTTCTAATATAGTTTTTTCTCTATCTTTTAGAACTGTTTTCATTTTTTCGTACAGCTTTTTTATTTTAAATTTTAAATCGACTTCATCTTCAATTGTTCTATCATTATTTTCAAGTACTTCCTGTAAAGTTACGATATTGTCATCTTTATCTTTACCAATTGGTTCATTCAAGTGAATTTCTGAAGAATACTTTTTAGTTGATCGAAGATACATTAGAATTTCATTTTCGATACATCTTGCAACATATGTTGCTAATTTGAAGTTTTTACTCATGTCAAAACTATTAATACCTTTAATCAGTCCAATAGTACCAATTGATATTAAATCATCTTGTTCAACATTAGTACTTGAGTATTTTTTTGTTACATGCGCTACTAACCTTAAATTTCTTTCTATAAGTAAATTTCTTGCAGACTCATCTCCAGCTTTCATTTTTTGTAAGTTGATTTTTTCTTCTTCATAGTTTAATGGCTCAGGGAACAAGCTACTACTCTGTATGTAGCCAACACCAATTATAGCTTCACTTAGAAAGGACAGAATACTTGAGATTGAAAGAACAAACATATTGATACCCCCATATCATATTCTATTATATGAGGGGAAAATTAATTTGTGCCTGGACTATAGAAATAAAAAAAGTTCGCTTAAAAAAATAACGAACTTGATTCATTATAACATATTTTTTTTAAAAATGCAAATAATAAATTAGTATAAGAAAACTAGAAAAGAGCCAAAAACGAGAGATAAATAGAGTAAGAAAATAGGTTAATAAGTTTAAATGAAATTGCAAAAGATATGCAAATATGTTAATATATATATATAAATATATTAACATATTTTAAATCCCTGCGTAGTACGTGTAGACAGAATTTTTAGAACCTACAAAGTTTGGATACGGGAGTCAGATCTCTGAATATGGCGTGTATGCTTGCATTTATGTAAGAAACCCATGAATATTTAGGAAGACACCCACCTGTAAATTACAGGTCCATAAAAATTCTCACATCTTGCGGCTAGACGTGGGGTTTTATATTTTTAGAGTTTAGTAAGTTTTGTGTTAAACTCTTTTATTTTTGGACAAAATATGATAGTATAGTGACATATTTATTAAGGAGGATTTAATTATGTATGTAGTTTCAATATCAGTTGAAAAAAGAGCGAAAACAGTTCCAGATATACAGTCTACTTTAACCAAATATGGTGATAGCATAACAACAAGGTTAGGAATTCATGACCCTGGTGAGAAAAGCAAAGGAATAATGATAGTAACATATGTTGGGGAAAATATAGAAGAGTTTGTAGAAGAATTAAATTCTTTAGATGAGTTATTAAATGTAAACTTTATGGAAGTATAATATGAAAATAAAAGAAGTATTAAATATTGGCATAGAAAAATTAAAATATGGAAAAGTATGTGAGCCAAATTTAAAAGCAAAGTTATTATTAATGTTTTATTTGAACTGCTCTAAAGAAGATATTATTATATATGAAGATAGTGAGATAGAAAAAGACGTATATGACAGTTTTTTATTAGGAATTACTCAATTATTAAAAGGTAAGCCAATCCAATATATAACAAATGCACAAGAATTTATGGGCTTGAAATTCTATGTTGATGAAAATGTTTTAATCCCCAGATGTGATACTGAGATTTTAATAGAAGAGATTATAAATATTGTAAAAACACTGAAGGAAGATATAAAAATATTAGATTTATGTACAGGTAGTGGAAATATATGCGTATCTTTAGCAAAGTACTTAAATAATGTAGATATATATGCTTCTGATATAAGTGAAAATGTTTTAGAAATAGCGAAAAGAAATGCAAAAAATCATAATGTTAATATTACATTTTCTCAGTCGGATTTATTTGAGAAAATAAATGAAAAATTTAATATAATAATATCAAATCCACCATATATAGAAACAGATATAATAAATACATTATCAGAAGAAGTAAAAAAAGAGCCTGTTTTAGCACTTGATGGTGGGCCTGATGGATTAGATTTTTATAGAAAAATTGCAAAACAATCGAGAAATTATTTAACGGAAAATGGAATAATAGCATTGGAAATAGGATATAACCAGAAAGAGATAGTAATAGATATATTCAAAAATGAAGGATATAGAAATATATATTCGAAAAAAGATTTGTCAGGTAATGATAGAATAGTAATATGTGAGATTTGAAAGGAATAAGTAGAATGTCATTTTCATCAGATATTAAAGAAGAATTAAGTAAAGTAAACAACTTTAATAATAAAAGTATTCTAGAAGCAGAGCTCTTGGGATATGTTTTAACTGGCAATATTACAAATAATTCTAATAGTATAGAGTATATAACTGAAAATGATTTTAATATAGAAAGACTGTATAAAATCTTATTTAATTTAAATATTAAATATGAGCCAGATATAAAAGGAAAATTTTATCTAGCTACAATAAAGAAAGACAGTCAAGTGGAAAGAATAATGAAACTTAAATTTAATTTAAGTAATGAGTTGAAAAAAGCAATTGTGAGAGGTTCGTTTTTAGGTTCTGGTTCTGTTACAGACCCAGAAAATCAATATTATTTAAAGATAATATTTGAAGAAAAAGAAAATGCACAATACATATTAGATATCTGTGAAAACTTTAACATAAAAATTAAATTATTGAAAAGTGAAAATAAATACCATTTATATATGAAGGAAAGTGAAGAAATATCAAAATTTTTAGCTCTAATAGGTGCAAGTAGGGCAGTTTTGAGCTTTGAAGATGTTAGAGTTATAAAAGAGATGAAAAACAGTGTAAATAGAAGAGTGAACTGCGAGACATCAAATTTAAATAAAATTGTAAATGCATCTGTTAATCAAATTAATAATATAAAACTAATACAAAAATCAAATAAATTTGATTTGTTATCAGATGAGTTAAAAGAATTAGCTATATTGAGATTACAAAATCCAGATATAAGCTTGAAAGATATAGGTTTAATGCTTGAAAAACCAATTGGAAAATCTGGGGTTAATAATAGATTTAAAAAAATTAAAGAAATAGCAGAAGGTCTAAAAAAATAAAAAACACTGTTATCGAATTGTATTTGATTGTTATATAAATATTAAGTTATATATCAGTTAATAATTATGATATAATACTTATAATTTAATAAGAGAAATAACTTTTAAATTTATGAAGGGAGATTAGAAAATATGAAAAAAATTATCTCAATAATTGCAATAATAGCAATTTTAGGAGCAATATTATTTATGCTAACAGGTTGTGGAGAAAATAACGAGGACAACGGAAATGATGGCAGTACAATGTCAGATTTGGGAAACGGTAAGATTAATTTAAATGACGATAGCATTTACTATGCTATTGTAGATGGTAAAAAATATACTATGGATGATTCTATTGAGGACGTTCTTGAACGTGGCGGTTATACGAGAAACGACTTGTATAAACATGATCAACTAATTGATCCAGGTAAGCGATTTGATGATGATTACATACATAAAGGCGAATATCCGAATTCCATAACACAATTCTCTGTGAATGTGGGGAACAGAACAAATAAACCAATAGAAAGAAAAGACTGTGTTGTTACTAGAATAAAGCTACATAGTCATTGGTTTGATAAAGTTCCTGCTGCCGATGTTCCTGAAATCTCAATAGTGGGCGGAATAACCCTAGGAAGTACTAAAGAGGAAGTAAAGGCAGTATTCGGTCCTGGTGAGTACGATTTAGGATCTGAGTACGGGGATAATTTGCGTGGGTTTAAGTTTGAATATAAAGACGGCTTGGTAACAGGTATTATAATCACTCGTACCAACTAAAAATAGAAGTAAATTAACGATGAAAGTAATGAAAGACATGAACGTCGAAAAAAATAAAAAAATGTCGATATATGTACATATACCGTTTTGTAAGCAGAAATGTAAATATTGTGATTTTATTTCTTTTAATAGTAATGAAGAAACTAAAGAAAAATATGTTAACTCTTTGTTAGACGAGATAAATTGTACAAAATTTAAAGGTTATACCGTAAATACAATATATATTGGAGGTGGAACACCTTCTTATATATTGTCTGAAAATATTATTAAAATTTTAAATGAAATAAGATTACAATATATAATAGAAGATAATGCAGAAATAACAATTGAAATAAACCCGGGTACAATTAACAAAGAAAAGCTTAGAGATTATAAAAATGCAGGTATTAATAGATTAAGCATAGGATTACAATCAACAAATAATAGACTTTTAAGTTTAATAGGAAGAATACACACATATGAAGAATTTTTAGAGACATATAAGTTAGCAGAAGAAATAGGGTTTGATAATATAAATGTAGATTTAATATTAGGGCTTCCAACACAGACTAAAGACGAATTAACCCAAAGCTTGGATAAAGTAATTAAATTAAGTCCAAATCATATTTCAATATATTCATTAATATTAGAAGAAAATACTAAATTAAAAGAAATGGTCTGTAAAAAAGAAGTAGAGCTAATTGATGATGAATTAGAACGTGATATGTATTGGACAGCAAAAAAGAAATTAGAGGAAAATCAATATATTCATTATGAGATTTCTAACTTTGCTAAAGGTGGTCATTTTTCAAAACATAACCTAATTTATTGGAATCAAGAAGAATATATTGGTTTTGGATTAAATGCACATTCATATATTGATAATAGAAGATTCTCAAATACGAGTGATTTAGAAAAATATATTAATAATTCACAAGATAATATAGAAATACATGAGGATCAAACAAAAGAAGAAAAAGCAAAAGAATATATGATGTTAGGGTTAAGAAAAATAGATGGAGTGTCAATATCAGATTTTGAAAATAAGTTTAGACTCAATCCATTATTTTACTTTAGATTCGAAATAAGTGATTTAACAGAAAAAGGACTAATAGAGGTGGATTTAGACAATATAAAATTAACTAATAAAGGGTTAGATTTTGCTAACAGGGTTTTCGAAAAATTTGTATAATGTACAGATAATAGTGATTTAAAAGATGTAATAATATTTTAAAAAAACTATTATTTTTTTTTGCAAAAATGCTTGACAATTTCAAAAAAAAGTTATAATATATTAGCAGTCTAACGATGAGTTTGCTAACGAACTATGCGAAGTGTATGGGAGGTGAGGTAATGCCCGAAAACCTAGATAAAAGAAAGAAAAAGCTATTACAAGCAATAATTGAAGAATATATACAAACAGCAGAGCCAGTTAGTTCAAATAACCTAGTAAGAGAATTAGATTGTAGCAGTGCTACAATAAGAAATGAAATGGCAGAACTAGAGAAGATAGGATATTTGGAAAAACCACATACTTCAGCAGGTAGAATTCCTTCTCAAAAAGGTTATAGATACTATGTAGATGAATTAATAGAAGATAACTTAAGTAGGAAGGAAATGGACTTAATAAAAACAAGGCTGGAAGCTAAAGTGAATGCTCTTGAGGACCTAACTAGAATAGCAACTAATACTTTATCAGAAATAACTCATTACACAACAATAACAATAGGGCCAGATGTAAATAATCATACAATTATAGATATAAAATTCGTATTACTAGGTAGTAGAGTATTAATGGCAGTTATCTTAACTGATTCTGGAGTTATAAGGGAATCTATAATAAAATTTGATGAAGATATTGATCAGACTCAAGCAGATGATTTAACTTTTATATTTAGAAATAAATTAGTAGGTAAGCCACTTGAAAAGCTGAATACACCAATTGAAGATTTTATAATGACTGAAATAAAGACAGGAATAAATGTTATAAAAAAGATAATTGAAGAAATAAATAAAATTATAGAAGAATCAAAACAGGTTTATTTAGAAGGTGCCAATAAAGTTATTAATATGCCGGAATTTAAGAAAGCAGATGTCGCAAAAGATTTTTTAAATGTATTAGATGCAAAAGATTTAGTTGCAGATGTTTTAAATACAGGAGTTGCAAAAGATATAAATGTGTATATAGGAGAAGAGACAGAAAAAGAAGAGTTGAAGAATTTTAGTATAGTTACATTTAATCATTTGTTGGAAGATAAAGATATAGGCACAATCGGTATTATAGGGCCAACTAGAATGGATTACTCAAAAGTAATTTCTGTTATGAAATACATAAGTAAAAAACTGAATGATGATTTTAAGAAAGGAAAATTTTAAAATGGAAAATGAAGAAATCAAAAATGAGGAATTAGAAAACGAAGAAAAGAAAACTAATGTAGAATCTATAGATACATATAAAAATGAAATAGAAGAATTAAATGATAGAAATAAAAGATTGTTAGCTGAATTTGAGAATTTTAAAAAAAGAAGTGATAAAGAAAGAGAAAAACTATATGGAATAATTATAGGAGATATTATAACTCTAATGTTACCAGTTATGGACAATCTAGATAAAGCTGCAGAAGCTAAAACAGAAGACATTAATTATAAAGAAGGAGTTGTTATGGTTATCAAACAATTCTCGGATTCATTAAAGAATTTTGGTTTAGAGGAAATTGAAACTGTAGGGAAAAAATTTGATCCAGAACTTCATGAAGCAGTAAATCATATTGAAGATAGTAATAAAGGTGAAAAAGAGATAGTAGAAGTATATAGAAAAGGATACAAACTTGGAACAAAAGTTATAAGGCATGCAATGGTAACAGTAGCAAATTAAAAGAAGCCCTATAAAAATTAAATTGTTAATAATAAAAAATTATTATATATAAATGAAACTAAAGAATAAAAATAAATTAGAAATGTTTAAGGAGGAATTTAAAAATGGGAAAAATAATAGGAATTGACTTAGGTACAACTAACTCTTGTGTATCTGTTATGGAGGGAGGAGAACCAGTTGTTATACCGAATGCAGAAGGAAATAGAACTACACCTAGTGTTGTTGCTTTCTCTAAAAATGGAGAACGATTAGTAGGTCAAATTGCTAAACGTCAAGCAGTTACAAACCCTGAAAACACAGTAATCTCTATTAAGAGAAAAATGGGAACAAATGAGAAAATTAAAATTGAGGGAGATGAATTTTCTCCACAAGAATTATCAGCAATGATATTACAGAAATTAAAATCAGATGCAGAAAATTATTTAGGAACAACAGTTACAGAAGCCGTTATAACAGTTCCAGCATATTTTAGTGATAGTCAAAGACAAGCAACAAAAGATGCAGGAAGAATAGCTGGTTTAGATGTAAAAAGAATAATTAATGAACCAACAGCAGCTGCATTAGCTTATGGAATGGATAAAGAATCACAAGATCAAAAAATATTAATATATGACCTAGGTGGTGGAACATTTGACGTTTCAATATTAGATATAGGAGATGGAGTATTTGAGGTTTTAGCAACAAATGGTAATACAAGTTTAGGTGGAGATGATTTTGATGATAAAGTTATGGATTATCTTGTTGCAGAATTCAAAAAATCAAGTGGAATAGATTTAAAATCTGATAAAATGGCAATGCAAAGATTAAAAGAAGCAGCGGAAAAAGCTAAAATAGAGCTTTCAGGCGTTCAACAAACAAATGTTAATCTTCCATTTATAACAGCAGATAGTACAGGACCAAAACATTTAGATGTAACTTTAACAAGATCAAAATTTGAAGAACTAATTCATGATTTAATAGAAAGTTCAGTAGAACCAGTAAATCAAGCAATAAAAGATGCTGGAATCACAGCAGATCAATTGCATAAAATATTATTAGTAGGAGGTTCTACAAGAATTCCAGTAGTTCAAGAACTAGTAAAAAGAGTTACAGGAAAAGAACCAGATAAAGGAATAAATCCAGATGAATGCGTTGCTATTGGAGCAGCTATTCAAGGAGGAGTTTTATCAGGAGATGTTAAAGATTTAGTTTTACTAGATGTAACACCATTATCGTTAGGAATAGAAACATATGGTGGAGTATTTACAAAATTAATTGAGAGAAATACAACAATACCAACAAAAAAATCACAAATATTCTCAACAGCTGGAGATGGTCAAACAAGTGTAGAAGTACATGTTTTACAAGGTGAAAGAGAAATGGCTGCATATAATAAGACACTTGGAAGATTTCAATTAACAGGAATACCACCAGCGCCAAGAGGAGTTCCACAAATTGAAGTTACATTTGATATAGATGCTAACGGTATAGTTCATGTTTCAGCTAAAGATCAAGCAACAGGTAATGAACAAAAAGTTTCTATAACAGCAAGTTCAAATCTGTCTGAAGAAGACATTAATCAAGCAATAAAAGATGCTGAAATACATGCTAGTGAAGATAAGAAAAGAAAAGAAGAAATTGAAGTTAAGAACAATGCTGAAAGCTTACTATATAATAGCCAGAAGACCCTAGAGGAATTAGGGGATAAAATAAGTGGAGAAGAAAAAGCTAAAGTTGAAACAGAAATAGATTCAGTTAGAAAAGCATTAGAAGGAAATAATATAGAGACAATAAGAGAAGCAACAGATAAATTAACAAAAGTATTTTACGAAATCTCTGAGAAACTATATTCACAAAGCCAAGCAGCGGCATCAGCAACAGGAGAAACTCCTGAACCTAGTGAAGAAGCAACAGAAGGAACAGTACATGATGCAGAGTATAAAGTAGAAGAAGAAAATGATAACAAAAAAGATGATGATAAAGATAGTGAATAATGAAAATGTAGATTTGATAAATTTTGACGGATAAGTTATACGTTAAAATTTATCAAATAGGAGGGAAAAATGGCAGCACAGAAGAGGGACTATTACGAAGTATTAGGAATAAGCAAAACTGCAACTGATGAAGATATGAAAAAAGCTTATAGGAAATTAGCTAAGCAATATCACCCAGATGCTAATCCTGATAATAAAGAAGAATCTGAAAAAAAGTTTAAAGAAATAAGTGAAGCTTATGAGGTTTTATCAGATAAAGAAAAAAGACAGATGTATGACCAATTTGGTTTTAATGGACCAAATAATTTTGGTGGAGGCCAAGGTGGAGGATATTATTCATATGGTTCTGGATTTGAAGGCTTTGGAGGATTTAGCGATTTTGGTGACTTTGGAGATTTAGGAGATATATTTTCGTCTTTTTTTGGTGGAAGTACTCAAAGTAGAACAAGAAATACTAATGGTCCAAGAAAAGGTGCTGATTTAAAATTAAATTTAGATATAACTTTTGAAGAAGCGTATTTAGGTGCGGAAAAAGAAATAAGTTTAAATAGGAACGAAAAATGCTCATCTTGTAATGGGAACGGTGCTAAAAAAGGTACCAGTCCAGAAAAATGTTCTATGTGCAATGGTACAGGAAAAGTAAAACAGCTACTAACAACTCCGTTTGGACAAATGTCAACACAAAAAATTTGTGTACAATGTAATGGTACTGGAAAAATAATAAGAGAACCTTGTCCAGACTGTAAAGGGAAAGGGATAAATAAAAAATCAGTAAAAATAAAAGTAAAAATACCAGAAGGAATTGATAGTGGTCAGACAATAGTACTAAAATACGAAGGAGAAACAGGATATAATGGTGGACCAAATGGGGACTTATATATAAATGTTCATATAAAAAGGCATAGTATATATAATAGAAAAGCAGAGCATGTGTTATGTGATATACCAATAACATTTACAGGTGCAACTTTAGGGACAGACATAGAAATACCTTTAGTAGATGGATCAAAGGAAAAATATAGGATTCCGGAAGGAACACAAACAGGAACGAAATTCACTATTAAGAGTAAAGGATTTAAAAGTGTTAATGGAAATTGGAGAGGAGATTTTGTATTTACAGTAGTAGTACAAACTCCAAAAAAACTAACTAATGAGCAAAGAAACTTACTATTAGAATTAGCAAAAACGATGAATGAACAACCACCTATTAGGAAAAAAGGAATATTTGGATAAACAAAAGATTGTAACAACTAATATAGTTTGTTGCAATTTTAATGTATGCGTGACGGTTAAACGTCACGCATACATTAAAAGGCATTTACTATTAAATTAGTAAATGCCTAAAGTTTTTCTTGCAAAAGTAGATAGAGTTTGATAGAATAATAACAAACATATTTTTGGAGATGATGAAATGGAGATTAAAGGACAAGTAGAGGAGTTTATCTATCAAAATGAGGCAAATGGATATTGTATAGCAGTATTCTCTGTAGAAAATGGAGATGTTATAACAATAGTTGGTTATTTGCCTTTTATTTCTGTTCGGAGATACATTGTTATTAAGAGGTAAAACAGTAATTCATCAAGAATATGGAGAGCAATTTAAGGTGGACACTTTCGAAAAATTAATGCCTGAAACAACATTTGCTTTAGAAAAATATTTATCAAGTGGTACTATAAAAGGAATTGGGCCTGTGACTGCTAAGAAAATAATAGATAGATTTAAAGAAGATACATTAAGTATATTTAAATTTGAACCAGCTAGATTAACAGAGATAAAAGGTATTTCAAAAGACAAAGCGTATGAAATTGGAGAAGAGTTTAATGAAAAATGGGAAGTTTGGCAGATAGTTAAATTTTTAGAAGGTTTTGGAATAAGTGCAAATAATAGTAAAAAGGTATATGACACTTTAGGAGTAAATGCAGTTGAAAAAATTGGAGAAAATCCATATATATTAATTGATATTGTATATGGAGTTGACTTTAATAAAATTGATAGAATTGCAGTTCAAATAGGAATTCCTCCAGATAGTGATTATAGGGTAAGAAGTGGGATAAAATATGCTTTATTAATTGCAAGCTATAATGGAAATACATGTGTACAAAAAGAAAATTTAATTGAATATGTGAGAAACGCTTTAGAAATTAATGAAGAAATTATTGTAGATAATTTAATAAACCTAAAAGTTCAAAATGAAATAGTTATAGAAGAAATAGATGAAGAGATATGGGTGTATCTATACCCATTTTACAAAGCAGAGAAGAATATAGCAGAAAAATTAATTGCTCTTAATGATTGCGATAATATAAAGAAAATAAAGAACTTTGAAAACGAAATTAAAAAAAATGAGAAAAAATTAAATATAGAATTATCAGAAAAACAGTTTGATGCAATAAACCAAATTAACGAAGATAATATATGTATAATAACAGGTGGTCCGGGAACTGGAAAAACTACTATTATAAGGTTTGTTATTGATATATATAAAGCGCATGGTAAGAAAGTTGTTCTTTGTGCACCAACTGGCAGGGCTGCAAAAAGAATGAGTGAAACAACAGGAGAAGATGCAAAAACAATACATAGATTATTAGAAATAGGGAAGTTTGAAGAAGATAAATTAGGAAGCATAGATATAGATGTATCACCTATTGATGCTGACATTCTAGTTATAGATGAAGTATCTATGGTAGATATTTTTCTTATGAACTACATTATAAAAGCGGTATATATGGGTACAAAAATAATATTTGTTGGAGATATAAATCAATTACCGTCAGTAGGACCAGGTAGTATATTAAAAGATATAATAGAATGTAAACAATTTAATACAGTAGTTCTTAATAAAATTTTTAGACAAGCTGCAAAAAGTAAAATTATAGTTAATGCACATAATGTAAATAATGGTATTAATTTTGTTATGAAAAAAGATTATGATGAAGATTCAAAAGATGATTTCTTCTATATTAATGAGGCTAATCAAGATAAGATGCTTAATAATATAATCTCTTTAAGTAAAGAGAGATTGAAAAAATATGGAGATTATGAGTTTTTCAACAATATACAAGTACTTACTCCTACAAAAAAGGGAATGATAGGAACTAAAGATTTAAACAAAAGCTTACAGCAAACGCTAAACCCCAAAATAGAAAATGTAGAAGAAAAGATTTATGGAAATATAGAATTTAGAACAGGTGACAGAGTAATGCAAATAAAAAATAATTATGATATATTTTGGGAAAAGAAAATTAATAATGATGCAAATGGAATTGAGAGAGGTACAGGAGCTTTTAATGGTGAATTAGGAAGAATTATGAAAATAGATGTAGAAGAAAAACAACTAGAAGTAGAATTTGATGATGGAAAAAATGTGAGATATGCTTTTTCAGAATTAGATCAGTTAGAGCATGCATATGCCATAACTATTCATAAAGCACAGGGAAGTGAGTTTGATGTTGTGATTTTAGCTATTCCACAATCTTCAAATATGTTGCTTACAAGAAACCTGCTATATACAGGAATTACACGAGCAAAGAAGCTATTAATAGTAATAGGAAATAATAATTTGATTGAGTTTATGATAAATAATATTGATGTAAAAAAAAGAAATACTGGGCTTGAAAGAAAAATGAGAAATAATTAGTATTACTATTATATTAAACTTTTATTACATTTTAATTAAAAGGATAAATAAAAAAACTAGATATAGTATAATATTTGTAAGCATTATGCCCATTCAAAAGAAGAAATATAAGGAGGAGACAATGGAGAAAAGATTTATGAATGTACTTCGAGGAAATAAGGGAGTTACCCTTATTGTTTTGGTTGTTACTATTGTAGTAATATTAATTCTAACAGCTGTTGTTTTAAATAGAGCAATTGGAGATCAAAGTATAATAGGAAAATCCACAGAAGCTAAATTTAAAACAGATGCGATAGACATAAAAGATCGTTTAGAAAAAAATATGGCTAACGTAGCTTTGCAAGGTGGAGATACATCAGATATAGAGCTTTGGGAAAAAGTGAAAGAGTATTTTGGAAATGATGTAAATCAAGAGATACTAAGTAAATTAGTAATAGTTGGTGGACAACTAGCTTATGTACCAGAAAGATGTACAGAAGAAGAAATGAAATGGTTTCAAGATGTAGGAATACCATCAGCACTTTCAATAGACGTTATTGTAAAAGAGGTAATAAATTCAGAAGGAATAGAAAATATTATACAGACAACAGGTGGATATGACCTTATATTTGTATTAGACTTATCTGCCAGTATGACTTCTGCTAGAATAAAAACCTTAGTAGATTGTGTTAATTCAACAATTAATTCAATTTTAGAAAATGATTTAAACAGAATAGGAGTTGTTGTATTTTCAACAAATGCAGCAACACAAAAAATTCTTGATTTAAGTAGTTATAAAAGAACAGATAAAGCTTTTACTGCTTCAAGTTCTGCTATTACATTAAATAAGAGCAATTTAGGTTTGACAGGAAGTAATGTAAATTATAGTACTGGTTCAGGTACATATACTCAAAAAGGTATTCTTCTAGCATATGAAGAATTAATAGGTAGCAGGAGTGCTTTAAAAGCAGAAGATACAGAAGGTGGAAATAATTACAAATATAGAAATAATGTTCCAGGAATAATGATAATAACAGATGGAGCACCAAATATACATACAGCAAATGCTGTTCCAGGTGCTGGAGGTAGTGCAGGAGGAGCAGATGGAACTTTAGATGGTGGATATTGGACAATAATTACTGCATCACACTATAAATCACTTCTTAAAGAAGCATATACAGCAAAGGGAAAACCAAGTCCTATGATATTTACTATAGGAACAGACTTAGATACTAAAACAGATGTTGGTAGATTTGCTGCTTTAACTTTAAAACCAAGCACAGAAAACATGAACACTGCAAATCAAGGATCTCCATGTACGAGTTGTGTAAATGGATATCAGGCTTGTACAAAATGTAATGTTAAAGGCAGTAATGCAGTTCCGGGAAATGGAGTATGCTCAAATTGTAAAGGTGTAGGAACTACTGGTAGTGGTTCAAGTACAGCAGGATGTACAAATTGTAATACAAAGGGAAGTGGAACAAAAAATAATAATATTAAGCCAGGAGATGGAAAATGTGGAACGTGTAAAGGCAATGGATATACTACAACAAAATGTACAAAATGTAGTGGATCAGGAGTAACTGGTTCAACATTAGCTAAACCTTTATATGATAAATTAGATAAAGATAAGACAACAGGCTGGTATGATTTTGCAGATTATTCAGCAGTTGGATTGTTTGATGCTAGTCAACTTCAAGCAAATATAAATAATGCTATAGATATGATTGATGCAGGAAAGTATTCTCAAGAAGTTAAAAGCACAGGTTCATATAAATCATCAACAACATTAATAAACAGTGAAGGAAACGAAATAGAATTTGAGATAGATAAAAATAAACCTATTTCAATAAATTATGTAGAAGTAGGGTTAGTAGAATATGAAGTTGACCAAGATGGTAAACAAAAAAAGAATACTAATGGAATACCGATATATAGAAAAATAGATACAATAAGGACAACTGAAGCAGACTCATATTCATATAGACAAATACTTAATGGACAAGCAAATAATTTATCGATATCGAATGGAAGACTAGTATGGTCTTTAAGAGAAGATTATCAAAGTTCAACAGGAAAGATTAGTAAATTAAAACAACAGATACTAGCTAAAAATTCAACTACAATACAACAATTAAACAGAATGAAGCCACCACGTGGAATTGAAATTACTGAAGTAGAGATTGAATATTGGGTAGTTCCAAAATAAATATTGGATATTTTATAAAAAAACACTCAAACTAAATTAAAAGGTTTGGGTGTTTTTATGTTTTTTAAAAAGCTAAAAGATGAAATAAGTAAGTTAAATGATAATTTAGAAAAGTCTAATTTAATGGAGTTGTCACTTGTGCTAAGTAATAAAAAAGAGTTTGTGAAAAGAAATCTGTTAGCAGGAATTTTTAGAGGTATAGGAATAGGTGTAGGAGTCACTATAATTACAGCAATAATAATATTCTTATTGCAAAGAATTGTAAAACTAAATATTCCTATAATAGGAGATTTTATTGCAGAAATAGTTGAAATAGTAAAAAGTAAGACAAACTATTAAAATATAATGTTTGAAACTTCTCATTATATGACAAAAGTTCTTAGAATTCTTCAAAGGACAAATTGTTTTTAAAAAGAATAATACAGTATTAAAAAACTATTTAAAAGGAGGAATTTTAAAATGAATGTTAAACATTTTATTGAGGACAAGGTACTTGTATTTGAAATTACAGAAGAGTTAGACCATCACGCTTCAGAAAGAATAAGGAGAAGAGCTGATTATGAAATTCAAAGATTTATGCCTAAGAGAGTTATATTTGATTTTAATAGGGTTATATTTATGGATAGTGCAGGAATTGGACTGATAATTGGTAGATATAAAACGGTTAGTTGCTTTGGGGGTAAGTTAGAACTTATGAATATAAATGAAAAAGTGAGAAGAGTATTTGAAATGTCTGGGATATTAAAAGTTATTCCTATAGTAGAATTTTATGAAAAAGAAAAAATTGCGAATTGAGAGGGATAGGATTATGAATAAGTTATTGAAAAATGAAATGAAAATAGAATTTTTAAGTAAATCAGTTAATGAAGCTTTCGCCAGAATTTCAGTTGCTGCTTTTGCGTCACAATTAGATCCTACAATTGAAGAAATAGCAGATATTAAAACATCAGTATCAGAAGCTGTGACAAATGCTATTATTCATGCATACACAAATTCAGATGGAATTGTAAAAATAATGACTAAAATGTATGAAGATGAAATAGAAATAGAAATATCAGATAATGGAGCTGGCATTGAAAATATTGAAGAAGCAAGAGAGCCTCTGTATACAACAAAAAGTAATCTTGAACGTTCTGGCATGGGATTTACTATAATGGAAAATTTTATGGATGAGGTTAAAATAGAATCGATTGCAGGATTGGGTACAAAAATTACAATGACTAAGAAAATAAAGCCAGATAAAACAGATAATACATAAATAGGGGGTTTTGATGTATGAGAAAGATAAATCTCTTATTATTAAAGCTCAAAAAGGTGATAACAAATCTTTAGAACAACTCATGATAGAAAATAATCGGATTAATATGGAGTGTTGTAAGAAAGTTTATTGGAAAAGGTATTGATACCGACGATTTATATCAAATAGGATGTGTAGGATTTATAAAAGCGATACAAAGATTTGATTTTAATTTTCAGGTGGAGTTATCAACATATGCTGTTCAATACATGTTAGGTGAAATAAAGAAATTTTTTAGAGATGATAGAATTATTAAAGTAAGTAGGAATACAAAGGATTTATCAATTAAAATAGTTGAATTAATTAATGAAAAAACAGAAAATATTGATATATGTATTGATATTGATGAACAAGAAAGACTAGTAAACAAAATTACAATATTGGAATTAATAGAGACTTTGTGTATAAGAGATAAAAATATTATAGACTTAAGATACTTTAAAGAGAAAACACAAATTCAAGTTGCGAAGATTATGGGAATTTCACAAGTACAAGTATCAAGGCTAGAGAAAAAAATTTTAGAAGAGCTTAAAGTTAAGCTTATATGATAAGGAGATAAATTTGAAAAAACTAATTATATATTTGTTCTTTATAATTTTATTAATTTTTCTATTACCAATTATCTTTACTAATAATATTGAAGAGGTTGGAGTAGAGCAATCAGAAGAAAGACCATATGATTATGGAAGTTTAAGCACAATAAAACTACTACATACAGAAGCAAAAAACATTGAAGAACTAGGGTTGGATGAGTATCTATATGGTGTACTCTCAGCAGAGATTCCTGCTACATATGATGAAGAAGCATTAAAAGCTCAGGCTATTGTTGCAAGGACTTATACTATTTATCAAGTAAAAACAAGAGATAATCATGAAAATGCAGATATATGTGATAGTTTTTTATGTTGCCAAGCTTGGATGTCAAAAGAAAATAGATTTGCAAGATGGGAAGATGGTAAGGAAAATGAATATTGGTATAAGATTTTAGATGCAGTTAACTCAACTAAAGGGAAATATATAACATATTTGGATGAACCAATAAATGCATTATTTCACAGCAATAGTGGTGGGATGACAGAAATTCCAATTAATGTATGGGGAGGAGAATATCCATACTTTCAGGTTGTGGAGACATCAGGAGAAGATATATATAGTAGTTATAAATCAGAAGTAGAGATTTCAAAAGATGAGATTATACAAAAAATGATAGAAAAATATTCAGGATTTAAAATTAATTTTTCAGCTCCAGATTGTATTAAAATACTAGAATTAAACGAAAGCAATAGAGTAAAAAAAATACAAATCGGAAATACAGTTGTTTCTGGTGTAGAAGCTAGGAACATATTTGGATTAAAATCAGCAAATTTTAAAACAGAAATAAGTAATAATACAATAAAATTTTCTGTGATTGGATATGGCCATGGCGTTGGATTAAGCCAAAGCGGAAGTGATGCATTGGCAAAATCTGGTATGAATTGTAGTGAGATTATTAAACATTATTATAAAAATGTGGAAATAAGTGAATAAACTTCAAAAAAATGCAGATAATTATATTAGATATTCAGAAAGGGAAGGTATTTAATATGAGAAGAAGAGCATTTTTAGAAGAAGATAATCTGAAAAGAATGATATATGCTTTTAGTATAACATTAGTTGTATCAATAATTGTATTTGCGATTGTATTTATAATGTATAATAGAAGACTAAGAGAAGAATCTAACGTAAATTTATTGAATTTAAGCAGAGAAGATATAATTGTAGAAAATGATGAGATTTCACAGTCAAGCATTACTTCAGATAAAGGAAAAAATGAAGTAAATACTAATGAAACTAAAAAAGATATAGTTAATACTACTCCAGTACCTGCAAAAATTGATACGGATACTGCTAAGAAAGAAAATACAGTAGAAGAAAATAAACAGATTGAACAACCTCCAGTAGAATTGAAATTTATTGCACCTGTTTCAGGTGATATTATAAAGGATTTTGCAATTGATACATTAATATATTCAAATACCTTGGATGAGTGGACAACACATCCAGGAATAGATATAGCTGTAAATAGAACAAGCATAGTTATAGCATCAGAAACAGGAACAGTAGAAACTATAAAAAATGATCCTAGATATGGAGTTTCAATAATAATAGCTCATCCAAACGGCTTTAGAACAATTTATTCAAATCTTCTAACAACAGAATTTGTAACAGAAGGTGAGGTGGTAGAAAAAGGGCAAACAATAGCTACTGTTGGAGATACAGCTAGTTTCGAGGTTGCAGATGAAACACATTTGCATTTTGAAATGTATAAAGACGGGACATTAGTAAATCCTACGATATATATGAAATAAGAGATGAAAGCTGTCTTAAAGACAGCTTTTTTGCTTTTTATATAAAGATGTGGTATAATCTTACGACACAGAAAGGAAAGATGTATATGAGCATTAAATTAATAGCTAGTGATTTAGATGGTACAATAGTTGATAAAGACTATAATGTTTGTGAAGAAAACTTTAAAGCAATTAAAGAAATTCGTGATAGAAATATTTACTTTGCAATCTCTACAGCTAAATCTTATGCTGTAACTAAAAGCTTTTGTAAACAGTTTAATGCATCTTATGGAATTTTTCGGAAATGGGACACAGATAATTGATTTAAAGAATGATAAAGAACTTTTAAGGAATATAATATCAAAACAAGATTTATTGTATGCTATTACTGTAGCGAAAAGATTTAATTTACATATACATATATATACAGATATTGAAATTATTTCTGAAGAGTTAATGTATATGGATTTGAGAAATTTTGTAATAGAGTCGGGATCAACTTCTGAATTAAAATTTAAACTAGTTGACGATATAGAAGACTATATTACTAATAATGATGACCCTGTGTTTTCAGCTATATTCACAAGAGAAAATGACTTGAGAGAATTTGAAAATATTATTTCAGTTAATAAAGAGATTGCATCCACTTTTATAAGTAAACGTGGCAGATATAAAGATTATATAATTAATAAAGAATATGAATATGTAAATATAGCTCCTAAAAATATTGATAAAGATATAGCGCTAGATTTCTTAACAGAGTATTTAGGTATAAAAAAAGAAGAGATAATGACTATTGGAGATAATGTGAATGATTTAAGAATGGTGAAAAATGCTGGTATAGGAGTAGCTGTTGCAGACGCTTATGATGAACTAAAAAGTGTTGCGAAGTTTGTAACAGAAAAAACAGCAAAAGATGGAGCATTTGCCGAAGCTGTATTTAAATATGTACTATAATTTATAATAAAACAAAAAAAGCAGAAATAAATCTGCTTTTTTTGTTTTATTATTTTAATTTTCTTTCTTTTCTTCTACAGGAGCTGCCTTTTTTTGTTTATGTTCATTTACTAGATTTTTTATTAAGATTTTCTTTAATACATCTTCTCTAACATCAGCAATTAATGTGCCATCTTTTGCAATTGATACTTTTCCGGTTTCTTCTGAAACTACAATAGCTATCGCATCAGATTCTTTTGAAATTCCTATAGCAGCTCTATGTCTAGTACCTAACTCTCTTGCAATATCTTTATCATCTGATAAAGGTAACATACAAGAAGCAGCTGCAATTTTACTTCCAGAAATAACCACTGCACCATCATGTAACGGCGTTTTTGGTTCGAATATGTTTATTAATAACTGTGGAGAAATTTCCGAACTTATTTGAACTCCTGTTGAAACAATATCTTGTATTTTTATATCTCTCTCTATTACGATTAAAGCGCCTTTTCTAGTTTTTGAAAGTTCCATTACTGCAATAGATATTTTATATATATTTTCTTTGATTTTTACTTCAATATTTTTATTTATTCCTAAAAATTTACTTACTTTATTTGTGCCAAGCTGCTCTAAACCTCTTCTTAATTCAGGTTGAAATACAATCATCATAATAATAATAGCATAATTCATAACATATGATAATACTGTATTTAAAATATTTAATCTTAATAAACCACTTAATAAAGTTATAATAACTAAAAAAGCAATTCCTCTTAAAAGCTGCCAAGCTCTTGTTTCCCTGAGAATTTGAAAAGCTTTAAAAATTATGAATAAAACTATTATTATATCTATTATTGTAAATAAAATACTAATTGGATTTGAGAATTGCGCTTCTATATATGTAGCCAATTCATCATGAAAAATATTTGTTAAATTTTGAAACATTATTTCCTCCAAACAAAAAAATTAAGTTAAAAGTATTAATGAAAGTTATGCTGATAGTAATATATATATTAGTGATCCGCAAACAGAAAACAACATTGCTACAACCATAAATATGGCGATTCCTTTTTTTAATACTTTTTGAAAATCCACTTTACCAAAATTAAACTTGCCCACTTAAATGCTCCCTTCTTAAACTTTCTAAAACGACTAGAATAACTATAACATAAACTTTCAAAATTTTCAACATAATTTATTTGGTAAATATAAGAAATTGCTTTAAAATTGTAAAATAATGTGGTAAAATACCAGTTAGAGGTTTAAGTAATATAGTGAGAAATATAAAATTAATAATTGAATATCATGGTAAAAGTTTTAATGGATGGCAAAAACAACTAAAAGAGCTGAATATACAAGGAGAGATTGAAAGAGCAATAGAGGAGTTAACTGGAGAAAAAATTGATTTAATCTCATCTGGAAGGACAGATGCAGGAGTACATAGTTTAGGTCAAACAGCAAATTTTAAAACAAATAGTAACATACCAATAGAAAAATTTGCTATAGCAATAAATTCAAAATTAAAGAAAAGTATTGTTATAAAAAGTGCAGAAGAAGTTAATGAAAGATTTCATAGCAGATATTCTGCAAAATCAAAGAAATATAGATATACAATAAACAACTCTTCTATGGGAACAGCAATTTATAGGGAGATTGAATACCATTTTCCTTTAAAATTAGATATAAAAAGGATGCAAAAAGCTATTAAATATTTTGAAGGAGAGCATGATTTTGCTGGTTTTAAAGCAAGTGGAACAAGTGGTAAGAACAGTATAAGAACAATATATAAAGCACAAGTTATTGAATATGGAGATAGAATTTATATAGAACTTACAGGAAACGGATTTTTATATAATATGATAAGAATTATATCAGGAACGTTAATAGATGTAGGAATTGGAAAAATATTACCTGAAGAAATACCTGAAATAATAAAAAGCAAAGATAGAAAAAGAGCAGGAAAAACACTAGCAGCGCATGGATTATGCCTAATAGAAGTTAAGTACTAAAAATTTAGTAACAAATTTGCATAGTGCTGAATATAATGTATTAAATTTTATTTGAATGAAGAAAGGAAATTTAGTATGTTATTTGTCTTGTTTAGTGTATTGATTGGTATATATTCGGCAATTTTTTTATTAATAATTATTAATCTTATGATAATGAACTATAATATATTGTCTAGAATAGAGGATAAAGAAAAAATACGTTATAAAAAAAAGAGGAATGGAAATAAAAAAAATATAGACAAAGCTGATAAAAAAACTATACCTGTGGAAAAATCTGTAGATGAAAATATAAATGAAACCGTGAATGAAAACATAAATGAAAACATAAATGAAAATGTAAAAGAAAATGTAAATATTAATGAAAAAGAATTTGATAATCAAAATACAAAGACAAGTAGAGAAGAATTTGAAGAAATATATAATGAAGACGAAAATAAAGACGAATTAAAAAATATGGAAATATATAATAGATATAATGTAGGGTCAAGGCAAGAAAATGTAAGAAGGTGTAATAGATATAAAAGATTTGATTAATAAATATTAATATGATATAATGAAAATATATTTTAAAAAAACAATAGAGATAAAATTAAATGTTAACATATGATAAAATAAGGGGGAGAGCAAATGAAGCTAAGAAAAGATCAAGGAGTTACATTAATTTCATTAGTAGTAATAATAATAGTAATGCTGATACTAGCTGTTGTAGCCATAAATTCAGCAATTGGAAGTCAGGGAATAATAACTAATGCTCAAAAAGTACATACGATGTCTAACAAAAAGGAGATAGAAGACGATTTAAGGCGTAACTATGTAAATTTTTTAATGACTCCTAAAGGAATGGACGTTGCAGGAACAGCAAATGCTGCAAAGGCGTTTTGTGATTATTTAGATCCAGCTGTATATAAAATGGACACAACTGGCACAAAAGTGAGAATTGACGTAGCATCATCTGAGTCGTATAGGTATATACTAGTAATTGATAACAATGATAACCTAAGACTAGATGATTTTGAATAAATAATAATTAAATCAAATAAATGGCTAACAAATATCAATTTGTTAGCTGTTTTTATACCTGAATTGAATTATTGCCAATGAAAGTAAAAGATGATATAATAAGCAAGAAATTTAAGAAATTTTAACTAAAGAATAAAGGGGTGTTTAAAATAAAAATAGCAGTAATATCAGATATACATGGAAATATTGTGGCATTAGATGAAATCGTAAAAGATGCTATTTTAAATAACGTAGATAAATATGTAATATCAGGTGATTTGGTAAATGAGATACCATGTGGAAATGAAATAATAAATAAATTGAAAGAAATAAATTCGTTAGCAATTAAAGGAAATAAGGAACTATATTTGTTAGAATATGAAGAGTGTAAATATAATTGGAATAACTTACAATTTCAAAATGCAATATTTATGTATGAAGAATTATCTGAAGAAAACAAAGAATATATCAGAAATTTACCAACAGAGATAATTATAAATATTGAAGGTGTAAAGATTAAAATAGTACATGGTTCACCTGAATCTGTTATAGAACTAGTTCATAAAGAGGATTATGACAAAATAGATAAATATACAAAAGATTTAGAAGAAGATTTGTTAATACTTCGGGCATACTCACCAAACAATATGGCAATGTGAAATGAATGGAAAAACTATAATAAATGCAGGATGTTCTGGAATTTCAGCTGTAAATATTAGAGGTGCAGAATACATTATTGTCACAGTAGAAAATGGTAAGTTTACTGTAGAAGAAAGATTAGTAAATTTTGAACCAGAAAAACTAAAAGATAAAATACTTAAATGTGGCATACTAGAAAAAGATAAAGTACTTATGAATTTAGTGTATTTGCATTTAGTTGGAAGACCAGACATAAAAGCTGATTTTTACCATGAAGCAAAAGACAAAATGATTGAAAGAAACAGAAAGCTATATAGAGATGATGCAAAAGGTATATATAAATATTTTAAACTTTATGATGATGATATATGGTTAGAATTAACAGAAAAGTATAAACAATTTTTTATTCTATAAAAATGAAAGAGGTATGAAGCTTTAGTATGAGATTAGACAAATTTTTAAAAATAAGTAGAGTTATAAAAAGAAGAACAATTGCAAATAATGCAGCAGATATGGGAAGAGTATCTGCAAATGGAAAAATTGTAAAACCGAGTTATGAGGTAAAAGTAGGAGATATTATTGAAATAAAATTTGGAGATAAGATTTCAAAGTTTGAAATTATAAAAGTTCCGGAAAAACAGAGTAATAATCTTGGTGAATTAATAAAAATATTATAATCTGGAGGTAGAATGACTGATTTTGTACATTTACATGTTCATAGTGAGTTTAGCTTGTTAGATGGAATGTGTAGAGTAAAAGAATTGCCTAAAAGAGCAAAAGAGCTTGGAATGAAAGCTATTGCTCTTACTGATCATGGAAGTATGTTTGGTGCGGTAAATTTCTATAAAGAATGTATAGAAGAAGGAATAAAACCAATTATTGGGTGTGAAGTATATGTTGCACCAAGAGGTAGATTTGAAAAACAAGTAAATATTGATGATGATTATACACATTTGATTTTGCTTGTGAAAAATAAAAAAGGATATCAAAATTTAATTAAACTAGTTTCAATTGGATTTACAGAAGGATACTACTATAGACCACGTATAGATACAGAAATTTTAGAAAAATATAGTGAAGGATTAATTGCTCTTAGTGGATGTTTAACTGGAGCTATATCTAAATTGATTTTGTCAGATGAAATTGAAAAAGCAAAAGAAACAGCTTTATGGTATAAGAAAGTTTTTAAAGATGACTATTATCTTGAAATACAAAATAATGGAATACCAGAACAGGTATTAGTTAACCAGAAACTGATTCAGTTCTCAAAAGAATTAAATATTCCACTTGTTGGTACAAATGATGCACATTACATAAAAAAAGAAGATAGCTATAATCATGAAATTTTACTTTGTATACAGACTGGAAAGAAAATGAATGATGAAGATAGAATGAAATTTCCAAATGATGAATTCTATATAAAAACACCAGAAGAAATGATAGATTACTTTTCAGAAATACCAGAAGCAATAAAGAACACAGTAAAGATTGCGGATAAATGTAATTTTGAATTTGAGTTTGGTGTTACAAAACTTCCTAATTATGATGTTCCAAAAAAGTTTAAGACACATGAAGAATATTTTAGAAAAATTTGTGACGATGGAATAAAGAAAAGATATGGTGAAAAACCAAGTAAAGAAATTTTGGCAAGAGCCGAATTTGAAATAAGCATAATATCAAAAATGGAGTATATAGATTATTTTCTTATTGTATGGGATTTTATACAGTATGCTAAGACAAATAATATATCAGTAGGACCAGGTCGTGGTTCTGGAGCAGGGTCAATTATAGCATATGCAATAGAGATAACAGATATAGATCCAATGGAATATAATTTACTCTTTGAGAGATTCCTAAACCCAGATAGAATAAGTATGCCTGACTTTGATATTGACTTTTGCTATGAAAGAAGAGGAGAAGTTATAAATTATGTTTCAGAAAAATATGGGCAAGATCATGTTTCACAAATTATAACTTTTGGTACAATGTCCGCAAGAAGTGTTATACGTGATGTTGGAAGGGTTCTAGATGTACCATATGCAGATGTTGATAAAATAGCAAAAATGATACCATTTGCAGTAAACATGACTATTGATAAAGGACTTGAACAAAACAGAGAATTAAGAGAATCATATGAAACAGAAGAAATAACAAAACGAATAATTGATATAGCAAAAGGATTAGAAGGCATGCCAAGAAATGCATCAACACATGCTTGTGGTGTTGTTATTACAAAAGATCCAGTAGATACATATGTACCGCTATATGTGAATGATGGAAATGTTGTAGCTCAATATACTATGATTTTACTAGAGGATTTAGGACTTTTAAAAATGGACTTTTTGGGACTTAGAACACTTACAGTAATTGAAGATTGTAAAAAACTAATAAATAAAAATAGAAGCATAGAAGTAGAATTTGATAAAAAAATGAATGATCAAAAAGTATATAAATTATGGCAAGAAGGGAAAACATTTGGGATATTTCAATTTGAAAGTGCTGGAATGACTTCTTTTATGAAGGAGTTAAAACCAGACTGTTTTGAAGATATTATTGCAGGAGTTTCTCTATATAGACCAGGACCGATGGATCAAATTCCAAGATATGTAAAAGGAAAATTAAATCCAGGACATAATGAATATACACATCCTGCATTAGAGCCAATATTAAATGTAACATATGGATGTATGGTATATCAGGAACAGGTTATGCAAATAGTTAGAGACTTAGCTGGTTACTCATTAGGTAGAGCTGATCTAGTGAGACGTGCAATGGGTAAAAAGAAACCTGAAGTAATGGAGAAAGAAAGAGACATATTTATTAATGGACAAGTGGATGAACAAGGTAATATTATTGTTCCAGGCTGTGTAAGAAATGGTATTGATAAAAAATCAGCTAATAAAATATTTGATGAAATGGCAGAGTTTGCAGGATATGCGTTTAATAAATCACATGCTGCAGCATATGCAATGATATCATATAGAACAGCATATTTGAAAACATACTATAAAGAAGAATTGATGGCAGCAACACTAAATAGTTTTTTAGGCAACTTAGATAAAATACCTGTATATATAGAAGATTGCAAAAAAATGGATATAGAAATACTAAATCCGAGCATAAATGATAGTGAAACAAGATTTATAGTTAATAACAATAAAATTAGATTTGGATTAGGCACTATAAAGAATGTTGGAATTGCAGCAGTAAACAGTATAGTAGAAGAAAGAGAAAAAAATGGCAGATATGAAAATTTTGAGTCTTTTTGTGAAAGAATAAACGGAGTTGCTGTAAATAAAAAATGTGTTGAGAGTTTAATAAAAGCAGGAGCATTTGATAGTTTAGGAAAAACTAGAGCAACCTTACTTGCTTCATATGAGAACATAATTGAAACTATTAATAATACTAATAAGAACAAAATAGAAAATCAGGTATCAATGTTTGATTTGATGGAAGAAAAGAATGAGCCAGTGGATATCCAAAAATATAGGTTTGATGAACAACCAGAATTAGAAAATAAAGTACTTTTAAATATGGAAAAGGAAATGCTGGGAATATTCCTGTCTGGACATCCACTTGATAAATATAGAGAGATGATAGAAAAAAAGACTAATATTACAACAATTGATATGGGTAAAATAAATGAAGATATTATGGAGTTTGGAGAATCAAAAGAGTATAAAGATGGACAAACTGTAAAATATGCAGGAGTAATAACTAAAATAACAAAGAAATTTACAAGAAATAACACAACTATGGCTTTTTTAAGAGTAGAAGATTTTTATGGCAGTACAGAAATAATAGTTTTTGATACTATATTTTCAAGAAATGTTAATAATATTATTGAAGATAATATAGTAATAATTGAAGGAAGACTTAGTATTAGAGAAGAAGAGTCAGTGAAAATAGTAGCAAATAGCATAACAGAGTTTTCAGAAAATGAAGATGAAATTGATGTTGGAGCTGTAAAATTAAATAACATTAAAACATTAAATATAGATATAACAAATTTAACAGAAAATCAAAAAGATAAATTAAGAGGAGCAATAAAATTTTTTAATGGTGATAAATCAAATGCGAAAATTGAAATAACAGATAATGGTGAGATAAAACCATGTGGAACTATTTATTTAACAGATGAAATTATACAAGCATTTGAGGATATAGTAACAAAAAGTAATGTGAAATTAATTTAATTGTTATTGAAAAAAATATAAAAAAGATGTAGAATATGAATAAGAGGTAATGAATTTTATGATAAAGAAAATATTGACACTAATTTTAACAATTATTATAGTTGTAGGAATAATAACAGGCTTGGTTGTTTTTGTTTTTGGAAAAGAAGGTGTATTAACAAAAGCAACAGAAGGTGAAGTAGAATGGAATAAAAAAGAAGTATTAGAAGAGATTAATATATTAATGAAACCAATATATGTTGAAGCTCACAAGAGTTCAGTTGAAACAAGTACAAATATAGAGGAACTATATAATACAGATACAATAATAAATAAATTCAAAGAGAATGGTGTTGTTGAAAATTATATAGATGCTGATGGAAATGAACTAGAAGAAAAATACTATATAAAAATAGATTCTTTAAAAGGTGATATTTCTCAATATGGTATAGGAGAAAATGGGGATGATAAAGATATATTTGTAATAGAAAAAGAAAATTATATTTATGTAGTGAATTACTATGATGACAAAGGCGAAGTGCAAAGCATAGGCCCGTTAGAAATAACACAAGATATATAATATACATATAAAAAAGAAACCGCACCTGTCAATGAAAAGTGCAGTTTCTTTTTTATATTTGTTTATTTAATCTAAATTGTATATATTCTTTTCAAGACATTCTGTAACTCTTTTAACTGTTTTAGGATTATCAGAGTTTAAAGAGTTCTCTATAAATTCAGGATGTGTTAGTAAAAATAGTCTCATTGAATCATCAGGTGATTTTTGAAAGTCTTTTAACATTTGTAGCTGTGCTTCATTTATTATATTTAACTCTAATGCTTTATTAAATAAATTTTCATCTATTTGTAATAATGAAAAAGAGCTTATTCCAAGATTTGATAAAACTTCAGTACCACCTTCTAATCTGTCTACTACAACAACACTCCACATTATTGTAGAACCTAGATTATAAATTGCAGGAATCCAAGATTTTTCATAACTAGAACCTTGGTTTAAAAGATCAGCAATATGTAAGAAATTTTTATTTGCAATAGAAGTTACTATATTAGACTCTTCAAAATCGCAAGTACTAGCAACAGTAGTTAAATCTTTAAATATAGTAACATGTGGCTTGCCTAATAAATAAGCAACTATTGTTGAAAAGTACCAATCCCTTCTTTCTCCACCTGATATATAGTCAATAGAATTAACATCTATGTTGTTTTTAATGTACTCTAACAAAGAATACACTACAAACTTAAAAATATCATTTTTCTCATATTGATCTAAGACTTTATCAAATAGATTTGCAGGAATATTTATTTTTTCTTCATTAGCAAGTTGATTATCAATGAAGTCTAAGAATTCTTTTGAAGCATCCTCGCTACCATAAAGAAAATCTGCATTTACAAAATAAGGTCCTATTTTACCAGAGGTGTACCAAAATGGATTATTTTCTTGGCAAATTTTAAATGCATTAGTTTCAAATAAAAGAGACATTAAATCACTCATTATAAACCTCCAACTTTTAATTCTGCTAATATAATATAAAAAAAAGATAATAAAGTCAAGGCAAAACTTGATATTATATAACATAAATATAAAAGATATGTCACTATATTACAATTTGAAAACAATTGATTTAAATTATGGTACAAGACTTTACAAGCATATTTAAATACTATATAATAATGGGGAAAAGGAGACAGGTATGAAAAATATTATGAAGAACTTTTTAAGCCTTGATATTAGATTAAGGATTGTTATTATATTTTGTATAATTACACTTGTTTTAGGAGTTACTGTAGCTGCTACAATAATAAATAATAATAACAATAACAAAAGTACAGAGAATAATGTAGAAGAAATTGATGAAGCTTGGATTGAAGTATATGAAGATGAGCCAATAATAGATGTGGCAGAAGAAGAGAATATAGATGAACAGACTGTGAAGTTTGATGATAAAGAAATTGTTATTAAAAAAGCTGAAGTTTCAACTAAAGAAGATGGACAAAAAAAGAAATCAGGAGGAGAATCAGTTTCAGCAGAACAAGCAGTACAACAATTTGAAAATGAAGGTCAATCAGTTGGAATAGATGTTTCTTATCATAATGGTACTATTAACTGGGCAGAAGTTAGAAACAGTGGAATAGAGTTTGCAATAATAAGAGTAGGATATAGAGGAAATTCAGCAGGAACAATATATGAAGATGTACAATTTAGAAGAAATGTTACAGAAGCTGCAAAACATGGAGTAAAAGTTGGAATATACTTTTATTCAACTGCAATTAATGAACAGGAAGCTTTAGAAGAGGCAGCATGGACTGTAAGTGTAATTCGATCATATTCAATTACATATCCAGTAGTTTATGATTTTGAGGATTTTGGAAGATATAGATGCTCTGGTGTAAATGGAGCTATTGCAACAGCAAATGCAAAAGCATTTTTAAATTATGTTGCGAGTTCAGGATATACACCAATGATGTATGCAAACAAAAATGATATAACTACTAGATTTCAAAAATCAGCTTTATCTCAATATAGATTTTGGCTTGCACATTATACATCTAAAACTGATTACGCAGGAAGCTATCAGATGTGGCAGTATACAAGTCAAGGAAAAGTTCCAGGAATATCAGGAAATGTTGATATGAATATAGCATATTTTAGATATGGAGCAGTAGCACAGCCTAAACATACTCATGACTTTGCAGGAGGAACTGTAGTAAAAAATACACCTGCATCATGTACTGTAAATGGTGAAAAAATCATGAGATGCTCTTGTGGAGAAGTAGAAACGACTACAACAGCTAAATTAGGACATAATTATCCAACTTTATGGACAGTTGTACAATATCCTACTATTTCTGAAGATGGATTAGAAAAAAGGAAATGTGAACATTGTGAAAACGAAGAAACAAGGAAAATAAACAAACTAGAAGAAAACTGTAGTCACAGCAATTATGTAGAAATAAGCAGAGAAGATGCTACATGTGAAAAAACTGGCTTAATTACAAAAAAATGTGAAAACTGTGGAGATATTAAAACAGAAATTATAGACCAAAAAGACCATGTATTTGTAGATGGAATATGTGAGTGTGGTAAAGAAGAATAAAATTTAATAAATAAATATCAAAAGAAGCGAATGTGAGAAACAGTTGCTTCTTTTTTTATTTATTAAAAGAACTATGTCACAACCTAAGAAAAAAAGTCATATTGTAATACTATATAGGAATTTAATGTTCTAATTTAGTAAAAAGAAGGAGGAAAATTAATGAATTCATATGGTTGTAATAAAATAAATGAAGATTATGCACCAAACGTTTTTCTTGAAGAAAATATTAAGAAGGATAGAGAAAATTTTGTGTTTCCAACCAACTATAGATATGGATATACCTATGTACCAATTCAGAGATTAAGCGAAGTGTTTGCACCAGAAGTTGCTTTAGCAAAGGGTACTCTTTTTCCAGAATTAGTAGATGAGTATTATCAAAATCAGTCAATTAAAATGATAGAGTATTTAAGAAACTATAGGGTAGAAAGGAGCTAACATTATGAATGATTGTGAAAAAATTAGTAGAGAAGGTTTATTAAAAGAAGTAATGGCATTAAATTTTGCTATCACAGACATCTCATTATATTTAGATACTCATCCAAGAGATACAGAGGCAATTGAACTTCATAATGAATATGTTGAAAAGTATAATGTGGCTAGTGAAAAGTATGTAAAATTATATGGTCCTTTGACTATAAATAATCTAAATGCAGATTGTAATTATTGGCATTGGATTGATGAGCCATGGCCATGGGAAAGGAGTGGATATTAATGTATTATTATGTGAAAAGTTTACAATATCCAATAAATATAAAGACACCAAATCCTAAATTAGCAAAAAATATAATATCTCAATATGGTGGTCCGGATGGAGAGCTTCGGAGCATCACTTAGATATCTATCACAAAGATTTGGTATGCCAGATAAGAAATCAAAAGCAATATTAAATGATGTTGGAACAGAAGAACTAGCACATCTTGAAATGGTAGGTACAATGGTACATCAACTCACAGATGGAGTATCTCCTGAGGAATTAAGCAAAGTAGGTTTAGGTCCGTATTATACAGATCACCGGTTGGGGAGTATATCCACAATCTGCTGGAGGAATACCTTGGTCTGCTGAAACTATTGCAGTAAAGGGAGATCCGGTTGCAGATTTAGTAGAAGACCTTGCTGCAGAACAAAAAGCACGTGCTACTTATGAAAAATTAATAGATTTATGTGCTGAAGATACAGATGTAGTAGACGTGTTACGTTATTTAAGAGCAAGGGAAATAGTACATTTCCAAAGATTTGGAGAAGCATTAAATGGAGTGGAAGAAAAATTAGCAGAAAAGAAGTGGTACACAGGTATGAATGAAAGTAATTGTGGATGTGATATGAAATAAATTAATCTAAAAAAGCAGGATATACGCCTGCTTTTTATTATGTTTAAAAGAAAACCCCTAGTTATACAGTAAGAAATAAGAAACTTATAGTTATAATGAAAAAGTCTTGAAATTATATAACTAATAGAATAAAATTAAGTAAGTACAGATAAGGAGGAATTGTGGTGAAAAAGATTATATTGTTTATATTCGTAGTTTTATTAATATTTATAACAACATTTGTTGTTTTTAGAAATACAGAAAGTACTGTTATTATTAATGAAGAGAGTGAAAAAAATTATACAGAAGCTATTAATGAAAATATTAATGACTTACAGGAGTATAAATATGAACATTTTGATCCTAGTGTCGGAATGTCAGATGGTAAAGATTATTACGAGTATATGCCTTCTTTAAATGGTATATATTATAAAAAAATATCTACGTATCAAGAATATTTACTATATAAGGAAAGATGGAATAATATTTTAGAAATGAAAGAAGAAGATTTTGATAACTATTTTATGGTTATTATTGTACCAGATGGGGATTCGTTAGTAGGAACTACTTTAAGCGAGTTATATGTTGAGAATAATAAATTATATATTGGATTAGGATTAAAAGAATTTAAGGATATTAATGAATTTAAAGAACATAAGAATTGTATTTCTATTATAATTCCTAATCATATGAATAGAGATGAAATAGAACCATTTAGGACGGTTGAAAAATATGATAATTTAATATCAGAATATGTTGACATTAAAACTCTATCAGAAGAATATTCAAAAGAACAGGCGATTGAAGATAATTGCTTTGTGATAGATGGAGTGGAACTTTATAATAAAAGGCTATTAGACAATTTTATAAATGATGTAAATTTTAAAAGAGATTCTTATATTAGGATTGTAAAATATGATGATATGCCACAGGGAAATGACATAGCTATAGCGGACCTTCAGTATATAAGCTCTAAAGATAAATTTATACTTTGTACTGATTATACTAGAGTATCAATTTTAGTAAAAGGACATAACACTTATAACTATTATGAATATTCAGATTTAGAAGAAAGAGAAGGGAGGAATAATGGAATACTGTATATGTTGACTAATAAAAAAAATGATATTCCTATTTATACATATGATTTTCCTATATGCACTATAAATTCTTCTTTTACAATTATTAATGATTAAAGAAACAGTACATATAAAAGCACTCTTAAACAAGAGTGCTTTTACGAAGGTTAGGAGTTTTTAACTTAAAAGTTTAAGGAGTCCAACCAGCTTTATAAGTGCCATTAGAAGTTTGATAGGAAACAAAACACCAAGAACCAGTATAATTAGACATAGAGTTATAATATGGAAAAAACCATGCATCGGTAACAGTATCAAGCAGAGGATAAGTATTATTGGGACCGGCATATATGTTCATTGTTCCCCAGCATCTTTCAAGTGCCGGAGAGAAACTGTACATATAGTTATCCTTGAATACATATCCAGTTGGAGCATAAATACTTAAGCAATTTGCTGACATAAATCCTCTTTTTCTACCTGCAGAAACATTATATTCCACATAAACCCAGTCGCCATTTTTTGTAATTACAGTTACAATCTCACCTGTATAAACTGAACCAGCAGATACACCTGCATTATTCTCGTGATACACAGTAGCATTTGAGATTACACGGGCAACTTTAGTTTCATAATCACCATTAGCCAAAACTGTATGTGGTTTGAACATGTTTCCATTAAACAGGTAACCTCTTGCTGGACCACTTGGAGTACTAAATTCAATATAAGAAATGGAATAACCATTATGATTATATTGATATAGTAAAGTGAAGCTTTGATCATAACTAAGGTTTCCAATGTGTAACCTGGTGGAAATCTCATCAATGCTCCAAACTTGTTGATTAGCTGCTGAATACCGAAGCCCGCCTGTAAAAGATATTTGCTGTATAGGGCCAGCGGTTATTTGTATTACCTGAGATTTTGGAACATATGCGGTTGCTTCTAATCCACCTACTCCCATGAGTATTTGATACCAGCCGTTTTCTTCACCAACAATATATACCGACCATCCATTCTCAATAGCTCCAATTGTAGCATATGGCTGATACAACCCCATTACTGATGGTCCGGTATACAAAGGGATCGTTTGATTTGCACCACATGATATTTCTCCTAATATGGACCGTGATACTGCATGAGCAGGTGTTGATGGTACAATTGTTATTAGCATAATAACAGCAATTAATAAGCTAATAACCTTTGTGTTTCTCCGTATTCTTGTTTTCATGAGATTTACCTCCATTTAATTTTATTGTTTTATTATGAGGTTTGCTAAGTTGTGCAATCTCCTAACCTTCTGTGTCAAATAATTATGAAATAGTTATTGCCATAGTATTTGACAAGCACACACATTGCAAACATGGACGTATTATATCACGGAATATTGATTTTTCGACTAAAAGATAAAAAATTATCAATTGATGTAACATGCATTACAATGTTAGAGGGAAGTACAAGATTTTGATTGTATTAATATAATAAATTTTGTTCTTTATTGTTGAAAAAAAACAGTTCAAATGATAGAATAAAATAAATTTGTATTAGGGGGTAATAAATGAAAATTTTATTAAAAAACGGAACAATTATAGACTACGCAACCAAAACACAAGAAATATTAGATGTTTTAATTGAAGATGATAGAATATCTAGAATTGATAAGAAAATTAATGTAGATGCGGACAAAGTATTAGATTGTACAAATTTATATATTATGCCAGGTATGATTGATATGCATTGTCATCTAAGACAACCAGGTGGAGAACACAAAGAAACGATAGAAACAGGTTCTAAGAGCGCTGTTAGTGGAGGATTTACTACTATTTGTCCTATGCCAAATACAAATCCGGTTCCAGACAGCGCTACTATTTTGAAAAAAATAATAAGTGAGGGGAAAAAAGTCAAACTTTGTAATGTGCGCCCATATTCAAGTGTAACAAAAGGAGAAAAAGGAGAAAAATTAGTTGATTTTAAAAGTCAGTTAACTGCAGGTGCTATTGCTTTTTCAGATGATGGTATACCTCTTACAAATTCAAAATTGATGAGAGAAGCAATTATAAAAGCTGCAGGATTAGGCTCTTTTGTTGCATCACACTGTGAAGATAAATTTGTAGGTGATGGTGCAATAAATGCAGGTCCTATTGCAGAAAAATTAAAAGTCGAAGGGGTATATCCAGAAGCAGAAGAAATAATGGCGGCAAGAGAAATAGTTATAGCAAGTGCTAATAATGTAAAAGCTCATATTTGCCATATAAGTACAAAAGGAACAGTAGCTTTAATAAAAGATGCAAAGAAAAGAGGAGTTAAAATAACTTGTGAAACTTGTCCTCATTATTATACATTTACAGTAGATGAAGTTTTAACTTCTGGTGCAAATGCAAAAATGAATCCACCATTAAGAGAAGAAGAAGATAAAAAAGCAATAATTGAAGCTATTAAAGAAGGATTAGTTGATGCTATAGTTACAGACCATGCTCCTCATGCAGAAGCTGAAAAAGCTAAACAGTTAAAAGATACACCAAATGGAATTATAGGGTTTGAAACTGCGTTATCTGCAACAATTATGAATTTAGTAGATAAAGGACATATTACGTATATTGATATGGTTAAACTTATGTCATATAATCCTGCTAAATTATTAGGAATAGATAGAGGAGAAATAAAGATAGGAGTTATTGCAGATTTAACAATATTTGATCCAAATAAAGAATATATTTATGAGAAGAAAAAAATAGTTTCTAAATCAAAAAATTCACCATTTATAGGAAAGAAATTAAAAGGGAAAACAATATATACAATAGTAAGTGGAAGAATAGTTTACCAGGAGGAATAATGAAAAATATAATAGATGTGCTAATAGAAAGTGTAAAAGAAAAACAAAATCCTACTGTGATTGGATTAGATCCTACATATGAAATGTTGCCAGAGTATATTAAAAAAAAGTATCCTCAAACAATAGAAGGTACGTGTGAAGGATTATTAGAATTTAATAAATTAATAATAGATGAAATATATGATATAATTCCAGCAGTTAAACCACAAATGGCTTTTTATGAAGCTTTAGGGGTAAAAGGAATTGAAGTCTTTGAAAAAACATGTAAATATGCAAAACAAAAAGGTTTAATTATTATATGTGATGCTAAAAGAGGAGATATAGGAACAACTGCAGAAAGGTATTCTAGTGCATTTTTGGGAAAAACAAAAATAGGAAATGTTGAAGAAAATATTTTTGATGTTGATTTTCTAACTGTAAATCCATATTTAGGATTAGATGGTATTACACCATTTATAGAAGATTGCAAAAAATACAATAAAGGAATATTTATTTTAGCAAAAACATCAAATAAATCATCAGGAGATATTCAAGATTTAAAACTGGAAAACGGAAAAACAATATATGAAACAGTTGTAAATTTAGTAAATATGTGGGGTAAAGATTTAGTAGGAGAAAATGGGTATAGTAGTATTGGTGTTGTTGTTGGTGCAACTTACCCTGAACAATTAGAAGAAATAAGAAAATTGTTGCCAAATGGATACTTCTTAATTCCGGGTTTTGGTGCGCAAGGTGGAAAAGCAGAAGACATTGCAAGAGGATTTGATAAAAATGGATTAGGTGGAATTGTAAATGCATCAAGAAGTTTAATTTGTGCATATAAATCTGATAAATGGAAAGATAAATATTCTGAAAAAGAATTTGCTAAAGCAACACGTGCAGAAGCATTAGATATGAAAGAAAAATTAAATAAATATATAGGAGGATAAAATGCCAGTAAGTGTAAAAGTAAAACTAATAAAAAAAGAAAAACTTATTGATGGGATATATAAGTTTTCAGTAGAAACACCAGAAATTGCAGTATCTGCGAAACCAGGACAATTCTTAGAAGTTAAAGCTTCAGAAATTGGAGAAGTATTTTTAAGAAGACCAATAAGTATATACAATATTGATAAAACAATAACAGAATTCATATTTCAAGTAAAAGGAAAAGGAACAGAGCTTCTGGCGAGAAAAGAAGTTGGAGACGAATTAGATATTATAGGTCCTTTAGGAGAAGGAACATTTGATATAAAAGAATACAAAAAGGCAGTTATTATTGGTGGAGGAATAGGAACATATCCTTTATATGAACTTGCACGACAACTTAAAGGTAAATCTGAGATTATTATGTATATGGGATTTAGAAATAAAGAATTAGTAACTTTAGAAAAAGAATTTAAAAATGTAGTTAATGAGTTGATTTTAACAACAGATGATGGATCATATGGTAAAAAAGGATTTGCAATTAATTATTTGAAAGAAGATTGTAAAAAAGAAAAACCAGATATCATATTTGCTTGTGGCCCATTACCAATGCTAAAAGCAGTACAAGAATTTGCAAATTCAAATAAAATACAATGTCAAATGTCATTAGAAGAGAGAATGGGTTGTGGAATTGGAGCATGTTTAGGTTGTGCTGTAAAGATAATATCAGGTAAAGAACCAAGATTTGGACGTGTTTGTAAAGAAGGACCAATATTTTATGCAACAGATGTTGAAATTTAGGAGGTAAAAGTATGAAAACAGAAGTTGATTTATGTGGAATTAAAATGAAAAACCCAGTAACAGTTGCTTCAGGGACTTTTGGATATGGTAGAGAATATGCTGATTTTATAGATTTAAATAAATTAGGTGGAATTGTAACTAAAGGTACTTCTCTTAAATTAAGGCCAGGAAATAATCCTCCTAGAGTTTGTGAAGTAGAAGGTGGAATGCTAAATGCTATTGGGCTTCAAAATCCAGGAGTTGAATATTTTGCAGAAAAGGATCTGCCATGGCTTAAGAAATTTGATACAAAAATAATAGTAAATGCGTGTGGTAATACAATTGAAGAATATGTAGATCTTTGTAAAATATTAAACACTCTTGATATAGATGGAGTGGAACTAAACTTATCTTGTCCTAATGTGAAATTAGGATGCGCTTTTGGAACTTCATATGAAGGAGTAAAAGAAGTAACTACAAAAGTAAGGAAAGTTCTAGATAAGCCTTTAATAGTAAAGTTGACGCCAAATGTAACAGATATAACAGGGCCTGCAAAAGGAGCAGAAGATGCAGGAGCAGACCGGAATATCTGCAATAAATACACTACTTGGAATGAAAATAGATATTATTAAAAGAAAGCCAATTTTAGCAAACAATACAGGAGGACTTTCAGGACCAGCGGTAAAATCTGTAGCAGTAAGATGTGTATATCAGATATCACAAGCAGTGAAAATTCCAATTTTAGGACTTGGTGGAATAATGAACGGTGAAGATGCAATAGAGTTTATGGTAGCTGGTGCTACAGCAATATCAATAGGGACAGGAAACTTTATAGACCCAGAGATAAGTATAAAAACAATAGCGGGAATAGAGAAGTTTATGAGGGAAAACAAAATAGAAGATATTAATGATATAATAGGTACAGTTGAAATGAATTAATTAAATATAGAATTATAAAGAAAGAGTTGGTTTTATGTTATAAAATCGACTTTTTTTAGATAGTACATTTTAATACCTTGTTTTGTAATTTGTTTCTATATTACTTGAAAAAATAGTAATATTAATGTAAAATAAGTAGAAAGATTAAAAGCAATTTGAAGAATTACACTAAAAGGAGATGGTAATTATGAGCGAAAAACATAAATTAAATGAAAAGTTTAGCCCAAAGGATTTTGAAGAAAATCTTTATTCAAAATGGGAAGAAAAAGGGTATTTTAAACCAAATGAAGATGAAAATAAAGAAGCGTATTGTATAATGATACCACCTCCAAATGTCACAGGTAAACTTCATATGGGGCATGCATTAAATAATACTATTCAAGATGTTTTAATAAGATTTAAAAGAATGCAAGGTTTTAATACATTATGGGTGCCAGGAACAGATCACTCATCAATTTCAACAGAAATGAAAGTAGTTCAAAAACTTAAAAGTGAAGGAAAGAGTAAACATGAAATAGGAAGAGAAAAGTTTTTAGAAGAAGCTTGGGATTGGACTGAAATTTATGGGGGAACAATAGAAAACCAATTAAAAAAACTTGGTTGTTCATGTGATTGGAGTAGAAATAGGTTTACTTTAGATGAAGGTTTGTCAAAAGCAGTTTTAGAACAATTTGTTCAACTATATAGAAGAGATTTAATATATAAAGGGAAAAGACTAGTAAACTGGTGTACGAACTGTAATACATCAGTATCTGATGTTGAGGTTGAACACCATGAAGAACAAACTCATTTGTGGCATATTAGATATAAGGTGAAAGATGAAGAAAAATATATAACAGTTGCTACAACAAGGCCTGAAACCATGCTTGGAGATACAGCTGTTGCAGTGCATCCAGATGATGAAAGATATGTAGGTTTTGTTGGTAAAACATGTATTTTACCAATAGTAAATAAGGAAATTCCAATAATTGCAGATAGATTTGTGGAAAAAGAATTTGGAACTGGTGCTGTAAAGATAACACCAGCACATGATATGAATGATTATCAAGCAGGAATTAGAAATAATTTAGATATAGTAGAAGTATTTGATGATAATTTTAAAATGAATGACATAGTTCCAGAATTTAAGGGAATGGATTTACTAGAAGCAAGAAAAGAAATAGTAAAGAAATTAGAGAATATGGATGCATTAGTAAAAACAGAAGAATATACACATAATGTTGCAAAATGTGAAAGGTGTAAACATACTATTGAACCAAAGATATCAGATCAATGGTTTGTAAAAATGGAAGACTTAGTTAAACCAGCAATAAAAGCAGTAAAAGATAAAGATATAAATTTTGTTCCAAGTAAGTATGAAAAAACATATTTTAACTGGATGGATAATATACAAGACTGGTGTATTTCAAGACAATTGTGGTGGGGACATAGAATACCAGCATATTATTGTGATGAATGTGAACATATAAATGTAGCTAAAGAAGCTCCAACAAAATGTGAGAAATGTGGAAGTAAAAAACTACATCAGGATGAAGATACATTAGATACATGGTTTAGTTCTGCACTATGGCCATTTTCAACATTAGGCTGGCCAGAACAAACCAAAGACCTAAAGATGTTTTATCCAACAAATGTATTAGTAACAGCTTATGAAATTATAACATTTTGGGTAGCAAGAATGATTACATCAGGTATAGATTTAATAGGAGAGATACCATTTGATACAGTTTTAATTCATGGAATAGTAAGAGATAATCAAGGTAGAAAAATGTCAAAAACTTTAGGAAATGGAATAGATCCCATTGATGTTATAAACGAACATGGAACAGATGCTTTAAGATTTTCTTTAATACATGGAATAACAATAGGAAATGATATTAGATATATGTCTGAAAAATTAGAACAATCATCAAATTTCTGTAATAAATTATGGAATGCTGCAAAATTTGTTTTAATGAATTTGGAAGACTATAATTATGAAGAAGTTGATATATTGAAATTAAAGACTGAGGATAAGTGGATATTAAGCAAATTAAATAGGGTGACAGAGGAAATAAATAATAATATTGATAACTTTGATTTAGGAGTAGCATTAGAAAAAATATATAGTTTTATCTGGAACGAATTTTGTGATTGGTATATAGAAATTGTAAAAACAAGATTATATAATAAAGACGATAAATTAAGGGAGCAAGCTCAATATGTACTAAATGAAGTGTTAAAAAATTCATTGAAGTTATTACATCCATTTATGCCATTTATAACAGAAGAAATATATGAAAAATTATATAATGTTGATGGAAGCATTATGATTGCGGAGTTTCCAGAATATAATGAGAAATATAATTTTGAAAAAGAAGAAAGTGAAATTGAAGTTTTAAAACAACTTGTTACAGAAATTAGGAATATAAGAACTACAATGAATGTACATCCAACTAAAAAATCACAATTAATATTTGTAACTAAAAAATATAGAGATGTTATACAAGAATCAGAAAACTTTTTATTAAAACTTGGTTTTGGTAAAGAAACTCAAATAAAAGAAGATAAAAAAGGAATAGAAAAAAATGCAATATCAATATTGTTAAAAGATTTAGAACTATATATACCTTTTGGAGATTTAGTTGATATTGAGGAAGAAAGAAAAAGACTAGAAGTAGAAAAAGAAAAACTGGAATCAGAAGTTTCAAGAGGAGAAAAAATGCTTATAAATTCAGGTTTTGTAAACAAAGCACCAAAAGAAAAAATAGATGAAGAAAAAGAAAAGTTAAAGGATTACAAAAATAGATTGGAAAACATAAAGAAAAGACTAGACAGTATGTAGGGAAAAATTGACATATTGAATGTCATATGGTGTAATTTCGTCATAGCATATGTAATATGCCAAAAGTAGTATTACATTATATACGTAAAAAACCCCAAGAGGTTAGTCTTGGGGTTTTACCTAGCTAGTTGTCCTTTACAATCAAGTAAATTAGCAATATAGCTGGGATTATACAACAGAAAATGTATGTTGTCATAAATATTAAGAAAATGTGAATAAATATCGGGGGCAAATTTAGTTATTGAAAGGAATTTAAAAATGCTAAATAATGTTCTCGATTTTTTGTTTCCACCAGTTTGTGGAGTATGTGGCAAAATTGATAAAAATTGGGTATGTGAGAATTGTGAAAAAAGAATAAAAAGAATAGAAAGGTTCGTGTTAATTGAGAATTTAGATAAGAATTTTGATAAATTAATATATGTGTTTAATTATGAAAAACTGATTAGAAAGCTAATATTAAGGTATAAATTCTCAGATAAGCCATATCTTAGTAATTTCTTCTTGAAAATAATGTTAAAAAACAAAAAAATATGTAAAATTTTAAAAAACTATGATATAATCATACCAGTTCCTATGAGTATAAAGAAGAAAAGAATAAGAGGATATAATCAAACAGACTTAATAGCTGTAATCTTAGGGAAAGAACTAAATAAGGTGGTTTTGATAGACGGGTTACTTAAAATTAAAGAAACGAAAACACAAAGTATATTAAAACTTGAAGATAGACAATCTAACGTAAAAGATGCGTTTATTGTAAATAGTAATTTAGATGTTAAAAATAAGAAAATAGTAATATTTGATGATATTTATACAACAGGTGCAACAGTCGACGAATGTAGCAAACAATTGAAATTATCAGGTGCTAATGAAATATTAGTTTTAGTTATAGCAAAAGATTAGAAAGGAAGAAGAATGGAAGAGTTAGTAGAGAGCATATTAGACTATGTAAGAGCTGATTATACAGATTATGCAATAATGATCAATGGTGAATGGGGAAGTGGTAAAACTCATTTTTGGAACAATAAAGTAAAAAATAAGATTGAATCATTACAACTAAATGGTAAACAATATACAACAATATATATGTCTTTATATGGTATATCAAACTTAGAAGAAATTAGTAAAAAGATATTTATAGAAACAACACAACTTATGGATAAAAACATGAAAAAATATATGGATTCTCATGATCAAACATCAATCCCAGAGTATGCAAAAACTGGATTAGATATGGCGCACTTTTTTGGAGTATCACAAAACAGTGATAAGGTTGATTATGCAAGTTTCTTTTCTACAGATGATAAAGTGTTATGTTTTGATGACTTAGAAAGAGCAAATGTTGACGTTATAGATATTTTAGGATATATAAATAACTTTGTTGAGCATGATCACATAAAAACAATAATAATATGCAATGAAAAAGAACTAGCAACAAAATTAAAAAATTCAAATCTTGAAATGAAAACTTTTATTGCGACGTATTTGTTAGATAAAGAAGGAGCTCTATTAGAAACAGATAAACCAATGGTGGAAAAAATAACAGAAAAAATAGAATATGTTTTTGATAAAGCAAATGATTATGAAAGAATAAAAGAAAAGTTAATTGGTGAAACATTTGAGTATGCTCCTAAATTCAACTATATAATTAATGGCATATTAATGAGATATGAGAAAAATGAGGATTTGGCGAGGTTTTTAAGAGAACATACGAACTTAATTACAAGTACATTTATAAAATCAGGAACTAGGAACCTTAGAATTTTAAAACATGCATTAAATGATTTTAAAAAAGTTTTTGAAACAGTAAATAAATTCTATCCAAATACAAATTTAAGAGTATTACAAACAATGTTAATATTTACAATTGCTGTATCTTTTGAAATAAAAGCTGGTAAAATTACTAAAGATAAATTTATAAATATTAATAGTAATGAGGAATATAAATCATTATTAATTTCTTCGAGGGTATTAATGGATAATAGACAATTCTATATTAGAGAATTTGATATAAATTACTATTTTAATTTTAAATCTGATTATAGATTCTTTAAATTTATTGAACTATATGTTAGAACAAGAATTTTTGATATGAGAGCATTTAAAGATGATATGGAAATGATTATAAAAACAATTGATACAGAAAAATTACCTGGATATAAAAGACTTCTTACAGAAGAGTACTGGAAAATATCAGATACTCAATTTCCAGGTGTTATAGATGAAATAATAGACAATATTAAAGATGGAAGCTTAAAACTTATAGAAATTGTAAAACTGTTTGCGTACTTTAGTTATTTTATAAGGCGAGAATTGATAGATTATGATATGCAAACAATAAAACAGATATTTTTAGATGGTATGGATTTAGCTGCTAAAAAGTCAGATTTTTGTGATAATATTGATGAAGAATTATCGAAAATAAGTATAGATATTGGAGATGACATGGCTGAGATATTAAATCATTTCCATGAGTTAAATAAAGGATTAGAAGAAGAAAAATATCGTAAGCAAGCTGAAGAGATATTTAAGTGTATCCCTATGAAAATGGAAATGTTTTATGAAAAATTTATGACTGAATGTATGGATAAACCGATATTGAACTATTTTGAACCATATCAAATGTTTCAAAGAATTACCTGTGCAAACAACGAAGATATTGTAATGATAAAGGAAATGCTATTAGAAAGATTTAAAAAACATACAGAAGAACTTAAGCCAGAACTAAGTTTTATAAAAAGATTGAAAAAAGTTTTAGATGATTACTGTAAAGGAAAAGAAGTTAGTATAAAAATTGTAATGGTACGAGAGTTTGCAAACGATTTAGATTTTGTTATTAATCTATATGGAGATGGAGAGTCACCAGAAGAAGAGATAGATGATGCTGATATATTAAAAGTGGAGGAATAATATGTTCAAAATAGGATGCCATTTATCTACATCAAAAGGGTATGCTAACATGGCAAAAGAATGCAAAGAAATAAATGCAAATACATTTCAATTTTTTACCAGAAATCCAAGAGGAGGTACTGCAAAGAAAATTGATGAAAATGACATAAAAGAATATTTGAATTTAGCAAAAGAAATAGGAATAGAAATTATTTTAGCACATGCACCATATACTTTGAATTGTTGTTCAGCAGATAATGGATTAAGAGAATTTGCAATAGATATAATGAAAGATGATTTAAAGCGATTAGAATATACTCCAAATAATTTGTACAATTTTCATCCGGGAAGTCATACAGGACAAGGAGTAGATGTAGGTGTAAAATATATTATAGATGCTTTAAACAAAGTATTAACAAAAAATCAAACAACAACAGTATTATTAGAAACAATGTCTGGAAAAGGTAGTGAAATTGGAAGAAACTTTGAAGAATTAAGACGAATTATTGATGGAGTAAAGCTAAATGAAAAGTTAGGAATATGTTTAGATACATGCCATGTGAATGATGCTGGATATGATATAACAAATAATTTAGATGGAGTGTTAAAAGAATTTGACAAAATAATAGGATTAAAACGATTAAAAGCAATCCATTTAAATGATAGTATGAATGAACTAGGAGCATCTAAAGATAGGCATCAAAAGATAGGAGACGGAACTTTAGGGATAAAAACATTTGAAAAAGTAATAAATCATTGTAAATTAAGAGAATTGCCATTTTTATTAGAAACACCGCAAGATGATATATATGGATATGCAAAAGAAATTAAAATATTAAGGAAGTTATATAAAAAATAAAGAAGCAATAACCTAAGCTTCTTTATTTTTTAAGTTTAATTTTTAAATTTCAAGATGGTTTCCTAAAAAGCCTGCTGCAGATTGCGCAACTTTATATTCAACTTCTCCCATTTTTTTATCTGCTTCTTTTGAAAGTAAAATTACACTTCCTATAACATCTCCATCTGAAATTATTGGATATATAACTTGAGAATTATAAATTCGTTCTCTTCCTTCATTTTGAGTTATAGGGATAGCTATTTCGTTATTTTCTTTACTTTTAAATACTTCTTTGTTTTCTATTACTTCTTCTAATTCTTTACTTAAATTTTTTTCTAAAAAATCCTTTTTAGATCCGCCAGAAACTGCAATAACGGTATCTTTATCTGTAATAAATGCAATATGTCCAGTTGTTTTTGATATTGTTTCTGCGTAACTACTAGCAAATTCTGTAAGTTCTCCAATTGGAGAATATTTTTTTAATATAATTTCTCCTTCTTTATCTGTAAAGATTTCTAAAGGATCACCTTCTTTTATTCTGTGAACTTTTCGTATTTCTTTTGGAATAACAACTCTACCTAAATCATCGATTCTTCTTACAACACCTGTTGCTTTCATTTTTTCCTCCTTCCTAAAGATTTTACTATACATATTCTTATGTTTTATTTTGTTCTTAATCTTATTATGACAATTTAGGAAAAAATTATACATTTTAAAATAGTTTTTTCAAATAAACTATTTTAATAAGCAGATATTTGTGGTATATTAATAATTGAAATAAAATGAACTTAAGGAGAAATATTATGAAAGCAATTGAAATAAGGAACAAATATCTTAAATTTTTTGAAAAAAACAAGCATGCAGTAATTCCATCAGCACCATTAATACCTGAAAATGATCCAACAGTATTATTTAATACTGCTGGGATGCAACCTTTAGTGCCATATCTTTTAGGTAAAGAACATCCAAAAGGTAATAGAATAGTTAGTTTTCAAAAATGTTTTAGAACAGTAGATATAGATGAAGTAGGCGATAACAGACATTTAACATTTTTTGAAATGTTGGGAAACTGGTCTTTGGGAGATTATTTCAAAGAAGAATCAATAAAAATGAGTTTTGAGTTTCTAACAAAAGAATTAAATATTCCAGTAGAAAAGCTATCTGTAACTTGCTTTATGGGTGATTCTGATGCACCAAAAGATAATCTGTCAGCAGAATGTTGGGAAAAGGAAGGAATTCCAAAAGAAAGAATTTATTTCTTTGGAAAAGATGATAATTGGTGGATAGCAGGAGAAACAGGACCATGCGGACCAGATACGGAGATATTTTACGATACGGGAAAAAAAGAATGTTCAAAAGAATGTAACCCATCTTGTGGATGTGGTAAATATGTCGAAATTTGGAACAATGTTTTTATGGAATACTATAAGGATGAAAAGGGATATACTAAATTAAAACAGAAAAATGTTGATACAGGTTTAGGACTAGAAAGAATGGTAAAGATTCTTCAAGATACAGATACTCCATTTGAAACAGAGTTGTTTTCAACTACAATGAAAAAATTAGAAGAATTGCAGCTTGTAGATAATATCCAAAGCAGAAGAATTATAGCAGAGCATTTACGTTCAAGTATAATGCTTACAAATGATGGAGCGAGACCAAGTAATGTTGATAGAGGATATATTTTAAGAAGATTAATTCGTAGAATGACAAGACATTTAAATAAATTAGGAATAGATTTAAATGAATTATCTAGTTTAATACAAATTACATTAAGTAATCTTAAAGAAATGTATCCAGAAGTATTGGAAAATACAAAAGCAATAGAGCAAGTTATACTAGAAGAAAAAGATAAATTTATAAGAACATTGCAAAATGGCGAAAGAGAGTTTGAAAAAATAGTATCAAGAATAAAAGCTTCAAATCAAACTAAAATTGATACAAATATAGTGTTTAATCTATATGAGACATATGGATTTCCACCAGAAATGACTGTAGAGCTTGCAAAAGAGCAAGATTTAGAAGTAAATATAGCTGATTTTGAGAAGTTTTTTAAAGAACATCAGGATAAATCTAGATTAGGTAGTGATGCAAAATTTAAAGGAGGTCTTGCAGACCAGAATGAAAAAACCGTAATGTATCATACAGCAACACATCTTTTGCATAAAGCTTTACAAATGGTGTTAGGCGAACATGCTGTGCAAAAGGGATCTAATATAACTGAAGAAAGACTAAGATTTGACTTTGCACATCCTCAGAAAGTAACAGAAGAAGAACTAAAACAAGTAGAAAGTATAGTAAATGAACAGATTAAAAAGGGTTTAGATGTTACTTTTGAAGAAATGACACTAGAAGAGGCAAAAAAATCAGGAGCAATAGGGCTTTTTGAGAGTAAATATGGGGATAAAATAAAGGTTTATACAATAGGAGATTTTAGTAAGGAAATGTGTGGAGGTCCTCATATCACAAATACAGAAAAAATGGGTACATTTAAGATAAAGAAAGAAGAGGCTTCATCAGCAGGAGTTAGAAGAATAAAGGCAGTTTTAGAGTAATAATGTAATAAAAAGAGTCATATTTATAGGAAATTTAAGGGTTTTGGGCTAAAAAGTACTGAAAAATTTGAAAAAAATCAAGAAATATGCTATAATATAGTTATGTATATGTAAAAATTATTTAGAATAGGAGAATATAAAAATGTTTGGTAGTAAATATAGTAATGTACTGACAATACTATTAGTAGTAGTTATTGTTGGAATAATAGGAATAGTAGGATATTTTGGATATGACTTATATATTCAAAGCACTACAAATAATAATGCTCAAACAGCTATTTCTGAATTTGATAAAGCAGTTTCTCAAACAAAGAAGTCTACAAATCAAAATAATAATGCTACAGAAGAAGAAATATCAAACTCTAATCCTATACAATTATTAGATACAGGAGAATATAATAGTGAAGTAGCTCAACCTGCACAGCAAGTTCAAAAAACGTATATGGAGGGTTATGAGGTTTTAGGTAAAATAAAGATTCCTAAAACAAATATAGAATATCCAATACTTGCAGAATTTACAAAAAGAGCATTAGAGATAGCTATAGGTGTACAGTGGCCAGTTAATCTAGAAAAACTAAATGAACCAGGAAATACTGTATTACTTGGACATAACTATAGAAATGGTGTGTTTTTCTCAAATAATAAGAAACTGGCAAAAGGAGACTCAATCATTATAACAGATGCTACAGGAGAAACAGTTACATATATAATATACAATATATATGAGACTTCTCCAAATGATGTATCACATATCCAAAGAGATACAGATGGAGCTAGAGAAATATCATTACAGACATGTACTGATGATGCTGCTGACAGATTAATGATATGGGCAAGAGAAAGATAGAAATACTATAAAATATATAATAAAAGAATCGTATTTAAAATGCGATTCTTTTTACTTTTATTCTATTAAATTTATTTTCTAAAGTAGAGTATCAAATTTTAAATCTTGTCTAGTATATTCGTCTGGTTCTAAACCTACTCTCTTTCTCATATAACCTAAAATGAATATAAACAGTACTAGGAAAATGGCACCTAATATCATATAGGATTTATATATAGATTCGGTTTTATCTAATACTAAGGTTGATAATGCTAAAAAAGTAGTAGCTCCTAATTCTTGTACTAGATAAAGTATAGAAATCATCTTTCCTCTTACTTGTTGAGAAGTGAAGTTAGTGAAATATTTCTGAGAGCTTATACCATAAATTCCTGAAACAATACGTTGACTAATTACAATTAATACTAATAAAATAATTTGTAAATTAGATATTATATCTAAAAAGCCTAAAATACCAATTATAATGAATGATATAATAAATACTATAGATAAAACTGTTAAAGTTTTCTTTTTAAGTTTTTGTTCAAGTTTAAATTGCAATTGAGATCCAAAACCTACAAATAAACAGAAGATAGCTTGTATAACACCAAAAAGCGTAACTGAAATACCAGTTTCTTGTAATGCTATTTTAGAAAAGTCAATACTGATTACTAATATGCCAGCAAATGCAAATACAAAAAATAGTAAAGATTTTAACCTTTTACTAAAAAATAAATGTTTAGCGCATTCTTTTAAATACTGTAATTCAGTAGAGCTTTTTTTATCTGAGCCTTCTTTTAACTCAATATTTGTAAAAAATAAAGAAAAAACAAAAGCAAAAAAAGCAAATAATATCATTAATATAATTGGCAGATAATTATTTATTGTATAAATATATCCTGAAACTAATGCTAATGCACAAGATACATATGAATATATTGCAAAAGCTTTTCCTTCAAATTTTCCAAATTCATCTTGTTTTTTTAAAAGAGTTAATGAATCGATTAGTAGTGGAGTTTCAGCAGCGGACTTTAATGAATAACCAATACCAAGAAACATAGCTGCAATTGCAAATGAAAAGAAATGATTACCTAACATAAGTACAATTCCAAAAAGCATAAAAAACAAGTTGCCTAAAACAACACATTGCTTTCTTCCAACTTTATCTGTAATAATACCTGTTGGAATTTGAAAAATTGCTGTGAATAATGAAATAACTGCATTTAATAATAGGAATTGTGTAATGGTTAAATTTTTTACTTCAGTTAAAAAATAAATTCCTATAATTAAAAAGAAATGTAAATCATATCCAAACAGTTCATATATTGCATAAAGATTAATATTTTTCTTTGCTTTTTTTTCCATATATACTCCTGAAAATTTTTATAACATATTTTAATTGTTTATATAAAATTTATATCATATATTGATATACTTTGTAAATATGATAATAACTTTAAAAATTAATTTTCATAAAAAGAGAGTTTACAAATTAATGTAAACTCTTTTTTTGTTTGCCATAGATTAAACATCTTTAGCTTTTATGGTGTTTGTTTTTGCTATTTGAAATCAGCAAGTTTAGATTGAAGATTTGCATCAGCGGTCTCTACTTTTTCTTTCAGACTTTCTTTGTAAACCCAAAGATTTTTCGTAAGATTAGAATTGCTTAATGCAAGGATTTGAATCGCAAGAATCGCTGCGTTTTGTGCACCATCGACTGCAACAGTAGCAACAGGAATACCCGATGGCATTTGAACAGTTGAATACAGTGCGTCCTGGCCGCCTAAAGCTGATCCTGACAAAGGAAGACCAATTACAGGTAATATCGTATGAGATGCTACAACGCCTGCTAAATGGGCTGCCATTCCTGCTGCGCAGATTATCACTTTAAACCCGTTCGTGTGGGCTAGTAATGATAATTGCGTTGCTTTGTCGGGACTCCGGTGTGCGGAACAAACATGAGATTCTACTTTGATTCCAAAATCTATGAGTGTCCTATACGCCGGTTTTACCTTCTCTAAATCACTATCACTTCCAATTAATAACAAAACTTCCATTTTTTATCTACCTCCTAAATTATTATTTTGGCACGTAAAATGGTTTTGCTTTTGATATTATACCACATTATGTTAATATTCTCAATGTTTTCTGATAAAAACAGAAAAAACCCGATAATCGAGTTTTTTGGTTGGGCCGGTGGGATTCGAACACACGCATGCAGGAGTCAAAGTCCTGTGCCTTACCAGCTTGGCTACGGCCCAATATTAAATTATATATATCATGGGGTGGATGATGGGACTCGAACCCACGCTCTTCAGTGCCACAAACTGACGCGTTAACCAACTACGCTACACCCACCATCTTAATATGATACACTAATATATTGTAAAACATTATTATACTTTTGTCAATGATTAAAGTAGACACTAATTTGATACTTGAGTTGGAACAGTAAATAAATCTGTTATTTTATTTGAATTATCAAACATATTGTTGAACTGTAAAAGGTGATAGTTATTAATAAGTTCAGTATATTTATTTTCTTCACTAAAATCATAGTATTGTCCATTTTTATCCATATAGCCATTTCCAGTTATAACAGGTATTTCTGAATGTAATTCATCTAGAAAAGCTAAATAAGGTGTTTTTTGTAAATTTGCAACATCTAGAATAAGAGAAGATAAATAATTTATACTTATACTAGGTATATCATAGTCCATATAATCAATATCATAGTTTGCCCAAATTAAATAAGGGGTTATATATTTTTTTTCTATAGTAGCTTTTGAAGAAGTATCTTCATATGAAGATAATAAGTGTTTATAGAACTCATCTTCAACATAAGGTTGGTGATCTCCGAACATAACTATAATAGTATGTTCATCCTGACTTTGGAAGTACTCAACTAAATACTTAAAAGATTCATCTGCAATTTTTATTAAAGATAAAAATTGATTAAGCCTAGGGAATTCTCCATTATTTGCAATTACAGTAGTTTCAAAAGTATCATTTGTATAGCTACCGTGATTTTGCATTGTTAATGTAAAGTTGAACATTTTTTTATCTTTACCTTTATTCTCGTAAATATCAATAATATTTTTGTAAGTACTTAAATCATCAGGATAATCTCTAATATATGTTAAATCTTTCATATTTAGCATATGAGAATATGATTCAAAACCTAATAAAGGATATGCAATATTTCTATTATACCCTTGAGGGTAATAACAGTGTATTGCTGAAGTTACATATCCTTGTTCTTTTAAAACAGTAGCTAACGAATAAGACTTTCTTAAAACATATTGCTGATAAGGTACAGTTCTATCTGGTAAAAACGCCATAGAGTTTGCTGTTAAAAACTCCCATTCAGTGTTTGGAGTTGTTGCTCCAAATATTGAAACATGAAGGTCTCCTCTAACTGTATTTTTAGCTAAGCTTTTAAAAAACGGCATATATTCTATATTTGTTGTAAAATCACTTATAACTGATAAGTCAGCAAAAGATTCATTCATTATAACTATTATGTTAGGTTTTTCAAAATCTTCATCTTGATTAGCAACTGGAACTTCAATAAGCTTAGCTATAGCAGAAACAGTATCTAAATTATAGTTATCAGGCTCATTTATAATTAAATTTCTAGATTGCTTAAACAAACTAGCAACAAGGCCATTGTTACGATATTCTTCTTTAGGGTCCCAGTTTTCATTAAGATTAAAAACCTTTATCATATCTGTTAAATAAAAAGATATTGTAAAAACAGATATAACTATTAAAACTGTAACTCTATATAGCTTTTTATGGACAGTATTTTTAAAACTTTTAATAGGTGTAAGCTTTAGCAGGATTATACCAATAATAAATATAAGGATCCCATATACAAGTTTTTTTGAAAAAGTTATCTTAAAAGTTGATAAAACACTAAGAGCAACATTTAAAGAGAAGATATCCCATGGAACAAGCGGAGTTCCTCTAAAAGTTGATATAAAATAATTTATCAAACCTATGATAAAAATAAATATCATAGAAATATAAAGACATAATTTTATTTTCCCAATAATAACGTAAAAGATACCGATAATAAAATATATGAATATAAAATTAAGTAGCATACGAAGCGGTTCAAAAAGAAATTTCCCATTACAAAAAAACTGTGAATATAAAAATATAACAATAGGAAAGAATATTAATGAAAATACCTTTAAAAACAATGGCTTGTTAATGTTTTTAAAAGTTAATTTTTCTTTTAACTTAAATATAATGTTAATAATCTTTTTTTTCATTTAAAGTATGCCCTTTTTTAAATATAATATTCCGTATAAATATTAGTGTTATCAATGATATAATATATCATAAAAGAAAGAAAAAGTGAAGAGCAAATTTTAGTAAATGAGTTCAAAAAGACAAGCATATTTAAACTATTATAGTAAAGCCAAAAAATTAAGATTTAGCGAACAGACTTACTGTACACATAAAAAATTTATAAAAGTTATTTATGAAAAAACAAAAACCAATATGTGCATAAATCTTGTCGAAAAACCATTAAAAATGAATTATTCACAGGGTTATCCACAGAATCCACAGGATAAACAGGTGTAAAAATATACCTAAAACGATTTACATAACGAAAAGATTACAGAAATATTACAATAAGATTACAAAAAAGTGACTAGTTTTTAAAAAAAGAAGTTTATTTATAGAAAAATATAGATTTCTGGAGAATTGTTAATTGACATATTATGTATAAGCATATATAATATCAATATTAAATTTATAATAATCAGTTTGAATTCACTGTAAAAGCTTATGTTAATGTGGAGGAGAGCTGCCCCTTTCTTCATAATAACATTTGAATTAATATTATCAAAAAGAAAGGTGTGAAACACAATGTCAAAGTATGCAGATATGTTTAGCGCTGCAGCTAAGAGAGCAGATGACATCGAAAGAGAAGAAACTAAACGACAAGCTCAATTAAAAATTGAGAGGGCAGAATACGAAAATAGAAAACAGCAACAGGAAGAAGAAGAACAAAAGAAGTCTGTTGAAAAAGCTGATAATTTTTTGAAAAAAAATTATGAAGTTTTAATAAACAATACTTTGGAGGAATTGATTGTCCAACTTGGAAAGGGCAATAAAACTGCCAAAAAAGTGCAGCGCTTTAGTGGCGAGCGTAGTCCAATCATATTTTATGAAAGGGGCTTAAAGTATCTGGAACATATTATGCAAAGAGCACTAATAGAAGAGGCTGGAAAAATAATGGTTTCTATTTCTGCTAAAGAAGAGAAAAAAGGGCATGGACACGAGGAAGGAGACAACTATGCGGGTGTTTGGATACATGACTATGACGAATACATACTTACAATAACGGTTCAACTTTTGTAATAAAAAACAGGTGGAAAGTATTAAATTTCCACCTGTTTTTTTATATAATTTACGATTTAACTATGGACTTAATAGGGATATTGACATTTTTAGTATATTAATATAAAATATATATAATAAATTACGTCTATAAAGAGAAAATATGTTGGTATTTACTTAAAGTGAGTTTGTGATAGTGGAAAACAAACAGTAAAAATATATTTTGGAACTTTTGGGTATACTTAGATGTACATTATATAAGTATACAGGCGTAATAAAAATTAAAAGAGGGTATTTATACCAATTAGGGTGGAACCGCGTGAGTGAAACTTTCGTCCCTAGCAGTTATATGCTAGATGCGAAAGTTTTTTGTATTTAGCAAAATAAAGGAGGGTTCTATTATGATAGAAACAATGGAAACAATTGTAAATTTATGTAAGTCGAGAGGATATGTGTATCCAGGCTCAGAGATTTACGGAGGATTGGCAAACACATGGGATTATGGACCATTAGGTGTTGAGCTAAAAAACAATATTAAGAAAGCATGGATAAAGAAATTTATCCAAGAAAACAAGTATAATGTAGGATTAGATTCAGCAATTTTAATGAATCCTAAAACTTGGGTAGCATCAGGCCATGTTGGTGGCTTTAGCGATCCTTTAATAGATTGTAAGGATTGCAAAACAAGACATAGAGCAGATAAACTAATTGAGGAATGGATGTATAAAAACAAATGTGAACAAGTAGTTGATGGCTGGCCAGAAGATAAAATGATAGAATATATGAAAAAGAACGAAATAAGCTGTCCTAATTGTGGAAAACAGAATTTTACAGATATAAGAAAATTTAGCTTAATGTTTAAAACATTTCAAGGAGTAACAGAAGATTCGAAAGCTGAAATATATTTAAGACCTGAAACAGCACAAGGAATTTTCGTTAATTTTAAAAATGTGTTAAGGTCATCAAGGAGAAAGATGCCAATGGGTATTGCACAAATTGGTAAGTCTTTTAGAAATGAAATAACACCTGGAAACTTTACTTTTAGAACAAGAGAATTTGAACAAATGGAATTAGAATTTTTCTGTAAGCCAGGAACAGATATGGAATGGTTTGAATACTGGAGAAAATTCTGTAAGGATTGGTTATTAAATTTAGGAATAAAAGAAGAAAATATACGATTAAGAGACCATGGTAAAGAAGAGTTATCACATTATAGTAATGGAACAACAGATATAGAATTTTTATTCCCGTTTGGCTGGGGTGAGCTATGGGGAATTGCTAATAGAACAGACTTTGATTTAAAACAACATATGGAATATTCAAAAGAAGATATGAATTATTTAGATCCTGATACAGGAGAAAAATATGTACCATACTGTATAGAACCATCTCTTGGATGTGATAGGATGGCATTAGTGTTTTTGTGTAATTCTTACGAGGAAGAGCACATTGCAGATGATGACTCAAGAATTGTATTAAGATTACATCCTGCACTTGCACCATATAAAGTAGCAGTGTTGCCATTATCAAAAAAACTTAATGAAAAAGCAGAAGAGGTATATGAAAAATTATCTAAAAGATTTATGGCGGATTATGATGAATCTGGAAGCATAGGAAAAAGATATAGAAGGCAAGATGAGATTGGAACACCATTTTGTATTACTATAGATTTTGATACTCTAGAGGATGGATGTGTCACAATAAGACATAGGGACACAATGGAACAAGCTCGAGTGAAAATAGAAGAAATAGAAGGATATATTGAGCCTAAATTGGAATTTTAAATATGTTAGTAAATATCTTGAAAATAGTGAAAAAAAGTGATATAATACAGTAATCTTAAAACAATATTAGGGGGTGCGTCATGAAAAGTAAAACAGAAACTCCTGATGAAGACGAACGGTGCTGTCTGAACTGCAGTAGGAGCTCTGTTATGAAAATGCATAAGGAATATCCAAAAGAGTATTTCTTCTGTCATGATTCCAAAAGAGGGGTTATGGGAGTTGTGGGTGCTCCAGGTTCAAACCTTGTAGGTTCGACATGTAAAAAGTGGAGGGCAAAAGAGAAATGATGTGCAACAGAAAAAGGTAAACAAAATGCTTATCTTTTAGAAAAATAGTACTTTTAAAATAGTACTATTTTTTGTTGTAAAAAAATAGTATTATTTGTATAATAGAAGTAATTGTATAGTTATATATAAAAATTAATTTATTCTCGTTTAAATGGAGGTTTTTATGAAAAAGACTAAAATACTAAAATCATTAGCAATATTAATAATTGCTATTCTAGCTATATTTTGCATATATAATCTGATTAATTGGATTATAACAGGAAAGCAATCAATTGAAGTTATAACAGGAAAGCAATATTATAGTAACTCTAATATTGAAGCAATAGTTAAAGTAAAAGATTTGAAAAAAGATTTATCTGTTGCAAGCAAAATTAAAGTGGAACTTTTAAGAAGTGATGGAAAAAAAGTAAAAGGTATTGGAGAAAAATATAAAGTAGAAGAAGGTGAAAGTGCTAATATTAGTATGAAAATACCAGACGAATTAGAAACTGGTAGTTATTCACTAAAAATTACTTCTACACATAAATTTAATAAAGATAAAATAGAAGTACCAGTAAGTATAGTAAATGAAAAAGATACTAATATTTCTATTTCTCTTGATAAAGGTATATATAAGCCTGGAGATGAAGTTAATTTTAGAGCATTGATTACTTCGAAAAGTAATGACATACCGCAAAATATAGATGTGTATATATATATTTATGATGGAAATGGCAACAAAGTTTATTCAAATAGTGCTAAAACATCAGAATATGGAATTGTATCACGGTAGATTTGTTCTAGCGAGTGAAGTAAACAGTGGGACATATGGATTAGTAATCTCAACTAAGAATAAAGAGATTACAAAAAACTTTAAAGTTAACCCATATATAGTACCAAAATTTGAAGCAAAACTTACAACAGATAAAGACAACTATATAATGGGAGAAGAAATTAATTTTAAAATAAATGCAAACTACTTTTTTGGCGAGCCTGTGGCGAATGCAGAAATTAAAGGTAAAATTATACAAGCTGACTACTCGAGTAGTAGAATGAATGCTACAAAGGAAACAGAATTTGTAGGACTAACAAACTCAAATGGAGAATTTGAGTTTGCACATAAAACTGAAATGTTTGGAAAAATTGATATACAAGCCGAAATAGTAGATACATCAAATTATTTAGTAGAGGCAAATAAGACGATAGCTGTTGGCACAGATATATTTGAAATTGATATATTGCCAGAAAATGGAGATATCATAAAGGGTGTTGATAATGATATCTATATAATTACTAAAACAGCAGATGGAAAACCTGTGAAAACGGCGGGTAGAGTTACTATTGGAACAGTGACAAGACAAGTAATAACAGATGATTTTGGAGTAGGGAAAATTTCATTAACTTCAAGTGATTTATCTAAGATACCAGAAACTCAAAACTACAACTACAATAATTATGGATATTATGATGATTATACTAATTCATCAAGAAGCGGTATAAGTAATATGACAGTAATACTAAAAGATGCAGATGAAAATGAGGTAACATTAAAAACAATTGTAAATATAAGTAGTAATAAAGGAACAGTTATTAATACAGATAAAGTAAAATACAATCTAGGAGAAGATATACATATTAATCTGCAATCTGCAGTTGATGCTACAGAAAATATAATTTATATATTTAAAAACAAAGAACTAATACAAATGATAACAACAGATAATGATGAGATAGATATAAACTTAGAAGATACATATGGATTAGTAGATATTTATGTTGGAGTTAATTCACCTAGGATAAGAAATAACTACTATATGTATGATAATATTCGTCAAAATAACTATTTTAGTTATAACAAAAGAACAATATTTATAAAGCCAGATAAGAGTCTAAATATAGAAATACAAACTGAAAAAGAAGAATATAAACCAGGGGATACTTTAAATATTAATTTTACAACAAAAGATAGTTCAAATAATAATATAGATAGTGCATTATTAGTAAGTATTTTAGATGAAGCAATTCTAAGTCTGGCTGGAAATGATTTATCAATAGATAATATTAAGCTTGCACTTGAAGATATAATACTGACAGAAGGAATTACAGCAGCAGATGTGTATGCTAATATTATAGATGATGCATCTGATACATTATTAATAGGGCTATTACTAAAACAATCAAATACAGATCCTAATGTAATACAAGGTAAATATGATAATAGGGAAGGAAAAGAAGAAAACTTTAAAAAAATGATACTGTCAGGATTTTTAGCAATAGGATTAATAATAATATATGCTAGTATAAAATCAAAAAGATTTGGAAGCATTTTTGAGGCTTTAACAATCATGATTGGTATATTTGTTGTACTAGTGATGTTTTTACAAGATTTCATATATTATGACATAAATATGGATGTAATACCTGCATTATTAACAATTGCACTTCTAACTATAATAGCATATTCAACAATATTATATAAATTTAAAAAAGTAATATTTGAAATGGCAAGAGACATGATTTTAATACCTGGAGTGATAGTTTTAATCTTGATGGCGTTAATAACTGTTTTTAGACTTCAATATAGAGTAAATGAAGCAATGTTATTAATATTGTTATTAATAGCTCCAGCAATTTTAAGTATAATAAAAATGAGATATAGAGATAAAAAGATATCAAATAAAATTCAAAGAGTAGAAAATATAGTTAAGAAAATTACAACGATAGAAATAATTTACTTTATATCATTATTTATTAGTAGTGCAATATTTAGATTAAGCGTAAACTATTTTGAAGATATGAAATTTATAGTTGGTATATTTATCATCATTTATCTAATATACTATAAATTTATTGCAAGAAAAGATATTACTAATGGGGACGTACAGCAAAAAACTAAAAATAGTGATGGCAGTGCAAATGTGCAGCTTAATGTAACGATAGGTGAAACTGCAGGAGTAATTGGCATTATAATTATAATCTTGTTAGTTGGAATGTATGTATATAATAGTTCAGCAGGTACTATACAAGATGCAGGATCAGCGATTTCATCTTATGAAAGAAATAATGTGGGGATTGACATAAACGCATTTGATTCAGTAACAGATAGTGCAGTTTTTAAAGGAACTAGCTCAGGATTAAACAATATAACTAATAATATAAACTCATTATTTGAAACTGATAGAGCTAGTGTATCAGAAAGTGAAATAGTATTAGAGAAAAATGTACAAGAAGTTATTTCTGAAACTGAAGAAAATGTAAGAAATGTATTTTTAGAAAGTTTAGTATTTATACCAGAACTAATAACGAATAATGGTAATGCAGAAACATCATTAAGAATAAGTGATAATATAACAACTTGGAATATTCAAACAGTAGGAAACACAAAATCAGGAGAAATAGGATTTGCAGGTTCAAGTATAAAAGTATTTAAAGAGTTCTTTGTTGATTTTGAGTTACCTAAAAATGCAGTTGTAACAGATAAGATAAGTATACCTGTAACAGTATATAACTATACAGAAGATGATTTAGTACTAAATTTAAACATGATAGAATCAGATTGGTATACTACAGAGAATTATAGTAGAGAACTAAAAATTGAATCAAAAGGAACAAGAATGATATATGTTCCAATAGAGGTATTAAAAAACGGAGATAACACGTTACGAATTGAAGTGGGTTCAGGAAATCTTTCAGATATTGTTGAAAAAACTATGGAAGTAAAACCAAATGGACTTGAAAAAGCATCAGTAGTGTCAACTGGAACAATGGAGTCAAAACTTTCACAGGATATATTGATTGATGATAATTTAATGATAGATAATACAGCAAATCTAAAAGTAAAACTGTTTGCATCTCCTATTACACAGGCGATTGAAGGAATAGAAAATATATTCAGGATGCCAACTGGTTGTTTTGAACAAACTTCATCTTCTTTGTATCCGAATGTTTTAGCATTAAGATATTTGAACGAGAATAAACTAGATAATAATGATATAAAGGAAAAAGCATTATCATATATATCTTCAGGATATCAAAGATTATTAACTTTTGAAGTGAAAGGTGAAAAAGGAGGTTATTCATTATATGGACATTCACCAGCAGTACCAGTTTTGACTGCATATGGATTAATGCAACTAAAAGACTTATCAGAAGTATATGATATAGATGAAAATGTTCTGGAAAATATGAAAGAATATTTATTTAAACAACAGAATATAAATGGCAGTTTCAGTTTAGGTAATGATTCTCATATAGGAGGAGCAGGTTCATCAGATACATTATCATTAAATGCATATATAACATGGGCATTGTCAGAAAGCTATCCAGATGATAATAGACTATCAAAATCTGTAAAATATTTAGAAGATAATATAAATAAAATGACAGATACATATACATTAGCCTTAGCAGCAAATGTATTTGCAAATACAAATAATAAATCAGCAGATGCTGTTGTGAAAAAAATAATGGAAAAGGTTCAAACTAACGGAGAAATGGCATATCTAACATCTAGTATAAGGGACTACTATGGCTCGTATGGGACAACACAAAACATACAAACAACAGCTTTAACATCAATGGCACTTACAAAACTAAAATCAAATGCTAAAACAAATACTGCACTTGTAAATTATATAGTTTATAGTAAAGATAGATATGGAACATGGCATAGTACACAAGCAACAATACTTGCATTAAAAGCAGTAATTGAATATAGTAGTGGTTCAGATATAAGCGAGCAAGATATAACTGTAAATGTAAATGGGGAAGAAAGAAAGATTTCAATAGATAAAAATGCTATAGATTTATATGAACTTAACTTTGCTAATATAGGTAAAGAAAATAATATAACAATTAATATGAAAAAAGGTAGATTATATTATGAAATAATACAAAGCTATTATGCAGACTATAGTGACCAACTACTAAAATCACAAGTATTAATAGATGTAAAACAAGATATGAAACAAATAGTAAGAGTAAATGAAGTAGTGGAACAAAAAATCTCTGTAGTAAACAATTCAGGAGATATGATTACAAATGGAATGATAGAAATAAATATACCACAAGGATTTAGTGTTGTTGAAGAATCTCTAATACAGTTAGAATATGACATGATGATTGAAAAATATGAATACAATTATGGAAAAGTTTACTTATACTTAAAAGATTTTGCTAATACTAAAACAATAGAAGCTGTAGTAAAATATAGGGCAAACTATCCTGTTAATATTACTGGTGGAAGCATTAGAGTTTATGACTACTATAACCCAGAAATTGAAGGAATTTGTTTACCAATACAAATAACAGTATCAGAATAATTAAAATTGAAAGGAAAATCTAAAATGAAAGATGTATATTTTAAATCAATTACAAATTATGAAGATAAAGATTTAATAAATAAAAGTACATATGAAATGTTAGAAAAAATAATTAAAGAAGAAGGCGTAAAATTTGAAGGCTCTACTCCACTTAAAGTGCACTTTGGAGAAAGAGGAAATGATACTTTTATGACGCCAGATAATTTTAATGGTATAAAAAAGTATTTAAAAGAGAATAACATTGATACATGCTATATAGAAACCAATGTGTTATACAAAGGAAGTAGAACTTTGGAAAAAGATCATATTGAAACAGCAAAAGAACATGGATTTACAGATTTAGAAATAGTTATTGCAGATGGAGATATAGATAATCCATATGAGGAAATTGAAATAAACAAAGAATTTTTCAAAAAATGTAAAATAGGATACAAATTTAAGAATTATAAAAACTTTATTGTATTAGCCCACTTTAAAGGACATGGATTAGCAGGTCTTGGAGGCTCAATAAAACAATTGGGAATGGGATTTGCTTCTCGTGGTGGAAAACTAAACCAACATTCAAGTTCAGTTCCTGTAATATCAAGTAACTGTATTGGTTGTGGAGCATGTGCGAATAAATGCCCAGTAGATGCAATTACTATAAAGAAAAAAGCAGTTATAAGTGATAAATGCGTAGGGTGTGCATCTTGTAGTACAGTTTGCCCAGTAAATGCTATTAGCAATAATTGGAAAACAAGTAACTTTTTAGAAAAACTGGCAGAACATGCATATGCAGCAGCAAAAGATAAAACAAATATATACTTTGATTTTGTATTTAATATAACACAAGATTGTGATTGTGTTGGTCGCCATATGAAACTGGTTGCACCGAATATAGGAATATTTGCATCAACAGATCCAGTTGCAATAGATACTGCAGCATTAGATAAGTTGCAAGAAGTAACAAAATCTAAAATGTTTGATACAGCAAGAGATAGTTTAAAACATGCAGAAAAAATTGGACTAGGAACAGGTGAATATAATATTATTGAAATGTAAAAGGTAATATATTTAGGAGCAAATAATGAGAAGATGTGATTGGATAGGTAGTGACGAAGAACTGAAATATCACGATAATGAATGGGGAAAACCTGTTTATGATGATTATATATTATTTGAATTTTTGATTTTAGAAGGTATGCAAGCAGGACTATCATGGAATACTGTTCTTAAAAAAAGAGAAAGTATGAGAAAAGCTTTTGATAATTTTAATCCAAATAAACTGATTAAATATGATGACAAAAAAATAAACATGCTTATGAAAAATCCAGAAATCATTAGACATCGTTTAAAACTAGAATCCCTTAGGCAAAATGCAATTTGCTTTTTGAAGATACAAAGAGAATATGGATCGTTTAGTTTATATATATGGAGTTTTACAAACAGAAAAACTATTGTGAACAATATAAAAAGTAAGAAAGACATGCCGGTTGTTTCTGTAGAAGCTATAGAAATGAGTAAAGCATTGAAAAAAGCTGGTTTCAAATTTGTAGGACCTACAATTTGTTACGCATATATGCAAGCTGTGGGGCTAGTTAATGATCATATTAATACATGTGAATTTAAGTAAGTAATAGAAATTATTCAGTTTCAAACATGTTTTTCCAATATCTCCTAGGCATAAACGAAAGTTGTTGCCTAGGATTTTTGCGTTCTTTAATTGCAATTGTTTTAACAAAAGATTTCCACAGTTCCTTGTATAAAGTTTCTTCATTAGAGAAATTTGATATTTGTAAGTCTTTTGCATTCACAATTGTATAGCTTTTAGTATTATATAAAAAAGCAATGTTTCTTTTTTCGTCATGTATTATGAAATTTTGATTAGATAATCTGTTTTTGAAAAAATTACCTACTTGTTCTAATATATTATTATCAGGAGAAATTTTTGAATAAAATAAATCACTGTTAATTTTTGAAAAGCGTACAAAACCTCTGAAACGCTGGACTTCATAACCGACTTGTTTAACTAGTTTCTGTATAAATAAGACTGAATCAATATGGAGCATATTCTCTATTTCTGGTCCATAATGAAATCCTAATATAATATACTCTAAAATATTTAGCTCTTTATCTTGGTTATATGATAAAAAAGCTGTGTATAGAGTGTATAGCGTTTTATCTGATATTTTTTCCAATATACCGATAAACACTCTTTCAGATTTTTCTAAATCAGTTTGTACAACCTCTATATTATCTATAAGAGTTTCAGTAAAATTATCTCTAGATACAATTTTTACAGGTTTTAATTTTGTTTCAAAAACATTAAATACTATTGTAAGGAATCCTTCAAAAGTATTATCATAAATAAATGTTTTATCTATAAGTTTCCAGTTAGACATTTTATTTTATCCTCCATAGTAGGTAGTATAGGAGCAAATAAAGATAGTTGCTCAAAGTTGTTTTTGATTGGGAGCTTAATGCTTTCTTGCAAAATTAGATTGTTTTGTATAAAAGTTTTAGAAAATAAATTTACATGTTCATGATAATTTCCGAGAACATGTTATAAAATATTTCGCTCTTTTTAAAACTACTCCTAGTTTTTTTAAGCTATCAAAATTAAGATTGAAAGTTCTTCTTGCTTTAATAATCTTTTTGGCAGATATTACTCCAATACCAGGAACACGAAGCAAAGTATAATAATCTGCTTTATTAATTTCAATTGGAAATCTATCAAGATGTCTAATTGCCCAATCACATTTTGGGTCTAATAAAGTATTGAAATTTGGATTAGTTTCATTTAAAAGTTCATTAGCATTAAAACCATAAAATCTAAGTAACCAATCGGCTTGATAGAGTCTGTTTTCTCTAAGAAGAGGAGGCTCTTTTAATGCGGGTAAATTATTATCATTATTAACACTTATATATGCAGAATAATATACTCTTTTTAACCTGAACTTGTTATATAATGATTCAGATAGAGAAATTATTTGTAAATCAGTTTCTGGACTTGCTCCAATAATCATTTGTGTAGTTTGGCCTGCTGGAACGAATTTATCTTTATATTTTGATTTATCATTTTCTAAAGAAAAAACTTTATCTGATATAGATTTCATAGGCTTAATAATATTTTGTTTTTCTTTACTAGGAGCTAATAGTTTTAGGCTACTTTCAGAAGGAAGTTCAATATTAACACTTGTTCTATCAACTAAGTTTCCAATCTTATCTATTAATTCCTGACTGCTGCCAGGAATTATTTTTGTATGAATATATCCGTTAAATTTATGTTCTTTTCTTAAAATAAGTACAGTTTCATATATTTTCTCCATAGTATAATCAGGAGAGTTAACGATACCAGAGCTTAGAAATAATCCTTCAATATAGTTTCTTTTATAAAACTCTATTGTTAAATCTGCAATTTCTTTAGGAGTAAAGATTGCTCTTTTAACGTCATTACTCTTTCTATTAATGCAGTATTTACAATCATAAATACAAATATTAGTCATTAATATTTTAAGTAGGGAAATACACCTACCGGTCAGAAGAAAATGAATGACATATTCCACCAGCAAAACCGATTACCAATACCGATCTTTTGTGTTTTGTCTTTTACTACCACTAGAACTGCAAGAAACATCATATTTTGCAGAGTCTGCAAGTATTGTTAATTTATCTAAAATCTCCATAGAAATCTCCTTAAAAGCAATATATCATACAAATATATATTTGTCAAACAAATGTTTACAATAATAATTCGACAAAATTTTTATTGACAATATAAATAAATAGAAATATAATGAACATATGAACAACTATTCATATGTTCGTTATTAAATTAATATAATAAGATTAGGAGGAATTTATGGAAGAACATTTAAAATGTGATATAGATTCAATTGATAAAAAGAAACTTGAAAAAGTGAAAAGAAAAATTCCAAAAGATGAATTGATTTTTGATTTAGCAGAATTTTTTAAAGTATTTGGAGACTCTACTAGAATGAAAATAATTATGGCTTTATTAGAAGAGGAACTTTGTGTATGTGATATTGCACTTATTACAAATTCAACACCATCTGCAATTTCCCATCAATTAAGATTTTTAAAACAGGCAAAACTTGTAAAGTATAGAAAAGATGGAAAATCGGTATATTATTCATTAGAGGATCATCATATAGAAGAGATACTTGTGAAAGGTCGTGAGCATATTGAAGAAGTATGAATTTATATTAAAAAATCTTAGTTGTCCTAATTGTGCAGGTAAGATTCAAAGTAAAATTGCAAATGATAATAGATTTAAAAATGTTATAGTGAATTTTAATACATCTAAATTAATTTACGAATCTGAAACAGAAAATAAAGATGTAATTGAAAAAATAGCAAAAAGTGTAGAATCAGATATTGAATTAATAAGTGCAAATGTAGAGAAAAAAGATAATAAAACAATGTATCAAATAATAAGGCTATTAGTGGGTCTGCTTTTTGGTGTGTTAGGATTTTTTACAAACCTTCCAGAAATGGTTGCATTAATTTGTGTATTACTTAGTTATTCAATTTTACTTTATAGAACAGTAAAAAATGCTATAAAATTAATTGTTAAAGATAAAACAATTAATGAGAATTTTTTAATTACTATTTCATGTATTGGAGCATATTTAGTTGGGGAGCATATGGAAGGCCTAATGGTTATAATGCTTTATGAAATAGGAAAGATATTAGAAGATAGAGCAGTAAATAAAACTCGTAAATCTATATCATCATTAATGGATATAAGACCTGAATATGCAAACTTAAAAAGAGGAAACAGCATAGAAAAAGTATCGCCAGAACAAGTAAATATTGGCGATATAGTAGTTATAAAACAAGGAGAAAAGATTCCATTAGATGGAATAGTTGAAATAGGTAATGCTTCATTAGATATATCTTCTCTTACAGGAGAAAGTAAACTAAAAGATGTAGAAAAAGGAACTGGAGTTCTTTCTGGAAGTATAAATGTTGATGGGATAATAGAAGTAAGAGTAACAGAAAAATATGAGAATAGTACAGTAAATAAAATTTTAGAATTAGTAGAAAATGCAACAGACAAAAAAGCGAAAACAGAAACTTTTGTGGCAAAAGCTGCAAGAATTTATACACCAGTAGTTTTGGGGCTAGCAGTTATTGTAGCAATATTTTTACCAATAATTTATCATGAAGATACTACATATAATCAAAGCATATATAGAGCTCTAATATTTCTTGTAATTTCTTGTCCTTGTGCAATAGCAATATCAGTTCCGCTTAGTTATTTTTCTGGAATTGGTAAGGCTTCTAAAGCAGGAATCTTAATAAAAGGAAGTGATTATTTAGACAGTTTAAGAGATATAAAAGAAATTGTATTTGATAAAACTGGAACACTAACCAAAGGAGAATTTGAAATAAAAAAGGTAAATTCATTTTCTGATAAGTATAGTGAAAAAGAAGTTCTAGAATATGTTGTGCTAGGAGAGAGCTTTTCAAATCATCCTATAGCAAAATCAATCTTAAAAAGTGCAAATATTAAAGTGGATGAAAATAAAGTAAAAGAATATAAAGAAATTGCAGGTAGTGGAATTAGTTATAAAATAAATGAAAAAGAAGTGGTAATAGGGAATGGTAAATTAGTAGGAAGCAAAGATGAAGACTATGATACTATGATATTTATTAAATTAGGAGAAGAGGTTATAGGAAGTGTTGTTTTAAGTGATATTATTAAGCCAGATACAAAGACAGGAATAGAATCATTAAATAAATTAGGAATTAAAACTAGAATGTTTACAGGAGATAAGGAACAGGTGGCTTTAAGTGTAGCTAAAGAAATTGGTATAGAAGATATAAAATATGAAATGTTACCTGCAGATAAATACTTTGAAATGGAAAAAATATTAGAAATGTATAAAGGAACAAATAAGAAAGTTGCATTTGTTGGAGATGGGATAAATGATTCACCAGTTCTAACTTTAACAGATATAGGAATATCTATGGGAGGAGTGGGATCACATTCAGCAATTGAAGCTTCAGATGTAGTTATAATGACAGATTCTATAGATAAAATATCAGAATCAGTAAAAATATCTAAAAAAACGTATAATATAATAAAACAGAACCTTATATTTGCAATAGGGACTAAACTGCTAATACTATTCTTAAGCACTATAGGTTTAGCGGGAATGTGGCAAGCAATATTTGCAGATGTTGGAGTTACACTAATTACGATTGTAAATAGCTTAAGAATATTAAAATAGGTAAAACATAAAGTTTTCAAAAAACCATTGACAAAGTAAACATATTATGTTAATATATAGAGAGTATTTTTGACAAATAAATATTGAAAGGGGAAGATTAAAATGTGTATGTCTAACTGCATATTTAAAAATTTCTAAATTTTACTTTTCTGCCGGCGCGCATCTGCGCACGACGCAGGCCAAAGCACTGATCACACCTTAAAAAGGGGGGAAAACATGTACAGCACAGGATTTACCTAGATGTAGAAGAACTCTCCTAGAAAATAATGAGCACTTATGGCGCAGCGCCCCAGTGGGATCGACGTTGTCGCCGAGAAAAAGCGTTTGAAAGGATGGATCGAATACATGCGCAATCGGTATAAAAGTGGTTTTCTGTAGCATTCTTTAGGGAATACTACCATCAGCCTAGGCATATGCCTAAGTGGGCGCTGTTCAGCCGATGGCTGAGTTAAGATATAGCCTGCCGGCGCCCATGGTAACACGAGAGTGAACATGGGCGCACGGCTGGCCAAATCAAAAGTAAATCACAAGTAAAGAAGAAATTCCTCTCCGGGAAAAACCTCTGCGAAGTTGCGGGGGTTTTTCCTTGCGTTTTTTTTTACAATAAAGTATAATATAAATTGAAAATATAGGAGAAAAAATATGAAAATAAATTTGTTTGAACGATGGCGCATAATATAGTTATAGATATAAAAATAAAGGAGAGAATTTATGAAAAAGAAAACTATATTAAGTGGAATACAAGCCACAGGAAATTTAACAATAGGTAATTATTTAGGAGCCATAAATAATTGGGTGAAAATGCAGGAAGAGTATGATCCATATTATATGATTGCAGATTTACATTCATTAACAGTAAGGAATGATCCTGAAAAGCTAAGAGAGAATACTTTGAAAGTAATAGCCCTATATATAGCTTGTGGATTGGATCCAGATAAAAACACAATTTTTATACAATCACATGTAGATGCACACACAAAATTATCATGGATTCTAAGCTGTTATACTTATTTAGGTGAGTTGTCAAGAATGACACAATTTAAGGATAAATCAGCAAAACATGAGGATAATATAAATAGTGGATTATTTACATATCCTGTTTTAATGGCAGCAGATATTTTAGTATATAATGCAGATTTAGTACCAGTAGGAGAAGATCAAAAACAGCATCTTGAAATTGCAAGAGATATAGCTGAGAGATTTAACAATATCTATGGTGAAACTTTTGTAATACCAGAGCCATATATACCAAAAATGGGAGCTAGGATAATGGGATTACAAGAACCAGAAGCAAAAATGAGTAAAAGTACAACTAATCCATTAGATGCAATATTTTTAAATGATGCACCAGATGAGATTATGAAAAAATTTAAAAGAGCAGTTACAGATTCAGAAAACTGTGTTAAGTTTGATATTAGTAAAAAGCCAGGTGTAAGTAATCTTATGAGTATATATGGACTTATAAAAGAAAAGTCTATGGATGAAGTTGAAAAAGAGTTTGATGGAATTGGATATGGAGATTTTAAAGTAGCAGTTGCTGAAGTTGTTATTGAAAGATTAAGACCAGTTCAAGAGAGATATAATGAACTAATGAAAAATCCAAGTTTGTTAAAAGAAATATATGAATCAGGTGCAAAAAAAGCATCAGAAAAAGCAAATATAATTGTTGAAGAAGTTTATAGAAAAGTAGGGTTAGTAATATAATGTTTGTTGACTACGTAAAGATTGTAATTAAATCAGGTGATGGCGGTAATGGAGCTGCAACTTTTAGAAGAGAAAAATATGTACCAGCAGGTGGACCAGACGGTGGAGATGGAGGAAATGGTGGTGACATTTATTTTGAAGCAGATAAAAGTGTGAACACTCTTATAGATTTTAGATATACAAAAAAGTTTAAAGCTGAAAATGGTGAAAACGGAAGTGGAAGCAACTGTTATGGGAAAAGAGGAAAAGACCTGTATATAAAAGTGCCTGTAGGTACAGTTTTAAAAGATTCTGAAACTGGTAAAATAATTATAGATATATCAGAAGAGAATAAAAAGGAATTAATTTTAAAAGGTGGAAAAGGCGGAAAAGGAAATTCACATTTTGCAACATCAACAAGACAAGCGCCGCAATTTTCAATTGATGGAGAAAAAGGAAAAGAAAAAGAGCTTATTTTGGAATTAAAACTTTTAGCAGATGTTGGACTTGTTGGATTCCCAAATGTGGGAAAATCAACAATTCTTTCAAGAGTAACATCAGCTACTCCTAAAATTGCAAATTATCATTTTACAACAATAGACCCGAATCTTGGGGTTGTAAAAACAGAATATGGAGATAGTTTCGTATTAGCAGATATACCTGGAATTATTGAAGGAGCAAGTGATGGAATAGGCTTAGGAATACAGTTTTTAAGACACATAGAAAGAACAAGACTTTTACTTCATATAATAGATGTAGCAGGAACAGAAGGAAGAAATCCAGTAGAAGATTTTGAAAAAGTAAATGAAGAATTAAAAAGATATAGTGAAAAATTAGCAGGTAGAAAACAGATTATAGTCGCAAATAAAATCGATAGTATACAAGACAATGATTTATTAGAAAGTTTGGAAAAAGTCTCAAAAGAAAATAATCTGGAATTATTTAAAATCTCAGCAGTAACAGGTGAAGGATTAAATCAGTTATTTAATCATGTATCAGATGTTATAAAAACTTTACCTAAAGAAGAAATTATAGATATAGATGATAGAGTTATATACACTTTAGAAGAAGACAAAGAAGAGTTTACTATAAAAAATGTAAATGGGGAATTTATTGTAGAAGGGCCAGCAGTAGAAACTTTAATGAGAAGAGTAGATACTACTGATAATGAATCATTTGCATATTTGGAAAAAAGATTAAAAAAGCTTGGAATAGAAAAAGCTTTAAAAGAAAAAGGAGTATGTGTTGGAGATACCGTAAAAATTCTTGAATGGGAATTTGAATGGTATGAGTAAGTTTTAATACTAATTTTTAAAAAATAGATAGAAATATCTATTTTTTTATTGACAATTTTTAAAAAGCATGTTAATATATCAAACATTGTTTCAAAAATAAAAAATCTTTAGGTGTTCACCTGAGAAATTTCAAAAAACTAAAAACAAAAAATAAGTAGGAGGATTAATTGAAGAGAAGAACTTTAATTTTAGTTATAGTTCTTATTGTTGTAGTCTTTTTATCTGCAACTTTGGGAACTTGTGTATTTATAAAATACAAGGCTAATAAAACAAAAGAAAAATTTTTGCATATGGCAAGTGAAATAGTAAAGCAGAATACACAAGATAAGGAAAATATTGAAGAAGATAAGAAATTATCAAAAGAAGAACTTGAGATAAATGATAAGGTTATAGGGATACTAAAGATTCCCAAAATAGATTTAAAAGCACCAATTAGAGAAGGAACTGAATCAGATATTTTAAAATATGCAATAGGTCATTTTGTAGAGAGTAATTTTTTTTATGGAAATGTAGCTTTAGCAGCGCACAATAGAGGGATATATTCGCAATATTTTGAAAAAATAAATGAACTAGTTAAAGGAGACGAAATTACATATATAACAAAATTTGGAGAAAAGGTATATAGAGTTATCCAAATAAAAAGTATAGCCTCCACTGATTGGTCTGTTATAGAGAATATAGGAAAAGAAGAAATAACGCTAATTACATGTGTGAAAAATCGAGATGATTTAAGATTATGTGTAAAAGGCGAAAAAATAAACAAATAACAGGAGGAAAATAAAATGAAGAACTTAAAACAAAAATTAATAATATTTACTATACTAATGATAACACTTATAACTATCATAAAACCAAATGTATATGGTATGTTTCAAGCAGATATGCAATTTTCACATAGAACAGACTTTTTTTTAACATATAATCGGAGCTAGATTCTATCAGTCTGTAATATTCTATAATTATGAAAATCAAAAACATTATGCATATTGCCTAAATGCAGATAAGATTCGGAGCAGAAACTGAAGGATATATAGCAGATGTTCATGAGTATATTGACAATGATGCTATATGGAGAGTGATGAAAAATGGTTTTCCATATTGTTCTTATACTAGTATGGGTTTGCAAAATGAAGATGAAGCATTTTATGTTACAAAAATGGCAATTTATTGTGTAATAGGACAAAGAGATATAAACCTTTTTGAACAATATAATGGTCATGACCATGTATTAAATTCTTTAAGAAATCTAGTTAATATAGGGTTTAATGGAGCAGAAACAAGAAAAAGTCCATATTTTGTAATAGAAAAAGTAGATAATATGCGGAATAGATTCAATTGATAATAACTATCTTTCACAAACTTTGAAAATTTCATCTACAATGGAATTGAAAGATTTTTCAGTTAATATTTCAAAAACATCAGTAAATGGAACGCTAACAACTGATATGAATAACAATGTAAAATCTACTTTTGGATTTGATGAACAATTTAAGGTGTTAATACCAGTTGAGGAATTGAATACAGATGTTAATATAATTGTAAATATTAATACAAGAGCAAGATCATATCCTGTGTTTTTTGCCATTGCTCCAAGTGAAAATCTACAAAATTATGCATTATCATTTGATTCGTTTGAAATGTCAACTAATGATGTTTCACTAAATGAAAAAACAAATACAGCTAGTATTGAAATTATAAAAACAGATAATGAAACAGGAGAGACTTTGCAAGATGTAATATTTGAGCTAAGAAAAGATACAGGAGAGATTATAGGTGAATATACAACAGATATTGATGGGAAAATATATATACCTGATTTATATAGAGGTAAATACATATTAAAAGAAATATCTGTAAATGAAAACTATGTTTTAAAAGATGAAGAAATTAATATATCTTTATTATATAATCAACATCTTACAATAGATGTAACAAATGAATATAAGAAAGGTAATTTGAAAATTTCAAAAGTTGACAGAGAAAATAATGAAATAAAATTAGAAGGAGTTAAATTTGATTTACTAGATTCTAATAGAAAAATAATAGGTAACTATAAAACAGATTATAATGGCGAAATTTATATTGAAAAGATTAAAATAGGAAACTATACTATAAAAGAAGTTGATGCAAAGGAAGGGTACATTATAGATGAAAATGAGTATGAAATAGAGATTGTATATAATGAAACCAGAGAGATTATGATTACAAATGAACGAATAAAAGAGCTGCCAAAAACAGGGATAGACAGTAGATTCTTAAGGAGAATTAAAGAAATTCTAAAGAAAATATAAACTTTTGTTTGACAAACCAAATGTTTTATGATAATATCTAAACATAAGAAAATACAAGGGGGATTTTATTATGAGAAGAAGAGATCCAGATAGTTTAAATAAAAGAGAAAAAGAGATATTAAAGTTTATTGAAAAACACGTAAAGCAAAATGGTTATCCACCTTCAGTTAGAGAAATTGGAAAAGGAGTTGGATTAAAATCAACAGCAACAGTTCATACCTATATAGCTGCACTAACAAAAAAAGGATATATTAAAAAAGAAAATCAAAAAGGTAGAACATTAAAATTACTAAAAGGTGGAGCTCAAGATAAACCAGAAGAAATTGCTGGGAAATCAGTATATTCAGGAAAAGAAATGGTTGAAGTTCCTGTTATAGGAAAAATTACAGCAGGTGAACCAATTCTTGCAGTTGAAAATGTTACAGATACATTTCCAATTCCATTAGACTTTGTTGGTAATAGTGAAAGTTTTATGCTAACTGTAAAAGGAGATAGCATGATAGAAGCAGGTATTTTACATGGAGACTACATATTAATTAGAAAACAAAATACAGCTAATAATGGAGAAATAGTAGTTGCTTTAATAGAAGACGAAGCTACAGTTAAAACATTCTATAAAGAAAAAGGTTTTATAAGGTTGCAACCTGAGAATTTTACTTTGGAACCAATAATAGTTAAGAATTGTCAGATTTTAGGTAGAGTAGTGGGAGTATTTAGAAAGATAAAATAAATTGAATTAAAAGTATTAAAAAATTCAACTAGTTTTTTTGCTAGTTGAATTTCTTTTTTGCACTTTCATATGTATAAAAACTTCCGATAATAAAATTTACTTCTGAATTTAGATTTTTATCTATATTTTCGAAATCTTCAGTATAAATATTGTGATTTTTATTTAAGATTTGTGAACTTGCATATTCAAACAATTCTTCTTTTGAAATGTAATTATGTGAAGCTACTCCATTTGTAAAAATAAATATGCTCTTAGGGAAAGCTGATAATATAAGATCTAACATAGGCTTATAATCTTTTGTATTAATAATAGATATGATAAAGGTTTTAGTATTATTTGAGTAATAATCATTAACTGTTTCTATGAAATTTTGTATAGCGTTTTCATTATGAGCTCCATCAAAGATTAATAGTGGTTTTTGATTTATTGTTTCAAAACGTGCATTATGAACAACAGTCTTTAAGCCGTTTAATACATTAGAATCACTAATATTAAATTTAGATTCTTTTAAGATGTTAATTGTTTCAAGTACTACACATGTGTTTTCAATTTGCTTTCGTCCTTTTAAATTTATTATATATGGAATATTGTTATAGCTGAAATATTGATAATTTATATCAAAATTATAATTTGAAATATCGGTATTAGATATAGTATGTAATATGTTATTTTTTAATGTGCATTGCTTTTCAAACACAGGTAAAGATTCTTGTTCAAATATTACTGAATTAGAGTTTTCTTTTATAATACCAGCTTTTTCAAAAGCTATCTTTTTTAGAGTATTGCCTAAAACTGCCATATGGTCATAAGAAATACTACCAAAAGCAGAAACTATAGGTTCTATTATATTAGTGCAATCGAATCTTCCTCCCATACCAACTTCCAAAATAACAATATCGCAATTGCTATAAGCAAAATGTAAGATTGCAATCGAGGTTAATATTTCAAAACGAGTAGGTTCTTTGCCAATATCTTTTTTAAATTCTTCTCTAATACCATTAAGCATGTCAATATATATTAATGCTTCTGAATTTGATATGTGTTGGTTATTAATAGATATAGACTCTTTAGCTGTAATTAAATGTGGAGTCATAAATTTTCCCACCTTATAATCTGAAAGTACAAGTATTCTAGAAAGCATTTCACAAATACTTCCTTTTCCATTTGTACCAGCGACATGAACATATTTTAGTTTTTTGTGTGGATTACCTAGCTTTTCCATGATATAGTACATTCCGTCTAGAGAAGGGTCGTCTGTTGTTTGTATAAAATTTAATAAATAATTATCTAGATTCATAAAAAATCCTTTCTTATCTTATTATCTTTTTATTCCACATATCCTTTTGATAGTAAAGAAAGTTCAATTTCATTAGTTCTTTTAAATATAGAACCAAATAAAATTTTGAAAGAGTATTTAATATATTTAATAGAATACTTTTTTACACCTTTTGATAAAAGTGAATATTCAATCTCTTTTAAATCTCTAAATAGATTAGGAATAAAAGTAATGCCTATATTTATGATTAAGCTCATATCTCTTGGAGATATACCAACAAATTTTAGAGGTGTAAATAATTTTTCTATTATGCTTATTAGATTAGAAATGCCGAGAGCTGACTTGAAGATATAAGTTATATTACATACTAAAATTAGTCTTATACTAACTAATAAAGCTTCATTCAAATCTCCTAAGAATACATTAATAATAGCTGTTAAGAATATGAAGAAAGATAAACTGTATATGTTATATATAGCTTTAACAATAGAGGTCTTAGTAATAAAGAGTAAACAAAGATTAATTAAGAAAAATACTAATAAAGCAATATAATTACTTACTAAAAATATTACTACTATATATGATATAAATATTAAAAACCAGAATACATTTTTCATATATAAAAGTGCTTTCTTAAAATTTTTTATTAATATTGCTTATATTTTCAATAATTTCATCAAAAGTATTAATATTTGATAAGTCAATATCAATGCCGTTTTTTATGTAGTTTATCAATTAATGAAATTATTCCTAGACTTTTAAAATCTTTTAGATTATCTAAATTATTTAATAGGTCTTTTTTATAGAATTCTTTTTCAATGCTGCCGCCAGAGAATAATAGAACTCTATCAGATAATAAAATCTCATCAATTGAATTTGTAATAAAGATTATAGTAATGCCATCCTTTTTTAAAGATGATAGAATACTATAGATTCTGACTTTGCTCTCAGAGTCAAGCATTGTAGTTGGTTCATCTAAAATTAAAATAGAAGGATTAATTGCTAAACTATTTGCAATTGAAACTATTTGTTTTTGACCTAGAGAAAGTTCAAAGACAGGTGTTTTTTTATATTTAAGCATAGCCACTTTCTCTAATGCTTTATCAATCCTAGAATCATATTCTAAAACAGGTATGTTTAAATTCTTTAGAGTAAACAACATATCATCATAAACTGTTTCAAAAAGTAATTGATTTTCTGGATTTTGAAAAACTACCCCAATTTTTTTTCTAATCTCTAAATTGTTTTTTTTATTACTTAAATCTAAATCATCTATAAATATATTACCAGTTTTAAATCGTAATAGACCTGATAATATATTTGAGAAAGTAGTTTTTCCAGAAGCGTTTTTCCCAATAATACAAACGAACTCTCCATTAGGAATAGTAATATTTATATTACTTAATGAAAAGTTACTTGTCTTATATTTGAAATCTAAATTTTCTACTTTTATCATATTATCAATCTTTCTACTGTTCTTCTTTATCAAACAGGTACTTAGTTTGTAATGGTAAGCTTTTGGTATAGAAGTATATAACTATAACTTGAATAGGAAGCATAAGAACTTTTGTTAATATTCTTCCAGTAAGAATAACTATAAATGCATTACCATATAGTAAATGAAGCATTAGGCTAATACATGGTAATTCAATAATTAAAAGCACAATAATACTACTTAAAATTAATCTGATTAGTAATGATTTTCCTTCATAAAATTCTAAATCTGATTTATATAAAAACAATCCATAAGTTAGACCTACAATACCTTGAAATATTGTAAATCCAACAAAATATGCCCCGAATGGAAATAATAGTGCACCAATTAAATCTCCCAGAATAGATATAATGCAAGAATATTTTGGACCTAATAAAATAGCAGATATCATTATTGGGAAGAAACTAGCGCTTATTACTAGTAGTTGTGTTTTTATTGAAACAAATCTACCTAATACGATAAGTAGAGCTAATAATAAACCGGATAATATTACTTTTTTTGTTTTTGACATATATTACTCCTTTACTTTAAGGTTACTATAGTGACGCCTGCATCACCTTCGCCAAAAGTACCAATTCGAAAATCACTAACATGTACATGTGACTTTAAAAAATTTTGGATACCATTTTTTAAAGCACCAGTGCCTTTCCCATGTATAATCCTTACACTTTTAAGTCCATTTAAATAACAATTATCTAAATATTTATCTAAGCTAGAGCAAGCTTCATTAACAGTTTGTCCAATTACATTTATTTCAGAAGAAATTGATTTTATATTAAAATCATGCTCTTTTGAAGAATATGATTTTTTAGGTGTAGTAACTTTAGTCATATAAGATAAATCTGAAATATTAAAAATCATTTTTACTATACCAACTTGAACTTGAACCTGATTAAGTTTAGATGGGTTAGATATAATAATCCCATTTTGGTTTATACTTGGTATAAATACTTCCATATTCATATGTATATCTTCAATAGATAATGGTTTTAGATTTGGACAATCTTCAATTAAATCAAGTTCATTAATTTTATTATTTATATTATTTCTTAAACTATTTAAATCTTTAGAGTTATTAGATTTCTCTATTTTGTTTATAATCTCATTTGCGTCTTCTTTAGTAGAGACAAGGATTTCCTTTGCCTTTAATTTTGCATTATCTATAATTTCTTTTTCTCTGTTTTTTAAATTTATATAATCTGTTTCTAGCTTCTTCTTCAAATTTTCAATTTCTAATGAGTTATCAATAATTTTTTGTTTTTCTGTTTCAGTAATTTGTTTATTCATATATGCAGTATTTAAGAGGTCTTCTATATTGGTATTATTACTATTTATATGAGATTTAGCTTTTATAATAATATCTTCAGGTATTCCTAATTTCTGACTTATTGTAAAAGCGTTACTTTGCCCTGGTACACCAATAAAAAACTTGAAAGTAGGAGATAATGTTTCTAAATCAAATTCAACACTAGCATTTTCAAATCCATCAGATACTAGAGCAAAATGTTTAATATCTGGATAATGAGTTGTTGATAATGTTAAAGTTCCATTATTATGAAAATACTCTAATATACTAATTGCAAGATTAGCTCCTTCAACAGGGTCTGTTCCAGAACCTAGTTCATCAATTAAGACTAAACTATTTGAAGTAGACTCAGATATAATTGTGGAAATATTAGTCATATGAGAAGAAAAAGTGCTTAGTGAATTTAGAATACTTTGTTCATCTCCGATATCTGAGAAAATATTATCAAAAAGGAAAATACTACTTCCTTCTTTAGCCGATATATGTAGACCACTCATTGCCATTATTGTAAGAAGCCCAACTGTTTTTAATATAACTGTTTTACCACCTGTGTTTGGCCCTGTAATTATTAAACTTGTATAAGTATCTCCAATAGAAATATCGTTTTTTACAGCAGTGTTTTTATCAAGTAAAGGATGCCATGCATTTAGTAAAGATATGTTTTTCTCCTCATTTATTACAGGTTCTTTGGATTCTAAATGGTTAGAATATTTAGCTTTAGCAAAAATAAAATCAATAAGACCAATTAAGTTTACATCATTTAATAAGTTATCAGTTATATTAAAAAATAGTGAAGATAGTTTTTGTAAAATCTTTTCTATCTCTATAACCTCTTCATTTTTTAAATTATTCAAATCATTGTTTAAATCAAATACTGATATTGGTTCAATAAAAACAGTAGAGCCACTAGAAGAAATATCATGAATAAATCCTTTTACTTCTGAACGATACTCATTTTTTACAGGAATAACAAATCTATTATTTCTAAAAGTTACAACAGGCTCCTGAATATATTTTGAATTTAATAAAGAGTTTAATTTAGATTTTATTTCCTGTTCTTTATTTCGTATGTTTTTCCTTATAACACCAAGTTCAGTTGATGCAGTATCTGAAATTGTAGATCCATCTATTATACTTGAAAAGATATCCTTTTCAATGCTTGGATTAGTGTATAAGTTGTTAAATAAATTATTTAAGTTAATAAATTCATCTATAGAAATATCTTCTCTAAAAAAATATTCTTTTAAAATTCTAGCAATTTTTAAAATATTTGCTAAATCTAAAAGCTCTTCTGCACTTAAAAAATAGTCCTCATCTAGCTTTTTTAGATGTAAAGATATGTTTTTAAATTCGTATATTGGTAAAGAGCCTTTTCTATAAAGAAGAATACTTGCTTCTGTAGTTTGTTTTAAAGCTTTTTCAATATCTTTTCTATTATTCATAGGAAGCAAATTAAGACATAATTCTTTTCCTATATATGTTACGGAATAGCCCTCTAATATTTGGCGAATTTTATTAAATTCTAATTTTTCTAAATACTTTATATCCATAGCATAAATATATTAACATATAACAGATGAAAAATAAAGAGTTATAGAATAAACTACATAAATATTAATTAGTTTACATTAAAAAAGGTGTTGAAATTACAGCAAAAAAAGATGTGTAGAAACAAGAAAAAAGATTGAATAAAAATATAGCTAATGATATAATCAAACAGAATAAAAAATAGAGGTGGAAAAGAATTATGAAAAAAGTTGAATTATTAGCTCCCGCAGGGTCTTTTGAAAAAGCTAAAATAGCATTTATGTATGGTGCAGATGCGGTATATGGAGGAACTCCAAAGCTATCTCTTCGTTCGAGATCAGAACTAGAAGATAATGACCTGTTTAAAACGATAGAATATGCAAAATCAATTAATAAAAGAGTATATGCTGCTATTAATATATATGCTTTTGATGAGACATATGAAGAAATAAAGATTCAGGCTAAAACATTAAATGACTTAGGGGTTCATGGAATTATTGTATCTGATGGCGGTGTTCTTGATACAGTTAGAGAATATGCACCTGATGTAGAAATACATATGAGTACACAATCAAATACAGTAAGCTATCATGCATGCAATTTCTGGCACAGAAATGGGGCAAAAAGAATTATACTACGGAAGAGAGCTAAGTAAAGAACAATTAAATGATATAGTAAAGAATAAGCCTAAAGATTTAGATATAGAGATGTTTATACATGGCGCATTATGTTTTGGGTATTCTGGAAGATGCTTTTTAAGTGATTTTCTAGCTGGAAGAAGTGGAAATCTCGGAGATTGTGCTCAAAGCTGTAGATGGTCATATAATGTCTATATTGAAGAAACAAATAATCCAGGTAAATTAATGCCAGTTGAAGAGGATAATAAAGGAACATACATAATGTCTTCAAAAGATTTGTGCTTAATTAGAGAAATACCAGAGATAGTGGATATGGGATTAAGTAGCTTAAAAATAGAAGGAAGACTAAAAACTGAATATTACCTAGCAACAGTTGTAAATGCCTATAGAAATGCTATAGATGATTATATAAAAGATCCGAAAAACTATAATCCAGAAAAGTATTTAAAAGAGTTAGAAAAAACCAAAACAAGAGGACTTACAACATTTTACTTTAATGATAGAACTAATCAAGATATTCAAGATTATGCTGGAAAACAATATAATTCAGATTATGAATTTGGTGGAGTAATTTTAGAAGATGTAGGAGATAAAACATTAATAGAAATAAAAAACAAGTTAAGTGTGGGAGATACACTAGAATTAATTATACCAGGTAAAATTGAAGTTTTAGAATTTAAAATAGATAAATTATGGAATTCAGAAACAAATGAAGAAATAGAATCGGTGAATCCAGGAAAACAAGGACAAACTGTAATATTAAAAATACCAACTAAAACGAAAGAAAATTGGATTTTAAGAAGGAAAAAATAAAGAATAAAGAAGAGAGGATTTAAGTAAGTGGGAATATCAGTATTAATAATAATTGGTCTATTATTATATGCTTTAAATCAAAAAGACGCTAGAAAGTTTTTAGAAAAAGAGAATCTAAAGCTAAAACAAGAAGTATATAAATTAACACAACTATTGAAAAAGAATAATATAGAGACTGGAGAGGTTTCGTTAAATTATAGTAATCTTAAAGTATCTGAAAGAGCTGAACCTGAGGAAAATGTTCGAACGATAAAAGCAAAACCAGAGCCGGAACAAGTTGAATACAAAAAAGAAAAACCAGTTCTTACTCCTGAAGAAATCGCATATCAAAAAGAATTGTTAGCAAAAAAAGACAGAGAAAAGAAAAATTCAGTTATATTATTAACAGGAGCATTTTTAATAATATTAGCTGCTATAGTATTTTTAACATCTACATGGAGTATAATACCAGACATATTAAAAACAACAGTATTAGTATTGCTAGCAGGAGTATTTTTAGGTGGAAGTAAAATAGCTAAAGAGAAATTTAATTTAGAAAATACTAGCAAAGCATTTTTCTATATAGCTATGGCATATGTGCCTATATTTTTAATTTCAATATCAATATTTGGTCTTTTTGGAGATTATCTATCATTATATGGAGAAGGCAGATACATTTATTTAACGTTTTGTGGAGTGATAGTATCAGTTCTATATCATGTAATATATAAAATGAAAGAAATAAAACCACTACTATATGGAAGTATATTATCACAGTTGTTTTCAATTATATTATTTAGTTTAATTTTTGAAAATAATCTAAGGTTAATTGGAATAAATTTATTATTATATAATATTATAGTGATTTTACTTAAAGGAAATGATGAAGATAATATTTTTGAGTATATATATAAAGGAATACCATGTATAGTAAGTATTATTCCATTAATGTATTTATATAATATAAATATACTGACAACAATATTATTAGGATTACTTATTATAAATTTTGGAATTTTGGAATATAAAAAAAGCAGACCTTTATATGCAAATGGATTAAATATATTTTTAGTTATATTCGGACTATATGTGATAAATTGTTTTAAACTTGAAGAATTAATGATTCAAACATTGAATATGGTGTATATAATTTTATTATTTGGAATACAACATTTGTTTTTAGGTAAAAGACAAGGTAAAGAAACATATAGATTAGGAACTGTTACGCAAATAATTTGTATAATAATATTTAGCTTATTATATAGAATGAATATAAGGTTTCTTGAGGTGGAACTACTAGTATACAATATATTATTAATGGGATTTGCAATAAAAGATGAATCAATTGAGAAAATATATAGTTTAATACCATGTGTTATAGGTGTATTGGTATTGCCTTTTATAAAAGAAACAGGCATGACTGTTATGGTATTATTATTCCTGTTAGCTGGAAATTTTGGACTATTGGAATACAGAAAGAGTAAATTACTATATTCATATGCATTCAATATATCATTAATATTATTAGGATTTTTTGCTATTAATAAATATGAAATTGGTGGACAAACAGCTTCAATATTTAAATTGATATATATATTATTAATATATGTTTTACAAAATGTACTATTATCAGGAAAAGACAGAGAGAGTTTGAAAAAATCATGTACAGTTGTAGGTTTAGTTGCTGTTGCACCATTATATTTAGAAAGCATTATAAGTAATTCTGGCCATATTATTGTAAAACCATTTGTGTTTTTAATAGCAGAATTAATATTATTAATAATTACATACATGAAATCAAAAGAAGTAGGGAAGAGAATAACGAGTTATTTAATTCCAATATGCTTTATAATGTCAGGAGTACATATTATAAATGCTATTTCTTTAGAAATAAAACATTATCATCTGTATATATTATTCTCATTAGTTACATTTGGAATTACACAGGCAATTAATAAAGATAGCTTAAAAGATTTATATAAAACAAGCTTTATTGCATCTCATATATATATTCTAATTGCATATCTATCAGCGATTAATGAAAATTTAACTGTATATTTAATATTGTTAATGGCTGTATATGCATATAGCTATTATAAAGAAAAGAATTGTGTGTTTAAGTATGCATCATATATAACTACTAATTTAATATTGCTATTTATTAATCAATACTTATTAAAAGGGTCAGATTTTTTGTATTTTATACCAATAATAACAACAGTGGCAATAATGAATTTAGAGAAGTTCTATAATGATTTAAAAGATGATGTAAGTGTGATTTTTATGGCTATTTCACAATTTATAGCCTTTATAACTATAATTGGCTTAAAAAGCTCAATTGGAACAATATTTGCTCTTGGTTTTGCAATATACATAGTATATGAAAATGTAAAATCAAAAAAGGATCCTTTATGGAATATAATACCTCTTGTAGGTGCAATCCCAACTATATTTGGAAATAACATAGATTCAAATTTGGCAATATTAATACAATTAATAGCTGTATCAGGATTAACATATGTATCTGTAAGGGGGAAAAAGATAAATCTTTATACAGTATTTTCTTTTATATATCTGATGTTTACAATGACAAACGTGACTTTCAGTATTGCAGATAGTTCAAGCAAATATATAAATGTATTATTATTTATAGTTTGGACTATAGTTCATCTGTACTTTTTAGAAGATATAAAGATAAAAGACATATTTAGATTTTTATCATATTGTGGATTATTATCGTTATACTATATGTTTACTGCAGATATGAACTTAGCGCAATATACAATGTTTGAAATGCTAGGGCCAATAATCTTTGCAATAATGGTAATAAGGACGATAGTAGTAAAATATACAAAAAATGTTGACATATGGGAGTATATAACATTTGCTTTGCTATATCTTTCAGCATTTAGTATGTATAACAGTGAAGAAGATGGTATGCTATTTATAGCATTATTAGCAGCAATGATAATTTTAAGCTATATGAAAGGGTATGGAGCATTGTTCATGGTTACTGTAATAGCAATTATCATAAATGTATTTGCATTAACTAGAGAATTCTGGATTAGTGTCCCATGGTGGATATATCTACTACTTGTTGGATCAGTATTAATATTCTTTGCAATGAGAAATGAAGCTAATGAAAATAAGAAAAAAGTGGATATTGGTTCTGTAGTAAAAACATTAAAAGAGAAGGTAGATGGTAATAAATGATTTACAACAAATGAGAAGTAGTATATAATTAGGAAAACTGTAACACCTGTAATGTGTACAGATAACTAATTTAAAAGTTATAAAATAAATTTTAAAAGCAGTTAAAAAATGAAAGAGGGATGAATATGGACGAAAATCAAAATATTGAAAATGAAGAATTAGATTTAGACAAACTGATGAAAGTAAGAATGGAAAAACTTACAGAGTTGAAAGAAAAAGGTGTAGACCCTTTTCATATTACAAAATATGATAGAGAACACTTTAGTAAAGAAATAAAAGATGAGTATAAAAAATATGAAGGTAAAGATGTATCAATAGCAGGAAGAGTAATTTTAAAAAGAATAATGGGAAAAGCTTCTTTTTGCACAATTCAAGATTCAGAAGGGAAAATACAAAGTTATGTCAGCACAAATGACTTAGGAGAAGAAAAATACAAAGAATTTAAGTCATATGATATTGGAGACATAATTGGGATAAAGGGGTTTGTGTTTAAAACTAAAACAGAAGAGATTTCTGTTCATGCAAAAGAAGTAGTTTTACTTGCAAAAGCATTAAGACCATTACCAGAAAAATACCATGGACTAAAAGATACAGATTTAAGATATAGACAAAGATATGTGGATTTAATTGTAAATCCAGAAGTAAAAGAAACCTTTTTATTAAGAACTAAGATAATAAAAGAAATAAGAAGTATATTAGATGAAAAAAATTATATTGAAGTAGATACACCAATATTGAATACAATATCTGGTGGAGCTACGGCTAAACCATTTGTAACTCATCACAATACACTTGATTTATCTATGTATTTAAGAATTGCAACAGAACTTAATTTAAAAAGACTTATTGTAGGTGGTTTTGATAGAGTTTATGAGATGGGAAGAATATTTAGAAATGAAGGAATGGATATAAAACATAATCCAGAGTTTACAACAATAGAACTATATGCAGCATATCAAGATTTTCATGACATGATGGATTTAGCAGAAGAACTATTTTCAAAAGTAGCAAAATCCGTATTAGGAACGACAAAAATATCTTATCAAGGAGTGAATATTGACCTAACCCCAAAATGGAAAAGAATTACAATGATAGATAGTATTAAAGAGGTTACTGGATTAGATTTTAATAAAATTAAAACAGATGTAGAAGCTGTAAAAGCTGCAAAGGAATTTAAACTTGAGTATGATAAAAATAAAGCAACAAGAGGAGATATTATAGCTCTATTCTTTGAAGAAAAAGTTGAGCACACATTAATTCAACCAACATTTATATGTGAATATCCAGTAGAAATATCACCACTTGCAAAAAAGAAACCAACAGATAATAAACTAACAGAAAGGTTTGAATTATTTATTGGTGGTAGAGAATATGCAAATGCATTTTCTGAATTAAATGATCCAATAGACCAATATGAAAGATTTTTAGATCAAGCTAAAGCAAGAGAAGCAGGAGATGAAGAGGCTAATATGATGGATGAAGACTATGTAAATGCTCTTGAATATGGAATGCCTCCAACAGGAGGAATGGGGATTGGAATAGATAGAATGATTATGCTTCTTACTAATCAATCATCAATAAGAGATGTACTTTTGTTCCCTACAATGAAACCAATAATCTAAAAATAAATAAAGACTGAGAGGAAACTTAAAATATGTTTGGTATAGATAAAAAAATGCTATATATAATACTTGGAATTATGGTATTAGCAAATATAGGTAGGGGACGGTGCAGGGTTACAGATGATGCTTCTGACACTTCCTGCCGTTATAATAGCAATAACATTTCATGAATATGCACATGCGTATATGGCAGATAGACTTGGAGATACAACACCAAGAAACCAAGGAAGATTAACATTAAATCCATTAGTTCATATTGATCCGATAGGTATTATAATATTAATGTTTGCTCATGTAGGATGGGGAAAGCCTGTTGAAATAAATCCTAATAATTTTACGAGCAATAAATCTAGAAGTACTTGTGAAGCATTAGTTTCATTAGCAGGTCCTATAATGAATTTTATAATAGCGCTAGTTGGGATAATTATATGGTTTGCTATTTCTAAATATGCAACTACAGTAAGTGACTTAATACTAATTTTAGTAAGCTTAATACAGATGACTGTAATTATAAATATTGGTTTAGGAGTTTTTAATCTTATACCATTACCACCATTAGATGGAGAAAAAATATTTAGAAATATAATGCCAAACAGTATTCAAAGATGGTTAGATACAAATAGCAATATATTACAGATAGTATTTCTTGTATTGTGGATATCAGGTGCATTAGGAACACTAGTATCACCAGTAATAGAACTGATATGGAATACAATGATTATTGGAGTAGGATTTGTTTTTGGGCTATTTTAAAAGGAGAAAATAGAGTGAGTACAGAATATGAAGTAAGAGTTTTAGAAATTAATAAAAAAGAAATTATACAAAAAATAGAAAAACTGGGTGGCAAATTTGAATGTATATATAATCAGAAAAGATATGTATATGATTTTAATCCTGAAATAGATAACAAATGGATAAGACTTAGAACAGATGGATTTAAAACTACATTAGCAATAAAAGAAATTACAAATAGTAATATAGATGGGACAAAGGAACTGGAAGTAGAAGTTTCTGGTTTTGATGAGACAAATATAATATTAAAAGAATTAGGATATATACCAAAGGCATGTCAGGAAAACAGGCGAACAAGATATATGATTGATGGGATAGAACTGGATATAGATGAATGGCCAATGATACCAGCATATTTAGAAATAGAAGGAAAAAGCGAATATGAAGTAAATAAAATGGTAGAGATTTTAGATATAGAAAAAAGTAATGTGACTGCAAAAGATGTTCAGAGTATATATAATGATGTATATGGAATAGACATTACTAAAATAAAAGACTTGAAATTTTAGTTTTAAATAGGAGAAACTAATTGAAAGATATAATAATACTAGGAATTGAAACAAGTTGTGATGAAACATCAGTAGCTGTTGTAAAAAACGGTAGAGAAGTTTTGTCTAATATTATAAATTCACAAATTAAAATACATGAAGAATTTGGTGGAGTAGTTCCGGAAATTGCTTCAAGATGTCATGTTGAAATAATAAATCAAATAATGAAAAAAGCTTTGAGTGAAGCAAACATTAAGATAGGTGACATTGATGCTATAGCAGTAACAGAAGGACCAGGTTTAGTAGGAGCATTATTAGTAGGTATTTCATATGCAAAAGGATTAAGTTTTTCATCAGGTAAAGAATTAATACCAGTAAATCATCTTGAAGGGCATATTGCTGGAAATTATTTAACACATAAAGATTTAAAACCACCATTTTTATGTTTGATTATTTCTGGAGGACATACCCATTTAGTAAATGTAAAAGACTACAATGAATTTGAAGTACTTGGGCGTACAAGAGATGATGCTGTTGGAGAAGCGTTTGATAAAGTGGCAAGAGTAGTAGGTTTACGGTTATCCTGGAGGACCAAAGGTAAGTAAATTAGCAGAAAAAGGAACACCAAACATTAGTCTTCCGATTACAAATTTAGATGGTTTAGATTTTAGCTTTAGTGGAATAAAAACAGCAGTAATTAATTTAAATCATAAAGACCCTAATATAAATAAAGCAGATTTATGTGCAAGTTTTCAAAAAGCTGTTACAGAGATGTTGTTAAATAATGTGAAAAAAGCAGTAGATTTATATGAATTAAAAAAAGTAGTTATAGCTGGAGGAGTTTCAAGAAATACATATATAAGGGAAAACTTTGACAAACTTGGAAAAGAATTAGATATAGGAATATATTATCCTGAACCAGACCTATGCACAGATAATGCAGCTATGATAGCGGCGGCTGGATATTATAATTATAAAATTGGGAAAATAGCAGACTTAAAATTAAATGCAATACCAAATAAAAAAATAGGAGAATATTAAATGGCAATATATGTAATTGGTGATTTACATTTATCATTTTCAACTAATAAGCCAATGAATGTTTTTGGAACAAATTGGGATAATCATGAAGAAAAAATAAAAGAAAATTGGATAAAAAAAGTTAAAGAATCAGATACCGTAATAATACCAGGAGATTTATCTTGGGCAACATATTTGGAAGATACATACATGGATTTTTACTTTATAAACAAGTTGCCAGGTAAAAAGATACTTTTAAAAGGTAACCACGATTACTGGTGGACGACAGTTACGAATATGAGAAAATATTTGAAAGAAAATAGTTTTAATAATATTGATTTTCTACATAATAATGCATTTCTTATTGAAGATAAGATTATATGCGGAACAAGAGGATGGGGTATTACTGCTAAATCAAAAGAAAATGATAAAATATTAAAAAGAGAGAATGAAAGATTAAAATTATCATTTAAAAAAGGAACTGAAAAATTTGGTGTAGATAAGGAAATAATAGTGTTTCTACATTATCCACCATTTAATGGTAAAGATATTGCAGAAGATATGGATATTATTAAAACAATGGAAAAACAAAATGTTAAAAAGTGTTTTTATGGACATATTCATTCAGATTTTACTACTGATGTAATAGAAGGAAATATAAATGGAATTGAATACAGACTGATAAGTTCAGATTATATAAACTTTGATTTAGTGAAATTGGAGGATTGACAAGATTGGAAGAGACAAAAGAGAAACAATTTAATAAAGATGAAATAAGCAAAAGAAGAAGAAATAATGCTAGATTATATCCTCTATATGAAATGATTTCAAAAGATATGCTTTTATATTATTCTATAGAATTTTTATTCTTAACAATAACTAAAGGTGTATCTACACCAGTTTTATTAAAGATAAGCGCATTGTATTTTATAATGAGAATTATTACTCAAATACCAAGTGTAGCAATTACTGATTTTTTAGGAAAGAGAAAGAGTATTATTCTTGCAAATGTGTTAGTTTGTGTACGTACACTAATCCTTATATTAATGCCACGGTGCTGCTAGTATAATAATATCAAACTTCATTTTCTCATTTGGATTTAATATAAAGCTTATGGCTTCTACAAATATTTTATATGATTCTGTATCAACAAAAGGTGGAGAAGGATTATATTCAAAAATACATGGAAATGGAAAAAGTTTATACTATATGTTAGATGGTATGGCCTCATTAATAGCAGGATACCTGTTTGTAATGAATAATTATCTACCACTATATATATGTTTAGGATTTAATGTTTTAGCCGTTATACTGTCATTTAAATTCCAGGATATATATGAGGTTAATAGAGAAAAAAATAAAGGAATAAAAGTATTAGTAAAAGAGTATGGGAAAGATTTGTTGGCATCTTTTAAATTTATTAAAATATCAAAAAGAATGAAAGCATTTATCCTTTTTGGTGCAACATTTAATAGTATAATATCAGTTATTAATATTTATAGAAAAGATTTATTAACTTTTATAGAAGTTCAACCAGAACAATTTTCTATGATATTTGCCATACTTACATTAATTAGCGGACTTTCAATTACAATGAAAAGAACTATAGAAAAGAAATTTAAGAATAGAACACTAACATTTTTAGCTCTAGTATATGTATTTACATGTGTACTAATAGGACTTATAACATACAGAGTTGCAAATATAAGCATTATGCCATTTATACTAATACTATATGCTGTTCAGAATTTATTAACATCAATATGGTGGGTACTAGACTATAAATACCTTAAAAACTTTACTAAAGAAAATGAGAGAAATAGAATAACATTTACATATGAGTTTATAGTTTGTATAACATCAAGTATAGTATCAATATTAGCAGGACTGCTTTTGAATATATTATCAATTACAAATGCATTCCTAATAGTAGGATTATTCTGGTTGATAGTTACAATTTTGGTATTAGATTATATGAGAAAAAGATTTGGATTAAATCCAGATGAATATGATAAAAAAGATATTGAATTTACTTAAAAAGTATAAAGGAGGACTAAAATGATTTTAGAATTTGAAGATGAATTTGGAGAGAACATAAGATGTGCATCAGAATTAGAAATTAATGGCACAACATTCTATATTGCTACAGGAAAAAAGGTATATGTTAAAGATGAGTCTGGGAAATTTGTACCATATACTGAAACTGGAGAAGAAAGTAAGATATTAGAACATTATTTAGAGGAAGCTAAAAGCTTAGACATTATATACGAAGATGAAGAAAGATAACTTTAATTTAAAAGGATTTTTAAACTATGGATTATAAAGATTATAGGAATGAAGAAAATTTAAAGCTAATAAGAATGAAATTGAAACAAAAGAGATATGATCCTGAATGGCAGGACCTTCTTGAAGATGTGTTTTTAAGAAGAGTTTATGAATTAGACCAACCTATAAGGGATTTAAAATCAGACTTAGACAATTTTGTTTCGACTATTGATACTATCAGATTTGCGCCAAGAGAAATATTTAGAAAAGAAAATACAATGGGACATTGTGATTATAATAATAGAGAGATATGTTTGAATAGAGGATATTTTATTAGTATGTCAATGAGAGGAATTTCGGCTGAAAAAATTAGTGAAACGATGTATGATACATTCGCACATGAAGTTGGACATGCAGCAGGAAAAAACTTTTTTAGACATGGATTATATAAAAATAGTAATGGCGAATATGAAGGAGTAGCGTTAGATGAAGTGTTTGTTGAAACAACTGCAAATCGTTGTAGCCAAAACAGAACAGTAGAAGATATTAAAAGATATAGAGCTGAGACAGATGGATATGGAGATATTACTTTTGTATCTAATATATTAGCAGCAACCTATGGGAAAACAGAAAAAGAAATATTAAAAGTAGGAACTAGAGGAAGAAAAGAGTTAATTAACTTATTAATGAAAGACTCTACTGATAAAGATAGAGCTACTAAATCTTTTGATCTTATAGAAGATAACTTAAATTTGCTATATAATGCAGTATATAAAGAAGATGGAGTGAAAGATGAAAATGCTGTGAAATCAGCATTGTCAGGAATATATGAAAATTCAATATGGGAATTGTCTAAGCAACTTGAAGATACTAAAGATATTAATGATATAAAATTATTTATAGCAGATATGGTATATAGAAGAAGCAAAATTGAAAAAATTATGGAAGATATAATTGATGAAAATGTTAAATATGGAAGGATATCTAATCGTGATGCTGGAAATATATATACAGATGCTGAAATTTGTAGAATTGATATTGCAATAAAAATGACTAATATTGATAATATAAATAGAAAGAGACAAGATTTTGCTCCTGAAGATTTTGCGCATGCAATAACACTTGCTGCAAGAGGAGAAATAGACAAGTACTCTGAATGGTATAAACAAAATTATGGAATAGATATAAGTAAAAGAGTGGATTTAGAAGATGATATAACAGATGAATTAGAATATGCGAAATATGTAATAAGAGAAGATTTTGATAATGGAAAACAATGGGATAATAGCAGAGTTATAAATATTATATACGATAAATTCTATGAAGAATCATATAATCTTGAAGACACTGAAGAATTACCAGTGATTGACGATCTAGAAGATACTGAACCACTACCAACAGTTGATGAATTGGAAGATACCGAAGAATTACCAGTAATTTATGAGTTGAATGATACTGAACTAACAGTTGATGAATTAGCTGACACTGAAGAAATACCAGTGATCGATGAGTTAAACGATACTGAACCATTACCAACAGTTGGTGAATTGGAAGACACTGAAGAATTAGAAACCATTAAGGAAAAACCAATTCAGAAAGCTAGAAGAATTGTTAGTGAGTTTTTTACTAAGATATTTAATAGAAAGAAATTATTAAACCCTGGAGACCAATATACTAATCAATATATTGAAGATGACAGCGAGCAAGATCGCTATACTGAATTAGCAATAAGGACTTCTATGGGAGATATGGATAGAAAAGAACCATCATTTGATGATAGGTATAAAGTTGATGAGACCCCAGTATATAACGATGAATTGAATAAAACAAAAGATGATGAAGAAAATGATAAAGATAGATAATTTTGGGAGGCAGATAATGCAAGACAAACAAAAAAATATTAGAAATTTTAGCATAATAGCACATATAGATCATCGGCAAATCTACTTTAGCAGATAGGATTATTGAGATGACAGGAGCTTTACAAGCAAGAGAAATGGAATCCCAAGTTCTTGATAATATGGATATTGAAAAAGAAAGAGGAATTACTATAAAATCTCAAGCTGTAAAAATGAACTATAAAAGTAAAAGTGGAGAGATATATGAATTTAACTTAATTGATACACCTGGACATGTTGATTTTAATTATGAGGTTTCAAGAAGCCTAGCAGCATGTGAAGGTGCTATTTTAGTGGTAGATAGTACGCAAGGAGTTGAAGCTCAAACTTTAGCAAATGTGTATTTAGCATTAGATGGTAACTTAGAGATTTTACCAGTTATAAATAAAATTGATCTTCCAAATGCTCGCATAGATGAAGTGAAAAAACAAATAGAAGATATTATTGGGATTCCAGCAGTAAATGCACCATGTATTTCTGCTAAAACTGGTCTTAATGTGGAAGAAGTTTTAGAAAGAATAGTGTCAGATATTCCGGCGCCAATTGGTGATATTAATGCTGAATTACAAGCGTTAATATTTGATTCATATTATGACAATTATAAAGGTGCTATAAGTCATGTAAGGATAAAAAATGGAAAAGTAAAACCAAATGATGAGATATTGTTTATGGCAACAGGAAAAACTTTTACTGTAACAGAAGTAGGATATTTTGGAGCAGGGGAATATATACCAGCAATAGAACTAGTAACAGGTGAAGTAGGATATATTTGTGCGAGTGTTAAAACTGTATCAGATTTACATGTTGGTGATACAATAACATTAGAAGAAAGACCAGCAAAAGAGGCCTTAGCAGGATACAAGACAGCAAATTCAATGGTATATTGTGGAATGTATCCAGTAGATGGGAGTGAATATGGGCTATTAAAAGAAGCGTTGGAAAAATTAAAACTTAATGATGCTGCTCTAAATTATGAGCCGGAGACATCAGTTGCTTTAGGATTTGGATTTAGATGTGGATTTTTAGGACTATTACATTTGGAGATTATTATAGAGAGATTAGAAAGAGAATTTGATTTAGGATTAATAACGACATCTCCATCAGTTATATATAAAGTTAATAAAATGAATGGAGATATTATTGAATTATATAATCCAATTGAACTACCACCAACAACAGAAATTAAGTTTATAGAAGAACCAATAATGAAAGTAGAAATAATGATTCCAAAAGATTATGTTGGTAATATAATGGCTGTATGTCAAGATAGAAGAGGAATTTATCTTGATATGAAATATATAGATTCATCTCGTGTAACTTTAGAATACGAATTACCATTAAATGAAATTATATATGATTTTTTTGATACAATTAAATCTAAAACAAAAGGATATGCTTCTGTTGATTATGAGTTTAAGGAGTATAGGAAAGCAGATTTATTAAAATTAGATCTATATATAAATAATGAGGCAGTTGATGCATTATCATTTATTGTACATAAAGATGCAGCATATAATAGAGGAAGAAAAATGGCGGAAAAATTAAAAACAGTTATACCAAGGCAAATGTTTGAAATACCTATTCAAGCAGTTGTTGGGGGAAAAATAATTGCTAGAGAAACAATATCTGCTATGAGAAAAGATGTTTTAGCAAAATGCTATGGAGGAGACATAACAAGAAAGAAAAAGTTATTAGAAAAGCAGAAAAAGGGTAAAAAGAAAATGCGCCAGATTGGAAATGTAGAAGTGCCACAGGAAGCGTTTTTATCAGTGTTAAAATTAGGTGATGAGGAAAAATAATATTATTAGAGGGGAAAAGATATGAGAGAAAGTTATAGAGACAAAAGAAATAGACAAGTAAGAATTGGAAGAGAAAAAAACGAAAAAGAAGACAGAAGAAAAGACGATAGAAGACAAGATGACAGGAGACGAAATGATAGAAGAAGTGAAAATAGAAGTATAGATTTTACAAATAGAAGAAAAGAAGACAGAAGACAAGATGAAAGAAGAACTGGAGACAGAAGAATTGAAAATATAAAAGAAGAAAAAAGTTATGAAGATATAGTAGCTGGAAGAAATGCTGTTTTAGAATTACTAAAATCTGGAAAAGATATTAATAAAATATTTGTTGAAAGAGGTGAAAAACACGGGTCAATAAATGAAATAATAGCAAAAAGTAAAGATGCAAAATTAGTATTAGTTGAAGTAGACAAAACAAAACTTGATTTTATGGCAGAAAACCATCAAGGAGTAGTTGCAGTAGTTCCGCCATTTAATTATTGTGAAATAGAAGATATATTAGAAGTTGCAAAAGAAAGAAAAGAAGACCCATTTGTATTAGTATTAGATGGGATTGAAGATCCACATAATTTAGGTTCAATAATAAGGACAGCAGAAACAGCGGGAGTTCATGGAATAATAATACCTAAAAGAAGAAATGTTGCAGTAAATAGTACAGTTGTAAAAGTTTCAACAGGAGCAACTACTTACATGAAAATAGCAAGAGTAAATAATATAAATGAAACTATAAAGAAATTAAAAGAGTCTGGATTATGGATGATTGGGACTGATTCAGAAGCAGAAACAGAATACTATAATCAAGATTTAAAAGGACCTTTAGCAATAATAATTGGTAGTGAAGGTTCTGGAATGAGTAAATTAGTTAAGGAAAATGCCGATATATTAATTAGTATTCCTATGAAAGGGGAAATTACTTCACTTAATGCATCAGTATCAGCAGGTATAGTAATATATGAAGCAGTAAAACAAAGGGGATAAAATTATGCCAATTTACATGTTTGTTATAATGACTTTAATAATAATTGCAGTTGTAAGCCTAATTTACCTAGTATTGAGAAACAAGCTTGAAAAAGACATAAATAAAGGACTAGTAGGTATACTTCTAGGAATTATCCCTGTTGCTTTATTAATTATTGGTAGTAGTGCAGGGTTTTATATATGTCCAATACCTGGAATAATATTTGGAATATCTGCAAATAAGCAAGGAGACAGAAAAGGCATAATAGCAGTGGTTTTAGGTGTAATAAATATACTTTTTGGCATATTTATTCATATTATATAAATTGTTTGGGAAATTTATGTTTCTTGCCATATGCCATAAATGTATGGTATAATACAACAATATGTAAACCAAGCAAATTATTAGGAGGATAAATGAAGGTATCTATATTGGGTTCAGGAGACTATGGTTCTGCTTTAACAACACCATTAAACAGAAATGATATTCCTGTAAAGATATATGCAAGATCAGAGAAAAGTAAATCAAAATGTGAAAATTCTGGAATGATAGATTTAAACAAAACAACAGTAGTGACAGATATGGCACTGGCAACAGAAGAAACAGATATTATTATAATAGCTGTTACATCAGCTGGGGTTAAAGATATTGTAAAACAATTAAAACCATTATATAATAATCAAATTATTTGTGTTGCAAGTAAAGGAATTGACCCTGAATCAGGATTGTTTATGAATGAAGTTGTAGAAAAAGAACTTGATACAGATAAAGTATGTATATTGTCAGGCCCTAGCTTTGCGGAAGATGTAGCTAAGGAAAGACCATTAATAGTAACTATAGCTGGAGATGAAAAATTAACTCAAGTTTTGAAAAATTGTTTTAATGCTAAAGATTTTATGGTTGAATTAAGCTCAGATGTAATTGGAACAGCATGTTGGGGAAGTTTGAAAAACGTTATGGCAATTGGTGTTGGTATAATGCAAGGACAAAAAAATACAAACTTTAATTTAATTAGTGGGATTTATGATATGTCTTTTGCAGAAACAAAATTGATTTCCAACCATTTAGGAGGAAAAGAAAGTAGTTCTTTAAAACATTCTGGATTTGCAGATTTTGCACTTACTTGTGGAGTTGGTTTTCATTATAAAGATCCAGAAGTTAAAGAAAACTTTAGCAGAAATAAAAGATTTGGTATGTATGTTGGAAAAGGGTATCCTATAGATCAAGCATTAATAAAAGTTGGAACAGTTGAAGGATATAGTACTTTAAAAGGACTCGAAAAACTAATTGAAACAGGAAGATTAGATTTAAATTCTGTTAGGGATAAAATGAGAAAAATATATATACAACCAGATAGTCCTGTTGAAGGAACAGTTGTTGGAAGTTTAATAGATATTGTTTTAAAAGGTAAATCGCCAAGATTGCTAGTAAACTATCTGTTTCCAGATAGAGGAAAAGAATTTGAAAGAGAGAAAGAAGAATAAAACTTTGATTTTACTAATATAATATTGCTTTTTAAATAGTATTATGTTAAAATACAATAGTTATAAGATGGAAAATATTGGAGGATTATATAAATGGAAATAGTAAAAAATATCATTATTGGAATATATGCAATAGTTTGCTTAAGTTTAATCATTTTAGTATTAAAACAGTCAAAACAAGATAGTGGAGCTTCAGGAACTATTGTTGGGGCTGCAGCAAATAATTTTTATGAGAAAAATAAAGGAAGAACAACAGAAGGAAAAATGAAGAGAGCCACAATGATACTAATGGTTGTTTTTGTAATATTAACAATAACACTGGGAATTATTTATGTTATTTAATGTTAAATGTAAATTATAAATAATATATGAAGCAGTTTTAAACTGCTTTTTTTAAAGTTGAAAAGAGAGGATAAAGATGAGTAAAAGTAAAAAAACTGGAGGATTTATAGGGAAATTTATAGCCAAAGAAAAAGGATTTGGCTTTTTAGAACTTGAAGATGAAACAAAAGAAGATATCTTTATACCAGAAAATTGTGTAAATGGGGCTTTAAATGGAGATAAAGTTAGAGTTAATGTATATAAAACAAAAATGGAAGGAAAAAGAGCAGAAGGAAAAGTTGTAAAAGTGCTAGAAAGAGAAAAGGTAAATGTAGTTGGAATTTTTCAGAAAAGTAAAGAATTTGGATTTGTTATACCAGATGATAAAGCATTTGCTACAGATATATATATTCCCAAAAAAGAGTGTAAAAATGCGAAAAACAATGATAAAGTAGTAGCGAAAATTATAAAATATCCAACAAATAATAAAAATGCAGAAGGTAGGATAGTAGAAATAATTGGTAATGTAAATCAAGCTGGTGTTGATATGCTAAGTGTAATAAAAGAATTTGAACTACCTAATGAATTCCCAAATTCAGTACAAGCTGAAGCAGATAAAATACCACAAATAGTAGATGAAAGCGATATAGGTAATAGAGTAGATTTAAGGGATAGAATAATATTCACTATAGATGGTGAAGATGCTAAAGATTTAGATGATGCGATTGAGATTAGTAAAAATTCAGAAGGAAACTATATACTAAATGTGCATATAGCAGATGTTAGTTACTATGTTAAAGAGGAATCTTTATTAAATAGCGAAGCATTAAGAAGAGGTACAAGTGTATATATGTTTGATAGAGTTATACCAATGATACCAGTTGAACTTTCAAATGGTATATGTAGTTTAAATGCAGGAGAAGACAAATTTACTCTTTCATGTAAAATGGAAATTGATAATACAGGTAAATGTGTATCGTCAGAGATATATAAATCTGTAATAAAAGTAACTGAAAGAATGACATATACAAATGTTAATAAAATACTAAATAACCTGGATGAAATGACAATTAAGAGATATAGTGAATATATTGAACAATTTAAATTAATGGAAGAATTAGCTCGAATTTTAAAAACAAGAAGATTAAATCAAGGATATTTAAATTTAGATATACCAGAAAGTAAAATTACACTGGACGAAAACGGAAAATCAATAGATGTTTGTAAATATGAGTCTACATTTGCAAATGAAATAATAGAGCAGTTTATGCTTACGGCAAATGAGACTGTAGCAGAAAAATTTTACTGGCTTGAAGCGCCATTTATTTATAGAGTTCATGAAGAACCAGATTTAGATAAGATAGAAGAAACAAATAAGTTTCTATTTAATATTGGAGAAAAGATAAAAGTATCAAAAGATAATATAAAACCAAAAGCTTTTTCAGATGTTTTAGAAAAACTAAAAGGGACAGAATATGATAAAGTAATTTCAACATTAATATTAAGAACTTTAAAAATAGCAAAATATGAAAATCAAAATAAAGGACATTTCGGTATTGCGAGTAAATATTATTGCCATTTTACGTCTCCAATAAGAAGATATCCAGATTTATTTATACACCGAGTAATATCTAGATACTTAGAAACTAAATATAATATACCACATCATGAGTTGGAGAGATTTAAGGTTAAAGCTAAAAAATGTGCAGAGATATCATCAGAGTGTGAAAAGATAGCTGTAAAAGCTGAGAGAACAGCAGAAGACATTAAAAAGGCAGAATTTATGGAAGAATATGTTGGTGAAGAATATGATGGGATTATTTCATCTATTACTATGTTTGGAATGTTTGTGGAATTAGAAAATACAGTTGAAGGTCTTGTGCGATTTGAAGATATGGGTAATGAGTATTTCATATATAATGAAGAAAGAAAAAATCTTATTGGTGAAAAAACAAAAAGAGTTTTTAAAATTGGAGATAAAGTAAAAGTGAGAGTTATAGATGCAAATAAACATTTGAGAAGAGTTTCGTTTGAATTAATAGAAGATGTGATAAAATAGAATAAGAATAAAAACACTATTATTGAAATAAAATGTATTTAGATAGGAGTGAAGATATGAAAGAAATTTTAAATCCAAGTTTATCATTAGCGCCAGTTCCCATTACATTAATAAGTTATGGTGATTTTGAAAATAGCAATATAACGTCAATAGCGTGGACAGGGATATTATGCTCAGACCCAATGACAGTATATGTATCTATTAGACCAACTAGATATTCATATGAAATAATAAGCAAAACAAATGAGTTTGTTATTAATTTACCAGATGAAAAACAAATAAAAGAAATTAGTATTTGTGGTACGAAATCTGGAAGAGATGTAGATAAGTTTAAAGAGTGTAATTTTACAAAAGGTAATACTAGTAAAATATCAACAGCATATATAAAAGAGTGTAAAATAAGTCTGGAATGTAAAGTAAAAGAAATAAAAAAAATTGGTGCGCATGATATGTTTATAGCAGAAGTAGTATCAGTTATTGCAGATGATGATATGTTAGATGAAAACAAAAATATAGTGTTTGAAAAAGCAAATCTAATAGGATACTATGGTGGCAAATATTTTGGTATGAAACAATTAAATTACTAGAAAGTTTTATTGGAGAAAAGATGCTAAAAAATGAAGAATATGTTGTAGAAATAATTGATAATGGGTTTCAAGGTGAAGGTATAGCTAAAATTGATAATTTAGCTATATTTATTCCTGGTACAATAAAGAATGAAAAAGTAAGAATAAAGATACTAAAAGTAACATCTTCACATGCATATGGAAAAATATTAGAAATATTAGAAAAATCAGTTTATAGAAATGATAGTGATTGTAATACATATACAAGGTGTGGTGGTTGTGATTTAAGACATGTAGATTATTATGAGACATTGAAAATGAAAGAAAATTCTGTAAAAAACACATTAGAAAAAATACTAGGTAGATCAATAAAAATTGAAAAATGTATAGGAATGGATAATCCATATTTTTACAGAAACAAGTTACAATACCCAGTTGGTATAGATGAGACTGGGAAAGTGGTTATAGGTGTTTATGCAGAAAGAACACATCAAATTATTAGTACTAGAGAATGTATGTTACAAGATGAACTATCACAGAAAATTGTAAATGATATATATGATTTTATAATGGGAAAGAATATAAAAGTATATAATGAAAAAACTCTTAAAGGTAGCTTAAGGCATGTAATTATTAGAATAGGGAAAAAGACTAGTGAAGTAATTGTAACTTTAGTTTCTAATGAAGAAGAAATTAAAATGGAAAAAGAACTAGTAACATTCCTTATAGGTAAGTATAAAGAAATTAAGACAATAGTTAAAAATATTAATAATAAAAATACAAATGTAATATTAGGAGACAAAAATCGTATTCTTTTTGGAGATGGCTACATATATGATTATTTAGAAGACTATAAGTTTAAAATATCTCCAATGTCTTTTTATCAGGTGAATCCAATACAAACAGAGAAACTATATAATAAAGCAATAGAGTATGCAGAACTAACAGGTATGGAAACTATATTTGATTTATACTGTGGAATAGGTACAATAGGAATATTTGCATCAAAAAATGTATCTAAAATATATGGAATAGAAGTAGTAGAAGAGGCTATTAAAAATGCAATAGAAAATTCGAAGATAAATAACATAGAAAATGCAGAGTTTTTAGTTGGTAATGTGGAAGAAATCTTACCAAGCCTTATAAAAGAAAAAAACATAAAGCCAGATTGCATATTTTTAGACCCATCAAGAAGAGGCTGTGAAAAGGCCGTATTAGATACAATATTAGAAGTAGAGCCAAAAAGAATAGTATATGTAAGCTGTAATCCTGCAACATTAGCAAGAGATTTGAAAATATTATCAGAAAAGTATAACATACAAAAAGTACAACCAGTTGATATGTTTCCTTATACACATCATGTTGAGGTAGTCGTATCAATGGTTTTGGAAGAGATAATATGCTAGACATAGTTATAAAATATTATTTATCATATCTACAGTCAACATATGGAGGAAAACACAAATATCAATGGTTAACATACAAGCCACATTGAAACTGCAAGTTTTCTATTATTATATGTATATATCCAGATATCAACAATTTAATACAATGTAATAATTGACATAGGAATAAGCATGTGATATTATAACAAACGGTAATATAAGACATTTAGAAAAAGGAGGCTACAAGGATGAAACGGGTTTACATTTCAGGAGCATTGACTAATGCAAGTGAAAAGGGTTTTTACGAAGCATTGGGTGAAGTGGTAGAGGTTGCAAAGTACACAGCATATATTCCTCATAAACACACAGACCCAGACAAAAACCCTGATGCCACACCGAAAGAGGTGTACGACACAGATAAGAAAGTTGTCGAGGAATCATGTCTTGTGATTCTATGTGCAAACAATCCGTCATTTGGTACTGGTATGGAAGCAGAAATTGCTTCTGCCGCGGGTATTCCTATTCTGGTTTTGGCCAGAGAAGATGTAAGGGTAAGTCGAATGATACTTGGAGCGCCGAGCGTAAGAGAAGTTGTTCGGTATGAAACAGAACATGAGGCCCTTGAGGTAGTTTTCAAATTTTTAGAAGAATTCTGAAAATTCATTGTAAACACCCTATTTTGCTTAACTGCAGGATAGGGTGTTTGCATATAAAATCAAATAAATTTGCAGAATAAGAAATAATAAAGTATAATATGTATAGATAAAGTAACAAATATGAAAAGTAATAAATATAAAAACAAGAAGGACTAATATAATGAAGAAAATAAAAGAAATATTTGAAGTGTTTGTTTCTAAAATAATTACTTACTACATCATACTCGTATATAAAACAAGTAAGATTAATATAACAGGATGTTATGATTTAGTACATGATAATAATGAAGAAAAATTTGTTGTAGGACTTTGGCATGGAGAAAGCCATTGTTGTTATCCAATACTTAAAGATACTGATACATATATGGTAACAACAACAAATAGAAGAGGTGCCTATATAAGTAGAGTAGGTAAAGATTTTGGATATATACCACTTAGGCTTCCAGATGAATCAGAGGGTAAAAATCATATTTTTAAAATAAGAAGTACCATAAATGGAGAGGAAAAACATAACTTAGCACTGGCATTAGATGGACCATCAGGTCCATATCATCAAACTCAAAAGTTTGTACTACTTACTACTTTACTTGCAAAAAGAAGGATGGTATTAGTTAAATTTGAAATTAAAGGAAAAATACAATTAAATAATAGATGGGATAAGTATATACTTCCATTACCGTTTTGCAAAGTAAATGTTCATTTTCATGAGCCAATTGAAATTAAGAAAGTTGAGATAGACACCATAGGGGAGAAGATAGCTGATATAATGGAAAAACATTATAAATAAATTTTATAGGAGGAAATCTTTATGTTAGTAAATGAAATTATTAGAAAAAGAAAGAGTATAAGGAACTATAAAAAAGAAGGGGTTGTTACAGAAGAACAAATAAAAACAATTTTAGAAGCAGGGATGCTAGCACCATCAGCTTGTAATTCAAGACCATGGGAGTTTATAGTGGTAAGAAATAGAGAAAGATTAAGCGCTATTGTTAAAATACAACCATTTACAAAAATGTTAAGAACAGCAAGTTTAGGAATTTTAGTATGTGCAAATTTAGATTTGCAAAGTGGAATATCAGAAGGGTTTTTCCCACAAGATTGTGGTGCTGCTACACAAAACATATTGCTGCAAAGTGCAGAATTAGGATTAGGAACATGTTGGTGTGGAATATATCCTAAAGAAGAAAAGGTAATAGAATTTAGAAAATTATTTGAATTACCAGAAAATGTAGTGCCATTTTGTGTAATAGCAGTTGGAGTACCAGATGAAGAATTTGGATCAAGAGGATTTTATGAAGAAAATAAAATTAAATGGATAGACTAGATAAAAAATGAAGACGGAGGTCATGAATTGATTTCAATAGAAGAAGTAGAAGAAATGTTAGATGAGTTAGCAACAACACTGCCTCAAGAGTTCTATAACAAACTAAATGGAGGAGTTCTTTTATTGCCAGATATAAAAAGACATCCAAAAGGAAGAAAAGATGATTTATATATTTTAGGACAGTACCACTATAGTAGCAGTATGGGAAGATATATTGAAATATATTATGGATCATTTATGCAGATATATGGTCATTTATCAAAAGAATCATTATATAAAAAACTAAGAGAAACATTGATTCACGAATTTACACATCATATGGAATTTTTGGCAGGAGAAGAGGGATTGGTGGAAAAAGATAGAAGAAAATTGCAGAAATATTTAGATTCTTAGGAAAACTATAAAGAAACAGTGATTGACAAAAACTGCTAAAATTTAGTATAATAGATATGTAAAGGAAAACAAGACATGAGTATAAAAATAGTTTTAAATAAAATTCATAGATGTTGTAGGAACACTTAGTACCTGTAAAATATTTTGTAGGTACAAGTGTTAAAATCTTGTGCCTACAATGTTGATATATTGAATATCTAACTATGTAGGTTAAAAATCTACATAGTTTTTTTATGCTTTAAAAGGAGGAAAATGAAATGAAAGAATATGAATATTATATATATTCACCAAGTGGAAATGATACAGTGTTAGTGTTAAAAGAAATAAGAAACAATATTACTAGAAAGGAAATTAGTGAAAAAGTAATGAGACTAAATCCAGATGTAGAGCAAGTTGGTTTTATAAGTACTGATAAGAAGAAGCTAACAATGGCAGGACAGGAGTTTTGCGGGAATGGGGCTAGGTGTGCCATATACGAATACTTAAATGGTAAAGAAGGAGAAATAGATATTGAGGTTTCTGGATGTGATAGTATATTACACGGTGGAATAGTAGGAAAAAATGTATATTTAGAATATCCCCATTGTAGTTAAAAGTAAAATTGAAACCATAAAAAACGGTTACTATAAAGTAAACCTAGGAGGAATAACACATTTAGTTGTAAATGAGGAAGAATCAAAAAAATACTTAAACAAAGATATTAAAAAAGCAGGTTTTGAATTGTTAAGTAAATATGGAGTAATTGATAATCTGGCAAATGGAGTAATGTTTATGCAAAGGACTAGTGATACTATTAAAATACATCCAGTAGTATGGGTGAAAAATACAGATACACTATTTTATGAAACTGCTTGCGGAAGTGGGAGTATAGCAGTAGGAGTAGCAATATCAAATATATTAAACAAAGATGTTTGTCTTTCACTACTGCAACCATCTGGAAAATATATTGATGTAAAAAGTATTTGTTTGCAGGACGGATATAAAGTAAGTATTAGTGGAGTTGTAGAAAAGAATAATAAAAGGAGAAAAATAAAATGGAAGTATTAGAAATTTTAAGTAAGCTAGTGAGCTTTAATACAATAGGAGATTTACAGAATAAAGAAATTGTGGATTGGATAGAAGAGTTCTTGAAAGAATATAATTTTAAATGCACAAAAATCTATAATAAAAATAGTGAAAAAATGAATTTAATAGGAGAAGTTGGAGAAAGTCCAATAATAGGCTTTACAGGACATTTAGATACAGTACCAATTAATGGAACATGGAATACAAATCCGTTCGAATTAATAATTAAGGATAATTTAGCATATGGATTAGGAGTATGTGATATGAAAGGAGGAATAGCAGCCTTTTTAAAAGCCGCCACAAATATAGATTATACTAAGCTAAAAAATGGGTTAAAACTTTATTTTACGTTTGATGAAGAGTTTGGGTTTGAAGGAATAAAATTGTTACTTGAAAAAGATAAGGATATTACACAAAATGTAATTCTAGCAGAGCCAACAGATTTAGTACCAGTAGTTGCTAACAAAGGATGTATGGATTTTAGGGTGACTTTTTATGGGAAATCAGTACATTCAAGTGTATTAATAAAAGGGAAAAATGCAATTTTAGAAGCAAATAAATTTATAAATGAAATAATAGCATTATCTGAAAATCTAAAAAAAGAACAAGATAATATGTTTGAGATACCTTATGCAACAGTAAATATTGGAAGTATACAAGGTGGAGATATAACAAATAGAGTACCAGATAAATGTGTGGTGGGGTTTGAATCTAGAACTATTAATTCAAAACAAAATAGTTTCATAGTAGCTGAAATAGAAAATATATTAAAAAAGTATGATGCTGATTTAGATATTATAGTTAATATAAATCCTAAAATAAATGAAAATAAACAGATGATAAAAACATTTGAACAATTAACTAAGAGAAAAAGTGAAGCTGCTAATTATGTGACAGAAGCTAGCTATATGGATAACACAAATGCAATAATTTTAGGGGTTGGTGGAATTACAGCACATGAGATAAATGAAAATATTAAAATAGATAAGTTAGAAAAGTTAGTAGAAATATATGAAAAGATAATTGAAAAATATTGTTTGAATTAAAGCATATAATTTATTAAAAAGTAAAGGAGGAAAAGTTATGTATAATAATATATTAGAAACAATAGGCAATACTCCAATAGTAAAAATAAATAAGCTAAATACAAATAAGAATGTTGAGATTTATGCTAAAATAGAAGGGTTTAATCCAGGAGGAAGCATAAAAGACAGAATAGCAATAAAAATGATAGAGCAAGCAGAAAAAGAAGGAGTACTTACAAAAGATAAAACAATAATTGAAGCTACATCTGGAAATACAGGAATAGGGTTAGCTATGATTGGAGTGATAAAGGGATATAAAGTAAAAATAGTAATGAGTGAAGCTGTTTCTGTTGAACGTCAAAAAACAATTAAAGCATATGGAGCTAAAATTGTGCTAACAGATGGTGAACTTGGAACAGATGGAGCAATAGTAAAAACGAGAGAGTTAGTAAAAAAATATCCAAATAAGTATTTTAATCCAGATCAGTATTCTAATTTGTATAATAAATTAGCGCATTATGCTACTACTGCAGAAGAAATTTGGGAGCAAACAGATGGCAAAGTTACTCATTTTGTTTCTTCACTTGGCACTTCTGGAACTATAATGGGAGTTGGAAAAAAACTAAAAGAGAAAAATCCCAACATAAAAATTATAGAGGCGCATCCAGAAAAAGGACACTATATTCAAGGGCTTAAAAATATGGAAGAGGCAATAGTTCCTGAGCTATATGATGTTAATGAAATAGATGAAAGTATATTAATAGGAAGTAAAGAAGCTTTCAAAATTACAAGAAGAATTGTTTCTGAAGAAGGAATATTTGTTGGGATGAGCAGTGGAGCTGCAATGTTAGCAGCCATGGAAGTATCAGATAAAATTAAATCTCGGTGTAATTGTAGTCATTTTCCCTGATAGAGGAGAAAAATATCTAAGCACAGATTTGTTTAAAGTTTAGCGATATATGGAAGGTACTAGAGTAAAATCTAGTACCTTTATTTTTGAAAAAATATACACAAAAATGTCTTTTTATGATAGAATTAATGAAAATTGTAGAGCGAAAAATATAGGAGGTGTTTTATGAGGCGAGTTGAAACTACATTATTATTATTAAGAAAAGAAAATCAAATTTTACTTGCTATGAAGAAACGTGGATTTGGTGAAGGAAAATTTAATGGTGTTGGAGGAAAAGTACATCAAAACGAAACACCAGAAGAAGCAATGATTAGAGAAACAGAAGAAGAGATATTTGTAACTCCTATAGAATATGAAAAAGTTGGAATTATGGAATTTATGGAAACATATAAAGGTGAAAGGGAAAATCTAATATTTCATTTATTTGTGGCTACTAAATGGACTGGAGAGCCTAGGGAAAGCGATGAAATGGAGCCAAAGTGGTTTGATATAGATAAAATACCATATGATAAAATGTTTGAAGATGATAAATATTGGTTACCTCTTGTATTAGAAGGTAAAAAAGTAAATGGATTTTTTGAATTTGATGACAACTTCAAGCTATTATCACATAAAATTGAAGTAGTTGAGGAATAAATTAAGGAGAATTTATATGAAAGAAATAGATAAAATAGCATGGCTATACATTAAAGATAAAAAGATTTTAAGTACTCTTTCTAAGGGAAAAGATACATACTATTTTCCAGGAGGTAAAAGAGAAGAAAACGAAACTGATAGAGAAACTCTATTAAGAGAAATTAATGAAGAATTAACAGTTAAAATTATACCAGAAACTATAAAGTATTATGGTACATTTGAAGCACAGGCACATGGGAAAGCAGAAGGAATACTAGTAAGAATGACTTGCTATACAGCAGAATTTGAAGGAGAACTTAAGCCGAATGCAGAAATAGAAGAAATATTATGGATAGACTATAAAGATATTGGGTCAGTGTCTCCAGTTGATAAAATTATACTTAAAGATTTATTAGAAAAAGGATTAATTAACTAAGAAAGGAGTCTGTTTTAAATGGAAATAGCAAAAGACTATATTGGAGTGGGATGTGGAGCTTTTATTATAAACGAGAATAGCGAACTTCTACTACATAAAAGAAACAAAGATCCAGAAAAAGGATTTTGGTCAATTCCTCGGAGGTAGAGTAGAGTTATTTGAAAGATTTGAAGATGCAGTAAAACGAGAAATAAAAGAAGAAACAGATTTAGATATAGAAGTTATAAAAGTAAATGGAGTTTGTAATCATATAATAGAAAAAAATGGGCAAGATAAAATACATTGGATTACTGTAAGTTATTTAGCTAAAGTTATAAGTGGAGTTCCTAAAATTATGGAACCAACAAAACATACAGATATGGGATGGTTCAAATTAGATGAGTTACCAGATAATTTAACAATACCAACTCTAACAGCCATAGAAGGTTACAAAAATAATTTGAATAGTGACGGAACAGATGAATTAAAGATTTCAGAAATGCTAAAATGCCAATATGACCTCTGGGAAAAACATAAAGATACTTGGTCTCCTATGGAACCAGAGGCTGCTAGAAATTCGTTGTTATGGATGATTGAAGAACTTGGTGAAGTAATTGCAATAGTGAAAAAATGCGGTGAACAAGATATTATGAATACAAAAGAACTGAAAGAACAATTTACAGAAGAGTTAGTAGATGTTTTTATGTATTACTTAGATGTATTAAACAGATATGAAATTAGTGGAGAAGACTTGTCAAAAGCATTTGCTAAAAAACACAAATTCAATTTAAAAAGAGATTATGAAAAACAGTATAATAATTTTAGAAAAGGTAAGTAAAAAATAAATGGAAAAAGTGATTTTTATTGATGTTGATGGAACTCTAAGAAATGACGATAGAGAAATAACTAAAAGAACAATAAAATCTGTACAAGACATAAAACTGGCTGGATATGAACCTATAATAGCTACTGGAAGACCAAGAGATTATGCAAAGAAACTAAGAGAAGAAATAGGTGCTAGCAGGTACGTAATCCTAAATAATGGTGCAGAAATATATGATTATGAAAGTGATGCTATTATTTATCAAAATTTTATGAAAAACCAAAGAATTTTAGAGTTGTATAAGTTTTCTAATTTAGAGAATATAAGATTTATACTTGCTACTAAAGGAACAAGATATGTAAATAGAGTAAAACACCCAGAAATGGAAACATTAATAACTGAAACAATAGAAGAGTTTTTAGATAAAAATGAAAAGATAATTCAAGTTACTATTGCTAGTGCAGACTTTGATACAATAAAGAATATGTATAATGATGTTATCAAAGTAACTAATGTGAGGATTATGAACCAGTCTAAAAGTTTAGTAGATTCTTCTTTTGTAAGAGATAAAACTATTTATTATGATATAGTTGATGAGGGAACATCAAAAGGTATGGCAATAAAAGAATTTTATAAGAAATTTAAAATAAAAAAAGAAAACTGTATAGCAATTGGTGATGACAGAAATGATATTTCAATGTTTGATGAAGTTGGAACAAAAATCGCAATGGGAAATGCGTTAGAAGAGGTTAAAGAAATAGCAGATATTATAACTGAGAGTAATAATGATCATGGTGTAGCTATATATTTAGAAAAGTTATATAAAAAACAAGAGAAAGGGGAAATAATTCAATTATCTGATGATTCTAGATAATTGGATTATATGTGAAAAAATATGAAAAAGGAAAAGTTTAAAAAAATAAGAATAATATGCTTAATAATAGTTCTGTTATTTTGTACTTTTGCATTGACTGGTTGTGGCTCAGGAATAGAGAAACCAAAAACTCAAATATGGAATGTACTATAAAAGGAGCAGTAAATGAATAATTATTATATAATACATGGATCGTTTGGCAGTCCTTTTGGAAACTGGTTTAGTTGGATGTATAAAGAACTTGAAAAACGAGGTAGTAAAGTAACAATACCACAATTTCCGATAGGAGTGAATTATCAAAATTATAATAATTGGAGTAAATTATTAAAATGCTATCTTGATTTAGGGTTAATAAATCAAGATACAGTTTTTATTGGACATAGTATTGCACCTGTATTTATATCTAAATTCTTAATTCAAAACAAAATAAAAGTTTCAAAACTTATATTTGTTTCAGGTTTTAATAATGTTTATGGGATAAATGAAGATTATGATACAGTAAATAAAAGCATGTACGTAGAAAATGTAGAAGAAATACATAAATATTGTGACAATATTATTTGTATCTACTCAAATAACGACCCATATCTAAAACTTGAGTATTTGGAAAATTTTGCAGATGAAGTAGGAGATAAAAAAGAAATAATAAAAAACGGTGGTCACTTAAATGAAGAGAGTGGATATGATAAATTTGAAGAAATACTTAAATATATAGATTAAAGGAAAATGAATGGAAGTAAAAAATATTAAATCAAAAGAAGCAATTACGAAATCAAAACTGCCATCAGCTGATTATGTAGTAAATGCATATACAGGTTGCACTCATAAATGCATTTATTGTTATGCTGAATTTATGAAAAGATTTACTAATCATAATGAAGATTGGGGTGAATTTATAGATGTTAAAAACTTCGACAAAATAAAAATTCCTAAGGATGTAGAAAACAAATACATATTTATAAGTTCGGTAACAGATCCATATAATCATTATGAGATTAAGTATGAGAAAACAAAACAGATATTAGAAGAACTGAAATATTTAAATTGTAATGTTGGTATATTAACAAAGTCAAAAAATGTATTAAGAGATATTGAATTATTTAAGCAATTTAAAAATATAGAAGTTGGAATAAGCCTGAATAGTCTAGATGATGAATTTAGAAAGTTGACAGAACCGAGAGCATCAAGTATTACAGAAAGAATCGATACATTAAGAAAATTAAATATAAATAATGTGGAAAATTATTTGTTTATGTCTCCAATATTTCCTTATTTAACAGATTATAAAAAGATAATAGAAGAGACTAAAGATTTTGTTGATTATTATTGTTTTGAAAATCTAAACTTAAGAGCGGGGTATAAATTTAGAGTATTAGAATTAATAAGGCAAAAATATAATAGTGTATATAAAGATTATGTAGATATATATATTAACAATAATAAATCATATTGGGATAATCTAGAAAAAGAAATAATAAATTATTGTAAGAAAAGTAATGTTGATTATAGGATGTATTTTCATCATGAAAGTATACGAAAATAGAAAATTAAAGTAGATGGAGAAAAACTGTATGAATAATGAATATTTAGAGTTTGCAATAACTATTGCCAGGGAAGCCGGTAATATAATGTTAAAATATTTTAATGGAGATAATGATGCTACATATAAATCAGATCAGTCAATAGTTACTATAGCAGATAAAGAGATAAACGATTATGTAATTGATAAAGTAAAAGAGAAGTTTCCAACACATTCGGTAAATGGAGAAGAAGCTTCATTTGGTGTAAGTAATTATGTGTGGGTTTGTGATCCTGTTGATCGGAACAGCAATGTATGCAAGACATGTTCCTGTAGCAGTATTTTCATTAGCTCTTGTTATTGATGGAAACTCAAAAGTTGGTGTTGTGTATGATCCGTTTACTGATAATATATATACAGCGATAAAAGGTGAAGGGGCATATAAAAATAATGAAAAAATATTTGTAAGTGATATAATCTTAAATGATAAGAAAAGTATTGTACAGTTCGATATGTGGCCAGAAGCAGAGTATAATATAAGTGAAGTTGTTTCAGAATTAGTAAAAAAAACATATGTAGTTGGGATAGGAAGTGTAATAAGAGCAGCAATGCTTATAGCATCTGGTGAATTTACAGCTGCTGTATTTCCGGGAACGAAAGGGAAAAATTGTGATATTGCAGCAGTAAAAGTAATTATAGAAGAAGCAGGAGGAAAAGTGACTGATCTTTTCGGAAATGAGCAAAGATATGACAGAGATATTAAAGGAGCAATTATGAGTAATTCGAAAGTTCATGATGAAATAGCTCAGTTAACTAATAAATATGTGAAATAAGTAAGAAAAAGGGGAATTAAATGATTGACTTAATAAAAGCAAAAGAAACATTTGAAAAATATTCATCAAAATACGATTTAACTAGTGAGAAAATAAATAGGAAAATAAAACATACATATAGAACATCAGATATTAGTAATATGATTGCTAAAGGAATTAATTTAGATGAAGAAGATATAGAACTTGCGACATTAATAGGACTTTTACATGATATAGGAAGATTTGAACAATGTAAGAGATATGAAACTTTTTCTGACCAAGATAGTTTAGATCATGGTGAATTAGGAGTGAAAGTATTACTGGAAAACAATTTAATTAGAGATTTTATTGAAGAAACTACATATGATAATATTATAATTAAAGCTATTTTTAATCATAATAAATATAAAATGCAAGAAGGATTAGAAGGTAAAGAGTTATTACATTCGAAAATTATAAGGGATGCAGATAAGCTAGACGATTTATACCTAGGAACTACGTCAGTTCATAATTATGATGAAAACGAATTGATTTCGGATATAGTTTTTAATAATTTTCTGAATAATGAATGTATAGTATATAATAGCTGTAATACAAATATAGATAAGAGACTAACATATTTAGGATGGATATATGATATTAACTTTGAATTTAGCCTTAAATACATAAAAGAAAAAGATTATATAAATCAAATAATAGATAATATGAGTTGTGAGAATGAAGATACTAGAAACAAGATGAAAATTATAAAAAAAGCTACAGAGGACTTCTTGAACAAATAGGAGATATATGGATAATAGAAAAATTACGAATGCTATACACTTTTATATGATTGCTACTAAGTTAAAAGACATTATTAGATCTGGCTGGAAGCAGTGGAATATAAATAGGGAAAGAATAGAAAGTGTTGCAGAACATGTTTATGGAACATGTATATTAGCAATTGCTATGGATTCGGAATTTGAATTTGATTTAAATTTAGAAAAATCAATAATGATGATTGTTCTGCATGAGTTAGAAGAGGTAATAATAGGAGATTTAACACCACTTGATAATGTATCGCGAGAAGAAAAGAGAATAAAAGGAGAAGAGGCAATAAAGGAAGTATTAAGTACTCTGACAAAAAAAGATAATTATATAGAATTATTAAAAGAATTTGAGGAAGAGAAAACATTTGAAGCAAAATTTGCAAAAATGTGTGATAAATTAGAATGTGATTTACAAATAAAACTATACTGTGAAGAAGGAACAGTTGACTTATACTCAAAGGATAATAAGCATTGGCTAGAAATGGAAAGAATTAGAAATAGAATTGCTACAGAAGGAGCGGATACGCTAGCAGATTTGTTTATTGGGAATGATAGAAGGTTTTTTGAAGAAACAGAAAGTTTTAAAGAAATGTTAGAGTTTATAAAAGAAAATGAATTATTAAAGTTAAAATAAGTGAGGTAATAATGAAAATATTATTTGCAACAACAAATCCAGCAAAGATAAAATATTATGCAGAAGAATTAGTAAAAAGAGGATTTGAAATAATAACAATAAATGATTTGAATATAAAACTAGATATAGATGAATCTGGGAAAAATGCAGTAGAAAACGCATGTATTAAAGCAGAAGAATACTATAATGTAGCTAAAATACTAACAATAGCAATAGATGACAGTTTATATATTGATGGGCTTATAGAAGAAAAACAACCAGGAACTAATGTTAGAAGAGTAAATGGTAAAAGATTAAATGATGATGAAATGCTGGAATATTATATAAATCTAATTAAATCTTTAGGTGGTAAAGTAAATGCTAACTGGGTAAAAGGTGTAGCAATATATGATGGAAAAGAAATGAAATCATTTGAATATAGAAGAAGTAGTTTCTTTTTTGTAGATAAACCAAGTGATATTGTAATGGAAGGTTATCCGATGGATTCTCTAACAATTATTCCAGAGTTTAATAAGTATTTGTCAGAACTAAATGAAGAAGAATTGATGATATATAGACAAAAAAGTAGCAATAAAGAAATATTTGAATTTATTTTAAAATCAATAAATGAATTTGGAGAATAGATGTGCAAATAAAAGATTTAAAAAATGAGTATGATAAATTGCAAATAAAATATGGGTCAAGAAACTTATCTTCAATATATAATGGAGGTTGTGAGAAAAATCCAGATATTTTTTTTGTTTTTATGAACCCAACAGGAAGAAATATAGCATCGAACCTAGAATGGAATGGAAGGAAATCTCCTTGGATAGGTACAAAAAACGTTTGGAAACTGTTTTATAAGATTAATCTATTAGATGAAGAGATATATAATGAAATACAAATAAAAAAAGCAGATGAATGGACAGAAAAATTTGCTGATAAAGTGTATAAGAATGTGGAAAAATACAAATATTTCATAACTAATCTTGGCAAATGTACACAAGAAGATGCAAGACCAATTCCAGATTCGGTATATTTAGAGTATTTAGAATTGCTTCATAAAGAAATAGATATCATTAAACCAAAGAAAATTATAATATTTGGAAATCAAGTAAGTTCAATATTTCTTGAAGAAAACATAAATGTTTCTAAATGTAGAAAGCAAAAATTTATAAAAGAAATATTGGGACAAGTATATGAAGTATTTCCTGTGTTTTATCCAGTTGGAAATGGAATGAGAAATATTGATAAAGTAATAGAAGATTTAAAGTATATAATGAGAAAGTAAAACAAAAAAACAGAAAAAAAGAAAAAATAAAAAGTCATTAAGACTTTTTATTTTTTTATCAAATTTTTACACGTTAGATGTTATATTTAATATCTGATTTCTATAAACTTTGTATAGTACTCGTTGTTTTGTGTATCTGTAACACAAAAGCTATACATATATAATTCATCATCTACTGGAACAACTTCTATTTTTAAATCATCTCCAACAGTAATTTTGTTACCATTCACCCATTTGGTTGCAGTTGTATATTTTTCTATGTCGGATTCATTCTCTAAAAATAATTGTGCATAATACTTTAATGTTAGTAAATCACCTTTTTTTATTTTAATATATTGTTTAGGTGCTAGATTAGTATTTTCTTGTTCGGGTATCGCTCCTATTATTACTCCATTTGGGTTCTGCTCATCAAATGTTATAATTAAATTAACATTTTGACCATTTAATATTGCTGGAGTACTATATTTCTCCACACCATTTTCATTGAATACTTCATGAAGGCAAGCTATTTCTCCATTTATATTTACCCAATAACCATCAAACATTGTTGTAATTACTCCATCAGGATTTATATTAACATCTGTACTAGTTCCTAGCCTTACAAAATAATCAGAGCTGGAATCTAGTTGTCTCCATATTGTAAGTTCTATTTTATTTATCTGTTCTAATTCCTTAGGAGACAATCTTATTGTTAGTTCACTATCATTATTTGCAGATTTAGTAGGAGTTAATTTTGAAATACTATCTCTTTGAACTCTAGCTCCCATTAACTTCTCAGTATATCTTCTTAAAAATTCTGAATATTCATTTCTAACTAGGCTCTCATATATGTCTACTGACTCTTCAGCGCTATATTTTGAAAAGTATGGAAGATATGTAGAAATACCATATGAATTAGTTACATTAGAGGAATTACGATAATATACTACAGCATCTTTTACAGATTTTTTTAAGTTCTCTGATTGAGTTCCAACAAGAGATGCTGACTTATCGGCTAAATCATAAATATCTACTAAATCATATGAACCATACCATTCTCCCAAGTATCCAAAGGTCTTTGTATTTTGTCTAGCTTGAGATATTCTGTTATAATTAGTATTCATATTATTTTTTATAGGAGCTGCAAAGCTGTTCAAATTTGCTACAACATTATTTATTTTACTTAAATCAATAACTGATAATGTTGTTTCTTCGTTTGTTCCTGTATAAAAATCTGAGAAAGTATCAACTATAGTTTTTCCAAGTTCAGCGCCGCTTAAAGATGGATTCTCACCTAAGTAATACAAAAAATTATAATTCCACCCATCTCCAGGTTCTAATTCTTCAGCAGCAACTAGATATTTTGAGTAGTCTTGAAGTAGATATGCTGTTTCTACAGTTGCCATCAAACATGCATCAAAACCTAATATTTCTAATTTTTGGTTTTTCAAGTTAGTTTGTGCCAAAGATTCTTTTATATCTAATATACTCATACCAACATCTTGATAATGTTGATCTGAACCATATCCATAAATTGTTCCACCGCCATGGTTCCAGAAAATTAAATCATATTTTTCAGCAGGAAATGCTTTCATTGAATAATTAACAAAAGCAGAAAGTACGTTTTTATCAGCAATACAAGCTTTATCTAAATCTACTAAAGTTTTAATTCCAGCTTCACCTATAACATGTATCATAGTTTTTCCAGCTGTAACATATTCGTTTTTCCAAGAATTAGTTCCACCAGTTAATATAACTACATTAACTGTATCTAAGTTATAATTTGAATCTATCATTTCTTGAATATCGCCTGTAGCACAGCCCCATTTTGACTCTAAATCAGTTCCGTTTAAATAAACCATAACAGTATGTTTTCTCATATCAGCAGGTTCTACATTATCACTTATATAACTAAAATCAATATGACCCCATTCTAAATCAGAATAATCAATTCCAGTTTCACTAAAAATTAGAAAAAACAAAACAATAAGTATTAATGAAAGAAATTTATGTTTCCACATAAACTTTATAACTGAAATTGCTCCAGCAATAAGTAAAAAAGTCTCTATATCCGAAGTGCTTTTGCTAGGCTTAGAAGAAAAATCACTATCTGACACTATCTTTCTATCTGATTCTTTTATTTCTTTTGGATTGCGTTCATCTCTATTATTGTTTCCAAACATAATAATTACCACCTTTATATTTGATTTTTTTATAAGTAACATTATATGTTCATAGAAACAAAATGTCAATATTCGACAGATTATACGTAGAAATTTTATTTTAGATATGGTATAACAAACATAGAATAGCTATATAAAAGGAGATAGATATGAAAGGATATAATATAATTGTTGTATTTAATAAAAATAGAGAGAAGATTCTTATGTGTAAAAGAACAAAAGAGCCATATAAGGGGTTATACAATTTAGTTGGTGGAAAAATAGAAGAAAATGAAATCGGTCTAGAAGCTGCATATAGAGAATTGCAAGAAGAAACTGGAATAAGTAAAAAAGACATAAAATTAAATCATTTGATGGATTTTATATATTATACTTCAGATATTAATTTAGAAACATATATTGGAGGACTAAATAAAGAGGTAAAAGTAGTAGAAGAAGTAAATAAACTAGAGTGGATAAATGTAAATAGTAATTTTTTTGATGTAAATACATTTGCAGGTAATGGAAATATAGGGCACATATTAAGAGAATATGAGTTTCATAAAGATAAGTTTAACATATGAAAACTTATACATAAAATATGGAGAATAAAAAATTGAAGAGACTACATTTAGGTAGTCTTTTTACTCGCTTACATTTGGATCTATAAATTGATATTTTCTTTCATAATCTTTAGTTTCTTTATTTTCCATAAACACTTCAGATTTATTTTTATTCAAGAATTCCACAATATTATATACATCAATCCAAATCTGATTGTTGCCTTCTTTTTGTGTTTCATCAAATATCAGTTGCATACCAAAATGTAGATGAGGAATATTAATATTATTAACATTTTCTGATACACTATATCCAGTCATTCCAAGATACCCTATAACATCACCAGCTGTTACAATTCTTCCTTCACACATATCTTCAGCAAAAGGGTGATCTTTTCTTAAATGTGCATAGTAATAATATCTTTTTTTGTCAAAGCTTCTTATACCAATTCGCCAACCACCATATTGGTTCCAACCAACAGCTTCTACTGTTCCGGATTCTACAGCAACTATAGGCGTACCAATACTACCTAATAAATCATTACCAAGATGTTTTCTGCTGAACCCATAAGATCTAGAAGAACCAAAATCTTTGTAATGTGTGAAATAGTAATTCTTTGCTATTGGTGAAAATGATTTAAGACCATACTTGTCTTCAAAGGTACCAGGTTTTTCTTTGATTTCTATTTTATACTCGCCAATAAACTGATTTAATACAGCATCATAAGATTCGAAATAGTATGGATAGTTTTTTAGTTCATTTGTTAAGCTTTCTATAGTTTCACCATTTTTAAGCTTAGATACGAGACTGTCTAAATCTTTTTGTCTAAATTGATTGAAATTATTACCATATTTACAAGCTAGATAAGAAATAAGTTCTATCCAATTTAATTTAAATTCATCATTTTTAGTATGAGACTCAATATCTAATTTTGAAGTCTTTTCTAAAACTGTATATGTAAGTGAAAAATCAACCCATTTAATGTAGTTTGACTGTTTAGTAGATATTGTAGAAAAAGAGTTATAAAATAGGAAATAAAATATTGGTATTAATGTAAAGATAGATAATAAAGCAAAATAAATTCTTTTTATACGCATAGTTTTAATTCCCACAATATTCACCCCATAATATAATATATAAGCAAGTAATGCTGATTTTATGAATAATAATATAAATTAATTCACACAAAAGACACAATATCTTAATGATATTTTAATATTTGATGTATAAAATTTATATGTGATAGAACAAAAGAAAGGGTGGAGATATGAGTGAAGTAGAGCAGAAAGAGGAATTAATAGAGATAGGTAATTTTTTAAGTAATAAGGAAATTATTAATATAAATGACAAAAACTATGCAAGAATAATATTTCTATACAATTCAGCTTTAAAAGAGTTAAAGACAAAAACAGATATACTAACAGAAGAGCTAAAATACTTTTATGATTATAATCCAATAGAATATGTAGTAACTAGAATTAAAGAGACAGACAGTATAATTAAAAAGCTAAATAAGAAGAAGTATGATTTAACTTATGAAAACATGATAGAAAAGATTAATGATATTGCAGGTATGAGAATAATATGTGCATTTAAGGAAGACATATATAAAGTGGTAGAACAAATAGAATGTTTTCATGACATTAGAGTCTTAACCAAAAAAGACTATATGAAAAAGCCAAAGAAAAGTGGATATATGAGCTACCATATGTTAGTAGAAGTGCCAATAAACTTTTCAAAAGGTATAATATATATTAAAGTTGAAATACAAATACGTACAATGGGTATGGATTTTTGGGCTGGACTTGAACACAAAATAAATTATAAGAATGAGAAAAGATCAAAAAAACAGAGCAAAGAATTAGTTAAATATGCTAAAATGATAAATAATATTGATAGTAAGATGTTTATGATGCTCAAAGAAAATATAAAAGAAGAAAAGAAATTAGCAAAAAACATAAAAATTGCAAAAAAAGTAGTAAATACAAGCAAATTAGTTATGAGCACATAATAGTATACTAGGAGGGCCAATGATAGATATAGTAGATGCACAAGAAACATTTAAAAGTTATTTGAAACAATATAATGAAAATGATGATAAAATTGCACTTAAAATTAAGCATACATATAATGTATTAAATGTATGTGAATATATATCTAGAGAAGCAGGATTAGATGAAGAAAATATTAATATAGCTAAGTTGATTGCATTGTTGCATGATATAGGAAGATTTGAACAAGTAAAGAGATTTGATAGTTATAGTGAAGAAAATATTGACCATGCTGAATATGGATTAAAAGTGCTTTTTGAAGAGAATATGATAAGAGACTTTATTAAAGAAGATAAATATGACAATATAATATATAAAGCAATAAAGAATCATAATAAGTACAAAATAGAAGAGGGATTAACTGAGCAAGAACTATTACATAGCAAAATTATAAGGGACAGCGATAAAATAGATAATTATAGAGTGAAAGAAACAGAAAGTTTTGAAGCTCTTTTTGGCATAAGTGAAGAACAATTTTCTGAAGAAAAGCTTTCAGAGAAAATATATAATGATTTTTTGAGTGGTAAATTGATTGATATAAAAGAGCCTGAAAATTGTATAGATTGTTGGGTCTTGTATATTGCATTTCTGTTTGATTTTAATTTTCCATTTAGTTTTAAATATATAAAAGAAAAGAACTGTATAAATAAAATAATTGATAGAGTTAAGTATAAGGATTATGACACAAATTTAAAGATGCAAAATATAAAAGAATTTGCTAATAATTACATTAAAAGTAAGGTGCAGTAGACCTATATAAGCCTAAAATTAGCTGTTTTTCTTGACAAACAAGCTAAATGAGTATATACTAATTAAGTGATTAAATTTAAGAAAGTAAGTTTTACATAGAGAAATGTACTTCAAAGGAGGGAATAAAAGATGGCTCAACCAAAAAGAAGATGGTCTAAAGCGAGAACAGGGACAAAAAGATCAACTTGGAAAATAGAAGAGAAAAATTTAGGAAAATGTTCACATTGCCATGAACCAGCTATACCACATACAATATGTTCAAATTGTGGATATTATGATGGAAAAGAAGTAATAGCGAAAAAAGAAGAGAAGAAATAGACTTGAAAGTCTATTTTTTTTGTTGATAAATTAATATTGAAATGATATAATCGAGTGGAAAGTTGCACTTGATTTAAATTTTAAATAAAAAAGAAATAAAAGAGGTAATAGTTATGGAAAATAGAAGAGATAAAACTAATTATTATTTAGACATAGCAGAGGCAGTAGCAGAAAGAGCAACATGTTTAAGAAAAAAGTATGGTTCTGTAATAGTAAATCATGATCAAATAATATCTACAGGATATGTAGGCGCTCCAAGAGGGAGAGAAAATTGTTGTGATTTAGGATATTGCACAAAAAAGAAACTATTGCCAGAAGAAAGACATGGAGGATATGATGCTTGCAGATCTGTTCATAGTGAACAAAATGCAATTATAAATGCTTCGAGAAAAGACATGCTAGATTCAACACTATATTTAGTAGGATATAGGACAGAAGGACATTCTTATGAAGAAGGAGCAACACCTTGTTTAATGTGCAGGAAGCTTATAATTAATTCTGGGATAGAAAAAGTTATAGTCAGAGTTGATAAAAATAAATATAATACATATCTAGTTGAAGACTGGGTTAACAATGATGAATTCTTAGAGGGGAAATTAAATTACTAATGTTAGGGCAATATAAATGAAAAAGATTTTAAAAGATTATTTAATTTTAATATTTGTTGCAATTATAATTGCAATACCTATGTTTAACAAGAATTTAAATGTATATGAAGGAAATGGTATCCAACATATTGCAAGAGCGTATGGAACATATACAGATTTTTTAGATGGTACTATATTTCCTAATATAATATCAAGTTTTGCAAATGGTTTTGGTTATTCATGGAATCTGTTTTATGGACCTTTATCTTTGTATGGAATTATTTTATTTAAATTAATTTTTTCTTCATTTATATCTAGTTATAAAATCTTTACATTTATATGTTTGATATTATCTGGAATTTTTATGTACAAGTTTGTAAAAAACATTACAGAAAATGGAAGTGTGTCTGTTTTAGCAGGAGCTATATATATGGCATTTCCATATCACATTACAAGCTTATATATACTTAATTCATTGGGGGAATTTGTTTCTTATGTCTTTATACCAATAGTATTTTTAGGGTTATATGATTTGTTTGATAATAAAAGAAGACACTATTATATTACGATTGGGGCAGTGGGACTTATATTAACACATAGTTTATCTGCTGCTGTAACTTTAGTCTTTTCACTTTTATACATTTTAATGAATATAAAAAAGTTGAAAAATATAAAAATTATAAAATTAATAATTTTAAATGTAATATTTATTATAGCAATAACTAGTTTTTTTACAGTTGGTGTACTAGAAACAAAATTTAAAGCAGATTATCAGATTTATTCTAAAACTGCTGATGAACAAATAGTAAGTGAAGGATTATCAATAAATAGCCTATTTGCAACAGGCCGTAACGAAAAATATGTATTTGAATTAGGACCACATATAATATTAATGTTAGCAGTATCTGTAATGACTTTTTCAAATATAAAAGAGAATAAAAAAGAATATGTGTTTTTCTTTATAATAGGATTTATATGTTTATGGATGTCAACTAAATATTTTCCATTGAAATTAATTCAGTATCCATGGAGAATATTACAATTTGTATGTTTTTTCTTTACTTTTGTTTGTGCAATGAATATGTATACTGTTATAAAAAATATTAACTATAAAGATACAATTATAGCTATAGTTATATGCTTAATATATATTATGGCATTAAAATCATATGTACCATATACAGAGAATATATTAGAAATTAAAGATATAGAATTAGGATATGTATCTGGTAAGGAAGTAGAAACAGTTTATGGAATTGAACAAGCTTTTAATCTGCCAGAAAAAGCATATAATAATAGGTTCTATATAGCGACAAGAGAAGATAATATTTATGTTCTAAAAGGAAAAGCTTTAATTACAGAAGAGGAAAAAAATGGTTCTAATATGAAAGCAAATATTAAAACTATGGAAGACGATACTGTCTTTGAGCTACCATATATATATTATCCAGGTTATGAAATTAGAGCAGATGGAATGGTTATAGATAACTTTGAAACCGATAATGGATTTTTGGGTATAAGTATTGGTAAAAATGATGATGCTGAAATAGATGTTATATATAAAGGAACTAATTTAATGAAAATATCTGCAATTATATCTTTAATAAGCTTAATGATATTTGCAATGTACACAAGATATTATATAAAAAATTATAGATGAAAGAAAAGGGATAAGATATGGAGAATGCTTCAAAAGCACTTATTATAGCTGGTGCGATATTACTATCTATTTTACTTATAGCTGTAGGAATGTATGTATATAATAGTTCAATAGATCCGATACAAAGTGCGGGAAGTACAATATCTTCTTACGATAAAGAAGCATTTAATCTAAAGTGGGAACAATACGACGGAGAACAAACAGGAACTATAGTACAGAAATTAATTGCGAAAATGTTATCAAATGCAGATGAATATAAAGAAGAACATAGAAAGCTTCCAGGAATTTCTGCTAGAATAAAACATCAAGATTCATCCACTGGTACTTTAGGAGGTGAAGATAGTGGTGTTACGTTTGATTTTAATGAATATGTAGCCACTCTTGGTGATATAAGAGGAAAAATACAAAAAAAACACATGTACTATGTAACTTTTGGGTACAGTGAAACAACAGGATTAATTAACATGATTCATATATTATATGATAAAGAAGATAGACCAGATTTATTTTAGAAAGGGAAAAATATGTCAAAACCAATAGTAGCAATTATAGGAAAACCAAATGTTGGTAAATCAAGATTATTTAATTATATAGTTGGTGAGAGAATTTCGATTGTAGAAGATACTCCAGGTGTGACAAGAGACAGAGTTTATGGTGATGCATACTGGAGAGATAGAGAATTTACTTTAATAGATACAGGTGGTATTGAAGCAGAAGCTGAAGATGTTATTTCTACAAGAATGAAAGAGCAAGCTAATATTGCAATAAGTCTAGCAGATGTGATATTATTCATAACAGATATAAAGCAAGGTGTAACTGCAGAAGACAAAGATATTGCTATGATTTTAAAAAAATCTATGAAACCAGTTATTTTAGTATGTAATAAATCAGATAATTTTGGAGAACCACCAGCTGAAATATATGAGTTCTATAACTTAGGGTTAGGAGACCCAATTCCTGTATCTGCTGCAAATGCTTTAGGAATTGGTGATTTATTAGATGAGATATATAATAAGTTACCAGTAAAAAATGAACTTGAAGAACAAGATACTAGAATAAAAGTAGCAATTATAGGAAAGCCAAATGTTGGCAAATCTTCTTTACTAAATAAAATACTATCAGAAGAAAGAAGTATAGTAAGTGATATAGCAGGTACTACTAGAGATGCTATAGATTCAGAATATGAAAATGAATTTGGAAAATATGTGTTTATAGATACAGCTGGAATAAGGAGAAAATCTAAAGTAAATGAATTAATAGAAAAATTTAGTATAATGAGAACTCTTTTTGCAATTGAAAGATCAGATGTATGTTTAGTATTAATAGATGCAGTAGAAGGTGTGACTGATCAAGATGCAAAGATTCTTGGAGAGGCACATGAAAATGGAAAAGGGATAATAATAGTAATAAATAAATGGGATGAGGTTGATAAAGATACTGGTACTCTTGAAAAATACAAAAAAGATGTATATAATAAATTAAGTTATGCAGCATATGCGCCAATGATATTTATTTCAGCAAAAACTGGACAAAGAGTGAATAAATTATTTGAAATGATAAATAAAGTTAATGAGCAAAATTGTTTGAGAATTACAACTGCAGTAGTAAATGAAGTAATTAATGAAGCGATAGCAGTTGTTCAACCACCAACAGATAAAGGGAAAAGATTAAAAATATTATATGGTACACAGGCTAGTATAAAACCACCAACATTTGTAATATTTGTAAACAATAAAGAGTTGTTTCATTTTTCTTATCAAAGATATTTGATAAATTGTTTTAGAAATAATTTTGGATTGGAAGGAACACCAGTAAGGTTAATAATAAGAGAGAAAAACAAAGAAGAATAAATAAAATATAGGAGGAACTTATGATATATTATGTAGTAATGGCTATAATAGCATACTTAATAGGAAGTATAAACTTTGGAGTTATTATAGGTAAGAAAATGGCAGGAGTAGATGTAAGAGAAAAAGGAAGTAAAAGCTCAGGAGCAACAAATGTACTAAGAACAGTAGGAAAAAAAGCTGCGGCAATAACACTACTGTGTGATGCATTAAAAGGAACTATAACAGTAGTAATAGCTTTAGTTTTAGGATCTATGTTTAGAGATAATTTAAATCCAGCAATAATGGTTCAGGTAGCAGCACTTTTAGTAGTAGTTGGTCATACTTTTCCAATATTCTTTGGATTTAAAGGAGGTAAAGGAGTTGCAACAAGTTTAGGAGTAATACTTATAGTTAACTGGCAAATAGGGCTTATTTGTTTAACATTTGCCTTAATACTTATTGGACTTACTAGGATGGTATCATTAGGTTCAATATCAGCAGCCATATTATTTCCAGTATTAATTTTCTATATGAATGAGAATTACATAACAGAAGAAGGATGGTATTTTATTTTTGGAATATTACTTGCAGCTTTGGTTATATATAATCATAGAACTAATATAAAAAGGATGATGGATGGAAATGAAAATAGATTAAACTTTAAAAAGGGAGAGGATAGCAAATGAAAAAAATTGCAATAATAGGTAGTGGAAGTTGGGGAGTTGCTTTAGGAATATATTTAGCAAAAAGGGGAAATGATATTATTATATGGTCTTTTAATGAAGATGAGAAAAATGAAATTAATAAAGAGAAAAAAACTAAATTTTTACCTAATTTAGTTTTACCTGATAATATTACATGTACAACAAGTTTTGAGGAAACATTAAAAGATGCTGAGATAGTATTACATGTGACTCCATCAAAATTTGTAAGAGATACAATAAAGAAATATAAAGAATATGTAAAAAGCAATCATATAATAATTATGTGTTCAAAGGGACTTGAATCAGGAACAGGATTGCCTATGGATGAAATAATAAAAGAAGAGTTACCTAATATAAAACATGGAGCTTTATCAGGTCCTAGTCACGCAGAAGAAGTATCTATTGATATACCAACAGCTTTAGTAATTGCATCTGAGAGTGATGATGTTGTCCAAAAAGTAGCGGAACTTTTAAATAGTAATACAATAAGAATGTATAAATCAAAAGATATAAAAGGTGTTGAAATAGGAGGATCTCTAAAAAATATAATAGCTTTTTGTGCAGGTGTGGCAAGAGGACAGAATTTAGGAGACAATACATTTGCAGCATTAGTAACAAGAGGTTTAGTTGAAATAACAAGATTAGGTACAGCTATGGGTGGAGCAGAAAGAACATTTTACGGACTTACAGGTTTAGGAGATTTAATAGTAACATGTGGAAGTGTTCATAGTAGGAATAGAAGAGCAGGAGAACTAATAGGTAAAGGGTTTAATATAGAAGAGGCTAGAAAACAAATTGGCCAGACAATAGAAAGTGTTGATAATATACAAATAGCATATGAGTTATCAAAAAAATACAATATAGAAATGCCAATAACAGAAACAGTTTATAATGTACTATATAATGGGTTAAGCCCTGAAGATGCTGTAAATCTTCTTATGACAAGAGAATTGAAAGAAGAGTAATTTTAAGGAGGAATTTAAATATGGATATATTAAATAAGCTAGGTAAAAAAGCAAGTGAGACATATCAGTATACAAAAGAGAAAACAACACAAATATCAGGAGAATTAAAATTAAAATCAAAAATAAGTGACGCTAAAAGCAAAATAGAAGAAACATATTTAGCAATAGGTGAAATTGTATATAATAGAACAAAAAATGGTGGAGACGTACTAAAAGAAGATATAAGTTCTAAATGTGATGAAATTACAGATTTATTTGAGGAAATTGAAAAAGCAGAAGCTGAAATATTATTATTGAAGAATATAGCAAAATGTGAAAGTTGTGGTGCTGAGATTGAAAGTGGTGTTGAATTCTGTCCTAAATGTGGTAAAGGAAGAGCTGCAAAAGTAGATGTTGAAGTAAAGAACAATGAACCAAGTGGAGCAAAAGATGCAGAAGTTACAAATGTGGAAGATATAAATAATTAATAAGGGTATCTCTCATAAATATATCTGATAATACTATCCAAATTATTATCAGTAACACAAATAAAAATATCTTTATCTAAACTAATCCATAGATTTGCAATAAATCTATCATTATTATCAATAAAACAACTAACGATATCTATCATATTAATAGGATTATCGAACTCTTTTTCCCAAAAAAGAGTGTTATCTAAATTAATATTCTTGGAGTAATATAAATCCAAGAATTTTTTAATTTCTCCTTCAGTTGTACTATATAAATTTATACTTGTATTCATATGTCCTCCATAAATATAGTATTCAAAAAAAACAAGAAATATATTCAAGAAAAAATATCTGTATTGTATAATCTGTAAGTTGTTGGAAAAACTAAACAACAGAAAATAGAATCTGGAGGCTATATGAGAAAAATATTTAAATTAAGTGTAATTATACTTGTGTTAGTTACAGTATTAGTTGGATGTTCAGATAATACTGTTGATATAAAAGATAAAACAAATGCAGAACTAACATATATTGAAGATGAAATTTTTACTATTGTAAATAAATATGCAAAAGATGAATATTTAAAAGATGGAGTGGTGGAATGGGTAAATATACAAAATGATGTAAAGAAAATAGATGGTGCTATAGGTACAATACTTTTAGATTTGTCTGAGCTTAACATATCAGATGAAGATATATTAATGTTTACAAGAGAACTTAGTAACTTAATAATTATAACATCTAATCAAAACGAAAGAATGATGGTTGATAAATTAAACTATCTTTATTCTTTAGTACCAAAATATATGGCAAGTTATGAAGATAATAAAAATAAGGTAAGTAAAAAAGAACTAAAATCTATAATATTATCTAGCTATAATCTATCAAATGTAGGAAATTGGGAAGAGGCAAAGACAATAATACAATATGCAGAAGACAAATACAAAATAATGATGAATGACATAGAATATATGAAAGAAAATTCATATAACTTAAATAAAATATATATACTAATAGAAGAACTTAAAAATGCAATTAATACAGAAAATATAAATTTGGTTAAACTTAAGTATATAAAATTAATAGAAGAACTATAAAGATGGGCCTATAAAACATATAGGCCCATCTTTATATACTAAAATTACTTTATTAACTTTTCTAAAATCTGTACTGCGTTTGTTGCAGCGCCTTTTCTTACATTATCTGCTACACACCAAAAGTTAATTCCATAAGGAATGCTTTCATCACGTCTTATCCTTCCAACAAAAACCTCATTACGACCAGTTGCTTCTCTGGCAAGAGGATATATATTATTAGAAACATCATCTTTAACAATAATTCCTTCAGAATTTCTTAATAAGTCAGTTAATTCATTTGTATCAAAATCATTTTCAAATTCAACATTTATACATTCACTATGGCTATTAATAACTGGAACTCTTACTGTAGTTGCAGTTATTTTTAAATCTGGTCTTTTTAATATTTTTCTAGTTTCATTTACCATTTTCATTTCTTCTTTTGTATATCCATTTTCTAGAAACGAATCAATATGTGGTATACAGTTATCAACTATTTGGTGTGGGAAATTTTGAGGTTCTCCACCATTTAATCCATTCATTAAGTCTTCAACACCTTTTTGGCCAGCACCAGAAACAGCTTGATATGTTGAATATATAATTCTTTTTATTTTATACCTTTTATCTAATACTTTAAGGGGAACAACAGCTTGGATAGTTGAACAATTTGGGTTTGCAATTATTCCTTTATGATTAGGTATTTCTTCAAGATTTACTTCAGGAACTACAAGAGGAACATCTTCATTCATTCTAAAAGCACTACTATTATCAATTACAATACATCCTTTTTCTACTGCAATAGGAGCATATTGTTTTGATATGTCACCACCTGCACAAAATATTGCAAAATCAAATCCTTGGTCAAAAGAAGTCTCAGTAAGTTCTTGTATAATATAGTCCTTACCTTGAAATTGTATGGTATTTCCTGCAGATCTTGAAGAAGCCAAAAGTACATATTCTGAAATATGTAGGCTATATTCTTCTAAAACTTTAAGCGCGGTTCTACCAACTAAACCGGTTGCACCAACAATGGCTAATTTATAATTTTTCATAAGGTCTCCTTTTTAACTTTTAAAAAGTCATTTTAAAGAGTAACTGAAATTATATTTATAATATTCATATCACATTTATTATATGATAAATTAACAAAAAAGTCTATTGTATTTTTTATTTAATATATATATAATTTAATGGAAAGTAGATTTTAAGAGGAGATATTTCAAATGAAAAATAAGGTAAAAGATATATTAATATTAGCAGTTGTATCGTTAGTGTTTGCATGTGTGTTCCAGTGTATAGCTATGAACTTTTTTGATATAGAAATATATAATGCACATATACTAGATAGAATTTTGCTGGTTATAGCGATTATGATGTTTGTGGGGTTACACTTCATATTTGGATTTAAAAATATGTATGACTATATAATTAAACACAGGTATAAGATAGGTGCGATTCTAATTATTGTTCTTTCATTACTTAGTTATTCCACTTTTTCAACAGAATTTGTAGAAAGAATAGCTTCGCAAGGTGGTGGTATATACAGTAATGAATATCAATATACAAATGGTATGATATTAGCTTTTTGGTGGAACTTGAAATTAATTGCTCTATTACTAGTTAGTTTTGAAACTTGTATGTTAATAACAAACAAAAATAAATATGTATCTGTTATTGGTAGTATACTAATTAGTTTTTCAGGAGCTATACAGTGGTGGTTTATGCCAGAAATATTAATTTTTGGACAACTATTTATTATACTAGTAGATAAATTCTTAAATACAGACAAATATAGATTGAAAATTATTACAGCTGCTTTAGCAACTTTAAGTATTATTCTTTACTTTTCAACATCTTACATATCTTGGATGATAAGTTTTGGATATGTATTCCTTGCATTACTTATTTGGACTATAATAAAAAACAGAAAAGTATATAAAGTGACATTAAGGGATATAATCATTCTAATATTTGTAATTACTACAATAATAGCATTCTTTATCGGTCAGATATCTGCAAGTAGTACTATAGAAATAATAAAAAATACTAACTATATAGAAGATGAAACTAGTTCTGGAGGAGGAATATCATATTTATTTAGCTACTTATATAATTTCCTATTACCATTTAAATTTACAGAAAATAATTTAATATATGCAAGTTTCATATCACTGTTTCCTGTGCCTTTAATATATAGTTTAGTATATTTATATAAGAAGGGAAATCATTCAGGATTCCTACTCCCGATGATTCTTTTAAATGTTTTTCAAACAGTATTTTGTGTTTCAGGGTTTCCTAGTGTTTTGAGTAAGTTTACTTTGCTTAACTATGTGCCAGTAGAAAAGGCAGCAGGGTCTCTTGCTTTATGCAGTTTGTATATGTTGCTTTATATCATAACAAATATTGATGAAGAGTTATTTAAGTTTAAACATACAATGAGAATAACATTATTAATAATGTGTCTACCAATATTTATTAGATATCCAGGTGTTTTTTCTGCAAAAGGATATATGTATTTATTCTGTGCGATTCTTTGTATGTTAACTTTCCTATTCTTAAACCATACAGATAAGAAATACAAGAAAGTGTTTTTAGCAAGTATACTAATCTTTGCATTAATAGGTGGAATAGCAGTTAATCCTATTACAAAAGCAACAACATCAGATAAATTAACCCAGATAAATTGGATATTGTGAAAATCCTGTGTATATTGTGGAATGTATGTAAAATGCTTTGACAAAAATACATTGATATATATATAATGGGGCTAGCTAAGAAAAGGAGAATTAAAGATGAAAAAAGTATTATTAATAGGTGCTGATGGAATGTTAGGAGGAGAACTGAAAGAACGACTAGAAAAACAATATGAAGTATATGGTACCACAATAGAAACTTTAGATATAGGAGATAAAGAAGCAGTGCTTAAAAAAGCTTCAGAAATAAAGCCAGACTATATAATTAACTGTGCAGCATATACAAATGTTGATGGATGTGAGACCAATTACGAATTAGCAAATAATGTAAATGGAGTGTATGTAGCAAATATTGTAGATGCAGTATTAGAAAATAACTCAACATTTATACATATTAGTACAGATTATGTATTTGATGGAGAGCTAGATGTTAGCAAATTATACACTGAAGATATGATACCAAATCCAGTAAGTGCTTATGGAAGAACAAAATTATTAGGAGAACAAAATGCTGAAAAAGCAAATAAATACTATATATTAAGAACAGCTTGGCTATATGGACTAAAGGGTAAGAATTTTGTAAAAACAATGTTAAGATTATCAGGTGAAAAAGATAGTTTAAATGTAGTTAATGACCAACATGGAAGTCCAACATCAACAACAACTCTTTGTGAAATAATAGAAAAGATTATGGAGAAAGAGCCTGAGTATGGAATTTACCACTCTACTAATGAAGGATTTACGACATGGTATGAGTTTACTAAAAAGATATTTGAGATAGCTAAAATTTCAATACCAGTTAATCCAGTAACATCAGACCAGTTTCCAACTCCAACGAAAAGACCTAAGAATAGTCAATTATCAAAAGAAAAATTAAAGAAAACAGGGATTATTCCAGATGAATATACAGTAGCTTTGGAAAAATATTTGAAGGAGGAATTGAAATAATGAAAGGAATTATATTAGCAGGAGGTAATGCTACAAGATTGTATCCAATAACTTTAGCAGTATCTAAGCAAATGTTACCAGTTTATGATAAACCAATGATATATTACCCACTATCAGCATTAATGATGGCAGGTATTAAAGAAGTTTTAATAATATCTACACCAGTTCATCTAGAAGGATTTAGAAGTTTGTTAGGAGATGGCTCTAAATTTGGAATGAAATTTGAATATAAGATTCAGGAAAAACCAGTTGGTTTGGCAGATGCATTTATTCTAGGAGAAGAATTTATAGGTAGTGATAATGTATCTTTAATCCTAGGGGATAACATGATATATGGTTCAAGAATCGAAAGAATCTTAAAAGCAGCAAGTAAACTAAAACCTGGTGGTGGAGGAATAATATTTGGATATCAAGTAGCAGACCCTACTTCTTATGGAGTTGTTGAAATAGATAAAAAGGGAAAAGCTTTATCTATAGAAGAAAAACCTAAAGAACCAAAATCTAATTTAGCAGTTCCAGGAATATACTTTTATGATAATGATGTTGTAGAAATCGCAAAATCAATTAAGCCTTCAGATAGAGGAGAGCTAGAAATTACAGATGTAAATAGAATATATATGGAAAGAGGAAACTTACAAGTTATACCTCTAGGTCATGGGTATGCTTGGTTTGATACAGGTTCGCCAGATAGATTGTCAGATGCAGCAGACTTTGTTAAAGCAATACAATTAAGACAAGGAACACAAATAGCTTGCTTAGAAGAGCTTGCATATAGGAATGAATGGATAAGTAAAGAAGAGGTTCTAACAGAAGCTAAGAAATATGCAAAAACAGAATATGGAGTATACTTAAAAAGAATTGCTGAACAAGAGCAAGGTACATATAGGGAAATATTTGAAAGTGAGCTATTTCAATAAAAAGTACATAAAAATTACCCTGCAGGTCGCACACTGTGTGACCTGTGTGTATTTAAGGTAAGAAAAATACTTCCTGAATTTTACTTGAAAAAATAGACATATGTATGATATATAGTAATATAGTCTATGGAATTTTTGAAAAAATAATTTATAAAGAATATAAGGAGGAACAATTATGAAAAATGAAATTATTTTATTTGAAAACGAAGAAGTAAAATTAGAAGTAAATATGCAGGATGAAACAGTATGGCTTACACAATCACAAATGGCAGAGCTTTTTGATAAGGACAGAAGAACAATTACAAGACATATTCAAAATATTTATAGGGATGAAGAATTAGAGGAAAATTCAACTTGCTCGTTTTTTGAGCAAGTTCAAAACGAAGGTGACAGAACGATTATAAGGAAAATTCAGTATTATAACTTAGATATGATTATTTCTGTTGGTTACCGTGTAAATAGTAAGAGAGGTATAAAATTTAGAATATGGGCAAATAAGATATTAAAAGAATATCTACTAGAAGGATATGTAGCAAATAAAAGAAGATTAGAATATTTAGAAAAAACAGTAAAACTAATTGATATAGCTACAAGAATAGATGAAGAAGCAGGAAAAGAACAAGGACAACAAATTCTAAAAGTAATAAAAGACTATACAGTTGCACTAGATCTTCTAGATAATTATGACTACAAAGAAGTAAGAAAACCAAAAGGGACTGTTGTTAAAGATAAAAAAATAGAATATAAAGAATGTTTAAATGTAATCAAGAAAATGAAATTTAATGAAAAAAGTACTTTATTTGCATTAGAAAGAGATAATGGATTGGAATCAATTATAAACAATATTTATCAAACTTTTGATGGACAAGAAATATATAAGAGTATAGAAGAAAAAGGAGCAAATTTACTTTATTTAATAACTAAAAATCATGTGTTTGCAGACGGAAACAAAAGAATTGCAGCAACTATATTCTTATACTTTCTGGATTTCTATAAGATTCTATATAAAGAAGGTGAAAAGACAATCGAGCCAGAAACTTTAGTGGCAACTACACTTTTAATTGCAGAATCAAACCCTAGAGAAAAAGAGATAATTATTGATTTGGTGATGAATTTTTTAAAATAGAGAGGAGATTTAAATGGGAAAGTTTACAAGGATAGATACTGAAATTGAAGGTGTATATATAATTGAACCTACAGTATTTGGAGACCATAGAGGTTATTTTATGGAGATATATAGTAAAAAAGATTTTGAAGAGATAGGCATAAAAGAAGGATTTGTACAAGATAACCAATCAAAATCTAAAAAAGGTGTTTTAAGAGGATTACATTTTCAAATAGAAAATACACAAGGAAAACTAGTTAGAGCAATAAAAGGTAGTGTATTTGATGTTGCAGTTGATTTAAGAAGAGATAGTAAAACATTTGGTAAATGGGTAGGAGTAGAATTAAGTGAAGAGAATAAAAGAATGTTTTATGTACCACCATATTTTGCACATGGGTTTTTAGTATTAACTGAGGAAGCAGAATTTACATACAAATGCACAGATGTATATAACCAACCTGCAGAATCAGGTATAATATATAATGACAAAGATATAGGCATAGTTTGGCCTAAGATAGATTGTGAAGTATTAACATCAGAAAAAGACTCTAAACTACAAACTTTTGAAGAATTTAAAAAAGGAGATATTTGGAAATAATGAAAAATATATTAGTAACAGGAGCAGCGGGGTTTATAGGGGCAAACTTTGCTGAATTAATGGTAAAAAAATATGAAGGTAAATACAATATAATTGTATTTGATAAACTTACATATGCAGGAAATATGGAAAACTTAAAAAGCATTAAAGATAAAATAACCTTTATTAAAGGAGATATCTGTGATTTTGACCTCGTAACAGAAACATACAAGAAATATGATATAGATGCAGTAGTGCATTTTGCAGCAGAATCACATGTGGATAACAGTATAAAAGAGCCATTTATCTTCACTCAGACTAATGTTATTGGAACACATACTTTGCTAGAGGTAGCTAAAAGAATGTGGGGAGAAGGCAATAAAAATAGGTTTGTACATGTTTCAACAGATGAAGTTTATGGAACCCTGGGAGAAGAGGGGTATTTTACAGAAATTTCTCCAATTCAACCAAATAGCCCATATTCAGCGTCAAAGGCTGGTTCAGATTTATTAGCTTTTGCATATGCAGAAACATATAAGATGAATATATGTGTAACAAACTGCTCAAATAACTATGGACCATATCAACATCATGAGAAACTAATACCACATATGATTTCTAAAGCTTTAAAGAACGAAAAACTGCCAGTATATGGACAAGGATTAAACATTAGGGATTGGCTATTTGCAGAAGATCATTGTGAGGCTATAGACTTAGTTTTACACAATGGTAAGCAAGGTGAAAGATATAATATTGGGGGTCATAATGAGAAAAGAAATATTGATATAGTAAAGCTTATACTAAAACACCTAAATAAGCCAGAAAGCCTGATTTCATTTGTTGAAGACAGAAAAGGCCATGACTACAGATATGCTATAGACCCTACAAAAATACATAGTGAGTTAGGGTGGCTTCCTAAAACAAAATTTGAAGAAGGTATAGTAAAAACAATAGATTGGTATATAGCTAATCCTGAGTATTTGATGAAATAAGAATAGGTAAAAAACAAGGTGTTTAAAATATCTTGTTTTTTTATTGCAAAATATGGATAATAACTTGAAAATTATGGGGTGAAATGATAGAATATCAACAGTTTTAAAAGAGAGGATTTTTATATGTTAATTATAAAGGGTTTTTTATGCTTATTTTGGCTATTGGTTGTCCCAGCAATGTTAGGGATGCTAGTATCTAGTTTTCAAAAAGAAGAAAAAAACAGTATTTTATATGATTTATTACTAGGATATATAATAAATTTTGCGATTTTTGAAATAATAGCAGTTTTTCTAACTGTCACGGAACAAAGGTTTACAATGCTAGTAGAGATATATAGTTTTGGAATAAGTATGCTGATATTTCTATCAATTATTTTTATATTTAAAAAATTTTATAAATATAAAAAGGATATTAATGTGAACAAAGTAATAGAAAATATAAAAAAAATTAAAATAAGAAATATAAGTTTTTTGAGTATATTAGTTATAATAATGATTGGTTTTCAAATTTACATGGTAGTAGCGTATGCACATGTAAACAATGATGATAGTGAGTTTATAGGTTCAGCTACTGCAATGATCGAAACAGATAGTATGTATATGCATAGTATGGGTGGAGAAATTAGAGAAACATCGAATTTAAGGAGAGTATTCTCTCCAATCTCAGCATATTTTGCATTGATTTCAAATTTAGTAAAAATTCAACCAGCTATTGTAGCACATTCCATATTGCCAGGTGTTTTTGTGATACTAGCATTTATAGTGTACTATTATTTAGGAAAAAAATTATTTGATAATAAAAAATCAATATACATTTTCTTAATAATATTAAGTCTTTTATTTATGAATATAAATAGTCATCTTGTACACAATTACTATTTTTTACTGTATACATGGTTTGGAAGAACAATTCTTTCAGCGATAATAATACCATTTATATGGTTAAGATTGTTTAATTGTATGGATAAAGAAAATAAATTAATTGATTGGATTATATTATTGGCTGGTGTTTTGGCAGGATGTGCAGTAACTTCGAATGCTATTCCTTTAATTCCAACGATGATAGGATTGTATTCGCTAATTTGTTCAATAAGGGACAAAAAAATAGACTATATATTTAAATCAATGGTATGTGTATTACCGTGTGTTATCCTAGGAGTTTGTTACTTGTTGATTAAATAAGGAGATGAAAAATATGATGGAAAAGATAGTAGATAAAATAATAGAAAACATTGGTATAATTAAAAATATTTACGCAATACGCAATACTGAAACTGGATTCTTTTTTGCTATATATATATTATCAATAATTTATATATTTAAAACAGAAAAAAACATCAAAATAAAAACTTTTTTTGGATATTACTCAGCATTTATGTTGTTAGTGATATGGAATCCGTTGTATAATTATATAGTTGGGAAATTTGTAAATTTTTCATCTATGTATAGAATGTATTTTATGCTACCTGCGACACTTTCGTTAGCATATGTTTCTACGAAAATTGTAGTTGAGAATAATAAAAAAATAATGAAAGTGTTAAGCTTTTCAGTTATTGTTGCTATAATCTTAATATATGGTAAGTTTATATTTAATGAATGGAATACTGTGAAAGTAGGAAACTTATATAAATTACCTGATGAATCTGTTGAGGTTGCTTGGATTATCGGAAGTGACAAAGAGACTTTATATAAAAAAGCAATTGTACCATATGAAATGTCGTCTCATATAAGGCAAATTGATGCAAGTATAGAATTGTATTACTCTAGGCTAATTAGTAAAGCAAAAGATGCTAATGGAAATATAATTTCAATTGATACAGATATACCACCAGATGATTATTATCCGGTTCATATGCTAAATTCTGGTAATGTAGAATATATAACAGAAATATGTAAAGAATCAAATACAAATTATATTGTATTTGCAAAGGATGTGGAATTAGATGATGATATTGAAAATTATGGATATAGATTATATGCTGAAACGTTCAATTATAGCATTTATAGAGAATATAACAAAGAAAATATAAAAACAGAAATAAATCAAATAGATATAGAAGCTCCAAATTTGTTAAATGAATATAGCTTTTTATTTATATCAGATATGCATATAAGTATAGTTGATAAAAATGAAGAAGATGAACAAATATATGAATATTCTAAAGAAAGAATGGAAGCTTTTAAAAATGATAACAAAAATAAAAATATTGCAAAAGATATATATAGTCATTTTATAAATATTGCAAATGAAAGTGATATAGATGCAGTGCTTTTAGGTGGAGACATTATTGCTGGTCCACAAAACGCAAATATAGAATTTTTAAAAGATAATTTTTCTATTTTAAATAAACCATGGATATATGTACTAGGAAACCATGAATTAAACTTTTATTTCAAAGAAAAAACAAGAAAAGAATATCCTCAAGACTTAATGAATTTGGTTGAAGTATTTAAGATAGAATATGATGATTTAATTGTTTTGGGAATTAATAATAGTGAAGGTAAAATTAGTGAGGAAATGTTACAAGAAGTAACCAATACATTAGAACAAGGTAAATATGTAGTGATTTTAATGCATATTCCTATTGCGACAGAAAGATTGGTAGAAAAATCAATAGAACTAAGAGATGCAGTTAAAGCTATTGGGAATGGGGGAAAAGAACCTGACGAAGCAACACAAAGATTTATAGATGTAATACTTGATAATGAAAATGTTATAGGTGTTTTGGCTGGGCACCTGCATTTTGAACATGAGGATATTCTTACAGAAGGAATGCTGCAATATGTTACAGAACCAGGATATAAAGGGATAGCAACATTAGTGAAAATACACAGATAAGACAAAGAAATTAAGTTGAAGATTACATTATAATATGATAAAATATGAAAAATTAAGTATGAAGGGATGAATTATGAAAGACAAGCTAAAAAGCAGGTTTGAAGAATTATTAAAAGATGGAAGAAGTATAATTTTAGTGCTATTTCTTTTGCTGCTTTTATTAAACTTTTTCATTATACCAAATATATACTATAACAACGTATTTGATGATATGTGGTTTATGAGACAATTTGATGAGAATTCGATAGTGGATTATACAAGCATGAGATATAATGAATGGGGTTCTAGAGTCATATTAGAAAACACATTATGTGTAATGCTAAAATTACTTAGACATAGTAAGCTTATATGGATACTTGCTAATACAATTATGATTACTCTTGTAGGTTATTCAATGTCAAAGTTGTTTGTAAAAGAAAACAAAAAAGAAATGAATACAATGATATTGTTTTTAGTTCTATTGTATCCATTATCTAGAATGCAGGAAGCAGGATGGGGTTCAACATCTTTGGTATATATGTGGACATTATCAATGGGATTATTTTCGTTAATACCAATTAGAAAGATACTAGATAAAGAGAAGATAAGTTGGTATATGTATCCTTTATACTCTTTGGCTTTAATATATGCTGGAAATCAGGAACAATCATGTATGATTGTATTAGCTTCTTACATACTATTTACAATTATTTTAATATTAAGAGATAAAAAGAAAATACATCCTTTTATGATTATTCAGTCATTATTAATGATTGCAAGTTTAGTCTTTATATTAACATGTCCTGGAAATTATGTAAGAACAGCAGAAGAAACAGCAAGGTTTTTTCCTAATTTTGAGACATTAACTCTATTAGATAAAGTCTCTTTAGGAACTGTATCAACAATTACAAAAATGATACTAGATTCAAGCATTATATTTTTAATATTCAGTGTAACGATAGCAACATATATTTATACATGTCATAAAAATAAATTATATAGGATTATATCAGCTATACCTGTTATATCAATTTTAGTATTCGGAATATTTAAAGATTTATTTATAAAGCTATTTCCGCATTTTCAGGTGTTAATTGATTTAATGACTGTAGACAGGTTATCATTAGAACCTAGTAATGTTATAGATATAGTCAATAACCTACCAATTGCAGATGCTAGTAATTACAGAAATATACTTAGTAGTTTTCCAATAATATTTTCACTTGTAATAATATTTTGCTTTGCATTAAGCATATTACTTATATTTAAGAAACTAAAAAATAATACTGCTATAGTAATTTTTGGATTGGGAATACTATCTAGAATAGCAATGGGATTATCTCCAACGATATTTGCTTCACAAGACAGAACATTTATATTTCTTGAATTTGCGATGCTGATTATTGTTCTACTAATTTGGCAGGAATTTATAAAAGTAGCTACAGATAGAAATGATAGAAAGTCACAAAATCTGTTATATAACGGAATCAAAGTAGCTGCAATATTACAATACATAAATACATTTATATTTGTGTTATTTACACAGATTTAAAACAAAAGAAAGGTTATATCAAATGACATATATAAAGGCTATGTATACAAAACATATTAAATCAAATAGATTATATTTTGCCTCAAAATTATTATTAACATTGTTTTTTTCTATTACGATTGTTTTAGATAGGAAACTTGTGTTTAATGGTGATATATTTAGTAAAGTTACAGAGAGCTATTTTGTAAAATTTAAATTACAAGATATCTTATTCTTTTTTTTAATATGGATAATCGCTTTTGTAATAACAACAATTATTGAGAAGTGTATAGATAGATTAGAAAATACAATATACACTAAAAAACAAGGCAATCAAGAAAGGAAATCAATAAAACCATTTTTTGGTATATTTACAATATTGATATTATTTTGGTTGCCATATATTTTGTCATATTTCCCAGGAGGGCTTTATGTTGATACACTGAATTCGGTATGGCAGTTTTTAGGGTTTAGTCCTTATCAGAATCACCATCCGTTACTATATACAATAATGTTAAGATTTTGCTTTAAAATAACTATGGAAGTTCAATCGGCAATGGAAATATTTACTGTACTTCAAGTAATAATGATGGCTTTAATAATATCAGGTTTCATATACTGGTTATATAGGAAAAATATAAGGTTTGTGTATATTGCTTTAGCAACATTGTTTTTCGGCGCTTTTAATTTAATTCCTCTATATGTAGTATCAATATGGAAAGACTTGCCGTTTTGTTTAGCGCTACTTTTGTTTACATTGCTTATTGCTGAAACAGTTTATCAGAAAGGCAAAATTTTAGAAAATAAGAAAATAATTTTGATATATGCTATGTTTCTGTTTCTAATTAATTTTCTTAGAAATAATGGAATATATATTACATTTGTTTTTACGTTAGTGATTTTTTTAGCATATAGGAAAAGTGTTAAAATTAAATGGCTGATGGTAGTATCTATAGTAACTATAGCAATATCTGTTTTTACATTAGGATTTGTATTCGAACAGCTTAATTTAAATGTAGAAGGTACAAAAACATATAGTGTTCCATTACAACAAGTTGGGTATGTAATAGCAACAGAAGGAAAATTAACAGATGAGCAAATAAACTTTTTTAATGAAATATGCCCAATAGAAATTATGAAAGAATACTATCGTCCGATGATAGTTGATACCCTGAAATCACCACCAGAATTTGATGATATACTTTTAGAGGAAAAACAAACAGAATTTTTAAAAATATGGTTTGAAATGTTCTTGCAAAACCCTGGGCCATATGTTGAAGCTTATTTATTTAATACTTTAGGGTTTTGGGATGTTAACAAATCTCATATGACTGCATATATTAATCCAGAACAATGGGTGTTACCACCTGGTTTAGAAGATCTAATAGAACAAACAGACTATATTGAAAAATTGACTAATATATCTATTAGAGATGTAATTACACCAACTGAGGCAATAAGTTCAGCTATATTCATGTTTATATTGTTATTTAGTATGATTATGACGATTTACAAGAAAAGATATAAGAACTTATTAATATATATACCAGCACTATTAACATGGGCTACAATCATGATAGCTACTCCGCTAGCATTTAGCTTAAGGTATGTGTATATACTGGTTTTAATGGTGCCGTTTTCGTTTTTAATACCATTTTTAAAGACAAAAGAGGAGGAAAAACTATATATGATTGGTGAATCAACACAAAATTCACAAACTGGACACATGAAACGGTTGAAATTACAGCGAGTAAGTGATATATTTATATGATACAATCGATATAGATAAAAGGATAGAGATGATAAATAAAGAAAATTATAAGAAAATGGTGATTTCAATAATACTGGCTATTATTGGGACAAGATGTATACCATATATAGTATATTTTGATAATATATTAGCATATAGCAACAATGTAGTATCAATAATTGTATTTGGTCTACTTTACATACTTTTTTATAGAACAATTGCATATGAAAATATAAAGAAATTGAAAACAACAGGTCCAATTGGAGTTTTAATTTCTTTATTTTTAGTTTTAGGGATGCAAATAGATAAATATGGTGAACTAAAACCATCAATTGCTACCTTTGTTGCAATAATGTCAATTTCTACAATTGTAGTCGCCATTTTAATAAAGTTATATGACTTATTAGATATTGGAGAGAATATAAAGCAGAAAAAGACTAAGAAGGAACGGAAAATGGGATAAATTAGGTAAAAAGAAATATATAGCTATCTGGCTTATTATACTACTATGCTGGATGCCTGTTTTCTTAGCTGTATATCCAGGATATTTTTGTTATGATGCTACTACTCAGTTTGAACAGGCAGATTCAGGAGAATACACTTCTTATCATCCTGTTTTGCATACTTGGCTACTAGGAAATACTGTGAAAAGTTTGCATAGTATAACAGGTTCATATAATACTGCAATCGCTATTTACACAATTGTACAGATGATGATAATTTCAGGATGCTTAACATATGCTATGTACTTTCTGGAAAAGCATAAAGTATCTAAACTAATACAATTAGGGAGTATGATTTATTATTGTTTTTTCCCAGTAGTAGTAATGTATGGAATGTGCTCTACAAAAGATAGCTTATTTACAGCAATAACACTAGTAGCAATTTTATTTATTATAGATATGCTACTTAATAAAGATAAATTCTTTAAGAGTATTAAATTACAAATTAGAATGGTAGTATGTTTGTTCCTTATGTTTGCATTTAGGAATAATGCAGTATATGCATTTATTGTATTTATTCCAATTCTAATTTATTCATGTAAGGGGTATAGGAAAAATATATCAATATTGATAACAATTCTTATGGTAATATGGTTTGTATATATGGGACCACTACATAAGGTTTTAAATATTGAAAAAAATAATGAATTAGAATATTTGTCTATTCCTTTGCAACAGGTGGCTCGTGTGTATAACTATAATCCAGACAGTCTAACTGAGGAAGATTTAGAAAAAATATATAGAATTATGGAAGACGAAAAATTAAAAACATATAATCCAGAACTATCAGATTCGATTAAGCATCCAGATGGATTTAATCAAGAAGAATTAAAGAATAACTATAAAGAATATATAGATTTATGGATTAGTATAGGTCTTAGGAATCCAAAAATGTATATAGATTCTGTTTTAGAAAATACTCTTGGGTATTGGTACCCCAACACAATTTTGAAAGGATACAATTATTGGGGGACAGAAACATCATATTTTATTGCTACTACTGAACCACCAGGAGAACGTGATAGTAAAATTCCATTATTAGAAGAATTGTACTACAAGATTTCTAGAGAAGCAACAATACAAAGATTACCAGTAGTATCTATGCTATTTTCAATAGGATTTATGTTTTGGATTGTATTAATTTTAGTAGGATATAATATTTATAAAAATAGAAACCATATAAATATACCTTTATACTTGATTTTACTTATATGGTTAACACTAATACCAGGACCAATAGTACAAGTCAGATACATACTGATATTATTCTACGCATTTCCGTTATTTATGGGTTTTTTACTAAATGGAAAGAAATTTGAAAATTAAATTTTTGAATGATATAATAAATGAGAAAATTATGAGAAAAAGGAAGATAAAATGGAGTTTCTTAAAACACTTTATAAAAATAGAAAATTAGCATTGCAATTAGGTAAGAATGATTTTAAAAACAGGTTTGCAAATACAAGCCTAGGTGCGATTTGGGGATTTGCCCAGCCTTTTGTATTTATGCTAACATATGTAATAATATTTCAATATATATTAAAGACAAAAAGTTCAGGAGATGATCCTTTTATAGTTTGGTTTTTACCAGGAATGTCTATGTGGATGTTTTGTAGTGATGCTATATTAACAGCAAGTAATTCAATAAGAACTTATAGTTATCTAGTAAAAAAAGTAGTGTTTCCAATAGATATAATACCTATTATTTCACTTAGATCATCGAGCTACATAGGGATATTTTTGATTTTGATTGCATCAACAGCAGCACTTATTTTTGGATACTTCCCGAATGTTATAAATGTCATATATATAATATTTTGTGCATTATGCTTTATTATAGCTTTAACAAGACTTACAGCAGCATTAACAACTTTAGTGCCAGATTTTGCACAATTACTAAATATAGTAATACAATTATTTATGTGGTTTACACCAATAATTTGGAACTTAAGTATGATAGGAAGCAAATTAGTTATAGTATTTAAATGCTCTCCTTTTACATACTTAGTTGAAGGATTTAGACAAGCTTTTCTAGAGAGTTCAACAATAATTACAGAACAAAACGGAGTATATTCACTAGTGTTCTGGGTAATTACAATTTTGGTATTTTTATGGGGAAATGCAGTATTTAAGAAAAGTAAAAAAGATTTTGCAGATGTGCTTTAATATATAGATATATTAAGAAAATGATTGAAGATTAGAGGTAGGAAAATGGCGAAAGTAGATATATTGTTAGCAACATATAACGGCGAAAAATACTTAAAAGAGCAATTAGACAGTATTTTAAATCAAACATATACTGGTTTTAGGCTACTAATATCAGATGATATGTCGACTGATAGTACAAGAGCAATACTTAAAGAATATGCTAATAAAGATAATAGAATAAAGATATATTTACAGAAAAAGAATTTAGGAGTAATAGAGAACTTTGAATTTCTGCTAGGTAAAGTGAGAAGTGAGTTCTTTATGTTTTCAGATCAAGATGATATATGGGACTTTGATAAAGTGAAATTATCTTTTGACAAAATTAGAGAAACAAATAGTAATTTAGTTTATACAAACTTGGAAGTAGTAGATAAAGACTTGAAGGTTATGTATGAATCATATTGGGAACTTAAGGGATTTGAAAATAAAATAAAGAAATATAATAACTTTGATAGTTTGTACTTAAACAATTACGTAACAGGAAGTACAATAATATCTAGAAAAGAATTAATAGAAAAGATATTACCATTACCAAAATCAACAAAATATATATTACATGACTATTGGGTGGCTTTAATGGTAAGTCAATATGGAAATATATCATACATAAAAGAGCCACTTATAAAATATAGACAGCATAAGGATAATAAAATAGGGTCAGATAAAGTATCAGATAAGATGGAAACTTTAGATGATATTAGGAAACTGTTTATAACAGTAAAAAGAGAACATTTCCAAGCATTTGTGGGAAAAGAAGATAAATTTGTTAATAAAGAAACACAATTATTGAATGTAAAATCTTTAAAGTACTTTATAAGATTGGAAAGAATAAAGTATATTAATTTTAAAAGCTGGAAATTATTTTACAAACTATACAAATATGAAAAATTCAACTATATGGTACAGAACTTTGTAATTTTAAATCTGCCTATAGTAGCGAGAGTGTTATTTAAGATTAAAAAGAAAAGGGAAGAGAAGAAAAAGGAAAAGAGTAAATGAAGAAAATACATGCAAGCTTTTTTATAGTTATACTAGTGTATCTGCAGATTATATTTACAGATTACTTAATATACTTTTTACAGATTAGATATCTATATTCTAATATTATCGCGCTTGCAATAAATATATTAATTGTATGTTTGATTAGAAAACACATAAAATTAGAAATTAATTTTAATAAATTTGATGCATTATTTTTAGGAGGGCTGTTTACTTTCTTTATATTTTCAGTTGGATATCCGGATACAACTTGGGACACTTTTAGTTACCATGTGTATTTACAACAAAATCCATTTATAGACAAAGTAAATTTTGATTTGTTTCCAGGTAGAACACTGACATCGTTTGTGTTTCCAACTGCTGACAGAATAAATTTTTTATTTGCAAACATTTTAGGATATAGAGTAGGAACAATATTTCAATATTATATATTTATAGTATTGTTCTATCAGGTGAAAAGGATATTAACAGAACTACTAAGTAAAGTAGATAAAAATATAGTTTCAATTTTATCTATAATACCGATTTTTACATTTGTATTACTGGAGCAAACAGGTACTTACTATATTGATAACTTTTCTGTTATGTTAGTGCTTGAACTTGTGATAATGAGTGTAATTGATTATAAAAATATATTTAGCGATAGAAAGAACTTATACTATTTATCAGTATTAACAGGATTGTTAATAGCAACTAAAATCACGAATCTGGTATATATAATAGTACCAGTTGTTTTTATCATTATGGCAAATTACAAAGATATAAAGAAAATTAAGATATGGGATTATTTTATATGTTTAGCAATAGTAATAATACCATCATTACCATATATTATAGATAATATAGTACAAACAGGTAGCCCGTTATATCCATACTATAATAATATATTTAGATCAGATTTATTTCCACATGAAAGTTGGTTAGATACAAGATATGGACCAAAAAACATACTTGAGTGGCTAATATGGCCAGTATTTACTTTTATAGCACCTTCAAGGGTGTATGACTCCAAGGTAGTAGATTATTACTGGTTGTTTGGATATATAATATTAATAGTATATATTGCGATTATAATAATTAAAAAGAAACACAAGGACAACACATTATTTAGATTATCTGTTTTGAGTTTGCTTTTTTATCTTTTATGGGCAAAATTTTTGTTAGGTTATACAAGATATGGAGGAATAATACCAACTATATCAATAATTTGTTCTTTGGTCATATTAATAAATAACTTTCAAAACAAAAGAAACACAATAATTAATGTTTGTTTATCAATAACAATAATTATTTCAATTCTATATAGCTTTATAAATTACTTGCATTGTAAAAATACACTTTTTAACTTTTTCTTTAGAAGAAACATTGATTATGCGAGAGAATACATGGATAATGCTAAATTTGTATTTAAAGATTACGGATTAGAAAGAATAAAAATTGATGGTGTGTGGGGTGTTGTATGGGATGATAGCTTACTACCAACGCTTTTAAGACATGAGAATGATAGAATAATACATCTGAACAGACAATTTGCAGCACCAACAGATGAGTTAGAAGAAAAATACTTGGATATTATAAGAAATAATACTATATATGTACCAGTGACAGAATTTAATAAAAGTAAAGAAAAACTTGATACAGTGGGAACATATGATTTTGAAATAATAGATGAGTTTGAATATTATGAGGAAAACCCAATATTTAGAGGAACTTTAAAAATACTAAAATTAGAATACAAAGAAGGAGAAATTTAATGGAAACAGTAATTAAAATATCTAACTTAATAAAAGAATATAAGATGTTTGCTAGAAAAAAAGATAGACTGCTAGAAACTATGTTTCCATTTGTAAAAAGACATGGGACATTTCGAGCTATAGATGACCTTAGTTTAGAAATAAAAAAAGGAGAAGTTTTAGGAATTTTAGGTAGGAATGGTGCTGGAAAATCAACATTATTAAAAATAATTACTGGTGTTGTTACTCAAACATCAGGAGATATTGAAATTAAAGGTAAAATAAGTTCTTTGTTAGAGTTGGGAACAGCATTTAATCCAGACTTAACAGGAATTGAAAATATATATCAACATGGACAAGTTATGGGATTAACTGACAAGCAAATAAAAGAAAAAGAGAAAAATATAATAGAATTTGCAGATATAGGAGAGCATATACATCAACAAGTTAAAACATATTCGAGTGGTATGTTTGCAAGACTTGCTTTTGCTTGTGCGATTAATGTAGATCCAGATATTTTGATAGTTGATGAAGTTTTATCTGTTGGAGATATAGCATTTCAGTTAAAGTGTTTTAAGAAATTTGAACAATTTAAGGAAAAAGGAAAAACAATAATATTTGTAACACACAGTATGGTAGATATTCAAAAAAATTGTACTCGTTCAATAATTATAGATGGTGGGAAAAAGATATTTGATGGAAATGTAAAAGATGGAATTAATAAGTATAAGAAGCTTATAGTAGGATTAGATATAAATGAATCAAAAGAACAGGAAGAATTTGAAAACAGTACAGATATAATCTCTAAATTGAAAGATGAAGAGATTTGGAAAGAAAACTTTGACCAAAATCCAAACATAATTGACTATGGAAATAATGAAGCAGAAGTTATAGATTATGGCATGTTTGATATAGAAGGAAATCCTATAAGTATGTTTGATAATTCGGAAACTGTTGTATTAAAATCGAAAATTATATTTAATAAAGATGTTAAAGACCCAATATTTACAATGACATTAAGGGATTTTAATGGTAAAGATATTGCAGGAACAAATACAAATATAGAAAAAATAGTAACAGGAAATTTTAAACAAGGTGATTTAGTAATTGCAGAGTTTGTACAAAGAATACCAATAACAAGTGGTAAATATACATTATCATTCAGTTGTACAAGATACAAGATAGATGGTGACATTGAAGTGCTAAACAGGAAATATGACGCCCTTTTAATTGAAGTGATGTCAACTAAGGATGTAGTAGGAATTGTAAAAATAGACTCTATGATAACTGTACATAAAGTATAAGACAAATACCTGTTAAGGTGATTATTTCAAGAAATAGAAAAAATGCAATATGGAGGGAAAATGAAAGAAAATGGATTAGGTGTTGTTGTACTAAATTATAATGATTATGATAACACGATTAGATATATTAATGAAATAAAAAAATATGAATGTATTGATAAAATTGTAATAGTAGATAATAGTAAAGATAAAGCAAGGTTTGTTGAATTAGAAGATTTAAAAGATAATAAAGTAGATGTTGTTAGTATTAAGAAAAATGAGGGTTACGCAAGAGGAAACAATATAGGAATTAGACGTTTATTGCAAAATGACCAATTAATCAAATATATAGCGATTTCTAACCCAGATGTTGAGGTTCCAGAAGAATCATATGAGAAATGCTTAGAATTTATAGGAAGAAAAGATAATGATAAAGTAGCAATGGTGGCTCCGAGAATGTATGATATTAATGAAAATCCACACTGTTTATCAGGATGGAAACTTAGAACTATTGTTGGAGATACAATGGACTCTTCAGTTATAGTTACAAGAAAATTTAATAAACCACACATAGAAAGATATGGAGAATATTTAGACAATCATGATGAAGTTATGGTAGATTGCTTAGCTGGTTCATTTTTCATAATAAAAAATGAAATATTTGAAAGTTTAAATTATTTTGATGAAAATACATTTCTATATTATGAAGAAGATATTTTAGGTAAAAGACTACATGATTTGGGGTATTGCGGAGCTGTATTAAATACATGTAGATTTACACATTATGAAGCAGTATCAGTTCAAAACTCAATGAAGTATTTACGAAAATATAAAATCATGCAAAAAAGTAAACGATATTATCATAAAGTATACAATAAAGAATCAATTAAGAAATTATTTTTGCTAGATATAACAACTCTTTTAGGTATTACTGAAATACATTACATGAATACAAATATTATAAAACGAGTATATAGAAAAATAAAGGAAAAAATGACACCATTAAACATTATCAAAGCTATGCTGTATCTATATACGTATATAACCTTACCATTATATAGATTGATAAGAGTGTTTAGAATAAAGAAGAGAATTTGTTATTTTAGTCTTGTTTCTTGGAAATGGATAAAACAAAGACCTCATTTTGTTCCATATAAAATAGCTGAGTTAACTAAAAATAGAGTGGATTATCGATATCAAGCATTAAGAGATGAATATACAGAAGAACAAAAAATGGATTTGGTTAAAAATGATGTAAATAGTCGATATTTAAGAATAAAACCATTTAAAATTTATTCTACATATGCTTTAAAGTATAGACTATCATATTTAAGAAGAACTACAATGTGGAATTATGATACAATTATTGTTACTCAACCAAATCAATTAGATTTTTTCATAATAAGACTATTAAAGATTAGAAAAACTAAAATTATTTATGAGTGTATGGATAATTATGAAGAATGGGAGATGGATAAAAAGGCATATCTAGAAAAAGAAGCTAAATTGGTTGAATTTTCAAGCCATATAATCGTATCTTCACAAAGTTTAAAAAATAGATTAATAGATTTGTATAATATAGAGGAGAATAAAATATCTATTATTAGAAATGCCTATGACAAAGTTTTATTCGAAAATTACAAAAAAAACAAGAGTATAGAATTAAAATATCCGAATATTACATATATTGGAACAATTGGTGAGTGGATTGATTTTAACAGTATATGTAACTATGCAAATAAAAATGAAAACACAAAAATATATCTGATTGGTCCGGTTTCTGATTTAATAGATGAAACTGTAGCTAATATAAAGAAAGAGTATAGTAATATAATATTTTTAGGATCTATAGAACATGATTTGGTGCCTAATTATATTGCTGAAAGTGATTTACTAATAATGCCATTCATTTTAAACAATATAACAAAATCTGTGGATCCTGTAAAGTTATATGAATACTTATATTTTAAAAAACCAGTTGTTTCAACATATTGGAATGAATTAGAGCAATTTAGAAATATTGTATATTTTTATGATATTGATAAAAATAATTTTGAAGAAATAGTAAAAAAAGCATTCGGAGATGGATTTATGGAAAATGAAAAAGATTATAAAAAAGTGATTTTAGATGCAAACTGGGACAATAGAGTGAAGGAGTATATAAAATATATATGAGAAAAATAAAAGTATTAACAGTATTTGGAACTAGACCTGAAGCTATTAAAATGGCTCCAGTAGTGAAAGAATTAGAAAAGAGAATAGAAACTGAAAGTATTGTATGTGTAACTGCTCAACATAGAGAAATGTTAGATAGTGTATTGGAAGTTTTTCAAATTGCTCCTGATTATGATCTTGATATTATGACAGAAGATCAAACATTAACTACAATTACAAATAAAATATTAGTTGAGTTTGATAAAGTTGTAAAAGAAGTGAAACCAGACATAGTTCTTGTTCATGGGGATACTTCAACAGCATTTGTTTCTGCATTGGTAGCTTTTTATCACAGCGTTACAATTGGACATGTTGAAGCTGGTTTGAGAACATATAATAAATATTCTCCATATCCAGAAGAAATGAATAGACAAATGATAGATGATATGGCTGATATGATGTTTGTGCCAACAGATTTGAGCAAGAAAAATTTAATAGAAGAAAACAAAGAAGAGAATAAAATATATGTTACAGGAAACACAGCAATAGATGCTTTAAAGATAACTACTAGTAAAGAATATAAACATGAGTTATTTGATTGGGTTGCTGATAGTAAACTAATTTTGCTTACTGCACATAGAAGAGAAAATATTGGTACATCGATGGAAAATATGTTTAGAGCAATTAATAAAACGATAGAAGAGAATGAAAGCTTGAAGCTGATTTATCCAATTCATCTGAATCCAAAAGTAAGGGAAATTGCAAATAGAATTTTTAAGGATAGCGATAGAATAAAAATAATTGAACCATTAGACGTTTTAGGGTTTCATCATTTAATGAATAAATCTTATATTATTTTGACAGATAGTGGTGGAATCCAAGAAGAAGCTCCTACCCTAGGAAAACCAGTTTTAGTATTAAGGGATACAACAGAACGACCAGAGGGAATTAAAGCAGGAACTTTGAAACTAGTTGGTACTGATGAAGAAACAATATATTCAAACCTAAAATTGCTTTTAGATGATGAAGACGAATATGATAAAATGAGTAGAGCAATCAATCCATATGGAGATGGAACAGCTTCTGTAAAGATTGTGAATAAAATAATACAGAAAATGAATTGAAATTTAAATTTAGTAGTAGAGAGGTGAAATAATGAAGTTGAATCTGGATTTTTATAAAGGTGAAGACTTATACTCTTATGAAGAAATTGAAAATGAAACAACTAAATACATAGAAGAAAATGAAGAATGTGATTATGAAGATGTCTTTAAAAATGATATGAGATGGACAGTTTTTTATCATTTGACTCCTATACGACAAAATATTTTAAACTGGTATGAATTTAAACCTGATTCAGATATTTTAGAAATCGGAGCAGAGTTAGGTTCTATAACTGGAGTATTATGTGATAAAGCAAAAAATGTGACTGCAGTTGAAATTTCAAAAAGAAGAGCAGAGTCCATAAAAAAGAGGCATAAAACAAAAGAAAATTTGGAAATAATAGTTGGAAATTTAAATGATATCAAATTTGATAAGAAGTTCGATTATATAACTATAATAGGGGCTTTAGAGCATGCATCTATGTATATAAGTGGAAATAATCCATTTGAAAATTTGTTAATTCATGCTAAGGACTTATTAAAAAAAGACGGAAAACTATTAATAGCAACAGAAAATAAGTTTGGTATGAAATATTTTGCTGGTGCAAAAGAAGAACATACAGGAATTATTTATGACAGTATAACTGGATATAATACAAATAAAGATGTGCAAACTTTTGGAAAAGGAGAATTGGAAAATATATTAAATAGTGTTGGTTTAAAAAATCAAAAATTCTATTATCCATTACCAGATTTTAAATTGCCTAATACAATATTTTCAGATAGCTATTTACCAAACATACATAATATATCAGCTTATATACCATATTATTGTGAGAAATGTAATGTTAATTTTAGTGAGATTCAAGCATATAAGGAAGTAATAAAGAACAATAATTTTCAATTTTTTTCTAATTCATTCTTTATTGAATGTAGTGAGAGCAAACTTGAGGATTCTGCAAGCTTTATAAACTTTAGTAATTATAGAAAAGCAAAATATAGAATGGTGACATGCATAAATAAAAATAAATTAATAAAAAATAATATTAATAGTAAATCAGAAGAACATTTTAAACAATACACAAAAAATATAGATGAATTGAAAGAAAAACAATTTAATTGTATAGAAAAATATACTGATAATTCAATTGAAAGTGATTATATTCAAGATTTTAAATCATTAAAAGAGATACTATATGAAAAGTACAGTAATAATCATAAGGATGAGTTCTATGACATGATTAATCAGTATAAAGAATTATTATTAAAAGATAAAAGTGATATTGAAAAGAATAATACGATTTTTGATAGATACAATGTGTCTGTTGACAAAAATACACTAAATGAATTTAATTTTATTGAATCAGGATTCTGGGATTTGATTTTTCAAAACTGTTTCGTAAAAGAAGGTGAATATTATTTCTTCGACCAAGAATGGAAAGATGAAATGGTTCCAGTTGAATTTATATTATATAGATGTTTTTTAGGATATGCAGGAATGATAAAATCAATTGAGCTGGAAGAGATATTATCGAATCTTGGGATAATGAAATATAATGATTTGTTTGGTAAATTAGAGGTAGAAATACAAAAATCTATAAGAGATGATAAAATGTACGACTTTTATACATGTGAACATATGTCACTTAGTGATCAAAAGGAAATGGAAAAACAAAATTTGGAAAGTACTATAAGTGATTATGAAAATAAACTGCAAGATATCTTGAATTCGCGTTCGTGGAAATTGACGAAACCACTTAGAAATATTTCAAAAATCTTTAGAAAAAACGAAAATAATGATAAATATAATAAATGAGGAATGAAATGAAAAAAAACTTACTATATGTAATTAATCTATTTATTAATGAAATAATATTTGATAAGCAAGACGTTAATGGTGGAACAGCATTGAACTTATTGGATATTATTGAAAATAAAGAAATTAAAAAGAAATTTAATATCTTTATTTTATACATTGGAGTAGATGGAACATATAAGCTTAATACATATATTAATGGAAAAGAAGAAAGATATGCTTTAAATATAGAAGCACGCAATAGATACTTTATGGAAAAGAATACTCTATACAGAGAAATGCTTGAGAAAATTATAATGAACTATAATATAGATATAATTCATGTACAACATTTGATGGACCATTATGTTGATATAGTTGATATAGTTGAAGAATATAAAATACCAACAGTTATTAGTGTACATGATTATTTTCTATTATGTCCAAATGTTAATTTACTAGATGCAGAAGATATACAGTGTGCTAAGATATCAAATAGAGAGTGTTGTAATAAATGCACAGGTGCTGATATTGACACAAATCATAGGGTTGATATTATAAAAAGGTTATTGCAGAATTCTTCGAAAATAGTAATACCAAATGAAACTGTTCGCGAAAACTTTAATAAGTTATATGGTGATTTAGAATATACTGTGATTGAACATGGTATCAGACCTTTTAAAGAAAGAAAAAAAGATAGAAAAGATAATAATTTTAATATTGCTTTTGTAGGAGTTCTTATAAAAATAAAAGGTAAGAACAAAATGAAATACCTTGTTGATAATATTAATAATGAAAAAATAAAATTTCATTTGTTTGGTATTACTGACGAAGAAGAGTTGAAGGTTAATACAGATAATTATACATATCATGGTACATATAGTAAAAGTGATATAGAAGAAAAGTTAACGAAAAACAAAATTGATTTAGTTTGCATACTTTCAATATGTCATGAAACATTTTCATATGTATTATCGGAAAGTGTAAATGCAAAAATTCCAGTTATGGGGTTTGACGTAGGAGCAGTAGGAAATAGAATAAAAAAGTTAAACTGTGGAATTACTCTTGATTTGAAAATATCTGATGAAGAATTGAAGAATAAAATAATAGAACTTAGTGATTTCTCTGATGAATATATTACTATGAGAAATAATATGAGTAATACAAACTTAGAAACAGTTAAACAAATGCAAGATAAGTATAGGGAATTATATAATAATATAGAAATTTCTAATAAAAATCGAAGAATAGTTACTAGAGATGCAACTAAATTTATTGAAGGTAGTGTTGAGATAGTAAATCCAAAAGATATAAAAAAGATGATGAAAAAAGTAATTAGACATATTAAAGCGAACGGAATTAAAGAAACAATCAAAATAATTTTTGCTAAAATAAGTAAAAAGTAAAGGAGTATAAAATAAGATGTCAGCTATAAAAGATGTTTTCAATCAATTGAAATTTTATTTTAAAAAATATGGTTTTTTTAAGACTGTTTTTAAAAGCTGCATAGTCTTATTTTGGAGCATTTTTGTTCCTGGTGGCAGAAAAAAATATAATTACAAAAACTGGATTAAATACAATGAACCTACTTTAAAAGAATTAGAAGAACAAAGAAAAACTGAATTTAGAATTAAACCTAAAATAAGCTTGATAGTACCTATGTACAATACGCCTGTAGATTTTTTTGGTGAACTAGTAAATTGTTTACTAAATCAAACATATTCTAACTGGGAATTGTGTCTAGCAGATGGAAGTGAAAACAGAAACGAAGAAATAGAAAATATTTGTAAAAAAGATAGTAGAATAAAATATAAATTTTTAAATGAAAATAAAGGAATTTCAGGAAATAGTAATGAAGCTTTAAATTTGGCTACAGGAGATTATATAGGATTATTAGACCATGATGACATGATACCTGTATTTGCTATATATGAAATAGTAAAGTGTATAAATGAAAATCCTGAAGTTGAATTTATTTATACAGATGAGGACAAGGTAGAAGGTAGTGCGAAAAATAGATTTGATCCACACTTTAAACCAGATTTTGCAATAGACACTTTAAGAACAAATAACTATATAACTCATTTAAGTGTGTTTAAAAAAGAATTAATGAATAAACTGGAAGGATTTGAGAGCAAATATGATGGAGCACAAGATTTTGACATAATTTTAAGAATGAGTGAAAATACAAAAAATATTATACATATTCCAAGGGTGCTGTATCATTGGAGAGTTCATAAATCATCTACTGCTAAAATATCTGATGCTAAACCATATGCATATGAGGCAGGACTGGAAGCTATAAAAGACCATTTGAAAAGAATGAGTCTTGAAGCGAAAGTAGAACACAGTGGAGATATTTGGGGAGTATATAAGATTACATATAAAGTGGAAGAAAACCCTAAGGTTTCAATAGTAATTCCAAATAAAGATGCTGTTAATTTGCTTAAACAATGTATAGAATCAATATTGGAGAAAACAACATATAATAATTATGAAATAGTAATAGTTGAAAATAATAGCGAAAATGAAGAAACATTTGAATATTATAAAGAACTAGAAAAAAATGAAAAAATTAAAATAGTACGTTATCCAGAAAAAGGCTTTAATTACTCTAAAATAATAAACTTTGGAGTTAATAATTCTGATACTAATTCTGAATATGTATTACAATTAAATAATGATACAGAAGTAATTACTAAAAACTGGATTGAACAGTTTATTGGATATTGTCAAAGAGAAGATGTAGGAATTGTAGGTGCAAAACTATATTATGAAGATAAAACAACTCAGCATACAGGTATAATAGTAGGAATAGGCGGATTAGCAGCAAATATTTTACAAAATGTACCATACAAATCACATGGGTATTTTGGAAGAGAAAATCTACCTCAAAACTTAAGTGCAGTTACAGGAGCATGTTTGTTTGCAAAAAGAAAGATATATGAAGAAACAGGATATATGGATGAAAGACTAGCAGTAGCATTTAATGATGTTGATTTTTGCTTAAAAGCTAAAGAAAAAGGATATTTAATAGTATATAATCCATATATAGAGCTAATGCATTATGAATCAAAAACTAGAGGTTATGAAGATAATATGGAAAAGAAAAAAAGATTTAATGATGAATCTAATCTTTTTAAAGAAAAATGGAAAAGCTTTATTGAAAAAGGTGACCCATATTTTAATATAAATTTTAGAGATGATAGTGATCAATATAAAGTATATAGCAGAAAAGTAAAAAATAAATTAGAAGGTAAAAAATAAATGTTAGAAAAAGTTAGATATTACTATAAAAAATATGGGCTAATAAGAGTTGTTAAAAAAATATTTCGAAAAATATTTCATATTAAAGATGACTATGAAAGAGAGAATAGAAGGAGATATATTAAATATATGGAAAAAAATGATTTGACCCAAGAAGAAATTAAAAGACAAAAAGAATTTTGGTTTGATTTCAAACCAAAGATTAGCATTGTTGTACCAATGTATAACACAGATGAAAGGTTTTTAAACGAGTTAATAGATAGCTTGATTAATCAAACATATCATAACTGGGAGCTATGTTTAGCAGATGGAAGTGAAAAGCAAAATGAAGAATTCAAGAGATGTTATCAGAGAGATGGAAGAATAAAATATGAATTCTTAAATTCTAACAAAGGAATTTCGGGAAATACAAACGAAGCAATTAAAATGACAACAGGTGAGTATATTGGATTTTTGGATCATGATGATCTATTATCACAAGATTCGTTATTTGAAGTAGTTGATGTAATTAATAAAAATATGAACGTAGATTTTATTTATACAGACGAAGATAAAATAGATGAACAAGGTAATAGATTTGATCCATATTTTAAACCAGACTTTTCACCAGAAACTTTAGAATGTAATAACTATATCACTCATTTAGTTATAGTGAAAAAAGAATTATTAGATAAAGTAGGAACTTTAAATAGTAAATTTGATGGGGCACAAGATTTTGATTTAGTTCTAAGGATAACAGAGAAAACAAAAAACATACTACATATACCAAAAGTGTTATACCATTGGAGAGTACATGAAACTTCAACAGCAAATGTAGCAGATGCCAAGCCATATGCATATGAAGCTGGTAAGAAAGTAATAGAAGAGCATTTAAAAAGAACAGGTAAAAAAGGATACGTAGAATATGGTAATGAAGTTCCAGGAATATATAGAATAAATTATGAAGTAAAAGGAACACCAAAAGTAAGTATAATAATTCCTAGTAGAGAAAACAAGGAACTATTAACTACATGTATAAATACGATTTTAAAATTAACTACATATGAGAATTATGAAATAGTAATTATAGAGAATAATAGCGAAAAACAAGAAACCCTTAAGATGTATAAGGAATTAAAGGAAAACAAGAAAATAAAAGTCTTAACTTATCCTGAAAAAGAGTTCAACTATTCTGCAATAATCAATTATGGTGTAAAGAACTGTGATGGGGAGTATGTATTACAATTAAATAATGATACAAAATTAATTTCAAAAGACTGGTTAGAAACTTTCATAGGGTATGCACAAAACAAGGAAATTGGAGCAATTGGAGCAAGACTATATTATGAAGATATGTCAATTCAGCATGCAGGAATAGCTTATGGGATAGGTGGAACAGCAGGAAATCTTCTAGTTAACTTAACTTACGGAAAACATGGCTATTTTGGAAGAGAAGCAGCAACTAGAAATGTATCTGCAGTTACAGGAGCATGTCTATTTGCAAGAAGAGAAATATATGAAGAAGTTGGGTATATGGATGATGGGCTACCAGTTGCATTTAATGATGTTGATTTTTGCTTAAAAATTATAGAAAAAGGCTATAGGATATTATATAACCCACACGTTGAAATGATTCACTATGAATCTAAAACAAGAGGATATGAAATGACAGAAGAAAAAGAAAAGAGATTTAAAGAAGAAAGTGATAAATTTAAAGAAAAATGGAAAGATTTATTAAATAAGCCAGATCCATACTATAATATAAACTTTTCAAAAGAACATTGTGATTTTAGAATAGATGATATTATCGACAAAACTTTAAAATAGAGCTTGTGTGATTATTTTTAAAAGAGGAGAAGAAAATGGAAAAACAGTACATTTGTGATATTATAGTTCCAATATATAATGCATATGAAGATTTTAAATTATGTATAGAATCTCTTATTAAATATACTCAAAATATTAATTATAGATTAATATTAATAGATGATAAAAGTCCAGATCAAAGAATAAATGAATATTTAAAAGAATTAGAAGCTACAAATGATTCTAGAATAATAGTATTGCGAAATGAAGAGAATCAAGGGTTTGTGAAGACAGTAAATGTTGGAATGAGATATTCTAACAGTGATGTTGTATTGTTAAATACTGACACAGTACTAACTAACAACTGGTTGAGAAAAATAGTAGATTGTGCATATTCAGATGAAAATATAGCAACTGTTACACCATTTACAAGTAAAGGAGTTCATTGTTCAGTACCTGATACCTTTATAGATAATGAAGTTCCAGAAGGGTTTACTATAGATACATTTGCAAAGTTTATTGAAAACATATCTTTGAAGAATTATCCTGAAATTACAACAGGTGCGGGATTTTGCATGTTTATAAAAAGAAAAGTACTTGATGAAGTTGGAATATTTGATGAAGAAAAATTTGAAAAAGGATATTGCGAGGAAAATGATTTTTGCTTGCGTACATTTGAAAAAGGATATAAAAATGTATTAGCAGATGATACATATGTATATCATAAAGGAACAATGTCTTTTGATAATGATGAGAAAATAAAACTTTCTGAAGTTAATTTAGAAAAATTGCACAAAATTTATCCATATTATGTTATTGATAAATCCGATAATTTAGAAAATATTAAATTTAAGAATGCAGTAGATAATATAAAAGAATTATATCGTTTTTATAAAAAAGATGTGAAAAATATATTGTATATTATTAATACTGATTATAATCAAACTGAAGGAGAGCCGGAACAAAATAGATTAAATTTAGTAATAAATAACAAAGAAAATAATATTCTTACATTAAATTCTAATGGTAAAGAATTAATATTAGAGAGTTATTCACGAGGTGAACTTATTAATACTCATACATATAGAGTGGACAAACCAATAAAAAATTATATATTTAATGATAAGTCATATTATGAGATAGTAGAAAGTATTGTAAAAGTATATAATATAAATTTAATACATGTTCAACAATTTATAAATCATACATTTGATATTGTAGACATAGCAGAAAATAACAATATACCAATTTTTATGTCATTAGATGATTTGTACATGGTGAAAATTGAAGATTTAAGTGTAAATTTATTAAATAATTTTAAAGAAAAAAGCGAAAATGTATTAAATAGAATGAATAAGATGTTTTTGCTATCGAAAGACATAGAGGATGCTTATAAAAAAGCTTATAATTTAATAAATATAGAAATTATAGAATGTGAAAATAATAATGAAGAAATAGTAAAGAAATATAATAAGTGTTACTCAGAAAATTATATAAAAACAGAAGAAAATATTAATAAATCTAAATATGTTAAAAAGATTTTAGATTCTGCTAACGAAAAAGAAATTGGAGGAAAAACACTAGACTATATTAATAGAATAAATACTTTGGAAAATGAGATAAATCTAGTAAAAAACAGCTTATGGTGGAGAATTAGATGTAAGTTTGAAAATAAATGCAATCCACTATTTAAATCTTGTAGAAAAATAGTTAGAACTATTTTTAAGAAATAAAAAATAAAATAATATAAAAAATAAAATAATTAATATTGTAAAAAGGAGCAACGAGATGGTTTTAAAACTGTCAAAATTAGTAGTATATATACTACTAGCTACTATAGTAGCTATGCTTTTAGTAATGAATATAGTAATAGATGTAAATATAAGTTGGCTTGAAAAAGTAGATATGTATTTAACAAACATATACACTGTTATATTTACTGGAATGTTAATTGTAACATTATTATTAATAAAAAAATTCAGTGAATTTTTAAATGAAAAAGCAAAAATGTTGTTAATTGTTTTTGGAATAGCATGTTATATAATAATAAGCATTATTTTGGTTAGTGTGTATAGAAAAGAACCAACAGCAGATTCGTTAAAAGTACATAATGCAGCAGTAGAAATAATAGAGGGGAGTGCTAGTCCAGAAAGTACTGATTATTTAAGAAAATACCCTAATCAAATAGGAATAACTTCTGTTTTAGTAGGTATATATAAAATATTTAACACGTTGGATTATCAAGTTATACGATATATAAATGTATTATGCAATTTTATAACAATTACAATGCTATATTTGATTTTTAAGAGAATTTCAGATAAAAATGAACAAAATAAATTTATGTTTTTTGTTGTTATATTATCTTTCTATCCACTGCTATTACTATCAACATTTGTATATGGAGACTTTATTGGATTATCAGCTTCATGTGTGGGCATATATTGTTTAATGAGATATATAAGTGAAGAGAAAATAAGGTATCTAATAATTGCTGCATTTGCTATGGCAACTGCATATTTAGTAAGAACTAACTATTTAATATTTATTATTGCATCAGAAATTTATTTGTTTTTAGGTTTTATAGATATATTTAAACAAACTAGATTAAATGAAAAAGTTACTCAAATAATTCTTATGGTTGTTTTTCTAGTAATATCAGTGGGATTGGGTAGCACTTATACAAAATATATACAAAAAAGATTTGATTTTGTTGATAAAAGTATGCCTATTAATGCATGGATATATACAGGTATGCTAGAAAGTCCAGGATTAGCTAATGGTTGGTATAACATAGGAGTTACTGTATTAGGGTTTGTAGATATAGAATCAGCAGAAGAAAAATGTGAAGAAGGTATTAGTGAAAGATTAGAATATTTTACTTCAAATCCAATGTATGCAACTAAGTTTTATTTAAAGAAAATTACATCAATGTGGGCGGAAACAACTTATCAGAGTGTAATGTATAATACATATCCACCACTTAACTTGCTGGAATATTGGGATGAATGGATGGAAGAAGGTACACTATATGGCGATTTTGCTGCTGGAACCATTCACGATTGGTTAGAATACTATGGAAAAGCTATTAATATATTAATGTATTCTGGAGTATTACTATACTTACTTAAATTTAGAAAAGATATAAATATTAATGCAATGTATATAATGATAATATTTTTAGGAGGCTTTTTCTTCCATATAATATGGGAAGGGAAATCCAGATATGTACTACCATACTTTATAATGATAATACCAATCGGAGTTACTGGAATATCTGCAGTATCTTTTAGAATAAAGAAGAAGATAGAAGAAAATAAAAACAAACTGATTGAAAATAAAAAAGAATTAATTGATGTGAAATAGGGGGAGAAATGAAAGGTAGTAAATCTATTAAAAAAGTAGATACAGATGAAAAGAAATTAAAGAAAAGATCAGAAAGATTCTTTGATATGATTAAGAATAACTTATTTTATAAGATTTTTTACATTATATTATTATTTGTTAGTTTAGGGATCATAAGGACGATAAATGTAAGTGGACATGGATTTACAGGATTTGGTTATTCTACATTTACAAAAATAGCTACATTAATAACTGTTTTTGTAAGTGTAATCTATGTATTTCTATTCAAAAATGTAGATAAAGATAAGAAAATCAGTTTAGAAAAAATATTTTTACTTGTAGTAATCCCTATAGGAATTATGTATATGATTTTAATGCCTATAGGTACAGCTCCAGATGAAGCACGCCATATATTTAGATCTTATGAAGTATCTTTAGGGCATCTAACATCAGATATAAATGAAGAAGGTGTGGGAGGAAGAGAGCTACCAACTAGACTAACAGAAATTATTTTTGATTATGAGAATGATACATATTCATCATGGGTAGACAGAGTACAGACAGAAGATTTAGGAACTGAAAAACAGTTTATTCCATTTCCTAATATGTCATTATATTCATTTTTGTGCTATTTAGTACAAGCATTAGGGATTGCTATAACTAGAGTATTTACATCAAATTTATTATTACAGATTTATGGTGGAAGAATATTAAATTTTGTAGCAATTATTTATATAATGTACTTTTCATTAAAGAAAATTCCATTTAAACATCTGACATTTCTCATAATGGCATGTTTACCAATGGTATTTCAAGAAACTGCATCATTATCAGCAGATGGAATAACAATAGCTTCAGCTACATTACTTGTTTCATATATCCTATATTTAATATATGAAAAGAAAGATCAATTAAATAGAACAGATTATATTATACTAATTGGTTCTTCATTAATGTTAGCAATGAGCAAAATTGTATATCTACCATTAGTATTGTTGTTATATGGTATACCAAAAGAGAGATTTAAAAGTAAAAAAGATAAGATTATTAAAACAACAGCTATAATAGGAATAATAAGTATTATTAATTTTGCTTGGCTAATATATGCTTCTAGGTATTTAATGGAATTTAATATTAATGTAAATTCAAAAGAACAGCTTAAATTTATATTATTTCACCCTATGAGATATATGATAATTATTATAAATACATTAAGACAGATGGACTACATTATTTATGATTATCCAATGCAACTTACTGGAACATGGTTAGGATGGTTAGATATTAGGTTATCAAGTTTATTTCAACTACCACTATTAATGCTATTAACCTTTAGTACTATATGTGAAAACTATAAAAAGGTAGAAATAGATAATAAATTCAAAATATTAGTGCTTTTTGTTGTTTTAGTAACAATTGCGCTAATATTTACAAGTATATATATTCAGTGGAATTCAGTAGAAAATTGGGCTGTAGAAGGTATTCAAGGTAGATATTTTATACCACTACTGTTATTAATAGCAATTTTGTGTTATAATCACTTTGTTGTAATAGAAAAAAAGATGCCATATAGGTATATTCTACTATTTATGGTGTTTGTTAATATACATGCATTAGTAAGCATTTTGAATGCTTTCATATGGTAAAAAAGGAGAAAAATGAAAGAAAAGCTTTTAAAAGTGTTTAAATTCATAGAAGAAAAGAAGATACCAACTGCATTAATATTTACTGTTGAATTCATGCTATCAATTGCGGCAGTGTATTTGTGGTATGTCTTAAGAATAAATAAGTTTTATCAATTTGGATGGAATCTTAACTATTTTATACGATTTGCAGTAGTTGGCGTACTACTAATGGCTGTAATTATACTTAACCTTATACAAAGTAGAGATAAAATAGAGAAGATATTCTTAAGTTTCTTAATCCCTATAGGTATGATGTACTTAGTATTTATGATTCCAACGTTTGTACCAGATGAGGCTGCACATATGTGGAAAAGTTATGAGATTTCAGAAGGTATAATTATAGCTCCAATAGATGAAAATGGAAATTCAACTACTAAAGTGCCTAGATTTTTAGCAGAAAATACATGGATAGATATAGGGAAGTATTCTATATTAAATGAAGTAATAAAAGAAGAAACTGACTATAATGATAAAGTAGAAGTAGTATGTGGGGTACAAACAACAAGTCCATTATTATATACATTTAGCAGCATAGGACTACTTTTAGGAAGGATGCTTAGCTTAAATGGAATTATTGCACAGTATTTGGCAAGGATGCTAAATTATATTGTGTTTTTGATTTTTGCATACTATTCAGTTAAACTAATACCATTTGGAAAACTGTTCTTAAGTGCATATCTGTTTATGCCAATGGTACTACAGCAAGCAATGTCAATTTCAGCAGATTCAGTAACAAACTCTATATGTATATTCTATATAGCGTATGTAATGTACATATTGTTTAAAGAAGAAAAAGTAACTAAAAAAGAACAAATAGTATTTGCAATATTCTCTATATTAGTAGGGGTAGCAAAAACTGTTTATGCTCCATTAGTTGGTTTAACGCTATTGTTAATAAGCTCTAAAAATATGGAAAAAAGAAATAAGACAATATTAATTGTTGTTACAATAATACTAAGTGTGATTGCTACTGTTGGTTGGTATATACATACAACAAAATATACAACTAATCCAGAAGCACATCTTGAATTTTATGAAGCAGCCAATGTAAATCCAGAAGAACAAGTGAAGTTTCTAATAGAACATCCTCTAAAGGCTCCTTTAGTAGTATATGAATCAATTGCTATAGATGGAGACTCATATATATTTACAATGATAGGTTCACTTTTAGGATGGTTAGATATATCAATATCAAACTTATTGATACTTGAAATTGCATTAATAATTATTTTATCAATATTTTTTGAAAATCATAAATATAGTTTAAGTAAAAAACAAAGATTGTGGCTTTTAACTTTATATTTTGGATCATTAAGTCTAATCTTATTAGCTTTATATATAGCATGGACTAGTGTGGGAGCACAAACAGTTTTAGGAATTCAAGGTAGGTATTTTATACCTATTACAATACTGCCGTTACTATGTTTATGTATGAAGAATAATTATGTGAAATTTAAAAATATAGAAATTTATATACCAATAGCATTAACAATAATAAACTTATATGTAATAGATGCTATATCAGTATATTTTGTATGGTAGGAGAGATAAAAATGGATAAAAGGAGAAAAATAATAATGCAAGTAGTTTTAATAATAATATACTTAAGCCTAACAGTATCAGGACTAATATTAATGAAAAAAGGTGGAAATCCAGGTACAGTTGCAGTAACAAATGGTGATATTAATTTAGGAATGAGTCTAGTAAGTCTAGCGGGATTTATTTGCTATATTTGTAGTTTCTTACTATTTACTAGAATGGTTGTAATGTTTGATTTAAGCTTTATTATGCCACTGTGTACCGGTATTGCACAAATATTAACATTAATATCAGCACGCTACATATTTAAAGAACAATTTGGTATAAGAGGTGTTATTGGAGCCAGTATGATTATTATTGGAATTATTGTTATGAACTTTAACATTAATAAATAAAAAATAAAAGGAGAAGGATATGGATAAGATTGCAGTACTAATACCTTGTTATAATGAGGAAAAAACAGTACAAAAAGTAGTGAAAGACTTTCAAAAAGAATTGCCAGAAGCAAAGATTTATGTGTATGATAACAATTCAAAAGATAATACAGCAAAACTAGCTAAAGAAGCTGGAGCTATTGTTAGATATGAAACTAGACAAGGTAAAGGAAATGTTATAAGGACCATGTTTAGAGAAATTGAAGCAGAGTGCTATATAATGGTTGATGGTGATGATACATATCCAGCTGAACATGCAAAGGAAATGGCTAAATCTGTTTTAGAAGAAAATATAGATATGGTAGTTGGAGATAGATTATCATCAACATATTTTGTGGAAAACAAAAGAAGATTCCATAATTTTGGTAATGTATTAGTTAGAATGTTAATTAATAGGATATATAATAGTCAAATAAGAGACGTAATGACAGGATACAGAGCATTTAGTTATAGATTTATTAAAACATTTCCGGTTATGTCTAAAGGATTTGAATTAGAAACAGAATTAACAATTCATTGTTTAGATAAGAATTTAAAAATTAAAAATATAATAGTAGATTATAGGGACAGGCCAGTTGGAAGTGTGTCAAAATTAAATACAATTCCTGATGGCATAAAAGTTATTAAAACAATATTTGGTTTTTATAAAAACTATAAGCCGATGGCATTTTTTACAATTCTAGCTGCTATATTAACTTTAATAGGACTAGCATTCTTTATACCAGTATTAATAGGATTTATACATACAGGTTTAGTAAGAATACCAACATTGGTAATAAGTGTATTATTCTGGCTTTGTGCTGTACAAGCATTTTTTGCAGGTTTAATTTTAGACAATATAATTAAAAATTCAAAACAGAATTTTGAAATGCGTTTAATAGACTGTGAACGTAATTTTATGGCAGAAAGGAAAGTTTCTGAATGAGAGGTATAAAAGTTTCAATAGTAGTTCCAATATATAACTTAGAAAACTATGTACCAAGATGTTTAGATGCACTTGTTAATCAAACATTGGAAGACATAGAGATTATTTGTGTTGATGATGGTTCAAAAGACTCAGCTGGACAAATTATTGAAGATTACAAGAAAAGATATCCTAAAAAAGTTAAAACTTTCCATAAAGAAAACGGAGGAGAATTTTCAGCTAGAACTTATGGACTAAAAAAAGCAACAGGTGAATATGTAGGATTTATGGATAGTGATGATGTTGCAGAAATTACATGGGCTGAAAAACTATATGAAGCAGCAAAGAAAAATGATGCAGATATTGCATTTTGCGGATATGATAGAGTAGATATGGATACTAATAAAACAGTATCAGTGGAAATGACTAAATATGGGACAATGACAAAAGAAGTTGATTTTAATGATGAGCTTATGCTATATGCTAACCCTTCTTTATGGAATAAAATATATAGGTTGGAAAAAGTTAAAGACTTAGAATTTTTACCTTTTAGAGGTTGTAATGACACATTATTCTTAATAAGCTCATATATGCAGGGATTAAAAAGGCTAACATTTATACCAGACGTACTATATCATTACTACTTACGTTCTAATTCTCAAATACATAATTTAACTGAAAATGATATTGAAAACCTTAAAAAGAACTTTTTAGTAATAAAGGAACGTGCAATTAAAAAAGGTATATATGAAGATTTTAAATATATGCTAGATGCAATGGTGTTTGTACACCTAGGGATAGCATGGGGATATTTGGTTTCTTATAACAAAGATATTAAAATAGGGGAACTTATAAAAGAAATTATTAAATATATGGATGAAAACTTTACTACTTGGAGAAACAGTAAATTCTTCAAAATGACTAATTGCTTTCCAAAAGGATTTAAACATATTGGAATTTGGGGAGTTCACTTATTATATAGGATGGGATTACCAACTGTGTTTATAAAAGTGAATAGATTTATAGGAGATACTTTGAAAATTGAAGTAAAATGGTAAAAAAGAAAGGCTTAAATTATGAACAAAAAAGTTTCAGTTCTAATGTCAACATACAATGGTGAAAAATATTTAAAAGAACAGCTAGATTCCATATTAGAACAATCTTATAAAAACATAGAGATTATTATAAGAGATGATGGATCAATTGATAATACAGTTAATATTTTAAAAGAATATCAACAAAAACACAAAAATATTATTGTTGAATGTGGAGAAAATTTAGGGTATATAAATAGTTTTTTTGAGCTACTTAAAATGGCAAATGCAAATTATTATGCATTTGCTGATCAAGATGATATATGGCTTGAAAATAAAATTGAACTAGCAGTGAATTCTTTGAATTTATTAAATGATTCAAAACCTAATATGGCATTTTCAAATTCAGATTATTATGACACAGAAATGAACCTTTTAGGGGTTGGGGTAAAGAATAAAAAGTATTCTTTTCTTTTCTCTTTATATGAGTGTGTGACCCAAGGTATGACAATAGTTATAAATCAAGCAGCTAAAGATATGACTGTAAATAATTTGCCAGATAAATGCTTTTCACATGAATGGTGGATATATATGATATGTAGTAGTATGGGTGAGATTGGATATGATGATATTACAACAGTAAAATACAGGAGAGATAGAAAAAATGTAACTGCTGAAGGACAAGGAATGCTAGCTGTTTTAATATGGCAAATAAAGAACCTTGTTTTAGGTGGAGGAATAAAAAATATAAAAATGCAGCAACATGAGTTTAAAAGAATTTTTTATAACCAGCTACCAAATGAAAACAAAAAGATTGTAGATTTTTTTATATATAAAAATTACAATTTTATAAAGTCTTTTAAAAAAGTGTTTTGTTTTAAAAAAGTCAGAAGAAGATTAACTGACGATATAAAATTAAGAATTTTATTTATTTTTGGAGTATTTTAGACAATGGAAAGAAAGTTGTTTTTAAAGAATTTCATATGGAATAGTTTAGGTACAGGATTAAATTCTTTTAATTCATTGTTTTTTTTAATTATTGTAACTAGAGTAAATCGGTATTAATGATGCAGGGATATTTGCAATTGCATTTGCAACAGCAAATATATTATTTACAGTAGGTGTATATTCAGGTAGATTATGCCAAGTTACTGATATAGAAAAAAGAATAAAAGATAAAGATTATATATTAAGTAGAGTATTGTCATGTATAGTAATGATTTTAATAGGAATTGCATTTGTATTTATTAATGGTTACTCTACATATAAGCTAGTGGTTTGTATACTTCTAGTAATATATAAAGCTATAGAAGCTTTTTCTGAAATCTTTTACGGAATAATGCAAAAAAATCAATTATTGTATGTAACAGGTCAGTCTTTTACAATTAAATCTTTAGGTGGACTTGTTGCTCTATTAATAGTAGATATAATTACTAAAAATTTAATATTAGCTATTTTATCAGCAATAACAGTAAGTATTTTAACTACAATATTATTTGACTATATAGTAGTAAGAAAGCTGGTAGATAAAAAAGAGAAAGTAAATTTTAGGAATGTTTTATCAATATATAAAAATGAATTTTTTGTGTTTGCAAACACGTTTGCAGCAGTATATATTTTAAATGCTCCTAAATATTCGATAGATAAATTTTTAGAACAAGATATGCAGGCAATGTTTGGATACATTATAATGCCTGCATCTATAATGGTATTATTTACACAATTTATTTTTATGCCATATTTAAATAGAATAAAAGAACTATACGAACAAAAAGATATGGGAAACTTTAAAAAGCTAGCATTTAAGATAAAAATGTTTGTATTAGCTTTTGGAGTATTTGCAATAGGAGCAGCATACTTTGTTGGTCCTGAGGTATTAAAACTAATATATGGTGTTCCAGAACTATTAAATTACAGAATGAACCTATGTATAATACTTATAGCATTCGTTTTTTACGGTATGTCATATGTGAATTTAGTTTTACTTACAACTACAAGAAATACTTTTATACAATTTGTTATATATATAATAACAATGATAATAGCTCTAGTTGGTTCAAATATTTTAGTAAAACAATATGGAATAGACGGAGCAACATATTCATGTATAATAACTCTAATAACTCAATTTATCATGTATACTATAGTGACGAAAATAATATTACATAAAATCAGTATAAAAAATTCTTCGAAAGTAGGAGGATAAAAAATATGAGAACAGCATTAATTGTAGTAAACTATAATTGTTTAAAAGAAACAAAGAAATATGTAGAAAAGCTAGTAAACTGTGACCTAGTTCATAGGATAGTTATAGTTGATAATAATTCTAAAAGTGATACAGAGTTTACAGAACTGCAAAAACTAAACAGTGAAAAAATAATAGCTATCAAATCTGATGAAAATGGTGGATATGGAGCTGGGATTAATTATGGGTTTAACTTTCTAGAAAACAACAATGAAGAATATGATTATATAATAATATCTAATCCAGACATTAAAATAGAGGAAAATGCAATATGGGAATGTGTAAATTTCTTAAACAAGAATGAGAATGCAGCAATTGTTGCCCCAAGGATGCATGATGGAAATAATATACCAATAAGAAGAAGTAGCTGGAAATTAAGAACATTCTCATTAGACGTAATACACTCTACAAGAGTATTAGAAGCAATATTCTACTATTTTTTAAGAAAAGGGGAATATTCTAATGAAGAGTATAGAAATAAAGAATTAGAAGTAGAGGCGATATCAGGAGCATTTTTCCTTATAAAAAGCAGTGTATTTAAACAATTAGGCCTGTTTGATGAAAATATATTTCTGTTTTATGAAGAAGATATATTAGGGCATAAGCTAAAAAATTTGGAGTATAAGACATATAGCTTGAATAACATAAGTTTCACACACTATGAAAGTACAAGTATAAAGCAAGTATTTAGCTACTATAAGAAGATACAGCAATTGCATAAAAGTAAGATGTATTATCAAAAAGAATATAATAAAATAAATAAGTTGCAAGTAGTGATATTTAACGTTCTTTATGCATTTAGACACATAGAGTTAGTGATTGAAATACCAATAAGACTAATATTAAAAAAATGAAAAAATTCTGGTTGTAATTAAATTGAATTTTATGATATACTATTAAATAAAGTAAAAATGATAGGAAGAAAGGAACAAAATTTAAGTGGAATTTGTGTATATACTAACATTAATAGCATTAGGAATATGCTTTATGTTATTTAAAAAATCAGAAGAAAAGTTGAATTTTATTAAATGGATAACTATATTTATAGTGTCTCTGTTAGGATATAATGTGACTATATGTATGTTCTTAGGGTTAGCTAAAATAATTAGCTACATATGGTTACTTTCAATAATAAATGTAATATTTGCTTGTATTTTAGGATATAAAGCAATAAAAAATAAAGATTGTCAAAAATACTTTGTAAGGAAGCAAGATATAGTAGGGCTTTTGGTGTTTTTAACAATTTTTATTGTTATGATAATTAAAGACATTAAACCTTTTGATGGAAGTTTAAAATTTGCAGAAATGGATGCATCTATACATTATAGGGCAGCAAAGCATTTTTCAGATAATCTTATGATATTTATAAATGTTGAAGATAAAACAATCTTTGATTTTAATATATTGCAAACAGGTGCATATATAAATAATGGTCTTTTGATGAATACAGTACATGGAATAACAGGAATAGAACATTGCTATATATACTTATCATTTGAAATAATGATATTGTTTTTAAGTGGGCTTGCATTTTATGCATTAATAATGGACAAAATCAAGACGAAACTTGGACTTGTCCTTTCAATGATGCTTATTGGGCTATATATGTATTCATATCCATATAATGCACTTATGTATGGCTTTTCATATCTTGCTGTTGGTGTCGTAATTGCTACAATGTTAGCAATAGTAGTAGAATTATTATATCAAAAGGAAGAAATTAATTTAGCATTAATAATAACCTTGATTGGTTTATTAGCAATGGGATTAATCTTTTCTTATTCCCTATATGTACCAACTACATTTGCTGCAATTTGTATATATGTATTTATGAAAGACTTTAAAGTAGATCGGAAGAACATATTTAAAAATATTTAAGAAAAGAACACTAATAATAACTGGAATGCTGTTAATTATAACGACAATGGGAATAGGATATTTAGTAGTGCCATCATTTCTTATACAAAGTCAACACAATCTAATTGATGCAATAAAATTTACTGGAGGAATATATAGATGGGACCGGAGTATCAAGATTTGGACTATATAAAATATTTGGTGTACTATATATAATTAAACTACTTTTTGGTGATATTGTAAAAGAAGAAAAAGTAAAAAAGAAAAAAGAAAATGAAATTAAATTATCATATACATTTGAAAGAAAAATTGAATTTTTAGATGTTTTTGCAATATGTACAGCTGGATTATATCTGATGTTAAATGTTGGTGTGAAATTTGGAGTTGTTTCTGATTATTATTTCTATAAATCTTACAACATCTTATGGATAGCAGTTTTAGCTGTTACAATTGGGTTAGTAAATAGATTTGTAGAGAAAAAAGTATTTGCAAAATTAATAGCAACTTATGTTGCTGGAATAACACTAATGGTAATAGGGACAATTGCACTTAAAACAACGCCATATTTAAGTCCTGAAATAAAAGACAAAGTACCAAATAGCATAGGAATATATTTTACAGAAAATGTTCATTACAGAGGAATGGTTAATTCTTTTAGAAATTTTGCAAAAGAAGAGATTGAAGTAGTGAAATTTATAAGGGAAATAGAAGATTTAACAGTTGATAATATAACTTTAATTTCAGGAAGCCATAATGAAAGAGCATGGACTATTGCAATAGGAAATCTAACAAGTGAGGATAGGCCTTTTGGAGAAATAATTTATGATGGTGCAGAGTATACAATACAAGCAGGGCTAGATAACCCTGATACCAAATATATAGTAAGAGTAAATGAAAGTTATGACTTAGATGAATTTGAAGATAAATCAGGATTTGAAATTTTATTTCAAAATTCAAGAGGATATGTATTGAAGAAAAATTAGTTATATGATATATGTTAAATGAGGATAATATTGAAAAAAAATATAAAAAACTATAATTTAGATGACTTAAAAAATGAACTCGTAGTTTTAGGGGAAAAGCCATTTAGAGCAGAACAGCTATTTAAATGGATTTATTGTGAAAAAGTGAACAGTTTTGAGGAGATGACTAATATCTCTTTAGAACTAAGAGAGAAACTAAATGAGGACTATGAATTTATTCCATTTAAGATTATTAAGAAATTGAAATCAGCAGATGGTACTAAAAAGTATTTGTTTGATTTACAAGATAAAGAGCAAAACATTATAGAGACAGTACTAATGAAATATCATCATGGATGTACTTTATGTGTTTCATCACAAGTTGGATGTAAAATGGGATGTAAGTTTTGTGCATCAACATGTATACCTTTTTCAAGAGACTTATTAGCAGGAGAAATTGTAGAACAGATATTAGCAGTTGAAAAAGATGAAAATATACGAATATCCAATATAGTGTTTATGGGGATAGGAGAACCATTAGATAACTACGATAATGTAATAAAGTCAATAGAGATAATTAATAATCACAAAGGCTTAAATATTGGTGCAAGACATATAAGTATATCAACTTGCGGTGTTGTACCTAAAATATATGAACTAGCAGATAAACAAATACAATGTACATTATCTATTTCACTACATACTGCTAATAATGAAACAAGAAATGAACTAATGCCAATAAATAAAGCATATAATATACAGGAATTAATTAAAGCATGTGAATATTATATAGAAAAAACAAATAGAAGAATATCTTTTGAATATGCTTTGGTAAATGGTAAAAATGATAATTTAGAAAATGCAAAAGAACTAGTGTCCCTTATAAAAGGAATGCTGGCGCATGTAAATCTGATACCAATTAATGAAATTAATGATTTAAATTATATAAAGAGTACAAATGAAAATGTAATAAGATTTAGAGATTATTTAAACAAGCATGGCATTGTAGCAACAATACGAAGAGAGCTGGGTTCAGATATAAATGCTGCTTGTGGACAGCTTAGAAGACAAAACTTGAAAGAGGTGAATTAAGAATTGAGAGTCTTAGCAAAAACAGACATAGGAAAGTCAAGAGACATGAACCAAGACTACTACTATGCATCCAAGATAGAAGAAGATATAAAACTATTTATATTAGCTGATGGAATGGGTGGATATAAAGGTGGAGAAATAGCAAGCAGTCTGGCAGTAAACAGTACTAAAAACTATATTTATAATAATTTCAATAAGATATCAAAAGAAAGAGATAGCATATTGAAATTAATAATTGATGCAATTGAATTTGCTAACTTAATAGTATATGAAAAATCTACAGAAAACAAGGATCTTCACGAAATGGGTACTACATTAGAAGTTTGTCTAGTATATAATAGCAAAGCATTTATTGGCCATGTTGGAGACAGTAGAATTTACAGGATAAGAAAAAACATAATGAGAAAATTAACTAAAGATCACAGCTATGTAGAAAACCTTATAAAAGATGGTACTATCACACAGGAACAAGCATATAATCATCCAAAGAAAAACATGTTAACAAAAGCACTAGGGTGTAATTCACTTGTAGAGCCACAAGTTATGTGTAGAGGATTTGTGAAAGATGATATAATTTTAATGTGTTCAGATGGACTTACAAACATGCTTAAAGAAAATGAAATATATAAAATACTGCTGGAGAATCCAGAAGGTCCAGTAGAAGCACTAATCAAAGCATCTAATGAGTTAGGCGGATATGATAATATAACTGCTATAATAATAGATAATATTTAATCTAAGAAGTTAAAACTTCTAACAAAGGAGAAATGGATATGAACCTTATAGGAAAAATGTTAAACAATAGGTATGAAATACTTGAAAAAATTGGAAATGGTGGGATGGCAACAGTATACAAAGCTAAATGTCATATACTTAACAGATTTGTAGCTGTAAAAATTCTGAGAGATGAATTTACAACAGATAGTGAGTTTATAAAGAAATTTAATTCTGAAGCTCAATCTGCTGCAGGTTTATCACATCCAAATATTGTTTCAATATATGATGTAGGAAGTGAAGATAACCTATACTATATAGTAATGGAACTAATACAGGGAAAAACACTAAAAGAAATAGTAGTAGAAGATGGAATTCTATCTTGGAAATGGTCTGTGAATGTAGCAATACAAATTGCTTCAGCTTTAGAAACAGCTCATAAAAACAATATTATACATAGAGATATTAAACCACATAATATAATAATAACAGAAGAAGGTATAGCAAAAGTAACAGATTTTGGTATAGCAAAAGCAGTTTCAAATTCAACAATAACAGCTTTTGGAACAACAATAGGTTCTGTACACTATTTTTCTCCTGAACATGCAAAAGGTGGATTTACAGATGCAAAATCTGATATATATTCTTTAGGTATAGTACTGTATGAAATGCTTACAGGAAAAGTTCCATTTGATGCAGATACACCAGTATCTGTAGCATTAAAGCAAGTTCAAGAAGAGCCAGTTGATCCTATGAAATATAATGATAATATACCTGTTAGTGTAAATAGAATAATATTAAAATCAATGCAAAAAGATCCAAATATAAGATATCAAAATGCTACAGAGATGTTAAAAGATTTAACGTTAGCATTAAAAAAACCAGAGGAAGATTTTGTTGTACTAAAAGAAAAAAGTGGTGATTATCCAACTCAAAAGATACCAACAATTTCTGAAATCGAGATGGAAAAAAACAATGACAGAAATGCTCCTAAGCTAGGAGATAAAGAGGAATCTTCTGGAAGATTTACTAAAATAAAGGAATTCTATAAAAAGCATAAAGTTTTAAAAGTGCTAACAATAATTCTTATACTAATAATTTTATTCTTTGGAGTAATGTTTGGTACAATAGCAATTTTAAATGGTACTAGACCAGCTCAAGCGATTGTTCCTAATTTAATAGGTTTCTCAAAAGAAGACGCAATCGAGGAACTTAAAAAGGCAGGATTTGGAGAACCGAAAGTAGAAGAAGAATATAGTGATGAGGTAGAAAAAAACTATGTAATATCACAGTTACCAGAGTTTAAAGAAGATTTTAAAGTAAATGTAACAACAGAAGTAACTATATTTGTGAGTAAAGGCTCAAAAATAGTAGATTTACCTAAGAAGATGATAGGTAAAAAATTAATAGATTTAATAACTGAATTAGATAAATTAGAATTAAAATACGATATAGTAGAAGAACATAGTGAAACAGTTGAAGCTGGAATAGTTCTTTCAGTTGATCAAGAAGAGGGAGAACAAATTACAGCAGCGACAGTACTAACTATAGTTGTAAGTAAAGGAAGTGCAATAAAAGATGTAACAGTTGTAAGTGTTGTAGGCAAAACTGAAAATGAAGCTAGAGACATTTTAGGAGCATTAGGATTAAATGTAGATGTAACATATGAAGAAAATGAAGGTAAGTCAGATGGAATAGTAACAGGTCAAAATGTTAATGTAGGAAAAGTTATAAAAGAAGGAGAAACAGTTACTATTACCGTAAATAAGCAACCAGTGAGATCAACAGTTACTATCAGAGTAAACTTGAAATCTATAATAGATGCAAGATATCCTATAACAGATCCATTAGATCCAGGATATGAACTACCTCCTATAAAAGCAACCGTTAGAATACTTGTTGGTGGTACAGCAATAATGAATGATAGTAGAGATGTTACAGAAACTAATATAGTTGCAACAAGAACAGATAAAGGTGTTCAAGATGTAGAAGTATTTGTTGATGGTACTTCAGTTGGATCGAAAAAGCCTGTAGACTTTAGTAAGGGAGATACTACAATATCATTCCCGTAATTTTGAGAATGAGATGTATTTTGGAGGAAATTAGTAAATGAAACGAAACATATTTCTAATTATAGGTACTATAATTGCATTGATGTTAACAATGTTTATGATAATGATGTTTATAATACCAAGAAACGATGATAATAAAATAAAAGTTGAAAATATATCAAGTAATAATGAAGCTACAATAGAGTTTGAAGAAGAAGATGATCATGATGATGATGAATTTACATTACTTGAATCACATAGTTCAGAATCATTAAAAATAATTACTGAAGATGGTAAGATTGCTAATATTGATAATGGATGGGAAAAGGAGGATGGAGATTTTAAAATAATAGCATTTGGTGATTCTGGTGATGGAAACAGTGGCATAAATGTTTTTTTACCATATAAAAGTAAAGCATATACTATATCAGATACTAGAGGGAATTCACAGTTAGAATTAACTATATCTTATCCTAATATACTTAGTTCTGGTAAATTTTCTAATGGAAACAGTATAACTTTTAAACCAGATGGTATGGTTATATTAGAAATGAATAACAGTGATTATAAAATTAAACATATATCTGATATTACTGAATGGGTAATTACTGTGACTGGTAAAAGAGCGAATAATATTTCATTTTCTGTGACTAATGAAGGTATTTTGCTTAAAGGTGATAATCTTGAAGATATTACAGTTATATCTGGAATGGATTCATTCTTTATATTAGGTGAAGGCGATGAAGATGAAAGAGAGAAACTAGAATTCTCAACCAATAAAAAGGAAGTATTTATTAAGATAGATGGCAATAAGTTACAATTAGTAGAATAGAAAGGTAATATTATGGCACAAATATCAGCTTCATTATTATCAATGGAAAAAGAGAAAGCTGTTAGCACATTCTATAATTTAGAAACAGCAAAAATAGATTATTTTCATATTGATGTTATGGATGGAAAATTTGTTAAAAGAAACACAATGGAAGATATGCAAGAATATGCTTTGACTCTTTCTCATATAACTAACATAGGGTTAGATGTGCACCTTATGGTAGAAAATGTTGAAGAGATTATGGATGAATATGTAATGTTAGAGCCTCATATGATAAGTTTTCATATTGAGGCTATAACTGATTTTAAAAGAGTCTTTAATATTATTAATGACCTAAAAGATAATAATATTAAAGTTGGGATAGCTATAAGTCCAGAAACAGATATAGAGTCTATAAAAAAATATTTGCCATATATACATATGGTTTTAGTAATGACTGTTGCTCCAGGTGCAGGTGGACAACAGCTTATACCTGAAACATTAGATAAAGTAAAAAACTTAAAAAAATATATACAAGATAATAATTTAAGTTTAGATATAGAGGTTGATGGAGGAATAAATAATGAAACTGTAAAGCAGGTAATTGAAACAGGTGCTGACATACTTGTTGTAGGAAGTTATTTAACAAATTCTGAAAACTTTTTTGAAACAGTTAAACAAATAAAAAATGAGGTTTAAATGAAAACAAAAAAAGAAGCAATTGAAATAATAAAAATCTTGAAAAAATATTATCCAGATGCAACTTGTAGTTTGGATTTTACATCTCCATTTGAAATAATGATTGCTGTTATATTATCAGCACAATGTACTGATGAAAGAGTAAATAAAGTGACTCCAAAATTATTTTCTAAATATAATACCCCGTTAAGCTTAGCTAATATCGATATAAAAAAACTGGAAGATATTATACATTCATGTGGATTTTATAGAAATAAAGCTAAAAATATAAAAGCATGTAGTAAAGAGTTAGTAGAAAAATATAATGGAATTGTTCCAGATGATATTGATGAACTACAAAAACTTCCAGGAGTTGGTAGAAAAAGCGCAAATGTCATAATGCTAGAAGCTTTTAATAAGCCAATGGGAATTGCAGTAGACACTCATGCAAGAAGAATATCAAATAGAATTGGACTGTCTAATGAGGAAGACCCAGAGAAGATTGAAAAAGATTTATTATTAATAATTCCAAAAGAATATTATAAAGATGTAAACCATTTACTGGTATGGCATGGGAGGAATACTTGTATATCAAGAAACCCAAAATGCGATATATGTCCAATAAGTAAATATTGTTTATATCGATAAAATAAATGTGAATATAATATAAAGAAAGGAACTTAAGGTATGGATTTTATTGAAACTATAAAAGAAAGAGCAAGAAATAATATAAAAAATATAGTTTTGCCAGAAGGATTAGATATAAGGGTATTAGAAGCAGCATCAACTGCACTAAGAGAAAAATATGCGAATATTATTCTTTTAGGAGATATAGAAAATATAAACAGATTAGCAAGTGAGAATAATTTTGATATATCAAATGCAACAATTATAAATCCTAAAAATGCAGAAAACAATGGTGAATATGCTGTAAAGCTATATGAATTAAGAAAAGAAAAAGGAATGACATTAGAAGAAGCTGAAAGATTAGTTTTAGATGAAGTATATTATGGAATGATGATGTTAAAATCAGGACAGGCAGATGGACTGGTTTCGGGAGCATGCCATTCAACAGCAGATACTTTAAGACCAGCACTTCAAATATTAAAAACAGCACCTAACACAAAATTAGTATCAGCATTTTTCCTAATGGTTGTACCAGATTGTGAATATGGTGAAAATGGAGTATTTGTATTTGGAGATTGTGGATTAAATGAAAATCCAAATTCAGAAGAATTAGCTGAAATAGCAATATCATCAGCTAAGAGTTTTGAAAAATTAGTAGGTAGTGAATCAAAAGTTGCAATGTTATCTTATTCAACTTATGGAAGTGCTGTATCAGATGCAACAGCTAAAGTAATAGCAGCAACAAATATTATAAAAAAGATACATCCAGAAATAACAGTAGATGGGGAACTGCAATTAGATGCAGCAATAATTCCATCAATAGCTGAGAGTAAAGCACCAGGAAGTAAGATTAAAGGAACTGCAAACACATTAATATTTCCAGACTTAGATGCTGGAAATATTGGATATAAATTAGTACAAAGGTTAGCAAAAGCAGAAGCATACGGACCGCTTTGTCAAGGAATAGCAAGGCCAGTAAATGATTTATCAAGAGGTTGTAGTAGTGCTGATATTGCAGGAGTTATTGGTATAACAGCAGTTCAGGCACAAGAAAATTAATTAAAGGAGATTTAAAGATGAAAATATTAGTACTAAATTGTGGAAGCTCATCATTAAAATATCAATTAATGGATATGGAAAATGAAAAAGTTTTAGCAAAAGGAAATTATGAAAGAATAGGTCAAAACAATTCTTTTTTAACACATAAGGTGGGAGATAAAAAGCATGTAATTGAAAATCCTGTGAAAACTCATGATTTAGCAATTAAATTAGTAATAGAACAATTACTACATAAAGAATATGGGGTTATAAAATCATTAGATGAAATTTCTGCAATTGGACATAGAGTAGTTCATGGTGGAGAGAAATTTACAGAGTCAGTATTAATAGATGAAGATGTAAAGTCTGGTATTGAGGATGCAGTTAGATTTGCACCACTTCACAATCCGGCAGGGCTTTTAGGGATTGGTGCTTGTGAGAAAGAATTACCAGGTAAACCAAATATAGCAGTATTTGATACTGCATTCCATCAAACAATGCCAAAAGAACACTATATATATCCAATAGCATATAAATATTATGAAGAAGATGGAATACGTAAATATGGATTTCACGGAACATCTCATAAATTTATATCAAAAAAAGTAGCTGAGCTATATGGAAAAGATAAGTTTAAACTTGTATCATGCCATTTAGGCCAAGGAGCAAGTTTATGTGCTATAAAAGACGGAAAAAGTGTTGATACAAGTATGGGGTTAACTCCACTTGCTGGAATCCCTATGGGAACAAGATGTGGAGATATTGATCCATCAATCCTTATATTTTTAATGGAAAAATATAACTTAACTACTGATCAATTAAGTAATATATTAAATAAAGAGAGTGGTGCTGGAGGACTATCAGGAGTTTCACCTGACTTTAGAGACATGGAAACTGCTATGCTAAATGGAGATGAAAGAGCTAAATTAGCCTTAGATAATTATTCTTATTTAGTTGCACAATACATAGCTAGATATGCTGTTTCGTTAAATGGAATAGATGTAATAACATTTTGTGCAGGCGTTGGGGAAAATGATGCAAGAACAAGATGGAATATTTGCGAACGCCTAGAGTTTTTAGGTGTGAAGATAGATAAAGAAAGAAATAACACTAAAAGTGATGAAAGAGAAATTTCTACTAAAGATTCAAAGATAAAAGTATATATAATTCCTACAGACGAAGAGCTAATGATAGCAAGGGAAACAAAGGATTTAGTGAAATAATAGAAAAAATAAACAATTATCAATATAGTGCTAGAGAGACAGTAGATTTAGACTGTTTCTCTTTTTGTATAAATTTTGACACATTATGTAAATCATGATATAATAAGCCTTTACTGTTAATTTTTGAAAACTCAGTTAACAGAAGTATAGGAGGTAAAAGAGATGCCGTTTAGAGAAAAAAACAAAAATTATATTGATGATATAAGTGAAATTAAAGGAAGCAAAAATATTTTAGGAGATGGAAGTATTCAAATTTTAGGACCTGATAAAGCGGAAGGTTACCTTATAGAAAAAATTAAGGATATTATTGATATAGTGGGAAATAACAGAGAAGAAGATGTGAAAAAATTCTTTATAGAACTATTCAAATTTATAAATTTACATCAAAAAAAATATGAAAGTGATGATAGAATGAAATTAGATATTGCAGATATACAGTTTTCTAAAGGTGGATCAAATGCTAAAGAACCTGGTATTGTAAAGAAAGCAAATCAAAAAAACGATTCAAAAACTGCATACTATGGAATAAAAATAGGGAATATAATTATTATGGAACCTATTATACAATATGGAAATGCAACAATAATAGCAGAATATTCAGAAGACTTTGTGAATCTTATAAGAACATCGACAAGAGAAGAAATGTATGAACAGTCTAAAGTTCCTGTTTTAAGAGTAAATCATACAGGAGCTACAAATGAAGTGGAAAAGGCGAAAGAAAAAGAATATGACCTTGAACATTTAATATATATATTGAATACAGTAACAAATTCTCAAGAAAAGTATGAAGATATTGTGAAAAATGAAATAAATAGATCTAGAAAAGTTAATTCAGGTAAAGATAGTCTCGGATTAAGAACATTTATTAATAATATATTACGAGCTGTTAGAGAAAGAAATAAAACAGAAATAGAAATCTAAGAGGAATTTTATGAAAGAAGATATTAAAAAGAAATTATATGTTCAGATTAAAGAAATGTATGATAATAATGAGAATAAAGATAATGCTCCTATACTGGCAGAAGAAGAGTACTTAGAACTATCAGACCATGATGCATTAGAGTATATATTTAAATATAGGGACAAGTTATTAATGTGTCCAAGAAACGAGAATGGACAAGAGCAAACATATTCTATTGAACTACCAAGTATGACAATTACAGAAGATATGTCTGATATATATATAAGTGATTTTGTGTTAGGCCATAGAGATGAGAAAGGAGATATAGAATACAGCCACATAGATTTAGAAGGAACTGGAGCTATTATAAATCTTTCTAGTATAGTGTACTTATATAATAAAGAAACTAAATATTTAGAAGCAAATTTTAATAATTGTAACTTTAATGGATGTAAAGTATTTGGGAGATTGCAAGAAGGAGAATTTGGTGATAAATTTCAAAAAAGAATATATGAAGTAATATATTCTGATGAAAAATTCCCCAGAGAATATATAGAAAGAAGAAAAGGTCAGTTGGATTCTGAAAAAAACCGAATAACAGATAAAATATATGAAAAAATGAAAAATGGGGAACCATTAGACGGATTGAGAGGGATAAATACACTAGGATTATCTATGTCGGATTATGATTTTACAGAGTTTGATATAACGAATTTTTCTAATAATTATATTGAAAAAATTAATAAGAATAATATAGATATATCTTATACAGGATTAGGAATAGAACAAGGAAGTAGAGATTTAATAGGAAATGAAATGTTCTATTACAGAGATAAAAGAGACTTATTATATAATGCAATTAAGTCAGGAGAAGATATTGAATATATAGAAAAGTTATTAAGGTATGGTGCTAATCCTAATTATAGATATAAAACAAATAGAAAAGCAGGTTATGAAACTCCTGTTCATATTGCTGGTAATAATAAAGAAATTGTAAAACTATTATTGAAATATGGACTTAATATAGAAGGAAAAGCATGGGTAGACGATTCACGGATGGACCAGAGAAGTGATAAGTTACTTAGTTATAGGAGAGATAATTTTAGAAGAATATATAGCTGGGAATACAGAAAAAGCAGAAAGATATATAGATAGATTAAACGATCGTATTGCCGGAAGAATTCTAGAAGAAGCATATAAAAGAGGAGATAGTAAACTAGTAGAAAAGAATATAAGCAAAATAAGCCATAGATTAGGTGAAATTTTGGAAGAAGCATACGAAAGAGGAGATACTGAGCTAATAAGTAAATATATAAAAAAATTAGATAAGTTCAGAATAGGAAGAATTCTAGAAAAACTATATGAGAAGGGAGAAATTGAACTAGTAAGAAAAAATATAAATGCAACAGATAAATCTAGTAGAGGAAGAATCCTAGAAAAAGCATATAGAGATGGAATTATAGAATTGGTGAACAATAATGTAATTATAGATATAGATGTAAATAGTCTGGCTGTTAATAAAATAAATAAAATAATTTTAGAAGCATATGAAAGAGGAGATATTGAAACGGTAAAGAATCATATAAATGGACTGGATAATTATAGTATAAAAGAACTGATAAAAAAAGCATATGAAAGAGGAGATGTTAAAACAGTAGATAAATATATAAATAGGCTGGACAAAACTCAAATAGCTGAGTTTTTGGATGAATCATATGAAAAAGGAGATATTAAAACAGTAGATAAATATATGAGATTAGCAAGTAGAGAGTATGTAAGTGAATTTATTAAAAAAGCATACGAAAAAGGAGATACTGAAACAGTAAAAAAATATTTGAGATTTCTTAGTTTTCATATAACAATGGGAGAAATAGTAGAAAAAGCATATGAAAAAGGAGATATTGAAACAGTAGAAAGATACATAGATAGAGTAGATGGCAATATTATTGGAGGAATTTTAGAAAAAGCATATGAAAAAGGAGATACTGAAACAGTAGAAAGGTACATAGATAGAGTAGATGGCAATATTATTGGAGGAATTCTAGAAAAAGCATATGAAAGAGGAGATACTGAAACAGTAGAAAGATATATAAATTTGTTGCATATGCAAGTAATAAATAGAATCTTTGAAAAAATGCATGAAAAAGGTGATGAAAAAACAATAGATAATTGTATTAGCAAATTAGATGAAGAACAAACAGGAGAGATAGTAGAAAAAGCATATGAAAGAGGAGATATTAAAACAGTAGATAAACATATAAATAGTGCAAGTGTATATGTAACAGCAAATATACTTGAAGAATTAATGACTAGAGATGTAGCTAGAGCAAAAGGATATATAAGTCAAACAAGTAGTGGAAAAATTAGAAGAATAAATACATACACTAAAAATCATGGAACACATTATATGTTACGTAAAGAATTAAATAATCAAGTATTAGAGAGAAGAAAAACTTCAAAAATAAATTGTCAAAATATATTAACTGATGACTTTGGATTGACGACAGAAAAAAAGAAAGAACTTTTAGAAAAAAAATCAAATTTTTATGAAGACATAACGCCAGAAGATTTAGCCACACTAAAGCAAATATTTGAATCATATGAAGTAATGGATATAGTAAGAGATAAGGTTTATTTATTGATTTTAGATTTGCAATACATATATGCAAGAATAAGGTTTTTTGAGGATAATGGTGTTACAATTAATTCTAAGACTTGGTGGAAAATAGGTCAATCAAATAGAAAATTTTCTGAAAGTTATGGAGAACAGTTATTGCCAAGAACTGATAAAGAAGATAAATACTATGATAAAAAAGTTAGAGATGTATTATATGAAAAGTATCCATATACAAAAGAAGGGTTAAATGAATTGTTAGAGAAAAATAATAAAGACACTTCTTTGGAAGAATCTGAAAGATGAAACTGAAATAGTTGACTTTTGATGGTTTCATTTATATAATTTTCCTTAGGAGTAAAGTAAATTTATGGCATTTGATGGATTTATTACAAAAGCAGTTATAGGAGAGCTTAAGAATTCTGTAATTGGAGCTAAAGTTAATAAAATATTTGAGCCTACAAAGAACGAAGTTATTTTAGGACTATATAATAATGGAATTAATTATGCTCTTAATATTTGTACTTATCCAGATCTTTGTAGAATTTGCTTAACTACGTATTCTAAGCCAAATCCTCAAAATGCCTTTAACTTTTGTATGGTTCTTAGAAAATATCTAATAGGTTCTAGAATCTTAGATATATCTAGTTATGATTTAGAAAGAACTATAGAGATTAAATTTGAGTGCTATAATGAACTTAATGATTTAGTTGTAAGAAAACTTTTTATTGAGATTATGAGCAGACAAAGTAACATCATTTTAACTAATGAAAATAATATAATAATAGATACTATAAAACATTATGATAATAGCATCCGAGAATTACTACCAGCGCATGAATATATATATGCACCAATAACTAAAATTAGTTTTATAGAATTAAGAGATATTAGTGAATTTATTACTATTTTACGAGCTGATGAGGAAGTAGACTTAGTGAAAAAATTGACTAATACTTTTATTGGTTTTAGCAAATCTTTTGTAAAAGAAAGTTTGAATATTTTAAATATTAGTAGTGAAAATTATTTTAAGGAAGATTTAAAAACTATTTATGAATATATAAAAACAATTATTGAGAATTTTGGAACTAATAATATATCAGTAAAGAAAGTTGGAAATACAGACTATGCCTTGGTTTTAGAAAAAGGTGCGGATTCTGAAAATGCTATAAACTTTTTTATAGATGATTTCTATTTTCGTAAGGAAAGAGATACAGTATTTATAGCATCAAGAAATAATTTATTAAAAATCATATCAGATACTTTAAAGAAAATTTATAGAAAACTTGAAAATATAAACTCAAAAATTGAAGAATGTGAACTTATGGATAAATATAAGCTATATGGAGAGCTTTTAACAGCGAATTTATACAAGTTAAGTTCATTAGATACTAAAGAATCAGTAACACTGGAAAACTATTATAATAATAACGTAGATATAAAGATACCATTGGATACTAGTTTATCAATTCAAAAGAATATTGAGAAATACTTTAAGAAATATAACAAACTTAAAAATGCATTAAATATTGTTACAGAACAGAAGAAAGAGACAACAAAAGAAATTGATTATGTAGAAAGCATTCTGTTTTCTTTAGAAAACGCAACTACTATTAATGATATTAATGAAGTATATGAAGAAATTGCGGAAAATATTGTAATTAAAGTGCAAAATCAAAACAAAAAGCAAAAAAACAAGAAATCTAAAAATGATAAAGATAGTTTGAAATTAGAGAGTAGAGCAGTTTTAGGATATACAGTGTTTATCGGAAAAAACAATATACAAAATGATTATTTATCTCTAAAGTTTGCAGAGAATAATGATATTTGGTTTCATACTCAAAAAATACATGGAAGTCATATATTGCTTAAAACTAATGGTGAAACTGATATTGAGGAAGACGTTTTAATAGAATGTGCTAAAATTGCAGCCCAAAATAGCAAAGCATCTGAATCTTCGAATATTCCAGTAGATTACTGCTTTGCAAGACATGTAAAAAAAGTTTCAGGTAGTAAGCCACGGAATGGTAGTATATACGAACTATAAGACGATTTTTGTAAGGTAAAATATTGATTTTTAGGGCTATTAATGATATATTAATAGATGATTTAAGGGAGGAAAATATGGGTTTTTTTGATAAATTGAAAGATGGTCTTGGCAAAACAAAAAACTCACTTGATGAAAAAATTAATAATGCATTTAGTGTTTTTAGAAAAGTAGATGAAGAACTATTAGAAGAACTAGAAGAAGTTTTGATTATGTCAGATATAGGTGTGGAAACATCAGTTAAGATAATAGATGAATTAAGAAATAGGATAAAAAGAGAAAAAATAGAAGATGAAGAATCTGTAAAAAAAGTAATAAAAGAAATAATGAAAGAAATATTAGATATTGAAGAACCAAAACTTGACCTAGAAACTGTACCATCAGTTATACTAGTTGTGGGTGTTAATGGAGTGGGGAAAACTACTTCTATAGGGAAAATTGCAAATATACTAGTTAAAGATGGGAAAAAAGTAGTAGTAGCCGCTGGAGATACTTTTAGAGCTGCTGCTGTCCAGCAACTTGAGATTTGGTCTGATAGAGCAGGAAGTACTATAATTAAAAAAGAAGAAGGTACAGATCCAGCTGCAGTTGTTTTTGAAGCAATTAAGAAAACAAAGGAAACTGGTGCAGACGTATTAATATGCGATACAGCAGGAAGATTGCATAATAAAAAACATTTAATGGACGAACTTGCTAAAATAGAAAAAGTTATTGAAAAAGAATTACCTAATAGTAGCAAGGAGGTCCTTTTAGTTTTGGATGCAGAGACTGGACAAAATGCTATACTACAGGTAAAAGCTTTTAAGGAAACTACAAATATAACAGGAATTGTTTTGACAAAGCTAGACGGTACTGCTAAAGGAGGAGTTGTTGTAGGTATTGTTTCAGAAAATAGTATACCAGTGAAATTTATTGGTATTGGAGAAAAAATAGATGATATGGAAGTATTTAATGCTGAAGATTTTCTAAATGCGATTATATAAACCATAGAGTAAAAAGAAAGGAAATATGTTTTATGGGAGAAGAGGAAATAAAGAAGGAAGAGGAAGTAAAAGAGACAAAACAAGAGCAAGAAAAGAAAAAATCAGGATCTTTAAGAATTGTATTTACTAGCTTAGCGATAATAATTTTTGGAATAATTGCTGCTATTTCTTTAAGGGCTGAATATCTAAATATTAGAGAAATAAATGTAAAATATACAGATGTATTTTTCCAAAATATGAAAAATTCAATATATGTTATGATAGTAATTTTTATTATTGTATATATACTTGTATATATTTCAAACAAGTTTATAAAAAGAGGTTTGAGAAAATTCTTTGAAGAAGAGAATAAACAAATACCTAAACTACCTAATAAAAGCTTATGTATAGTAATGGCATTGGTAGCAAGCATAGTAGGATATAATATGCTTACAGCAAAATTTGGTATATTTGCAAATGCTGCTCTTTTTGGAGAAACAGATCCAATATTTGGAACAGATATTGGATACTATATATTTACATTACCATTTATTGAAAGCATATTACTATATATGATTGGAGTTTTTGTAGCTCTAATTGCATATACTGGAATTTACTATATAGTATCATTAAACACATATTTTGATGGTGTTGATTCTGAGATATTAAAAAAGAATACATTTGTAAAACAAGTGGTATCTTTGTTAACTATAATTGCAATTGTTGTATGTATATACATATATATATCTTCTCAAAACATATTAACACAAAATATGATTACATTAAGTGATGAGGCTGCTACTGAACTAATAGGAGCTGGTAAAACAGATGTAACTATAAAGCTATGGGGTTATAGAATTTTATCAGTAGCTATAATAATATCAGTTCTATTAATAATAAAATACATGAAAAATAAAAATTATAAAAAACTTATAGCTTCTGCGGCAATAGTACCAATATACTTAATTGGCATGTTTGTAGTAATGATGTATTTCCAATTTGTATATGTGAAAACTAATGAGTTTGATTTAGAAAAAGAATATATAGGATATAATATAAGGAATACAAGAAAAGCATACGGGATAAATGTAGGACAAGAGGGAATAGAAAACTATACTACAATAACACGTGAGGAAATAAATGCTTATCAAGAAGAAATAAATAATATACCGATAATAAATGAAGATATAATTGCAAGATCTATTGAAGAACAACAAGAAAACAGTGTGTATTATTCATATGAAAATTCAATGATCTCAACATATAAATTAAATGCAGATAATACATTAATATATATAACACCAAGAGAGGTTTTAAATGATTCTAGTATAAGCTATAACAACAGAACCTTTATATATACTCATGGATATGGAGCTGTGGTAAGTTCAGCTACAGAGGTTGATGAAAATGGATATATTAATTATATAACACCAGACTTTAGTGATTTAGCTGAAATCGGAATAAGCAACCCAAGAATATATTTTGGATTACAAACAAACAGTATAGCTATTACAGACACATCATTTGGAAAAGAATATGATTACCCTATAACTGCAACAACATATGAAGAATACGTATATAATGGTAAAGCAGGAATGCAATTAGGATTTTTTGACAGGCTAGTTTTAGCAATCGAAAATAAAGATTTTAAATTAGCTTTTTCATCATATGTTAATAAAGACACAAAAATATTAACAAATAGAAATATTATACAAAGAGCTAAAAAAATATTACCAAATATAATATATGATGATAATCCATATTTAGTAGTAACTGATGAAGGTCGATTAGTTTGGGTGATTGATGGATATACAAAATCCAGTGCTTATCCATATTCTCAAACGACTACAGTTAGTATAAATGGTAACAGAGAAAGAATAAATTATATAAGAAACTCAGTTAAAGTATTAATAGATGCATATGATGGAACCACAGAATTCTATATTACAGATAGAACAGACCCAATAATTATGACTTATAGAAATATGTATCCAGACTTATTTATGGAATTAGAGGAAAATATACCAGATGATATCCAAAGGCAATTGGTTTATCCAAAGTTTCTATATCAAATTCAGGCACGTATGATGAATATATATCATGATATTAGTGAAGATGCTTTATACAGAGCAGATGATATATGGCAAATAACTACAAAGTCTTCAATGAGGAATTCAGTTATTGCAGGTGCCGAACTGGAGCCATATTATACAATGCTAAAACCTGTTAATAAAGATCCTCAAATGGGATTAGTAATAACATATAATAAGTTACTGAAAAGAAATATAACAGCATATTTAATAGGAACTATTGAAAATGGAAATTCAAAATTGTCTTTATACAAATTTTCTTCGGAAAATAATGTTCCGAGTATAGTTCAATTAAATGCTCAGATAGAAGAAGATGCAACAATATCTACAGAGTTAGAAGCATTGGATATTACTGGAACAAGATTAATTAGAAATATGATAATAGTACCTATAAATAATACACTCATATATGTAGAGCCAATATATCAGGTAATGTTAAACGAGACAGGAATGCCTATGCTTAAGAAAGTAATTGTAGCTTCAGGAAATAGAGTTGCAATAGGTAACAGCTTAAGTGAGGCTCTAACAAACCTATTTAATGATTATGCAGTAGATTTAGAATTTATAGATTTAGAAGATATAGAATCTTTAGTAAATGCAGTAATAAAAGCAAACAATAATCTGACAGACTCATTAAATGCAAGTAATTTTGAAATGATAGGTAGAGATATTAGTAGTTTACAGAATTTAATTAAACAATTAGAAACAGTGAGAGAGATAGAACTTAAAAAATTAGAAGAATTAGAAAAAGAAGAGGCGAGAAATAGACCAACTGTAGAGTTAGAAACAAATAAAAATATAAATACAAACACATTTAAAAATGAATTAGTAAATGACGTAATAGGAAACTAGGAGGAGAAAATGAATTTAGCAAATAAATTAACGGTAGTTAGAATAGCTTTAGTAATTATAATTTTAATTATCTCAGTTATTAGTATTCCTGGAGAAATTTTTAAAGGAGTATTTGGAATAGGAACAAGTGTGTCTGTAAGTTTGTTAATAATAAACCTAATATTTATTATTGCATCTATTACAGATTGGTTAGATGGAAAAATTGCAAGAAAGAGAAATATGATTACTACATTTGGAAAATTCCTAGATCCGCTAGCTGATAAAATTTTAGTTATTACAGCAATGATTATATTAGTTGAAGTTGGGAGGTTGCCTTCATGGATACCTGCAGTTATACTTTTAAGAGAATTTGTGGTTTCAGGGTATAGGCTTTTAGCAGTAGAAAAAGGTGGACAAGTTATTGCAGCTTCAATATGGGGCAAACTAAAAACTGTAACTCAAATGATAGCTATTGTACTTGCATTTATAGATCCATATAGATTTTTTGCATTTATAGGTAATAGAAGTGATTTTACAACATTAGGACTAGTATTAAATGCTATAACCTCAATAATGATGATTATATCAGTAATAGCTACTGTATTTTCAGGATGGGACTATATAAAGAATGGAAAGGAACTATTTAAAGACTAATGAATAAAGAACAAGCTAAAAAAAGAATAGAAGAATTAACAAAAGAGGTTAATTATCATGCGAAAAAATATTATGATGAAGATACTTCAGAAATAAGTGATTTTGAATATGATATACTAACTCTTGAGCTTAGAAGTCTAAAAGAAAAATTTCCAGAATTAGATACTGAAAAATCCAGAGCAGAAGAGATAGGCGGGACCTTAAAAGAAGGATTTGAAAAAGTAGAACATGAAGTACCACTTCAAAGTTTGCAAGATGTTTTTAATTTTGAAGAACTATATGCATTTGATGAACGAGTAAAAAAGGTATTAGAAGAAAATATAGAGTATGTGGTTGAGACAAAAATAGATGGTTTATCTGTTAGTTTAGAATATGTTAAAGGTGAGCTTAAAAGAGGAGCAACTAGAGGAAATGGGTTAATAGGAGAAGATATAACAGACAATTTAAAAACTATTAAAACAATACCAAAAAAGCTAAAAGAACCAACAACAATAACTGTTAGAGGGGAAGTGTTTATTGGTAAAAAAGAGTTTGAAGAAATGAATGAACAAAGATTAGAAAATGAAGAAACTCTTTTTGCAAATGCAAGAAATGCAGCTGCTGGTTCACTTAGACAATTAGATAGTAGTATTGCTGGGGAAAGACCATTAGATATATATGTTTTTAATGTTCAAAAAGTAGAGGAAATAAAATTTGAGTCTCATCATGAATCTTTAATTTATCTAGAGAAACTTGGATTTAATGTAAATCCAGTTAAAGTAGTTTGTAAAGATATAGAAGCAGCCATAAAAGAAATTGAAAAAATAGGAGAAAAAAGAGATAGTTTAAGTTTTGGAATAGATGGTGCAGTTGTAAAAATTAATAATCTTAAACAAAGAGATATATTAGGAGAAAACTATAAAACACCAAAATGGGCAGTAGCATATAAATATCCACCTGAGAAAAAAGAAACTATACTAAAAGATGTAATATGGCAAGTTGGAAGAACAGGAGCTATAACTCCGATGGCAATATTAGAGCCGGTAAAAGTGGCAGGTTCAACAATTTCAAAAACAACTTTGCATAATGAAGATTTTATAAAAGAAAAAGATTTAAAAATTGGTGATATAGTTGTTATCCAAAAAGCTGGAGATGTAATTCCAGAGATAGTTGAAGTGAGAAAAGTAAAAAGAACAGGAGAAGAAAAAGGAATTAGAAGTCCTAAAAAATGTCCTGTTTGTGGTGGTATTGCGATAAGAGAAGATGGAGAAGCTGCAATAAGGTGTATAGGGATAGAATGTCCAGCTAAACAATACAGAAATATACTACATTTTGCATCTCGTGAAGCTATGAATATAAAAGGACTTCGGAGACAGTATAATTGAAGAATTACTTCAAAGAGACCTTATAACTAATATTGCAGATATTTATACATTAAAACTTGAGGATATTACATCATTAAAAAAAGATGGGCAAAAATTTGCTCAGAATTTAAAAGAGGCGATAGATGAAAGTAAAAGTAATGAATTCTATAGATTATTAAATGGATTAGGAATAAGACATATTGGAGTTAAAGCTGCAAAACAATTAGCAAAAAAATACAAAAATATTGATAATTTATCAAATGCAGAAATAGATGAACTAAGTACAGTTGACGATATTGGAGAAATTATGGCTAAAAGTGTTTATGATTTCTTTAGTCAGGAACAAACTAAAGATTTAATTTCTAGATTTAAAAAGTTAAAAATTAATATGGAAATGGAAGAAAATGAAACTACAGATTTAAGATTTGATGGAAAAATTTTTGTATTAACTGGTGCATTAGATAAATTTTCTAGAAAAGAAGCAGAAGAAATTATAGAGAAATTTGGAGGTAAGACTTCTTCATCAGTTTCAAAAAAGACGGATTATGTACTTGCAGGAGAGGACAGCGGAAGTAAACTAACAAAAGCTACTGAACTTGGAGTTAAGGTGATAACAGAAAAAGAATTTGAGGAGATGATTGACTAATGGAAGAAAACTATACATTTGAGAAATTCTGGGAAGATTTAGATAACGGATTTCAGATAACATATATGTATATGGATTGTAAATATCTAATATATAAGCTAGAGAAAAATTGTTATAAAAATGAATTACTAGTTGCATCTGAAAAATGTCCACATCAAAAAAATGCTATATACACATTAAAAAGAGTAAAAGAAATATTCCCATTTATGGAAGAGATGGAGTATGTAACAGGGATATAGATTAAGAAGGGGATTATAATATGAATGAAAGAACACAGCAATATTGGGAAAACAGACCAGAACCGTATACTATGATGTTCAAAGATTTTGTAGAGGAATATATAGAATGCATGAATATTGCTAGAGAAAAAGAGAAAAATGGTAATTTAGATTTTTATGCTGATAACTATATTCCGATGACAGAAGAAGACTGGCTCTTACACGACGAGGATTGGAAAGCATTTAGTAGAAAAAGAGGTTTTAGTGAATATGATATTGCTGAGTATGCTCGCTGGCACAAATTAAGTGGACAAACAGATAAGTTTGATAATGCAATAAATGACCCTTGGAGGAGATCTACTAGGCCTATGTGGGAAGAAACTCTATATATTAATCATATTGAAAAGGCTTTAGAATTAAATATAGAGCTTTTACCAGAAATAACTTTAGAATTAAATCGTGTTAGAAAAATAATTGAAGAATATGAAAATAACTTAATTAAAGGAATAAAATCTGCATCTTCAAAATCTTCTCTAGATATGTCAATAAGACCGCTTGATGAATTTAATATTTCATCTTATAATGAATCGGAAACAGATGATGACTGGGACAGATAGAAAAAAATATTAAAATCTAATTCAAATGATAAAAAATTTAAGAATAATTAAAACAAAAAGTTAGAGGTGTTTGAATTGGAGAATATAATTGAATTAATTAATAGTACAGAAGACTTGAAGAAATTAAATATGACAGAAAAAAAAGAATTAGCTGAGGATATGAGAAAATTGATATTAGATGTTGTATCTAAAAATGGTGGACATCTAGCTTCGAATTTAGGTGTTGTGGAGCTTACAATAGCGATACATTCGATTTTTGAAGCACCAAAAGATAAAATTATTTGGGATGTTGGACATCAAACATATTCTCATAAAATATTAACAGGAAGAAAAAGTGAAATCCACACTTTAAGAAATATAGATGGTATAGCAGGGTTTCCGAAAACCTCTGAATCTGAATATGATTGTTTTGACACAGGACACAGTTCTACATCAATATCTGTTGGATTAGGAATGGCAAGAGCGAGAGATATATTAAAAGAAGATTATAATATAGTATCTGTAATAGGTGATGGAGCATTAACAGGAGGAATGGCACTAGAAGCATTAAATGATGCAGGTAGTAGTGGTGCAAATATGATAGTTATACTAAATGATAATGAAATGAGCATATCAAAAAATGTTGGTGGAATTCCTATATTACTTAGTAAAATTAGAAGTAAAAGGCTATATAAAAGGTCAAATAATATAGTGAAAAGAATTACAAATAAAATTCCTATAATAGGTAAACCAATAGTCAATTTTGCACATAATGTAAAAAAAGCAATAAAACAAATTGTTATTTCTAATATGTTTTTTGAAGATATTGGATTTACATACTTAGGGCCAGTTGACGGACATAATATTGGACAAATAGAAAACATATTAAGACTTAGTAAAAAAACACAAGGACCTGTACTTGTTCATGTTATTACTAAAAAAGGTAAAGGATATGAAATAGCTGAAAATGACCCTGGAAGATTTCACAGTACATCAAGTTTTAAAATAGAAACAGGTAAAAGTACATCAAAGCATTCAAAAGATTATTCAGAAGTTTTTGGAGATAAATTAGTAAAATTAGCTAGAAAAAATAAAAACATAGTAGCAGTTACAGCAGCTATGGTAGACGGAACAGGGTTAACTAAATTTAGCAAGGAATTTCCAGATAGATTTTTTGATGTAGGAATAGCAGAACAACATGCAGTTCGGACTAATAGCAGGGATGGCAAAATTAGGATTAAAACCAGTATTTCCTGTATATTCATCTTTTTTACAAAGAGGATATGACCAGATTATACACGATATAGCTATTCAGAAATTGCCAGTGGTTATATGTATAGATAGAGCAGGTGTGGTAGGAAATGATGGTGAAACACATCAAGGAATATTTGATTTATCATATTTATCTACGATTCCAAATATAAACATTCTTGCTCCAAAGAATTTCTTTGAACTAGAAAATATGTTAGAATTTGCAGTCAATCTAAATGAACCAGTAGTTATAAGGTATCCTAAAGGGACTGAAGGAGATATTAAATCTAACAAAATTAAAGAAATAAAATTAGGAAAAGCAGAAATTATAAAGTCAGGAAAAGATATAAGTATAATTGCGATAGGAAAAATGGTTTTAAGGGCACAGGAAGTATCTAATATATTAAAAGAAAATAATATTAGTTCAGAAATAATAAATGTTAGATTTTTAAAGCCATTAGATGAAAAAACAATATTAAAATCAGTAACAAAAACAAAAAAAGTAATTACAATAGAAGATAATCTTTTAAAAGGTGGATTAGGAACCTCAGTTATAAAGGCTATAAATGAAAGTAATATAGAAAATGTAAAAGTAAAAACTTTCGGATATAATGATACATTTGTAAAACATGGTAAAGTGGAAGAGTTAGAAAAAACATATGGTTTAGATGCTTATAGTATAGCTGAATATATTACCAATGAACTAAGATAGGAGAAAACATGGAAATTATTTGTGGCAAAACTGCGGGATTTTGTTATGGGATAAATCGTGCAGTTAATATGGCAAAGGAAGAATTAACAAAAAGAGATAAAATATATTGTTTTGGAGAGCTTGCACATAACCCTTATGTAGTAGAAGAACTTACTAATATGGGGATGGTTACAATCCATTATTTATCAGAGGTTGAAAAAGGAAGTACAGTTATGTTTAGAGCACATGGTGTTCCACCGAGTGCTTATGAAGAGGCAAGTAAAAGAGGGTTAAAAGTAATTGATTTAACATGTCCGAAAGTATTAAAAGTACATGATATTGCACGCAAGTATAAAGAAGAAGGTGCATACATAATAATTACTGGAGAAAAAGGACATCCTGAAATATTAGGGACTGAGGGATGTGCTGGAAAAAACAGTATAGTGATTTTAGAATTAGAAGAAGCAGAGAATCTTGATTTATCTGATAAAGAAAATGTAGTATTAATTTCACAGACTACTTTTTCTGTAGAAAAATTTGCTAAAATAGAAGAGATATTAAAAAAGAAGAAAAATGATATAAAAATAATAAAGACAATTTGTGCAGCAACACATGAAAGACAGGCAGAAACAAAACAGATAGCAGAAAATGTGGATTTAATGGTTATAATTGGAGGAGCAAAAAGCTCAAATACAAATAAACTATATAATATTTCAAAAGAACACTGCAAAGAAGTAATTTTTGCACATGATGAGAAAGATATAGATAGAAAATTCATCTGTAAATTTAATAAAATAGGTGTTATGGCTGGTGCATCTGCACCACAAGAATTAATTCAAAGAGTAATTGAAAAAATTAAAGGAGACAAAGATTGATTAATAGAAGAAAAACAAGACAAATTATGTGTGGGAATGTTCCAATAGGAGGAGATGCTCCTATTTCTATTCAATCCATGACAAATACATTTACTAAAGATATTGATAAAACAGTAAATCAAATATTAGAATTGGAAGATGCCGGATGTGAGATTATACGAGTTGCGGTAACAGATGTTGAAGATGCAAAAGCAATAAAAAAAATAAAAAAACAAATTCATATTCCGATTGTAGCAGACATACATTTTGATTATAAGCTAGCATTAGAAAGTATTGAAAATGGAATAGATAAGCTAAGAATTAATCCAGGTAATATTGGCTCAGCTCAAAACGTAAAAGAAGTAGTTGAAAAAGCAAAACCAAGAAATATTCCTATTCGTATTGGGATTAATAGTGGTTCAGTACATAAAGAAATATTAAAAAAATATAATGGGCATGTAACTGCAGAAGGAATGGTAGAAAGTGCATTAGAACATGTAAAGATATTAGAAGATTTAAATTATCCAAATTTGCTTGTATCATTAAAAGGATCTGATGTACAAATGACAATTGATGCATATCGTATTATGGCTACAAAAAACGACTATCCATTACATTTAGGAATTACACATGCAGGTACTTTGTTTACTGGAGCAATTAGATCAGCTATTGGTATAGGGGCACTATTGGCAGATGGCATAGGAGATACTGTAAGAATTTCATTAACAGATGACCCAAGAGAGGAAATAAATGTTGCAAAAGAAATATTGTCAGGAATTAATAAAAGAAAATTTGGAATCAACTATATTACATGTCCTACTTGTGGAAGAACAAAAATAGATTTAATAGAGCTTACAAAAAAGATCCAAAAAGGACTAGAAGGAATTAATAAAGATATTACAGTAGCTATTATGGGATGTGCAGTAAATGGACCAGGAGAGGCGAAAGAAGCAGATATTGGAATTGCTGGAGGGAATAAAGAGGCTCTTTTATTTAAAAAAGGTGAAATTGTAAGGAAGATTCCAGAAAGAGATATTATATCAGTATTAATAGAAGAAATAGAAAAACTATAAAAATAGTAATTGTGAATAAATATAAAGATTATGCAAATAATAAACTAGATAATGTTAGATAGTATGTTTTAAATTTAACAAAGTGGAGAGTACATGAAAAATAAAAAGACAAAATTCCAAGAACTTAATATTAACAATATAAAAATTCCTATAACGATAAAAAGTTATAGAACATCAAAAACAGTAAAATTCTTTTTCAAAAATGGTTCAGTAACAATAACAAAACCAAATTATTTAAGCGATAAAGACTTGAATAAAATGATAGAAGAAAATGAAGAATATATATATACAAAGCATATAGAACGGACTGGAAAACAATGATGATGAGATAAATAACTGGAAGACTGATGAAAAGATTTTTTATGAGGGCGAACAATATTCAATTATAAGAGAAGAGATAGAGTCAAAACCAGTTCAAGTAATTGTTGAAAAAGATAAGAAACAAATAAGAATCTGTGTGCCATATTGGTATAAAGAGGAAGAAATAAAAACTGCAGTTGATAAATGCATTAAAAATTTGTTTAAAAAGAATACAGAGCTTTTACTAAAAGAAAGATTACCTTATTGGAATAAGGTAACAGGAATTGAATATAATTCAGTTAATGTTAGAGATGCTAAAAGTAGGTATGGGAGCTGTGTATCAAAAACAAAAGATTTAAGGTTTAGTGGTAGATTAATAATGCTTCCAATAGATAAAGTAGATGGAATAATAGTACACGAATTATGTCATATATTGTATTCAAATCATAGTAAAAACTTTTATGAAAAAGTAACACAGTATATAGCAAATTATAGGGAAATAGATAAATGGCTAAATAAAAATAATAGAATGATAATCTTCTAGTTATCATTCTATTATTTTTATATTTCTTTTTTTATATATCATATATTGCTTTATTATACCTATTTTAAATTTTCTAAAGCTTGAACTCTATCTTCAATAGCTGGGTGTGTTGATAATAGATTACTTTTTTTTGTTTTTTTATCTTTAAATGGAGTTACTATATACATATATGCATTACTTTTACTTGCAGTTTCAAGATTTGCATTATCAGAGTTTAGTTTATTAAGAGCTGATATAAGGCCATCTTTGTTTCTTGTAAAAGATATTGCTGTTGCATCTGCTAAATATTCTCTTCTTCTTGATACAGCTAATTGAATAAGCTTAGATATTATTGGTGATAATATTAAAAATACTAGACCAATAAGCATAAATATTGCATTACCTTTATTGTTGTCTCTTTTAGAATTGCCACTTCTTCTAAATATTGACCTTGTGAATATATCTGATAATATTATTACAAATCCAACCATAACACTAACTACTGCTGAGAGCATAATATCATAATTCTTTATATGAGCAAGCTCGTGAGCTACTACACCTTCTAATTCATAATAATCTAATTTATTTAACAATCCCTTTGTTATGCAGATTACAGCATTTTGTGGATTTCTTCCAGTTGCAAAAGCATTTGCTTGGTCAGAATCTACTACATATAATCTAGGCTTTGTTGGCAAATCTGCTGTTATCATTAAGGCATCTAAAATATTTGTTAATTGTAAATCTTCTTCTCTTGTTGCAGGTCTTGCTCTGACAGAAGCAAGAACAATTTTATCACAATTATAGTATGTTAGTATAGTAGATATTATTGAAAATGTTAATGCTATTACTATTGCAAATTCTCCAAATTCAAAATAATAACACAAATAATATAAAATTAATGTAATCATAGTTAAAAATCCAAATACAACTACCATTGTTTTTACCTTGTTTTTTCTTATATCATTGTACATCTTGCTACCTCCAAAATTATTAATAATTAATATATATGATACTATTTTATTTATTAAAATCAACTTTTACATTTTGTTTTACTTCTTCAGACTCAGCTTTGAATAACTCTTCTGGTTTGAAATTGAATATAGAAGCAACTATGTTTGATGGTATAATTTCTAACTTTATATTATATCTTGTTGTACAGTCATTATAGAATTGTCTTGCATAAGCTATTTTATTTTCTGTATTTCGTAATTCTTCTTGTAATTCAGTAAAATTTGTATTAGCTTTCAAATCTGGATAATTTTCTGATATAGCCATAATTGTCTTTAAAGATTCAGATATTTGAGTGTCTAAAACTGCTTTTTCTGTCATAGTTGAAGCATCTGCCCATGAGGTTCTAAGCTTTGAAATCTGCTCTAAAACTCCTTTTTCATGATCCATATAACCTTTTACAGTATCAACTAAATTTGGAATTAGATCGAATCTTCTTTGTAGTTGTACATCAATTTGACTCCAAGCATTTTTAACTTTATTTCTTAATTGAATTAAACTATTGTATAAAGCAAATACAAAGACAATTAAAACTACTATTATTAATATGAAAAACATAATTTATTTTCCTTTCACATTTTTCCTGTATTATTATTTATTATAACCATACTCTATTAATTATAAACCATGTCTCTTTTCCTGTATTGTATAAACCCTATAATTGTAAGTACTAGAAATATAAAAGACAATACAATCAAATTATTCCAATTCATTTCTTCGGTAGGGATTTGTGGTATATGGCCAAATGGAGTCAGTTTTTTTACCCAATCAGGGAGTCCAAGAAGCATTCCTAAATATACAGCGAATACTGAATATCCTAAATAAATCCATACAATAGAAGTACGGTGAGGAAGAAATGCAAGAAGTATGGTTGCTATACCAATCATTACCCATATTGCTGGGAGATATACCATTCCTGACTTAAGTAATTCTACAAATGAAACAGGATCATCAGGCATGACAGCAAATGCAGCAGACCATAATCCTAATACTAGGAAAAGAATCATTGAAATACTACTGATAAGTGAAAGAGTGAAATAACCAAAAAGTAATTTTGTTCGAGATACTCTTTTAGATATTATGTGCTCATTAAGTCCTTTTTTCTCTTCGCTTCTAACTTTAAGTAAAATCATAACTGCAGGTATTGCTGCTACAATAGACATAACAGACATTAACATTGTTATAAACTGTTCGGCGTTAGTTATACCTGCTTGTGCAAAGATATCACTGCTAAGAAGAAAAGATTCGGCATCTGCTAATACAGAACCATACGACATTCCAAGTAGAACTAAACCTATTGCCCACGCTATAAACATATTTTTAAGTAATCTTATAGAAAGTCCAATAGGAGATAACAATGATTTAGATGCCTTGCTTTTACCAGGTTTTGCAGGTATCATTCCTTCACCTAAATCACGTAACTGATTTAAAAAGAATGATATAAACAATATTATTATAGATAATATTAAAAGTACAAATGTAGGCCATAAGTAATTATTGACATATACTTGTGATTTCATAATTATACCTAATGGAGATACATATGTTAATGTGTCAATACTTGCTCCTGACATTTGAAGTAAATATGAAAATCCCAAAACTGCAAATGAATATCCTATAGCTCCTCTAGAATTAGATGCGAGTTGGCAAAACATTGCTGTAACTGTTGCAAAAAGAATACCAGAGATACCGGAGAGCCAAACCATATAGAAGAGATCCATTTAGATCCATGCTTTCTACTTGTAAGGCATATAACCCAAATCCAGCTAATAATGCTAAAATAACATTTACTATAACTGCAACTATCATAGTTGCAGATAAGTTTGCTAATCTTCCAACAGGAAGTGAACGAATTACTTCAATACGCCCAGATTCTTCATCTTTACGAGTGTGCTTAACTACTAAAAATATATTCATAATCCCTACTGCAATAATTGTAAAAAGCAGCATCATATTGCTAAACATAGCACCATTTGTATATCCTTCCGGACCGTCTTCAGCTCCATAAGCAGGGCCGAAGCATAGCTACCATAGCAGGGTTTTGCATTATTTCAAGTAAATACATTCTTTGACCGTCACTTTCAAAAAGATTTGGAAATGCATAGGCAATTAAAAGCGTCATTGCAAGAATTGCAATAATCCATATAGTGCTACTAATAATTTCTCTTTTTAAAGCAAATTTTGTAAGAATGCCTGTGCTGGAAAAAAGTTTGTTTAGCATATCTTTAAGCACCTCCTTTATTTTCATAGTGTGTCATAAACAGCTCTTCTAAAGAAGGTGGCATACACTCTAATGATGCAATATCAAATTTACTAAGATGTGACATTGCATTTCCGACATGCTCACCATCTACTTTGAAAGTAGTAATATCATCTTTTTTCTGGATATCATGTATTCCTTTAAGTAGTTCTAACCCTTGTATTTCTTGCTTAGTTCCTACAATTATACTAGATCTAGTTAAATGTCTAAGTTCTTTTAAAGTTCCTGTTTCAATAATCTTTCCTTGACGAATAATACTAACTTTATCACATAATTTTTCAACTTCATGTAGAATATGACTAGAAAGTAAAACACTTTTTCCTTGTTCTTTTAATTCTAATATACATTCTTGAAATGTTTGCTCCATTAAAGGGTCCAAGCCAGATGTTGGTTCATCTAAAATAAATAATTCAGCATTTGAAGAAAGTGCTGCAATTAATGCTACTTTTTGTCTATTTCCTTTTGAATAAGTTCGGCATTTTTTTGTTGGATCTAAGTCAAACTTTTTAATTAGTTCATTACGACGAGAATTGTTAGGTCTACCTTGTAATTTAATAAATAAATCAATTACCTCTCCACCAGTTAAGTTATCCCATAAGCTAACATCTCCAGGTACATAAGCAATTTTTCTATGAACTTCAACAGCGTCATACCATGCATCTTTTCTAAATATAGTAGCAGTTCCACTTGTTGCCTGCAATATACCTAGCAATATACGGATGGTTGTAGTTTTTCCTGCACCATTTGGCCCAATAAAACCATAGATTTCTCCTTTTTCTATACTTAAGTTAATACCATCAAGAGCAGTAAATTTTCCGAACCTTTTTGTTATATTATTAGTTTGTAGAATTGGCATTTTAAATAACCTCCTTAAACAATATTTATTATTTTTCAATAATATCATATATATATTAATAGAATTAGTCAACACATAGATATAATATTATAAATTATTGACATATATGTAGATACAGGATAAAATAATTAAGTAAATATTGTTAGTTATTGGAGGATTTTGTCATGTTATATGATGCGATGTTTAAAAGAAAAGCTATAAGGAAATATACAAAAGAGTCATTAGATAGTGAGATTTTAAAAGAATTAGAAACATATATAAGTAATTTGGATACATTGTTTCCAGATATAAAAACGGAACTTAAAATAATTAATAGAGAAGATGCTAAAAAATCTTCTGTAAAATCTCCGCATTACATAGCGGCATTTTCAGAAGAAAAAGAAGGATATCTTATAAATATAGGGTTTATGCTAGAACAACTAGACTTGTTTTTATCGAGTAAAAATATTGGAGCTTGTTGGGTAGGTATGGGAAACCCAAGTAAGGAAATAAAAGAAAAATCAAACTTGAAATTTGTTATACTATTAGCTTTTGGAAATACTAAAGAAGTAGTACATAGAGAAGATTTATCAGAATTTAATAGAAAAACAATAGAAGAAGTATCAAATTTAGATAACGAACTAGCACAAACCGTGAGACTTGCACCATCAGCTATGAATACTCAGCCATGGTACTATTTTCAGAAATATAATGAAATAGATATTTATATTGCAAGAAATAGTGTAATAAAAAATCTAGTAATGGGTAAGTTTAATAGAATAGATATGGGGATATCGATGTGTTTTTTATGGGTATTAATGAAAAATAATAACTGTAAACTTTCATTTAAAATATATGATGATAGATTTGTAGAAAATTATGAATATATGATTACTGCAGTGATTAATGAGAATTTTAAGATAGGAGATGATGAGAATGTCGGGACACAGTAAATGGAAAAATATTGCAGCAAGAAAAGGTAAAGTAGATGCAGCAAGAGGAAAGATATTTACTAAACTAGGTAGAGAATTATTAGTAGCTGTAAAGCAAGGGGGACCAGATCCGTCAGCTAACTTTAAATTAAAAGATATAATTGCAAAATGTAAAGCTAATAATATGCCAAATGATACAATAAATAACGCAATAAAAAAAGCTTCAGGAGAAGGGGCTTTGGTAGTGTATGAAGAAATAACATACGAAGGATATGGAATAGGTGGAGTTGCAATAATAGTTGAGACATCAACAGATAATCGAAACAGAACAGCAGCAGATGTAAGACATATATTCGATAAATTTGGAGGGAAATTAGGTACTACAGGATGTGTATCATATCTGTTTGAGAAAAAAGGAATTATAGTAATTGATAAATCAGAAACAAAACTAAGTGAAGATGATTTAATGTTATCATCTATTGATGCAGGCGCAGAAGATTTTATTACAACTGAAGAAGTATATGAGATAAAATCTTCACCTAACGATTTTTCTAAAGTAACAGAAGAATTAGATAAATTAGGAATTGTTTTTTTGGAAGCTAGTGTACAAATGGTGCCTTCTACATACATATTATTAGATGAAGGTTCTTGTGAAAAAATGCAAAGACTAATAGAAGGATTAGAAGATTTAGACGATGTTTTAGAAGTATTTCATAATTGGGAAGAATAAAAAATGTATAAAAAACTTTTCTGCTCAAATAATAAACAAAAAGAGTAGAGGAGTTTTTTTATGCAAAATTTTAGAACTGATATGGCAGTTGAAAGAAGGGATTTATATAGAAATGCCAATAAGCTAGAAGATGAAATTAAAGGTATTGAATGTAGTGAACAGCTTATTGATGACATCGTTATTACTACAGTAGAAATATTAGACGAAGAAGGGGAAAAAGCATTAGAAAAGAAAAAAGGAACATATATAACAATTGACACAAAGAAAATTAACAATATATCAGAAGAAAAAGAGGAGGTAATAATTAGTACATTCTCAAAAGAAATATTAAAAATAGTAGAAAAACATGTGAAAAAAGAAGATGAAATTTTGATTATAGGACTAGGAAACTTGCATTCAACACCAGATGCTTTAGGCTCAAGAGTTGTTGAAAACATTGAGATAACAAGACATATAAAAATATATTTACCACAATATATAGATAAAAATGCAAGAAGTGTATGTGCTATTTCTCCGGGTGTTTTAGGGACTACGGGGATTGAAAGTTTTGAAATAGTAAAGGGTATTGTAGATAATATAAAACCGAGTATCATTATTGTAATAGATAGCCTATGTTCGAAAAATATTAATAGAATTAATAAATCAATACAAATAGCAGATACAGGAATAGTTCCAGGTGGAGGAGTTGGAAATGAAAGAGAAGCATTAACAGAAGAAACTTTAGGGATACCTGTAATAGCAGTAGGAATACCAACTGTTTTAGATGCTGCTACTATAGTGATAGATACAATGAATATATGCAATATAAGTATTAAAGAGGAGGAAATAATTAAAACTATGGAATTAAATAATTTTAATTTCATAGTAACACCAAAAGAAATAGATGAATTAATAGAGAATATGTCAAACATTATATCAGAAGGGATAAACAGAATAATTATTAGTTAAATAAAACCAAACACTTTAATGGAATTATATGAATAAGATATATTATGATTTTTACTATTTTCATTAAAGGAGTTAGATTTTAAGTGAAATCAATTTGTATCAAAACCGATAATAAATCTCAAATTGAATACCTGATAGAGAAACTTGAGAAGCTTTCAATAAATATATATATATCAAGCTATAGATTTAAAATATATGATAATGTTATAGTTCATTATAAAGAAAGTGATACAGATGGATTTTACAGGGCGATATCTTTAGTTATAAAAGAGTGTGTAGAAGAATTTTATGAAGATAATATTATAATGAAGAATATTAAACAAAATTATTTTTATTTAAATAGAATAGAACAAGAATATATTTTAAATATAACGTTAAAAGTATTAAAGTTACCAGATAGCAAAATTGGATACAAAAACGAGACTTTAAGAAAATTAATAGAAGAATATATTAGAGAAAGCAAGTCTATTATTATAGATGGGTTTGTAAATTTTAGAATAAAAAGATATAAAGAGATACTGGAGAATATAATTGAAGTATCTGTTTTTAGTTATTTGGACTTAACATACTTTTAAAACATTTAAAACATTAAAAAAAATATAGAAAAATAAATACAATTAGTATATAATAAACTAAATAATTAGTTTATTAGTTTAAAGGAATTAATTCTAAGATGTCAATTTTTATTATAAAAATAGTAGCGTGTATAACAATGCTTCTTGACCATGTAAAATATGCAATACCACAAACAGAAGGACTTTTAACGATATATTTAGGGAGAATGGCATTCCCTTTATTTGCTTTTTTATTAACAGAAGGATATACACATACTAAAGACCTGAAAAGGTACTATAAAAGATTAATCATATTTGCTCTAATTTCTCAGATACCGTTTATGTATTTTAGAATGTTAGTAGGTGAGTTTATAATGCTAAACGTTATATTCACACTGCTTTTAGGATTAATAGCAATAAATATATATGATAAAATAGATAAAAAATATATATCAATACCAATAGTAATAGCTATAATATGCCTAGGTGAAATTTTAAGGGTGGATTATGGCTGGTATGGAGTTTTGTTAATGTTTATCATATATTTGTTTAGAAATAGGAAAATATGGATGATTATATCTGTTATACTGTTAAATATAGTTTTCTACTATACTAAAGTAGGTATGGATATTATTAATTTTAGATATATAATATATTTAGTATTTACTAGTTCACCACTAATTATAATACTACTATATAATGGTAGTCTTGGACGAAAAATGAAGTACTTTTTTTACTGGTTTTATCCAATACATTTGGCAATGTTATACTTTATAAATAAAATGGTAATTTTGAATTTAAGTTTCGGAGATTCTTTGAAAATATTATTTGAAGAGATAGGCAAAAGAATATGATTAAGTAATATAAAACTTAAAGATAAACAAAAAACGCCTTTATGGCGTTTATATATATATCTAATATTCTTAATTTAAGCAAATGCCTGACGATTCTTTTTAAATGCAAGTAAATTAGTGATTTCATTTGATTTTTTAATTTGCTTTTGAGCATTTTCTTGTATAAGCTGTCTTCTTTGTTTTTCTGCAACTGTCTGACAAATAGCCTTCTGATATGTGAAATGAGTATCCTGAGCAATTTTTGTCCAGTTATATTCATTTCTTACTTTTGTTTGTGCGTTTTTGGTAATAACATCACATAACTTATGGTCATATAGTAATGTTAAAATCGAATCTGCAAGAGAATTTGCATTTCCTGCATAAGATTTCATTCCGTTATAACCATGATTAATTATTTCATTTAGTCCGCCAATATCAGAAGCTACAACAGGAGTTCCAGATAACATTGCCTCTAATGCAACTATTCCGAATGGCTCATATGTACTAGGAAATACAGAAACATCTGCACATTTATACATTTTCTGTACATCTTTTGAGTTTAGATATCCTGTGAAATATATCTTGTGATCCAAGCCTAATGCAGAAGTTTGAGCTCTAAGCTCATCTATCATACCACCTTTACCACCAATAATAAGTTTAGAATCATTATAGTATTCTAATATTTTTGGCATTGCAGCTATTAAATGTTGAACACCTTTTTCATAAACAAGTCTGCCCATGAATAATATAATTTTTTCATTATCCATTGCATATTGTCTTCTAAAGTCATAATCTCTATCAATACCATTAAATGTATTTAAATTAATTCCATTTGGAACAACATTTATCTTTTCAAAAGGTAATCCGAATAATCTTTGTAATTCACTTTTCATAAAATTGCTGTTAACAACTACTTCTGAAGATTCGTATGTAAGCATCCATTCAGTATCATTTATATATTTTTGTTGTTCATCGTTTATACCACTGTTTCTGCCAGCCTCAGTTGCATGTATAGTTGAAACTAAAGGAATACCATGAGCAAGCTTAATAGTTTTACCAGCATATGCAGTTAACCAATCATGAGCATGCACAACATCAAAATAACCATCCTGAGCTACAATTTCACCAGCTCTTGCAATCATATTGAAATTAAGTTGCATAACCCAATCTATAAAATTGTTAGGAGAGATCATAAAGTTGTCTACTTTGTGAACTTTAACACCACCATCATTTTCAAAATAAGGAACATCACCGTCTCTATATGTAATTACAGTAACTTCATGACCATCTTTTATAAGTCTGTGAGATAGGTCGTGAACAACTCTGGCGATACCTCCAACGATTCTTGGGGGATATTCCCATGATAGCATTAAAATCTTCATTGCTTATATAACTCCTTCCAAATTTTCTTATGTACAAATTTATATACATTTTATATAAAAAAACAAAAAAAGTAAACAGATTTTAACAAAAAAGTACAAAAAAACTATAAAATTTTAATTACATTTTAATTACAGAGACGTTACATAATAAAAATGAGCATGAAAAACAACTTGTCAATACCTGCAATATTTTTGAATAAGTACACAAAATATGCGCCTGTTAAGGATTGCAACGAATATATAAAAAATTGAATTTACAAATAAAAACAGTTTTTAAGAATAAAGTTTAAAATATGTTTTATATAAATTTTATAAAAATATTCAAGAAAAATACAAAAAAATAATAGGATTAAAATAATTAGATAAAAAAATGTAAAAAAATAACTTTTTTTACGTTTTACTATTGTCTTTTTCTTGGTTTTTATATACAATATAGATATTAATTTAAATAGGGATGTAGAAGAAATAAAGCGAAGTGACTTTAAAGTAGCTTCGTGTTTGATATTTACGGAATTTTACTAAGGAGGAAGAAATGGCTAATAAAACACAAAATAAGGAACAAAAGAAAGAAGTAAAAAAGAAAAGTACAACTACTAAAAAAGCTGCAGTAAAGAAGGATTCAAAACTACCAAAGACTACTAAGAAAAGTACAACTACAGTTAAGAAGCCGGTAAAAAGCAAAGCTAAACACAGTAGCTCTAATAGTAGACCGAAAAAAGCGACAAATTCCTCTAAAAAACCAGTGTCAAATAAGAAAGTAAGTGAAAAAACTAGTAATAAAGTAACTAAAACTGCAAAAAAGGCTACACATTCAAAATCAAGACAGGAAACGAAAAAAGTAACAGCAAAAAGAGGAGTTGGAACTAAGGCAAAAAAAGATGTAAATAAAACTACTACAAAACCAAGAAAAACAAGTACTGGGACCAAAACAACTAAAAAAGCTTCTAAGCCAACAAAATCAACAACTGCAACCAGGAAGAATGTTAAAAAGACAGAAAAGTTAACCAAAGAAAACAAATCGACAATTAAGCCAGAAAATCAACTGATTGAAGTAAAAAACAAAATTCAGAGGGTTAGAGAAGAAACTGTTATACAAAAGATTAAAAACTTTTTAACTAAGATAATTTCTATGCAGGAAGAAAGAGTTGAAAATAAAAAGAGTACTAAAAAAGAGAAACAACCTAAAACTAAGAATAAAAATGATAAACCTAAAATAGTAGAACATATTTTAGAGTATTATGATTTACCATTTAGATATAATGAGACTATTGTAAAAATTTTAGCTCAGACACCGAAAAGATTATTTGTGTACTGGGATATATCAGATTCAGACAAAGAAAAGTATATAAATGTATTTGGTGATCAATTTTTTACAGAGACATATCCTGTATTACTATTACATAATGAAGATAAAGGATATTGGACTGAAATACAAATTAACGATTTTGCAAACAGTTGGTATATTGATATTGGAGATACAAAATCGAAATATACAGTACAATTAGGTAGAAAATTTAAATCAAAACCTAATAATGTAGATTATAGTAAAATGCAGGAGTCAAGCATTTCTTTAGATAATGATTACTTGTTTATATCACAATCTAATAAATTGGAAACGCCAAATGATCATATATTATTTGAAAAATTTTGCGCTGTTATAAAGTTTAGAAATGTTAAAACTTATGAAGAATACAATAGGAATTTTAATGGAGATGAATTTAAGAAAATCGGAAAAACATATAATATTTATGATATATATGCAGAATTATACAATGGAGAAGTTGAAGACGGAGAATTTGATATGTCAAATCCAGACTCTTCTACAATGGGAACTGTAAAACTAGGAAGCTCATCATTTTTTAAATAAAATAATAGGACTTCCTATTATCCACACAATATTAGAGGGAGAAAGAATTTGAATAAAATAAAAGGATATGTCAACTTCATATTACATGCACATTTGCCATATATACATCATCCGGAAAGTGAAGACTATCTGGAAGAGGGTTGGTTATTTGAAGCGATATCAGAAACATATATACCATTACTTCTAAATTTCAGAAAGCTTGAAGAAGATAAAGTGGATTTTAGAATTACTATGACTCTGACACCACCACTTTTAAATATGTTAGATAGTGAGTTATTACAAGAAAGATATTTAAAATACTTATCTAAACGTATAGAACTTTGCGAAAAAGAAGTAAAAAGAACAAAATATGATAGTAAATTAAACAGTCTATCACAATATTATTTAGATAGATATAAAAATGATCTATATACATTTAAAGATGTATATGATTGTAACTTAATTACTGGATTTAAACATTTTCAGGATATTGGTGTTCTGGAGATAATAACATGTGGAGCAACACATGGATATTTTCCTGTCCTATATGTTAATGAAAAAGTAGTTAGAGCACAAATAGGTGTGGGTGTTCAAACATATAAGAAATTTTTTGGAAAGAATCCAAGAGGTATATGGCTTCCTGAATGTGGTTATGTGCCAGAGGTAGATAAGTATTTAAGAGAATTTGGAATTGATTATATAATAACAGAAACACATGGTGTTTTATACGCAGACCCTGTTCCAGTTTATGGAACTTTTGCACCAATAGTTTCACCAGATAATATTGTTGCATTTGCAAGAGATTTGGAATCATCAAGACAAGTTTGGAGTTCAATTAGCGGTTATCCTGGAGATGTAAATCATAGAGAATATTATAGAGATATAGGATATGATTTAGATTATGAATATGTAAAACCATATATAGCTAGTAATGGAGCAAGAGTGCATACAGGTATAAAGTATTATAGGATAACAGGAAAATCAGAATATAAAGACTATTATGATGTACAATGGGCAAAAGATTCAGTTGAAAAACAAGCAGGTCACTTTTTAGATTGTAGAACAGAACAGATAGAACATCTTTCTAGTTATATGGATGTTCCGCCAATTGTTACATGTCCTTATGATGCTGAGCTTTATGGACACTGGTGGTATGAAGGACCGTATTGGATATATATATTATTTAAAAAGATATATCATGATAAATGCAATTTTAAACTTATAACACCTAGTGAATATATAGATAAATATCCAAATTTTCAAGTGTCAACACCGTGTAGATCAAGTTGGGGTGCAAATGGATATAGTGAGGTTTGGCTTAACCCAAGTAATGATTATGTGCATCGTCACTTACATAAAGCAGGAGACAGAATGTGTGAACTTGCGTATATGTTTCCAAATGAAGGAGATACTTTAAGAAGACAAGCTTTAAACCAGTGTGCAAGAGAATTGTTATTAGCACAAAGTAGTGACTGGCTATTTATAATAACACATGGAACAATGATAGAATATGCTCATAAAGCTATAAAAGAACATATAGGAAGATTTACAAAGCTATATTATCAAATAAAGAAAGATAAGATAGATCCAGAATATTTGTTAAATGTTTTTACTAAAGATGATATATTCCCTGAGATTGATTACATGATATATCACTAACTAAAAGGAGGTTTACTAAATGTTAGTTTATGATCAAACACATACATTAGCAAAACATATAAAAGAAAGTCAAGAATATAAAGAATTTAAAGAAGTAAAAGAAAAAGTATTTTCAAATCCAGAGCTAAAAACACAAGTTGAGGAATTTGAAAAAATTAGATATGAAGAGCAACTACTTGCTATGCAAGGTGAGATACAAAGTGAAGAGAAAATGAAAAAACTACAGGAATTATATGCTATTCTTGTAGAAAAACCAGAAGTTAAGGATTTTTTTGAGAAGCAAGTACGTTTTAATGTCATGATAGCAGATATTAATAAAATTATTGGTGAATCAATAAAGGATGTACTGTAAATAAAAAGTTTAAAAATATGATAAAAAGTATGGAACAGGTAATTAGCTTGTTCCTATTTTTCTTTATTAAAAACATTTGCGTTAAAAATATTTTTGATATATAATATATTTAGAATTAGTGAATTATAGGGGGAAAGGATGAACAAAAAATGGGAATTCTATAAGCTTGATGAAATGAAAGTTAAAGAAATAGCAAAAAGGCATAATATATCTGAGATTCTAGCTATTACATTAGTAAATAGAGAGATAACTGAAGAAAAAGATATTGAGGTTTTTTTAAATCCTACAAGAAAAGATTTTCATGACCCATATTTAATGCCTGATATGAAAAAAGCTGTTAAGAGAATAATTCAAGCTGTAAAGAAACAAGAAAATGTAATGATATATGGTGATTATGATGTAGATGGAATTACAAGTGTTACTGTACTTAAAATGTTTCTATTGGAACAGGGATTAAAAACAGGAGATTACATACCAAATAGACTAGAAGAGGGTTATGGTTTAAATAAAGATGCCATTAAACAGATTAAAGAAGATGGTTATGAGTTAATTATAACAGTAGATTGTGGAGTGTCTGGGATTGAAGAAGTAGAATATGCAAATTCTTTAGGTCTAGAGGTTATAATAACAGATCATCATGAGCCACTAGAAGAAATTCCAAATGCAATTGCTGTTGTGGACTGTAAGAGAAAAGATAACAAATATCCTTTTAAAAGTTTGGCAGGAGTTGGAGTTGTTTTTAAATTAATACAAGCAATAGGAATTGAACTTGAAATTGATGAAAAAGAATATTTGAAATTTTTAGATATAGTTTGTATTGGAACTATTTCAGATATTGTTCCTTTGGTTGATGAAAATAGGGTTATTGCTAAACTTGGATTAAGACTTATTGGAGACACGAAAAACTATGGAATAAAATCTCTATTAACAACTATAGGATACAAAGAGATAAACTCTAATACTATATCTTTTGGAATTGCTCCAAGAATAAATGCATGTGGAAGAATGGGATATGGAGAAGAGGCTTTAAAATTATTTCTAGCAGAAAATATTTTAGAAGCTAATGAAATTACAGCAAAACTAAATGAATTTAATAAAGAAAGACAGGAAGTAGAAAAAAAGATTTTAGAAGAAGCAATTGGGATAATAGAAAAAGAAAAGTTGAATTTGAACAATGTAATTGTAGTGGGTTCTGAAAAATGGCATCATGGAGTTATTGGAATAGTTGCTTCTAAAATTACTGATAAATATTTTAAGCCAAGTATCCTAATATGTTTTGAAGGAAATGAAGGAAAAGGATCTGGAAGAAGTGTGCATGGGTTTGATTTACATGAGGCTCTTTGTAAATCAAGTGAGTATCTTGAAAAATATGGTGGACACGAAATGGCAGTTGGAATAAACTTGAAAAAAGAAAATTTTGAAAGGTTAAAAGAAAATTTAGAAAACATATCAAAAGAAGCTCGTACAGAAGAAATAGAATCAGTTGTAAAAATAGATAAAGAAATAACATTAAAAGATATAAGAATTGAAAATGTTAATGATTTAAAACTGTTAGAACCATTTGGTGAAGGAAATAGTATTCCTCTGTTTTTATACAGAAACTTAAAAATAGACTCTATAAGATCTTTAGTAGATGGGAAACATTTAAAATTAACATTAAAAGATGGAAATTCTTTGATAAATGCAATTGGTTTTAATTTAGGGAAATATACAGAAGAATATTTAATTGGTGATAAAATAAATGTTTTAGGAATTTTAGAAATAAATTCATTTAATGGTACATATGCAACACAAATTAATATTAAAGATATTAGAAAGTCGTATTAAATGTTGGGGTAGATTATGTCAGAAGATCAAGAAATAACTATAGAAGATTTAATTAAGCTACAAAAATCAAATCATCGAAACTCAAATCATAAACTTATAAAAAAAGCATATGATTTTGCTAAATCGAGGCATGGAGAACAATGTAGATTGTCGGGTGAGCCATATATGGTTCATCCTGTTAGTGTTGCATATATCTTGTCAACATTGGGATTAGATGATGAAACTCTATGTGCAGCATTATTACATGATGTTATTGAAGATACTACTGAAACTTATGAATATATTGAAAAAGAATTTGGTGAAACTATAGCAGATATGATAACTGGCGTTACAAAACTTGGAACACTAAGATATACTACAGCAGAAGAACAACAAGTAGAAAATTATAGAAAAATGTTTCTTGCTATGGGAAAAGATATAAGAGTTATACTAATAAAATTAGCAGATAGATTACACAATATGAGGACATTAAAATACTTAAGTAGGGAAAGACAAATAGCAAATGCTAAAGAGACTATGGATATATATGCACCACTTGCAAATAGATTAGGTATATACTCTATAAAATGGGAACTAGAAGATTTAAGTTTTAAATATTATTATCCTGAGGAGTATCGTGAGATTGTAGAAGGACTTGATAAAAAAAGAGAAGAAAGACTAGAATTTGTAAATAAAATTAATGTAGATTTAGATAACGCAATAAAAAAGCAGCGTATAAAAGCAGAGGTGACAGGAAGAGCAAAACATTTATATAGCATATATAGAAAGATGAAAAGAGATGAAAGAAGCTTAGACCAGATATATGATTTGTTTGCACTTAGAATTCTGGTAGATTCTGTAAAAGACTGTTATTCAGTACTAGGTATTGTACATGAAATGTATACACCAATGCCAGGTAGATTTAAAGACTATATAGCAGTTCCTAAAAAGAATATGTATCAATCAATTCATACTACTATTTTAGGACCAAAAGGAACACCTGTTGAAGTACAGATTCGTACTTGGGATATGCATAAAATAGCAGAATTTGGTATTGCTGCACATTGGGCATATAAAGAAGTTAGTAATAAAGGAATAAAAGCAGAAATAATATCTACAGAGGATAAATTGGCATGGGTACGCGAAACATTGGAATGGCAAAAGCATACAGAAAACCCAGATGAATTTTTAAATACATTAAAAACGGAGTTATTTGAGGATGAGGTGTATATTTTTACACCAAAAGGAACAATAAAAGTTCTTCCAAAAGATTCAACACCAATAGATTTTGCATATAGCATACATGAACAGATTGGACATAAAATGATTGGATGTAAAATAAATAGTAAGATAATGCCAATTATTACTAAATTAAGAAATGGTGATATTGTAGAAATACTAACATCAGATCAGTCAAAGGGTCCAAGTAGAGATTGGCTTAAGTTTGTAAAAAGCTCATCAGCAAAAACAAGAATAAATCAATGGTTTAAAAAAGCAGGAAGAACAGAAAATATTGAAAAAGGAAAAGAGATTGTAGAAAAAGAAATTAAAAAATTAGGCATAAAACAATCTGATTTAATGAAAACAGAATGGATAGATTTGGCATTAAATAGATATAAGATTGCCACAATTGATGATTTGTATGCAAGTATAGGTTTCGGTGGCATATCTGTAAATAGATTAATAGCAAGACTTTTAGATGAATATAATAAAGAGTATGAAGAAGAGGGTCTAGAGGAAAAAATTGAAGAATTAGCTAAATCGAAACCAGTTTTAAGAACGAAGCCTTCAAAAAGTGGAGTTATAGTTAAAGGTATAGATAACTGTTTAGTAAAATTATCTAAATGTTGTAACCCTCTGCCGGGAGATGAAATTGTTGGATATATAACAAAAGGAAGAGGAGTATCTGTGCATCGTACAGACTGCATTAATATTAAAGATTTATTTAATGAAAAAGGTAGAAGTATAGATGTTCAATGGGTTGAGGAGACAACAGGAACATATAACGCTAATATAGAAGTTTTTGCAAATGATAGAAGTGGACTGTTAAAAGACATTATAAAACAAATAGAAGGTTTAAAAGCAAAATTAATAGGAGTAAATGCAAGAACAAACAAAGAAAATATAAATAACATAAGCTTAACAGTTGAAACTGAAAATAATGAAGGATTAAACAAAGTAATTAATTCATTAAAACAAGTTGATGGTGTTTATGAAGTAAATAGAAAAAGAGGATAGATTAAGGGGGAAAATTATGATACTAAAGAGAGTGCAAGTTAACACAACTCAAAAAGGACTAGTGACAAATTCATATATTATATGTGATGAGAAAACAAAAGAAGCTATGGTAATAGATCCAGGAGGAGATCATGAAAAAATTGTTGAAACTTTGGATATTTTAGAAGCTGAGTTAAAATATATAGTTTTAACCCACTGTCATGCTGATCATATTGGAGGAATTAATGAGTTAAAAAGATTAAAGGGTGGAAAAATCCTAATAAGTAGAGATGATAGTGAAGGACTATACAATGAAGAAATAAGTTTGGCATATTATATAGATATGGCAAATCCTGAATTAGAGGCAGATTCTAGATTAGATGACAATGACCTGATTCATGTTGGAAGCATGCAATTTAAAATAATATTAACTCCAGGACACACTAAAGGTGGTATATGCTTATATAATGAAAAAGAAAAATTAATTTTTACCGGAGATACAATGTTTTCAGGTAGCTGGGGTAGAACCGACTTACCAACAGGAAACTTTGAAGAATTAATAACTTCTATTACAGATAAACTTATGCCATTACCAGATGAAACAGTTGTATATCCAGGTCATGGTAAAATTACAATGATAGCAGACGAAAGAAATATATATATAGAGTTAAGAGAAAAAGATTTTTAAAAGTTAGGAGAATAATATGGAAATAATACAAAAACCAAAAGGAACAAGAGATATATTGCCTGATAGTACATATAAATGGCAGTATGTTGAAAAAAAAGTAATAGATTTATTAGATAGATATAATTTTAAAGAAATAAGGGTTCCTGTTTTTGAATATACAGAACTATTTCAAAGAGGAGTTGGAGAAACAACAGATGTAGTTCAAAAAGAAATGTATACATTTGATGATAAAGGAGGAAGAAGCATTACCTTAAGACCAGAAGGAACAGCAGGTGTAGTGAGAGCATATTTGGAAAATGGAATGGCAAGTAATCCTAGTCCGTTGAAACTTTGGTACAATATGGGAATGTATAGATATGAAAATGTACAAAAAGGAAGGTTAAGAGAGTTTCACCAAATTGGAACTGAGATTATTGGATCTGGCAGTCCACTGGCAGATATAGAAGTTATACTATTGGGAAATAGTATATTTAATGAGTTGAATATAACTGGTATAAAATTAAATATTAATAATATTGGTTGTCCAAATTGTAGAAAAAAATATCAAAAAGCATTTAAAGAATTTGTTGGTGATAAATTTGATCAGTATTGTGATACTTGTAAAACAAGATTTGATAAAAATCCAATGAGAATATTAGATTGTAAAGAAGAAAAATGTAAGAGCCTAAATGTTGGTTCTCCAATAATATTGGATTATCTTTGTGAAGAGTGTAATACACATTTTGAAACAGTAAAAGAGATATTAAAACAGACTGGGATAAATTATGATATAGATTCTGGTATAGTTAGAGGTTTAGACTATTATACAAAAACAGTATTTGAATTTATAGATACAAAAACGGGTCTAACAGTTTTAGGTGGAGGAAGATATGATGGACTAGTAGAAGAATTTGGAGGTGTTCATACGCCAGCTGTTGGTTTTGGAATGGGTATGGAAAGACTAATAGAAATGTTTGAAGAAAACCAGAATTCTGTTTTAGAAGAAAATGTACCAGATATATACATATTATCATGTGGAAAAGAAGAAAATACTAAATCAATTATTTTAGCTGAAGAACTAAGGTCTGAAAATATATCTGTTGAAAAAGATACATTAGATAGAAGCTTTAATTCTCAACTTAAATATGCAGATAAAATAGGAGCAAAAAAATTATTGATAATTGGAGAGAATGAATTAAAATCAAAAAAAGCTAAAATAAAGGATATGAGTTCAGGAGAAGAAAAAGAAGTAGAACTAGAAGTAAAGAATATAATAGAAAGTATAAAAGAATAAAGATAGAGAAAATAAAATTTGAAAAATATCTAAAAGTGTGATATATTAATATTACACTTTTATTTATTAGAATAGACTAAAGGAGGCATTACTATGTCGATTATACTGCGGTTAAAAGAAATGGAGCTTAAATTTAAAGCTCACATACTATCCAAGTTTTTATTTAAAAGAGCAGCCACAATGTGGACCATAAAACAATATGTATTGTTTTTTGAATACCATATTAATCATGAGCAAGACGAAGTGAAACGGCAAATGAACTATTTTTCGGAAACATTTGACTGGATTGAGACAATGCTAGTGTTATACATGGAAAAAAAGTCATTCGAGTTTGAAATATGGGGAAATGCAACGACAGAACTCTTTACTAGAAAACATACTTCAAATGTATTTGTTAAGTTGTATAGGCTTATATTGAAAAAGAGAATTTATTATGAGCTAAATATACTTTCTGAACAAATGCTGAAACTTGGATTGTATGAAGAAAAAATGGAGTTTCTACAAATGAGAAGGGAACAATACAAATATTTTAGATGAAACACGTAAGTTAAGTTTTGCGTGTTTCTTCATATTTTAATATTATTTTAATATAATTAAATATGATTAATTTAGCAGTTATAAATTTAAAAAGTGTGTTAAGAAGAATGGTGAAAATAATCATTATTACTCTTATTGTGACAATGATTATTAAATTTGTCCAAGTATTTAATTTTAAAACACAAATAGAAATTTTAACTTCTAGAATGGTATCTAATCATATTGAAATTATAGGCAGTAATATAAGCATATCTAATTATTTAAATAAAAAAGAAACTAAAAAAACAATCAACTTTAAAAAACTACTTGCAACAGAACTTGCTGTATTTTCTACAGAAGAATTAATGGAAAGAGAAAGCGAAGAAGAAAATATTGATTTTATTGAAATATGTGAAGACAATAGTGAAACTAAAAACTTAAATGAAGTAATTGCTATTCCAATAAATCAAAAAACATATATAATTGAAGAAAACAATAGAGGAGAAAGATATACCAATAATTATGGTAGTGTAAAAATAAATAATGAGTCAAGTTATAATTTAACTCATGAAATGGTTAATCCAAATATAGATTTTAGAAATAAGAAAGATATAATTATTTACCATACTCATACTTGCGAAAGCTATACTGCAACAGAAGAAAACTATTATGAAGAGCAAAATAAATATAGAACTACTAATTTAGACTATAATATTACGAGGGTAGGTAAAGAATTAACAGATATTCTGATTTTAAAAGAATATAATGTTATACATGACAAAACAATTCATGATTCGCCAGCTTTTAGTGGTTCATATACAAGGTCTTTAAATACTGTTAATAATCTGTTATCAAAAACAAAAGCAGAACTAGTACTTGATATTCATAGAGATGCTTTAGGAAATAATAGTAAGTATGCACCAAGTGTAAAGATAGGGGATGAAACAGTAGCACAAATAATGTTTGTTATTGGCACTAATGGAGGAGGACTAGAACATAAAAATTGGAATACTAATCTAAAACTAGCTATTAAAATTCAAGAAAAAGCGAATGAAATGTATCCAGGTCTATTTAAACCAATAATATTAAGAGACTCAAGATACAATCAACATGTAGCAGAAGGAGCAGCTATAATAGAAGTTGGGGCTACAGGAAATACATTAGAACAATGTATTGGAAGTATGAAATATTTAGCAAATGTTATATCAGAGGTTGTGAAATAAATTAAAAAAGCTCCTAAAATGAAGCTTTTTAATATACGAAAGGAACTAAATTTCTATAATTTTATGTGTATAATCTAGATTGGCTACAGGATCTAAACCGTACCCTAATGTATATACATTAGTTGCAAAAATATCTTTTAATAGTAGATTTCTAAGATTAACATCAGTATTAGATTCCATAAATCTTTTTACAGATACAACTATTTTTGCTCTTGGATTAGCGTTTGAGATGGCTGATACTATTCTTTTTCCATGTTTGTTAAAACCAAGAACTCTGACATATGGAGTTACTTTTCTAGAAGCAGCCATATCTTTTGCACCTATATTAAGTAATGCATAAAGTAAAATACGCCTAATACGAGATTCAGTAAATCTTTTTGATTTAATATTTTCTATTAAATCATTTAAATTAGAATATGTATTTGCTGCAGATTTTATTTTATTTTCTAACCCTTCTGTAACATCAGGTAGGGAAGCTATTTCTTGAATAGATAACCTTCTTAATATATATATAATTTCTTTTTCAAAAACAGATAAGTCTTTAATTATCTTACCATATTTTATTTGATCATCAAGTAATTCATAAGATTCAAAAGGTACAACACGATGTATATTCTTACCTTTTTTTATCATTGTACGAATAGCAGTTGCACTTGCGATTCCATTTTTAATTGTTTCACTATTATAGTCAGCATAATCTCTTTTTATAGTAAGAGGCTTTATATTACTCCTAAATTTTTTTAAAGCTTTTAAATATTCGACTCCTAAGATATTATTAGGGTTTTCTAAAACATCTTTATATTTTTTAGAAGATCCAAAAAACAAAGATAAAGCAATTTCTCTAGCTTTTGGATATGAAAGACCAGATTTTAACTGCATATTAATTAAGCCAGAAAATTCCTTAGGTTCCTTATATAATATGTTTGCAACATCATTTAAAGGTGATAATTCACCAATTTCGCTTCCAAAAGACATATAATCAACAATACCTAGGCTACTTAAAATTTTTACAGCACCTTCTGCAAAGTTTTCCGCACTTGAAGTAGCATAAACAACAGGTAATTCGATAACAAGATCAATGCCTGATCTTAGAGCCATTTCGGTTCTTGTCCACTTGTCTACTAATGCTGTATCACCTCTTTGTACAAAGTTTCCACTCATTACAGCAATTGTGAAATCAGATTTTGTAATTTCTTTGGAATAACTTAGATGTTTTAAATGACCATTATGAAAAGGATTATATTCTGATACTATTCCTAAAACACCGACCCATTTAAAACCTCCAATCTATTATTACATACAAAATGAGTTTTGACTGTATTGTAATAACAAGAATTTACTGATATAATATCATAAATAGAAAAAAAAAACAAATAAAAGGAAAAAATATGAAAAAGGTAATAATTTATACAGACGGAGCATGTTCAGGCAACCCTGGACCGGGAGGTTGGAGTGCAATTTTAACATATGAAGGAGTCGAAAAAGAAATTTCAGGCTCAAGTAAAGAGGCAACTAATAACATAATGGAACTAACAGCAGTTGTCGAAGGTTTAAAAATATTAAAATATGAATGTGAAGTTGAAGTATTTAGTGACAGTGCTTATGTTGTGAATGCATTTGAAAAAGAATGGATAGAAAACTGGCAAAAAAACAATTGGAAAACGTCAAATAAAGAGCCTGTAAAAAACAAAGAATTGTGGGAAGAACTGTATGGTCTTACTAAAAAACACAAAGTAAAATTTATTAAGGTAAAAGGCCATAGTGATAATGAATATAATGATAGATGTGATAAAATTGCAAAAAATGCAATAGAAAGTTTAGGAGGAGAGAAACCATGATAGGATTTTATGCAGGATCTTTTGATCCGTTTACAAATGGTCATTTATCAATAGTTAAAAAAGCTAGCAAATGTTTTGAAAAAGTAATTATAGGGATAGGGTTTAATGCAGAAAAGACACCAAGAATAGATAAAAATATGATGAAAATAGCAATTGAAGAAACAATTAAAGAGGAAAAAATAGCTAATGTAGAAGTGGTTTTGTATAATTGTCTTACAATAGAAGAAGCAAAAAGATGCAATGCCGATATATTAATAAGAGGTTTAAGAAATGGTACAGATTATCAATATGAAGAAACTGTTGCTTCTATAAATGAAATACACTCAGGATTAGATACATGCTATTTTAGAGCAGGGGATTTAGGTCATCTATCTTCAAGTGTAGTTATAGAGCTATACAATTATGATGAAGATATAAGGAGCTATGTTCCAAAACCAATATATGAATTGTTAGAGAAGAAGAAAATGAATAAATAACATTAAGGAAAGGAATATAAAATGAAAATTATAGGAGTTACTGGATCTTCTGGCTCTCGGTAAAACAACACTTAGCAAGATATTTGAGAAAAATGATAATATTAAATCGATATATTCAGATGAAGTTGTAAGAGAATTGAGTGTACCAGATAGTGATTTCTTAAATGCAATTAAAAAAGATTTAGGAGAGCAGTTTATTTTAAATGATGGAAATTTAAATAAAAAGCTTTTATCTTTTTACATATATAATGATGATAATATACTACAAAAGTTAAATAAAATAACATTTGATATTGTAGTAAAAGAGATAATAAAAAGGGCAGAAGAAAATGAAGATAAAGAATTAGTTATAATAGATGCACCACTTTTATTTGAATCAGGTCTTAATAAAGTATGTGATTACACCATTTCATTAATTGCACCTAGAGAACTAAAAATTAAAAGAATATGTAAAAGAGACAACATATCAGAAAATGATGCTATAAAAAGACTTGATGTGCAACAAACAGATAGTTATTATAGAGAAAAATCTGATTTCATTATAGAAAACAATGAAGATACAGATATTAAAAAAGAGTTTGAAGATATATTATTAAAAATAAATTTAATGTAAATAAAAAAGTAAAAAATGGAGTATATTTTGAAAGTTTCAGATTTTAGTTATGAATTACCAGTAGAATTAATTGCTCAACATCCAAATGAAAAAAGAGATGAATCAAGACTAATGGTATTAGATAAAGAAAATAAAAAAATCGAACATAAAATATTTAAGGATGTTTTAGATTATTTTGAGTCTGGAGATTGTCTTGTTATTAATAATACAAAAGTAATACCAGCAAGGCTTTATGGGAAAAAGAGTTCAGGTGCAAAAGTAGAGTTTCTCTTGCTGAAAAGATTAGATAAAGATATATGGGAAGCATTAGTAAAACCTGGAAACAAATTAAAAGTTGGTACAAGGGTGAGTTTTGGAGACGGAATATTAGTATCAGAGATACTAGAAGTTTTGGATAATGGAAACAGAAAAATTAAATTTGAATACAAAGGAATCTTTAATGAAATATTAGACAAAATAGGATTAATGCCACTTCCACCATATATTAAAGAACAACTAGAGAAAAAGGACAGGTATCAAACTATATATGCAAAATATGATGGTTCAGCTGCTGCTCCAACAGCAGGCTTGCATTTTACAAAAGAACTTTTAGAAAAAATAGAAGATAATGGAGTAGAAGTAGCTAATGTAACGCTACATGTTGGCATTGGAACATTTAGACCAGTAAAAGTGGAAAATGTAGAAGAACATGAAATGCATTCAGAGCATTTCTATATCAAGAAAGAAGATGTGGATAAAATAAATAACGCAAAAAAAACTAATAAAAAAATAATTGCAGTTGGAACTACTTCTTGTAGAGTGTTAGAAACAATTTCAGATAAAAATGGGTTTGTAAGAGAAACTGAAGAAGACACAAGCATATACATATATCCAGGGTATAAATTTAAATGCGTAGATTCACTAATAACTAATTTTCATTTACCAGAGTCAACTTTAATAATGCTAGTATCTAGTTTAGCAGGAAAAGATTATATTATGGAAGCATATGATGAAGCTGTAAAGCAGAAGTATAAATTTTTTAGTTTTGGAGATGCGATGCTAATAAAGTAATAATTCAAAAAGAAAAACTTGAAAAAGGAGAATAAATGGAAGAAGCAATAAGTTATGAACTGTTACATGTTTGCAAACAGTCAGGCGCAAGAAGGGGAGTAATTCACACACCTCATGGAGATATACAAACACCAGTATTTATGCCTGTTGGAACACAGGCGACTGTTAAGGCAATGACCCCAGAAGAATTAAAAGAAGACGTAAAAGCCCAAATAGTTCTAGCAAATACATATCATTTATTTTTAAGACCAGGTCATGACTTAATAAGAAAAGCAGGAGGCCTTCATAAATTTATGAATTGGGATAGGCCAATTTTAACAGACAGTGGAGGATTTCAAGTATTCAGTTTAGGAGATCTAAGGGAATTATCAGAAGATGGAGCAATGTTTGTATCTCATTTAGATGGTAGTAAACAGTTTTTAAGCCCTGAAATTACAATGGAAATAGAAGAAGCGTTAGGTGCAGATATAATTATGGTATTAGATGAATGTTGTCCGTATCCTTCTACATATGAGTATGCAAAAAAATCTATGGAAAGGACAACTAGATGGGCCTTAAGATGTAAACAAGCACATACAACCACAGATAAACAAGCTTTATTTGGAATAATACAGGGTGGATTTTATAAAGAATTAAGAGAAAAAAGCATAAAAGACTTGATTGAAATAGATTTTCCAGGATATGCAATTGGCGGAATAAGTGTTGGAGAACCAAAAGAAGAGTTTTTGGAAATTTTAAAATATACTGCACCACTTATGCCAGAAGATAAGCCAAGATATTTAATGGGTGTTGGTACACCAGATTATTTAATAGAATCTGCAATTGCAGGAATAGATATGTGTGATTGTGTTTTGCCAACAAGAATAGCAAGACATGGTACAGCATTAACAACACATGGAAAAGTAGTTGTTAGAAATGGAATATATAGCAATGATTTTACACAACTTGATGAAGACTGTGATTGTTATACTTGTAAAAATTATACAAAAGCATATATTAGACATTTGTTGAATGTAAAAGAGATTTTAGGTGTGAGATTGTTATCGATACATAACTTAAGGTTCTTGACTAAATTAATGGATAAGGTTAGAATAGAAATAGAAAATGATAACTTATTAAGTTTTAAAAATAAATTTTATAATGAGTATGGTTACAAAGAATAAATTGGAGGTCAATATGAATTTAGAAGAAAGTAATGATTTTGTTGAAAGACAAAGAAAGAATGATTCAAGAAAAAAAGTTATAATTGGATCCATAATATTTTGTGCATTTATTGTAGTATTATTAGTATTCTTAATAATCTTTATTAGATATAGAGACTCACTTAAACTTAAAATGTATGTTGATGGAAGAGAAGTTAACATTAAATCTACTCTGTTCCAAGAAGTTGATGGTATAACATATATAAATATAAGAGAACTTGCAACTATGGTTGGATATGAATATAAAAGAGGTGAATATCTTAAATATAGTGAAGATATAGAAAGTTGCTATTTAGTGAACAACTTTGAAACAGTTGCAATAACAGCTGATACTGATAGTTTTGTAAAATATATAACACCTGCAGTTGTTGAAGATAAAAACAATAAAGCTGTTCTTGGTAATATAGAAGTATCAGTAAAATCAGATGATGATATGGCTGAGATTTATAAAATAGAAAATCCAATTAAACTAATAGATAATATACTATATATGGATTTTAATACTATAGTTGATATGTTTAATTTACAAGTTAATACCTCTTCAGCAAATAGAATATATATCTATACATTACCAACTATAGTAAACAATGTTATAAAACAATTACCTAGTTTAGGATATAAAGACATAGATGGAACTTATGAAAATTTAAGAGCGTTAATATATGGAATAGCAATTGTAGGAAAAGATAATTATTATGGAATTGTTAATATATCGACAAGAGAAGAAATAGCAGGAACTAAATATAGTGAAATAGTATTTGTGCAGAATGTAAAAGAGTTTTTAATTACAGCAGAAAATACAGTAGGATTACTTTCTAGAGAAGGAAATACAATTATTAGACCAACAGAATATGACGAAATATCGGTACTAGACCAAGTAAATGGACTATATCAGGTTAAAAAAGGAAGATACTATGGAGTTTTAAATAGAGCAGGAGAAGTTGTAGTTTATGTTGAAAATAATCAGGTAGGATATAAAGATGTTAAAAAATTTACTGATGATAACATAGAAAATCCTAAACTTCTATTTAACTCTATTATTCCAGTAGAGAAAGATGGAAAGTTTGGGTTATATGATTCAGAAGGAACAGAATTATTAAAAACAGTTTACGATGGATTTGGATATTCAACAAAAACAACAGATAGTTTAAATGAAGAAAGCAGGATGATTATACCAGAATCTGTTGGCATAAAAGGAATAATTATAGTTCAAAAAGATTTATATGGAATTTTTGATGCTGAATCAAAATCAATTATAATCCCATGTGTTTCTACTAAAATATATTCTGTAACAAAATCAGGAAAAACTACTTACTATATGGAATATAATGATGAACAAATAGATATTTCTGAACATCTAGAAAAAAACAATTTAAAAACTGTAAAAAGTACAAATATAAGTAATGTTGCAGATGTAGATGACGAACTTGATTTTTAACAGATGAATTAATATGAATAAAAGATCTTCTTTATAAATATATATTTAAAGAAGATTTTTTTTATTAAGGAGGTTTTTATGGAAAATTTAGAGAGTCTGGAAAATGTTAATTATTTTAAGGTTTTTGTAAAATGTATATCAATCGCTTTTTTGTCAACATTATTACTAATATTAATTTTATCTATACTAATAACCTATACAAGTTTAAAAGAATCAACAATACAGCCAGCAGTTATATTTATATCAGCATTTAGTATATTATTAGGTAGCTTTTTAGTATCTAGAAAAATAATGAAGAGAGGAATAATTTATGGAGGAGTTTTAGGACTTATATATATGTTACTAATATATTTAACATCAGGAATAGTAGGAAATAGCTTTATTATTAACTTGAGTTCTATTACCATGATAATTTCAGGAATAGTAGGTGGAGCAATAGGAGGAGTTCTAGGAGTTAATTTAAAGTAAGGCGAAATTATTTATAAGAAACTAGTTGATATTTTTAATATTTTAATATACAATTACAACGATTATTAATTATGTTTAGACACATATGAAAAGGAGAGAAAATGGTAACATACGAACAAGTTAAAAACAATCTAGAGGTTAATGAATTGATAAAAAATGCACAAAAACAACTTGATGTATTAGGATACACTGAACATGCTGAAAGACATTTAAGCTTGGTAGCAACCAGAGCGGAGTACGTTTTAAGAACTTTAGGACATGATGAACGTAAAATAGAGGTTGCTAAAATAGCAGGATATATGCATGATATAGGAAATGCTGTAAATAGAGTAGACCATGCACATACTGGAGCAATTCTAGCATACAGTCTTTTAAAAGACATGGGAATGGATCCATATGAGAGTACAGAAATAATAATGGCCATAGGAAATCATGATGAGTCTACAGGAACAGCTGTAAGTGACATTTCAGCTGCATTAATATTAGCAGACAAGTCAGATGTGCATAGAAGTAGAGTTTCTAAAACTGATAGGAATATATTTGATAAACATGATGAGGTAAATTATGCAGTTACAAATTCAGAGCTAATAGTTGACACAGAGCAAAGAAAAGTAATTTTAGATTTAAAAATAGATACAAAAATTTGTCCAGTAATAGATTATTTCGAGATATTTATGGAGAGAACAAGATTAAGTAAAAGAGCTGCTAAATATTTAGGAATGTGGTTTGAACTAACTATTAATGATACAAACCTATTATAATTTGGAGGGAAACATGAAACTAATAATAAAAATATTCTTAATACTATTAATTATATTAATAACCGTACTAGCTTTTTTAGGAATTCCTGTAAAAACAAATCATGTATGGGATAATATAATATCTGATTATACTTATGGTATGGATTTTAAAGGATTTCTTGAACTTAGATATATAGTAGATAATTCAGAAGAAGAAAAAAATGTATATATTGATGCTGAAGGAAACATTTTAGGTGTAGTTAGAGAAGACACAAATAGTGATGTAAGTGAAACAGAAACTGGTATCTCATTAGAAATACCAGAAGATGCAGAAGAAGAGGAATTTACTGAATCTGAAGAAACTGAAGTGTTAGATAAAGAAGATACAGCAGAAAATATAACTCCTAATTATGCGAGGGAAAACAGAGTTATAAAGGCAAATGAAGATAGTGCTCTAACAAAAGAAAACTTTGAAGCTTCAAAGAAAATAATTCAAAAAAGAATTGAGACTTTAAGTGCCTATGAATATAATATAAGATTAGATGATTTAACAGGTGAATTGATAGTAGAAGCACCAGAAGATGAAAGTGTAGGACTAATAGAAGGGTTTGTTTCAGCTGTACGGAAAATTTGAGATTATTGATGAACAAACAGGTATAGTACTGATGGACAACTCTGATATAAAAGATGTGAAAGCCCTATATTCTGGCAGTGAATATCAAGCATATTTACAGATTGAATTTAATCAAGTAGGTACAGAAAAATTAAAAGAAATAAGTAATGCGTATAAAGCAACTGGAACTGCAGATGAAGAAGAAAATGAAATAATAGAATATATATCATTAATGTTAGATGATACTACTCTTTTTACAACATATTTTGCTGAAGAAATATCAAATGGAGTATTAGCTATTACAGTTGGAAACTCGTTACAGGATTTTGAATCATATAAAGCAACTATAAGAACTTTAGAAAATATAGTAACAATTCTTAAATTAGAAAAGATGCCTATAAAGTACTTATTAAGTCAAACAAAGCTTGTACAGCCGAGTATAACAAAAGACTGTATAAATATAGCATTTGCTACAATATTACTAATAATATCATGTGTATTAGTAGTAATGTATAAATCAAAAGGACTTATGGCTAGTATAATGAGTATTGGATATATAGCATTATTAACTTTGATTATAAGATATACAAATGTTAGTATAACAATGAACTCATTGATATCGTTTTTAATATGTATAGTTATTAATTATATATTTATTATTAAAATGCTTAATAAAATAAAAGAGAATGAAAGTGCCGGAAGAGCTTTTATAGAAACTATGAAAGAAATATATCTAAAAATAATACCTCTTCTAATTATTGCAGTAGTGTTCACATTTATGGCAAATACTACTATTAATAGCATAGGTATGATGTTTTTCTGGGGAATAATATTACAAGCTGCATATAGTACAATTTTTGCAAAAATGATACTTGATTAAAGAAGGGATGGGAAACAAGAATGAAGGGAATAAGTAAAATATTAATTTTAGGTATAGTATTATTAATATTAGCTGGATTAATTGTAGTTATATTGGGAAATGGATTTAATGTAAATTTAAATTTTAAAAAACATAAAACCATAACTCTTGAAGTAGATGAAGAAATTATTTTAACTGATATAAAGAACATATGTAAAGAAGTTTTTGGTAACAAGACAGTAAATATAAGAAGAATTGACTTGTTTAACGATATAGTTGATATAAATATAGATACGATTGTTACTGATGAAGAAAAAGAAAATCTAGCAACAAAAATAAATGAAAAATATAAAACAGAATTTACAACAGATACATTAATTATTAAGGACACATACAATATCAGGATAAGAGATTTAGTTATACCATATATAGGACCAGTTTTAATATCTACAGCAGTAATTGTTGTATATTTACTAATAAGATTTAGAAAACAAAAAGTTTTAAATCTTCTTGCATCCACATTTTTCTTGGTAATACTAACACAAGTAGCTGTATTAAGTATAATGGCAATTACGAGATTTCCATTATCAGCAACAGTAATAAACTTAATGTTTGTACTAGCTATAGCAGAATTAATTATATACACTGAACATAAAGCAAAAGAGTTTGAAAAAGTAGAACAGCTCTGAAGATTAAAATTTTATCGCAAAGTGGTACCAAAGATGAGTAAAATTGAAAAAAGTAGTAGAAGTAGAAGATAGTCTTTTTTAAGGAGGAGATTGAATGAAGAAATCAATAATCATAATATTGATATTAATAATTCTTATTGCTATTGTAGGAGCTGTTTACAAAATAGGAGAAAGTGAAAATGAAGAAATTAATGTTAATACATATAATCAAACAGATAGTTCTTTGATAGACAATATATCTGCTGGACAGTTAGAAAGTGAACAAATTATAGGAACATGGGAAGTAATTAGTGCAATGGATATAGAAGAAGATAATCAAATAATTCCAATTCCATTAGAAGAAATGTATTATATAAGTAATGAAATAACATTTAATGAAGATAAGACTTTCATAAAAAATGTTGTAGTAGACGGTAACGACACTTTGTATGAGGGAACATATAATATAAAAGGGGATTATATAATTTGTATTAATGAATATGAAATAGAAGAAAGATTTGAATATATTCTAAATTATGAAGGTGAAACAGTTCTGAAACTCACTCATACTGATGGTAAGGGTTATATTGAATATTTTGGGAGAATTTAAAAAACAAATTAAATGATAAAAGGAGGTAAATATGACTGACAATATAATAATAGGTGGAGTATTATTGGTTCCGGCGGCACTTTTGGTATGGTTTGGAATACATATGCTCAAAAAAAGAAAAAGAGTTTTAGCAGAGTGGCTTGATAGCGAAGCAACAATACTTGAATTGCTCTATTCTGACGTAAAATCTGATGATGAAAGTGGAATGGATTCATTCCACTACAAAATCTCTTATACAGCCAATGGCGAGGTTATTGAAACTGTACTTAAAGGCAGTGATTCTTATAAAGTTGGTAGTATATTGGCCGTTAAATTCAATCCATCGGATCCGAAGAAATTTGAAGTTAGTAATAACATTGGTGGATTTATTGGAGGAGCCGTCATTGCGTTTATCATGGCAGCAGGAATTGTAGGTTATGGGATATACGGTATTATTTGTGGTTTTTGAAAAGGATATAGGAATAGGAGTTGTTTCAATTCTTATTCTTTGTTACTTTAAAAGGGAAGTGTTTGTTATACAAAAAATGAAACAAAAATAGATATATCAGATATATTATAGTAGGAAAGAGGATAACTATTATGGAAGTTATTAATGAAACAATGGCAGAAATATACGGAACGGTAATGTTTATTGCACTTATTTTTTTAGGGTTTGGGATATTTAGTTACAAAAAAAGAAAAAAGATTTTAGATTGGCCTGAAACCGAAGGTAAAGTAGTTGAAGATCTCGGTTCTTACATAAAGGAAATATATGATTCTGATACAAAACACACAGAGAAAAGACCAATATACGAATGTAAGGTATCTTATACAGCGAACGGCGAGGTTATCGAATATGTAAAAGAAATGGATTACAGAAGATACTACAATGTTGGTGATTCAATTCCCATTAAATACGACCCGGAAAACCCCGGTACACGTCATGAATCTTACAACTCACAATCACCATGGTCAAAGGGTATACCTCAATTTATTATTGCTGCGGTACTTGTGGTTTGTGGAATAGTATTCTTTTGTTTAGCATACACTGAGCTGTAAACGAAATTAAATAAAAAAATAGGAGAAATAGAATAATTATGGGAATAGCGTCGTTAATATTTAGTGGATTCTTTGTGTGTGTGGGAATTTATCTATTACAAAAAAGAAAAAGGATTTTGAGAGAATGGACTGATATCAAAGCACAAATAGTTAAGCTTCTAGTTGTCTGCACTGATAAGGATAGTCCAAGATATAGAGAATATAAATTCAAAATTTCTTACACTGTAAATGACATAGTTTTTGAAAATGAAATTAAATGTAAGGAAAATTACGATATTGGGGATACAGTAGACATTAAATATAACCCATTGGCTCCAAAAGAATTCGAAGCAGATGAAGATTTCTCACAAGCAATGATTGCTGGAGCAGGCATTGCATTTTTCTTTGGAACAGTATTTCTGTATTATGGGGTAGACTTTATTTTTAATTAATTCTCTAATTAAAATAGCAGAATAAGATTGACAATAGGTTTTTAAAATGCTAAAATAGTAAAGTAACTTTTTAAGAAGGCATCTATTTATATAGGTGCCTTCATTGAATTTATAAGGGGGAAAAATATGGAAGAAAGTGAGCTCCTTAAAGAAAAAGACAAACTGAAGCAGACAATCAAAAAAGTAGAGCAAGAGAAAACCGAAATTGAAAACAGTTTAAGTAATACAAACTCTTTATACTCAAAAGATGATTATGTAAGAGCACAACTGTTATACTTAAGCCACAAGAAACTAAAAGACATAGAGAATATAAAACTAAAACCCTACTTTGCCAGAGTCGATTTTAAAGAAGAAGGAGTAAAAGAGAAAGAAATATTATACATAGGGAAGATATCTGTGCTAGATAGTAAATCAAAACAGCCAATTATAGTTGATTGGAGAGCCCCTATTTCAAATCTTTATTATGATGGACGAATCGGAAAATCTAACTACATATCACCAAGTGGAGAAATAAAAGGTGATATATCTCTTAAAAGACAATATTTTATCGAAAATCAAGTTCTTGAAAAATACTCAGATATAGATTTAAAAACTACAGACCAATTATTACAAGTTGCACTAGAAGAAAAAGCAGATGACAGATTAAAAAACATTGTTGCGACAATACAAGAGGAGCAAAATTCAATTATAAGGGCAGATATAAATAAAGCATTGATAGTTCAAGGAGTGGCGGGAAGTGGAAAAACAACAATAGCATTACACAGAATTGCATATTTAATATATAACTATGAAAAAGAATTTAATCCAGATAATTTCATGATTATTGCACCAAATAAATTCTTTTTAAACTATATATCAAATGTATTACCTGACTTAGGTGTGGAGAATGTAAAACAATACACATTTGAAGATTTTGCATATGAGATAATTGGAAAAAAATTAAAAATATCAGATAGTAATGAGAAACTAGTTACAATCGTAAATAAGGAATTTGATGAAATTAATAAAGGAAATGTGGATATAATTATAGAAGAATCAAAGTTTAAATCCTCTATTGAATTTAAAAATGTTGTTGATGATTATCTAAAAGAAATAGAAAATAGCTACATACCTAAAAAAGACTTTATTTTAGAAAATATAAGAATTATGAGATATGAAAATATGCAAAAACTGTTTTTAGATACATATAAAAATCTTCCATATATAAAAAGAATTGAAGAAATAAAAAAGCACATATTTTCTAATATAAAAAAGAATATGGATGAAATAATAGAAACAATAACGAAAAAGAGAAGTTTTAAAATAAGAAGAATGTTACGAGAAGAGATATCTCAAGAAGAGAAAAGGAAAAGAAGAATAGAAATATTTGAAGAAACAGAAAGTGTCTTAAAAAAACTATATGATGAAGATATAAGGATAGTAGACGAATTCTTCAAAGTAATCCCAAATATAGAGAGTATTAAATATTATGAAGACTTTATAGAAAATTATATATTTGAAAAAATATATAATAATACTTTATCAACATACTTAGTTAAAAACACATTACAAAATCTAAAAAGAAAAGAAATAGCTTTTGAAGATTTAGCACCTATTATATATATACATTACAAAATATATGGGGCAAAATTTAATACAAAACTGAGACATATAATTATAGATGAGGCACAAGATTATGGAGAGTTTCAATTTAGTGTTCTAAAAACTATTTTAAATAGTAATTCATTAACAATATTAGGAGATATAGCTCAAGGAGTGCATTTCTATAGGGGAATTGAAAACTGGAAAAGATTTATAGACGTAGAATTTAAAAATGAGGAAGTAATATATACTACACTAGAAAAAACATATAGAACAACAAAGGATATTATGAGTATGGCTAATAATGTAATAGATAAACTGCCAGATTATGAAAAAAAATATATTATAGAAGCAAAACCAGTTATAGATAGGCCGGATTCGATAAGAATTAGCCCAAAAAAAGACGAAAAACAAATTATAGAGAGTATATCTCAAAATATAGATAAATACTTAAATCAGGGATTTAAATCAATAGCAATTATAGGGAAAGATATAGATGAGTGTAAAAACATAAAAAAAGAGATAGAAAAGTATCGTAAAGATGTGAAATTAATACAAAGCAAAGACTCGGAATATAATGCGGGAATATCAATAGTGCCTTCATATCTGGCCAAAGGGTTAGAATTTGATAGTGTTATGTTATTTAATGTAGATGATATAAATTATAGAAACACAAGTTTAGATATAAAGCTACTTTATGTAGCTATAACAAGGGCAATGAGCAAATTAGATGTCTTTTATATAGGAAATTTGTCTGAACTAATGAAATAGATTGATAAAACGGTCATATTATGATATACTTTAAAAGAATTTTTAAGTAATAGGGGGCTTAATTTAGATTGGAAAAAGCAACAAAAACAGATATTCTGGCAAAGTTAAAATATCTTGATTTAGATTTAGACAATGTACCAAGTTGTTTGAGTAGTTTTAATGCTATAAATTTTAATGTTTCAAGATTTAATAATGATAAAGATCATAAAGTGTTTAAATATGTTCCAATAGACAAAATAGAGATATTGCTTACTCCAAACTTAAGAAGTGAGAATATAAAAAAGAAATATTCAGAAGCGATTCCTCTTGCAAAATATTTGAATCCGAAAGATGATGAGGAAGAAGACATAGAAAGATATAACACACTTTTAAGAATGGTAACAAGTGTGTCAGTTTCAGATGTTGAAAATATAAGTTCTATGCAGATGAAACTGGAAAAAACAGAACCTTTTAAGGTTAAATATGCAAAAGACCATTTATGGCAAATCTACTATTCTGAAGCTACAGATAGATATTTTATGCTTGTTTGCACAAAAGAAAGTACATTTTCTGAGTTCTTTTACCTTATAAAAAAGAAAATAGAGATTGAGAAAAAAAATGAAAAAGAAATGCCAAAAATATATGTCCCTATAAACTATTTAAATTTTAGTGAAACATTTTTAAATATTAATGAAATAATAGATATAGAGAATTATCTTTGGATACTAACTAAAAATTGGTGTTTAGTTTTTGAAGTATATAATAAAGACGAAGAGCTTTCAGTACAAATAGTTGGAGATACATTTGTACATAGCACAGTTAAAAGTAGCTATAAGATCAAGATAACGACACGGAGAAGAAGCTGTTAAATTCTACAAGTTGATTAAAGCTCTATTTATTTTGCAAACAGAAATAAAAAGTCATTTCGAGTTTACAACTCAAATTGATAGTAAAAACAATTTGGAATTCTATTTAGGGAAAACTAGGATTACATATGATAGTCTAACAGAAATGACGAAAAGCAAGTATTTAAAAGCAGTTGAAGAAACTAAAAACATAGATGAAGACATAGATGAATTGAAGAAAAAATTAGACCTTTTAACTGAAAGTATTAGTAATAAAGAAAAAGAATATCAGATAAAACAAAAAGAGATATCTACATATCTGGAATGTAAAAAAACTTTTATGGGGAAAGTTAAATATTTTCTAAAATCTAATAAAACTAAAAGTAAAAGTAAAAAATCTGGACATAGGGTTTTGGAAGCAGAAAATCTAGAAAAAGCGGTTGAAATGGAAAAAACAGAAAATGTGTTACCAGATGATAAGGAATATTATACATTAGAAGATTTGGTAATTATTTATTCTGTGTTAGAGAAAAAAGAAAAGGACTACAAAGGACTGAATCAGGATATAAGAGCATTAGAATTAAAATATGAGAATATTGTATCAAAAGTGAAAAATGCAACTCTATATATTGAAGAAATTGATAAAAACAGAAAAAGTATTTTTGATTTCTGGAAATTTGCAAATAAAGATGAAAAACTAAGCCTAGAAATAGGTGTAGAAAATGAAACGAGAAATAAAACAAGTAATCTGAAGAAAATATTTAATTTTGAAATGGATTTTGAAAACCTAGGAATAGATATAGACAATACACAAAGAAAGAAACTTTCTAAAGAAGAAATAGATAGTATATTTATAGCTAATACGAATCTGATAGATATTTTAAATATGGTTAAATGCAACAATTTAGATAAAGATGCATTAGAAACTACTCTTGATTCTTTAAGAGATGAATTTAAGAAAAACAGATTAACTTTTGATAGTGAAACATTCGATATATTTGGGAATATTGAAGATGACAGTAGAAAAATAAAGTATATTAATAATAAAGGTCATAGAGAAAATGAAAAAAGTAAATTTAAAATATTAAATATAAATAAAAAGATAGATGTATTTGATTTTACGGAAAAACTACATAGTGTACTAAATTACTTAGAAGGAGCTGTTCCTAAAATTACATCAGCATATGATACAGTGTTATACAAGCTAATCCCTATAACAGATAAGATAAAAGATAAAAGTTTTGAAGTATTTAATATTAATATAGAAAGAGAACTCGGTGAATATCAAGACAATGGAGAAGGAGCTTTAAACTTAATTAAGATAAACTATAAAGAAGGTATGCCACTTATTTATTATTCTAATATAATTTTTTATGACAATAATAATCAAACATTACCAAGTGGAATGGACTTATCAACAAATGTATTAGTAGATTGTAGCAAAATGAATTTTAAATTAGTGGAAAAATCAAGATTTAGAACTAATAATTATTTTACAGAAAGTAATAATCTGATACTACCAAAATCAAAAGATATATTTGTATATGAATATGATGTAAGTATTAAAGAACAACAGGACGAAGAATAGGAAGGGGATACAAATGATTAATAGAACAATAATTATAGTTTTAGATAGTTTTGGAGTAGGAGAGCTACCAGATGCATCTGAATATGGAGATGTAGGTAGCAATACATTAGAAGGAATATATAATAATACTATATTAAATATTTCTAATATGAAAAAACTAGGGATATATAATATAGACGGATTAAATATTAAGGAAAAAGAAGAATGTCCAATTGGAACATTTGGTAGAGCGGGAGAAAAAAGTAAAGGAAAAAACAGTGCTGTTGGGCATTGGGAGATAGCTGGATATATAAAAGAAAAAGCGTTTGCAACATACTATGACGGATTCCCAGAACATCTTTTAAATGAGATTATTAAAAGATCTGGTATAAATGGATTTATATGTAATGAAAAAGGTTCAGGTACAGATTTGTTGAAGAAGTATGGCGAAGAGAGTATATTAAAAAAAATGCCTATAGTATACACTTCGGCAGATAGCGTTTTTCAAATCGCAGCACATGAAGATATGATACCTGCAGAAGAATTACATGAGATATGTAGAATTGCAAGAGAAGTGATAGATGAATTTGATTATGATATTGGAACAGTTATTGCAAGACCATTTATTGGTACTAGTACAGATAATTTTAAAAGAACATATAATAGAAAAGATTTCGAACATGAAAATTTTGGAAAAACAATGCTTGATGTTTTAGTGGAAAATAATAGAAAAGTATTAGGGATAGGCAAAATTGAGGATCTGTTTGCCCAAAGAGGGATAACTGAAAATATAAGGACTAAAGGAAATACAGATGGTATAGAAAAAATAATTGAATCTATAAAATTCTCAGATGAAGATATGATTTTATGTAACTTGATAGATTTCGATATGCTATATGGCCACAGAAACGATATTGAAGGATATGGAAAAGCACTAGAAGAGTTTGATGCTAGATTACCAGAGATTATGAATTCAATGAAGAAAGAAGACATATTAATAATAACAGCAGATCATGGAAATGATCCAAGTACAGTAAGTACAGACCATTCAAGGGAATATATACCAATATTGATATATGGTGAAAATATAAAACAAAATATAAATATTGGAACAAGACAAACTTTTGCTGACATATCAGAAACAATACTGGATATATTTGGATTAGAAAAACTTAATTCAGGAACTAGTTTTAAAAATGAAATTGTGAAAGAATAAAATGGTGAATAAATATGAAAAGAGAAGATGCATTAAAAATATTAGAAAAAAATATGACAAAACCAAATTTAATAAAACACTGTTTGGCAGTAGAAGCTGTTATGAAACATTTTGCAGAAATGAATAATGAAGATGTTGAATATTGGGGGAATGTAGGATTACTACACGATATAGATTATGAGTTATATCCAGAAGAACATTGCAAAAAATATAAAGAATTGTTAGGAAACAGTGTTGATGATGATTTTATAAAAGCATTAGAAACACATGGATATGGACTTTGTACTGATACAGTGCCAGAAAAATTCATGGAAAAAATTCTGACAACAATTGACCAGATAACTGGATTTATAGTTGCATGTGCTTTAATAATCCCTAGTAAAAAACTCTCAGATGTAGAAATGAATTCTATGTTGAAAAAATGGAAGAGTAGAAGTTTTGCTGCCGGGACAGAAAGAGAAAGAATAGAGTACTGGACTAATGAACTAGGATATACTTTAGAATATATGTTAGAACAATCATTAATAGGAATGAGAAAAATATCTAATGAATTAGGATTATAACTAATAAAATAAAAAAAGAAAAACAAAAAATCTGTCTATAAAAAGGCAGATTTTTATTTTTAACTATTATTTATATACTAATTATTATCTGTTCTAAATCCAAGAAAGTCTTTTGTTTCTCTATCTACGATTATATATATAGGATCAAAACTTGTCATACCTGAATTGAATCTAAATCCAATAGCAGAAATGTTTTCTAAAATTATCTTTTTACCGTCTTTTTCAACATCAAGAGTTTTATCTCCATTAAGGTCTATATATGCAATATCAACATTATATGTGTCTTCAACTTTTGCTTTTTGTTTTTCTGATAGAAAATTATATGCCATATGAGTTAATTCATACATTCCAAATATAGGATAAAACTTTTCAATATCTTCTTTTTTGTAGATTATATATGTATTTTCTTGATTATCAAACTTGAATAAAAAGTAAGACATTGAATAATAGTAAGGTGGAAGAACTTCTTTAGTACTTTCATAATGTTCATTAAATTCTTTTCCCATTTTTTCATATTCTGTACTCATTTCTTTATCTTCACGCAAATCATAATCCTCACCATATTTGTATTGTTCTGGGTTTTTAAGTATTTGAGTAAGTAATACACTTAATTCATCAAATTGTTCATCTGTTATAACTATTTCACCCTTTTCAAATATCCTTAACTTGTCTTCTTCTTTTATGTTTTCATCTAATGACGGCATATTATACCATAAATATTTTTTTGCATTTTTATTTAACATATCTATTTCACAATACTCATATTGATTATTATATGTTTCAATTATTGGATAGCATTCATGTTTTTCAATTATTAGTGTGTTTATATTAGCTAATAAACTTTCAGGATTTTGGGAATTATTACTATCTGTTGATTTTGAATTTAAATTACTGTTTTTACCAGTAACAAAATACAATATTACTGATATAATTAATATTAATAAAATTACTATTAATATAATTGTATTTTTTTTCATTATTTCCTCCTTATATTGCTACTCAAGCAGTTTCTTGGTATGTCCTGTAAGAACCTTCCGGAATTTTCTAATAAAGTCAATTTCTATTAATATTATAAACTAAACTTGAATAAAATGGAACAATTTTTACAAAATTCATATCCATAGAATCCAATTGATAAACCAAACCACTAATATAATTAAAATTATAGTTACTAATAAAGCTAATGCTTTTTTCTTTTCTTTATATAATCTATGTATTAAAGATACCATTTCATAAACTACTAATATCGCTACATTAGATACAAAAATAATTACTGTTCCTACAATCATAGTTACTATAAATGCGCCAAATCCAGTAAATGATAGAGAAATCCAAGTGCCACCATCTTCTATGCCCATTATTGCATTAAATATACCCCATATAGCACATAGTGAAAATTCAACTAATAGAATTTTACCTATTGTTTTTAACTTTTTATCATTCATTCTAATTTTTCTCCTAATATATTATTGTATGTAAAAATTTAGACATAAAACTGAATGGTTTTGTCAATTAATAATCCAAATATATCATATCTTTTATAAAAATGTAATATCTATATGGAGTTTTTTGTTTTAATTTTGTGTTTTTACAATGAATGATACAGGGAAAATTATATAAGCTAAAAACCTCCATATTCCAGCGGGAGTACAATATCCGCCCCTACATATTGCACAACAAAAAAAGAAGTCAAACCTTTTACAGTTAACTTCTCTGTTTCGTCTGGTGCGACAATATTTGCTTTTGGTGCCGTTGGCGGGAATCGAACCCACATGGTTTCCCGCACGATTTTGAGTCGTGTGCGTCTGCCAGTTCCGCCACAACGGCATAAGTTGTACATAAAATATATTAGCATATAATTCATATATTGTCTAGTCTAAATAAATTTAATTTTATACTAGACAAATTCTTTAAAGTTGGTTAAAATATATATGTTAAGCTAAAATAATTATCGAATGGAGAATATAAATGAGAATAGGTACAATGGATAAAAATACAAAAGGAAGAAGATCATCAAAAGGCCAAACAAAAAAATCTAAAAAGAAGTTGAAAATAAAGAATATATTTACAGCATTATTGTATTTAGCAACACTTGGAATATTAGTAGTTATGACATTATTATATGGACCTTGGGCAGGATTTAGAGACTGGCTTGTGACAACTGCAATGACAACAATGACTCATCAGTATTTTGCAACATGGTTCTTTGATGAAGAAACTATTGAACATGTGTTAAATAAGAACAAAATTGTAGAGTTTGACGAAAGTACAAATACGGATTTAATTGTTTCAGAAATTGTACCTGATACAGGTAACTATAAAGATGAATTTGACAAACAAATATTACAAAGAGATGCTAAAAATAATGATTATAAGATAATACCTATTAATGGAAAAGGATATGATGGCTATTTAGTTGCTGTTTATGATCCCTCAAGAGTAAGAACAGTAGTAACTGAGCATCTAGGAGTAACAGGACAGTATGTAACACAAATGTCTGCAAAACATGAAGCTCTAGTTGCTATAAACGGAGGAGGATTTGATGACCCTAACTTTGTAGGGACAGGAGGGTCTCCTATAGGAGTAACATTTACATATGGGGAACCTGCTTCTAGAGGTGAATATCATGGCGAAGGTGGAGTTATAGGATTTGACTCAAATAACAAATTAATTCTTGGAAAGATGACAACAGAAGAAGCTAATAAGAAAGGAATTAGAGATGCAGTTACATTTGGTCCTTTCTTAATAGTAAACGGAAAAAAAGCCGAGATTAGAGGAAATGGTGGCTGGGGAACAGCTCCTAGAACAGCAATAGGACAAAGACAAGACGGAATAGTACTATTTTTAGTATTAGATGGGAGAAGAGTAACAAAGCCAGGAGCGAGCATGCATGACATGGCTGATATCCTAATGAAATATGGGGCATACAATGCTTCTAATTTAGATGGAGGAACATCAACAGTATTAGTTGTAAATCATGTTATTGTAAATGACCCTATAGACATTTCTGGAGCACACAGAACAAGACCAGTTGCTTCAGCATTTATACTTGAAAAAGATGCCAGTGATGATGGAGATGCAACAGTTGTGCAGGATAGAATAGATAAATTAAAGAAATAAAATAAGGAAATAAAATTATGTCAGATTTTAAAATATCTAATAATGATAAAAACATAGTAAAAATGTTTAAAAAGAATGACATTATTACTTTATATATAATTTTGGTTGCAATATTTATAGGGCTGGTTATAGCTAGTATTATTGCTTTTTACAGATTTCATAAAACCAGTAATTCAATACAGCCTGGTGTTTTTATTAAAGGTACGAATATTTCTGGATTAACAAAAGAAAAAGCTGTAGCTGTTGTAAAAGAAAATTTGAAAAGTCAAATGAATGATAATATTATTTTAATATATAAAAACAATGAATATTATGTTGCTGTTGAACAAATAGAAGCAGAATTTGATATAGAGTCTAGTGTAGAATTTGCATATAATATAGCTAGAAGTGGAAACTTTTTTAAAGATATGCAAGTATATACAAGCATTTTAATATCTAATATAAATATAGATCCTATACTTAAATATAGCGAATATGAGCTTGCAAAATATATTGAAACTATTCAGGCAAACCTGCCAGATCAACTCCAACAAAGTGGTTTCTATATTGATGATGATGAAGTTGTTCTTACAACAGGGGCAAATGGAGCAGGTATTTATTCTGATGAATTAAAAGTAGAAATAATTGAAGCTATTCAGGATATTAGCTATAATAGAAGAATTATAGATATTCCAACATATGTTCAATATCCAGATGAACTTGATGTTGACGCTATACATGAAGATATTTATAGACAAGCAGAAAACGCGTATTTTACAACAGAGCCATATGCAGTCTATTCACATATAGTAGGTGTTGACTTTGATGTGGAAAATCTTAAAAACAGAATTAATGAAGGCGGAAAAGATGAATATACAGCTAAGCTTAAATATACTATACCAGAAGTGACTGTAAATGATATAGGGAAAGAAGCTTTTCCACACTTACTGGGATCTTTTTCTACATCTCATGTAAATAATGCAGATAGAACTACGAATTTAAGGCTTGCTTCAAATAAGATAAATGGTACTGTAGTTATGCCAGGAGAAATTTTCTCATATAATAAAGTGGTGGGAAAAAGAACTATAGATGCTGGATATAAAGAAGCGCCAGTATATGCTAATGGACAAGTAGTTGACGGACTTCGGAGGTGGTATCTGTCAAATATCAAGTACACTATACAATGCAGTAATTTTTGCAAATCTTGATATAGACTCAAGGAGAAATCATATGTTTATACCATCGTATGTATCAGGAGGTAGAGATGCTACAGTAGTATGGGGCTCAACAGACTTTAAATTTAAAAATACTAGAGATTATCCTATAAAGATTGAATCATATGTAAGAGATGGAAAAGCAACTGTTAATATATATGGACTAAAAAATAGGGAAGAATATAATATATCAATAGAAACAACAATAGTAAGATCTTTACCATTTAAAACAGAATATCAAAATAATAGTAGATATACATCAGGTACTGTAATACAAAGTGGACAAAACGGATCAATAGTAGATAGCTATAAAGTATATAGATTAAATGGAGAAGTTATTAAAAGAGAAAGGCTTTCAAGAGACACATATAATGCAATGAATAAAATAATAACTAGATAGAGGTATTTAAGTGAGAATAAGAAGAAAAAAATGGGCTAAGGAAGAATTAGATAACTCGAAATTTTATATTGATAAACCTGAAATGTATAAAGGAATTTGGGCATCTAAATTTAGTGAAAGTCAGCAAATACATATAGAACTTGGATGTGGCAAAGGAATATTTATATCTAAACTTGCTTTTAAAAATCAAAATATAAACTATATTGCTATAGATATGATTGAAGCAATGCTTGGACTTTCAAAAAGAAATATCGAGATTGTATATGGTGACAAAGACCCAGATAATCTCCTTCTAATAAGAGTGAATATAGAACAAATTTCAAATGTTTTTGATAGAGAAGATATAGTAGATAGAATATATATAAACTTTTGTAACCCATGGCCAAAAGGTCAGCATCATAAAAGAAGGTTAACTCATACAAGGCAACTGGAACAATATAAGACGTTTTTAAGAGATGGAGGAGAAATATATATTAAAACAGATGATGATGAATTATTTGAATCAAGTCTAATATATTTAGATAATTCAGGGTTTGAGATAACTAAAAAAACATATGATTTAAATAATGATAATATATTTATACAAAATATTAGAACAGAACATGAAGAAATGTTTTTGAAAGATGGAACTAAAATAAAAGCTTTAATAGCAACAAAAAAAGCGGAGATTAAAAAATTTTAATATTGTTTTAAGATTTTATTAATATAAAGTTATATATATGTTTTAATAAACTATATTAGAATAATTACTAGGAGGGTTAAATGATTAATGTAAGTAATGTTACAAAAAAATATGGTGACTTTTATGCTGTTAGAAATATTAATTTTGAAGTTAAAGAAGGAGAAATAGTTGGATTTCTTGGACGTAACGGTGCTGGAAAAACAACAACTATGAATATGATAACAGGGTTTATAGAGCCTACAGAAGGAACTGTAACTATAAATGGAATTAATATTGATAGGAATCCAAAAAAAATTAAATCTGAAATTGGATATATGCCTGAAGGAGCACCAATATACTATGATTTAACAGTTAAAGAGTTTGTAAGTTATATGGCAGAATTAAAGCTAATAAAAGGTAAAGACCGCAAAGAAGCTGTGAAAAAAGCTATTGAGAGCACAGGATTAGAAAAAGTCCAAAATAACTTAACAAAAAACCTGTCTAAAGGTTATAAGCAAAGAGTAAGTTTAGCAGGAGCTATTGTTGGAAACCCGAAAATACTAATTTTAGATGAACCTACAGTTGGACTGGATCCTAAACAGGTTATAGAAATAAGGGAGTTAATTAAATCTTTTAGAGAAAATCATACAGTAATTTTAAGTTCGCATATTTTATCTGAAATAAGTCAAATATGTCAAAAAGTAATAATTATTGATAAAGGAGAGATAGTAGCAATAGATACTCCGAAAAACTTAGAACATAATACTAAAGAGACAGAAATAATATCAATAATTGTAGATGATGTTAATAATAAATTTGATACTATAAAAAATGATATTAAACAGATCCAAAATATTAAACTTACAAAGACAAATGAAGACCGGAAGTAAAGAATATAGAGTTGAAATTGGAGGAAACACAGATATTAGAAAAGATATTTTTTCTAAATGTGCTAAGTCTGATATAGTTATTTTAGAAATGAAAAAAGAAGAATCATCTCTTGAAGAAGCATTTATAAAGATAGTTGAAGACAGACCAGAATATACACAAAAAGAAATTAAAAAAATGCAATACGAAAAAGAAATAGAAGAACTTCGTGAAGAAGAAAAAAGAAAAAAAGAAAAGAAAGAAACTAAGAAAAAAGAAAAAACAGTTAAAAAAGAAAGTTCAAATAATAAAAAATCCAATAATAAAGGAGGTAGTAAGAAATGATAGCAGTACTAAAAAAAGAGCTTAGAAGTTACCTTTTATCACCAATAGGATACATTTTTGTAGGGCTGTTCTTATTGATGTTTAGCTTGTTCTTTTATATAACAATATTTCAAGCTATGGCACTAAATTTTGAATATCTATTCTATAATGGAGCTACTATATTGACTTTTGTAGTACCTGTTTTGACAATGAGAATGTTTTCAGAAGAGAGAAAAACTGGAACAGAACAATTATTGTTAACATCTCCTAGAAGTATAACATCAATTGTTTTAGGAAAATTTTTAGCAGCTGGAATTATTATATTAATAACAGAACTACTTACATTAGGCTACTTTATAATTTTAAGTTTTTTTGGAAATCCGTCTATACTAGTTGCTTTATCCACATTACTAGGCTTTTTCTTACTAAGCTTAGCATATATATCTTTTGGAATGTTTGCGTCTAGCATAACAGAAAACCAAATTGTAGCGTGTGTATTGACTATCGGAGCATTTATTGGAATGTGGTTTTTGCCAGATGTATTTGCTTCTTTTGAAAAAGTATATGAAGTTTTATGCATGTTTTCTTTAATACGTATGTTTGAACAATTTCCGGCTGGAATTATTTCAATATCAGAAATTGTAGTATTTATATCTTTTTCTATATTGTTTATTTTACTTACAATAACAATGTTACAAAGAAGAAAAAGTGTTAAGTAAGGGGGAAAGTTAGAATAATGGAAGATAAAGAAAAGAAGAATAATCCGAAAATGATAGAAAAATTTTCTTTAATATTTAGAAGAAAGTATATTACAAATAGGTTAGCCACTTTTTTGATAGCATGTATATTATTAGTATTGTTTATTATAATTAATCTATATGTGGCAAAATTGGATTTACCTAAAATTGATATTACTGAAAACAAAATCTACACATTATCAGAAGCTTCTAAAAGAGTTATAAAAAATATAGATAAAGATATAACAATATATATTTATGGATTTGATGAAAAATCGTATTTAGCCGATTTTATAAAACAATATTCAAAAGTAAATGAGCATATAGAATATGAATTTTTAACATCAGAAACTAACTTAGAATTAATTAAAGAATATGATTTAAATGATGGTTACCAATTACTAATAATTGTTACAGAAGAAAGTAGAAAAATTATAGATGTAAACAATTTTTATACTTATGATTATACAACATATCAACAGATTGATGTGACAGAACAAACTATCACAAATGCTATTTTAGATATGTTAGTGGAAAATAAGCCAAAAGTATATTTTACAACTGGACATGGAGAATTTTCAAGCCAAGAGGTTATGTCATTACAAGCAGTTTTAATGAACGAAAGCTTTGAAATAGGTGATTTGAATATACTGATAAATGGAGGAATTCCGGAGGACTGTAATGTATTAGTTGTATTATCTCCAATGGCAGACTTTTTTGATTCAGAAATAGAAGCTATAAAAAAATATATGGATAATGGTGGTAACATATTTCTAACATTAGATATAGCACAACAAGAAGTGAATTATATAAATCTACAGCAAATATTGGATATGTATGGTGTAAAGGTAGATAGAGGATATATAATAGAGCAAGATAGTAATTATACGATACAAAGTACACCGACTATATTTATGCCTCAGACATCATGGAATAGTCCAATAACAAAAGATATAACAACAGACAGCTATATGTTTGTTCTGTTTGCACAAAGACTAAGCTTTTTAGAAGATGAAGAATTAATATTACTGGGATTAGAAAAAGAAGACTTATTATACTCAACTGAAAGTTCAGCCTTTATAACGGATTTGAGCAGTAGTGCATCAATCAACTCTGCAGAAATTGGAAGTTTTATTATATCATCTATGATAACAAAAACTATAAAAAATACAGATGAAGATATAAATAAAGAATCAAAATTAGTTATATCAACAACAGGAAGCTTTTTAATAGATTCAATAGTTAATGAGATAAGTAGCAATGTTGTGTTATCTAGCATAGGAAGCAATAGAGACTTTGCAATAAATTCTATTTCTGTACTAGCTGATAAGGAAAACATATTAACAATAAGAAAAGATATGTCTACATCAACATATTTGCCTACAGAAAATCAAAATAGGATAGTTCTTGCAATAATATTTGTTGTTCCGATTTTAATTATAGTTAAAGGAATAATTATATGGAATTATAGAAGAAAAAGAAAATAAAACACAAGTAAAAAACAGTCTCATATTTTAATGTGAGACTGTTTTTAGTTATTTTATAATATAATAATAATATACTAATATATTATTATTTGAGTTCCAGAAAATACAGATTCAATAAATTCTCTAGACGATTCATCTTTTACAATAATAACACACTCATCTGAGACTCCTTCAAACATATTAGAATTTGAAGTTGTACTTGTAAAATCAGCATTTCTTAGATCTATTCGTCTTAAATTATATGCCCCTTTAAACATGTTGCTCATATTAGTAACCTTAGAAGTATCGAAATTTTTTAAATCTAGATTCGTTATATTATTCATGTTTAAAAACATACCATCCATATTAGTAACTTTAGAAGTATCAAAATTCTCTATATTTAATTCTGATAAATTAGATGAGTTAGCAAACATAGCACTCATATCTGTAACACTAGATGTGTCAAAATTGTATAGATTTAATTGTCGTATATTACTCATATTAGAAAACATACTATTCATAGTAGTAACATTAGAAGTATCAAAACTACTTACATCTAATCTTTCTAAGTTTGTCGTTTCTTTAAACATACCACTCATATCTGTAACACTAGAAGTATCAAAATTACTTAAATTTAATTCTTTTAAAGCGCTTGCATTTTGGAACATATGAAACATTACAGTAACATTAGAAGTGTCAAAATTACTTACATCTATCGATTGTAGTGCATTTGTATTAGAAAACATCCAGTTCATGTTAGTAACATTAGAGGTATTAAAGCTAGTTAAATCTAATTCCTTTAAACTACTCATATCATAAAACATGTATCCCATATCAGTAACATTAGAAGTATCAAAACTACTTAAACTTAATTCCGATAGTTTACTTACTCCATTGAACATATTTACCATAGTAGTAACATTAGAAGTATCAAAACTACTTATATCCAATGTATCTAAGTTAGACGCTCCTTTAAACATACTATTCATAGTAGTAACATTAGAAGTGTCAAAATTGCTTAGATCTAATTCTTTTAAACTGCTTGCATTTTGAAACATATTTCTCATAGAAACAACACTAGAAGTGTTAAAACCACTTAGATCTAATTTAGCTAAACTTTTAGTATTATTAAACATGTTACTCATATTAGTAACATTAGAAGTGTCAAAACTGCTTACATCTAATTCTTTTAAGCTATCCATATTAGAAAACATATGTAGCATACTAATAACATTAGGAGTGTCAAAACTGCTTAAATCCAAACTTTGTAAACTGCTTGTATTCTGAAACATATATGACATGTTAATTACTTTAGATGTATCTAAAAGTCCAAGATTAATTTTCTTAAGACTTGTCAAATTTGCAAATGAATAATAAGAATTAGGGTTAGCATATACTCCATCAAATCCTACAATATACACAGATATCATATCAGACCTGCCTGACTGTTTTATATATGCTGTTACAGAATCATCATTATCTACTGATACGTCCCATGTTTTTGTAAAATTTTGAGAAGTATCTATAGAACCTAATATATCAATACTTTCTATTAAGTGTCTACTTCTTGAGTGACCCAGAAAATTATAAAATGTGGTAGAATTTACAGATAATTCATATCCTGAATGATCTGTTTCTTCAACTAACACAGATTTGAAAAAATGGGATTCGTTAGAAGAATCACCTAGAATAGTATTTCTAATACCGTCAAACATTGGTGTTGTAAGGACAAGTATTATAAAAACTATTATAGCAACCATTAAAAAATATAAAAAAATCTTAATAACCTTTTTTTTCATAAATTTAACTCCTTAATAATTCATTAAATTATATAACAAAAACATTATAACATATAAGTAATTAATATGGAATGAAAGAAACACAATTGTTAAAAATGTTAACAAAAATTAACATTTCTCCATATATTTATAATATATGGAGGTTTTTTATGAATTTAGGATTAAGTTTGGCAGGAGGAGGAGTTAAAGGAATAGCACATATTGGAGCAATTAAAGCATTAGAAGAAGAATATATTAAATTTAATATAATAGCAGGAACATCTTCAGGGAGTATTGTAGCAACACTATATGCAGTAGGGTTTAACACTGATGAGATTTATGCATTTTTTGAAGAATATGCAAAACAAATTAGATATGTAGATTTTAAAAATATAAAGAAATTTGCAAAAGATCTTATTTTTAAACATAAATTTATAATAAATGGTTTAAACAGTGGAGAAAGCATATACAGGATAGTAAATAAAGAATGTAATAAAAAGGGCATATATAATATTAATCAGATAAAAATGCCATTAATAATACCGGCAGTAGATATATGTAATGAGGACCTATATGTATTCCATTCAAAAGGTGTTAAAAATATAAAAGAAGAAAATGTAAAATATGTTGATGATGCAAATATTGGAACAGTAGTACAAGCTAGCTGTAGCTATCCTGGAATATTTTCACCATGTGATAAATATAAAAATACTGTTTTAGTTGATGGAGGAATAGAAGATAATTTTCCGTGGCGTGAAACTAAAAGAGCTGGTGCCGACAAGGTTCTAACTATTGCATTTGAAGAAAATGATAAAGAAGAATCATGTGATGATAGTTTATTTGGAGTTTTAAATAAGTCGTTTAAGATATTATATAGAGAATTATCTAAATATGAGCTAGATGGAACAGATTATTTATTAAAAATAAGATTAAATAAAAGAGGCTTGTTAGATTATAAAAATATGAATGAAATATATAATGAAGGTTATATACAGACAAAGATAAAAATTAATGAAATAAAAGAAAAACTTAATATCTAAACACTAATTATATGTTCACATAATTTGGATTACTAAAATATTATATATATAACGGAGGGAGATACCTATGTTTTTTTGCAGATTTAGAAGACTAATCTCAGGATGTCTAATCGGGTTTGGTTTTGGAATAATGTTGGTATTAATTCTTCCTCCAATAGTGTGGTTATTTATTACAGGGCTTACTGTAATAATATATGGCTTTAGAGTTTTTTTAGGAAAATAGATTATAATAAGGGAGGGATATATAATGACTATTGTTGTAAAAAAAGTGCCGAAGTTTTTAAGAGGGGTGGTAAAATTCATTTTCGGAATGAAATAGAAATAATAGATTTTATAGGTAGCTTTAAAATACATAAGCGAGTTTTTTAAAAAACTCGCTTAATATATGTTATTTTCATTTCTATTATGCTCTTTTTACTTTACCTGAACGTAAACATTTTGCACAAACAGATACTTTTTTTGGTTCTCCGTTTATTAAAGTCTTAACTGTTCTTAAATTAGGTTTTACAGTTCTAGTAGTTCTTTTACTAATATGTGAACGTGTTACACTAAGTTGTTTTCCAAAAGATGTTTCCTTTTCACAAAATACACATTTTGCCATAACTTTAAGCACCTCCTATTTATTGTAATAAATTGACTATCTAATAGTCTAACATAAAAAAATTAAAAAAACAAGTTTTTTATTTAAAATCTTTTGAATGTAAGGGGAAAAGTAGAGATAACATACGAAACACTGTTTACATAAATAAATATTAGATATTGACTTTTATTGAAAATATAGTATAATTAATAGGTATAATGATACGATTTGTGTATACAAATGTTAAATATAGGAGATAATATATGTTAGCTAAAATATGGAAAAAATTACTAATGGCAATACTTATAATAGCTTGTTTATACAATATAACAGCAAAGCTAGTTAATAAATTGTCATTAGAAGATCAATTAAATATTGTAAAAGAGGAAGAAAGTATAACAGAATTTGTTACTAATCTTCATGAAAGTGTTGAAAAAGCTATAACAACTGGTGTTGTAGAAGATGCAGAAGAAATAGATGATGAAATTCAAAATACTGAAAATACAGATATAATAAATTAAAAATGCTTGCATAATAAAGTCAAGTATGTTAAAATATTTAAGATTGTTTAAAAAGAGAAAGAGGTGAACTTACATGAAAGCAGAATTACATCCAAATTATACAGAATCTACAATCACATGTGCTTGTGGAAATGTAATGAAAACAAATTCAACAAAACCAGAAATGAAGGTAGATGTTTGTTCAAAATGTCATCCATTTTGGACTGGAAGTTTAAAGAAAGATACCGCTGGTGGTAGAGCAGATAGATTTAAGAAAAAATACGGAGTTTAATATTCCGATAAAAAAGAAGCTTTTTGAAGTGAACTCCATTTAATTCATTTCAAAAAGCTTCTTTTTTTATTGTCTTTAATTTATTATCTGATTATATTATCTTAATAAATTAAACCATTGTTCAGATATTTGACCAAACATAGTCATAATACTTATTTTAGGAATATCTATTTCAGCTATTAAATTAACAGAATTTACAAGCTCATTATTAAGATAATAGTTCATAACACCTAGTGGTTCATCTTTTAAGATTGGGGCTACAATATCTTCATCTATAACTATTTCTTTAGTTATTTCTGGAGAATCTTTTTTTGAAACTAAAACACCACTATCATTTTCAAATACGAGATTTATATTGCTTAAACTTCCTTTTGATACTTGAACAGATTCAAAGAATTCTCCTTTACTAGATGTTTTTTCATATTTGTAAGTGTTAAATCCATAATCTAAAAGAAGTTTTGCTTCTGAAAATCTAATCTTAGTCGTAGGAGAGCGAAGAATAACAGCAATAAGAGATAAGTTATCTTTAGTTGCACTAGCAGATAAATTATATAATGCAAGAGATGTAGAGCCTGTTTTTAGTCCTGTTGCACCATCATAAGTACGAATAAGTCTATTAGTATTTACAAGATCTGATTTTCCGTTCTCTTAATGAATCCATCCATATTGTTGTATATTTCTTTATGCTAGGATGATTTAATAATAATTCTCTTGACATTAATGATATATCATAACTTGAAGTTAGATGACCATCTTCATCAATTCCATGAGAGTTTTTAAAAACAGTATCATTCATACCTAAAGATTTAGCTTTTTCATTCATTTGAACTAGAAAAAGTTCTTCGCTACCAGCCAAAAGTTCTGCCATAGCTACAGTACAATCATTTGCAGAAACAACACAAATTGCTTTTAACATTTCTTCTACTGAGAGTTGTTCGGTTTCATTAAGCCAGATTTGTGAACCACCCATACTTCTGGCAGTTTCGCTACAAGCAACTCTATCAGTTAATGATATAGCACCACTATCTAATGCTTCCATTACAAGCAGCATAGTCATAATTTTAGTAACACTGGCTGGTCTCAATAACGCATGAGAGTTCTTTTCATATAATACTCTTCCTGTTGATTCTTCTATTAATATGGCACTTTCAGATTCTAAATTCAGAAAGTTCTCTAAGGTAGTTCCTGTATTAACTTCAATGGTATCAGTGTAATTAGACCATATTGGAATACTATACATAGAGTATATATTTGTAGACAAAATTAAAAAAAATAAAATAGAAATATAAAAAATTTTTTTCTTCATCTTCTCCTCCAAGTATTTAAGATAATACAATATATGTACAGTTTGTATTTTTATGCAATTATTAATAAATATTATTGGAAACATAATTTTCATGCTGTTTCTTGCATTATTATGTAAAATATGATATATTATGTAAAACAAAATGTTGTAAATCCTTTAACTATATATTAAATAGTAAAGGAAAATTCCTTTATTCTTTAATATTCTATATAGATATTAAATTAAGGGAGAGAAGTACTGTGAAAAAAGAAGTTGCTTTAGTTCTGGTAATCGTTATTGCTTTAACATCATATAATATCTTGTTTCGGAATCTGGAGGCATCAATGTCTGTCGAAGATAGAATTACTGAAATAATGATGAGTATGGAGATTAAGAGTGCTCAATTAGATCTGCTGGATTCAAATGAACTAACAATGTCTGCTTGTACCAAACTAATAATTGCAGGTGATGTTTCAGGCAGCATAGAAGAGCTATTTGAAGCTAAAGAAAAGTTGGAGATTGCTCAAATAAAATTAGAGGAGTTTATGCTTTTACCTAATTTGGGAACTCAAACTATTGATGGAATCTGTCGTGATTATGAAGCAATAATATCAATACTCTATAAAGGGGCTGATGAAAGAAAATTTATTGCTTCAGACTTTGATAAAGTAATGGAGGTGTTGGTTTCTTCAAGTAAAGAATTTGTAGTTTTAACAAAATACATGCTTGCTTTTATAAACCTAAACGAGATAAGAAAATTTGACAGGATGCCAGACAAAGAAGCTTTAGAGAAACTGAATTCCGGATGGTATGATGACTTTAGATTGGAAAACATCAAAATGCCAACACGGGTAAAAGACATGAAAAACTTCAAAAACTCTCTATATTTAGTCTGGATAGATCAATTTTCAGAAAGCTCATTTAATAAAAGTGAAGTTTTTAAGGAACTCGACAAATTAAGGAAAAATGACAATATGACAGATAAAAGAACAAACCAAAAATGGTCAGAGTTCCTAGAAAAATTTATTATCAATATCAGTACTAAAACCGAGGCGATACATATCGCCTCGGTTTTTTTACAAAAATATTAAAATGTTATTGACTTATACTTATCTATAGAATAATATTATAAAGATGAAAAAAATGTAATAAAAAGGGGGATAACATGGGAAGCTTTATAAGTACAAAACAATTTACTAGAAAAGATTTGGAACATATACTAGATTTAGCTAATGATATTAAACTAAATCCTGAAAAGTACAAGAAGAAATTAGATGGTAAAATAGTATCTACATTGTTTTTTGAACCAAGTACAAGAACAAGACTATCATTTGAAACAGCTATACTAAGATTGGGTGGAGAAGTTATTAGTACAGAAAATGCAATTATATCTTCATCTGCTTGGAAAGGTGAGAGCTTAGAAGATACAATTAAAATTGTAGCAGGATATGCTGATTGTATAGTAATGAGAAATAGTAGAAATGACTCATCAGAAGTTGCAGACAGAGTGTCAAAAGTACCGATAATAAATGCTGGAAGCGGTAGCGGAGAACATCCTACACAAGCATTACTAGATATGTTTACAATAAGGGATAAAAAAGGGAAGATAGATGGATTAAAAGTAGTAGTATCAGGAGATTTGAAATATAGTAGAACAATAGGATCTATATTAACTTTTTTAAGCCTATATAATAATATAACTGTATATGGACTAAGTAGAAAGTCATTCACTTTATCTGATGAGATGATTAAATTCTTAAAAGACCATAACGTAAAATATATACCTTGTTCAGAATATAGTGAGATACCTTCTGATGTGGATGTGTGGTATCATACTAGAACACAAAAAGAAAGATTTGAAGGCAAAGAAATAAAAGAAGAAGAGTATATAATAAATTTAGAAGTTTTAAATAAATTCAAAAAAGTAATATTATTACACCCATTACCAAGAGTTAATGAAATAGCTGAAGAAGTGGATGATGATGAAAGAGCAGTATATTTTGAACAAGCACATAATGGGGTACCAATACGTATGGCTATTTTAATGGAATGTTTAGGTATAAAATAATTAAATAAAAATATTGTAATATGAAAATAATATGTATATAATTATTTATAAAGTTAGAAGTATAATAATTAACTTAATATCTAACTGCCAACATTTAATTAGGAGGAAAAAATAAATGGAATTAAAGAAGGTAGCAATACTTACAAATGGAGGAGATGCACCAGGATTAAATGCAGTTATACGAGCTATAACAAAAACTGCAAGAACAAATGGAGTTGAATGTTATGGATATATAGAAGGATATAAAGGGCTGTTAGAAAACAACTATGTTAAATTAGATTTACAATCAAATGCATCTGGGTTACTTCATAAAGGTGGAACGATAATAGGGACTTCAAATAGTACAAATGTATTTCATCATAAATGTATAAATGAAGATGGTAGCGTGGAATATAAGGATTTATCTGATGTATGTGTCAATAATATAAAAGAAGCTGGATTTGATTGTGTATTTACATTAGGTGGAGATGGAACTCAAAAATCTAGTAGAGATTTTTCACTAAAGGGTATAAACTGTATAGGTGTACCAAAAACAATTGATAATGATGTTGCTCTTACAGATATGACATTTGGATATAATACAGCTGTATCTGTTGCTACAGAAGCTTTGGACAGGCTTCATACAACTGCAGAATCTCATCATAGAGTTATGATTCTGGAGGTTATGGGAAGATATGCAGGTTGGTTGGCATTAGAATCAGCAATAGCTGGTGGTGCAGATGTTGCTTTGATTCCAGAAATACCATATGATATCAATAAAGTAGTAGAAAAAATAAAAGAAAGAGATGAAAGAGGAAGAAAATTTACAATTATAGTTACTTCTGAAGGTGCAAAACCAATAGATGGAGAGCTAGTTATTAAGAAAAAACTTGATGATGGAGCAGGACTAGATAATATAAGGCTAGGAGGAATAGGAGAAAAACTAGCTGTTGATATTGAAGCTCTTACAGGGAAAGTAACAAGAAATACAACTTTAGGATATGTACAAAGAGGAGGAACACCGACAGCTTTTGATAGGATATTATCTACAAAATATGGAACAGCAGCAATGGAATACGCACTAAAAGGAATATTTAATGTTCTGGTAGTTTTTAAAGATGGAAAAATGAGCTATGTTTCTTTAGAAGATGCGGTGGGAGAAAATAAAACAATAGGAGCTGCTTCTGGAAACACACGAGAAAGCAATATAAGAACAATACAAATGGATGATGACTTAATAAAAATTGCAAGAGATTTGGAAATGTGCTTAGGTGATTAAATAAAAAATATTTGAGAGGATAATTTTATCCTCTTTTTTTTTATTAAATCTAAAAAATATTTACTTTCTTCTAAAAAATATTTACTTTTTGTAAAAATGGTGATAAAATATGCAAATAATACAAAGGTTTATGTGTGTGTGAGTTCTTCTGTAAAAGACTTTTTTGGAGGTGACAAAACATGATTATGTATTCTCATGACTGTACAAAATGCGGAGAAGCAGGGGATTATGGGGTCGGATACTTAAAGAAACAAATTCTTGATCCTGAATCTGAAATGATTAAGATAATCTGCTCTTTCTGTGGTGAAGTTATGGATACAACCCGGGATAAGTTTGAAGGGCCAAACGAGATTACAACATCAGAAGATGTCGAGTACAGCGAAGACAACGAAGACGATGTCGAGTACAGCGAAGACAACGAAGACGATGTTGTCGATGCTTTCGAGGCATATGATGCTCTTGAAGGACTCGATACTGATGATGTAGAATCAGAAACCGGAGAACAAGATGAGGTGTACGAATATAAGTGCGACGCCTGCGGGCATCTGGATTATTTTATGGTCGACTTTCTTGAAAAATGCTCTACAGACGACACATTGCAAAAACTTGCTATAGTCTGTAAAAACTGTGGCGAAGTTTCTGCATTTGTGGATATAAACGAGCTAAAATCCTACATCGTATGTGAATGCGATGAAGATTCAAAGGAAGACGACGGGTAGAAAAAATAATCAAAAAAACTCACACACAGAAATGGGGAGAACAAGGATTGTTCTCTCTTTTTCTATTATTTAGAACACATGTGAATTTGTAGGTTTTTTGTTAGAAATGCTTGATTTTCTATTACTTTACTGTTATAATATGAAAGTTATTACCTTAAGATAAGGAATAGCTTTGGAGGAAATTAAATGAGTGTAAAAGTTGAAAAAACAGAAAATAAAAATGAGTTAAAATTAGAATTTACTATTGAATCAAATATATTTGATGAAGGGATTAAGAAAGTATTTACTAAGAATTCTCAGTATTTTAACATACCAGGGTTTAGAAAAGGAAAAGCACCAATACATATAGTTGAAAAATTTTATGGAAGTGAAATCTTTTATGAAGATACATTTAATGAAATAGTACCAGAAATATATGATGAAGCAATTAAAGAACATAAATTAGATGTAGTTAGCAAGCCTGATATAGATATAACCCAGATTGGAAAAGGAAAAGACCTAATATTTACAGCAACAGTTCAAACGAAGCCAGAAGTAGAGTTAGGAAAATATAAAGAAATTGAAATAGAAAAAAACATATATGAAGTAACAGATCATAATATAGAGCATGAATTAGAACATATGGCTGAAAAGAACTCTAGAATGGTAACAGTAAACAATAGGGCTGCAAAAAATGGTGATACAGCTGTTATAGACTTTATAGGTTCTGTTGATGGAGTTGAATTTCAAGGAGGAAAAGCTGAAAATCATGAATTAGTATTAGGAAGTAATTCATTTATACCAGGATTTGAAGAACAAGTTATTGGCATGAAAAATGAAGAAACAAAAGACATAAAAGTTAAATTTCCAGACGACTATTTTTCAAAAGAGTTATCTGGAAAAGATGCCATATTTAAGGTTACAGTTCATGAAATAAAAGAAAAAGAGCTTCCTAAAATAGATGATGAATTTGCAAAAGATGTAAGTGAATTTGATACATTGAAACAATTAAAAGAAGATATTAGAAGGAAACAAGAAGAACAAAATGCAGATAAGTCAAAAAATGAATTAGAAGAAGTAGCTGTAAGAAAAATATGTGAAGATGCAAAAGTTGATATTCCATCTGGTATGGTAGAAACAGAAATAGACAATATAGCTCAGGATATGGATAGAAGATTTTCATATCAAGGTATGAATTTAGAACAATATTTAAAAATGATAAATAAAACAATGGTTGATTTCAGAAACGAAAGCAGAGAAAATGCAGAATTTTCAGTGAAGATGAGATTAGTATTAGAAGCGATATTTAATGATGCTAAATTGGAAATTGCTGACAAAGATATATCAGATAAAGTAGAAGAATTAACCAAAGCATATGGTAAAAAAGAAGAAGAAATAACTGGAAATGAAATATTAATGGACCACATAAAAAATAATTTAAAAACAGAAAAAGCTATTACATATATAATTGAAAAAGCAAAAGTAAAAGAAATAAAAAAGGAAGAAGATTGTGAATGTGAGCATGATGAGAAAAAAGAAGCAAAGAAGTCTTCAACTAAGAAAGAAAAACCGGAAGAAAAAGAAGAAACTAAAAATCAAAAAAAGAATAAATAGATTAAAAGGCAGGCTAAAGTCTGCTTTTGAATTTGTCGAAATAAATAAAAACTTTTTCAATAAAAATACTTTATACATATTGAAAAAAAACAAAATATAGTATATTATATAAAAATAGGAATATACAGGTAATTCTTTTTAAATGCCTAAAAATCCTATTAGTAGAAAGAAAAAGTGAATAAATGGAGGTTTTTATGATAGATAATAGTTTAGTACCATATGTTATAGAACAAACAAGTAAAGGTGAAAGATCATATGATATATTTTCAAGATTATTAAAAGATAGAATAATATTTTTAGCAGAAGATGTGAATCATGTTACAGCAAGTTTGGTTATAGCACAATTATTATTTCTAGAATCAGAAGATCCTGACAAAGAAATAAACCTATATATTAATAGTCCAGGAGGTTCAATAACAGACGGAATGGCAATAATAGACACAATAAATTATATAAAATCTCCTGTATCAACAATATGTATAGGTATGGCAGCAAGCATGGGAGCTGTTTTATTAGCTTCAGGAGCAAAAGGAAAGAGATTGGCAACACCAAATGCTGAAGTATTAATACACCAACCATTAATTGCAGGTGGAGGACTTTCTGGTCAAACAACAGAAATAAAGATACATGCAGACCATATGGTTAAAACAAGAGAGAAATTAAATAAAATACTAAGTGAAAAGACAGGGCAACCTTTAGAGATAATAGAAAAAGATACAGAAAGAGATAACTATATGACAGCAGAGCAAGCTTTAGCATATGGTTTAATAGATGGAATATTAGATAAGAGAAATTAAAAATAAGGAGAGACGTTAATGCAAAAAAGTCAAGATAGAATAGTAAAATGTTCGTTTTGTGGTAAACACCAAGAAGTAGTTAAAAAGATAATAGCAGGGCCAGGGGTATATATATGTGATGAATGTATTAGTCTTTGCCAAGATATAATAGATGAGGAACTATATAGTGAAGAAACACCAGCAAATGAAGTAGATATGCCAAACCCAGCTGAGATAAAAAATGTTTTGGATGACTATGTTATTGGGCAAGAAGAAGCAAAGAAAAGTTTATCTGTAGCTGTATATAACCACTATAAGAGAATTAACAATTTAGAATTAATAGATGATATAGAGATTCAAAAAAGTAATATATTACTATTAGGTCCAACTGGATCTGGTAAAACATTACTTGCTCAAACATTGGCTAAAATACTAAATGTACCATTTACAATAGCAGATGCCACAACACTTACAGAAGCAGGATATGTTGGAGAAGATGTTGAAAACATTCTTTTAAAACTTATTCAAGCAGCAAATTATGATATAGAAAAAGCTCAAAAAGGAATTATATATATAGATGAAATAGATAAGATAACTAGAAAATCAGAAAACCCATCAATTACAAGAGATGTTAGTGGCGAAGGAGTTCAACAGGCATTATTAAAAATAATTGAAGGAACAGTAGCATCAGTACCACCTCAGGGAGGAAGAAAACATCCACATCAAGAGTTTTTACAAATAGATACAGCAAATATATTATTCATATGTGGAGGAGCTTTTGAGGGAATTGGAGATATAGTAAAAAGCAGAGTAGGTAAACATTCTATTGGATTTGGAGCTACTATTGAAAGTAAAAATAATGTTAATAATACTGAAATTCTAAAACAGCTATTACCACAAGACTTATTAAAATTTGGGTTAATTCCTGAATTTGTAGGTAGGCTACCAATAGTTGCGATATTAGAAGGACTATCAAGAGAAGCACTAATAGAAATTGTTACAAAACCTAAAAACGCATTAGTGAAACAGTATAAGAAACTAGTTGAGTTAGATGGAGTAGAACTAGAATTCGAAAAAGAAGCTTTAGAAGTTATTGTAGATAAAGCAATTGAAAGGAATACAGGAGCAAGGGGACTTCGTTCTATAATAGAAGAAACAATGAGAGATGTAATGTATGACATACCATCTAATCCTAAAATTGCTAAGTGTATTATTACTAAAGAAGCAGTAATAAACAAGACTCAGCCAAAAGTAGTATTAGATGAAAATAAGAAGAAAGAAAATCTAAAAACAAAAAGAAAGACAAAAAATAAGAAGCAAGAAACAGCTTAAAAATAATAAAAACAAAACAGCCCAATAGGCTGTTTTGTTTTTGCTTCCCTTAAAGCATACTTGCAAGTTGCTACTCTTCTCCAGCTTTTTTCACAGAATATGTGTGCAAATGGTCTGAGTTTTCTTTTGTTAGACTACAAATATATCCATGGCCTTTGAGTCTTTTAACTTCTGACGAATACAACTGCATGTCTGTTGGCCAGCTCCGAGTGTTGTTGAGCTTTTTAAGCTTACGTTCAAATTGAGACTGCATTTTTTTCATTATTTTCACTCCTTCTAATGGTTTTAGAGATATTTATCTCTAAGGTTTAAGGGATATATATAAAAAGCTTTCGCCTTTTACCAAAGATTATATGAAAAAGCAGAATCCTTTTTTCTATAAAGATTCTGCTGTTTTTATAATTACTTATTAATTACCTAGAAATTTTTACACGCAAAATCTTTATATATCAGTTTTTTTAATATAATAAATCTAATAACATTTAAAATTAATAAGACATCAAGATTTTGCATATATAGCTCCTTTAAAAGACTTTTAACATATTAACACATTATTCTAATACTTGTCAACAGTTTTTGATGAGTTTTTTCATATCTTCCGGTAATTTAGCTTCAATAGATAATTTCTTTTTTGTTATTGGATGAATAAAAGTAACTTTGTTTGAATGTAAAGCCTGTCTGTTAATTAAATCTGAAGATTTGCCATATAAGGAGTCACCGACAATAGGATGTCCGATATGTTTAGTATGAACTCTAATCTGATGAGTTCTACCAGTTTCAAGTATAAATTTAACTAAAGTAAAATCAGGAAAATATTTGGTTATTTCATAATGGGTTATAGAGGTATCACCAGAAGAATTAACCTCTCTTTCTATAATAGAGCCAGGTTTTCTTGAAATGCCAATATTAATTGTTCCAGATGACTGGGAAAGATGCCCAGCTAATATAGCCATATACTCTTTTATAAAATCACCTGTTCTCACCTGTCTAGCTAAACATTCTTGTATATACTCGTTTTTAGCAAATATAACTATACCTGTAGTGTCTTTATCTAATCTATTAACAGGTCTAATTTTTCGTATAAGATTAATAGAATCGAAATAAAACTTAACTCCATTAGATAAACTGTCTGAATAATGGTTCATAGTTGGATGAACAGTCATTCCTGACGGCTTATTTATAACTAACATACATGAATCTTCATAAATAACATCTAGATCCATTTTAACAGGAACAATATTGTCACTAGTTTCAGAAAATTCAACATCAACTGTAATTACATCACCAATAGAAACAGAAGTAGTAACAAAAGAAGGGATACCATTTAAAAATATCCTGGAATGCTTCTTTAACTTAACCAACAACCTATCAGAAACATAAAAATATGATTTTAATACTTCTTTTATATTAAAATATTTATTATCAACTATTTCATATTTAAGTAACATATATTTCTCCAATAAAGATATTTTAACATAGAGAATAAAAAAATAAAAGCCATGCAACACAGCTTTTATTATATATGTATAAAGATTTAATTAATCATCAATTGTTTTATCTCTTAGTCTTTCTGGTAATACTATAAACTGACTTAAATCAGAAGGTATATCTAAAAGTTTTTTTCCTGGTATTTCTTCAGAAATTTTAAAAAAATCTAAATTATTCACATTACTTCGTGTACCTCCTTTTCCTATGAAAGCACCCTCTAAAAGTGTAAGAAAAGCATCCGCTAAAGATAGTTCCTGTCCTTTTGTTTCCTCATTTCCAGATAAAAGTGAAGAAACTGGCAAGAACCCCCATAATCCATTATTAGTTTTATAAATTTTTAAGGTTTTTAAGATATCAATTATTTTAGATTTATTATTATCCAAATAGTCATCATCAAATTCATAATGCTTATTTTCATAAATACAACCAGCATATTCACAAAGCCTCAAATCTCTTAATGGTTTGTACGTTGCTTTTACCACTGCTCCTTTATAAACGGGAGCAAATAAAGTAACAAAATTGTCTCTATATTTTTTATATTCTTCTACCATATCATTATCTTTCATTAAAACCTCCAAAAAACAAATTATGTAAATTATTATAACAAAAAATGCTAGAAATGTCAATAATTTACAACTACAATGTAATATAAATGTAATATAAATTTAATTTTAAATTTATGTACTTACAGAGTCATTAATAATATAATATATATGAATAGGTTTAAAAGGATTATAGTATTTTAAATTTATGTTAATTCAAAGGAGAAACTATATGGCTAGTGTTGGTAATATAGAATTAGAAGTACAAGAAATAGTAGGTAATATTTTTAAAAATAATAAAAATATTAAACAAGAGTTAGCAAAGCTAGATAATAATGAAATAAAGAGAAGAAAAATTTCTATATCAGATTCATTGATGGAAATTGTCGAGACAAATCCTGGATATGAAAAAGAAGTGCTAGAGTATATGAGCAAAGAAGCTTTTTCAGATTCTAGTTCATTAATAAGCAAAGGTGGAATAGTAGATGTCAGTATAATAAAAACAAATATTACTAGAGTTGTTGAAATTGCAAAAGCAAAAATAGAAAGCACTCAAAAAATTGAACAAGTTGTTAAAACTAATACATATAGCGAAAAACCTAACATGGTGAATTTCTACAAAGAACTTTCTCAAAAACCTATAGAAAAAATTGTAGATTTTTATAGAGAAAAGTATAAAGATATAGAAGGTCTTACTACTGAAGAAAAGGATAATCTTGCTAAAATTGCAGCTGAATTAACTAGTAGTGGAGATTTAGAGAAGGCAGCAGAAATAGTTTCTAGTACAGATGACCCAGAAAAAATTCAAAAAGAATTTTTTGCTGAAGGAAAGACTTTGCTTGAACAGGACCAGGAGCAGAATATTTTAAAGGTAAATGACAATACTGAAACTGAAGAAGATAGATCAGAATTTGCAAGGCGTGCATTAGGACAAGATTATGATAATTTTTATAAAAATCACAATGAAGAGATAATAAAACTTTGTAAAGATAATAAAAAGAATATAGCTAGAATGCAAGAAATATTAATTTCCAACAATATTATTAATTTAGATCAGAATAGTGATGCAATTCTACTTTTTAAAGAAAACAATATGTTTGCTGAAATGAAACAAAGCGACTTGACATTACTTGTAGAAGAAGCTTTGGGGCAAATTTATTATAAGGACCAAGAAATAAAAGGTGCTAGTATACGAGATTTAACATCAAAAATGAAAGATTACAGAAATGAAATAGCAAAAGAATATGAGAATAATAGAAAAGGAAGAGACGAACAACACCTAGAACAAAAAATGAAAGATTACAGAAATAAAGAAACTGAATATAATGATTACAGAGATAGAATACCAGTTGAATATAATGATTTAGCGTTTTTTGAAGGAAGAATAACTGAAAGTGATGAAAAAGAAACTATTGAAATTAATGACATGGAAATCTTTGAAGCTTTGTTAAATGGCAATATAAAATCTGAGGACTTAAATGATAGTGGGGTTAAGGCAATGGAATTAGAACAGCAACAAGAACCTGATATTGAAAAGTCTCCTCCAAATGATGATAGAACTGTAAGGACAGAATCAATTGAAGAAGACATACAGACTGTGGAAGATTTAGAAAATGCTGAAAATCTATTCCCAACAGAAGAATATACACCACAACAAGAAGGAGAAATTGAAATTCAAGGAAAAGTTGTAAGAGAAAATGAAGGAGGTAATCAAGACATTATTATGGAAGAGAATGAAAATCAAGGGAAAAATTTACCAGCAAAAATAACACTTTGGGATAAAATTAAAAATACATTTAGAGATAACTTAAGCTCAGGTGGGGCAAATTCTATGTGGCCTCTTAGCAATAGGCTTCGTAGTATAGCAGTTGATTTGGGAGACGCATTTCAAGGAGTATTTAGTAATTTTACTAATGCTAATAAAAAGCCTGATGAAAACGTTATAAATCAACCTATGTCAGTTAGTGATGCTGTGAGACAATCGAATGAGAATATTTTAGAAGAGGGTGAAAATGGAAAGATAATTCCTACAGAAAAAGATATTAATACTCCTTCACAAGAGCCTAATCAAAATCCTAGCCCGTTACAAGCAGAAAATATAGATACTGTACATATTAAGGAAACTATAGATAAAGCTGCTCGCGAGGTTATAAACCCAGTTAGTCCTACACAAGAAAAAGGAACTGCAGAAAATGATGATAAAGAGATTGATGAAAAGTAATACTAATTAAAGAAACTTAATTGAGTGATACTATTTTGTTTTGCATATGATGGCATGTCACTTGAAATGTTATTTTCTTTACAACATTTAATAAATATAGATTTTAATTTTGAATAATTTGGAGAAGTACATTGATAATAGTTCTTATACTTATCAATATACTTCTTTTTTATATCTTCTTCAATATGGTTATAGAAATAATCTCGTTGTCTATCTCTTAAAGTTACACCAAAAGATGGATATACAAAATGTGCATCATGTAGTTTAGCTTGTTTCACAATATCAGATATATTTTCTTCTGTATCAGTTATATAAGGTAGAGTTGGCATTACAACAATACCCGTTTTTATTCCCATTACAGAAAGAATGCTCATAGCTTTTAATCTTTCACCAGGTAGTGGCGCATTAGGTTCAATTTTTTTTGCTAATGCATCATCAGTCGTAGTAATTGTAAATGCAATACAAGCATAATTTTGTTTACTTATCTGACTAATAATTTCAGTGTCCCTTATAACCATATTGCTTTTAGTTAATAAAAACAAAGGAAATTGCATCTCCTTTATAACATTTAATGCTTGTTTTGTTAGTTCATATTTTTTTTCAATAGGTACATAAGGATCACTAGCAGATCCAAATCCAATTGTTTCTCTATATCTTTTACTAGATAACTCCTTTTTTAATAACTCAATACTATTTGTTTTTACAGAAATATCAGTATCAAAGTTATCTATGTTATAGCATTCTGAACGAGTGTCACAATAAATACATCCATGCATGCAACCACGATAAATATTAAGATAATATTTAACTCCAAACCATGAACTAGGATGCTTGTTTGTAATTAAAAGCTTTTTCGCTTCAATTTCATTTATCATAAAAAAACTCCATACTTATTATATTATTTATTTTAGCATAACATATTTTCAAATATAATGATATAGTAATCTTATTTAAGCTTGATATTGTTAGTGTATCAAACATAAAATGTTGACATAGGCTACATAAAGTGATAAAATAGGCAGGCTGAAATAACTCCAGGGGGAGTTTAATTATATCCTGAAAAAAGGAGGTAATGTATATGGACAATCTAGAAAGTGAAGGCAGTAGGCGGCTCGGAGTTCAAGCGACTGGAATTTTAACACCATGGATTAGAAAAGGAGACGATTTAATCAAAATTGTCTGTGACTCAATTAAAAAAGCCGCAGACGACGGAAGGATCGAGTTACAAGATGGAGGAATTGTTGCTGTAACAGAAGCTGTTGTTGCACTATCTCAAGGTAATGTTGCACATTATAGTGATGTTACAGCAGATTTCGCGAGGAAGTATAAGGGAAACCGTTTGGCGATTGTAGATCCGATACAAAGCAGAAACAGATTTATTCCAATACTTGAGACAATCGCAGATGTGAGTCATTTTGAAAAAATTTACATCTTTATGACTTACCCAAGCGATGAAGTAGGAAACTCCTTGATATCGAAGTTAGAACTCTACAAAAAAGGTATAGACCCAAACACTGATGTATTGTCAGCGAAGCAATTCTGTGCAATTTTTGGAGAGCCTAAACATCCATTTACGGGAGTAAACTACTTCAAAGTATTTGAAGAAACCTGTAAAGGAAAAGCAGAAATCATACTCTGTAATGATTTCTCTAAAATCCCAAAGGCATTTCCCGGTAACGACTATCTTGTGTGCAACATACACGAGAAAGAATTCGTGAAAATGATACTTAGTGATAATGGCGCAGAAACAGTTTACGATATGTCTCAGATTATGAGTGAGCCAGGTAATGGCAAGGCATATAATGAGTTCCATGGGCTTTACGGATGTAATGCTCAACAGGGAAGGAAATTGAAACTGTTGCCAAGAGGCTGTGATGATTTTGTAAAATTATTGCAAGATGTCATTTTCAAACTCTTAGGAGTTAAGGTCGAAATCCTGATATTTGGAGATGGAGCTTTTAAAGATCCTGTAGGAGGAATTTGGGAGCTTGCAGATCCAGTCACAACTTTAGCCTATACAGAGGGGCTGAAAGGAAAACCAGTTGAAGTAAAAGCCAAGTTCGTAATAAGTGCAGCAGAAAAAGGCGCATCACAGGAAGAACTGCAAAGATGTGTTGATGAGGCGAAAGAAGAGCGAAAAAGAGAGCGAGATATCTCGTATAATATGTCTTTAGGGGTAACACCCAGAAGAATAACAGATCTTCTTGCCTCACTATCTGACCTTATTACCGGAAGTGGTGACAGAGGAACACCAGTAGTATATATTTCTGGTTACCTCGATTACTGAACGAATATGATTGTCTGAAAAAAGCGTACATAATGTATGCTTTTTTCATGTGAATAAATATATTGTATTTTAAAAAGAAGATATGGTACAATTAAATAACTAGGAGGAAAAGATATGTCTTTATTATTTACATTAATACCATTATTCTTTTTTATATTATTTGTTGTATTATATAAAGTTAATAGGACAAGTCTTATTCCAAGTTTTGTTTTTACTGTTTTTATGATTTCTCTAGTAGGAGTTTTGGGAATGTTTTTATATAATAGCATTGGAAACATTTTTCTAAGATTAGTATTTATTATTTTAACATTGCTTTTTATATTTATTATCACATTTGGAATATATATATTAATAGCATTTTTACTTTTAAGTACGAGAGTGATACTAAACAAAGAAAGAAGAAATCTAAGTCATTCTTTAAGCCTTATTCTAGTAATCATATTAATAAGTTTTGTAATGATTACTACATTTATTGATATTAGTGGTTTTTCAATTACAGCACAAGTCTTAATTTATTCTGTCTATGGAATAATTATATATTATTTCATTCATATAACTCATTATATAATTGCAACTATATTATGCAATTTATCAAATCCTAAGAAAAATCAAGACTATATTATTGTGCATGGATGTGGACTCAAAGAAGGTAATGTAACAACACTTCTTGCAAGAAGGTTAGATAAAGCAATAGAATTCTATAATAAACAAAAAGAAACTTATCACCCTCCAAAACTAGTGCTTTCAGGAGGACAAGGTATAGATGAACCACGTCCAGAAGCACAAGCTATGAAAGATTATGTGATTTTAAAAGGGATACCAGAAGCTGATATACTTTTAGAAGATAGGTCAACTACAACTTTTGAAAACATGACATTTTCAAAAGAGATTATTGATAAAGACTCAAATGGAAAACCATATAATTGTATTTATGCTACAAGTAACTTTCATTTGTTTAGAACTGGAATATATGCTAAAAGAGCTGGTTTAAAGATAAATGGCATAGGATCAAAAACTGCATGGTATTATTTACCAAATGCACTCTTACGTGAATATCTAGCATATATAATTATGTATTGGAAAAGAAACTTGATCTTACTACTAATAGTTACATTTTTAATTAATGCCAGTTTGATTTATATATGGTTTATTATGCATTGATTAAAAAGGGAATAGTAATATATAAGGGAAGAAATTGAGGATTAAATATGATTGATTTACATACCCATACTAATTTTTCAGATGGCATGCAAACATTAGAACAACTATTGAATAAAGCTGAAAATAGCAAGTTGAAATATTTAAGTATAACTGACCATGATAGTATAGATTCTTATTTAGAATTAAAAAAATCTAAAAATGATATCTTTAATGGTGAGTTAATTACAGGAACAGAATTACATTTTTTACAAGATGAAATGTATAATGAACTTTTAGGTTACAAGTTTAATGTAGATAAAATATCAAAAAGTTTTATGTTTGATAAAGCAAAAAAACAAGAACAGCAATTAGAGTTCTTATATGAACTATATCCAAAATTGATAAAAAAAGGGTTTAAATTATTAAGTATGGATGAATATATAGAAAAGATATTATCAACCACTACATTTGCAGTAACTGAATGTGGTAGCACAATATTTAATGATGAAAATAAAGAAATACGAGAAAAACATGGTATTTTTACTAACTCTGATTATAAGGCTAAATGGATTCATAATAAGGATAGTGATATGTATGTTAATGTATTAAAATATTATCCCAATATGAAAATAGTCTCTGATACTATAAGAGATGCTGGTGGTTTAGTATTTATGGCACATGTCTTTAGAAACGAAGGAAGAAACGCTAAAAATGATGGTAAATATTTATTAGACTATGCTGTGAAAAATAAATTAATTGACGGAGTAGAAGTTTATTACAAAAATCATACTAAAGAACAAGTGAATTATTTACTTGATTTTTGTAATGAACATAGTTTATATATATGTGGAGGAACTGATTCACATATTTTACAAGAAGAATTAGGAATAATTGATACTGGAATTATTCCAGTAAATATAATTGATAATTGGATAAACTAATGCGTTCGCTATTTGAATCTATTGTTCTGATAGTGAAAGAATGGAGTTGAAAATGGTAATAGAATATGCAAATGAATCGGATTTAGATATAATTAGTGAATATGATAAACATATATCAAAAGAAGAATTATTAAAATCAATCTTGGATAATAGGGTAATTGTTGTAAAAGATAATGACAAAACTTGTGCTTGGAGTAGATATAATTTGTTTTGGGATAATACTCCATTTCTTAATATGCTATTTGTTTTAGAAGAATATAGAAATAGTGGTATTGGTACTAAACTTATAGAATTTTGGGAAAATGATATGAGAAATAAAAATTTTAAAATGATAATGACTTCTAGTTTATCTAATGAAAATGCACAGCAATTTTACAGAAAGCTAGGTTATAAAGATTCTGGAAATTTATTATTAGAAAATGAGCCTTTAGAAATTATATTTACAAAGAAATTATAGTATCTAAATTTACATAACTATTAGAGATATTTAAATAAACATTATAATTATACAAGAAGAGAAGTAATAATTTGCAATTTTTTTTACAAATTATTACTTTTTTAGTTATTATATAATAAATCATTGATTTCTAATTTTTTTTGTTATAAAATGTAGAAAGTGAAAAAATAAAATCGAAATTTGTAGGAGGTATTTTATGGGATTTATTAAAGCATTTACAGGAGCATTAGGAGGATCATTTGCAGATCAGTGGAAAGATTTTTTACAACCAAGACCAGATGTTACAGCAACAGCAGCAATTTTTGAGGCAGTTGCAAATGGAACTAACGCAGGACGTGGTTCAAATACAAAAGGATCAGAAAATATTATAACAAATGGAAGTAAAATAATTGTGCCAGAAGGTACAGCATTAATTACTTTACAAGATGGAGCAATAACAGGTCTTGTTGCAGAACCAGGTGGATTTACATATTCATCTGATGATCCTAATTCTAAATCAATGTTTGCAGGTAATGGAATATTATCATCTACCATAGGTCAAACATGGGATCGTTTTAAATTCGGAGGACAACCAGGAGCACAACAATTAGCATTTTATATTAATTTAAAAGAAATTCCTAATAATAAATTCGGAACACAATCAGAAATTTATTGGGATGATGCATATTTAGGAGCACAAGTTGGAGCAGTTACTAGAGGAACATATACATTAAAAATAGTTGATCCAATATTATTTGTAAAACAATTTGTGCCAGCTAAGTATTTACAGCCAGGTGCAGAATTATTTGATTTTGCAGATATGGATAATGATGCAGGAGCACAACTATTTAACGAGGTTGTAAGTAGCTTATCAGCAGCATTTTCAAATTATACGAATGACCCAAGCAAAGGAAATCGTATATCAAAAATTCAAGGTGATCAAATTGGATTTGCTCAGAGCATGTCACAAGCAGTAGAGGATGGATACCAATGGAAAACAGACAGGGGACTTGTAATAGAGAAAGTAGCAATTCAAGCAATTGAATATGATGAAGATACAAAGAAACTACTAAGCGATGTAAAAAAAGCAGATGCTTTATCTGGAGCACGTGGAAATTCATTTATGCAACAATCAGTAGCACGTGGTATGGAATCAGCGGGACAAAATGGAGGAGCAGGAATGGCATTTATGGGAATGGGCATGAATGCAGCAGGAGGTGTAATGGGAGGTATGCAACAACCAAATGAAGGAACACCTCAATCACAATTTATTCAAGGACAACCTCAGCAACCAGCAAATCCACCAGCAGCAGAGACGAAAGAAGAAGACCCATATGAAAAACTAGCAAAACTAAAAAAACTACTTGATGATGGGGTTATATCACAAGAAGAATTTGATGAGCAAAAAAAGAAACTTTTAGGATAGGAGGGTAAATTCTATGCAGGAAGATGATGTAAATAATTCAGAAAATAAGAATAATACTGAAAAAACTACTACTTCTGCTAATGGACCCAAAGTTGTAAAAACAGACGAAGGTGCTAAAGATGGACAAAACAAATGCCCTCAATGTGGAGCAACAGATATATCACTTAATACAAATAATGGAAAATTAAGATGTAATTTTTGTAGGCATGAATTTGAACCAGAAAAATTAACTGGTATGGAAACAGATTTAAGCAGCCTAGAAGGAGAAGTAATAGGGTCAGGAGCAGGTGATATTATTGCAGATGTTAAAGATGTATTAACATTTAAATGTAGTAGTTGTGGAGCAGAAGTAATAATAGATACAAGCGAAGCAACACAAGCAAGATGTCACTGGTGTAGAAACACGCTATCAGTTAATCAGCAGATTCCAAATGGAAGTGTACCAGATATGGTATTACCATTCAAATTGAAAAAAGATGAAGCAAAAGTAGAAATTGAAAAATTTGTAGGAAAGAGAAAATTTTTTGCACATCCAAAATTTAAACAAGAATTTACTACACAAAACGTTATGGGAGTTTATTTACCATATATGGTAGTTGATGTAAATGGTCATTCAAAATTATCTGGACAAGGAGAACATCAAACTAGATCATATACTAGAGGAACTGGAGATAATAAAAAAACATACTATGATGCAGATTTATATGATGTAAAACGTGACTTTGATGTAGTAGTAGATGGATTGACTGTTGAATCAAGTTCTGATAAATTGAATAAATCATCTGATAAAACAAATAACATAATAAACTCTATTATGCCATTTGACACGGAAAATGGTGTAAAATGGGATGCTAATTATCTGAAAGGTTATACATCAGAAAAACGTGATACAAATATTGAACAATTAAAAGGACTTGTAAATAACCAAGCAAAAGATATTGCAAGACATAAAGCAAATGAAACTTTAACCCAGTACGACAGAGGTGTTAAATGGTCTAATGAGCAATTAGATATTAAAGGACAACAATGGAAAGCTGCATATTTGCCTGTATGGTTATATAGTTACCAGCAAATAAAGAGCAACAATAAAAAACTACTTCATTATGTAGCAGTGAATGCCAGGACAAAAGAAACCATGGGAAGTGTACCAATACATATGCCTAAATTATTAGCTGTATCAGCAATAGTAGAAGTGTTAGGAATTATTGTGGCAATCTTTGCTAGCGCAGCTTCTGATTCTGATTCTAATTATGGTTGGTTATTTGCTCTTGCAGGACTTATATATTTTGGTATTCTTTATAGTAAATATCGTAATACAGGAGCTAGACACTCTCATGAAAAAGAGACAAAAGCGACAATGGATAATATGCAAAAAACTGACACATTTGTAAAAAAATTAACAGGTCTTTCAAACGCAAGAATGAATGGAGCAAATAATACAAGTGTTAGTAATGGAGGTTCTGGTGTTCCAATGTTAGATAAGCTAAATGATAAAGTACCAGATGGAATTAAGAAACATATAAATAAGTAATACTAATTATTAGCTGTAAAAAAGGAGGAATATAAAATGACGAAAAAATATTTGAAGTATGGACTAATAGTAGTGATACTACTATCTACAATTGTTTTATTAACAGGATGTGGAGCAGAAGAAAGTGAAAACGAACCAAAGGTGACAAAGGAAATAGACGAAAGTGCGTGGGTAGATGATGAAACAATGAAATTTGCACAAGTAGAAGGATGGAAGCTAGATGATAGTAATGGATATAACTTTTATAGATTAGAAAATCCTGATATAATGATAGATGAAGAAATAGCAACAATAACTATAATTCCATATAAAAGAGTTGATGGAGGGACTTCACAAGACGCAATTAATCAACATATAAAACGCAGTAGTGATGTAAAACAGGAAAGTAATGTTACAATTAATGGAATTGAATATTTAGTAGCAAGTGAAAATAGCGTATTCGGAACCACTTATATTTTTCTATTTACTAAACATGAAGCTTGTGAAGAAAACGAAATAGCAGATATAAGTATTGTGAACGCCACTCTTGAAGATGCTATGCCAGTTCTTGAAACAATTAGTTTTAAAAAATAAATGTTAAAAAAGCAAGGAATAATTCCTTGTTTTTTTATTCGAAAAATGATATAAAATATGTATTAAAAGAAAAGAGGTTAATATGAAAAAAGTATTTACAATAGTTTTAATAGTAGGAATATTAGTAATAAGTTTATTCATACTAAGTGGGTGCAGAAATGAAAAAATAATTGAAGACAGTATTGTAGAAGTTGACCTGCCAAAATACACAGAAGAAAATCTTATAGACTGGATGGAAAATGGAACATTTACAATAGAATTTACTTTAAGTAGTGTAAATACTTTAGGAGAAAATGCACTAGAGGATGATGAGGAATTACTGCCTGTATGCTCAATGTCAGTACAGGGTAACAATGTTGCAATCTCTATGTATAAAGGTATACGAACAATATTTTTAGATATGGAAGTATATATAATAGATGATATAAATAAAACTATAGCTGAAACTAGCTATTATGATGTGGGATTTCCGACTTCTTTTCAATACATGCAAATAAAAGGAAGTGGAGTTGGAACAATAGATGATAAAGAGTTTTATTATGAAAATTTTGAGCAAGGTGGCTTTAGTGATTATAAGTTGAAATTTTATATGGATTTTTATGAACAATCAGTTGCAAATATATATGCGATAGAGGCAGATAATGAAATTATTACAACAACAATGATAATTAAAAGTGCTAAAAATACAGTGCCAGAAGGAATATTTGATATTCCAACTGATGAATATACAAACATATAGGTAAATATATAAAAAAATGATATAAATATTTTAGCTGTAGTAATTTCTTAAAGATATGGAGGTAATTAAATGAGTTTAATATATTTAAAAGAAAAAATAGAAAAATATAAACCATATAATGAACAAGAAGAACAAGATAAAGAAGTAATGCTTAAGTATATTAGAAACTTTGATAATGTTCTAACAAGAGACAATGAATTTGGGCACTTTACAGCATCAGCGTGGGTTGTAAATAAAGAAAAAACTAAAATTTTAATGATATATCACAATATATATAAATCGTGGGCTTGGACAGGTGGACATAGTGATGGAGAAGGAGTTCCACTAAAAACTGCAATAAGAGAAGTAAAAGAAGAAACAGGCATAGATAATGTATCGGTTTTAAAAGAGGATATATTTTCTTTAGAAATAGTATGTGTAAATGGTCATATTAAAAAAGGTAAATATGTATCCTCTCATGTACATTTAAATCTGACGTTTCTTTTAGAAGCAGATGAAAAAGAAATGTTGAAAGTAAAAGAAGATGAAAACAGTGGAGTAAAATGGGTAAATATAGAAGATGTAGAAAAAGTATCAAATGAAGAATGGATTAGAGATAATATATATAAGAAACTAAATGATAAATTAACAGAAAAACAATAATTGAATAGGTACTTGATTTATAAAATGAAACATATAATACCATAAAATAAATTGCGTTTCGAATATATATATGATATATAATATATATATATTAAGGAGGTAACAAAATGAAAAAAATAATTAAAACTATGCTTATATTGACAATATTGATAATTTGTTTAGTAATACTTACAGGATGTGGTTCTAAACAAGCAATGAGTACTTCTACTTATGACTCAGATGATATAGAGGCAAGTGTATCACTAACTTATCCAGATTCTGAAGATTATAAGTTTTCAACTAATTCAGATGATTTTAGGACAACTGCAAATGAAGCAATTTTACTTGGACCAGATTTCAAGATTGCTATTCAAATTAGAGATTTATCATTTCATTTCGATAAAGATTTTAATAACTACAAAGGCAAATACATAAGTGAAGAAGGAGGAAAAGAGATTACTGTTGCAGATTTAAACGGATTTGTATGGTATTATGCACCATATAAGGCTGCTGTTGTTGTATTGCCAATAGAATTAAATCCAGAATATGCTTTAGAACTTTACATTTATACAGAAAAAGATTCTGAAGATGAAGTTATGGAAGTATTTAACTCTGATGCTGTACAGGATATTTTAAAAACTGTTAAAATTACAGAAAAATAAGATTGAATAAAAATATAACTTAAATAAATGCTTCTTAAAATAATGAATACTTTAAGAAGCATTTATTTTAAAAAAAAGAAAAATACAAGCAAAGATAAAAAATAAAGTCATAAAATTTTAGGAGAAAATGTGGAAATAAGAAAAATTAAAACAGATGAAATAGATAAATTAAAATATTTGTTTGAGCATAAAGATTTTGATAAATATAAAAATGATGTGCTGAATGATTTGAAAAGTAATATAAGAGATATTTATATACTAATAGAAAACGAGAAACTTATTGGAGAATTGACAGTTTATTACAAAACATCTAAACAATATGAAACAATAGATAATATAAGAGTATATTTGTCAGCGTATAGAATTAGTAAGGAATATAGAAATAAAGGGTTAGGACAAAAACTGCTGCAATATACAATAACTGATTTAGAGAATAAGGGATATACTGAATTTACTATTGGAGCAGAAAATAATAATGCTAATGCAAGATACATATACCAAAAGTTCGGCTTTAATAAAGTGATAGATAGATGTATAGATAATTATGATGGTAATAAATACGAATATGACTTGTTACTAAAAAGCTATAACAACAAAGGAGACAATTATGTTTAAATTGAAGTCAGATTATAAACCTGCGGGAGACCAACCTGAGGCAATAAAAAAGCTAGTTGAAGGTATAAATAATGGTGAAAAGTTTCATACACTTTTAGGAGTTACAGGCTCTGGTAAGACGTTTACAATGGCTAATGTAATAGAACAGGTACAAAAGCCAACTCTTGTTTTGGCACACAATAAAACACTAGCAGGACAACTTTATAGTGAGTTCAAAGAGTTGTTCCCAGAGTCTGCAGTTGAATACTTTGTTTCATATTATGATTATTACCAGCCAGAAGCATATATTGCTCATTCAGATACATTTATAGAAAAAGATGCATCTATTAATGAACAAATTGATAAATTAAGGCATTCAGCAACAGCATCTTTATTTGAAACAAGAGACGTAATAATAATAGCATCTGTTTCCTGTATATATGGACTTGGAGACCCTATTGATTATGAAAATATGATAGTGTCTATTCGACCTGGCATGGAAAAAGACAGAAATGAAATTATGAAAAAACTTGTGAATATGCAGTATGCTAGAAATGAAATAGATTTTAAAAGAGGAACTTTTAGAGCTAAAGGAGACATATTAGAAGTATATCCTTCAAACCAAGAAGAAAGTGCAATAAGAATTGAATTTTGGGGAGATTCAATAGAAAAGATATCAGAAATAAATCCACTAACAGGAAAACCAATAGGTTTAAGGCAACATGTTATGATATTTCCAAATTCGCACTATGTTACAAGCAGAGATAAACTGGATAATGCTCTAATTGCAATAGAATCTGAAATGGAAGAAAGAGTGAAGTTTTTTACTGAAAACCAAAAATTAATTGAAGCACAAAGAATAGAAGAAAGAACAAACTTTGATATTGAAATGTTAAAAGAAACTGGTTTTTGTTCAGGAATAGAAAACTATTCTAGACATATAAGCGGAAGAGAAGCAGGAAGTCCACCATTTACACTATTTGATTATTTTCCAGATGATTTTCTATTAATGATAGATGAATCACATGCGACAGTACCACAGGTTAGGGGAATGTATAATGGAGACAGAGCAAGAAAAGAATCTTTAATAAATTATGGATTTAGATTACCATCAGCATTTGATAATAGACCTTTAAGATTTGATGAATTTGAGCAAAGGATTAAACAATGTGTTTTTGTGAGCGCTACACCTGCTGAATATGAAAAAGAACACTCTAAAGAAAATATTGTAGAACAGATTATAAGGCCTACTGGACTTTTAGATCCTAAGATAGAAGTTAAACCTACTGTAAATCAAATAGATGATTTAATGGAACAGATAAATACAGTAGTTGAAAGAGGAGATAGAGTACTAGTAACAACACTTACTAAAAAGATGGCCGAAGATTTAACAGCATATTTAAAGAACACAGGAATAAGAGTGAGGTATATGCATTCTGATATACAAGCATTAGAAAGAATGGAAATAATTAGAGACTTAAGAATTGGTGAATTTGATGTTTTAGTTGGAATAAACCTTTTAAGGGAAGGTTTAGATATACCAGAAGTATCATTAGTTGCAATACTAGATGCTGATAAAGAAGGATTTTTACGTTCTGAACGTTCGTTAATTCAAACTATTGGACGTGCTGCCAGAAATACTGAAGGACGTGTAATTATGTATGCAGACGAATTAACAGACTCAATAGAAAAAGCATTAAGTGAGACAAATAGGAGAAGAAAACTACAAGAAGAATTTAATATAAGGAATAATATAACTCCTCAAACAATTAGAAAATCTGTAAGAGATACAATTAAAGCAACAATTGTAGAAGATATTCAAACTGAGTATAATATTGGAAGAGATGAATCTGTAGAAGAAATAATTAATAAACTAACAGAAGAAATGCTATTACATGCTAAAAATATGGAGTTTGAAAAAGCTGCAGAACTAAGAGATAAAATTAAAGAGTTTGAGAAAATGATGTAAATAATGGACAACATTATGTTAATTGTGGTATAATATATACATAATAACCAAATATTAATAATTGGAGGGATTCACGTGGAAAATCAACAAACACAAAATACAACAACAGAAAAAGTCACAGCTCTCCAGGAACCCCGATGCACTATGTCTCAGTCATATCAATTTAAGTGTGATATATGTGTATTACGCGGTACATGCCCGCTCAGCCAATTATCAAATGCTGGCAGGCGATGAATCGCAAAAAGCCGAGTTAATCGGCTTTTATTTTTGTCAAAAAAATGAAAATACTGTTTTAAGAATATTTTTATTTTCTTGTATCTTTTTTTGTAATAATATGATAGAATATATGCGAAAGAAAATATAATTATAAAATATATAAAGGTAATAATAGGAGGGCTAAATTATGGAATTGAAAAGATGTATGCGCTGTGGTAAATTTTATGACTCGGAAGTTGATGTTTGTCATGATTGTGTTGCAAAAGACACAGCAGATATAAGCAAATTAAAAGCATTTATGGTAGAAGGCTATAATAATGATGTAACTAAATTAGAGATTGTAAATGTAACAGGAATAAGTGTAAAAAATCTAGATAGATATTTAGGATATGAAGAATTCAATAATATATATTTATCAGATGCAGAGAATAGTAAAAACAAAGATTTAGGAAAAATAAAAACATAACAGAAAGGGACACACATTATGGCAGATATAATAAAAAAACTTGAGGAAAGAAACTATATAGAACAATTAACACACGAAAAGGAATTAAAAGAATTATTCCAAAAAGAAAGTGTTAGATTTTATATTGGTATAGATCCTACAGCAGATAGTTTACACATAGGACATTTTATTTCATTAATGTTTTCTTCACACTTACAAAAAGCAGGTCATAGGCCGATTATTCTAGTAGGTGGAGGAACAGCAACAATAGGGGATCCATCTGGTAAAACAGATATGAGAAAAATGTTAACAAAAGAAGAAATAAATGAAAATGTTAAAGCATTAAAAAAACAAATAGAAAGATTTCTTACATTTGAGGGAGATAATGCTGCTATCATAGTAAATAATGCAGATTGGCTAACAGACCTAAACTTTATAACATTTATGAGAGATATAGGGTCATTATTTTCTATTAACAGAATGCTTGCTGCTGAATGCTATAAAGCTCGATTAGAAACAGGTTTGACCTTTTTTGAGATGAGCTATATGTTAATGCAGTCATATGATTTTCTACATTTATACAACAACTATGGATGTAAACTACAAATAGGTGGTAATGATCAATGGTCAAATATAATAGGTGGAGTTGAACTAATTAGAAAGATAGGCGCAGAAGACTCATTTGGCTTAACATTTAAGCTTCTTACAACAAAAGAAGGTAAAAAGATGGGCAAGACAGAAAAAGGTGCATTATGGCTAAATCCTGAAAGAACATCACCATATGAATTTTATCAATATTGGAGAAATATTGGCGATTCGGAAGTTAGAAGTGTTTTATGTATGTTAACATTTTTACCAATGGAAGAAGTAGAAAGATTATCATCTCTGAAAGATGAGGAAATAAATGAAGCTAAGAAAATTGCTGCATATGAAATAACAAAATTAATTCATGGAGAAGAAGAAGCTAAAAAGGCAGAAGAAGCTTCTAGCGCATTGTTTGGTACAGGTGGAAATATTGAAAATATGCCAACAACAAAAATACCAAATATGAATATATCTATACTTGATGCAATAGTTCTATCAAATATGGCAACATCAAAAGGACAGGCGAAAACTCTAATAGCTCAAGGTGGAATTACTTTAAATGATATTAAAATTGATGATGTGCAATATATTTTAGATAAAAAAGATTTTAATAAAGGATGTGCAATATTAAAAAAAGGAAAAAAAGTATTTAATAAATTGGAGATATAAATAATTTGAAAAGTAATATAAAAACAGTCTTATTATAAAGGCTGTTTTTATATTAATAAAATACATAATTTAGTTAATCTGATTAATACTAGGTTTATGAACCAAATTTTATTAACTAAATTGAGAAGCTCCAGACGTAAAACGTTTTTTAAAATTCAATTATTAAGTTCTTTAATAATTGCTTTTATAATAACAATGTATTCATCTAATAGTATTGTAGAAAAAAATAATATGGAGTATTTATCAAAATTGATTAATAAAAATTTACAAATATCTTCAATTTATGGAGTTAAAAGGCTAGGAATAGAAGAAAGCATGTATTTAGGAGTGATTGAAATACCTAGAATAAATATTAAATATGTAGTATATACTAATTTAACAGATGACCTATTAAAAATATCACCATGTAAATTTTCAGGAGTTGATTTGGGAGAAAAAGGCAATCTTTGTGTTGTAGGACATAACTATAATGATAATAGGTTTTTTAGTAAATTAAATGAGTTAAGACTTAATGATGAAATAATCATGACTGATTTAGAGAGTAGGGAATATATATATACAGTTTTTGATATATATGAAACAAATGAAAATGATTTGAGTTGTTTAGAAAATTCAAAAGAGTACGAACTGACTCTAATAACATGTAATAATTCAAATAAGAAAAGAATTATAATAAAAGCATTAAAAGAATAATTATTTTAATGCTTTTATTATATGTATATTAATTATTCATTGAAATGAATAAATTTTGTTGCGAATGAAACAACCTTTGTAGAATTATTTTTAGCAAATTGTTTCATTATAGCTTTTCCGCTAATTGTAATTGATGCAACAAGTGCACTAATAACAAACTGAAGCTTTGGGTCCATTCCGTAATATTCTGTTAATTTAAAAGCTATAGTTGCAGACACAGCACCACTAATAATACCACAAATATCGCCAATTACATCTCCAAAAAAAGTAGCTACTTTTTCTGAGTTTTGAATTAATTTAATTGCGGTTTTAGAACCAGTTATTTTTTTGCTTGCTTTTGCATGAAAATGCTCTTCCTCTGCCATAATAACAGCAACACTAAATAAGTCAAATATTATACCTATAAACATGATTAAAGCTAATATTAACAAGTTTAATATTAAGTTTAAAGCTGTTATGGCAATACTAGATAAATATGAAAACACTATAGATAGCGTAAAAGTAGATATAGCAACAAAAGTTACCCATTTAGAATGATCTTTCACTTAATAATTCTCCTTTGATTTTAATGAATATAATTCGGACGACCATTGGCCGTCCATGTTTAGATTTATATAATTGGTAGAAATTTAAGTAAATTTTACGGTTTAGGTCTAGCAGAATTTCTCTATCTTTCATTAACCATTACTGGATTAACCGTTTCCGTTTAAGAAAAATATCTTTTATTTCAAAGACGCTAGATCACCACTGAAATCCGCACCTCAATCCTTAAATTCCTTTGCTCATAAATCTGAGCAAGCATCCTAGAAATTTTCTTTTAGTACCTGAGCCTACTACTAGTCTTTTTTGCAATTACTGTTTCATAGTGTATTAAATAAAATTTGGCCTTAAATTTTACCTATAATAATAACTACCTTTTTTTCATCTAGTTATTATTCAAAACTAATTCCCAGTAACCACTCAAGGCAGACATTACGCTACGTAAGAATTTCTTACATAGATGTATACTTAAATCTATTTATCCAAGTCTTCAACGAAAGAAGGAATCACTCATATGCCATTACAAATTATCCTAATTTCTTTACTTCTTAACCACACACAAAACTGGGCGTAATGCGCGTATCTCAAAAAACTTCAGCTAGCAATGTCCCTCTAGTGGATTTTTAGCCCCACCCTCGCAATAGGAGTGTACACTAGAATAATGTACCAATGTATAAAGTATAACATTTAATAAAAAAAATATCAACATACATTATTTGTAATATATGTTTCTACTAAATAAAATATAGCTATAATTAAATCTATATTCAAATAAACCTTATATATACTCTGTTTTTCTTACTTAAACTTGCTAAATCATATGCTAACATTTACATAATATTAAAAACATGATATAATAAATATATGACTACATGTAATCCTCTTTTTAAGACATATATTTTTTTTAAATAAGCCCTATTGGGCAGGAGGAAGCCAAATGAGAAAAGCTATCAAAAGTATAACGAAAAAAGCATTACTTCTATTGACTATTATATGTACACTGTTTATAATAATCCCACCCACATTTATACTGGATAAAATATTCTATCAATATGAATATACCGGTGGATGGGGATTGGAGTTATTTAACAGAGTATTTTACTATTATGAGATATTAGCATTAATTATTATGACATCCTTGATAGCATACATATTGTTATGTTTCTTTGAAACATACCGAATAGTGTTGCAACGAGAAAAAAGCGACTAAAAGTAACCTGACATTAATTTATTTGCAAAACCGGTGTTATCACCGGTTTTTTTATATTCCAACAATACTATTTAAGTGATATAAAAAATAAATAAATTGAACCTTGTACAAAACAAACATTTGTGATATTATATATAGTGAATTAAAATTAAAGAGGTATAATATGAATCTATCTTATGATAATTTAGAAAAAAGTTTAGCTAAAGAATTAAGCTCAATATATCTTTTACACGGTCCAGAACAGTATTTAATAAGTATGGTTGTGAATAAAATAAAGAAAAATTTTGGAGACCTTTTACCAGGAATAAACTATATACAGGTTGATGAAAGTAATATAGATAACATTCTTTCAGAAATAGACAGTCCTGCATTTGGTTGTGACAAAAAACTTATTATAGTAAAAAACACCGGCTTATTTAAAAAAGATGGAAGAAAAAAGACGGCTACTCCTATGCAAGAAAAGATTACAGAGTATTTAAAAGAAGAATTAGAAGATGTAATAATTGTTTTTATAGAACAAGAAGTAGATAAAAATATATTATATGAACAAATAGAGAAAACAGGAATTGTATGTAAAGTAGATGAGTTAAAAATTGAAAATCTTGTTATAAGATTAAAGAAAATTTGTGATTTATATAAAGTGAATTGTAGTGAGAGTACTTTAAGATATTTTGTAGAAGTATGTGGTACAAACCTTCTAAACCTCATAAATGAAATACGTAAATTAATAGAATATGCTGGCGAGAATGGTACAATAACAATAGAATCTATAAACAAGCTCTCAATAAAACAACTAGATAGTATAATATTTGAGCTTACAGATAATTTGGCAATTAGAAAGATTGATATAGCGATAGAAACACTAGATAATTTAATATATCAAAAAGAGCCAATTCAAAAAATATTAATTACACTATATAATCATTTTAAAAAACTATATCTTTGCAGTATAGCTATTAATTTGAATAAAGATATAGTAAATACATTAAATCTAAAACCAAATCAAATATTTTTAGTTAGTAAATATAGAAAACAGGTATCATATTTTAAAGTTGACGAATTAAAGAAGATATTGAATGAACTTGTAAATTTAGACTATAATTCTAAAATTGGAAAAATAGATGTAGAGGTTGGATTAAAGAGTATATTATGCAACTGTTGCTCTTAAATTGTTGTATGGAGGGATTTTATGAAACTAACTAGTATTGAAATTAATATTAATAGCCTGATATTCCTTATATATATATTAGTATTGCGGACTGATATATTATCTCATATTTCATAAACATCATAAAAGAAACGAACTTGACTATATTGATATTGGAAAAAGGGTTATTAAATATTTAGCAATATGTATAATATTAACTGTAATCTTGATAATTGCTGTTGATACATTTATTACAGGTATGATGTATTCAGATAGTAGAAGTGAAAGAATAACAGACTTAGTCGTATCTATTGCAATGATTTCAGGAGTGATAATATATTTTATACAGTTTACTAAAAAAAATCTAAGAGATATTGATAGATCTGTAAAAGAGGCAGAGGATAAAGTAACAAAGGAAATGGGGGAAATAATTCAAGTAATTATATTTTCTGCAATAATATTAATGCCAGTTTGGAAAATACCGTTATTTATCGACATTTACAAAAATATGATAGAAAGTAAAGACCTGATTATAGAAATTGGTAAGGCTTTTGGATATTCATTTATGGGAATTGTACTGCTTTTAGAGCTTAATCCACTAAATATTAAAAAATATATATTTACTAATAATAAAAAGAAATATTATTAGTAAAACGAATTAATTAAGGAGGAACAACTTCTAAATATGACAGATAAGATAATAATAAAAGGTGCAAAAGAACATAATTTAAAAAATATAGATTTGGAAATTCCCAAAAATAAGCTTATTGTGGTAACAGGACTTTCTGGTTCAGGAAAGTCTTCTTTAGCTTTTGATACTATATATGCAGAAGGCCAAAGAAGATATGTGGAAAGTCTTTCTTCTTATGCGCGTCAATTTCTAGGGATGATGGAAAAGCCTGAAGTCGAAAGTATAGATGGACTTTCTCCTGCTATTTCTATAGATCAAAAAACAACATCAAAAAACCCACGTTCAACAGTAGGAACAGTTACAGAAATATATGATTTTATTCGTCTATTATATGCTAGAATTGGTGTGCCATATTGTCCTAATTGTGGTAAAAAGATTGAAAAACAGACTGTTGATCAAATTGTAGATAATGTTTTAAGTCTTGAAGAAGGAAGTAAAATTCAAATACTTGCTCCAGTGGTAAGAGGAAAAAAAGGTGAATATACAAAACTTATATCTGATATGCAAAAAGAAGGATTTGTGAGAGTAAGAATAGATGGCAAAAATTATGAGATTACAGACGATATTGATATAGATAGAAAAAAGAAACACAATATAGATATTATTGTAGACAGATTAGTAGTAAAAGAAGATATTAGAAATAGGTTATCAGAATCTATCGAGACAGCTATGCGTCATTCAGATAGTCTAGTAAAAATTGATATAAACGAAAAAGAAGAAAAACTATTTAGTGGAAACTATTCTTGTCCTGAGTGTAATATAAGCTTTGAGGAGCTATCTCCAAGAATGTTTTCATTTAACAACCCCTTTGGAGCCTGTCCAGAATGTACAGGAATCGGATATCTTATGAAAATAGATGAAGATTTAATTATTCCAGATAGATCAAAAACACTATATGATGGTATAAAGGCTTTTGGTGCAAGTAGCATGAAAAAGGGTGATACAATGGCGAAAATGTATTTTGAAAGTCTTGCAAGATACTATAAAGTTGATATCAATGTACCAATAAAAAACCTACCAGAAAAGTTTCTAGAAAAAATACTATATGGTTCAGGCGAAGAAAAAATTGATTTTGAATATGAATCTCCATTTGGAGTAAGAAAATTTACAACTGTTTTTGAAGGAGTTATTCCAACTCTAGATAGACGATATAGAGAAACAAAATCACAAGGAATGAGAGATTTCTATGAACTGTATATGAGTAATAGTCCTTGTGGCTGCTGTAATGGTGCTAGACTTAAAAAAGAAGTATTATCTGTTAAAGTAGGTAATAAAAATGTTAATGAGTTAACAGATATGTCTATAATTAAAATAAAAGAGTATTTAGAATCTCTAAAACTTAATAAAAAAGATTCAATGATAGCAGATGTGATTTTTAAAGAACTTAATAAAAGACTACAGTTTTTAATTGATGTTGGTTTAGAATACCTGACTTTATCAAGATCAGCAGGTTCTCTATCCGGAGGAGAGGCACAACGTATACGTCTTGCTACTCAAATAGGATCTGGATTATCTGGTGTGCTATATATACTAGATGAGCCTAGCATAGGACTTCATCAAAGAGATAATAAAAAATTAATTGAAACATTGAAAAAATTAAGAAATTTAGGAAATACCCTTATTGTAGTAGAACATGATGAAGAAACAATGTATGAAGCAGACCAAATTATTGATATAGGGCCAGGTGCAGGTATTCATGGTGGAAATATAATTGCACAAGGAAACATTGAAGAAATTAAAAAAGTCAAAAACTCTATAACAGGACAATACTTGAGTGGAGATAAGAAAATATTAGTACCAAACAAAAGAAGAAAGCCAAATGGTAAACATTTACAAATAATAGGAGCAAATGAAAATAATCTAAAAAATCTAGATGTAAAGATACCTTTGGGCCTGTTTAACTGTATTACAGGTGTTTCAGGGTCAGGAAAATCAACTCTAATAAATGAAGTATTATATAAGTATCTGGCAAAAAATATAAATGGCGCAAATGAGAAACCTGGTAAATGTAAAGAAATAGTTGGTATGCAAAATATAGATAAAATAATAAATATTGACCAATCACCAATAGGAAGAACTCCTAGGTCAAATCCAGCTACTTACACAGGTGTTTTTGATATAATTCGTGATATATATGCTGAAACAAATGAGGCAAAAATGAGAGGATATCAAAAAGGTAGGTTTAGCTTTAATGTTGAAGGACGGAAGATGTGAGGCCTGTCAGGGCGATGGAATGATAAAAATAGAGATGAATTTTCTTCCAGATATATATGTGCCATGTGAGGTATGTAAAGGGAAAAGATACAATAGAGAAACACTGGAAGTAAGGTATAAAGGTAAAAACATATCAGATGTGTTAAATATGACAGTAGAAGAAAGCCTTGATTTTTTCAGTAATATACCTCGTATTAAGCAGAAATTACAGACCCTAAATGATGTAGGTCTTGGGTATATTGGACTTGGACAGCCTTCAACAACATTATCAGGTGGAGAAGCCCAAAGAATCAAGCTAAGTTCAGAACTATCTAAAAGAGCTACTGGAAAAACTCTATATATACTAGACGAGCCTACAACAGGGCTACATATAGCAGATGTACATAGATTAGTAGAAATATTACAAAGATTAGTGGATACAGGCAATACAATTATAGTTATTGAACATAATATGGATTTAGTCAAAGTATCTGATAATATTATAGATTTAGGGCCAGAAGGTGGGGAAAAGGGCGGAAATATCATAGTTACAGGCACACCGGAACAAGTAGCATCAAATAATAGTTCATATACAGGTAAATTTTTAAATAAATATTTAAGTTAAAATGCAGACATACAGGCATTTTAAAGGATTTCATGCATAAAAATAGACACTACTTCTAATATAAGAAAGAAAAGTTTACATAAATCAAGCAAACCTTAGATACATAAGGCCAAAATTGACATTTTATGTAAAAAATGGTATAATATAGTTATGATTAGTCGACTTTGTAAAGGAGGCAAATAAAATGATAGTGAATAAATTATTTAAAAGGATAATTGTAATATTAATAATTAATATAATGATATTACCAAGTTTTGGAAATATTGTATTGTCAGAGTGGGCACCGTCTCCACCAGCTAGTCCTCCGTCATCACCACCATCAGGAGGTGGAAGTGGTAGCGGTAGTGGTGGTAGTTCAGACTATACTCCATCAGAGCCAAGCACACCTAGTACTCCTCCAGTTACAACACCAACTGAGCCGGACGATGATCCTGTAGTAATAACTATACCTTATTATGAATACCATACCTATGAGGATGTATATACATCTATTGAAGGCATAATATGGGAAGATTTTAACAATGAAGAGAAATTTGTTAATATTATGGGTGAAGAAGATGAAGATAATGAAAGTGGAAATATAAGCATTGGATACTGGGGCAATGAAAGATATGACAGCGGATTAGAATGGTTGATTGGCGGAATAGATATTAAGATGTTTGAAGGGACTACTCCAGTAAAGACTTTTGAATCATTAGATAGTGGACTTACATCTTCAGAACCAAATAATGAATATGGTATATATAATTTCAAATTTGATGCAGATTCAGACAGTTATAAAGAATACTCACTAGGTTTCGAATTTGGAGTAAATAATGATTATAATTATAGATATAATGCACAAGACTACTCAGCATATGTAGAAAATATAAATTCTGAAATAGAAGTAGATCAGTTGTTTAAAGGTAAAGGAGTTACACAAGTATATTTAGTAGTTGACTTCTCAACATCAATGTATTTAGAAACAACAAATGATGGTGTAAGAAGAATAGATGCAATGGCAAACTCAGTTAAAGCTTTAATTGAAGAACTAGAAGATTTACCAGAAGAGCAAAACAACTTACTTATAGGAATTATAGCATATGCAGGTTCAGCTAGAATAGCTACACATTTAACAAATAATTTTGAAAGTATTAAAACAATAATTTATGAATTAGTTAATAGATACACGCCTGATCCACCAACAGGAGGGCCAACACCAGGATTGGATATTTCTGTAACAAATGAGTATGGATATCTTCCAGAGAGTAAAATAGGTACTAACATAAGTGCTGCAGTACAAAAAGCTACAGAAGGGTTTATGGAAATTGAAGATACCAATAGATTAATTATACTATTCTCTGATGGTGCTCCAACAGTACATAATGACTTTGATCAGGTATATAATACTCCTGAAAAAGAAAGTAAATGGATGCAAATAGCAGTTAGAACAAATCCAGATTTAAGAACAATCTATGATAGTGAAGAATATAAACTTATCCCTATACTAATAAAGAGTTATGATGGACCTGAAGCAAGTAGAGTAGAAACAGCCTTTAATGGTATTGAGAAATATACGGTGGAAGATAATTCTGATAGTATAGTTAATGAAGTGTCAGAGATGATTAAAGAAATTATTAGACCAGAACTACTTGAAGATGCATATATATTCATGGGTGCAGAAGCATACAAAAGTACAGCAGATAATGAGGTAAGAAGACTAGAGGTAAACAATATCTTTAAGAATTTATATTATGGAATACTTAGAGATTTTGAAAGAATAGATCATGGTATAGCTCCTATAAATCCAGGCTCAAAAGATATACCAGGTAGCTTTATAAGCAACACATGGATGAAAACAGATCAACATCCTATGGAAGACGGAGTAATAAGACCATTTGCAATAAAGAAACTACCAGACCCAAATCCACTAAAAATAGATCATGGTTCTGGAATAGTATCTCAAACAGCTACATTAATAGTTATAGCTGAAGAAATAGTTGAATGGCATCACTATGTACCAAGAAGTCATGTATTAAACTTCTATCTGTCAAGAAGACAAGAATTTGAATTAAATTTAACAGAATATGTGACAGGGGTAAGAATTACTCTAAGTGATGGTACAGTAATACATGAAAATATATTAGGAAAAAATAGTGTAAAAGATATAGCAAATAAGGACTTACCATATCCAATAATAATAGATGAACTGTTACTACATGGAGCACTTGTTGAAATAGAATATGCTATAGAAATAAAGAATACAACTAATACCAAAGCATCTGTATTCTCAGTAGCGAACTACTTAGATGATGCAGCACTGGTATTTAACCAAGATGCTAAGCTATTAACCAACCCAGAACATAGCAATAAAGAGTATGGATGGTATAAAGTATATGATTGGAGCCAACCATATGGCTGGAACCAACTGGAAATTAATACTTTACAAAGAACAGATGCTAAAGGAAATACAGTACCAGCAGGAGAAGGACTTATAAGAATAATGAACCCAGGGCTAGAAAGAGATTTTAAAGACAAATACTGTTTGAAAGCTGATATAAATAACGAGCCATTAAACTCAGGATTTTCTAAAACACTAAGACTAGTTCTGACTGCAGTACTAGATAGTGCAGAAGATATAAACTTCAATTATCTAAATCATTCAGAAATTGTGGGATATGCAAATGAGACTATAGGAGAAAACCCATTTGGAAGAAGGATGGAAAAGGTAACAGCCATATATGCTGGAATGCCAGAATATGCACACTTAATAGCTGGTAATAAAGGATTAAATGATGTAAAAGAGAATGATGAAGATATATCTATGGTAGTACAAGTAATGTTACCTACTGGTTCAAAGTAAATAATATAAAATCAATAGTTTAAATAAATAAATTTTAAGAAGGAGATAAGATATATCTCCTTCTTCTTAAATAGTATCTACTTAAACAATAAAGCTTAAAAAGATACTATCTAAAAACAAAATATTTTATCCATCTGATGTAGGGTCATCACCATTGTTTTTTGACTTATTCTTTTTTGACATTAAGAAGCACCTCCTTTAATTTAAAGATATTTTTACCAAAAGATATAATTTTATACATTCAATTATTGAAAAAAACAAAAAAATGATATATAATAATTCCAGCACTTATTACTGTACTAAAGGATAGAATAAAATAGAGGTGACTTAAAATATGAAAAACATAGTTATAGGAATAGAAGGACCAGTTGGATCAGGAAAGACAAGTATATGTCGAGAATTAGTAAAGGAAATTCCAAATACAGTATTTCTAAATGGTGGCAATTTATATAGAGCTATAGTTTATGCTATGGTAAAAAATGGAAAAAAACTAGATTCTGTTAAAAATATAGATATAAAAGAAATGATGGATTTATTTAAAGTCCAAATAAAAGTTAAGAACAATGAAACATTTATGTATATTGATAATGAATTAATTTCAGAAGAATCTTTACAATCAAAAGAATCTTCGATGGCTGTTTCAACCATTGGAGGAAAAGCTAATAATGAGAATTTGTTTATATTTGCAAGAAATCTTATTGATGATTTAAAAAATAAAAGCAATGTTGTAATATCAGGTAGAAGTATAATGCAAATCTACCCAGATACTGATTATCATTTTTTTATTACAGCAGATTTAGAAGAAAGAGTAAAAAGAAAATGTATACAATACGAAAATACTGAAACACATGATGAAATAATGAGGAATATTATAAAGAGAGATAAACTACAAGAAGATGCTGGTTTTTATACTTTAAGTGAAAACACATTTGAAGTAGATGTAACAAAATGCAAGTCCGTAGAGGAATCAACTAGTCTGGTTATGGAGATAATAAGAAAACATGGAATATATAAACAAGAAATTGCTAGAATTTAATAACTATCTAAAAGACAGAAAGGTAGCAATAATAGGTATAGGAGTTAGTAACATACCTTTAATAGACTATCTTTATTTAAACAAATCAAAAGTAACTGTTTTTGATAATAAAGAAATAGATGATATTGATAAAAAAGTTATAGACAAAATAATAAATTATGGAATGGAATTTTCTTTTGGAAGCAACTATTTAAGCAAGCTAAATGGTTTTGATTTAATATTTCGTTCGCCAAGTTGTTTGCCAACAACTCTAGAACTAGTAACTGAGGCTGAGAAAGGTGCGATTGTCACAACTGAAATAGAAATGTTAATAGAGTTATGTCCTGGAATAGTAATAGGAGTTACTGGAAGCGATGGAAAAACAACTACAACAACCCTTATTTATGAAATAATTAAAGCTAAAGGATATAGTTGCTATTTAGGAGGAAATATTGGTATACCAATATTTACAAAAGTATCCGATATGACTGAAGAAGATATTATTGTATTAGAGCTTAGCAGTTTTCAACTAATGAATATGAAAATTAGTCCTAAAATATCAGTAATTACAAATATAACTCAAAATCATTTAGATATACATTCTGATATGAATGAGTATATAGAAGCAAAAAAGAACATATTTAAATATCAGGATGAAAATGGTGTTCTAATTTTAAATTATGATAATGTAATTACAAAACAGTGTGCTGAAGAAACAAAAGGAAAAGTTATATATTTTAGTAGTAAAAACAAGATACCAAAAGGATATATTGTAGATGATAATAAAATAAAATATTGTGAGAATGATTTAAGAAGCCATGTTCTAGATACAAAAAATATGATTTTAAGAGGAACACATAATTTTGAAAATGCGGCATGTGCAATTGCCGCAACAAAAGATTTAGTTGATTTGGAAACAGCTGTTAACACGTTGATAAACTTCAAAGGTGTAGAGCATAGATTAGAATTAGTTAAGGAAACTGAAAATAGAATTAGATGGTATAATGACTCAGTAAGTTCAAGCCCCACAAGAACAATTGCAGGATTAAATGCATTTGCTCTTAGAAATATAATTCTAATTGCTGGTGGATATGATAAAAATTTAGATTATAATATTCTTGCAAAACCTATTATAGATAATTGTAAAACATTAATACTTCTGGGTCAAACAGCAGATAAAATAGAAAAATCTGTTAAGGAAGAATTAAAGAGAACTAAAAAAGAATTAGAAATATATAGATGCACTACATTACCAGAAACTATTGAACTTGCAAATAGGTTATCTAAACAAGGAGATGTTGTATTATTTTCTCCTGCAAGTGCAAGTTTTGATATGTTTAAAAATTTTGCTGAACGTGGTGATTTGTTTAAGCAATATGTAAATGAAATTGTAAAACATTAATAATAGTATATATTAATTAAGAGATTAGAGTAAAATCTAGTCTTTTAATTTTGTGTAATTTAGAATAATACTTTTTAATCTTACATATAATTTAATTAAGGAGGTAACAATATGTTTTATTCAAATTATGATAATTATATGCAAGATTATTATTGCTACAATCAAATGCCAAACTCAAGAATTGGTATGTATAATCCACATATGAATATGAATACAAACTACGTTCAGCAACAAGAATCTTTCAATAACTTATATCCTAATATATATAATATTATCAATCCAGTTGTATCTAGAGTATTACTCGGAAATAATACACAATTTTTATCAGAGGACAGTATGAAAAACTTAACAGATACAATTTATAGTATTGTAGAAAATCAGATTAATATTGAAAATGAAAATAAATCGGGGTCAAAAACTCCTGATAAAAACATGACAAATGCCAACTGTAGTTGCAATAATAATGAGAATAGTTTTAGTAGAAGATCTGATAACTTTTTAATAAGAGATTTAATAAGAATTCTAATATTAAAAGAGTTCTCCATAAGACGCTACCAAAATTTTTTTCCTAATCCTAATATGTATAATCAGCCATTTTTCCAGCCAATGTATACATACTAAAAAGTTGCACATACTATAATAACAATGGAGGTTTATATGAAGGTAAAAGATTGTATGTGCAATAAAGTAGTAAAAGCTCATAAAGAAACTACTTTAAGAGAAATAGCTAAATTAATGGAAAATAACGGAATAGGAAGTGTTCCTATTTGTGATAAAGAAAATGAAGTAATCGGATTTATAACAGATAGGGATATTGTTGTAAGATGTATTGCTGCTAATGGAGATTGTTCTAAAACTAAAGTATCAGAAATAATGACGAAACAAGTTATAAAAACAACTCCAGATACAGATATTCAGGAAGCCTGTGAAACAATGTCTACAAATCAGATCAGAAGATTACCTGTTATAGATGATGGTGGGATAATAGGAATTCTTACTATAGGTGATATATCTAAAAATCATGATGTCAAATCAGAAAATACAGGAAGAACACTAGGATGTATATGTGATACTAAAGACTAATTATATTTTTTAAGATTGGAGACTAAAAGATTAGATGGGAAATTATATGAATATAGTAAAAAAGGGATTAATAATACTAGCAATAACATTTGCATTTATTATTATAACTAAATTATTTATATTTTATATTCCTTTCTTAATTGCATATATAATTTCTATCATTATCGACCCTATAATAAAATGGGTCAATAAAAAAACTAATTTGAGTAGGAAGGTGAGTAGTGTAATTGTACTATCTACCATCTTCCTTATTATTGCTTCTATTATTACTTGGGGGATAGTAAGTCTAATATCAGAAACAACAAATCTTATAAGTGGTCTAAATACATATCTAGAAAAATCTATTAAAACAATTACAGAGCTAGTTAATAAAATTGATTTAGACAAGCTTAATTCTTCAGCAGAGATAAATAAGATTGTTAGTGATACAGCTACTAATTTTATTAGTAAAATAACTGATTTTATTAAAGATATATTAAATAAAATTTTAATATATATAACTTCAATACCAACTATTCTTATCTACACAGCAATAACGATTCTTGCAACATATTTTATATCATCTGATAAATTTTATATATTAGATAGAATGGAACATCATGTACCTAAAAAAATATTAGGTAAGATTATAACAAATGCAAGAAAAATAACATCTTCATTAGCAAATTTTCTAAAAGCTCAGATTATAATTATAGGAATATCTTTTGTTATAGTATTAACTGGACTTAATATTTTCTATATACTTGGTATGGATATACAATATCCTATACTTATAGCTCTTTTAATAGGGTTTGTAGATGCTCTTCCAATATTAGGGTCTGGTACTATAATGATACCATGGTCTATTATTTCATTTATAAACAAAAACTATGGATTAGGATTTTCCTTAATTGGCTTATATATGCTAGTTGTTGTTGTAAGACAACTATTAGAACCAAAAATAGTAAGTGTAAAAATTGGCATTCACCCAATATTTACACTTATAGCTATGTATACTGGATTTAAATTAATAGGGATAATAGGACTCTTGATAGGTCCAATAGTCCTTATAATACTAAAAAGTATTTTTTCAAATAGTATAGATAGAGGAATAATAAAATCAATAATAGAAGATTAGCAAAAGATTTTAATGTGTGTAATCTAGTGCGCTTGTTGGTATATATGTATCATCTGGAGACTCTACAATAGAATTGTCTGGCTTTTCAATTCTCTCAATTTGCTCAATCTTAATTATAGGAATATCTCCATTAAATTCTCCTTTTTCAATTGTACCAATAATACTTATCCACACATAGTCTTCGAATTCTCTTGCATGTTCCAAATCACACAAAAACCCTACAACAACTGTTTGATTATTATTAATATTCATATCTCTTGCAAGTATAAACTCGCTTTCTTTTAAACCTGGTACTCTAAATACATATCCAGAAAAAGCAATTTTTTGTCCTAAATAGGTATCAATATTCTCATGTACAGCTTTTAAGATATTAGTATAATTATCTGGAGTAAGATGCGCTATTTCTGATTTTTTAAAATCATCTTCAATAAATGTGTTTTCAGCATTTGTATCCATATCGTTAATCATTTTAAAAATTGCCATAATAAATATACTTATACAAATTAGAGCTAATATTCCTAAAATGAACTTTAAATACCTGGTTTTATTAATTTTAACATTGTAAATAAACATAAATACCATCCTTTTTGATTTTTGTTTAATTTTATGAAAGGTTGTATATAATTATTACTAAAATCTTGCAAATTTAACGATTTAATGATATATTAATTTAGAAATTATAAAGTTCAAACTATAAGTTATAGATAAGGAGAAGATTGTATTAATGGGACTTTTAAACAATATATTTGGTAACTACAGCGAAAAAGAAGTAAAAAGAATTGGACCAATAATTGAGCAAATAAATGAGTTGGAGCCGGAAATAGAGAAGTTATCAGATAAAGAACTATCAGGGAAAACACAATATTTTAAAGATGAATTAAATAATGGTAAAACATTAGATGATATATTACCAGAAGCATTTGCTGTAGTAAGAGAAGCTTCCAAAAGAGTTTTAGGGATGAGACATTTTGATGTACAGTTAATTGGAGGCATTATATTACATCAAGGTAGAATCGCTGAGATGAAGACAGGAGAAGGTAAAACTCTAGTTGCAACACTACCAGTATATTTAAATGCTTTAACTGAAAAAGGCGTTCATGTTGTTACTGTAAACGAATATCTAGCAAAAAGAGATAGTGAGTGGATGGGAAAAATATACAGATTCCTTGGACTTTCTGTTGGACTTGTACTAGGTAGAATGCCACATAATGAAAAACAAGAGGCTTATTCATCAGATATTACATATGGTACAAATAATGAGTATGGGTTTGATTATCTAAGAGATAATATGGTTATACACAAATCAGAAATGGTTCAAAGAGAGCTACATTATGCAATAGTTGATGAGATAGATAGTATTTTAGTAGATGAAGCACGTACTCCCCTTATAATATCAGGTAGGGCAGATAAGTCTTCTGACCTTTATAAAAGAGCAGATAGTTTTGTAAGAAGGTTAAATGCAAAAATTATTGTTTCAGAAGATGTTAAAGATGAAGAACAAATTCAAGATAATGAAAACTATGATTATATAGTTGATTTGAAAGCAAAATCATCTACATTAACTGCAAAAGGTATATCAAAAGCTGAAAGCAATTTTAGTCTTGAAAACTTAAATGATATATCTAATTCTGATATAGTTCATAATATAAACCAAGCACTAAAAGCACATGGTATTATGAAAAGAGACATTGATTATATAGTAAAAGATGGGGAAGTACTTATTGTTGATGAATTTACAGGAAGAATTATGTATGGAAGAAGATATAATGATGGATTACACCAAGCTATAGAAGCAAAAGAAGGTGTAAAAATTGCAGATGAATCTAAAACATTAGCAACAATAACATTTCAGAATTATTTTAGAATGTATACTAAATTATCAGGTATGACTGGTACTGCTATGACAGAACAAGACGAATTCAGAGAAATATATAACTTAGATGTTATAGAAATACCAACAAATAGACCTTTAATAAGAATAGATGAAAATGATATCATCTATAAAAATGAAGAAGCTAAATTTAGAGCAGTAGTTGAAGATATAAAAGAAAGTTATGGGAAAGGTCAACCAGTATTAGTAGGTACAGTTTCTATTGAGAATTCAGAAAAAATAAGCACTTTACTTAGCCGTGAGGGAATAAAACATGAAGTGTTAAATGCGAAAAATCATGAAAAGGAAGCTGAAATAGTTGCTCAAGCGGGAAAATATGGAGCTGTTACAATAGCAACAAATATGGCTGGACGTGGTACAGATATTATGCTTGGAGGAAATAGTGAATATCTGGCAAAACAAGAAATGAGAAAGTTACAATATGTAGAAAAACTAATTGAGCTTTCAACAGCTTTTAATGAAACTGATGATGTCGAAATATTAGATGCAAGGAAAAAATTTAAAGAGTTAGTAAATAAATATGATATATCAATAAAAGAAGAAAAAGAAAAAGTGCTTAACTCTGGTGGTTTAAAAATACTAGGCACAGAAAGACACGAATCAAGAAGAATAGATAATCAGTTACGTGGTCGTAGTGGTCGTCAGGGAGACCCTGGTGAAACTAGATTTTATTTAGCTCTAGATGATAACTTACTTAAAATATTTGGTGGTGACCTTATAACACGAATATTTGAAAGAGGTAATCTACCAGAAGATTTACCTATAGAGTTTGGTTTAGTATCTAAAACTATTGAAAGTGCTCAAAGCAAAGTTGAAGGCAGAAACTTCTCTATTAGAAAACATATATTGAGTTATGATGATGTTATGAATGTTCAAAGAGATATTATTTATTCTCAAAGGAAGAAAGTGTTGGATGGTGAAAATATTAGCGAGAACATTACTGACATGATAAGCTCTAGTTGTGAAATGATAGTAGATACTTATAGAAGTGAAATAGAAGATGGTAGTGTGAGTAGAGATACTCTTTTAAATGAAATAAGAACCGGTTTAAATATCGGAGAGATAGATTCTTTAAATGATTCTAAATTAAATACAAATAAAATACTAGAAGAAACACAGAATAAGGCACTCGAAATGTATGAACAGAAAGAAAAAGATATAGGTTCAGATCTAAGAGAATTGGAAAGAGTTGTTCTATTAAAAGTAGTTGATTCAAAATGGATGGATCATATTGATGCTATGGACGAATTAAAAAATGGTATAGGATTAAGAGCATATGCCCAAAAAGACCCTGTTGTACAATACAGATTTGAAGGTGGCGAGATGTTTGATGAAATGATTTCTGGTATAAAACTAGAAGTTGCAAAATTAATGCTTCATGTTGTAAAAAGCGAAAGACATGTTGAAAGGAAATCAAATGTTAATATTACTGGAGCCAGCTTAGATAATTCATCAATAGGTGAAATGAACTACGAAGGAGAAAGTAATACTAATATGAATATAGGAGCTACATCAAAACCTCAACCAATAATAAATGATGGACCAAAAGTGGGCAGGAATGACCCATGTCCATGTGGAAGTGGTAAGAAATACAAAAATTGCTGTGGTAAATAAAGTTTTTAAAGGAGTATTTAAATGGCGGAATTAGAGTATAGGAAAATAGATAAAAAAGACGAACAGCAGGTAAGAGATTTAATAAATATAGTTCTAGGCGGATTGGAAAGAAAAGAATACTTTATACCTTATGAAGAATGGGAATTAAACAGCTTATTTGATGAGAATTATGCACCTTTACATGGAGCTTATGATGGTAATAAACTCGTAGGTATGGCACAATTATATGTTGATCAAGAAATGTTAAAAGAATTCAAAGAGGTTCTTGGTATTGCTGAATATAAAGTGTGTGAATTAGGTGGAGATTTAGTATTGCCAGAATACAGAGGCAGAGGAATAATGGGTTCTCTAATAAAAATGCAATATGAATTAGCAAGAAAATTAGGTTATGACTACATAATTTCAATGGCACATCCTGATAACACAGGAAGTTTAAAAGCTTTACAAAAAGTAGGACTAGAATATGTCAAAACTGCTACTGTGGCAAATGGACACTTAAGAGATGTCTATATGAAAAAAATATAAAATACTTAAGAATAATTAAAAAACAATAAAAATTTATTATACAAACAAAAGATTTTATTATGACAATACTTTGTCAGAATGGAGAGAGTAAGATGGGATTTATTATACTTGTTGTTGCATTGTTTTTAGTGGCACTTTTAGGAGTTGGAGGCTATTACTTATATATAATTATGCAAGAACAAAGAGAAATTGTTCAAGTTACAGATAAAGATGTTATTAGAAATGTTCCTGATGAAAGGATGCAAGCTTCTCAAGCTGTTAATGATAGTAATTTTGATACTTTACTAACTCATGCAGCTGGTAGCTTAGATAAGTTAGATGAGTTAAGAGAAGTAATACAAAGCGACTTAAGAAAAGCTGTAAAGGACAAGAATATAGCAAGATCAAGAGAATGTAATAAATATTTAAAAAAGCTAGATGAAATTGAGAGGAGTAAACACGGCTAATGTTAGAATTGGAAGAAAATTTAAAATTCTTACACGTTTTGAAAGAGGGCTTATTGGAAATTGAATCTTCTATAAAAATCTCTAAGCTAAAATCTGAGCTGGAATCTTTACAAACTCAATCAATGTCAGAGAATTTTTGGAAAGATACAGAAAACTCTAGCAATATATATTCTAAAATTAAAAGTATACAAAAAAAAATAAATGCATATAATCAAATAGATATAGAATTAAATGGGTTATTAGAAATGAATGAACTTTTACTTATAGAATTAGATACGTCTTTGGCAAAAGAAGTTCTAAAAAATTCTAAAATAATTAAAAATAAAATTGAGAAATTAGAAACCGAAACTCTTTTTACAGGTAAATATGATGCCAATAGTGCCATAATCACATTACATCCAGGAGCTGGAGGTACAGAGTCTCAAGATTGGGCTCAAATGCTATATAGGATGTATGGGAAATGGACATCTTCAAATGGCTATATATTAAAAGAGTTAGATTATTTAGATGGAGATGAAGCCGGAATTAAAAGCGTTACAGCTTTAATATCTGGGGAAAATGCGTATGGATACTTAAAAGGGGAGATGGGGGTACATAGATTAGTTAGAATATCTCCATTTGACAGTGGTGGAAGAAGACATACTTCTTTTGCCTCACTGGAGGTTTTACCTGAAATAGATGATGACGCCTCAATAGATATAAATCCTGATGATCTTAGAATAGACACCTATAGAGCTTCCGGTGCTGGGGGACAACATATAAATAAGACAGATTCAGCAGTAAGAATTACTCACATACCAACAAACATTGTTGTTTCATGCCAATCTGAAAGATCACAAACTATGAATAGAGAAACTGCTATGAGAATGTTAAAATCAAAGTTATTAGATTTAAAAGAAAAAGAAAACAAGGAAACAATAGCTGAACTAAAAGGAGTACAAAGAGATATAGCTTGGGGAAGTCAGATACGTTCTTATGTATTTTGTCCATATACCATGGTAAAGGATCACAGGACAAATTATGAGGTTGGAAACGTAGAAGCTGTTATGAATGGCGAAATACAAGATTTTATGCAAGCTTATCTAAAAATGAAAGCAAAGCAGAATAAGTAATATTTTACAAAAATGTTATATAAATGAAATTGACGTTTTATGTAAAATTTGATAAAATATATGTATAATAAATGTAGAAAGGAAGTGGAAATTATGGCAAAATGCAAATGGTGCAAGTATAATGAAGCTGGAGATTGTGCAAATAACAAAAGTGATCATTACAAAGAAGATTGTAGAGATGTTAGAGGCGGAGGATGCGACGACGGAGTTGACTAAATTATATTTAATGTAAAAAATAACAGCTGTCCTTAATATTCATTTAGGACAGCTATACTTTACTTTTTAAGTAAGTTTATTCACTCTTATTTTATCAATAAAATATAATATATTAATAAATATTAATAGTAATTTTTAAATTTAAAAATTACAGTTACTAAAAATAAAAAAGAGGGAAGAAGAATGGGGGTAATTGTACAAAAATTTGGTGGTAGCTCTGTTGCAAATATTCAAAAATTGGATATAGTATCAGATATCATCATAAAAGAAGTCAATAAAGGAAATAAACTTGTAGTAGTAGTTTCAGCACAAGGAAAGACCACAGACAAACTTATTTCTGAAGAAGCAGAAATAACAAAAAATCCTGTGAAAAGAGAACATGATGTTTTAGTTTCAACAGGTGAACAAATATCAGTAGCAAAATTAGCAATGCTATTAAATGAGAAAAATTATAAAGCAGTATCTTTAACTGGCTGGCAAATTCCAATAATAACAGATAGCGAATTTTGTAATAGCCGTATAAGATATATTCATAACGAAACAATAGTAGAATACCTTGATAGTGGAAATATAGTTATTGTAGCAGGTTTCCAAGGTGTTGACGAAAACGGTAATATTACTACATTTGGCAGAGGAGGCTCAGATACAACGGCAGTGGCCTTAGCTGCAAGTTTAAAGGCAGAAAAATGTGATATTTACACAGATGTTGATGGTGTTTATACTGCTGATCCTAAATCAGTAGATAATGTAAAACCGCTAAAAAGCATGTCTTATGATGAAATGCTTGAACTATCAAGTATGGGAGCGAAAGTTCTACATAATAGGTGTGTGGAAATAGGAAAAAAATATGATATACCAATATATGTAAAATCTACTTTTGAAAAAGATAGTTTGGGAACTCTTGTAACAAGTGCTGAAAATTTGGAAGATTTAACTATTAGTGGAGTAACAAAACAAGACTATATATCAAGAATAACTCTAGTAGGGATAGATAACAAGATAGGAAGAACATATGAATTATTTAAGCTCTTGGAAGAAAACTCTATTAATGTCGATGTTATTGTCCAATCATTTGGTGAACATGTGGTAAAAGATATATCATTTACTGTAGGTATAAATGATATAGAAAAAACTTTAAAATTATTGGAAGATAACAGGAAAAATCTAAGCGCTAGAGAAATATTACATTGTGATAATTTATCAAAAGTATCAGTTATAGGTGTAGGTATGGCAAACAAACCTGGAGTCTCTGCAAAAGTATTTGAAGCTCTATATGAAAATAATATAAATATGCATATGATATCTACTTCTGAGATAAAAATATCAGTATTAGTAAATAGCAATGTAGCTGACATGGCTGTTGCAAGCATTCATAAAAAGTTTTTTAATTAATTAAAATAATAAAAAATTAGGTTCTAATCTCTAATATTAGTGAATATATTAATGTTAGAGATTTTTTTGTTGGAGGTTCTTTTATGGAAACTGTAAATTGCATTCAGAATTTGTTTCTTGAAAATAGAGAAAGATTAAGTATTACTGGAATTATAGACGTGCTAAGTTTTGATGATCAGATTATTATTATTGAAACAAATCTAGGATTATTAACCATAAAAGGGGAGAATCTTAAAATAAACAAGCTTAGTATAGATACATCTGATTTTGTAGTTGAAGGAAATATAATTAGTTTAAATTACTCAAATTCTGGCAATGTAAAGAAAAATACAAGCCTATTAAGCAAAATCTTTAAGTGATTTTGGAGGTAAAATTCAAGTGTACAACTATTCACAAGTTCAAACTTTTGTAATATTCTTTATAATTGGTGTTTTAATAAGTATATTATTTGATTTTTTTCGAGCACTAAGAAAAGTATTTAAAACTTCAGACCTGATAACCACTATAGAAGATATTGTTTTTCTTGTAATTTCAAGCGTTATAGTAGTTAGTTCAGTTTTTAAAATCACAGGGGGAGATATACGCCTATATATCTTCATATCTATGTTTTTACGGCATTTCTATGTATTTTTTGACAATTAGTAGGTTTTGTGTTATAATTTTCTATGTAATGATAGATTTTTCTAAAAAAATACTATTATTTCCTTTTACAAGAATACAAAAAGTCATAAAAAACAGAAAAAGATAGAATTTTAGAAGGAATATGGCTTGTTTTATAGTATATTATTAGTATAGATGTTCTAATATATGTGGAGATTTTCAAATGATAAAGTTTTTTAAAAGAAACGTAATGTTTAAGTTAATAGTAATATTTATTTTAGTATATGCAACATATACTCTAGTTAATCAACAAACTAAACTAAATATATATGAAAATGAATTAAAATACTATTCTGAAAAAATTGATACATTAAAAGAAGAAAAAGAACACTTACTAGCAATAAAAGAAAATGTTAATTCTGTTGAATACATTGAAGAAATAGCAAGAGAAAAATTAGACATGTATTTACCTAATGAAAGAGTTTTTATAGATATAAATAAATAGAGGTTATATGTTTAAAATATAATTTCAAAATAATTTTTTAATTTTAAATATATTTTTTTCAAACTAAAGAATATTATTTGATATATTCTTTATAAAATTTAATTCTTATTTTAAAATTTCACCAAAATTAAATATAGTATAAGGGGGAGAAGTTTATGGAACTGGATAGTCTATCTTTAATAGACTTAAGAGAGCTAGCTAAACAAAAAGGGTTAGAAAATATTTCTAAGCTAAAAAAAGCTGAACTTATTAAAATGATAATGGATGTGCATTATGATAAAGATGCAAATGAATGTAATGAAGATACTGATACTAAATCTGAAAATATTATCGTAGATAAAAAAGAATCGGAATTAGAGTATAAGCTGACAAGTGAAGACGACCAATATGTTGAAGGAATACTAGAATTATTACCTGATGGATATGGTTTCTTAAGAGGAGATAATTACTTGTCATCAAATAAGGATGTATATGTATCTCCTGTTCAAATCAAGAGGTTTAGATTAGATACTGGTGATAAAGTAAAAGGAATTCAAAGAACTCCAAAAGAAGGCGAAAAGTTTCCTGCTCTTATTTATGTTGGAGAAGTAAACGGAGAACATCCAGAAAAAGCAATGAAAAGAAAACATTTTGATGATTTAATTCCAATATATCCAGATGAAAGATTAAAATTAGAAACAGCATCTAATGAATATACAATGCGTTTAATGGATCTATTATCACCTATAGGAAAAGGACAAAGAGGTATGATAGTGGCTCCACCAAAAGCCGGAAAAACTACTATCTTAAAGAAAATAGCAAATAGTATATCTGAAAATAACCCTGAAGTAGAATTAATAGTTCTTTTAATAGACGAAAGGCCTGAAGAAGTTACCGATATGAAACGCTCAATAAAAGGTGATGTTATATACTCTACATTTGATGAGCAACCAGAACATCATGTTAAAGTAGCAGAAATGGTAGTAGAAAGAGCAAAAAGATTAACTGAGCAACACAAAGATGTAGTTATATTATTAGATAGTATTACAAGGTTGGCAAGAGCATATAATTTAGTAATACCGTCATCTGGGAGAACATTGTCAGGTGGTTTTGATCCAAGTGCACTTCATAAACCTAAACGTTTCTTTGGTGCTGCTAGAAATATTGAAGGTGGGGGCAGTTTAACTGTTCTTGCAACATCTTTAGTAGATACTGGTAGTAGAATGGATGAAGTTATATTTGAAGAATTTAAGGGCACTGGAAATATGGAAGTAAGTTTAGACAGAAGTTTATCAGAAAAAAGAGTATTTCCAGCAATTGATATAAATAAATCAGGAACTAGGAGAGAGGACTTATTATTATCAGAAAAAGAACTAAATGCAATTTATATAATTCGAAAAGCTATGAGTAGTTTAAATACTATAGAAATGACAGAGAGGCTATTAACTCAAATGATGAAAACAAAAAACAATGATGAGTTTATAGACACGATGAATAGTATATTAAATAAATAAAAATTAGAGACAGGGAGAACTAAAATTACCTGTCTTATTTATATATACAACATTGCACAAAATAAAAGTTTTGTGCAAATAGGAGTAGGACTAATATATACTATTACTAGATATATGCCTTTTTAACGTTATTTGGCTTCATTTAAACCTTTTGTCTTATTCTTATCTATATTCTTACTTTATTCTATTTATTCTTACATTAATACATATATAATTAAATATCTATTTTTAATATATATGTATTATATATTAAATCTTTATATGAAATTCGTGTTTTCTGTATAACCCTGTATTTAAGCCCGTTTCAGGTAATGTAATATCATTACCTTTAAATAAAAACGTCTTAAAATCGATCCTCGTGCGTCGTTTTTTCGCCTATTTCAAGCCACTTTGCGAACATATCATATTAGGCTAGTTTTACCATAAAATAACCTCTAAATGTTGTTTAGCACATGTTTGTCTTAAACTATAATCAAACATATTTAATCTCTGTTTACTTTTTTAAATATATTACTTAGTTTTTAAATTATAATCTCTTAAATTTGATTCTAGAGATTTAATTTATATAATTCTAGTTTAGTATTAATATATTTTTAACAGCTATTATAAATTGTAATTTTTACTTTATATACATTTATTCATTAAAATAATAAATTCATTATTTTAATGAATAAACATCTTCTTTCTTTAAGTCTATAATATTAGTTCATGTATCTTGTGTCTGGTTTAAAGCACCTATCTGTCCCCTACTCTAAGCTTTTCAAGTATTAAATTTATCTTTTAAATTTCCTGTGGATAACTTTTCAACATTGCACAAAACTATTGATTTTTCATTCAGTTATATGTATAATTACTGTAGATACATATTTGGGAGGAATTTTATGGAAATAACATATGATCGAAATATTATATACGAATATTCGCCTATAATGTTAGAATATATAGCTAATAGAAATATTAGTATGAATGGAGTTTTAGCTTCAATCTTGGAGTATGTCAGAAAAAAATATATTAATCTAACTCCTATATTTGATGATAACACAGGTGAAATTCTTGACTACAGATTCGAGAAAAATAGCAATATATCTTTTCCAGAAGAAAGTTATCAGATATTAGTGAATCCTGTGTTTCCAGAAGAAAAAACAAAAGAAATATTAGAATCAGAAATATCACCAAGTGATATATATATAATAAATAGAATCTTATTTGATCAAACAGATATTATTACATATAAACAAATTGAAAAGTTATATGACAATGTTGTAGATATAGAAGAAAAATACTATCGTCCACATTTAAACACAAGATTAATGTATTTGAAAAAATTATTAAATTTTGAATTAAGTAAAAAAGGCATTATTTCTAACAAGCCTTATTTCCTATCTTTAAAAAAATTACTAATATCTGATTTAAAGAAAAACTCTTTAAAGAATAGATATAACATAAAATCATTATCTTCTTTTATACCTATGTCTACATTAACTAAATTTGACCAGGAAATATCTTCTGCATCTAATTTTGCTTTACTGAGACAAAGAGTTATGCGGATTTAAGAAATTTATCATAGAATGTAGTTATATGAATGAACATGAGTTTAAAAGCATAATTATATGGGAAGAATACCTCATATATTCTATTGCTCTTGGAATTGCAAAAGCCAGTATTTCTGATTTACAAAAATTGTACAAAATAGATTATAAGAAATGGAGGGACAGTAATTATGATTAACTCAGATAAAAACCCTGAATGTTTAAATGATTTCCTCGCCTATTCTTCTACTATCTTAAACAAATCAGAAAACACAATAAAGGAATACAATTATGATCTTGCTCATTTTCTTAAATTTACTAAGCTTAAACTTTATAACATTGAAATAGATTCTGAAAAAGATATTAAAAATGTTGATATAACAGATTTAGACATAAATGATATAAAAAAAATATCTTTGCAAGATATCCACTCTTTTCTTGGATATTTAAAAGCTACCTATAGAAGTAAACCTACTACCTTGGCAAGAAAAACTGCAAGTATTCGTGTCTTTTTCAATTATTTGTGTAATAAAACTAAAATGATACCTAGTAATCCAGCACAAGATTTGGAAAGTCCTAAATTAGGTAAAAGACTTCCTAAGTATTTAAATTTAGATGAAAGCAAACAGTTATTACATGCTGCCTCTCAAAAAGATAGACATGGAAATCATGATAATACAGTTAGAAATGTTGCAATAATAACTGTTCTTCTAAACTGTGGGATACGTTTGTCTGAGCTTGTTAATATAAATATAAGTGATATTGATTTTACTGATAATAAATTAAATGTTATAGGTAAAGGTAATAAAGAACGTACTATATATCTAAATAATGCATGTGTTAAATCTATAAAAAGCTATATAGAAATAAGACCAAAAGAAGGTGTAAAATTCAACTCTAAAGATGCTTTATTTTTGAGTGAACAAAAAAAGCGTATTAGTAACAGAACTGTTCAGTATATTGTAAAACAAGAACTTAAATGGGCTGGTATAGAAAAAAGTAATAAATATTCTGTACATAAATTAAGACATACTGCAGCAACTCTTATGTATAAATATGGTAATGTTGATATTAGAGCTCTTCAAGAGCTATTAGGACATGAAAGTATTTCTACAACGGAAATTTATACTCATGTTGATAGTGAACAAATAAGAAGTGCTGTTGAAAATAACCCTTTAGCAAATTTGTAATTACTATTCACTTAATTTAACTATTGCATGTAATATTTTATTATCTGCACTTTTAATTTCTATCATGTTTGTTCTTAGAGTCTTAGTACAAATACAATTTACCGTTGTATCTACATACTCTCTTTTTATTTCTTTTTTATACATTATTTCAAATTTATTATATTCTTTTTTATATAAATCTTCAGGCAAAGATTCATTTACTATATCTAAATAATATATGTTATTAACATGATTATTCACATCTATCATATTTCTTGTTACTTTTACACTCAAACTAGAACCACCTTCTATACCTTCAGATAATTTTCCTATATCATCATCTTGAAAAACCTGTATATCCTCACTTTTATAAAGGTCTGCAACTTCTTTTGGTATTTTTGCAAGCGATTCTTTTTCATTATTAATAAAAACCCATTTTGAAGATGCTATTCCTATTAGTTTTTTCTCTTTATCAAATATTTGAAAATCACGTAAAGCATAATAGCTCTTCATAGGTCTTGACCATGTTTTAATCCTTATAGTTTCTGAATAAGATGGCCTTCGAAACAATTCTACTTTCCATGCTAATAGTATCCATGTATGCCCTACTTTTTCTCTATCATTTAATCCATACCCTACTATATTTGAATGTATTCCCGCCATATCCACTAAGTGTTTTATAATAGCTTTATTACTTGCTTTATTACCAAACATAAGATCATCAAAGCCTATAAAAAATTCTCTTTCTACAAACATTATTATCTCCTATTCCCTTTTTATATACATTTTAAACATATCATAAAAATACTACTCAATCAATATATCTGAACAATAGGTCACTAAAAAAAGAACTTACTTCATAATAAAATAAGTTCTTTTACAGTCATAATAAAATTGGTTGAATTTGTTCTTTATCTAAAGCATATTCTAGAGTTCGTATAATGTATGAATGATCAAATATTACAGAACGTGGCTTTGTTATAGGGTTATCTTGTTTAAAAGGAACGAAAAAATAATTTTTCCTATTTAATAATTTCCCTATATTTTCACTTGCACTAGACAGTCCATTATTAGTAGATATAGCTATCACAACAGGTCCTTCATTTCTCAAATGTGATTTTGTCGCCATAGTAACTGTTGTATCTACAATATCATTAGCAAGTTTTGATATTGTGTTTCCTGTACATGGTGCAATCAATAATATATCCAACATTTTTTTCGGTCCTATTGGTTCAGCATCTTGTATTGTGTGAATAATCTGTTTTCCTGTTATATGCTCAATTTTTTCTATAAAGTCTTTAGCATTACCAAATTTTGTATCCATATTGTAGCTGTTGTGAGACATAATTGGTATTATATCAGCTTTCTTTAGAGCTATTTTTTTCATTTCTTCAATTATTAAATCAAATGTACAAAATGATCCTGTAATAGCAAACCCGATTTTTTTATTTTCCAAATCCAAAAACATAACCTCCTTTAATATAATAATAGAATTTAAATTCCTTATTATATTGTATGGGATTATGTTAATTTGGTTTGTGTTTATTTTAATTCTATTCTTGCCACTGAGCAGTAAATTTAGCATATATATATGAGCACATTAGTCTCTTATTTCCAGATATACCTCCTCCTGAAATTATACCTTGTACTGAAAATCCTAAGTTGCTATTTCTGCTTGGTAAACTTGTAAAATTTACTGAAATATTATCTGACCAAATTGTTGTGTTTGTGGACACATTATTTCTAGACCATGTAATGTTAGCTCCTGTTGTGGATATATTTATACTTACATCTGGGCTGTATAAGATACCATCATTCGTTACTCCTACTCGTGTATTGAGAGTACCTGATGTTATAGTGGCATCTTCCGGAATTGTAACTGGATTCCCATTGCTATCATAGGTATTACTTACACCAATTCCTCTCATTTCATAATATGCATAACGAGTAAAATTTCCGCTAGATTGACTATAAGCGTAATAACTATTTTGTGTTGTATTATACAAATCTAGAATATGATTTCTATGAGTCCATTCATCCCCTAACCTACTGTCTTCAAATACAATTGGTACAAAAAATGTGAGATTAACCAGTTTTTTTGTAGTAGCATTTTGACTTGATGAGATAGTTTCGTTACCAGCATTATCTATTGCTTTCATTTTTAACATATACTCTGTATTTTCTGCTAAGCTTGTAAAAGTATAGTTTGCACTTGTTTGTGGACCTACCCATGTATTCCCATCATTTATACTAAAATAATAATGTGCTATTCCACTTCCTCCAGTATCAACTGTTTCTCCTCCAAATGCTATTTGACTTGATGAGACATTACTAATAGTAAAACTCCAATCATCTGGAGGTATTTTATCTATATTGTTTATCTGAACTTGTGATATTGTCTCATTACCCACATTGTCTATAGCATATACAGTTATCCATTTGTTTTCTGTTACTGTTATTATATTATTAATTTCTAAATCATTTCCTATTAATCCTTTCTCAAAATATCCTTCTTCTTGTATCCCATCTGAGTATTTCACAGCTTTTAGTCCGTCCCCTTGAATCTATTACATCAATCGTTAAATTTACATCTTGATTAGTCCATATATCGCTATTTCCTGTTATTTGTATATTTATAAATTCTAGACCAAAATCTATTAGTGTTTCATTACTAAACTCTGTTTCTAAGTTTCCATTTCCTAACGAGTTAAATATTGTATCTGCTGCTACTTTTATACTTATATAACCATACCCTGATATATCTATTATACTTATTGTCTTAATATTGCCAGCTTCTGTTATTTCTACTATACCACCTACTATTTCCCCTCTTTTATTTATGATAATATCTTCTGGTAAAATATGGGTTTCACTTGCTCCATTAATTATTAACGTGTATGTTGCTGTGCCTCCTGGTATTTGTTCTACTGGCCCTTCTATTATTATTGTTGGTCTTAATTTTATAAATGATACTGCACTTCCATCGGTTGTATTTATTACTGTTTCTCCAATATTTCCAAACTCATCTTCAAATCCAGAAATATTTATTATAAATGGTCCTTCATTAAATATTGTTTCATCTTCTGGTATTGTGTATGTTGCTGTATAACTATTACCACTTCCTGATACACTCATTAATCGAGCAGGATCAACTCCTGGCGATTTTATATATACTGTAGGATTCACTAATAAAGTTTTGTCTGATATTACACTCACTGTAATGGTGTCTCCATTTGTTGCTTGTCGATTATTTATTGAATTATTACTTTCTATACTCACATGTGTTAATACTGGTTTTGTTGTATTTAATTCTATACTTGCACTATAGATCGGACTCCAGTTTCCAATTGTGTCTTTATATTTTACATATACTGTCTTTATTCCAGTTGTTCCAGGTAAAGTATATGATTTTAATTCCACATACTCTTCTTCTACAGACCAGTTTACTTCATCATTACTTAAACACATTTTTGATATCCCATTTTTATCTATTGCTGATAGAGTTAAAATACTTGTTGTACTTGATGTCCTCTTAGCTCCTCCATTTATTAGTATTCCTCCTGTTGGACCTGTTTTATCTATTTCGAATTTTATTGTAGTAGCATTGCCTGCTTCATCTGTTACTATTAGTACATAGTTTCCCTCAATAATTACAGTTTCGCCACTATTAAATACATCTCCATTTAATAAGCCTAAACCTTTATCAAATGTTATTACTAAATCTTGATTTGTTATTTGGTTATTCTCTACTCCTGTTACTATTGGTGGTGTTTTTTCTATTGTTTGACTTGTATCTTCAATTGTAGTAGTGTTTCCTGCTTCATTTGTTGCTAAAACTATTATTTTTACTATTCCCTCTAAATCACTTTCCGATACTGTATATGTTGCTGTATAAGTTCCATTTCCATTATTTGTTACTGTTAGTATTCTTTCTTCTCCACCTATTATTGCTTTTACATCTGGTGTGTTTAATAATGTTTCATCTGTTGATATTATTATTGTAATTACATCTTCTAATTTTACTTTATTTGTACTGTTATTTGTTGTTGATATGTTTAATAATATGTTAGGACCTTTTGTATCTAATCTTATTTCCTTTTTAAAGATATTGCTAACTATTCCATCTGCATCTTTATATTGTACATATACTGTTCTTATCCCATCAATTTCTGGCAATATATATACCTTTGTAGGTGTATAATCTTCATATCCTGTAAAATCAATATTATTGTTACTCAGTCTCATTTGATACGGGGCTTTTCCACCTGATATATTTAAGTCTAACATTACATTTACATTGTTTGTATATTCTGCTCCTTTATTTATATTTATACTTCCTACTAGTTCTGTTTGTGCTATTAATGCTGGTACAGTATTTGTTTGGCCAGTGACTGTATTTTCTGATTGAGTTAAAGCTGATAATAATGACAATCTGTTTCCTGGTTCTTGTAGCCTGGCTGTATCTATTATTGTATCTGCCATTTTATCTTCTATTACTACATCTTTATCTATTATGAAGTATGTTATCCTTATTTTGCTCTTATCTGCTATTCCTCCTACTATTTCTAAAATTGTGCTCTGGGCCCCAGTTCCTTCTGTAGATAACATTATTTTATCATCTACAATATATCCTCCTGAACCAAGTATATCTATATTGTTTTCAGTAAATATTTTATACTCTTGATTTTTTGCTTGAGAATATATTATGGGAAGTTCAGTTTCTAATTCGCTGTATCTGTCTACCATACCTAAATCTATTTCTATTAATTGGTTTCTCAAATCTAATTTTTCTGTATTTAAATCATTCGCAATTATTGTGTTAAAAATACTATTATTACTCAAATCCACTCTGTCCATTTTGAAAACATTTGATTTTTCTAGACCATCTAACTCTGAAATTCTATTATTAGAAAGCACTAACATGTTATTATTTTTCTTTAATATGTTTTTTATATCTCTTTCATATATTTTTCTATTTTCTTCTTTTCCTGCTAACAACTGTACTGCTTTTGTTAAATTAGTATCTTTGAAAGTTATCATTTTTCCACGATAAATTAGAGCTACCAATATAGCTAATAATATTAAACATATTATTATGGTAGCCCTTTTTTTCTTTATTTTATTCATAAGTGATTCTCCCATTTTAATCAAACTCCTTATATTAAATAGTAGTATTTCACATACTTACATAAGTTATTCAATTAGATTGAGAGTTTTAGTTTGCTTTTTTTTCACCTTTTCTTTTAATAGATTTTCCAATTAATAGTACAATCATTGTTACAGCTAAATATAGTATTATATTTTCATCCATAAATCCAGTTATAACAACAAGTAAAGCTCCTATAATAGCAAGACTTGGTATTATTATGTCTTTTTTATTCTCAGACTTTTTTATTACATATACATATAACGCTATATATATAACATAGTTCATAATAATAGGTAATGCCGAAATATCAAATGTTGCTATCGCCGGTATTTTAGTTGTTAAAAAGTGAACAAAAAACCAGAATAGTACCTCTGTAAATGCAAATATTCCTGAATTTACTGGCATATTTGTTTTTGAGTTTAACTTTCCTAATATATCAGATTTAGGTAATTCCTTTCTAATACCCATTGAATATGGTAATCTAATAAGACCTAATATTAAGCCATTTACTGTTCCTAGTACAGATATAACAATACAAATAGATATATATTTATATGCATTCCCACCAAGTAATATATCTGCTGCTTCTTTAACATGTGCATCTCCTAATTCAATTATTTTATCAGCTCCTACTGTTGCACTTATACCTAAGTAATATAACAAATATATACTTAAAACCAATAAAGATCCTATAGTTAATGCAAGTGGTATATTCTTTTTAGCATTTTTTACCTCGTGACATATAGATGTTGCAACTATCCATCCGTCAAAAGCAAATGCCACAGCAACTAAAGCACTGGTACTAGTAATAATATTAGAAGTAGTTATAGAGTTAGTTATATTACTGGTATCTCCAAATATCAATCCTAAAATTGCTATTATAATTAATGGTATAAGTTTAATAAATGTTGAAATATTTTGAAAATTTCCTCCTAGCTTTTCTGTTATTAAATTAATTATAAATAATATAACTAAATATCCACCAGCTACGACCCAGTGAGTCAAACTATTTATTTCAAATCCAAATAAAATGCCTGTATATATGCCCGCAACCCATGAAATTATTGCAGCCAAACATGGATAGTATAAAAATATTTGAAGAATACCTACATAGTATCCAAATTTTTTATTATATGCCATTTCTGAATATGTAATAATACCTCCTGCTGTATCATCTTTTGTAGCTATTTTTGCTATAGTCAAGCTTCCAAAAATCATTCCAAGTGCTCCTATAACAAATGCTATAGCACCAAAAAACACATTGCCATTAGTTTTTACTAAAATATCATCTGTTTTAAAAAATATCCCAGATCCAATAACTATACCAACTACCATGGCAATAGTAGTTATTAGACCGTATTTTCGTGTTTTCATAGTAGTTTCCCCCTTTGTTTTATATATTTTTATTGTATTTAATATAATTTCTTAAACAAGAACAAACAAAAAAAGTAGAATTCATTTTTAATGAATTCTACTTTTAAAACACATAACTAATTGTTATATTTCAACTCACTAAAAACGCATGACTAAATTTTCCATAGCAAAAATGACCTAACCATAGATAATTGCTTAGGTTCATAACGCTAAAAAATTTAATCATTGCATTTTCGATTTTGTTCATAAAATTTACCTCTTGTTTGATTTATTATATTAAATCAATAATTTACAATATATTACTAAAAATTATTAATTATGTCAATACTTTTTTTAATATTTAATTATTTTTTTATTTATTTTTACCATATGTAGATATCTTCCTTATAACATCTTCCACTACTATTGGCTTTAAAAGATGGTCATTCATACCGCTTTCAATACATTTATCTATATCTTCTTTGAAAACATTTGCTGTCATAGCAACAATTGGTATAGTTTTTGCTCTTTCAATATCAAGTTCTCTAATAGTTCTAGTTGCTACATATCCATCCATTTCTGGCATTTGAATGTCCATAATTATCATATTATACTTATCTGGATTTTCTTTGAATTTCTGAACTGCAATTAATCCATTTTCTGCAATTTCAATATTTATATTTGTTTCTTCAAGTAGTGAAACAAATATTTCTCTATTTATTTCTACATCTTCAACAAGTAATACTGTAATATCTGAAAAATCTTGAGTTTCTTTCCTTATATCATCTATTACTTCAACCACTCCGATAACAGAGTTTATGGAATCTAAAACAGCAGATGGAGATATTGGTTTTAGTACAAACTTATCAATACCTATACTGTTAACCTTGTCCTCTATTTTGTTCCATACTAATAATGATGTCATTACAACAATAACTGTTTTTTCATCTATATTATTTTTTAATCTTTCAATTAACCCTATATCTTCTGTTTGACTATTATATCCTAAAAATATTATATTATATGGTTCATTTGTTTTTAAAATCTCAAATGCATTTTCTTCATTTTCAGACACATCTGTATATATCTCAAATTTATCAGTAATCGATTTTAAATATGTTCTAAAATCAATATCATCATCTATAATAAGTATACGAAAATCTGATGGTGTATTATCATTTTTTTCTAAATATTTATCTTGACCTTCTACTTTATCAAGCTTAACATCAAAAATAAATTTTGAACCTTTACTTATTTCTGATTCTACCCAAATGTTACCATTCATTTTCTCTACAATACTTTTAGTAATTGCAAGACCAAGTCCAGTTCCTCCAAATTTTCTTGTTATATTTACATCTCCTTGTTCAAATGGATTAAAAAGTCTATCCATTTGTTCTTGTGTCATTCCAATACCACTATCAGACACGCTAAAGCGAAGTATATTGTAATTATCTCCTCTTTCTATTTCTTCTACTATTAATTCTATTACTCCTTCATTTGATGTAAATTTCACAGAATTTGATAATAAGTTAGCAATAACTTGAGATAGTCTTAAATCATCTCCTATATAGTTTAGGTTCATGTTGATGTCCATTATAATATTAAATTTAATATTTTTTTCTTCAACTCTTTCAATAATTAGATTACTTACATTTACTAATACTTTTTCAATATTAAACGGTTTATTAGCAAGTTCTAATTTACCAGCTTCTATTTTTGACATATCCAAAATATCATCTATTAAACCTAATAAATGTTTCGATGAATTTTCTATTACTGATAAACAATATTTTAATCTTTTTGTATCATCAGTATCATCTGCTATTTTTGACATACCAATAATAGCATTCATAGGTGTACGCATTTCATGGGTCATTTTAGATAAAAATGTACTTTTTGCCTGATTTACTTGCTCTGCTACTAACATTTGTGCATGCTCTTTTCTTGCAGTCCCCATTGCATTTACTATACAGTTTATCGGTATATTTACATTAAGGGCTATTTTTCTTGCCATTTTATGACATGTTTCAGAACCACATGCTCCACAATCAATATTCTGTTGCTCATAAGTGGTTTTATTTAATAAGGCAAATGCATTCTCAATATCTTCGTCAGTTATCTCAGAATGTTCTATTTCAATCGGATTATATACTCTTTTAAAATGTGATAAATCCAAAGTATCATCATATATTTTATACAAATTATTAAAATAGTCTTTATCTCTATTTTCTGTTGCTTTTTTACGACTATTTTTCATAACGTTATCAATTTCAAATATATTTCTATCATGTGAACAAGCAGACCCTATATTACATCCCTCAACACAATTTAATACATCAAATATTTCTGGTAATAATTCATCAGAGGTATTAGAATAAATATTTAACTTTTCATATACATTAAATCCTTCTGCTTTTAATACCTGTATTTTTTTGCCAAAATATGCCTCAATATTTTCCTTAAACCCTCCTGGCATAGGAAATAATGAACCTATACTACTATCATAGTGATCAAATTCAGTTTCTTCTTCTGGAAGATTTATTTGTTTTTCATTTAAATACTCATGTATCTTTGAAAATGTAACATTATATTGTGTAAGTCCCGTATCTGCAAATTCATCTGATTTAGCAATACAAGGAGATAAAGCAGCAATACTGTCAGTTATACCTTCGTATTCTTTCATATAGATTGCTATACACCCCATTGGACTTTGTATAGGTGATAATTTTTCAAGTAAATCATGTCTATATATTTCACAATATGAAACAATTACTGGACATGGCTGAGTTATTAATGGAACACTGCCATTTTGTTCAATATGTCTTACATGGGCCCATATACAAATATCAGCTCCTAGTGATACATCATATATCTTTTTAACACCAAGATGTTTTAAATATGTAAATAGTCTTTTATATTCTGGTATATTAGTTTTTATAGATGGTGCAACAATTAAAGAAATAGCTTTTCCTTCTGCTAAATCATTAAAGAAATTCTCAATATCATCTGCATATAGTCTTGCTTTATGTTTGCATGCAGTGATACATCTACCACAATTAATACATTTTGAGTGATCAATTTTAACTTTTATGTTTCCAACTTCATCCTGGTATGTTATATTAACCATTTCCATAGGACATTCTCTTACACATCTATTGCAGCCAACACATTCATCAGTGTTTACCTTTATATATTCCTTCATATTTTTTACCCTTCTTTTTACATATATAAAAACCAATTAAGTTAATTGTAACATATACAAAGTATATATTCAATTATTTTCTTTTGTTTGGAATTAATTAGAAAATTTCTAGATAATTAACCTATGCTCTAAGCTAAATCTTGTAATTATAACCCTTTTATGATATAATATGTATCAGTTAATTATTAATATTACGCATTAATATATAATATATATGCGAAAGGAGCAAACAAAATGGCTAGACAGAAACGGTCAATCTCGGAAAATTTTCCAACCGCTTCTCAAATAACCGAAATGTCTGATGAAGAGTTTAAACGATGGGCTAAAAATCTGAAACGGAGAACTAAGAGAACTACTAACTGGATAGCTACTGTCAAGGACCAACTCGCCGAAGCGCGAAAAAAAATCGAGTCATAATTATTTTCTAAAAAAAGCCTATATTAGTATTATGGCTTTTTTTAGTGTTTAAATTTCTTGACTTTTATTGTTATATAATATTAAATATATTCATATAATACATATGCGGAGGATTAATGTATGTTTGATGAAATTATTGATAAAGAAAAGAAAAATATTATAGATTCTATTTGTGAAATTGTAAAATTTCCAAGTGTTTCAATGGACAATGATTCTGATAATGCTCCTTTTGGAGATGATTGTAAAAAAGCATTAGAATATATTTTAGATTTAGGAACTAAAATGGGATTTAAAACAAAAAATCTAGATGGATTTTGTGGATATATAGAATTTGGTGAAGGTGAAGAAATTGTTGGAATAATGGGACATCTTGATGTTGTACCAGCTCTGGAAGAAGATGGATGGACTAATCCTCCTTTTTCGCCTATAGTTAGAGATAATAAAATATTTGGCAGAGGCACACTTGATGATAAAGGTCCAACAATCGCCTCTTTATATGCTATGAAAGCAGTGTCTGATAATGCAAAAATATCAAAACGTGTGAGATTAATATTAGGGTTAAATGAAGAAAAAGCAGATTGGAAATGTATTAAACATTATAAAGAAAACGAAGAATTTCCTACTCTAGGTTTTACTCCTGATGCAAATTTTCCAGGTATTTATGCAGAAAAAGGAATTCTTTCTATTTCAATTACTCATGAATTTGAAATTGATGATATGACTGTTATAGATGTTGATTGTAAAAATAATGCTATAAATGTTGTTCCTAAATACTGCTCTATTACTCTAAAGTATAACTCTAAAGAAAATAGAAAAGTTTTCAAACCCTTATATGATGATGAATTCAAAAGAAAAATTGAAATTCAAAATATTGATGAAGATACTATAAAAATTATTTCTACTGGTATCTCTGCTCATGCAGCTCATCCAGAACTTGGAGTTAATGCAATAACAAATCTCATATATTATCTATCTGTTAATGATGATACAATAAAAAAAGAACCTAAGTTTGAGTTCTTAAAGAAAATGTATTATTTAGGATTGTTTTGTATAGAAAGTCCCGAATTTTTATCTAGGAAAGATATTAAAAGGCCTACAGAATTTGAACAAGATTCGGTAATTATAGATGAGTCTGGAATCCTTACTTCTAATGTTGCTGTATTAGATTATTCAGATAATAGTATTTGTGTAAAGATTAACTTAAGAGTTCCTGTAAAAACTAGTTTGGATGATATAATTGGTAAATATAATGAATTAAAACATATATATCCAAACATCAAAGTAGAGTGTATAAATAGACAAGAACCTCTTTATGTTCAAAAAGATAGCGATCTAGTAAAAACTTTAGTAGGAATATTTAACAAAAGAACAAGTTCAACTACAGAACCAATTGCAGTTGGTGGCGGAACTTATGCCAGAGCATTTGATAATTTTATAGCATTTGGTCCATCTTTCCCTGGAGATATAGATATGTGTCATCAGGTAGACGAATATATTGATATAGATAAATTAATATTATCAACAAAAATTTATGCAGAAGCTATATATGAGTTGGCTAAGTAAGCTAACTCATATTAAACATTTTATCAATTACTTTTGAATAAACTCCTTTTGCTATTTCATATCCATTTGGAACAAGTTCTGTAAATTTATTCATACAGACATTTTTATTTATTTCCATAACTAATACTTTATTATCTTTTGTAACAGCAATATCTACACTTGCGAATTCTATACCAATTGCTGTGCCTGCTCTTACTGCAACATCTTTCACCTCATTAATATATGTATCTGTATCATCAATAATAATTGGTATAGCGCCATTACAAAGGTTGTGTTTCCAAGATATATCAACTTCTTCATTTAATTTAGGAATGTAATTCAAATCTAAATCTTTAGACATCTCAACATATCTTTCTTCTGTTATAGTTTTTATTAAGTCAGATAAATTACTAGTTCCATCTCCTATTACAAAAGCTTTTTTCTTTTTATACACATATATAATCTCTCCACATAAGTATATTGCCCTATACTCATAATCTATATCTAAATATGGGCAAATACTAACACTGTCATTGTTTTCTTTAAACAATTTTTCTATTGTGTCTTTAATTTCTTTCTCAGTATAACAAACATATACATCTTTGCCTTCACATGAATTATTTGCTTTAATAACTATTTTCCTGTTATTTTGCTCCCAAAAATTAATAGCCATATATAAATATTTTGTTTCATGATATTTACTTCTTGTTATTGGACTAAATATCATTTTATGTAGAATTACTGGAATATTGTTAAAATCTAATACTTCATATGTAGCGTATTTGTCTTCAGCAATAATAAAAGACACTGCACTATTTATGCTTAGTTGATTTCTAACAATACCATGAGTTACTCCATCTTTATAAAGCATTCTAATCCAGCCATAAGAGACTTTTTCTTGTTCTATATTCTTTTCTTCACATATTTCATCTATTATTCTAAAAAACGGTTTTTGATTATCCATATTTCTCCTCTATATATTACATCACTTTTTTAAATAATTTATTTTGGTTTTTATACATATACATATTAACATAGTAAACACATACTAATAGTGCAGTTATTAAAACAAATACATATATACTCATATTAGGTAATATTATTGCTAATACTAATGATATACATATTACCAAAACACCAAACAACATTTCAAACATCATATTAAAGTTTTGTTTAACTACAGAATATTCACTATACCATACTAGCTTTGGCCTTTTTAAATCTAATATAATCATTAGACAACTTTGAAATATATTTAGTAGAATTCCTATTATTATTAAGTATATTAATATAACTGAACTTATAGTTGGAAAAATTAGTCTTAATATTACTACTACATATATTTGCGGTACTATATTTAGTATTATACTTGGCAGTATTTTATATATACACTGTTTATATAGCGATATGGGGATATATTTCATAAAAGTTGCATTTGTTCCATCTCTTGATATTGCTGTTATAGATACAAAGTTAAACATAAAGAAAAATGTTATTATAGACAAACATATTGAAAGTCCTAAAGTAGATTCTATATGTCTTTCTGCTTCCATAAAGGAATATAATACTGTTTGGTCGTTAAATATGTTTAACAATGGAATAGACATTATTACAGGAAATAAAAATGATGGTACAACACATTGCATAAAAAAGATTGGATTTTTTACTAATACTTTAAATTCTTTTTCTAAATAAGATTTTAACTGCCCTTTTTTCATATAATCTTTTCTATTATTTATTTTTTTTGTCTTTGATGTTCCTCCGCTAAATCCTTTGGTCACAGTTTTCATATATAGCCTTGATGCTATATGTATAATAATTGCATATATTAAAAATGTCTCAGCAAATAAGATTACAATATTTTTTAACCCTTCTAGATTATCATAATTTAATAATGCATTTATTGTAGGACTTAATGTTATAAAATAATCTTCATATAGCAAAACCAGACCATTAGCTTCTAACACTTTCTCAGCTATATCTACATTTGATATTTCTGTTTGTGAACTTGTTGTAAGTTGAATAAGTATCACAAAAGCAAGCGTTAGACCAACTGTTATATATTGAACAAAATCTTTATTTTTAATAACATTTGTAAATCTCATTATTATAATTACAAGTGCAGATGATAACATAATTGGAAGTATTGGATATAATAGCAAAACTATAACCATTACTATATAATATATATATCCTACCCCTGTCATATATCCATACAAAATTAAAGGAATTAGTCCTACTATTAATTCTAATAGATATTCAGAAATAATAAGTACATTAAATTTGGCAATAAGTATTTTTATATTACTTATTGGTAATGGTAAAATATACTCTAAGTCTTTTGAAAAAAACAGAGTGTTTAAACTTGTAAATATTGCTTGTAACAACATGAAAAAAGCTATACCTAACAGAATAACACTTATAAATACACCCTCTTGATTTATTTGTATAAGTATTTTTATTACCTGATAGCTTAAATATCCTACAATGGCTCCAATATAACCAAACGCAAATACATATAGTAATAGTTTACCTATATTGCGTTCTGACTTTAAACTCTTTTGAAATGTGTTTTTTATTAAAACTTTAGTTAATGCTAATACGTCTTTCATAATATATCTTTTCTTCCTTTATTCTGTAATCTCTAAAAATAATTCTTCTAAAGATGCATTTTCCTTAAATTTCTGTTTCATTTCCTCATAAGTACCAACAAAAACTAGACTACCTTTATTTATTATTCCAATTCTGTCACATATTTTTTCTGCTACTTCAAGTACATGTGTTGAAAAAAATACTGTATTTCCGTTATTTTTATGTTCTTTCATTAATTCTTTTAAATCAAATGCAGATTTAGGATCTAACCCTGTCATAGGTTCATCTAATATCCAATTTTTAGGATTATGTAATAAAACACTAATTACTATAATCTTTTGTCTCATTCCGTGTGAATAGTTTTGCATTTGTTCATTTAAATTGTCATATATATCAAATTTCTTTGCTAATGTGTCGATTTTCTCTTTTCTATCTTTTGCACTTACTTTATAGATATCAGCTATAAAGTTAAGGTATTCTATTCCTTTAAGTTTAAGAAATATATCTGGTGTATCTGGTACAAATCCAAATTTCTTTTTTGCTTTAACTGGATTTTTAGTTATACTAGTATTATCTATAAAAATATCACCTTCATCAATATCTAATATACCTGTTATCATTTTTATAGTAGTAGTTTTTCCTGCACCGTTTGGACCAAGAAACCCAAATATTTCTCCGTCTTTTATCTCTAAATCTAATTTATCAACTGATTTTTTCCCTTTAACATATGATTTTGAAATACCTTCTATTTTAATCATCTATTCTCTCCTTATAGTTTTTCTGCAAATTTAGATGAGTGAGCATGACATATTGCAATAGCCATACTATCAGTAATATCATCTAGTTTTGCTATTTTATCTATTTTTAAAATTGATTGTACCATTTTTTGTACTTGTTTTTTATCAGCTCTTCCATACCCAACAACAGCTTGTTTTACTTGAAGAGGAGTATACTCAAACAAGTCTACTCCAAGTTTTGATCCAATTAATAAAATCACTCCTCTTGCTTGTGAAACATTTATACCTGTTTTTATATTATCATTAAAAAACAGTTCTTCAACTGCCATTGCTTCTGGTTTATAATTATTAATCAATATTTCTAATTCATCATATATTTTAGATAGTCTTAAAGGGAATGACACTCCCGCTTTAGTTTGTATAGACCCTGAAGTTATTAATTTAAACTTATTTCCTGTATAGTCTATAACACTATATCCTGTTATTGCAAACCCTGGGTCAATCCCTAAAATTCTCATACTTTACCTTTCTTTTCAAATTCTAAGCAATCTTATATTTAAGATTGCCCGAATTTTGTTACTATTTTTAATATTTCTGATATACTCCAAGCTTGAGCAAATGTTCCTCCAGGTTTAAATGGAGATTTAGAATCATAAAGCTCAGATATATTTCCTATAGCATCTTCCTTCTCCATCTCTCTTTTAAATGTTGTATATACATTTTTAACAAACACACCATATTCAACTTTTAATTTTTCTTTTTCAAGCCTATCTTTTTCATCTATTATCATATTAGAAAAAGCATCAGAGTACAGTCCTAGCAACCACACCCATGTTATTCCTTGATGGTAACTTAAATCTCTTTTATATGGACTACCTTCGTAAACATCTACATAATCGTTTTCTCCTTTTGCTAATGTTTGTAATCCATATCTATTTAATAATTTGTTTGTTACTGTTTTAAATATTGACTTTCCAATATCAGAAGATGGCTTTATAACTGGATATGTAGTACTTATAGTAAATAATTGATTTGGTCTTATTTTATCATCACCTAAAACATCATATAGCGATTTTTTAGCTTCATTATAGAAATTCTCTTCAAACGCTTTTTTATGGCGAGCTGCTTGTTTCTTATATTCTTCAGCTTGTTTTTCTTCTCCGAATTTATTTGCTAAGTTTTCTAGAGTTTTTAGAGCATTATACCATAAAGCATTTAATTCAACTACAACACCATTTCTTGGTGTAACAACATATTCTCCAATTTTTGCGTCCATCCATGTATTTTGAATTTGTTCTGTTCCAGAATGTAATAAGCCGTTTTCCTGAATGTATATATTGTTATCATCAAGATCTATTCTTTTAGAATAATTTTTCACTATATCTTTTAACTTTTTATAAATATTCTTTTTAATGAAATCATAATCTTTTGTATATTTCAAATATTTATTCACTTGTTCAAATAATAATAATGAACTATCTGCACTATTATATAGTGGTTTATTATCATATTCGGAATAGCCATTTGGAATTAAACCACATTTTATATCCTTAGTAATATTTGTTAATAACTCTTTTGCTAAATCATGTCTCTTTGTAAGTAACAATAATCCTTCAAAAGATATAAGGGAGTCTCTACTCCAATCTAAAAACCATGGAAATCCTGCTAGTACAGAACAGTTTTTTTCTCTTGTTATTATAAAATTATCTGAGGCAATAACTAAATCGTTTATAAGCTGATTGTACTCTTTTTCTGTTTTCGAATATCTTGATTTCTCTTTTATTAATGTAGACTTGTCTACTAATTTTTTCAACCTTTTAATTTCGTTTTCTATTACTTCATTAGAATTGATATTTTGCAATTTACTATCTAAAGAAGCAATAAAAGTAATTTCTTTAGCTTCTTTTGGATTAATATCAACTTCATATATTCCTGGTACAATTAAATCTTCTTCTGGTGGAAAACCTCTTTCTTCTTCTTTAAAATAATACATGTTTTTAAAAATGTCTTTTTCATGTTCTTTATAATGCCCATCAGATAAGAACATATATGCTGATATTCCATCCATCTTTAATTTTACTTTTGTATTTTTAATTTCCTGTTTTAAACAAAAATTATGTCCAGGTGTTATAGAATGAAAATCTCTAAAATTAACGATAGGTGCTAATGTCATTTTTGCTTGATTTTTTCCATTCTTTATTACATATTGCACAACTACAGTATTTTTTCCATAAATCATACATATCTTTTTTGTTATTTTTAAGTCTTTTACTTTGTAATTAAATTCAGGAATATAGTCTTTACTAAAACTATCTAAATTTTTGTACCCCTCTGATATATAGTTTCTACAAAAATTAGTAGATAGATTATATGCTTGGTTGTTAATTGTCACACTTTCATCAACTTTTGAAAAAATCAAATGCCTAGTAGCTGGTGAATTAAGTGGTGCTATTAATAATCCATGATATCTTCTGGTATTTGCTCCAACAATTGTGGATGCTGAAAATCCTCCAATACCATTAGTTATTACCCATTCTTTTCTCATTCCTTCTTCTAAATTCAATTCTCTCTTACTCAATTTCATTGGTACATCCCTCTTTTACTATTTATTTTCTTTATCTTTTTTGTCTTTCTTATTCTGAATCTTTTCTCTAGTGTTCATTCTAGTTGAATTTAATTTTTCTATTTCATCATATAGACCTTCTTGTGTTTCAATGTTAGCTTTTTTATTTCCTTGTAGTCTTTCTATTTCCATTGCAATCTTTTTATTTTCTTCTACTTTTGAGTCTGCACTTTGTATTGAATCAACTCTTTCTTTATACTTTGTCTTAAATTTACTAGATTTTTTACTCTTACCTCTTACATTCTCAGTTGCTTTTTTAACTATTGCTTTTTGTTTTTTATTTTCCTTTGTTTGCTTACTCTGTTTCTTCTTCTCTTCTTTTAAGATTGAATTTAATAATATATATTCATTATCATTTTGTTTATCATGAAACTTTAAGTCATTACAGATTAATTCAATTATTACAGATGCAATAACATCTGGGTTATGTCTTATTCTGTCATTTTTAATGCAAGACATATCTTTTTGCAATATTTTAACACCAAGTGAAGCAGTTTTACTTGAATCTAATTGTACTACTTCTGATCCATATTCATTATATCTTCTTATAAATTCTGGAACTACTTCTCCAATATCAGTTAAACAGAATGTAAATAAATCTTTTCCAACATGTTCATAAATAACATTTATATAATCTGATACTTCATAATTATCTGTTTGGCCAGGTTCTGTCATTATATTTGATACATATAACTTAATCGCTCTACTTTCGTTAATAGACCTTGTCACATTTTTAACAAGTAGATTTGGTAATATATTTGTATATAGGCTTCCAGGACCAATAATTATAGCTTCAGCTTCTTCTATTGCTTCAAGAACTCCTGGTGCTGGCCTACAGTTTGAAGGTGTAATATATATTCTATTAATTCCTTCTACTTTTTCTGATGTAATTTCAGTTATTTGGTCTTTTTGCTTTATAACGGTTCCATCATTAAGTTCTGCACAAATAGTCATCTCATCTTCTGTAACTGGTATTACTCGTCCTTTTATATTTAACACTTCTGTACTTTTTTGTATTGCCTCTGAAACATTTCCATATATTTCATTCATTGCAGTTATGTAGATATCTCCAAAGTTTAATTTCTTTAATCTTTCATTTTTAAGATTTAGCTTTAATAATCTTTTCATCAGCGCTTCTTGGTCTGATAAGGCAATTATGCTATCTTTAATATCTTCTACAGGTAAAGAAGCCAATTCTCTTCTTGAGTCAGTTAATTTCGCCCCATAATCAGACATTGCTACAATTGCAGTTATATTACGTGTATATTTTTTTAATCCCTCGATTACTGTGTTTAATCCTTCTCCACCACCAATTAAAACTATTTTAGGTCCATCTTCATATACTTTCTTATTGAAAATCAGAGATTTTATATTTAAATTTGTATCTTTCCCTTTATACTCCGGGTTTATTTCTATTAATATTTCTAATGTTCTTTTTTGTATAAACACTATACCCAGTATAATAAATACAAATCCTATAACAAATATACCAACTATTTGCCACAATTCTTCAAATTTCATTTCTTCTGTAACTAAAACTCTTGAAAAACCATAACATGCAAGAGATACTCCTAGAATTACTAAAAACATCCATCTTTTCATTTTTGCACCTGATTTAAACCATTCAAAAAAAGATTTCATTTATCTTCCTCCTTTATTCCTCACCCAGTATTAATATTTCTAACTCTATTTCTTCATTAAACTTTTCTTTAACTTTTGTTTTTATATGATTAATCAATTGTAAAACATCTGAAGCCTTAGCATTGTTTTTATTAATTATAAATCCAGCATGTTTTGTAGAAACTTCTGCTCCACCGAATACTGTATCCTCTCAATCCACATTCATCTATCAACCTTGCAGTTATAATATCTCCCTTCCTTTTAAATATACTTCCAACATTCGGATATTCTATTGGTTGCTTTTCTAATCTTAATTTTGTATATTCTTGCATTTTATTTTTTATTTTTTCTCTATTTCCATAGTTTATCTTAATTTTAGTTTCTAATATTATTGCGTTTATTTCTGAAAAGATACTATTTCTGTAATCAAATTCTTGTTCTTCTAAATTCATCTCTTGAATATTTCCATCATAATCGATATATTTAGTAGATATAACTACATCTTTCATTTCTCTTCCATATGCACCTGCATTCATCCTAATAGCACCTCCAATGGTGCCTGGTATCCCACACAAAAATTCTAATCCTTCTAAACCCTCTTTAAGAGCAAGATTAGCTAGCCTAGGTACTGGAAATCCAGATCCTATTGTCATATATACTTCTTCATCTTTTTTATCTATAATATAGTTGTTAAAGTCTAATTTCAGTACAAATCCTCTTATACCTTTATCTAAAACTAATAGGTTTGTTCCATTCCCTATAATCTGAATAGGAATATTATTTTCTTTAGATATGCTTAATAAAAGCTGAATTTCATCTATTGAAATTACTTTTATTAAATAATCTGCATTACCCCCAATTCTAAAAGAGGTATGTTTTGACATAGGCTCATTAACTAAAATTCTTTGTATATCTATAATCTCTTGTAGTTTTTTGTAGATATCTGTCATTTCTTCACATTCCCTTTCGCTTGAATCAAATGTTTTTAAAGTGTATCACCATCAAATATGTCATTTGTAAAATCTAAATTCTCTTCTTCTCTTTCTTTTGCTATTATAGATGGCAGATACAACGTTTTACTTTCAACTGTTTCTGTTACAGTTGAAGTAAGAGCATCAAAATTACTAACAGTTTGCAATATAGTTTGTGTTGTTTCGTTATAAACCTCACCTGTTTTATAATTTACAATATATGTGTCTGAACCTTTAGATATGCCTATAGCTTCTAAATCTGATGGTTTTAATCTATAGTAACAATCATCATAAGTCATTGAAACACTTAAAGTATAACTATTTTCAAGTATGTATTCGCCAGCTTTTGATGTATTTATTCCCGATGTATTTGCTACAATTGTTCCTTTAAATGAATTTGGCTTATTACCATCAGGATTGCTTATATTTGTTATTTTTCTTTCTGTTTCCCCTACTGTTTTAGCATACATATACTTTTCTGTTGCTGCCTTTTGAACCATAACTAACTCAGATTCATACACTGCATTTTCAACCTCTGGTATGTTCTCTATTCCTGCACTCATAACAATACCTGTTATAATTAACAATACTATTATTGTAATTACAAGAGCTATTATTGTTATACCACTATCTTTTCTCTTCATTTGCATAAGATTCTCCCTATAATATTTATTAATAAATTTGTATTAATACTATCATTTATTACCAGTTTTTTCAAGCAAAAAAACAAAAAAAATCAAGTAATTTCTTACTTGATTTTTTCATTAAATAACTTAAGCAACTTCTCTAATTTTTATATCTCTAATGTGGTTAATTTTCTTCCATTCTGTACTTGGATTTATTAGGCATATTATGTTTATTACTATCCATGAACCTAAAAACATTGGATAACATAACATTCCAAACAGCATTGGCTTTATTTTTCTCTTATCTAATGCCATTATACATACAGAAACTATTATTGGCATTAGAAATGTTACAAATAAATATCTAACATAATTTGCAATTAAATCATCAAGTGTCATTTGCGAACCTAAATATAGTAACAGGTTTACTCCTAATAGTGAAAAGGTTAATAACATCATTGGTATTCCCATCAAATACAAGAATCCGTCAAAATTTGTTAATGTTTTAAACTCTTTTACTCCATTAGCAAGGTCTTTTAGATAATATTTCATACATTGTATATGGCCTACAGTCCATCTAGAACGTTGTGTCCAGCTTTGAGTAAAACTTAATGGTTGTTCATCATATACTATAGCACTTGTTGACCATCCAATTTTTCTACCTTTAGCTATATTTATAAGTGAAAATTCGATATCTTCTGTTAGTGTTTTTGTCTCCCATCCATTTGGTTTTATTAAATCAAATTTTACCATAAATCCTGTTCCATTTATTAATGGTGACAAACCTAAATTATATCTTGCTAAATGATAAAATCTGTTCATCATCCAATAAAATATTGCATATCCTGCTGTAATCCAAGAGTCTGTAGGATTTTTAATATCTCTATAACCTTGAACAATTTCTTCACCTTGACAAAGCTTTTTATTCATACTTTTCAAGAAATCTTTATCAACTATATTATCTGAATCAAATACACAAAACGCATCATAATCAGCATTTTCTTCTATTTTCTTTGATAAAAACCAGTTTAATGCATATCCTTTTGTTTTATGGGTTTCATCAAATCTTTTTAGTACATTAACTCCAAGATCTTCTGCTATTCTAGCTGTATTATCTGTACAATTATCTGCTATTACATATATATCAAATAACTCCTTAGGATAGTTCTGATAATGTAAACTATCAATTAGATTCTTTATAACTGATTCTTCATTATGCGCAGGAATAACAACCATAAACTTATGGTCTTTATTTATCAATAATTTCTTATCTTTTAATTTAATTAATGAGCAAAAACTTACAATTATTTGATATAACCAATAGATAGTTATAATCCAAATAAGAGCTTGTTGCAATATATACATATATTTCATTTTTTACCTCTCAAACATCTTGTTAATATATAAATAATATACTTATATATTATACCATATTTTGGAAATATTTTCAAGTTTTGGTACATCTCATTTATATTATATTTTTATTACGTTATTTTCTAATCTGTGTATAAATCTTTTCTTGTTAAATTTATGCCTTTTTCGCCTATTTCATAGACTTTAACAGTTACTTCTTCTCCAACTTTTAATACATCTTCAACTTTATTTACTCTTTCAGCTGATATTTTAGAAATATGAAGTAATCCTTCTTTATCTCCACCTAAGTCAATAAATGCTCCAAAAGTAGTTATTCTACTAACTTTTCCAGTATATATCTCTCCAACTTGTATTTCTCTTACTATTTCTTCAATTATTGCTTGTGCAGATTTAGCTTTTTCCGCCTCAGTTGCATATATAAATACTCTTCCATCTTCTTCAATATCTATCTTTACCCCTGTATCAGCAATAATTTTATTAATTACTTTACCTCCTGTTCCAATTACATCTCTAATTTTCTCAGGATCAATCTTCATATTTATTATTTTAGGTGCATACTTTGATAATTCTTTTCTTGGCTCTGGAAGCTCTTTTAACATAATATCATCTAATATGTGTATTCTAGCTTTTTTAGTTTTTTCAAAAGCTTCTTTTATTATTTCCATTGATAATCCGTCTACTTTTATATCTACTTGTATTGCTGTAATGCCGTCTTTAGTGCCTCCAACTTTAAAGTCCATATCTCCAAAAAAGTCTTCAAGTCCTTGAATATCTGTAATTATAACATATTTACTAGGGTCAGTATCATCTGTAATAAGACCTGTTGATATTCCTGCTACTGGTTTTTTTATTGGAACACCTGCATCCATTAAAGCTAGAGTTGATGCACATATACTTCCTTGTGATGTAGAGCCATTTGAACTTAATATTTCTGAAACTACTCTTATACAATACGGAAAATCTTCTACAGCTGGAATTACTGGTTCCAAAGCTCTTTCTGCTAATGCACCATGTCCTATTTCTCTTCTTCCTGGTCCTCTTGATGGTTTTGCTTCTCCTACACTATATCCTGGGAAATTGTAGTGATGCATATATCTTTTTGATTCTTCATTATCTAGTCCATCTAGAATTTGTTCTTCACTAACCATTCCTAGTGTTGCTACAGAAAGAACTTGAGTTCTTCCTCTTGAGAATATTGCACTACCATGTGTTCTAGGTAATACTCCAGTTTCACAAGAAAGTGGTCTTATATCGTTTATTCCTCTACCATCAACTCTTTTTCCGTTCTTCTAGTATAAGTTTTCTAACAGTTTTCTTTTCTAACAAATATATAGCTTCACTTATATTTGATTTTTGTTCTTCATATTCTTCCTCTCCATGTTTTTCAATATACCAGCTATTCACATCTTCAGTAAACTTGTCTATTATTATATCTCTTTCAATTTTATCAGCAGTTTGTACTTCTTTGTACATTCTTTTTCCAAATTCTTTTGAAATTTCTTCATATAGTTCTGCTTTTATTTCTGCTGATTGATATTCAAATTTTGGTTTTCCTATTTCAGCTTTAATATCTGATATAAACTTACATATTTTTTTAATTTCAACATGTGCTTTTTCAATAGCCTGAAGCATTATCTCATCTGGTATCTCATCAGCACCTGCTTCAATCATAGCAATTTTATCTGAAGTTCCTGCAACAGTTAGAGTTAATTTGCTATTATTTCTTTGTTCTTCTGTTGGGTTTATTACTAATTCATTATTTACATATCCAACTGCAACTGAACCTGTAGGTCCTCCAAATGGTACATCTGATATTGATAGAGCTACAGATGAGCCTATCATAGCACATATTTCTGGAGAACAATCATGGTCTACAGATAATACTAAACAACTAACTATTACATCATTTCTTAAATCATGTGGAAATAGTGGTCTAATTGGTCTATCAATAACTCTTGATATTAGTATTGCTTTATCAGATGGCTTTCCTTCTCTTTTCATAAAGCTTCCAGGTATTTTGCCTACAGCATATAACCTTTCTTCATAATCTACAGATAAAGGAAAGAAATCTATTCCTTCTCTTGGATTTTTTGAAGCAACAACATTTACTAATACAGCTGTTTCTCCATATTTTACTAATACGCTTGAATTAGCTAATCCTGCTAATTTTCCTGTTTCAAGTGTAAGTTTTCTTCCTGCTAGTTCCATGGTGTAAGTTTTCAATTCATTCATTTTACATTTCCTCCTAAATATATTATTTATTTATTTGAAATGTAACCTCTAAAATATACTAATATTACATTTAGTACATTGTACAAGCTACTTTTTCAAATAAATATTATAAACGAAACAAAGAGACAGTTTCTTCTGTCTCTAAAATTCCTTACTTTCTTAAAGATAATTTTTGTGCTATTTCTCTATATCTGTTTATATCTTTTTTCTCTAAATAATTAAGTAGATTTCTTCTTTTACCAACCATCTTTAACAATCCACGCCTTGAATGGTTATCTTTTGTGTGGATTTTTAGATGTTCTGTTAGTTCAGAGATTCTTTCTGTTAAAAGAGCTATTTGTACTTCAGGTGACCCAGTATCTTTATCTTCTCTTTTATAAGTCTCTATAATTTCCTGTTTTCTGTCCTTGGTCATTTAAATTTTCCTCCTATTTTTACAATTTATTAGCCATAAACTGAGTTTAAAGTCGGATATTTCTCTAAACTAAGAATATGGTAACATTTACCTATATTATTTTACTATAAAACACATATAAAATCAAGTGTTTTTTCATATTATTACATCTCTTTTTAATAATTTATTTTTCACTATTCCTGTACCTATATAACCTTTTTTTTCACTATATATGTTATATATACCATCTTTCTTATCAAAAGTTAACATAACACCATTTAGGAATAACTCTTTTTTCTTATCACCTATAATTATTTTATCATAATTTTCAAAGACTTTTTCCATTGTAATTATATTGTTTTTAATAAATAATTCATTATTTATATTTTGTTCTAATTCTTCTAAAGTTATACTGTTTTCTATATCAAACTTATTTACTTTTGTTCTTCTTAACTCTTTCATATATCCAACTGTTCCCAATTTCTCTGATATATTTTCGCTTAAAACTCGTATATATGTTCCTTTTGAACAATTAACTTCAAAAATAATTTCATGATTTTTATTATCAATACTTTTTAACTTAATATCATATATTTCTATTTCTCTTTCTGGTATTACAACCTGTTCATTTGCTCTAGCATACTCATAAAGCTTTTTACCTTTTACTTTTATAGCTGAATATATTGGCGGTGTTTGTTTCTGTACTCCTAAAAACGTATTTAATACAGACTCCACACTATTAAAATCTATATCGGCATCTTTCTTCTCAATTATGCTTCCTTCACTGTCTCCTGTATCTCTTTTTTCTCCAAGTTTTATTGTTGAGACATATGTTTTATCATGTTCAATTAAGTATTTAGATAATTTAGTTGCATTTCCAAGTAAAACTGGCAGTACACCTGTTGCCATCGGATCTAATGTTCCAGTATGCCCTACCTTTTTTACATTCATTATTTTTTTTACCTTTGATATAACATCTTGAGATGTGTATCCACTTGGTTTGTTTATAATAATTATTCCATTCATGTACATATTATATATTACTCTATTTAATATGTCAAAAAAAGAGAACCTATTTTAGTTCTCTTTTTTTGTACAGCTTATATTTCTTATCTACTTTTTTTACTATTTCTAAAAAGTCTTCTGGCAGGAAATCTTCTTTTCCTGTCAGTATGGTCAGAATTCCCACAAATTCCATAAATTCTTCTATCTCTTGTCTATTTATGTACCTGGCTGAGGTTATTAAATTCCTCGCTATTAGCATGGGTGCTGACCATCCGTCTTTGCTTCTTACATTAATTTCTGCACCAGAGTTTACTAATAACTCTACGATTTCATCACATTTCTCCTTAGGGTTGTTTACTGCATACATTAATGCAGTCCATCCATTTTTGTCCCGAGAAATAACGTTAGCACCTGATTCTATTAATAGTCTGATTATTTTAACATTGCCTCCAATTACAGAATATATCAATGTTGTACTTCCAACACTATCTGCACCATTAACGTCTTCTCCTTCATTAATTAATCTTGTTACCTCGTCAACGTATTGTCCATAAAGAGCAGCATCCATTAAGTTTGTTGATTCTTCCATAATCTTTTTCCTCCAAACCAAGCTGTTATTATATTGTGTTTTATTTAAACTAAACATAATTAATTATGTTTAGTAGAAAAAAGATAATGCTGTGAGATTCTACACGTCTGTACACATCCATAAAAATATTAATTTTCTGTTTTTTGATTGTATCACCATATAAATAATATGTCAATTTTTCAGCTGTATTATGCAATAAAAGATGAAAGATATATAAATCTTTCATCTTAGTCTTAATTTTAGCCTTTTTTCAAATGTTTTACTGTTTCTGCTAGTATGGCCTTCTTTGCTTCTTCTAAAGGCATATTTATATCTGCTCCAGCAGCTTTTATGTGTCCACCTCCACCAAAATATATACATATTTCAGAAACATTAACATAATCATTTGATCTTAAAGATGCTTTAAATCGTTTTTCTTTTTCATATAGAAATATTGATACTTCAACACCTTCTATATTTCTGCCTATTTCGACAATTCCATCACGATCACCAGCTTCAGTACCTATTGCATTTTCATCTTCTTTAGTTAAATATGTAAATGCAATTTTTCCGATTCTCAAAAAATTCTAATCTGCTCATAGCTAATTTTTGTATTTCAAATTTTGTTTTTGAGACTGTAAGCATAGAATCTTTATATACTTTTGAAAGATTAACTCCTTTATCTAGTGCCCATCCTGCAAATTCAAATGTTTCTACTGTTATTCCTGCATTTTTAAAACCACCTGTATCAGTTATTATTCCTGTAAGTAAACATATTGCAATATTCTTTGTTACTTCTATTCCTAAATAATCAAAACTAGATACCAGTATTTGAGCACAGGCTGGAGAAACATGGTTTACTATATTATAATCAGCAAACATTGAATTTTTATTATGATGGTCAAATTGCACTGTTACTTTTGCATTTTCATAATATGATATATATGATGGATGTATCCTGTTCATATCAGGACAATCCACTACTATTGCTAAATCATAATTTTCTAAACTTGGAGTCTCTTTTATTTCTTCTCTTCCTGGTAAGAAAGCAAAGTTCACTGGCACTTCTTCTAGCACAACCTCTACATTTCTTCCTAGTGTTCTAATAGCTAAACTCATAGCCAATGCACTTCCTATTGCATCTCCATCAGGCCCTTCATGTGATAATATTAATATACTTTCTGCTTTTTTAATTTCTTCTAATATATCATCTAGAGTCATTTAAGCACCTCCATTTTTCTTATCTCTTGTTGGTAAAATATTTTTAATAATCTGATCTATTTTCGCTCCATATTCAATTGATTCATCAAATTCAAATATTATTTCTGGTGTTATTCTTAAATTTACAATTCTTGCTACTTCACTTCTTATAAAACCACTAGATTTTTTAAGTATTGTCAGGTCCTCTTTTTGATTTTTAGAATTTATAATACTAACAAAAACTCTTGCATATCTTAAATCTGGAGTAGTTTTAACAGTAGTAACAGTAATTAATCCAGTTAGATTAGGGTTTTGTAGTTCAGTCCCTATAATATAACTGATTTGTTTTTTTAATTCTTCATTAATTTTATTCATTCTATTAGAATTACTAGGCATTTTAAAAAATCCTTTCTAATGATTTACTTCTTCCATAATATAAACTTCTAAAGTGTCTCCTTCTACTAAATCATTGAAGTCTTCTATTTGTAGACCGCATTCATATCCTTTATCAACTTCTTTGGCATCTTCTTTAAATCTCTTTAATGATGTAAGTTTTCCATCATGTAACACTATGTCGTCTCTGATTACTCTAATTTTAGCATTTCTTGCTACTTTTCCTGTTAGAACATATGCACCAGCTATTGTTCCAACATTAGATACTTTGAATGTCTGTCTAACTTCTGCTGTTCCAATAACAACTTCTTTAAATACAGGGTCTAATAACCCTTTCATAGCAGATTCAACATCATTTATTGCATTATATATTACAGAATATTGATTTATATCTATTCCTTCTTTATCTGCAATAGTTTTTGCAATTACTCCTGGCCTAACATTAAATGCTATTATTATGGCTTTAGAAACTTTAGCTAAATTAACATCTGTTTCTGTAACTCCACCAACATTTGAGTGAATAACTTTTACTTTAACTTCATTATTAGATAACTTTTCTAATGATTGTTTTAAAGCTTCTACAGATCCTTGAACGTCTGCTTTTACTATTAAGTTTAGCTGTTTTAAGTTTTCGCTTTCTATTTTACTAAATAAATCATCTAAAGTAATCACAGAATCACTTGCAATTGCTTTTGATCTTTTCTCATGTTGTCTTTCTCCTATTAAATGTTTCGCTGTCTTTTCATCTTTAACTTCATAGAAAACGTCTCCTGATTCAGGTACAGCTGTTAATCCTGTAATTTCAACTGGTGTTGATGGTCCTGCAGATTTAACTTTTTTCCCTTTATCATCATGCATTGTTCTTATTCTACCTATTGTAGAACCTACAATTACTGTATCACCAACATCTAAAGTTCCTCTTTGAACTAATATTGTAGTAACTGGTCCTCTTGTTTTATCAAGTTTTGCTTCAATTACTGTTCCTTTAGATTGTTTTGTTGGATTAGATTTTAATTCTAATACATCTGATTGTAATAGTACCATTTCCAGTAGCTCTTCTATTCCATCACCTTTTTTTGCTGAAATAGGCACATATATTGTTGTTCCACCCCATTTTTCAGGTACTAACTCATATTTCATTAACTCTTGTTGTATTTTATCAAAATTAGCATCAGGCAAATCCATTTTATTAACAGCAACAATAATCGGAATGTTTGCTGCTTTTGCATGATCTATCGCTTCTACTGTTTGAGGCATAACACCATCATTTGCTGCAACTACTAATATTGCAATATCTGTAATTTGTGCACCTCTTGCTCTCATACTTGTAAAAGCCTCATGCCCTGGTGTATCTAAAAATGTTATATCTCTACTATTTATTTTTACTTGATAAGCACCAATGTGTTGAGTAATACCACCAGATTCTCCTTCTATTACATTCGTCTTTCTTATTGCATCTAAAAGAGAAGTTTTGCCATGGTCAACATGTCCCATAACAACTATAACTGGAGGCCTTTCTTTTAATTCTTCTTCTTTATCTTCAGTCTCATCAATAAGTATATCCTCATCTGTTACTATAGTCTTTTTAATTGCATTAATTCCATATTCTCCAGCAATTAAAAATGCTGTATCAAAATCAATATCATTATTTAATGATGCCATTATACCTAAAGATAAAAGTTTTTTGATTACATCTGCACTTGTTACTTTCATTTCAGTAGCCAAATCTTTTACACTTATAGTTTCAGGTATTGCTATTTCTGTTAATTTAAATATTTTCTGTTTTACTCTATTTATTTGCTGTTTAGGATTCTTTTTCTTTGCTCTTCTTCCTCTTTCAGTGCTTAGATCGTAATAATCTAACATTTCTCCTTCATTAAACATATTTGATAATTTATTTTGTTTCTTTAAATTTTCTAATTTACCTTCATCAAAATCTCCGTCATTTTTTCGATTACTCTTTTTTGGTTTTTGATCATCTTGTTTTTGATTTAATTTAAGTTTATCTTTTATTCTGTTAGAGTATTCCCTTACATTTTCTTTTTGATCTGGAATATCTACATCCATTATGTTCTTGATTTTCTTATCAATTCCTTTATTATCTAATTTCCTTCCAGTATTGTTTGTATTATCAAACTTATTATATGATTCTTTTCTAAAATTATTAGTTCTAGGTCTTTCTTTATTAAATTGGGGGGTATTTGTATTATTAGCAGTAGTTTCAGGAATATTTCTTTTTTCACTTTTATTATCTGTTCTTGTTCTCTTCTGCTTTGCTGGTTCTACTACTTCTTCTTGTACCTTATCTTTTTGTTCTTCTTCTTTTTTTCCAATTCCGAAAAGTTCATTTATTGTAAGTGGTTTTGTTGCCTTATCTCTATAAACAATATTATAGTCTGTATTTCTCTTATTTTCGATAAATCCAACATCTCTTTTTCTTGCCTGTTCTTTTTTCTTCTTCTCTTCTTCTTCTTTTCTATGCTCTTCTTCCTCATTATTAATAATAACTGCTCTTCTAATAATAACAGGTTCATCATTATTTTTTTCCTTTTTGTTATCTGTAGATTTATCACTTGCAGTTCCTTTTAAAAGCTTTTCTAATTTATCACTTTCTTCTTTTGTAATAGAACTTAAATGACTTTTTGCTACAATGCCATTTTCATTAGCTAATTCAATTATTTTTTTACTTTCAATTTCTAACTTTTTAGCCAACTCATGAATCTTAATTTTTTCCAATTTCTTCACCCCCAAGAATTACTTTTCTTATCTCCATAGCCAGATTTTTATCTTTTATTCCTATAACAGCTCTATTTATTTTTCCTATAGATTTACTATTATCATATATTGTTCCATAAACTACACAGAATATATCGTTTTTCTGGCACAATTCTTTAATATGTGTAGCTGTTCTTTCTGATGCATCACTGGCAATAATAACTAATTTTATATTTTTCTTTAATATACCTTCTTCTACTACCTCAGTACCAGAAACAGTTTTTCCAGCTTTAGAACTAATACCGAGCAATCCATATACTTTATCTATCAACAATAACCTCTTTTCTAATCATCTCATAAAATTCGTTTGTAATTTGTTTTTCTAAAATTCTTTCTAATTGTTTTGTTTTTATAACTTTATTTAAACATTCTTCAGATTTACAAATATATGCACCTCTTCCATTTTTCTTTCCTGTTAAATCAACTTCTATACTACCATCAGTTGTTCTAACTATTCTTAAAAGTTCTTTCTTATCTTTTTTTTGAGTACATGACATACATGTTCTTTGCGCTACTTTTTTCAAATATTATCACTCCTTATTCTTCTGTTTCATTTTCCTTTTCTTCTATTTCGTCTGTTTCGTCAATTTCTTCTTCATCTGGATTTTGCATATTTGCAATAAGTTCTCTAATTTGAGTTTCTGATTTTATATCTATTTTCCAGTTTGTAAGTCTTGCTGCTAATCTAGCGTTTTGTCCTGCTTTTCCTATTGCTAAAGATAATTGATCATCTGGAACTATTACTTGTGCAAATTTTTCTTCATCTCTTACATCAACTGCTAGTACTTGTGCAGGAAGTAACGCTGCTGCTATATATACGGCTGGATCTTCACTCCATTCTATAACATCAATCTTCTCACCTTTTAATTCATTTATAATATTCTGAATTCTAACACCTTTTTGTCCTACACAAGAACCTACTGGATCTATGTTTTCGTCTTTCGAGTATACTGCTACTTTACTTCTTGATCCTGCATCTCTTGATACACTTTTAATTTCTATTATTCCTTCATATATTTCTGGTATTTCAAATTCAAATAATTTTTTAACAAAATCCGGATGACTTCTAGATACTATAACTTGAGGATTTCCTTTTATTCCTTTTTCTACTTCTAATACATATCCTCTTACTTTTTCATTTACTCTATATATCTCAGTAGGGATTTGTTCTTTTACTGGCATTACTCCTTCTAGTTTTCCTAAGTCCATTACTATAATTCCGCCATCTGCTTTTTGAATTATTCCTGAAACTATTTCACCCTTTTTATCATTAAACTCTGTAAATATCATATTTCTTTCAGCTTCTCTTATTTTTTGAACTACAACCTGTTTTGCTGTTTGCGCTGCTATTCTGCCAAAATCTTTCGGTAAAATCTCAAAGTTTACTTCGTCACCTTCTTTATTCTTTTTACTTATTTTTTGAGCTTCTTTTAAATCTATTTCTAGCAATTCATTTTCTACTTTTTTAACAACAGTTTTAACAGAATATATTCGTATTTCTCCAGTTTCAGAGTTTATTTCTACTTTCACATTATCTACAGAATCAAAGTTCTTTTTATATGCTGTAACTAATGCTGCTTCTAAAGATTCTATTAAATAATCTTTATCTATTCCTCTTTCTTTTTCTAATTCTCCAATAGCTTCTACTAATTCTTTTACGTCAATATTTTTCATTTTTAAAATTCCTCCTACCAATTATATATAGTTTTTGCTAAAGCTATATTTTTTAAGTCTATCTTAATATCAATATCTTTAACTTGTACTGTTATATCTTTATTATTATATTCTTTAAGTATTCCAATTAGTTCTTTCTGAGAGTCTATTTGCTTAAATAACTTAATATATATTTCCTGACCTATTTGCTTAATAAAATGTTTTTCTTTTCTTAATGTTCTTTCAATCCCTGGAGAAGAAACTTCTAAAAAGTATTGTTCTTCTATATAGTCAGCTTCATCTAATATATCATTTACTTCATTATTTACCTTTTCACAATCATCTATGCTTATTCCGTCATACTTATCTATTGTTATCCTTAAATAATGGTCTTTACCTTCTTTAATGTATTGAACATCATATAAATCATAACCCATATTTACAATAATGTCTTCTAAAAGGCTTTGCACCTTTGATTCAATACTATTCCCTGCCACATCTAACCTCCAAACGTTAGTAAAGAGTGGGATTTGTTCCCACTCCTCTAAAAATCAATTACGTTCAAAAGCATTATACACGTTATTTGGCACAATTGCAAGCTTTTTTTGAATTTATATTTAACTTTTTATAAAATAAAACAAGGAAGCATTTTTTATTTAAAATTTGCTTCCAGGCCTTTTTAAAAGCTTATAGCTTTTACTATTTGGTTACCATGTAATAGTGATAATATAATTGTGTTTTTCTGTTTTCACACTCAACTTCAGGTTTTCTTTTTGACAAAAGCTTTTCAAGTACTCAATAACTTCCTCATTATATCGAGTCTCATAAGTGTAAAAAAGTCCTTCTTTGCAATATTCCGAAAAATACTCTTCAAAAAGAGTTAGTCTTCTCTCTCCCCGCTTTGCCGCTTTTCTTAGTTGCTTATTTAAGTTTTTTTCAAGTCCTTGTAATAGTGCTGGAATTGCATTTTTGTCTTTTTTCTGTTGCCTTGCTTGTTCTCTCTTTTGGGCTTTTGTTGTTAAGGAGCATAATTCTGTTTTCAACATGGCTTACCCCTCCTAAATAACTTATATGGTATATTATATTACACTTTACATAAAATTTCAAGTGTAATATGCTCAAATATCAATTAGCCAAAGGTTTTATTATTATATATGAAATTTGCGATTTTATGTAAAATATGGTATAATTAATATATATTATTTTTAGGAGGTGAAAACCGTTTCCTTTTGTTCCTGGCTGAAAAGCCAGTTTATCATATACACACAATACATCACTAATTAGGAGAGGAAAAATTTATGAAAAAAACCTTATCAATCGCACTTTTGTGCATCATGGCGGTATCCTTATTCGCAGGTTGCTCGAATGCAACTCAATATGCAGCCCAGCCTACAATAGCCGCAGATCTGGCACAACCGGCAACCAATGCTGTTACGGCGACCCATTTATTATACCAAGCACCAGCATCTATTGTCCGGTCGATAACACAAGAGGAAGAGGTTTTACAGCTTTTGTTATCTTCTGTCACAGACAGAAATATTAACTTAAGCAGGAAAAACCACGAATTACTCTTAAAACACCTGTTATCAGCAGATCTCATCAAAACTTACTCATGGGGCGACCGGTTTTACTGGGAGTTAGACAATGAATACACCTTGTTTATAACCGGCGAACGTAAGCTAGAGTTAAGAAGAAACGGCTGGATAATGGAGATTACTCCATATACCACAATAGACTATGACGGTTATAGCAGTAGATACGTATTTGATGACTCAACATGGGTCTCAAATGAAAAAGGCGTATCTCGCTGGATATTTGGAGAAGAGGAGCAATTCCTTATTCCAATGAGCTATCCAACCTTCCTTGGTTATAACTACCAGTTTATGAAGGCTACTCAAGCAGTACTGTTCCTTGGCGACGGGACAACCCTCGCTACTCTTGCTACAAATGGGCTCTACACTGAATTAGCAACCGACTTTGCTCATAGCTATCGTACTTATTGCTATTCTCTGTTTTATATCAACATTAATAGTGAACTTGTTCACGTTAACTTAGTAGATATGAGCAGCGAAATTATCGCCGATAACGTTTATGAGCTTGGCGGATCCGACTGGCTCTGGTATTGCTCTATGGGCGAGATCGAACTAGTTCCTTTCATTATAGACTGGGACGAAGAAATCTTAGAAGTAAAAATCGATTGGTAAAAGAAAAAGGGTTTGCATATTTGCAAACCCCCTTTTTTTATTACCTTATATAGTTTTCTTCTTCGTATTTTATTTTATCAATAAATTTATCAAGTTTAAATTCTCCTATATCACCTTCTTTTCTTGACCTTACACCAACTGATTTACTTTCCATTTCCTTATCTCCTAATATAATCATATATGGTACTTTTTCAAGTTGCGCTTCACGAATCTTATATCCAATTTTTTCATTTCTAATGTCAATTTCTACTCTCAATCCTTTTTCTTCTAATTGTTTTCTTACTTCATTTGCGTAATCTATATGATTATCAGAAATTGGCAATATTTTAACTTGAACTGGCGCTATCCATACTGGAAACGCACCTTCAAAATGCTCTATTAATATACCAATAAATCTTTCTAGCGAACCATAGACTACTCTATGAATAATAATAGGAATTTGTTTCTCTCCAGCAGAATCTATATATGATAAATTAAATCTTTGTGGTAATTGGAAATCAAGTTGTATTGTCCCCATTTGCCACTCTCTACCCAAACAGTCTTTCATTTGAATGTCTATTTTAGGTCCATAAAAAGCTCCATCTCCTTCTTTTATATCATAATTACCTTCTCCATACATTTCATCTAATACTTTTTTAAGTTCGTTTTCTGCTTTATCCCATATAGAAATTTCACCCATAAAATCTTCTGGTCTTGTAGATAGAGCAGGTTTAAATGTTAATCCAAAAACCTCATAGAATTTGTCCGCTATTTCTAATATGCTTTTTATTTCACTTCCTATTTGTTCTTCTGTAATAAAATTATGAGAATCATCTTGTCTAAACATTCTTACTCTAAATAATCCATTTAATTGTCCTGATTTTTCATTTCTATGCAATACGTCCACATCACTAAACCTAAGTGGTAAATCCCTGTAACTTCTTAATTTTGAATCATATATTTTTATTGCATTAGGACAGTTCATTGGTTTAATAGCTTGTTCTGAGCCATCTACATCTGTTAGAACAAACATGTCTTCTTTGTAATGTTCCCAATGTCCAGACTGTTTCCATAATGAACTATCACTTAATTGAGGTCCTGAAAATTCTTTGTATCCTCTTTGCTCATGCTCTTTTCTCCAAAAACTCACTAAAGTATTTAATAACTTTAATCCTTTTGGAAGCCAATATGGCATACCTGGAGCTGAATCATCAAAGAAAAACAAGTCTAATTCTTTTCCTAATTTTCTATGATCTCTTTTTTTAGCTTCTTCTATCATATTTATATACTCATCTAATTCACTTTGTTTTGGAAATGATATACCATAAATTCTTTGTAGCATCTTATTTTTTTCATCGCCTCTCCAATAAGCACTTGAAGATGAAAGCAGTTTTATTGATTTAACAATTCCTGTGTTATCTAGATGAGGCCCTCTACATAAATCTGTAAAAGCTCCTTGTTTATATAAAGAAATTTCTTCTCCTTCTGGCAATTCTGAAATCAATTCTACCTTATATCTCTCATCTTGCTCTTTCATTAATTTCAAAGCTTCTTCTCTTGATAAAGTAAATCTTTCAATAGGTATTTCTTCTTTAATAATTTTTCTCATCTCATCTTCGATTTTTAGTAAATCTTCTTCTGAAAATGGTTTTTCTGTCTCAAAATCATAATAGAATCCTTTTTCAATTGATGGTCCTATTGCAACTTTCACATTTGGAAATAGTCTTTTTACAGCTTGTGCCATAATATGAGAAGTTGTATGCCAATATATACTCTCCTCAACTTCTGCACTGCGACCTCCGCTTAATTTAATTTTGAACATTTTTTGTCCCTCCTTTTAATAATACAAAAAGCCCCTATAAGCAGCTCTTTGCTTATAGGGGTAAGATATTTCTCACGGTTCCACCCTATTTTTTAACTCTTAAGATTTTTAACGTAAAAATCAAACGCTATCCTTTCGAATAGGAACTCCAAGGTAGTTTTTCAGATATTTCTCTAAGATTAGCTTTCAGCGAACCACTAATCATCTCTTTTAGAAAAAAAGTATCTTACTTTTCCTTTTCACAGTTCATATGTACTGTATATATGATACTACTTTTTTTCTCTTAAGTCAATATATATTGATTGATTTAATCTTTTCGTTATGTTATTATATATTTATATTAAGAAATATATGGAGGCATTACATGGGAGAAACTTTAGCTAAGAATCCTACAGCAAGACATAACTATTCCATTATAGATACTTTTGAGGCAGGAATTGTTTTAACAGGTACTGAAATTAAATCAATTAGAAATGGGAAAGTTAATATAAAGGACACATATGTTAATATTAAAAACGGAGAGGCTTATATCTATGGTATGCATATAAGTCCTTATGAGTTTGGAAATATATATAATAAAGACCCTATACGTACAAGAACATTACTTTTACACAAAAAAGAAATTGATAAGTTATATGGCATGATAAAACAGCAAGGAGTTTCACTTGTCCCTATATCAATGTATTTTAAAAGAAATAAAGTAAAACTTGAAATTGGTATTGGTAAAGGTAAAAAACTATATGACAAGCGTGAAGATATTGCTAAAAAAGATGCTGAGATGAAAATGAAACGAGCTTTAAAAAATTAAAACATATAAAAAAGAATGTCTTAAAAATTATTTCTTTGACATTCTTTTTATTTTGTTTTCAAAATTTACTATATAACCGAAAATGGTTTGCTTGTTTTCTCTTTAGCCTTCTCAGTCACCCTTAAAGATGCCAGATTAACGGGTCTAACTGCAATGTGTCTTGGGCAAATCTCAATCATAGCAACTAGTGCTTCTGTGCAAAAACCTTTTTTTCTGAATTTTGGAGAAATTTTATAAGTCACTTCTGCATCCATATCTAATGTAAACCAGCCAACATGCTCATTTTCTCCTTTTAAGAATACTTCCCACATTTGTTTCTCAACACTATTGCTTACACGTATTAAAGTTAACCGTTCAGTGTATATTTCTTCTGGCATTTCAATTTTTAAAGATTCCATAAATTTCTCTGTAAATTTCCAAAACTCCGGACCAAATAGTTCCTTAAAATTTGTTGCATCCATAGCTGTCTCTCCTTAAAATAACATACTTTAGGAAATCCTATATTTGTAATATTATACATTAATTTAACATGATTGTCAAAAAAGCTATTAAACATCACATATTTAATAGCTTTTAGCCTATATCTCTTTTTAGTTATATTTTATTATTACAACATAATACGTTATGTATTTTATGTTTTACCATTTCTTTTACTGCATCTCTTCCTGGTCCTAAATATTTTCTTGGATCAAATTCTTCTGGACTCTCTGCAAACACTTTTCTTATTGAAGCAGTCATTGCTAGTCTTAAATCTGTATCAATATTTATTTTACAAACTCCCATTTGTCCTGCTTTTTTCAGCATTTCTTCTGGAACTCCGCATAGCTCCTGGTATATTGCCTCCATACTGATTACACATATCAACAAATTCAGGAACTACACTTGATGCACCATGCAATACTATAGGATATCCTGGTAATTTAGCTGTTATTTTTTCTAATATGTCATATCTTAATTTTGCTTCTCCTTTAAATTTATATGCTCCATGACTGGTTCCAATAGCTATAGCTAGAGAGTCACAACCTGTTCTTTCTATAAATTCAATTGCTTGATCTGGATCTGTAAATCTAGCATCTTCACCAGAAACATTTACATCATCTTCTATTCCTGCTAATTTACCAAGTTCTGCTTCTACCACAACTCCCTTTGCATGAGCATACTCAACTACTTTTTTTGTTAGTTCTATATTTTCTTCAAAATCATATTTTGAACCATCTATCATTACAGAAGTGAATCCAGAGTCTACACATGATTTGCATACTTCAAAATCTTCTCCATGATCTAAATGTAATGCTATTGGAAGATTTGTATCTTCAATTGCTGCTTCTACTAATTTTGTTAAGTATATATTTTTAGCATATTTTCTAGCTCCTGCAGATACTTGTAATATTAAAGGTGATTGCTCTTCTTTTGCTGCATCTACGATTCCTTGAATTATTTCCATATTATTTACATTAAATGCTCCTATTGCATACTTTCCTTTTGATGCTTTTTTAAACATTTCTGTAGTTGTTATTAACCCCATAAACTATATCCTCCTTAAATTAAATATATATCGATTTATACATTTTTTAACAATTTCATTTTATTTCTTGCATTATATATTGTCAAGTAAATTTTAGGTGACCATTTCTTTTTCTTTATGTAAAAACACCCAAAATACTAAACTGTTTGTTTAATAGTTTGGATGTTTTTTATAAGCATAATATTATTCATCTTCCTTGTTTTCATAACTTCCACACATTGATTCATCATCTGCTTCTCCGTCAGAACATTCATAACAAGGCTCTACATCAATTTCGCTTAAATCACATTTACTTTTGTCACAATCGTTATATTTGCAACTATCAACATGACAATTTATTGTTTGAGAATTATCTTCATCCATAATATACCTCCTGTTTTGTTTTGTGATATATATATTATGAACAATTTATATTATTTAATTATCCAATTTATACCAATTTTTATTTAAGATATTCAGAATAAAATTCATCTCCAACAAAATCATATTCGATTTTCTTTAAATCTGTTATAAATTCTGCATATTTTGTATTATATGGTGTATATTTATCTGTATTAATCTGAAAATAACTTGAATAAATTTGTTCTACATCATCAGTAATTCTTTCACCATTATATCCCAATATTGTCCAATACATTTTGGCATATCCATAATCATTAAATTCTATTTCTCTATCTATCGTTAATCCCACATATATACCTATTGCTGCCAAATATGGATCTATTGCATCAAATTCATCTTGGAATACTTTGTTAAAATCTTTATCAATTACTTTACATTTATTATTAATGTCTTTCACTATATATCTATCTCCACAAATATATATTTCTTTATATACATTTGATAACATTTGTCCAGAAGAGTTTATAAAATATGTTGTATGATCATTATAGTTTCTTATAAGGATTTTATCATCAATAAATTCTAAAACCTGTGCTTTTCCTTCCATCTCTCTTCTTGTACCATAAGTAGTAAACCAACCTTGTTTTCTTTTAGAAATTTCATAAAATGGTATTTCATGGTTACTAAATAGATATAAATAGTTTTCATCATATGATAAACTCTCTGCTTTTAGTGGAATCCTTATATTAATATCTTCTTTTTTTGCAAGTTCGTATATATCTCCTAATCCTAAATCAGATTTAGTTACAGTCAAATCATATTCCTCATTATAATTATATCTATATGTATAATCTTTTGATACATCATTATATGATGGAACTTTATTAATGTTACTTGTTACTTCAACAACTTCAAACTTCATTTCTCCATACTGATCTAATACATTTTTATATATGTTTTCTAGTTCTTCGATTTTTACTAAATAATTTTCATCTGCCGATTCTGTTCTGTATGATAAAACAACTCTTTCATTTTTCAGAATAACAAATGACCTTCCATCTTGACAAACTAAAGCTATCTCAAAATTTTTATTATACAAATTCACTTTAATAAATGGACTAGCATAATCATATTTAAAATCTATTCTTACTTCACCATTCTGATTTATATATCCGTATTTTCCTTCTTTTTTCATATTTATATAAACATCATCTATACCTAATTCTATTATGTGTTTAAAAAAGTCTTCTGTATATGCAAGCTCATTTTTATTTTCTCTATTTTTTATACCTTGCGCTATATTAGTATAGAAGAAACATACTCCTGATGCAATAACAATAGCTGCAATTACTGTTATTGCTATTGAAATACCTGCAATATTATCTATTTCTACTAAATTTTCTCTTAAGCTCCTTAATATAATCATAGTCCCTATAATTATTGGTATAGCAGCTATTATTGGATCTTTAATAATCAAGAAACTTATTGATGTCATAGAAAACAAGTATGGTCTGTTAAATGCTGCATTCCTCTTATGGTTATAGTATTGTATAAAATTTAAGAAAAATACACATCCTAATAAAATATTTACACTTGTTAGAATATTATTAACAACATAGTTTTCTTGAATTGTTAATAGAGTTTTATCTTGCGGTACATATACTGTAAATATAATAATCAGTATTCCAAATATTAGATTCATGAAACCTATACATAAGTTTACAATTTTTCCTCTCATATGTTCCTCTCAATTAAAAGGTTATTTATATAATCCATTTTTTTCTATATATTCTTTTACTATATCTGGTACTAATCCATCTATACTTTCTTCCAAATTCACTTTTTCTCTAACCAAACTAGAACTTATATTTTTTGTTTCACTTTCAATATTTCTATCAAGTATAATATACTCATAATTACTAAACAACTTATCTGAATCTTTCCAGTTTATCATATCTTCATAATTATCTGATCCCATAATATAAATTCTTTTTTCTTTTTCAAACATTTTATCTATAATTTTAAAAGTGTCTATTGCATGCATTCTTTTACTTTCATCCTCTAGAATATTTAAAACATCAATTTTTTCATAATCTTTTAAGGCTAATTCAAGCATTTCTACTCTGTACTTTAAATCAACTAGTTCTGTTTTCATATATTTATAACTATTTCCCATTGGAACAAAATAAACCTTATCTAGTTTATTTTGTTTTATTACATTCTCAATTAGTTTAATATGGGCAATTGTTACCGGATTAAAACATCCTCCAAAAAAACCTATCTTCATAAAATATACCTTATTCTAATTCTTTTCTAATTTCATTATATATATCTTCATGTATATCTTCTATTGTTCTTAAAACTCCTTTATTAGTACATTTTATTTCACACCAATTATACTTATCAACCAATTCACATGCTGCGTTATACGAATCTAAAAGATGTGTTTTATCTCTTTCATGTATATCCTTTTTATCTGTATGAGAAAACTTATTTTCCCTATTTTTAATTAACTCTAATGCTGTTTCAGTAGGCATATTAAGAAAAAAAACTTTAGTTGGAACTGGTAGATTATATAAATTAAACTCAAAATCATATAACCAATCTAAAAACTTTTCTCTTTCTTTTTTATCATTAATCTTCCCTGCTTGATGTACCATATTGGCTGTTGTATACCTATCTGCTAATATTATCCCACCATTATTATAGTATTCTTCATAATATCTTTTAAATGTTGCATATCTATCTGCTGCATAAAATGTTGATGCAATATATGGGCTAACATCTTTTGCATTTTCTCCAAACTCTCCTGATAAATACATCTTTACTAATGAAGATGACTCATTATCATAATTCGGAAAAGAAACTGTTTTGTATTCTATTCCTTCATTTGTTAATCTCATCTTTAATTTCTCAAATTGTGTTTGCTTTCCTGATCCGTCTGTTCCATCTATTACAAATAGTTTTCCCATCATCAATTCTCCTATTATTTCTTCATTTCTATTCTCTTAAATAGCGGTTCTATATTTTCTAATTTCAAACCTACAGGTATAGTTACATATTCCCAACTAGGATTTTCGAGTTTAAAATACTTTCTTAATTTAGTACAAGCTTCTGGCATAACTGGTTCAAATAAATTTGATAAGTTTGCAATTATTACACTACATGTATAAATAGTATTATTAAAATCCTCTATATTCTCATTTTTAGCTATCCATGGCTGTTTAACATCATAGAATTTATTTCCATCTTCTACTAATTGCATTATTCTTTTTATAGCTTCTCTAAACTCCAATTTCTCAATCAACTTTTCAGTTTCTGTATAAGTTTCTTGTATACTCTTTTGTATATCTCTATCTATTTTTCCATCTGGTATTTCTTCAATTCCTTTAAACTTTAATGTTCTATTTACGAGATTACCAAACTTATTTAGAATCTCTGAATTATGAGTATTTTCAAAATCCTCTATTGTAAAATTAGTATCTTTTTTTTCTGGACCATTTGCTAATAAATGATATCTTAAAGAATCAGCTTCATACATTTCTAAAGCTTCCAGTGCTGTTATACCTACACCTTTGCTTTTAGAAAACTTTTGATCATTAAAATTCAAATATTCAGCTGATACTATTGTATCTACTAATCTATAATTTTCCTGTTGTCCTGATAATAGAGCATTTAATATAATACTGTGAAAAACAATATTATCCTTTCCATGACACATATATATTTTATTGTTTCTGTCTTTTTTCCAGAAATCTTCCCAATCTAGTCCTTGTTCTTCACATAGTTTCATTGTATCTGTAAGATATCCTAAAACTGCCTCTATCCAAACATACATCTTTTTAAATTCATACCCATCGACTGGTACATCTACACCCCAATTTAAATCTCTTGTAACTGCTCTATCTAATAACCCTTGCTTTAAATATTTATCTGTTTCATTTTTTGCATTTATTCTCCAGTTTAAATTTACTTTTTTCGTATGTTCTTCTATTTCTTTCTGAAATTTTGACAATGCAAAATACAGATTCTTATTCTCTTTTTCAGTCGTTTTATTATTACAATCTATACAAGTACCCTTTTTTAATTCTTCAATTGTTGGCACATGTAGACAGTTATCACATTGATCTCCTTTTGTTTCTTCATGACAAATTGGACATTCTAATTTTATTTCTCTGTCTGATAAAAATTTATCACACTTTTCACAAAATGCTTGATCTTCTAATTTTTCATAAATATATCCATTATCATATAAGTTTCTAAATAGTTTCATTACTTTTTCTTTATGATAATCTGTATCAGTTTTTGTATACAAATCATAAGAAAACTTAAGCTTGTTAAACATAATTACAAACTCTTCATGATATTTATTAGAAATTTCCCTTGGAGAAACTCCTTCTTTTTTTGCTTTTTCTGTTATTGGAGTTCCATGACAATCAGAACCAGATACATAAAATACTTTATCTCCTTTTATTCTATGATATCTAGCTAAAAAGTCACCTGAAATCAATCCAGCAATATGGCCTAAATGCAACGAACTATTAGCATAAGGCCATGCTCCTCCTATAACTATATTTTTATTGCTCATATTATTCTCCTAATAATTAACTAAAATCTGTTAAATGGTGATTTAAGTCTACCTCTGTCATCATATTCTTCATCATTCTTTTCTTTTTCTTCTTCATTTGGATTCAATATTTCATCATCTTTCAATATTTCACTTGCTTCCAATCCATATTCTCCAGGAATTGCTTGTCTTGCACTTATTAATGCATCAATTTGAGTTTGTGGATCACCATTTGCTATAGCATTTTCAATTTCCAAAGCATTTCTTTCTAAAGAATCCATACAAAGTTGCCACATTATATCATTTTCTTTATTTTGTCCTTGTTCTTCATTATATTCGCTTCCATAATTTTCATTAGATAATTCATCCATTGTTTTTGGTAGTTCTACTCCATAATCATTAACTAACCTTCCAACTTCATTTGTTGTCTTCTCATCTATTGCCATAAGTAATTCTGCTTTATTAGAGTCATCTAATGCTTTAACATTTTCAATATTTGTATGTCTTATTTCCATAACGTCATTGAATTTTTCTGTAAATTCTTCCTTTTTATCTTGAGATATGTCTGAAGGTACTCCATTTAAGTTTTCTTTTACAAGTTTACCATTTTCATCTTGATATTCTATAAATGTTTCTTTATCTTCTAATGTGCTTATTGCTACTCCACCTTTTGACTTCTCATTCATAAGTTTCGTCATTGCTTCATTGTACCTGTCTCTGTTTTCGATTCTTTCTCCTTCTTTTTGAAACATAACTATTTTATTTCCCAATTCAGCACTTGAGTTTTTAAATCTTAATATTGTAACAGGACCATCTCTTTTGGTAATATTTTCTCTATCAACTTTGTCTGCTACACTCTCTGCACTAAGCACCTTTACTGATTGTAATAAATTAGTTATCTTCATGCCAGTCTTCTCACAAACTTTTACTACTGCATCTCTATCTTTAGCTGGTATCTTTTTAAGTATTTGTTCTTCTTTTTCTTTCTCTTCTTCTTTTTCTAATTGCTCTTCTTCATATTCTTCTTCTTTTTCACTTACTTCTTGTCCAGTTCTAACTTTATGCCTTCTAAGTATGTCTCTATCATCTCTAGGTTCTAATTTTTCTCCTTTAGCTATTGTTTCAGTTAAATCTTTTAATTTAAATTCTTTAGAAGGAATTAATTCTTTTTCTAATTCTTCTCTAGAAATCAGTCCATCTTTCACTATTTTAGAAGTATTTATTTTGCCTTTAATTTTATCTATTACACTATCTGCAATTCTAAAGCCACCTTCTTCTCTTCTATCTATAACTGCCAGGTCATGATATTTTGAATCTACTACTATATATATTTCTACATTTTCATTTTCCGAACCTGGATCTGTTACAGTAATTGGTATAACATAATGCTTTTTAAGCCTGTCATCTTCTTTTGTATCTGCATCAATATGCAGATTTTCAATTGGATGAGATCTTAAATAATCAGATAATGTCATTATTTTTTCTGTTTGTGGTATTCCTCCTGCTTTTGCTATTTCATTAGAATTCATGTATGCATTTGCTGATATCCATGCTTTCTCAAATATACTAAGTCCATTAAATATCTTTTTTTCCTCTTCCATAATAACTTTTCTCCTTTATTTTAATTTCTCTTCTATTTTGTCTGCTAATTCTTGTGCTTTTTTAGTTATGTGTTCTTGATTTTCTCCTTCTATCATAACTCTTACCATTGGTTCTGTTCCAGAAGGTCTTATTAATACTCTTCCATTACCTGCAAATTCTGTCTCTAAATCTTTAATCATTTTAGAAATCTCTTCGTCTTTTTCATAATCATATTTTTTATCTCCAGACACAGTTGCATTTATTAAAACTTGTGGATATATATTTATCATTTTAGCAACCTCAGATGTCTTTTTATTTTTTTCTAATATTGCTCTTATTAGCATAAGAGATGTTAGAATTCCATCTCCTGTTGGATTATAGTCTAACATAATAACATGACCTGATTGCTCTCCACCTAAATTATATCCTTCTTTTAACATTTCTTCTAAAACATATCTGTCACCAACTTTTGTCTGGATTAGATTTATGTTTTTACTATCTGCAAATTTATTCATTCCTAAATTACTCATAACTGTAGCTACTATTGTATCTTTTTTCAAAAGATTTCTTTCTTTAAAGTATTCTGATAAAATAGCCATTATACTATCTCCGTCTATAGTATTTCCATTTTCATCAACAGCTAAACATCTATCTCCATCACCATCATAAGCAATTCCTATATCTACCTTATTTTCTTTTACGAAATTAGATATATTGTCTAATTTTGTAGAACCACAATTATCGTTTATATTAATTCCATTTGGCTTATTATTTATTATCTTGTAATTAATCCCTAATTCTTTAAATATCTCTTCAGCTACTTTATATGTAGCACCATTTGCTGTATCAATACCAACAGTAAAATTTTTACCTTTTAGTTCGTCTTTAAATATTTCTTTAAAAAACTTTATATATTCATTCATATAATCTAATCTAATCTCTGATATACCTATTTTATCTGCAACTGCTGTTAAAGTTGATAGTCTATCAGAATCCATAATTTCTTCTATTTCTTCTTCAATTGAGTCTAGTATTTTCATTCCTTCATTACTAAAGTATTTTACACCATTAAACTCAAAAGTATTATGAGATGCAGAAATTACAACACCTGCATCAGCATTTAACTTTTTGGTTAAATAAGCAACTGCTGGAGTTGGTGCCACTTCTAATAATTTCACATTTGCACCATAACTTAAAAACCCTGCTGTCATAGCACTTTCTATAAGAGTTCCTGATATTCTTGTATCTCTACCTATAAGTATTGTCGGTGTATGATTTGTGTGTTTTGACAATATATATGCACCTGCCTTAGCAACTCTAAAAACTAAGTCTGGTGTAAGTTCTGTATTAGCTATTCTTCTAATACCATCTGTTCCAAAATATTTTCTCAAAATGACCTCCTAACGGCATATCTTTTATGCTTTACTAATTATATATATATATTATAATAATTTCAATATATTTGTGAAGAATTTTAGGATATTACACAATAAAAAGCAGCTATTCATATATTTAGAATAGCTGCCTCATTTACACTTTATGTTAATCTCTAATCAAGTTTTTAATTTTAGGATATAGATTATCTTCCGATAATTCTTCTTTTATTCTCAATTCTTCTTTTTGTCTTTGTTTATCAAGCTCTTTTCTACTTTTTCTTTCATTCTTCTTAAAGTCTCTTTTTTCTCTCTCTATTTCTTTAATTTTTTGTTTTCTTATTTTCTCTTCTTCTCTTATTCTCATAATCTTGGTTTTTTCTTCAATTTCAAGTTCTTTTCTATTCTCCATTTGTTCAGCTTTTTTTAGCTTTTGGTTCTGTTTTATTTTCTGTTTTTCTCCTGTTTTAAGTTTATAATTATTGAATTCTTCATTTATTTTTAATCTTGCTATACCTAATGATTTTAACCTTTTACCTATATACCTTCTTATATTCTTAAATATTAATGCTGTTTTTTGTTTAAAATCATGAATTCTTAATTTGATGCTTATTTTACTACCTGCAATATGTTTTTCTTTTACCTCTTTTGCTCTTTTTGCTTTTTTGACTTTTACCCTTTTTGCTCCATTTAATACAACTCCTGTGATTTTCCCACCAACATTTTGAATATCAATTTTTGCTTTTAATAACTCATCTTTTTTAGTTCTTTTATATAATGAAACTATTATTGTAGAAGTTGCTAGTCTTGTTAATACAAGTGAATCTGCTAGTGGTAATACTGGAGGTCCATCTAAAATAACAAGATCATAAAAACCACTCAATTCTCCAATAAGTTTTGGTAATCTATCTGAAGACAATAATTCCAAATGGTTTGGAGCTGTGGTTCCAGATGTTATAATGTTTAAGTTTTTAATTTCTGTTTCATTTATAATTTTATTTATATTATCATTTATTTCACTACCATCTTTGTCTAAATTAGATAAATAGTTGGAAAATCCTACAATGTTATTTGTATTAAATATCTTTGATTGTATGCTTTTTCTCATGTCTGCATCTATAATTACTACTTTTTTTCCTTCTTTTGCAAATATTGTTGCTAAATTAGCTGTAACATAGCTTCTACCTTCTGATGAAAAACAGCTTGTTACTAACATAACCTTATTATTATTATTTATATTTAAAAATTCTATATTTGTTTTCAATGTATCAAATGACTTTTTTAGCGGATCTTCTTCATTTTCAAATATTTCAAGTCTATTTTTATTTTTCTTTGTATTTGAGTTTGGTATTGAGCTTAACACTTTTAAACCAACATCAGTTTCCACTTCTAGTACATTTTTTATACTTTTATCTACTTTAGGAATTATATATATGTATGCACAAGAAATCATAAGTCCTGCTATAAAGAATACTAATATATCTCTAATATGATTTATATTATATGCTTTTTCAGTTGGATATGCATAATCTATTACATGTATATCTGGTGTATTATATAGCTGTTCGATTCTTTTAGTTAATGTGTTCGCTATTTCATTTACTATTTCACTACCTAATCTACTGTTTTCGCTTATAACTGACACTTCTATTAGTTCAGTTTTTGAAATTTTCTTAATTTTTATTGATTCCCTTAACGCTTCCTCTGTTATGTCAATTCTTAAATTATCTTTAATCTCTCTTAAGAATATTGTACTTTTTACTATATATGCTAGTTCTTCTTTACTTATATTATCAATATTTTCAGTTTTAAGTTCGTTAGGTTCGTTCTCTTTTTCTTGATCGTTAATTGAAACCACCTTTTTTCCTATTAAAAGAGTGGCTGATGCTTTATATTTCGGACTTATTATATAAAATGAATAAATAATCCCTATAATAGTAATAATTGTTGTTGCGATAATTATTATTCTTCTTTTTTTCCAAAACATCATTTACATACCCCCATTTTTTTAGAAATAAAAATACAAATAATTCTCCATCAATTATTTGTATCTTTTGTATATATTTCGATTTCTTTCGCTTATTATATCAACATTTTATATAAATTACAAGCTAAATAAAAAAAAACTTCAGAAAATCTCTGAAGTTTCTAAATCAACTTATATCTTTATACGTTGTAGTCTGTTACCTTTTTATATGCATATATTGCTGAAATCACAAATCCCAAAACTATTAATACCATTGATGAACTAGTTCCTGCCTTTGGTAAACTTGAGCTGTTTGAAGTATTATTATAATTGCTTGTGTTGTTATCAGTTGAATTATTTCCTGAACCAATCGTTGCAGGTATATTGTTAGTATTGCTACCATTTACATCGTCTGTATTTGTGTTGTTCCCTGATGTATTATTCGTATCGTTCAGTGGTGTTAGCACTGTTGCAAAAGAAACTGTATTCACAATTAATGCCAATAATACAATTAAAATTAAACTAATTACAAATTTTTCTCTTTTCATCATTATTTTTACCATCTTTCTTTTCTCCCAATTCTCAATTTTGTATATTTCATAAAAGGCTATTAAATAACCACTTTTATTTTCTTTTTGAAAGGTATATTTCTTTCATCTGTCTCAATTATAACATATAGAAAATTTAATGCAAGTTTTTTTTTGTATTTTTTCCGTTTTTTTTGTTATATTTCCTAAAAACACTGATTTCTCAACATATTTTTTGGAAAATCTGTTAAATATTTGTTATGTTTTTGTTAAACATTAAATTTAAATAAAACTATATCTCCATCACACATTACATATTCTTTTCCTTCTGACCTTATTAACCCTTTTTCTTTTGCTTGTACCATTGAAGATCCAGAACTAATAAAATCATTATATTCTATCACCTCTGCTTTTATAAATCCTCTTTCTATATCTGAATGAATTTTTCCTGCTGCCTCAGGTGCCTTTGTACCTAGTTTTATTGTCCAAGCTCTTACTTCAGGATCTCCTGCTGTAAAAAACGATATCAATCCAAGTAACTTATATCCTGCTCTAATTAACTTGTCTAAGCCAGATTCTTTTAGCTCTAATGCTTCTAGCATTTCTACTTTGTCTTGTTTATCTAAAGAGCTCAATTCCTCTTCAATCTTTACACAAAGTGGAATAACTTCTGCATTTTCTGCTTTAGCCAATTCTATTATTTTTTCCACGTTTTCATTTTTTGTATTCAATTCTTTTTCTGATATATTTGCAATATATAATATTGGTTTTAATGTTAATAGAAAACTTTCTTTCAAAATCTCTTTTTCTTCTTCAGAATAATTTAGGGTTCTTGCAGACTTTCCTTCTTCTAACGCTTTTCTTACTTTTTCAAAAGTATCTATATCTAATTGATATTTTTTATCAGCTTTTAGAAGTTTGTTTGTTCTTTCTATTCTTTTTTCTATTGTTTCCAAATCTGCAAAAATTAATTCAAGATTTATTATTTCAATATCACGTATAGGATCAACATTTCCATCTACATGTACAATATTTGAATCTTCAAAACATCTTACTACTTGAACAATACTATCAACTTCTCTAATATGAGATAAAAATTTGTTTCCTAACCCTTCACCTTTACTTGCACCTTTTACTAATCCAGCAATATCAACAAATTCCACAATTGCATTTGTAACTTTTTGAGGTTTATAAATTTCCGCTAATTTTTCTATTCTTTCATCTGGCACTGTAACTACTCCAACATTCGGCTCAATTGTACAAAAGGGATAGTTTGCACATTCTGCCCCAGCTTTTGTTATACTATTAAATAATGTACTTTTCCCAACATTTGGTAATCCAACTATTCCTAACTTCATATTATTTCTCCTATCTATTATTTACAAATTAATAAATTCTATTTTTTATTTTACCATAAATTCTATTTCTTGAATATAGTTTAAAAAAATTTGAAAAAATAACTATTTTACCATCCATTTTATGTAAAGTGTGATATACTATGCCTATCAAATTTTTAAAGGAGAGTTACAAAATGTTTGAGACAATTATAGAAACCCTTCGGTGTATTTGTGGAATAGCTGCAATTTCAGGAATATTATTATACATAACATCAATGATAATTGTAATGTAATTACAATTATCATTGCATTTTTCTTTCGACAATGTTAAAATCAATACAGGAGGTGCGGAAATGCACGGATGGGATACTTGGAAAAAATATGCTTATGGAAATGATTATAATAACGATGACCCTATTAGGGTTTCATTGAAATGCGAAATATCTGAAATTAGTTATATTACTGACGATAATATCATCAAATCATTGGGATATGAAAAATCTCCTATTGCAAAAATAAGAGCCGTCATTGCTGACGATGAAGTGAAACCATCTCACAATGATATTCACGAAGGAATTATTAAAATAACTGCATATACAGACAATCTCGTTAGAGAACCTGATAAGGAAAAGAACTACATTATTGCGGGAAATATGAAAATTACTCGTACGCTCCAAACAGATGGTAGAACTACTTATTGTCATCAATATATTCTTGCCGATTGTATTATGCCTGCTCCACGAACAATGAAAGAGGTTGTCGAACTAACTAGAAAAGCATTTGATAAGAATGAAGTTAAAGAACTATTAACTGGGCAAAAAGAAGAATATGTATTTGTATCAAAAGTAGCTAATATACCTACTGATTTTGATTATGTTGTTCGCATTTGTCTTTATAAATATTTTGAAGAAATAAATAATGAACACTATTTTTATGCACAACTTGCGAAACTTGAAAAAGCATTGAGAGAACTTTTGCAAAGTGCTAATCCTGTTGATATTTGGTGCGCGTTTATGGTAGGTCATTCGCTATATTACTACGAGAATCAAAATAAATCCTCATTTAAAATCATGACAGAGAAATTTATAAAGGATTTTTCTACACTACTAAAAATCAATAAGGAAAAGCTAATGGAATGCAAATGTTACGAGGGCAAAAACAAAGAAAATGGACTGTGGGATGAAATAGAGAGAATAAACAAAGTGTATTCAAAAGAGGGCGTAAATCTATTGTAATAAAAAGAGTTACGTTTTTTTAATGTAAATTTTTATAATAATTAATAAAAGAATATAGAATTTTATAATAATCTATAAAATTCTATATTCTCTATCTTTTTGGAGCTTCTAACCAGAATTGAACTGGTGACCCCTTCCTTACCATGGAAGTGCTCTACCATCTGAGCTATAGAAGCAAACTATTTCTTTAATAATTTATCATATAAACAATGAATTGTCTAGTATATACCAATATAAAAACACTAGGATTTAAGTTCTAGTGTTTTTAATATATTTATATGAATTAATATATTACTCTTCGTTTTCTAAACACTTTATAGCTTTTTTTCTAATTCTTTGAATAGCATTATCAACTGATTTTACAGGTGAATCTAATTTACTTGCTATATCAACATAACTCTCTCCTTGTATATATCTGTTTAAAACTTGTTTTTCAAATCCACTTAAATTTTCATCTATCTTACTCTCAATAAATTTATAGTATTCTTGTCTTGTTATTGTATCTAATGGATCTTCTATGGTTTTCGTATCTAATATATCTATTAATGATGTATTATCATCATCATTATATGTAGAAGTATTAAGTGAAAAAGAAGAGTTTAACGGTATATGTTTCTGTCTGTTTGATGATTTAATTGCTGTAATAAGCTGTCTTTCTATACAAAGATTTGCAAAAGTCTTAAAAGAGTTTTGTTTTCCAAAATCAAAAGATTTTATTGCTTTATACAAGCCAATAAAACCTTCTTGGATTAAATCTTCATGTTCTGAACCAATTGTAAAAAAACGATTTGACTTCATATTAACTAAGTTACTATATTTTTCTAATAAATAATTTAATGCATTTTTATCACCTAAACGAATTGTTTCGATTAGCTTTTCATCAGATATATTAACATATTCATCGAAAGTATATAATTTCTTTGCCATATAGCTTTATTGTTTCCTTCCAGAAATTTAATCGTTTCAATAACAATATAATTAATCTCTTAATAATAATTGTATTGTTATTATATTGCCTAAACACTGTTATGTCAATACTTTCTCCAGTATTTATTAGTTTGATAAATTATTTAAACTCTTTATGTATAATTGTTTATATCTTTTTTTTCATATCTTTTATAGAGCAACAAAAAAATCAGGGTAAAAATTTTACCCTGATTTTCTTTATTTAGCGTAGTCTATTACTCTGCTTTCTCTTACAACATTTACTTTTATTTGTCCTGGATATTCCATTTCATTTTCTACTCTTTTTGCTACCTCTCTTGCCATAACAATCATTTCACTATCTGTAACTTTTTCTGGTTTTACAATTAATCTTATTTCTCTTCCTGCTTGAATAGCAAATGATTTATCAACACCTTCAAAAGAGTTCGCAATTTCTTCAAGTTTTTCAAGCCTTTTAATGTATGCTTCTAAAGTTTCTCTTCTTGCTCCTGGTCTTGATGCTGAAATCGCATCAGCAGCTTGAATAAGTATTGCATCTATCGTATTTGGTTCTACGTCTCCATGGTGTGCTTGTACTGCATTTATAACTACGTCATTTTCTTTATATTTTTTTAATATATCAACACCAATTTCAACATGTGTTCCTTCCATATCGTGATCTAATGCTTTTCCTATATCATGTAGCAATCCTGCGCGTCTTGCGACTTTAGAATTTATACCTAACTCATCAGCCATAATTCTAGCCAGGTTAGATACCTCAATTGAATGATTTAACACATTTTGTCCATAACTTGTCCTGTATCTTAACTTACCAATCAATTTTATTAAATCCGGATTAAGGTTATTAACTCCTGTTTCTAAAATTGCTCTTTCTCCTTCTGCTTTTATAGAAGCTTCTACTTCTTCTTTTGCTTTTTCAACTAATTCTTCTATTTTTGCAGGATGGATTCTTCCGGTCGTCAATCAGTTTTTCTATAGCTATTTTCGCAACTTCTCTTCTTAATGGATCAAATCCTGAAATTATAACGGCTTCTGGTGTATCATCTATTATTAGATCTATACCAGTTAAAGTTTCTAAGGTTTTTATATTCCTTCCTTCTCTACCAATTATTCTTCCTTTCATCTCATCATTTGGAAGTGAAACAACAGATACTGTTGTCTCTGAAGTATGATCTGCAGCACATTTTTGAATAGCTAGACTTACAATTTCTCTTGCATTTTTCACTGATTCTTCTTTTGCTTTATTCTCTAGTTCTTTTATCTTATCTGCCTTTTCCTCTGTTATTTCTTTTTCTAGATCATTAAGCAATTGTTGTTTTGCCTGCTCAGTAGTTAATCTTGAAATCCTTTGCAACTCTTCTAATTGTTTATCATGCAGAGTTTTTAATTCTTGTTTTATTTCTTCATTTTCTGCAAATTTTCTTTCGATTTCTTTTTCTTTAGTATCAAGTACTGTTATCCTTTTTTCCAGATTTTCTTCTTTTTGAACCAATCTTTTTTCTTGTGATTGTATATCGCTCCTTCTCTCTTTAATCTCTTTTTCTAAATCATTTTTTATTTGAAATACTTCTTCTTTTGCCTTTACTAATTCTTTTTCAGTTTCAATTTTTGCATTTTCTTTTAATCTGTTAGCTTCAATTTTTGCATTTTCCTTTAATCTATCAGCTTCTTTTTCTGCACCTTGAATTTTAGATTCTGCAATTTTTTTTCTTAAAATCATACCTGTAGGTATAAAAATTGCACTTGAGATTAGAGAAGTGGCAGCGATAATCAAAATTGTTTCCATAATTATCTACCTCTTTTCTATTAAATTTTCAATGTACAACTAAATTATTTCATAAATTCAAATTGTTTTTTTAATCGCCACTAACTGCATATTATTCTAAAACAGGCGATTTAACGAAGTTATATATATAATTTATATTGTATTTTATAACACCTTATTATTGTATATGTATTATCGTAAACTGTCAAGTGTTTTTTGTGTTTTGTTAACATAAAAGAGAGCCTTGGCTCTCTTTATAATTGTTTTTTTATTCTTTATTCTCTTTTATCTCTCCTCACCTGTCGAATCATCTTTAGTTTGCGTTGAATCTAAATTTACATTTTCTTTATTATTATTTTCTTCTTTTCTTTTTTCTTCTTTATACCTTCTTCTATTATCATTTTTTGCCCAATGGCTATCTACTCTGTTTCCATATTCATTTATCGGAGATGGATCTGCACTGTGTAAAAGTGATGATATTTCTTGTGTAAACATCATAGGATGTTGCTCTAATGCAGATTCTGGTTTAAATCGTTCTAAAAAATCAATTTGTTCTCTTATGTTTCTAAGTTGGTCTCCTGCTGATTTGCCATAACGTTCAGAATTACTCTCTATACCTGGTAACTTATCACTTCTTTCTGCTTCCAATTTTTCAAGTAATTTTTTATCTGAATATATTTTACTATCTATATCTTTTTTATACCAATCCCTGTCTTTATCTCTTGATTTTTCTGAAAACGGTCTTAAACCTAATTCTTCTGCAGTTTTATCGAGTTCTTGCACATCCTGTTCACTTAACTTAAATTCTTGTACCATCGCACTTTTAAATTTATCAAAAACTCGATTTGCTTCTTCTGTAGATCCAATATTTATTGTTAAAAATTCTTGTTGCAAAATTTTCTGTTGTATTGGATTTAATTTTGTTCCATCAAATGCAGGTCGTTTATCTTTTCTATCTTCAAAATATCTTACATTTTCTTTATCTTCACCTATTGCTTTATTTAATGCAATTTGTTGTCTTCCCGCTTTTGTAAGCCTTGGAAGAATCCTCGTAAGCAGTCCCTGTTTCTCTTTTGGAATTAGTTGCGATTGTAGTGAAGTTAATCTTTCTTTAGCACTTTCATATGGTTTAATATATTTGTCAAGATATTCTTCTATATTCTCTTTAAACCCATTATTTACATCTTCCATCTCACGTGATTTAGTATTAAAGTCTTCAATCTTTTTACCATATTCTTCTAGCTTTCCTATTTCATCGCTAAGGTCCTCTATTTCATCTGTATGAGCATTATATGTATCACTTACTTTTTGTTCATATTCTTTTAGTTTCTGTGTATACTCTGTAATATTATCTGGTGCAAGTTCCAAGTCAAAAACATAAGTGCTATGAATATTAAATTCATCATATATCATATTATTTATTTTTTCTACTTCTTTGTCTATTTGTTCTTGTATTTCCTCATCTGGTGTTTCTTTTAATTTTCCTTTCAAATCTTCAATTACTCTTTTAGATTCGAATATTTCCATTTTTCTTTTATTGATTCTACTCTGTATTGAATTGCTTTCTTGTTTTTTTTCCTCTAAACGATCCATTCCTTATTTCCCCTATCTTTTGTATTGTAATTAATAATTAATAGCTACTATTTAAAGTTTTAATTTAGTATATCACAACATCAAAATATTTGTCTGTAAAATTATGTAAATGTTATTTAAATTTAATACTTGTAACAATATTGTTATTTCTTTAAAACTTCAATTTATATGCTAAAAAAAAGAGCTTACGCTCTTATTTCTTTATACTTTTATGCTCTTGGATGAGCTTTTACATATATATCTTTTAAGTTTTCATTTTGAAATTGCATATATACTTGTGTTGAAGATATATCTGAATGTCCTAACATTGTTTGTATAGCTTTTAAGTCTGCACCATTTTGTAATAAATGTGTAGCAAATGAATGTCTCAGTACATGTGGTGTTATTTCTTTTGTTATATGCGCTTGCTCTTTATAGAATTTAACTATTTTCCAGAAGCCTTGTCTTGTTAATCTTTTTCCATTAACATTAACAAATAAAGCTTTTGTATTTTCATCTTTTATTAATATAGGTCTTGCTTTTTCCATATACTCAACTAATGCTTTTAATGATAGAGAACCTAGAGGTATGTTTCTTTTTTTAAATCCAGTTTTACAAACAACGTAACTTTCTTCAGCATTAACATCTGTTATGTCTAAAGAAATTATTTCTGTTACTCTCATACCAGTAGCATATGCAAATTCAAGCATTGCCTTATCTCTTATTCCTTTTAAATCAACATCTTTTGGTTGGTCTAATAGTAATTCAACTTCTTTTGAAGTTAATATGCTAGGTACTTTCTTTTCTACTTTTGGTGATTGAACTCCCATTGTAGGATCTTTTTTCATTTTTTTAGTCCTAATTAAAAATTGATAAAATGATCTTATTGTTGCTAAATTTCTAGATATAGTTGATGTTTTTTTATTTAATTCTTTTAAGTGAGTAAAATATGTGTTTAAATCATCACTATCTATTTTCAAAAAATTTAAACCGTTTCTGTTTATATAATCCTCAAATTGTAGTATATCTCTTTCATAAGACTGTAGTGTGTTACTTGATAATTTCTTATCATTTTCAAGAAATTCTAAAAAAAGCTTAATCTGTTTTTCCATCTTAAAATTCTCCAATCCATATTCATTATTTACATAAGTTATTAATGTTATATCAAATTATATTATAAATGTAAATAGTTTTTACAAAAAATTTTTTAATAAAATTAATAAGTTCATTGATATATATACCTCTACTAAGCTAGCTATAATTGTTATAAATATTGAAATTAACATAATCGCAGAGTGTCTTAACAGCTCCATTCTAATATTTATGTAATTTGTCAAAATTCTCCTATACAGCTTTATACCACTCTCAGCAAGTATAAAACACATTGGCAAAAATATTATGTTTTGCATCAATAATGAAGAAAAAATAAAAACTACACTAGATTTTATTTCTAAACAAGCAATAAGTACAGCTATAGTATATCCTAGTAAAAAACCTCTATATATTATTGCTATGTATATTAGTCCGCTACCTATTATTGTACATCCCAAAAACCAAACTAGTAGCAAAAATGAAATATTTTGCCTTATGCTTTGTATCAATATCTCTGTTTTATTTACAGTTTCAAGGTTTTTAATATTGTTAACCAATTCACATATATAGTTATTTATTTCTAAAATTTGAGTTGAATTTACACTATTAATAAATATTATTCCCAAAACCATTCCTAAAAAAAACATTACTAAAAGTTTAATAAAAGTTTTTTTGTTGTTACATAAATAATTAAAAAATACACTTTCTCTTTCCATAAATCTCCCAATTAATTGCTAGATTCTTTAGTAATAATAAAGTGTATTCATAATCATTATATAATAGAACTGCTCTCTAATCTCCGATTTCTAATTTCCCGTAAACTCCTCCACCGCCTTCTATTATGTTTAGTTTTCCCTCACGTGCGAAGATTATGTTATTTGCAATTTTTTCTCCCACAGCACCTTCTAAATCATCTTTTGATAACTTGTGAAGAATCGTCATTTCTGTCCCGAATATATTTAATAATTTATCAATTGTTTTCTTACCCAGCCCTGGTATAAATGTAAGTGGTATTTGATAAATATATTCGGACCTGTTTTCTGGACTTTTAGTTTCTTTCTTGTCTTTTATGATTTCTATTCTGTCAAAAACCCCCATTGTAATATTCCTACTATCACATGTATTGCATTTAGTAACTGGAGCAGTCCCTTCAATTCTTTTATCACATATTTCACAATATGTTCTATGATATTTTCCAAGTTTCGGGTCTAGTCCATAATTAGATAAAATACATCTACCATTTTCATTTTTTAATGTCATAACAAATTCTTTAAAACTTATACTTTCAACTCTCATTTTATTATATTCTCTTGCAATTTTAGGAAGAGAATGTGCATCTGAATTAGTTAAAAAACTTTTTTGCTCTAACTCACTAATTTTATCAGCTAAAAATGTATCTGAACTTAACCCTAATTCAATTGCATATATTTTATCAAATTTCTCTCTAAATATTCTTTTTAAAGAAGATGTACAATTTCCATAAAAACTTTTATGTGGTGTAAATGCATGTGCTGGAATTAAAATCCCATTATATTTTTCCACAATATCTATAAGTTTATATGCTGATATATTCGCTCTTTGGGAACTTAATGTTATATTTTTTATATGTTTGCTCATTTCATTTGAAAATGATTTTATATTCTCTAATCTTGGGAAATAGCATAGGTTGTGGGCACTGGCAGTTTTACCTTCATCATTTATTTCAGATGTTTCAATTTCACTACCTAAAATAATACATACTTTATCTTTATATATGATTCCACCATCTGGAATTTCATATGCATCTCCTGTATCTAAAAAATTTTCAATATCTTGTATTACATATGGTGAACCACAATCAATTATTCCAACTATGTTTATCCCCTTTTTTTCTACACATTCTTTTGCAATATTAGCAAAATTCAAGCTTCTAGCTGCAGTTATTTTAATTGGTTTTCCATTCTCACTTCTTCCAATATGAACATGTAAATCTGCAAATACTTCGTACATTTTTATTCCTCCTAGTTTTACTATACCTATTTCAAGCTGATTATATATATGTAGCAGAAAAAATGCAAGAAAAAAGATAGAATCTCTCCTATCTTTTTACATAATAAAGTAAATCTGTAAGCCGGGTTCTGTCTAAGAATAGTCATTTATCTAGTATATATATTGCTATATATATCAAGCCACTCAAGTCGAGAAGATGACGAGCAGTCTTATCCTTCTCTATAAGGTGTTGCTCCAGATGGGGTTTACACAACTAGTATATCACTATACTATTGGTGAGCTCTTACCTCGCCTTTTCACCTTAACTGTTTAAAAACAGCTGTTATTTTCTGTTGCACTTTCCCTAAGGTTACCCTCGCTTGACGTTATCAAGCATCATTGCTCTATGGAGCCCGGACTTTCCTCTAGTAATACTTTTCAGTATTTACTAGCGACTATTCAATTTACTCTCTATATATTTTACTATTTTTTTATGATTTAGTCAACTGATTTAAGGTAATCTATAATGCCTTATTATTGGAGATATGTTATCATGCCAGTATAATATATGATCTGCCTCTACTGTATGTGGAGAAGAGTTATGTATCATATATGGCACTCCATCTTTATTTCTTTTGTCTGAAACAATTCCCATATGCGAAATAGGCTTGTCAAATACAACAATATCTCCTCCCTGCCATTCTTTCAAATTCTCAATGTCCTTTGGAATTATTTCTGTAGTTAGACTAATTGCAGTTCTATCAAAAAATACAATTAGATTAACTACTCTTCTAAAATCTATATTTTTATCTGGTTTTCCCTCAACTCTTGGATATTTTGAAATATTATTAGCTATATCTTCATCAACCATATCTTTTAAGTTATATCCTGCATTTTTTAATGCCCTCCAAATTACATCTGTACAAACCCCCTCATCATCAGGCGGATATCCACCTGAATAATATTTATCTGTATATTTAGGTTTGTTAGCTGCATCTATTCTTGCTCCAATTAATATATCTTCTGAATCTGGTATTCCATTATCATTATAATCTCTATTGCTAAATATTTTAGGAATATCTAGTCCATTTTCTTCTTCAACACTAATATTAGGAAATCCTGATATATTTAAGCTATCTAAATAAACAATAGCTTTGTTTTTATTAGAAAGCATAAAGATACCACCAACTATAAGTATTAGTAATATTAAAATTATTAGAATGTGTTTTTTCATATTAATACTCCTTAAAATATTGTAAAAAACTATTGACAATCTTTAATTACATATTTATCATATATTTATATGCTTCTATAGCTCAGTTGGTAGAGCAACAGATTCGTAATCTGTAGGTCGACGGTTCGATTCCGTCTAGAAGCTCCAATTTTGGCTATAAAAATATCCTATACACTTTAAATAACAGCATATAGGATATTTTTTATTAGTTAGTATTCGTATTTTCTGTTGTATTTACCTCATTTGTTGTATCTACTACATTTGTATTTTCGTCTGTTGTGTTTGTATTAGTGTCTGCTGTATTCGTGTTAGTATTTGTTGTTTCCTCAGCAACATTTGTATTCTCTGTTGAAATAGTTTCTTCTTCAACTATATCTTCATCTTCTATCTCTGGCAAGTCATCATAACCTAATAAAGAAAAGTCTAATCTATATAATTCTATTGTTTTGCTTCCATCAATTTTCACTAAATTTATAAATCCTGTTTCTTCAGTACTATCTAAATAAATTATCCAGTCCCCTATTACGTTTATAAAAGAAGAATATGATTCTAAAGTTTTTATTAATGTTCCTTCTTTTTCAGTTCCATCTATTTTAATTTTATAAATACCTACTGTATAATCTTCATTTTCTATATCAACATAATTCATAAAGTATATATATCCATTTAAAACATTCATATTGTATGCTGTAATTTCGGCTAAAACTACATCTGTTGATGAATCATCAATTTTCACTTTACAAATATGTTTATCTTCATTTGTGTAATACACATAGTTGTTTTCAATATTTACACTATAAAGTCTTTTTCCTTCAACAATAGGTCGTTCATTTGTTCCATCTAGATTAGCTATGCATGTTACATAGTCTGCTTCTTCTTCATCTATTAATTTATTGTACACAATATATTTTGATGTGATACCTAGATACCCTGTACCACTTTCAATAACTAAAGTTTTATCTTCACCTTTTAATCCCATTTTATATACATGGCTATCTACTCCAATATAGTATATATAATCATTTACAACATATATCTCATAGCAATATTCATTCATATCTCCAACATTTAAAACTGTATAATCAGTTCCATCTGTTTGTAGACTACAGATTTTATTTCCTTCAACATCTGTAACTATAAAGTATAGGCGACTTTCCTTTATATTTAATGAAACAACTTCACCTGAGCTCATAAATAATTGTTGTTTATCTGTTCCATCTGTTTTTACTTTAAATATACCAATTTTTTCTCCTTTTTCGTCTGGAGATAAATAATATATCCATTCTTTTTGAGTTACTGCATATCCATAATTTCTTATATTACCAATTGTACTTCCAACTTCATAATTAGAAAAACCTAAAATGCTACTAATTTTTCCTGTACTATATTCAACATATCCTATCCCGGCAATGATTACCAACAATATTATAATTACAATTATTTTAATTTTTCCAGACTTTTTCTTTTCATCTCCATTTTTTGATACTTTAAATTTCTCCTCTTTTTTTGGAGTCTCTTTTGCTTTTTCATTTTCAGAAGATACTATATCATCTAATACCTTCTTTTGACATTCATCACAAACTTTGTTTTCTCCTTCTGGAATTTCTTTGCCACATTTCGTACAATTCATTAACCTTTTTGCAATATAACATTTTAATATATATTGCTCCCCTTTCTTTTTTTATCTGTTTGACATTCTATAGTTGAATATTAGTATAACATCAGCTAAAGATGTTTCTGTACTTACTTTAATTTGAGAAGCTTTTATTTTAGCTTCTGTACTTAGACTAAATGCGTTACTTCTATCAGCATGATTAAATGTTTGAATAACATCACTTAAATCTACATCTCCATCACCATTTACGTCTCCCTTTTTCACTAGAGTATATTCTTTTTCATCTATAGTTGCCTTATATCCTGTAACAATTTTTCCACTATTTACTACATTTCCTGCAGTATCTTTTATAACAGCACTTGGATAAGTAGTTTTTAATGATTCAATTGAAATATCTGGACTTATATTTATAAAATCGCCTTCTACTGTTACTGTATTTGCTGACAAAGCTGTCTTAGTATTATCAGGTGGTATGGTAGGTGTTGTTGGAGTTGTGGCAGGTGGTGTTGTACTAGTTGTAGTACCTCCTCCTACAGTTGATGTTGTATATATTCCTGTTCCTACTAAATATACTTTTCCACTAACTTCTCTAGCGGCATATCCATATATTCCTCCTGAATTCGACACTATTAAATCCCAATAATATCCATCTACTTGTTTTGTAGCTCTTTTTAATATTTTTATCTTCTCTCCATTACTTAAACTTCCTACTGAAGTACCATATAGGCTTTCTTTAGACCTTACATTCAATGAAGAATCAGAATTCACATTTACTGTAGCTTCTTCATAAGTGTAGCTATTAGATTTATTTGTATCAGGTCTCGGAGAAGCTGTTGCTGGCATATTTTCAAAAACAGGAATTATGAAAGTATGATTAGCGTTTCCTCCATAATATGATTTTAAACTTCTACTCTCATTTTCTGCAGCCATAATATTAGTCTGATATTGATGTGTAAATAATGGACTATATACTACATTAAATTTTTGATAATATAGGGTACTTTGTCCTTTTCCTACATATTGACCTTTTATTATTTCTGCTCCACCCATAATTGACTTTCTTATAGTATTCCACCCTTTGTCACTTGCATACTTTAATCCTTTATTTATTACATCATTTGCATCACTTCCATATGCACCTATGTTAAAATAATTATATATTCCTTGAAATCCAGCATACGTTCCATTTGATAGGCTTGAACCATTGTTCCCATGTTCGCCTATTATTTTTGCTACTAAATAATATCCATTTATATTATATGTTACACTCGCATCATAAATCGCTTGTATCGCTTCTGAATTATTTATAAATGTGCCTTTTCCTGCAACAATATTTGTAACATCAGCAACTGACACATCCGGTGTCTCTAAAGTTTTAAATTGAAAAACACTATCAACTGACAACGAATTTCTAGCATCCATCATATATTCTATTGCTTCTCTTGAAGCACAACGCCATACACCACTATCAAATGGTTGTAGTCCGCAAATTGGACAATACCACATTCCTTTATAGCTCGCACTCGTACTCGAAGGGTTAAATACATTCATCGGACTTTTCCCATGTCCTTGGTACTCTCTAGTTATGGCTTCTTGCCAATCTATTCCAGTATAATATACCTGAAATGTAAAATTCGAATTCGATTGCTGTAACTGTTTTATCGCACTTTTAAATTGTGGGTATTTACTATCATCTATTCCATTTATATCAGAGCTTAACGTCCCTGCAAATACTTGACTAGATAATATCAAAGAAAAATATATGACAAAAAAACATATACTTATATAAAGCATTTTTTTCATTTTCATACATTCCCTCCTTTTTTTCTTTTGTCATGAAAAATTGACTTTTTTCCCAATTTCTCCCAATAAAATTATATTATCAGATGGTCAAAAAGTCAATTAAATTAATGTTACATTTATATTAAGTTTTCTTCTCTCTAGCGTCTCTACTAGATTATTATATGGTTATTATAATGCTGTACCTTTTTTAGGTCTAAACAGTTTTGTCATATCGACCTTTTCATGTTCAAGTAAGGCAATTTTTTTATCAAGTCCACCTGAAAAGCCAGTTAAACTCCCATTCCCGCTAACAACACGATGACATGGTATAATAAGTGAAATAGGGTTATGTCCTACTGCTCCTCCAATTGCTTGTCCTGACATATTTTTTTTATTCATTATTTTAACTACTTTTTTACCAATTTCACCATAAGTAGTTACTTCTCCATAAGGTATTTGGCATAAAATATCCCATACTGTTTTTCTGAATTCTCCTCCTCTAGGTGCTAATGGAAGTTCAGAAATACTTGGTTTTTCCCCCACAAAATATCTGTCCAACCATTTTTTTGTTTTTGTAAATATATCTAATTCATTTTTTTCTATCATTTCTTCTGTTACTGTATCACCATAGTATTTTTGTCCTTTCATCCATAATCCAATAATATTTTCTCCATCACTAGCTAATGTAATAGAACCTAATGGTGATTCATAATATGTTTGATAAACCATTTCTACACCTCACAATAAATTACTGTAATAGCTATTCTCCGTGAATTTGTTTGTAATCTTTCATAATTCCATGAATCTAGACACATATCTTCTAATGATTTCTCAGCTATCCAACCTAGTTCTCTTTTAGCTTTTTCTGGGCTTGCATAATATATTGCTATATCTCCACTCCTTCTTGATGCAATCTTATAGTTTAACTTTATATTGTTTACTCTCTCAAAAGTATTTACAACATCTAAAACACTGCATCCTTTCCCTGTTCCTAGATTATATATATATACTCCTGGTTTTTCATTTATTTTATCTAATGCTTTAACATGCCCTTTAGCCAAATCTACAACATGAATATAGTCTCTAACTCCAGTTCCATCTTTTGTTTCATAATCGTCTCCAAAAATACTTAAAACTTCCAGCTTTCCTGATGCAACTTTCATTATATATGGCATTAGGTTATTTGGTATTCCTTGTGGATCTTCTCCTATAAGCCCACTTTCATGTGCCCCAATAGGATTGAAATATCTTAATATACCTATAGACCATGAATTATCTGATCTATATAAATCTTTTAAAATTCTTTCAATCATATATTTAGTAGTAGCATATGTACTTTCTGTTCGTCCAGTTTCAAAATCTTCATCAATTGGCGATTTTTCAGGCTCTCCATACACAGTAGCTGTTGAGCTAAATATGATTTTCTTTACATCATATTCTTTCATTACTCTCAAAAGATTAATAGTTGATATTAAATTGTTTTCATAATACATCAGTGGTTTTTCTACTGATTCTCCAACAGCTTTATATCCGGCAAAATGTATAACTGCATCAAATTCATGTTCTTTAAAAATTTCTTCTATTTTTTCCTTTTCTTTTAAATCACATTTATATAACTTTATTTTTTTATCTGTAATCTGCTCTAGATTATTTAACACATCCTCTTTGCTATTTGATAAGTTATCTATAATAACTATTTCATGACTTTCATTTATTAGTTCCACACATGTATGTGAACCAATATATCCCAATCCACCTGTAATTAATATTTTCATATAATACTCCTAATTTCTATAACCTGATTATGGTAAAATTGTTGTTACATAGTTGGTTTTTCCATATATTTTACCTTTTTCATATTTATATATTGCAACATTTCCACCTTGTTCATATCCAAGTAAATCTATTAATATTTCCATTATACCATCATTATCTATATCCATTATATCTATATTTTCTAAGTATATAGGGTCTCTAGAATCATCTTCTACCACATAATCATTAAATATAATTAAATTACTTATTATTTTATAGTCACTATCTAGTAGATCAATTTTAGTAGTATATTTATGTGTATACATTTCATTTTGAATTTCATTCTCTTCTACTGGAACTATTTCACCATACTCTATGCATAAATATTCTATTAAATCATCATCATCTAAATCACACTCATATACGATATTGTAGTTTTCAAGCTTTTCTTCTCTTATATTTGTAACTTTTTTAATATCTCTAGGAAATACCTCTATTTCTTTTGACATTGCTATTCTATTGACATTTTGAACTACTCCACCATTTCCGTCTTCATCCCCTAATACAATCACTATTTTTCCTGTTTTTTCACTAATAAACTTATTATTTTCATAATTATAGTAATCTATATTATATTTATTTCTGCTCTCTTCATTATCATATAGTGTGTAACCATAATCTGCAATTCTTGGATATGATGCAATAGGAGTGCCATTATATAGAATTATATTTTCATTTCCTCCTATTATTATTTCTTCCTCAATGCTTCCATAATTTATTACTATTGCTTCATTTATATTTGACAATATTGTATATTTTTCAGCTATTTCTTTTGCTTTTTCCATGAACTTTATATCAGTTACTTCTTTACCTTCTACTTCATATCTCATTATATGTTCTTTATCATCTTCATTTAAACCTTCATATGTCTCTTCTTCTGCTTCTTTATCACATTCAGCAAAAAGTATTGGTTTACACTCTATCTTATTCCCTTTTTTAGTTAAAGTAGATAATTCAATTGAAGTTCCACACGGTCCATCTGTGTAGATTTGTTCCATTAAATGCACTAATTCTCCAGTTTTATTGTCTTTTGCTAGTTTTAGCTGTACCGTTCCGCCTATTTCATTATTTTTTATTCCAAATTTTGAAGTCTTATATCCGCTTTTATTGTTTATATAAAGCAAAGAGTCTTTTTTTTCACCACTTTCATGAAAAAGAAATGTTTCATAAATCCCATCAAAGTCTAAATCTATATCTTCAGCTCTATATCCTGAGAGATTTTCATCTTTTATAACTTCCATTGAATATACTTTCTCAATAATTTCTTTTTGTACCTCTTCTTTTACAGCTGTATACCCATCATTTGTACTCTCTGTAATTGCACTTTGCTTGTAGGTTTGATAAAAATAGTACATTCCTAAAACAATTATTACAATTATTATTAATATAGCTGTTATTTGCTTCATTTTTTATCCCCCTTTTATTAAACATATTTTTTTATATATTCTACTATTTATATCATTATATCCATAAATATATTGAATTGTAAATAAGCAAAAAACATTTTACATATTATTTATTTTCTTAATTTGAGTATATATTGCATAAATAACAGTTACTACAACTAAAATCCCTATTAAAGTTGTAATTATTATGTGTTTTTCTGCACTTCTTATCTGTTCACTGTTTCCTATATCATCTAATGTTTTCTCTACTTTCATAGGTAAATATGATGTTGTACTTATTATTTCTTGTGATATCTTTAATTCATTCTCTTCTTCTTCATTTATTATTACTTTCATATCTGAAAAAGTCACTGGTATTTTTGTTTCATTTTTATCAAAAAACATACCTTCTACTTCAAATTTTGCATCTCCTTTTTCTATAGCTCTAAACTTAAAATCTGCTATCGTATTATTATTTTTTGAGTAACTATCTCCTGTTTCATCAAACCATATAAAAAGAATCTTATTTCCAACAACATTTGAATTTTTTGGTATTTCTACAGGATCTACTTTATTTATATCAAAATTCAATCTTATTGTTAAAGCTACTACAGAAATATCTTTAACATTTATTGATACTGTAAATTCGTCATCTTTTAATATATAATTTTTGTCAGTATATAGCATAACATTTTCTGATCCATATGAAACATTATATAAATATAATATACAGAATATAAATATAAAAACAAATATCTTTTTCATTTTAACCTCTATTTTCTATTATTTACAAATTTACTTGTCATATACAAACAGAAAAGTATCATTATTAAAAATCAATACTTTTCATTTCTTAACTTCAGTAGCTTTTATAATCACTCTTAGTTTTGAATCTGATGTACAAGTTATTAATGTAACTTCTCTTTTTCCATTTGTTTTTTGTGATAAATTCCTTGTATCATTTGGTTCTACTATAAAAGTGTCGTATATCTCATATTCTAATTTTATCCCTGATAAATCAGCTAAAAAGAGTTTGTCTCCTTTTTTTAGTTTGTTTACATTTTTAAACATATTATCTTTCCCAAAATTGTGTCCTGCTACACAGAAATTGCCTACCTCATTTGGGTTAGCACCCCAAAATTTTGTTACAGATATTTTAAGAGTTTTTTCGTTAGTTTGGGCCAATATATTTGTTACAAGATTTATTTTTGGAATTTCTAGTTTTGCAATCACCTTGTATCCTTCTATATTTTCTGGCATTTCTTCTTTTTTATCTTTTTCTTCCAAATCTAATATTCGGCTTTGTTTTTCTATAACTATATTATTATTATAATTTAATTTTAAGTTTTCGTTAATACATTTATATATACAGGTTATATTTAAGAATAAAAAAAGCAGAAATATACTAGTTAATATATACTTTTTCATAATTGTTATCTATTTTTCCATTCTATATAATATGCAAACCCCAAAAGACTAAATATACTAAATAAAGCAATTGCTACAACTGAGTCATATCCTGTTTTAGGTAATTCTTTTGGCAGTTCTTCACCTACTCTTATATCAAACGATTTTTCTACTATTGTAATATTACCATCAAGGTCAACTAATCTTAAACTAAGTCTATAGTTTCCTGGTGTATCAAACATACCTATGAATTTGAATTCTTGCGAAAAATCTTTACCTCCTATAGAATATCCAGATATATCTCCCCACCCTTCTTTAATTAAATCATGTTCTGTATTTGTATTATCAAGTCCAATTATTGTTACCAAAGAACCAACAGGTTTAATTAGCTCTGCAATTAATCTTACCTTGTCATGATATCTTCCAATAGGAGAAGTTATTCCTATTTTCAGTTCTTTTTCTTCACTTGGTAGTATTATTCCATCATAAGTTAAAGAAATAGTATAATCAGTATATTCTGGTTCTACTGTAAAATTTTTATTAACAGGTATGTCAACATTTTCATATTTTTCATCTGTAATGCTTGCTAATCCTGTTCCAGTAACTGCAAAATTAGTTTTATTTGATGTTGTTATTCCAGGCTTTGCTCTAAAAGTAATAATTAATCCATTACTAGCAGTAGTATCATTATAGTATTCAATTCTAATCCCATTAGCTAAATCATATAAATTTCCTTCTGTAAAGTTTTCATATATTAACAAATTATCATCATATAAGATATCTAGAGTATATGCTCCTAATGGTTTATCAAATCCAATTGTTAGAGTAATTGTATCTCCCGGATGTACTATTGTTTTGTTTATTGATGTATTTATATAAACAATTTCTTCTGCATTAGATTTTACTGTAAAAGCTGTAACAAAAACAATCATAAAAACACTAACAAAAAATATCATTTTCTTCATTACAAAAATTCCTCCTTTTATATACGTTATAGTTTTATTGTTCCATTTTTTCAAAAATATTTTCTAGGAATTTTTTTCAAAAACTGTATTATTTTTTCAAAAAAAAAGCAGCAAAATAATATTTACTACTTTACTGTTTTATTTTTTATGAACATTCTAAAATAATTGTACTAAATCATCTAATGTGTATCCACTTTCTATAAGGGAAGCTACCATTCCTATAGTTATAGATAATAATAGTATTGCTATTAACACTTTTACTGCACGCTCATACGGCCATTTCCATGCATCCCTTTCCCAATCTATGCTACTACCTATCCTGCCTTCTAACTTTTTTATTACTCTTTTTCCCATATCGACATCCTCCTATTTGTTTAAGTATCACATTTTATTTGGCATTTGTATTCCTAATAGTTCTGTTCCTTTTTTCAAAACAATTCCAACAGATGCTGTTAAATATACTCTAGCATTTTGAACTTCTTTATCTTCATTTATTATTCTGTTTTCATTATAGAAATTACTAAAGCTTTGACTTAAGTCAATTAAATATTTAGCAAGTATTGAAGGTTCATTTTTTTCCACAACTGAGTATAATACATTTTTAAAATTATATAAATTTGAAATTACTCTTAAACTATCTTTGTCTTGTAATAAATTAAAATCAACGTCTTTCAATCTTGGAATTTCATCTACTTTCTCTAATATGCTTTTAGTACGAACATATACATATTGAATATATGGTCCTGTTTCTCCATTAAAGTTTAGTACTATTTCCCAATCAAATACCTGATCTTTTATAATTGTTGTACACAAATTATTATATATAACTGCTCCGACACCAATCCTTTTTGCTTCTTCAGCTTTGTTTTCCATTTCAGGATTCTTTTCTTCTATTATTTTTAAAACTCTTTCTATTGATTCATTTAAAAGATCATTTACTTTTATAACTGTCCCTTCTCTTGTAGACATTTTACCACTTGTAAGTCTTACCATTCCATATGAAACATGTATTAAACCTTTTAATTGTTTATCATTTATTTCTAAACTTTTCGCTATTTCAAATATTTGCCTAAAATGTAAATTTTGTTCAGATGCAACTACATATAAACATTTATCAAACTTATATGTTCTAGCTCTATATAAAATTGCTGCTAAATCTCTAGTAGCATATGTTGTTGAACCATTAGATTTAGTTACTATACAAACACCAAGGTTTTTATCTTCTAAATCGACTATTGTTGCACCATTAGATTCTACTAGTACATCATTTTTTTTCAATATCTCTGATACTTCGTCCATTTTATCTGAGTAAAAAGCTTCTCCATTCATGTAATCAAATTTTACTCCTAATATGTCATATATTTTGTTAAATTCTTTTAAACTTAGATTTTTAAATTCATTCCATATTTCTGTACAATATGAATCTCCATCTTCTAGCTTTTTAAAATTCTCTCTACATAAATTCAACACTTCTTCATCTTTTTCACACAATTCATTGATTCTTACGTATATTTTCATTAACTCTTCTATAGGGTCTTTATTAAAATCATATTCTGTGCCCCATCTTTTATATCCTTCAATCATTTTACCAAATTGTGTTCCATAATCACCTAGATGATTTAGTCCTATTGTGCTATATCCTAAAAATTTATATATATTATATAAAGCAGCTCCTATAACTGTCGTTCTTAAGTGCCCTATATGGAATGGTTTTGCAATATTAGGAGATGAATATTCCACTAATATTGTTTTACCTTTACCAATACTACTTGAGCCATAATTTTCTTTTTTCTCTTCTATTTCTTCTAACACAGTTTTGGTTAACTCTAATTTATTTATATAAAAGTTTAAATAACCAGATAATACTTCTACTTTTTCTATGTATTCGTCAAGTACGATTTTTTCTTTTAATTCATTTGCAATTACTTGAGGTGATTTTTTCAAAGTTTTCGCTAGATTAAATACAGGAAAAGCATAATCTCCCATTTCTCTATTTGGTGGTATTTCTATATATTCAATTATTTTGTTTCCTTCTAAATCTAATGCTTTTTCAATTTTTTCTGAAATTATCTTTTTAAACTCAAGCATTTTTATCCCTTCTTTCATGTTTTTTATAAATGTAGCTAATAATTTTATTTAAAATAAATACAACAAAAATTGCTATTAATACACCTGCAATATTTCCTAATGTATCTATTCCAACATCTGATAAATTCGAGGTTCTTCCTTCAATAAATTTTTGGTGGAACTCATCAGATACAGCATATACTATTCCTAATGTTAATGTTATTAATACTTTTAATCCTGTTTTTTCTTTTATAACTGCAGTAGTCGCCATATATATTAAAAAACTACCTATTGCATACAAGCTAAAGTGTGCAAATTTTCTTGTTAAGAATTGTAATTCATATATTCTTTTAGCTGTAATTTCTATTGTAGGTTCTACTGTAAAATCTATTTTTTTAGTAATTTTGTAATTTTCTATTATTGCATCTATTTTATCTTTTTTTTCTAGTATTAATTCAATTACTATTCTACTAAGTTCATGTGATTCTGTAACATCTTGATTAGATAGCTCAAAGACAAGAATTCCCCATACTACTACAAATAATACAAGGAAAGATGTCATTATATAAATTATAATTTTCCCTTTCAATTCTCTTAAAAACCTTTCTGTGTCTTGTTAAATTATATTATTTGTACTTAAACTTATTATTAAATCCATATTATCATCTTGGGCCGCTTTGTTTTTTCGTATAGTTCCACATTTTTTACATTTGAAAATTATTATATATCCTTTTTTATTACTTGTTTCAATTCCAATTGGTTTTAACACACCATGACATTTTTCTTCTCTATCTCCAGGATTTTTATCAACATGTTTTGAATGTAGACAGTAGTTACAATGATTTCTACATGAATAGTCTAGTTTAGATACATGTTTGCCACAATTTTCACAAATAAATTCTTCATCTATTTCTATAAATTTTCTAGTGTTCAAATATGCTTCCTCCAATAAATTCTCTTAAAAGTGAATTGTTCGGTATTAAAGTGCACTCCATTTCTTCAAAATATTGAAGCATTGCTATTAATCTTCTTGCCTCACTATATTCAACATGTGTATTATCTATTTCTTCTAATAATGGTAATGCATATGTTTTTAATACTGAAAGTTCATAGACTATTGATGAATTAAACATACATTCAGCATCTTCTTGAAAAGGAAATATATTTTTTTGTTCTCCTTTATTCACTGAAGTCCATCTGCTTAAAGTATCTAGTGCTGAATAACCTCTAAATTTGTGGTCTCTAACAATTCTTCTTAAAAGCCTTGTATCTGTTGTAGATATCCTGTTATAGTAATCGATATTTAGTACTGTTAAATCACTTATATATATTTTAAACTTATTTTCCATCGGTATATGATTTGTCAATTTGTCATTCAAACAATGTATTCCTTCTATAATCAATATTTCATCTTCTTTTAATTTTAGCTTGTTCCCTTTATAGTGTTTAGTTCCTGTTGTAAAATCAAATGTAGGCATTTCTACTTCTTCTCCTCTAAGTAGTGCTTCCATATGATTATTAAACAATTCTGTATCAATAGCTTCTATACATTCAAAATCATAATTTCCAAATTCATCTTTCGGATTATCTTCTCTTTCAACAAAATAATTATCTACTGAGATATTTACAGGCCTTATACCATTTATTCTTAAAGACATTCCTAGTTTATTTGCAAAAGTAGTTTTTCCTGAAGATGTAGGTCCAGCAATAAGTACCATTCTTACATTTTGTTTCTCTTTTACTTTGTTTGCAATTTCTGCTATTTTCTTTTCATGTAGAGCTTCTGAAAATAATATAAGCTCTTTTTCATTACCTTCTTTTATTTTTTTATTTAATTTATACACCGTATTAATATGCATTATTCTATTTATATCATCATATTCATCCATTGCAGAAATCAATTTTAAAGTATCTACATTTTCTTGAATTATATTTGGTTCTTGTCTGCTTGGATATTTAACTAAAAATCCATGTCTATATTTTACTAAATCATATATTTTTGCAAAACCTGTTGATATTGGCATTGTTCCATAAAAGTAATTATAATAGTCTTCACAATAATATAATGAGACCTTCTCTTTGTTTACATCTGTTTGAAGTCTTCCTCTTAAAGTAGTTTCTTTTCTATAGAATTCTTCTGCTTCTTCTTGTGTCATTATAACTTTCGTAATAAGCAAGTCTTTATCAATTATTTCCTGCATTTTTTCTTTTACTTTTGTTATCACATCATCTGTTATTACAAATTCGTTATTATCTACCTGACAAAACATTGAGTTTGACAATTGATAATTTACTGTTAACAGAGCTTCAGGATATGTTTCATTAAAAGCTTTACTCATAACGTATATTAAACCTCTTGTATATACTTCTCTGCCATCTTTGTCTTTTAGGGTTATAAAACTAATTATTCCATCTTTATTTATTTCGTGATTTAAAGATGCTACTTCATTATTATATCTAGCTGCAATTATATTATCATCTATCTCTGATATTTTTTCATTAAAAGCTTCTTTTATAGGTATTCTTTCGTTAATCTCATATTCTTGACCTTCGTATATTATTTTCATTTTTCTCTCCTTAAAAATTATAGTACAATAATAGTCCACCTATTAATACAAAAATAAAGCCAAATATTTTAAGACCTAATGTTGCTTCATTTTTGTCTCCAAAACTGAAATATTTTTTTGTTATTGGTCTTGCATCATAAATAAATTTTATTCCACTTACTAAAGATACAGTCCCTATAAAAAGCAAAAATATCCTCATTTATACATCCTCTTTTTCTTTTAAAATAATATGTACATTGTATTACCTTTAGGGCACTTTGTCAATTCTAAATTTCTATCCTATTTCCAAATTTTTCTTTAATTGAAATTTTTAATTTTTTATTTTCTTCTTTTTCTAATAGTGGGTCTTTACTTATTATTTCCATACATATCGATTGAACTCTTTTAAGTGTTTCTATATCTTCAAATAAATTAGCAATTTTAAATTCCGGAATTCCGATGTTGCCTTGTTCCAAAGAATTCTCCAGAGCCTCTTAACTCCAAGTCTTTTTCAGATATAACAAATCCATCGTTTGTACTTGATATCACATCCATTCTTGTTTTTATTAATTCAGAATTTCCTTGATATTTTAATATACAGTATGATTGATATTCTCCTCTTCCTACTCTACCTCTCAATTGGTGTAACTGAGCTAATCCAAACCTTTCTGCATTTTCTATTACCATTATACTACTATTGGGTACGTTTACCCCAACTTCTATTACGGTAGTAGATACTAGTATGTCTATTTCTCCATTTTTAAATCTTTCCATTATATCTTCTTTTTCTTTATGCTTCATTTTTCCATGTAGATATTCTACCCTATATTTATTAAACACCTCTGCTTTATACTTTTCTGCAAGCTCCATAACTGATTTAGCATTTATTTCTTCACTTTCCTCAACTAATGGACATACTACATAACATTGTCTGCCCTCATCTATTTGCTTTGCAATAAAGGAATTTACTCTTCCTTCCATGGTTCTATTTACAGCATATGTTTCTATTTTCTTTCTATTTGGTGGTAATTCATCAATTATTGATATATCTAAGTCTCCATATAGTATTAAAGCTAAGGTTCTTGGAATAGGAGTTGCTGTCATAACTAATACATCTGGATTTTGTCCTTTTTGTACTATTGTACTTCTTTGTCTTACTCCAAATCTGTGTTGTTCATCTGTTACAACTAATCCTAAATTCTTGAATACTACATTTTCTTCTAATACAGCATGTGTTCCAATTAATATATCCACTTCCCCTGTTTCTAATCTTTTTAATACATCTTCTTTTTTCTTTTTACTAATACCACTTACTAGAAGTTCAGATTTCATTCCAAAACTACTTAATATTTCATTAAATGATTCTAAATGCTGAACTGCAAGAATTGCTGTTGGGGCCATTATAACTGCCTGATATCCAGACTTTACAGCTTTATACGCAGAAATTAAAGCTACAACTGTTTTTCCACTTCCCACATCTCCTTGCAATAATCTATTCATTGGTTTAGCTTTTTCCATATCCTTATCTATTTCTTCTAATACTTTTAATTGTGCCTTTGTCAGCTTAAAAGGAAGTGAGTTTATTACATCTGACATTTTAACTTCTTTATCAAATTTTATTCCTTGTAATTTATCTTCATATTTACATTTTAAACTAAGTAATGCTAACTGCATAAAAAACAATTCTTCAAATACTAGTCTTCTTCTCGCTAAATTAAACTTTTCAAAATTATCTGGAAAATGTATTTGTTCTATTGAATTATTTAAATCATAAAGTCCATAGTCTTTTAATATATATTCAGGTAAAGTCTCATTTAATTTTCCTTTTACCTCACTTAATCCATTTTCAATTATTTTTCTAAGTACATTTTGAGACAGATTATATGTAAGCGGATAAATTGGTATTATTTTACCAGTCTTTTTTGCAGCCGACTCTGGTTCATATACTGGAGACTGCATGTCAATTTTACCAAATTTATTACTAACTCTACCGTAAAACTTATATCTTTCTTCTGTTTTAAAAATATTCTTCAAATATGATTGATTATACCAGGTCATAGTGGCACTGCCAGTTTCATCTCTAACTAACAATTTATATATTGTTAAATTATTTCTTATTCTAGCTTCAGACACTCTCCCAACTGGAAATGCACAAATCAAAGCTTCTTCGTCATTAACAAGCTCTGATATATTTTTTGGTTTCCCTCTATCTTCATGATTTCTTGGAAAATATGTAATTAAATCAAAAAGATTATATATTCCAAGCTTATTTAATAATGAAACTCTACTAGGTCCAACACCTTTAACATATTGAATTTCCTTTTTCAAATCAGTCATTTTAAAAATTGCAACCCTTCCATTAACTAAATTACAGACATATTCTATCATATATGGATTTATAAAACAATTCAATTTGTGTTATTTTAATTGCAAAAACAATATAGATATGTTATAATATTTTATGTAAAGTCTCATCTTCGGATGAAAATAATAAATAGGAGGAGGATTCTTAATGAATCATCTTAAAAAACCCCGGAAGGAAAACACGTTTCCAGCCCTGATTTTCGCACTGTTGTTAGGAGCCTTAATAGCTGCAACAATATTGTGGCTATTAGAAACCTTTATGCCAGCTTTCAACAGAGATCTAAAAAATGCTGAAGACTGTTGGCAAGTCGCACATGTCTTTACAAGTCCGACAAGTGACTCTGACATTTACAACGCTGTAAAAGAGTATGACGTAAAAATCTCTGCAGCTCCAAATAGCAGAAATGCTGTATTAGTGTCAAAAGGGAGGACAACTCTGTTCGTCTCAAAGCACTCAAACGGCGACGCATCAACAGGTTTTCAAGGAAGCATGTCACCTATACGGGATTTTACAAAAGTAGTTATAGTTATATTTTCGTTTTTAATAACGTTTATAGCTGTATTTACTGCCAAAACCCGAAAAGAGAGATGGTAAAATAAAACAAGCGCCTATAATAGGCGCTTGTTTTATTTATTCATCTTCTAAATTTTCTTGTTTAATGTTTTTCTCACTATTTTCTTTATTCTTCTCCTCTTGTTTTATATCTATTGATTTATTAACAATATCATTAGCCTTTTGTATCAATTCTGGCATATAATCTACTAATTTATCTATTGTCGAGATATGTTCAACTGGCAATACCTTTATTGAATCTTGTGCAACAATTACAAATGCAACAGGACTTATGCTAACAGCAGCTCCACTTCCTCCTCCAAATGGTATCTTATATTGTGCTTCTTCTTCTTTGTCTTTTCTCTTGTATTCATTCATTATTTCACCACCAAATTCACTTCCACCTGCTGCAAAACCAAAACACACTTTTGATATTGGTATTATAGTTATATTGTTTCCTGTTTTTATTGGATCTCCAATTATTGTATTAACATCTACCATGTTTTGAATACTGCTCATTGCAGTTTTCATAAGGCCTTCTATAGGATGTTCACTCATATTTATATATCCTCCATTATATATAATATTGACTTAAATTATATTAATTATTCAATACATTTATTGTTTTTATTGAAATCACACATTTACCTTTTAAATCAACATTCCTTTTTCTTTCACAATATGATAAAACTCTATACATATATTTATTTCCTTTTGCAAAAAAACTTAGGATTGTTGATATAGCTACTATAGAAAAAGAAGTTAAAAAAACATCTTCAAATCTTATATTTATTTTTAAGTCTAGCTCTTCTAATTTCGGATTTATTTTTTTGAATGTTTTTATATATTTTTCAAAGTCATTCTTTATATCTCTATTCTTACTTTCAATTCTAAATATTTTGTATATTCTATCTTTAAATTCTTTATATGATATTTTCCCATTTAAAAATCTAATACCATCTTCATATAGATTAAAATTTAAGACTTTTATTTTTCCAAACAAAAAAAGACCTAATTTTATATCAAATTTAAGTTTAGCATTTTTAAACTCACTTTCCATTTCTACTGATCTTATATTTATCTTTATTTTAGAGAAATATACACCAAAAACAATGGTTATTATTAATATTAAAAAAACAACTAATACCAAAATTTACCTCTATTTTAGTATTAGTCTTTCACTTAACTCCATTTTTATACATTTCATGGTTTTCTATTGTAATTTACATAATGTTGTGATACAATAGTGACGATTTAAAATTTATTAAAATCAATCATGGAGGTGAACATAATGGCAAAAATTAACAGCGAGAAGAAAAAGGCTAAGTCCAAAGGTTGGAAACCGCGGAGTGCAAAAAGCAACGCCAAAGGATCCCAGAAAAACAAGAAAAGGAAACCTTAGCTAATCTGCCACCTCTTAAACGAAAATAGCCACCGATCAAACTTTGTCGGTAGCTATTTTCGTTTTTATAATATTTATTGTTAATCATTATTTACTTGTCTAGTTTTTTTAGATATTGTTATATCTCCAAAAAGCTTTTCTTGTTCAGCATTTATCTTGTTTCTATTGTTTAGCTCCAACACTCCTGAAAAAGCTGTTACAACTTCTGCTTTCGATTTCTCTTTTAGTGAAAACAGTTTATTAAACACAAATTTTTGTTTTCTGGCTAGTTCTTTAAATATTTCCTTTACTTTATCAGAAATCGAATATACCTCATGTAATGCTATTTTTTCTATATTATGTGCATTCTCATTCTTCTTATTTACTGTTTTCTCTACTAATTTTTTATATAGTTCTACTAACTGCATATATGTATATTTCTTTTCTATTTGCTTAGTAGGTAATTCTACTTTATCTGGTAACTTGTATATTCTTTTTGAAAACACTTCTATCCTATCTCTAAATACTGCACTAATCTCTTTATATTTTTTATATTCAATAATTCTATTCAAAAGATCTTCTTCTGTAAGTTCTGCCTCATCTTCTACTTCTTTAGGCAACAATCCTTTTGATTTTATTAAAAGTAATGTTGAGGCCATAACTAAAAATTCACTGGCAATATCTAAATTCAATCTTTCTTGTTCTTTTAAGTATTCTATATACTGATCTGTTATATCTGATATCTTTATCTCATAAATATCCATTTTGTTTTTATCTATAAGATAGCATAGCAAATCTAAAGGACCTTCAAAATTGTCCAATCTTAGTGCATATTTTTTTGATTCTATGTTTAATATACTCACTTACAAGTCCCCTTCTTCAAATGCTGCTTTAATACTGTCTCCCTTATATCCTTTTTTATATAGAAAATTCTTAATATCTCTTATATCTGATGTTCTTTTTCTTTTAGATATAATGGATTTTGCTGAATTTATTTCATATTCTAACATTATTTCTTCATTTTGGCAAATATATTCGTTAGTTAAATCTTTGCTAATCCCTTTCTGAGCTAGCTTATATGAAATTTCCTTTATAGATAAATTATTTAAACTCATGAATTCATTTACTGCTCTTTCTATATATGAATTATCATCTATGTATTTTTGGTCTTTTAATTCATATATAATATCATCTATCATGAGTTCGTCTTCATTGTTAAATTTTTGTCTTATTTCTTTTTCCGTTCTTTTTTTGTATAAAACAAATTTTAACACTTTGGTTTTTAATTTATCATATTCTTCAATTTCTTCAATACTCTTCATAAATCAATTCCATTTACTCTTCTTCTGGATCTTTTTCTTGTTCTTCATCTACTTCTGTTTCTGTTTCTGAATCTGAATCTCCTAAAGCATTTTCAAAAGCTTTATTAAAGTTTTCTCTTATTTTCTTTTCTAATTCATCTTGTATCTTTGGGTTATCTGATAAGTACTTCTTTACATTTTCTCTACCTTGTCCAATTTTTTCTTTATTATAGCTAAACCATGCTCCACTTTTTTCAATTATATCTAAATTAACTGCTAAATCTAATATACTTCCTGATTTCGAAATTCCTTCTCCATATACTATATCAAATTCTGCTTCTCTAAATGGAGGTGCTACTTTATTTTTAACTACTTTAACTTTTGCTCTGTTTCCTATAACTTCTCCATCTATTTTAATATTTTCAACTTTCCTAATATCTAATCTTACTGATGCGTAGAATTTTAAAGCTCTACCTCCTGTTGTTGTTTCAGGATTTCCAAACATTACTCCAACTTTTTCTCTTAACTGGTTAATAAATATTATAATGGCATTTGTTTTACTAACTGTCCCTGCCAATTTTCTTAAAGCCTGAGACATTAATCTTGCTTGTAGACCTATATGTGAATCTCCCATGTCTCCATCTATTTCAGCTCTTGGAACTAATGCTGCCACTGAATCGATTACTATTATATCAATAGCACCACTTCTTACTAACGATTCAGCAATTTCTAGGGCCTGTTCTCCTGTATCTGGCTGTGAAACTATTAAATTATCTATATCTACACCTATTTTTTTAGCATATACTGGATCTAAAGCATGTTCTGCATCTATAAATGCTGCTTCTCCTCCTTGATGCTGTACTTCTGCAACTGCATGTAATGCTAATGTTGTTTTACCAGAAGATTCTGGTCCATATATTTCAATTATTCTTCCTTTAGGAATTCCTCCTATTCCTAATGCGATATCTAAACTTAAAGCTCCTGTTGAAACTGATTCTACATTCATTGATTTGAACTCTCCTAATTTCATTACAGAACCTTTTCCAAATTGCTTTTCTATCTGACTCATTGCTGCATCTATTGCTTTTCTTTTCTCTGTGTTTTCTCCCATAATTCTCTTTCCTCCTAAATATTTGTTTGGTAAACTTATGTTCTCATTATATCGTATATTTTTTATTTGTCAATACTTTTTATATTACATTTATGTTACTGTCTATACCATTTCTCAATATTATGATAAAGATTAAAAGCGTTTGGAGTTATATTTCCAACTAAGCTTTGATTACATATAACTAAATCTGTAGTCCTATATAGACCTATATAAGGTGCCTCTTCTAGATACATATCATATAATCTACTATATTTTTCATATAGAACCGTATCTTCTGTTGTATTATTTATTACATTCATAATATCTACTACTTCTGGACTACTGTAATTTGCAATATTACCTTCTCCAAAAAATGTATTTACACTAGGTGAAAATCCTAGCTCTAATCCAGCTAGTATACATTCATATTCTTTATTATTCAATATATCTACATATCGATTAGCAGATACTTGAATAACATTAACATGTATTCCAAAATTTCTAAATTGCTCTGCTATGTTTTCAGCTACAGCAACTCTTGTCCCATTATTATCATTAACAGTAATTGAAAATGTAAGAGTAACAATTCTTCCATCAGTATTTTTCTGCCATGTATTATTTCTATATACCCATCCGTCTGACTCTAAAATTTGTTTTGCTTCCTCTGTATTTGATTGAATAGTTAGGTCTTTTGTATATAACCAATTTCCCATATCTAAACTAAAATTAGAAGCAATATATCCATTTCCTAAACATGTCGCCACTATTGCATTTTTATCTAATACTAAGCTAAGTGCTTTTCTAACATTTGAATTAGAAAGAGTTTGGTTGAATGTATTAAATGCAAGGAAATCATATTCTCTTGTTTTATACTCCATTCTTGTATATCCAATAGTTCCTATATAGCTTTCTACATTAGATATTTTTACAGTTAATATATCTATATCTCCACTTTTAAATGCGTTATACACTTCTCCAATTGTACTATATAAGTTTATGTTTATTTCTTTTACCATTGGATTTTTTAAAGTTGCATTCCAATATGTTTCATTTTTAATTAATTTAATTATTGCACTTTCTATAGTTGCTATTTTGAATAATCCTGTTCCAACAGGAATTTTAGAACTAGTACCAAAATCTTCATCTTCATAATATTTTTGACTCATTATAGGGAAAGTTAAGCTATATTCAAAAAATGGCACAGGCTGTGATAATGTAATTTTAACAGTATAGTTATCAATAACTTCTAAACCTGTAACAAACTTAAGATTTTCCGAATATATTGTACTTGCTCCTCCTTTTATAATATCAACTGTATATTTGACATCAGCAGATGTAAAATTTTCACCATTGTGCCATAATACACCTTTTCTTAATTTTACTATATATGTTAAATCATCTGTTTTAGCTATTTCTTCAGCTAAACAGTACTGCATTTTGAAATTTTCATTTAATGTTATTAACGGCTCATATATTATTTTTGTAATTTCATGAACATTCCTATTTTTACTTAAAATAGGATTTATTGTGTCTAGTGCTGCTATTGCAAACCTTAAATCTGTTTGAATAGTATTAGTAGTTGATGTTTGATCTAGTATAATGTTATCTCCTTTATTACTATTTCTCACAATTATATAACTTGTAAAAATAATTAATAATATAACTACTATAACAAAAATATACTTAAATAAACTATTATTATCCATTTTCTCTACCTTTCGCAATATATAATATATCATTTTATATTGTTTTTCAATAAAAAAACAAAAAAAGCATACAATAATTTGTATGCCCTTTTTAAAATCAATCTATTCATCACCTTTGTTTAGTTTTCTAATTTCATTTGCGTTTTCGCTTGATACTATTTTCTTTCCTGTTTTCTTCTCTAATTCTTTTTTAGCATTTTTTGCTACTGTTGCTCCATCTATTACTGTCTTTTTAGCCTCTTTCATTCCTTTTGGGTTTGTTTCTTTGGCAATTTCTGTTGAAGATTGTTCTGCAAGCATGTTTAAGATTATTTCCATATTATTCATATTATCTCGTAAACTTTCATTTTTTAGTCCCTTAAATTCCTTATACTCTTTGATATTGTATCCACTCCAAACACTAGTTAAAATATCTGTAAGAATAGCAAAATCCTTTTTTTGATTTATCCCACCTCGTTTTAATTCATTAGTAAACTCTTTTCTAACGTCTATACTTTTTAATCTTTGATTTATCCATTCATCTGAATAACCTTTTCTTTTATATGTATCTAATGCTCTGTTTATAGCCAGTTCCGGATCATATGTTTCGTCTATCCTTTCATTTCCAACCTGTGCTAACCATAGTTTAAGAGGTTCCGCTTTTGGAGATGGTACTGATTGAACTAAACGTAAGATCTGTTCTGTATGCATTACATCTGTCTCTCTTAGTTTCCCATCATATGCTTTCATTTTCAACTGACTACAATTTGTAGCCAGTTCACTTCCTTCCTCTTTTAATCTAACTTTCAGTACGCTCCAATATTTTCTTCCTCCTTGATAATCATTATCTGTCAAAGCAGCTACAATATCTACTACAGAAAAGTACCATCTTTCTTCATCTGCATTCCATTCAACACGAATATTCTTATTTTCAAATATTTTTATCAAATTATTTTCACTCATAATCAACAACTCCTTCTGTATTTTTTCTTTATAATACTACAGTATTTTATAAATTGCAATACTTTTTACGAATATTTGTTCTCAACTTTAATTAATAAAACAAAAAAAGCATACAATAATTTGTATGCTATAACTTTTGTTAAATTCTATCTATTTTCTAGGTTCTACAATTAACTTTATACCTGTTCTGTCCTCTCCTTCTACTTGTACTTCTGCAAATGCAGGTATACATACTAAATCTACTCCGGCTGGTGCTACAAAACCGCCTAGCTATTGCTACCGCCTTTATCGCTTGATTTAATGCTCCTGCTCCAATTGCTTGCATTTCTGCTCTTGTGCTTTCTTTTATCAGTCCGGCTATCGCGCCTGCAACTGAATTTGGGTTTGATTTTGATGAAATTTTTAAAACTTCCATTTTTCTTCCTCCTATTATTTTTTATTTATCTTGTGTTTTGATAAAGTCATTTTACAATAATTAATAATAGGTGTCTATATGTTTTAAGTAAATTACATGAGTTTCGTATGTGCTGTTTCGACAGCTTCTACAAGGTTTTTACGTTTTGCTGTCGAATAAATGTTTAATTTATATATAATGTACATGAACTCTTAAAATTCTACAAATTTATTCTAGTTATCTTAGTTACTTTATTTGTGTCATTATCTATTTCAAACAAGCAACTATTGAACATAGCTTCTCCTTCTGCTGTTTTATATCTTTCAGGAAGAGATGTTTCAAATCTTTTTATAGAGCTTTCTATATCCATTCCTATAACAGAATTTATCGGTCCGAGTCATACCTATATCTGTTATATACCCTGTACCATTTTTCAATATTTTCTCATCTGATGTTTGAACATGTGTGTGAGTTCCAAATACTACATTTACTTCTCCATCTAAATAATACCCCATAGCAATTTTTTCTGCAGTTGCTTCTGCATGAAAATCTACTATTATTATATCAGACTTATCTTTTATCTCATTTATTATTTTCTTTACTTCTAAAAACGGATTTTCTGATAAGACTAACATTGTAATTCTTCCAATCAAATTAATAACCGCTATTCTTTTGCCATTACATTCATATATATTGTATCCTCTTCCAGGGTTGTTTTCAGGATAATTAGCTGGTCTTATAATTTTTTCATCTTCTATAATCTCAAATATTTCTTTTTTTGCCCAAGTATGATTTCCCATTGTTACAACATCTACATCTAAAGATAATATTTCTTTATATATTTTTTCTGTAATACCCATTCCATCTGCTGAATTCTCTCCATTTACAATTACAAAATCAATACCCTCTTTATTAACTATATTAGGTAAAATTTCTTTTAATTTTTTAAGTCCTGATTTTCCTATAATATCTCCAACTGCTAAAACTCTTATCTTAATCAACTCCTTTTAATTTTCTATTTGGCTTTATTATACCATACGCAAAATAAATTATGCAATTTTATTTTGTAATTATTTTTATATTGACTATCTTTTTTTATAATAATATAATAATGATAATAACAAATTTAGGAGGTTACTCATGTATAATGAAAGTTCTTTTAAAAATTACTTGTTTTGGATAAAAGTAAAACGTATTTTCTTTATGCTTACATTCAGTATTGTAGGTTGCATTATTGGTATAGTAGCAAGTGACTATATTGTAAATATACTTGGCTTTGATTCTATTTTTAGAACAATACTTGTTGCTATAAGTACTCTTTTCTTTTTCTCTATATCTCTTCTCGTGACTGCTAATACAGGAAAAGAAGTTCAGGATGGCTATTGGAAAATCGCTGTTTTAAGGAAATTAAGTGTTATATCTCAAAAGTTAGATACTCCAAATATTAACCCAGTTGAAATAAATAATGTGTCAAAAGCCCTTAATCAAACAATAACTGAATCATTAGAAGAGGATAATATTACAATCAAGCCAAAAAAAGCAGTAACTCCTGCTATTACAAAAAAAGCAGCACCAACTAGTATTAAGCCTTCTCCTATTATTGATACTCCTCCAGATCCTACTACTATTAAACGTAAAAAGAAAAAAGAAGGTCCAATTGATTTTTAATATATAGATTATCATACAAAAAAAGCTTCATAATTAATTGAAGCTTTTTTATTTTTAAAATTTCAATTTTAGTATCCTGGCTTTCCTAATAGTCTAAACATATTGTTTTTATATTCTTCCACACCTGGTTGATTGAATGGATCTACATCTAATATTGATCCAGACATTGCACAAGCCTTTTCAAAAAAGTATATTAAATGTCCAATATTTTCCTCATCTAGTTTGTCTATCTCTATATTCATGTTTGGCACATTTCCTGTAACATGTGCTAAGACTGTTCCTTCCATTGCCTTTTGATTTACATATCCTAATGTTTTTTCTGCTAAGAAATTTAATCCATCTAAGTTTTGACTATCTGATTGAATTACTATTTCTGAAGCATTTTCTTTTATACTTAATACTGTCTCTATTAAGTCTCTTCTTCCATCTTGAATATATTGCCCCATTGAATGTAAGTCTGTTGTCAAATCAACACCAGCTGGGAATATTCCTTTTAAGTCTTTTCCTTCACTTTCACCATATAGTTGTTTCCACCACTCAGTAAAGTAATGCAATTTTGGTTCGTAATTAGCAAATATTTCAATAGTTTTTCCAGAATCGTATAATAAATTTCTTATAACTGCATATTTATAACAATCATTATATTTAACATTACTTTCGTTATACTTATCCTGAGCAATTTTCGCTCCAGTCATTAATTTATCAATATCAATTCCTGCTGCTGCTATTGGTAAAAGCCCTACTGCTGTTAATACTGAATATCTTCCTCCTATGTTGTCTTGTATTACAAATGTTTCATATTTTTCTTCATTCGATAATGTTTTTAAAGCACCCTTTTTCTTATCTGTTGTTACATATATCCTTTTTCTTGCCTCTTCTACACCATATTTTGTTTCTAGTACTTCTCTGAAAATTCTAAATGCTATTGCTGGCTCTGTAGTAGTTCCTGATTTAGATATAACATTTATTGAGATATCTTTATCAGATATAAACTCTAATAATTCATTCATATATACCGGACTTAAGTTTTGTCCAGCATACACTATTTGTGGTGTTTTTCTTTTTTCTTCTGACATTGAGTTATAGAAAGAATGTGTTAAAGCATCTATAACAGCTCTTGCACCTAAATATGATCCCCCTATACCAATTACAACTAATACATCAGAGTCCTTTTTTATTTTTTCAGCAGCTTTTTTTATTCTATTAAACTCTTCCTTATCATAATTTGTAGGTAATTCAATCCATCCCAAAAACTCATTTTCAGCATTTGCTTTGCTATGTAGGTTTTTATGTATTTTTTCCACATCATCACTATATTCGATAACAACATCTTCTTCAATGCTTGAATTCTCATAATTAAATTTAATCATTTTTTTGTCCTCCTATTAATTTATGATGAAATTATATCATATGTTTTTTTAAATATATATGTTTTTTGTGTGAAATTTCAAATAATAAAAACACATCTGTAACTTGCTTAAGTTAGATGTGTTTTTTACAATTTCATCTTTTTAGTATTTTATAATAATCTGTGCTATTAGACCGTTATCATATTTAAACTCTATTGTATGATTATGCCTTGTAGCAATTTTTGTTCTTAATTCAGTTAACTCTTGCGAATAGCTTTTAATGTTGTTAAAGGCTATTTCTCCTCCTTCAATAACTTTTTCTTCTGAATTAGCATTATATATTACTGTTGGTAATTTTTTTGAATCATTTTTGTTTTCATCAATTTGTGATATTAATTTTGAAATAAGCATTCTTGCATTATCTCCTGACTGTTTTCCTCTATATTCTTCCCATTCTTTATTAAACAAATTATTATGGTATGAAGTAATTGAATCTACTTCTTCTTGCACGTTTGACGTATCTTGAAAAATGTTTATTAATAATGCATCAAATATAAAAGCATTTCTAAAATTTTCAGCACCTTTTATTTTCCACTTTCCTTCTAGTTTTATAAGTTCTATTTCATACGCTTTTTCTACAGTCATATCTTTTTTTATTGTATATTTATTTCTTTCTATTATATCTTTTATCTTATTTACTGCATTTCCCATAACATTAATGTCTTCAAGATCATACTCACTGGTAATTTCAAGGTTTTTAACTTCTGGAAATTCTGATAGTTTTTTAATATCTAGTTTTTTAACATTAACTCCAATAGTTGTTGTTTCTCCATCAACTGTTTCTGAAATTATAGCATATTCCACATAATCAATTATTGTTCTGTATACTCTTAATGTATCATCTCTACTTACGCTGTCTGCCTCATCCATATCTACAAAATAATTACAATACTCTGTAAATTCTCCTTCTTTAAAAGAATTAATTGCTCCTGCTATTGCTCCTGCTATTGAAGGTTCTATATACACTTCTACAAGCTCTTCTGGTTTATCACTTTTGATTCTAAACCAAAAAAACCAAACAGTTAACCCTATACTAATTATTATTACTAGTATTATTGTTAAAATCAATAATTTCTTTTTTAATTTCATTTGTTTCTCCTATTATTTCATTTTTTCTTTCATTTTTACCAGCACATTCAATGAATCTATTGGAGTAAGCTCATCAAGATTGACTTTATCCAGTTCATGAGCTATATCTGCTAATTTCATATTGAATAAATCAAACTGTCCTTCTACTTGTTTATTACTGTCTTCCTTTATTTTCACTCCACCTTTTTCAAGCGATTTTAATATCTTATTTGCTCTTGATACTACATCATTTGGAACTCCAGCTAATTTTGCAACATGTATACCATAACTATCATCTGTTCCACCTTCTACTATTTTTCTTAAAAATATTATATCTTCACCTTTTTCTTTTACTGCTACTGAATAATTTTTTATTCCTTCAAGTTTTTCTTCTAATTCAATAAGTTCATGATAATGTGTTGCAAATAAAGTTTTGCAACCTATCTTTTCCTTATTGGAAACATATTCTGCAACAGCCCATGCAATTGATAGACCATCATATGTAGATGTACCTCTTCCAATTTCATCTAGTATAACTAAACTCTTCCTTGTTGCATTTTTTAATATATTCGATACCTCTGTCATTTCAACCATAAATGTACTTTGTCCAGCACTTAAGTCATCTGATGCACCAACTCTTGTAAATATTTTATCTACAATTCCTATCGTTGCATCTTTTGCTGGAACAAAACTTCCGTATTTGAGCCATTAATACAATTAGTGCTACCTGTCTTAGATAAGTAGATTTTCCAGCCATATTAGGTCCTGTAATAATTGCCAGCCTTATATCTTCTGAATTTAAGATTGTATCATTTGGAACAAAACTTCCAGCATCTAACATTTTTTCAACAACAGGGTGTCTGCCTTCTTTTATTTCAATATTCCCTGTTTCGTTTATTTTAGGACATGTATAGTTATTATCTTCAGCAACTGTTGCAAAACTTAAAAATACATCTATATTTGCCACAACACTTGCAGATAATTGCAATCTTTCTATATTTTTTGCAATCTTATCTCTGATTTTTATAAACTCTAGATATTCTAGCTGAATTGCTTTTTCTTCCGCACCTAATATTTTACTTTCAAAATTTCTTAGTTCTTCTGTTACAAATCTTTCAGCATTTGTAAGTGTTTGTTTTCTTATATATCTTTCAGGTGTCTTATTTAAGAATGACTTTGTTATCTCTATATAATACCCAAATACTCTTGTATACCCTATTTTAAGATTTTTTATACCTGTTAATTCTCTTTCTTTTACCTCTAGGTCTATTATCCAGCTTTTACCTTCTATTGACGCTTTTTTATACTCATCAATTTCTTCATTATATCCTTTTTTTATTAGTCCGCCTTCTTTTATTGTTATTGGCGGTTCTTCTATAATAGCATCTTCTATAAGTTTTGTAATATCATCTAATTCATCTAATTTTTCATATAAGCTTTTTAATATATTAGAATTTAATTTTGATAACAATTCTTTTAACTTTGGTATATTTGATAAAGAGTTTTTTAAAGAAATCATATCTCTACCATTTGCATTTCCATATGAAATCTTTCCAGATAATCTTTCAATGTCATATACCTTACTTAAAACAGTTTGTATATTTCCTCTTAAAATCACATTTTCTTTTAATTCTTTTACTGCTTCTAATCTATTATTTATTTCATTCACTTCTAGTAATGGTTCATTTATCCATCTTTTTAAAAGTCTTCCACCCATTGATGTGACTGTTTTATCCAATACCCAAGTAAGTGTCCCTTTTTTAGACTTATCTCTCATTTTCTCTGTTAATTCTAAACTTCTTCTTGCATTTATATCTAAAGCCATATATATTTCTACTTCATATATCTTAATTTTATTTATATGCTCTAATTTTACTTTTTGAGTTTCTGTAAAATATTCCAATAATCCATTTATTGCAGAAACTGCAAACAGTTCTTCTTCTAAATCTTCTTTTTCTTTTTCTAAATTATCAACTATTTTATATTTCTTTAGTAACTCATCATATTTCTCACTAAATATATTATCTTCTCGTATTGTAACAAATGTGTTTAATCTATCTTTTAAAGTATTAACTTCTTTTTCTGATAGACTCATTGCTTTATTTATTACAATTTCAGAAGGCATATACCTTGCGTATTCATCTAATAATTTTTCAAAATTATTTTTGTATAACTTTATTTGTGTTCCAAAGAAATCTCCTGTACTTATATCACACACAGCTAGTCCATAATAAATTCCCTTTTTCACGATGCTCATTATATAATTATTTTGTTTTTCTTCAAGCATATTTGTCTCAATAATAGTTCCTGGTGTAACTACTCTTATTACATCTCTTTTTACAATTCCTTTTGCTTCTTTTGCATCCTCTAATTGTTCACATATAGCTACTTTATATCCTTTTGCTATTAATCTTGATATATATATTTCAGCAGCATGAAATGGCACTCCACACATTGGAGCTTTCTCCTCTGTTCCACATGCTCTTTTAGTTAGAGTAATTTCTAGTTCTCTCGATGCAGTTAATGCATCATCATAAAACATCTCATAAAAATCCCCTAATCTGTAAAATAGTATGCAATCTTTATATTTGTTTTTTGTCTCTATATAATTTTGCATCATAGGTGATAGTTGATCTTCTTTTGCCACTTATATTTCCCCCTTTAAATACCATTTATGTGCTGATACTATCTTTATATTTATCACATCTCCTTGTTTTTCATCTCCAACTGGTCTAAAAACTACAACCTTATTAGTATCTGTTCTTCCTGTAAAATTTGCTTTATCATTTTTACTTTTACCTTCTATAAGTACTTTTTGTATAGTTTCTATGTATTTTTGATTATTTTTATCAACATTTAATTCATAAAGATCTTTTAGTCTCTCAAATCTCTCATGTTTTATATCTTCTGAAATTTTATCTTCTCTCTTAGAAGCAACTGTTCCATCTCTTTTCGAATATATAAACATAAATATTTGCTCAAAATTGACCTTTTTTACTACATCTAAAGTATCTTCAAAATCTTTATTACTCTCTCCCGGAAACCCTACTATTATATCTGTCGAAAATACTGCTTCTGGTATTTTAATTTTTATTTTCTCTATTAATTTCAGATAATCTTCTTTAGTGTATTTTCTGTTCATTTCTTTTAGCACCTTAGTACTTCCAGATTGAAGAGGTAAATGAATTATCCTTGAAATTTTATTATTTTTTGCAATTGTTTTTATTAACTCATCTGAAAAATCTTTTGGATGAGAAGATATAAATCTTATTATTTCTATTCCATCTATCTTACATATTTCTTGTAACAATATTGGGAATTTGACATTTCCTTTTCCATTATATGAATTAACATTCTGTCCAAGTAAAGTTATCTCTTTATATCCTTCTTTTGCAAGCTCACTAATTTCTGAAATGATATCTTCCGGTTTTCTACTTCTTTCTCTTCCTCTCACATATGGAACTATACAGTAAGTACAAAAATTATTACATCCATACATTATAGTGATTGATGCTTTAAACTGATTGGTCCTCTTTATAGGTAGCCCTTCATATATTTCTCCATCTGTATCTATTACATCTTTAATTTTTTCATTTTTTTCAATTGCTTTATATATATTTTCTGGTAAGTTTTGTATTGTATGTGTTCCAAATATTATATCTACAAACGGATAGCTTTTCCTTATTTTATCAACCATGTGAGATTCTTGCATCATACAGCCACCAATTGCAATTATTACATTTTTTTCTTCTTTTAAAGCCTTTATTTCTCCAACTTTTCCAAATAGTCTTTCTTCAGCATTTTCTCTAACACAACATGTATTAAAAATAATTATATCTGCTTTTTTGTAGTCTTCTGTCTCAGTATATCCCATTTCACAAAGCATTCCAGACATCTTTTCTGAGTCGTTTTCATTTAATTGACATCCAAAAGTTAGAATAGTATATTTCAAATCTTTATTTTCTATTTTTTCCTTTATTTTTTTAGTATATTCTGACACAAAATTTTCCTCCAAATATTTATCATTTTATATCATTTTTAGTATATTATCAAGTTTTTTTGTATAGAAAAGGAAGACTGCTGGGACAGTCTTCCTCATCTTCATAGGTCAATCAGCTTTTGTATCTTCCTCTTTTATTCATTATTTCAATTCCGCAACCGAAACATAAAATAAAGGTTCTTATACATCCATCTCTCAACCAAGTTTAATCTGTTGCTAAGGTACCGAAAACACCCACCAAGAGTCGGTAATCCTGGCGAAACACGATTCATCATCTTGCGGAATTAGAGCTTTGTTACTACACACCGTATATAGTGGCTCTAAAAGAATGATAGTCCAGTCTTTTTTTCTTCCTAGCATCTTTTTCTCCGTTCAAATATTATTCTTTTTACGGATACTGTTACATAACAAAGGAATCCCAGCCAATATTATGCTTCCGCTCAGCCAATGCCGAGCGACTATGTGGGCATTATAGCACACATAAAGTTAAAAGTCAACAAAACTATTGTCAATATGATTATATTTCATATCTACTTCTTACATATATTTTTTCACATTTAATACTATTTTCCCGCCTTTTGTCTCTTTTTCAATACTGTCTATTACAAATTTTCCTTTCCCTCTTATTGTAATAATGTCATTTATATCTATCTTTTTTGACAATTTAAACTCATTAATTGAATTTACAAAAACACGTGATTGTTCAATAATCTCTGTAGATTTTGTTCTAGAACATCTAGCCAATTCTGATACTAAATTATCTAGTCTCATAGATGATACTATTATTTTAATATCTTCATAAACAGTTTCAATATTTGTAATCTCACTTATATTTACTATCTGTATTTCAGACTTTTTAAATCTTTTTAAGTCATTAAGATTGCTTAGCATATATTCGGAAATCTCTTTTAATACTACTATATCTGCACCATATTCATTAACTATAATGTCTCCGAACTTCTCTCTTTTAATTCCTAGCTTCATTATTCCACTCAAATAATCTTTATGCTCATATTTAATATCTTTCGGAAGTCTTATCCTTATTAATTCTAAAATCTTGCTATAACTCTCTTCTAAATATTCTTCATTTAGCTTTTCAGGATATATAATCAAAATATTTCTATCTGCATTTTCTTTTACGCCATAAAACACATAATTACCTTTTTTATTCTTTATTAAATATTCTTGAACTATGCTTTTTTCTGACATATTTAAAAAATCTGTATATACAATTTTGTTTTTTGTTATACAAAACTCTATTTTGTCTTCTATTTTTGCTATTAATAGCTTTTTTTCCACGCTTTTCATTTAAAACCTCTTTTAATTTTATATATATTAATATTATATCATCTGATTTTAAGTCAAACAAGTATCTTGTATTTTAAATATATCTGTTCTATAATATATATTAGAAGATAATTGGAGTAAATATGAATTATTACGAAATATTGAAAGTAAAAAAAGATGCAACTCAATCTCAAATAAAAGATTCTTACAAGAATCTTGTTAAGCAATATCATCCTGATGTATATGATGGTGATAAATCTTTTGCTGAGTATAAGACTAAAGAGATTAATGTTGCATATGATATATTGTCAAATCCAGAGTTAAAAAGAGAATATGATTTAAGTCTGGAGCCAAAAGTTGAATATACTGCCCCTAATATACCTTATACTAAAAGTACTTATGAAAATACTAAACGAAATTATACTAATTATGGAAAAAACTATTCTGATTATTATTATGAAAAATCTAATCCTTTTTATGAATATGCAAAACCTTATCATGATAAGTTTTCAGAAAATATAGTTAAAAAAGTTGATAAGTTAAATATAAAATCAAAATTAATTTTACTTTTAATTTTTATATTATGTTATATATTATTTTTCCTTTTCAGTTTTTTACAATTAGAACAATTAAATAATAAATCAAGAAATAATTCTATTAATACTAATTCTATATATAATACATATACACCAAACACAAACAGCAATACAACTGAAAATATATACAATGTTGATTCAATATTTGGCGAAGAGTATTTGAAAGAATATTATTATAATAACCTTGATGAGGGTAATTTTGAAAGTTATGATGATTTTAAAGAACAACTGGAGTACTATTTAAATATGTACTATTAAAAAAATAAAAAAGAAACTGAATACAATCAGTTTCTTTTTTATTTATATAATTATAATCTAACATATCCTCCAAAATGTTTACTTTCAGTTACTCCATTCATAAAGTTTCTTCCTCCTGAAATAACAATTGTATCACCTTGTTCTAGTATGTTTTCATTTCTTAATTTTTCAATACCTAATTCTACTATTCTATCTTTATCTTTCTCACCTTCAATAAGTACTGGTTGAATATTCCATGCAGCAGATAGCTGATAAAATGTCTTTATATTATCTGTTATTGCAAATATTGCACATTTACCACCTATTCCTGATATTCTTCTAACTGAATCACCTGAATTTGTATAAGCCACTATTGCATCAGCATCCATATTTTTTGCTACAGATAATGTCGAATGTGCAATTGTATATTCAAGCTCAGATGGTATTTCTTCTCCTATTTCTTTATTGCTAAATCTTTTCCAATATTTTATTCTTTTTTCTGTCCTTAATGCTATTTTAACCATTGTTTCAACACACCTAACAGGATATTTTCCATTTGCACATTCTCCTGAAAGCATTATTCCGCTACTTCTATCAAATACTGCGTTAGCAACGTCACTAACTTCTGCTCTTGTTGGTAATGGGTTGTTTGTCATTGACTCTAACATTTGTGTTGCTGTTATAACTGTTTTTCCAACTCTATTACACATTCTTATGAAATCTTTTTGTACTATTGGAACCTCTTCAAATGGAACTTCAACAGCCATATCTCCACGTGCTACCATTATTCCATCTGATATTTCTAGTATAGATTCAATGTTATCTATTCCTTCTTGGTTTTCAATTTTACATATTATTTTGATAGTCTGCCCGCCATTTTCATCTAGTATTTTTCTTATTTGTCTTACGTCTTCAGCATTTCTTATAAACGACCCTGCAACATAATCGAATCCAACTCTAGCCCCATCTTTCAAATCTTGTATATCTTTTTCACTAAGTGCTGGTAAATTTATTTGCTCTCCTGGGAAATTCATTGTTTTTCTACTTCCTAATTCATTTCCATAAACAACTGTACAATAAACATCTTTTTCAATTATTTCATCAACTACTAACTCAATAGCTCCATCATCAATTAATACTTTAGTTCCTGGCTTTACATCTCTGTATAGATCTTTATAACTAACAGATGTTCTAGTTTCATCACCTTCAATATTTTCATTTACAAGCACAAATTTTTGACCTGGTTCTAAAGTTACTTTTCTACTTCTGTCTCCTAACAATAGACCTGTTCTGACTTCTGGTCCTTGCATATCAAGTAATAATGCACAAGGTACTCCTAGTCTTTCTCTTATTTCTATAATGTCTTCTACCTTTTCTTTTTGTTCATCCCAGCTACCATGTGAAAAATTTATTCTTGCAACATTCATTCCTGCATTTATCAAATCCTCTATTTTCTTTTCACTTGCTGGCCCTATTGTACAAAATATTTTGGTTTTTCTTATATCTGACTTCATATCTATTTCCTCTTCTTTCATCAAAATTCCACACGATATTTAGTATATCAATTTTCTTTTCAAAATGTCAAGTACTATTTAGTAATCCATTTTACTAAATTTAAATTTTCAGGTTCTGTTAGCATTTCATGTTTTGGCATAACTCTAAAAGTATATCCAAAATTCCCACCTGTACTTAAATCTAATGTTTTTTCATAATAGTATTTATTATCTTCTTTTTTCTCTCCAACTTTATCCATTGTTTGAGTATATACACTTTTAACAGTTCCACTTTCCAATATTTGTCCAAAATATACTTGTACATCTGTACTATCTTCATCAATATCATTCAGCTGAACTTCACAGTTTACTGTAATCTGACTTCCAGCAACAAGTCTTGCATTATCTACATTTCTATCTTGTGTAATAACTATATTGTTCCAGTTCTTTTTAATTTTCTTCTTCCATTGAGCAAATTTAGAAACATTATCTATGTCATTAAAGTACTGTTCACGCAAATTGCAAAGTGGCATATATAAGGTATTTACATAGTCTGTAATCATTCTTGATGTGCTATACTGTCCTCCTGTAGTCCTTATAGAGTTCTTCATATATCTTAACCATTCTTTAGAAACTCCGTTTCTATCTTTATTATAGTACATTGGTATTATTTTATTTTCCAAAATATTATATAAGCTATTACTATCTGCTTTATCTTGCTCTTCATTACAATCATATTCCGCATTTGTTCCGATTGACCATCCATTTGATCCATCGTATCCTTCTTCCCACCAACCATCTAATACACTAAAGTTTATTACTCCGTTAACTGCTGCTTTTTCTCCACTTGTTCCTGAAGCTTCCATTGGTCTTCTTGGGTTATTAAGCCATACATCAACACCACTTACTAAATATCTTGCCATATTTATATTGTAGTTTTCTAATATAAATATCTTTCCTTTAAATTGTGGCATTAAAGACACTTCATGAATATGTTTTATAAAGTCTTTTCCTTCTTTATCCGCCGGGTGCGCTTTTCCTGCAAAAACAATTTGAACTGGTCTTTTCTCATTATTTAAAATTTGTGTTAATCTTGATATATCTTTAAATAATAGAGTTGCTCTTTTATATGTTGCAAATCTTCTTGCAAATCCAATTGTAAGAGCTTCTGGGTTTAAATCGCTTACAAGTTCTCCAATATATTCATACCCTGATCCACTACTAACAAATCTTTCTGTAACATTTTGCTTTATTACCTTAATTAATTTCTCTTTTCTTACAAAATGCTCTGCCCATAATTTTTCATCTGGTATTGAATCTATCTTTTCCCATGTGCTATTTAAATGAATTTTATCTTGCCAATATGCAGGAAGATACTCATTAAATAAATCCTTTATATTTGGAGCAAGCCAAGTACACGTATGAATTCCATTTGTTACATACGTGATAGGTGATTCATCTTTTGCTATATTAGGCCATACATCGCTAAATAGTTCTCTTGAAACTTCTCCGATGTAGTTTACTAACACCGTTTTTCTTTCCAGCTATTTTAAGAGCCAGAATTCCCATATTAAATCCTTGTTCTCCACTTTCACTCATACCCATTTTAAAGAACTCTTCTTTTGTGATTCCAAGTTTTTCCCAATATTTATCAAAATATTTTTCTATTAAAGAAAGGTCAAATATATCATTTCCAGCAGGCACTGGTGTATGTGTTGTAAAAACAGTTTCTACTGTTGCAATTTCTTTTGCAATTTCGAAAGAAACTTGTTTTTCTTGCATTATATTCTTAATTAATTCTAAAATTAAGAAAGAAGAATGTCCTTCATTCATATGATATAGTGTCGGATTATATCCTAATGTTTTTAGAGCTTTTACTCCAGCCATTCCTAATATAATTTCTTGGCGGATTCTCATTTCTTTGTCTCCACCATAAAGCCTAAGAGTTATATTTCTTAAATCCTCATCATTTTGTTCTATATCTGTATCCATTAGATATAGTTTTACTCTTCCAACAAATATTTGCCATAATTTTACATATATTGTCCTTCCACCTAATTCAATATCTATTATTACATCTCTATCTGTATTATCTTTTACTGTACTTATTGGCAGATTATATAAGTCTATATTGTGATAAACTTCACATTGCTCACCACTAGTATTTATTCTCTGATTAAAATATCCATTTTTATATAATAATCCCATTGCAACAAATGGAAGTCCTAAATCACTTGCTGATTTTAAATGGTCTCCAGATAAAATTCCAAGACCACCAGAATATATTGATAATATTTCATCTAACCCATATTCTGCTGAAAAGTATGCTATTAGGTCTTTTTTAGTATTTGGATAATTTTTATTAAACCATGTATCTTTACTATTTATGTAATTTTCATAATTTTCAACTGTTTTATCATAATTTTTAATAAATTCTTGATCTTCAACAACTTTTTCTATTCTCTCTTGTCCTATTAATTTCAAAAACTTCAAGGGATTATTCCCAACACTCTCCCATAAATCTTTATCAATCAATTCAAATAATCTTAAAAACTCTGTATTCCAAGACCACCATACATTATTTGCAATTTCCGCTAATTTCGCTACCCTTTTTGGTAACTGTGGAACCACTGTAACTCTATTGAATATATACATTATATATTCCTCCTTCGTATCTTAAAAATTATTTTTTATCTAACAAAATTAATTTATAGGAACAAAATCCTACTAGTTAATTATCTATTAAAAACCATTTTTTGTCAAACCTTTTTATACTGATTTTAACAAATTATTAATAAATAATTATTGTATTAAAATAATTTATATATTATAATGAAAATATGAATTAATTTCGCTATAATATATGAATGTTAGGAAGGTATTAAAATGAAATTTAAAAGTGATGATGATTTAATTTTATTAAAGAAATGTCTTACTGTTAGACAAATGGAACTTCGCAACAAATTCGATAGACGGCGACCTTTTTGAGAAGCTTTTTGACGAGTGTGAAGAATTAAAGAAATTTATTACTACAAAAGGTACTTCTTCTGCTTTACCTCTTATTGATAAGCAAATAACTAGTCATAGTAAACCTTTTAATGAATATGTAATGAAGAATATAAGATCACGATCTAAATTTTCTGTTGTAAACAACTATTATAATAGAGCTGTTAAAGTAGCTGAAGAATCTGGTATTTTGGCAGATGAATCAAAACGTTCTCAAAAAGAAATATTAAAAACCTTCTTTGCAGAAAATCATATAAATGGTTTAAAAAATGTACATGCAAGAAATAAATTATATACAGCTGTTGCCGGCACTCTTGCTGCAACACTTGTTATTGGTGGCTTATTCGTTCTTTCACATTTAAAACCTGTTGCCTCACGACCTTTACCTGCTGTTGGTAGCATATTTAGTTCTGGACAAACAATTAAACCAGAAAGTTCTAATACTCCTGATGTTTCTTATACTCCTGATATTTCTAATACTCAAGAAGAACAAACTATGTCTTTATCAGACACTATTCCTAGAGATGTAAAAAAGGCTGATGTTTTGAAAGACTTTAAAGAAAGATATGCTGCAGAATATAACCATAATAATGATGAAGCTAATTTAAATGCGGATGATTTAGAAGTTTCTTTCAGACATCATAATTACATATTAGAAGTACAAGTTGGAGATGAAATTAGATATGTTTCTCACGGAGCTTATCCAGATATGATAGAAAAATATTTAAGAGAAAATAATATTGAATATAGAGGTATTAGAAACAATATTAGTGGAGATATTCCAGTTATTACTATAATGGAACAAAACGATTCTTCTAGTATTAAATATGACGATTATGGAAATCCATTAGATTATACTAGTACAAGAATCGGATATGCTGCTCGTGTAAATGGTACATGGGTACCTCTATTTGATGGTAATAACCCAAGAACAACTGGTTTACTTGATCCTAATCCACCTGATAATAGTCTTTTACCAGGTTTAGCAGAAGCTTTTTATGTAGGATATATACGTGATCCAAATAAAACAGATAGGTCTGGATATATAAACAATCTTGAGTTATACTATATAGCTAATCCATATAACGCTCTACCTTCTAATGTAATAATATCAGGAGAAAGAACTGATAGAGATTAATAATAAAAGATTAAATATAATATTGTAAAAAAATAAAAGCTCCTATATGGAGCTTTTTAGTTTTATTCAAATTAGTTATATAAATTTTCTAAATCTGCTAGATGCCTTCTTACTTTTGCTAAATCTGTTACTGTTACTCCTTCTTTTTCTGTTATTAAAGCTGCTTTAAAGAACATTCCATTTAACGTTTCAATCTCTGCTAGATGTCTTCTTATTTTTGCTAAATCTGTTGCTGTTACTCTTCCGTCTCCATCTAAGTCTCCTTTTACTATTACAAAATACTCATTAACTATTTCATCATTTTCATTAAATAATATTATCTTTCCACCTGTACCTATTCTATCTCCATCTTCTAGCTCTTCTCCTAAGTAATTGTAGAATTTAAAATATACATTATATGAATTTACTGTTACATTTTCTTTAATATCTTCTACTGTAGTATTTGCTGGCACTTTTGTTAAATAATTTATATCTTCTTCTGTTTTGATTATATAAATACTTGAATCTAATTCAATATCAATCTCTTCATCCTCGCCATATATGTATATTGTTTTAGTTACATTATTTGTTGGTATATTATCTTTCCCATTTGAAGCTGTAATATCACTTAAAATTATCTGTGTAGTTTCAGCTTCTATACCATCTTTTACTTTAAATCTTAATACTGCAAGTTCTGTCTCTGAATTTACTCCATCCTTATTATCTAATACTAAAGTGGTTCCCCATGTTAATTCAAATCCGTTTTTTCCTTCTCCTCCTATTGCTTCTAATATATTCTCATCATATATAACATCAGCAATTAGTACACATATACCATTTGCTAGTCCGTTAATATTTGACATATTTTTCACATATATTCTAATTTCAAATTCATCTCCACCACTATACTTACTATTTCCTATCATATCTACTTCAAATGTTCCAATTACAGATACACTATTAACTGACAATGTATATGATAAAATCACAAATACAATTACTAAACATATTAGATTTTTTATCTTCTTCATATGTACAATCCTCCTAATTATATAATATTATTATATGATTTACACATGTTATAAATCAATATCTATTGTATTACGTTTATATTAAGTTTATATTGCAAAAAATCACACTAAAAAAGTAGTGTGATTTTATTTATTTTTATAATAATTATGCTTTAAATGAGTGTGGTAGCAAATCAAAAAACTTATATTCTTTTATTCCTTCTTTACCCCATGAATAGACTTTAAAGTTTTCATCAACAAATTCACTTATAAACTGTCTACAATAACCACATGGTAAACATCCATCCAGTTCTTCATCACCTTTTTTGCCAATCACAAAAATGCTCTCAAATTCTCTTTCTCCTTCTGAAATAGCTTTACAAAAGGCTGTTCTTTCTGAGCATATTGACTGAATTCCATGATTTTCTATATTACATCCTGTATATTTTTTTCCACTTTTAGTCGTTAAAACTGCTCCTATTTTAAAATTACTATATGGTGAATAAGCATTTTCCATAGCAATTCTTGCTAAATTCAAATCATCTTCCATATTATATTCCTCCATTATCTATATAATTAAAAATATTATCCATGATGTAATCAAAGGTACTGTAAGATTGTCAGTTCCTTTAATTGAAACTGCCTCAACTATAGTTGCAATTATTGATATAATTATTGATTTTAAAAACCAATCTGGTACTTGTATATATGCTAAAAATCCTGAAATTATTATAAATGTTATTAGAAGCATTGCAAAAGAACCTGATAATGTCTTTTTTGTCTTCCCTATCCTATATTCTCCAATTTTAAAAGATTGACCAACTATAGCTGCCATTGCATCTCCATATCCCATAACAGCTATACCACATAAACCTATAAATGGATTGTTTAAAGGGCCAAAGGTTATTAATGATAATATAAGTAAAGATATTGCATAATATACTGTTCCTAAACTCTTTTTGTTTTCATCTTCATCTTCTCTTTCCATAACTGATATTAGATTTGTTTTATATGATATAGTATTAATAATAACAAATAAAGCTGGCACAAATGCTGCAAACCACATGTTATCAAAAAATATCATTGCAATAACCCACCAATTTGCTAGTACAATATGTATATATTTCCTACTTGCTTCTTTTCCAGATTTTTCAAATATTTTAGCTGATACCATTACTAATGCTATAAAAGCAAATGAAACTAATATTCCAAATATGTTTCTCATTTTTTAATCTCTACCTTCTAATTTACTTTTTAATGGTTGGGGTACTGTGACACTATAAAAATCCCAACATTACCCAAAATCCCTCAATAATTCTATTATTCCTAGTTTTAGCAACTTACAGTAAAATGCTTTAAATTACACTAATTTACACTAATTTACACTAAATCTAAGTAATTTTACACTAAAATTACACTAATTTTTTAAACAATGATATTATATACCTTTTAAAAAATAATATCAATAATGTATGATAAACTTTTACTTTTTTCAATAAAACTTGATTTTTTTCAAATATCTCTATATAATATTGACATATTAGCAAAATGGAGGTTATTATGTGGAGAAAAATAAAAACTTTATGTACTAATAGTAAATTCTTTTTTATGAATGCATTAAATTACTTTAAAGAACATTCATTAAGGTTTATTCTACTAATATTATGTTTTAGCATTACAATAATATTAATAACAAATTTTGAAATTGAAAACCCTATAGAAATTTCAGAGCAACAAGTGCTAGCTTTCGGAATAACTTTACAGAATTGGGGATATTGGTTGGCAATAGTTGGTATCCCATTCACAGCATTTTGGGCTATGTTCCAGTATGATAAAGGCATCTCAATTAGAAAGCATGAAAAAGCTGTTGAAATAGCAAAAGAATTTTCAAGTAATATCGTAGCAAAATGTAGTATAGTAAATAGTGTATACTTGTCTTCTACTCTCAACCAATTGTTTCAGTTTGATAAAAAGAAATATCAAAGTTTTAAAAACTTTAATGTTCATGAATTGCGAGAAATATATGATGATGATTTTCCAACACAGGTTAGGGAATTATTAGATTCAGAAAAAATGAGACTTGAATTAAATGAACTGTATCACAATTATTTAGAACAGTGTTCTCCATTAACATTTAATGGTAATTCAACATCTAAAAAGACTACTAGTAATATTCGTGACATATTTGCATTTCACGATTTTAGTTTACCTTATCATTTTGAAGAGTTAGTCTCTGACCTTCTAAATGACTTAGAATATATTTGTATGAGTATATCAAGTAATGCAGCAGATTCAAAATACATTTACCAATCCCTACATCTGATGTTTTTACGAACAATCAGAATATTAGCAATTCAAATCTCTTTAGATAATATTAATTATTCGGATAAACTTTTTACAAATATAATACATGTATATAATGAGTGGACTTCACGATATATTAACGATTATACTAGAGAGAAAAAACGCAAAGAAAAAATAGAACATATATTAAATCCAAAAATAAAGACAGTTTAAACTGTCTTTATTTTTGTCTATAATTATCCTCACTATTATCAACTATAATAGGTATATCTTTCATCCAATCTTTATACATACACATACCTCCTTAAAAACTTCTTTACTTATTAATATTATATGTCTCAATATACAAATATGTCAATTACATTTATATATCATTTTGTGTAGGAATTATACAATAATTGTCAACAATTGTCAATACATTTTAATTTTCTACGTTTTTCTTAATTTTACTTGATTTCTTATTTATATAAATTATATAGTGTAAAAATCACACTATATTTACACTTTGAAAAACCGATAATTATTACAGTTGTAAGGTTACTCAAATTATGTTGGTTGGGGTACTGTGATTCGAACACAGGATGGTGGAGTCAGAGTCCACTGCCTTACCGCTTGGCCATACCCCAATTTTCCTTATACGTACAAACTGTACCATGATATTATATATTCTATACCTTAAGTTTACAATAGTTTATTTGTAATTTTTTTGTAATTTTTTCAAAAAATACTATAGACTTTTGTCTTTTTTTTGTATATTATATATTATATTTGAAAATTTAGATTTTTAAGATAGGATTTTGGAGAAGTATAATGTTAAAAATTACAATAAAAATATTATTAATATGCTTGATTATATTGTTTTGTCTGTTTGCATTTTCTTATGCAAGCGACTCTGATTTTGATGATAGTATATCATCAGACATTAGTCAAAACTCATCAATAGACAATACTCCTATAACTGGCGTTAATACAATTTCTTCTATTCCTGAAGCAAACTTAGGATTAAATAACATTTTAAATATATTATTAATTGCTGTAGGATTTTTAATTATTCTTTTGGCAATTGCTATATTAATAAAATTAAATCAAAATTAAGAAATATAAATAAGTTTTAAATAAATAGAGATTTAAGAAATTAATCTTAAACCTCTATTTTTATGCTCTCTACATTCTAATTAGCTTCTATTACTATTGTTCTGTGTTGCATAATACCAAACCGCTGCTATTACAATTATTGCTGCAACAGCTAAAATAATCCACATCCAAGTTGTAGTAGTCATACCAGCTGCTAATGGTGTTGTTGTTGATGTTCTTGCTGCATTATACCCAGTAGTATGATTTCCTATATGATTTGTCATTCCATTATGCATTCCATTTACACCAGTACGTGTAGTATTATAATGGTTAGTGTCATTTACTCCTGTATGATTGGCTCCATTATTTGTTACATTTGTATTATTAGTACCATTATGCATTCCATCTGTTCCTGTAGTAGTTCTTACTACATTATTAACACTATTTCCTGCTTTATTTAAAGATTCTGTTATTTGATTTCCCAGATTAGTTGCACCTAAATCTTGTTCTACCTCAACCTCAGTTGCATAAGACAGACCACAACATAATGAAAGAATTATTATAGCTAAACCTACAAATAAACTTTTCTTTGCCATAATTACCTCCATAATTTTTACTTATAAATATGAAAAAATATTCTTTTTCATAGGCTTAGTATTGATTTTTTAAGAAAAAATATTCTAACAAATTTTGATAGAAAAGTCAGTATTTATTACTAATGCTTATATTCTCAATCTTTGTATCAAGTTCTCTTGTAACAATATTTTGAATTTTCGCAACTTGTTCTATATTTAAATTAGAACATTTTACAATAACATTAACTATTTCCTTATTTACCAAAATAACTACATCTTCAAAATTTTTATTTTTTATTAAATTTTCAGATATCATTATTGCATTTTTTGTACTTGTAATATTAGCAATTTCGCCAGTAGCTATTGTTTTCTGACTTTGTGATACATCTGGACTGTCTATCATTTTTTGATATGTTGTTATCATTTCAGAATACATTATATCTCTTTCAAGTCTTGTTTTTGTAAAATAGTCATCTCTATTTATTTCTGCAGTTTCTTCATGTACTTCATTAGGAACAATTAAAGAATCTATATTCTCTTCATTATTAACTGATTCAGAATTAACCAACTGAGCATCTCCAATATTTGTATTATTTGCTTCAGTAGCAACTTCGACATAATTCTCCTCATTATAGTTATAATTTAAATATCCTACAAAAATTAAACAAACTGCTATTATTGATAAAACTATCTGCTTGTATTTTTCTTTTTTCACACAATTATCCTCCTTTATTCATTTCGAAAACCTGAATTTTATGAACGGAAATTCCTGTTACAGCTTCAACTGCAGAAATAATATTTAATTTAACAGTTACATCTTCAGCTCCAGCAGCAATCACCACCGCACCTTCTACTTTTGGCATTGTAGTTTTTTCTGTTATTGGCTTTGATGCAGAATCTGTAATAATATCTTTTTTACTATCTTCAGTTTCAATAATTCTTGTTCCACCAGAGATGTCTTTTTCTTCTGTTGTACTTGTTGTAGAAACTACATTATACATAGGAACTATGCTACCACTTTCATAATATGTAATTAATACAGAAACTTCACCAACACCTTCAATTTTTGATAATATATTCTCTAATCTTTTTTCTAAGCTTTCAGATACATTTTTTTCATCATCTTTAATATTTGCTAATTCCACTCCTATTATGTTTTCAAAATCCTTGCTGTTATTATCATTACCTTTAATAATTTTATTAATTATAATTAAAGTTATAACTAAAACTATAAGGAAAATTATAAGATTCTCAATTCGTTTTTCCTTATTTTGAAAAATTTTCTTCAATTTTTCCATATTATTTCACCTTTCAAACATTTAGTTAATATAGATTTTATCAATTGTAATTTGATAGTTCTCTGATATTAATCTTTTCAAATTATCAGTTTTCGCTTTATCTATAGCGGGATCAAAGTTATTTTTATTAATTTCGACCTTCTCAACTATATTATTCTCATTTTCTTTAATTTTTAAAATGATTTCTTCAATATTTTCATATAATTCATCAAAATTAATTTCCACATATAAAACCTTAAATCCTTGATTCTCAACTTCTTGTTTTAATAACTGTTCTATTGAATCAATATATACTTTTTTTATACTATTTTCATCAACTTGAATAGTTGAAATATCTCCGTAATTCAGAAAATCAGAAAAATCTATATTAGCATTAAAATTTTTAATAAATGGATCAAAAATTGTAAAAATAATATATATTCCAATCACTACTTTTACATATTTTTTATTTGATCCTTCTGGCAAAATCATTTCAATTATAATGGATATAATAATTGCCACAATTATTCCTTCACACCACGACTTCATAAATTTTATCATCTACTTACCCTCTATACATTAAAGTACTGTTTGTTATTTTTATAACAAGTGTAATCCCAACTATAAACATAACAGAAACTGAAAATAATATGGCCAAAAGTATTTTATAGCTATCAGCAATATTACCTATTAACTTAACAATTTTTTCATCAGCAACAACTTCACATACAGCAGAAGTTAAATAAAAAGAAACATATAAAACTGCAATTTTTAAAATTGGTACAGCAATTATTCCTATCACAATTATTATTCCTATTACTCCAACAGAATTTTTCAAGATATTCCCGCAACCAATTACAGTTTCTGCAGCATCTCCTAAAATTTTACCAACTACTGGAATAAAGTTTGATACAGCAGCTTTTGCAGTTTTAGCAGTTAATCCATCAACTGAACTACTTAAGGTTCCTTCTATGGATAGTACACATGTAAATATTGTTAATGCTATTCCTAGAAACCATATAATTGAAGACTTTAAAAACTTTGATAATTTATCTATTTGTATTTTATCTGATATGTTTGAAATAATTCCTAATGTGACAGAAATCAATAATAATGGAATCAAAAATATATTTATAGTATTCCCCATAAAGTTAATCATAAACAGTAACACAGGTTGTACAACAGTACTAGATGTTATACATCCTGTTGCTAACATTAGATTAAGCATTAATGGTATAAGTAAATTCATGAACCCTATTATATTTTCTATTGTATTTTTTGTTATTTCTAATACTGAAATAAAACTATTTGTAACTAGTGTTACTATTATTAAATATTGAACAAAATATGCAACTTTACTAGAAGAATCATTTCCTAGATTTTCTATAATAGTTTTAAAAATACTATGTATAATAATTATTATAAGAACACTTACCATTAAATTAACTGATATCCTTACCTCATTGCCAACTACAATTCCTACATTTCTAAACAAAGGATGTGTATCTATTTTTCCAGTAATGCTTTGTGTAAACAATTCTTCAAAATTCATATCTAGAAAAGTATTTTCAGTATATTTTCTTGCTAACAATAAAAAATCTGATATTCCTAAAATGTTTTTTTGAGAATTGATTATCTCCTCCAACTACATATCCTCCTTCTAGTATAATAACTTAGTCAGACTTTCAATTGTAGTAGTAATAACTGGAATAGACATAGATATAACTACTATCTTCCCTCCAAAATCTATTTTATTTGCAATAGCGTTTTCACCTGCATCCTTGCATATACTTACTGCATATTCTGTTAAAATTGATATCCCTGTAATTTTCATTATTAAAGAAATAAACTGTCTGTTATAGTTTGAGTTAAGTGAAAGTTCATTAATAAAACTGATTATATTTTTTAGTATGTCCATTGAAATAAAAATAATTATTATACCAGATATAAGTGCAGTATATATCGCATACTCTTTCTTATATTCTTTAATTATTATAGTAATAATTAAACCTAACAAACCAATTCCAACTATTTTTATAACTTCCATTATAAATTAAACACCGTCCTTATTGTTGTAAATAAAGTACTAATTTCTTTAACAACAATTGTTAACACAATAACAATTCCGGCCAAGCTGGTCATCATGGCTTGATCTTCTCTTCCAGCTCTGGTTAATACCTGATGCAGTACTGCAACTAAAATTCCTATACCAGCTATCTTAAACAATAAATTTATTTCCATATAAACCTCACTATTCAAATTAATAATATTACAATTACCAAACCTAGCACTGTTCCTAATGTTTTATATAATTTTGCATTTTTATTTTTTTCATATTCTGCTTTCTTAATTTGTTTATCAATAAAACTACTAGTTAAATCTATTTCACTAATTTGTCCTTCTATGTCTGTTCTTCCTAAAAGTTTTCCAAGCATTTTTATTATTTCTGTATCTTCTTTATTAAGATCACTTTTATTCATATCAATCGCTCTATACCACGCTTCAGAAATACTATTGTTTTCTAATTCATATATTGTTTTTATAAATATATTGTCAGTATCCTTATAAACAATATGTGAAATTTCACTAAATATATCTTTTATTGGTTCATATGTAAATTGTAGTTTTGTTTTAAACATACTTAAAGCATTTTTTATTCTCATTAATTCATAAACCCTATTATCAAATGATTTTGCTTTTAGGTTTCCTAAATATATACATACTCCTAAAATATTTACTAGAATAATAGTCTTTATATATATAAACATAATTTTCCATCCTTTTGCCTGTCCATATATTTACAAGCTATTATTATATATATTCAAAAATTTAAAAAATAGAACAATAAAAAAAGAGCTATTTAAAACTCCTTTTTTACTGCTAATTCCAGATTCTCTAGTTTGATTACTGGAACTTGCAACATTTTAAAATCTCTCGCAAATAGGATAATGTTAAATCCGTTAAGCAGTCTGTTGTTCTTGTCAAGAATGGCCGGCTTTGGAAACTTTTTAAACTCCTTATAGAATTCACTTATTTCTTGATATCGTACTCCTCTTAGGATTTCATCTGGATCTTCATAAATAATATTATTTAGCTCTTCGTATTCGACCCATTTTCTTGGCAATTTAAATCCAATTCTTCTCATAATAGATCTGTTGTATTGTTTAACATTTTTAAGATAACTTTTCCGTTTTTCCTTATTGTCTGTAACTAATACCTTAAGATATTCTTTATGGGTAAGATTTGATTTTTTTCCATTACACTTTGAGCAACAAGGATGTAGATTATTAGTTATACTTATTCCTCCTGTGTCTCTTGGGAATTTATGATCTAAAGTTCTAGTCTCAAGTGTGAGTTCTTCCCCACAATATACACACTTCCATTCTTTAAAACTGTATGTCAGCATGTACATCATATCTTCAAACCGAGTTACTTTTTTGATCATCAATATCCCATTTTTGATTTCTGCAAAAGACATTTCAATCCGTTCCGGAAGCTCTAAAAACACTTGTCTCATCTCCCATCGCTATTGTTTAAGTTATTACTATATATCACAAATAACTAATAATATCAATACTATTTGACAAATATTTTTTCATATTTATTTGTCTTTTTGTTAATATTGTATATTTCTTTTGGTTGCCCTTTGTTTTCTTCATCTAAGAAAATAAGTCTTTCAAAAACACGAATATTTATCAACCTTTTTAATGTAAAATTTATATTTATATCCTCAAAATTATATCCATGTGCTGTAAATATACCTTTACACCCTGAACATATTGCATAATTTATTGCATCAATATCTTGTTCATTTCCAATTTCATCAGCAACAATTACTTTAGGTGACATAGATCTAACAAGCATTTTCATACCGATACTTTTAGAAACATTTTCCACAATATCAGTTTTAATCCCAACATCATTTTGAGGTATTCCTTTATATAATGCTGCAATTTCTCCTCTTTCATCAACTATTCCTATATCTATTCTACTCGCAAGCTGTCTTACAATATCCCTTAAAACTGTTGTTTTTCCTGCACCTGGAGATGATATTATTAATGTATTATATATTGTATTATTAGTAGTATTTATTATATATTTTAGTATTTTATTACCACTACCTATTATTTGTTTTGCAATTCTAAAATTCAGGCTATATACATTATTAATGTTTATAACTTTCCCATTTTCAAAAACACACGACCCTGTTATACCAACTCTGTGTCCTCCTTTTACTGTTACGAACCCTTCAGTTATTTGATTCTGATATGAATATATAGAGTTTTCACAAATAAGCTGCAAACATGATATTATTTCTTCTGTTGTAGTAGTAGATGATATTAATTTTTCAGTATCGCTAAATTTTAATACTATTGGCCTATTTGCACGAATTCGAATCTCTTCCAAAGCATTAAATTTATCAGCAATCTCTTTTTCAATTTTCCCTCTTAAATTAATAGGAAAGTATTGTAATACATTTTTCAAATAACTTGTCTCCTTAAATTAATTAAACTATATATATTTTATTCAAAAAAATTTTTTTTAGAACAAAAAAATGAGGATTTTCATTATTCCTCACTTCTTTTTATTTTTTCTTAATTATTGATTTGCTTTTAAATATATTACTTTTTCCAATTTAATATTTGATTATTAAAACTATCATTATCTTCTTCTACTATGTTTGTTTCTTTTTTCTTTATAATATTAATTTTTTTCTTTTCTTTAGGCATATTTAATTTTGCTTGTGCTTTTGATTGTGCTAATGCTTCATCTACTGTTAGAGTTTTCTCATAATCAATTATATTTTTAACTGGTAATTTATATACTCCCTCAATATACATATCTGTTTTTCTCTTTTTCTGCGAACCCGATAAAGCTATATATCTATCAATTACAGCTCTATCCCTTTTACTTAATAATTCTATTTCTTCTTTTAGATACTGAAATCTCCAAACAACATGTTTTTCATAAGAACTATATTCTGCATTTGCTAAATCATCATAATCATACTCTATTTTAAACTGAAAATTCTCAATAGATATACTTACATTACTCCATGCTTTTTTTCTTGTTCTTATAAAACATTCTCTTAAAGATTTTACTAGTCCATATATATCTGTAATCAGTTTCGAATACTGTTCTTCATCTATATTAAACAATCCCGGAATTTCATAACTATTAACATATTTTTTCTTCAAAATTCCTTTTGGCAAATAGTAAAAATACATTTCTCCTACTGATCTTTTATTTTGCATATCAATTACAGAAGCATACAAAAATATACTTTCCCATTTTTCTGGAATCATATAAAATAACTTCTTTTGTATTTCTGAATATAATACTTTTTCCTCTGGTAAACTTACCATAAGACCTCCAAGCTACCTTTCTATAAGTGTATTTCCTGTCATCTCTTCAGGTTTTTCTAGCCCCATTATATCTAACATTGTAGGAGCTAAGTCAGCTAATCTTCCCTCTTTTAGCTTTTTATTGTTTATCCCTATTATTGCTAAAGGTACAGGATTTATTGTATGTGCTGTATGAGGCTCTCCTGTTTTGTAATCTATCATCTGTTCTGCATTACCATGATCTGCAGTAATTAGTAAAACACCATTTTTCTTTTCTATTTCATCAACTACTCTAGCCACACATTTATCTAATGATTCTAAAGCTTTTATTGTAGCATCAAGACTTCCAGTATGACCTACCATATCTGGATTAGGATAATTTAATATAATACAGTCATATTTATCGCTTTGAATAGCTTTTATTACATTATCTGTTACTTCAATAGCACTCATTTCTGGTTTCAAATCATAAGTTTCAACTTTTGGAGATTTAACTAAAATCCTATCTTCTCCTTCATATTGTTTTTCTTCTCCTCCATTAAAGAAAAATGTTACATGTGCATATTTCTCAGTTTCTGAAATTCTTAATTGTTTTAAACCTTTTTGGCTAATATATTCACCAAAAGTATTTTTAAATGTTTCATTTTTATATGCTACACAAACATTTGGCATTAATTTGTCATATTCTGTCATGCAAACAAAATATGTTTTCAGAGTTCTAGTATTAAAATTCTTAAATTCTTTATCTACTATACTTCTCGTTATTTCTCTTGCTCTGTCAGCTCTGAAATTAAAAAATATTATAGAGTCATTGTTTTCTATTTTAGCAATTGGTTCTCCATTTGGATTTGTAATAACTGTTGGCACAACAAATTCATCAAAGATTTCTTTTTGATAAGAATCTTCTATTGTAATTGTTGCAGATCTTGCTTTTTTCCCTTCTCCATTAACAATAGCATTATATGCTTTTTCAACTCTTTCCCATCTAGAGTCTCTATCCATAGCATAATATCTCCCTGATATTGAGGCTATTTTCCCCACACCTTTTTCTGTCATTTTATTTTCCAGTTCATTTATATATCCTTCTCCTGAAGCAGGCGGAGTATCTCTACCATCTAGAAAACAATGCACATAAACATCTTCAAAATCTTTTCTTTTAGCTAATTCTAATAAAGCATATAGATGTCTATCATGACTGTGAACTCCTCCATCTGATACTAACCCCATAATATGTAGTTTTGAATTATTTACTTTACAATTCTCTATTGCATTTACAAACTCAGGCACACTAAAGAAATCACCTTCTTCAATAGATTTATTAATTTTTACAAAATCCTGGTATACTATTCTTCCGTGCTCCCATATTTGTATGTCCTACTTCAGAATTTCCCATTTGTTCTTCTGGTAACCCTACATCAAATCCACTTGTGTGAATTATTGTATTTGGATTTTGTTTTAGTATCTCATTTAGATGTGGCATATTAGCTAATTTTACTGCATTTCCTTCTTCTTCTTCATTAATACCAAATCCATCTAATATCATAAGCATTGTTAATTTTCTATTCATTATCTGTTTACACTTCCTTATCTCTATATTTATCTATTTTCCTTTATAATTAACTCAATTATAGTTTACTATTTTACTAAATTCATCTGGTTTTAAACTTGCTCCTCCAACTAAGCCTCCATCTATATCTGATGTCTCAAATAATTCTTTAGCATTTGATGATTTAACACTTCCTCCATATTGAATTATTACTTTTTCTGATACTTCTTCACCATATATTTTTTTAATTTCGTCTCTTATTGATTTTATACTATTATTTGCATCTTCTGAAGTAGCAGTTTTTCCTGTTCCTATGGCCCATATTGGTTCATATGCTATTATAGTATTTTTTATTTGTTCTTTTGATAATCCATCTAAAGCTAATTTTGTTTGATTAGTTATAATATCTTCTGTTTTTCCGGCTTCTCTTTGATCTAAGCTTTCGCCAACACAAACTATTGGTTTTAAATCATTTTCAAAAGCAGCTTTTATTTTCTTATTCACAGATTCATCAGTTTCTGCATAATATTGTCTTCTTTCTGAGTGACCTATTATAACATATTCAACTCCAATTGATTTTAGCATTTTTGCTGACACTTCTCCAGTATAAGCACCTGTTTCATCAAAATGTACATTTTGTGCTCCTATTTTAATATTTGTATTTTGAGTGTTTAATATACAATAAAATAAATCTGTATACGGAACACATAAAATAACTTCTGCTTCTGTGTCTTTAACTAATGGTGTAAACTCCTCTATATATTTTATGGCTTCATCTGGAAGCATATTCATTTTCCAGTTCCCTGCAATTACTTTTTTTCTCATAATATTTTTTACCTTTCTAAATTAATTTCTTTATCTTGTAAAGCTTCTATTCCTGGTAGCTTTTTACCTTCTAAAAATTCTAATGATGCACCGCCTCCTGTAGAAACATGAGTAAATTTCTCTGCTAGCCCTATTTTCTCTACTGCTGATGCAGAGTCTCCTCCACCTATTATTGTTATAGCATCAAGTTCTGACAATAATTTTGCTATTTCATTTGTTCCAATTGCGAATTGATCAAATTCAAACAATCCAAGTGGTCCATTCCATATTACTGTTTTTGCTTTTCTTAGTTCTTCAGAATATTCTTTTATAGCTTCTGCTCCTATATCATATCCTTCCCATCCATCTGGAATTTCTTCTGATCCTACAGTTTTACTTTCAGTATCTTTATCAAATTCTTTTCCAATCTTTGTATCAACTGGTAACATGAATTTAACTCCTTTTTCTTCTGCTTTTTTCATCAAGTCTCTTGCTAAATCTAATTTATCAGACTCACATATTGAGTTTCCAACACTATATCCCATTGATTTAAAGAATGTAAAAGCCATTGCTCCACCAATCATTAATACATCTATTTTTTCTATTAAACTTTCAATAACTCCTATTTTATCTGAAACTTTCTTTCCACCTAATATTGCAACAAATGGTCTATCTGGATTTTCTAATGTTGTACCTAAAAAGTTTAATTCCTTTTCAATTAGAAATCCTGAAACTGCTGGTAAAAAGCTTGCTACTCCTGTTGTAGAACTATGTGCTCTATGATCTACTCCAAATGCATCATTTACATATATTTCTGCAAGAGATGCAAATTTTTTAGATAGTTCAATATCATTCTCTTCCTCACCTGCCTCAAATCTAACATTTTCAAGTAAAACAATATCACCTTCTTGCATATTTGTTGTAGCTAAAATAGCATCTTCTCCTACAACGTCTTTTGTAAGTTTTACTTCACGTCCTAATAGTTTTGTTATCTCTTTTGCTATCGGTTCTAAACTAAACTCAGGACTAACTTTTCCTTTTGGTCTTCCTAGGTGAGAACAAAGAATTACTTTTGCATTTTCATCTAATAGATATTTTATAGTATCTAGTGCAGCTACAATTCTTCTGTTATCAGTAATGTTTCCAGATTCGTCTTGTGGTACATTAAAATCGCATCTTACTAACACTTTTTTTCCTTTTACATTAATATCTCTAACTGTCTTTTTATTCATAATCTTTTTTTATCTCCTCTCTATTTCCAAATAAAGAAAGTTCTTAGAACTTCCTTCATTTAGTATATATTATTTTAATTATTTTTCATTTACACCAGCAATATATACTGCAAGGTCAACTAATTTATTTGAATATCCCCATTCATTATCATACCAAGCAACTAATTTAACAAAAGTATCTGTTAACTGAATTCCTGCTTTAGCATCAAATATTGATGTATGTGAATCATGTATAAAATCTGAAGAAACTACTTCTTCTTCAGTATATTCAACTATACCTTTAAATTCATTTTCAGAGGCTCTTTTTATTTCTGCACATAACTCTTCATATTTTGCTGGTTTTTCTAAGTTACATGTTAAATCTACAACTGATACATCTACTGTAGGTACTCTAAATGCCATACCTGTTAATTTTCCATTTAATTCAGGTATAACTTTTCCAACTGCTTTTGCAGCTCCTGTAGAAGATGGTATAATGTTAACTGCAGCAGCACGTCCACCTCTCCAATCTTTATTAGAAGGACCATCAACAGTTTTTTGTGTAGCTGTTGTAGAATGTACTGTTGTCATTAACCCATCTTTTATACCATATTTATCATTAATAATTTTCGCAAGTGGTGCTAAACAGTTCGTTGTACAAGATGCATTTGAGATTATATTCATACTTGGATCATATGTTTTGTTATTAACTCCCATAACAAACATTGGAGCATCTGCTGAAGGTGCACTTATTAGTACTTTCTTTGCTCCTCCTTCTAAGTGTGCTTTTGCTTTTTCAATTGTTGTAAATACACCTGAACATTCAAGAACATACTCTACACCGTCTTTTCCCCAAGGAATATTCTTAGGGTCCATTTCATTATATACATTTATTTCTTTTCCATTTACTACTAGCTTTCCGTCTTTTTCTCCTGTTGTTCCATTAAACCTTCCGTGAACTGAATCATACTTTACCATATATGCCATATAGTCTGGTGTTACAAAAGGATCATTTATAGCAACTACCTCCACTTCTTTTTGTTCTAAAGCAGCTTGAAAAGCTAAACTTCCTATTCTACCGAATCCATTAATACCTATTTTTATTGACATAAAAAATCCCCCATTTTCCGATACTTGTTAAAGTACCTTTTTTAATATTTATCTAAATTTTGACCAATCTCATTCTACACTAAATTTAATTTATTTTCAAGTATTTTTTGAAAAAATTAGTTATATTGTAAAATATTAAAAAGGCGTGAAATATACGCCTTTTTCAAGTATAATTTATAATAATTATTTATTTCTTTTTAAATAAAGTTATTTCTTGGAATAGGAAATTATTTAACTCTTGAAATTCAACATCTTGAAATAGAAAACTCTGAACTTCTGTTAGAACTTTTTCTTCTTTAGGTGTTAATTCTAGAACTATTGGTTTATTTAAATCTATAGGCTGAAACCAAAAGTTTTTAAATTTTCCCCACATACCAATTTCTGCTGGTAAATTACTACCTGTATCTTCAAATTCAGTTAAGTTATATTCTTTCATTTGTATTCCTCCTTAGTATAATAAAAAAACATTATCTAAGATATTTATACTATATAACGCCTTATTTATCAATACTTTTGGCTAAAATATATATTAAGTTTTAGTTACCAAAAAATTACAAATCAATTACACCAATTAACTCAAATTTATTGTTATTTCCCTCTACCTTAACTTTATTTATTTTATTTTGTATATCTTGATTATATTTGCATTTTACTACTATGTAATTAGATGTGTGCCCTTTATAGTATTCACCATCATACTCTTCAAATAAAACTTCTAACTCTTTTCCAATATATTGTTTCTGATATTTATCTTCCAATTCGTCTGATAATAATAAAAGTTTTTTACTCCTTTCTTCTTTTACTTCTGCTGAAACCTGATTTTTCATTAAAGCAGCAACAGTCCCTTTTCTCTCAGAATATTTAAATATATGCATTTTATAGAAATTTATTTTTTTCAGAAACTTATATGTTTCTGAAAACTCTTTTTCTGTTTCTTCAGGAAACCCTACTATAATATCTGTTGTTAAAATAACATCATTATATACTTCCCTTATATCTCTTACTATTAATTCAAATTCTTCTTTTGTGTACTTTCTGTTCATTCTTTTTAAAGTTTTAGTACATCCGCTTTGAAGAGACAAATGAAAATGGTGACATATTTTATCAAGTTTTTTTAATCTAGATAAAAACTCTTTAGTTATTAATTTGGGTTCAATTGATCCTAAACGTATTCTTTTTATACCATCAATCTTATTTATTTCTTCAAATAAATCTATTAGTTTGTATCCATTAGTAAAATCCTTCCCATATGAAGCTATATGTATTCCTGTAATTACTACTTCCTTTATATCTTTTTTCACTATATCTTTTATTTCTGATAATATACTATCAGGCTCTCTACTCCTAGCTCTTCCTCTTGCATATGGTATTATACAATATGCACAAAAATTATCACATCCATCTTGTATTTTTACAACTGCTCTTGTTTTTTCAGTATATGTAATACTACCAAAATCTTCATATTCCGTTTTTTCTATCATATTACTTAATTTATTATCTATTTTTTTATCTTTTAAGAATTTTTCAACATATTTAACTATCTTTTTCTTTTCGTTTGTTCCAATAGCAAAATCTATTTCCGGAATTTTTTCAATTTCATTTTCAGAAACCTGCACATAACATCCGAACTGCAACAACAATAGCATCTTTATTTCTTTCTTTTGCTTTTCTTAACATTTGTCTTGATTTTCTATCTGACATATTAGTTACTGTACATGTGTTTATAACATACATGTCTGCAACACTATTAAAGTCAACAATTTCATAACCATTATTTTGAAATTGTTCAGTCATCGCATTTGTTTCATATTGGTTCACTTTACAGCCGTAAAGTGTAGAACGCTACCTTCATTACTACTTCCCTCTTTAATTATTTACAGCAATTTTACCATATTGTAATAAAAACTTCAATAAATATTGTGATTTTATGTAAAGTATGGTATAATTTATATTGATTTTCTTATATTTGTACCTGACATTAATAATTTAAGGAGGTAATCAACAATGTGTATGAATCGGAAATTTATCTGCTCGGAAGTTCTAATTGAGGCAATTCATGATCAAAAAAATTTAATACTTGAATTGCCCAAAGGTAGCCAAGTTACATCTGCTCTCCTTTCCGGAAAAAATATTTGTATATTTTCCAAAATATTTGAGGATAGCAAGGAAGATGCGACGGACTCTTTTGAATTCTGCCTCATTTCAACAGGAGTGTTTATTCCTTTACTGTATGAATATCTCATTTCTGTTCCGCGTATTTCCGAAAACGGTGATGTGGCTTTCTATCATCTGATGTATAAACAATTATAATTTCTAAGGCGAAGCAAAAAAGACGGAGTTAATCCGTCTTTTTTTGCTGTTTTTACTATTCTGTTTTCCTATTTGCTATTTCAATTGCTTTTGTTACTATATTTCCACATGTTTTAGAAGATACGTTAGCCCATCCACCGTCTTGTTTCACTTGATCCAAAACTCCTAGTTCTTTTGCAATTTCATATTTCAGATTTTCAGACATTAACTTACTCTTTGACATAACTTTCAAACCTCCAAGTTAAAAAATCTAAATTTAAGTAAAACATTAAATTAAATATTTTACTTAAACTTATTATTTGCAAAATTTATTTTTTTATTTTCCAAGTTTTATTATTTTTCAACTTTACTCTTTATAAGTTTTCCATATTCGATAACTGTGTCTCAGATTCAATTTTATATGTATTTCTTAGTTTTTTCATTTCTTCAATTGTTAAGTCGTCTATATTGTTTAGTGTTCCAGTTTTTAAAAAGTATATTAAGTAAATTAATGCTTCGAATCTCCAAAAAGACATTGCCATTTCTTCAAACTCTAATTTATAGTGTTTATTTTCTTTTTGTCTTATATATATTTTTATTTTTTCATATGCACTCGTCTCACCTCTATAGTTTCTGACATTAGTTATGTAAAATTTTATATCTTCTATATTTTCAATATCATATACTTTCTTTTCTTTTTTCTTATTTGTAATTGTTAAAATTTGGTTTTCTAATTTGATTTCACCATATGTTCTAAACACATTTGTTAGACTACCAATAAATGCTACCAGTGTAAACATTGACACTGGTATATTATAAATAATATTCGAAAAACCATATGATATCATCATTGCAAAACACGCAACACATATAACACCTAAAACAGCTGATATAAAAGTATATATATTAAGTATTTTTTCTTGACTTGCTTTACATTTGTATTTACCAGTTTTCACATAAATATCCTTTATATCTTTTAAGTTTTCTAATATATAACTCTTTTGTTTCATATTAGAATAGAAAGAAACAGATACCATTACCATACTTATTATAATAGCTACAATAATAATACTATTTGATTTTCTATTAAATAACATATTATCAATCATACTAGTGAGATTTGACTCTACCCTTTTAGCTTGCTGTTCTGCTGCAATAAAGATTATTAAAGTTGCAAATACTATTATAACTGCCATCCCTATAATAATATATTCAATAATCTTTTTTCTTGATTTTTTCATAATATTTTACCCCTTTTCATACTATTTATTTATGCTATATCTTCTTCATCTTCTGAAAATTGACTATTATATAATTTTTCATAAAATCCATTTTTTTCCAGTAGCTCTTCATGTGTTCCTTGTTCTATAATATCTCCTTCATTCATAACTAAAATCAAGTCAGAATCTCTAACTGTAGACAACCTATGAGCTATAACAAATGATGTTCTTCCTTCCATAAGTTTTTCCATCGCCTTTTGAATTTGTTTTTCTGTCCTTGTATCTACTGAAGAGGTAGCTTCATCTAATATTAGTATTTTCGGATTTGCTAAAAATGCTCTTGCTATTGTTAGTAATTGTTTTTGTCCTTGCGAAATATTAGAAGAATCTTCATTTAATATAGTGTTATATCCTTCTGATAATGTTCTTACAAAATGATCTACTTGTGCATCCTTAGCAGCTTTAATTACTTCTTCATCTGTTGCATCTAACCTGCCATATCTAATATTTTCCATTATAGTTCCATTAAATGCCCATGTGTCTTGTAATACAAATGCACATAATGATCTTAAATCACTTCTTGTGAAATCCTTTATATTTATTCCATCGATTGTAATATAACCACTATTAACATCATAATATCTCATAAGCAATTTTACTATTGTTGTTTTTCCGGGCACCAGTTGGACCTACTATCGCTATTTTATGACCTGGTTCTACTTTAGCAGAAAAATCTTTTATTACAATTTTATCTTCTATATATCCAAAACGTAAATTTTTAAATTCTACATTTCCTATTATATTTTCTATATCTGCTGGATTTTCTGTATCTTTTACTTCTTCTTCCTCTTCTAGAAATTCAAATACTCTTTCAGCTGCTGCTGTTGTTGATTGCAGCACACTAGTTATTTGAGCTACTTGATTTATTGGTTGAGTAAATTGTCTCATATATTGAATAAATGATTGTATATTACCAACTGTTATTTTTCCTAATGTTACTAATGTTCCTCCTAAAACACAAATTACTACATATCCTAAATTTCCTATAACATGCATTATTGGCATTGTTAATCCTGTTATAAACTGAGATTTCCATGCTGTCTTATATAACGTATCATTATATTCATTAAAATCTTCTATTGATTTTTTTTCTCCATTAAACGCTTTTACTAATATATGATTAGAATACATTTCTTCAACATGCCCATTTACATGCCCAATATATTCTTGTTGCTCTTTAAAATATTTCTGTGATTTTCTTATCATAAATGATATTACACCAAAAGATATTGGCAGTACCATTAATGCCGCTATTGTCATTTGCCATGATATTGAAAACATCATTACTAACATCCCTATAATAGTAGCTACTGCCGTTATAACGGTGGTTAGTCCCTGACTTAAATTACCAGCTATTGTATCAATATCATTAGTAATATATGATAATACTTCTCCATGACTTTTTTTGTCAAAATATGAAAGTGGTAATTTATCTATTTTTGAATGAATATTTTTTCTTAAATCATATACTACTTTACTAGTAACCCCAACCATTAAGTGTGTTTGCAAATATGAAAATATAGCACTTAATACATACAGTACTGCCACAGTAGTAACGATTTTTAATATACCATCAAAATCCATTCCTAATCCATTATCAGAAAGCATGTTTATTACACCTTCATATACAAGAGTTGTTGCATCACCTAATACTTTTGGTCCAAATATGTGAAATATTGTTGAGGCAATTGCAAATATCATAACTATAATTATTATTAACTTGTATTTCGATAAATATTTTATTAATTTTTTAAGAGTATCTTTAAAGTTTTTCGGCTTTTCAATTACTCCTCTCATTGCAGCTGGAGGTCCACCACCCATCATCCTTCTTCCTGGTCCAATTGGTTTAGAAGGTCTTTTATCATTCTCTTCCATATTCCAATTCCTCCTTTGTTAATTGTGATGAAGCTATTTCATAATAAATTTGACATTTTTCTAATAGTTCCTTATGAGTTCCTATTCCTACTACTTTACCTTTATCTAGTACTATTATTTGCTCTGCATTCATAATAGTGTTTACTCTTTGTGCTACTATTAATATTGTACTATTACTTGTGTGTTTTTTAAGTTCTTCTCTTAGCTTAGCATCTGTTTTAAAATCCAGAGCTGAAAAACTATCATCAAATATATATATTGGTGAGTTCTTTATTAATGCTCTTGCTATTGATAATCTTTGTTTTTGTCCTCCTGAAACATTTTTTCCACCTTGTGATATTTCAGCTCCGGTATTTTTCTTCTTTTTGATTTATAAATTCAAATGCTTGTGCTACTTTAGCGCACTTTTCCATAAACTCATTCTCTGCATCTTTATTACCATATTTTATATTAAATTCAATTGATCCAGATAGCAAGTTTCCTTTTTGAGGTATATATCCTACTTGTTTATGTAATTCATATAAATCAACATCTTTAACATTAGCTCCATTTACAAAAACTTCGCCTTCTGTTACATCATAAAATCTTGGTATAAGATTTATAAGCGTTGATTTTCCACTTCCTGTAGACCCAATAAAAGCTGTAGTTTCACCAGGTTTTGCAGTAAAACTAATGTTATCTAGTACTTTTTCATTTGCACCTTCATAACTAAAGCTTACATTTTTAAACTCTACATATCCTATTTTATCTGATTTAAATTGAATAGGATTTTTAGGATTTTTTATAGTAACTTCTGTTTCTAGTACTTCTGCTATACGATTAGCTGATACCCCTGCACGAGGTATCATTATAGATATCATTGTAAACATCATAAATGACATTAAAACATGCATAGCATATTGAATAAATGCCATCATATCTCCAACCTGAATTACAGATTTAGATATCATGTCTGCTCCAACCCATATTATTAAAACACTTAATAAATTCATTATTAATGTCATACATGGCATCATAAATCCCATTAATCTATATATAAATTGATTTATTTTTGTTGTTTCTGTATTTACGTCATCAAACCTAGCAGCTTCATGTTCTTGTGTACCAAATGCCCTAATAACCATTATACCTGCCAGATTTTCTTTTGAAACAAGGTTTAATTTATCTGCTAACATTTGTATTATTTTAAATTTAGGCATAGCAAATATGAACATTATTATTACTAAAACAATTACACCTGCTAATCCTATACCTAATGTCCATGCCATTTCACTTCCTTTTCGAAGCATCATTAATAATGCTCCAATTCCCATAATTGGAGAAAATAGTGCCATTCTCATTCCCATTGCAGTAACTTGTTGTATTTGAGTTATATCATTAGTAGTTCTTGTAATCAAAGATGCTATACTAAATTTGTTAAGTTCTGTACTAGAAAAACTTTGCACTCTTTCAAAAACATCTGACCTCAATTTTCTCGCTATACTTGCTCCTGTTCTTGCTGTTGTAAATCCAACAATTATTGTACAAATTCCTGATATTATACTTATTCCTATCATCTTAAATCCAGTTTTAATTATGTAATTAGACTGCATTTTTGATGTATCTATTCCTACTTCATTATAGAAAGCTTTTGTAAATACTTTTCCTATTGCTGATAATGACAAATCATCTGAATTTAATGATTCATTTCTTGCTTCATTAATTACTTCTTCTGATAGATTTTTCATGACAGGAATCATTTTATATAAGTTCGACATATTCATTTTGCTCATCTCGTCAGTAATACTAATTTTAGTTCCATCACCTGAGCTATTTAAATTTCTATACATAGTTAAAATATTTACCGTAGTTTTACAAGCTCTCGAAAAAATATCGTCCATTTTTTCCAACGCTTGTTTATCAATATCATTTAATAAATATATTTTTTCAGTTTCTAGTTTTTTATAATTATTAAGAAAAAATTCATTTTCTTCTTTACTCATAAATAAAGTTATAAATTCCAAGCCTTCTTCACTTATTGTATCTGGTGTTATTCTTTCAACTCCACCTGCTTGAATACCAACATTTACAATCTCAGACATATAATCAGGTAACTTTAAATCACAACTAGCCTGAATAACTAGTAAACATATAACAAGTAAAATTGCTCCCAAAAATGGTTTATAGTATCGTCTTAATTTTAGCATCTTTAAGCTTGCTCCTCCTCTAAGTTTTTTAGTATTTTTTCTAGTAGAATACTAATAGTTTCTATTTCCTCTTCTGTTAAATCTTTAAAAATTTTTTCTTCCATTTGTATTTTATGCTTCTCTAACTCTTTTTCTATATCAATAGTCTTTTGAGTTAAAACTATGTTCTTATATCTTGCATCATTTTTATTAACACTGCGTTTTATAAACCCATTATTCTCCAATCTGTTTAATATTCCTGTTACAGTTGGATTAGTTAACTCAAACTCTTTTTCTATATCTCTTTGATTTATTTGTTTATCTTGGTTTTTTAACAAGTAAAATAACATATGCATCTGATTATTTGTAACACTATATTTTCCTGTCAGCATGTTTGCTTTACTTTCAAATATAATATGAATTCTTTTCATACATTTTTTCATATTATCTATATTTTTTTCTTTCAACACATTCACTCCTCAAATAAAAAACATATAATACATAGTATACTATATATTGTATGTTTTAAATTGTACCTTGTCAATAATTTCTACTCAAGTTCTTTATTCTTAAGTACATTCGTCCCTAATAAATCTTTTATTACTTCTCCTGCTATTATCATTCCTGCAACAGACGGAACAAATGACACACTTCCAGGTACTTGTTTTTTAACAGCACAAACCCCATCTTTGCATTCTATATTATCCTCTATTTTTATTGGTTCTTCTCTTGAATAAATAACTTTTAATTTTTCTATTCCTTTTTCCTTAAGTTCCCTTCTCATAACTTTAGCTAAAGGACATGTATTTGTATCATAAATATCTGCTACTTCCAGTTTGGTTGGATCTAATTTATTTCCTGTCCCCATACAAGAAATTACTGGAATATTTAATTTATTTGCATTTATTATAAGTTCTAACTTTGCTGTAACTGTATCTATAGCATCAACTATATAATCTATAGAATTGTCTAGTATTTTTTCTTTATTGTCTGGCATATAGAATTCTATAAATGTTTCTACATTAGCTTTTGAGTTTATCTCTAAAATTCTTTCTTTCATAACTTCTACTTTATATTTATCAACAGTTTTAAAAGTAGCATGAATTTGTCTGTTTAGATTTGTTAAACTAACCTTATCATTGTCTACTAGAATAAAGTTTTGTACTCCTGCTCTTACTAGTCCTTCAGCAACAAAAGACCCTACTCCACCTACTCCAAATATTGCTACTTTTGAATTATTTAATTTTTCTACTCCATCTTCTCCGATAAGTAATGCTGTTCTTGAAAATTGTTCTAACATAATTTCTCCATTTTTTACATTAAATTCTCTGGATTTAAACATTCTAATTCAGGTAAAACAAACCTTCCGTTTTGTCTAATTAGAACATCATCAAAATATATACATCCACCTTTATATTCTTCTGTTTGTATACATACTAAGTCCCAATGAAGAGCTGATTCATTTCCATTAAAAGCTTCTTTATATGAAGCACCTGGTGTAAAATGAAATGAACCCATTATTTTTTCATCAAATAATATATCTTTCATTGGTTTTGTTATATGTGGATTTACTCCAATAGCAAATTCTCCAATATATCTTGCACCTTCATCTAAATCAAACACTTTATTAATCTTTTCAGTATCATTTGCAGTTGCTTCAATTATCTTTCCATTTTCAAATACTAATCTTACATTACTATATTCAAAACCGTTATATATAGAAGGTGTGTTATAACTTATTACACCATTAACAGAATCTTTAACTGGTGCTGTATATACTTCTCCATCTGGGATATTGCATTCACCACAACATTTAATCGCTGGTATATTTTTAATTGAGAAATTTAAATCTGTTCCTTCTCCTGTAATTCTTACCTTATCTGTTTTATCCATTAAGTCTACTAAACTATCCATTGCTTTACACATCTTTTCATAATCTAGATTACATACCTTATAGTAAAAATCCTCAAATGATTCCAAGCTTGTAGCAGCACTTTGGGCTACAGAATAGTTTGGATACCCTAGTATGCACCATTTTTTACTTAGCCTTATTTGTAAATGTACTGGTTTTACGTAAAAATTATTATATAAGTTTAATTTTTCAGTCGGTACATCTGCAAGCTCACATGAATTCAATTTTGCTCTAATTCCAATATAGCAGTCTACATTATTCATTAATACAGAATCTGCTTTAGCCATTAAGTCCATTTGTTCTTTTTCTGATCCTAATAACACTTCTCTTAAAACACTTGTATTCGTAGTTCTTACAATAGGAATTCCTTTTACATTGTATATTTCTTTTATTAATTGTCTTACTAATGGCAACGATTCTTCACCAGAATATTCTAAATATACTTTTTCTCCTTCTTGTACCTTTGTTGAATAATGTACCAGATTTTTTGCCAACTTAATAATTCTCTCATCCATAAAATTTCTCCTTTGCACATAATTTCAATTACATTATACATTAGTATATCTCTTGTGTAAATATCTATACCATTTTAATTATCTTTTCCCAAGGTAAATTTTCTTTTCCAAAATGTCCATAATTTGTAGTTTTCCTATATATTGGTTCTCTTAAATTTAGTTCTTCAATAATTCCTCTTGGAGTTAAATTAAAATTATTATATATTTTTTTTGATATTTCTTTTTCTGAAATTATTCCAGTTTTAAATGTATCGACATAAACAGATATTGGTTTTGCAATCCCTATTGCATATGAAAACTGTATTTCACATTTAGTAGCAAACCCATTTGCTACAATATTTTTAGCTATATATCTTGCCATATATGCAGCTGATCTGTCAACTTTTGTAGGGTCTTTCCCAGAAAAAGCGCCACCACCATGACGACTATATCCTCCATATGTATCTACAATAATTTTTCTACCTGTAAGACCACTGTCTCCCAATGGCCCTCCTATTATAAATCTTCCTGTTGGATTTATATAATATTTTGTTTTATCATCTAGCAATTCTTTTGGAACTACCGTTTTTATAACTTTTTCTTTAATATCTTCTTTTAATTTTTCCAAATCAGAATCTGCATTATGCTGAGTAGAAACTACTATTGTATCTATTCTTAAAGGTACATTATTGTCATATTCAACAGTTACCTGTACTTTCCCATCTGGTCTTATATAATCTATTATTTTTGCTTTTCTAACTTCTGTTAATCTTTTCGCTAATTCATGTGCTAAATATATTGGAAGAGGCATAAGCACGTCAGTTTCATTAATAGCAAATCCAAACATCATCCCTTGATCTCCAGCACCTTCAGATTCAATTTCTTCACCTTCTCTTTGTTCTAATGATTTATCTACTCCTAGCGCAATATCTTCAGATTGTTTTGATATATTTAATAAAACTTTACATGTCCTATAATCAATATCTGTTTCACTATTATCATAACCAACTTCTTTTACTGTCTCTCTTACAATTTTCTCAATATCGATATTTGCTTTTGAAGTTATTTCTCCTGTTACTAGTATTTGCCCTTTTCCTGCCACTGTTTCACATGCAACTCTTGAATTCTTGTCCTTTTCAAGATATGCATCTAATATACTATCTGATATATAATCACATAATTTATCTGGATGTCCTTCTGTTACACTTTCTGACGTAAATAATTTTCTCATTTCACTACTTTTCCTTCCTACATAATTCTAGATATAACTCAATACAATAAAAAAATTCTGTTTATAAAACAGAATAACTTTTTTAAATCATCATTCAAAGCCTCTGCTTTGTCGGTATTAGCACCTTAATATTATAGGTTGCTGTGGAGTCATAAAGCCGATTCTCTCGTCCACTCTTGATAACATATTTAATTAAAGACATTTTAAGTCTATTTTATCATTTTGTCAAGGATTATAAATCATCATCCCTGTCAAAACCTTTTTGCTCTGTATCTTTTTTTATTGATTCTTTTGGGATTACAAACACTATAAGATTTTCGCCTTCTACAGATATTATTACAATATTTTTTCCTTCTTCATCTTCAGCTTTTAATTTGTCGAATGTTTGATTAGCATGACGATGTAAAGCTTCTTTATCTTTATACTCACTAGCAACAAATAAAAGCTTATCTTTAGCCATACTTTCCCATTTTTTTATTGATTCTTTATCTGTCTGATATCCTTCGTCCATATGTTCCTCCTATTATTCCTATATTTGTCTTCATAATTACTTTCCATAATTACTTACATGTGTATTATATACCATTTTATCTATAAATGCAATATATTTTCTACATAAAAACTGTATATTTATATATATTATATTATATTATATTATAGGAGATTACTATGAAGCTTAAATATCCCTCTCGTGATGTAACTATATATGTAATATTGCTTTTTTTAGTAATATTAGTAATGATTAGACAAATGTTCCTTCAAGAATGGAATAATGTCTTTTTATGCATATTAACTATAGCATTATTTACTATTCCTTCTATTATAGATAAAAGATTAAATATCCATCTGCCAAATGCTCTTGAAAACTCTATTATCCTATTTATATTTTCAGCATATATTCTTGGAGAAATAGTTAATTTTTATGGTACATTCAAGTATTGGGATAGCCTATTACATATTGTAAATGGCTTTTTATGTGCTGCAATAGGTTTTTCATTAATTGATATTTTAAATCGTAAAGAATTCCTTCATTTTAAAATGACTCCTATTTTTGTAGCATTAGTCGCATTTTGTTTTTCTATGACAATTGGTGTATTTTGGGAATTACTTGAATTTAGCTCAGATATAGTATTAAAAACAGATATGCAAAAAGATAGCTTAATGAGTTCTATCTCTACTGTTTATTTAGACCCTGAACAAAATAATAATCCTGTTATTATAGATAACATAATAAGAACTGTAATATATAGTCTTGATAAAGATGGAAACATTGTACAAATAGTAATAGAAAATGGTTATCTAGATATTGGACTTATTGATACAATGAAAGATTTAGCAGTAAACTTTATTGGCGCTACTATATTTTCAATTATTGGATTTCTTTATATAAGTAACAGAGAAGGTTATAGGTTTGCTGAAAAGTTTATACTTATACGAAAAAGAAAAGAATAATAAAAAGACTACTTATAAAAATAAGTAGTTTTTTATTTTATTTTGTTTGAAACCAACTTCTGCCCTCTTCAATATCCACTTTCAAAGGTACTTTTAACTTAGCTGCATTCTCCATACAGTTTCTTAACACTTGTATTACTTCGTCTTTTTCTTTTTCTAAACATTCTATTAATAATTCATCATGTACTTGAAGTACTATTTTAGATTTTAATTCTTTTTCTTTTAACATGTTATATACATTTATCATAGCAATTTTCATAATATCAGCAGCTGTTCCTTGTATAGGCATATTCATTGCTGCTCTTTCTCCAAATTTTCTTACAACATGATTATTTGAATTTATTTCTGGCATATATCTTCTTCTATTAAATATAGTTTCTGCATACCCTTTCCTTTTCGCATCTTCTATTGTTTTATCCATAAATTCTTTAATACCATGATATGTTTCTAAATACTGTTCAATATATTTTTTTGCTTCTTTTCTATTTATATCAATTTGCTCAGAAAGGCCAAAATCGCTAATACCATAAACAATTCCAAAGTTAACTGCCTTTGCTCTACTTCTTAATTGTTTTGATACGTCTTCTATTGGCACTTTAAAAATCTCAGAAGCTGTAATTGTATGAATATCTGCATCTTCATTAAATCCTTTTATCATAATTTCATCATTAGACATATGTGCTAGTACTCTAAGTTCAATTTGTGAATAGTCTGCATCTAGTAAAATATTTTTTTCTTCTGCTTTAAATGCTTTTCTTAATTTTTTCCCTAGTTCTGTTCTTGTTGGTATATTTTGAAGGTTTGGTTCTGTACTACTTATTCTACCAGTTGATGTAACTGTTTGATGAAAGAATGTATGAATTCTTCCTGTTTTAGGGTTTATATATGGTATCATACCTTCTACATATGTTGAATTCAATTTCATAAGTTGTCTGTAATCTAATATTTTTTCAACTATCGGATGTTCATCTTTTATTTTCTCTAAAGTATCACCATCTGTTGAATATCCATTTTTTGTTTTTTTAAATACAGTTAAATTTAATTTTTCAAATAATACTTCTCCTAATTGCTTTGTTGAATTTATATTAAACTCACAATTAGCTAATTTATATATATCTATTCTTAGCTCTTCAATATTTTTCTTTAATCCTTCACCAAATTTAACTAATTCACTTTGATCAACACAGATTCCTTCAAATTGCATATCTGCTAGCACTTCAGCTGTTTTCATTTCTATATCTTCAAATAATTTTAAAGAATTAATTTTTTCAAGATCACTTATTATTATTGGTTTTACCTTCCCAATTACATATGCATAAGTTGCTGCTCTATAATTTCTTTCGTTAGTTGCTGTTTCTTCAGCAGATGAATCAAACAGACTTGTCTGCTCTACTTTTTCTTCTTTATCATTAGAGCAATATTTATCAATATCTATATTTAAATATTGTTTTGCTATTTCTTCTAAAGTGTATGAGTTTACTGAAGCATTTAGTAAATATGCCCCAATGCTTGAATCAAATACAAAGTTCTTAGGATTAATATCTAACTGTTTCAAAAGAATATAGTCTATTTTTATTTTATGTCCATATTTTGATATTTCTTTTTGTTCAAATACTTCTTTAAATAGATTTGTATCAAATTCACTATTATATACTTTATTTTCTTTTTCTATATATACATTTATTTTTTTTATCTTCTTTTTAATTATATTAGAAGGTTCTTCATCATCTATTATTTCAAAGGCATAATAAATATTTTTTTCTTCTTTTATTTTTTCTACAATTTCTTTAGCATCTGTTTCTATGTATTCAAATAGGTTTTCTTTATCAGTTTCTTCAGACCCACTGTCTTTTTCTAAATCAAATCTTTCAATAAACCTATTAAATCTTAATGTTTTAAATAGCTCTAATACTTCCTTTCTGTCCCACTCACTCACTTTAAAATCTTCTAAATTTTTATCAACAGGAACATTTATATCTATCGTACCAAGCTGTCTTGATAAATATGCCATATCTTTATTATTTTCTATATTCTCTTTCATTTTACCTTTTAGATTGTCAGTATTGTTATATAAGTTTTCTAATGTCTTATATTCTTTAATTAGGCTTAATGCAGTTTTTTCTCCAACTCCCGGAACTCCTGGAATATTATCAGAAGTATCTCCCATAAGTCCTTTCACTTCTATTAACTCTTTAGGTAAAATTCCATATGTTTCGATTATTTTATTTTTGTCAAAATTCTCTATTTCTGTTTTTCCGCCCACTTGTCCTAGGGATTCTAATTATTGTTTTATCTGTAGCAAGTTGAAATGAATCTTTGTCTCCTGTTAATATAGTAGATTCCAATCCTTGTTCTTCAGAATATTTTGCTATTGTACCTAAAATATCATCAGCTTCATATCCTTCTTTTTCAATAACTTTTATTCTCATAGCTTTTAAAACATTTTTTATTATTGGCATCTGACAGACAAGTTCTTCTGGCATTCCTTTTCTTGTAGCTTTATACTCTTTATATATTTCATGTCTTTTAGTTGGCGCTTTTAAATCAAATGCAACTACCAAATATTGAGGATTAATATCTTCCATCAGTTTAAATAAGATACTTAAAAATCCATATACTGCATTTGTATATGTTCCGTCTGCAGTTTGAAGCATTTTACTTCCCATTATTCCATAAAATGCTCTATTTAATATACTGTTACCATCAATTACAACTAACTTGTCCATCCTTTTCTCCTATTTCTTTTTGTTTACATTTTTTATCAATAAACCACATAATACCAACTAGTAATATCATAGTTGGTATATACCAAACACCAATCTCATATGACTCACTATATAACGCAATATTATATAGGATACAAAATTCATAAGCAAATCCTATATATATAATCAGCTTAAAGTTCTTTCCTTTTTGCCAGAATATAAGTGGAAATAACCACATTACGTACCATGGACACAAATTGGTAATTATGAAGAACAGAAATACAAATATCATTTTATTGCATTTTCTTACAATATCTGTAAAAGTAATCTTTCTAGAGAATATAACATCTATAACTCCAAAAGTATACATTAATACAAACAAGAATAAAAATAGTTTCTTCACAACATCTATTGTAGCTCTTTCTATACCTATTTTAGAAAATAAAGTAAGTATCAGAAATAAAATTGACTCTCTGTACTTTTCTTGTTGTAGAATAATAACAGAAATCATACTTGTATCTCTAATATAAATCAAATAGCAACTTGCAAAAACAATTAAAAATGGAATCGCACAAAGTAAAGAGTATCCTATTCTTTTAATTGGTGTCTTATTTCTAAAATAATATAATGTCAAAAATGGAACTAAAATAATTGCTACATATTTTACTGCTGTTGCTAAAGCAAGAAATATTAAAGTAGCTACTATATTCTTCTTTTTTAATAAGAAATATATTGCAAATAGTATAAAAAGAATCAAATATGTATCATTATGTCCATTTGTTAACCCTTCAAATAATATAAATGGATTTATTCCATAAATCAAAGTAAATTTCTCTTTATTTGTAATTTTATATATTAATAAACAAGATAATATATGCACTAATATTGCCATTAATTTATATATATACATACCTAATGTCGCATTACCAAATGAAAGTGCAGATAATACTTTACAAAAAAGAACCCATACTGGACCATATACTACTTTTGATTCTTGCCAATATCCTGTTCTATCTAATATCTCATCTTCATAATCTAAACTGTCTTTCACATCTTTTACACTTACATAATATGGATTCTCATTATATTTTGCATCAACCCATCCTGTCCCCATATAGTAAAATAAATCTGAAGTTGTAAAAGGAATCATTGCACCAAATATAATTGATATTAGTATTATAAAAACAAAAACATCATTTTTATTTCTAAATAATTTTTTAGTATTTTTTATTATACAAAAATATAAAACTATCAATGTAATAAAAACAAATGCAAAACATATCATATTAGAAACTGACTCCAGTCTGTTATTTGGTGCTTCTAAAAAATATGTAAACCATTCTGTAAAATATAATATCGACTTATTTTCTATTAAATACACCAAAGACGGAAGTGCTAATAACATGCTGAATAGTATAAAAATATTTTTTGCATCTTTTGTTAATATTTCTTTATATAAACTTAGCTTTTTATCCATTTTTATTATATCTTTCTTCTTCTGAATATATACATCCACAATATTTTTGCATATATAATCCAATTTCTCTTGCTTTAGATTGTCCTTCCCTAAAGCCTACTTCAAAATCTCTGTATAAAAATTCAATTTTATATTTCCCAGCCATTTCTTCACAAATTCTTTTTAATATATCTTTTTTCTGATAAGGGCTTACAAACAAAGTAGTGGTAAAACAGTCATACCCATTTTCTTTCGCATATTTTGCTGTTTGTTCCACCCTTACTCTATAACAATAATTACATCTGTTTTTAATATCATTTATTGTGTTTTTACAAAACTCGGTTAACCCGTAATTGTCTTCAATAATTGATTTTATATTTATCATATTGCAGTATTCTTCTAAAGTTTCTTTTCTTGTTTTATATTCCATATATGGATGTATATTTGGATTAAACCAGTATATGTCCACATCCATTTTTTCTTCTCTTAGCTTTTCTACACAATATATACTGCAAGGTCCACAACATGCATGTAATAATACCTTCACTTTTATTCCCCTTTATTTATTATCAATATTTATTGTTTTACTTATTATATACTGTGGTCTATTTTTTGTTTCTTCGAATATTTTTCCTAAATATTCTGACATAATCCAAATTGCTAATAATTGTATACCTGTTAAAAATGTTATTGTTATCATAATTGATGTCCATCCTGATGTTAAGTTATTCCAACCGTAAATAAAAGATAACATCGCATACACTAATATACAAAAAGAAATAAATATAGAAAATAATCCTATTCCACCTATTATTTTTAAAGGTTTTGTAGAAAAACCTATTATACCATCTGCTGCAAATTTTAACATTCTCTTTAACGGATACTTAGTTTTTCCAGCAAACCTTTCATTTCTTTCATATTCAATTGGTGCTTGTTTAAATCCTACCCAGCTAAATAACCCTCTTAAAAATTTACTATGCTCAGGAAGACTATTTATAACTTCTATAACTCTTTTATCTGCTACTCTAAAATCTCCAGTATCTTTTGGTATATCAATATCTGATAATTTATTTAATATTTTATAAAAAGCACTTGCACTAAAGACTTTAAAAACAGATTCACCTTTTCTTTTTTTCCTTTTTGCATATACTACATCATTTCCATCTTCCCATAGTTTTATCATATCTTTAATTAACTCTGGCGGATCTTGTAAGTCTGCGTCAATTATAACGCAAACATCTCCTGTTATGTATTTTAGTCCACAAGTCACAGCACATTGATGCCCAAAGTTTCTTGAAAATGATATAACTTTTACATTATTATCCTCACTAGCAATACGTTCTAGAATCTCATATGTTTTATCTTTACTTCCGGTCATCAACAAAAACCATTTCATAAGTATAATCACTAATCTCTTCTAGTGATTTCTTCACTCTTATGTAACATTCCTCAATCACCGCTTCTTCAAAATAAGCTGGTATTACTATCGATATTTTCTTCATTACTATCTCCTTTTATTCCTAAATGTTCATATCCAAGAGGTGTTACAACTCTTCCTTTTTGTGTTCTTGCTAAAAACCCTATTTGTATCAGATATGGTTCATACATATCTTCTATTGTTTCTACTTCTTCATTTATAGTAGCTGCTAATGTTTCTACTCCAACTGGTTTCCCACCATATTTATGTATAATTGTTTCTAGCAATCTTTTATCTGTATTATCTAATCCCAGTTCATCAATCTCTAATTTATTTAAAGCTATTTTTGCAATCTCTAAAGTAATATTTCCATTACCTAAAACTAATGCATAGTCAGAAACACGTTTTAATAATCTGTTAGCAATTCTGGGAGTTCCTCTTGAACGTTTTGCTATTTCAATTGAAGCACTTGGCTCAATATTTATTTCCAAAATCTGACTTGATCTTTTTACAATTGTTGTTAACTCTTCTTTAGTATAATGTTCTAATCTTGATACTATACCAAACCTATCTCTTAATGGTGTAGATAATGCTCCTGCTCTTGTTGTTGCACCTATTAATGTAAATTTAGGAAGCTCTAGCCTTATAGACCTTGCACTCGGACCTTTCCCTATAATTATATCTAAACTATAATCTTCTAATGCAGGATATAATATTTCTTCAACACTTTTATTCATCCTGTGTATTTCATCAATAAATAGAACATCATTTTCAGACAGGTTAGTAAGAAGTGCTGCTAAATCTCCCGGTTTTTCAATGGCTGGCCCTGATGTAATTCGTATACTCGCATTCATCTCATTTGCAATAATGTTTGCTAACGTTGTTTTTCCAAGCCCTGGTGGACCATATAATAATATATGATCTAGTGGTTCTTCTCTTTTTTTAGAAGCTTCAATATATACTTTCATATTTTCTTTTACTTTAGTCTGTCCAATATATTCATTTAATGTTTTAGGCCTTAAATTCGTTTCAGCAATTTCTTCCTCTGAATCTTTAATTTTCGGTACTAATAAGTTTTCTTCTGAATCTCCCATAAACTCACCCTTTTTCCTTTATTCTAGGTTTATTTTATAATATTATTTCATAAAAAGCAAGAAAAGTAGAAGAACTAATTAAAAAGAAAAAGCTGACAAATATATTTATCAGCTTTTATCCGTTATATAGGTATTTCTTTAAATCCACAGTATAGTCTTCACTTACATTTATGCCTTCTGCTTCTAGTAGTTGTTTTTGTATTTCTATTCCTCCAAATGCAAATCCTTCACATAGTTTTCCGAATCTATTAATTACTCTATGGCATGGTATTACACCTTGTTCCGGATTAGCATGTAATGCCCATCCAACTTGTCTCCCGACATCTCGGTCTACCTATTAAAATCGCTATTTGTCCATATGTTGATACTTTCCCTTTTGGAATCTTTTTACATTGTTCATATACATCCTGAAATAAAGACATTTTTTCTCCTTATACTTCTGTTACTTGTTTTACTTTTTCTAATGACATTACAGTTGTCAAAAGCTTATTTTTATTTCCAATATTTTTAATCTTTCCTGATATTCTCAGTGAATCATCTATTCCATTTTTTGCAGAATCTGCTATTTTCATATTTATCACTTCTATTTCATAATCAGCTAATATTTTTTCAATATCAATCAATAACTCTTTTGGATTATCTGTTATTATTTCCAATTCTAAATAATTGAAATGTCCACTGGCTCTACCAACTAATTTGTGTGATTGTGCTAGAATTATATACATAACTGTTGTTGCTATAACTGAACCTATATATAGTCCTGCACCTACAGTCAGTCCTATACATGTAACCATTAAAAGACTGGCTGCTGATGTTAATCCTTTAACATTAAATCCATCTCTTAAAATAGTTCCAGCACCTAAAAATCCTATTCCTGATATTAGCTGTGCAGGTATTCTTGATGGATCTGATCCAGTTTTAATGCTATAGTATTCACCACATACTGTTACTAAAACGGCACTCATTCCTACTAATGCGTATGTCCTAAATCCTGCTGGTTTTCCCCATGATGCTCTTTCCATTCCAATAAATCCTGATAATATTACTATTAAAATTAATTTAAAACAAATTTGAGCTCCAAAAGTACTCCCTATAAATTGAAAAGCACTCATAATCTCATTAAAGTTTATCATATGTTATTCCCCTTTTTAATATATCTATATATATATTAACCTAATCATGAATTTATTTCAAGTTTTTTTCATTTCTTCTTTTTCTTTGTTACATTTTGAAGCTTTTTAGCTTTCTCTTTTTGTTTGTCCAGTGGTAACCATTGATGTTCTGTACAAACAAACTCTCCGTATTTTGTAGTATTTGGCTTTTTCTCTGTATTATTAAGTTCAGTCATCTCGTCATCTACATCATCCATAAAATATCCTCCTTTTTTTATTATTAGTTTTTGTTTAATAATTTATTCTTATGAAATATATATAAAAAAATTGACTACTTTTAAATACAGTAATCAATTTTTATTTTATATATATAATATTCTATTTGGGCATAACTCTTATTTTTACAAGGGTTTCTATGTCTTCTAGTATTTTCTTATTTTTCACATTTATCATTAACCATTTTCCACCTAGTGAAAATGGTGTATTTTTATATAAATCTTGTATGTATTTTGAACATGATGGTAATATCATTTCTGTTTCAGGTATTTCTTTATTACCAATAACAACAAGTGCTATAAAAAACCCTTCCATTGGATATAGGGTGCATAAAGATTTACCACTCTTTTTATACTTAATATTCCATCCTGGCTGGCCCGAACATGAACTATAACTTAAAATTGGAGAAATTCTATATGCTTCCTTTATAAACTCATTAAGACTCACCCATAGCTCACTATTTATGTATTTGTCTATATTTTTAAAGCTTGGCTCTTTATTTTCTCCATATAACTTATACCACTCCATATTTTCCCTCCAAATATTAATATTAATAACCTTTATAGATTGTATCCTAATATATTTAAAAAAACAAGATAGATTTAAAAAAAGAACGCCCTAAAGGGCGTTTTTGCTATTGCTTGTACAAATATGCTTTCCAAGCAAGCCGGGACACTTCTTTACCATTTTCAGTAACAGTTTCAACTTCCGGCCTCATCTCTATAAGCTTATAGCCTGGATGTTCTGCCAGAAATACATTTACTGCTACATTTAGGCGTTCATTAGAGTCTGCTGTAATAACTTCAATCATGGAATTAGCCCCCTTTTTGTAATAAATTTATTGCATATGCCTATTATATCACAAAAATAAGATTTTTAAAAGAAATTATGTGTACTTTACATAATTTTGACTTTTCTTTTATTATGTTGTATAATATATTAGCTATTAAAAAAATAATTTAACGAAAGGTGGAGTCTTATTGACAAGATCAAACATTGTAAGGGACCTCTTAGATCAGACCCGGTTTAAAGTAATACTAAATAATGAGGTTATAGGGTATGTAAAGTCTTCAGACAGTGATGTCTCGCTAGAACCGATAGCTAATAGATTCGGTATAAGCGTACGGGAACTTCGTGCTCACATTTATCTTTCAGAAGTGTGTTTCCCTTTTACAGCCTTTTAAAAAACCTTATAGCAAAATATACTGGCAAGCTTTAATAATAAAGCTTGCCTTTTCTATTTCTTATAACTATGTTCAACAAAACCTTTTAATTCACAATAAAAATATGCATTCCCTATCATAAAACTTATAAACATACCAGATATCATTATATAGATAGCAATTGAAAATTTAAACATGTCTATCACATTATTACACCCTAATAATAATAGTACAATAATTCCTATTATCAATAACATTGAAACTGTATATGCTGTAATAAAAACTACTTTTCCATATGTTGTTTTTGAAAATTTCCTAAGTGCACTCCTTAATTCTTTATTATTTAAATCATATATTTTCATCTTATACCTCCTTTTCAACTAATTCTAATATTTTTTCTACATCTTTAAAAATAAGGCTTTGCATACTGTCATCATATTTTAGATAATTTATTTCCAGTAATCTTTTATTAATTATTGGGATAAGTTCTTCTTTGTGTTTGATTATATTTTCTAGTGATTTTATACATTGTCTTGCTGTAATAGGCTTGTCATCTTCAATATGTAGTAAAAACTTATCTATTATTTTATTAAGTTTATTTTCACAATCCCATTTTGCATTGTTTGAGATTAAAATTATCCCTCGTGTTCTGATATATGAATTTTCACTGTCTAGCATTTCCACAAATGTATCAAAATACTTATATACATCATTGTTGTCTTTAGATAATTTTTCTAATTCTTTTAAAGCACTATATGCTATTTTATTATCCGGATTATATAAATTTTGTATAAGTTCTTCCATTCAATACCCCCATAAATTACTATTTATCTAGTAAACATAAATTTGTCTAATTTCTATTTCAATAAGTTCCAATTATTAGAATATTTTTCTATGTCTGTTCGTTTTAATGTTCTGGCAGGATTATCGTTATGCACTTCGCCTTTTTTATTAGGTTGTTTTAACCATTCTTTATGAGAGTTTCTTATAATATCTGCTACAATTTTACTAGGTACTACATAATAACTTGGTAACTCTAATTTATTTAAATTTACAAATACGTAATACAAATCTTCTTCTTTCAAATCTTCGTTCTTCTTGTTTAATAACCAAGTGCTTTTTTCAGTTGTTTTTACTTGTATTGCACATTTTTTTTTCGATACAGGACTTACTGTTAATAAATCAAAATATTCTGTACCCGACGTAGTTAACGCAACAGTATAATTTCTTCTCGACAATTCTCCAGCAACAAAGTACTCTCCAGAATCACCAATTTTTTTATTGTTTTTTCTTTCATTTTTCATTTACAACATCCTCTTTACAAATTACTATTTATCTACTTGATTATATATTATGGCTATAAGAAACTCAACTTGTTTTGAGCGATTTTAATAAAAAATCGTTCTAAACATACTCTAAACATACAAAAAACTCGAGATTTCTCTCGAGTCAGTGCTGGTGCGGATGAGAGGACTTGAACCCCCACGGTTTCCCACTAGATCCTAAGTCTAGCGCGTCTGCCAGTTTCGCCACATCCGCATTTTAATAACACTATATATATTAACACATTCAAGAGTTATGTGTCAATATATATAATGTTACTCTTTTCTAAAAATATCATAAAAGTTTTTAAATACATAACCTTCGTTTTTCAATTGTGGTATCAGCTCTCTAATTACTTCTACTGTTACTCCTTTATCATTAGCATCATGCATCAATACTATTAAACTTGATTTGTCTCCCTTTTCTGTGAAAAATTTTTTTAGTTGTCCTTCTTTTGTAGTTACTCCTTCTGCATCGCCTGTTAAAGAATTCCAGTTTGTATGAACAATTCCACTTGCTTCAAGTAAATTTGCCGCATGTTTTTTCATTTCTGCATATCTTCCTGCCGTTGAACCTCCAGGAAATCTAAACAAGTATGATTGATAATCTGGAACCTGCAATATATTCCTTATTATTTCCTCAGTTCTAATATATTCATCAAGTACGTTTTCTGGTCTTTCATATATTAAAGAGTATTTATGAGAATATCCATGATTAGCAATATAGTGCCCTTCATGATATGCCCTTTTTAATATATCTTGATATACTTCAGCTCTACTTCCTAACACAAAGAAAGTTGCTGGTACGTTTTCTTCTCTTAGAATATCTAGTATTTGTGGCGTAACATCTCTTGAAGGTCCATCATCAAATGTTAAATATACTTGCTTTTCCTCTGAAAAATATATATTTCTTATTTCTTCTTTTGCATCTGGATTAAATGCTGCTTTAGATTCTTCTACAATCTTTGAGCTTATAATGTCCATATCATGTGCTGCAATTTGCATATGTCTTCCATCATATATATTACTATTTTTGTCTTTTTCTTTATCCTTCTCTTTATTATTTTTCCCTGTAACAGTTTTAACTTCATTAATTGGTGTAGCTGAATAATTCTTATTTTTATTCATGCTTGTATATGATATATAAAAACTTATAAATATTGTAAAAGAACATAACAAAATAGTTACTATAAATATTGCAACCTTTTTTATATTCATTTTTTTTTCTTGTACAATTAGTCCCATCGTTTCATACATCATAACTACTTCTCTCCAAATATATTATATATTATTTTGGGAAAATATCAAGTTTTTTATTCTCTTTTCGACAAAATACCTTTATATCAGTATATTATTCACAAAAGAAGAGGTTCTGTAACAAAACAAAAACCTCTTCTTTCTTTATTTAAAAATACTAGTCCTCATTTATTGTGTTCAGTTTTAATAGTTTCATAATTTCTACAACGAGTATTGGTGATAATGATAATAGAATTACTTCTATTAAATTCTCTCTTGGTAATTCAGCTAATTGAAATACTTCTCTTAAATCTGGTACAAACAGTATTACAAACATTAAACATGAACAGGCTAAAACTGCTAAGTTTAATTTACCATTGTTAAATGGATTAGATTTAAACATTGAGTCTTTATTGTTCCTTATATTAAACACCATAACTAATTCCGAAAATGCAAGAACTATAAATGCCATTGTTTGAGCAATTTGTATCTTTTCAACTTGTCCTACACCTTGTGTTGATAATCCTAATGCAAATGCTATTATTGTTATTATACTTGTTAAAATTCCTAAATATGCTAATCTAAATGTTATTCCCTTTGTAAGTATACCTTTTGAATTTTTTATAGGTTTTTTATTCATAATTCCTTTTTCTGTTGGTTCAAATGCCAATGCTAATGCAGGTAAAGAGTCTGTAACTAAATTAATCCACAATATTTGTATTGGAATTAATGGATTTAAAATTCCTAAATATTCTGATGTTATACCGAATCTAGACGCAAGTATTGGAGTAATTAGCATAATTATAAAGAACAGCAATACTTCTCCTATATTTGTTGATAATAAATAAGTAATAGATTTAATAATATTATTGTAGATTCTCCTACCCTCTTCCACTGCAGCAACAATTGTAGCAAAATTATCATCTGTTAATATAACATCTGCAGCTTCTTTTGAAACATCAGTTCCAACAATGCCCATGGCACATCCTATATCTGCTTTTTTCAGTGCTGGAGCATCATTTACACCATCTCCTGTCATTGCAACTATTTCTCCATTAGCTTGCCAGGCTCTTACTATACGCACTTTATGCTCTGGTGAAACTCTCGCATATACAGCTATATTTCTAACTTTATTTATTAATTCTTCATCAGACATTTTTTCTAGTTCCTGACCAGTCAATGCCTCTTTTTCATCTTTTAATATCCCTAGTTCTTTTGCTATAGCTATTGCAGTTATTTTATGATCTCCTGTAATCATTACTGTTTTTATCCCTGCTGTAATACATTTTTTTACTGCTTCTTTTGCTTCTTCTCTCGGTGGATCTATCATTCCAATCATTCCAATAAACGTTAACCCTGTTTCAAACTTTTTAAAATCTTCATCTGTTAGAGTATGATTTACCACCTTATAACCAACTGCTAATATTCTTAAAGCATCTGTTGCCATATCAGTGTTATTAGTTTGTATTATTTCTTTATAGTTCTCTAAATCAGATTTAATTTCTCCATTTTGCTCATATGAATTACAGCATTTTAGTAATTCGTCCACTCCGCCTTTTGTATATATAATAAATCCTTCATCTGTTTTGTGTACAGTTGTCATTAATTTTCTATCAGAATCAAAAGGTATTTCAGCAATTCTTTCTCTATCTTTCAAAACATATTTTATACTATTTCCCATATCTATTAAAGCTGTTTCAGTTGGATCTCCTGTTAGGCTACCATTTTTATCTACCTTGGTATCATTACAAAGCATATTTCCTTCTATTAGTTTTTCTAATGTACTATCTATATTATCTATATCTTCTAATATAGAGATATTTCCGTTTGAAAATACTTTCTTAACAGTCATTTTGTTTTGTGTTAATGTTCCTGTTTTATCTGAACATATAACTGAAGCTCCTCCAAGAGTTTCTACTGCTGGTAACTTCTTTACAATAGCATTTCTTTTTACCATTCTTTGAACACCAATAGCTAAAACAATTGTTGAAACTGCAACTAGTCCTTCTGGTATTGCTGCAACTGCTAATGCAACTGCTGTCATAAATATATATATTGGCTCTTTTCCTTGCAATAACCCTGCTATAAATATTATTGCACAAATAACTAGTACAGCTATTCCTAATGTTTTTCCTAAATTATCTAACTTAATCTGCAAAGGAGTTTTTTCTTCTTCAACTTCATCTAACATTGATGCAATTTTTCCTACCTCTGTATTCATTCCAGTTTCAACAACAATTCCACTACCTCTACCATAAGTAACTAAACTAGAAGAAAATAATAAGTTCTTTCTATCTCCGAAGTCCTGTTTCTGTATTTTCTATTGTATCTGCATATTTCTCTACTGGAAAAGATTCTCCTGTTAGTGCTGATTCTTGAGATTTTAAGTTTACTGCTTCAATAATTCTTAAATCTGCTGGAATAAAATCTCCTGTATCTAAAACTACTATATCACCAGGTACTAATTCTGAAGATTGAACAACATTTAATTTTCCATTTCTAATTACTTTTGCAACATGACTACTCATTTTTTTAAGAGCTTCTAAAGATTTTTCTGCTTTACTCTCTTGAACAACACCAATAATAGCGTTTACAATTATTACTATCATAATTATAAAGGTATCTGCCATTCCATCCCCTTCTTTTATTCCTATTACTCCAGATATAATGGCTGCTAAAATCAAAACAATAATCATAAAATCTTTAAACTGCTCTAAAAATTTTTGAATTAATGTCTTTTTCTTTTTCGCTTTTAATTCGTTTAATCCATATTGTTCTCTTCTTTTTATTACCTCTTCATTTGTTAGTCCATCAATAATATTTGTCTTTAATTTTTCTTCAACCTGCTTAAACGATAAATTAAACCAATTTTCTTTCATATTTCCTCCTAGTATAAGATTTAGCTAAATAAAAGACTTTTAAAGAAACAAATTGACTATTTGCTTCTTTAAAAGTCTCACTCCTTTATTTATAAAGGTTACTAACCAGATAAAAATCGAGATTGTTGATTAGTAATTACAGCTACTCCCTTTTAAACTAAATGTATTATATATTAAAATCCCTCTTTAGTCAACTTTTTTAATAACCTTAGATAATCTATATATTTAAAATTTCACTTAATTCATCATATGTACCGTTTTTAGTTATAACTATATCAAATATATTATTATAGTATTGTAGGCTTTCTTCTATATTTTCATCTAGAAACCCTACTGTAATTGTATCATTTAACTTTTCTTCATCCACCATTTTTATATCTCCAGTGGTATCTCCAAGTAACAATATGTATTTTCTGTCATTTTTTATATCTTCTGAAACATTAACTATATTTTTATTAAATGAATGTATTATTTTGCCTTCAAATGTATCAATAATACCTTCTGTAAACTTTATAAAATTACTTACTATTTCTATATTATCATAATCTGTTTTTGTCTCTTCTAAGAAATCCAGTATTATATTCCCTATACCTGCAGATATTATTACAACTGGTACATTTGATTCCTTCATTTTAAATAGAAACTCTTCAGCACCTTTTCTGTATTTTAAATCAACTTTCTTAATAGCCTGTTTTAGTATATCTTCTTTTAAATTATATTCATAAAATAAATGAACATGTTTTTTCCACCAATCTTCCATATGTCTCATTTTTTCATCTTCTGGAATAGTCGTATCTATTTCAATTGGTCTATATTGATTATATAACTCTTTTCTTTTCTTACTATATTCTTCATCTGCAATTCCAGATTTACATAATACTTCCCAAGTACTAAATGAGTTTCCATCTGTTAATGTTTTATCAAAATCTGCAACAACATAAAAATTATCTTTTTCTAATTTAATTCTATCCAATTTTTCTTTACCATTTATATATATCAAAACTTCATTATCCTTCTTCCATATTAATCTTTTTTGAAAATATGAGTAGTACCACTTTATATCTTATTATTGGTGGAGGTGAGGAGAGTCGAACTCCTGTCCAATAAACTTTCCATATACTTTTCTCCGAGTGCAGTTTGTTCTTAAAATTCCTTGAAATAAACCTAACAAACAATCTTTATATCAAGTAGCTTTTTTAAAATCCCACTAATACCAAAAGCAAATATTAGCTTTGTTTCCTACTAATTTGTCGCCTTATCTTTTGCCGTAGGTCTCAAAAGTAAGACGTCGCTGCATTTAGGCAGCGTATGCTAATTCTTTATTATCAGCGTTTAATTTAATTTATGCCTTTTTAAGTGGCCTGGCATCTCCACTACTCGCTTTATATACTTCTAGATTACTGTCGAAAACCAAATACACCCCCATATACATGTTGTAAAATTTAATTTAGTCATCTATTTAATTATACTATACATTACACTGTATTACAACAATAATTATTGCAATAAAAAAGAGTATTAACTCTTTTTTATTTATATAACAATATACTATTTCCAATTAACTCCTTCAAATACATATCTTATCATTAACATTATATCTGCAAATCCTGGAGTTCCCACTGTTGATGTTACTTTACCCGCTTTCTTTATTGTTTCCACCCATTCAAAGTTTTCTTCTGGATCATATACGTACTGGATTAATTTTATTATATCTACAAAGTTTACTGTTCCATTTCCATCTATATCTCCTTTTACTACAACTTTGTAGCTTTTAATTATTTCATTATTCTCTTTCTTTATTGTTATTGTACTTCCTGTTCCTATGTTTTGCATGTCTGTTAAGATTATTCCATCTATATTTGTTATCTCTATTTTATAATATTCTGGTAGATTAATTTTCTCCTTTAGTGTTACTATTGTAATTTGTTCTTCCATATTTTTTATATAATCTGTTTCATTTATCGTTTCTACCTCATATATATTATTTATTTTTTCTTCTACTTCCTCTATTCTATATGGCCAGTCTTTCTTCACACCATATGTATCCAACAAAGAATTATCACTTGCCCTGTAAAAATTTATTGTAAGTTTATTACTTGTAACATCAATTGTACAATATCCGTGGTCCTGTTAGACTTCCTGATAACTTTTTAGCAGTATAATATTCTGGAGTATTTGTAACTAAATCATATTGCTTATTTGCAGCTCCATTTGTTTGTAAATATATTGTGCCTTCAGGATTTTGGGAATACCCATCTACAATATTTTCATTAACTCTAATGTTGTTTTTCATTGGATATGTTCGAATATATGAATGGTCATGTCCTGCTAATACTAAATCTATTCCCAGTTCATCAAAAACAGGATAAAGTAAATTTCTACTGCCATCATTTACTGCATCATTCAAATGATTTGCAACAGCATATAAAGATTTATGCATCATTACAATTTTCCATCTTGCTATTGAATTATTTGCAATTGATTTAAGCCACGTAATTTGAGAATTTAAATCTGCATTTGTATTCATTACCATAAATAGAGCATCTCCCATTGTAAATGAATAAATTGACCCTTCAACTCCTCCAGCACCAACTCCACTTGGTTTACCTGGTAAATTAAAATGATTGAAAAACGCTATCCTGTTGTTATCATGATTTCCATTAGCTGGAACCAAAGCAATATTTCTAAGATCCTCAGGTTGTGTAAAATATGTATATTGTGTTTCCTGAAGTATGTCGTCTCCTGTGTAGTCATCCACCTGATCACCTGCACTTAAAACCATACTAGCATGAGGTACTTTTCTCATTGCTTGTGCAAGTGTATTTTCCCAAGTATTTGCATCATTTTGATTTTTAGGCTGTTGGTCAGACACAAAAATAAATGTAAAATCTCCACCTGCTTTAACACCTGTTGTAAAACTATATATTGAACTCCAGTTGTTTAAATTTCCGTCCCCTACCTGATAGTAATATTTCGTATTAGGTTTAAGGTCAGTAGCTGATACTTTATGAGATAATTTACCTGTAGCCGCTGTTGCTGTTGCATTATTTCCTGTAAATTCAATATAATTAAACATGTTTGAATTTTCCGAAATTCTTAATTTACTTGCTGTAGAACTTGTGTTACTATACCATGAAACTCCAATTCCTGTTGATGAATCTGGCATGCTTGGTGTAAGTATTATTTGCTCAGTTACCATCTCTTTTGGTTCTACATCTAAGTTGTCTGTTATTTTTTCTATTATACCTTGCGCTGATACAGTATTAAAATTGCATAACAGAATAAATACTGTACTACATATTAATATACGTATAAAAATATATATTTCTTTCTTTAATTTTTTCATATACAGTTCTTCCTTAATTTAATATTCTTCTCATTTTAGAAAGAATAGCAATACAACAAAAATTGCATTGCTATTCTTTTCTATTTTTAAACTAAATCATTCATATCATAAAATCCATTATCTTTGTGGACAACAAATTTTGCAGCTTTAATCGCTCCACTTGCAAATACACTTCTTGATAATACATTATGAGTAATTTCAAAACTCTCATTATTTCCAAAAAATACTACTGTGTGCTTTCCTACTTCGTTTCCCCCTCTAATTGAGTGAATACCAATTTCTTTTTTACTTCTTTTTTCACGTTTAGAGTGTCTGTCATATTCATAAACCATTTTATTGTCTAATGCATTATTTATACTATCAGCAAGTATAAGCGCAGTACCACTTGGACTATCTATTTTTCTATTATGATGAGTATCTATAATTTCAATATCAGAATCTTCAAGCTTTTTAGCAAGGTCATGAACAAGTTTCGCCATTAAATTTATCTCATAAGACATATTTGAAGATTTAAATACTGGAATAGCATCAGAATACTTTTTTATTTTCTCAGTCTCTTCATCAGAAAATCCAGTAGTAGCTATAACTGTTGGTATTTTATTCTTTTTTGCAAATTCTAAAATCTTAAAACTTGCTTCTGGAACAGAAAAATCTATAATAACCTCTGGCATTATTTTTATTTCATTTGTATCTGTAAACACTGGAAAGTTATTGTCTCCTGCGTCTGTTTTATCAACTCCACACAATATTTCAATATCTGGTGTTAATTTAATCTCTCTAGCAAGCTCTTGTCCCATTTTCCCGTTACAGCCATTAATTAGAACTTTTATCATAACTATTTTTCCTTTCTAGTTTGAATTAATTTCTTCAAACTTTTTAATATTTTTCATAACTGATTTAAAAAATTCAACTGTCGCACAATATTTATCTATAAATGTAACAATATATGTTTCCAAAAACATTGGAAATCTAATTGTTATAGGCCACATATGATTTAATATAACATCTCTTTCCAAATCATTTAAATCAAATATATTTAATGCATTTGTAAGAGAAATACGTGGATGCTTATATAAATGAAAATGTTTAGGACTTTTCTCTTTGTTTTTGTAATCGTAAAAGTAGAAATCATGCAAAAATGCACCACGAGTCGCAGAAACATATTCTATATTCATTTTTTTGCATACAACGTATGTAAGAAAAGCAACTTCTATACAATGGTCATATCTTGAACTATTAACATGCTGTATGTAATTTCTTAATTCTAAAACATTTGGGTTTTCTGATATATCTTTAATAATTTCCTTAAATTCTTCTGTATAAACTTTTGACATTTGTAAAAACCTTTCTTAAAAAATTAGGTATTTACAAATATTCTAGCATATTACTTTATCAATTTGAATGACAATAATTCCCTATGTAATTTCTCTTTTCCAGAATCAGACATTTCTACAAGAGGTAATCGTGGTATTCCCATATTATATCCCATCATATTTAGTGCTGCTTTTACAGGTATAGGGTTTGTTTCTGAGAATAATGCTTTTACTAATGGTATACAATCAACCTGAGCTTTTATGGATTTATCAACATTTCCATTTAGAAAGTCGTAAACCATATCATGTGTAAATTGTGGAGCAATATTGGAAAGTACTGAAACAACTCCAATTCCACCTAATGCCATTATTGGTGTTATTTGATCATCATTTCCAGAGTAAATATATAATTCATCACCACAAATTGCAGCTATCTCAGCTATTTGTGATATATCTCCACTAGCTTCTTTTACTGCAACTATGTTTTGAATTTTAGCTAGTTCCTTATATGTTGCAGGTAATATATTTAATCCGGTTCTACTAGGTACATTATATAGTATTATAGGTAGAGTTGTTTCTTTGGCAATCGCTGTATAATGTGCAACTAATCCTGCTCCTGTAGTTTTATTATAGTATGGTGTAACAATAAGTAAAGCATCTGCTCCAACAGACTCTGCATATTTTGACATTTCAATTACATTTACAGTGTTATTTCCTCCTGTTCCTGCTATAACTGGAACACGTTTTTTTACAGTATCAACTACAAATTTTATTGTCTCTTTCTTTTCATCATTACTCATAGTTGAAGACTCTCCAGTTGTTCCACATACAATAATTGCATCAATATTGTTTTTAATTTGATCTTCAATAAGTCTCTCAAATTCTTTGTAATTAACCCCCTGTTCATTAAATGGGGTTATAATAGCTGTTCCACAGCCTTTAAAAATAATTTTTTTCATAATTATTCTCCTTTTTATTAAAGGAATATATACGAATATATAATTATATATTTCTATTGGTATTATATGCTAAATATATAAAAAAATCAATTAATAAAATTAATTGATTTTAAATTTCGTTTATTTTAAAGTATTATACAAATCAGACCTCCACTGCCTTCATTAACTATTCTTTGTAAAGTTTCTTGTAATTTGCACTGTGCATCTTCTGGCATACGAGCCAGTTTATTTTGTAATCCTTCATTTACAAGCTCATGCAAACTTTTTCCAAAAATATTTGATTCCCATATTTTTTTAGGATCACTTTCAAATTCCGCCAGTAAATATTTCACAAGTTCTTCTGACTGTTTCTCGCTACCTACTATTGGTGAAACTTCAGTCTCTGTATCAATTTTTATCATATGGATAGATGGTGCTTTTGCTTTTAGTTTAACTCCAAATTTTTGGCCTTGTTTTACTATTTCTGGTTCATCTAAAATTAAGTCATCTATCCCTGGGAAAACAATTCCGTATCCTTTTTGGTTTACCTCATGTATAGCAAATGCCATTTTATCATATTCTCTTTTTACTTTTGAAAATGCTGATATACAAGAAAATAGCTCTCCTTCATTTTTTATTTCTACTCCTGTTATTTGAGTTAGCATATTATAGAATAAGCTGTCTTGCAATTCTACATTTACTGTTACAATTCCTGTTCCAAGATTAATTTCTTCTATAGATGCTCTTTTTATTTCTTCACCATCTTGTAGTTTTAAATAGCTTTCATTAATATCTTTTAATCTTTGGGTATCTCCAAAAGTATCTCTTACTTGATTAAATAAACTTAACTTTAATTCATTATTAAAATCTAATCCATTTATCCATCTAGGAAATCTTACATTTATTTTTTCTATCATAAACTCATATAATAGTTTTGAGAAAATAACATCTATATCCTCTAAATTTAAATTCATACAACTTACTGGTATTACTGGAGTTAAATATTTCTCTGACAAACTATTTGCCATCTCTATACTGTATTGATTATTAGGACTTTGACAATTCATTAATATTACAAATGGCTTATTTAGCTCTTTTAATTCTTTTATTACTCTTTCTTCTGCATCAATATATTCTTGTCTAGGAATATCTGTAATTGTTCCATCTGTTGTTACTACGATTCCTACTGTAGAATGCTCGACAATAACTTTTTTAGTTCCTAGCTCTGCTGCTACTTCAAATGGAATTTCTTGATCAGACCATGGTGTTTTTACCATTCTCGGAGTATCTTCTTCTAAATATCCTAATGCATTATTTACTAAATATCCAACACAATCTACCATTCTAGTTTTTAACTTTATATTTCCATTTAAATTAATTTCAATAGCTTCATTTGGAATGAATTTAGGTTCTGTTGTCATTATTGTTCTTCCACCTGCACTTTGAGGAAGTTCATCTGTTGCTCGATCTTTCTTATATCCATTTTCAATATTTGGTAATACCAAAAGCTCCATAAATCTTTTTATAAAAGTTGATTTACCTGTTCTAACTGGTCCAACAACTCCTATATAGATATCACCTTCTGTCCTTGATGCAATATCTTGATATATCTCAAAATTTTCCATAATAAAAATACCCCCATATAAATTTGTACATCTTTTACTAATTTATATTACAGGTATTTTTAAATATGACTATTTTTTTATTGCAATTAATTTTATTTATATTATGGACATAGTACTACACGATATCCAACAGTAGCATTATATGATCCGTTAAATCCTTGAAATGCAAATATACCTACTCTTGCTGAATTAGTTGCGTTGCTCGCATCTCCCGCACTACCACCTCTCATTATAAACGCATCTGCAGAAGCTGGAAATCCAGAAAAGTTAGCAAACCATGATTTAATAGTAGTATTGCTAGTACTCTCACTACTAGTTTCATATATTGCATCTCCCCATTTTCCAGTACTAACATTATATCCACTTGCAGTATAATTACTTGTTATTGATTCTGTATTAGCTGTTCCTTTGCTATAATACATTATATATTTTGAGTCCTTATTATTATATAAATTCACTCCTCCACTAGTTATTGCTGTTACAGCATGTGTTAAGTTTGCATGACCATTATCAACAAATGATGCTACAGCTTCAGAAACACCTCCTGACATATCATATATACCATACATATTTCCAGTAGAATTCATTTGCCTTCCTGTAGTTCCATTCCATAAGTTAGCAGCTGTAGTTGTATTCGTAGTACTAGCTGTACCTGCTGCTGCACCATATCCCGTTATATATCCAGTAGTGTTATTTAGTCCTGTTCTATTTCCATTTCTACCATACTGACTAGCTGTTAAATATGCTGCTGCTCCCCATTCACTATTTTTCATTAGATGACTTTCTTTTGTTCTATCATAATTATATGAATTTGTATACATATTTCCAATATTTATATATCTCCAAATGGCCACACCTGGCTTACTTACAACTCTTTTTGCTGCATCTGTAGTCACATTTCCATTAGAACTCGTTGTTGTTGTTGCATTCCATGTGCTTCCAGATAATGATTCCATACTCATTACAAATTTTGCTACCCAGATTCCTGGTAAATCATAATCCCATCCACCTTTAGTTATATCTGCTGAAAAAGCTGGATGCACAAGATTTGCACTCATTGCCATAGTAGTTCCAGAACCAGAAATACTTGGATATGGTGTAGAATAATATTTTGTAGCACCATTAATATTATCTACATCTATAAAAATTACATTCATTTGTACTCTTGTAGTAGCTGCAGGACCATTATGTAAAAGAGCTGTTATCCTATAAGCAAACCTTGGTATCCATACCCAATAACTTCCATCTGCTTCCATTTTTGCATTTGCCCATCTGCTAGTTCTACCATCTGCTGTTCCAGTTTGAGCTACATAATCATACCAGTTCGCCCATTTAAAATTTGCATTATTTTGAGTTATTTCAACAGTATTGTTTGATGGAGTTGAACTTATGTCCCCATTAGTATTACTTGCCCAATATACTGCTATCATTCCATCTACTAGTCTTGGAGAATTCACTCCTCTACCAGCGTCCCATGAACCATCAGCTAAATAGAAATCTGAAGCTGCAACTACTTTATATGCATAATCTACTGTTACATTCTCATATTTTATTTTTGCTACATAATCTCCAATTGTACTTGTAGTAAATCCTGTTATCATATCAGCTGTTAAAGGCTCTATTTCTACTGATTTATCTCTATATGTTATAGTTATTCTTCCACCTGCCAAAATTAAACCTTCACCTACAGTATATAGCTTTCTTTGTGGAGGTGTTATTACTACATTTAAAATCGAAGCTGTCGCATCTAATACTATTATTTTTGGTAATCCTGCATATTTATCTATTAACTCAGTATCATTACTATCTTTGTTGTAAAGATATATCGGAGTTTTTATTTCAATGTCATTTACACCAACATTAGATAAATTATATACTTTACCATTTATATCCCAATATATGTTTTTAGTGCCACTTGCAACAATTTTACCAGTATCATCAGCTTTTTTTCCAACAGCTGCCAATTGATCTCTTGTATAAATTGGTATTATAGCATAATCTTGGTCTGCAATCCTTAAATCATATATTAATTCTGCTTTTTGCTTATATATCTCTCTTATTTCTGTCAATGTTTCTGTTTGAGTTCTATCTCTAATTGAGATAGTGGTAAAAATTCCTAATAAAAAAACTAGGAAAAAAAGCATTGATAAAAGTGCAAATAGAGATATCGCTCCTTTTTTACTTCTAAAATCTAATTTCATTTCATTCACCTTTAATTTCAAAAATATCTATATACTATTATTCTATATAAAAACAGCCTTTTTTTCAATAAATTTTTGATTACATTTATATTACATATTGTATAACTTTCCATATTTAGTAAATAATATTTAAAAAATAAATTTAAGGAGTTTTTATTAATGCGAAACTTTTTTAATAACATATTTGGATATATAGAAACTGAAGATTATGACTTTATTCTTCCCAATACTCCAAATAATCTTATTGAAGAAAAAGAAAAACTAAATTCTAATATATCTGTATATCCTGATTTGTATGATAATTTGAATTATTTAAAAATAAAATACAATTTACTTATTAACAGTGATATTAATCTAAGAGAATTTTCTCTTCCTATTAAAACTAAACAATATAACGCATGTATCATATATATTGATGGAATGATAAATAGTGATTCTATTAATGATTTTGTTTTACAGCCTCTTCTTTTAAAAAATTCTATTACAATGCAGGAAAACCCTGGATTAAATTCCATCATAAATCCTGCTAAAAAATTAAATTTAGAAGATTTTATATATTCAGGTCTTATACCTCAAAACAGTATTTCAAAAGAAACAAATTTTGATACTGTTATTTCTAAAATCAACTCTGGTAGTTGTGCACTTATTGTGGATACTATATCTTCTATTTTTTGTATAGAATCAAAAGGATTTAAGATGCGTAGTGTAGCTGCACCATTAGTCGAAACTGTTATAAAAGGACCACAGGAAGCCTTTATAGAAAATATACGAGTTAATACATCTTTAATAAGGAAAATTATAAATAACGAAAATCTTATTATCGAATCATTCCCTGTTGGGAATATCAGTAAAACTCAAATTGCAGTTTGCTATATGAAAAATATAGCTAATAATACTTTAGTTGCTGAAACAAAACATAGAGTAAATAACCTTGATATAGATTATCTGCTCTCTTCTGGTCAACTAGAGCAACTTATCCAAGATAATCCCACTACTAGTTTTCCTCAAGTTATTTCTTCTGAAAGACCTGATAAAGTTTGTAGTAATCTTTTAAATGGTCGAGTTGCAATTTTTATAAATGGTTCACCTTTTTCAATTATTGTTCCTGCTGTATTTACAGATTTTTTAATATCTTCTGAAGATGCAAATCTTAATTATCATTATTCTAACTTTCTAAAATCTGTTAGAGGTTTAGCCTTGTTCTTCTCCTTATTACTACCAGGAATATATATTGCAATTACAGCTTTTCATCAAGAAATACTTCCAAGTGAACTATTATTCACTATAATAAGTGCTCGTGAAGCTATACCCTTTCCTATTATAGTTGAAATTATAATAATGGAGTTTTGTTTTGAATTAATTTTAGAAGCTGGTTTAAGGTCATCTTCTGCATTAGGAAATACTATAGGTATAATTGGTGGTCTTGTTTTAGGAGAAGCTGCAGTATCTGCAAATCTTATAAGCCCTATGCTAATAATTATTATTGCACTTACAGGTCTTTGTGGTTTTGCCATACCAGATTTTTCATTAAAATCTTCTATTAGAATATTTAGAGTTATGTATATTTTACTTGGTTTTATTGCTGGCTTTTTAGGGCTTGCATTTGGTTTTTTTATACACTTTGCTATTTTATCGAACTTAAGTTCTTTTGGAGTGCCATTTTTTGTACCATATATTCCTTTTTCTAATTTAGATGATAATACAGGTTTTCATATAAATTCTGTTTGGAAACGTGAAAAAAGAAATAAGTTTTTAAATACTAAAAGACCCTTTGCCCAAAACCATACAAGTATGAAATGGAGGAAAAATGGACAATAATAGTTACAAAATTCAAAACTATGAAGCTGTTTGTTTAATAGTTATAATTATGATTAATAAGCTTATATTAAATATTCCATATCACATATCTTCACTTGTAGGCACTGGTTCTGGTGTAAATGTTATTTATGTTGGCATAATAGATTTAATTTTTGTTTTGATTCTAAATAAGTTACTAAAAAAGTTCCAGAATTCTGATATTTTAGATATCTCAGAATATCTAGGCGGAAAAACATTCAAACTTGTGATTGGAATATTTTTCATTATATTTTTCTTTTTTGTGTCTTTTATAACTTTAATTGATTTTTGTAAAATGTTACAAATCATTTATTTTAATAATTTTTCGATTATATATATAACTCTTTTTTTCATTATTGCAGCAGGTGTTATAAATTTAATAGGTTTTAAATCAATTATTAGAACAGCTTGTTTAATAGTACCTTTTGCATTAATAAGTATTCTAGTTTCATTTTTTGGAGGGTTTGAAAAATTTAGTTTTGAAAATTTTGTACCTTTCTTTGGATATAACTATAGAACAACATTTATTACTGGCTCTATTAATATATATTCTATGTACATTATAGCCTACTTCTATTTTTTGACACCTCTTTTAAAAGACTCTATAAATTTAAAAAAAATAACTATAATCTCTTATTCAATATGTTGGATTTTGCTATTTCTAACTATAATATCAATTTTAACATTGTTCCCTATTACAAATGGGACACAGTCTATTAATACATTATATCTATTATCACGTAAGATTGAAGTTGGAACATATATCCAAAGAGTGGATACTCTTTTTATTCTTGTATGGATTATGTGTATATTTAGTTATTTAAGTATCACAATCTTTTTTATTAACAGAATTATAAGAAAAATGACTAATATACTTGATGAAAAAATTATTACATTTTCTACTTGCAGCATTCTTTTTGGAATAGGATTACTTCCTTTAAATGTTTCTGCAATTACTTTTTTAGAACGTGATTTATATAAATATATAGTTATTGGTATTGTCTTTATACTTTCATTTTTAATAGTGGTCTTTGCTAATATGAAATTCAGAGTTAAGAAAGGAATCAAACATACTATATGATAAAAATGATAAAAAAAACTTTTCTATTATTAATTTTAGTTATATCTTTACTTTCTTTAACAGGATGTTCTGATTCTAGTGGAATTGATGATTTTTACTATATTATTGGTCTTGGTATTGATATAGTTGATAATTCTTTAATTAAGCTCAGTATTCAAGTATCTAAAAGTTCTTCAACATCTCAAGGGAGTTCTTCTTCTATGTCAGATGAATACAAAATTTATACTGTTGAAGCAGAGACTATTGAATCAGGAATAAATATTTTAAACAATTATCTTAACAAAAAAATTAATTTATCTCATTGTTCTGTAATTGTGTTTTCTGAAGATATAGCAAAAACTGGAATAGGAAAATATATAACAGCTCTTGCAAATAATACTAACTTACGTCATACATGCACAGTCTTAGTTAGTGAAAAAAGTTCTTATGATATATTAAACAATGTTTCTAATTCAGGAGAAACCTATACTGCAAGATTATATGACTACTTAACTACTTCAACTGATTATACTGGATATTCTATAAAATCTACTTTTGGAAAAATATTTCAACAATTAAATGATTCTAATAATCAGGCTACTACCGTATATTCAGTTATAAATAATGATATTGTACAAAATTATGGTATTGCTGTTTTTAAAAATGATAAAATGGTTGGTATTTTAGATATGTTAAACACTTTATCTCATTTAATAGTTACAAATGAACTGGAAAAATGTGTAATTGCTGTTAATAGTCCATTTAAAGAAAATGAAAAAATTTATACAGAATTAGAATTATTTAAAAGAACTAATATATATGTTAATATTGTAAATAATTCTCCATTTATTACTGTTGATATTTATCCCAAAGGAGTTATAAGGGATTCTGGAGAACATTTAGATTATACTATACCTAATAACATATCTAAAGTTGAGCAAGCAATAGACAAATATTTAACAGATTTAACAAAAGAATATTTATATACTATTTCAAAAATATATGATTCTGATATCTCTGGTTTTGGGATAAATGCTTCTTCCAACTATTTAACAAAAGATGAATTTGATAAAATACACTGGAATGAAGTTTTTAAAGATTCTTTTTTTGAAGTTAATGTTCATACACAAATTAATTCAAGTGGTTTAGTTGTTAAACATTAGATATTGGAGGTTTAAAACATGCAGTATATATCAATAATATTAGTCATATTAGCTTTTTTAAAGTCTTTTTATTATGGAATATTTGAAATAAAGGAAAAAAAGAATAAATTTGGTGGAATTGTTGTTTTAGTTTTATCACTAATACGGGCTTATTCTCCCTTTAATAGTTATCATTCTAGAATACTTCTAATTATTTGTTATATTAATGTAACTGAAACTTAATATTCCTTTTATTGCAATATATACATCTATTTTATAAAATAGATGTATATATTATTTTATTTTACTTAAAGCATAAATAAATGTAAAATTAAAAGGAGTTTTATAAAATGAAAAAAATAAATATGTTAATAACTATATTAGTGATTATGATTCTTATGATTTCAAATTTATCTATTACTGTTTTAGCAGCCTTAACTCAAGAAGAAATAGATGAATTTAATGCTGTATGGGAAAATTATGAAGGAAATCAAAAAGGAAGTAATATAAAAAAGTTAATTTCAGAAACAATAACATTTGCTGAATCATATTCTGGAGATTCTTCTGATTTACCAGCACTTGATATAAAAGTTAATAGTACTACATCATATAAGTTTAATCATTCAAACTATATTAGTACAGACTCATTACTTTTAGAAGCATCAGATGAGGTTGTCTCAAGTGATGACTATAATGTAATACTTACATATTCTGCATCAACAGAACTTATTACTCAGATAAAAGTTGAATTTTCAGGAAAAGATACAACAGACACTCCTTCATCAACAGTAGATTCTGGAACTAAAAAGGATACTATAATTACTTTAAAGGACATTGTAGAGAAATATAACAATAGTGTCTCTGTTAAAAAATTACTTTCTGCTAATATTATATCTACAGCATATGTTGATAATGGAAAAATTACAATTTCAACAGAATATAATAAGGTTAAAAAAGTAATCACTCTTGCAGTTAACGGTGATATCATATCTTGTACAATAACAGGAAATAATATTGGAAATTATGTACCTGTCCTTATATTATTTGATTGCATTCAACAGTTACACAGTTACACAGAAGGTTCTTTTCTACTGATTGAAGAATCAAAATTAAATAATTCAACATTAAGTCAAAATAATTTTGAATTTACATCTAATAAGAACTCTATAAACCTTAAAATGAACATACAAAACAAAATGACAAACATTACTAGTGAAACCCTGTCTATTAAAGATTCTAATTCTCTTGCAATAATAACAGTATTATACTTTACATCGCAAGGTTTTAAATCAGATTACTTTTCTTGGATTAGGCTAGGTGGTTCATCTGCAAACGACTCAACTACATCAACCGCTAAATCAACACCTAAAGCTGGATTAGATTATACTACTATTAATTCTTTAATAGTTATTATTGTTGTAACTTCTATATCTCTTATAGGGTTTACAATTTATAATAAAAAAACGAAGATCAAGGAGTAATATGAGTACATCTGATAAAAAATTTATATATATACAACTAATAGGTATATTAGTTGTATCAATTATATTTCTTTTTATAAGCTTAAACCCTGGATATGACAAAAAATTGTATTCACAATTATATGATGAATATAACGAGATTTTTGATGAAGATAGTAATGTAACTTCTGTTAGCACAAGTACTGCTACTGTTCGCACAGATTTTGCATCACCAAATGTCATTGGTGAGATAACTATTCCAAAAATCGATATAGTCTATCCTTTACTTCGTGAGACAACAGATGATTTACTTAAAATCGCTCCAACCAAACTATGGGGACCTGAGCCAAATTCTATAGGCAATTTATGTATAATTGCTCATAATTATAAAAGTAATGGTGATCTTTTTACTAACCTTTCAAAACTAGGAACTGGAGATATTGTAAAAATACAGGGGCTAAATAAAAAAGTAGTGACATATGAAGTATATAAAAAGTATACAATATCTAGTACAGATATGTCATATACTAGTCAACTTACATCAGGTAAAAAAGAGCTAACACTTATTACTTGTACAAGTAGTGATAAAACAAGATTAATTGTTAAATGTATAGAAATATAAATAAACAAAAAAGCTGTTATAATTTAATTAACAGCTTTTTTGTTTATTTATATTATTTCTTATCTAATCTTTCTTACTTACTTTTATCATACTTCCTATTATAACTCCAGTTACTCCTATTATGATAAATATCATTCCATAATTTGATATCTTATATAATATATCTTTCATGGTATTTATTATTAAATTACTTAACGATTGAGATAAAATTACTAAATTATCTATATCAACATTTTTTAATATAATCCATTCGAATAGTTTAATTAATATTCCTGTTGATAACAATGAAATTGCAATTGTATTTATTATAGAAGATATATTTTTAATGTTTATTAATATAATAAGAACTATAATTACAATTAATGACACAATAGGCATGTATTTAAATCTTTCATATGTCTTTTGAGTAAAATCAATAGTATCTTTCACTGCTACTATACCAGAACCAGAAACATTTACATTCGCTTTGTATGTATCTGTAATCAAATTTTTAAACTTCTCAATGTTATCTTTATTTTCTCCAACCATAGGTATTTTATTTTCTTTTACATAATTATTTATCTTGTTATCTAAATTGTCCCTTATAATATCTTCGCTAGTTCTTATATCTGTACCTTCATAAATATAATCGGCAATAGAATTTACATCATCTTTTATCATATCTCCATTATATATTTCATCAAAAATCTCTACTGGTAATCCTGATTGATATATATAATCTTCAAATCCGCTTTTTACTTCTCTTTCTAATTGAATATAAAACTCTGTCTCTTCTAATTTATCTAAAGTATATTGCTTATTCAATATTGTTTCAAAAACTATATTAAATATTATAGTTCCAATTATTGCAAATATTAACAAAAATGCAAATAGTATATTTATTATTCCATTAAATATTTTCATATTTTAAAAAACTCCTAACTTCCAATCTTTATTTTGCATATACAACATAACGTTCATATGCGTATCCTACATTGTTAATCGGCCAACAAGTATATATCATTAGAATTTCTTCTTTTTGTTGTATTGGAACCTCTTCAACATTTGTTTCATTTATAACTTTAGTATCATATATTATATATTCAAAATCCCCATATTCAGTCTCAATTAATATCGTATCTCCAATTGAAGCCTCTGGTAGCCTTCTTAAAAAAGTCTTAAAATTGTGTCCCATATATATTATGCTTCCACCCTCTCCTGGAAAATATGATCTGCTGTCTTGTCCTATTCCAGATTTTAATGTTGAAAAAGATTCTCCAAAAAATATTGGTAAACTAATATCTATACTTTCTATTTTTAACATAGCATATTGGCTTCCATATATTGGTCGATTAATCAATACATTACTTTCTAGTACAGGTGTTATCATTTGTATTTTTGTATCAGACTCTATTGTTATCATCTTTAAAAGATTAACTGCCATAACAAAATTTTCTTTAAATAGTTTTATACTAATAAAACTTACTATTAATACAAATAAAAGGACAACTATTAATAACATAATAGCTGTCTTTCCAAATTTTAATATTTTATTGGTCATTAAACTTTTCTTCTTACTACTAATACTGTAGCAACGGCAATTATTGCTAATACTGACATATTTATTAATAAAGTGCTAGCACCGGTATATACAAGTTTTCCTGAGCTTCCTCCACCATCATATGGTACTCCACCAGAACCAACTGGTGAAAATCCTACATTATATGAAGCTGAAAGAATATGTACTCCATTTGTATTAGTTACAGTAATTACTCTTGTGCTTGTATTAATTGACACTTTTAAATCAGCTTTTGCTGCCGCTGAATGAATTATTGATGTTACTTGTGCTTTTGTTGAAGCACTTACTTTACTTAAGTCACTAGCTCCTGTATCATTTAATAATTTTATTGCTTGAGCCAACTCATCTCTTATTGCTGTAGCCTCAGCATCAGATAGTGTAATACTGTTTAAATGATTTGTTACAGCAGCTATTTGACTAGAGTCTAATTGATATTCTCTTCCTAAAACTGTGTGCTTGCTTGTAACATATGTTATTAATTCATCTTTTGTTATAGCTTGTACTGATAATGTAACTGAAACAATTAACATTATTAAAACTAGCGTAGCTACTATTTTCACTTTATTCATTATATAAATCCCCCTATTTTCGCATTGTTTTCTTCCATTGGTCATAATTTTACCATACTTTTTTGGCAAATGCAATAGGTTTTTACTTTTTGTAACAGTTTTTTAATCTTGTAACGATTTTGTAATTTTTTGAGGCTATAATACCTATATAGAACATTTTATATAATTTATCAAAAATCTATTGATATTATTCCATAAAAACATTATAATTATATAAGTCTTTTAAACTTATAGGGGCATAGTGTTAATGGTAGCACATCGGTCTCCAAAACCGCTTGTGAGGGTTCAAATCCTTCTGCCCCTGCCAAGTGCCTTATATGAACCTTATTTGCTTTATCGGTGGATTTGCAGTTTGTATAAGGTTCTAATTTTATTACAGTTGATATACTTTGAGACATATTGTATAATTATTTCATATAAACAGTAATTTTAAGGAGAAAATCAATTATGGATTTTAATGAACGTACAAGTTTTGCAATGGATATTTCACGCAAAGCAGGAAAGAGAATATTAGAAATACAAGATAGTGAATTACACATTAAAAACAAAGACGAAGACTCACATGCAGCTGTTGATATTGTTACCATTGCTGATACAGAAAGCGAAAAAGTGATATTTTCAGCACTTGAAAAGCTGTTTCCAGATGATGGATTTATTGGTGAAGAAGGAACAAACAAAGCAAGCAAAAACGGATATGTCTGGGTTGTTGACCCTCTTGATGGAACAATGAATTTCTCTTGCCAATTACCTATCTATGGCGTGAGTGTTGGATATATGTATAATAGTAAACCTTATGGAGGGGCAATTTATATGCCAAAACTTGATGATATGTACGTTGCTGAAAGTACAAAGGGTGCATATTTGAATAATAAAAAGATTAATGTTTCAGATAACAGTGAAATTAAAAAATCTCGATTATCTATTGGGTCACTTTCAAAGAAAGCAAGTGATACTGCATGGTTTAACAACACTATAGCACAAATCAATGCTGAAAATGCGGTTTTCTATAATTTTTATTGTGTAATAATGAGTATGACTGGACTTGCTAGTGGAAAGTTTGATGGCAATATTATAAAAGGTCCTGCTCTTTGGGATATTTGTGCAGGAGCAATTATTGTTGAAGAAGCTGGTGGAAAATTAGTAAAATTTGATGGTTCGCCGATTGACTATAAACAAATAGAAAATCACGAACTACTTGCAACTAATGGAACACTAGATCTAAAAAAATTGGTATTAAGTCTTGTTTAGTACAAGACTTAATCCTTTTTATTTCCATTAAAACTATTGCCTCTTTCATTCTTATATGCTAAAATACATTTTCAAATTTTATTTAAGTTGGAGGCTTTTTTTGAATCTTAAATTTACTTTATATTTTCTTATTACTTTCATAACAGTAATTATATTCTCTATTTTTACATATACCACTTATTCTAATACTAATTTTTCAACTTCAGAAAATCATCCTTACTATTTTTCCAATTCTGAATTTTTTTGGCCTGTTCCCGGATTTAATACTGTATCATCACCATTTGGTATAAGAACATCCCCCACTTCTGGTGCGTCTACATATCATTCAGGCATAGATATACCAGCTACAGAAGGTAGTACCATTTATTCTGTTATTTCTGGTAAGATAACTTATATTGGATTTTACGGAGCTAATGGATATAGTATTATACAAGAAAATAACGACTTAACTGTTATTTATGGACATATTTCTCCAAATTATATTATATCTATTGGTGATTTTATATCTAAAGGCAAAAAAATTTCAAATATTGGTCCCAAGAATATATACACTATAGAAAACAATCCTTATTCTGATAATACTGGAACCCCAACAAATGGTGCAACAACTGGCCCTCACTTGCACTTAACTGTAAAACGAAATGGTACTCCGATTAATCCACTTACATTGTTTTAACAGACTGCAATTTTTATTTCTATAACAGATTAACATAATACATTGATTTGTTATGGTATTTGTGATATAATTATAGGCATCAAACTATTAGGAGGTCTTTGTAATGACTCTTTATACGGAAATCCTCGACCCAAAAAACCCAACTAAGCCAAAAGACAAGAACATCGCTATGCAGCTAGAACAATGCATTGATGCATTCGAACGGCAAAATAGTGTAAAACTCATTTCTGCTTGCTTTTTGGGTAAATCCGATGTCCTAAAAGACGGTGAAGATGGCGCATACATACGTGCTGTCGCACATGACAGAGTGCATAAGTATATGCTATTTTTCAACTAATCCTTTAAGGACAAATCAACAAAAAATACAAGAGTGTTTATAATTATGACACGCTTGTATTTTTTTTAAGTTGGCAAAAGCATTTTAGGTAGAAAAATTAATACTCTCCTCTATCAAATAGTTTTCATTTTTGCATCGTAAAAAAGAAAATCCCCTCTGGGTCGTTATATGGAGGTCTCGTAAACTCAATATAACCAGAGTCAACTTCGATTAATTCGTACAACCCGGAAACGCACTTTTGAAGTTTAATTGATGTTGCAGGGATTTTTTCTGTCTCCACCCAATCCAGATTTAGACTTCCCCATTTCCACATTTTGGAATTGGCTTCTTTTTCCAAATAGTGCTTGCAAGTATTGTCGAAATAAATCCACGCTTTTCTGGCATTTCGGCCCATTTCTGCAAGAATATCTAGTGGACTTTTACCTGTCATCACAATAATTACCTGTCTTTTCATTTTGTATAACCTCCTTTTGTTCTTGGGTTTGTGACTACTAATAGAAATATTTATAGTCTAATCATATCATAATTTACATAAAAAATCAATTTTATCATTTTTAAATTAATCCTTTAAGGACAAATCAACAAAAAATATACAAGCATGTTTTAACTTAACACGCTTGTATTTTTTTTATTTATTTTAACAACTTTTAGTTTATATCATCATCAAAATTTTCCCAATCAAGTTTTATAATATTTTTGCAATCAGGACATCTTACCTCATTACTCCTACTATCAAACTCTATTATAAATTTAGCATTACAATATGGGCAGCTTATAGGTTCATAATCTGTCTCTTCTTCTTCTGATATTTCACTTTCTATTTTTTCCACTGATTCTTCTAAATCATCTATTCTTTCTTCACACAAAGAAATCTTTTTATCATATATTTCTTCTATCTTACCTAATTCTTCTAAATAAGTTAGTGTTAATTCCAGAATTTGAGATTTTGCATATTCTGTATCTTTTGTATTGCTGATATTTTGTTCTAAGTTGCTAATTACTTCTTTAAACTTATTATTAAGCATTATTTCCCTCCTAAAGTCTTTCCATATATAAACCTGTTCTTGTATCTAATTTTATTATATCTCCTATGTTAATAAATAATGGTACAGAAATTTCTAATCCATTTTCTAATGTCGCAGGTTTTCCAGATGTTGTTGTTGTATTTCCACTAAACCCTGGTTCTGTATATGTAACCTCAAGTTCAACAAACATTGGTGGTTCTACTGCAAATATTTTTCCCTTAAAAAACAACATTGTTACATTCATATTCTCTTTTATGTATTTTAGAGCATCTCCTAATTGTTCTTTATTTAAAGGAATTTGCTCATATGTTTGATTATCCATAAAATAATATAAATCTGCATCACTATAAAGAAATTGCATATCCTTTTTTTCGATCTCTGCTCCTTGTAGTTTTTCTGATGGGTTAAATGTTCTTTCTAAAACTGATCCTGTTATAACATTTTTCAATTTTGTTCTAACAAAAGCAGCTCCTTTTCCTGGTTTTACGTGTTGAAACTCAACTACTCTAAAAACATTGTTATCCAATTCAAATGTTGTTCCATTACGTAAATCTCCTGCCATATATACATCTGCCATAAAAATTCCTCCCACTTAAGTCTTTTATACATTATTCAGGTCTGTAATATGTTACCACACTTATTATCCCAAATCAAGTTATTTCTATATTTTTTAGCTATTTTCTTATTTTCTCTAAATTCTAATAGTAGTATATTCTTTTGTAGATTTTGTTAAACTTATACAATTATTTTTTGTAATATGATATGTATCTTCTATTCTTATTCCAAATCCACCCGGTATATATACTCCTGGCTCTATAGTTATAACTGAATTTTCTTTTAATATACAGTCAACTAAAGATTTTAAAGAAGGAATTTCATGTACTTCTAGCCCTACCCCATGCCCAAATGAATGCATTACTTCATAATTTTTAAGTTTATATTCTGTTTCTCTATCTTTTACAACTTGTTTTATGTTTGTACCTTCTTTTAATAAATTTGCTATTATTCTTTGTTGTTCTTGTACAAACTCATATACCTTTTTATATTCTTCACTAATCTCTTCTACAAATACTACCCTAGAAAGGTCTGATGTATACCCTTTATATTTACATCCAATATCAAATTGAATAATGTCTCCTGATACTATCTTTCTGTCTGTTGGTTCAGCATGAGGCATTGAAGAATTTCTACCAGATGCAACAATGGAATTAAATGCTAGTCCATCTGCACCTTTTTGTAGCATATATTTTTCTATCTCAAAAGCAATTTGTCTTTCTGTCATTCCTCTACTAATATTTCTTATTATGTATTCAAATGTTTGATCTGTTATCTCACACGCTTTTTTTATATATTCAATTTCTTGTTCTTCTTTTACTATTCTCTGGTTCTCAATAATACCCTCTGTTTCTACTAGTTCTATTTGGTACATTTGTAAATATCTTTTATATGTTTCATATGTTATATATTTTTCTTCGATGCCTATATTAGTACATCCAATAAACATACATTCATAATCATATTTGCTAATGTTTTTGGAGTCGTATGTAACAATCTCGTCATCTATAGTTAAATTTCTATTTACATGTTCAACATATCTGCCATCTGTAATAATAATATTTTCTTTAGGAGCAATTATAAGGGTGGCATCTTCAATATCTAGTCCTGTTAAATATCTGAAATTCACAGGATTTGATATAATCATCCCATCTAATCTTAAAGAACTTAGTTGATTTCTCAACCATTTAATTTTAACATTCATTAGATTTCTCCTTACTTAACCAAAATTTAATATTTTGTCACTTATCACTTTGCAAAGTCCCATAAATGATATAAAAACTAAGTTAGCTGGTAAGAATATATATGCTATTGAAGAAAAAGCTAAAAATGGTCCAAAAGGAATATATTCATCACTTTTTTTAAAAATTACAGATCTAGTAAATAAAATTCCTATTGAACAAATAGCAGCTACAAAAAATGCAGCTAAGGATATTTCTGCAATCCCACTTACTCCGAAATACAGTCCTAGTGCACCCATAAGTTTTACATCACCTAATCCCATTGCTTCTTTTCCTGCAATAACTCCTCCCAAAATGGTTATAATTATAAATATTCCGGCACCAGTAAACATACCTAATATCATGTTTATAGCCATATTTATATTATTTATTCCATAAATAAATGCAAATATTAAGCCTATTTCAAAAATTGTTAAATTTATTCTGTTAGGTATTATTCTTTCTTTCATATCTACAAAAAATGCACTAACTAATAATGGTATTAGTATAAAAAATTTTATCAAATCCAAATTTTTAAAAATTTCATTTCTAATTCCAAATTTATATAATAGTGATATGTATAGAACTGATATAATAAACATTATTATATAACTGTTTTTAAAACCTTCTTTGTAAAGCTTAAAAAAGTCTTTAGAAAAAATCTTTTTATCTTCTATTAATCTAATATTACACCATGCTATAAATTTTCCTATAACAAGTCCTAATATTGCAACTATCATATATATAAGTATATGTACATTATTAAAATACATGGACCCTTACCTATCTTCTCTTTCTTTATCTTGATTTTGATCTTTCTGTTGTAAATATTTCTTTATTATTATCCCTTCAATTGGTCTTTTAATTTTTGTTATAAGTATATCTTTCTCTGCAACCGGTTCTACCAATATAGAAAACATATTAGCTCTATTTGCTCCAATAACATCAGTAAATATTTGGTCTCCAATAACAGCAATATTTTCACTATCTATATTTAATTCTTTCTGAGCTCTAACAAATCCTCTTTTAAATGGTTTAGCTGCAAAAAATATGTAAGGAATTCCTATACTCTTTGCAACAGTTTTTACTTTTTCTAATCTATGACTGTTAGATACTATAATACATTTTATATTATTCTCATTTATTTCTTTATACCAATCTTTTACACCATCTAATAAATTTTTATCATAGTCTATTAAAGTATTATCTACATCTAATATTAATCCTTTTATATTATGACTTTTTAGAAAATCAACTGATATATCTGTTACTCTTTTACAATAATAATTAGGATATAACTTCATTAAATAATTCCTCCATATATATTACCTGTATAGATAATATTACCAATATGTTACGTTTTTGTCAATTTTATTTACAAATTATTTTAGTATGCTATAATTTACATATGAGTACTTTAGCAGAGAATAAAAAGAATAATATAAAACTGTTTGTAGTTTATAAGATGTTCGCATGGGATTTACTATTCTATTACGCCATCGCTTTTTTGTTCTTGACTCAAATCAAAGGGTTTCAAGCTCATCAGGTACTTTTTGCTGATGGCTTTTATCCTATATTTAGGCTCATATCTCAAATACCTGCTACTATTTGTGTAGAAAAACTTGGTAAAAGAAAAAGTTTAGTAATTGCAAACTTTTGCGTTTCAGTATTTTTAGGATTACTAATCATATTACCAAATATACCTATGTTAATTTTAGCCAATTTTATATGTGCAATTGGATTTACTATAAAAGCAATTGCTGAACCAAATTTACTTTATGATTCTATAGATGATAATGATAATAAGAGTAAAGTTTTTTCTACTATCGAAGGAAAAGCTACATCTTTTTACTATTATATAGATGCACTTTCAGCTATTATAGCTGGTTCTTTATTTATGGTTAATGGTTATCTACCTTTATTTATCTCATTGTCAATTACAATATTAACAATTATACTTGCATTTTTATTTAAAGATATACCATTAGATCCAGACTCTGAATCTCTACCTAAGTGGCATTTTAAATTGAATCCTTTAGAGAGCTTTGAAAAATATACAAAAGATTTTATAGCTTCATTTAAACTTATCATACAATCAAATAGATTAAAAGCCTTACTTCTATTTGATGCTATGTTTACAAGTCTTATTGCTGTGATGGTTTCATTAAATGTAGCTTTACTTACTTATATTAACCTATCTTCAAAAAATATAGGCATAATTTTTGCCATACTTTCTGTTGTAGCTGGTTTCTCAGCTCGCAGAGCATATTCCATACATTTAAAATACAGAAATAAATCTTTATCATTTTTAGCGTTATCTTATACACTTGCAATATTATTCTCCGGTTTTGTTGTATATATTGGCTTATACTCTAGTATAACACTTTTCTTTATTTTAATTTTCCTTATGGTTCAAAGTCTTGTAAAAGCACCTTTCTTTACTCTTATGAAACAATACTTGAGTAATTTTTCTAATAGCAGTATTAGAATTAAAATATTCTCTGCAAATTCTTCAGTAGTTTGTATTTCTCGTTCTATTCTTACTTTTATTTGTTCATATATAATTAGAATATTTTCAATAGATGTAGCAATTATACTTATAGGCTCTGTTTCTACTTTAATTATAATACTAATATTAAATTATATGAAAACCAGAGTTGGTTTAAAACCAGAAAATTATACAGATTCTGATATTCGTTTCTATAATGCAAAATAATCATTTGCAAAAAATATGATTTCCTATTTTTATAACTTGTGGTCTACTCCATATCCATTTAGATGTTGCTGTTTTAGGATTAAAATAATATATGCTTCCATATGTTGGATCCCATCCATTAATAGCATCTTGAGCTGCTTTTTTTGCAGTACTATTTGGAGTTAAGTTAATTTGGCCATCTGCAACACATGTATATGCTTGAGGTTGATATATTACACCAGCTACTGTATTTGGAAATGATGAATTAGCAACTCTGTTTAATGTTACTGCAGCTATTGCAACTTGCCCTTGATATGATTCTCCTCTTGCTTCTGCATATACAAGTTTTGTTAATAAATTTAAATCACTGTTATTAATGGTTCTGTTTCCTGATGTGCTACTCGTTTCTTGAATTCCTAACGCATCTAATGTTTTAGTTCCAACTATTCCATCTACTGTTAAACCATTTTTTTGTTGAAAGTATTTAACTGCATCTAATGTTTTAGACCCAAAAACTCCATCAACATTCCCAGTATAATATCCCCAGTTTTTTAACTTTGTTTGAACTTGTCTAACTTCATCTCCTGTTGAACCATATTTTGACAAAGCATATACATTCTTGCTTGCAATATTAACACAATAAATTAACATTAATATAGTTATAAAAAGATAAACTATTTTTATTTTTTTCATTTTTCCCTCCATTTTATGGCTATTTTTTCCATAATTCATAAAAAGTATTCAAAATGTTTTATCCTCATTTTCGTCTACAAATAGCTAAAATGTAACACTTATGTAATACAGTAACAAAAATTTAATTATTTTTTGTAGTATTTTGCTTGAAATTCTGCAATTTTATTATTATAATGTTATCAAATAATTATCTTTGTTAATTGTGTTCGTTTATATATATGGAGGATTATAATGGAAGTTAATAACGACGTTCGTTTTAATGGTAATTTAACTGAATACGAAACTTTTAAAATTACTTATTCTGGTAAATTATTTAAAAACAATTCAGAAGAAGTAACAATAGTTTTTGGATTTGGTCCAAATTGGGAAAATACTACTGAGCTTTTAATGGAAAAAACAGAAAATGGTTTTGTAGCAGATATAAATATATTAAATTTTGATGCTATTAATTTCTGTTTCAAAAATTCAAATATGGAATGGGATAATAATAATAGCATTAATTATGTGGTACCTATTTTACCACCCTGTTTACCTACATTTAATGAAGAAGTAGAAATTCCAACAGAACAGGCTAAAGATAATGTTTTAAAATATGAATTAGAATCTTTATTAGATGAACTTCTAACTCCAATGAACGTACAAGAATTCAAAACATTAGATGAACTTTTAAATCCTGTAAACGTACAAGAAAATGTAGAAACAGCAGAAACAATTGACCAATCTTTTGATATAGATACTTTAATAGAGAATATCTTAAACCCTGTTATCAATATTGATAGTTCAAAAGTTCTAGAAAATGCTTCAACAGATTTACCTGTTGATAATATTACAGAATCAAATTATGTATCAGAAATAACAGATACTACGGCTCTTACTGTTACAGAAGATGAAAGTTTCTTAGTAAGTCCAAGAAAACTTGGTGCATTTTATATGATTAGAAAGAAAATAAAATTAGCATTATATAAAGCTTTAGTAGCAGTTCCAAAATTACTTATGGGAGAATATGACACAAATAAAAATGATTAAGTTTATTAATTCATTAAAAAAACTAATGAATTAATATTTTAATAAATAGTTAACAAATTAATAGATTAATGAAGTAATGAATTAATAAGATTAATAAGTTAATGAAGTAATGAATTGACAAGTTAATAAGTTAATAGATTGATGAACTATAGAGTTAACGATTTATAATAAGTTAACAAATTATATAAGTTGATAAATTAATGAAGTAATAAGTTGATAAAATTAATAAGTTAATGAAGTGATAAATTGATTAGTTAACAAATTAATTAATTAATAAGTTAACCATTTAAAATTAACATGTTAATAAAGATAAAAACCATAATTTGCAAAACAAATTATGGTTTTATCTTTTATATAATTAACTTAACTTATATCTTAAAATATCCCAGTTATTTCTCCATTACCATCTATATCTATATTTTCTGCTGCAGGTATTTTAGGTAATCCTGGCATAGTCATTATTTTTCCTGTTTTTACTACAATAAATTCTGCCCCTGTTTTTAGTATAACTTCATTTACATACATCTCAAATGGTTCTTTACATTCTAAGTTTTTTGGATCGTCTGAAAATGAGTATTGTGTTTTAGCTATACAAATAGGTAGATTTTTATATCCTAATTTTTCTATACGTTCTATTTCTTCTTCTGCGTTCTTTGAAAAACCTGCTCCGTGTCGCTCCATAAACTTTTGTAACTACTTTATCTATTTTAGTCTTTATATTATCATTATCATCATATACAAAGTTTATACTCTCTTTATCTGATAGTTTTACAACTTTTTCGGCTAAATCTATTGCTCCTAATCCTCCTTTAGCCCAAACATCTGCTAAACTTAGTTCTACATTTACTTTTTTTAAATAGTCTTCTAAAAATTTTAACTCTTTATCAGTATCATGTATAAATCTGTTTATAGCAACAATAACATTAACTCCATACTGGTTTTTTATATTATCTACATGTCTTAATAAATTATGTATTCCATTTTCTAATGATTTTAAATCTTCTTTTACGCAATCTTCACTTGTTGCTCCACCATGATATTTAAGAGCTTTTAGTGTTGCAACACACACTGCTAAAGATGGTTTTAATCCTGACTTTCTACATTTTATATTTATAAACTTCTCTGCACCTAAATCTGCTCCAAACCCTGCTTCAGTAATTACATATTCTCCAAGCTTCAATGCCAGTTTTGTTGCAACTACACTGTTACATCCATGAGCAATATTTGCAAAAGGTCCTCCATGAACTATTGCCGGATTATGCTCCAAAGTTTGAACTATATTAGGCTGAAATGAATCTCTTAATAAAACAGTTAGAGCTCCTTCTGCTTTTAAATCTTTGGCTGTTATAGGCTTGTCTTCTTCATTATACCCTACAATCATATTTCCAATTCTTCTTTTCAAATCTTGTAAGTCATTTGCTAAACAAAATATTGCCATAGTCTCAGAAGCAACTGTTATATCAAAACCGTCTTCTCTTTTATTCATATTTTTTTCTTTTGAAAGTCCAACTTCAACTTGCCTTAAAGCTCTATCATTTAGATCTAAACATCTTTTCCAAATTACTTTTTTAAATCCTAACTTATTCCCATAATAAATATGATTGTCTATCATAGCAGATAATAAGTTATTTGCTGAGGTTATTGCATGCAAATCCCCCGTAAAATGTAAATTTATATCTTCCATCGGAGCTACTTGCGCGTATCCTCCACCTGTTGCGCCTCCTTTTATGCCAAATACTGGGCCTAATGATGGCTCTCTTAAGGCCAATACTGATTTTTTATTAATTCTATTTAATCCATCTGATAATCCTATAGAAATTGTTGTTTTTCCTTCTCCTAATGGTGTAGGGTTTATAGATGTTACTAATATTAATTTACCATCTTTTTTAGAGGATTGTTTTTTTATAAAGTCCTTCGATATTTTCGCCTTATATTTCCCATAATAAACTAAATCTTCTTCTTTAATATCTAGTTTTTCTGCTACCTTAGAAATATGTTCTAATTTAATACTTTTCGCTATTTCGATATCTTTCATAATATTTTCCCTCCTAAAAAACTATACTACTGAACCAACTATAAATCCTAATAGTGCTCCAACAAAAACCTGTATAGGAGTATGTCCCAATGCTTCTGTTAGCCTTTCTTGTACTTCTGCAGTTGTAAGTCCTGGTGTTTCTAATATTTTATTTAATATACCTGCTTGTTTTCCTGCTGCTCTTCTAACTCCTGCTGCATCATACATAACTATAAGTGCTGTTATTATAGCTACAGCAAAAATTCCACTGTCAAATCCATATTCTCTACCTATTAAAGATGATAATGAACAAACAACAGCTGAATGAGAGCTTGGCATTCCACCTGCTCCCATAATCCTTCTTAAATTTAATCTTTTATGTACAACTAATTCTGTGGCTACTTTAAACAATTGTATAAGAAGCCATAAAAAGAAAGGTACATATATACATTTATTTCCAATGATATTATTAAATGTTTCCAAAATATATTTCCTTTCTACTCTTCAGGTTTAAAGTCTTTCTCTACGATTTTATCTGCCTCTTCTGTTATTAAAATACTAATTCTCTCTTCTGCATTTTCTAATTTTTTATTACATTTCTTAGATATTTCCATTCCTTCTTCAAATAATTTAACAGAATCATCTAGTGATAATTTCTCTCTTTCTAATTTATCCGTAATTTCTTCTAATCGTGTAATCAACTCTTCGAAATTTAAGTCTTCCTCTTTTTTACTCATAGTACTACCTTTCTCTTAATAATATACTTCTACTGTCTCTTGTTCTAAATTAACTCTAAAACGAGTCTTTACTACTGTTGAAGCTCTTGTAATAACTTCTATAATATATTCACCTTTTGGAGTAACCGTATCACATCTAAATAATACTGAACTATCTTCACCCCATTCTTTTTTTGCTAACTCAATTGCTTGTTCCTTTTTGTCTGTTGTATCATTTGTCTTTCCCTCTGGAGCAACTGGTAATTCATCTTCTTCAGATACATCTTCAGAAACAACTTCCTGTTCTATTTCATTTTCTACTAGTATATCTTCTTCAGAATCTATTATGTTTTCCGTATCAAAACCTGTATCTTCTACTCTGCTTTTTATGTCATTTATCATATAGAAAGTAATTCCTACAATTATTACACATATTAATGGTAGTATAATAAATTTTATTTTTTCTCTCATTTTTTACCTCCGAATTTTATATAACTTAGTTTTTAACTTCTAATACAATAGCTGATGCTTTTCCATCCTGAAACCTTATATCTACTTCCATATCTTTTTTCAGTTCTACAGCTTTTCTTACTATTTTCCCATTTACTTCTGTTATGCTATATCCCCTTGCAAGTGTTTTTAACGGGCTTAAGGTGTCAAGTCTTGTAATTACTTCTGTTACTTTTATTTTAGAGTCTTTTAGTATTTTCACACCAATACTTCCAAGTTGTTTTGTTTTACCATCTATTTTCATATACTCATCATGAATTATTAGTAATGGATTTTTAAATATTCTTGAGCTTAAGCATTTTTCAAATCTCAATCTCATAACTTCAGTATTTCTCTTTAGAACCATTCTTAATCTATTTTTATATGTGTTTATTGTATTTTGTAAATCATATACATTAGTTACAACAAGTTCTGCTGCCGCAGAAGGCGTTGGCGCTCTTAAATCTGCTACAAAATCTGCTATTGTAAAATCTGTTTCATGTCCTACTGCTGAAACTATTGGTATTTCTGAATCATATATTGCTCTTGCAACAATTTCTTCATTAAAAGCCCATAGATCTTCAAGGGAACCTCCACCTCTTGCTAAAATAATTATATCTGCTAATTTTTTGTCATTCATTAATTTTATTGCATCAGCTATTTTTATTCCTGCTCCGTCTCCTTGAACTGGTACTGGCAACAATCTGATATATACTTTCGGATTTCTTCTTGTAGATACATTTATTATATCTCTAATAACTGACCCTGTATTTGATGTTAGAACTCCTATTATTTTTGGCATAATTGGAATTTTTTTCTTATGAGAAACATCAAATATCCCTTCACTAGATAATTTTTTCTTTAATTCTTCATAAGCTACATGTAAGTTTCCTAAACCATCTTCTTGCATAGCTTTACAATAAATCTGATAAACTCCGTCTCTTTCAAATACTGATATGGTTCCAAATATCATTACTTTCATTCCATCTTTTGGAACAAATTTCAAATTAACTGTCGATGTTTTAAACATTACACATTTTATTAAAGATGTCTCATCTTTTAATGTAAAATACATATGACCTGTATAATGATGTTTAAAATTAGATATTTCACCACTTACTAATACATTATTTAAAAACTCATCCTCTGCCATTTTATCTTTTATATACTTATTTAACTCTGTTACTGTTATTGGGCTAGGCTTCATTTGACTCTCCATTCAAATTCTTTTCTTTTACAATACTTGCTAATATTCCGTTTATAAATGTTGGTGCAGACTCATCTGAATATTTTTTTGCCAGTTCTACAACCTCATTAATAGCTACTTTATATGGTAAGTCTTTATAAAGCATCTCATATATAGCTATTTTTAGTAGGCTTAAATTAATTTTAGGGATTCTATTTAAGTTCCAATTTTCTTTTAAGTTATTTGTTATTAATTCATCTATCTCTTTAGAATGGTTAGATAATCCTTCTTTTATGTCTTTTAGATATGATATTAATTTATCATCTGATATTTCATTGTTTTCAACAAAAATATCAAATTCTTCTGTCTCACCTTGAACTTCAATTTCATAAGCTAACTTAAAAGCTATTTCCCTCATTGCAGACCTTTGCATTTTTTCTTATAACCTCCACTTATATTAAAACCTATCTATAAAATCTTTTAATTTTTCTTTTACATCATCTTTATTTTTCTGTATATAATTTCCAATAAAAATTCCAGCCAGAATAACAACTAACACAAAAAGTAGTTTAAACATCCCAGTCCAAACTAATAATAGTGCTATAATTCCTCCTATTATTGCTCCTCTGTATTTAAAGAAAAAGTCTCTATAATTATTATTTTTTTCTAAATCATTCATAATTAGAACTGCTCCTCTCTAATCATTCTCTTCTACTTTATTCTCTTCCTTTGTGTTTTCAATTTGTACATCTTCTTTAACAGTACTTTGTGTCGAATTTTCAGACACATTAGCGTTCATATTTTTTACTTTTTTTGATGTAATATTTTTAACTCTTACATTAACTTCTTTCACTTCTAAATCTGCAGTTTTCTTCATTGCATCTTTTATTTTATCTTGTAATTCTTTTGAGACATCTTTTAGCATTATATCTCTACTCGCAACTATTGTAACAAAAACTTTTAGATTACGTTCTCTATCTAATATTGTTTTACTTGATATTGATTCTGTACCTTGCACTTCTTTTGCTACACTAGATATCATATTTTCTAAGCTTTCTCTCGATATTACTAGCTTACCACTTCCATTTTCTAATATTATACCATCTCTTCCAGTATCATCTTTTTTACTTGAAAACAGCAAACATATAACTGATAATATTAATAGTACAAAACATGTTATTATAGTTATTTTAATATTTAACTCTCCATTTACTAGCAAAGTACTGTATTTAGTTATATCGTTAAATTCTAAAATTCCAGCCATTATCAGTAACATTATTATGGCTATTACTCCTATTATAATTGAAAATATTTTCAAACATATTTTTTCTAAAAAATTCATTCTAGTTAATCCCTTTCTTCTTTATATTATTCATCTGTTTCAGTTTCTACTTCTTCATCATCTTCATCATCTTTCTCTTTATCTAATATTGTATGTACTCCTTGAACATGAATATTTACTTCTAGTACTTTTAACCCTGTCATTGTTTCTACTGATTTTTTTACTCTTGTTTGAATCTCAAAAGCAACATCTGGTATCCTAGCTCCATATTCAGCAATTATACTTACATCTATTTTAACATTTTTTTCTTCAATTTCTACTTTTACACCTTTACTTAAATTCTTTTTTCCACTTAGTACTTCTGTAATTCCAGCAAATCCTCCAGACATTCCATATACACCTTCAACTTCAGAAATAGCAATTCCTGCATATGTTGCAACAGCCTCATTAGATATTTTTATCGTGTCATTTCCATCAACTTGAATTTCTTTTATTTCTTCAATCTCCTCATTTTCTTTAGTATCTTTGTTTTCATCCATAAATTTAACCTCCAAATATAGATTATATGTTTTAATTTCTAACACCTAGTCTATCATTATACTAGTATTTTTACAAGTATTTACACGAATTTCTCGTTTACAGAAATCTTGTTTCCCCTTAAAAAATCCTTTATATTCATTTTCTTCGCATTTTCTCCTTGAATCTCCAGTACTGAGATAATATCACTTTTTGTCTTAATGTAAAGCCCTTCTTTTTCGCTTGATATTACGACTGTTCCTGGATCTTCTTCTTCATATCCATTTAAATTCAATATTTCCACTTTCCAAAACTTTATTTTTTTATCATTTAAATATGAATATGCTCCCATTATTGGATTTAGTCCTCTTACAAGGTTTTTTATTTGGGCAGCGCTTTTATTTACCCAATCTATCTTAGCAATTTTTTTATCAAGCATCGGAGCCAAAGAAGCGCTGCCTTTTTGTTTCTCTTTAAGAACTATCCCTTTTTCAATTCTTTTTAGTGATTCTATTAATAGATTTGCACCTACAATTGATAATCTATCCCAAAGTTCACCTGTTGTTTCATCATCACCTATATCAACTTCTTTTTGTAATATTATATCTCCTTCATCCATTTTTTCATTTATATACATTATTGTTACACCAGTTTTTTTATCACCATTTAATACTGCCCACTGAATTGGTGCTGCTCCTCTATATTTAGGAAGTAGTGATAGATGTAAATTAATACATCCTTTTTCTGGAATATCTATAAATGATTTTGGTAATATTTTCCCATATGCAACAACACAAATTACATCTGGTTCTAATTTTCTAATCTCGTCTTTAAATTCTTTATTATTAGCAATTTTTTGTGGTTGAAATAATCTCAGATTATTATATAGCGCAAATTGTTTAACAGGAGAGTAATTAATCTTCATTCCTCTCCCTTTTTGCCTATCTTCAGTTGTTACAACTCCACATATATTAAAACCTGCTTTATGCAACTTTTCTAAAGATTCTCTTGCTATATCTGGTGTTCCCATAAAAAGAATTTTAAGCATTTTATTCTTCCTCTTTTCTTCTTCTTTCTTCTTTTCTTCGTTCTTTTTCTTCTGGAGTCACTATTTCTAATGTTCCTGGCTCAACTACTTCTGTAAACAATATTCCATTTAAATGATCTATTTCATGACATATAGCTTGTGCTAGCAAGTCACTAGCTTGTAGTTTTATTTTTTTGCCAGTTATGTCTAATGCTTTTATAGTAATTTCTTTAGGCCTTTTTACTTTTCCAAATTGGTTTGGGAAACTTAAACATCCTTCATCTACAATTTGTTCACCTTTTTCTTTTATTATTTCAGGGTTTATAAAAATAAATCGTGAGTCATCTTCATATAGATCTATAACTATAAGTCTTTTCAATATTCCAACTTGTGGTGCAGCAAGCCCTAATCCCTCATACATATGCATTGTATCTAGCATGTCATACGCTAATTCTTTTATCTTGTCATCTATTATTTCTATCTCTCTTGAACGTTTTTTTAAAATTTCATCATTTTCCCATCTTAAATTTCTAATAGCCATTTTTTCGAACATTCCTTTCATTTAATTCATATTACTAGGATTTATATCTACTACTATGCTTGTATCTTTAATTTTCTTAATAATTTCATCTTCTATGCAGAGTTTAATTATATCTAAAATTCTTGAGCTTAATTTACACTTTATTACTATTCTCCATCTATATTTGTTTTTTATTTTATCTATTGGTGATGGAACTGGTTTGTACACAAAAACATCTTTTAAATTAAAAGAACATAATTTCTTATAAACTATATCTGATATTTTTTTAATTTCAGATATATTTTCACCATTAAATCTGATTAATATTATATCGCAAAAAGGTGGGTAATTCAACTTTTTTCTCAAATCTATTTCTGTTTTATAAAATAAATTATAGTCTTGTTTTTCGGAATATTTAATAGCATAATGGTCTGGATTATATGTTTGAATTATTACTTTACCGAGGCGATTCTCTACCTGCTCTTCCTGCTACTTGTACTAATGTCTGAAAGCTTCTTTCAACAGCTCTATAATCCTCTATATTCAACCCACTATCTGCTATAATTACACCAACTAATGTAACATTAGGAAAATGGTGTCCTTTTGCAATCATTTGTGTACCAATTAGAATATCTATATTCTCATTTTTAAATCTATTTAAAATCTCCTCATGAGAATTTTTCTTAGCCACTGTATCAATATCCATACGAATAGTACTAGCATTTGGAAATATCTTTTTCACTTCTTCTTCAAGTTTTTGTGTACCTGTACCAAAATATTTTATTCTGTTACTTTTACATTCTGGGCATATATTCATAACTGGCATCTCTAATCCACAATAATGGCATTTTAATGTCCCTCTATCTATATGATATGTTAAACTTATATTACAGTTGCTACATTTAGCACTATATCCACAGTCTCTACACATCACAAATGTCGAATACCCTCTTCTATTTAAGAATAATATTGTTTGCTTTTTATTTTCAATATTTTTTTGTATTTCATCATGCAATTTAAAACTAATCATAGATTTATTCCCATTAATTAGCTCATTTTTTAAATCTACAATTTCTACATCTGGTAATTTCGCCTTATTGGCACGGTTATGTAAAGTATATATATTCATATCTTTATTTTGCGCCTGCATAAAAGTTACTACATCTGGAGTAGCACTTCCCAGAACTAATGGACAATTATTTTTATTTACCATATATTTTGCTATATCTTTAGCGTTATATCTTGGAGTCATATCAGATTTATATGAAATATCATGTTCTTCATCTATAATTATTATTCCCAAATCTTTAACTGGGGCAAATACAGCTGATCTTGCACCTATTACAATTTTAGCTTCTCCATTTACTATTTTTTGCCATTCATCATATCTTTCACCAATTGATAGTTTACTATGCAAAATTGCAATGTTGTCTCCAAACCTTGCTAAAAATCTATCTACCATCTGAGGTGTAAGTGATATTTCTGGAACTAATACAATAGCTGACTTCTTTTTCTTTAATACCTTATTTATTAATTGTAAATATATTTCTGTTTTCCCGTGACCCTGTTACACCATATATTAAGTTTCTTGAGTACTCGTTATTGTCTATAGATTTGCTTATATCTGAAAAACATATCATTTGTTCCTCTGTTAGTTTTTTACTTTTATCTTTCTCAATATTTTTGTGTTTAAATGGATTTCTTTCAATCTGCTTTTCTAGAATTTCTACATATCCATTTCTTTCTAAAGTTTTAAATATTGATTTATTCACTTCTGTTAAAATTTCCAAATCTGATATATATGTTTCTCCATTTTCACTTAAAAAGTTTAATATTCTTATATGTTTATCACTTTTTATTTTCTCATTTTTTATTAAAAAGCTAATTTCATCTATATCCATTTTTAATGATACAAAATTTCCAACTTTTTCTTTAGTTCTACTTTCTAATGTTTTACCACAAGTACCAGGAGGTAACATTAATTTAATACAATCCGAAATATTACAAAAATATTTTCTCGCCATAAGTTTGGCTAAAACTATATTATCTTCAGTTAAATATGCTTCTTCTGCAATTTTTTCAACACATTTATTTGCAAATTCTGACTTTTCTTTTAGCTCTATTACAAAACCGTCTTCTAGCTTTTTACTGTTACCAAAAGGCACAAAAACTCTACTACCAACATGAATTTCATTTTCTAATTCTTTTGGTACTATATAGTCAAATATTCTATTCAATGCTTTAGCATTACTGTTAATTATAATCTGAGCTATCACCTTTGCTCCTTTTCACACTCTGATTATATTACAGAATCTGTATAATTTCAACAAATAGATATATGTATTTTGTAAAAAATTGATGTTTTACAAAACAAAAAAATACACCTTGAAATATAGGTGTATCCCTTTATAGCTCTATGTTTTATCTATTTTTTCTCATATTCTTTTTCAATTATTGTTCTAACTATTGCAAGAGTTTTGTCCAAATCATTGTTTTTAATTATATAGTCATACATTCCTATTTTTGATTCTTCATACTCAAATCTAGTAAGTCTTAGCTCTATTTCTTTTAAATCTGGATTATCTATTCTGGTTTCTAGTCTATGTCTTAGCTCTTCTTTTGAAACTCTTAAAAATATTGTTATAATTTTATATTCATCTTTTAAAAGCTCAACTAACTTTTTAGTGCCATTTACTTCTATATCTTTTACAATAATCTTTCCACTATTAATTTTATCATCTAATATCTTTTTTGATGTTCCATAATAGTGATTATGATGTACAGAATACTCATATAATTCTCCATCATCAATTAATTTCTCAAATTCTTGAGTAGTAACAAAGTTATATGTTAAGCCTGGAATGTCTCCTTCTCTTACAGGTCTATCTGTATATGAAGGCATTGTTTCTACATTATCCATTGTTTTCATTAATTCTTTTTTAATAGTATCTTTACCAGACCCCGCTACCCCTGACAATATAACTAACATACAATACTCACCTTTCCTTCCGCAATTTCATTTACTGCAAGAGTTACTACTGATTCTGCATGTATTTGAGTTAAAATAGGACTCCCGTAATGCTATTTGTCTTGCTCTTCTAGATGTCATTATTATTAAAGAATATCTATCATCTGTAATTTTTAATAATTCTGTAATTGTTGGTTTAACAATCATCTTTTAATCCTCCTTTATTATTCTTCATCTTCTTGCATATCACTTTCAACTCTTCCTGCAACCGTTTCTGGTTGAACAGCTGATAGTATCACATGCCCTGAATCCATTATTATTACTGATCTTGTTCTTCTTCCATAAGTAGCATCAATAGCCATTTTAGAATCTTTCGCTTCTTGTACAATTCTTTTAATTGGCGCTGATTCTGGACTTACTATTGATATTATTCTATCTGCAGATACAATGTTACCAAATCCAATATTAATTAATTGCATATAACATTCCTCCTATTCTATATTTTGAATTTGTTCTCTAATGTTTTCAATTTCTGTCTTTATGTCAATTACCATATTGGTTATTTCTAAGCAGTTTGCTTTTGATCCTATAGTATTTATCTCTCTATTCATTTCTTGTACTAGAAAATCTAGTTTTTTTCCTATTGGGGAATCTTGCCTAATTAATGTTACAAATTGTGACATATGGCTTTTTAATCTAGTAATTTCTTCTTCTATAGACGACTTGTCTGAAAAAATTACTATTTCTTGTGCTAATCTACTCTCTTCTACTACACTATTTGTTAACATTTCATTAATCCTTGCTTCTAATTTTACTATATATTCTTTAACAAGTCCAGCAGAAAGTGTAGAAATTTTATCTTGCCTTTCTTTAATAGTGCTTAGCCTAGCTTGTATGTCTTCTATAAGCTTCTTTCCTTCTAGTTCTCTCATCTTCATGAACTCTTCTATTGCTTCATCAACTGTTTTTAATAGCTCAGTTTCAATTATTTCTTTATTTTCATCATCTTCTATTTTTAAAATCTCTGGAAACTTTGATATATCTATAACATTTACATCATATTTAATGTCAGCTTCTTCAGCTAATTCTTTTAGCTCCTTTATATATGATTTTGCAAGTTCCTTATTTATCCTAATATTTGTTCCTTTAGCACTGTAATTCTCAAAATTTATATATACATCTACTTTTCCTCTTGATATCTTTTGAATAATTCTTTTTCGTATTGTATCCTCAATTTCATTTAAAAATCTTGGTAATTTAATTGAAACATCATTGTATTTATGATTTACTGATTTTATTTCAACAACATATGTCCTACCTTCATTTTCATATTTACTTCTACCAAAACCTGTCATACTTCTTATCATTGTTTTTTCCTCTTTTGCTCTCTTAATGTTTTTGTACTATTTTCATCAAGATAGCTTTCTTCTTTTTCTTCTAATATTTCTTTTACATCACTTAAATTGTTTATATAATCTTTTTGCATTTTCCTATATATTAATATCCCTTTTATCAGGTAATATATTGCAAAAAATACTGGCAATATAATTGCTATTTCTTTATATCTGTCTGATGCATATATGTATATATAGTTTAAACATAGTATTATTACACTATATACAAAAAACTCTATCCCTGTAATACATATTTTTAAACTATCTCTTCTATACGCTATTTCAAATGTTATTACTGTTATTATTATCATGATTATTGTATATATTTTCAAAAATAATGCAAACATATCTATATTTATAGCAAAGTATAAAAAGCTTATTATACAAATATCTGCCATCATCCCAATACATATTAAAAAGTTATTAAATAAATCTTTGTCTATTTTTTCTTTTACTTCTTCTGACAATTTTCGTTTTTCTTTAATTTCTTCTTGCATTAGTGAAGCTTTTTCCAAATTTAGTTTCCTCCTAAACTTTCTAATTCATACATAATTACTGAAATTATTTGTATCCCAGCTGTCTCTGTTCTTAATATTCTTTTTCCTAAAGTAACTACATGTGCTCCTGCACTTTTTAAAATATCAATCTCACTTTCTTCAATTCCACCTTCAGGTCCTATAACTACTGCAATTTTGAAATTTTCTTTAAGGTTTTTCAATTTCAATAATTCATTTTTTATGAAGTTTTTTTCTTCTAACTCATATGCAACTATTACTATATCATAGTTTCCCATTAAATTACAAATATTTTCCACTTTTTGTATTGTCTTAACTTCAGGTATAATATCTCTTTCGCTTTGCTTTGCTGCAACCTCAGCTATTTTTTGCCATCTTTCAATTTTTTTATCTGCATCATGCCCTTCAAGCTTTACAATACTTCTCTTAAAATTGACTGGTATAAACGCTGATGCCCCAAGTTCTGTACATTTTTGTATAATAAGTTCCATTTTATCTGCTTTTGGCAGTCCTTGAAAAACATGTATATCAACATTATTTTCAGTTTTATTTTCTATTTTTTCTATTATCTTACAAATTACTTCTTCTTTTTCTATTTCCTCTATATCACATATATAGCTTATATTATTATCTGTATCATTTATTTTTATCTTGCATCCCGTTTTTAGACGCAATACATTCCTTATATGATTAACATCTTCATTTGTTATACTTATTCTATCTTCATTTATCTGATTAGAACTAACAAAAAATTTTCTCAATTTTTATATCCTTTCTTATCTTGCTGCTTTTTTTATAAGCTTTGCCTGTAAAACTATTCTCACCTTATTATTATTACTTTGACATGTAGATAATGTTAATACCTTATCATTTTTATCTACAGTAGTATTAAAATCATATACACTTCTTTCTAATGCTGTTTTTATCCATCCTGTATATTCTTCATCATTCTTAAATTCTTTCGTTATATAATAGTTTTCTGCTGATATTGAGTATACTGAAAATACTTGCCATAATGTATTTTCTTTTACTGTAGACATTTTTACAATATAGTTGTTTTTGTCATTTAACCAATTTGATTTTAATACATTTTTTAAAGTACCAAATTGTGCTTTATCTAATCTATTGTGTCCATATATTACAGTATTTTTATTTAAATCTATCATATTGTTTTGATAATCTGCAAATACCCATCCTGCTTTTGATGTTTCTCTTTTAAAAGAGTGTGTTAAATAATACTGATTATCTTTTGCTTGTACTACAGGATAATCAATATCTGTTCCTAGAACATTAATATATCCAACTGTATCTGGATTCACTTTCAGTAATTCATCAATACTTACATCTAATAGTGGTTGTTTAACATACTCCCAATAATTATCTGCTTCATCTGCTGGCGGATTAATAAATTCTACATTTTCAGTATCTTCTATTTCTCTTAATTCTGCCACTTGTGATATTTCGTCAAACTCTTTACTATTATTTTTATTATCAATCATCCAAAATACAATTGTATAAGCATTATATGCTAGTACAGCTATACATATTAAAATTAAAAAAATATATATTATTTTTTTCATATCTCTCCTCTTTAGCTACACACATTTTATCATTCTTTATATCATTTAACAATAATTGATATATATTTTCTTTAAAATAGTTGAAAAAATTTTTTCATTAATATATAATTTTTTTATCGTATAAATTTAGTCCTACTATACATACTAAATAGAAATATTCCTCAATAGCTCAGTTGGTAGAGCGTCCGGCTGTTAACCGGCAGGTCACTGGTTCGAGTCCAGTTTGAGGAGCCAAAACTGTTTATATGCAAACCATAACATGCTTTGCAAGAGGATTTATAGTGTATATGAAAATAGAAGTCTAGTGTATAACTAGACTTCTATTTTAAGTACAAAAGAAGCAGTTTATATATTCCGCTTCTTTATCATTTATCTAATTTCTTCTTCTTCTCTATCTTTCCAATGATTTCCTTTCCTTTTTGCTCCAATGTTATTTATAAGTTCATCTACTGAAACTATTATACCATCTCTTCTAGCCAAACGAGTATATTCATTTATAGTACGTTTACTTAGGTAATCGTCAAATTCAAGATATTTAGTCAAATCTATATCCATACATGAAATTTCAGGGTACTCTTGTAAAAATTCGCTATATTGGTTTACACATCTTTCGCTTGTAGCAATACCTTGTTGAAATATTATTAAAATTTTAGGTAAAAACTGTGGTGCAGTATCTTTTAAATATCTTAATAATCCGATCAATTCTGTTAATGTTATTGAAATTCCTATTATAATCATGTGGCGTGTCTAAATTATATTTTTCTGCAATACTAATTGTTTCTTCATTACGTAATGGTTGTAAAAATCTTGGAATTACTGAACCTAGCATTATATAGTCAATATCATCTGGGCTGTCAGTTAAACAACCAAATAATAATTCATCTAAATTTTCTACATGTTCTACATTTCCTATTTCATTGACTTCTTCATAATAGTCCGAATATCCAACTTCCGCTGGGCATATTTCAGTTCTTCCAAATACAGTATCTTTTTTCATAGACACTAATAAAATTGTATTATTCATTTTTAATTCCTTTAATTGGGCTAATTTCACATTATTATAGCATGTTTTATATAAAAAGTCTAATTTTTTATTTTTGATATGCAAATTTTGGAGTAAATTATACTAGAAGCGTAAAGCTCGTTTTTAGTACGGAACGAGGAACCAGTGTTCTTACATGAGACATTACTTGCTTTGCAAGAGGATTTATAGTGTATATAAAGATATGTCACATTAAATTGAAATATAATATTAATTAAAATGTGGACATAAATGTCAATAATCCTTTGCAAAGCCCTATCAAATATGATATAATTACTGCATAATAAATTATATATCAGGAGGTTTATGCTAATGGTAAAACAAAAAGAAGGTAATGTTCAGCAGTCAGTAAACCAGTATTCCTTAAAAGAGTGTGAAAGGCGGCCTGTAGAAAGAACTGACAAGTGGTGTAAGATTATGTCTATGTCCAACGACCATATGTCTGACACCCCTGCTCCATATGGTTATGTCGTAACCATACCTTTTATTCCAAATCAAAACACAATCCTTAAGGATGTTGGAGGTATTATTGTACGGAGCAAAAAACGTTGTGGAAATTTTTTGCTTCAAGTTGTTCCAAAAATATCTTCATGGGCTCATCCTTCGTATGGAATTGTTTCATTCACCAGGCACGAGCCAAATGCAGGTAAGGGAAAACGCAAGAACAAGAAGAGGTTGTACCGAATCTTGAGTATCAGGAACCTGCATAAACGCCACGGTGGCCCTTCCACAGGCTATGTATGGTAAAACATACAACACTGTAAGTGTAATATAAACAATAAATATCCGCTAGTTATACTAACGCGGATATTTATTGTTTATGTCAACATATTGTTTCTAATCAATATGAAATTTTTATTGCAGTATTTTTTACTTTATGATATTATTTTTTTGTAGTTATAAAATTAAGAAAGGAAATATATTATGAGTAAATTTGACGAAATTTATCTAGATTTGGTAGATAGAGTATTAAAAGAAGGATATTATGATAACAATAGAACTGGTATGCCTACATATAAGCTGCCACACCAGATAATGAAATGTAATTTAGAAGAGGAGTTCCCTATTTTAACAACAAAATTTGTAGGATTCAAAATAGCTGTAAAAGAATTATTATGGATTTTTCAACAACAGTCAAATAAGATACAAGATTTGCATGATCAAAATGTAACTATATGGGACGAATGGGAAATGAAAGATGGAACTATTGGTACATCATATGGTTGGATTGTAAAAGAATATAAGCAAATTGATAAATTGATACATCAATTAAAAACAAATGACCAAGATAGAAGAATGATAATAAATCTATGGCAGATTCCATATTTAGATACAGGAGCATTATACCCTTGTGTATTTAACAGTTGTTGGGATGTAACAGATGGAAAATTAAATTGTCTTCTTACCATACGTTCAAATGATCTACCTTTAGGAAATCCTTTTAATGTAGCACAATATGCTGTTCTAGTACATCTATTAGCACAAGTAACAAATCATAAACCAGGAATACTTACAGTTTGTATAAGTAATGCTCATATATATGAAAATCAAGTTGAGGGCATCAAACTACAATTAAGTAAAAAAGATCAAGCATACCCTGCTCCAAAATTATGGATAAACCCTGAAATAAAGGATTTTTATGATTTCACTATAGATGATATAAAGCTTGAAGGCTATAAACATTGTGGTAAAATAGAAATGGATGTTTCTGTTTAGTATACTTAAAAGAAATGGAGTTGATTAAATGTTAACTATAATTGCTGCAATTGCAAATAATAATGTAATTGGTAGAGATAATAATTTAATATGGCATATTCCAGAAGATTTAAAAAGGTTCAAAAAAATTACAAGTAATAAAACAATCATAATGGGAAGAAAAACTTTTGATTCTTTAGGAGGTGTCCTTCCTGACAGAAAACATATTATCTTATCTAGAAACCCTGATTTACATTTATATATGGATGATGAAAATATTATGTTTATAAATGATGTAAGTCAATTAGAACCATATATTAATAGTAAAGAAGAGTTTTTCGTAATTGGAGGTCAAACTATATACACTCTTTTGCTTCCTAGTACTACAAAAATGTATATTACTAGAATAAATGATGATTTTGATGGAGATGCATTCTTCCCTGAAATAAATGAAAATGAATGGGAAATTGTAAACGAAGAACAAGGATTAAGTGATAATAACAACCCTTATGATTATAAATATATAACATATGTTAGAAAATAAAGAACATTAATCTAAGTACAAAAAAGCACAGATTACTCTGTGCTTTTAATATATTCTTCATTCTCTAGTTATAATTGTCTCCCCCTCTACCTTCTGGTAAAGCTGGATAATCAAGTATAACTCTAATTTGCATTATATATTTTATAGCTCTTAATACTTTACTATTTTTTATTTTTTGCCATAAAGAAGGCTTAACTTCAAATCTGGTTTCTTCTACATATGCATTCATTTCTGCTACTTCTGGTGCAACATCTTCTGCATCTATAGCAGCTTCTTGTAATATACTTGGCATAACTGGAATTGCTACTGGTCTTGCTACTTGTTTAGTAACAGCTCTTTTAATATTATTTGTAATTTCATTTCTTACTGGAATAACTGGCTCTAAGTTTACAGCCGTATCTTCTACATCTTCGTCTAATCTTAATACTCCTCCAATTTGTGCCACTTGTGAAAAGTCTTCTATCGGAGCTGGAATATATTTTAACGCTTCTGCAATTTCTATTCCTATATAGCTAAGTGCTTTTGATCTATCTTCTATTCTTTCCATATCAATTTCAATATGTAAATTAGACTCTAGATTTAATACTTTTGCTTCTATTAGCTTAACACCAGCATCATATTCTTCACTGTTCTTATCTGGTGATTCCCCTATTATTGTTAGTGCTTCTATAACATCTGATGGATATTTAGCTTCTAATTTTTTAAGTAATTCTCTCCAATTTTTTGCTTTTCCTTTAATTATATTGCATGCTTCTTTTAAAACAGTAGCTAACTTAATGTTTTTCTCTCTTTTTCTAATTAAATCTTCAATTCTTTTAGTATTATCCTCAAATAAATTAGTTGCATATTCAACTAAATCATAGGCAGCTCTATAAACACTTCTTGGAAAATTCTTTTTCTTAGGATATTCCAGAAGATATGTTTTAACTGATTCTACTAAATCTTTAAAGTAAGAATCATCTTCTAATTGAATGATTGGCTTCTTACTGTTAGGATTTATTAACTTTTGAATTTTATCTATGTTAGATAAAATTTTTTCTTCCGTGATTACCATTTTCACGTTTACTATGCCCGACTTTTGGAAAAATGACATTGTAAACTTACCTCCTTTGTATCAATATAAATTAATACTAGATTTATTATACCTTGTTTTTTTTAAAACTACAAGCGATTTTTCGACTTTTTTTATTACATTTTTGTTACGTTATTGTAATTTTTTTGTAATATTTTGGGCAATTGTAGATAATTTTGTATTTAGAACTCTTTTAATCTCTTCATGCCTTTTAACTTTTTGTGTAGTTGTTTTTATCAATTCTTCATCAGTAACTATTATGTTCTTAATATATTTATATTTAGGTAAACTTTTATTTACTTCTTTTACTTTTTCCCACAGTTTATTTTTAATATCTTCTACGTCTGTTAGACCATATTCATCTTTTATAGATTCTTTATCATAAACTATTTTTGCACATATTTTCAAATCATTTTTATCTTCTTCATCTTCTTGTCCATAAACAAAGCTTTCTTTAACTCCAGGTATTCTTTGTATTAATGTTTCTAGTTCTTCTGGAAAAACATTTTTACCGTTTTTTAAGACTATAACATTTTTCTTTCTTCCTGTTATAAAAATATAATCATCTTTATCGAAATATGCTAAATCCCCTGTTAAAAACCATCCATCTTGCATAACATCTTTTGTCGCTTCTTCATTATCTACATATTCAAGCATTACTATTGGACCTTTTACTGCAAGTTCTCCTATTCCATTCTCGCCTGGATTAATAATTTTTCCATCAATACTTGGAAATAATTTTCCTATAGAACCTAATTTTGCAACAGTTCTATGCTCTGCAGCTACAACTGGTGATGTTTCTGTCAAACCATATCCTTGATATGTATCTATTCCTAAATCAGTAAATCCTTTTTCAACATTAGGGTCAAGTGCGGCTGCTCCAGAAACAAACAATCTTAATCTTCCGCCAAGGTTTTCATGTATATCATTAAATATTTTTCTTCTTTTATCTATTCCTATTATTCTTAAAAAGTTACTTAGTTTTAATCCAAATTTTACTTTTCCCAATTTTCCTTTTTTCTCAATTGACTTAAAAAGTTTTTTATACATATTTTCAATTAATATAGGAACTGTCACCATAACACTAACTTGATACTCTTTAATATTATCTGCAATATGTCTTATGCCTTCACAAAAAACTATACATGTTCCAACACTCGCAAAATACAAAAAACCAACTGTTGATTCGAATACATGATGCAAAGGTAAAAATGATAATCCTACATCTTTATTATTTACATCAAAAACTGCAGATATATCAAATATATTTGTACATATATTTGTATTAGATAAAGCAACTGCTTTTGATCTAGCTGTAGTTCCTGATGTAAACAACATAATTGCCATTTCATCTGGATCTATTTTAGCATCTAAAAAACTTTTTGCGCCATTTTTAATTAAGCTTTTTCCAAGTTCTACTAATTCTTTTTGAGAATGTACTTCTTTTGTTGTTTTTTCATTATCCATTGATATAAAATATTTTAGTTTTCCAATCTTTTCTGATTGAGCTTCTTTCATCATATCATCAAGTTTTGAAGAGTAAAATATTGCTTCCATTCCTGAACGTTCTATTAAGCTATATATCTCATTTTCTGGCAAAGCTCTATCAAGTGGCACTACTACACCAGTTCCACCAACAGTAGCCAGATACGCTTCTTCCCACTCATACCTATTTTCAGCTATTATACCTATTCTTTTACCTGTCAGCCCAATACTCATCAAAGCTGTCCCTAGTGCATTTACATTATCTATATATTCAGTATAAGTTATCTCTTTATATTTTCCTTCTCCTGATTTCAACTTAAATGCTAAGTCATTTGGATATGTTTTCTTTGCATATTCAAACAATTCTTTAATAGTATTAAACTTTGTTGATTCATATAGTTTTTCACATTTTTTATGTGCTTTTTCTATCATATCAAATATATCCCCTTCACATTTTCAGTTTTTCTAATAGAGTTTTTTCATACTCTTTATATAGTTCCTGTAAATCTATTTCTGTATTTATTTTTCTTTTATATATTAAAGTCGAACATGTAAGAGAAAATATCTGTGATGCCAATATCTCTGAATTACAACTTCTTATATCTCCTATTTTTTGCCCTTCTTTAATTATTTTTTCTATTACATCAATATACTCAAAAACTTTTTCTTTACAGAAGACATTTATTGCTTCATTACCCCATGTTTGACTTATTACAATAGTTATTAGATTTTCATATTTAGAAATTACTTTTAGTTGAACAAGTGAAACAGCTTTTAATTTATCTATTGTATTGTCACATTTTGAAGCTTTAATTTCTACACTGTTTTTAAGTAGCTTCATTCCTTCTTCAACTAAAAAATTAAAAATTTCTTCTTTACTAGAAAAATGATAATATAGGGTTCCTTTTGCAACTCCAACTATTGACGTTATCTCTTCTATACTAGTTGCATCATAACCCTTCTCTGAAAAAAGTTTCATTGATGTTTCAAATATTTTTCTTTTTGTTTTGTTCATCTTTTTTACCTTTAACAATATTGTTTAATAGGGTTATTATATACTTTATATTCTTATTTTGCAACGGTTTTTTAGTTCTTAACAACTAGTCAAAACATGCAAAAAGACGAATTTTTCCCATGTTTTCGCCTTTTTACTCATCTTTTTTTATTTAATAATTATTTAATTTTATTTATTACCTCTGGTTTAGTTATCCCTAACTTTTCTAACTCCTCAATAATATTATTAATTTCATTAATTTTAGAGTTTACTTTTTTATCTACTACACCTTTTATATTTTCTGTAATATATGCTCTTTTTGTAGATATTACTGTAATAACACCTTTATTTTCAAGCTCTGTATAAGCCTTTTTTACTGTGTTTGGGTTTATCCCAAGTGTAGTTGCCATTTCTCTTATAGACATTAATTGGTCTTTTGGTTTTAAAATTCCAAGACTTACGTATTTTTCTATCTCTAAAATTATTTGTTCGTATATTGGAGTTCTACCTTGATAATCTAAATTTATCATAAAATATTCCTCCTTCACTCTACTATATTATTTGCTTCAATAACATCATCAATATGTTTATAAACAGGCTCTGGATATCTAAGATTATCCATATTCACTTTATCAAGCAGTTTTATCAATTCATCTATCTTATTTGTAAAGAATCTCATTTCTCCTGGATATATATTAATTGCAACAAACTTTTCATTAATATCACATTTTTCATTTGTATTTTCTCTTATAAATTCAATTAATTCATTTTGTATATAATACATTTTATCCATATATTCATACATTTTTTCTGTTCCAAGATATTCTTCCATTTTAGTATTATATGTTAGATAAATATTATATGGCCTATAAGGTTTTTGATTGTTTTCTAAATTTTCTATTACTATCTTATTAGACATAGAAGTTATTATATTAAATATTTTTTCATTCAAATCTACTGGTATTTCTGTTGTTACTAATTCATTATTTTGAAAGCTGTACATTGTTATATTTTCTGATCTAGTATTCAACATTCTTTTTTCATAATCTATTAAACTCATCTGATCTATTTCATTTTTTATTTCTCTTTTAATTTCAGTTGCAATATCTTCATCTATTATTATATTAGATAATTTAATAACACCATTTTCAAAATTAGCATTTTTTAAAATATTAGTATAATTACTATCTTTAGATAATATTTCTAAAAGTTGTTTCTGATTACTATTAGAAATAGTCACTGATGTTTTCACAATCCTGCCATTATTCATTTTAAAATTCACTGGAAATGAACGTGAAGGTTCAACTGTAATTTGATTATCATACACCTTTACGTCGTGATTATATCCTACAGGATTAAGTTCATATCCTTTTTCAAGTATTAATTCTAACAGTTCTTTGTCATTCATATAATAATCAAGTATTGGTGTAGCGTCTCCTCCTCTTAGATATCTTGAGTAATAATAGTCATAACTTTTTACATCAATTGAAACTTGACTTATTTCTGTTTTTAATACATAATTTACTTTTCTGGTTTTATTTATTTTTTCCACTCCCATATATGCTAATTGCAATACACTAACTATTAATATTAACCCTATTATCGAATGCAAGAATTTTACTTTCTTTCTTGTTATAAGGTCATACACAAAATAATATATAATTACTAATGCTGCAGGAAATATAATAGCCAGCATACTATCTCTTAAAAGATTTAGAAAAACAATCATTGGCACTAATGTTAATCCTTTTATAATCAAATGCATATGTGTGCTTGCAAAAGATTCTTCTGCATTTTCCATTTTTCTTTTCTTAAATAAATAATTTCCAACTGCAATATATATTATAGATAATACTGCCATTCTTATCATTGAATTTACATTATAGAAACTTGAACCTGTCATATAAAATATACCTGAAAACATTCTATAAGGAGTTGTATAATCTATATCTTTTACTACATCTACTCTAATCTCACCAGCATTTATATTTTCATTAATCTCATATCCTCTTAATCCTTGGAAAAATGCCCCATTATATACAGTGTCACAAAATGGTATTAGAAATAATATTAAAGCAGTTACAACTATTTGTGTTAAAGCATTTCCAGATATACTCATTGCAATATTAGTAGCAGTAAACACAAATATGTAAGACAGTGTTAATAATGCAAAACTGTTTATTATCATTTGTGGAAAGATTACAATATTTTTCAGAACCACACTACATATTAGTAATTCAATAAGCACAATAATCTGCATAATTAATATTAAAACAATTCCACCAATTGTATTTGTTATGAAAATACTTTTTCTGTTTATTGGCATTGAATTTATAAAATCAACACTAGTTTTCCTATAAACATATCCAAATAATATAATTGATACTATTACAGGAATCACATACATTCCCAATATATTTATAATTGAAACCAAACCATAGTCTAAAATACTTATTGTTTCACTACCATTAATGGCTATTAGCATTATACATGACAGTATTGGTACTAGACATAAAAATAATATTAATGGTCCTTTTGATTTTTTTATGTTTTCTGATAAATAATTTTTATTAAACAACTTGGTTAAACTCATACCCTAGCACCTCCATTTCATATATAAACATTTCTTCTAAAGTAAGTGGTAGAAAATCTAGAATTACAGGTTTTAGTTTTTTTAGAGTTTTTTCACATTCTGTTTTATCACCCTTCATTATTACTGTAGCAACACTTCCAGTTTTTTTGAAACTCATTATATTTAAATCTGAAAATATTTTTTCATCAAACTCTTCTTTTAACGATATTTGAATTTTAAACATATTTGTTTTTAATGTATCTATATCACTTTCAAAAAGAATTCCTCCTTTATATAGCAACCCTAAATTATCACAAATATCCTCTAGTTCTCTTAAATTATGACTTGTCATAATAATTGTTGTGTTTTTACTTTCCATTTGTTTTGCTATAACTTTTTTAATTAGATTTCTAACAACAGGATCTAGTCCATCAAAAGTCTCATCAAAAAACATATATTCAGCATTTGTTGCTAATGCACATATTAAACTGCATTGTCTTTTCATACCTTTTGAAAAAGTTTGAATTCTTGAATTAACATTTAATTTTAATATTCCTGCTAATTCTTTCAAATAATTCATATCAAACTTTTCATACATTGATTGATAAAATTTTGCCATATCTAATAATGTATAATTTGGAAAAAAATATAAGTCATCTGGAATAAATACCATTCTTTGTTTTAGTTTTTCATTATCTGATACTTCTTCATTATCAATTTCTATTTTTCCATTATCTCTTTTAAAAACATCATTGATTATTCGAAGTAATGTAGATTTTCCAGCTCCATTTGCTCCAACAAGTCCATATATAGAATTTGTCTTTATATTACAGTTCAAATTCTCAAGGACTTTCACATTACAAAATGATTTGTTTAATTCAGTAATTTTAATCATATAACCCCCTAATACAAAAAATATAACTGTACTATTTGTACTAGTACAGTTATATCCATAATTTATATATTTGTCAAGTCTATATTTAATAAAAGCTTATAATACTTTTCTTTCTCCCTCTTTATCTATGTAAAAATATTCTTCATCTAATTCAGCTCTGGCTAGTCCGTCTGAGAATTCATAAATATCATCATATTTTAGCTCTATAACTTCATTTCCTTTCTCATCTATAAATCCCCATTTGTCATTTAGCTTAACTTTAGCTAGTCCTTCTGAAAAGTCATGAACTTTATCATATTTAATTTCAGTAATTTCATTTCCTTCTTTATCTATAAACCCCCATTTATTATCTAACATAACACAGGCTAGTCCTTCTGAAAAATCAGATAACGTGTTATCGTATTTAATTTCTATAATTTCATTTCCTTCTTTATCTATAAATCCTGTTTTATAATCTACCATAACATTAGCTAAACCTTCTGAATATAAACCAATAATATCATATTTCAATTCTATAACTTCTTTTCCTTTTCTATCTATAAATCCCCATTTGTCATCTAACATAACAGGAGCTAAACCTTCTGAATATAAACCAATAATATCATATTTCAATTCTATAACTTCTTTTCCTTTTCTATCTATAAATCCCCATTTGTCATCTAACATAACAGGAGCTAAACCTTCTGAATATAAACTAATATCATCATATTTTAATTCTATAACTTCATTCCCTTCTTTATCTATAAATCCCCATTTGTCATTTAACTTAACTTTAGCTAAACCTTCTAAATATAATCTAACATCATCATATTTTAGTTCTATAACTTCTTTTCCTTCTTTATTTACAAATCCCCATTTATTATTTAACTTAACAGGAGCTAAACCTTCTGAATATAAACTAATATCATCATATTTTAATTCAGTAATTTCATTTCCTTCTTTATCTATAACTCCTGTTTTATAATCTACCATAACATTAGCTAAACCTTCTGAAAAATAAGTAACACCATCATACTTTAGTTCTATAACTTCTTTTCCTTCCTTATTTATAAATCCCCATTTTCCATCTATTTCTGCACCAGCTAATCCTTCTGAAAAAATATTAATCTCATCGTACTTTAATTCTATAATTTCATTTCCTTCTTTATCTATAACTCCCCATTTATCATCTAACATAACATGTGCTATTCCCTCTGAAAATCTAGCTGAAACATCATCATATTTTAATTCTATAACTTCATTCCCTTCTTTATCTATAAAACCACATTTCCAATTCAATCCAACAAATGCTAATCCTTCTGAAAAGTCGTGAACATAATCATACTTTGAACTTCTCTCTATATCATCATTAGATTCTACAGCTATATCTAATTTTGTATTTTTATCTTCTAAGAAATATACATTTAGTGAAAACATAAAGATCACAATTAATATAAAAAATATTATTAAAAGCGTAATTCTTTTCATAAAATTCACCTCTCCCTTTTTTTAATTCTACCATATTTTAGAAAAACATACCTTAATGTTAATTAAAAATAATATAATTGTAATATAATTAAATAAAAAGCAAGAAATATTTTAAATATCTCTTGCTTTTTTATATTCTAACATATCTATATTTCAGTAATATCTACTGGTATTAAATCTTCTTCTTTTTTATCCTCTTTTATTGCATCATACAATGCTCTTGCAGTATCTAGAGATGTGAAACAAGGCACTTTGCATTCCACTGTTATTCTCCTTATCTTAAATCCATCTCTATTTGCCTCTTTACCTTTAGTTGGTGTATTTATAACAATATTTATTTTTCCTGATTGTATTAAATCTATTATACTGTTTGTCCCTTCCCATATTTTTTCTACTACTATTGAATTTACTCCATTTCTTTCTAGAAATGCAGCTGTACCAGAAGTAGCATATATTTCAAATCCTTTACTTTTAAAGTTTCTTGCTATTGGCAGCATTTCTTCTTTATCTTTATCTCTTACTGTTATTAATATATTTTTCGATTCTGATATATTTACCCCTGCTCCTATAAATGCTTTATATATAGCATCTTCAAGTCTTCTAGCTACACCTAACACCTCACCTGTTGATTTCATTTCAGGACCTAAACTTATATCTGCATTTTTTATTTTCTCAAAAGAAAATACTGGCATCTTAACACAAACGTATTCACTTTTTTTGTATAGTCCTGTTCCATACTCCATATCTTTTAATTTTTTACCTAAAATAACATTTGTTGCTATTTCTACCATTGGAATATTTGTAACTTTACTTATATATGGTACTGTTCTGCTCGAACGAGGATTTACTTCAATTATATAAACTTTACCATGTTTTATTATAAATTGAATATTAATTATTCCTATTATATTTAGTTCTTTTGCAATTTTTTCTGTATATTCTACTATTATATCTTCATATTCTTTTTCAATAGTTTGTGTTGGATAAACAGATATACTATCTCCTGAATGTATTCCTGCTCTTTCCAAATGTTCCATTATTCCAGGAATCAAAATGTCTTCTCCATCACAAATTGCATCAACTTCAATTTCTTTTCCAAATATATATTTATCTACTAGTATTGGATGCTCTTGTTCCACTTTATTTATCTCATTAATATATCTTTCAATTTCTACATCATCATATGCAATAGCCATTCCTTTACCCCCAAGTACATATGATGGTCTTACCAACACAGGATATTCTAAAAAGTTTGCTACTCTTATCGCTTCTTCTACAGTATATACTGTTCCTCCTTCTGGTCTTAAAATACCACAGTTAGTAAGTGCTTTATCAAATTCTTCTCTGTCTTCTGCTCTATTCATGTTAATTTCTGATGTTCCTAAAATTTTCACACCCATTTCTGTTAGAGCTTTTGTTAGTTTTATTGCAGTTTGTCCTCCAAACTGGACAATAGCTCCAATTGGTTTTTCAATTTCAACAATATTTTCAACATCTTCAGGAGTAAGTGGTTCAAAATATAATCTATCTGCAACATCAAAATCTGTACTAACTGTTTCAGGGTTGTTATTAACAATTATAGTTTCATATCCTTGCTTCTTTAGTGCCCATACTCCGGTGAACACTACAATAATCAAATTCTATACCTTGTCCTATTCTAATCGGACCTGAACCTAATACCATAATTTTTTTATTATTATTTATTTTTACTTCGTTCTCATCATCATAACTTGAATAATAGTACGGTGTTCTAGCTTCAAACTCTGCAGCACACGTATCAACCATTTTAAAGTTTGCTACTATATTATTTTCTATACGCATCTCTTTAATTTCTTGTATACTTTTATTAGTTAATCTTGATATGTATTTATCTGTAAATCCAAGTTGCTTTGCCTTTTTTAACATTTTGCTATTTATTTGGTTTTGTTCTAACTCTTTTTCCATTCTCACAATCTTGTAAATAATTCCTACAAAAAATTTATCAATTAATGTAATTTCACAAATCTTATCTATTGAGATATCTCTTCTAATTGCTTCTGCAATAACAAATAATCTCTCATGATCTACATTTTTTAATTTTTCTTCTATTTCCTCTTTTGTACATTCTTTCAATGTTTTAAGATTTAAGCTTCCTACATCTTCTTCTAAAGAACGAATTGCTTTCATTATACCAGCCTCTAAGTTTGGTGCTATTGCCATAACTTCTCCTGTTGCTTTCATCTGTGTACCTAATTCTTTATCTGCTGTTAAAAACTTTTGAAATGGCCATTTTGGAATTTTTAGAACAATATAGTCTAATGCTGGCTCAAAAAAAGCACATGTCTCTCCAGTTACTTCATTTTTTATCTCATCTAAACAATATCCTAATGCTATTTTTGTAGCTACTTTTGCAATAGGGTATCCTGTTGCTTTTGAAGCCAATGCAGATGAACGGCTAACTCGTGGATTAACTTCTATTACAGCATATTCAAAGCTTTTTGGATTTAATGCAAATTGAACATTACATCCACCTTCTATTTTTAATGTTTTAATAATTTTTATTGCTGATGATCTTAACATTTGACAATCTTTATCTGATAAAGTTTGTGTAGGAGCAACAACAATACTATCTCCTGTATGAATTCCAACTGGATCAACATTTTCCATATTACAAACTGTTATACAATTTCCTTTACAATCCCTTATAACTTCATACTCAATTTCTTTCCATCCAATTATACTTTTCTCAATTAATACTTGACCTACTCTTGAAAGTCTTATTCCTCTTCCTGATATTTCTTCCAACTCTTGTGGGTTATATGCAATTCCTCCACCTGTACCACCTAATGTGTATGCTGGTCTTACAATAACAGGATAACCAATTTCTTTAGCAAAACCTTTTGCATCTGTAACTGAATTTACTACTTTACTTGCAATACAAGGTTCATTTATAGATAGCATTGTATCTTTAAACGCTTGTCTATCTTCTGCATTTTTTATTCCTTCAGGACTTGTTCCTAAAAGCTTAATATTATTCTCAACTAAAAACCCTGATTCTGCCAGTTCCATAGCAAGATTAAGACCTGTTTGTCCACCTAAATTTGGAAGTATACTATCTGGTCTTTCAAGTTTTATAATCTTTTTTAGTGTATCTACTGTAAGTGGTTCTATATATATTTTATCTGCCATATTTTTATCTGTCATTATTGTAGCAGGATTTGAATTTATTAAAACAACTTCTACTCCTTCTTTTTTAAGTTCTTTACATGCTTGTGTCCCTGCATAATCAAACTCTGCTGCCTGCCCTATTATTATTGGACCTGACCCTATAACTAATACTTTTTTTATTGTACTATTTTTTGGCATTATTTAACTCCTCCTTTTACCATTCTTACAAAATTATCAAAGATATATTCTGTATCTTCTGGACCTGGACACGATTCTGGTTCAAATTGTATAGTAATTATTTTTTTGTCTTTATACTTTAAACCTTCAATTGTTCCATCATTTAAATTTGCGTGAGATATTTCCACTATATCAGAATTAATGCTATCTTCAATAATATAATATCCATGGTTTTGAGAAGTCATATATATTTTGTCATCTTGTAAATCTTTTACTGGATGATTTCCTCTATGACCATATTTTAATTTCTTTATTTTTGCACCTGTGGCTATACCCATTAATTGATGCCCGAAGCCCAATTCCAATTATTGGTATATTAGTTTTATACAACTCTTTTATTACTTCAATTTGGAAAGTACATTCTTCTGGATTTCCTGGTCCATTTGATAACAGTATTCCATCTGGTCTTATTGACAATATCATATCTACTGAGGTATCAGCTGGATATATTGTAACTCCCACATCTCTTTTTAATAGCGAATTCACAATATTATGTTTAAATCCATAATCTATTAATGCAATTTGTTTTGGTTTTGTTTTTCCAAAGGATACTTTCGCTTTACTTGTTACTTCATTTAATACATTAGTTACTTTATACTCATTTATCTTTTCTAAAATTTCTTCCATATTTTCAATTTCAGAAGTAAGATATCCCTTCATTGTTCCACAATCTCTTAATACCTTTGTTAACTTTCTAGTATTAACATTTGAAAGTCCTGGAGTTTTATTGTTTTTTAAAAAAGTTTCTAAATTAAACTTTTTTCTAAAATTACTTTCAAATTCAGCAAGTTCATGAATAAATATAGCTTTAGCATATATTTTTTCAGATTCAAAATCTTCTGGAATTACTCCATAATTGCCTATTAACGGATATGTCATAACTATACCCTGTCCAGCATAAGATGGATCTGTAAATGTTTCAATATATCCTGCCATTCCAGTATTAAATACAACTTCACAAGCTGCATCAACAATATGTCCTATTCTTTCACCTTCAAAAATGTCTCCATTTTCTAATACTAAATACCCTAACATACATCCTCCTTTAGAAATAAAATAAAAACACTAAATGTTTATTTAGTGTTTATTATTACTTAATAATAAATAATAGTTTGGAATATTTTTATATGCATCTATTATATTTAATATTATATTGCAAATATTTAATCTTGACATTTTCTTATCCTTCCAAACATTATTTTTTTCTTAATATATAGCATTTTTAGTTATGCTATATAGTTTTCATATCGTTTTAAATTTTACTACATTTTTTAATTAAATGCAACATTTTTTGTGCAATTTCTCATAAATTCTAAAAAAAGAGTATTTATATCTAAATACTCTTTAATTTTTCTATTTTAATTGCTTCATAACCTCATCTGCAAAATTTTCTTCTTTTTTCTCTATTCCTTCACCTTTTTCAAATCTTGCAAATCTAACTATTTCTGCACCTTTACTAGAAATCAACTCTCCAACTTTCATATTTGAATCTTTAACAAATTCTTGATCTACTAAACAGATTTCTGCGTAATATTTTCCAATTCTTCCTTGAACCATTTTTTCTGCAATTTCAGCTGGTTTACCTTCATTCATAGCTTGCGTTTTTAAGAAATCCATTTCTTTTTTAACAGCTTCTTCAGGTACTTCTTCTCTTCTAACATATTCTGGTCTAGCAGCAGCTATTTGCATACAAATATCTTTTGCTAAAACACTGTCTCCTTTTTTAAAATCTACTAGTACTGCAATCTTTCCATCTCCATGTATATAACTTTCAACTAATCCTGCTGACTCAAATCTTGCAAATCTTCTGATTGACATATTTTCACCAATCTTTGCAATTTTTTCTGTTAAAATTTCTTCAACTGTTTTTCCTGATTTTTTATATTTTACCTTTAATAACTCTTCAACATCCTTTGGATTTTCTGTACCAACTATTTCTGCAATATCTGAAACAAATTCTTTAAATTCTTCGTTTTTAGCTACAAAATCTGTTTCTGCATTTACTTCTACAATTGCTCCTATTTTCTTGTCACCTGATACATATGCATTAACTAAACCTTCTGCAGCAATTCTTCCAGATTTTTTTGCAGCTTTTGAAATACCTCTTTCTCTTAATAATTCTGTCGCTTTTTCCATATTTCCATTAGTTTCAGTTAACACCTTTTTACAGTCCATCATTCCTGCTCCTGTTTCTTCTCTTAGCTGTTTTACTTGCTCTGCAGTTATCATTTTATTTCACTCCTTTACTTTTGGATTTTTAAATTAAAAAAACATTTTATTCTGTAGCTGTTTCTTCTGCTTCTTCTTTTATTTCTTTCTTTTTAGAAACTTTCTTTTCTTCCACTTTTTCTTCTTCTACTTTTTCTACTTCTTCTATTTTTTCTTCCTTTTCATCTTCCTCTTCTTTTTCAGCTACAACATCTTCCATGCTCTCTGAAACTGTTTCCATTCCTTCTGTTGGGTCAAATGTCTGTTTTAATATCTCTGCATCTTCTCCTTGTCTACCTTCTATAACAGCATTTGCCATAACATCTGTTATTAATTTAACAGCTCTTATAGCATCATCATTTCCAGGAATTGGATAATCCACATCTTCTGGATTACAGTTTGTATCTATTAAACCAACAACTGGTATTCCTAGTTTCCTACCTTCTAATATAGCTATTCTCTCTTTTTTAGGGTCAACTATAAACATTACTCCTGGCATTTCTTTCATGTCTTTAATACCACCAAGATTTTTTTCTAGTTTTTCCATTTCTCCTTTTAGACCTATAACCTCTTTTTTAGGTAATACGTCAAAAGTTCCATCTGTAGCCATAGTTTCTAATTCTCTTAACCTTTTTATGCTTTCTCCTATTGTTTTAAAATTTGTAAGCATACCTCCTAACCATCTCTGGTCTACATAGTACATACCGCATTTCTCTGCTGCTTCTTTCACACATTCCTGTGCTTGTTTTTTTGTTCCTACAAAAAGAACTGTTTTTCCTTCTTCTGCTTGTTCCTTTACAAATTTGTATGCCTCATCTAGTTTTTTTGATGTTTTTTGTAAATCGATAATATGAATTCCATTTCTAGCTTGAAATATATATTCAGCCATTTTAGGATCCCATCTTCTTGTTTGATGTCCAAAATGAACACCTGCTTCAAGTAATTGTTTCATTGCAACTACTGCCATTCTTTAATTCCTCCTTATTTGTTTTTACCTCCACAAGCCATTCAAACACTTAAAAACACCTTTATATCAGGCACAATCTTAAGCTAAAGCTTATGTGCGTTATTTTATAACTTTTTTATTATACCAAAATCTAGTATTAATTGCAATACTTTTATAAACAAAAAACATAAAAAAACCAATGATTCATTGGTTTTTATGTTTTTGTTTCATTCCATAATTTTATTTATAAATAGTTTAATATTGTTATATTATGTTTGAACTTTCTATATACTTAATAATTCTCTTAATTTCATTTGCCATTGTATCTTGATATTGTGGCTCTTCTTCAACTTTTTCAATATCATAACCATATTTATTTAGAAATCTATATGTTTCTATTTCTATAAATTCTTTTTTATTTATTTTTCTACCTTCAATAGGTAAATTTTTTCCTTCTTTTGTATCTACTATATCCTGAACTCTAGAATTAGATATAATAAAATTTCTTCTTAATTCCTCTTCTAATTCGTTTAACACTTTAACTTCATCTTTAACCAACTCATCTTCTTCATTGTCTTTATCAAACATATTTATTGTAGCAACCATATCATGTATACTGTATCCATTTGCTAAACTTAATCTTCTAGCTAATGTTCTATTAATTGCTTTTTCTCTTAGTTCAATTTGGTCAAGTATAAACTCATCTAATTTGTTTTGACCTGTAAACACACCTATAAATCTAACAAATGTGCCCTTTTCATCAATAATTTTCATATCATCTTTTAATTTCTTTAGTTCTGCTTTACCTGCAACGTTTCTTATTTTTTCTGATATTTGTCTTTTTAGTTCATTTTCTTCAATTATATACAATTCCTCAAAACGATTAGTTTTTTTATCTTTTATAGAAACTTTAGGATTGTTTAAGTAGTTCATAAGAGTACTAATTTGTGTATTCACTTTAGATATATATATAAGTTTATCTTCTAGTAAAGTCTTATCCTCATCTGTACAAACTTTATTTACATGATCTTGTATTTCTATTAATAGGTTTTCTAGTCTTTCTGCATTTTTTTTCATTTCAAATCCACTATTTAACGCACTATAACTAACATCTAAAATTTCAGCTATTTTAGCATGGTTTTGTTGCCTATATATTAATAGCTTTACATCTTCTAATAATTTACTTGCTCTTTCAATATTTTCCCTACATTCTTTTGTTATGTTATCTGTAGTTGCTTCTATTGTTTCTTGTTCTATTTTCTCATGTTTGGCTTTAGCTTCTTCTTCATATTTTTCTTGCTTTTTTTCTTGTTTTTCTTTAACTACTTTTGATTCAGCCTGATATACTAATTCTATTTCTTTACATTCTGCCATTAAATAAACTACTATATTTTTCTTCCAAGTAGTTATGTAATTTATGCATTCTTTTCTTAATTCAAATAACTCAGATACTTTAATTTTAATTTCATTTAACTCATTATTTATCCTGTTAATATCATCTAAGTCTGCTTGTTTTTCACTATCAGAATAGTCTTTTCCAGCTTCTTTTAATTCAGATTTTGCTTCATACTTTGAAAGTAATTGCTCTAATTTTCGTATATTTTCGTAATTTGTAATATTTTCTTCTTCTAATTTCATACAATATTGTAATTTTGCATTTATAGAATCAGCATTTTCTATTATAAAATTATATAATCCATTTCTTTCTGCCTCAGTTAATTGTTCTAGTTCTTGTTTTTCTATAAACACATCATATGTAGACAAAGTTTTCTTGGTGACAGTTAATTTACTTTCTCCTTTGTCTTTAATATCTGTTATTTTTGTAAATGGAGAAATAATTACTTCCTGACTATCATTTTGCACACCTAAAACTTCATCTATTACAATATATGGTATATTTGATTTTCCATGTATATTCATTACTACTGGTCTATTCCATACTGCAGAAAATTCCTCTTTAGCTTTTTTAGAATCTTTTGTAGTAGATAAAAATTTATCTATATATGGTTCATTTTTTAATCTATCTATTTCAGAAATATTAGTTCCTCTTGAAAACATCCAGTCTTCTTTTTTAGGTACATTATTATAGACTTTTAGCATAAGTTCATATACCTTTTTTATTATCTCTATATTTCTTGTGACAGTTAGTTTGTCATAAGATATTTTATAATTCATTTCTCCATCAAAAGACTCAAGTAAAACTAGATCTGTTTCACAATTACTTATTAATAATTGATTTATAGACTCATAATTAAGTCCTTTATAAGTCTTCAGTGCTTCTGTTTCTTCATTTGTCAAATTCAATTCCATCTTAAGTACTCCTTATTATTAATCTACAATATACTTCTAATTTGCTGATTTATTTACTACGCATTTTATCCATACTATCTAAATTATCTAACGCTTTTCCTGTTCCTTTTGCCACACAGCTAATTGCATCTTCTGCTATCATAACATTTATGCCTGTTTTTTCTTGTAGTAACTTGTCTAGACCATCTATTAAAGATCCTCCTCCAGTCATATATATGCCTTTATCACTAATATCTGCTGCTAGTTCTGGAGGTGTTTTCTCTAAAACTGAGTGAACAGCATCTACTATAAGCATTGCTGGCTCTTCTAATGCTTCCATTATTTCACTTGAATATATCGTTACAGTTTTTGGAAGACCAGTAATTAAGTCTCTTCCCCTTACATCCATTTCCATATCTTGAAACTTTGGAAATACACATCCTATACTTAACTTCAAATCTTCTGATGTTCTTTCACCAATCATTACATTATATTTTTTCTTAATGTATTTAACTATATGTTCATCAAAGTTATCTCCTGCAATTTTTAGTGACGTACTAACAACTGACCCTCCTAAAGAAATAACAGCTATATCAGTTGTTCCTCCACCTATATCAACTATCATATTTCCACATGGTTTTGATATATCTATTCCAGCACCAATCGCAGCAGCAATTGGCTCCTCTATTAAATAAACTTTTCTAGCCCCTGCATTTGAAGCAGCATCTATAACTGCCTTCTTTTCTACTTCAGTAACTTGTGATGGTATGCAAATCATAATTCTTGGTGCAAATAAAAATCTTCCACCTATTTTACTAATAAAATATTTTAACATTTTCTCTGTTACTGTATAATCTGATATTACTCCATCCCTTAAAGGCCTAGTAGCTACTATATTCCCCGGAGTTCTACCTAACATTCGTCTAGCTTCATTACCAACAGCTAATACTTCCTTCGTAATATTATTGATAGCCACCACAGACGGCTCTCTTAATACAATTCCTTTGCCTTTTACATATGCAATTACTGAAGCTGTTCCCAAATCTATACCTATATCTTGTCCAAACATTTGCTTTTCCCTTTCTCAAAAATATTTTAATTATTAGCAAATCTTTTGTATGTTTCTCTTGTATATTAGCAAATCTCTTGTACAATATTACATTTTCATTACGATTATATTACATGTGCTACAAAATTTCAACCTCTTTTAAAAATTAATTTCAAATTCTTTTTTTTTGTTTGTTTTTATGCTATAATGAAATTATTATTTTTTATATGGAGGTCAATATGGAGAAAATTTCAATAATAGTTCCATGTTACAATGAAGAAAACACATTACCCATATTTTATGAAGAATTAAACAAAAATATTAATAATTTTTCAGATATTGAGTTTGAAATTTTGTTTGTTAATGACGGTTCAACGGATTCAAGTTTAGATTACATAAAAAAGCTTAGTAATGACGATTCTAGAGTAAAGTATATATCTTTTTCTAGAAACTTTGGTAAAGAATCTGCTATGTATGCTGGTATTGAGCATTCAAATGGTAATTATATAACTATTATGGATGCAGATTTACAAGACCCTCCATCACTTTTACATGAAATGTATGAATCTATTACAAAAGAAGGCTACGATGCCATTGGTACAAGAAGAGTTGATAGGAAAAGTGAGCCTATTATTAGAAGTTTTTTTGCAAGATTATTTTATAAAATTATTAATAAAATATCTAAAATAGAAATGATAGACGGAGCACGTGATTATATATTTATCAATAGGAAAGTTGCTGATGCAATACTTTCTTTAAAAGAATATAACAGGTATTCAAAAGGGTTGTTCAGTTTTGTTGGGTTTAAGGTAAAATGGATTGAGTATAAAAATGTACCAAGAATATCTGGTAAGACTAAATGGTCTTTTTGGAAATTAGTGAAATATGCATTAGAAGGAATCACTGCATTTTCAACCACCCCTCTTATTATATCTTCAGTAATAGGATTGTTATTTTGTTTAATATCTTTTATATTAATATTAGTAATAATATTTAGAACTATTATTCTAGGTGATCCTACAAGTGGTTGGCCTTCTCTTGTTTGTATAATATTCTTAGTTAGTGGAGTCCAGCTTTTCTCTTTAGGCATTATTGGTCAGTATCTTTCAAAAACATATCTTGAAGTTAAGAAAAGACCTATATACATTATAGGGGAAACAAATTTGGGAGAATAAAATGAAAAGTTTATTAAAAAGTAATGTTTTTGATACAAGTGAAAATATAGTAATTGTCGGTTCATGTTTAAAAGATATCGAGCCTGATTCTTTCAAGAAATTAGAAAAAATTTCAAAAAACATTTATGAAGTTTGTTTAGAAGAAACACATATGAATATGGTTGTAACAAAAATTATAGGAATGTTAGCAAGGGGTAAACTTAAAAACCTAACATTTGCTACTGTTGACAAATCACCACATTGTATACAACTACACTATATTGTAAAAGAACTGAAAAACATGATGGATCTAAGCAAAATCAATATTACTAATTACGTTTCAGTTGATAATAAATTAATTGAAATACCACTAGAAGTAATTGGTCTTTCTAAAAATTTAAGCAAATTAAAAAATATTATTTAACTTAAATTTATTTTTCTCACTAATATTATTTAGTGAGAATTTTATTTCAATTATTATTTTTAGTGTTTCATCTAAATTTTTATTTTCCATTTCTTTTTTCAGTAATTCAATTTCATTATTTATTTTTTCTAAATCTGTATGTTCAATTAAAAATAGTAATATTTGTTTTCTTTTATTCCAGTTGTTTTTTAATATATCAATTTTAGAAATTATATCTTTATTATTTTCATTATCTTCTACATCTACATTTATCTCTACATACATCTCAATTTCTTCAATGATTTTATTTGCTTCAATTACAGATTCTTCTATTACATTTTGTGTAATTATATTAATTAAAATCACAAATATAAATACTATAAAAAGAATTATTATTTCTTTTAAAAATTTTAATTTTATTTTTTCTTTTTGACCATTAATTATTGAAAACTCATCATATTTTTCACTTTCCAATTTATTAATTACACTTATTTGCCCACTTGTTTCCAAAATCGCATAATTAACATCTTCTAAACTATATATCCCCTTTACTCTTAATCTCTCTTTTAATTCGCCAATTGTAAAATTCTCTTTTACCAAAGCTTGTTCATCAATTTTTCCTTTATTTATAAGGATTCTTGGCTTTCCACTAATTACTTCTCTTATCTTATTACTTTTTATATTAATTATAGAAATTATAGTATGCATTACAAAAAGTCCTAAAATTGGTATTATACCATAAAGTATTGGTATCCCAGTTTCTGACATTGGAGTTGTTGCAAGTTCCGCAATCATAATTGATATTACAAGTTCAAAAGGTTGCATTTGACCTATTTCCCTTTTCCCCATAAATCGCATAACTATAAGTACTATCATATACAAAAAAATTGTTCTTACAAAAATAAGTAACATTTTATCCTCTTTAAAATAAATTTGATTTTATATGAATATTTTTTGTAAAATTGATAAAAATATACTTAAATATCTTTTTACTATTTTTTTGAATAATTAAAAGCTTTTCTGAACAAAATACATATATCAAGATATTTTTTTAAAATCTTTTAGCAAGGAGGTTTAAAAATGGATAATAATAATTCAAATATACAAACTAACTCGACTATGGGTACATTAGGACAGATATTAGGTAGGTTTGTAGTTGCTGCTATAATACTAGGTATCACTGCATTTTTCACACCTGGTTTTCATATAGGTAATATATGGTCTTTAGCAATATCAGCTGTAGTTTTAACAGTACTAGACTATCTTATCGTCAAGTTTACAGGTCTACATGCTATGGCATTTGGAAAAGGTTTTGTTGGTTTTGTATTAGCAGTTGTTGTATTATATGTAACTCAATTCTTTGTAGCTGGTTATACAATTTCTTGGATGGCTGCTATTATAGGAGCTTTGATTTACGGTATAATAGATTATATTATGCCTGGCGAACAGAGTATGTAAATAAAAACATTTTTAAGATATATAAAAACAAGTGTAAATGACATATTTTCATTTACACTTGTTTTTTAATTAATTAAATTTCTTTTAAATTATTTTTTATTTCTTCTGCACTATCACTAATCCACTTTTTCAAATCATTTTTTTCTTCTTGTGAAAGTCCCCAAATCCATTCATCATAGTTCATATCAATCTTCCAGTCCAAAGAGAATTCTTTTTCATTTAAATCTTTATTTAAAACTTTTTCATCAATCAATGATATTGACCATTCTTTTGCAAAATTATTATATCTTTTAACTCGTTCCTTTATATTTATTTGAATTGTCTCTATAGCACTATTCAAAACAAGTGATAACTCCTCGTCTTTTTGAAGAGTACTTCTTTTTAATCTAATTTGTAAATACCATATTTTAAGTGCATACAACTGTGTAATAAATTCAATATTTTTTTCACGAATATTTTCTAAACGTTCATCTGAGAATTTGGTATTAGAATATGACCAATTTTTATCAATTTTGGTACCAACCTCTGAATGTATCGTTGAATTAGCAACAGGTTCTCTTATAACCTGACCAGCAACAGTCATTGATCCAAAACCTATTGAAAGCGGACCAACTATTCCTGATAATCCTCCAAGGAAAATTTTATCTTTATCAAGAAATACTCCTTCTGTAACATTTCCAATTAATGATGGTGTTGCTTTGTCCCCATTTTGTCCCCAAGGTGTAAAATTAAAATGTATAAAGCCACTTCCAATTTCCGTATGTTCCAAACGAGAACGTCCACCTGAAATTAGTGCATCACAAAAATTAATTAACGAACCTAATGTAACACTATACATCAATATCGTTTGTTTAAGTCCTACCGTATGTGCTGTAATAGCCTCTTCTTCTAAAAGAGTTCCTGCTCGAAAATGAGAATTTGAACCTGCTCTAGCTTTTAATAATAATGTTGATTCTGAAATAAACCCACTTGCAACTTCAGCATAAGAAGCAATTGTCGAATTTTCAATTGTAGCAGGGCCTTCTGTTCCTATTTTTGCAAATGACCCTATAATAGTTTTTTCTCCAGTTAAACGTGTTCCTGGAAATAGTATACTACCTTTAAAAATTCTATCAATATTCACCTCTGGAGCAATGAATGTTTGTTTTGGGTCAATTATTATTACTCCTTTATCTTCTAGCTTTTGAATTCTATCATCTATATTCTCTTTCATAATGCTCCTTCCTTTAATAGGTTTTCATTTCTATGTTACTTTTTATAATTGAATTATCCTTTATCTTACAGTTACTTTCTATATATACATTTGGTCCTATTTCACAATTTTCTCCTATTATTGCACCACTTTTTATTGTAGTGTTTGGATGAATTATTGTATCTAATCCAATTTTCACATCATCATAAATATATGTTGTGCTGGCATCTTCTATTGTAACACCATTTTTCATATGTTCTGCATTAATTCTCATTCTTAAAACTCTTGTTAGTAACTCTAATTGAGATCTATCATTAACCCCAAGAATCTCTGTATTGTCTTCAACTATAACTGCACCAGTTTTTAATCCTTTATCATTCATAATTTTCACAACATCTGTTAGATAATATTCGCCCTGTGCATTATCATTATTAATATGTTTTAAAGATTCCACTAGCTCTTCCATGTCAAAACAATATATACCTGAGTTTATCTCTTTAATTCTTTTTTGAAGTGTATCTGCATCTTTTTCTTCAACAATCTCATTAATGTTTCCACCTTCATCACGAACAATTCTTCCATATCCTGTTGGATTTTCATAAATTGCTGTTAAAAGTGTTACATATTCTTTATTATTTATACTTTTTACTATTAAATTCTCTAATGTCTCTTTTCTTATAATTGGCACATCACCATAAAGTATAACTACTCTTCCCTTTTTTCCTTTTAAATATGGTACTGCTTGCATAAGTGCATGCCCTGTTCCTAGTAGCTCTTCTTGTATCGCATAATTCACAGTATCTCCAAGCACTTCTTCAATTTGCTCTTTCATATACCCTATTACTGTAACTACTTCATCAGAGCCAATGCTTTTAGCAAGGTCTGCTACTCTTTTTACTAGTTCTTTATCATATATTTTATGAACTAGTTTTGATTTATTAGTTTTCATTCTTGTCCCTTTACCTGCTGCCATAATAACTGTTATAACATATTCTTCAACATCGTCAATTTTCATTATAAATTATACCTTTCTAATATATTATTATGTATATTTAATTGTTTTAAAATTTATACTTAAATATTTTACCATAGTATTACAATTTATTCAATATCTTAAAAATCCTAAAATCTCAGTTAATTTTAAAAAAACATAGCAAATATACCAATAAATGTATATTTGCTATGTTTTATTTAAGATTTGCATATTTTATTTAGATTTTATAATTGTGTGTATCCTTCTGTTGGAATATCAAATGCACCTGCTGGAACACTATTTTTAGCATTTTTTATTATCATTAATGATGTTGCTCCTTCACCTTCTGATTCTATAGCATATACTTGGCCTTTTTCCATATAATATTTGCTCTTAAATCCATCTACATCAAATTCCTCATATGGTAGTGTTTTTCCGTCTACTTCCCCTGTTCCTGTATTTATTACTTCCATACTCTCATATTCTGTCGGTATAGCCATTCCTAATCCTTGAGTTGCAGGCATTTTCATTATTATTTTACTTGTTTCTTCTATTAAATACATCGCTCCATCTTTTTGTACTATACGAGCTTTACTTGTAATTCCTCCTGTTGTTGTCTCTGTTGCTATTGCAAAATTATCTCCGTCAATTGCAAATGAACCTGATGATGTTGAACTTTCTCCTTCATATGTATTAGTCATTGTGAAATCATAACTAAATTTTCCACCTTTCATCCAATCCAATAGTGATTCAACTGATGATGCATTACTGTTACCATTATCTTTAGTTTCTGTAGCTACCTTTTCTATATCTACATCTACTATTTCCTCTTCTTTTGAATTGCAACCTGTTAATAGAAACAATATTGTTCCTAAAATTGCTATTACTGCAATTACTCTTAATGTTTTTTTCATTTCAAAGTTCTCCTTTCTTAATTTATATTATAGAATTTTTAAATTTATAATATTCATTTACTAAACTTCTATATCCTAATTCTTTTAAATCACTATATTTTGTTTTATAGTTCTTCTTATTATGTTTTCCAGTTGGAATATATCTAATATATTGTTGTAAATAATTATCTATTTCCTCAAAACCATTTTTTACAGTTACTATTGGGAAAAACCATCTACTCCATGTTAACTCATGATCTATTCCAGTTTCAAAAAATTTTCTATTAAATACTTTTATCATTACCCTCATGCCTTTATCTTCTGTTGCTTGTCTTTTTAACATCCATCTACGTATCGATCTTGCTTTTCTTCTTATTTTACCCTTAAGCTTATCTTTTGTTGCAACAGATAAATCTATATTGCCTTCTTTATATTCTATTCCTAAATATTCCCAAGATTCATTTGGTGAAATCTCTTTTTCTTTTTTAGGATTAATAGTTAGTTTATACTTTTTTAAAAAAGATATCAGTTTGTTTTTGTATTTATCTAAATCTTCTTTATTATTTGCAAAAAGTATAATATCATCTGAATATCTGGCATAAGGTATTTTTTCATTTTTAAAATATGTATCTATTTCTTTTAAATAAATATTAGCAAAAAAAGGAGATATCGGCGTACCTGCCATTATTCCTCGGCTTTCTTCTATAATTTTTTCTTCATAATATGCTTTATCTTCAATAAGTATTTTCTCGAAAAAATTGTATAAATGTATGTCATCATCAATTATTTCTTTTAAAATAGGTAGTAATATTGGTATTGATATACTGTTAAAGTAATCATGTATATCTAATTTATAGCACCACATATTAGAAATATTTGGTATGTTCGCTAGTTGATAAATTGCTTTATGAGCACCATAACCTCTTCTAAAAGAGTAACAACCTTCTGGATGTTTTTCATCATAACAGTACAATAAATACGAAATTAATTTTAATACTTTGTTTTCTTCTTCTTTAAAACTATATATTACTCTTTTTTTATTGCTACCGAATTTTATTTATCAATCTTTTTTCGGGTATTCCAAGTCCTTTACCTTCTAAAATATTATCTACAACTTCTAAGTATTTTTTATTAGTAATATATTCGTCCCACTCAGATTTCTCTTTTTTGGTTAGATATCCTTTTTCTAACTTATTGTTTAGATATTCCATCCATATTTGCTCATTATTTAATTTATTTAAAATACTATTCATTTTTTATCTCTACATTAAAAAATACCATTCGGCAGCTAATTGCTGCCGAATAGTTTATAAAAAGAAAGAAAAATTGCTTTGAAGACAGCATTTGCTGGCACAGGATTGAACTATTTTTCGTTACCTGCAAAACTTATATAAAAATAGCTTCTTCCCATCACAGGTACAAGATTTACTTGTGTTTTCTTTCTTTTCTAACAAAAATTATTTTGCAATTAAACGTTTTATCCTATTTATTACATAGTTTCTTTCATTCGTCATATGCAAATAGAAGTTTATAAATGGAATGTTTTCTTTCTTGGCTGCTTCTCGTCCTCCTAAGTATGCCCTATTGTGATCTCTATTATGTTCTACTAAAGGAATTACTGCAACAAGTTTTCCATTACTATATAATCCAAAATCATATGCTTTTCCAATTCCACCAATATCACTTACAGGAACATTTTCTTTTACTTCATATTGACTAAATTCACTTGCCAATATTTCAGCAAAATATTCTTTTCCATGATTATTTTGTAAAGTTTTTTGAACAGAATAATCATTTTTTTCTTCTTTTCTATCTGTGTTGTTCATTCCTATTCCTGTATGTTTCTGTATTACATCTTCTATTTTACCGTTAATTGCATCTTTTATTATTTTATCAAATAATCCCATATACATTTCCTTTGCTTATTATAAATGCTAATACTAATGTTATCTTCATATTCTTACCTTAAGTTTTACATTTTGAATATTTTAAATTTATTTATAATAGGTAATTCTTTTGCTTTACCATTACAAACATTCACAATTCCTAATACAGCTAATCCAAATATTACTAGACTGCAAAGTGATGATACTAAACTTGTTAACCATAATAATCTCCATGTTAAAATTGAGCTAATTATACTCATTATTATTGAGATAGCTATTGATATTACCAATAAATTCATACCTTGTGTTGAATGGTATTTTACCCATTTACTTTCTTTTTCAACAAAGTATGGTATAAATGGCAATATATATGACAAAATAGCCATTACCTTATTTTTGTCTTTATCTTCTTGTGTATATTCATCTGATGTATCCTCTGTATTGTTTATTGCCTCTTTTATTTTCTCCTCTGCACTTTTTGATGTATCTTGAGCCTTCTCCTCTTCTCTTTCCTTGTTTTCTTCTTCAGACATGTTTTTACCTCCTTTAAACTTCTTAATATAGTATATTCTCTAACGCTGTTTTGATAATCTTTTTTTATCTTCCTATATTTTATCACAAAATATGAAAAATACAATACCAAATTTCTTTGTTATTGCATTTATATTATTTTACTCTAGTTACAGCTATTCCGGTCCCCTACATCTATTATTTCCGTTTCTAAATCTTCATTAATCATGGCTTGTTTCAAGTATTCTCTTAAACTATTTACTGCTGTTCTTTGCTTGTGTTTGTTATATTCACTTAATGTATATCCTTTATATAATATATTGTCTGCAATTATTAAACTGTTCTTTTTGGTAAGTCTAATAGCCTCTTTCAGAAATAGTGGATATTTCCCTTTATTCGCATCAATAAACACTATATCATACTTGTAATCTAAACTTGGTAATATATCTACTGCATTTCCAACAAATACATTAATTCTTTTGTTTAATCCAATATCCTTTATATTAACACTAGCCTCAAATGCTTTTTCTTCATCTATCTCAATTGTATCTATAGTACAATTATCATTCGTATATTTAGCAAAACATATGGCAGAATATCCTATTGCTGTTCCAATTTCTAAAATTCTGTCAGGTTTTTGCTTTTCCAATATTTCTTTTAATACTAAAAGAGTATCATCCATTATTATTGGAATATGTTCTTTTATTGCTTTCTCTTTTATTTTTACAATTTCTTCTTCATTAAACATATCTTACCCTTTTTATTGTACTTTATTTTTATTAGCACGTTCACGTTCCTTTGAATCTAATATCTTTTTTCTAATTCTAATACTTTTTGGTGTAATTTCAACAAGTTCATCATCTGATATAAACTCAATTGCTTTTTCTAAACTTAACTGAATCGGTGGCACTAATCTTAACGCATCATCTGCTCCAGATGCTCTCATATTAGTTAAATGTTTTTCTTTACATACATTTATAGCTAAATCTTCTACTCTTGAATTTATACCGACAACCATGCCCTCATACACTTCTACACCTGGACCAATAAATAATTCGCCCTTATCCTGTGCATTATATAAACCATATGCAACTGATTTTCCTTTTTCAAAAGCTATTATTGTTCCTCTAGCTCTTGAGTTAATTTCACCTTTAAATTCTTCATAGCCTTCAAACATATGATACATTATTCCTTCACCTTTTGTATCTGTTAAAAACTCAGTTCTAAATCCGATTATTCCTCTAGCTGGTATTTTAAACTCTATTTTTGTGTGCCCTAATTCTGCAGGCTCCATATTTGTCATTTCAGCTTTTCTTTTACCTAATTTTTCTATAGTAACTCCGAACACAATCATCTGGTACGTTTATAACAAGTTTTTCTATTGGTTCACATTTTACACCATCTACTTCTTTAAATATAACTTTTGGTCTTGAAACTAAAACTTCAAACCCTTCTCTTCTCATAGTTTCTATTAATACTGATAAATGTAGTTCTCCTCTACCAGAAACTTCAAATGAATCTGGTGAATCTGTTTCTCTTACTCTTAAACTCACATTTCTATCTAACTCTTTAAACAACCTATCTCTAATATGTCTAGATGTTATAAAACCTCCCTCTTTTCCAGCAAATGGTCCATTATTTACACTAAAAGTCATTGATACTGTAGGTTCATCAATATCAATAAAATCTATTTTTTCTGGATTATTATAATCACAAATTGTATCTCCAATATTTATTCCAGAGACTCCAGATAGAGCAACTATATCTCCAGCTTCAGCAACTTCCACTTCTACTCTTTTTAGTCCATCATATGTATACAGTTTTGTAACTCTAGCGTTTTCTATTTTATTATCATTTTTACAAATTGTTACTGGCATTCCTAAAGTTATATTACCTCTTTCAACTCTACCAATTGAAATTCTGCCAATATAATCATCATATTCTATATTTGATACTAACATTTGCATTGTTCCATCTAAATTACATTTTGGTGCATTTATGCTATCTACTATTGTATCAAATAGACATTTTAAATCTTCCGCTTTTTTATTTATATCTATTGTTGCTACACCATGTTTTCCAGATGCATATATAACTGGAAATTCCAATTGCTCATCATTTGCACCAAGCTCTATAAATAATTCTATGACTTCATCAACTACTTTATAAGGCCTAGCTCCTTGTCTATCTATTTTATTAATAATTACAATTGGTTTTAAATTTAGAGCCAATGATTTTTTTAGCACTTCTCTTGTTTGTGGCATTGCTCCTTCAAAACTATCTACTAATAATAACACACCATCAACCATTTTTAAAACACGCTCAACTTCTCCTCCAAAGTCAGCATGTCCAGGTGTATCTACTATATTTATTTTAATATCACCATATTGTACTGCTGTATTTTTAGCAAGAATTGTTATTCCTCTTTCTTTTTCTAAATCATTAGAATCCATAACTCTATCTTCAACTTGTTCATTACTTCTAAATATACCGCTTTGTCTTAACATCGCATCAACTAATGTAGTTTTACCATGGTCAACATGAGCTATAATTGCTATGTTCCTTATTTTATTATTGCTTCCCACTTTTTTCTCCTAACCAAAAAAATAAGGTTAAACCTCATTTTTAACCTTATTATTATACATTAGCCCAAATTTTTTGTCAACTTCCAAATCTCTTCTTTTAACTCTTCAGTAGCTTTATCAACTGCATCTTTATCTCCTTTTTCCAGCATTCTGTCCGAGTAATCTATTGGTTCTCCATAAGTAATAATTGCTTTTTTAAATGGTATAGTACTACACTTAATTCCAACAGGCACAATCTTAACTCCTGTTTTTATAGCCAAATATGTTGCACCTCCTTTTATCTTACCTTCATTTTGTTCAATTCCCTTTCTAGTACCTTCTGGAAATAAACCTACACTCTTTCCATCTTTTAGAGTTTTCAAACAATCTTTCATAGCACCAATATCTTTTGCATCTCTTTTTACATATATCGCTTCAAATACATATCCTAAAAAAGCAAAAAATGGATTTTTTCTAAGTTCTTCTTTTGCAACAAATCTCATATGTCTTCCTGCTGTTACAACTAATATTGGCGCATCTAAGTAGTTTACATGGTTTCCACAAAAAATTACTGCTCCTTCTTTTGGTATATTTTCTTTTCCAACTACTTTAAGTCTATGAATTAGTATACAATATGTAAGTATAGCTCCTCTTACAATTACTCTCATTATTTTTTTAAAGATGTCCATTAATGTGCCCCCTCTATTTTTACAATAACTATTTTATCATTTTAAAAAACTATATACATCTTTCGTTTTATTATTTTCTAAATTTTCTATTACCTCTTCTTTAAAAAGTTTAAATATTGAATAACCTAACTTTTCTTCTATTTCATGTTGCACTGTTAATCTTTCTTTTAAGTTTCCTTCTGTATATTCATCGAACCCATATCTCAAACATACATCTGCCATTCTTCTTTCGATTGTTGTGATTCCTGACGGTAATGCAATACAATCAGCTAGCTGAATAATTTTATCATATATATTAAGTTGTGTTTTTTCTACATAATCTTTTACAAACTCTTTTTCTTCATCTGGCATATCCCACTGCCCAAAAGCACCTTCTACAGAATTTTCCATAAATCCATGTGTTAAACAAATCCTTGCAGCATCATCATATCCCAATTCTTTTAGATATTTATATCCTTCTATTGTATGACTTAAACTACATTTACCCACTCTTCTTCCTATATCATGTATATATCCAAAGCTTTCTGCTTTATCAGCATCTTCTCCTAATGCTTCTGCTATTTTTTTAGCAGCCTTTCCTACATTTATAGAATGTTCTATCCAACCTTTAGGGTTTAATTTCCTTGCCTCTTCTAATATCTCCAATGCCTTTTCAGGTGTTAAATTTTGCATAATTCTCATCCCCCAATATTATATTTGTTATTTTTTCTACAACTTCTTCTATTGTATTATTTGTACTATCAATTACAATTGCATCTTCTGCTATTTTAAGTGCGCCTATTTCTTTATTGTACATATCATTATAGTCTCTTGCTTTTAGATTTTCTAATATCTCTTCATATGTTACATCAATATTTTTTTCAAGCATTTCTTTATGTCTTCTTCTAGCTCTTTCTTCAATTTCAGCATCTAAATATATCTTTATGTCAGCATTAGGAAATACGTATGTACCAATATCTCTGCCTTCCATTATTATATTTTTATCTTTAGCAAGGTTTCTTTGAAGTTCTACCATATTAAGCCTAACTCTGGTTATTCCAGATACAGGTGAAACCATTTTATTCACCTCTTTAGTTCTTATCTCTTCTGTTATATCTTCTTCATTTAAAAAGTATCTTTCTTTTCCATTCACTTTTCTAAAATCAATATTTATATTATCTAGTAGACTACATATTTTATTTTCCTCTTCTACTTTATATCCATTTCTAATAGCCGCTAGTGTAATTGCTCTATATGTAACACCTGTATCTATATTTACTAAATTTGTTAATTCTGCTACTTTCCTACATATAGTTCCTTTTCCACTTCCAGCAGGTCCATCTATTGCAACTATAAAAGACATTTCAAATTTCCTCCTAATTTAATTTTTATCTTCTTTATTAAAATTTACACCTTTTATAACAATCTCTATATTTAATACATTCATTGCAGTTAATTTTTCAATTTCTTTAGTTATTTTATTTTTAAATGATTTCATAGATTCTGATATATTGTATCCATATTCCATAATTACTTCCATATAAATAAACATTCCATCATTAGATTCTTGTGGTTTTTTTATCATAATTCTAGCTGTTTTATAAATAGACTTTTCTTTGCTTATAACACATTCTATTATTTGTTTAAAAACTGAATCTGATATTATGAAGCTTCCCATGTAGCTGAAAGTTGGCCTAATAATTGACTTTTCAGACATATATGGCATTTGTCCTTTACCTTTTGATTTAAAAACCTGGAGCGGATCTAAAAGATAACCTGAAAAATCTTTTTTTATTGCAAATGTTGGTACTGGAATTACATGTTTACCTTGTGTAATTCTCATATTTTTTGCAGTTTCTATTTCTTCTTCTGTGGCAATATCTTTTATATATATTGTTTCTACAATTGGATGAATCTCTAAATTTTTTGCAATTTTTTGAACCATTTCATCTGATGTACCTAAGATTAATATACTTTTAGGTTTTAATTTTTTTAAAGCTTTTTGAACTTCTTTTCTTTTTTCTTCGTTTGAAAATAAAGCTCCTTTTACAGTTTCAATTTTAGTTGGTGCTTTTTTAGCAGATATCCCAGCTATTACGTCATTTCCGTTTATTAACAACCCATCATCTATAATAAACTCTATATCTCTTTCATTAGCAACCATCTGAGCTCTATAGCTTTTTCCTGTACCGTGATGGTCCAACAAATGCATATGTTTTTATTTTTTGAGTAAACATATATATCTCCTTTTTAAAATTCTGGAGTTATTATATCACTTATCAATAAAGTTTGAAAGAGTTTTTTAAAATCTATTTGTTTCTATGTATATAATACATTCTGTAGCATTTTTAGCTAAGTCAGTTACAATTATTTCATATTTTCCTCGCTTAGTTAATTTATTTATATCTATTTCTTCGTTTTCATCATATATAATCTCATCACTATCAAATATGTCTTCTATATCCTTTTTTTCTGTTTCTTCTATTTTTATATCTTTCATAACTGTTTCTATTATATTCTCTTCTTCATCTACTGCTTCTATTCTTACATTTACTATTTGATTTAATTGTAAATTTGGAAATGTATATTCTAGAATATCTGTTATTTCATATAAATCTTCATTTATATAATACTTATAATACTCTGCTTCTTTCATACTATCAATTACATTAACTGTTATGCTAAAACTATCTATATCATCTGTATTTGAATTCTCTATGTCGAAACAGTTAATTACATATGAAAAATTCATGTAGCTATATCTATTAATAACTACACTTTCTATTCCAATATTATCTATATATTCTAATTCTACATCTGAAAAATATATCTCTTTATCCTTAATTCCTGCTATTTGTGGAAACTCTTTATCTATATTAGAAATTTCATATGGTATATCTATTATATTTCCTGATATATCTTCTACTTTAAGTATACTACTTCCATTCTCGCTTAATGTCTTCGTAGCTGTTTTATCCTGGTCTAATAATTCCCATCCATCATTTTCTAGTATTTCTATTTTTTTATTTAAATTCACAGTAATTTGTACATCTTTATTCGTCCAATTTGTTTCAGAATAAACTATATCGAATTCTGGAGGTAAATTGTCTCTTGTTAAACAAATTATTTTTTCAAAACTATATTTATATTTTGCATATATATTATTATTAAATAGTAATATTATTACAAACATTACTATAATTATATTCCTTATTCTTTTCATAACTCTCCTTTCTTATTATTCTTCTGTTGAATAACATTTACTTTTATTCTTAAATTCAATTCATTGTCTAAGGTTCCATCTTTTTTATCCCATTTTATTATTAGTTTATATTTCTTTTCTTCTTCTATATCTTTACTAATTTGAAAATTATCTGTTTTACTCTCCTTTAATAGCATTTCTTCGTCTATATTTTCATCAATCAATATATATTTAATAGGAAAGTTACCTTCTAATCCTTGTATCTCTATATTATAGTGGAAATCCACTTCGTTTATTGCATCATCTATATAATTTTTTATTTTAAAACTATATTCTAAAGGAAATGAATCTTTATCAATTATTTCAGAGTTTAAATCTGTCTGTTCTTCAAATACTATAATAGGTCTTGCAATTTCAGTTCTTCCATTTTGTTCAATTTTAGAAACATATTTTGACATTACTATAGAACTTGGTAACAGTAACAATACAAGTAATGTTATTAAAAGAATTTGTTTTATTCTAAAATGCATTTTCTTCTCCTCCAATCTTTAAGTAATTTATTATTATAATAGAGAGCTTACGCTCTCCATTATAGTTATATATTAAGGTTTTGAATTGGATAATTTGTATTGTTAATCTATCATCTCCTTTACTTATTAAATTTAGAAATTAAACAGAATCATCTTAAGCATTTTTAGATTGGGTTCCGATAATCTGTAATACAAATTTGTATTCTAAATCAGGTTTTGTACCGTCATACCAATCTAAAGAATCATATTCTTCTATTTGAGATATGTCTTCTGTTTCATAAGGCCATTTCCAATTAATAGTTATTACTTTTCTTTGATCACCATTAATAGAAATTTTTCCTTTTAATTCTGAATCTGATAATTCTCTTAATGAATTATATTCACCACTTACAGATCCATCTTCTTTATTGATATAGTATTTCATATTTGTTGGTAAATTAGTTTCTGATAATACATTCACATGATAATCAACTTCCACTTCTGAACCAGTAGCATCTATTACTATATCGAAATTACCTTTTGTACCAGGTGCTATTTTTCCGGGAACTAAACTTACTTCATTAATCGTATCTTTTAAGAATATTTCTTTAATGTCACCCATTCCAAAATACCATTCTGCTATTTGTCCAACTCCATCACCATCAATTTTAGTAGAGTATTTGGAAAAACTATAACCTGCTAAAAATATTAATAAGATTATTGTAATAGTAATAATAACAACTATTACCTTCTTATTTTTCTTCACTTTTCACCTCCATTTTTTAAAAATTCAAGTTAAATATTTTAATAACTATTTAATATCAATTTATAAATATATAAAATGCGGGGGCATAAAATAAAATACATATAAATTTTAGGTACTAAAATACTATTAGATAGATAAATTTTTATTTTAAAATTAACTTTGGAAATATAACCTCAAGAATTTTTGGTTATTTTTTTAAGATAAGATATTAAATATTAAAAAAATATTTAACTTAAGTACGGATTATAGCACGGTTATTTTTATTTGTAAAGTACTTTTTTAAAAAAAGTTAAAAAACTTAAAAAAACATCTCATATTTCTATGAGATGTTTTTTGTTTTTATGTATTTTATTGTTCACTTAATTTTTTTATACATATTATTATAAGCACCATACCTATTGCTGAAATACAAATTACTGCAATCATATTTGCATTTTTTGTCGTTTCATATCCTTTAACACCTTCATATGTCTTATCTTCAGAGTTTTTGTCATAATTATATGTTACAACATTTTTATTTTCTGCTAAGTTATCATTATTGTCAGTTGTAGTATTGTTATTTAGTTCTGTACCTGTTCCTGTATCTATATTTATACTATTTTCTACGTTTTTGTCTTTTCCTGTTATTGCAAAATCATCACTTAGATTCGTTGTTACAAATACTATATAATTACCTTCAACTGTTGTTTCAATTACTGTAAATGATCCGTTACTTCCTAAAGATACCACTTTTAGATTACTATAATCTTTATATGGTCCTATTGGTATTTTTATCTGTATTCCATATGGAAATCTAATTATTTCTATACCTTTATCTGATATATCTATATCAAATACATCTAATATTATATTTCCTGGTATTTTACCATTTATATTTGTATTATATGTCTTTAAATTAGAATTAGATAATGTTTTCTTTTGAGCACTCAGCTTATATTCGCTTCCAAAAGCTGTTTCCCCTATTCCTTCTACAATAATACCATTATTACTTAATGATTTTATTTTATTAGCATTGTTATTATTAGTAGTTGTTGTTACAGTACTTATTGATTGACTAGGTGCTTTTGCTGTTGTTTTTGATCCAGATCCTACAATAATAGTAAATGTACTTTTTACTCCATTTTCTGCATATATTACTTCTATTGTTATTGTTCCTGTATTTTCTAGTAATGTTCCATGTGGTATATCTGTTACTAATCCTGCTGCTGCAAATCCTGAGTAGTTTACTGTTTTACTTGTTCCATCTGTATAGCCTATTTCTACTACTAGTCCTTGTAGGCTTAATTTATCTCCTACTGCATATTCTGTCTTTGTTGGTACTGATACTACTGTTACACTATCTACTACTACATCTACTGCTCTTTCAGTTACTCTTACTGTAAATGTATCTGTTAGATTACTACTTACATCTACATCTGATTTTGTATATTCTATCGTTACATCAAATGTGTCTACATATCCTAATATCGTTCCATTTGCTATATCTGTTACTAGTCCTGCTGCTGCAAATCCTGAATAGTTTACTGTTTTACTTGTTCCATCTGTGTAGCTTATTTCTACTACTAGTCCTTGTAATTCTAATCTGTCTCCTACTTTATAGTCTGTTTTTGTTGGCTCTGATACTACTGTTACACTATCTACCACTACATCTAATGCTCTTTCAGTTACTTCTACATCAAATGTATCTGTTAGATTACTACTTACATCTACATCTGTTCCTATATATGTCACTGTTACAGTAAGTATTTCTTCTACTGTTAATAATGTTCCATGAGCTATGTCTGTTACTAGTCCTGCTGCTTCAAATCCTGAATAGTTTACTGTTTTACTTGTTCCATCTGTGTAACTTATTTCTACTACTAGTCCTTGTAATTCTAATCTGTCTCCTACTTTATAGTCTGTTTTTGTTGGTATTGATACTACTGTTACACTATCTACTACTACATCTAATGCTCTTTCAGTTACTTCTACATCAAATGTATCTGTTAGATTACTACTTACATCTACATCTGTTCCTATATATGTCACTGTTACAGTAAGTATTTCTTCTACTGTTAATAATGTTCCATGAGCTATGTCTGTTACTAGTCCTGCTGCTTCAAATCCTGAATAGTTTACTGTTTTACTTGTTCCATCTGTGTAGCTTATTTCTACTACTAGTCCTTGTAATTCTAATCTGTCTCCTACTTTATAGTCTGTTTTTGTTGGTGTTGATACTACTGTTATATTATCTACTACTACTTCAGTTGATTCTTTTTGCACTTTTGCCATTTCTGTCTCTGCAGTAGATACTATTGTATCTACTTCTGTTTTACTTGTTGCATCATTTATATCAGCTATTGCATCTGTTAATATTTTTTCTAGCTCTGTCCAATTTATTGCACTGTAATCAGATTCAGCATATGTTTCTTCAAAGTATGTATTTAATGCTGTTATTTGAGATGCTTTATATGTTGCTAATGCTGATGCATCTTCTTCTAATTTTGTTGGTACCTTTGACATTGCTTCTTCTGCATCTGATATTATTGTATTTATTTCTGTTTTACTTGTTGCATTTTCTATTTCAGATATTGCATCTGTTAATATTTCTTCTAACTCTGCCCATCTTTCTGAACTATAGTCTTCTTCTTTATAGTTGTTGTCAAAAGATTCTTCTAATGCTAGTTTTTGTTCTTCTTTATATGCTGCTAATTCTTCTGCAATTTCTTGTGCTACTGTCTTTACTTCTGCCATATCTGCTTTTGCTTCTGATACTATTGTATCTATTTCTGTTTTACTTGTTGCATCATTTATATCGTTTATTGCATCTGTTAATATTTCTTCTAACTCTGTCCAATTTGTTGCACTGTAATCAGATTCAGTATATGTTTCTTCAAAGTATGTATTTAATGCTGTTATTTGAGATACCTTATATGTTGCTAATTCTTCTGCATCTTCTTCTAATTTTGTTGGTATCTTTGACATTGCTTCTTCTGCATCTGATATTATTGTATTTATTTCTGTTTTACTTGTTGCATTTTCTATTTCAGATATTGCATCTGTTAATATTTCTTCTAACTCTGCCCATCTTTCTGAACTATAGTCTTCTTCTTTATAGTTGTTGTCAAAAGATTCTTCTAATGCTAGTTTTTGTTCTTCTTTATATGATGCTAATTCTTCTGCAATTTCTTGTGCTACTGTCTTTACTTCTGCCATATCTGCTTTTGCTTCTGATACTATTGTATCTACTTCACCTTTACTTGTCGCATCATTTATATCTGCTATTGCATCTGTTAATATTCCTTCTAGCTCTGTCCAATTTGTTGCACTGTAATCAGATTCAGTATATGTTTCTCCAAAGTATGTATTTAATGCTGTTATTTGAGATGCTTTATATGCTGCTAATTCTTCTGCTTCTTCTTGTGCTACTGTCTTTACTTCTGCCATATCTGCTTTTGCTTCTGATACTATTGTATCTATTTCTGTTTTACTTGTTGCATCATTTATATCGTTTATTGCATCTGTTAATATTTCTTCTAGTTCTGTCCAATTTGTTGTACTGTAATCAGATTCAGTATATGTTTCTTCAAAGTATGTATTTAATGCTGTTATTTGAGATGCTTTATATGTTGCTAATTCTTCTGCAATTTCTTGTGCTACTGTCTTTACTTCTGCCATATCTGCTTTCGCTTCTGATACTATTGTATCTACTTCACCTTTACTTGTCGCATCATTTATATCTGCTATTGCATCTGTTAATATTCCTTCTAGCTCTGTCCAATTTGTTGCACTGTAATCAGATTCAGTATATGTTTCTCCAAAGTATGTATTTAATGCTGTTATTTGAGATGCTTTATATGATGCTAATTCTTCTGCTTCTTCTTGTGTTACTGTCTTTACTTCTGCCATATCTGCTTTTGCTTCTGATATTATTGTATCTACTTCACCTTTACTTGTCGCATCATTTATATCGTTTATTACATCTGTTAATATTCCTTCTAGCTCTGTCCAATTTGTTGCACTGTAATCAGATTCAGTATATGTTTCTCCAAAGTATGTATTTAATGCTGTTATTTGAGATGCTTTATATGCTGCTAATTCTT